>Ga0207422_1000004_pt1:0-1165000 | contig 1630330 bp, 1561 predicted proteins | sample MarCyaLeptolynsp_FD_187757 | JGI IMG/M metagenome (GOLD analysis project Ga0207422, IMG submission 187757) | Marine cyanobacterial communities from Panama - species 1 Leptolyngbya sp. (SPAdes) | ecosystem: Environmental > Aquatic > Marine > Unclassified | place: Panama: Panama City... | reverse complement strand
AAGCTGCGGACTCGAAAGAGTGGTAGCGGAGCGTTCTGTAGGCCTGTGAAGGGTTGCCGCGAGGCGGCCTGGAGGTATCAGAAGTGAGAATGCTGACATGAGTAGCGATAAAGGGAGTGAGAGACTCCCTCGCCGAAAGTCCAAGGGTTCCTGCGCAATGCTAATCAGCGCAGGGTAAGCCGGCCCCTAAGGCGAGGCCGAAAGGCGTAGTCGATGGGAATCAGGTTAATATTCCTGAGCCAGCGGATAGTGACGGATACTGGAAATTGTCTACCCTTATTGGATTGGGTGGGCAGTGAAGGTGTTCCTGGAAATAGCTTCCGCATTGAGACCGTACCCCAAACCGACACAGGTGGACTGGTAGAGCATACCAAGGCGCTTGAGAGAACTCTGTTGAAGGAACTCGGCAAATTACTCCCGTAAGTTCGCGAGAAGGGAGCCTGGCGCTGGGCAACCAGTGTCCAGGGGCACAGACCAGGGGGTGGCGACTGTTTACTAAAAACACAGGGCTCTGCGAAGTCGCAAGACGACGTATAGGGTCTGACGCCTGCCCGGTGCCGGAAGGTTAAAAGGAGGGGTGCAAGCTCCGAATTGAAGCCCCGGTAAACGGCGGCCGTAACTATAACGGTCCTAAGGTAGCGAAATTCCTTGTCGGGTAAGTTCCGACCTGCACGAATGGCGTAACGACTTCCCCACTGTCTCCAACAGAGACTCAGCGAAATTGAATTCCCCGTGAAGATGCGGGGTTCCCGCGGTCAGACGGAAAGACCCCGTGCACCTTTACTACAACTTCACAGTGGCGTTAGTGATGATATGTGTAGGATAGGCGGGAGGCTTTGAAGCGTGGGCGCCAGTCCATGTGGAGCCATCCTTGAAATACCGCCCTTATCCTTATTGACGTCTAACCGCGGCCCGTTATCCGGGTCCGGGACCCTGTGTGGTGGGTAGTTTGACTGGGGCGGTCGCCTCCCAAAGTGTAACGGAGGCGCGCGAAGGTAGGCTCAGAGCGGTCGGACATCGCTCGTTGAGTGCAATGGCATAAGCCTGCCTGACTGCGAGACTGACAGGTCGAGCAGAGTCGAAAGACGGCCATAGTGATCCGGTGGTCCCGAGTGGAAGGGCCATCGCTCAACGGATAAAAGGTACGCCGGGGATAACAGGCTGATGATGCCCAAGAGTCCATATCGACGGCATTGTTTGGCACCTCGATGTCGGCTCATCGCATCCTGGGGCTGGAGCAGGTCCCAAGGGTTTGGCTGTTCGCCAATTAAAGCGGTACGTGAGCTGGGTTTAGAACGTCGTGAGACAGTTCGGTCCCTATCTGCCGTGGGTGTCGGATACTTGAGAGGAGCTGTCCCTAGTACGAGAGGACCGGGATGGACGCACCTCTGGTGGACCTGTTGTTGCGCCAGCAGCATAGCAGGGTAGCTAAGTGCGGAAGGGATAACCGCTGAAAGCATCTAAGCGGGAAGCCCCCCTCAAAACCAGGTATCCCTTGAGAGCCGTGGAAGACCACCACGTTGATAGGCTGGAAGTGGAAGCGCAGCGATGCGTGGAGCGGACCAGTACTAATTGCTCGATAGGCTTGATCACGCGTTGCTCATGAATGGCGATCGCCTCGTCCATCATGAGAGCCCGTAAACAGTCAGGATAAAATGTCTCTGTGAAACCGTGTCAAACGCGCCGACCGGGTGGTTATAGCGAGGGGATCCCACCCGTTCCCATCCCGAACACGGCCGTTAAGACCCTCAGCGCCGATGGTACTATGTCTTAAGGCATGGGAGAGTAGGTCGCCGCCCGGTCTGCCCGTTTGACGCCAGTTATCCTTTTTCTTTCCAATTCAAATGAAAACCCCCGCTTCGGCGGGGGTTTTTTTTGATTTCAGCAAGGCGTCGTGCCGGGTCAGCATACTCGTCCGGCGTTGGCCGAACGCCCGGAAGGCGGACGATGGCCGGCAGACCAGGCGTATTACTGAACAAGCGGTTGACGCACGCTGGCACGTTGGCTAGTTACACCGCTCCCCATCGCCGGGGGATAATCCGGCATTGACGCGGGGTGGAGCAGCCCGGTAGCTCGTCAGGCTCATAACCTGAAGGTCGTAGGTTCAAATCCTACCCCCGCACCCAAAAAAGACCCGCCAGGCCATCGGCCCGGCGGGTCTTTGCATTTCTGGCCTGATGCTTGTGTTGGCGGGCTGCGAGCCAGGTTGGCACTTGCCTGTCCGCGCCAGAGGACCAGGAAAACTATTCCGCCGCCGCATCCCTTGCCGCCAGGCGCCAGATCAGATCGGCGATACGCGGGTCCGGGGAATATTCGATCGGCGCGTTCACAAGGATGTTGCGAATGTTGGTGATTTTATACTGCTCACACGCCTCGCGCAGACGGTCCAGCATGAGCTCAAGCTCGTCCCAGGCCAGAGACGTAACGGCTTCGGTGAGTATCCTGGGGTGGCGTGTCGGGCGTGCGTGATCAGAGACAAGTAGCTCTTCGTAGAGCTTTTCGCCGGGCCGCAGCCTGCTGAAGACGATTTCAATATCACCTGACTCGGCGCCAGGCTCTCCAGCGACGAAGGGTTTCAGGCCCGACAACCGTACGATACGGCGAGCGAGGTCATAAACTTTGACCGGCTCTCCCATATCCAGCACGAAAACGTCACCGCCACGTGCCAGCGCACTGGCCTGGATAACCAGCTGCGCCGCTTCCGGGATGGTCATGAAGTAGCGGGTCACATCGCGGTGCGTCACGGTTATCGGGCCACCGGCGGCAATCTGGCGCCGGAACAGCGGAACAACGGACCCGGATGATTCCAACACGTTTCCGAAACGGACCATGCAAAACCGTGTGCGTGACTGCTCTGCGGCCAGTGACTGGCAGATTAGCTCGGCCATCCTCTTGCTCGCGCCCATGATGTTTGTCGGGCGGACTGCCTTGTCGGTGGAAACCAGTACGAACATGTCGACGCCGGCACGGATGGCACAACGCGCCATGGTCAGGGTACCGAACGTGTTGTTGCGCAGGCCCTCAACAATGTTTTCTTCGACCAGATGCACGTGCTTGTAGGCGGCAGCGTGAAAGATCGTGTTGACGCCAAGGCGTGACAGCACAGCGCCCATCCGGCCCTCATGCTGGACAGACCCCAGCAATGGCGTGATCGTGACAGCAAGCCCCTCCTTGGAGGCCATGGCTTCCAGCTCGCGTTCGATGACGTATAACGCAATTTCAGACTGCTCGATGAGAACGAGCTGGCTCGGCTTCTGGCGCACGATCTGGCGGCAAAGCTCTGAGCCGATTGAGCCGCCTGCACCCGTTACCATCACTACCTTGCCGGTAATGTTCGCGCCGATAAGGGCCGGATCGGGTGGCACGGGATCACGTCCGAGCAGATCGTCGGCGGCGACTTGCTGGATTTCATTGACGCTTGCGCGTCCGGCTACAATGTCGCGCATGTCCGGGATGGTCTGGACGCGTACGGGCAGTTTTTCGAGATTGGCCAGTATCCGCTTGCGCTGGCCGAGCGTCGCACTGGGCACGGCCAGCAATATCATTGTGGCACCCGTGGATGCCATCAGCCTTGGAATATTGTGTGAGGCATGCACCTCTAGCCCGCCAACACGCGCGCCCTGCAAATCTGGCGCATCGTCCACGAAGGCGACGGGCAGATAGTCTGATGCCTGCTGTAGCGAGACAAGGACTTGCCGGCCGCACATGCCCGCCCCGTAGATGATGACCCGAGATTTCTGCAAGGACTGGCGTTGCAGGAAAACGGAGCGCACGAGGAAGCGTGCGCCGCCTACCATCACAAACAGCAACAGGGCATAGATGAAGGGCACTGCCCGCGGCACATCAAGCTGGAAGAAATGACTGACCGTCAGAATGAACAGGGCGGACAGGACAACGCCCAGACCGATAGCCTTGAGCGAGTCGATACCGATAAATCGCACCACCGTCCGGTATATGCCAACACGGTCGAAGATCAGCAGCGTTGCCGGTATGGTAACGCCCAGCGCGATCCAGATTTGTGTGGCGACAACCCAGTGCAGGCTATCGAGACGCAGCACCATCGCTGCCAGAAAGCTGACCGAAATGAAGAGGATGTCGACAATCGTGAGGATCGCCCGCTTGACCGGTCTGGGCCAGTCAAAGACCTGGTCTAGTTCACCGAAAATCACGCGCACGCGCCTTTCGTCTGCGCCATTGAAGCGCATGGTTTGAGGCGCGCGCCGTCGTCAATGTAGCTCGCGGCTTTCAGCGCGTGTACCCCCCTGATATGGCTGATCGGAACGGCTGTAACCAGACCAGTCTGACCGGCATCATAGCGTCAACGCAAATCACACTAATACTCTCTGGCCTTTGCGACAAATATTGAATGCGAATGGCTGCTTGGGGGTGGGTCCGGGCGTATCAGAAAGGCGAAAGTGATGGCGTTGCCATGCAGTGTCTGCCGCACCCCGGGTGCTGATCCGTTTTTTACCGACGGCACGCGCACCTATTTGCGGTGCGGCGTATGCGGGGCCCGCTTTCTCGATCCGCGCAGCTTTCCGTCGGCCGAGGCGGAGCAGGCCCAGTATGACTTGCATGAGAACGATGTAGCAGATGCCGGTTACCGGCGCTTTCTGTCGCGCTTGTCCGAGCCGTTGCTGGATCGCCTCGAACCGGGCTGCGAAGGGCTGGACTACGGGTGCGGTCCCGGACCGGCGCTGGCGGCCATGCTGGAGGAGGCCGGCCATTCGGTTGCGCTCTATGACCCGTTTTACGCGGCAGACACCGCCGTCCTGGATCGTACCTATGATTTCGTCACATGCACCGAAGTGGCAGAACATTTTCATGATCCGGCCAATGAGTTTGTGCGCCTTGATGGCCTGCTCAAACCGGGGGGCTGGCTGGCCATCATGACGTGCTTTCACACCGACGATGCCCGGTTCGCCAGCTGGCACTACCGCATGGATCCCACGCACGTCGTGTTCTACCGCGAGGAGACGGTGCACTGGCTGGCACGCCATCATGGCTGGGCCTGCACCATTCCGGCCAAGGACATCACCCTGATGCACAAACCGGCATGAGCACCGCGCTGCACGAGGAACGCCTCCAGTCAGTGTTGGACGTGCTCAAGCTGACCGGCGCGCGGTCGGTGGCGGATCTGGGGTGCGGGGAGGGGGCGCTGCTGCTGCGTCTGGCAGACGACCCGGTGTTCGAACGTATCGCCGGACTGGAACAATCGGCTAGCGCGCTGGCGGTGCTGCGCGCGGCACTGGCCGGGCGCAGCGAAGTGGTCCGGTCGCGCGTGACGCTGCTAGAGGGTTCGATGCTGGACCCGCGCCCCGAGCTCGCCGGATTTGATGCCGTGGCAATGGTGGAAACGATCGAGCATCTGCCACCCGATCAGCTCTCGCGCTGGGAGCAGGCGGTATTTGATGTGATCGCGCCGAAAACCGTCATCATCACCACGCCCAATGCGGCATATAATCCGGTGCTGGGCGTGCCGGCACATCGCTTTCGCCACCCGGAACACATGTTCGAGTGGGACCGGCCACGTTTCCGCCAATGGGCCGAAGGCGTGGCGGCGCGCCACCGGCGCCGCTGGCTGGTGCGCGACATTGCGGGCGTTCGTGAGAGTATCGGCGGGGCCAGCCAGATGGCGGTGTTTCTCGATCCCGATCTCGTGATCTGAAGGCAATACGCCTTGCATTTGCCGCAAAGCGTGCGCATACCCCCGCTCAGCGCATAAGTGCCACGTGCGTAGAAGGGCCTTCACAAGGCTTCAAACGTGGCCTGATCGGACCGGCAGCGGGCAACCCACCGCGAACCTCAAGTCCGGGCGTGGGATGCATGGTCTGCCAATCGTGGCGGGCCCATCCCCTAACCGGCGGCTGATCTGCGCAGTTGTCAAAAACATAACTCCCCCGGCGGGCCGGCGCGTTCATACGCGCGTCCGCATGAAAGGCATTGAAATGACCAAATTTTCCGAACTGGGCCTCGCGGCCCCGGTTGAACGCGCCGTATCCGAAGAAGGCTATGAGACGCCGACGCCGATTCAGGTGCGCGCCATACCGCCTCTGCTGGACGGCAAGGATGTTGTCGGCATCGCCCAGACGGGCACCGGCAAGACGGCCGCGTTCGTACTGCCTATCCTTACCCGGCTGATCGAAGAGAAAAAGCAGGCGCCCGGCCTGTCCTGCCGCTGCCTTATCCTTGCGCCGACGCGTGAGCTAGCCGCCCAGATCGGTAACTCGATCGCGGTTTATGGCCGTCATACGGGTCTCACCCATGCCGTCGTCTTTGGCGGCGTGAAGCATGGGCCCCAGGTGCGCGCCCTGGCGCGCGGCCTTGATATTCTGGTGGCAACGCCCGGCCGCCTGCTGGACCATGTGGCCGACCGTAAGGCGCGCCTCGATCTCACCTCGCTGGTCGTGCTGGACGAGGCCGACCAGATGCTTGATCTGGGCTTCATGCCGGCGCTTCGCAAAATCCTTCACATGGTGGGCAAGCCCCGTCAGACCGTCATGTTCTCGGCCACCATGCCGCCGCCCATCCGGGCGCTGGCAGACGATTTCCTGCGTGATCCCGTCACCGTCGCCGTCGCCAATCAGGCAAAGCCTATCGAGCGCATCGAGCAGGCCGTCATGTATGTCGGCACGGCTGAAAAGCGGCAGGCGCTCATTGACCTGATGGCGCCGGAAGCCCGGAAGAGCACCATCATCTTCACCCGTACCAAGCGCGGGGCAGACAAGGTCGCCAAATTCCTCGTGGAGTACGGCCACAAGGCCGCTGCCATCCACGGCAACAAGAGCCAGAACCAGCGCGAAAAGGCCCTCGAGGCGTTCAAATCCGGTGAGATGCGTGTGCTGGTCGCCACCGACATTGCCGCACGCGGTCTGGATATCGATGGCGTGCAGCTCGTGGTGAATTTCGAGCTGCCCAATGTGCCCGAATCCTATGTCCACCGTATTGGCCGCACGGCCCGTGCGGGCGCGGAAGGCCGGGCTGTGGCCCTTGTCGCTCCTGATGAACGCGGCCTGCTGCAGGATATCGAGAAGCTAACCGGCTTGCGGATCAAGGGCCTCAATGACGCCCCGCCGATCTCCGGCCCGACCCGTCCGGTTCAGCCCCAGCGCGGGCAGGGTGGCCAGCGCCGCAATGGTGGTGGCCAGGGTGGAGGCCAGCGCGGCCAGCAGAACAGTGCTGGCGGCGGGCAAAAGCGGTCCGGCAATCGCCGCCGCAAACCCGGTGGCGGTCAGGGCGGTCAGCGCCAGAGCGCATAGTGATTTTCCCCTCGTGCTGAGGCGCGCCCTTCCGGGCGCGTCTCGAAGCACGAGGGCTAGTCGCGCTGCAGCGGCGTCAGGTCGAAGTGGAGCACGTCTTCGCGTGTTCCCAGCCTGGTGTAGAGCGCGACAGCGGGCGGATCGACATGATCGGCCTGCACATACACCACCCACGCTCCTATATCGTGCGCGATACGGCGCGTCTCGTTGACGAGGGCCTGTCCGATGCCTTTGCGCCGGTGGGCCTCGTCCACGGCAAGGTCGTAGATGTAAATCTCGCTGCGTTCCTGCTCGAACTTTACCAGCACATAAGCGGCAAGTGCGCCGGTGATGGTTTCGCCGTCCAGCGCCGCCAGGGCGATGAATTCCGGGTTCTCCAGCAGGCGGTCGCGATAACCTGCCGACGGCATCGCGCCGGTATAGGTTTCCGGCTCGTCGAAAGCCTTGCCGAACAGGGTCAGCCATTCGGCAAACCGGCTCGCATCATCGGGCGTGAGCCTGATGATTTTCATATGCCGTCAGTCCACTTTACTCCGCCGCCGCGCGGATAGCGTCGGGGCTGGGGGCTGATGCGCGCACAGCCGGATCGACATGGGTTTCGAACTTTTCAAAATTCGCCACGAACATGTCGGCCAGTTTGAGCGCCTGCGCGTCATAGGCGGACGCATCAGACCAGGTCTGGCGCGGATCGAGGATGGCCGGGTCGATGCCCGGCACCGAGACCGGCACATCAAATCCGAAGACGGGATCCTTGCGGAATTGTGCCGCCGACAGCGTGCCGTCGATGGCAGCGTTCAGGAGTGTGCGCGTGGCACGGATCGGCATGCGATGGCCCACACCGTAGGCGCCGCCCGTCCAGCCGGTATTGACCAGCCAGCACTGCACGCCATGGCGTGCAATCAGCTCACGCAAGAGATTGCCGTACTCGGCCGGATGGCGCGGCATGAAGGGCGCGCCAAAGCAGGTGGAGAAGGTTGCCGATGGTTCGGTCACGCCTTTTTCGGTGCCCGCAACTTTCGCAGTGTAGCCCGACAGGAAGTGATACATGGCCTGGGCCGGCGTCAGCCGGGCGATGGGCGGCATCACGCCGAACGCATCACAGGTCAGCATGACCAGCGTAGACGGGTGTTCGCACACATTCTTGTCGCAGGCATTGGGAATGTAGTGGAGCGGGTAGGCCCCGCGCGAGTTCTCGGCCAGCTCTGCGCTATCGAGGTCCAGCGTTCGTGAGGCCGGGTCCATGACGACGTTTTCAAGGACCGTTCCCCACATGGTGGTAGTGGCATAGATGTCCGGCTCGGCTTCCTTCGACAGGCGGATCATCTTGGCGTAGCAGCCGCCCTCGAAATTGAAGAGGCCGTTCTCGCACCAGCCATGTTCATCATCACCGATCAGCTTGCGTTTCGGATCGGCGGAAAGGGTAGTCTTGCCCGTGCCGGACAATCCGAAAAAGACGGCGCTATCGCCCTTCTCGCCCACATTCACCGAGCAATGCATCGGCATGATGTGCTTTGCGGGCAAGAGGTAGTTGAGGATGGTGAAGACCGCTTTTTTTGTCTCGCCCGCATAGGACGTGCCGCCAATCAGCACCAGCTTTTCGGTGAAATTGATGGCGATGACGGTTTCCGAGCCATGGCGCGTGCCGTGGCGTGCTTCGTCGGCGCGGAAGCTCGGCAGGTTCACAATGGTGAACTCCGGCGCAAAGTCTTCCAGCTCGGCCGCGCCGGGCCGGCGCAGCAGATGGCGGATGAAAAGCGAGTGCCAGGCCAGTTCAGACACGATGCGCACAGGCAGGCGATGGGTATGGTCGGCTCCGCCGAACAATTCCTGCACGAACAGTTCGCGCCCTTCCATATGGGCGCGCATATCTGCCCACAGGGCGTCGAAATGCGCGGGGCTCATGGAAGCGTTGAAGTCCCACCAGATATTGCCGTCGGTGGTATCATCACGCACAGTGAACTTGTCGCGGGCTGAACGTCCGGTGTGCTGGCCGGTTTCGACAACCAGCGCGCCGCCTTTGGCAACACGGCCTTCGCCGCGCCGGATCGCTTCCTCGTACAGCGCGGGCTCAAGCCAGTTGATATTCAGCTTGCCCGGACGGCTAATACCCAGATCGCGCAGATCGCGGATCGGCGTGGCTACGTCAGACATGATCTCTCCCTCGGACGGGCCCGCTTGCCGGAGCCTTGTCGTGTATCTGCTCTTTCTAGCCCCGAATTGACGGCCGCGCCAAGGGTTCAAAGTGTAGCGCTTTCCCCCCGCGGGCTACACGCCTAGGCTCTGGCGGGCAAACGAGCGAGGAGGCCGGTTATGGGACAATGGACAAAAATGCTGGCGGGCATGGCAGTTGGCGCGTGTCTGCTGACCAGCGCGCAGCCGGGTCATGCGCAGGAGGAGGCAGCGATGCTGGACGTCTCGGATGTGGAACGCTTCGCCCGGCTGGCGCTTGATTGTGTCCACCGTGAATACCCCAACAAGATCGCCCATGTGCTGCAGTCCGATGCCGATGCGCTGCCACCTAGCCAGCTCACGCCTATCTTCTATGGCTGTTATGACTGGCACTCGGCCGTCCATGGTCACTGGTTGCTGGTGCGCCTGCTGCGCCTCTATCCACATGCGCCTTTTGCTGCGGAGGCCCGGGCGGCACTGGAAACCAGCTTCACCGCAGAGGCCGCCGAAATCGAAGCCGCCTATATGGCCGGGCCGGGCCGCGCCTCGTTTGAACGTCCCTACGGCCTTGCCTGGCTGTTGCAGCTGACCGCGGAGCTGCGCAGCTTTGAGGACGCAGACGCGCAGCGCTGGGTGGCTGCCCTCCGCCCGATCGAAGAGGTGGCGGTGAACCGCTATGTCGAATGGCTGCCAAACCTTGTCTATCCCGTGCGGTCCGGCACCCATAATCAGACCGCGTTCGGCTTCGCGCTGGCGCTGGACTGGGCCCGCCAGTCGGGACATGGCGAGCTGGAGGCGCTGCTGGTGGAGCGCACGCTGAGCTTTCATCAGGACGATGTGAGCTGTCCGCTCGCCTATGAGCCCTCGGGGGAGGATTTCCTGTCACCCTGCCTGATGGAAGCCGATCTGATGCGCCGTGTGATGACGCAAGGCGATTTCTCCGGCTGGCTGTCCCGCTTCATGCCGCAAATCCCGGAAGATGGCAGCGCAGACTGGATCAGCCCCGGCGTGGTGCTGGATCCCACAGACGGCAAGCTGGTGCATCTGGACGGGTTCAACCTGTCGCGGGCCTGGAATCTGGAGGCTATCGCTGCGCGCCTGCCCGAGGGTGATGCGCGCATCGCGTCCCTGCTGGCCGCCGCGGCCGAACATCGCGACGCCGGTGTGGAAGCCATCTCGGACGAGCACTACGAGGGCAGTCACTGGCTGGCGAGCTTTGCCACCTATCTTGTGACCGGCAAGGCGCTGGAGGCGGAACTGCCTTAAGTCGTCGGGCAGTCTTTTGATGGTGCTGGCGGGCCCGGCAGATCGTCGCCCGGCAGAGGGATGTACTCGTTTTCGCCGGGCGGCAGGGTGAAGGGAGTTCGGTCCCAGCCACCGGCCGCGCTCGCGCGCCAGTCCTCCTTGGCTTTCTCAAGCCGCTCTTTGGAGGATGAGACAAAGTTCCATTCGATGAAGCGCGGGCCGATCACCGCCCCGCCCAGCACCATCACCCGTGCGCCGGACTGGCTGGACAAGGTTGCGGTGCCTCCCTCAATGACGCCCATCTGGCCGGGCTCCAGCGTAGTGCTGTCCAGCTGCGCGTCGCCGGAGACGAGGTGGACAGCCAGCTCGTCATGCCCCTCTGGCAAGGTGAAGGATGCGCCCGGCTTCATCTCGGCGTGAAAGTAAATAGTGGGGGAGAGCATGGTCGTGGGCGCGGTATGACCATAGGCGCTGCCGATAATCAAGCGGAAGCTGGCTCCGCCTTCGGCAAATACCGGCAGGGTCTCGGCGTCGTGGTGCTCAAAGCTTGCCATGTCCTCTTCGCGCGCTTCGGGCAGGGCGATCCATGTCTGTATGCCATGCAAGGAAAATCCGCGCGCACGCACGTGCGGGTCGGTGCGCTCCGAATGCGTGATGCCGCTGCCGGCAATCATCAGATTGACCGCGCCCGGCTGAATTGCCTGCGAAACGCCCAGACTGTCGGCATGGTGCATCTCGCCTTCAAACAGATAGGTGACGGTGGCCAGACCGATATGTGGGTGCGGGCGCACATCAATGCCATCGCCGGGCGCAAACTGCGCCGGGCCCATCTCGTCGTAGAACACGAACGGGCCGACCATCCGCTTTTTTGCAAATGGCAGGACGCGGGCGACCTGAAAACCTCCCAGATCCTTCTTGCGGCCGTCAATAATGATGCCGGGTTTAGTCATGGATATCTTCCTTGCATGATTGCGGCGTGGCAGCGCAGGCCGATTGAACGGATGGACTGGCGATAGTAGACAGGCTTCGTGACAGATTAGACGGTTTCAAAGGACAGTCCATGAGCGGCTCTGCGGTGATGAATTTCGAGGCACTGGCCGCTGGCCCGGTCAAGCGCGAACCCTATACCTATCTGATGGCCGATACGGTGGTAACGCCTGAGCAGGCGGCTGCGATCCGCGCCGACTATCCGGCCATCAACGAGCCGGGCTATCTGCCGCTCTCGAAACTTGAGCGCAAAGGCGCATTCGCCAAAGTCACCGACGATCTGATGAGCGCCCGGCTGGCCGAAATACTCGGCGAGAAGCTGGGCATTGATCTGACAGGCAAGCCGCGCATGATCACGGTGCGCCGCGTATCGAAACTCTCTGACGGGCCGATCCACAACGATTCAAAATCGAAAATCCTCACCATGCTGCTCTATCTCAATGAGCACTGGGACGAGAGTGATGCGGGCTGTATCCGCGTTTTGAACGGGCCGGATGATTTTGACGATTATGCCGCTCAGGTGCCCCCGCTCGCCGGACAGGTCTTCGCTTTCCTGCGCTCGGACAATTCCTGGCATGGCCATCTGCCCTTCGAGGGCGAGCGCTATGTCATCCAGGTGACGTTCCTGACCAGTCAGGACGAGCTGGATCGCAAGGAAAACCGCGGCGGGCTGCAATACTTCTTCAAGAAGCTGCTGCGCCAGCGCAATTAGTCTCCGCTTGGCGTAGCCAGAGCCGCTTGCCGCTCCTCGCGACTGGCTATCGCCCCGTTCAGGGCTATCAGGCTGCGCCACTCCGCATGGCTGATCGACACGCTCTGCCAGCCGCGTGCGCCGCGCTCGGACAGGGCCGGTTCCAGCAGAGCCTGCAGCGCCTCGCCATCGGGCGTGGCTAGATAGGCCTCGCGCCTTGCCAGTATGCCGGCTTCGCTTTCGCGCGGATCGTTGCTGGTCAGATTGATGCCAAAGCCGTCAATCGCTTCGCCCGCTTGCATCACGGCCAGCATGTCCAGCCCCAGCGCGGGCAGATAATGCGCCGGCTCGTGATAGACGTTGTGGGTGACGGTCTGCTCCGCCTCCGGCAGCGGTGTGGTAGACGGTGGCTGATAACCGGCAAAGTCCCACAGCACGCCTGCGCCGCCCGGAACGCATGCATTGGCCGGTGATCCGGTATCGGAAAGGGCGGTGAAACGCCGGGCCATTTCGGCGCGGAAGTCGAAATACTCGTCTGCCCGGCCCGCGGCGAACAGGCTTTCCTCGTTCCAGGCGTGGACCGGCTGGAGAAAGCCGATCACCTGCACGCCCTCGCGCGCCAGCGCGTCGAGCGCTTCGAACAGGAAGTCCATGCGTTCGTCCGACATACGCATGGCGCTATAATAGCGCAGCGTCGGGACCGGCGTATTCATGAAGCGGCGATACTGTTCTCCCGGCGCGTAGACATCGCGGAAGGGCGGCTCCGGCGCCGTGCCGGTGATGTTCTCCGAGACGGTCTGGATCGCCCTTGCAAACGTGTTGGGCGACAGGGTGACGCGCGCTGTCGCCAGCCACCGGCGGCCATCGGCGAGCCGGCTGATCGGGAAAGCAGGCTTGTATTTTTCGCCGCTGGCGAACTCGCCCATATCCAGCCCGACAATGAAGCAGCGCAGGCCAGGGTCCTGTCCGGCAATGGCGGCCAGATGCGCCAGTTCGAACGCGTTCGAGCCCCTGATGCCCGCATTATAGAGCCCCCCCGGCCAGTCATCGACTGTCATCGGGAAGCCGTCGACGGTGCGTGATGAGCCGGTGACAAGTGTGCCAGCGTTGACTTGCCCGATCTGGTGGCCGACCTGCACGCGCCGTCCGTCCTCGTGGGCGCGGGTCTTGTGCGCTGTCAGCCCTTCGATGTGTGGCCCGGTGCCGGTGTCATACGGGTCCACAAACGCATTGAGCGCCACAAAGGCGGCCAGCGCGCTGCCGAGTACGATGAGGAAGAGGCGGGTGTAGCGCTGCATGGGGCCTTAGAAATTATAGTAGATGAATTCGGAATAGGACCAGCTCGCGATCATGCAAGCAAACAGCAGGACGGCGAGGCCAACGCCCCAGCGTACATTCGGCTTCCAGCGCTCCTTGCGCGGCGGTGCCACATGCGCGGTCGCCAGTATCTCCGGATCGATCTGGCGGTGGAATATTTGCGCGGTTTCCGGCAGTGACCAGACCAGTATGAGGCCGATCACCGCCGCGATGAACGGCCCGTCACCGGGATTGATGCCCAACCCGTTCAGACCGGCCATGCCCTGCAGCATGATCGACGCGGCCTCGAAGCTGGTGGCACGGAAGAACACCCAGGTGATAATCACGAACAGGAAGGTGCAGGCACTGGAGAGTATCCAGAACCGTCCAAACAGCCCGTTCGGCAAATAGCGGTCGAGCACCCGGCACCAGATCAGCGCCGCACCATGCAGCCCGCCCCAGACCACGAAGGTCCACGCCGCGCCGTGCCACAGCCCGCCCAGCAGCATGACGATCATCAGATTGGCCAGCGTGCGGGCATAGCCCTTGCGGTTGCCGCCTAGCGACACATAGAGATAGTCGCGCAGAAACTGCGACAGGGTGATGTGCCAGCGCCGCCAGAAATCGGTGATGTTGCGCGCTTTGTAGGGCGCATTGAAATTGACCGGCAGCTGAAAGCCGAACATGCGCGCAATGCCCATTGCCATGTCCGAATAGCCGGAGAAATCGAAATAGATCTGCAGCGTGTAGGCAATCGCCCCGGTCCATGCCAGCCACAGGCCGACAGGCTCTCCAGCGGCGGCGGTATCGAACGCGGTATTGGCGTATTCGGCCAGATTGTCGGCCAGCAGCACTTTCTTGGCGAGGCCGACCGCGAAGATGGACAGGCCAATGCCCAGATTGGCGCTGATATCGCGCTGACGGTCTTTCTCGCCCAGCTGCGGGGACAAGAGGCGGTGATGGACAATCGGTCCGGCGATGAGCTGGGGAAAGAAGGCGACGAACATGCCATAGCGGTGCGGCTTTGCATCCGGCGCGGTAATCCGGCGTGAGCAATCGACCAGAAAGGCGATCTGCTGGAAGGTGAAGAAGGAGATGGCCAGCGGCAAAGGCAAGCCGGGCTCGGCCAGTTCCAACCCTGTGGCCGCATTCAGGTTGCCCACGAAGAAATCGGCGTATTTGAACACGCCCAGCGCGCCCAGGTTGAGCGCTACGCCAAAGGTCAGCAGCCAGCCGCCATTGCCCGGCGTGATGGCCCGGGCAATCACGTAATTGACAACAATCGAGCCAAGGATGAGCGGCAGGAAGCGCACATCCCACCAGCCATAGAAGATCAGCGAGGCGAGCAGGAGCAGGATCAGCCCGGCCTCGTGGCCGAACCGGCGGTTCACCGCGTAAAACGCCAGAACCGTCAGCGGCAGAAACACGAACAGGAATATCGGCGTGCTGAAAACCATGCCCGGTCTGCCCCCGCGTGTTCGCGTCAGCCCTCGGTGCGGGCGAGTGTCAATATGGCGTTGGCGTGGGTCTCGGTCTCAACCCGGTAGCCATGCGAGCAGGCCAGCGAAAGCGCGTCGCGCGACGCTTCGAGCCTGTTGATGGCCGGACGTTCCATAATGATGAGCTCAGGCCAGATTTCGCGCGGCGCGCTGGCAAAGAAGGGTGCCAGAATGGCGAGTTCTCCGCCCTCCACATCAATCTTCATCACGTCCAGCCGGGCCACGCGCATTTCCTTGAGAAGCGTGGAGAGCATCGCCACGCGCACCGCGCTGGAGCGGGCCGCATTGCTGTCATCGGTGACGGCGAGCTGCGTACTGCCGCGATTATTCCCGACCAGACGCATCACGCTCTCGCCCTCGTAATCGGACAGGGCGACCCCGGAAATTTCGATATTTTCCAGATTGTTCGTGCGGGCATTATAGGCCATGCGGCGGCGCATCTCGTCTTGCGGCTCCACCGCGATCACCCGCGCCCCCCGCCCGCCGGCCTTTGCGGCCACCAGGCTGTACAGCCCCGCATTGGCGCCGATATCGATGAAGGTTTTGCCCGGCCCCATGGCCGTGCGCAGTGCGTCCAGCTCCACCACATCAAAGCATTGCGGGGTCAGGAAAGCGCGCTTTTCCGACAGATTGTCCAGCGGGTGCAGGCGCAGCTTCAGGCCCAGCGCCTCAATATCAGCAACACCGTCTTTCAGTGCGCTCATGGCCAGCGGCTGGGCAATGCCGGCCAGCTTCAGTCCCGTGCGGCCGCGCGGCAGCGCCCGTCCGATGGCCATGCCAAGGCGCGAGGTGAGGCCGGGACGGAAGCGCCCATGGGCGGCACCCGGATCGGTTGCCGTCAGTTCGCTGGAGGCATGGGCCTCTTCCATTTCTTCAAACGTGTCGGCGGGGCGGGTGGTGTCGTTGGTTGTCATGAGCGCTTTCTAGCAAGGGTTTGGCCTGCTTGTCGCGGGCTTAGCGCGTTTCGCCTGCACGGCGCGCGGGATTTGCCCTTGGCCGTCTGCGTGCTAACCAGCAACCCAGACACAACAACTCCAGTTCAGGGCGGACGGCAAAACCGATGAAACCCATTCTCGAACAGCTTGATGACAAACGTTCAGCCGCGCGCCTTGGTGGCGGTGAAAAGCGTATCGCGGCCCAGCACGACAAGGGCAAGCTGACGGCGCGTGAACGGCTCGATGTGCTGCTGGACCCCGGCTCGTTTGAGGAAACGGGCATGTTCGTGGAGCACCAGTGTACCGATTTCGGCATGGGCGATTCGAAAATCCCTGGCGACGGCGTGGTGACGGGTTCGGGCACGGTGAACGGCCGTCTGGTCTATGTGTTTGCCAAGGATTTCACCGTGTTTGGCGGCTCGCTCTCGCTGGCCCATGCCCGCAAGATCACCCGGCTGCAGGAAACCGCGCTGAAAAACGGTGCGCCCATCATTGGCCTGTTTGATGCGGGCGGCGCGCGTATCCAGGAAGGCGTTGATGCTCTGGGCGGCTATGCCGAGATTTTCCAGAACAATGTGCTCGCCAGCGGCGTGATCCCGCAGATCAGCGTGATCATGGGGCCGTGCGCGGGCGGCGATGTCTATTCGCCCGCCATGACCGACTTCATCTTCATGGTGAAGGATACCAGCTATATGTATGTGACGGGGCCGGACGTGGTCAAAACCGTCACCAACGAGATCGTCACACACGAGGAGCTCGGCGGAGCCAGCATCCACGCCAAGAAGTCCGGCGTGGCTGACGGGGCCTTCTCCAACGATATCGAGGCACTGGCGCAGATGCGCCGCCTGATCGATTTTCTGCCCCTGAACAACCGCAACAAGCCGCCGGTGCGCGAGGCGTATGACGACCCTGCCCGTGTGGAGCCCAGCCTTGATACGCTGGTGCCGCCCAACCCGAACAAGCCCTATGATATACGCGAGCTGATCCAGAAGACCGCCGATGAGGGCGATTTCTTCGAGATCGCGCCCGACTACGCCAAGAATATCGTCGTCGGCTTTGGCCGTCTGGAAGGCCAGACGGTGGGGTTTGTCGCCAACCAGCCGCTATCGCTCGCCGGCGTGCTCGACATTGATGCCTCGAAGAAGGCCGCGCGCTTTGTGCGCTTCTGCGATGCGTTCGAGATTCCGATCATCACCTTTGTCGATGTGCCCGGCTTCCTGCCCGGCACGCGTCAGGAATATGGCGGGCTGATCAAGCACGGCGCCAAGCTGCTCTTTGCCTATGCCGAGGCCACGGTACCCAAACTCACCGTCATCACCCGCAAGGCCTATGGCGGTGCGTATGATGTGATGGCATCCAAGCATCTGCGCGGCGATGTGAACTATGCTTGGCCGACGGCGGAGATCGCCGTGATGGGGCCCAAAGGCGCGGCCGAGATCATTTTCCGCAAGGATGTCGATGACCCGGAGAAAATGGCCGAGCACGTGAAGGATTACGAGACGCGCTTTGCCAACCCTTTCGTCGCCGCCTCACGCGGCTATCTCGATGACGTGATCCAGCCGAGGAATACGCGGGTCCGCCTCATCAAGGCGCTACGGACCCTGCGCGACAAGAAACTCACCAACCCGTGGAAGAAACATGACAATATTCCTTTGTAGCTCCGACTCGTCACCCTGGCGCAGGTGGGAACCCAGGGTCGCATCAAAGCTGGATCCCGGGTCAAGCCCGGGAACCCGGTATCGGGGGTGTGCGCTGAGTTTACCAATGGGCTGCTGACCTCTCCACCGAGGTCCCCGCCCCCGAGCGGGGACCCAGATGGGCTGGGCACCGGCTTTCGCCGGTGAAACGCGGTAGAGGGTTTGAGCAAAGCTCAATGCCCCCAAGCACCCCCATCCCCACCCGTCTCCGAATGAGGCTCAAGCAACGGATGGCGCGGGCGGCCATGGGATGGCCAATCGCGAACGTTCAAACGGGCCCTCTCAAGGCCGCCCGCACGCAGGTGTTTTTCCAACCGGGGCGGATACCTTACGCTGCCCTATAGCCGTAGCCTCCGTGACGTCAGCAAGCCCTCCCAAGGGTCAGCCGGTCCGCTAGAGACCCGCTAGCCGTCCACAAGGGTGAGACAAGCTGCGCCCGCTACGGTTTTCCGCTCTGCCGGCCGCCTGAACCTGAGAGTGAACCCTGCGTCGATGCCCGGCATTGGCCAGATATCAGGGCGCACCCCGTCTCAGGTCACCGCTTCATCTCCCGGCCGGGACGCATTCCGGACCGCCGTCTTGCCGGAGATGAACAGGCACCATTATGCGTGAAGGTGAAGGGGGGAGGATAAGTCGGGGGGTGAAGACAAGCAGGAACCTGCTTTGCCGTTCGTCGGTTATCCGAGTGTACACCGCAGCAACCGGAGACAGGTCAATGGACAATCTGAAAGACATCTATCTGGACCAGCTTCAGGATTTGTGGAGCGCCAATCAGCAAGCCAGAGGTATCGTGCGCGAACTGGCCGGCGCGGCTGCAAGTGACACGCTGCGCCGCGCGCTCGAGCGCGGCGTTGAAGGAATCGAAGACGGCCGCGAGAGCCTCAAGAGCCTGATCGAGAAACACGGCAAGGATCCCAGAGGCGAGCATTGCAAAGGCATGGAGGGGCTGGTCAAGGAGGCTCGCGCCCATGCGCTCAAGGAGGATTTCAGCGCTGGTGCCGTGCGCGATGCCGTCATCATCACCCAGTATCAGCGCATGGCCCACTACGCCATCGCAGGCTATGGCTGTGCGCGGTCCTTCGCCCGGCAATTGGGCCTGGACGACGACGCGCAACAGCTCAACGCAATGCTCGATGCCGCCTATTCCGGCGACAAGACCATGACAGAGATCGCCGGGCAGAAGGTCAATGAACGCGCAGCCTGAGCGGGCCGGTTGGTGAATGTGGCTCTGGGCTCCCGCATGACGCGGGAATGACGGGGAAAGCAGCTGTCAGATGCGGGAACGATAAATGCCCCTAGTCCGCGTAATTGCGCCTTAGCGTCTCGGAGAGGGCCTGTCCCTGCAGGGCGAGGCGCTGGGCCTCCATCTCGCTTTCCGCGCCGCAACGCGTGCGGCGCTGCTGGTGCTGGCGGAAGCCTTCATTGAAGCGGGCAATCATGCGCTGGCGCACACCGCCGTCTGGCGCTTCGAGCGAGAGCATTTCCTCCATGCGCCGGCGCCATTGCTGCGCTCCCGAGCCTTCACACAGGAAGGCGAGCGCATGAAGCTCGCCCAGCACGCCGGCCAGCTGTTCGAGCGGATAGGTCGCTTCTGACTGCGAGACGCTTTGCGCTGCTGCCTGCAACGAGCCGGAGCCCGGCTTGGGCGCGAATGCCATAAGGGCGGGCGTCAGGACAGCGAGGAGGGCGAGGCGCGCGAGCATGGAGGGTCTATTGGTTGAAAAAAGCGGCATGTTCATGGCGCGATCAGCGATTTTGATAGCGAGATGACATTGCGGGTCTCGTCCCAGCTCACCTTGTCCATCGCCTGCGCAAACGGGAAGAAGGACGCGTCCAGCGCGTCATCGGCGGCGGCCGGTTCGCCCGCTTCCCAGTCGCAGGCATAATCGATCATCACATAATGGCCGTGCGCCGTAATGGATTCAAAGGTGCCGACAAAACCGCGCAGGCTGGCGCGGACGCCGGTCTCTTCGAGGATCTCGCGCATCAGGGCAGCCTCGAGTGTCTCGCCGAAATCCACCTTGCCGCCGGGGATGGACCATTGGCCCTTGAACGGCTCCCTGGCGCGCCGGATCAGCAGCACATCGCCGCCGCGCCACACAACGCCGCCAACGGCGAGTTTGGGGGCGGGCTGTACGGTCATGAGCCCATCTGCGCGCGGTGGCGCAGCATGTGATCGGCCAGCACCAGCGCCATCATCGCTTCGCCCACCGGCACGGCGCGAATGCCCACGCACGGGTCGTGTCGGCCCTTGGTGACGACTTCGGTGGGGGTGAGGTCACGGGTCAGCGTCTGGCGCGGGATACGGATGGAGGAGGTGGGCTTGATCGCCATGCGCACGACGACGTCCTGCCCCGTCGAGATGCCGCCCAGCACGCCGCCATTATGATTGGCGCGAAAGGCGGGCTGGCCGTTTTCATCAAGATACATCTCGTCGGCGGCGTCCTCGCCGCGCAGCGACGCGGCTTCGAGGCCGGCGCCTATCTCGACCGACTTGGCGGCATTAATGCTCATCATCGCGCTGGCAAGGTCTGCATCGAGCTTGCCATAGACCGGCGCGCCCCAGCCCGCGGGTACGCCGGATGCAACGATTTCCACTAGCGCGCCCAGCGATGAGCCGTCCTTGCGGATCTGATCCATGTCCGCTTCCCAGAGTTTCGCGGTCTGCGTATCCGGGCAGAAGAAGTCGTTCCGGCCCACCTCGTCCCAGTCCCAGCGCGAACGGTCAATGGCGCGCGGGCCGATCTGGACAAGCGCGCCGCGTATCGTGATGCCGGATCCCAGAACTTTCCGGGCAATGGCACCGGCAGCGACTCGCGCCGCTGTCTCGCGCGCACTGGACCGGCCACCGCCGCGATAATCACGCACACCATATTTGGCGTCATAGGTGTAGTCGGCATGGCCGGGCCGCCAGCTATCGCGGATATCGCTGTAATCCTTTGAACGCTGGTCCGTATTCCCGATCATCAGGCTGATCGGCGCGCCTGTGGTTACCTGGCCGTCCGTGCGCTCATCTTCGAACACGCCGGACAGTATGCGCACCGCGTCATCCTCGCGGCGCTGGGTGACGTGGCGGGACTGGCCGGGCTTGCGCTGATCCATGAAGGGCTGGATGTCGGCCTCGGTAAGGGGGATGCCGGGCGGACAGCCATCGACCACGCAGCCAAGGGCTGGCCCGTGGCTTTCACCCCATGTGGTGAAGCGGAACAAATGGCCGAAACTGTTGTGGGACATGGGGTAAGCCGCCGCCGGATCAGGGATTTGCGGGTATCCTAGAGCGCGTTCGCGCCTGCGTCATCCCGCCCTTGGCTTATGCCGCGCTGCGGCGGACCCAGCGGGCGAAGCGCGCCGCGGGTGTGGCTTTGACAAAGCGCTCGTAGAATTCGGTCAGCAGTCCGGCATTGGCATTGGCTTCTGCGCGGGCTTCAGCGTCGGCGAACTGGCGCGCCTTGGCCTCGCGGGCCGCGCGCTCGGCAGGCCCTTCGTTGGCGCTGCAATCGGCCATGGGATCGCGCACCAGTATGCGCACGCGCCAGCCCGGTTCCCCGATGGGCGAAACCAGCGCGCCGGTCTTTGAGATCGGCGGAACACGCATCATGGCGCTGCGGCCCTCCAGATCGACCGTGCGCAAACCGCCTGCGCGCGCTTCATCCGGGGTCAGCACCAGATCTATCTGGCGCGGGGCACAGACTTTGAGAATCTCGTGCGCCTTGAGCAGTACCTGCAAGCGTGCCAGCGTCGCAGGCGTTGGCGCGACATGGTCGGGATGCACGGATTTCACCTTCTGGCGGAAGGCAGATTTCACAGCCGCGTAATCGCTGTCGGGCTCCAGCCCCAACACGCGGTACGCAGCAAAAATGGCATCGTTTGCATTGCTCATCGGTGCAAACTAGCCGCTTGGGAGTTGGCGAAAGGTTGACGATATCGCCCTGTGGGCCATTTGTGCGTCTGTGCCTGCTTTTCCCTTAAGGAGTTTGCCCGATGGCTTCCCGCGACCTGATCCCGCCCAGCCCCAGCGAGGCCGACTACCAGCGCGAGGGCAAGGCCGGGGATGCGCCCCTGACAGAGGGCAATGACCCTTTCGTGCTGTTTGCCGACTGGCTGACGCTGGCGAAGGACAAGGAGCCCAATGATCCCAACGCGATGGCGCTGGCGACAGTGGATGCGGACGGACTGCCTGACGTGCGCATGGTGCTACTCAAGCACGCCGATCCAAGTGGGTTCGTGTTCTACACCAATCTGGAAAGCGCCAAGGGCATGCAGCTTGCGGGCGATCCCAAAGCCGCGCTGTGCTTTCACTGGAAGTCCCTGCGTCGTCAGGTGCGGGTGAGGGGCAAGGTGGAGCCGGTCAGCGAGGCGGAAGCCGATGCCTATTTTGCCAGCCGTGCGCGCGACAGCCGGATCGGGGCCTGGGCCTCTACCCAGTCGCGGCCGCTGGAAAGCCGCCATGCGCTGGAAAAGAACGTCGCCAAGTTCGCAGCAAAGTTCGGCATCGGCGAAATTCCGCGTCCGCCCTTCTGGTCCGGCTACCGGATTGTGCCGCTGAGAATCGAGTTCTGGCGCGACCGGCCCTTTCGCCTGCATGACCGGCTGGTTTTCGAGCGGGGCGATTTGGACTCGCCCTTCACGCAGACAAGGCTTTATCCTTAGGGCTTCAAAATAGGGGCGGGAAAGATCATGGGCATTTTGCTGATCATCAGAACAATCGCGGTCTGGCTTGCCGGGCTGGCTGCTGTCCTGACGCCGCTCTGGTTTGCGGCGGCAGGTCTGGGATCGCGCTTCGGTCTTTGGGATTGGCGCTTCGGCCTGGGCACGATGACGCGCGAGATCGGTCCGAATCTGCTGTTTGCGTCGCTGGGCCTCGGGGGTCTGACGCTCGTCCTGCTCATCGCGACTGCGATTTTTATCAAGGAGCGCAGGCCAGGCATCGGGTCCTGGGTTGCGGCTGTTGTGGCGATTGTCATCGGTGCGGGTGGTCTCTGGTATGCAGCCTCGGTTGGTGCGCGCGCCGCCGAAATTCCCCCCATTCATGACATCTCCACAGACACGTCCAACCCGCCACAATTTACCGCGTCGCTGATTACCCGGCGCGGCGAGGACGCCAACTCGGTAGACTATGCGTCGAAGACTGATCCCCGGTCGGGCCGCGCCCTGCCGGAAGTGCAGGCCGAGGCCTATCCCGATATCCAGCCTGTCGCGGTCAACGCTACACCGGCGGCGGCCTATGGGGCTGCACTGGGCGTCGCACGCGAGCTGGGTTGGACGGTATCGACGGAGTCGGGGCGCGAACTGATGTTTGAAGCCACAGCGACAACGTTCTGGTACGGTTTCCGTGATGACATTGTCGTGCGGGTGACGCCGCTGACCGATGGAGGATCGGTCGTCGATGCCCGCTCGGTGTCCCGGGTAGGTGTATCTGATCTCGGTGCCAATGCAGCGCGCTTGCGCGCCTTCTCAGCCCGGCTTCGCGGCCGGTTTCCGGAGCAGAATTAGCGCGCCAGCGCGTAAGTGCTGTCCAGCGCCGGTTCGCCATCGGTGAGCACGTGTCCGCGCCGGTGGAGGTCGACCATGTGTGACCAGACCGACATGGCGGCCGCCGGGTAAAGGCGCTCGTCCAGCCCCGCATACATGACCGGCAACAGGGCCTGAATGGAAGACGGTCCGTCCTCCAGTGCGTAGAGAATTTGCGCCTCGCGATAGTGCCGGTGGGCGATATAGGCCGTGATGAACGGGCCCGGATCGGTGACGGGCGGCCCGTGGCTGGGCCAAAGCGTGGCAAAGCCGCGCAGCCGGACGCGCTCAAGCTGCTCGAGATAATCGCCCATATCGCCATCGGGCGGCAGAACGACCGATGTTGCCCATCCCATGATATGGTCACCGCACAGAAGGGCGTTTTCTTCCATCAGCGCCAGGCAGATATGGTTGGCTGTATGGCCGGGCGTATGCAGCACGTCGAGCGTCCAGCCGGGTCCGGCTATCGCATCGCCATCATTGAGAATGTGGTCTGGTGCGAAGCCGAAATCAGCGCCCTCTTCCATTTGCGGCGCGTCCGGGTCGAGGGGGCGTCCGCCAGTGGCGGGGCGGCCATAGATTTTCGCGCCATGATGATCGGCGAACCGGCGCGCCAGCGCCGAATGATCGAGATGGTGGTGGGTCACGATGACGTGGCTTACCGTTTCGCCATCCAGCGCGCGGTTCAGGGCGTCGAAATGCGCATCCTCCGCGGGCCCGGGGTCAATGACGGCTACCTTGCCGCGTCCGATCAGATAGGTGCCTGTGCCGGTATAGGTGAAGGCGCCCGAATTGCCCGCGACCACGCGGCGGATTGCAGGCGACACCTGATCGGCGCGTCCGGGTTCGAAATCCATCTCCCGGACGAACGGTATGGGCGGAGGGGGTGTGGGGGCCTGGCGCGTCACGCCGCGAGCGCGAGCTTCTCGCGCAGACGCGAAGCAAGATAGGCATCAAGGCGGTTGGCCAGCTTGCGCACCGCAGTAATCTTGCCTGTCAGGTTCAAAGCGACGACCGGGCCCATATCCGTCTTGTTCACATCCACGATCCACAGCTCGCCGGTATCGCGGTCGCGCAGGACGTCTATGCCGCCCCAGTCCAGACCCATGGCGTTGCAAAAGCGCGAGATCATGGCTCGCTCGACAGCCGTGAACACGGCAGACGGGTCTGCCAGTTCGACGTCTGTATTGCAGTTGGCAAACCGCCGCTCGACAGGGCGGCGCTTCAGGTAGACCTGTACGATCTCGCCACCAATCGTCGAACAGCGCAGGTCCAGAACATTGCCGCGATCGTCGGTATTGTTGATGAGGCGCTGATAGGTATAGCCCTCACGCGCTGCTTGCGGCTCGCTCAGCACGCGCCCGTCATGGGCGGCATTTTGCTCGGACTTCTCGACATAGCGTCCGTGCGGGTTCATGGGGTCACAGGCGAGCGCGCGGCCCGTCACCTGTTCGAAGACCTGCGCGACGCGGGTCTTGGAAATGTCGGTGCAGGTGGCATTTATCGCCGGCACGCCCGCTGGCAGCGCGCGCTCTGAAAGCCATGTCGAATCGTCAAAAACAAACACGATATCGGCGTCCGCGGCGTTCCGGGCGAAGCGCGCCCGGCTGAGCGCCATGACGGGCCAGACAAGATACCAGGGCCGAGGCATGTCCGGAGTGAACCAGATTTTCGGGCCATCGGACGTCACCGTGCGGCGCGCGCACTCTATCCAGCCATGGAACACGCACCAGTTCAGAAAATCGCGCACGATAGCGGGTTCGATGCGGACCGCCGCACCCGTTTTCTTCACGTGCATGGTGCCATTGGCGTAGCGGAAATCATTCCACCAGGCAGAAAAGGCCATCAGGCTAGGCTCCCCGACTTTGTGGCGCGCACTTTAGCGTTTGGACAAACCTTGGCAACGTAATTGGTGTGCTTTGCACAGTACGCTTCGCGGCGCACTTCTTGCGGCCCGGCAGGCAAGATCATCGGCAGTGGTGCAGGATGGGACACGGTGAAACGGTTTTCCAAAACACTGGCAGCGGGACTTTCCGCACGTCTTCGTGTTGTTTTCATGGCAATGCTGGCGGCACTCGCGATCAAGCTGTTGACCTATGCAAACAGTGTGCAGATCACCAGTCCGGAGCCCCACGCCGGTGCCGCTCACATCGCGCTGGAGCAGCGTGTTCCGTAGGTTAGCGCAGAAATGACTGCGAGGTCTGCTTGAAAGCGGGGCGCTAACCGGCCAAGACTTTGCGGCTCTGATTGGTCACAGCGCAAGGCTTCATGCTCAGTTATCTCGCCCGGTGCCTGCTCGTCGCAATTCCGACGATCCTGGTGATTATCACGGTTGCTTTCTTCATGATGCGCGCCGCGCCCGGCGGGCCGTTCGACCTTGAGCGCCCCATGCCGGAGGAAATCCGCCAGAACGTCATGGCGGCCTACGGCATGGATCAGCCAGTCTGGAAGCAGTATGTCGACTACATGGCCGGCATCGCCCGGTTCGATCTGGGGCCGTCGCTGAAATTCCGCGACAAGTCCGTGGCCGATATCATCTCCGAAGGGTTTCCGGTTTCTGCCGTGATCGGCGCGCTCTCGATCACGCTGGCGGTCTTTGTCGGAACGATCATGGGGTCGATTGCCGCGCTCAGGCAGAACAGTCCCGCCGACTACACGGTGGTAGGCATATCCACGATCGGCATTGTCATTCCGCCCTTTGTCATGGGGCCGATTCTGGCCCTTCTGGTCGGTCTGCACTGGGGATTGTTGCCAACAGGCGGGCTTGATCCGAGGTATGGAATGACCTGGGACCGGCTGATCCTGCCGGTTGTCACGCTGGCATTGCCGCAAATTGCCATCATCTCGCGTCTCATGCGGGCATCGATGATCGAGGTGCTGCGCTCCAATTATGTGCGCACCGCGCGGGCCAAGGGCTTGCCTGCTGTCAGCGTGATTGTGCGACACGCCCTGCGCAGCGCTGTCCTCCCGCTGGTCAGCTATCTGGGTCCGGCCGCTGCTGCGCTGCTGACCGGGTCCATCGTGATCGAACAGGTATTCCAGCTGCCCGGCATCGGCCGGCAATTCGTGCAGGCCGCGCTGCAGCGCGATTACACGGTGGTGATGGGCGTCGTCATTCTCTACGCCAGCCTTATAATCTTGCTCAATCTGATCGCGGACCTCCTGTATGCGGCGCTAAACCCGAAAGTGAAGTACGACTGATGGCGTTCACCGCTCCTCCCGCCGAGAAGACCGAGATGATGGAGCGCGCGGCTGTGCGCGGCCGGTCCCTTTGGGATGACGCGCGCACGCGCCTCTTGCGCAACAAGGCGGCGGTGGCCAGCCTCGTGGTGCTCGGCATCCTTACCTTCCTGGCCTTTATCGGACCGCTTTTGTGGGTTCATGATTCCAGCTTCATCTACCGGGACCGGGTCCAGATCCCGCCGGGCTGGGAGAATCTGCACCTGTTTGGCACGGATGCGCAGGGCCGCGACCTGCTGGCGCGTACGCTTGTGGGCTTGCGCATGTCTTTGATGGTGGGTGTTGTTGCCACCGCCGTGTCGCTGCTGATCGGTGTCATGTGGGGCGCGACCGCGGGCTTTATCGGCGGGCGCGTTGACCAGTTGATGATGCGCATTGTCGATGTGCTCTATTCGCTGCCGTTCATCTTCTTCGTCATCATTCTGATGGTCGTGTTCGGGCGCAATATCATCCTGATCTTCGTCGCCATCGGCGCAGTGGAATGGCTGACCATGGCGCGCATTGTGCGCGGCCAGACGATTGCACTCAAAGGCATGGAGTTCGTCGAGGCCGCCCAGGCCGCCGGTGTTGGCCGCCTGTCGATCATCCGGCGGCACATCGTGCCCAACGTGCTGGGCCCTGTGGTGGTCTACGTCACGCTGACCATTCCGGCCGTGATCCTGGCGGAGAGCTTCCTGAGCTTCCTGGGTCTGGGCGTGCAGGAGCCGCTGACCTCGCTCGGCAATCTGATTTCTAACGGTGCGCGCGACATGGAAGTGGCGCCGTGGACACTCTTCGTGCCGGCGCTGACGATGATGCTGACCCTGTTCTGCTTCAACTTCATCGGCGACGGTCTTCGCGACGCGATTGACCCCAAAGACAGGTAGGGCGGTGTTCGCGCCGCTGGCGGTTCAGTCGTCGCGGCTCGCCCTGAACTGTGAATGGCTGGTGCTGATCTGCATGAAGAATGATCCGATAGCACCCCGGTGAATATCGGCGGTCACACCGTTCATATCACGCGGAATGCGGATATCGCGCTGGTCAATTTGCCGCCAAACCTGCCCGTTCTCCAACGTGACGATCAGCTTGCCATAGGGGTCAGCGCGGATATTGCGTACCGGCACATTGCGCAGCGACTCGATATCGCCATCGGCCGCACGCACCGCCTCTACGCCGTCGTCATAGGTCTCGACCTGCGGGCCGGAACCCGCGCTTCCGCGGTCGAAAAGCGAGCTGAAGAAACGGCCCGTGCCGACAACCGCAGAGCCAAAACTGTCGCGTTCGGCCGCTTGCGCGCGCTGGCGCTCGACCACGGTGAGCGCACCGGAGTCAATCGCCGCTTCCAGGGCTGCGGATGTGCGGTCAAGGCAGGCAAACCGTTCGGCATCAGTGTCCAGCGCGCGGCACGCAATCAGGTCGTCCATCAGCTGTGATCCCTGAAGCGGCTGGGCCGACGAGACACCGGCTGTCAGGGCAAGAGTGCTGGCAGCCAGCGCAAACGGGAGCAGGCGGCGGGCGCAGAGGCGGTTCATGACGGGTATCCTCCAGAGACAATAGCGGTTTGCCAGATTGAGTCCCTTGTGCGCGCCGGTGTCAACGCAGTGGTCACAGGTCTGGTCCAGAATCGAGCGCCAGTGCGCCTGACCATGACAGTGCGCCGCTGGCGTGAATGCGTACCTTGCCATAGGCTCGCCAGCGAACGTTGGATATGGTCTGATCCAGTCGGAATCCGAACCATCGGATCGGCCGCGAGGGGAAACGCGCCGCGCCGTGAGCAAACAAGGAGATAACCCATGGGGATAATGAGGCAGGCAGGCGCTGCAGCGCTGGCCGGTATTGCAGCGCTGGCGCTGAATGCGTGCGGCCGAAGCGGCGAAGAGAGCGATTCGATTGTTCTGCACCGGGGCAATATGGCCGAACCTCTGACGCTTGATCCTCACAAGGCATCGGGCACCTGGGAAAACAATATTATCGGTGACATGTTCATCGGCCTGTTTACCGAGAACGCTGCCGGTGAAGCCATTCCGGGCATGGCCGAGAGCTGGGAAATGTCCGAAGACGGGCTGAGCTGGACGTTCACCCTGCGTGAGGCGCTGTGGAGTGATGGCGAGCCCGTCACAGCCCATGATTTTGAATATGCGCTGCGCCGGATTCTGACGCCTGAGACGCTGGCGAACTATGCCTCCATCCTCTACCCCATCCGGAATGCCCGCGCAGTCAATGTCGGCGATGTGCCGCCAACAGAGCTGGGTGTCCGCGCGGTGGATGAGCGCACGCTCGTTATTGAACTGGAATTTCCGGCCCCCTACCTGCCGGGACTGCTGACCCATTACACCACCTTCCCGGTGCCCAGCCATGTGGTCGAGCGTTTCGGCGATGCGTGGATCCAGCCGCAGAATATCCAGACCAATGGCCCCTACAGGCTGGTGGACTGGCGCGCGAGCAACTTCGTGCACGTGACGCGTAACGAATTGTTCTGGGACAACGAGAATGTCTGCATTGACGAGGTGTATTTTTACCCGTCGGTCGATAACGCCGCAGCCGAGCGCCGGGTGCGCAATGGCGAGCTGGACCTGATCACCGACTTTGCCGGTCAGAGCCTGCCTTTCCTGCAACAGCAGGTGCCGGACTATGTGCGCGTTCATCCCTATCTTGGCATCGTCTATTTCTCTTTCAATACAACGCAGGAAGCGTTCTCCGATGCACGCGTCCGCAACGCGCTGGGCATGGCGATTGATCGTGACTTCATCGCCGAGAACATTCTGCGGGCAGGGCAGATACCGGCCCACTCCTTCATCCCGCCGGGCGTCGATAACTATCCTGGCAATGCCCGCATTGGCTGGTTCGATGCGCCGATCGAGGAACGCCGCCTGCTGGCACGCGAGCTTCTGGAAGAAGCGGGCTATGGCCCGGACAATCCGCTGGAATTCACCTACACTTTCCGTGCGACGGGCGACAATCCGCGCATCGCGCCGGTTGTCCAGCAGGACTGGAAACTGATCGCCGACTGGGTGGATGTCGATATCCAGGTTGTCGAAACCCAGATCCATTACTCCAATCTGCGTTCCGCCGATTACGAGCTGGGCGATGGCGGCTGGATCGGCGACTACAACGACGCCTACAATTTCCTGTTCCTGGCGGAAACAGACTCTGTGCCGATGAACTACAGCCGCTGGTCGAACGAGCAGTACGACACGCTGGTGGCGCAGGCCAACCGTACAGCCGACGCTGAGGAACGCGGCCGCATGTTGCAGGAAGCCGAGCAGATCATGCTCGATGACATGCCCTACATTCCGATCGTCTATTATGTGAACAAATCGCTGGTGAACCCGCGTGTCACGGGGTGGGAAGACAATATCACCCACATTCACCGTACGCGCTGGCTGTGCTTCTCCGATCTGGAGGAGACGGCTGTCGAGGGCTGACGCCGGTGAGCGGCCAGCTGGAGGATGCGGCAGACACCGCCATTGAGCACGTCCAGGCCGATTCACTTGCAGGGCTTGGAAAGCCCGGTGGCGGTGAACCCGGCGAGGGGGTCTGCCTGAATTGCGGCGCCGAACTGGCAGGCGAGTTCTGTCATGGCTGCGGGCAAAGCGCCCGCAGCCTGCGGCGTCCATTCTGGTCCATTCTGACCGACAGTATCGAAACGCTTTTTCTCATGGACGGGCGGCTGGCGCAGACCCTGCCGGCCCTCATGGTGTATCCGGGTCGCATATCGCGCGATTATCTTGATGGCCGCCGCGCGCGTTTCATCCCGCCCTTTCGTCTCTATGTCTTCGCTTCGCTGGTGTTCTTTGTGCTGTTGCCGCTGGTGACGGGGCAGTGGGACAGGTTCACGGCCGATGGGCCGGGGCTTGGCGAGGCCCGCGAACAGGTCGAGCAGGCCCGTGAAGCCGGCTCAATTAGCGAGGAAGAGTATCAGGAGGCGCTGGACGGGCTGAACCAGCTTGAGGGGCTCTGGCAGGGCGGGGTGCCCGGACTCGTGGCGCCTTCTCCACCTGCGGCCGATGCAAGCGAGGAAGGTTCAGCGGACGGCGAATCGGCAGTAGCCGCTGACCTCGCCGCAGGCGGCTGGTCGGGCTTCATGCCGGAGGAAGCGCTGGAAGCGATGCGTCAGTCAGGCGAGGCGGGCAATGCGGATGCGGGACGCGTTGCGCGTGCCCTCGAGAATCCTGACCGGATGATCGAAGAGACGCGCCGATGGATACCGCGCATCATGTTTGTGATGCTGCCCGTCTACGCGGCCTTGCTGGCGCTGGTCTATCTGTGGCGCAGGCGGTTTTTCTACTTCGACCATCTGATCGTTTCGCTGCATTTTCACGCAGCTCTGTTTTTCGCCATGTCGCTGGGCGCGGTGGCGGCGATGCTGGTCGGCTGGGGCTGGGTGATGCTGGGGCTGCTGCTGTATTCCAACGCCTATCTCTACAAGATCAACCGTGTTGTCTACGAACGTGGACGGGTCAGTTCTGCGCTGCGCGTACTGACGCTCGATTTTCTCTATTTCAACGTGCTGATGTTCGGCCTGACGATCGCCGTCGCCCTGGGTGCCATTTCGGCACTCGGATAAGAAAAAGCCCGCCGGGGTGGCCCGGCGGACTTTCATGCGTGACAGGTAGGCTGGCGGTAAAGCTAGCGCGGCCTGGGCTCGTCACTGCGCATCTGCACACCGCGTGCGGAGGCGCGTTCATGGGCTTCCATGGCCGCGCGGACCTCGGGCAGATCCATCAGGGCACCAAGACGTGACGCGGCCTCGGCCCCTTCTGCGGTCAGCCCGAACAGCTGCCGGAAGGCCTCCATTGGCGTGGGCTGGCGTGGATAGGCGCGCAGTTGCACCGATGCGTCTTCGCCAATGCCGGCCAGTTCGCGTGCCGCGCCAATCGCCTCGTGCAGGCCGCCAATACGGTCCACCAGGCCCAGCTCGAGCGCCTGCGCGCCGGTCCAGACCCGGCCGCGGGCAATCTCGCGCACCCGCGTAATCGGCAGATCGCGCCCTTCGGCCACGCGGCCTGTGAAGTCGTCATAAATGCCGGACGCCATCGCTTCGACAGCGTCCCTCTGGCTTTCGCTGAACGGTGTCTGGGCCGAGTAAGCGGTCGCAAATTCACCGCCCACCGATACCGGCTCGATATTGATGCCGATCCGCTCCAGCGCACCGTCAACCACGACCTTGCCGAATAGGACGCCGATAGAGCCGGTCAAGGTTGTCGCGTTGGCGACGATCAGGTCAGCGGGCGCAGCCAGATAATACCCGCCCGAAGCGGCCAGAGAGGCCATCGACACGACGACCGGCTTGCCGGCCTCGCGGGCGCGCACGACCGCGTCCCAGATCTGGTCCGAGGCGATGGCAGAGCCGCCGCCGCTATCTACCCGCACGATAATCGCGCGGACATCATCGGCCGCCGCAGCGGCGTCGATGGCATCTGCCATGGCGTCGCCGCCGATTGACGCGCCGCCACCCAGGCCCGGTTCGCCAGAACCGGTATTGATCGTGCCTTGACCGCTGACCAGCGCAATGATGGGCCCGCTGGACGGTGAGGCAGCAGGCCGGTTGCGCGCATACACCTCGATGTCCTGAAGTCTCGCCGTGCCGCCAGCGCGTTCAAGCGCCGCCTCGCGCGCGGCCGCGGGGTGTCCAAGCTGGTCAACCAGCCCGGCCTGAAGGGCCGCCTCGGCCGAATGCGGGCCGGATTCGATGCGGCTGCGTAAGGTGTCGATATCGGTTCCACGGTCGGCGGCCGAGGCGGTCAGCGCGGAATCCAGAATGGCGTTGAGGTAGGAGGTGGTCGCCTCCAGATGCGCTTCAGTGAATCCGTCCTCCGTGTAGGTGTTGGCGGCATTCTTGTATTCGTGGAACTGAAAGAACTGGGCCTGCGCGCCGAATTGTTCGAAGAGGCCGCCCAAGAAGAGTGATTCACTCGCCAGTCCCACTGCCGAGAAGGTGGATGTGTCTTGCATCCAGATTTCGTCTGCGCCGCTGACCGCAAAATAGTTGGTGATGCCGGTGCCTTCAAATCCTTGCGCATGAGCGATGACGAAGCGCCCGCTTTCCGAGAAACGGGTGAGGGCGGCGCGGATTTCCTCTGCCTGGGCCGGCGACATGCCGTATTCATTGGCGCGAATGAAGATGCCGCGCACCTGCTCGTCATTCTGCGCGCGCTGCAGCGTTGTGACGATGTCGACAACCGACAAGGGCTCGGCGAAGGCGAAGGGCGAGCGGCTTGGCTGATCCAGCCGGTCCCGGCGCAGATCAAGCTGCAGGACGACATCGCTGCCAGAGGCCTGACTGCGTCCTTCGCTGGCCTGCTGCGCCGCGGAGGCGATGAGCCCTGCCAGCATGAAGCCGAGCAGCAACACAGTCAGCACGGCTCCGACGATGACGCCGGCTATGGACCCGAAAAACGTTATCCAGAACTGGCGCATTGCCGCCCTCCTGCTTTCCCTCTGACAGCCCGTCTCACGGACCCCTCGAGAGAGACGATATAGAGCGCACCCCGTCCGGTCGAGACCGTCGGGCGCTATTGTTGATGGTGTCAGGAATACGGGGGCGGGATGAGATTGGTCGGAGTAGCAAGATTCGAACTTGCGACCCCCGCCTCCCGAAGACGGTGCTCTACCAGGCTGAGCTATACTCCGAACCGAGGCGGGCTGTATATCCAGTCACCACCGGCATGGCAATCACGCTGGACGGGGTTTTGTGCAGAAGATTGTGTCAGACAGTTGCAGGAGGGCGTTGCATCGCGTTCCGGTGCGGGCTATCTAGCCGTTCCGCAAGCGCCTCCGGGCGCTCTGCTGGGGTGTGGCCAAGTGGTAAGGCAGCGGTTTTTGGTACCGCCATTCCCAGGTTCGAATCCTGGCACCCCAGCCATTTTCCCGCCTGTGCATCAGGTCGGCTGCGGTCATGTCTGGCCTCCAGCCACGTGCCGGAACCGAGGTTTCGGATCATGTTGCAACTGACACTCAAAAAATCTGTCGCAAATTCGAAACCGTTTCGCGCTACCAAGCGTTAACTGCGAGCGGCACAGCTTTTGCAGCGCTTCGACGGTTGATCGGGGAGACTTTGAGCGCTAGCGTCGTTGTCATAGAGCGGCTTGCCTCGGCGGCCGTTCGTTCAAAAGACGGCGGGAAACGCCGCGTTTGAAAGGGGATAATTGATCTAGATGGTTATTCCCTGCGGACGATTCGCGGGCCCCGGCGGGCTCTGGCACTTCTAGTGCCATAAGTATGTTGGGGGCGTCAGGCTGAAAGAGTTCATCCTGACAGTTTTTTTTCGAGGGTATCCGGACGAGCATCATTTCCTGATTGCTGGCCGGCTTCTGTGAGGCGAGACATGTCACAATTGAAATCAGGTCTCCGTACGGCTCTTGTCGTCGGATTGGGTTCCATGCTGGTTGCGGGCGCAGCCCACGCCCAGCTTGATCAAGCGCTTCAGGTGGCCCGTCAGTCCACCCAGGAGGGCGCACGCGCGCAGCAAGAGATCAATGACGTCGCGGACCGCGCGGGCGATCTCGAGCGTGAGTATCTGGCGCTGCGTCAGCAGATCGAGGATCAGCGCGTTTACGTCGAGCAGCAGGAAGTCTTCCTGCGCTCGCAGGCGAACGAGCTTGAGACGCTGCAATTCCAGCTTGAGCGGGTGGGCACGATCGAACGTGACCTTACGCCGATGCTTCTGGAAATGTATGTCGGGCTGGAGGAGTTCATCCAGAACGACCTTCCCTTCCAGATGGATGTCCGTCAGGCGCGGCTCGACAATATCGAGCAGCTCCTTGGCGACTCCAGCGTCCCGCCTGCTGAAAAGTACCGCGTTATCCTGAACGTCTACGAAATCGAGGCGGCCTACGGGCGCAGCCTTCGCACGTATGGCGAAGAGGTCGTTATCGACGGCGTTCCGAACGAAGTGAACGTGCTTCAGTTTGGCCGCGTCGCTCTTGTCCGGATCTTCCAGGACGGCTCGATGGAAATCATGACACAGTCGAACCCCGAATGGCGCGAGCTGTCCGGTTCCCATGCCAACAACGTCCAGCGCGCTCTGCGGATCGCACAGGAAGTTACCACGCCTGACGTGTTTGTCGCGCCCCTTCCGGGCCCGGCGACCCGCTAGCGCTAGAGAGACGGAGAAACAAAGCGATGAAAACGCTTTTCAAAATTGCCGCGGCTGTCTCGCTTGGCGCCAGCCTTCTTGCTGCACCCGCGATCGCCCAGGAAGACCGCCAGCCGGTCACCTCGATTTCCCAACTGCTTGACCGTGTGCGTGCTGATGCGCGTGACGCGGCGGCTGAAAACCAGCGCCGCCTTCAGGAATTCCGGGCTGACCGGGACCGTCAGGCCGCTCTGGTTGCTCAGGCTCGCGGCCAGCTGAATGCGCTGGAAGCGACGGGGCGCTCTAACCAGGAGCAGTTCGAGGCCAACCAAGAGCAGATCAACACGCTTGATGCCGAGCTGCGCGTTGCGCAAGGTGCTTTCGGTGAACTTTTTGGTGCAGCCCGTCAAAAAGCCGGCGAGTTCGCTTCCACGATCGAGGCTTCCATCGCTTCGGCAGAGGCACCTGGCCGTCACCAGCCGCTTCGCGAGCTGGCGCAAAGCCGGACCCTGCCTGACCGGACCGAGCTGGACCGCATCTGGCAAGCCATGATCTCCGAGATGGAGCTTCAGGGCAGTGTGGTCACGTTCAATGCGCGCGTTTCGGGCGTCAATGAAGGCCAGCCCGTTCCAGTTACCCGCGTCGGTGTTTTCAACGCGTTCATCACCCAAGGTGGCACGCGCTACGTGCTGTGGCGCGCCGAGGAAACCAATTCGGCTGCCGGCTTCCGTCTGGTGCCGCTGGAGCGTCAGCCCCCGGGCCGTCTGCTTGATGCGGCCAACAATCTGGCCAATGCATCCGAGGGCGAAATTGTTTCCGGGCCGGTTGATCCGTCGCGTGGTCAGCTCCTGAACATCTACAAGGACGTTCCCAACACGGTTGAGCGCTTCAATCAGGGTGGTATCGTTGCCCAGATCATTCTCGGCCTGCTGATCTTCTCGGCTGGTTTCGGTCTCTTCCGCCTGTTCTCGCTGTTCACCACGAACTCCGCGATCAACGGTCAGAAGCGCCGCTCCACCGCGTCGAAAGGCAATCCTCTTGGCCGCATCATGCTGGCCTATGAGGAGGTGAAAACCCGCCCGGTCGAGACGATCGAGCTCAAGCTGGATGAAGCCATCCTGCGCGAGACACCGAAACTCGAGTTCGGCCTCAACTTCCTGAAGCTCGCTGCTGCCGTTGCGCCGCTGCTGGGTCTTCTGGGTACGGTTACGGGTATGATCCGCACCTTTACGCAGATCACGCTGTTCGGCACCGGTGACCCCCGCATCATGGCGGGTGGTATCTCCGAGGCCCTTGTGACCACTGTCATGGGTCTTATCGCCGCCATCCCGCTGCTCTTCATCCACTCGTTTGCCGCCAGCTTCGCTCGCGGAGCTCAGCAAACGCTGGAAGAGCAGGCCGCTGGTATCGTTGCACGTCACGCTGAAGAGCGTGCTGGCTAGAAGGACCGGCAATCATGGATTTCCAAGGTGCCTTTTCCGGCCTGCAGGAATTCCTGGAGCGCGGTGGCCCGATCCTGACCTGGATCATGGCTCTGACCTTTGTGATGTGGGCGTTCATCCTTGAGCGGCTGGCCTATTTCGGGCTGGCCCACAAAGGAGTGGCTGGCCGGGCAATCCGGGAGTGGGGTTCGCGTAGCGATCACAGCTCCTGGCATGCCCACGCCATCCGCGACCAGCTCATTTCCGAGGTCAAGCTGAAGGCGGACCAGAATGTGGAGCTTATCAAGACCCTCGTGGCTCTTGCTCCGCTGTTTGGCCTGCTGGGTACGGTGACCGGCATGGTGGCGGTGTTCGACGTGATGGCCATTTCCGGCTCGTCGGATGCACGTGCAATGTCTGCGGGTGTTGCCCGCGCCACCATCCCTACGATGGCTGGTATGGTCTCTGCGCTTTCGGGACTGATTTTCTCCAGCCAGATCGAACGCCTGGCCAAGCGCCGGGTGCACGAGCTGGCAGACGAACTGGAAGTGGGGTAGCCCATGCGTAGACGTAAGCAACGGGCGAACGACTCCGCCGACGTCAACATGACGCCAATGCTGGATATCGTGTTCATCCTGCTGATCTTCTTCATCGTTACGGCGACATTCCTCCAGGAAGAGGGCGTAGACATGCGCCCGCCGCCTCCGCCGGAGACCCCGCCGGAAGATGCCAACCCGGTTATTCTCGTTCAGATTACTGATCAAAATCAGGTATTTGTGAACCAGGACCAGACCTCTGCAGACCGGGTCATGGCTGCGGTGTCGCGTATCCGGGCCGAACAGCCGAATTCTGCGGTGCTGATCCAGCCCAATGATGAGGCTCATCACGGCGTGACGGTTCAGATCTGGGATGAGATGATGGCAAACGGTATTCCGGTTTCTATCAACCGTGACCGTTCCGGCGATCAGTCATAGCGAGGAGTTTTCAATATGGCGCGTCGACAAAGCCGGGTTAATACCGAGGAAGAAGACACCGAACTGAACATGACGCCCATGCTGGACGTTGTGTTCATCCTGCTGATCTTTTTCATCGTGACGGCGGTATTCGTGAAAGAGCCGGGCGTGGATGTTGAACGTCCGCTGACCCAGACCGAAGAGCGGGTCCGGCCAACCATTCTGGTGGCGGTGACCGCGGATGACGAAATCTGGGTGAACCGTCAGGTTTATCAGCTGAATCAGTTGCGCAATGTTCTGGAACAATTGCTCCAGGAGAATCCCCGCGCCGAGGCGATGGTCCAGGGTGATGGGGGCGCACCGGTTGGTACGGTGCTCGACGTTCAGGAGCTCCTCCAGGATATGGATGTTCCTGTAACCATCTCGACACGGCCACGGTAGCAGGCGAACAAGGAACTTAACGATGGCGAGTATTGTCCGTCTTCTGGTAGGTGCTCCGCTTGCGGCGATCATCACCTTCCTGCTTTTCACGCTGATGCAGATCCTGATTTTTGAGGATGGCACCCCGCTTGAAGATGCGGGCGACGACATCCGGATCTCGATTTCGGAAGCGCCTGAAGAGATTCAGGCCCGTACCCGAGACCAGAATATCGACGAGGTAGAGGAGGTCACACCTCCTCCGCCGCCGCCCGATATCGAACGCGCGCGTGCCGATCAGCCGAACGAAAGCCTGTCAACGGTCGTTGGCGGCCTGCCAGAGTTCGACCGGCCTTCGCTGGCTGGTGGTGATATCAGCTTTGACGTGTCAGACCGCGACGCACAGCCGCTTGTCCGGATCCCGCCGCAATACCCTCCGCGGGCTGCTGAACGGGGGCTGGAAGGGCAATGCTCGGTCCAGTTTGATGTGTCACCGGACGGGAACCCGACGAATGTGAGTATCATGAGATGCACAAATTCGGTTTTCGAGCGTGAGTCCATCCGAGCCGTAGAGCGCTGGCGGTACGAGCCTCGCGTGCAGGATGGCGTCGCTCAGTGGCGCCGCGGTGTGCAAACCCAGTTCGACTACAATCTTGACCAGTAGCAGGCATCCGTTGTGCCAGCGCGCCACTCGACGGCGTTCTACAGGAGTGACGATATGAACCGCCAAAGCCACAACATGACGGGAATTGGGCGTGTTATTGCGGCCGTACTGGTGGCCGGTTGCGTCGGACTGACCGCGTTGGGTGATGCGGCAGAGGCACAGCGCCGGGACCGGGAGCAGAATCAGGAACAGAATAACGAAAACCGGACCTTCTCGACGCAGATTGGTACTCTCGTGCTCGAGGCACAGGAGCTGATCGAGCAAGATCGCTACCAGGAAGCCATCGCTATTTTCACGCGAGGCCTCGGCATGGAGCCCAGCGCCTATGAGGCCGGGGTCATGTACGCTCAGCGCGGCCGTCTCCAGTTCCAGGTCGACAATATGAACCAGACGGTCTCCGACTTCCGGGCGGCGATCAATTCCGGCGGGCTTAACGCCACCGAAGTGCGCGATTTGCGGATCAATCTGGGTCAGATCCTGATCAGCATGGACCAGATCAACGAAGGCATTCGTGAACTGGAAGCCGCTATCGCCGCCGGTGCCACGATCAATACCGGCATCGCCAAACTGCTCGCCATCGCCTATGCGCAGGCCGAGCGGTATAATGACGGGCTGCGCTATGCCGAACAATGGTACGAAGCGACCCCGAACAAGTCGCTCAACGAGTATCCGATCATGCTGGTTTACTACCAGCAGCTGAACCGGCCGACCGATGAGCTTCGTGTTGTGCGTGAGCAGGTCAATCGCTTCCCGCAAGAGCGCACGGCCTGGCAGAACCTTGTCAGCCTGCTGGCGCGTACCGAACAGGAAGAGCAGGCGTTTGAAGCCAACAAGCTGATGTATCTCAACGGCTTGTTCACGGAAGGCGACGAGCTTCTCCGGCTTGCCCAGTATTATAGCTTCTACGACAATCCCTATCGCGGTGCGATTATCCTCGAGCGCGAGATGAATGCCGGCCGCATCGAAGGCACGGCTCAGAATGTCGAGCTCCTTGCCAATATGTGGCGGCAGGCCGCCGAGTTTGAACGTGCCCTGCCGGTTCTTCGCCAGCTTTCCAGTATCCGTCAGGATGGCCAGACCGCTCTGGTTCTCGCCGAGGCGCATTACCAGCTTAACCAGTGGGAAGAGGCTGCTCAGGCGTTCCAGACTGCGCTGAACCGGGGCGGCTTGCGCCAGCCGGGTGAGGCCTGGGTATTGCTGGGTACGGCGCGTTTCAACCTGAATGACAATCAGGGAGCGGTCGCGGCCTTCCGCGAAGGTGCCCGCTTTGGTTCTTCGCGTAGCCAGGCCAATGGCTGGATAACTTTCGTGAATGGCCAGATCGAGGGCGTGGCCCGTCGTGCCCGTCAACGTGAACAGGTTCAGATCGATGAGTGCCGCCTGTCGGTGGAATCCGAGCGCCGTATCGCCACGGTTATCGGTGAGGCCGATGAAGATGGCCGCGTGCGGATCGACATTCCGCAGCGCTGTCAGGCCTATTTCAACCAGTATGGTGAGCAGTTCCGCGAAGTCGGCATGACGGACGAGCAGGCTGAGGAGCGCCGTGCGCAACTCGAAGCCAATGCCCGTGCAGCCGCTGAGGGATAGTTCGCAAGGCGGCGTTTGTCGCTTATGCCGCTGATTACAAACGAAAAGCCCCGGCCTTGGCCGGGGCTTTTTTTATGCTGTGCGGAGCCGGCTCACTCCCCCCAGAGGCAACGCGGCCCTCCGGGGGCTAGCCCTATTCAGCCGCTTCTTCGCCGCCAGCCTCGTTGGCTTGCGCTTCGCTGTCGGCAAGGCCGGACACCATGAGCGCGAAGGCCCAGTCCTGCGCCCGTTCACGAAGCGAGTCGAAGCGTCCCGAAGCGCCGCCATGGCCTGCACCCATATTGGTGCGAAGCAGGGTGAGGCCCTCATCGGTGCGCATCTCACGCACGCGTGCGACCCATTTGGCCGGCTCCCAGTAGGTAACGCGCGGATCGGTCAGACCGGCCGTTGCCAGCAGGTGGGGATAGTCCTGCGCGCTGACCTGATCGTACGGGCTGTAGGTCAGCATGTAGTCATAGGCGTCCGGGTCGGTGATCGGGTTACCCCACTCGTTCCACTCTGGCGGGGTCAGCGGCAAGGTGGGGTCCGAGATCGTGTTGATCACATCCACGAACGGTACCGCGCCGATGACGCCCGAGAACAGTTCCGGTGCCTGGTTCATCGCCGCACCGACCAGAAGCCCGCCGGCCGACCCGCCAAAGGCCACAATATTGCCTTCGCTAGTATAACCCTGCTCGGCGAGCGCCCGGCCCGCATCAACATAGTCGTTGAAGGTGTTCATCTTCCGGTCGAGCTTGCCGTCCAGATACCATTGGTATCCGTTATCGGTGCCGCCGCGAATGTGGGCGATGGCATAGACCATGCCCCGGTCGACCAGCGAGAGATTGCCGATGGAGAAGCTGGCGGGCATGGAATAGCCGTATGAGCCATATCCGTAGAGCAGAAGCGGTGCAGAGCCATCAACCGGCGTATCGGCGCGGTGCAGGATGGTGACCGGCACTTGCGTTCCGTCACGCGCGGTGATGTTGATACGGCGCACGGTGTAGTCGTCCGGATTGTGACCGGAGGGGATTTCCTGCTCCTTGCGCAAGGTCCGCTCGCGCGTGGCCATGTTGAAGTCCCAGGTCTGGCGCGGCGTTGACGGGCTCTCATAGGTGAAGCGCATCTCGTCAGTGGCAAACTCGTAACCGCCACTCATGCCGAGCGAGTATGCTTCCTCGTCGAAGGCGACATTGAACTCTTCGCCGCTTTCCACATTGCGCACTATGATACGCGGCAGGGCGTTGGAGCGCTCTGAACGCACCAGCCAGTTCTCAAAACCGATCAGCCCGTTCACATAGGTGCCCGAGCGGTGCTCGAGGAAAGGTTCCCAGTTCTCGCGGCGGGGATCATCCACCGGAGCGCGCATGATCTGGAAGTCCACCGCATCGTCCTGATTGGTGCGGATGAACATGCCATCGCCGGTCTCTGTCAGCGAGTATTCCACGCCCTCTTCACGTTCGGAGACGAGCAGCGCCTCGGCGGCCGGGTCGTTGGCGTCATAAAGACGGACTTCGCTGGTGGTGTGGTCGCCGGTAGAGATCACAACCCAGCTATCGCCTTCAGTACGGCCGACGCCGACGAAATAACCGTCATCGGCTTCTTCGTAGACCAGCTCGCGCTCGGTGGAGTCGATGGTCTGACGGTAGACGCGTTTCGGGCGGGCATTCTCGTCGCGCCAGACCCAGTAGAGCGTACGCGAATCGTTGGCCCATTCCAGCGAGCCGTAACCCTCATCTGTCAGGGTGGCGATATCTTCGCCGGTTTCGAGGTCGCGAATGCGGATCTCGTAATATTCGGAGCCGTTGGTGTCGACGGCCCAGGCGACATAGCGCTGATCCGGGCTGTGCTCGAATGCGCCAAGGGAGAAATACTCCACGCCTTCGGCTTCGGCATCGCCATCCAGGATGATCTGCTCTTCGCCCGAAATCTCGCCGTTTTCATCGGCGGGCCGCCGGGCCATGATCGGATACTGGCCACCTTCACGGTAACGCGAATAATAGAACCAGTCGCCATCACGGGTCGGCACAGAGCTGTCATCTTCGCGAATGCGGCCGCGCATCTCCTGATAGATCGTCTCCTGCAGGTCGGAGAGCGGCGCCATCACCTCTTCGTAATAGCTGTTCTCATTGTCCAGGAAGGTGCGGATTTCCGGCGTCAGAACCGACGGGTCGCGCATGACCTGCTGCCAGTTCTCGTCACGCAGCCAGGCGTAATTGTCAGTCCGGGTGCGGCCCAGCTGTTCGATCGTGACGGGACGCGCTTCCACGCTCGGCGCGGAAATCGCCAGGGCCCGGTCGATCAGGGCAGATTGCGGGGCATTCTCGTTCATTTCGGACTGGCTCGCGGCACTGGTGTCTTCAGGGGAGGTGGCGGGTTCGCAGGCTGTCAGGCTCAGAAGGGCAAGACCGGCAACACCGGCCATAAGGCTGGCGCGTAAACGGATAGCGGACATGAATTGGGCTCCGGACCATGAAAGGGCATACCGCCGAGCGGTGTGTGATGCACTCTAGCCCTCATTGTCCGCTGGACGGAAGTCCAGCACTTCGCCATTTGCACACCAGCGCTGGCCGGTCGGTGGCGGTCCGTCGTTGAAGACATGGCCGCCATGGGCCCCGCAGTTTGCGCAATGAAACTCGGTGCGTGGGCCAAGCAGCTTGAAATCACGCTTCGTGCCGATGGCATCCGGGCTCACGGGCTCGAAGAAGCTGGGCCAGCCAGAGCGTGATTCATATTTCGCGCTGGAAGCAAAGAGCGCCTCGCCGCACACGACGCAGTGATAAACGCCGGCACGCTTTTCCGCGTTCAGTAGCGAGCATCCCGGCGGTTCGGTGCCTTCATGGAAGGCTATCCGGTCCTGCTCGGGCGTCAGTTTCGTGCGCAGGCGCTTTATCTCGTCAGTGGACAGGCGCACCATGTTCGCTCCTCGGCGTGTGTTCTGCGTGATGCCGGTCAGGATGGATCGGCCCGCCTTACTGACAAGATGGGCGTCGTCAGCACGATGACAATGAGGACGGCCAGAATTCCCACAGCGGGGATCAGGGCCGCATCGCGTGGCCCCATCCACTGCACCACATAGCCCATCGTGACCGCGCCGGCCGGCATGCCGCCGAACAGGCCAAGCTGATAGACGCTCATGACGCGTGCGATCTGGCGCTTGGGCGCATTTTCCTGAACCAGCGCGCGCGACAGGGACATGGCAACACCGCCCGCCAGCCCCCAGACGAAGATGACGATGAAAAGCTGGATCAGCGACAGGGGCAGGGCGATGCAGGCCAGGCTGAACGCCGCGGCGGCCTGCACCACCATCAAGGTGCGTCCGGGGCGCTCTATCAGGGGCAGGCGGGCCAGAATGATGTTGGAGAAGAATGCGCCCAGCCAGAATGTCACCATCAGCCCGGCCAGCACGTCATAGCCGCCATTATAGATGTCGCGGACCAGTACCGGGATGATGACGAAGAACCCGCCGCCGACGACCAGCGCGCCAACCGCAATCATGATCAGCGTCATTGGCCAGATCACAGGCGAACCGATCACTGTCTGCAGCCCCGTCAGCAGTGCGCGCAGCACGGGCTCACCATGTTCGCGCGGCTGTGGAAGCCGGGGCATGAACAGCGCAATCAGCCCGCCAAGAACCAGTATGGCCGCCTGCACGGCGAACAGGGGTGCGGGCCCGGCATAGCTGGCCAGAAAGCCTGCGCCCATGCCGGAAATCTGTGCGCCGAACTGCACCAGCGAGGCAAACACGACGGCGCGCTGAAGACTTAGAGGGCGGCCGAGGCGCTGGGTAACGCGGGTCACGCCGTTAATGGCGGAATCGCGGGCGGGCATGACGAAAGCACCGGCCGTACCAACCACCAGCGCGTACACGACGAGCGTTTCGTAGCTAAGCATGCCGGCAAACAGCATGGCGGAGAGAACCGCCGCCGACAGGCCCGCCACGCTGTGAAAGACCAGCAGTAGTGTGCGCCGGTCGACCCGTTCGGCGAGGACGCCGGTCAGAGGTAGAAGGAAGAGCATGGGCGCGGTCAGGGCCGCCTGGGCTATGCCGAGGCGGGCAGGCGTTTCGGCCAGAGTGAAATTAATGACGCCGGGAAAAAGTGTTGTTTGCAGTCCAAAGCTCGCAAACCAGGCGCTGACGACAGCCATGTAGGCCCAGAACGGATCGGGCCTGAACCGTCTGCGTGGGCGCGGAACGGGGTGGTGGCAGTCATCAGCCATGTCAGCTTTGGCACTTTCGTCGTGGGCAGAACACAAGCTCTTAGGCCGATTGTGCAGGCTTCGCCACGTTTCCTTAATCGGCGCCGGGCAAGCTTTGCAGCGATTGTTTTTCGGCTGTTTCAGGGAGCCACGCACAGATGGACCGCGCCGATCCTGCCATCTCGCCGGCCGTGACCGCCCGCTCCCGGCTCACGCGGCGTCTGGCCGACATTGTCTGCCTGCCATCCAGCGAGGTCAGCCCGCAGGAGCGCTGGATCGTCGCTGATGTGCTCGACGAGATATTGCGCCACGCGGCGCCTGACCTGCGTCTGCGTATCGCGCGGCGCCTTGCGGAGCAGGCGGAGGCACCGCCGGGTCTGATACGCCGGCTGGCTCTGGATGCCTATGAGGTCGCTGAACCCATCCTGCGCTCGGCGCGGGCATTGACCGATTTTGACCTAATGGAGGTCGTCGCCAAGGGTGAGACGCGCCATCGCCTTGCCATCGCGCGGCGCGAGCATGTCACCGAAGTGGTGTCTGCGGCGCTGGTATCGTCGTCGGACGTGTCTGAAATTTCGGCGCTGCTTGCCAATCCCGGCGCGCGGCTGGCGAGCCAGACGGTTGACCGGCTCCTGCAGATGACGGGCAGCGAACCGAGCCTTGCCCGCCTGCTGATCAAGCGCCCGGAGCTTCGCCCGGCACAGGCGCTGGCCATGTTCTGGGATTGCGGTCATGCAGAGCGGCGCACCTTGCTCGAGCGCTTTGCTGTTGGCAGGACAATCCTTCAGGAAGCGGCGGCGGACGTGTTCCCGCTGGCCGCGGGCGAAACGCCGCGCGATGAACTGATTGGACGCGCGCTCAGCTATATCGAACGGCGCCAGCGCGACAGGGCTGCGGCAGACCAGTCGGCCTATGGTTCGCTGGAAGGCGCGATCGAGGAGGCGTCGCGTACTGGCCTGACGGCGGAACTGGCCATTGAAATGGCGCGGCTGGCCAATATCCAACGCTCGGTGATGGACCGGATGCTGGCAGATTTTGGCGGCGAGCCTCTGGCCGTGCTCACCAAGGCGACCGGCCTGTCGCGCGAACACCTTCTGCTGCTGCTTCAGGCCGCAGGCCGCACCGAGCCTGCACCTGAATATGCCCGATACGTGTTTGATACGCTGTCGGTCGACAAGGCGCAGACGGTCTTGCGCTACTGGAACTGGTCGCTGACGCGCCCCGTGGCCTGAGCCCGCATTTGTCCTGACCTGTGTTTCGCGGGTGCCTTTGCCCGGCGGCGTGAGTTGTCCTTTTCCCGTAGTTCAATCATTGATTGACTTCAAGCGGCCGCAAGGCGCTTGAATCCGCTTATTCCTGTTCAAAAACGCGAGCGCATTGGGTGTTTTACAATTAATATAGGAATATTATCCTCGATTCCCCCGTATGTGCCTAGGATGGGGCTCAACACGATGTGAGCAGGGAGTTGAGGAAATGGATATCAAGCACGCACGCGCCGAGCAGGATCGCGCCCGGGCCCAGCTTGCCCGTCAGGCGGCAGCCTTCTGCATGGGTTTGCCGGTGGAGGCCGTAGACGGTGCCACGCGAGGTGCTGCCCCGACCGCGCTGGCGCGCCAGATGGCGATGTATCTGACCCATGTCGCTTTCGAGATGTCGCTGGCGCGGGTGGCACAGGCCTTTTGCCGGGACCGCAGCACGGTCGCCTATGCGTGCCACAAGATCGAGGACATGCGCGATGATGCAGCATTTGACCAGTGTCTAGATGATCTGGAGACATCGCTTCGCGCGATGCCGTCGCCCGCCCGCCCCATGATCAGCCGTCCGCCCGAGGATGGTGTTGCCAGGGCAGGGGCCGCGTGGTGAGCGTTCCGTCATGGCTGGCCCGGGCGGCCCGTCCCGGTTGCCGTATCGCGCCGCTCCCCGGGCGCCGGGGCTATGGCGTGTTTGCCAGTCCTGACCGGCGCAGGCGTCCACTGGCCCGGCTGTCAGATTCCGAACTGAAGGCCGGCCTTGCCGACGGGACGCTCGTGGCGAGCGGTGATGGCAGCCATTGGTGTCTCGGCGACGCAGGCCGGGCGCGGCTGAAGCGGCTGGAACAGTCTTCCGCTGACGATGCGGACGGGTTTCAGGCCCAGCACCGGACCCTTCAGGCGCGGCCGGTGATGCAAGCGGATGGACGCATCACGGTGGCGCAGGCCAGCCTGGAGGCGTCTCCTCTGGCGCGCTATGCGCTTGACCGGCCGGGCCGTCCGGCGGCTCTGGAGCGGGTTCACGTCACGGCGGCAGAGCGCCTGCGCGCCGATTATGACGCCTCTACCTTGCGCTCCCGGGTGACATCGGACTGGTCCGGCTTGCCCCGGTCAGGGCCACGCGGAGGACATGATCCTGCCGGTGCCCCGGCGCGCGCCCTTGATGCCCGTACGCGCGTCATGGATGCGCTGGCCGCTGCGGGGCCAGGCCTTGACCGCCTGCTGGTCAGCATCGTGATCCGTGAAACCGGGATGGAGCGCGCGGTGCGGGATCTGGACTGGCCGGACAAGGCCGGTCTTATCGCGCTGCGTCTCGCGCTGGAGCGTCTGGCGGTGCATTACGGGCTGAAGCGCGCGGCGCGTGTCGCCGATCCGTTCTAGCTATTGCCGGCAACTGCGCGGATGCGCGACACCATGGACGCCAGACCGTTGGAGCGCTGTGGTGATAAATGCTCGCCCAGCCCTATACGGCCCAGCACTTCGCGCGCATCAATCGCGGCTGCTTCGGCTGGGGGACGGCCCGAATAGAGACGGATCAGCAGCGCTACCAGACCCTTGACGATGTGGGCATCGGAATCGCCGCGTATGGCAAGGGCGCCATCCGGGCCGGTGCTCAGGACTAGCCATACCTGGCTGACGCAGCCCTGGACCTTGTTGACGTCGGAGTGTTCGTCCGCGCTTAGCGGTTCCAGTGCGCGGCCCATATCAATGAGGTAGCGATAACGCTCTTCCCAGTCGCCCAGAAAGTCGAACTCGTCCACAAGGGCTTCAATGACGGGGTCGTTTGTGTCCATACGCCTGACCTAGGCGTGCGCACCGCAAAGGGCAAGACGCCAAGCGCGCCTAGCGGGTCTGAGTGGCAGCCTTGTCGTTGCCCGTCTCGCGCGATGCTTCAATCATGGCGTCAGCCTGGGACAGAGCCACCGTGCCGACATAGCCACCAAAGCCGGTGACATGGTCCCAGATCTCGCACAACTCGCCATAATCGGCGCATACGCCCGAATTATGCTGGCTGGCGGCGGCTGCAGGAGTTGATTGCTGAGCGTTGAGGGAATGTGCCGCACGGGCAGCCGGCTCCGCCAGCAACCTTTCCATATCGCTCGCAAATAGTCCGCCAGCCGCCGTGAAGCCGGGCGGCACAAAAGCGGCAACCACCGCAATCCAGAACGCAGCGCGCAATATGAACATCATCGGCTCAACTCAGCCTCTGCCACGCGGGAAATTCTGACCCGCATCATGAAGGCTAGGGGAGGCGTACGGCTATTTCCAGCGAAAGCCGGGTTCGGGGTAAATGTCCGATTAACGCTGCTTAAGCTTGGTTCCCGAGACGTTAATGCTGGCTATTCGCTGACCGGCGCGCGCGTAGCCGTCAGGCATACCGCTACTTCCTCCAGCGCATGTTCGGCGATGCAAAATGCGTCCTCATACTTGAAGTGACCGGCTGCCACACACTGGGCGAGGTTCAGGCGGGCGGTGACGATGCACCGCTCCACGCCGGGATCAGCCAGCAATATGTCCATGGCCCGCATATCGCCGGACTCGATCGACTGCAGCGCGGCAACCGCCAGAATGCGGCCGACCCGGCGCTCGTCGGGTTGAAGCTGGGTTTCCCCGACGGTCAGGGCCAGGCCCGGCGACGGAGCCTCCGGGCGAGGTCCGGTCGGGACAGTGGCAAAAAGGTCCGAGGCCGCACCCAACCGCGTTCCGTTGGTGTTCGCTGCCATTGTAAACGGTGTTTGCAGGCGGACCGAGCCGCTTTCGATCTGGTCCAGCCGGGTACGCCGGTCCAGTGCGCGCGCCCGCGCCCACGTCTGCCCTTGCAAATCGTAAGCGGCCTCGCGATAGCGGTCGGCGACGGCATCCATCTGGCTGTTGTCCGCGCTCAGCGCGCCAACAACGTTCTCTGACGCGGCATCCGCGCCCATAAAACCGGTAACGAATACCGGATTATTCATCAGGCTCGCTGCCGTTACGCCTTCGCCATAATAGTCGGAGATTGCACGCACGGAGTCGATGAATTCCGGGTGCTGGGCGGCGACCAGCGCCGCGTAGGCGATCTGGGCATCAACCAGACGGTCATCGGTATAATAGGCGGCCAGCGAATCCATCGTTTCGTCGAGCGCGAGCACCGAGTTCAGTTCCCGGCGGCCCGCCTCGCTGACATCGGAATGAAATGCGGCGTAGGTGTTGGCGCGGCCTTGCAGGGCAAAGGGCTGCTCTACGGGCGCTTCCAGCGCAAGCTCCGGCCCGTCGCTGATGACGGCATCCTCAGTTTGAGGCGCGTCCGCGGGTGTCTCCTGTCCGGTTGCGGACACTAAAGACAGTGAAAGGATGACCAGCAGGGATGTGATCATGAGGGAATGCTCCACGCAGCTTAGAGACATGTCACATTGCCGGGAATTTTGCCGTTGTCCAAGGTGGCGCGCAGCGCTTAACCCGGATTCAATAATTGTTAACGCCACGGGCAGAGCTTGCGGTCATCACGCGTGTCAACTGAGTCGGGTGTCCACAAGCGTTATGACCTCCCTTGCAGCAAGGCTTGGCCGATGGATGGCGCGCACCCGGGCGCGCTGGATACATGCACTGTGGGCCGGGTTCTGGCTGGGGGCTGCCTTCTGGGCGCTCGCGTCTGGCGCCAGCGTCGAAGCGGCAGCGCTTATGGGCGCGACGGCGTTGCCGGGGCTGGCAGGCTGGCGGTTCGCACGTGTGGATGCCTGGAGTGACATTGCGCGCGCACTGATCGTGGTGAGCTGGGTCATACCGGGCCTGACGCTGGCCGCACTTGGCGGTGGTATGCACGGGCTGGCGGCGTTTGCCTTTCTGGCCGGTGCCTGTGCTCTTGCGGCCAGCCGGCAGTTTGGCGCGGCTCTTGTCAGTCTTTGCGCCAATGCGGCGGCGTTTGGTGTCATGGCGTATGCTGGCGGAGCGGATGCGGTGCTTCAGAGCGCACCAATGGCGCTGGAAGCCGGTCTTGCGGCCTATCTGGCGATATGCGGGCTGGTCGCCGTCGGCGGCCTCCTTCCCGATCTCAACCGGCTGGAGCAAACCCGGACTGTACTGGCACCGCAGGCAGAGGGTTTTTCCCATTCCCCTTCAGCGCTCATCGTGTGTGACGAGGCCGGACGGATGCGCGCGGTATCGGGTGCAGCGCGCGCCCTATTGCCGGGCCTGCCCCGCGAGATTGAAGGCCTGCCGGTTGCAGACCTTGCCTATGAGGATGATGGCCGCGATCTGCTCCATCGCAATTTGCGCCCGGCAAGCGGGTCGATCGTCACCGAAATGCGCGGCGCCGGAGGCCGTCCGGTATATCTGGAGGCGCGCGCTCATGAGGCGGGTTCCGGGTTCGTGGTGGCGCTGTCGGCGCCGAGCCGCGATGACAAACTGCTTGATCGCCTCGCGCGCGAACGCGATGAGGCCGTCGCGGCCAGCAAGGCCAAGTCGGAGTTTCTGGCGGCCATCAGCCACGAACTGCGCACGCCGCTCAATGCGATTATCGGCTTCTCCGACCTGATGAAGCAGCGCCTGTTTGGCCCCATGCCTGCACGCTATGCCGAGTACGCCGACCTCATCCATGAAAGTGGTGTGCACCTGCTTGATCTCATCGGTGATGTGCTGGACATGTCGAAGATCGAAGCCGACCGGTATGAGCTGGTGCGCGAAACATTCGATGCCGGTGAAGTCGTCGAGACCTGTGTGCGCATGATGCGTCTGCGGGCCGAGGACAAGAATATCCGCCTGAGCTGCAATCTGCGCAAAAGCGGCTTGATGGTGAACGCCGATCGCAAGGCCGTGCGCCAGATTGTCCTGAACTTGTTGTCAAACGCCGTCAAATTCACACCCGATGGCGGCGCGGTTGTGGTCATGGTGCAGGCCAGCCGCCGGGACCTCGTCATTGCCGTGGGTGATAGCGGGCCGGGCATGAATGCGGACGAGTTGAGCCGCCTCGGTCAGGCATTTGAACAGGCCTCCAGCGCCCGTCACAGTGATGAGCGCGGGTCCGGACTTGGGCTTGCGCTGGTGCAGGCGCTGGCGGCGCTGCATGGCGGCACGATGAGCCTGCAGAGCCGGCCGGGGCAGGGCACGACGGCAACGATCCGTCTGCCGGTCGTTGCGGGTGATGGCGCCACTGCCGCACCGGATCCGGAAACACCGGCTGTGCATGAGCAGATCCGCCGGGCGCAGGCCGCTGGCGAAGCCATCGTGCAGCAGGCAGCCGCCAGCTGATTTGCAAAAGATTTATCGTTCCGCGTTGACCGCCAGCGCATAGTCGCGGGCCTGACGCAGGGCGCCGATCTCGATCCAGACGCGCCCGACCCGGCTTCCTGTCGCATCGTAAAGCTCGACACGGGCCGCTTCGGCTGTCTCCAGCGCCATCATCTGTTCGAGTGTATCGGCGGGGAAGGTGAAGCTCGCGGAATGACCATCGCCTTCAGGGGCGAGCAGCGCGTCATCGCGCAGGCGCCCACTGGTCCATATCCGCTGCTGGCCCGATGAGAGCGCTCCCAGTGCCGCTAGAGGTTCACCGCCTGGCGGCGGGCGGCGTCCGCCGGATGTAAAGTCGATCGGGCGGGGCGAAAGGTCTGTGTCGCGCATGACCAGCACAGCGCTGGCCGGAACATGCGGTGAGCGGACAGATAATAGTATGACCGGCCCGCTTTCCATCAGCGCCAGACCGAACCTCGCCGCGACATCGCCATGAATGGCGTCCTGTGCAAGCGCCCAGTGTCCCGCCGGTTCGATGGCGCGCATTGCCGTCCATATGCGCGTGTGTCCGTCAAAGTTCTGCTCGCCGCCCATCAGCCAGCCGTGCATCGCCTGGCGGTAGCGCATGACGGGATGGGCCGTTCCGGGACTGTCGCAGTCGGGCGTGCTCCAGCGCCGCTGAATGCGGTCTACGCCTGCGGTGTAGGTGGCTGAAGACAGGCCGTTGCGTTCGGCATAGTGCCGCGCAGTGTTGATCTCGCGTTCCAGAATGTCGCGCTCTGCCGGCGCCAGTATCGCGCATGCCTCGTCGATAGTGGCCACCTCGACAAGCCGGGCCAGCCGCGCCGAGGCATCGGTGCGGACATCATTGCCTGCGGCAGCGAGGGTGAGCGCGGAAGTGAGTGCCAGAGTGATCATGGAGACGCATGTTACACGCTCCGGGTTGATCTCCGGTTTACGGCGTTACCGGCAAACAGCAAAATTACAGCCAGCGCGAAAGCGATCAGGGCCAGGATCCGGTCATGCTGGCGGAAGAGCTCTATCAGCTGGTCGCCCAGCGGGGCCGCCGTGCGCGCTGTCGGGCCGAATGCGGTAACCGAACCGGAATCCCAGAGAACCGCCCGGCCTTGCAATTCATGCCAGAGATCGGAATGGGCAAGCCTGCGGGCTGCGCGGGAAAAATCGGCCCCTTCGGGCGCGGTGACCAGAGCAACAGTGCGCCCGCCCGGCTCGCGGTAGAGGGCGGCGATCCCGGTCACCGCTCCGGCGACCGGATTGCCTTCATCGGCAAACGCCGTGGAGCCATAGGAACGGCGCTGGCGTGGCACACGCCTGTCTGCGGCCTGCGTGGCCGCGCGCACTTCAGCCGGCGCAGCATTTACCAGACCCCCATCAAGCGCCGCGATGGGCCCCATCAGTAACAGATCGTGATCAGCTGGCGCAAGCTGGGCATCGGCCCCGTACCAAGCAAACAGCCAGGCCGACCCTGATGCCAGCGATGCCCGCGACAAAAGGCTCAGCGCGCCCAGCCGCTCGGCAGTAGTCTCGCCCGCCAGGATGACGGCCGCTCGGCTGCCATGTTCGCGCGCGAAAGGCGTGCCTGTCTCGGCAAGCGCCTGCAGATTGTCATGAACGGACGGACCGGGTGCATCGGCGCGGGCCAGCCGCGGCGCGGACAGCGCATCTGATGGCGTCATCCGCGTTCCGGTTCCGGCAAAGCTGCGGGCGGCAAACAGCCGCGCTGCGGCGGCAACCGTTGTGGCATCAGGGCCGGACAACCGGATAGTATAGGGATCGCCAAGAGACAGCGAGGCGGTCGGTGCCAGAGGATCGACGGCGGCGCGCACGACAAGTTCCGCAGCCTCGGGACGCTCCACAAGCACCGGCGATTGGCCCATGCGCAAGGCGAGACCTTGGGCGATCAGCGCTTCGACGGCAAGCTGCTCGCGGCCAGAGGCGTCCGCGTCGATGAATACGCGCCGGGGTGACGCAAAATGGGCGGCCAGCGCTGTCTCAAGCGATTGCAGCGTTTCATGCCCGGCCGAGGGCAGGGCCGTCACGCGCAAACGGCTGGCACGGAGGTCAACGCGCCAGCCATCGGCGTTGCCGGCATCAAATCGGATGATAAGTGTGTTTTCACCTGGACGCAGGCTTTCAGAGTAAAGCGTGAAGCGCGCCTCGAAATTATCGGCGCGCGGTGTCAGGGCGATTGTGCGGGACCCGGCGATGAACGCTTCGAGCCGCCCGCCCGAACGCTGGGAAACCGGCGCTGCGGACAGGATGAGTTCCACACCTTCTGGCGTCGAACCGGGAGCAAGTGTGAAGGGAATGCGCAGTTCGCGGGCGTTCGAATCCAGCCGGTGAAGGTTCACGCCGCTATTGATGATGCCCGAAAGCGTGCGCTCTTCTGAACGGGCTATGCGCTCGGGCGCGGCCAGCGTGGTGGATGCGTCACTCGCTTCACTATCGGGAATCGCCCCAGCTACGGGACTGAAACTCACCGGCATGGCCATTGTCATTGCAACGGCCATACACATGACACTTAACCAGCGTGCCTGTATCGTCATGAAACGCTCCCCTCGATTTACACATTATTAAGCAATTGTCCGGCCAGCAAGGGCGAATCATGCCTGAACTCAGCACATGGATCTGGGTGGATGCCCTGCGCTGGCGCGCGGAACGCGAGGGCGCGTCCTGTTTTGTCCTACACAAGGGCGACGCGGACGCAGGCGTGGTTCTGGTCAAGCTCGTCGATGGCGACAGGCTCGCCCGGCTTTTTGTCCCGGTGCGCGACATGGAGGGTGAGCGGGTCTGGTCCCAGCCGCTCGGCGGTCTGCCTGTGGAGGAAGCACGCGCGGACGCCTATATCGCGCGCCGCCGCGAGGATGATCCCGATATCTGGGCGCTGGAAATCATTGACCGGCAGGGACGCCACTTCCTGATGGAGCGGATCGAAGACTAGGCGGTCATACCCCTCGCTGTTGGATACGGCGTTCGGACCCCTCGGGACGCCGCCGCGGGGCATGGTTAACCCACGGGTAACACTGCCAGTTTCTCAACGGGACGGTGACGCGGTCTTAACGCGCGCGCGGCACACTGGCATCATCAAGGTTTTCATCCGGGCTGCCGGTCATGGGCCAGCGTCACATTTCGATGGCGCGGCCAGGGCGGGGCTGGCAGACCGCTAGAAGTGGGGTCAGGTGCTGTGCTGTTCCTGTTCAATGATGTCGTTTTCAAGCTGGGTGATCCTGAACGCGCCGCCCGTTCCGCGGGCAGCCCGTTAAGCGAACAGGCGCTGGGCGCGCTAACCCTTGGCAAGGCCGTGAAACTGATCCGCGAGGCGGTTTACACAGACCCGATGCTGGCCCGGAATGCGCCGGAGAAAGCCCGCTTTCTGGCCGCGCTGATAGGCTGGAAGAGCGATGAGGCCAATGCGCTGCTGGCCGTATGCCCCGACGCGGCGCGCGGGCCGGAGGATGTGCAGGTGCGGCTCGCTTCGGTGGGGCTTGTCGTGCTGACCCAGCTGAAGGGCCTGCAGGAGATGGACATGCTCAGCGCCCGTTCGGCCAATGACGCGGTATGGCATCACGCGCCCCAGCGCTTGCGCGCATGATGCGTGGTTGCTAGGTCCGGCATCGAAACTGTTTCGATAGCCAGGACCGGCCATGACCTCCCCTTCAAGCGCGCCGCCCGAATGGGCGCGCAGGCGCACCTTTGCCATCATCTCCCACCCGGACGCCGGTAAAACGACGCTGACGGAAAACGTCCTGCTCAGCGCGGGCGCCATCCGGTTGGCCGGGCAGGTCAAGGCGCGCGGCCAGAACCGGCGCACCCAGTCTGACTGGATGAAGATCGAGCGCGAGCGCGGCATCTCGGTGTCCGCGTCGGTGATGACCTATGAATATGGCGGGCTGATCTTCAACCTGCTCGATACGCCGGGCCACGAGGACTTCTCCGAGGACACCTACCGCACGCTGACCGCTGCCGACAGCGCGATCATGGTGCTCGATGCCGCCAAAGGCGTGGAGCCGCGCACGCTGAAACTCGTTGAAGTGTGCCGCCTGCGTGATATCCCCATCCTCACCTTCATCAACAAGATGGACCGGGAGGCGATGGAGCCTTGGGAATTGCTGGACGACATTCAGGACAAGCTGGCGCTCGATGCCGCGCCGATGCAATGGCCCGCGGGCTCCGGTAACCGCTTCAAGGGCGTTGCCGACCTGGAACGTGACGAGTTCGTGGTCTATCGCCGTCCGTCCGCCGATGATGCGGACCCTGTGCAGAGCCAGCGCGTCTCGCTTTCGGGCAACGAGATTGCCTCCATTCTGGGCGAGACAGAGCTGACCGAGCTGCGCGAGGGCGCCGAACTGGCCCGCGAGGTGTGCCCGGCCTTCAACGAGCAAAGCTATCGTGAAGGTCATCTGACGCCGGTCTATTTCGGCTCCGCCTTGCGCCAGTTCGGCATTTTCGAGCTGCTTGAAGCGCTCAAGACTGTCGCGCCCGGTCCCGAGGCCCAGCCTGCCATTGGCGGGCCGGAGCCTGAATTGCGCCCTGACGGCAAGGAAGTTGCCGGTTTTGTCTTCAAGGTGCAGGCCAATATGGATCCCAACCATCGTGACCGCGTGGCGTTCACCCGGCTGTGTTCGGGCACGTTCAAGCGCGGCATGAAGCTGAAAACCGATAGCGGCAAGCTGCTCACCGTTGCCAGCCCGATGATGTTCTTCGCCCAGGACCGCGAGCTGGCGGACGAAGCCTTCGCTGGTGATGTGATCGGTGTGCCCAATCACGGCGCGCTGCGCGTGGGCGACACGCTGTCGGAAAGTGGAAAATGGCGCGTTGCGGGCATTCCCAATTTTGCCCCGGAATTGCTGCGCCGGGCGCGCCTGAAAGACCCGCTGAAAGCCAAGCATCTGAAAAAGGCGCTGGAAAGCCTGGCCGAAGAGGGCGTGACACAGCTTTTCCGCCTGCAGGTCGGTGGAGACTTTGTGGTGGGTGCCGTCGGCGCGCTGCAGATCGACGTGATGGCAGAGCGCGTAGCGGCCGAGTACGGGCTGGAGGTAACGTTCGAGCCATCACCTTATGACACCGCACGCTGGATAACCGGCGAGCGCGACAAGCTGGAAGCGCTGATCGACCGGCACAAATCGGCCATTGCCGAGGACATTGATGGCGCGCTGGTCTTCATGGCCAAGAATGCGTGGGAAGTGTCCTACATACAGGAAAAATGGCCTGACATTGAATTCCTCAAGGCAAAGGAGCGCCGTGCATGATGGAATCCATGAGTGATCTCTGGGCGATTGCCGTTGATGTCTGGAATACCAGCTTTCTGGGCCTGAATGTCGGTCAGGCTCTTGTCGCGCTGCTGGTCGTGACGCTGGCCTTCGCGGTGCGCGGGCTGTGCGGCTGGCTGATCACCAAATTCCTGATGGCGTATGCATCGAAGACCACGACGCAGCTTGACGACAAGATCGTTCAGGCATTGTCCGGTCCCATCCGGCTGATCCCGGTCATTATCGGTGTCTATTTCGCGGTTCTGATCGTTGGGCTCGACCAGCCTGATGGCGAAGGACCGGGCATCAATCTGGTCCGCACATTGCTCGTGATTGCGATTTTCTGGGCGCTCCACAATGTGGTGACGCCCGTCTCCTACCTGCTCAAGCCGCTTCAGCGCACGCTCGGCCCGGTTCTCGTGGAGTGGCTGGCGAAGACATTGCGCATTTTGTTTGTCGTTGTCGGTATCGCTGCTGTGCTGCAATTGTGGGGCATTCCTGTCGCGCCGATCGTGGCCGGTCTCGGCCTGCTGGGCGTGGCGGTTGGCCTAGGCGCGCAGGATTTGTTCAAGAACCTCATCTCCGGCCTTCTGGTGCTGACCGAGAAGCGCTTCCTGCCGGGTGAATGGATCCATGTGGACGGCATTGTCGAAGGGACGGTGGAGCAGATCAATTTCCGCTCCACGCTTGTCCGGCGCTTCGACAAGAGCCCGGTCTATGTGCCGAACTCCTATCTGTCTGACGAGGCTGTGACGAACTTCTCGCGGATGACGCACCGCCGGATCCGCTGGATGGTGGGCGTTGAGTACAAGACGACCAAAGAGCAGCTCCAGTATATCCGCGACAAGACGCTGGAATGGCTGGATGACCATCCCGGCTTTGCCAAGCCGCCGGAGGTGGCGACATTCATGCGGGTGGACAGTTTCGGGCCGTCATCCATCGACTATCTGCTCTACTGTTTCACCTATACGACGAACTGGGGTGAGTGGCTGGAGCTGAAAGAGGAGCTGGCGCTGGCGCTCAAGGATATCGTCGAAGAGGCCGGCACAGGCTTCGCCTTCCCCTCGACCAGTGTTTACATGGATGATGGTGTGGAAGTGTTCGTGCCGCCGCAGGTGAAGGCTCACGGGCGCAAGGACGATCCTGACGCCAACCCGGAGTCAGATGAGATGCCGGAGCGGGTTGCGCGCGGTGAGCAGGGCGAAAGCGATTGAGCCCCAAGAAGGGACGCACGCCCAAGCCCAACCCGGTAGCGCGCGGCCTGGCCCGCCGTTCGCGAAAGGCGGGTGCCATGCCGGCCAAAAAGGGCAAGGGCACGATCTACAAGCGCCACCCCAAGCACAGGGATGATGAGGGGTAGAGCCTACTCGACATTATGGGATGGCCCCACAGGCTAGCCGTCATCGCTGCCCTGCGGTTCTTTGCTTTTCAGGATGTGCCGCTCGACCTGAACCAGCACGGTCAGCACGATGAGGGCCAGCACAACGGCGGCGGCGCCTATGGCGAACGCGCCTGCCCCAAAGGAGACGCCGACGGCCCCTGAGAGCCAAAGGGCGGCTGCCGTCGTGACGCCGTGAATATCTGCGCCGGCGCGGATTATGGCACCGGCCGCAATGAAGGCGACGCCGGCGGTGACGGCCTCGATCACGCGCACCGGATCGGCCATGATCCCTTCCTCGTCGTCGCCCGTGGACAGCGCGATCTGGAAGGCCAGCAGGGTGAACAGGCAGGCTGCCAGAGCCACCAGCATGTTGGTGCGCAAGCCGACATGGCGGCGTGGACCTTCGCGCTCAAGACCGATAAAGGCTCCGGCCAGCGCGGCCAGGCCCAGCCGCATAACGCTCTCCAGCATTGTGCCGGGAGGCCCGGCATCGTTCAGCCATTCGGGCATCTCTTCCTCCACCCCGGTAACGGGCGGGAGGTCAAGAGTGTTCCGCTAATGCGCCTACCCGAACACCCGCGCGAAAATCGTGTCGACATGCTTGAGGTGGTAGCCCTCATCAAAGCAGGCATCGATTCTGTCAGCCGGGAGCAGGGCGGTGACGTCTGCGTCGGCTTTGAGATGGTCGGCGAGCATGCCGCCTTCATCCCAGGTCTTCATGCCATTGCGCTGGACGAGGCGGTAGGACTCCTCGCGGCTGGCGCCTGCCTGCGTCAGGGCCAGCAGCACGCGCTGGGAATTGTGGATGCCGCCATGGGCCTCCAGATTCTCCCGGCAGCGGTCCGCATGCACGATCAGGCCCTCAATCATCGAGGCGGTGCGGTGCAGGGCAAAATCCAGATGCGCCGTCGCGTCCGGCCCGATGCCGCGTTCGACCGATGAGTGCGAGATATCGCGCTCATGCCAAAGGGCGACGTTTTCCATCGCCGGCGTGACCGCGGAGCGCACGAGGCGGGCAAGGCCGGTCAGATTCTCGGTCAGGATGGGATTGCGCTTGTGCGGCATGGCCGAGGAGCCTTTCTGGCCCGGCGAGAAATACTCCTGCGCCTCGCGTACCTCGGAGCGCTGCAGATGGCGCACTTCTACCGCGATGTTTTCGATGGCCGAGGCGATCAGGCCCAGCACAGCAAAGAAATTGGCGTGCCGGTCGCGCGGGATCACCTGCGTGGAGATCGGCTCCACGGCGAGGCCCAGCTTCCCGGCGACATGGGCCTCCACGGCCGGGTCGACATTGGCAAATGTGCCGATGGCGCCGGAAATGGCGCAGGTGGCAATGTCCTCACGCGCGCGCACCAGCCGCTCCCGGTTACGGGCGAACTCGGCGTAAAAGCGCGCAAATTTCAGCCCCATCGTGGTCGGCTCGGCATGGATGCCGTGGCTGCGCCCGATGCACACCGTCATCTTGTGTTCGAGCGCTCGTTTTTTCAGCGCCGCCAGCACGCGGTCCATGCCGTCCAGCAGAATATCGCTCGCGCGGGTGAGCTGGACGGCCAGACAGGTGTCCAGCACATCAGAGCTGGTCAGGCCCTGATGGACGAACCGCGCTTCCTCGCCAACGAGTTCGGAGAGATGCGTCAGGAAGGCAATGACATCGTGCTTCACCTCGCGCTCGATGGCGTCAATGCGCGCAACGTCAAATTCCATGTCTTTGGCTTTCCACACCGCCTTCGCGGCAGAGGCGGGTACCACGCCCAGCTCGGCCAGCTTGTCGGTGGCGTGCGCCTCGATCTCGAACCAGATGCGGTAGCGGCTCTGGGGAGACCAGATCGCGTCCATTTCGGGCCGGGTATAGCGGGGGATCATCAGTGCGCCTCGTGAAAAACCGTCAGGGGGGTAGCGCGCTCTGTCGCGCCTTCGCCGGGGAAGGTCAAGGGGCGGGGGTGACGGTGTCGCCTTTGAGCGCCGCTATGCCAGCGCGCGCCAGCGCATCGGCGCGCTCATTGCCCGGATCGCCATTATGGCCCTTCACCCACACCCATTCGATCTGGTGGCGTTTCGTGGCTTCATCGAGCGCGAGCCAGAGATCGGCATTCTTCACAGGCTTCTTTGCCGCCGTCTTCCAGCCGTTTTTCTTCCAGCCATGGATCCATTTCGTCACCCCGTCGCGCACATAGACGCTGTCGGTGACCAGGCGGACCTTGGAGGGGCGTTTGAGGGCGTTGAGTGCCTCAATCGCGGCCATTAGCTCCATGCGGTTATTCGTGCTGTCGGCTTCCCCGCCGCACAATTCCTTCTCGTGCCCGTTCCATTCCAGCAGCGCGCCCCAGCCACCGGGGCCGGGATTGCCCGAGCACGCGCCGTCGGTATGGATGGTGATGAGGGTGCTCACGCAGGATGCACTTTCCATTTCGCGTCGAGATCCTTGAGGCCCGCCGCGATCAGTTCGGCGAGGACGTCCATGTCGATATCGGCAAGGCGTTTGACGTAGAGACAGGACTTGCCGGTCGAGTGCTTGCCGAGGCGGGCGAGGATGGCGCCGTAGTCGGTGTAGCCGGGCAGGATATAGATGGAGTGCTGGGCCTTGCGCGGCGAAAAGCCGGTCGCCAGAAAATCGTCCTCGCGCCCCGTGTCATAGCGATAATGATAGCGGCCATAGCCAATGATGGATGGTCCCCACATAGCCGGCTCAAAGCCCGTCACACGGCGGAACAGCGCGTCGAGCTGGCGGGCTTCCTCGCGGTTTTGTTCCGGTTCCACGCCGGCGAGGAAATCCTCTACCGATACGGCTGTAGCTTGCGTCTTGTTTGCGCCCATCACGCCACTTCCCGGGGCAATTTGAAGATAACGTCTTCACTGGCGACGCGCACTTCCTCGATGGTGAGGGTGTAGTGGCCGGCCAGCTTCGCGAGCAAATCCTCCACGAGCTCTTCGGGCGCGGAGGCGCCGGCGCTCAGGCCCAGCGTCTCCACGCCGTCCAGCCAGCTCATGTCCAGTTCTGCCGCGCTCTGCACCAGGCGCGCATCGCTGGCTCCGGCGCGTCTGGCCACTTCCACCAGACGCACCGAATTGGAGGAGTTGGGCGCGCCCACAACCAGCACCATATCGGCGCGCGGGGCGATGGCCTTCACCGCTTCCTGGCGGTTGGTGGTGGCGTAGCAGATATCTTCCTTGTGCGGGGCGGCTATGGCGGGAAAGCGCGCCTGCAGCGCCTCCACGATGGCGGCGGTATCGTCCACCGACAGGGTGGTCTGGGTCACATAGGCGAGCCTGGCCGGATCGCGCGGTGTGAAGCCTTTGGCATCCTCCACCGTCTCGATCAGATGGATTGCGTCTTCAGGAAGCTGACCCATCGTGCCGATCACTTCGGGATGTCCGGCATGACCGATCAGCACGATCTCGAGGCCATTGCGATGATGGCGTCCGGCCTCGACATGCACCTTGGAGACCAGCGGGCAGGTGGCGTCAACGAACAGCATGTTGCGCTGCGCGGCCGTTTCGGGGACCCGCTTGGGAACGCCATGGGCGGAGAAGACGACCGGGCGGTCGTCCGGGCACTCGTCCAGCTCTTTGACAAACACCGCGCCCATGGCTTTGAGCCGGTTGACGACGTGCTTGTTGTGGACGATTTCGTGGCGCACATAGACCGGCGCGCCGTATCTCTCCAGCGCCTTTTCAACGATCTGGATTGCCCGGTCGACGCCCGCGCAGAAGCCGCGCGGAGCAGCCATGAGAATGTGGAGGGTCGGCAAAGTGCTCACGGTTTTCCTCAGTGGCAGGGGCGCGACAGCGTTGCTCTCGCGCATTGCACGGCTTAGACACAGGGTTTAGCAGAGCCCGGCGCGCCCGCAACCCGTGCTGCCCGCGGCTGTAGCATGTAGACGAACTGGCACCCGGGAGATCCCATGCGCTCAATCGCCGCCTTATTTGCCGCCGCCCTTGTCCTGTCCGGTTGCCAAAGTGTGCGTGACCGGCTCGATGGTCCGCAGCCCAATCCGGGACCGTGCCCGAACGCGCTGTCGCTCTACGATGCGCACCGCCTCGTGGAGTTCCGCGGCGACGAGCTGACTTTGGGAAATGTGGGCTTTACCGGCGAGATTCTCAATGTCGCGCGGGACTGCGCCTACACCGATGAGCGTGCGACGCCGATTGATTTGCAGCTGGCTGCACGATTTGCTTTCGGCCGCGGCGCCGCCGCAGAGGGCAGCGAAAAGACGTATTATTACTTCGTGGCTGTAACGCGCACCGACAATGTGGTGATCGAGCGCGAGGTGTTTCCGATCACGGTGCGCTTCGAACCGGGCGAAGACCGTGTGGAAGTGACCGAGGAAATCAGCTCGATCCTGATCCCGCGCGCCGAGGCGACTACGTCGGGCTCCAACTTTGAAGTGATCATCGGCTTTGTCCTGACGCCTGAGCAGATTGAGTTCAACCGCTCCGGCCTGCGTTTCCGCGTCCCCGTCGAATAGATTTCCGGACCGATATGACCCGTCTTGCCGATCAGCTCAGCGCCCTGCTGGGCGATGCTTTTGCCGCTATGGGCCTTGATCCGTCGCTGGGGCGTGTGTCCGAGAGCGATCGTCCTGATCTGGCCCCCTATCAGTGCAATGGCGCCATGGCCGCCGCCAAGGCAGCAGGCAAGCCGCCACGCGCGATTGCCGAAGGCGTGAAGGCCTATCTGGCGGGCACCGCGCCTGATCTCGAGATCGAGATCGCCGGGCCGGGCTTCCTGAACATCACACCATCCACGCAGCTTTACACGGCGCGGGCACGCATTCTCGCGGGCGACGAGCGTACCGGCGCCGGGCGGGCAGTGGCACCGCAAAAAGTGATGATCGATTTTGGCGGGCCCAATGTCGCCAAGCCGATGCATGTCGGGCATTTGCGCTCGTCGGTCATTGGCGACAGCCTGCAGCGGCTTTTGCGCTTCCTGGGCCATGACGTGACCAGTGACATCCACCTGGGCGATTGGGGCCTGCAGATGGGCCAGCTGATCACCGAGCTGGAAGACGAGCAGCCGGACCTTGCGTATTTTGACGAAGGCTTCACCGGGCCATATCCCGACGAGCCGCCGGTCACGATCAACGATCTTGCCCGGCTCTACCCGCAGGCCAGCGCAAAGGGCAAGGAAGACCCGGCCCGACAGGAGCGCTCGCGCAAGGCGACAGCCGAACTGCAGGCCGGGCGCGCCGGTTACCGGGCGCTGCTGAAGCACTTCATCAATGTGTCGATTGCTGCGCTGAAAGAGGACTTCTCTGCGCTGGGCGTGCATTTCGACCTGTGGAAGGGCGAGAGCGACGTCAACGATCTGATTTCCGGCCTTGTCGAGGACTTCAAGGCTAGCGGCGTGGCCGAGCTGTCAGATGGTGCGTGGATCGTGCGGGTGGCGCGCGAGGACGACAAGAAGGAATTGGCGCCGCTGATCCTTGTCAGCTCGCAAGGCTCCGCGCTCTATGCGACGACCGATCTGGCCACCATTCAGGACCGGCGCGACAGTATCAACCCGGACCTGATCCTGTACGTGGTCGATCTGGGCCAGTCGGACCATTTTGAACAGGTTTTCCGTGCGGCGATCAAGGCCGGTCTCGCTGCCGAGGGCGGGCTGGAGCACGTGAAGTTCGGCACCGTCAACGGACCTGATGGCAAGCGTTTGCGTACGCGTGCTGGCGGCACGTTCCGGCTGGCGGACCTGATCGAAGAGGCACGTGAACGCGCACGTGCACGCCTGGCCGAGGCAGGTCTTGGCGAAACGCTGGATGCTGACGCGCTGGAAGACGTGGCCCGCAAGGTCGCCAATGCCGCGATCAAGTTTGCGGATCTGCAGAATTACCGCACGACGAATTACATTTTCGAGATGGACCGCTTTGTCTCGTTTGAGGGCAAGACCGGCCCATATCTGCTCTACCAGGCCGTGCGTATCAAATCCCTGATGAGGAAGGCTGCAGCCGAGGGACTGGAGACCGGAGAGATCAGCGTCGCCGTGCCGGAAGAAGCCGCGCTGGTGCGCCGGCTCGACGGCTTTCATGGTGCATTGATGCGCGCGCATGACGACCGCGCACCCAACCATATCTGCGAGCACGTCTATGGCCTGTCGCAGGCGTTTTCGAGCTTCTACGCAGCCTGCCCGATCCTGTCGGAGAAGGACGAGGCCGTTCGCCGCTCGCGCCTGGCGCTGGCCGCTTTAACGCTGAAGCAGCTGGAGCTTGGCCTGTCGCTGATCGGCATTGAAGCACCGGAGCAGATGTAGGCTCAAGCAAGCGCTTGCCCGATTGACTCGCGCGCGCTCCGGACTAGTTTGCGCAGCGGACGGGGAGACCCGTTCGACATAAGGCACCCAAGCGGGAGAGACCGGCCGAAGATGCCGGCGCCGAAGGCGCAACCGCCCCGGAAACGCTCAGGCCGCAGGACCGCTGGGACCGCCGACGCTGGAAAGAGGATTTTGCCTTCGGGCAATGTCCCACCGAAGGAGCAAGCTGCACGGACGGGTCAGACCTGTTGCAGCGGGAATCTCTCAGGTCACGAGACAGCGGGGGCAGGACTGCCACGTGAGCCTGGCTCACGCACGGCAGTGATTGCAAACCCGCGTTCAGGATTTCGTGACCCATGGCCGACACCGCAGACCTTCTCAAAACTCCGCTTTACGACCTGCATGTCGAGCTTGGTGCGCGCATGGTCGAGTTCGCAGGCTATGCCATGCCGGTACAATATCCGGCCGGCATCATGGCCGAGCATTTGCACACGCGTGAGAGCGCTGGCCTGTTCGACGTCTCACATATGGGCCAGGCGCGCGTGACCGGCGATGAAGCTGCGCTGGAAGCGCTGATCACGGCAGACTTAGCCGCGCTGGGCGCCGGTGAACAGAAATACACCCTGCTCCTGAATGCCGAGGGCGGCATTATGGACGATCTCATGGTCTCGCGGCCCTTCGGCGCAGGAGGTGGCATATTTGTCGTCGTCAATGCCGGCACCAAGGGCAATGATTTCGCCCATATGCGAGGGGCTTTCGGCGGCAAGGCACAGCTTCACGAACTCTCTGACCGCGCCCTGCTGGCCCTTCAGGGCCCGAAAGCGGCGGACGTCTTCACCGGCCTTGTTCCGGACGCCGCAAAGCTCGTCTTCATGCAGGCGGGCGTATTCACGCTTGATGGCGTGGAAATCTATGCCTCGCGTTCCGGTTATACCGGCGAGGACGGGTTTGAAATTTCCGTTCCGGCCGACAAGGCCGCGCATATTGCGCGCCTTCTGCTCTCTGATGAGCGCGTAAAGCCCATCGGCCTTGGCGCGCGTGATAGCCTGCGTCTTGAGGCCGGGCTTTGCCTTTATGGCCATGACATGGACGAGGGCCGCACGCCGGTCGAAGCGGCCCTGACCTGGGCGATTGCCAAGGTACGCCGCGAGCGTGCGGATTTCCCCGGTGCCGCGAAGATCCTCAAACAAGTCGCCGATGGCGCAGGCCAGAAGCGCGTCGGCATCAAGCCGCATGACAAGTCGCCCGCCCGCGAGGGCGCGGAGATCGTCCATGAGGGCGAGGTTGTGGGTGTGGTGACGTCAGGCGGGTTCGGTCCGAGCTTCGGCGCGCCCGTCGCGATGGGCTATGTCCGCACCGACTTGGCCAAACCCGGCACACCGCTGGAACTGATGGTGCGTGGCAAGGCCCGGACCGCAGAAGTTGCCAGCCTGCCTTTCGCCCCGCACCGTTTCCACCGCGGCTAGATATTAGCTTTTATGGCATCTGTGACAGGAGATATCGCCATGACCACACGTTTCACCAAAGACCATGAATGGGTCCGCCTTGAAGGCGATATCGCCGTTATCGGCATCACACAGTACGCCACCGAACAGCTCGGTGACGTCATCAGCGTGGAGCTGCCTGATGTCGGCAAGACGTACAAGAAGGGCGATGAGATCGCCGTAGTGGATTCGGTGAAGACCGCTGCCGAGGTCTATGCGCCGGTCTCGGGCGAGGTCATCGAGATCAATGATGGCATCGAAGACGCGCCGCAGACCGTCAATGACGAGCCGCTGGCCGGTGGCTGGTTCGCCAAGCTGAAAATCAGCGACAAGAGCGAGCTGGACGGCCTGATGGACGAAGACGCCTACGCAAAGCATATCGGCTAGGGGCTGTCGGCGTTCATGGTCTATCCGCCCCGCCACTTTGCCGTAACGGACCGGGCCGAGGCCGAAGCATTGATGGCCGATCACCCGTTTGCGACGCTGGTGGCGAGCGGGGCTGAAGGGCTGGTGACGGCGCGAACGCCGGTAGTACTGGAGCGGGACGCCGAGGGGCGCGTATCGGCCCTTGTCGGTCATGTATCGCGCGCCAACCCGGTCTGGCAGTCTATCGGAAAGGGTGTGGGGGCCGTGGCCCTGTTTGCCGGGCCGCATGCCTATGTCAGCGCGTCGGCCTACCCGTCCAAGACCGAGCATGGCCGGGCGGTGCCGACCTGGAATTATGTGGCCGCCGAGGCGCATGGCCGTCTGACGGCCTTTGACGGTGCGGATGACCTCCGGGCGCTGCTGGAGGGGCTGACGAGCCGGTTCGAGACCGGCCGGGTGCAGCCCTGGTCGGTGTCGGACGCGCCGCCGGACTATGTGGCGGCCCTGCTGGGCGGCATTGTCGGCCTGCGGTTTGAGGTCGAGGCCGTCAGCGCTGTGAAGAAACTCAGCCAGAACAAGGCTGGGACAGATTTTGACGGGGTTCTGGCGTTTCTGGACGCCGAGCCTGAACCGGGTGCCCGCCAGACGGCGGGCCTTATGAGAGAGTTGGAGCGAGGTTGATGCGCTATCTGCCGCTTACCCCTGAAGACCGCACCGATATGCTGGGCGTCATTGGCGTCAGCTCCATTGATGCGTTGTTTGCCGATGTTCCAGAGGCCGCGCGCCTCGACGGGCCGGTCAACCTGCCGCGCCGGGCGACCGAGCTGGAGGTGGAGCGCGCCTTCGCCCGCATGGCGAAGAAGAATATTTCCGCCAGCGAGACGGCGTTCTTTGTCGGGGCAGGGGCCTACAAGCACCATGTGCCGGCGACGGTGGATCATCTGATCCAGCGCTCGGAATTCTTGACTGCCTACACGCCTTACCAGCCGGAAATCAGCCAGGGCACGCTTCAGACCCTGTTCGAATTCCAGACCCAGGTGGCGCGCCTGACCGGCATGGATGTCGCCAATGCCTCCATGTATGACGGCTCTACCGCCTGCGCCGAGGCCGTGCTGATGGCGGCGCGTGTGACCAGGCGCCAGCGGGCGGTCCTGTCGGGCAATCTGCATCCGCATTACGCCGAGGCCACGCGCACGCTCGCGCGCTATATGGATATCGATATTGCGGCCCAGGGACCGGTGCCCGGCGGTCTGGATGATGTCATCAGCCAGATCGACGAGGAAACAGCCTGCGTTGTTGTGCAAAACCCGGACGTGTTCGGCGGCATTCACGATCTGCGCCCGATTGCCGAGGCCGCGCACGCCAAGGGCGCGCTGCTGATCGCTGTGTTTACCGAAATTGTCTCGCTGGGCCTGATCGAAAGCCCCGGCGCAATGGGCGCGGACATCGTGGTCGGCGAGGGCCAGTCCATCGGTGTCGGCCTGCAGTTTGGCGGGCCCTATGTCGGCCTTTTTGCCTGCCGCAATGACAAGAATTTCATCCGTAACATGCCGGGCCGTCTGGCCGGCGAGACCGTCGATGCGGATGGCAGGCGCGGCTATGTGCTCACCCTTTCCACGCGCGAGCAGCATATCCGCCGTGACCGCGCGACGTCGAATATCTGCACCAATTCCGGGCTGATGGCGCTGGCTTTCACAATCCACATGACCTTGCTGGGCGGGAAGGGGCTAAAACACCTCGCCGTACTGAACCATGAAAAGGCGGTGGAACTGGCCGATGCCCTCGCCGCCGTGCCGGGTGTGACGGTAGAGACCGACGCCTTCTTCAACGAGTTCACGGTGAAACTGCCCAAAAACGCGGCAGACGTGGCGGAGGCGCTTATCGCCAAGGGTGTGCTGGCGGGTGTTCCCGCAAGCCGTCTCTGGCCCGGCGGCGGGCTGGATGACCGGCTGATCATCGCCGCGACCGAAACCAATACTGACGCTGATATCGCGCTCTTCGCGTCCGCCCTCAAAGAGGTGCTCTAACTATGGCCATGAACCAGCAAGGACGGCCCACCCGTCCGAACACCAATATCGAACAAGGCGGCTATGCCGACACGATCTCCGGCAGCCGGGGTCTCGATCAGGCCGAACCGCTGATCTTTGAACGCGGCCGTACCGACCTGACCGGCGTTGACCTGCCTGAGCCCAGGGGCGTCAAGACGCGCCTGGGCGGGCTGGAGCGCAAGAGCGATATCGGTCTTCCCGGCCTCGCCGAGCCCGAAGCCATGCGCCATTACGTGCGCCTGAGCCGCAAGAATTACGCGATTGATCTGGGCATTTATCCGCTCGGTTCCTGCACGATGAAGCACAATCCGCGCCTCAACGAGAAGATGGCGCGCCTGCCGGGCTTTGGTGATATCCACCCGCTGCAGCCGCAATCAACGGTGCAGGGCGCACTGGAGCTGATTGGCGAGCTCGCCCACTGGCTGATGACGCTCACCAACACGCCGTGCGTGGCGATGAGCCCCAAAGCCGGCGCCCATGGCGAGCTGTGCGGAATGATGGCTATTCGCGCGGCGCTGGATGCGCGTGGCGAAACCGGCCGCCGCCGCGTGCTGGTGCCTGAAAGCGCACACGGCACCAACCCGGCGACCGCCGTTCAGTGTGGCTTCCATTGTGACGAGATTCCCGCAGGCCCCGATGGCCGCGTCGACATGGAAGCCTTCAAGGCCAAGCTGGGCCATGATGTCGCGGGCATCATGCTGACCAACCCGAATACGTGCGGCCTGTTCGAGCGTGACATCAAGGAAATTGCCGACCTGATCCATGAGGCGGGCGGGTATTTCTATTGTGATGGCGCGAACTTCAACGCTATTGTCGGTCGCGTGCGCCCGGGTGATCTGGGCATCGATGCGATGCACATCAATCTGCACAAGACCTTCTCCACGCCCCATGGCGGCGGTGGTCCCGGCTCCGGCCCGACCGTGTTCTCGCAGGCGCTCGCCCCGTTTGCGCCGGTGCCCTATGTCGTCAAGAAGGGCGATGACTGGCACATGGTGGAGCATGAGGAAGAAGCTCGAGCCGACGGCGCGCAGCCTTTCGGCCGCATGGTCGCCTTCCATGGCCAGATGGGCATGTTTACCCGCGCGCTCTCCTACATGATGAGCCACGGCTCTGACGGGCTGCGCCGCGTGGCCGAGGATTCCGTTCTCAACGCCAACTACGTATTGGCCCGCCTCAAGCACGTGATGACGCCTGCCTTTGACGGCACCTGCATGCACGAGGCGCTGTTTGATGACCGCTTCCTGAAGGGCACGGGCGTCACGACGCTCGATTTCGCCAAGGCGATGATCGATGAAGGCTACCACCCGATGACCATGTACTTCCCGCTGGTGGTGCATGGCGCGATGCTGATCGAGCCGACCGAGACCGAGAGCAAGTCGGGCCTCGACCGCTTCTGCGACGTGCTGGAAGGTCTCGCTGAAGCCGCAAAATCCGGCGATACAGCGCGTTTCACATCCGCCCCGGTGCATGCGCCGGTCAAGCGCCTCGACGAGACACGTGCGGCACGCAGCCCCGTTCTGGTGTGGCAGGAGCCGCAGGACCAGCCGCAGGCCGCTGAGTAGAACCGTCCGCTACCAGATCCGGCTCGCCATGCCCGGCGAGCCGGTGCGTGGCGGCACGGCGAACAGCCTGTCGCCAATCGCGCGCGTTCCATTGAGAGCCGGTATCTCGAAAAAGCGGTAGCTGGCCCATGCGATTACTATGCAGGTAGCGGTTGCCAGCGTGATGAAGGCGATGTTTCCGGCGATGCCTATGTCCGGGACGAGACGCGACCAGATACGCACAGCGGCTGACAGCACCAGCAGGTGCGAGAGATACAGCGCGTATGACCAGTCGCCCAGATTGACCAGCCATTGTGGGGCGGTGATCCGGCCATCCACTTCCAGGCAGACAATACCGTAGACGATAAGTACAGACGGGATGCCGAAGGCGGCTAGGCGCGCCCATCCGCCTGGGAAGTCAGCTTCGCTCTGCGGCCAGAGAATCAGGGCGGCGACACTCAGCCAGATGGCGGCTGCGGCCAGCACGGGAATGGCAAATTTGCGCCGTCCCGAGCAGACCAGAAGACCGGCAAACGCACCAAGAATGAATTCGAGCGTCAGCGGGCTGGTGACCAGCGCACCTATAGCTGGAAAGCCCGGTATCAGGCTCCCCGCAAGGGCGGCCAGCGCGCCCCACGCGGCCAGCAGCCAGGGTAGACAGCGGGCGGGCAGGGCGAGCATGGCGGCGAACACCAGATAGAAGTAAAGCTCGTGGGACAGGGTCCAGCCGACATGCAGGACCGGCAAGTCGCCCTCAATGGGCCAGAGCGTAAATGAGCGCCAGATCTCCAGATCGGCCAGTTCGCGGTTGAGAGAGCCGGGAATGATCATGTAGGCGGCTAGCGCCAGCACGGTGTAGAGCCAGTAGGCCGGATAGACGCGCGTGGCCCGGGCATAGATGAACCGGCTAATGACGGAGGCCTGTCCGCGTGGCGCTCCCTGTGTGATGTACACCATTACGAAGCCGGATATGACGAAGAACAGGTCGACGCCGCCAAAGCCGAGCAGCCACGCATTGCCGAGTACCGGGCCGGGCAGGAAGCGGCCTTCAAGCTGTGCCATATGTCCGGCAAGGACCAGAAGCGCGGCAAGTGCCCGCAGAGCCTGAAGCGACGTAATAGCAGAGTGCATGCCGTCTCCGGTTTCCTGCGGCTTGCCAGACGCCATCGGGCGTGGCCTGGCCGGGCAATGAGTTCAGGCGGTGTCCCGGCTTTTGGGAACCTCATCAATGTCCGCCGGGTTGTCTTCGTGTGCACATACCAGTCGTAATCGGTTCGGCGAACCTTTATCTCCGCAAATGCGCCATAATTGGCGGGCGGATTATCACCGGAATGCAACACTTGCCTGAAATTGGCCGCCCCATACCTTGCAGGCGGTGCCGGGCAGCTCATTTATCCCCCACGGGATGCGTTTTATCTACCGGGAGACAGCGTTGGTCATGAATGATGCCGTCAACGAGTTCAGCAAATCCCGTATCGGCGGGGTTGTCGTACTCGTTCTGCGTGCAATCGGCGTTGCGCTGGGCCTTTTCCTGTTGGCGATCGCTATACCGCTGTTTTTCCTGCCCATACCGCTAGGCATACCACTCTTCGTGCTGGCGGCGCTTTTGCTCGCCGCCTCCTCGCGCACAGCCCATACGATAGTGACGAATGTTCTCAAGCGGTTCCCGCCTGTCTGGAACCGCGTCAAGCGCATGTTCGGTGACAAGGACGAGACGCCGGCAGAGTAAGAGCAAAAAAACGGGGCCGAACCGGCCCCGTTTTCGCATTCTGATCTGCCTTTGAAACGCCGCTAGTTCAGACGTTCGGCCAGCTGGCCTGCCGCGTCCTTGACGAGCGCATTTCGCTGGGTCTTGGTGAGTTTTTCCGTGAGCAGTTTCGCGGCGGCTTCCACGGCGATTTCGGCGGCCAGTGCTTTCACGTCCTTGGCTGCTTGTGCTTCGGCCTGGGCAATGCGCTGCTCGGCCAGGACGGTGCGCCGCTCGATACGCTCAGCCAGTTCCTTGCGGGCATTTTCGCGAATGAACTCGGCGTCCAGCTTGGCCTTCTTGACGATTTCCTCGGCTTCACTGGCTGCATCGCGTTGCTGGCGCTCGTACTTCGCCAGCATTTCCTGGGCCTCCTCGCGCAGGCGGCGCGCCTCGTCCAGCTCGGTGCGGATCGTGTTGGCACGGGCATCCAGGGTGGTGGCCAGCACCTTGTGAATACCGAAACGCCACAAAATGGCGAAGAATGCGAGCAGGCCCAAAAAGGCCCAGAACGATGTATCCTGCAGAAGATAGCTCATCATCGCCTCCTAGCCGCGCACGGCGTCGACAGCGGCTTCCGCCTCGTCGCGATTTACGGTCAGCCCTGCCAGATGTTCGGTCACGGCGCCGGCCACGTCAGCGGCAACGTTACGAACCTCGCCCATCGCGGCGCTTCGGGCCTTGGCAATACGTGCTTCGGCCTCGGCCTGACGGCCTTCCAGTTCAGCTTCCATGGATGCGGTTTCCGCAGCCGCTTCGCGTTCGGCTTCGGCCCGGGCTTCCGCACCCACAGCCTGCGCCTTGGCGCGGGCATCAGCCAAGGATTTCTCGTAGGCCTTTACGGCGTCGTCGGCTTGCGCCTTCAGGCCGGCCGCGGCGTCCAGATCGTCGGCAATGCGGTCTTTACGTTCTTCAATCGCCGAGCCGATGCGTGGCAGCAGCCAGCGCGACAGCAGGAAGTAGAGAACGGCAAAGCTGATCGCCAGCCAGAAGAGCTGCGAAGCGAAATAGGTCGGATCAAAGGGCGGGAACACGCCGCTGGCGGCGTCCTCGTAGCCTTCGGTCGGGCTGGGTTGTCCCATCGCGTACAACTCTCCTGTAAACCGTCATCGCGCGCCCCTGCCGGTGTCAGCGGGGACGCGCAAATTCTGCGCCGGGAAAAGGCGAACCCTTTTCCCGGTCCGTTGCAGTGCTAGACCGCGAACAGGAGCAGAAGGGCGATCAGCAGCGAGAAGATGCCCATGGCTTCTGTCACGGCGAAGCCGAAGATCAGATTGCCGAACTGGGCCTGGGCCGCTGCCGGGTTACGCATCGCGCCTTGCAGGAACGAGCCGAAGATGTTGCCCACGCCGACGGCTGCACCAAGCATGCCCAGGCAGGCCAGACCGGCACCAATGTATTTTGCGGCTTCCGCTTCCATTGAGGTAGCTCCTTGATAGTGAGTGAGTTGGGATAACGGGGTGGATGGATCAGTGATGCCCGGGATGCAGGGCGTCGTTGAGATAGATGCAGGTCAGTACTGCGAACACATAGGCTTGCAGGAAGGCGACCAGGAATTCCAGCGCGGTCAGGGCAATGACCATGAGGAATGGCAGGATGCCGACTGCCGCCAGCGCGCCGCCTGCGGCGCCGAGCATCACGATAAAGCCGGCAAACACCTTCAGCAGGATGTGACCGGCCAGCATGTTGGCGAAAAGACGGATCGACAGTGAAATCGGACGCGAGAGGAAGGAAATGATCTCGATCGGCGTCACGATCAGATAGAGCGGAACAGGCACACCGGCCGGGAAGAAGATGGAGAAGAATTTCAGCCCGTTCTTGAACAGGCCGTATCCCATCACGATCACCATCACCAGCATTGCCAACGCGACCGTGATGATGAGGTGGCTTGTCACCGTGAAGCCATGAAACTCCGGTGCCGGGAAGTAGGGGAACATGCCCAGCATGTTGGCCATCAGGATGAAGGCAAACAGGGTGAAGACGAGCGGGAAGAATTTCAGCCCGTCATTACCCGCCGAGCTGCGCACCATGTCGGCGATGAACTCATACAGCAGCTCTGCCACTGACTGGGCGCGGCCAGGCACCAGCGCCGCGCGCGAGGTCGCCACGGCGAGGAGTCCCACGGTGAGGCCCACGGCCAGCACCATGAAATAGCTGGAGTTCGTAAAAGACAGATTCAGACCGCCCACGCTCAGATCGGCGATGGGATGGATCTCGAACTGCTTGATCGGGTTGGTGTCAGCCACGCCCGGCCCCTTGACTGTGCTGCGGCGCGCCGGAAATCCGGTCTGCCAGTAAATGAGATGCGCCCCTATCGCGCTGCGGCGCGGGGCGCAAGTGCTAGTTCTGCATCGACCGCACGGCGCGCACGATATTTAGCGCGCCCGCTGCGAAGCCGAGCATCACCCCGGCGAGCAGCCCAAAGGGCGACCAGCCGAAGAAATAGTCTGCCATCAGGCCGATAACCGTTCCGGCGATTACGCCGCCGAAAAACTCCGATCCGTAGCGCATTCCGGTCGCCCAGCCCGATGGTGCCGCGTTTTCCTTGGCTTGCCGTGCCTGTCTTGCCTTGAATTTCTCGGCAAGACGATGCTCGAAATCATCCGGGTCTGGAGGGCGCGTATGGTCGCTGGAACTGGACATGAGGGCCTGTTTGCTCCCGGAGGACACCCCCCGGAAAGCGGGCGCACACTATAAGTGCGGTATGGACAAGTCAAGTGACCGGTAGAGGGCGTCAAATATCGGAAAAATTTGACGTTTTCGGCTATTCAGCTGCGAGGAGCGCTTCTGCCGCACGCAGGTTCACCGACACCAGCTGCGAGACGCCCTGTTCGCCCATGGTGACGCCGAACAGACGGTCCATCCGGCTCATCGTGACCGGGTTGTGGGTTATGATCAGGAAGCGGGTGTCTGTCAGCTCGCGCATTTCCTCCAGCATCCGGCAGAAACGGTCGACATTGGCGTCATCAAGCGGCGCATCGACCTCATCGAGCACGCATACCGGAGCGGGGTTGGACAGGAACACAGCAAAAATCAGTGCTGTAGCGGTAAGCGCCTGCTCGCCGCCCGACATCAGCGACATGGTCTCCATCTTCTTGCCCGGCGGGCAGGCCATGATCTCAAGTCCGGCTTCTAGCGGATCATCGTGCTCGGTGAGGCGCAGCTCCGCCTCGCCGCCGCCGAAGAGCGTTGAGAATAGCTGCCGGAAATGGCCGTCGACCACCTCGAATGCGGCGAGAAGCCGCGCCCGTCCCTCACGCGAGAGTGTGTCGACTGCCTTGCGCAGGCGGGCGATCGCCTGCAGCAGATCATCGCGCTCTGCCGTCAGCCGGTCGCGTTCGCTGGTCAGTTCTTCAGCTTCCTCGTCGGCACGCAGGTTTACCGCGCCGAGCCGCTCGCGCGACAGGCGCGCCTCGTCCAGCCGGCGCTCAAGCTCGCCTGAAGACAGGCTTACATATTCGCTGGCGCCGGAGCGGGTTTGCAGGGCCTCGGGCGTTTCGCCAGTGGCGTCCGCCAGACGCTCGGCTGTTTCACTGATTCGCGCTTGCGTCCCTTCCATTGTTGCGGCGGCGGCGGCGCGGGCTTCGCGCGCACTGCCTGCTTCACGTTCGGCCGCGCGCAGGGTTGAGTCGGCGTCGCGCAGCCGCGTTTCGGCTGCCTCGACTTCGCTGCGGGCCAGCCGTGCGCGCGATTCTGCCTCTCCTAGCTGATCGAAAATGACGCTGCGCCGGTCTTCAAGCTGCGCCGGTGCCGATTCGGCTTCTGAGAGCGCAGTGCGTGTTTCTGCCTCCGCTGTGTTGATGCTAGCGAGACGTTCGGCGGCGCTGTGTGCCCGGCGTGCCCAGTCGGCTTCCTCACGCTCCAGTCCGGCCAAGCGGTGGCGGCGGCTCTGCGCATCGCGGCGGACCGATTCCAGTGCCGCGCGGGCGTCGGCAGCGGCAGCACGGGCCCGCTCGGCCTGCGTACGCGCATCCTCCAGCGCTGCGCTGCCATCATCGGTTTGCATGGCCTGCTGCAAGTTGGCCTCAGCTTGGTTGAGCACTTCCCTGGCACTTGCCGCTTCGGTATCGAGACGCCGGGCCGTTTCCACCAGATTTGCCCGGCGGGCTTCCGCGCGCACGGCGGCCTCGCGGCCTTCGCTCAATGTGCGTTCAGCATCGCGTGCCTGGCGCTGCGCCAGCTCCAGCGCGTCACGCGATTGGCTGTGTGTAACCGCAGCTTCAGATGCCGCTGCCGAATTTTTTTCATGCCCGGCACGCGCAGCCGTTTCGCGGTCCTGCGCGGACGCCAGCTCGGTCAGCGTGGCGTCCAGCCGGTTGCGGGTCTCCAGCCGGATGGCGGCGCTTGAAGGCGCGCCGGCATCAGCGGCAAACCCGTCCCAGCGGCGCAGGGCGCCTTCCAGTGTCACCAGACGCTGCCCAGGCCGGAGCAAACCGGCGAGCCGTTCGAGATCCTCGTCGTTAACGAGACCAATGGATTCCAGCCGGGCCTTCAGGGCCGCAGGGGCGTCAACCATTTCGCTCAACGCCGTCACTCCAGACGGCAAGGACGGCGGCATGGCGGAGCTGCCGGTCCAGCGGCGCGGCGCGTCGGTGGCGAGGCCCGCTTCCAGATCATCGCCGAGGGCGGCGGCCAGGGCCTTTTCGGTGCCCGGCTTTGCCCGCACCTGCTCGACCAGTCCGCCATCGCTGTCGCCGGAGGCCACAAGGCGGCGCAAGCTGTCGGCTTCGCGCGTAAGTGCCTGTGTTTCGGCCTCGGCTGCCCGCAAGGCGTCACGCGCTGCGCTGGCCTCCTCGTTGACGGCCTGCAGCGCCTCTTCGGTGTCGGCAAAGCGTGACCTTGCGGCTTCCGCCGCCGCATTGGCATCGGTCAGAGCCGCTTCCAGCGCTTCCAGTCCGGGCCCGTCATCTGCGGGCAGCTCGGCGGTCCGGGCTGCGGCGTCGTCCGCTTCCTCACGCAATGTTTCATACCGGCGGCGTGCATTGTCGCTGTCGCGCCGTGCAGCTTCTCGGGCTGCCTTGACCTCGGCCAGCCGTGCGCCGGCCTGGTCCAGCGTGCGTTCCGCCTCGCTGCGCCGTGTGTCAGCCTCGGCCATCGCCGCCTCGGCGCGCGCCTGCAAGGCAGCATCACCGGCCAGCTCAGCCTGCAAGGCTTTCAGCGAGGCCCGCACGCGCTCCAGAGACTGGGTAGCCTCGCTGGATAGCTCGGTCTCGCGTTCCATGCTGGACGCCAGCTCTGAAAGACGGTCATCGAGGCGTGCAATATTGGCCTTGGCCTGATCAATGTCGCGCTCCAGCGTGTCGCGTTCACGCTCCAGCAGGCGCAGGGCCGCTGACGCCTCCGCTTCGCGCTCACGCAGCGGACCCACGGCATTGGCCGCCGCTTCAGCGGCGCTGGTGGCCGAAGCCGCGACACTGGCAGCCTCCGCGACAAGGGCTTCACAGGCCGCCAGATGCTCCCGGGCGCCGACGGCCGTTTCGCTGGCCTCCTGCCAGCGGCGCAGCCACAGCACGGCTTCCAGCTCGCGTATTTCACCAGACAGCTTGCGATAGCGCCCGGCCTGGCGGGCCTGCTTTTGCAGGCTCTCATACCGGCTCTGCAGCGTATCGACGACTTCCTGCAGGCGGTCCAGATTGGTCTCTGCCGCATTCAGGCGCAGCTGGGCTTCATGGCGGCGCGCGCGCAAGCCGGCCACGCCTGCGGCTTCTTCCAGTACACGCCGGCGGTTTTCAGGTTTGGCGTTGATCAGCTCACTGATCTGTCCCTGACGCACCAGAGCGGGCGAGTTCGCGCCGGTGCCGGCATCCGCAAAGAGGAGCTGGACGTCCTTGGCGCGCACTTCCTCGCCATTGATCTTGTAATCGGAGCCCTTGCCGCGCGCGATACGGCGGGTGACTTCCAGAATGTCGGCATCGTTGAACCGGGCAGGCGCGCGCCGGTCGGAATTATCTATCGTCAGGATCACTTCGGCGCGGTCGCGGGCCGGGCGGGTGGCGGTGCCCGAAAAGATCAGCTCGTCCATGCCGCTGCCGCGCAGCGATTTGGCTGACGTCGCCCCCATCACCCAGCGCAGGGCTTCCAGCACGTTGGACTTGCCGCAGCCATTGGGGCCGATAACGCCTGTCAGACCGGCATCGATGCGCAGCTCCGCCGGGTCGACGAAGGATTTGAATCCCGCAACGCGCAGACGGGTGAACTTCACCAGTACGCCTCCTGAAGCCCGCGCCGCTGCTTTGCAGTCATCCGCCTATGGCTTCACCATGCCACCGAAACGCGCGGGAGCTATTCCTCGGCGCGTGACCGGAAATACTCGATGATTCGCGAGAAGCTGTCGCTGGTGAATTGCGCCGGGACCAGGCCTTCTTCGTCCTCGATGGGCGTGTCGCCGGCGAAATAGACAACACCGGAGCCATCGGGCGCGCGGTTGGCTTCGACATTGACGCCATTGATGATGAAGCTGGGCGTGGCATTGATGCCGTCGCGGGCGGCTTGCTGGTTGGCCGCGTTGATCGCTTCTACAGCGCTCTCATCGGACATGCAGGCGCGGAACTCGTCATCGGAAAGGCCTGCCGAGCGGGCAATGGTCTGGAATTGCTGGCGGGCCTGACCGCGCTGGGCGGCCATGAAGATGGCCTGCTGCTGCTCGAAGAGCACGTCGATCACGTCGAAATAGCGGTCTTCGCCCGAGCAACGCGCCAGCATGAAGCCGGCAAGGGCCAGTTCGGCGGAGCCGGTGAGCATTTCGCGAAAGACAAGGCGCAGCGTGCCGTCTTCGATATACTGGTTCAGAGTCGGGTAGACCCCCGCGTGGAAGGCCGCGCAGCCGCCGCAGGCGGTGGAGGCGTATTCGATCATCACCACGGGGGCGTCGGCAGAGCCTCGTGCGAAATCGCCCTCGCGTTCGAACGCGCTGCGGCCATCGGTGGCGCCGGAATCGCCCCCGCATGCAGCCAGCGCCAGAGCGGTGGCAGCGGCAAAGGCGGGGACAAGAGTGCGGGCGAAATCGAAAGCCATGGCAAATGCTCCATTTGGCGGGCGCAATGTGCAGATTGGCGGCAATCTAGCCATAGCGTGCAGCTCAAGGCCAGTGGCGAGGGCAGGAGCGCTTGCGCGGCGCGAGGCGCGTTGTTACTCAGGCCGCTGGTTTTCCTGTCCAGATGGAGTGCGCGTCCCATGTCTGTAACCGAGGACGATGTCCGCCGGATCGCCCGGCTCGCCCGTATCGCCGAACCGAAAGACCGGGTGGCGAAGCTTACCGGCGAGCTCAACGGCATTCTGGCCTGGGTAGAGATGCTGAACGAGGTTGATGTCGAGGGCGTCGAACCGATGACCACGCCCGTCTCCACGCCCTTGCCACTGCGCGAAGACACGGTGACCGACGGCGAAATCGTCGAAAAAGTCCTGAAGAATGCGCCGAAGGCCGAAGAAGGCTTTTTCGTCGTCCCGAAGAGCGTGGAGTAGGCGGGTATGAGTGACGTATTTTCGTTGAGCCTCCTCGAAGCCCGCGACGCGCTTGCCAGAGGCGATGTCTCCAGCGCCGAGCTGACCGCAGCCCATGTAAAGGCCGCCGAGGACGCGCAGGGCGCGCTCAACTGCTTCACGGTGATCGATCCCGATCATGCTCTTGGTATGGCGAAAGCCTCAGATGCGCGCCGGGCGAAGGGCGAGGCAGGCGCGCTGGAAGGCGTGCCGCTGGTCATCAAGGATCTGTTTGCGGTCAAGGGCGTCGAGACGACGGCCTCCTCGAATATCCTGAAAGGCTTCAAGCCGGAATACGAATCCAGCGTCACGCAGAATCTGTGGGATGCAGGCGCGGTGATGGTGGCGAAATCCTCCATGGACGAGTTCGCTATGGGCTCATCCAACGAGACCGCCGCGACCGGCCCGGTAGTCAATCCGTGGCGTGGCAAAGGCTCAACCGAGAAGCTGGTGCCGGGCGGGTCATCCGGAGGGTCAGTGTCTGCGCTCTCAGCCGGAATCGGCTATGGCGCGACGGGCACCGATACCGGCGGCTCCATCCGCCAGCCGGCGGCGTTTACCGGGCTTGTCGGCGTGAAGCCGACCTATGGCCGCTGCTCGCGCTGGGGCGTGGTGGCGTTTGCTTCCTCGCTCGATCACCCCGGCGCCTTTGGCCGGTCGGTGCGCGACAGTGCGCTGCTGACGCAGACCATGTCCGGCCATGATCCGAAGGATTCCACCAGCTATCCGGGCGCCGTGCCGGACATGCTCTCCGCCTGCGACAAGCCGGTCAAAGGCCTGCGCATCGGTGTGCCGAAGGAATACCGGATGGACGGCATGCCCGGCGAAATCGACACGCTCTGGTCGAAGGGCGTGGAGTGGTTGAAGGCGCAAGGGTGCGAGATTGTCGATATTTCCCTGCCGATGACGAAATACGCGCTGCCGGCCTATTACATCATCGCCCCGGCCGAAGCCTCCTCCAACCTCGCGCGCTATGACGGCATGCGCTATGGCCTGCGCGTCGAGGGCGAGGATCTGATCGACACCTACGAGAAGACGCGCGCCGCCGGGTTCGGCACCGAAGTCCAGCGCCGGATCATGATCGGCACCTATGTGCTCTCTGCGGGCTATTACGACGCCTACTATGTGAAGGCGCTCAAAGTGCGCCGCCGCATCTATGAGGACTTCCAGGCCGCATTTGAAAAGGTGGACGCGATCCTCACTCCCACCACGCCCAGCGCCGCCTTCGGTATCGGCTCAAAGTCCAAGGCCGACCCGATCGAGATGTATTTAAACGACATCTTCACGGTGACGGCCAATATCGCCGGTATTCCGGCAATCTCCGTACCAGCGGGGCTCGACAAGGACGGCCTGCCGCTGGGCCTGCAGGTCATCACCCCCGCGCTGGACGAGGAAACCATGTTTTCCGTGGCCGCGGCGCTGGAAGATGCGGCAGGGTTCAATGCCAAGCCGGAGAGATGGTGGTAGGGCAAATGAACCCTACCATCATCCTCATCCCGCTTTGCGGCGTTACCATTCTGGGCGCGGCGATCCTGTCGGGCCGGTTTGGCGAGAGCACGGGCTCGCGCGCCATCGGGCTGGCACTGCTGCTGTTTGGCGCAGCCGGGATTGGCACGCTGCTGTTTGCCCGGCGGCTGAAAGTGTGGGTTGATGGGCTGGCGGAAAACGCGCGCAAAGCCGATCAGGACAGCTCCGAGTGAAAGCCATCTGGTACGAGACGCAAGGCGCAGCCGCCGATGTGCTGACGCTGGGCGAACGCGACGAACCGCAACCCGGCCCCGGTGAGGTCGCGGTCACGGTGCAGGCCTCCGGCGTAAACCCGTCGGACGTGAAGATGCGCTCCGGCGCGCGCGGGGCCATGGCGGTGCCACTGCAGATACCCCATTCCGATGGCGCAGGCGTTATCAAGGCTGTGGGCGAGGGCGTCGACCCGGCGCGGCTGGGCGAGCGCGTCTGGCTGTTCAGCGCCGCTTACAAGCGCTCCGGCGGCACGTGCGCGGAAGTGTGCGTGCTGCCTGCACAGCACGCCATTCCTCTGCCGGACCAGATATCGGTGAAGGCCGGAGCCGCGCTGGGCATTCCGGCGATGACGGCCCACCGCGCCCTGTTTTGCGATGGCGCCGTAGCGGGCAAGACGGTGCTGGTCACCGGCGGAGCGGGCGCGGTCGGTCACAGCGCCATCCAGATCGCCAAATGGGCGGGCGCGGAAAAGATCATCACGACGGTTTCGAGCGCCGCAAAGGCCGCCATCGCCATGGCCGCGGGCGCCGATCACGTCATCAATTACCGCCAGCAGGATGTTGTGGAGGCGGTTCTCGCCGACACCAATGGCGCCGGCGTGGACCACATTGTCGAGGTGGAGCTGGGCGGCAATTTTGCTCAGTCCGCGAAGGTGATCGCCGAGCATGGCACGCTGGCCTGGTATGGTTCTGAAAGCCTGCGCGAGCCGGTGTTTCCCGCCTACCCGCTCATGTTCAGGAATGTCAGCCTGCGGGGCATCTTCCTCTACGCCATCACATCTGAACAGCGTGCCAGCGCGGTCGCCGACATCACCAGTGCGCTGGAAGCGGGTCTGTTGCGTCCGCTGATCGATTCGGTCTGGTCTCTCGAAGAGACCTTGAAGGCGCATGAACGCGTGGAGAGCGGAGACCGCTCCGGCGCAGTCATTGTCCAGCCCGGTGGGGCGTGAGCAAAAACCCTAGCCAAATGCGCGCGGGCGCGACATTAAATGCCTTGAACCACCCATCCTTACGAAACGAGTTCTGTCATGCCGCTTGATGATGCCATCCACCGCTACACCTTGCCCGGCGCCACAGGTGAATGGGAGATTGTCGTCGGTCTGGAAGTGCACGCGCAGGTCCAGTCCAACGCCAAGCTGTTTTCCGGCGCGTCGACCGAGTTTGGCGCAGCTCCGAACACCCATGTCAGCCTGGTCGATGCGGCGATGCCGGGCATGCTGCCGGTGATCAACCGGCATTGTGTGGAGCAGGCGGTGAAAACCGGGCTTGGCCTGAACGCGCAGATCAACCGCTTCTCGCGCTTTGACCGGAAGAATTATTTCTACCCCGATCTGCCGCAGGGCTATCAGATCAGCCAGTTCCAGTTTCCCATTGTCGGCGAGGGCGAGATCGTGTGCGAGCGCGATGACGGCTCGCGCTTCACGGTGGGTATTGAGCGCCTGCATCTGGAGCAGGATGCCGGCAAGTCGATCCACGATCTTGATCCCAACGCCACCTATGTGGACCTGAACCGCTCCGGCGTGGCGCTGATGGAGATCGTCTCGCGCCCGCACGTGCGCTCGCCCATCGAGGCGGCGGCCTATGTGCGCACGCTGCGTACCATATTGCGCTATCTCGACACCTGTGGCGGCGACATGGAAAAGGGCCAGATGCGCGCCGACGTGAATGTGTCAGTCTGCAAGCCCGGCCAGTATGAGAAATTCCGTGAAACCGGCGATTTCAAGCATCTGGGCACGCGCTGCGAGATCAAGAATGTGAACTCGCTGCGCTTCATCATGCAGGCCATCGAGTATGAGGCCCGCCGCCAGATCGACATTATCGAGGAGGGCGGCAAGATCGAGCAGCAGACACGCCTGTTCGACGCCAATACAGGCGTCACGCGCGCCATGCGCTCCAAGGAAGAAGCTCACGATTACCGCTACTTCCCCGATCCCGACCTGTTGCCGCTGGAGCTGGAAGAGAGCTTCGTCGAGAACATCCGGGTAAACCTGCCCGAACTGCCCGAAGCCAAGCGCAAACGCTTTGTCGAGGTGCTGGGGCTTTCGGAATACGATGCGTCGGTGCTGGTCGCCGAAAAGGAGCGCGCCGATTATTTCGAGGCTGTGATTGCCGGGGGCGCCGATGGCAAGCTGTCGGCCAACTGGGTCAATAACGAGCTGTTCGGCCGGCTGAACAAGGAAGGGCTTGGCATTACCGAAAGCCCGGTCAGCCCGGAGCAGATTGCAGGGCTGGTCGGCCTCATCACGTCGAATGTCATCTCAGGCAAGATTGCCAAGGAGGTCTTCGAAATTGTCTGGGCCGAAGGCGGCGACCCGGAGCAAATCGTCGAATCGCGGGGCATGAAACAGGTCACCGATACCGGCGCGATCGAGAAAGTGGTGGACGAGCTGATCGCGGCCAATCCCGAACAGGCCGAAAAGGTGAAGGTGAAACCGCAAACGCTTGGCTGGTTTGTCGGTCAGGTGATGAAGGCTACCGGCGGCAAGGCGAACCCGCAGGCGGTCAACGAGATATTGAAGACAAAGCTGGGAGTGTGATGTCCACTCTAGAATTACTCTGTGAATCTGTTGAGAGCAGTGTCAGAAATAACAACTGGTATTCTGCCTTGGCGGTTGCGCTCACGCTTCCTGATATATGTGCCTCACTAGGAAGTGAGAATGGCGTATCTTCTAGAACTCTTTACGCGAAATGGTTCGATGAAAATGTCGGGGACCGGTATAAACGTCATGTAGGCCCAGATAGGGAGCTCACAATATTCCTCGGGGGTGATGATTGCTACGCGCTTAGGTGCGCGCTTCTGCACCAAGGAATGTCGGACATTTCTGGCCAACGTGCCCGGCGTGCACTAACCGACTTTAAGTTTATTGTTCCGCCTGAGGGATGCCAAATTCATTGCAACAAAAATGATGGCACGCTTCAGCTGCAGGTAGATATGTTTGTTGATGACATAGTCAATGCAGTAAGAGTTTGGCGAGACAACATGAGGGAAGAAGAAATCATTGAAAGCCGCCTCAATAATATGGCAGAAATATCTATAATCCTGCCAGGCCAAGGGTTTATTATTTAGATTGATCGAGCAGGTAGTGTTTTACCTCATCGCGGCGAATCCTGACCGGGCCGAGAAGGTGAAAGTGAAACCGCAAACGCTCGGCTGGTTTGTCGGTCAGGTGATGAAAGCGACCGGCGGCAAGGCCAACCCGCAGGCGGTCAACGAGATATTGAAGACAAAGCTGGGAGTGTGATCGTCTGGGATACCGGCGCACCATGTGGAAATGGGCACCCCTCTACGCGCTGCCGCTTGCGGCCGGCGTGTTTGCACTGGAATGGCTGGAATACCGCTATTTCGCGCGTGCCTTCGGTTTCGAGATTTTCCTCGGCCTGGTCGCGCTTGGCTTTGCCGGGCTCGGAGCCTGGCTGGCCATCACGCTGACGCGGCGGCGCGCGCCGTCTGCCGCAAATTTTGTGTGCAACCAGGCCGCGCTTGCGTCGCTGGGCATCACCGCTCGCGAGCATGAGGTCCTGCGGCAGCTCGCCACGGGCGCGTCCAACAAGCAGATCGCCCGTGCCCTGTCGTGTTCGCCCAACACGGTCAAATCCCATACGGCAAGCCTTTACCGCAAACTGGAGGTTGGCGGGCGGGTCGGTGCCATCGAGAAGGCGCGGCTGCTCTGTCTCATCGCCTGAACGGGTGATTTTGTGTCCGGTCACCCGAACGGGTGATTGCCGGTTACCCCCTTATGCCGCTTGTCTGGCGCTTCATAGCTTCAAGGGAGGCTTCCATGGGACAGGCCATGCTGCGTTATATTCTGATTTTCGGAACCATCGCCGGAGTTATCGTCGCCACTGTGCTCATACTGGGCGTGATCCTTGGCGGACCCGGCGGCGTGTGGGGCATGGCCTTTGGCTATATTTCCATGCTCGTCGCCATGTCATTCGTGTTCGTCGGCGTGAAGCGCTATCGCGATACCGAGAAGGGCGGTGTTATCCGATTCTGGCCGGCTTTTGGTCTGGGGTTCCTTATCGCCCTGCTGGCAAGCCTCTTCTACGTGCTCGCGTGGGAGGCTTACACCGCGCTGAGCGGCGGCGACTGGATGGCCGATTATATCGTGTCAACGGTTGAGGCCCGGCGCGAAGCGGGTGCGTCGCCGGAGGAAATCGCGGCGTTGACCGCGCAGATGGAAAGCTTCGCCAGACAATATTCCAACTGGTGGTTCCGCATGCCCGTCACCTTGTCGGAAATCCTGCCTGTCGGTCTGATTGTCGCGCTGGTTTCGGCTGGCCTCCTGCGAAATCCGCGTTTCCTTCCCGCACACAGCTGATCTCGCGGACTCGAATGCCGCTGGGGAGAGGCTGTATTCAGTCTCTCCCTATTTTCGCCATGCATGGTATTCATGAATGTGAGGGCGGGGGAGCGCGTTGATGCGGCCCGAGCCTTGCAATAGGTGTGGGGAACACTGGTTACTCGAAGCCCCTGCATCGCCGGTAGGGGCACGCCGTTCTGGAGAATTCCATGGCTGCCACGCGGTCTTTTATCATTGCTGCTGTTCTTCTGGTCGCCGCCATCGGTGCGGCCGGGCTGTATATTGCGACACGCCCTTCGGCGGAACCTGAGCCGCAAGTGCCCGCCGAAGCGGGCGAACAGACCGAACGCCAGACGCCGGCCCAGCCTGCCTCCAGCCTTACCCCGCCGAGCTTCGACGTGGTGCGCGTGGATGCGCGCGGCAATGCTGTCATTGCAGGACGCGGCGCGCCGGGCGCGGAAGTGGCACTTCTGGTCAATCAGGACGAACTGACCCGCACGGCCATTACCTCGGCGGGCGAGTGGGTCATCATTCTGCAAAATCCGCTGCCGGCGGGCACCGTCGAATTGAGCCTCATGATGCGGACAACGGACGGTCAGGAAGTGCGCTCCGATCAGGTCGTCGTGGTCTCCGTACCCGCGTCCCGCGATGAAACACCGCTGGTGGTTCTGGGGCGTCCCGGAGAGGCCAGCCGCGTTCTGCAAGGCCCGCAGGATGGCATTGGCGTGGGTCCGCTGGTGCTGGAAACGGTCGACTATGACGAGAACGGCGCTGTCATCTTTTCAGGCCGGGCCGAACCTGGCGCGGGTGTGCGTATCCTTGCTGATGGCGAGTTAATCGCCGAGACGCAGGCCGATGGGGCCGGGCGATGGAGTGTCGCGGCCAATTCGGCACTGCAGCCGGGCGTTTACGATCTGCAGCTGGACCAGCTTGATCAGGACGGACAGGTCACGGCGGTAATTGCACTGCCGTTTGAGCGGGCCAGCCGTGAGTCGCTGGATCTTGGCGGGCAGCGCGTTGTCGTCCAGCCGGGCAATTCGCTCTGGCGTATCGCGCGCCGCCTTTACGGCGACGGCTTCCAGTACACGGTTATCTATCAGGCAAACCGCGGCCAGATACGCGATCCCGACCTGATCTATCCCGGCCAGGTTCTGGCAACGCCGGACGACGAATAAATTACGTCGGTTTCGCGTTCAAAAGACGTTGTTGTGATTGGCTAATCGGCCTATGGGTTAACCATGGCAACACCCAGCGATGTCGTCAAAACACCAGATGCGCAGCAGCCCGAGGGGCGGCTTGATGAAGCCATTGTCCGCGTTGCGCACATTCTTGCGTCAAAGGACATGGCCCGCTGGCGTTTCCGCATGGTGCTGGCCTTCCTTTTCACGCTGGTCGCCAAGCTGTTTGCGGTCTCGGCCCCGGTTCTGTTCGGGCAGGGCATCAACGCGCTGAGCGACGGTATCAACACCGGAACCAGTGTGGCGTTCTGGGCGTTCGGCGGCGCGTTTATCGCCAACGCGCTGGCACGGTTTGCGGCCAATTCCGCCCCGCAATTGCGTGATTCGCTATTTTCGCCGGTTTCGCAGGATGCCCAGCGCATCATGGCGCTCAAAGGCTTCCTGCACGTCCAGTCTCTCTCGCTGCGCTATCACCAGACGCGCCGGGCAGGGGCGGTCAACCGCATCATTGATCGCGGGGCCAATGCCGTCGATTTCCTGCTGCGGTTTCTGGTCTTCAACATCGTTCCCGCCATTGTCGAGCTGATCCTGGCGGCCACGGTCGCCGCCATGCTCTATGGCTGGATTTTTGCGGTCATTATCGTTGTGGCCGTGGTTGCTTACGCGCTGGTCACATGGTTCCTGACGGAGTGGCGGGTGAAGCTGCGCCGGCAGATGAACGAGGCCGATAGCGAGGTGAATGCCCGCGCGGTCGATATCCTGGCCAACTTTGAAACGGTGAAAGCCTTTGCCGCCGAGCGGCGTGAGGCTGACCGCTATAACGACGCCAAGGGGCGCTACGCCACGGCGGCGGCCAAATCCGAGCAGAGCCTGAACACGCTCAACATTGTGCAGAGCGCCATCATGAATGGTGGCCTTCTGGCGGTGATGCTCATGGGGGCATTGCTGGCGCTAGAGGGGCGTTTGCAGGTAGGCGATGTCGCGGCGCTGACGCTGATGCTGATGAGCGTCTACCAGCCGCTAAACATTCTGGGCTTTGCCTACCGCCAGATCCGTCAGGCGGCTGTTGACCTTGAAAAGCTGTTTCAGACGCTCACGCTGGTGCCCGATGTTCAGGACAAGCCGGAGGCGTCCGAGCTTCTTGTCACTGAAGGCGCGATGTCATTTGAAAATGTGTCCTTCGCCCATGAGGGGCGTTCGCGCTCGGTTGAAAACCTCAGCTTCGAGGTGAAGGGCGGAACGTTTGTCGGTATCGCCGGACCGTCCGGCTCGGGCAAGTCCACAACGCTGCGTCTACTCCTTCGCTTCTTTGACCCTGACAAGGGCCGCGTGTTGATAGACGGCCAGGACATCGCCCACGTCACCCAGGAAAGCCTGCGCAACGCCATGGGGCTGGTGCCGCAGGATGTGGTGCTGTTCAACGACACGCTGCGTCAGAACCTGCTCTATGGCCGTCCGGATGCGACAGAGGAGCAACTCTGGCAAGCCATCGACCGAGCACGTCTGCGCCAGTTTGTGGAGGACCTTGAAGAGGGTCTCGAAACGCGTGTCGGCGAACGCGGCCTCAAGCTGTCTGGCGGCGAGAAGCAGCGTGTCGGCGTTGCGCGTGCGATCCTGAAAGACCCGCCTATCCTGATCCTTGACGAGGCAACATCAGCGCTGGACTCGGAAACGGAAGGCGACGTTCAGGAAGCCCTCGACGAGGTGATGAAGGGGCGCACGGTTATCTCGGTCGCCCACAGGCTGTCTACTATTGCCCGTGCCGACAAGATCTATGTCCTTCATGAAGGCGGTATCGCCGAGCAGGGCACCCATGACGAGCTTACGGCCAGTGGCGGAAAATACGCTGCCATGTGGGATCGCCAGATCAAGGCGGTCGATGCGGCCCGCAAGATCAGAGCTGCCAATGCGGAGCGTACGCGCGAGCTTTAGCCTGGCGGGCGTTGCGCGTGTCAAATGGCCTGTTCAGCCCCTGTCAACACCTTGTCTTTATAGAGATTGCTGTTTTGCAATAGCAGAGATGCCGTCCATGGGCCGTTCCGTAAACACCCGCAATCGCCGGATTTCCTCGAACCGTGTCGGCAGTGTCGACTGGCAGGATGCGATGGAGTCTTTTGCGCTCTACGCGGCTCTGGTGGAGGACGAAGGCGCGCGCGAAGTGCTGATGGACATGGGGGGTGCGGAGATCCTTATTTCCCATTCGGAAGCACCGGAACTGGCGCGCATGTTTGCGCGCGAAACGCCTCCAGAGCTGTTGATCGCGATTGTCCGTCCGGCGCACAGCAATGATGCGCGCTTCATCGAGATGTTTACCGAAGAGCTGGATCGGGCCGGGCGCACGGTGGGACTGTTCGCAACGCTGGAAGACGCCGATGCGTTCCTCGTCGCCAACAGACCAGAAGCGCAGTCAGGCAGCGGTGAAAGCGGGATCAGCGCCTGGCTAAAGCGGCTGATCAGCCGGTAGCGCACGTTCGCAAGTGATGGCCTACGCCGGCTCTATACCCTTCGGTCCGATACGCCATTCTCCCATCGGGTGCGGGCTAAAGCGTTTTCCGTTGTGACGATAAGCGGTTGCTGCCACCTCATTCTCCCCAAGCGTTATCACATTGAATGCGGCCTGGCCTTCGCGTAGCCGCGTCGACAGCGTGCCCGATGTCAGCGAGAGATATGAACCGGTCGAGTAGGTCTGTAGATCAGCCGAAGCGCCATGGACATGCCCCGACAGGACAAGGTGAATGGAGCTAGGTGCCACAATCGAGCTGGCCTTGATCCCGCGCGCCGTGCGGGTGTGTGCTGGCGCGGTTGCCGGTGGTTTGAAGGGGTGGTGGCATACCAGGATGCCGTGCTGGTCACCGATTTCCTCCAGAACGATCTTCAGCTGGGATGTGTTGATAGAGCCCTCGGCCCAGTTCGACCGTGCCTGCCAGCCGCGTGCCGAGTTGAGGCCGGCGGCCCGCCACGGGCCGATATCGACCGGCGCGGCGCGGTCGGAGAAGTATCGTCCGAAGCGCGAGAAGGGGCGCGAAACGCGCGAGACAGCATTTAGCAGGGGTATGTCGTGATTGCCGGGGACGACCAGCTGCGGCGCAGCAAACTGATCGAGCCAGGCGTGCGCGGCCTCAAACTCTGATCGTGATCCACGCTGGGTGAGATCGCCGCAAATCATCAGCGCATCTGGCGCTTGGCTGGCTATCAGCTCGGCGGCGTCCGCCATGGCGGCGGGATCCTCGGTGCCAAAATGCAAATCGGCGAGCTGGACTATACGCATCATGCCTTGCGAGCTGTCAGCACTCTGGCTGCCTTCCTGATCAATGTGAATCGGGCCTTGCGCGATAGCGTAACAGGTTCGCCGTCCAGTGTGGCCTCAATACCAGTAGATTCAAGCGCCTCAACGTCAACTATGGATGCGAAGTCGCGCTCGACGCCCCAAGCGTTGCGCCAGTCGGCGAGCAATACCGTTAGTCCCGTATAGGCCAAGTCCAGCAAGCCTTCCGGAGCGGTTGCCAGGACGTCAAAGCCCGGCCGGTCGGGGTCCTCGGACAGGAAAATACCAAGCGCCTGGGCGTCATGCTGTTCCCCCGCATCGGAGGTGTAGCGCATCGGCGTATCCAGGCTGAACGCGTCGGCTTCACCGAACTCGGCGGCTGCCTGGACAAAGGCGGACTTACGTAGCGCCTCACGCGGTCCGGCAAGCCGGGTCAGCCCTCCCAGCAACGCTCCGACATAGAAGCGGTGGCCGGACACTTCACCCGCGGCGATGTCCATTTCTACCGGATCCGACAGCACAGCTTCAAGGCACGAGCCGGCGTCGAGGTCATCGCCGTGAACAAATTTGTGGAACATGTTCATTGTGCCGCCGGGCAAGGGCAGTATTGCTGGGTCTTCGGTGGCCAGAGAGTTAAGGGCGCACGCGGTCGTGCCGTCGCCGCCCCACACGATAATCGCATCGCTGTCTCCAGCGCGCGCGCGCTGGCAGGCCGCCTCGCAGTCATGATCGACCATCTGGAAGCGCGCTTCGATGCCCATATCACTGAGCAGGCGCTCCAGCATGTCCCGGCCATCGGCAGGAACGCTGCCGCCATTGGGGTTGAGCACCACGCTGACACGTTTGATGGTGCGGCCTGCTGCGGAGACGGGTCTGGCGTGGGAAGTGTCTGTCATGCCGGTCGATAACGTCCCGTTCCAGCGGTGGTTCCGAGTGTGCCGGCACGCTGTGTCTCGCGCAGCTGGCCACCTTCCCAAGGACGCCATCGCGGGTCCAAGCGTTGGTGACAAACCGCAATCAAACGGAGGCTGCTTTGCGATGGCTCCCCGGGCCGGGCTCGAACCAGCGACAAGCGGATTAACAGTCCGCTGCTCTACCAACTGAGCTACCGGGGAACACTCTCGCAAGCGAGGCGTGGTCTTTAGCAATACAGGTCCGGTCCCGCAAGACGCTTTTGCCGTTAATTCAGCCCCGATATCACGTCGTGCCGGGCCGGACAAAAAAATCGGGAGCCGCGAGGCTCCCGAAAAGGCATGGGTGGATGGTGGGGTGTCTTCATGAAGAAGACGATCCGACATTAATGATTCGATGGTTAATATCCCGCTAACGAAGGCCGCCCGGTGAGAGAAATGACTCATCGCTCTGACCAGGACCTTAACTCGCGCCTCGCGGCGGCTGCCAAGGTGCGCTATTGTAGTTGTAAAACACATCACTGACACGGAGGCCGGCTGATGAACGACGCAACACCGCATGAAAGCGAAATAGTGAACGGACGCTATACGAGCTTCTCGGCCTTTTTTCCGTTTTATCTGCGCGAGCACGCCATACCCGCAACGCGATACTGGCATTTTGTCGGGACGGTACTGGCACCGGCCGTTCTGGTATGGGCCCTTGTCACGCAGACATGGTGGGCACTGCTTCTCGTGCCTGTAACGGGCTATTTCTTTGCCTGGGTCAGCCACGCCTTCATCGAGCGCAACAAGCCGGCGACATTTACGTATCCGCTCTGGTCGCTGATTGGTGACTACAGGATGTTCTGGCTCTGGGTCACCGGCCGCCTTGATGCAGAGCTCGCAAAAGCAGGCGTAACCGATCACCCCCACGCCCGTCAGGGAGCCTGAGTGCTTCACGCGTTACTGTTCGCTGGAGGCCGTTTGGAGGCGCCACCCGGAATCGAACCGGGGTACAAGGATTTGCAGTCCTCTGCGTCACCACTCCGCCATGGCGCCTCTGTGTGGTGGGCGTAGAGCTATAACGGGGCCAGTGGCACCCTGCAACGCGCTTTGCACGATCGGCGCACACGGTATGCAGCGGCGCTCAGCGCGCGCGTTGCACTTTGGCGCAAGGCCACGATATAAGCTCGCAGCACTGCAACGATGTGAGTGGTCATCCCATGAGTGATCTCGAAGACGCCCGGCGGCAGATGGTTGCATCCCAGGTGCGCCCGGCTGATGTGACCGACAGGCGCTTGCAAGACGCCATGCTGGCCATCCCGCGTGAACGTTTCCTTCCCCGCTCCATGGCCGGTTCGGCCTATGCGGACATGGAGGTCGATCTCGGAGAGAGACGGCGGTTCATGCGCCCGCGCGATTTCGCAAAGCTGGTGCAGGCGCTCGCCGTAAAGCCCGGTGATCTGGTTCTCGATCTCGCCTGCGGCCGGGGATACTCCACCGCTATCCTGTCGCGCCTGTGCGAGACCGTTATCGGTATCGAGAGCAACAAGGCGTTCGCTTCCAAGGCTGAAGGCGCTCTGAGCGATGTCGGCGCGGACAATGCCGTGATTGTGAACGGTGATATTGAAGAAGGTGCGCCGGAACAGGGTCCGTTTGACGTTATACTAGTGAACGGCGCTGTGGAGTCTGTACCGGAAGCTTGGCTGGCCCAGATCGCCGACGGGGGACGGTTGGCTGTCATCGTGCGTGAACGGGGCGTGGGGCGGGCCCGACTTTTCACCCGGAACGGCGATGTTGTTGGCAACCGAGATGTCTTCGATTCGATGACGTCGGTTCTGCCTGGTTTCGAACGTGAGCCCGAGTTCTCGCTGTAGAAAAAGTGAACGGTGTTCACTTTCTTCTTGGCTTCGCGCTCCCGGGGATGGAATTTGAGGGCGCATAGCCCATGTATACAAGGCCGGGGTGGTCGAGAACCGGGAGAGGGATTCATGAAATTTCCAATAGCCGCAATGCTGGCCGCTGGTCTTGGGATAGCTGCGCTGGCCACAACGGCAGGTGCGCAGACGCTTGAGGAGTCGCTGGAGGCTGCCTACCGGACCAATCCGGTGCTGGCTGCCGAACGTGCGCGCTTGCGCCAGACCAGCGAAGGTGTTGTCCAGGCGCGCTCTGCGCGGTTGCCGTCCCTGTCGGCAAGCGCTGGCATTTCAGACGGCGAAAGCTGGGGCCCGGGTCTGGGCGCCGGTGCCGGTGCGGGGAGCGGCGGCGACGTCAATTATTCTGTCAGCGCCAGCCAGAGCCTTTATTCAGGCGGCAGTATAGACGCCTCCGTGAACCAGGCGCTTGCCCGCATCGAGGCGTCTCGCTGGGGCGTGGTCAGCACCGAGCAGGACGTTCTGCTATCCGCGATCTCCGCCCATCTCAATGTCGTGCGCGACACCGCCATCGTTGAAATCCGGCGCAATAATGTCGACGTGCTGTCCGAACAATTACGCGCCGCGCGCGACCGTTTCGAGGTCGGTGAGATTACTCGCACCGACGTAGCCCAGGCCGAAGCGCGCGTATCTGGCGCGCGGGCCCAGCTGTCTGCCGCCCAAGCGACCCTTGCCGCCTCGCGTGCCGGTTATGAGCGCGTGACGGGTATCGCGCCGCTGGACGTAGAGCAGCCCGAAACCATGCCGGACGTTCCAGAGACGCTGGCCATCGCGGCCGATGCGGCCCTGTCGAACAACCCGCAGCTGATGTCGGCCCTGTTCAGCGAGGAAGCCGCGCAGTCAGGTATTGATGTGGCGCGTTCGGCGTTGCGCCCTGATCTGTCACTGTCAGCCTCCGCGTCTGAATCGCGCGAGTCGGATTTCACAGGCCGTGGCCGGGGTTCGGTGACGGTAGGTGCGCGCGTGTCGGTGCCGATTTTCACCGGCGGCCTGAACGAATCGCGTGTCCGTCAGGCGGTCGCGGCCGCCGACGAATCGCGTCTGCAGGTGCTCAATGTCCGCCGTGTTGTCACGGAGGGCATATCCAATGCCTGGAACAGCTATCTCGCCGCCGAGGCCGTGATCCTGTCCAGCCGTGAGGCGGTGCGTGCCAACGAAATTGCCTTTGAAGGCGTGCGTCAGGAAGCGCTTGTGGGGCTGCGTACGACGCTTGATGTGCTCAATGCCGAGCAGGAGTTGCTCAATTCCAGACTGGAACTTGTGCGCGCGGAGCGGGATTTTCAGGTCGCGGCCTATGCGCTGCTGCAGGCGATGGGGCGGCTGACAGCCGAGCAGGTCGGACTGGAGCCCTATGAGGAAGCCAGCGCCGCTGCAGATCGCAGGTTCTGGCCTAACTTCCCCTTAACGGGCGGTAATTAGGGTATTTCCTGCACAAGCAGTGCTGGACATCCCGGCTAGGGCATTACAAGCTTGGCCAAACCCCAAGCTAACCCCTCGCGACCATCCGAAGGACCGGATCCATGGCCCAGAGTAACGCAGAACAAGAACCGACCATGGAGGAAATCCTGGCCTCCATCCGGCGTATCATCAACGAAGATGACGAGCCGCAGGCCGATGCTGCGCCTGCCGAGGCTCAGCCAGCGCCCGAACCGGAAGCCGCCGCCGAGCCGGAGCCCGAGCCTGAATTTCAGGCCGAGCCTGAGCCGGAGTTTGACGCGGAGCCGGAAGATGCCGGCGCTGACGATGATGTTCTTGAGTTGACCGACCGGGTCGAGGACGAAGGCGAAGGCACTTCGCCCATGGCCATCGCGGACGATCTGATGATCGTTGACCGCGAAGACGAGACCGAATCTGTATCCGAGCCGGAACCCGCACCTGAACCGGAGCCTGTCATGGCCGAAGCGCCGAAGCCTGATCCGTCACCTGTGCCTGCAGAAGACGATGACAGCCTGCTGGCGGAGCCTGCTGCCAGCGCAGCCGCAGGTGCCTTTGCTGCGCTGACCGAGAATTTGCGGGTCAGCAGCGATAATGGCCAGACCCTTGAAGGGATTGTGCGCGAGCTGATGCGGCCGATGCTCAAGCAGTGGCTTGACGAGAACCTGCCCTCCATCGTCGAGGCCAAGGTGCAGGAAGAAATCGAGCGGGTCGCCCGCCGCCGCCGCTAGGCTGATATTACCGGACATGTTTGCGCCCGAACTGGCGCCTTCTGCAGACGCTCCCTAAAAGGGGGCGTCTGTTGCGTTGGGAGGGGTGATATGCGCGATTTTGATTCCATCTGGGATGAGATGGAGCCTTGGCTTGCCGGACTTGAAGATCGCCGTAAAACGGCAGTCCGGCGGCTGGTAATCGCCATTGCCTGCGCCATTGTGGCGGCACCGGCTGTCATCGCTGTTAGCTTTGCTTTCAATATACCCTTTCCCTTCGCCATGATGGCGGGTGTGATTACCGCGTTCGGTATCGTCGCGATTGGCGCTGAACGCCTTAACTCATTGCGGACCGAGGTAAAGCTCGGTCTCAACAATCGTCTGGCGGACGCGTTCTCGCTGGGCTATCTGCCTCGCCCCGGCAGCCCGGCGCGATTTGACAGTTTCCGGGCCCATGGCCTGATCCCGCATTCCAACAAGCAGGCGTTCGAGGACCATTTTTCGGGAGAAGCTCACGGCGCGGATTTCGAGCTTTATGAGGCCGAGCTGAAGCAGCGCCGCCGGAGCCGGAAGCGCACTTATTACGTCACCGTGTTCCGCGGCGTGCTGATACGGATTTCGTTTCCGCGCACGATCGAGGGTGTCACACTGATCACCCGCGACAAGGGCATATTCAACGCACTGGACGCGCTTGGCCGGTCGGCAGGATCGAAAAAACTTGAGCGTGTCGGGCTGGTGGATCCCAAGTTTGAACGCATCTTCCAGATTTACGGCACCGATCAGGTGATGGCGCGCTATCTGATGACGCCAACCTTCATGGAGCGCATTCTTGAGCTGGAACAGGCCCTTAAAGGCAAGAATGTGCGCGGCGTGTTCGATGAAGGACTGGCTGAGGGCTTCGGCAAAGGCGAGCTTTTACTGGCAGCCGAGACAGGCAATCTGTTCGAGCCGGGTTCGCTCTTCAAGCCGCTCAATATCCGCGAGCGGGTGGAGACACTCTACCGCGATTTTGAGCTGATCGACCAGATCATCGCGCTGGTGCTGGCACCGGCCGAAAAGCCGGAATGGATGGGCGAAGCGCCGTCAGCCTAAAGATCAAAAACACCGACGACCGGCACATGGTCGGAGGCCTTCTCCTTGCCACGCACATCCTTGTGTATCTCGACGCCTGTCAGCCGGTCGGCGGCCTGCGGCGACAGCAGGAGATGGTCGATGCGGATGCCGTTATTCTTCGGCCATGCACCGGCCTGATAGTCCCAGAACGTGTATTGATGGGCCCGCCCGTCAATGTGCTGGAAGGCTTCGGTCAGGCCTAGCCACTGCAAGGCGAAAAACGCATCCCGGCTGGCGGACAGGGTCAGTGCATCGCCTTCCCAGGCGGCCGGATCATGCACATCGGCGTCACGTGGAATGATGTTGTAGTCGCCCGCCAGAATGAGCGGTTCCTCATAGGCGAGAAGCGTAGCCGCGTGGGCGTGCAGGCGTGCCATCCAGTCCAGCTTGTAGTTGTATTTCGGTCCGGGCGCGGGATTGCCGTTGGGCAGGTAAATGCTGGCCACGCGCACCGGGCCGTTCGGCGCGCTGACCACCGCTTCGATATAGCGGGCCTGCTCCTCTTCGCCGTCACCGCCCGGAAGGGCGCGCTCGGCGATTTCCTCTATCGGAAAGCGCGAAAGCAGGGCAACGCCGTTATAGCTCTTCTGACCGACTGTCTCGACATTATAGCCAAGCCGCTCGATCTCCTCGCGTGGAAAGCCCTCATCCTGGCACTTGATCTCCTGCAGGCAGGCAATGTCGGGTTTGGCCTCTCCCAGCCATTCCAGCACGTTGGGCAGACGCGCCTTGATAGAGTTAACATTCCAGGTCGCGATGGAGAGAGTCATGCTAGACTGCTTTCTTCAAAGGGATGAACGGGGCCGACGATGAGCGAAGACCCGGATCAGGTTTCAGCCGGCAGAAGGCGCGACCGGCGCATCACCTTTCTAGCAGTGATCACCCTCATTCTGGCAAGTGCGGCGTCACTGGTTGCAGGCCTGTTCGGGGCCGCGACCTGGGGCGCATCCATGATGGCCTATGCCGGCGCGGTGGAAAGCGGAGCGCACGTGGATCTGATGCGCGCTGTGCTTGCCCTGCTGATGGCCGGACCGTTTGTGGCCGGGGCCGGATTGCTGATTGGCTGGATCGTGTTCTGGACCCGCCGTCCGGGCGCGGGCGTGATGTGGGTGTTCCTGCCGCCAATGATCTGGGCAGGTGTTCTGGTCGGCTATATGTGGGCGATTTCCAGCTTTTGCGATGGCCAGTTCACTTGCGGGGTGTGAATACCCCTAAAATCCTTCAAACACCGCAAACTCGTCCACTTCGGCGCGGCGGGTGCGCAGCTGGTTCACCTTCGCGCTTGTGTCGGCATGACCGAGCGCCAGCCCGCAATAGATGATTTGCGGCTTCTCGATTCCGAGCGCTTTGGCCACGGTCTCTGATTGCGGCGTCCAGGCTTCCTGCATGCAGGTGGCCAGCCCCCTGGCTTCGGCGGCGAGGCAGAAGCTCATCATGAACATGCCCAGATGCGCCCACTGATTGGGGTTCATGCGTTCGTCGATGGTGAAGAACATGCCGACCGGCGCGCCGAAGAACTGGTAATTGGCCATCAGGTGCGACAGGCGCGCGCCCTTGTCCTCGCGCGGTATGCCGAGAAGCTCGTACATGTCCTCGCCGACCTGGAAGCGGCGCGAGCGATACGGTTCCCACAGGCTTTCCGGGTAAACCGGGAAGCTGGCTTCGTTGGCGAACGGGTCGGTGGAGAGCTTTTTCTGCACGGCATCAATGACGCGCTGGCGCGCCTCGCCCGTCACGACATGCACCTGCCATGGCTGGAGATTGCCGCCAGAGGCCGACCAGCGCGCCGCATCCAGCAGCTCGCGAATTTCAGCCTTGCTGACAGGCTTGTCCAGAAAGGCGCGCGTGGAAATGCGGCGCTTCAGAGCGTCGATAACGTCCATGGTCCAGCCCCCGGATGTTTTGGGAAAATCAGATCGAAAAGCTCGTCCCGCAGCCGCAGGCGGCGGTGGCGTTGGGATTGTGGATGCGGAACGACGCGCCGATCAGCTCGTCGACATAATCGATTTGCGACCCTTTGAGGAAATCCACGCTCATTTCGTCGATCAGCACGGTGGCGCCGTCGCGCTCAATGGCGAGGTCATCCTCGGCGCGCTCGCTTTCCAGATCGAACTGGTAGGAGAAGCCGGAACATCCTCCGCCAATCACCGATACGCGCAGGAAGCTCTTGTCCTGACCTTTCAGGATTTCGCGGATCTGGCGCGCCGCCGGTTCTGAAAGGCTGATCTGTGGTTCGCTCATGGCGTTCAATGGTTCCCGAGTGGCCTTGCACCCGATATATGGACGTAGAGGGCCGCCGATGGAAGAGCGGTTGGTGAAGGAGCTATGTCTCATGGTGTTTAACCGCGCGCCCTATGCCTGTGATCCGGCGAATACGCGCGGGCGTCTGCACCCGCAGGCAGAAAGCGCTACGCGTTCGGCGTTCCAGCGCGACCGGGACCGTATCATCCACTCCACGGCCTTCCGGAGGCTGAAGGAAAAGACACAAGTCTTTGTCGCTCATGAGGGCGATCATTTCCGCACCCGCCTGACCCATTCGCTGGAGGTGTCCCAGATTGCCCGCACGCTGGCACGCGCGCTGCAGGTGGATGAAGACCTCGCCGAGGCGGCCGCGCTGGCTCATGATCTGGGCCATCCGCCCTTTGGCCATTCGGGCGAGGACGGCCTTGCCGAGGCGATGAAGGGCTTCGGCGGGTTTGACCATAACGCGCAGACCTTGCGCGTGATTACTCTGCTGGAGCGGCGTTACCCGGAATTTGACGGGCTGAATCTGGCTTGGGAGACGCTCGAAGGCGTGGTCAAGCATAACGGTCCGCTGATGAAGCCGGGCGATGATCCGGCAACCCTGCCCTGGGGCTTTACCGCTTATGAGGACTGGCGCGCGCTGGAGCTGCACACCCACTCCTCGGTCGAGGCGCAGATTGCCGCCCTGTCCGACGATATCGCCTATAATAATCACGATATTGATGACGGTTTGCGTGCCGGGATATTGCAGCTCGATGAGGTGATGGAATTGCCGATGGTCGGTGATGTGTTCCGCGCCGTGCGCGACCAGTATCCCGATATTGGCGACAGCCTGACCATTCACGAGGCGATCCGCCGCCTGATCGGGCTGATGGTCAATGATGTACTGGAGGAAACACGCCAGCGTCTGGCCGCGTCACGCGTTGACAGCCCGGAGGCCGTGCGCGCACTTGACCACCCGGTCGTCAGCTTCTCCGAAGGCATGCTGGTGCAGCTGTCGGCGGTGCGCCGCTTCCTCTACGCAAACATGTATCTTCACTACAAGGTCAAGCGCGCCAAGGAGAAGGGCAAGCGTATTGCCTCGGAGCTGTTTGGTGCCTTTCTTGATGACCCGGCGCTCCTGCCGACGGAATTTCAGCGCAAGGCCGATGCGCCCGGCAGCCCGGTAACGGCACGGGTAGTCTGCGATTATATCGCCGGGATGACCGACCGATACGCCATCGACCAGCATCGCCAGCTTTTCCATGTGGAAGCCTGGCGCTGATTTTTTTGTGGAGTGCGGGTGCCAGCCATCGCGCATGAAGGCTTGCATCTTGATACTCTGTTAACCAACGGCGCGTGCACTGATTCGCGTCAACCGCCGCTAACGGGAACGCCATGCCCTCACGGGACCGAAATTCGACCGACTACGAACCGGACGACTACGACACGTTCGATGCACGCGAAGACGGGCAGGGGCGGCGTGGACCGATCCTGCTGCTGGCTGCAGCCATTGTGCTCGTGCTGTTCCTTGGCGTGGTCTGGAGCGCGTATAATCTGGGTGTACGCGAGCGTAACACCGCGCCCATTCTGACTGCTGACAGCGAGCCCTGGCGGGTTGAGCCGGACGATCCGGGCGGGTTTGAAACGCCCGGACAGGACATAGAGGCCTATGGTCTGCGTGAGCGCGACGGCCCCGAAACCGTGGAGATTGAGCCGTCGGTACGTCCGGGGCCTGAAGAGCCGGTGGAAGAGCCTCAGCGCCCGTCTCTGACCGTAGAAGCGGACGACATTGACCGGCTGGATGATGCATCGCGCGAGGGCACTCAGGACGTTCAAGTTGCTGCCGAGGAGCCAAGCAGCAGCGATGTCGAGCAACAAGCGCCACAGGACTCTGATGCGGCCGTAGAAACTGCGCCGGCCGAACAGCCCCGCTCCCAGCCCGAGCCAGAACCGGCAGCAGAACCTGAGCCGCGTCCCGCGCTGCCCGCTGCGAGCGCCGACGGCAATTATGTGGTCCAGATCGCGGCGTTCCGGACAATCGAGGAGGCCGAGGACGCCTGGATCACCTATGTGACCCGCTTCCCGGACCTGTCGGCCGGACGCCGCCCGTCCATCGTGGAAGCCAATCTGGGCGCGCGCGGCGTGTACCACCGGCTGCGGATTGCCGCGTTTGAAACGCGCGATGATGCCTCGCGCTATTGCCAGACCCTGTCTTCGCGCGGGCAGGATTGCCTCGTGGCTGCCAGATGAGCGTAACAGCGGCCATTTACGGCCTGTCGGGCGAACGCCTGACAGCGGACGAAAAGGCGTTCTTCCGCGATGCCGATCCGTGGGGCTTCATTCTCTTCGCGCGTAATATCGACCGGCCCAAACAGATCACCCGCCTGACCGGCGAGCTACGCGAATGCGTGGGCCGCGATGCACCCATTTTCATCGATCAGGAAGGCGGCAGGGTTCAGCGTCTCAAAGCGCCTCTATGGCGTGCCGCGCCGCCTGCCGCGCGTTTTGGCGAGCTGTGGGACCGCGAGCCCGAGCTCGCTCTGGAAGCGGTGCGCCTCAATCATCGCCTGCTCGCGCAAGAATTGCGCGATCTGGGCATTGATTGCGATTGCGCGCCGGTGGTCGACCTCGCCATTCCCGGTGCCGACGCCGTGATCGGGGACCGTGCCTTTCATGCGGAACCGGCACCCGTTGCAGACATGGCGCGCGCGGCACTGGCAGGCCTGAAGGATCAGGGCGTTGCCGGCGTGATCAAGCACATTCCGGGGCATGGCCGCGCGGACGCGGACAGCCATTACGCTCTGCCCGTGGTGCGCGAAGATCACGAGGCCCTGCACCAGACCGACTTTGCCGCCTTCAAGGGCGTGGCCGACGCCGCGCCGATGGCGATGACGGCCCATGTCGTGTTCGAGGCGATTGACCCTGAGCATTGCGCGACCCTGTCAAAGGATGTGATCGCGCAGATTATCCGGGCAGAGATGGGCTTTGATGGCCTTTTGATGAGTGATGATCTCTCCATGAAGGCGCTTTCAGGCACGCTTCGACAGCGCGGCGAACGCGCACTGAAAGCGGGCTGCGACCTGCTGCTCCATTGTAATGGCGAGCGCGCGGAGATGCGCGCGGTGGCTCACGCCGCCATCCGTCTGGATGGCAAGGCGCTGGAGCGGGTCAAAGCGGCAGAAAAGGCGCGTGGCATACCGCAGGGCCTTGATGCCGCGACTGTGAACGATTCCATGGCACGCTGCTTTACCGATGCCGGTCTGGAGGCACCTGCGCCATGAGCGACCTCTTCGAGGAAGATGTCCGCTTTGAAGCGGCCAGCGACGCCGAGGAAACCGGCAGCGCGCTCATCCTCGACATCGAAGGATGGGAAGGTCCGCTGCACCTGCTCTTGCATCTGGCGCGCAAAAACAAGGTGGATCTGGCGAAAATCTCCATCCTTGCGCTCGCTGAGCAATATCTGGTCTTTATCGAGCAGGCGCGCGAGAAGCGCCTTGATATTGCGGCCGAATATCTCGTCATGGCCGCCTGGCTCGCCTATCTGAAATCGCGCCTTTTATTGCCGAAACCGCGCCCGGAGAGCGACGAGCCCGAACCGGAAATGATGGCCGCCGCGCTGGCCTTCCGGCTGATGCGTCTCGATGCGATGCGCGCAGGCGGCGAGGCGCTGTACGACCGCCAGCTTCTGCAGCGCGATGTGTTCGAGCGTGGTGCGCCCGAAGGTGTGCGCTCCATCCGTGCGCCGCAATACGAGGCGAGCCTGTTTGACCTGCTCAAGGCCTATGCAGGCACGCGCGAAAAGTTCGCTTTCTCCACCTATGAGCCCGAAAAGCCCAAGGTTTACAGCCTTGAAGTGGCGCGTGCCCGCCTCAGCCTGCTGGCAAAGCGTCTGACGGGCTGGGAGCGGCTGGACAGCCTGTTGCCCGGTGATGACGAGCTGGGGCCCGATGCCCCGCCGCCAGCGTCGCTGATGGCGTCATCGCTGCTGGCAGCGTTGGAAATCACCAAGGATGGCGAGGCGGCTCTGCGTCAGGAGGCCGTCTACGGGCCCATCTGGATGCGCGGGCAGGAGGGGCGGATATGAGCGACCCGATCGCCGAGGCCATTGCGCGCCTGCGGGCGCGTCAGGGGCCACAGCGCGATGAGGCTGTGCGTGCGAACATCGAACCGTCCGTGGAGGCGGTGCGCATGGCCGAAGCGCTCCTCTTTGCCGCAGCCGAACCGCTGGATGCAGAAACCCTCGCCGCGCGCCTGCCTGCAGGCACGGACATTCCGGCGACTATTGCCCATTTGCAGGAGAAGTATGCAGACGCCGGTGTCCGGATAACCAACGTGGGTGGGCGCTGGCGGTTTGAGACCGCGCCCGATCTGGCTCACTTGCTGGCCGAGATACGCGAGGAACCCAAAAAGCTGTCTCAGGCTGCGCTGGAAACCCTGTCCATTATTGCCTACCACCAGCCGGTCACCCGCGCCGAGATTGAGGAGATACGCGGCGTTGCCGTCTCCAAGGGTACGATTGATCTGCTGTTTGAGCTGAAATGGATCCGTCTGCGCGGGCGGCGGCGCAGTCCGGGCCGGCCTGTCACCTTCGGCACGACCGACATCTTCCTTGAGTATTTCGGTCTGGCTGCCATCACCGATCTGCCGGGTCTGGGCGATCTGAAAGCCGCCGGACTTCTGTCGGCGCGCCTGCCAGCCAATTTCGACATTCCCGACCCCGCCCGCATTGGTGAGGATGAAGACCCGCTGGACGGCGACGAGAGCGTCTTCCATCTCGACTTCCTCGAAGGCGCGGAGGATGAGCGTGAGGAATAGGGGGCAATCGCCCCCACCTGAACCCGCCATTGGACCCTTGCGCGATAATCCTCTACGGGTATAGGCCAGTTGCCATAACGGCATTCCCGCACGGAGAGCGCATATGGGACCGCATTGGAGCGTCTTTCTCATCGTTGGCATTCTCGTGCTCGTACTGTTTGGCGGGCGCGGGCGCATCTCGTCCATGATGGGTGATTTTGCCAAGGGCATCACGGCCTTCCGCAAGGGGCTGAAAGATGACAGCAAGGATGAGAGCGAAGGCGAAGATGCCTCCCGCCCGGCGCCCGGTATCTCTGCCGAAACGCGCGACGACGAGCGGACCGGCTCATAGGGGCACAGTCTTATGAATCCCGGCTTTGGCGCTGCCGAGCTTATCATCATCGTGATCCTCGCCCTCGTGGTGGTGGGTCCCAAAGACCTGCCTTTGATGATGCGCAAGGCCGGACGCTTTATCGGCCAGATGCGCTCCATGGCGCGCGATTTCCAGAGCAGCTTCGACGAGCTTGGCCGCGAGGCCGAAATGGCGGAGCTGAAAAAGGAAATCGAGGCGCTGAAGAACGCCAATCCGGTTTCGCAAGTGACCGACGAGCTGCGTGCCGCCGAAGCCGATCTGAAACGCTCCGCGCTGGACAAGCCACATCCGCGCGCCGCCAAGCCGGCAAAGCCTGCTCTCGGCGATGAGGACATGCTGCCGCTCAACACCGGCGCAGATAAGGCGACTGACAGCCAGCCCGCCAAGACCAGTCAGAGCTAGGCGATGGCGGCGAAGGAAAAGCTGGCAGGACCGGGCGGACCGGAGGCAGACGACGAGGTGGAATCGTCGCGCGCGCCGCTCATGGAGCATCTCACCGAGTTGCGCACCCGTCTGATCTGGGTGCTGGGCGCGGTCGCGCTGGGCTTCATCGCTTGTTTTTCGTTTGCCGAATGGATCTATAACGTCCTGCTGGTGCCGTTCGAGAATGCGGCGCGGCAGGTGCGCGGCGAGGATTTGCAGCTCCAGCTCATCTTTACCGGCCCGCTGGAGTTCTTCTTCGTCAAGTTGAAGCTGGCCCTCTTTGGCGCGATCATCGTGGCCTTCCCCATGATCGCCTATCAGGTCTGGGCGTTCGTGCGCCCCGGCCTGTACAAGAATGAGCGGCTGGCCTTCGCGCCGTTCCTCATTGCCTCGCCGGTGCTTTTCGCGACGGGAATCGCTTTTGTCTATTATTTCATCCTGCCCTTCGTGATGGGCTTCGCGCTGGGTCAGGAGCAGATCGGCAATGAGGAACGCTCCTCTATCCAGCTATTGCCGCGTGTGTCCGAATATCTGAACCTGGTCACCACGCTGATCCTCGCCTTCGGCATCTCGTTCCAGTTGCCGGTCCTGCTGTCCCTGCTGGGCAAGGTCGGGATCATCAATTCCGGCCAGCTTGTCCGCTTCTGGAAGTTTGCCGTGGTCGGTATTGCCGTCTTCGCCGGCTTCGTCACCCCGCCCGACCCGATAAGCCAGATTTTCCTCGGTGCGGCCATGTTCGGCCTTTACGGGCTTTCCATCCTGGCGGTGAAGCTGGTCGAACCGAAGGATGAGGTAGATGGGTAGGGGGTAGTTCCCCTGCAATTGAAACCCCGGACGCGCAGCGATCCGGGGCCTCTCTCCGCTTCTCCTGCACAAGGTCCCGGCTCCGCTATGCGGGCCGGGATTTCAGATCACGAGAGCGCCCGCCAGCCGATATCGCGGCGGTAGACGCCTTCCGGCCAGTCGATCTGGCCGATAGCCGCATAAGCGCGGTCCACCGCCTCGCGAAGCGTCTCTCCGGTTGCCGTGACGTTCAGGACGCGGCCGCCGTTTGCGATGAAATTGCCGTCGGCGTCGAGCGCGGTGCCCGCGTGAAAGATCGTCACGTTTTCACCGTGCCCGGCATGGTGCAGATTCCTGATAACCGAGCCCTTTTCCGGTGTGCCGGGATAGCCGGGCGCGGCCACCACCACCGTGACGGCGGGTTTTGGGTTCGCGTCAACTGGAAGGAGCTGGGCAAATTCGCGCGCGCGCATGCCGCCAGTGGAGCAGGCCAGGAGAGCGGGAACGATATCGGCCTCCATTTGCATCATCAGCACCTGGCATTCCGGATCACCAAAGCGGCAGTTGAACTCGACCACTTTCGGGCCGTCTGGCGTCACCATCACCCCGATATAGAGCACGCCGCGATAGGGCATGCCGTCGCCCGCCATGCCGCGCAGCATCGGCACGGTGATCGCGTCTTCGACCTGTTTCATCAGCTCCGGCGTCATCACCGGCGCAGGCGCATAGGCGCCCATGCCGCCGGTATTGGGGCCGGTATCGCCGTCGCCGATGCGCTTGTGGTCCTGCGCTGCGGGCAGGGTCAGATAATTGATCCCGTCGGTCATCACGAAGATGGAGGCTTCCTCGCCGTCCATGAATTCCTCGATGATGATCTCCGCCGATGCCCCGCCAAACTTGCCTGACAGCATGTCGGCCAGCTCGGTTTCGGCTTCCTCCCGCGTGGCGGCGATGACAACGCCCTTGCCCGAAGCCAGCCCGTCCGCCTTCAGCACGAAGGGCGGTTGAAGCGTATCCAGAAATGCCTTGGCGGCGGGAAGGTCTGTAAATCGGCCATAGCGCGCGGTCGGCACGCCATAGGCGGCCATGCGGTCCTTGGCAAAACCCTTGGAGGCTTCCAGCTGGGCGGCAGCTTGCGACGGGCCGAACACGTCAAACCCGCGCGCGCGCAGGAAATCGGCCAGTCCCTTGGCCAGAGGTGCTTCGGGGCCGATCACGATCAGGTCGGGTTCGAGTTGCAACGCCAGCTTGATCAGAGCGTCCACATCGTTGGCGGCGACATCAAAGCACGGTCCCAGAAGGTCCATCGCCGGGCTGCCGGGCGCGCACCAGATCGTGTCCACCAGCGGGCTCTGCGTGATCTTCCAGGCCAGCGCATGCTCGCGCCCGCCCGAGCCGATAATGAGGATGTTCATGCCTGCCCCTGTCAGTGATGCAAGCGCGTCTCTTAGCGGGGCTGCGCACGTCTTGTCGACCATGGAGCGGCATCCGCGCTAGACTTTGCCGGCGAACGACTCAGGAAGCTGGCCGCACTTAGATGACAGACCTTGCCAACACGCCCGAATATACCGTCTCCGATCTTGCCCGCGCGCTCAAACGCACGGTGGAGACCGAGTACGGCCATGTGCGTGTGCGCGGCGAGCTGGGGCGCGTCACCATCCCCAAATCGGGGCATATGTATCTCGACCTGAAGGACGCCGAGGCCGTCATTGACGGGGTGATGTGGAAAGGCGTCGTCTCCACACTGAATTTCCGGCCCGAGGAGGGGCTGGAAGTGATCTGCGAGGGGCGGCTCTCCACCTTCCCCGGACGGTCCAAATACCAGATCATTATCGAGCGCATGGAGCCTGCGGGCGCGGGCGCGCTGATGGCGCTGCTCGAAGAGCGCAAGCGCAAGCTGGGGGGCGAGGGCCTGTTCGCGCCGGAGCGCAAGCGCGCCATACCCTATCTGCCGCGCGTGGTGGGGGTCGTGACATCGCCCACGGGCGCGGTGATCCGCGATATTCTCCACCGGCTCGATGACCGCTTTCCGGTGCATGTGCTGATCTGGCCCGTGCTGGTGCAGGGCGAGGGGGCCGCGGCCCAGATTGCTGCCGGTATTGAGGGCTTCAACGCGCTTGAGCCCGGCGGGAATGTGCCGCGCCCTGATGTGTTGATCGTCGCGCGCGGCGGTGGCTCGGTGGAGGATTTGTGGGCCTTCAACGAGGAAATCGTGGTGCGCGCGGCGGCGGCCTCGCAGATACCGCTCATCTCCGCTGTCGGCCACGAGACAGACACCACGCTGATCGATTTCGCCTCCGACCGGCGCGCGCCAACGCCTACGGGGGCCGCCGAGATTGCCGTGCCGGTGCGCCGTGAATTGCTCGAGCGCATCGAGGGCGCTCGCGGGCGCCTGTCCGGCGCCTTGCTGCGCACGGTCCAGCGAAAAGAGAGTGATCTGCGCTCCGCCTCGCGCGGCCTGCCGCGTCCGGAGGCCCTGCTGGGCGATGCGCGCCAGAGACTGGACTACGCCCATGAAGCGCTGGTGCGCGGGCTGACCCTTGGCATTGAGCGCCGGCGCGGCACGCTGGAGCGCTTGTCAGTGCAGCTGCGCCCGCTGGCGCTCAAACGCGAGATTGCTGATCGCCGCCAGCGTCTGGCGCAGGCCGGCGAGCGCGTGCGCGCCGCGCAGATGCGCCGCATAGGCGATGACCGCCGGCAGCTGGCAGCGTGTACCTCAACCCTCGAAGCGCTCTCCTATCACAACGTCCTCAAGCGCGGTTACGCGATCATCGAGGATGCAAAAGGCAGGCTGGTGCGTTCTGCCGATGGTCTGGCACCCGGCGACGCCGTGACACTGCGCCTGCATGATGGCGAGCGGGCCGCAGCGATTGCAGGCGGGTCAGCGCCCCCGCCGCGCAAGGAGAAGCCGCCAGCGAAGGCCAAAGCGGCGAAGACAGGCGGAACGCAGCAAGGCTCGCTTTTTTAGCCGATACCGCTGCACGCGGGCCGCGTTGCGTGCTACATCTCACCTTGACGGCCCGCCCCCCGGGCCTGATCTGGGAGATTGATTCATGCGTGTACTTCTGACGAGCGTCGCCAGCCTTGCCCTGCTTGCAGCGTGCAATGGCGAGGCGCCTGACAGCGTTGATGACGCTGCTGACCAGACCGCTGACGGCATGGAAACAGCGGCAGACACCGCTGCTGAGACGGCAGATGACGCCGTTGAGTCCGTTGAGGACCTCGCTGGTTCCGTTGAGGATGAAGTTGAAGACGCGATGGCGGCTCCCTCGCTGGAGCAGGTTCTGGCTGATCCGCGCCGTGAGGCCGACCGCGCCCGCGACCAGTACCGCAATCCGCGCGAGACGCTGGAATTTTTCGGCGTGGAAGCAGACGATACGGTTGTCGAGGCTCTGCCCGGTGGTGGCTGGTATGGCCGCATTCTCGCGCCTTGGCTGGCAGCCGAGGGCGAGTATTACGGTCTGAATTATCCGATGAACGTGTTCGAGCAGCTTTTCCCGAACATCACCGACGAACAGCGCGCCAACCTGGAAGGCTGGGAGACGAGCTTCCCCGGCGTGGCGGCAGAATGGGGCGGCCCGGCGCAGGGCGGCTACACATTCGGCTCGATCCCGGAGAGCGCTGCCGGGTCAGCCGACGTGGTGCTCTATATCCGCGCCCTGCACAATCTGGCCCGCTTCGGCATGCTGGACACGGCCGTGGACGATGCCTGGACGCTGCTTGCGCCGGGCGGCACGGTCGGCGTGGTCCAGCACCGCGCGCCTGCCGATGAGACGGATGAGCGCGCCGATGGCTCGCGGGCCTATTTGCGCGAGGCCGATGTGATTGCTGCCTTCGAAGCGCGCGGATTCGTTCTCGAGGCGTCGTCTGACATCAATGCCAATCCTGCTGACGCGGCTGATTACGATATGGGCGTCTGGGCGCTGCCGCCGTCCTTCGGTGGGGGCGAAGAAACCCGCGAGGCCATGCAGGCCATTGGTGAAAGTGACCGGATGACGCTGCGGTTTGTGAAGCCGTAGGCAGCCAATCAATCGTCGTTCCCGCGCAGGCGGGAATCCAGAGCGGTGTGAAATGCCTTTGCGCTTCATCTCTGGACCCCCGCCTCCGCGGGGGTGACGAGCCTTGGCTGACCACACCAATGCGTTTTCCCGGCGAACGCGGGGATCCAGAAAAAGATTTGGGTGCCGGCTTTTGCCGGAATGACGAGGTAGGGGCGCCCTACGGCCCTGCGACCGTGGTGCGATGCATCAGGCGGGCATGGCCGTCATAGCCGCCCGTCGCCATGTGCTGGGTGCAGCGATTATCCCACATCACCAGCATGTCCGGTTCCCACTGGTGGCGGTAGACGAAGCGCTCGTCATGGGTGACGCCGTAGAGCTCCACGAGCAGGAAGAAGGCTTCCTCATCGGTCAGCCCCTTCACCGTTTTCACATAGCCCGGATTGATGAAAAGCGCCTTGCGGCCGGTTTCCGGGTGCACGCGCACGATAGGGTGGGTCTTGGTGTGGCGGGCATCGTCAGAGGCCTTGATCGTCATCGACCGGTCCTTGCCATCGTTGGCGCCATATACGCCGTCCGGTGCGTAGGCCAGCGCCGCTGAATGGATGGCCTCCAGCCCCTCGATGCGCGCCTTCATCTCGTCTGACAGCGCCTCATAGGCGGCATAGCCATTGCAGAACAGCGTATCGCCGCCCGTCGGCGGGGTGATCTTGGAATGCAGTATGGTGCCCGCGGGCGGGGTGTCCTGAAAGCTCCAGTCGGAATGCCAGGCAGCGGCAAAGACGGAGGCCTTTTCGTTCGCCGCGCGCTTCACCTCGATAATGTGGGGATGGCCGTCGATGGGCGCGATGAAGGGATCATCGCCGAACGGCCCGAAATACTGCGTGAAGCGTTCGAGATCTGCATGGCTCATCTTCTGGTCCGGGAAGGCGAGCACCAGATGCTCCAGCCAGGCCGCCCGGATCGCGGCAATTTCGCCGGGGCTTAGCGGTTTTGACAGATCAACACCTGTCACCGATGCGCCAAGGCTCGCGCCCGACGGCGTGACTTTTACATGCGAAGCGGCCATGGCCGGTCTCCTCCCGCTTTTTTTTCAAGGCTGCAAGCGGAAGGAGCCGGGGTCAAGCAGGCCTGTGTTCAGCCCACATGCTGCATGTGGTGCAGCCATTGAAGATGGTGCTCGTAATGGCGCAGCAGATCGCGGATGAGCTGATTTTTCGAGTATCCGAACACATCATAATGCCGCCCCCCGGCGCGCAGGAAGACTTCCGCACGGGCGTAGGAATTGTCATCTGTGTCGGTGCGTTCGATTTCGGCGTCCGAGCTTGCTTCATACGCCTTCAGGGCCACGCCATAGATGAAGTCGGGGTCTTCGCCGTGGCTGACGCGCAAGAATAGCCGGTCGCCATCGCGCTCGACGATTGCCCCGTGCCCGAGTTTTTCCATCTCCGGGATGACCTCTTTAAAGGCAGCCTGGGCGGTCTGGTCCATCCAGCTTTCCACCTCGGCGGGCGCAGGCCGGGAGAACATGAGACGAAGGCGCACCCTCCACGGAACGGCCACACCTTCCACCGGCATTTGTGCCGCGCTTTCCTGACCCGCCTTGCGGGCTGTCTCCATGGACCAGGCCCGTATCAGTCCGAAAAAGGCCAACCCTATGACGATGGTGAAGGGCAGGGCGGCGGCAATCGTGGCAGATTGCAGTGCCGCGAGCCCGCCGCCGACCAGAAGAACGGCGGCGACGACGCCTTCCAGCAAGGCCCAGAACAGGCGTTGCCAGACGGGTGGTGTGAGCGCGCCGCCCGTTGCCAGTGTTGACTTGACCAGCGACCCGGAGTCCGACGAGGTCACGAAGAAGGTCGTGATCAGCACGATGGCAACGACCGAGGTAATGGATGACAGCGGCAAAGTGTCCAGCAAGGCGAACAACGCCAGCTCCGACTGGCCGCCACGGACCGCTTCGACGATGGGGCTGGCAGCATTTTCCATGGCCACCATCAGCGCAGAATTGCCGTAGATGGTCATCCACAGGAAGGTGAACAGGGTCGGCGCAAAGAGTGCGCCGATAATGAATTCGCGCACCGTCCGCCCGCGCGAAATACGCGCGATGAACATGCCCACGAAGGGCGACCAGGAAATCCACCAGCCCCAGTAAAACAGCGTCCAGTTGCTCACCCACACGCCGTCACCATAGGCGTCCACATTAAATGTGAGCGTGGCGAGCTGATCGACGTAGTGGCCGATATTCTGGACATAGGCACCAATCAGGAAAAGCGTTGGCCCCATGATCAGGACGAACGCCAGAAGACCGAGAGCCAGATAGAGATTGATCTGCGACAGCCGCCGGATGCCCTTGTCGAGGCCGGCGAGCACGGAGGTGGTGGCCATCAGGGTGATCACCGCGATCAGTATGATCTGAACTGGCACCGAAATATCGATACCAAAGAGCGTGTTGAGCCCAGCATTGATCTGGGTGACGCCATAGCCCAGCGAGGTCGCCACGCCAAAGAGCGTACCAAGAATGGCGATGACATCGACAGTATGACCTATCGGTCCGTAAATCCGGTCCCCGATGAGCGGGTATAGCGAGGAGCGTATGGTCAGTGGCAAGCCCTGACGGAACGCGAAATAGGCAAGGCTCAAGCCCACGATCACATAGACGGCCCAGGCGTGGATGCCCCAGTGGAAGAAGGTCAGCACCATGGCCTGCTGGGCTGCGGCCTGTGTTTCCGGCGCGGCATCAGGCGGGGTCAGGTAATGGGTAATCGGTTCTGAGACTGAGAAAAACATCAGGCCGATCCCCATGCCGGCCGAAAACAGCATGGCAAACCAGGGCAGGAAGCCGTACTCGGGAACGCTGTCATCGGGCCCGAGCTTGATGCGCCCCCAGTCGGACAGCGCCACGATCAAGGCCGCAATGAGAAACGCGCCGATGCCGACCGAATACACCCAGCCGGCCTTTTCGGTGATGAAATCGCGCGCAGTGCCAAAGATGGTTTCTGCCTGGTCGCCGGCGATCAGAACGGCTGCCACTCCGCCGATAGCGAGAATGGCTGCGGGGATAAATACGGCCGGTTCAATTTGCCTGGTCATGCCGTGGCCTTTTTTTTGAAGCTCGGGTTTCGGGTTCAGGTTCGGGTGGACGGCGATGAATCGCGCCGCCAGTTATCAAGCGTAGGTCCGAGAGCGCTTTTCAGTGGGTCCAGGAAGGGCTCGAAAGCCTTCCATTGTTCCAGCCCTGAGCGGTAGAGCGGCTGGCGCACCTGTTCGGAGCTGGCTGTGCGCACCTCACGGCGTGTCTTGTGGAACTCGACGCATGCCTGCTCGAACGGGAGGCCGCAGAAATCGAGGATCCGGCGCACCTGGCCCTCGATATCATCCACAACGTCCTCATGGATGACGCGCAGGACCTCGCCGGGCAGCACATTGTCCCAATGATCCATCAGGCCCACATAGGCGCGGTAGTAGCGCCCGACTTCTTCAAGACCATAGGTAAACTCCTGCCCTTCGGCAAAGAGCTGCTTGAAACCGGAAAAGCAGCACGCCATCGGATGGCGGCGCGCGTCGATGATCTTGGCATTGGGCAGGATCAGCTTTATGAGCGCTATATGCCTGAAATTATTAGGCATTTTGTCGGTGAAGAAGGGCGCGCCCTTGCGGTGGATCGCGGTCTCGTCGATGAAGCGCTTCCCCATTTCCGTCAGAGCATCGCCGTCGAGTTCATGGAGGATGCGCGGATACCGCGTCCGGTCGGAGCGGTCACGGCCGCGTAAGGAATGGGCCGTCGACAGGATATTTGGCAGTTCCAGCGTGCCATCGACCTGGCTGTGCGAGGCGAGTATCTGTTCCAGCAGTGTGGAGCCCGCACGCGGCAGGCCGACAATGAAGATTGGGGCCGGGTCATCATGACCCTTGCCGGACTGGCTGGTGAACAGGTCTGGCGTGCAGAAGACTTTCTGCGCTTCCAGCTCTTCTTCCATCTGGTCTGACGTATAGCGCGTCAGGCGGCGCTTCAGGTCATTGCCGCGCGCATAGGCGGCAAAGGCGCTTTCATAGTCCTTGCGGTCTTCTTGCGCCTTGCCCAAGGCAAAGCTCAAATGGATGCGCTGGGCGTGGGACAGGGTGCCTCTGGCGTCTGCGGCCTGCATGGCCGCCAGCTCATCGTCAGAAAAGCTGTACGTTTTCAGGTTGGCCAGCGCGTACCACGCGTCGGCATGATCAGGCTGGCTGGCGATAGCCGCCTTGTAGGAGGTGATGGCCTTTTCGCTTTCGCCAGCGGTTTTCAGTGCGTGACCACGCGAGGTGAGGGTCGCCGGATCGCCGGGAAGCATTTTCAGCACGCCGTCAAAGGCAGCGAGCGCGCTCTTGTAGTTACCGGTCTGCATCGCCTCGATGGCGTAATGGGACAGGAAGACAGGATTGGCCGGATCCTTGTCGTGCAGGTATTGCGCCTGTTCCAGCGCAGCGGCGAATTTCTGACGCTTGCGAAGCACCTGAATGAAGTCCAGCCGCACCTGGATATTGTCCGGCTCAAACTCCAGCGCGCTTTTCAGCAGAATCTCGGCATCATCATTGACGTTGAAGCGCATGCCAATTTCGGCCAGCAGGCGCATGCCCTCCACATGTCTGGGATTGGCTTTCAGGAAGTCACGGCAGAGCGTCTCCGCCCTGACCAGACGTCCTTCGTGCAGATGGTTCATGGCTGCTACCAGTGGCCTTGGCAGCAATGCTATCCGCTCGCCTTGCGCGCGAGCCTGCGCGGCTTCATTTGTGCGTCCAAGACCCGTGAGGATTTCCGCTTGCGCTGCCCAGCTGGCGATCAAGGCGGGGTTGTACTGGCAAGCGCGGGCATAGGCTTGCAGGGCTTGTCCGGTAATGCCCTGCGCACGGAGGAGGTGGCCCTCTTCCTGCCAGGCTCGGCCAAATTCCGGCTGCACCGATTTGAGCGTCTGCAAGGAGGCGCGGGCCTTGTCGAACTGTTCCAGATAGCGTTGACAGACGGCGGTCATGTAGAGCGCTTCGCCATGGCCGGGTTCTGCCTCCAGCACGGGAGCGAGCAGGTCCAGCGCTTCGGCGAACGCACCCGCCATCACCTTGTCCTGGGCCGCCTTCAGTGAGGAGCCCTGTATGGTGGAAGTTTCGTTCAAGAATGGATCCCGCCAGAGAAAGAGAAAGCGCCCCGCACTGCGGGACGCTTTCCATTATCGGCCATGTGGCCGTTGAGACAACACCGCTAGGTGTCCGTCATCAGTACTGGACACCGACACGCAGGCCGATCGTGCGCGGACGCATGACCGTTACACGCTCGCGGTCGAACACGAAGTTGTTGCTCATCTCCGCCCGCTCATTGGTGATGTTGTCGGCGAACAGCTCGACACGCCACTGGTCAGCAGCAAGTCCGGCAGAGAATGACAGGACTGTATAGCTGTCCAGATCAGCGGAATTGATGTCGATGACATCGCTGCGCGAACGGTCCGAATAGATGACCTGCGGCATCACGTGAGCCGTCCAGCCATTGTCGGTATTCCACTCATAGCGGGCCCGCAGATTGCCCTGAACGTTCGGAGCAAACGCCAGCTCGGCACCTGCGGCGACGTCACCGGTTGGTGTGATGACGCGGGTGATCTCGGTATCAAGGAATGAGAACGCACCGGCGACAGTCAGGCCCGGCACGCTGGACGGTGCCCAGGTGACATCGCCTTCGACGCCGCGGATTTCCGCGTCGGCTGCATTGTCCGAGAAGAACAGGTTCACGATGCTCGGGTCAAAGATCGTGGTCTGCAAGCGCTCAACCTCCACATAGAAGACACTGCCGTTAAATCGCAGCTGGCGATCAAACAGCTCGGTCTTCCAGCCGAACTCGTAATTGCTCACATCATCGGTATCGAGCGCGAACGGCACGGTGTAGCCACCCGGTCCGGCTGCGCCGCCCGGACGGTTGAGCAGGCCGGGACGGAAGCCTTCGGAATACGTGGCGTAGAACAGAGTGTTCACCGTCGGCGTCCAGGTGCCCGTGAACTTGGTGATCACACCCTCGGTGCGTGCCGATGTCGGCGCGCCGGCGGGGTTGCCTTCGGCGTACTGGGCACTGATGTTCGTACCGCCCTGCTGGGCATCAACACGGTCGGCCAATGGCACGCCAACATTGTTACCGAAGACGGGCGAAACCCGATTGAAGAAGGACGCGTTGGCGCTGCCTTCAAGATCCACTTCCACGTCGTACCAGCGCGCACCCACCGTGAGTGCGAAGACGTCCGGTACGAGGTCGAATGTCACTTCACCGAACAAACCCATTTGCTCGTCGGTGCGGCGCACATCGTTGCGGAAATTGACGCCGTTGGGGAAGGGACCCGGATCACTGAAATATCCGGCCTGGGCGTTTCCGGTTACGCCGGGAGGCGCCGTGATATTGGTGAGCGGATAGTTCGGCAGGAAGCCCACTGAAACACCGTCCGCGCCTACCGTGGACATAGAGCCCGGATAGTGGAAGTCGTTGCGTTCCTCCAGTGCCAGATCGCTGTAGAATGCGCCGAATGTGGCGCGCAGGCGGCGGTCTTGCGGCGTGGTGGCGCGCAGCTCGTGCGTCCAGACGTCGGTCTGGGAGTCAGACGCGACGAAGAGGTTCGGCGCATAGCAGGTGCCCGTCGGGGCGGCGTTGCCTGTGTATCCCGGATAAACCACGGACGTATCGCAGATGTAGTAGGGCAGGTACTGACCGACGAAGAGGTAGTCGGAATAGTCGATGCGCTGCTCTGTCGCGCGATCTGTAAAGGCACCGGCATAGACGACGTCGAGCATGCCGACACTGCCTTCGGCGGTCCAGTTCACGTTGCGGAACTCGTCTTCGATGCGGTCCTGTTCGAAACGCTGGATCTCAAGATCACCAAGATCGGGATCGACGAAGAAGACGCCGTCGGATTCTACGCGCTGCTGCGCATAGCCGACAGTCAGACGCCAGTCATTGTTGAACTCATAGCGGCCTGAGACACGGAAGCCAGCGTAGGTCGTGTCGTTGAAATTGTCTTCGACGAGGCCTGCATTGTCAGCATCGATGAAGTTGACGCCTGACAGATCAGCATTGGCCTGAAAGCCTTGACGCTGGGCAGAAACCGGAACCCCGTTATCACGCATGGTACCGGCTGCACGGAAGCGGCCGGACTGAGACGCATCGCGTGTGCCTGCGACGTTGTCGATATAACCGCCCTGGTTGTCGAGATAGGCTACCGCGCGCACAGCGAAATTGTCGCCAAACGGCAGGTTCACGACCGCCTGGACCTGATTGCTCATATCTCCGTCTTCGGTGAAGGACACCCCGGCGAGCGATGAGGCAGAGAACTCGCCAATAGCCGGCTTGTTAGTGATCAGACGCACGGTACCGGCCTGCGAGCTGGCACCATAAAGCGTGCCCTGCGGTCCGGGCAGCACTTCCACGCGCTCCATGTCGGCAGCGTAGACGTCCAGATTGCGGCCCGGCTGGGCAAGCGGTTGCTCGTCCAGATAGAAGGCCACATTCGGCGCGAGGCCTGCCACGCCGGCAACCGTCAGGTTTGGCGTCGTCGAGGCCAGGCCGCGAATGTAGATCGTGCTCTGGCCCGGCCCGCTGCCGCCGGCGGTGATGCCGGGCAGCTGGGTCAGATAGTCGGTGAAGGTGTCCACCCGCAGCTCGTCGAGCGCACTGGAATCGAGCGCATTGACCGCTACCGGGATGGATTGCGCGTCGGCCTCTGTCTTGGTGGCCGTCACGGTGATGACTTCAACCTGCGCATTGGCGCTGGTGGCTGCTGCTGCCGTCAGCATGGCTGCAGTTATGACTGTGCTGGTGAGCACACGTTGTTTGAACGTTCTCAAAGGTCCGCCCTTTTGTTGCTGAATGGTTCGTGGCGGAGTTATAGGCATCGCGCGGCATCTGGCCAGAATTGCTTCCTGTAAAAAGTATTTATTGGGAGCAATTCGGCATGGCGCCGCGGACTTTTCGTTTACAGAGTCCTGAAAATAATGACAAAAACCTTATATGTGATAGGAATGCAACGGTTCTGATTACATTCTGCACACAGTGATAAATCGGCTGTTGTGCGAACCGAATCTGTTGTGGACGAAGTAATTGCACGCTCTGCTGGCGCGCATCTGCCGGGCGGTCTAGAACGATAGCTGCCGTCAGACCGGGTGAGCGCCGTGAAAGATCATGATGACATTCTCATCGCCGTGCGCCGGATTATCCGGGCGGTGCATTTGCGCTCGAAAAAGCTGGAGAAGGATACAGGGCTGACAGCGCCGCAATTTATCGTGCTGCAGGCGCTCGCCCGGCATGGCGCGATGAAGCCCAGCGCCTTGTCGCGCGAGATTTCCCTAAGCCAGCCTACGGTCACCGCGATTCTCGACCGGCTGAAGCGCGCCGGCCTGATCGAGCGGACCGAAAGCGCTAGTGACCGGCGAACCCTGCCGGCTCAGATCACCGAGAAGGGGCTGGTTGTCATCGAGACCTCACCCGAGCTGTTGCAGGTCGGCTTCCTCAAGGCTTTTCGAAAGTTGCCGGACTGGGAGCAGCACATGCTGATCGGCGCGTTGCAGCGTGTTGCCGAACTGATGGACGCCACTGACGTGGACGCCTCCCCCATACTGACCGCAGCGGCTGAACTGGTGAAACCCGCTGCGAGAACGGGGGATGCGCCGAAGGCCTGACTTGCAGGAGGCTGACAGGGCGGGCTAAACCGGGCGCGCAAACTGATTTTTCCGTCCTCAAGCGTAGCTGGCGCCATTCATGTTTAAGAAAATCCTCATTGCCAATCGCGGCGAGATTGCCGTTCGCGTGATCAAGACCTGCAAGCGCATGGGGATAAAAACGGTCGCCGTCTATTCGGAAGCTGACGCCGATAGCCTGGCGGTTGAAATGGCCGATGAGCGCGTCTTTATTGGCGGATCGCTGCCTTCGCAGTCCTATCTCGACATGGACAAGATCGTCGCTGCCGTGAAGGAAACCGGAGCGGAAGCGGTCCATCCTGGCTTCGGCTTCCTGTCGGAGAATGCCAAGTTCGCTGAACGCCTGAAAAAAGAAGGCATTGGCTGGATCGGGCCGAACCCGCACGCCATCTCGGCCATGGGCGACAAGCTGGAATCCAAAAAGCTCGCAGCTGCAGCCGGTGTCAGCACCGTGCCCGGCTTCAAGGGTGAGATTGTCGATGATCAGCAGGCTGTCGAGGTGGCGGGCGATATCGGCTATCCGGTAATGATCAAGGCGTCGGCCGGCGGTGGCGGCAAGGGCATGCGAATCGCCTGGGACGAGAGCGAAGTGCGTGAAGGCTTCCGCGCTGCACGTTCCGAGGCGAAATCCTCTTTCGGGGATGAGCGCATCCTCATCGAAAAGTTCGTCGAGAAGCCGCGCCATATCGAAATACAGGTGCTGGGTGACAAGCACGGCAACGTTATCCATCTCGACGAGCGCGAATGCTCGGTCCAGAGGCGCAACCAGAAGGTTCTGGAGGAGGCGCCATCGCCCTTCCTCGACAAGAAGACGCGCGAAAAGATGGGCGAGCAGGCCGTCGCGCTGGCCAAAGCCGTCGATTATGACAGCGCCGGAACGGTGGAGTTCATCGTCGACCCCAAGAAGAATTTCTACTTCCTCGAGATGAATACCCGCCTGCAGGTAGAGCACCCTGTCACCGAGCTTACCCATGATCTCGATCTGGTCGAGCAGATGATCCGCGTAGCCGCTGGCGAAAAACTGGAGCTGGCGCAGAAGGATGTGACCATCAAGGGCTGGGCGGTCGAGGCGCGGCTTTATGCCGAGGATCCGTATCGCGGCTTTTTGCCGTCCATTGGCCGTCTGACGCGCTATGTTGAACCGCCCGAGGGCCCGAGCGGTCCCGGCACGCTGCGCATCGATTCCGGTGTGCGCGAGGGCGATGAAATCTCGATGTTTTACGACCCGATGATCGCCAAGGTGATCGGACAGGGTGATACGCGCGAGAAGGCCATTGATGCGCTATCGGCTGCGCTTGACCGGCTGGATGTCGCAGGCCTGCAGTCCAACGCCCCCTTCCTGGCGGCTGTGCTTGATGAACCGGATTTTCGCAAAGGCACCATTCATACCGGCTATATCGCCGATCACTTCCCCGACGGCTTTACCGGCACGGTGCCGAAGGAAAGCCAGTGGCGTGCTTTCGTTGCGTCTTCGGCGCTCATCCATACCGTGTTTGTCGAGCGCGCCGCGCGCATTGAGGGACGTATCACGCCGCATTCCGGTGCAGGCAAACCCCATGACTGGACGGTGTTGATCGACGACCAGCAATTTGCCGTCGAGATCACGCTGGAATCCCGGCTGGATGGCGGGTTCTCCGCCACGGTCTTCATGCCAGGTCTTGCCGCAGGGCCGCTCAATCTCGATACCGCGTGGCAGCCCGGTATGCATATATTCGAGGCAAGCCTGGGCAAGGAAGATTTCAGCTTGGCGGTTGAAGACCGCACACAAGGCTACTGGCTGCGCCATCGCGGGTTTGCGGCGCTTGTGCGCGTGTACTCGCCGCGCATTGCCGAACTGGCCGCGCGCCTGCCGGAGCGCCCCGAGCCCGATACCAGCAAGCTGATCGTCAGCCCGATGCCGGGCCTGATCGTGACGGTAAATGTCGAACCCAGTCAGGACGTTAAAGCGGGCGAAACGCTGCTGACCGTTGAAGCCATGAAGATGGAAAATGTGCTGCGCGCCGAGCGCGACGGAACCGTCAAAACTGTTGGCGTCAAGGCAGGTGACAGTGTGGCCGCAGACGAGTTGCTGGTCGAGTTTGAGTAAACTGACCCTAGATTTTAGTTGACCACGGGCGCTTTTGGAGCCGACGCTAGCTGGCAAGGATTGAATCGCGTACCCGGCCCCCTCAAGCCTACTGCGCGCCAGTCCGGTTGTTTTGGCCAGATCCCGGAGGGACAAAATCATGAATTTCATGGACGCGGTAAAATCGGTCTATTCGAACTACGTCAATTTCCAGGGGCGCGCCCGCCGGAGTGAATACTGGTGGTGGTACCTGTTCTACATCGTCGTCTACATCGTTGTGTTGATGGTGGACCAGACGATCTTCGGACAACCGTCAATCCTGACGGGCCTGTTTGTGCTGGCCAACATCATCCCCGCGATCGCTGTCGGTGTGCGCCGTCTGCACGATACTGGCCGTTCGGGCTGGTGGTTGCTGATCGGTCTGATACCGCTGGTCGGTGCGATCGTGCTGATCGTCTTCTTCGTCATGGACAGCGAAGCTGGCGTGAACAAGTACGGCCCCAATCCCAAAGGTGTTGTCGCCGCTGCGGCTGACGCGGTCACCGGTGGCTAGTGGCTTTACTCACTGAGGTGAAGCTGGCGGGCGCGAGGTGAACCTCGCGCCCGTTTGCGTTTGACGATTGACCGGCTTGAGCTAGAAGCAGGGCGATCCAGACGCAGCCTCCGGAGCCGCCCCGCGTGCCCATCAATTTTCGTGCATTCCTTTTGCCAGACTCGCGCGCCGATGCCGACACCTTCTGGCTCGGCCTGGGGCTTATCGCACTTGCTGATGCGCTTCGCCTGACGCTGCTGGATGCCGGTCCGGCCATGCTGGTCTGGCTGGTGATCCTGTTTTTCATGGCATCGCTGCATATCAACCGGCTGCGCGATGCGGGCCGACAGCCACCTCTGGTGATTATCCCGCTGGCTGCAGGCGTAGCGGTAAAGGCCATCGTGGCGATCATCGCGGTAACCGCCGCTATGCTGCCCGGCTTCATGGACTATCTGGAGGAGGCTGGGGTCGATCTCGAAGATCCGGCTGCCGTTCAGGCGGCCGGCCAGAACGAAGAGCTGATCGCCGGTTTTCAGGAGCGCATGATCGAGAACGAGGCTGAGACGCTGGCTGCATTCTCATCGGGAGACTGGCCGTCCGCGATCGCCTTCTGGCTGACTGTGTTTGCTATCGGCTTCTGGTTCGCGCGCATGCCTCGCCGGGCGTGATGGCTGGAGGTTCAGCTCGCCCTAAACCGGCGCGGCCTCATCCTCTACGGCTCCGAAAACCTCCACAAACGCCTGCTTGAGCGCGAAGTCGGCATCATCCATCGTTACCGGCAGGCCCAGATCGGTCAGGCTGGTCACGCCAAAGGCGGGATTAGTGATGCCGCAGGGCACGATCCCGCCAAAATGCGACAGGTCCGGCTCCACATTTAGCGCAATCCCGTGGAATGAAACCCAGCGGCGCAAGCGGATGCCAATGGCAGCAATCTTGTCCTCGCGCGGGGTGCCGCCAGCCTGCGTGCGGTCGACCCAGACGCCGATCCGGTCGCAGCGCTTTTCGCCCTTCACGTTGAACTGGCCCAGCGTCGCAATGATCCAGTCTTCCAGATTATTGACGAATTTGCGCGCATCACGGCCGCGTTCCCGCAAGTCCATCATCACGTAGGCAACGCGCTGTCCCGGCCCGTGATAGGTGTACTCACCACCCCGGCCGGAGCGGTAGACCGGAAAGCGTTCTGCCTCGCGCAGATCACCCGCGTCCGCGCTGGTACCAGCGGTGTAGAGGGCAGGGTGCTCCAGAAGCCAGACCAACTCGCCCGCCTCTCCGCGCTGGATGGCATCCACGCGCGCTTCCATGGCGGCGACGGCGGCTTCGTAATTGACCGGATCTGCAGAAACTGCCCATCCCGCTGGTTTTTGTTGCATTGCTTAACGCCTCGGAAACCGGCCCGGAACATCGTGACAAAATGCGCCGCTTTCAAGTGACGATGTGCGGCGCGACACGCGGGACAAGGTTTCAGGAAATCCTATGAGTCAGCTCGGTGCTGTGCAGATTGAAATATCGGTCCTTCTGGGCCGCTCCCGCTTGCCGATCCAGCAATTTCTGCGGATGGGACGCGGCGCGGTGATTCCCCTTGATGCCGCCGAGCATGAAGAGGTGTGGATTCTGGCAAACAATCATCCCATCGCGCGCGGTGAGATTGTCATACAAGGCGACCACATCGCTGTTTCCATTACCGAAACAGCCGATGTGCATGACTATTTTGCCGCCTGATGCGTGCACGCGTCACCCCGTGAAATCTTGCCGCCTCGCGCAGTGAGGGGCTTTCCTTTCTTTCAGGGTCTTGCTAAACGCCCGTCTCCCAGTTTGCGGCCGTGGCGGAACTGGTAGACGCGCAGCGTTGAGGTCGCTGTGGGGCAACCCGTGGAAGTTCGAGTCTTCTCGGCCGCACCATTATCTCCTCCGGGAGATGAATGAAAACACCCGGCACGCTTCGCGCGCCGGGTGTTTTCGTTTTTCCGGCCCTCCAAGCTTCACCTCACCACTCGCCTTGAACGGCTGCAGGCGGTAGTCTGCCGGCCATAATCCTGCCTTTCGCCTGCAGAAAGGTCGGCCGCGTGATGTTCAGCTATACCGGAGGGTGCGCCTTGCGCCGACTTGTCCACACTACCGCCCTAGTACTGGCCGGTGCGCTGCTGGCATTCACAGCGCCATATTCACCGGCTCTCTGTCAGGACGATGTAAATAGCGGCCTTGCGCTTCATTCGGGCTGGCAAAGCGGGCCGGAGCTGGAGAGCGCCCGCGCCGGGCTCGCCACCGCTACGCTGGACGGGCAGATCTATGCTGCCGGCGGGGCCGGGCGGGTTACGCCGCGCGATGATTTCGAGGTGTATGACAGCGAAATTCACCGCTGGCGGGCGCTTTCGCCACTGCCAGAAGGACTGGAACGGTTCGGGCTGGCCGCAGCCGATGGCCGCATCTGGGCCGCAGGCGGATACAGCGCCGAGTCAGGCAGCGAGCCCGTCGCACTGATGTGGTCCTACGACCCGGAAGCCGATATCTGGCAAAGCGAAACGCCGATGCCGGCGGCGCGCGCGGCCTTCGCCATGATTGCATATGACAACCGGCTCTATGCGGTGGGTGGCACTGAAGAGCCCGGCGGCATTTTCGTTTTTGACATTGAAGCGCGCGAGTGGTCTGCGCTGGAAGCGCCGCCTGAATTGCGCCGGCGTGATGCCGGGATCGCGCTGGTAGACGGCGAAATCTGGGTCACTGGCGGCATCGTCGAACGCCGCGCCGTGACCCGTGTGGATGTTTACGACATCGCTGCGGGCAGTTGGCGGCGCGGACCTGACCTGCCAGAGGCGCGGGCCGGGCACGTTCTGGTATTTGGTCAGTCACGGGTTCTGGCGCTGGGCGGCCGCGGTGAAGATCTGCGCTCGACGCATGACACGGTGTTTGCGATCAACCCTGACGGTTCGGCCTGGCAGAGCGACGCACCCTTGCCCGGAGCGCGCACTGAAGCGGCCGCAGCTGTGCTGGATGAAACCATATTCCTGATCGGTGGCGGCGTCGGTGGCGGCGTGTTTGCGCCCTTCACCGCGCTGGCCAGTGTCGACATTCTGGGACGCACGCCCTAGCGCGGCAACCAAATTGCAACGATGCCCGGAGAGCCCCTTACGGGCGTTTCGGAACGGGACACCATGAAGCCGCGCTTGAAATCCAGCCGCGCCGCGCGCGAACTCATAAAGACCCATGAGCCCTTCCTGGGTGAAGCTGCGCGCCGTGGCCGCCGCTGGGCGCTGGGCTATGGCCATACAGCTGCTGCCAAGGAAGGCACACGCATCAGCCGCGAAGATGCTGAACTGCTGATGCTGTATGATGTGATCCAGGCCGAGCAGGCCATCGGCAAGGCCGTCGGCGAAGATATTCCCGGCCCTGTGCGCGACGCGCTGGTGTCGTTTGCCTGTTCGATTGGCACAGGCGCCTTCCAGGTATCTGACGTGGCTCGCCTTGCCCGCGACAGCCGGCATCTCGAGGCTGCTGCTGCGCTGGAAACCTGGGTGCGCGCTGAGGAAGATGGCCGTCTGGTGGTCTCCGAGCGGCTGGTGCGCCGCCGCGCCGCCGAAAAAGCGCTCTATTTGCAAGGTGTGCAGGAACAGGCAGAGCCTGCGCCCGAACCCGAACCCGCGCCGCCCGCAGAGGAACCGGCAGAGGCCGCGCCGCGCATCGGGCCGCTGGTCGATCTGGAACTGGAGTTTGTCGATCCGCCAGAGCCCGGCGGGATGGTGTTCGACACTGATGTGGCCGAGGAAAGCCCGGCAGCAGAAACGGTGCCGGAAGCCAAGCGGGAGCCGGAAGCTGAGCCCGAGGCCGTAGCCGAAACTGAAACAGGGATCGAGCCTGCCGACGAGCAGCCTGCGCTGGGCGCTGACGCAGCCGATGATCCGACGGGCAGCGTGATCGCGCGCATGAACGCGCAAATGGCCGAGGCACTGGCCGCACCGGAAGAGCCGGAAGCGGAGCCTGTCAGCAGCGAAGAGCCTGTGCGCGGCGATGCCCGCCTGGGTTTCAGTTACATGACGCGCGGCGAACCCGAAAAGCCCGTGCCGGCGCCGGTGCCGCAAGCTGCGCCGCAGGCCACCTCGCTATCGAAAAAGCCCGGCTTCAAGGTCGGTCCGGTGCCGGTCTATGCCGCCATATCCTCGGTCACGGTATCGCGCGCCGAAATTTCCGTTGCCGAACCGGCACCCGAGCCCGAACCAGTTTCACCTGATACGCCGTCCGTGCGCGCCGAAGCGCCGGCCACGGCCGCCGGTTTCTCCGGAGAAATACAGGCCGTGGGCCGTCCCGCCGATATGCGTGAAGACGATGAGCCTGCCGACAGTGATGACATTCACCCCGGCGTGCTGGTGGGTTCGGCGGCTCCAGCCCCGCAACTGCCGGAACCCGGTCCGGCTCCGGCTACCGCGTCTTCGCCTGCCGCTAGCGGCCGTTGGCTCTTCGTTGCCAATCTGGGTATTGGTGTGGCGATGACAGGCTTTGGCCTGTGGACAATTATCGAGCGTGGCAGCAATCCGGAAATTGTAGATTTCGGCCTGCTTGGCCCCGTTGCGGCCGCCATGGGTATCGCCCTGACAGTGACATCGGCCTGGGTGCTGATCACCCGTAAAAAGCCGGCAAAGCCTGCTGCCGACAAGCCAGATCCGCTGTCACCATCGGCGCCCTGATAGCAGTGCGCGCTTGACCGCAATGGCGGGCGTGGTATCTCGCCTGATATGATATCGAACCAATACCCGACGCTGGAATTCCCTTTGGGGGAGACCGCAGAGATGCTGCGCGACACGGTGCGCAGCTTTGCTTCCGACAAAATCGCGCCATTGGCTGCCGAGATCGATGTGAAGGACGAGTTCCCGCATCATCTCTGGCGCGAGATGGGCGAGCTGGGCCTTCTGGGCATCACCGTCGGCGAGGAATATGGCGGCTCGGGCCTGGGCTATGTCGAGCACGTGGTTGCGATGGAGGAAATCTCCCGCGCTTCGGCTTCGGTCGGCCTGTCCTACGGCGCGCACTCAAACCTGTGCGTCAACCAGATCAAGCTCAATGGCAGCGACGCCCAGCGCGAGAAATACCTGCCCAGACTCGTCTCTGGCGAGCATGTCGGCGCGCTGGCGATGAGCGAGCCGGGCGCAGGCTCCGACGTCGTCTCCATGCGCTTGAAAGCCGAGAAAAAGGGCGATCACTATGTCCTGAACGGATCCAAGATGTGGATCACCAACGGGCCGAGCGCCGATGTGCTGGTGGTCTACGCCAAGACTGATCCGGATGGCGGCTCGAAGGGCATTACCGCCTTCCTCATCGAAAAGGACATGAAGGGTTTCTCCGTCGCGCAGAAGCTCGACAAGCTGGGCATGCGCGGTTCGGAAACCGGCGAGCTGGTGTTCGACGACTGCGAAATCCCTGAGGAAAACGTGCTTGGCGGTGTCGGCCACGGCGTGCGCGTGCTGATGAGCGGGCTCGATTATGAGCGCGCCGTGCTGGCCGCCGGCCCGATCGGCATCATGCAGGCCTGCATGGATGTCGTCATGCCCTACATCCATGAGCGCAAGCAGTTCGGCAAATCCATCGGCGAGTTCCAGCTCATCCAGGGCAAGATCGCCGACATGTACACGCGCATGAATGCCAGCCGCGCCTATGTGTATGCGGTGGCTCAGGCCTGCGATGCCGGCAAGACGACGCGCAAGGACGCGGCCGGGGCGATCCTGTTTGCCGCTGAAACGGCCACGCAATGTGCGCTTGATGCGATCCAGATTCTTGGCGGGAACGGCTATATCAACGAATATCCGACCGGTCGCCTGCTGCGCGATGCCAAGCTCTACGAGATCGGCGCCGGCACCAGCGAGATCCGCCGCTGGCTGATCGGCCGCGAACTATTCGGCGAGAGCGCTTAGCCCTAGCTCCCCGGCTTCAGCCGTGACATCAGGCGATGATCGGCCTGATTGAGCATAGCGAGTGTGCTTTCATAGCCCGCAATGATCGCGTCGTCATAGCGGCGCCATTCGCGCAAATCCATCTCGATGTCGGGCAGGACCAGCATGTCGGCAGCCTGGCGGGTATCCTCGTGCTCGTCCAGCGTGGCGGCGGTGGCCGCACGCATAAGCAGTGAGGCGATGGGCGGCGGGTCGGACAGGCCATGGCGCAGCACCCAGCCGAAAAAGCCCGGCGGATTGATGAAATCCTTCGGGTTGATGGCGCGGTTGCGCGTGACGTCCACGCCGATATTGGCCCCGCGATGGCTGGCTTTCAGCTCGCGTATGGGGAAATTGTTGAACACGGCCCCGTCCACCAGCACGTTCTCGCCATCAATGACGGGGGGCAACAGACCGGGAATGGCCAGCGAGGCGCGCAGCGCGTCGCGCAGGCGCCCCCTGCGATGCACCCGCACCGATCCGTCGGTGATGTTGGAGGACACGCAGAAGAACGGGCGTTTCAGGTCTGCAATATCGACATCGCCGAAATGCTCGGCGAGGCGGCGCTCCACCTCCTTGCCGCGCACCAGGCTGACCACGGGCAGGGTCCAGTCGCTAAGCGGGCTGGTTTCCACGAACGCCTTGCGGATACGGGTGTCGATTTCTTCATTGCTCCAGCCCATGGCCACACCGGCGGCGATGATCGCGCCCATGGATGTACCGGCCAGAAAATCAAACTCTATACCGTGGTCGCGGAAGGCGTGGATGGCCCCGATATGCGCATAGGCCCGGCTGCCGCCGCCTGACAGGACCAGTCCCACTGAACACCCGGCCATCGTGCGGGCCAGATGGGCGACATCGCCTTTCTCGAACTGGCGCCAGTGCAGGCAGCGCGCGGCCTCGGCGGCGTCCATCCATTCCTGCGGCGTCGCCACGCTCCGGTCGCCGCCATGGTGAAGCAGGACGACATCGATCAGGCGCAGCCGGGCTGCGGGCGAGGGGTCTTCGGGCAGAATCGGCAAGGACGGGTGGGCGTCGCCGCGCGCCAGCAGCCAGACCCGGTCGGCCCGGCCTATCGCCTGACGCGCCCAGGATACGTCATTCAAGCGCGCGGTGAGGATGACGATATCGCCGGATCGTTCGGCCTCGTCCAGCGCCCGGGGCGATACCACATCGCCTTCCTCACCGATGATCGTGCAGCTGCGGCCCAGCGCGGCGAGCGCTTCCTTGAGCTGGCGCGAGCGCAAGATCAGGTCGATGGTCGGTGAGGTGGAGACCAGTGCAAACACGCGTGGCTCCGCCTTGGAGCGGAGTGTACCGCCGCGCAGTCGGAACAGCATCATGCGCGCCAGTTCGCGCATCAGGCTGGGATGGCGCCGGGTCAGCTTTTCAAACGCGGCCTTGGGCAGGCGGATCAGCTCGCTGTCGCGCAGCGCGTAGATATTGGCCGAATGTGGCCGGTCCTCGACCAGCGCCATCTCGCCAATGGGTTCGCCAGCGCGGATATGGCCCACGAGCTCGGGCCTGCCGTCTGCGCCGGTTCTAAACGCCGCCAGCGCGCCGGAACGGACCAGATAGAAGGCATCGGCGGGGTCTCCGGCCTCGAACAATGTCTGTCCGGCCGGCAGGCAGAACCATTCCACCTCGGCCTCGACAGCCTTCAGTGCCGCCTTTTCCAAGCGGTTCAGGAAGGGAAGAAAGCCGAGCTTCATGTCCATGGTGGTAGCGCCTCTGCCGGACGGTTAGCGCGCCGCCCGGTCACTCGTCCAGATACCGCCATGAGTCCGCACCGTCGAACACCCGCAAAGAAAGGTGCGTGAAATCGTAATTCACCGCCATGCGCATATTCACCTTCATGCGGGTATCGGGGGCGGGATCATTGCTTTCGTAATGCGTGGTGCAGCCGCAGGTTCCGCAAGAGATGAAGGCCAGAGAGCGGCCACCATGCTCATAGCGGATGACGGCCAGCGGAGCGTAGTTCAGAACCACATCGCGGGCCGGATAGGCGGCCCACAGGGCGCCGGCGCGGGCGCAATAGGAACAGGTGCAGCTGGTCAGCCATTCTGGATCTCCCGGGACTGACCAGCGTACCTGCCCGCAATGGCACGCGCCTTCGATCATGTGCCGTCCTAGCTCGCCTGAACCTCGGCGATCCATTCGTCGACCAGCTCTTCGAGTACCGCCAGCGGCACCGCCCCGTCGCGCAGGATCACCTCGTGGAACATGCGGATATCGAAAGCATCGCCCAGCTCGGTCTCCGCGCGCTCACGCAGTTGGAGAATTTCCAGCATGCCGATCATGTAGGCAGTCGCCTGACCGGGCATGACGATGTAGCGCTCAATGGCATTGGTAGAGTCACCGCGCGAGTTTGGCGTGTTCTCGATCAAGTATTCGATGGCGTCGTCGCGAGACCATTGATGGTAGTGAAGCCCGGTATCAACGACGAGACGCGCAGCGCGCCACAGCTCCATCGCGAGGCGGCCAAAATTGGAATACGGGTCTTCATAGAAGCCCATTTCCAGCGGCAGATACTCGGTATAGAGGCCCCAGCCCTCGCTATAGGCGGTAAAGCCGCCAAACCGGCGGAAGGAGGGAATACCTTCCAGATCGGTCATGATGGCAAGCTGCATGTGGTGGCCGGGATTACCCTCGTGATAGGCCAGAGCTTCCATCTGATAGATCGGCATATCGCTCATATCGCGCAGGTTTGCGTAATAGATGCCGGGGCGTGATCCGTCTGCGGCCGGGCGCGAATAGAAGGCCTTGCCCGCCGACGCCTCGCGGAAGGGCTCCACCCGGCGCACTTCCAGTTCATGTTCGGGCAGGGTGATGAAGTATTCGGGCAGGCGCGCATTCATGCGCTCAATGACGGCGGTTGCCTGATCGAGATAGGCCTGACGGCCCTCATCGGTGTTGGGATAGTAGAATTGCGGATCTTCGCGCATGAAGACGAAGAATTCCTGCAAGCTGCCCTCGAAGCCGACCTCGTCCATGATGGCTTCCATCTCGCCATGGATGCGTTCGACATTGGCGAGGCCGAGATCATGGATTTCCTGCGCGGTCAGGTCGGTCGTGGTGAAATTGGCGAGCCGCGTGTTGTAATAGGTTTCGCCGTCTGGCAGGCGCCACACCCCGTCACCGGCGGCAGCCGTTTCGCGCTGGGCGGTCATGACGCCAACAAGGCGCTCATAGGGCGCCACCCAGCTCAACAGTGCTTCGCGGCCCTCATTGAGCAGGCGCACGCGCTCTTCAGGCGAGACATCCAGCTGATTGATATTGTGCTCGAAGCTTTCCCAGGTCGGGTTGGTGTCTGCATCGTCAAAGGGCGCACCGGAGACGACGTTCTGCGCTGTCTCGACGATGTAGTCGTACATCCAGCGCGGTGGCTGGATACCCATCTCGAAGCGCGCTTCGGCCTCATCGATGAGCGTGTTCATAACCTCGTCCACGCTGGCCGCGCGGCTGATCCAGGCTTCCGCTGTTTCGAGCGAATTGATGCGGTGGATGGTGGTCAGGAAGACCGGCACCATGGTGTGCAGGCCGCCCATCTGGTTGAAGACGTAGCCATGACGGCGATAGGGATAGCCCCGCGCCTCGTTTTCCTGACGATATTCGTAGAGGCGCCAGCTAAGCTGTGCAGACGAATCCAGCGCGTCAAAGTCGAAATTCTCGCGCATATGGGCGAGGCGCTGCTGGCCGATCTGGTAGCTTTCCTCGGCAAATTCATTGCTGAAATCGCCCCACTGGCCGTAATCCTCGTCAATAATGCCGCGATAGGCTTTCATCAGGGGCGCACGGTCGAGATCCTCCTGTTCGATCTCTTCGAACCAGGCGTTCAGGCGCTCGCTCTCACTCTGCTCGGCAGCCGCTTCTTGAACTGCGGCGCTGGCAAGGGCGGGCGCGGCGGCCATTGGCGCGGCGGCGAGCAGGGCGATAGCGGCGGCGCCGGACAGGCGCTGGCGAAGTGTATGTTTCATCGTGTGAATTCCCCGTTTGTTATGTCGTTTCCTGGCCCAGCCGTTTGAGCGGCGCGAGCGGTGTGAAATTGCCGTCGCGCTTTTCTGAACGAGCCGACATTGCCTCGACGATATCATGCGGATTCCAGATGGAAGCCTGCAGTGTCATCACATGTTCGAGACTGTCGGCGACGGAATGGTCGCGCGAATAGAGATGGGATTTCTTGATCCCGGCGATTGTCAGCGGCGGGCGGCTGGCAATGCGCGTCGCAACCGCATTCACATGGGCCTTCAAAGCCGCCGCGTCGGGCAACACGCCGTTAAGCAGCCCTAGCGCATAGGCGCGCTCTGGCTGCAGCGTCTCGCCCGTATAGGCCAGCTCCAGCGCGATGCCGGAAGGGATCAGGCGCGGCAGGCGTTGCAGCGTGCCGATATCGGCCATCATCCCGATATTGGTTTCCTCGATGCGCAGCCACGCATCCTTGGTCGCGTAGCGCAGATCACACGCCGTCACCATGTCCACCCCGCCGCCCACGCACGGCCCCTGCAGGGCGGCGATAACCGGAAAGCGCGCCCGCTCAAAGGCGGTGAAGGCATCCTGCAGGGCCAGCGCGGCATTCATGAAGGCTTCGCGCGCGGCCGCCGTATCGGTGGTCAGCGCGTTGGGGTCGGTAAAGACGGCGATATCCATGCCGGCGGTGAAGACCGGGCCTTCCGCATCGAGAATCAGCACCCGCGTCTCGCCCGCATCCGACAGGGCGTTGACCGCCTCGGGCAGCTCGCGCCAGAAGGCGGGTGTCATCGTGTTGCGCTTGTCAGGACGGTTCAGCGTCAGGCGGGCTATCGGGCCGTCTGATGACAAGGCAAAGCTGGAATAGGACATGGACGCGCTCCCGGTCACACAGTGAGAGCATCACTCTAGACCGGCAGACGCGCCACGCCAGTACCGCCTCCTGCACTTCGCGGCAGGAATGAAGGCTATTGGAGATAATCGAGCGGGTCCACCAGCGTGAAGCCCGGCGCCTCGCGGACATACTGGTCCAGCAGGTATTTATGCCCTGCGCCGTAGATGACGAGCACCCGCTCGCCCGGCTCGGCGATCTGCGCAATGCGGGCGAAAATCACCATGTTGCGCCCCCACCAGGCGGTCATCTGATGCGCACCCACCGGATCCTCGACCGTTCCGGCCTGCGCCAGCCAGAGGTACATCTGGTGGAAATCCAGCATCTCGGCAGAATTGGCATCGATCAGCCTTTCGCGGATCGTGCCATCGGCGCTGCGCGCGAAGAAGGCTTCGACCTCGCCAATCGTCTGCTGGAAGGCGTCAAGCAGGCGGGTCTGCCCGGCCGCTTCCGCCGCCGCCATCATGGCCGGGAAATCCATGCCGTTCTGGTAGTCCACCGCCCAGACCTGTTCGTGCCCGAGGCGAGCAGCCAGCCGCAGGCCCAGCTGGTCGCGCTCATTGACCGTCAATTCGGCCTCGCCAGCGCGCCAGGCGCGGTAGCGTTCATTGATCCAGTCTTCGTGTTCGGGTTCCAGTTCCACGATGATGCGGTCCGGACGGAACGCCTCGATCCGGTCGAGGATACCGGCGATTTCCTGCTGGCGCTGCGGGGAGAGGAAATCGTCCACCTCCGGGTTCACATAGTCGCGCCCGCCGCCGTCAAAATGGAATGTGCCCAATACCATGACCTGCGTCTCGGCGCCGGGTGTGGCGGGCTGGGCAAGGGCAGAACTGGCGCCAACAAGCGCGGCAAGCAGGCCCGTGAGGAGTTTCAGCATCAACGTGGTCCTTTTGAGTGAGTAGCGTGACGTCTGCACGGGATGCGCACGGGCGTCTTGCCGGATGCACGTCCGGTGCATTTTTTCCTGTCCGCACTCCTCACATTGCTCTTGTCCGGCTTTACCGGCTAAGAGCAGCGCCTGAAGACATTCGCTGCATCAGGAAGCCGTCAATGACCCAGCTTAACTCCAGGCTTGATCCCGCCTCCGACAGTTTCAAGGCCAATGCCGCCCGCATGGACGAGCTGGTCGCCGAGCTGAAAGCGCGCACTGCTGAAGCCGCGCTGGGCGGGCCGGAACGGGCGCGCGAAAAGCATCTGGCACGAGGAAAGCTCTTGCCACGAGAGCGCGTGCAGCGCCTGCTCGATCCCGGCACGCCCTTCCTGGAGATTGGCGCTCTGGCCGCCAACGGCATGTATGAGGGCGATGTCCACGGCGCGGGCATGATTGCCGGCATTGGCCGGGTGTCGGGCCGCGAAGTGATGATCGTGTGCAATGATGCCACGGTGAAGGGCGGCACTTATTATCCGCTAACGGTGAAGAAGCACCTTCGCGCACAGGAGATTGCCCGCGAGAACCGCCTGCCTTGCGTGTATCTGGTGGACTCTGGCGGCGCGAACCTGCCCTTCCAGGCCGATGTCTTCCCCGACCGGGAGCATTTCGGCCGCATCTTCTTCAATCAGGCAAACCTGTCCTCTGAAGGCATCGCGCAAGTGGCCGTAGTCATGGGATCATGCACGGCGGGCGGGGCCTATGTGCCCGCCATGAGCGACGAGACCATCATCGTGCGCAAGCAAGGCACCATCTTCCTTGGTGGTCCCCCGCTGGTGAAGGCGGCAACAGGCGAGGTGATCTCGGCAGAAGATCTGGGCGGCGCCGATGTCCATGCCCGCCGGTCCGGCGTTGTCGATCACTATGCCGCCAACGACGACCACGCCCTGCAGACCGCGCGGCGCATCGTGGCGGGGCTCAACACCGTCAAGCGCGTGGATATGGATCTGGCCGAGCCGGAAGCGCCTGCGCTGGACCCGGCGACGCTCAACGGCGTCATCCCGTCAGACGTGCGCACGCCCTATGATGTGCGCGAGGTGATCGCGCGCATCGTTGACGGCTCGCGCTTTGACGAGTTCAAGGCGCTCTATGGCGAAACGCTGGTGTGTGGCTTTGCCCGCCTGCACGGTATGCCGGTCGGCATTATTGCCAATAATGGCGTCATCTTCTCTGAAAGCGCGCTCAAAGGGGCGCATTTCATTGAGCTGTGCTGCCAGCGCGGCATTCCGCTTCTTTTCCTGCAGAACATTACTGGCTTCATGGTCGGCTCGAAATACGAGGCGGGCGGTATCGCCAAGGACGGGGCCAAGCTGGTCACCGCCGTGTCGTGTGCGCGCGTGCCGAAAATCACCGTGATCATTGGCGGCTCTTACGGGGCAGGCAATTACGGCATGTGCGGGCGCGCCTATGGCCCGCGCTTCCTGTTCATGTGGCCCAATGCGCGCATTTCCGTGATGGGCGGCGAGCAGGCCGCTAGCGTACTCGCCACCGTTAAGCGCGACGGTATGGAGCTGCGCGGCGAGGAATGGAGCGCAGACGACGAAGCCGCCTTCAAGGCCCCGATCCGCGAAAAATACGAGGAAGAGGGCTCGCCCTATTACTCCACTGCGCGCCTGTGGGATGATGGGGTGATCGCTCCGGACCAGACGCGCGACGTGGTGGGCCTTGCGCTCTCCGCCTGCCTCAACGCTCCAATCGAGAAGACGCGGTTTGGTGTGTTCAGGATGTAGGAGGGGCGAGGGGTGGAACGGAGACCCGGACCCCGGGCGCCCAAAGCCCCCATTAAATCTTCGTAGGAAAGCGCTCAAGCCGCTTTCCCGCCGCGCGCGCTGGGATAGGGTGCGGGCTATGAAACACAACCTGATCCGCTCCATCCCTCTCGTCGCTGCCCTCTTGGCTCTCGCTGCAGGATCTGCTCTGGCAGACGATGCGCCGCCGACTGCGGACCTGTTCCAGCGTGCCATCGAGGCCGTGGGCGCGCGTTCGCCAGAACCGGGCGCGGTGTGCGGTTATCGCGCCGAGCCGTCTTGGAGCGAGGGGCGCGCGTTCCGTTATGAGGCGGGAGCCGATACCACCGGCCAATGGCTTGGCGCTGAAGGCGAGGCGCTGGACGAGCGCCCTGAAGGTCTCCCCGAAGAGGGCGGTAATCTGATCACCGTCAGGCCTGAGCGCATTTTCGAGACCCGCGAGCCGGCACGCTTTGTGCGCTGGGAAGACGGGCTCGCCATTTACGAGCTGCGCCCCGTGCGTGTGCCGCTATCCGGCGGCGGGTTCAGCTTTGACATAGCCGACAACGTAATCGGCGAGGCGGCGATTGACCCGCAGGCCGGGCGGTTTGTTTACCGCACGATCCGCGCGCCAGAGAGCTTCCGTCCCAATATCACGGTGCGCATCCGCGAGTATGAGACCCGCATTGATTTTACGCCGGCCTGGCCGGACGGTCCGCTGGTGATCGCTCGAACGCGCTATGCCATTCTGGCTTCGGCGATGATGCAGACCTTCGATCTGGGCGGCGAGAACCATTATGGCGAATTCCAGCCCTGTGAAGGTGGATGACGGGCCTGATCTGCCTCATGGCGCGGGCCGCCGCCTGGGTCTAATATCCCTATTCATATTAGGGAAAAGTACTCATGATGCGCTCAATCCTTCTGGTAAACGGACACCCCGATCCCTCCAGGGAGCGGTTCTGCCACGCCTTGTGCAATGCCTATCAGGAGGGTGCGCACGAGGGCGGCAATTCGGTTTCGCGCGTGGATATCGGCGCGCTTGATTTCGGCTTTCTGGAAAATGCGCAAGCCTTCGCCACGCCGCCGCCAACCGCTATCGCTGCCGTGCAGGCCACGCTGTCGCGCGCCGAGCACATGGTGCTGGTCCACCCGCTTTGGCTCGGAACGCTGCCAGCGCGTACCAAGGCATTTCTCGAGCATCTGGCGCGCAATGATTTCCTCGTGAAAACGGACGTGAAAGGCCTGTGGCCGGCCAAGCGTATGCGCGGCAAATCGGCCCGCATCGTGATGACAATGGGCATGCCAGGATTTGCCTATAACATCTTCTACCGGGCCCATTCCCTGAAGGCGCTTGAGGCAGGCGTTTTCCAGATGGCGGGGTTCAAGCCGGTGCGGCACACGATTTTCGGCGCCATCGATCTCTCCGCCGAAAGCCGTCAGCGCATGCTGGCGAAAATGCGTGCTTTGGGCCGCGCCGGAAAATAGCGCTAGCGGCACGACGGCCAGCTTTCGCTTGCCATGGGCAACCATCTCCGGTTTGGTGCGTTAACCAAATCCAAGCGAAGCTGGGGGGCAATTTTCATGGAAACACTTCAACCCGTACTGGACTTTTTCCGCCAGGGGTTCAGCGAAGTTAACGGGGTCCAGGGTCTGATCATCGCTCTGGTCGCCGCGCTCTTGCTGCCATCATGGGGGCGGCTGATCGTCTTTGTGGTAGGCGCGACACTGGTACATTTGCTGGTCGATGTGCTGCTGCCCGTGCTGGCCAATAATGCCGCCCTGCGGCTGCCGGACGTCCTGTCGATGCCATTCTGGCGCTATGTGGCGGTTTTGCTGGCCGGGTATCTTATCGTGATCAGCCTGCTCGCACTGCTCAAGCGATTGATCCTTAGACGGTAGGATTGCTGCGTCTGCAACATGTGTATCGGGCGCTCAACCCGCCCGTGCAGGGTGTGATTTTGTTTGCTTTTTGGTAAGAAATTGGCACGGTTGCCAACGGGACTGCCCGTTCGGGCTGGCGAATGAGGGGAAATGCAATGGAAATTCTTGATACAGTATGGGGCTATCTTGAGCCTGTATGGGCTTGGCTGCGTGCCGGGCTGGATATGCACGGGCCGGGTAACTGGACCGAGCTTGGCATCCAGATGGGCGTTATTGCTGTTGTCATGGCGCTGATGATGCAAAGTTTTGGTGCCATTCTGATTTTCACGGTGGTGGGGATTATTATCCACGTTGTGGTTGATCAGGTGCTGCCGATGGTGCGTGACGGCGCGGCATTCTCCATGCCGCCTGTGTCCGACATGAGCTACTGGCAATATGTGGCGTTCCTCGGTGTGGCGTATTTTGCCGCGCTGATCGTGCTGTTCATTGTCAAAAGCCTGATCTTCCGCCGCTAGGCGGGCCGGGCTGTAACAGGGTAGAGGGCGCTGATCGGGGGATCGGCGACTTTTATCTGTAGGTTTTGTGAGCTGCCCCGGCCGTCTGGCCGGGGCGCTTTGCTTTGCGGCTTGCGGTGGATTAATGATGGCGCAGCCAGCGCGATTGACGCGCCCCTGTCCAAGGAGTCTCCCCCATGAGCCAGAGCGATGTCCTTTTGTCCGTGACGCCCGGCGGCACTGCGGTCATCACGCTGAACCGGCCTGAAAAGCATAACGCGTTCAACGCCGATGTGATTGCCGCGCTGTCGGACATGTTCGAGACGCTGCGCGCCAATACCGATGAGGTGCGCCTGGTGGTTCTGCGCGGGGCGGGCGCCAGCTTCTCGGCCGGCGCCGACCTGGAGTGGATGAAGGCGGCTGCCGACTGGACCCATGAGGACAATGAGGAAGATGCGCTGGGGCTGGCGCGCATGCTGCGGCGCCTGCATGATTTGCCTCAGCTGACTGTCGCTCTGGTGCAGGGCGCGGCGATGGGGGGCGGGGCCGGACTGGTCGCGGCCTGTGATGTCGCAATCGCCGCAAAGGATGCGAAGTTTCGCTTTTCAGAGGTGCGCCTGGGCCTGACGCCAGCCACCATTTCGCCGTTCGTGGTGCGTGCCATCGGTCCGCGCTGGGCAAAGGCGCTGTTTGCCACCGGCGAAGGCTTTGACGGTGAGTTCGCCCATAAAATCGGCCTGGTTCAGTATGTCGTGGCCAGCGCGGATGATCTTGATGACATGCTGGAAGAGGTCGCAAAGCTGGCCTTTGCCGCTGCGCCGGGAGCGGTTGCCGCCGCCAAGGCGCTCGTCGATGACGTGGCGGGGCAGGAGATTGATGACCGGCTCGGTAAGCACACGGCCAAACTGATCGCCGACCGGCGCGCCAGCGAAGAAGGCCGTGAGGGGCTTGCCGCTTTCCTTGAAAAGCGCAAGCCCGCGTGGGTGAAATAGTCCCGCGCCGGTCCGGTCCATGCTTACATTGCGCCAGCTTGAAGCGGCATTTCACCGGCACCGCGAAGATTTGCGTGCCCGCCTCATCCGGGGGCGGTGGAGCGGGTATGCGTTCGAGTTTCTCGCCTTTGGCATCAAGCAGGGCTGGGCGTGCCTGTTCGGCGCGCTGATGCTGCTGGTCTTGCTGGCGAGCTTCCTGTTCTACCCGGCCGATGCCGCCCTCGCGCGCTATGATCTCATCACCATCGCGGCCATCCTCATCCAGATCGCCATGCTGGCCTTCGGGCTTGAAACGCTGGAGGAGGCGAAAGTCATCGCCGTCTTCCATGTCGTCGGCACGGTGATGGAAATTTTCAAGGTTGCGATGGGGTCTTGGATATATCCGGAGGCAGGGCAGGCCGTTCTGGTGATTGCTGGCGTGCCGCTGTTTTCCGGCTTCATGTATGCCGCGGTCGGCAGCTATCTGGCGCGGGTCTGGCGGTTGTTTGATTTTCGCTATGACCGCTTTCCGCCCTTGTGGATGCAGGGGCTGCTGGCACTGGCGGTCTATGTGAATTTCTTCACTCACCATTTCACGATCGATATCCGGCTTGGCCTGTTTATCGCCAGCGCGCTGATCTACGGCCCATGCATAATCTGGTTTCGGCCTGACCGGGCGCATCGCTGCATGCCATTGCTGTTAGGGCTGGTGCTCGTCGCGCTGTTCATCTGGTTTGCCGAGAATATCGGCACGTTCGCGCGCGCCTGGGCCTATCCGGGGCAGGAGATGGGCTGGCACATGGTCTCACTCGCCAAGCTGGGTTCATGGTATTTGCTGATGATTATCAGTTTTGTTCTGGTGGCCGCTGTGCATCGGGCCGCCGGAGCACGCTTGCGCGTACCGCGCTGATCGCCCACAACGCCGCGACAGACCCGATCAGAAAATTAAGGGGCCCGCCCATGATCAAGAAGCTTCTCATCGCCAATCGCGGGGAAATCGCCTGCCGGGTTATCCGTTCAGCGCGCCAGATGGGCATAGCCACGGTCGCGGTCTATTCGGACGCCGATGCGAAGGCCGTCCATGTCAAAATGGCCGATGAGGCGGTGCATATCGGCCCGTCCCCGGCGCGCGAGAGCTATCTGGTCGCTGACCGGATCATCAAGGCCGCCAAGGATACTGGGGCCGATGCGATTCACCCCGGCTATGGCTTCCTGTCAGAGAATGCCGGCTTTGCGAGGGAATGCGCGAAGAACGGCATCATCTTTGTCGGCCCAAGCCCGGAAGCCATTGAGGCCATGGGTCTGAAAGACCGTGCCAAGGCGCTGATGGAAAAGGCGGGCGTGCCGGTCACGCCGGGCTATCACGGCAACAATCAGGACCCGGCGTTTCTTCAGAAGCAGGCTGATGAGATTGGCTATCCGGTCCTGATCAAGGCGGTGGCTGGTGGTGGCGGCAAGGGTATGCGCAAGGTGGAGAAATCGGCCGATTTCTCCGCCGCTCTGGACAGCTGCAAGCGCGAGGCGGCCTCCAGCTTCGGCGATGAGAATGTGCTGATCGAGAAGTACATTCTGAGCCCGCGCCATATCGAGGTGCAGGTGTTTGGCGATAGCCACGGCCAGGTCATCCATCTGTTCGAGCGTGACTGCTCGCTTCAGCGCCGCCACCAGAAAGTGCTGGAGGAGGCCCCTGCGCCCGGCATGACTGAGGACGTGCGCGAGGCGATGTGTTCGGCTGCCGTGCGTGCGGCGCAGGCGGTGAACTATGCCGGTGCCGGCACAGTGGAATTCATCGTCGATGGCAGTGGCGCGCTGCGCACGGACGGGTTCTATTTCATGGAGATGAATACCCGCCTGCAGGTGGAACACCCGGTCACCGAGATGGTGACCGGCCTTGATCTGGTGCGCCTGCAGCTTGAAGTCGCCGCCGGCGGGAAGGTGCCTTCGCAGGACGAGATCACGCTTGCCGGTCATGCCATCGAGGCGCGGCTTTACGCCGAGGATCCCGTGACCGGATTCCTGCCCTCCACCGGCGTGCTGGAGCGTCTCGACCTGCCTCAGGACCGCGAGGGTGTGCGCGTCGATTCCGGCGTGGAGCAGGGCGGCGAAGTGACCATGTTCTACGATCCGATGATCGCCAAGATCATCGCCCATGGCGGCGACCGCGATGAGGCCATCGAGCGCCTTGTCGACGCAATAGACAGCGATGTCGGCGTCTGGCCGGTGCGCACCAATGCAGGCTTCTTGCGCCGCGCGCTGGCCCATCCTGATTTTGGCGCGGGCGAGGTCTATACCGGCTTCATCGAAAAGCATCTTGATACGCTGGTGCCGCCGGGCCTGCGTGCCTTCCATTATGCGGTGGCCGCTCTGGTTCGCTCCGGGGCGGGAGGCGGCGCTGATCCGTGGGACTCCCTGACCGGCTTCCGGCTGAACGCCGCGCCGCGCGTGGAGTATGGCTTTGATGCGGGCGGGGAGCGCCTGTCTGTATGTCTGGCTGAAGGCGGCGTCACGGTGAACGGCGAGCATATTCAGCTTGCCGATGTACAGGGCTATCTGGGCGGCGAGGGCGGTGTTGTGGAATTTGTCCACGATGATGAGACCCTGCTGGCGGGTGTGGAGCATCATCGCGATGGTTTGCTCGTTACCCTCCAGGGACAGGCGGTGCTGGCCGGCGATCATGATGCGGCGGTTGATGCCGATGCGTTGGCAGGCGGGGACGCTATCAAGGCACCCATGCCCGGCAAGATGCTCAGCGTGTCGGTGAAGGCTGGTGATGCCGTGACCAAGGGCCAGACCCTTGCCGTCATGGAGGCGATGAAGATGGAAATGGCCCTGACCGCCCCGCGCGACGGGTTGATCGAAGCAGTCAACGCCGCCGAAGGCCAGCAGGTCAATGAAGGCGATGTGCTGGTCGCGCTTGCCGAGGAAGCGGCGTGATTTTTTAGTGCCGCAACGCATCCGCGTTGCGATATTCCCTGCGGTTCTTTTTTTATGCTCCGCACATCCGTGCGTCGCTGCGGGCAAAAGTGCCCGGCGCGCGGTCGCGCTTGCGGGCCGCTTTGCGGCCCGAGAGGCCAAAGGCCGCCCGCGACTATTCGCGGAACATCGCAACGCGGATGCGTTGCGAAGCTAAAAACTGGCACGTCCCTCGCATGGTGAACGCCCGATCCCCTCACGCTGTCCCGCAAATGGACAGCAACAGAGCAAAGGTTTGGGCCATGGACGTTCTGGCAGACTGGACTGATCAGACCCGCAGCGATTTTCGCTCCGCGATTACGCGTACCACCCACAATCTCCATACTTCTCCGCTTTTCAGCGAAGAGGCTGTCGAGCGGCTGATCGAGATACACCCGCGCGAATACGCCGATTTTGGCACCATGGACGAGACCGGCTCACGCACATCATGGAAAACGGGCGATCCGGGCAAGCTCACCGGCGCGGAGCTGATCCGGGCGGTAAAATCGGGCCGGCTCTGGATAAACTTGCGCAATCTGTTTGGTATCCATGATGAATACCGCGCCCTTCTGGACCAGATGTTCGAGGAGCTGCGCGACGAAAATCCCGGCTTCCACCCGGTGCGCATTCTGGGCGGGCTGCTGGTGTCCTCCCCGCAGGCGAAGGTCCCGTTCCACATGGACCGCACCGATACCATGCTGTGGCATATCAGCGGCAAGAAGCGCGTTTTCGTCTATCCGCACCATGACGAGGTAGCAACCGATTCCGAGCGCGAGGAAGTGCTGCTGCACGCTTTCAATGACGAGCTGATCCACCGGCCCGAAGCGGAGCCGCACGCTCTGGTCTTTGACCTGGAGCCGGGCGCGATGATCTGCTGGCCGCTGCACACCCCCCACCGGGTGGAAAATATGGGCACGCTGAACATTTCGCTGGCCACCGAATACACGACGCCCGAAGCGCGCCAGCTCAACAACGCGATGTATTTCAATGGCGTGATGCGCCGCCGTTTCGGCTGGCAGCCGCCCCGGATTGCCGAGACGCGCGGTTTCAACCGTCAGGCCCGCTATTTTGCCGGCGCACTGATGCGCAAGGCAGGCATCAGCGTGCCGGTGGAGACGCCGCACGAGGGCGGATACCGCTTCGAAGTCGATCCCGACGCGCCGCTGGGCGTGCGCGCCTGATGCCGGCGGCAACACGCAGCCGCGTGGCCCCGCCACTGCTCAACTGGAGCGAGGACCATCGCATCGAATTTGCCCGGGGCGTGATCAGCGCCCGGCATCAGCTCGCGCGTCTGCCTCTGTTTGACGATGCGGCGCTAGCGGCCATGCTGGACCGGCACGACCGGGCCAATCTGGATGTCTGCACAATGGGCCGCGATCCGGCCGAGCGCTCCAGCTGGCGCGATGTGCCGGTCTGCCGCCATCTGCCGGGACACCACCTTGTCGAGGCAGTGCGTCAGACCCGCCTTTGGGTGCATGCGCGCCATGCTCTGGATGCTGACACGGAGTTGAAGCCCGTTTTCGCCGCGATGATGGAGCAGTTGCGCCATCTCAACCCTGGCTGGGCTCCCTTGCGCGCCTATGGCGGTGTGGTCATCGCGTCGCCGGGCGCGCAGGTCTTCCTGCACTCGGATATCTCCGAAACCATGATGTTCCAGGTGCGTGGCAGCCAGCAGGTATTCGTCTATCCGCCGCGTGATCCCTGGGTCAGCGATCGCGCGCTCGAAGGTGTACTTTTGGGTGAGGCGGGCGAGGACCTGCCCTACGACCCCTCATGGGATTCTGAGGCGGCGAGCATCGCCATGGAGCGCGGCAGCTTTGGCGCCTGGCCGCTGCACGCGCCGCACCGGATCAGCTTTGGAAACGAGGTGTCGGTGACACTTGTGCTGGAAGTGGTGACGCAGGAATCCCTGCTGAAAAATGGCGTGCTGCATGCCAATGGCCTGATGCGCCGGGCGGGGTTCAATCCCAGAAATGCTAATACAAGCGGGCTTGGCGCTGCGGTGAAGCTGGCCATCTCGCGAGCAGCCAAGACCGCCAGCGCCATACGCAGCCGGCGAACGGGAAGCGAAGCGCCTGACATGTCGCTCGCCACTACGCTGGAGCATGCCTGAACGCTGCATCTGACGGGCAAGGCGCCTTTGACCAAAGCAGGGTTTCGTCCTAGCTCATCAACCTATGAGCCTTAACCTCATCAAGCTGTGCGTCGGTGCCGATACCATTGAGGACCTTGAAGCCTGGCGCGCAAAAATCGCACCCGGTGACAAGCCGATGCATCACGTCACCCGGATGAGCCCGAAGCGCGCCGATGAGCTGCTTGATGGCGGTTCGCTCTACTGGGTCATCAAGCGCGTCATTCAGGTGCGCCAGCGCATTATCGGGCTGGAAGAGGTGACCGGCAGCGACGGCATTTCGCGTTGCTGCATCTGCCTGGACCGCGAACTTGTCCGCACCGCGCCGCGCCCGAAAAAGCCGTTTCAGGGCTGGCGTTATCTGACCATGGCCGACGCGCCTCCAGACCTTTCATCGCCAGCCTCTGGCGGCGAGGACCTGCCTGATGATCTGCGCGCCAAGCTGATCGAAATGGGGGCGTGGTAGGGATTTTCTCGCGTTTCACCGGCGCAAGTCGGTGCCCAACCCGTTTTCGGTTCCGCAACGCATCCGTTGCGATATTCCGCGAAAAGTCGCGGGCGCGCGTTCGCGCTTGCAGGCCGCAAAGCGGCCTATTGGGTTCGAGCGCCCACAACCACCTACCCCCGCCGCGCCGGATTTGCGGCGACATTGTCGATCAGGCGTGTCTTGCCGACACGTATCGCGGCCAGTACGCGCGCAGGCCGGTCCAGCAGCCCGTTGCCGGTCTCTTCCAGAGTGTCTGCATCGCGCACCTCGATATAGTCCACCGCGTCGAACACGCTTGAGGCCAGAATGCGGGCGTGCTCGAGCGCTCGGGCTGCCGGTTCTCCATCTTCCAGCGCGTGGGCGAGATCGCGCAGGATCACGTTCAGGCGTCCGGCGCGCATGCGCTCGGTGGGCGATAGATAGACATTGCGCGAGGACAGGGCGAGCCCGTCCGCCTCTCGGCTTGTCTCTACGCCGAGCACTTTCACCGGCAAGGCCAGATCGCTGACCAGGCGCCGGATGACCATGAGTTGCTGATAATCCTTCTCCCCGAAGACGGCGATATCAGGCCGGACCTGTCCGAGCAGACGTGCCACGACAGTGGCAACACCTGCAAAGAAGTGCGGGCGCGCATCGCTCTCAAGGCCGATGGCCGGACCTTCGACGGTCACGGCGGTAGCAAAGCCGTCCGGATAGACCTCGTCTACGTCCGGCGCGTAAAGCAGGTGGCACCCGGCTGCAGCGAGAAGCGCCGAATCCGCTTCCAACGTGCGTGGGTAGGTGCCCAGATCCTCATGGGCGGCAAACTGTGACGGGTTGACGAAAATGCTCGTCACCACGCGGTCGCACACTTCCATCGCCTTGAGAACCAGTGCGATGTGCCCTTCATGCAGCGCGCCCATGGTTGGCACGAAGCCGATAGTGTGGCCGCCGGCGCGCCATTGGCTCACCTCGCGCGCGAGCGCTTCCGCTGTATGAACGGCAGGGCAGTGCAGGGCAGGCAACATGGGGCGGCTCTCCGGGGCAGGGGGGGAAGCTAGACGGAGCAACATGCTGGAGGCAAGACGCCGACTCGGCACAGATTGCGCTTACGATGATCAAGCTGCTTCTTCCTCTCCTTTGTGCCCTTGCGCTGGGCGCTTGCAGCCTCACTGGCAGTGGCGTGCGTGCGGCCACTCCGGATGCGCAGCAGGCGGCCCGTCTGGCCGCCACGCTGACGCAGGCCGCGCGCAATGGCGATCCCGTGCTGGAGCATGTGACGGTCGAGATGACTGCCCTGGAAGCCGCGATTGCGCGCGGGGTGCCGGCGGATGCCGATCAATCGTCAGAGCCGGACGCGGCCGCGCACGCGCTGGCTGAGCCTCCGGCCGCTCAATCCATGATCAGCCTGATGCATGCCATCCATCTGGCTTCATACCGTGAGGAACGGCATCTGGCTGATGGCTGGCGCGCCTTGCAGGGGCAGCACGCGGCACTAGGTGGATTACAGGCGCGCTATGTGGAAGCCGATCTGGGCGAACGCGGCGTCTATCTGCGTTTGCTGGCCGGTCCGTTTGATACTGCAGAGGATGCCGTGCGGGCCTGCCGCACCATACAGGCATCGCAGGACTGGTGCGCGGTGACGGCATTTGACGGGCGGCCGGTGCTGCCCTAGGCGCTAGCTCTGGTACGTATTCACTGACTGCCTGTAACAAGGCGTTTGCGAGCGCGCCGGTCATGGTTATCTGTGTAACACGGCAAGTTGCTTCGGAACCGCCAAGGTCATGACCTCACCGCCCACCCTGCGTGTGCTACATACAATCGCGCCGCAAACTCCGCGCGCTGGCGCGCGGGAAGCGCACGTCATTGTGGTGGGCAATGAAAAGGGCGGGGCGGGCAAATCCACCGTCGCCATCCATCTGGCTATCGCCCTGATGCGCATGGGCCAGATGGTGACGGCCATTGATCTGGACCTGCGCCAGGCGTCCTTCACCCGTCATCTGGAAAACCGGACCCGCTGGGCGAACACGCGCGGCGTGGACCTTCCCATTCCTGACCAGGTTGTCCTGCGAACCAGCTCTTCGCGGAATATGGACGCTGTGGAGGCCGAAGAACGTTCGAGCTGGGAACGCGAGCTGGCGAGCCTGAAGGCGCGGTGTGATTTCATCGTTGTCGATGCGCCCGGCCACGACACGCACTATTCGCGCCTGGCCCATTCCAGCGCCGACACCATCATCACGCCGGTCAATGACAGCTTTGTCGATTTCGACCTTCTGGCCGATGTCGACCCGGAAACCTTCGAGGTTGGCCGGCCCAGCGTCTATTCGGAAATGGTCTGGAATTGCCGCAAGCAGCGCGTCGCGCGAGACAAGAAGCCCATTGACTGGGTGGTGATGCGAAACCGCGTCTCCACGCTTGACGCACGCAATACGCGCCGGGTTGCCGATGGCTTGCGCAAGCTGTCAGAGCGGATCGGATTTCGTATCGCGCCCGGCTTTTCAGAGCGGGTCATCTACCGTGAACTTTTCCCGGTTGGCCTGACCTTGCTGGATCTGACCGAGAGCGGGTCAGCCATCCCCTTCACGATGAGCCATGTCGCCGCGCGTCAGGAATTGCGCGATCTGCTGATCGTGCTCAAACTGCCCGCTCTGGCGGGAAAGCCCTTCCCCTTCTGATGGCAGCAGAATGAGCCTACTTTTCGGTGTTATGATTGCGCTGGGCGCGATGGTGGTGCTGGCCTGGCTGTTTGCCAAGGCCAGGCCGTCTTCGATTGTGAAGATCGCGCGCTCCGTTGCGGCGGTCGCCGTGGTCCTGCTGGGTATTTTGATGACCGTGCGTGGCATGGGCATATTGGGTGTGCCGATGGTGCTGGCCGGTGTCGGTTTTCTGCTCACCGGCACATGGCAAGGCCGTCCGGGACTGGGTGGTGGCGGGCAGGGCGGAAATGGGCGCGCCCAAAGCCAGTCACCGCAAAGCGAGAGCATGAGCATTGCCGAGGCGCGTGCCACGCTGGGCGTCGAGCCCGGCGCCAGCCATGACGACATTCAGCGCGCCTATCGCGAGATGATGAAGAAAGTCCATCCCGATACGGGCGGCAGCGGCGCACTCGCCCGCCGTGTGCAGATGGCGCGCGATCTGTTGCTGGACGATTAGTTCTCAGCCTTGGCAGTTCGGGCTTATTTGTCTTGTTTGTTGACGCAGACCGCTTTCAACTCGCGGTGTAGAAAATCAAATACCATCTTTATGCGCCGGCTGGTCTTCAGCTCGCGATGGGTGACCAGCCACATAGAGCGAGCCATGTTGAAGTCGGGCAGAACCCGCTCCAGACCCGCTTCCGCATCGCCGATCATCTCCAGCGTTGTCACGATGCCGGCGCCGCTTTTTGCCAGCTCCCACTGCACAAGGTGGCTTTCCGCGCGAACCGGGAAGTTGCGCGGTGTCAGATTGAAACCGAGATCGTTGAGATGCTTGCGGTAAACGCTCGTATCATCGAAGTCGATGAAATCAGCCCTGCACAGATCGGCTTTGGTTTGCGGGCACCCTATCTTTGCAAGGTAGCCGGGCGAGGCGTAGAACCCGCTCGCCAGATCACCCACTTTTTCGGCGATCAGGTCGGGCTGTGCCAGCTTCAGGTCAGGCTCCAGCTGCTTAAAACTGCGAAAGGCGATATCGGCTTCCCGGCGCCGTAAGTCGCTTGTGCTGTTGGACGCGACAATCTCGATCTCGATGCCGGGCTCTCGCATGCGCAATGTTTCGATGATTGGCGGCAGGACCCGCCCTGCGAATATCTCGCCGACGGAAATACAAACAGGTCCTTCGAGCGATTGAGATTGTCCCGACGCGGTCAATGAGGCGCGGGCTGCAGCTTCGTACATGGCGCGTGCGTGCTCGATCAGCTCCAGCCCGCCGGGCGTCAGTTCCAGCCTCGCGCCGACGCGTTCGAACAATACCAGGCCAAGCTCGTCTTCTAGCGCCGAGACCTGCCGCCCCACCGTGGGCTGTGAGCTGTTCAGTGCGCGGGCGGCGGCCGACAAGGACCCTTCTTCAGCAGTCGCCATAAAGGCCCGCATTCGGTTCCAGTCGAATCTGACAGATTTCCAGTCCATTCGATATTGAATGGCATATATTCAAAAATTGTCAATTTACATACATATGAGAATGGATACGGTAGAGACTGAATGTTCCCCTAGTGGACAGAAGAAAGGTTGGTCTTGTGAATAATAAAACCAGATCGTCAATCGAAAAATTCCGCGTAGCGGCGCCGGTAAAGATGTCGTTGCTGTGGGCATCTTTGATGTCGTTATATATATACAATGACTATCTTCTGTTTTTCATACCTGGGCAAATTGAAGGCATGAGCGCCGGCTCAATGGGACCGTTTGGCCAGGTGACAGAACTGAAACTGCTCGCTGTCGCAGCCTTTCTGGCCGTTCCGGCGAGCATGATCTTTTTAACCACGGTCCTGCCGTCGAAGGCTTCTCGATGGTTGAATATGGTAATTGGGCCACTCCACGGCATACCCAACGCGTTAACGCTTCTACCTATGTTCGCGGCACCGCTCTTTTTTAAGTTCATTGTGGGAATCGAGCTTTTAATAACGCTACTCATCGTCTGGACCGCTGTGCGTTGGCCAAGGCAAGCCCTTGCAGTCACCGATAGCTGACTATGCGTTCCGTGGTGTTCAAGCCGGGTGCTACGCGCCCTGATTGACCGCGAAGCAGGCTTCACCCAGACGGGCAAGGTCAGAGCAGACCTGACGGGCCGTGGCCGGGTCGATCGCCTCAAAGCGGGCCCGCCATAGCGAGCCGGTACCGCGCACAACCTCTTCTGTAACGGGTGATGCGCCCGACAGGGCGGGAGCAAGGCCCAGCACTGTTTCTAGCCGGGCCTGCGCGACCGCGCGCGATCCGAACGCGCCCACTTGTACGGCCCATCCGCCCGCTGGCTGGCTGGCGGCAGGCATTGCGGAGGGCGCAGCGGGCTGTGAGGGTGCCGTTGCGGAGTCAAACCGCACCCGGTCACTTTCCGTTTCCCCCGCCGGCCGGTGGAGGTCTGGCAGGTCCTCGATTACCACACGCACAGGCGGGGGGCTTTCGCCGGATCCTTCACTGGCCGAACCCATGGCCGTCGGTCCGGGCATGCCGGAGAGTTCAGCGGTCAGGATCTCCTGCTCACGGATCGGGTTAAGGCGCGGGGCGTTGAGGCTGGCGAGGATAAGTCCGTCACGCCGGGCATCCAGCGTGGAGAACGCGGCCTCGACCAGTTCGGTCGCGTGGGCGTCCCGTACCGGGCCGGTCGCTCCGCCCATCACCACGGTAACGAGGCGCCGGCCTTCGCGTTCTGCCGTAACGGCGATATTGAAGCCGGAGGCGCGGATATAGCCGGTCTTCAGCCCGTCCACACCGCGCACCCGCCCCACCAGCGAGTTATGGGTAGTGTAGGTGCGACCTGAATAGCTGAAGCTGCGTTCGGTGAAATAGGGGAAGTATTGCGGGAAATCGCGGTGCAGGGCGTGCGCCAGCCGGGCCATGTCACGCGCGGTGGTGCGCTGGGCGGCATCGGGCAGGCCGGACGCATTGCGAAAAACGGTAGCAGTGAGGCCAAGTTCCACGGCCCGGTCGGTCATCGCCTCGGCGAAGGCCGCCTCGCTGCCCGACAGATGCTCGGCGACCATGACGGCCACGTCATTGGCGCTGCGGATGACGAGGGCGCGGATCGCGGTCTCGGTATTGATCGTGTTGCCGGCAGGCACGCCGAGCTTTGATGGCGGCCTGGACGCGGCTTCTGCCGACATGGTGAGCGGTGTGGCAAGGGTCAGCTCGCCGCGCTCGAGCGCCTCGAACAGCATGTAGAGCGTCATCATCTTGGTAAGCGATGCCGGATAGCGCGAGGCGTCAGGCCGGCGCGCGTGAAGCACCTCGCCCGTTTCCATGTCGGCTACGAAGGCAGCGTAGCGCTCCTGCGCGACGGCAGGTGCTCCTGCCGCGAAAACGGCAAGCGCTAAAACCACGAAACAGGCGGTCAGAAATCGGAATGTCATAGGCCCGGAGGATCACAGCAATGCGTTGAGGGTGCGTTAACCGCCTCGCATCACTGAAAAATTGTGCGCTGCACAAATTATTCTTGACTTCGCAAGCCTGATTCCACATATTTGCTGCAGTTGCGAACTAGAAAGCAGGAGCCAGACTCATGCCGACCGACGCCAAAAATACCGCCGCCCAAGCCGCCACCACGGACGAACAGCCCGTAGTGACGAAGGCGACCGAAGGCGTTGCCGAAGCCAAGGCGCCTGCCGAGAAAGCCAAATCGACTGCCAAACCAGCCGCTGCATCTGCGAAGGCATCTGCGCCGGCCTCAAAGAAACCCGCGCCCCGCAAACCCTCCGCTCCCCGCAAGTTCACGGGCGCCTCCAAAGGAGACACCATCATGGCCGTTGCCAAAAAAGACCTCGCCAAAGAAACCTTTGAAACCTTCACCTCGGCTTCCAACGACGCCGTGAAAGAAGGCATCGAAAAGTCGATGACCGCGATGAACGAATTCAGCGCGTTCCACAAGAACTCCGTCGAAGCCGTGATCGCCTCTGCGACCACGACCTCGAAAGGCTTTGAAGAGCTGAACGCTCTGGCCGCCGGTTACGCCAAAAAGTCCATGGAAGACGGCATGGTTGCCGCCAAGTCGCTGGCTTCGGCCAAGTCGGTTCAGGAAGTGATCGAGATCCATTCCGATTACACCAAATCCTCGCTCGAAGCCTATCTCGCCGAAGTGAACAAGGTCTCTGACCATGTTTCCTCGATGATGAAAGACTCCCTGAAGCCGCTCAACGAGCGCTTCGCGGCAGCCGTCGAGCTGATGCAATCCCAGCGCTAGAATTACAGCGCTGACACAAGTTTCCGGCCAGGCGAGGGCTTCAATCCTTCGCCGCTGGTGACAAGTCCTCCCTGACTGGCCCGGCTTTGCCGGGCCATTTTTTTTGGTCAAGACGTCTGGCCCGGCCCTGTGCCGGGCCATTTTCTTGGGCCATTTTTGCGGGTTTTCGTTATCGAGCCAGTGAAGCGATAGTCGGCCTAGAACTCAAAGCGTTCGAGTACAGCCTGGCCATCGCGGACACCGATTTCTATGACGGCTTGTCTGGAGTTATCGGACGGATGTTGAATTGTGTAGATGGCGCGCACAAGATCAGCGACAACCACACCCTGTCTCGTAAAGGCGCGGGCTTCCGTCACCTGCAAGGCAAAAACCATTTCATTTTCTCTAGTGCCGCACGAAGTGGTAATGTTGCTCGTGCAGTAAGCGGTGTAAAATTCTTCTGCTGTCTCGGGCGCCATATCGAAGCGAAACAAGCCACCCTCAGGGCTAGCGATCTCTATTTCGAAGCGACGCAATCCAAATTCCCAGCCACCGCGGCCATCGTATCTATAACCTCCTGCCGACATCCCAATCGGAATTTGGTTGTTGTCAAAATCATAGTTTCTGATGCTGGCGCTCACAGTAAGCATTATGAGATCATCTGGATTATAAGCGTCGACAAGCTCACGTAATTCTGCTTCAGCCTGCGGAAGTTCACGGCGAAGCGCGAACTGGTCATTTCTCACCTCAGCGTATACGTCTGGTTTGTAGTGTTCGAGATACCTTAAAGCCGCATTCTCAACGTTCTCGATGCCAGCGTAATGCAAATAGGCAATCATCTCCGGCGGGGGCACACGCTGTGATTGCTCGGTCTCGCATTCGCGCCCTTCCCGGCGCGCTTGCAGGCAATCGTAAATTTCGCCGGAATTGAACCACTGCGCGTACGCGGGTGCGTCTAACGCAATAATCATCGCAGCCACTATCGAGAGCGCGCATGCTGAATTCAGCTTGTTGTTGAGCATGATATTCTCCTCCTCAAACCAAAAAAATAATTTCCGATAATGACTGCCTAAACAACAAAAAATTCGTGATCTGGTTAAATTTTAAAAATCTGATACAAAACTGTCATTTTTTTAATAGAGGTATTCATTTGGATCCGTGAATTTTCAAATCATGACGTTTTGGGTTGTGTGCATGCCATTTCTTATGTGCTGGCCGACTCTCGCGGCGTTAACTCTGCAGCGTCTGCCGCTGAATGCGCTGGAAAGATGTATTTGAAGTCTTCTGCATCGGTTTGGGCGGGCCGCAGACGGGCGGCTGGTTCCACTTTGCAATCTGCCGGTCGAAGGGCTCGCCTTTGAACCGGATTACATCACTCTCAGCGCGCCCACTTATCATTCCAGAAGTCCGGAGGGCCATCTGGTACCGGTCACTAACGGAGAGCTGAGCTCCGGCTCTGCAGATTTGCTGGGCGCGGAATGATAAGGTAAGTGGCGTGACAGATGTTGAGCGGCCAAGTCGAGCACAATGCAGCCATACGCCCCGCCATCCCGATTTGCCGCTATCAGGAATCATCAAAACGTGTAATACACAATATTGATAGGGGCAGGCATTGCATGCCTGCTGACGGCGCGGGCCAAATAATTGGTCTCAATTTCGAAAAAAGTGTCAGGCATATATATTTTGACTGTACGTGAGTGCGGTCTGCTAGCCTGCCGCCCGGTTTTTTCGATAGCGGTTTTTATCTGAAGGAATATCCCTCATGACAATCGAAAGCTTACTGGTAATCCTGCTGATTGGTGCCATTGCGGGCTGGCTCGCGGGCCTGATCGTGAAGGGCTATGGCTATGGCCTGCTGGGCAATATCGTCATCGGTATTATCGGCGCGTTCGTGGCGGGTTTCATCTTGCCGCGTGTCGGCCTGAGCATCGGTGCTGGCATTGTCGGCGCGATCATTCACGCCACTATCGGTGCGGTCATCCTGCTGTTCGTGATCCGGCTCATCAAGCGGGCCTGATTTTTCCTGATGCTCAGCCCGTCCGGGCTTGCGGCGGCCAAAGGCCGCCGAAAAGGGCGACCGCCCGCCGGTTATAGTTCCTCAACGCATCCGCGTTGCGATATTCTGCGAAAAGTCGCGGACGGGCTTTGCCCTTGCAGGCCGCAGAGCGGCCTGAAAAGCGCGAACGCGCGCCGGGCACTTTTGCCCGCGCCGACCGAGCGGATGCGAGGGAGGATGAGGAAAATGGTGCCGGCGGAGAGAATCGAACTCCCGACCTTCGGTTTACAAAACCGCTGCACTACCGCTGTGCTACGCCGGCCAATACGCTTTCGCGCTGCGTCATAAAACAAAAGCGGCGGGCCGGGCAAGCGCGCCGCTCTGTCATTTTCCGCCGCCGCTAGAGGAAGGCGAAAATGAGCCCCGCCAGCAGGAAGCCAACGAGGTTATTGCTCCAGTGGATGAGGGTGAGCTTGAGTGGCTGACGCTCCCAGATATGGGACAGGGCCTGCGTGGTGCCCGAGAAGCCCAGCCAGAGCAGAAACGCCCAGTGGAGGTGAGCCAGGAGCCCTGACGCTCCAACAGCCACAAGCAGATAGCCGATAAACGCTGCCGTGACGGCCGAGTTGATGACACCCTTGAGCATGGTCAGGGTCATGTTCGCGCCTTCAAATGATTCCGGCGTGAAGCCGTTCAGCGCCATCCATTTCTTGCCGAAGAGTGGCCCGTACCAGACAAACCCGACAGCCATGAAGCCGATGGTCGCCAGAACCCAGGCGATAATGTTGATTCCGAGTATTTCCATGATCGCCTCCTACTTGCGCCAGACCAGAATGGCCGAGGCCGCGAGAATACCCAGCAGCAAATGTGCCGCATCAAGTGCCAGTGCGCCCGGTGTCATCAATATCCCGTACGCAAAGCCATAGAGCAGGGTGCTGAGCGAGAAACCGGCCCAGACGATGAACCCGATGCGTAAATGTGCGTTCAGCCCGTTGGCGTTTGCCGTCTGAAAGAGGGCTGCGAGGCCGAGCACGGTCAGGATGGGCATGACCGGCCCCAGGAACATTTTCCATTCATGGCCGGCAAAGCTGTCCGCTGTGTAGCCGTATTGCGCCATCCAGTAGGCAGAGAACAGAAGGCCGTAGATGAGAAAACCGATGATGTAGATGGCGACCGCCGCGGCGATGACCGCTAGAAGGTCGTGACCGAAAATTCTGGGCATGAGTGTTTTCCTCCCCGTCCGGGGCGGCTATTGCTCCGCCCTCGAACTCGTGTTCAAGGCGCCTGTCGCGCCAGAGATCAACCATACGCCCATCGGGGATTCGCCGCCATGGCCCGCATACTGATTACGTCTGCCCTTCCGTACATTAATGGAATCAAGCATCTGGGTAATCTGGCCGGCTCCATGCTGCCCGCCGATATCTATGCGCGCTTCCAGCGTATGCGCGGCCACGAGGTGCTCTATATCTGCGCCACCGACGAGCACGGCACGCCTGCAGAGCTTGCCGCGTCTGCCGCCGGGCAGGATGTGCGCACCTATTGCGACGAACAGCATGTCCTCCAGAAACAGATCGGCGAGCGCTTTGCGCTGTCCTGGGATTATTTCGGCCGCACCTCCTCAGCCGAGAACGCCGGGCTGACCCGCCATTTTGCGGCTGTGCTGGAGGAGAAGGGCCTGATCGGCGAAATCGTCGAAAAACAGATCTATTCAAAGGCCGACAAACGCTTCCTGCCCGACCGCTATGTGGAGGGCACCTGTCCCCATTGCGGGTATGAGAAGGCGCGCGGCGACCAGTGTGATAATTGCGGCAAGCTGCTCGAACCGACCGATCTGATCGAGCCCTATTCCACCATTTCCGGCTCGCGTGATCTGGAAGTGCGCGACACCCGCCATCTCCAGCTCAAACAGAGCCAGATGGAAGGCCGTTTGCGCGCCTGGGTGGATGAAGCCACCACCTGGCCCCAGCTCGCCCGTTCCATCGCCTATAAATGGCTCGATGAGGGCCTGCGCGACCGCACCATCACCCGCGATCTCTCCTGGGGCGTGCGCGTGATGCAGGGCGATGCGGTGCGCGAGGGCTTTGAAGACAAGGTCTTCTATGTCTGGTTCGATGCGCCGATCGGCTATATCGCGGCGACCGCCGAGTGGGCGAAGGCCAGCGGGCAGGACTGGGAGCGCTGGTGGCGCACCGACAAGGGCGCGGACGATGTCACCTATGTCCAGTTCATGGGCAAGGATAATGTCGCCTTCCATACGGTCAGCTTCCCGGCGACCATTCTTGGCTCTGAAGAGCCCTGGAAGCTGGTAGATCGCTTAAAAGCCTTCAACTGGCTGAACTGGTATGGCGGCAAATTCTCCACCAGCTCAAAGCGCGGCGTGTTCATGGACAGTGCGCTGGAGCTGCTGCCGTCTGACTATTGGCGCTGGTATCTCACTTCCAATGCACCTGAAGGCTCCGACACCCAGTTCACCTGGGAAGGCTTTCAGGGCGTGATCAATTCCGACCTGGCCAATGTGCTCGGCAATTTCGTCAACCGGATCACCAAATACTGCGCCGCGAAATTCGACGGGCAGGTGCCTGATGCCGGCACGCCCGGCGAGGCGGAAGCCTGGATGGCGGCCGAGCTGGCCGAACGGCTAAAAGCGCTCAGCGCCCATTATGAGGCGATGGAGTACCGCAAGGCGGCTGCCGAAACCCGCGCCATCTGGGCGGCGGGCAATGAATATCTGACCAGAGCCGAGCCGTGGGTGAAGTATAAGAGCGATGTTGATGCGGCCGCGGTGGGTGTGCGTACCGGCCTCAATCTCGCAGCCGTTTTTGCCATCATCGCCCAGCCGGTCATACCGGACACGGCAAGGAAAGTTCTCGATGCGCTCGGCGTACCAGAGGGCAGCCGGGCCTGGCCGGACTGGCAGGACAAGAACTTGCTGGATGCCCTGCCGCGCGGCCTCGCCATCACCCCGCCCGACGTCCTCTTCGCCAAGATCGAGGATGCGTCGGTGGAGGAATGGAAAGAGCGGTTCGGGGGGGAGTAAGGATAATCTGAAATCCCGGAAGCTGCGCAGCAGCTATCCGGGACCGCGTGCAGGAGATGCGCAAGGCAGGCCCCGGGTCTCGCTCACGCTCGCCCGGGGTTTCATTTTGATGATCAGCGCAAACTCCGTCTTCCCGCCTTCACCAGCTCGGCCGTGCGCGTTTCGATGGCCGCTTCCAGCGCCGCGATGAAGGCTTTCGGGTCATCGCCCGGATGGATGGGATCGAGCAGTTCGATGATCGCGAGGCCGCGATGGAATTCCCATTTCTGCTGCGGCCAGAACACGCCCAGATTGGTCGCCACCGGAATGACCGGCCGGTTCAGGTCTTTCGCCAGCCGGTATACGCCCAGCCGGTAGCGCTTTTTGGAACCGATCTCGCTCAATCCCCCTTCCGGGTAGATCAGCACATCGCGGCCCGAAGCCTTTAGCGCTTCCAGCCCGGTATCAAATCCGCCGCCTGTGCGCTTGCCGCCGGCATTATCGACCACCACCGCCTCGGCCCGGCGCAATATCCATCCGACAAGCGGGTATTTGAGCATGTGATCGCCGATGACATAGGTCAGCTCGCGATGACGCGAGACAAGGCATATCCCGTCGCCCCAGGACTGGTGCTTTGACGCGATCACCGCCGGTTCTGTGTCGGGCAAGACGTGCAAACGCCGCACCAGCAGCTTCAGCCCGCAAACGCCCATCCAGCCGGTCAGCGCGCGGGTATAGAGCCAGATTGCGCCCACTGTTGCCCGGCGCCCCGGCACAAGCGTCGCCGGGGCGACGACCAGAAGCCCCATGACGACCGAGATCGCCCAGTAGCCGGAATGGAAGATATGCGTTCGCAGAATGCTCTCCTCATCGTCAGGACACGCCATGATGAAGCGCCGGGCGATTCCGGCCAAGGGGAGTTTCTGAAATCCCGGCCGAGCGCAGCGCAGAGCCGGGACCTGTTGCAGAACAAGCGGGACGAGGCCCCGGATCGCTGCGCGTCCGGGGTTTCAGGACGGGTTGACCCGGCGGGCACACCGGTCTGTTCTGGGGATCACAAAAAACGTTCATGGGGAAACCGATCATGCGCACGCTCGCCACTGCCGCCGCTTTTGCCGTCACACTGACCCTGCCTGCGCTTGCGCAGCAAGATATGAGCGCCGCCCTGCAATCGGACTGGGACGCGCATCTGCGCCCGCTCTACGAGCATTTCCATGCCAACCCCGAGCTTTCCTTCATGGAGGTGGAGACTGCTGCGCGCCTCGCGGGCGAGCTGCGCGATGCCGGTTACGAAGTGACCGAAAATGTCGGGCGTACCGGCATTGTGGCGGTGATGGAAAACGGCGAGGGGCCGGTCGTGCTGATGCGCGCGGATATGGACGGCCTGCCCGTGCGCGAACAGACCGGGCTGGACTATGCCTCCACGGTGATCGGCGAGGACCGGATGGGCAATGAGTTTCCCGTCATGCATGCCTGTGCGCACGATACGCACATGACGGCCCTTGTCGGCGCGGCACGCTGGATGTCGCAAAACCGGGACGCCTGGTCGGGTACGCTTGTGCTGATCGGCCAGCCGGCAGAAGAGGTGGGGCTGGGCGCCTACGCCATGCTGGAAGAAGGGCTATATGAGCGCTTTCCCACGCCCGATGCCGTGGTGTCCCACCACACTTGGGGCTACGTGCCCGCCGGCCAGATCCGCTATGTGCCGGGCTTTGCCATGGCCAATGTCGACACCGTCGATCTGCGCATTCGCGGCGTCGGCGCGCACGGCGCGTCGCCGCATCTGGGCCGGGACCCGGTGGTACTGGGCTCGCAGATCGTGATGGCGCTGCAAACGCTCGTCAGCCGCGAATTGTCTCCGTTTGATACTGGCGTGGTGACGGTCGGCGCGTTCAATGCCGGCACCAAGCACAATATCATTTCCGACGAGGCGCATCTGCAGATCACCGTGCGCTCCTATACTGACGAGGTGCGCGAGCGCCTGCTCACCGGCATCGAGCGCATTGCGCGCGGCACGGCCATGGCGGCCGGCCTGCCGGAAGAGCTGATGCCGGTAATGGAGATCGACGAGATCTATACGCCCGCGCTCTATAACGACCCGGCTCTGTCGGACCGGGCCGGCGCTGTGCTGACGCAGCGTTTTGGTGATGCGGTTGACACAGCAAGCCCGGTGACGGGCGGCGAAGATTTCGCCCGTTATGGCCGTACAGAAGAAGATGTGCCGATCTTCATGTTCTGGGTTGGTGGCTCGCCTCAGAGCGTGTGGGAGGCCGCGCAGGCCGAAGGTGAAACGCCTCCGGCCAATCACTCGCCCTTCTATCATCCTGATGCTGAAAGCGCGGTCACGCTCGCGGCCGAAGGCATGACGCTGATCGCGCTCGACCTGTTCGAAAACGGGGTGCCCGGGGCCGCGCAATAGGCATGCAGTCAGCGGACATCGCCATTGCGGGCTGCGGCCCGGCGGGGCTCGCCGCCGCGCTGCTTCTGCACCGTGATGGCCATCGCGTGCGCCTGTATGAGCGCTTCGAAACGCCGCGCCCTATCGGCTCGGGCCTCTTGATCCAGCCGACGGGGCTCGCCGTGCTGGAAAAGCTGGGCCTCGACGCGGCGCTGAAAGCCCATGGCGCACATGTCGCCCGGCTGATCGGCAAGGCGGTGCGCTCCGGCGCGACCGTGCTCGATGTGCGCTACAGCGCGCTGGGCAGCCCACCACGCGCCGGGATCGGGATACACCGTGCAGCCCTGTTTGCGATTCTCCATGACGCCGTGCTGGCCGAAGCGATTCCGGTTCATACCGCCTGCGCCATCACGGGTAGCGAAACCGGCGAGGGCGGCAGGCGCACGCTCCTGCTCGCCGATGGACGCCGCGAAGGCCCGTTTGATCTGATTGTCGATGCGCTGGGCACACGCACGCCGCTGGCCCCGCCGACCGGCAGGACCCTGGAATACGGCGCGCTCTGGGCGAGCCTTGACTGGCCGGACGTGTCAGAACTGAACCCGCACGCGCTGGAGCAGCGCTACCGCGCCGCCTCCATCATGGCGGGCGTTCTGCCCATCGGCACCGCGCCGCACGATGCAAGGGCGAAGGCCGCGCTGTTCTGGTCGATCAAGGGGGCAGATGTGGCCGGGTGGCGCGCGGCCGGGCTGGAGGCGTGGAAAGCGCAGGTCCTCCCCGTCTGGCCCGCCGTGGAGCCTCTGCTGGAGCAGATCACAGACACCGATCAGCTGATCTTCGCGCGCTATGCGCATCGCACGCTCAAAACGCCGGGTGAGGCAGGGATGATCCATATCGGCGATGCCTGGCACTCCGCCAGCCCTCAGCTGGGGCAGGGGGCCAACATGGCGCTGCTCGATGCGTATGCGCTGGCGCTGGGCCTGCGGGAGGGGTCAGACGTCGCCGATGCCATCGCCGGTGCGATTGCCTATCGCCGCTTCCATGTCTGGCTTTATCAGGTGCTGACCGCCTTCTTCACGCCTGTATACCAGTCGGACAGCCGCCTCACCCCCTTCATCCGCGACCGGCTGGTCGGCCCGGTCTCGAAGATCTGGCCGGCACCGGGCATACAGGCGGCTCTGGTCAGCGGGCTGGTCGGTGCGCCGCTGGGGCGGTTGGGGTTGAGGTAAACCGCGTCCCCGCCTTGACATTGGGCGCGTGGCGAGGCCTTTTCCGCCCTGATTTCGACCCCTGATTTCTGGGCGGGTTTCTCTCTCCCGTTTCCGGCCCGTTTCCACCTCAGTTTTCAAAGAGCCCTGACCCATGTCCGTTACCAAGACCCACTGGCGCACCCATACCTGCGGCGAACTGCGCAAGAGCCATGTGGGCCAGGATGTCACCATCTCCGGCTGGGTGCATCGCAAGCGCGATCATGGCGGGCTGCTCTTCATCGATCTGCGCGATCATTACGGCCTGACCCAGTGCGTGCTCGAACCCGATTCAGAGCACTTCGCGCGGCTGGAGCGCCTGCGCGTGGAGAGCGTCATCACGCTGACCGGCAAGGTGGTCGCGCGCGAGGGTGACACGGTGAACGCCAACCTGCCCACCGGCGAGGTGGAGCTGCGCGTGGAAGGCCTGACCGTCCAGTCGGAGGCGGAAGAATTGCCGCTGGCCGTGTTCGGCGAGCCGGACTGGTCGGAAGAAGTGCGCCTCAAACACCGCTATATCGATCTGCGCCGCGAGAGCCTGCACAAGCGCATCGTGCTGCGCTCGAAAATCATCGATTCCATCCGCCGGCGCATGATCGAGCAGGATTTCGTCGAGTATCAGACGCCGATTCTCACCGCCTCCAGCCCCGAAGGCGCGCGCGATTATCTCGTGCCCTCGCGCCTGCATCCGGGCAAGTTCTACGCCCTGCCGCAGGCTCCGCAGCAGTTCAAGCAGCTCATCATGGTCTCCGGCTTTGACCGCTATTTCCAGATCGCGCCCTGCTTCCGCGACGAGGATGCGCGCGCCGACCGCGCGCCGGGCGAGTTCTACCAGCTCGACATGGAAATGAGCTTTGTCGACCAGGAAGACGTGTTCGGCGTGATCGAGCCGGTGCTGGCCGGCCTGTTCCGCGAATTTGCCGATGGCCGCGAGATCAGCGATGCGGTCTTCCCGCGCATTCCCTATGCCGAGGCGATCCGCACCTATGGCTCCGACAAGCCCGATCTTCGCAACCCGCTGAAGATGCAATCGGTCACCGAGCACTTTGCCGGCTCCGGCTTCAAGGTGTTTGCCGGCATGATCGAGAAGAACCCCGCTGTCGAGGTCTGGGCGATCCCCGCGCCGACCGGCGGCAGCCGCGCTTTTTGTGACCGGATGAATAGCTGGGCGCAAAAGGAAGGCCAGCCGGGCCTTGGCTATATCTTCTGGCGTGAAGAGGGCGGGCAGCTCGAAGGCGCTGGCCCCGTCGCCAAGAATATCGGCGAGGAGCGCACAGCTGCCATAGCTGCTCAGCTCGGCCTGAAATCCGGCGATGCGGTGTTCTTCGTCGCAGGCGTGCCCAAGGACATGTACGCCTTTGCCGGCCGTGCGCGCGATGTGGTCGGGCGCGAGCTCGACCTGTGCGAGAAAAACGTCTTCCGCTTCTGCTGGATCGTCGATTTTCCGATGTATGAGTGGAATGAGGACGAGAAGAAAGTCGACTTCTCCCACAACCCGTTCTCCATGCCGCAAATGGACGCCGAAACCTTCATGGCGCTCGACAAGAGCGATCACAAACAGCTGCTCGACCTGAAAGCCTGGCAGTACGACATTGTCTGCAACGGGGTGGAGCTGTCCTCCGGCGCCATCCGTAACCACCGCCCCGATGTGATGCTGAAAGCCTTCGAATTTGCCGGCTATGGCCCGGAAGTGGTCGAGGAAGCCTTTGGCGGCATGCTCAACGCCTTCCGCTATGGCGCCCCGCCGCACGGCGGCATTGCGCCGGGCGTGGACCGTATCGTCATGCTGCTGGCCGGTGTCGAGAACCTGCGCGAGATCGTGATGTTCCCCAAAGACCAGCAGGCGCGCGATCTGATGATGAACGCCCCGGCTTTCCCCGAAGCGCGCCAGCTGCGCGAGCTGCACTTGCGCACCGTGCTGCCCGAGGCGAAAAAGGGTTAGTTACCGCCGGTCAGGCTGCGCTGACCGCTCCGGCCGCGATGGCGGCACTGGCTGTACAGGCGCAATTGCGGGGCGGGTCTGGGCTTCTTCGAACCAGAATTGCATCGGCTCGCCCACTTCAGAGCGGCGCATCTCGAACTGCCAGTGTGACTGTGCCGCCGCGCGCGAAAGCTCGGCCTGGACACGGGCGGCCTCGCGCAAGGCTTGGCGGGCATGGTCTAGCGCTTCACGCTCCAGCCCGCCAGCGGCCATGGCGCGGCTCTGCACGCTGGCCAGCGCATCGGCAAAGGCTTCCTGAGCGGCTTCCAGCTGCGCGAGTCGGCGCGCCTCCGCTTCGGCGATAAAGGCACGTTCATCCAGCGGCGGGGCGTTTGCCATGGCAGCTTCGCAAGGCGTCAGTGATATTATCAGACTGTCTGGCAGCACGGTTGAGGCATCGCCGCAGGACTGGGCCAGCATCTCAGGGGTGAGCCCGGTTGCATCGCTCAAATCAGCTGCGGTCAGATTGACCTGGCGGAAGCGCGCACCGGTCAGGTCCGCGCCGTCGAGAACTGCGCCTGTCAGATCCACATGGTCGAGGAAAATGCCCGTCATGGAGGCATCGCTCAAATTGACACGATGCATGATGGCGTGCTGGACAACGACGTTATCAAGACGCGCGTCGCGGAAGCTGGCGGCCCGAAGGTCCGCAGACCGGATAGTCGCCGCCGTCAGATCGGAATTGTTCAGATTGGCCCCTTGCAGGCTTACCTGGACCAGGTTGGCGCCATTCATCTGCACGTGCCGGGCATCCGCGCCTTGCATCATTGCCTGATGGGCGCGCATGTCGGTCATGTTGGCGTCGGTGAGAACACAGCCGCTCATTGTCACATTGGATAGGCGCACTTCGCGCATGGACGCATCGGAAAAGTTCGCGCCATCAAGGCGCATATTGGCAAAGCGGGCACCCAGCAGCTGCGCATCGCTGAAGTCGGCATTGGCAAAATCACCGCGATAAAGGTGCGCGCCGGCCAGATTCGAGCCACTGAAATCGCATGCCGCACACTCCCCGCCAATGACCAGCCGGCGCTCGGGCGCGGGGTCGACATGACTGCCCATAATGCGGTTGGATTCGCGCAAGTCAGATGCGGCCCCGGCAGGCGGAGCAAAAGCCGCCAGCGGAAAAAGTGCAGCGATGACAACAAGGCGCATCTTCATGCCCATTTTCCTACCCTTCGGCGCAGGCAAGGGCGACTTAAATTGCAGTAATGGGAATTGTCTAGCGGAGCGGCACGCATGACGGGACGCGCAGCCCGCCCGGCAGGCGCGTCGAGGCATCGCCGCAGGCGCGGTCAAGCTGGCCTTGTGTCAGTCCGTGTGCGCCGTCCATCTCCGCGCCGGATATATTCGCATCGGTCAGGTTCGCACCACTCAGGTCCGCGCCGCCGAAATAGGCCCCGACCAGCGTGGCGCGCTCCAGATTGGCGCCAGCAAAACTCACGCCGGTAAAGCGGGCGCCGAACAGATTGGCGATCGACAGGTCCGCGCGTGAAAAGCGTGCATTGTTCATGGTTGAGAGCGACAGATCGGCCTGGCGCAGGCGCGAGCCTGTCAGGTCCACGCCCGGCAGGTTGCGGTAGGCGAGGTCGGCCTGAAACAGATTGCACCCCGTACAGGACTGGCCCGATTGCACACGCGCGATCTCGCCCGCGTTTTGCGCCATTGCAGGTGCGCCGAGCGCGATGCCCAATGTCAGAGCGGCCAGAATCTGTTTCATCACGGCACATCCTTTACCGGCCCGTGCGGGCTTTCAAGGATTGTAAAGCAAGGGCCGGGCCGCGATCACGCTTCCGGTGGCGGTCCTGACCAGGCGCAAGCTTCGCAGTTCAGCTCGGCGCCCGCTTCAACCAGCGTGAAATGCCCGCATTTGGGGCAGGGTTCACCGGAATAAACCGGCTCTGGTCGGGTGGCGGGTGAGGCATCGCCCTTGCGGCCTGATCCGGTGGCGGGTGCGGGGCTGGATTTGCGCGGCTGGCTGCCCAGCATCACCACATTGTCGGGCAATTGCCCGCGCGAAAAGCCCTTGGAGATCAGGCGCGAGGCCTCCTCGCCCGTGATCACCTTCTCGCTGGCAACGCCATTGCCGATCCCGCCGGGATCAGATTTGCGCGCATCGGTCTGGGCAAGGTCTTCACGGCCCAGATAGGAGACGCCGAGTTCCCGGAACAGATAGTCCAGGATCGAGGTCGCGTGCTTGATGGAGTCGTTGCCCTCGACCGGGCCAGCCGGTTCAAACCGCGTGAAGACATAGGCATCGACATACTCTTCTAGCGGCACGCCATATTGCAGGCCGATGGAGATGGAGATGGCAAAATTGTTCATCAGCGAGCGGAAGGCGGCGCCTTCTTTATGCATGTCGATGAAGATCTCGCCCAGCTCGCCATCCTCAAACTCGCCAGTGTGCAAATAGACTTTATGGCCCCCCACAGTCGATTTCTGGATATAGCCCTTGCGCCGGTCGGGCAGTTTGCGCCGGCTGGCCGCGCGCTCGACAGGGCGTTCCACCACACGCTCGACAATGCGCTCTTCGGTGAAGGCGGGGCGCTCGCCCCGGTCGGCGCTGTCAAACTCGATGGTAGCCAGCAGATCGTAGAGCGCCTCACCTTCGCGGCGTATGCGCAAGGATTTCAGCCCGTCGCGTGCCGCCGACAGGATGAGGGCGGCAACATCGTCAATCGTGGCATGGCCGGGCAGGACCAGATCAAGGCCCACAGGAGCGTCCAGAGCGCTCTCCAGCGCCGCGGCCATGGCAAGGCGCGCCTCGGGGTTTGCCGGTGCCAGCGCAGTGCGTATGGCCTCTGGAAGGGCTTCGCAGGTGTGCAGCTCGCCCGTGCCGTGCACCCAGCGCTCTGCCGCCTCGATCTCCAGCGGGGAGACGCCGAACGCCTCCAGCAGGCGCGTCCCGGCCTGTTCCAGCCGCTCCGGGTTCAATCCGCAGCGCGCCGCAATCTCCTCGCCTACTGTCCAGCGGTTGAAGGCGTGGCGCACCGGCGCGCCGTCGGCGATCATGGTCTCTATGCGGGCAAGGGCATCGTCTCCCAGCCCCGCGTCTTTAAGCGAACCAAGCCAGGCCGGGCTGAGGCCTGAGAGGGTGCCTGCGCCAAAGGCATGGGCGAGGGCGGCCTTCGTCGTTCGGGCATCAAGCCCCGCCAGCAGGCGGGTGGCAAAGTCCTGCGCGGAACGCACATTGCTGGCAATTCCGGCCGGATCAATACCGTGAGTGGCAAGTGCCAGAAAGGCAGCGCATTCGGCAGGCACCGGCCCGGTGATCACCGGCGCTGCGCTGGCTTGGCAGGCCAGACGCGCGATAGCGGCCGCGCGGGTGCGGCCCTCATCGCTGTCATAGGCAAGGCCCTCCAGCGCCAGACAGGCGCCGAGCCCGGCCAGAAGCAGGCCACCTTCGGCCTTGCTGGCAACCAGCCCCCACAGCGTGGCGGCGTTTGCAAGCGCTTCGTCATCGCCACCAAAGGCGGACAGGTCCAGCACGATGGCGGGTTGAGGCAGGGCACTATCGTCAAAGCGCAGTGCAGGCTGGCCATGGGTCCAGATCGTCGCGGCGAGATCACGCAGGAAGGCGCGTGCGCCCTGGTCGGTATCGGCCAGGAGATTTGCGCCAATCGCGATCACCGGATTGACCGGCATCTCCGGCGCGAAGCCTGCGCCGTCCTCGATCGTGTCGATGCCCTGGCGGGCCCGCGCGATCGCGCGTTCGATCATTGCGTCCGGCACACCGTCGCGCCGCGCCGCGCGCACAGAGCGGGCAAGGGCGCGGTTATGGCGCGGGTCAAAGCATTCGCCCTCGCTGCCATCACAATTGATGCAAGCCAGTGCCACGGCCTCCAGACGGTCGCGCACGATGCGTGCTCCGACATCGCTGGCCGCGCCTGCCATGGCGGCGGTATTGATCATGCTGATCAGCGCGCCCGCCTCGAACGGGCCGCTGGCGAGCGTTTCCAGCGGCATGTCCATGTCGGCGTTACCGCGCCAGAGATGCGCGGCCGGGCAGGCTTCGCGCGCGGCGAGGCTCGCGGTGATTTCTGCCGCCTCGATGCTGTCTGTCTTTACGCCGGCCAACGTGGCCAGCGCGACCGCGGTGTCTTCCAGCGCCTTGCACCCGTCCAGCGTACCATCGGACAGGTCCGCCCCGGTGAGCAGCCCCAGCGCGGTCACCGCGCTTTCGGGCCAGTCCGCCGGTGCGCTGATCTTGATGGCGTGGGGGTGAAGCGCATCCGGGTCGGCCGTGCCGGCCAGATGCTCGGCAAAGTTCAGCTCTGCCAGAGGGTCAGTGCCATCCTTGGTCAGCCGGCGGTTGATCGTCATGGCGCGGACACTTCCTTGCTTGCCGCCCTGTGGACGGCGGGCCTTCTCGCCGCCCTGAATGGATCGGGCGGCGGGTGCGAATCACTTATTGCCGATGATACCGCCGCGAGGGCAGGTGAGTCGAAGGAAGGGGTGGGGAGAAACGGCAACGCAGCCGCCCGCACTGGACGCGCGGCCTGACGCATTGCATATACGCGGACAGATGATCTGACCGGCGAGGGAGTTATTCCAGCCATGCTTGACTTCATTGGCAGACTGTTTTCCTGGTGGAATGGTGCCACGCTCGGCACGTTGTGGACGATAAGCCGTGGCGGTTCGCTGGTTGGCGAGGACGAATACGGCAATCGCTATTACCAGGAACGCAAGAGCGGATCGGCTGCGGGCGGCGTTCCGCGCCGCTGGGTGATCTATAACGGTTATGCCGATGCCTCGCGCGTGCCGTCCGACTGGCATGGCTGGCTGCACCACACCTTTGCTGAAGTGCCGTCAGACACGCCCCTGCCGCGCCGCGCGTGGGAGCTGGACCACAAGCCGAACATGACCGGCACGGTCTATGCTTACCGCCCGGCGGGCTCGCTGGCCGACCCGCGCCCGCGCGCGCGCTCGACGGCCGACTATGAAAGCTGGAACCCGGAAGGCTAGGTGAACCATGCGCGGCGGAGCGGTTCTCGAAACACTGGTTGGCGTGATCGTGCTGGTTGTCGCTGTGGCGTTTCTGGTGTTCGCGCAGGGGCGCCTGGACAGCGATCCGTCCGAGGGTGGCTATGAAGTCAGCGCCCGCTTCTCCGAGGTAGGTGCGCTGACGCGCGGTGCCGAGGTGCGGGTATCCGGCGTTCCGGTCGGCTCGGTGACGGCGATTGATCTCGATACCGAAACCTATTTTGCGCAAGTGCGCCTTCGCCTGCGCCGGGACGTGCGCCTGCCTGCTGATTCTACCGCCAAGATCACAGCCTCAGGCCTGCTGGGCGGCGCCTATGTCGAGATCGAGGCTGGCGGTGAGGACGACATGATCGCGGAAGGCGGCGAGATCGTCTTCACGCAAGGCGCGGTGGACCTGTTTGAACTGATTGGCGGGTTTGTTTCCGGTAGCGGCTCCGGCAACTAGTGCCTTGCCGCCGGTCTTGCAGGCGCGGCCCTTGTGCTGCTGCAATCAGATTGTGAGTATGGGGCGAGGGGAGTTTCATCGATGACATTGCCGGTCCGCCTTCTACTCGTTTGCGCCTTTGCATTCGCCAGCATTTTTGTAGCTGGCCCGGTGATGGCGCAGGAAGATGAGCCGACTGGCACCCGCGATGAATGGGAAGACGCGCTGGACCAACCGGAAGCCGATCTGACCGAGCCGCTCGAACAGCAGCAGGAACAGGTGGAACAGCGCCAGACACGCCGTTCCGGTGAACTCACCTCACGCCCCGGCACGGTGGCGGTGCTGCGCGGGCTGGACAAGGTGACAGCGCGCACCCGGGACTTCGACGTGAATGTTGGCGACACCTACACATTCGGCGCGCTGGACGTCACCGTGCGCTATTGCCGCCGCCGTCCGCCCGAAGAGCCGCCGGAAGTGTTCGCCTTCCTCGAAATTGATGATCAGCGCACAGACGGGTTCGGCACCGGGGATGAGGGCCTGCGCCTTTTCTCCGGCTGGATGTTTGCATCGAACCCGGCGCTGAACGCGCTCGACCATCCGGTCTATGATGTCTGGGTGATTGACTGCAGAAGCTGAGCGCCGCCAAGACCCTCGGGGATGGCAAAGAAATTGCCATCTGCTTTCAAGGCGTTGCGTAGCAGCCGGTGATAGGCATTGCGGGCGATGGTTTCCGCCCCGAAGCGCTGCAGGTGATCGGTAATGAACTGGGTGTCGAGCAGGGTGTAGCCGCCCGCCTTCAAGCGTGCGACCAGGTGGACGAGCGCCACTTTTGACGCATCGGTCATCCGCGAGAACATGCTCTCGCCAAAGAAGGCGCCGCCCAGGCTGACGCCATAGAGCCCGCCGACCAGCCTGCCTTCATGCCAGCACTCAAGCGAGTGCGCATGGCCCTCGCTGTGAAGCTCGCCGTAGAGGTTGCGGATGGGGTCATTGATCCAGGTGTTTTCCCGGCCCCGCGCCGGTGCGGCGCAGTGATCGACCACGATCGGAAAACAGCGGTTCACCGTGACATGGAAACGGTCCTTGCGGACGGTTTTCGCCAGGCTTCGCGGGATATGAAAATTATCAAGCGCAATGATGCCGCGCTCGTCGGGGTCAAGCAGGAAGACGCGCGGATCATCCCGGTCTTCGGCCATCGGGAAGACGCCGCGCGCATAGCATTCCAGCAGTTCTTTTGCGCCAAACCCGCGCAAGGCACTACGCCTTCGCGTTGCGGTCGGCCAGCCAGCTTTCCAGCCAGCGGATATGGTAATTGCCGCTGATGAAATCGGGCTCTTCGAGAAGGTCGAGATGCAAGGGGATTGTCGTCTCGATGCCGCCAATGACCATCTCTTTGAGCGCCCGCTTCAGGCGCATGATGGCCTCGTGCCGGTCGCGGCCATGCACGATCAGCTTGCCGATCAGGCTGTCATAATAGGGCGGGATGGAATAGCCGGCATAGAGCCCTGAATCGAGGCGGACACCGGGGCCGCCGGGGGCGTGAAACTCGGTCACCTTGCCCGGCGACGGCGTGAAGGTGTACGGGTTTTCCGCATTGATCCGGCACTCGATGGACCAGCCATTGACCTTGATATCCTCCTGCCGGACCTCAAGCTCCAGCCCGGCGGCGACGCGGATCTGCTCGCGCACAAGATCGATGCCGGTGATCAGTTCGGTGACCGGGTGTTCCACCTGCAGGCGGGTATTCATTTCGATGAAAAAGAATTCCCCGTTCTCGTAGAGAAATTCCACCGTACCGGCGCCGCGATAGCCAATTTTCGACACGGCCACGCGCACAATCTCGCCAATGCGCGAGCGTTCTTCAGGAGTGAGCGCGACAGACGGCGCCTCCTCAAGGATTTTCTGGTGGCGGCGCTGCAGCGAACAATCGCGCTCGGCCAGATGGAGCACATTGCCGTGCTCGTCAGCCATCACCTGAATCTCGATATGGCGCGGCTTGCCCAGATAGCGCTCGATATAGACCGCGCCATCGCCAAAGGCCGCCTTGGCCTCGGTGGAGGCGGTCTGCAGCGCGCTTTCCAGCTTGTCTTCGGTCTCGGCGACTTTCATGCCGCGTCCGCCGCCGCCTGAGGCGGCCTTGATCAGCACCGGAAAGCCGACTTCTTTCGCGACCTTACGCGCTTCGGTCATGTCCGATATCGCGCCGGCGGAGCCGGGAACGACCGGAATACCGGCTTCAACAGCGGCTTTCTTGGCGGTGATCTTGTCGCCCATCAGGCGGATGGTTTCCGGCTTCGGCCCGATGAAGGTCAGGCCGTGCGCCTCGACGATCTCCGCAAAGCGGGCATTCTCGGACAGAAAGCCGTAGCCGGGATGGATGGCCTGCGCGCCGGTAATCTCGGCAGCGGCAATGATGGCGGGGATATGCAGATAGGAGCGCGCCGCCGGGGGCGGGCCCAGGCACACGCTCTCGTCGGCCAGCTTGACGTGCATGGCCTCTGCATCGGCTTCGGAATGGACGGCCACCGTGCGGATGCCCATTTCCTGGCAGGCGCGGTGCACGCGCAGGGCAATCTCGCCCCGGTTCGCGATCAGGATTTTATCAAACATCGGCCCGCTCCTAGATAAGGGTAAAGAGCGGCTCGCCATACTCGACAGGCTGGGCATCATTGACCAGCAGCTCGCCGATCTTGCCCGCGCGCGGCGCCGTGATCGGGTTGAAGGTCTTCATCGCTTCGATCAGCAGGATGGTGTCGCCTTCCTTCACGCTCTGGCCGGGCTTGACGAAGTTTTCGGCATCAGGGTTCGGACGCAGATAGACCGTGCCGACCATAGGCGAGTTGACCGCATTGGCCGCCTTGGCGGCAGCAGGGGCCGGTTCAGCGGACGGCGCAGCCGCGACAGCGGCAGGCGGCGCTGAGGGCGCAGGCGCCGGTGCAGCCGCTGCCGGAGCGGCGTGAGTGTAGACCGGCGCAGGCAGTTCGCGCGCCACGCGGATATGCAGCTCTCCTTGCGCGACCTCGATCTCGGTCAGCTCGGTGTCATTGAGGATGTCTGCGAGCTGGCGGATGAGTTTCGGGTCGATACCGGGTTTGGAGGGCGTGGAAGCCATGTCGGGAACCTTTATGCTTTTGTCTTGGGGCCGGACGCAGCGATCAGCGCCTGGGCGGCCTCTATGCCGAGGATGTAGCTGCGGGCGCCGAACCCGCTGATTGTGCCGGAAACGGCGCTGGAAACATAGGAGTGATGGCGGAACGCCTCGCGCGTGGCCGGTTGGGACAGATGTATCTCTATGGCCGGAATGGGGATCGCCTTCAAGGCGTCGTGCAGCGCGACCGAGGTATGGCCATAACCTGCCGGGTTGATGATGAGGGCAGACGCCTCGCGCCCGGCCTCCTGCACGGCATCAATCAGCACGCCTTCATGATTGGTCTGGCGAAAATCGATGGTCAGGCCCAGCAAGCCGGCATGTTCGGCGCACGCCGCCTCAATGTCGGACAGCGTGGCAGAGCCGTAAATCTCCGGCTCGCGCGTGCCGAGCAGGTTGAGATTGGGCCCGTTCAGGATGAAAAGTGGTCTTGCCACCTGTAATCTGTCCCCCGGCTGGTTCCTGCCATGCGCCAGAGCGGTGCAAAACCGATCCGCTGACGCCATATGTCGTTTCTACGACGCCTCGCGCCGTATAAACAAGAACTACCGGCATTTAAGGGAGTCCCGACGCCATGACCCGGACCGCAGCCCAAACCGCCAGCAAAGCCAGCATCCGCGTAACGCTGAATGGTGAGGCGCGCGACCTGCCCGCAGGCCTGTCGCTGTCGGCCATGCTGACCCATCTGGGACTAGACCCGCGTAAAGTCGCCGTAGAGCGCAATCTGAAGATCGCGCCGCGCTCGTCCTATGGCGAGATTGTGGTTCAGGACGGCGACCGGCTGGAAATCGTCCAGTTCGTGGGTGGAGGGTAGGGGGTCAGTCCCTCTTCTTGCCCGCTGCGTTCAGCACCACGATCAGGGTGAAGCAGACCAGACCGCCAATCATCAGCGGCAGGCTGTCCTCAAACGGTGTGCCGCCTACCGTGCGGTATGCCGCATAGCCCCAGTTCGCAAGACCGACGATGGCCAGAACGATGCTGACCCCTTTCATGGCAGGTTGCATGGTGTGTCACCCTGGTCTTGGCCCCTAATCGTGACGGGCTGGCTCGCAGGCGGTTTCATCGGGCTGGCGGGCCGCTCCGGTCAGGGCGAATATAACCATGGCAAAGGTCATGATCCCAAACAGAATCGCCGCTTCGGCGGCCCCGCGTGCCACGAAAAACCCGGCCAGTGCAGCGTTTGCGGCAGCGATGCCGATAATCACATAAAGCAGGGCTCTTCCTGAGCGTGCCATCAGTAAATCCTTTCGATCCAACCTGTTTTCGTGTCTGCACGGTGTGTCCGCGTGTGACGTGACCTTCCTGTGAAAGAGGGCAGTAGTCAATTGAAATGTTATATAGACACAACAAACAATGTGAACTGAGTGATTTTCCTTGGATTTTCCGGGGCGTGACGGGCGGCTAATCGCGCGCTAGACAAGCGGCCATGACCGAAAAATCCTCCCCTGATACCGCTTACACCGCGCCGGAAGACCGCCCTTTCACGGTAGCCGGGCGCGTTTTCAATTCCCGCCTGATCATCGGCACGGGCAAATACGCCAGCTATGCGCAGAACGCCGAGGCACTCAAAGCCTCCGGTGCGGAGATCATCACGGTCGCCCTGCGCCGGGTGAATCTGTCTGATCCGAGCCAGCCCATGCTGGTCGATCATATCAGCCCGAAGGATGTAACCTTCCTGCCCAATACGGCCGGGTGCTTTACCGGCGAGGATGCCGTGCGCACACTGCGCCTGGCGCGCGAGGCGGGCGGCTGGAACCTCGTGAAGCTCGAAGTGCTCTCCGATCCCAAGCATCTTTACCCCGAGATGGAAGAGACGCTGCGCGCCACGAAGCTGCTCATCGCAGATGGCTTCGACGTGATGGTCTATTGTTCGGATGACCCGGTTTATGCCCGCAAGCTGGAGGATGCCGGCGCGTGCGCGATCATGCCGCTCGGCGCGCCTATCGGTTCCGGGCTGGGCATCCAGAACCCGGTCAATATCCGCCTGATTATCGAAGCGGCCAAGGTGCCGGTCATCGTCGATGCAGGTGTGGGCACGGCGTCCGATGCCACCATCGCGTTGGAGCTGGGCTGTGACGGCGTGCTGATGAATACCGCCATTGCCGAAGCGAAAGACCCGGTGCGCATGGCCAAAGCTATGAAACACGCCGTCATTGCAGGCCGCGAAGCCTATCTGGCGGGGCGCATGCCGAGGAAGCGCTATGCCGATCCGTCCAGCCCGCTGGCGGGGCTGATCTAGGGCTTTTCACAAGGAGCCCCGCCCATGATGGAACCACGCCTTTCCCTTGTTACGCTAGGTGTGGACGATCTCGTCCGGGCGAAAGCCTTTTATGAGGCGATGGGGTTCAAGACGGCATTCGAGAACGCGAAAATCGTCTTCCTGCCCATGGGAGGCATGGTGCTGGCCCTGTTTGGCCAGCACGATCTTGATGCCGACATGGCGCGGGCGAATACCGGCCCCGGCCATATCGCGCTCGCCCACAATACCCGTACCGAGGCTGAGGTTGACGCGATCATCGACCATGCAGTGGCTAATGGCGGCAGTCTGCTGAAAGCGGCGCACAAGGCCGATTGGGGCGGGTATTCAGGCTATTTCGCGGACCCGGACGGCCACGCCTGGGAAGTGGCGTACAATCCCTACTGGACGATCGATGCCGAAGGCCGGATCAATATGGGTTCCTGACGGGGCGCCGCCCCGTCGAAAGCGCGCGGGGAGTATGTCGATGGGCGGTCAGGCTACGGGATCGCGGGCGGTTCTGCCGCTCTGGTTTGCACTGGCCACCGCCATCTGGACGCTTGGCGTCATCATCATCGGCGGCGCGTTCTATCCGGGCTATGATCAGGCCGGGCAGTTTATCAGCGAGCTGGGTGCCGTGGAGGCGCCAACCTATCCCTGGGCTGGATGGCTGGGTTTCATTCCCATCGGCATATTCCAGTGCCTGTTCTGCGTGACAGCGGCGCGCAGCGCACCGCGTTCCGCTCTGGCGATTGCGGGCTTCATTGCGCTTTCCGGCTACGGCATTGGCGCGATAGCCGGGGGCATCTTCCCGTGCGACGCAGGTAGCGGGTGCATGCCGGCCGAGCCCAGCGCGTCCCAGATGCTTCACAACGCGATCGGTGGCGGTGGCTATCTGGTCGGTGTGCTGGGGCTGGCACTGGTGTCTGCTGCCGCCTTGAGCTGGCAGGGTGCGCGCTGGCTGGGCGCACTTGGGCTTGCCGCTGCTGCTGTGGCGTTTGCCGCCCTGTCTGCGCTTGAGGCATTGCCCGAATGGCGCGGTGCCTTGCAACGCACCGCCGAGGCAGCCTTCCTGATCTGGTTTGCAGCGTGCGGCTGGTGGCTGCGTAAACGCTAGCCGTCCAGCGCGCTCGCAACGGCGGCATTCAGGCGGTTGATGTCGGCACCGGGAATGACGTCATCGCCGATAATGAAAAACGGCGTGCCGCTGACGCCAACCGAGCGGGCAAGCTCATACACGCTGTCCAGATGCGTCTGAATCTCGGGCGATGCCATCGCCTCGCGCAGGGCTTCGCGCCCGATGCCCTGTTCAGCAGCGATCTGGTCTATGCGCTCGCTGTTCATCGGTGAGCCCGCCTGCATCAGAGCGTCATGAAAATCACGGTAGGTCTCCGGCGAGAGACTCCAGACCGCCATCGCCGCACGCGCCGCCTCGTCGGAGGCTGCGCCCAGCAGTGGCAATTCCTTGAAGACGATCCTGACGCGCCCCTCGTGACGGGCGAGCACATCATTCATCCAGTCATTGGTCTGAATGCAGTAGGGGCAGCGATAGTCGAAAAATTCGACAATGGTCAGTTCGGCGTCGGCCGGGCCGGCTACCGGGTCACGCGGATCTTCATAAATGGCCTCGCGGAATTGCTGGGTGCCGGCAACCAGATCGGCCTGCTCACGTGCGCGTGCCCGCCGCTGAAGCTCGATCAGCGCCTCCTCGATCACTTCCGGGTTTTCCACGATATAGCGGTGAACAATGGCCTCCACGGCTTCGGAGTCGAGCGTTTCGTCTTCGCCATTAGCGGCCGAACAGGCGGAAACAAGGCAGGCGGCCAGCAGGCCTGTCAGAAAGCGCATGGCAAGAATATCCTGTGGCTGGATCAGTGAAACAGGCGCTCGGCCTGCGGTGTAAGCGGATTGCGCCGTTCGCGCTCGGCCCGGTTCCAGTCGCGGATTTCCTGCGGAGTAGGCTCGGCTACGGCGACAAGCTCGCTAGCCCGGACCCAGGCAGGCGTGCCCCGGTCAAGCTCATCTCGCGCGCGGCTGGCAAACACAAAGGCCTGCATGTTGTTGCCGACAGCGAAGAAGCGTTCTGCCGTGGCGAGCTGTGCCATCGCGGTTTCGCCAAGCGCTTCGTGCGCCAGCGCCAGCTGGAACCAGGCCCAGCTATTTTCCTGCTCGCGCGCGAGCGCGAAGCGCAAATGGGACACTGCTTCCTCAAGGGCATCGTCTTCACTGGTGCCGATCAGGGAAGCGGCCAGATTCACCCGCAAAAGCGGCGCGTCGGGCATAAGCTCAGTAGCCCGCCTATGGGGAGCAACGGAGTCCGCAATCCGTCCGCTCTCGTAGAGCATCTGGCCTTCCAGCTCGTGGAAAAATGGGTTTTCCGGTTCCAGCTCGATCAGTTGAGCCAGACGCTGGCGTGCCTGCTCTAGCCGTCCCTGACGGAAATAGGCCACAGCGCGGGCATATTGGCCCGGAAGACTGGTATCGCTTTCAGGATAACGCTGGAAGACCTGTGCGGGCGCGACCGTGAAGCCGATGATCTTTGCCTGAATGCGGCGCAGTTCGGCAATCTCTTCGGGACTCTCCTCGACATCAGCGTAGGGCGAGGCTTCTACCCGCCGCCGCATGGCGTCAATACGCTGGGAGGAGAGGGGGTGCGAGCGGAAGTATTCATAGCGCCGCGCCTCGCTCATGACTTCCTGATAGCGGAAGCGTTCAAACGTGGCGATCAGGCCGCGCGCCGACTGACCCGTGCGTTCCAGAAACGTCATTGCGGCCTGATCGGCTGCGGCTTCCTGCGTGCGCGTGTAGCGCATCACGTCCAGCGTTGCGAACTGCGGCGCCGACGCGATGATCGCGGCTCCGCCCGCGCCGGAACCGGCCAGAGCTGCCACGATGCCAAGGCCCAAGGTGGCAATCATGGTGGCCATGGCACCGCGCGTGCCGTCGCCGAACCTTACCAAATGGGCCCCTTCGATATGGCCAATCTCGTGCGCCAGCACGGCTTTGATCTCGCTGGGTGTCTCAGCGATGATGATCGTGCCGGTATGCATGAAGATGTTCTGTCCGCCGGAGACAAAGGCGTTGAACTCGTTGTTGCCCACCAGATAGAGGCCCACCGAGTCGCGATTGAGACCGGCGGCATCAAGCAGCGGGTCTGTGTACTCGCGCATTACGCCTTCGATCTCGGTGTCGCGGATCAGGCTGACGCCTTGCTGGGCGGTTGCGGCGGGTGTGAGCGCCATGATGGCGCTGGCGGCAAAAGCCGTGGCACGGGCCAATGCGCTACTCAAGCGGGCTATCGTGATCATGGGGCCATGGACTCCGATCCTGCATTCGCTCCGTTAGGCACCGCAACGATAGCCATTTTATGGCACGATTGCAGCCCGTCAGCGCACGCGCTGACGGGCTGCAATCTGCTATCTAGGAGCCAAGTCCAAACAGCTTGCCGGAACGCTGCCACCACCCTGACCGGCGGGGGCCTGATTGTTTTTCCGGCTTGCTGCCGTCTGCAGGCGTTTCATCGTCCTGCGATTCAGGCGCCGGTTCTGGTGCCGGGTCGGCCTTTTTCGCGCGCGGCTTGCGTGCGGGTTTGGCCGGTTTAGCCTCAGCAACAGCAGGCTCAGCTGTTTCGGCCGGGGCGGCATCTGCCTCCTTGGCTTTGGCAGGCTTGCGCGTGCGCTTGGGCTTGTCCTCGGCTACGGGCGTCTCAGCGGCAGGTGCTGCTGCTTCGGCTTCTGCAGCGGGATCGGCTTTCTTGCGCCGGGTCCGTTTGGGTTTGGCCGTCTCGTCGCTGGCCGTCTCAGGACCGGGAGCTGCGACTGCGTCAGCATCGGCTGGCACGTTCTCGATTGGGCTTGCCGTCTCGCCTGTGCCGGCGGCTTTGCGGCGCCGGGTTGGACGTTTGCGCGCGGCCGGTGTTTCACCAGAACCAAGCGCTTCGCCTTCACCGGGCTCAATCACGGTCAGACCGGGAATGTCATTGCTGACGGGAGCGTCACGTTCGCCGCCCTGATCCGCTGTGCTCGCCTGATCGTCGCGGGCTTCGCCTTCACCGCGCCGGCGGCGTCCGCGTCCGCCTCTGCGGCCACGGCGGCGGCGCTTGCGATTGCCATCGTCGTCATTGCCATCGGCGCGCGGGGCTTCCGGCTTTGCGCCGTCCCCGTCTTCATCGCTGTCACCGGCCTCGCCGCTTGTGTCCTGCGAGTCAGCAGGTGCGTCGGCGCGTGCCTCGTTCTCATCACGTCCGCGCCCCCTGCGTCTGCGGCGGCGGCCGCGGCGTTCGCCATCCGAACTGTCTGCACTGTCTCCGGCAGGGGCGCTGGCACCGGTGTCGTCCGCTTCGTCCGCGTCGTCGGCTCCGGCTTGTACAGACTCCTCCTGAGCGGCGCGCAGATCAGCTTCGTCTTCCGGCGTCAGGACACCGGATTCCACTGTCAGCGGCTTGGGCACATAAGGGCCGCGATCGCCGTCCTTGTGTGCTTCCAGACGTTCGATGCGCGAGCCGTCACGTTTCAGGTCTATGTCCGTCGCAATAAGAACGCGCATGTCGAAGCGCTCCTCAACCGCGCGCAGATACTCGCGCTTTTCGTTGAGCAGGTAGAGGGCGACTTCATTGGGCAGGTGAAGGGCAATCTTCGAGGCGCGGCCTTTCAGGCCTTCTTCCTCGACACTGCGAACAGCGGCCAATGCGCTGGACTCCACGCTTCTGAGATAGCCAATCCCGTTACAATGCGGGCAGGGCTGGGTAGAGCCTTCGACCAGGCTGGTGCGGCGGCGCTGACGGGAAATTTCCATCAGGCCGAACTGGGAGATTTTTGAGGTCTGGATTCGCGCGCGGTCTCTGGCCAGCACGTCTTTCATCTTCTTCTCGACGGCGCGGACATTCTTGTTGTCCTCCATGTCGATGAAATCGATGATCACAAGACCCGCCAAATCGCGAAGACGCATCTGGCGCGCGGCCTCTTCGGCCGCTTCCAGATTGGTTCGAAGCGCGGTCTGCTCGATATTGCGTTCACGGGTGGACTTGCCCGAGTTGACGTCAATGGCGACCAGCGCCTCTGTCGGGTTGATGACCAGATAGCCGCCCGATTTCAGTTGTGCCACAGGCGAGTAGATCGCCTCCAGCTGGCTTTCCGTGCCGTGACGCAGGAAGAGCGGCATGTCATCGGTATAGGGCTGAACCTTTGTCGCATGGCTGGGCATCAGCATGCGCATGAAGGCTTTGGCTTCCTTGTATGCCTCGTCGCCTTCCACCAGGACGTGCTCGATATCCTTGTCGTACAGGTCGCGGATGGCGCGTTTGACCAGATTGCCTTCCTCGTAGATCAGCGAGGGCGCGACAGATTTCAGCGTTGTTTCGCGGATCGTCTCCCAAAGCCGGATCAGATAGTCGTAATCACGCTTGATCTCGAGCTTGGTGCGGGCCGCGCCCGCCGTGCGGATGATCAGGCCCATCCCACGCGGAAGTTCCAGCGATTGCACGGCGCTTTTCAGGCGCTTGCGGTCAGTCGCGCTGGAAATCTTGCGCGAGATGCCGCCCCCGCGATCGGTGTTCGGCATCAGCACGCAATAACGTCCGGCAAGCGAGAGATAGGTCGTCAGGGCGGCGCCCTTGTTGCCGCGCTCCTCCTTGGAGACCTGCACCAGCATGACCTGACGGCGTTTGATCACTTCCTGGATCTTGTATTTGCGAAGGAGATTGCGCCGCTTGCGGGCGATCTCCTCCATCATGTCCTCGTCATCATCGCTGTCGTCGCCGGTCTCGGCGTCACTTTCGCGCGTGATGTCGGCCTCAGCCTCGCGCAGGGCCTGACGGTCCTCGAACGGGATCTGATAGTAGTCGGGGTGAATTTCGTTGAAGGCCAGAAATCCGTGCTTGTTGCCGCCGTATTCCACGAAGGCAGCTTGCAGGGACGGTTCTACGCGCGTGATCTGGGCGAGATAGATATTGCCGCGGATCGGGCGGCGCGAGGCGGATTCAAAGTCAAAATCCTCAACGCGGTTGGATTCCACGATAACCACCCGGGTTTCTTCCGGGTGGGAGGCGTCGATCAACATTTTGCGGGACATAAAGGCGTGCTCCGGTGCGCGCACCAGCAGGCAGTGCCCGGCCATAAGGGGCCAGGGCGGAAAGCTGGGCGCTAAGTGGGGAGCGCAAGGGCGGCGTCGCTTCTGAAGGTATCGAAGGGAAAGCACGCGCCTGGCGCATGATAAAGGTTCCTTGTCGGCCGGTCTGGCGTGTCCTGGCAGGCAGGATTTTCACGCGGAACCGGCCGCCTGATCTGGTCTGGGCGCGTGCGCGCATGACCGGGATACGATCTGCGGCGTCTGCCCGTTAAATCTTGTTGCCCTGTTTGCCGCTCTGGAAGCCATCGGCTGTTGGCCGGGCCCCTGTCGCGCAGGGCGAGGTAGTGAAGCGTGCCAGACGCCAGCGCTAGCTGCGATTCGACTGACAGCGTTATCAACACCGAAGCGCACCATGCACCATTCGCGCATGGATGAAAAGCAAGCTTATCCGTGTTAGCCAGCCAGTATCGTTACGCTCCGGTAACCGAATCGAAACCGGGACGGGCTATCCTTCGCATGAGATCCGCGTTCAAGCGGACCGTTGAGGGTGTGCTTTTGAGAGGGTGAGACCGGTGGTGGCCATAATGCGTCTGTCAGTCTTGAAGACGATGATCGCGGCTTTTGCTGCGATGTCGGTGAGCGCCATTGCGCACGCCGAGGAGATCATCGCCGTGCGTTTCGGCGTTCACGACACCCATACCCGGATTGTTGTCGAGACGCGTACCGAGATGGAGTTTCGTGCCTTTGCTTCGGGTGAAGTGACCCCGCGCCTGATCGTTGACATACCCGGCGCCGGATGGGCCGTCAGCGGGCTTGAAGGCGGGCAGGGGCAAGGTCATGGCCTTGCCGGACGTTTCAGATTTGATCCGGCGGCGCAGTCGCCGCGCCTGATCTTTGATCTCACCGAGAATGTCCGGGTCCGCGAAAGCTTTGGCTTGCCGCCGGGCGATGGCGGCTACCGCATGGTCATCGATATCGAGCCGGCACCGGCGCAGGTTGTCACTGCGGCCAGTTCCGGGTTCGATCTGGGCGACCAGACCATGACCCAGTTTCTCGCAGAACGTGTGCAGGTGGCTTATGTGCCGCCGCGCTGCGAGCGCCCCCGCATCGTCATTGATCCGGGCCATGGCGGACGCGATCCGGGTGCTCCCGGCCGTTTCGGCAGTGTGTCGGAATCCCATCTGGCGCTGGCTGCGGGGTTGGCCTTGCGCGATATTCTCAGCGCGCGCGGCCGCTATGAAGTCATCATGACCCGTGACCGGGACGTGTTTCTGGAGCTGGATGAGCGCATTCAAGTGGCGCGCCGGGCACAGGCCGACATCTTCATCTCCTTGCATGCCGATGCGGCGCCCAACAGCGCGACGGGTCCGCGCGGCGCTGCTGTCTATACGCTGTCGGACTCCGGCACGAACCGGGCGCGCAACCGCGCCCGACAGGACGGAGAATGGCTGCCAACCAGCAATAACCGTTCGCCGCAGGTCAATGACCTTCTTCTGGAAATGTCGCTGCAGGAAAAGCGCAACCAGTCGCTCATCTTCGCCAGTTCGATTCTCGAGAGTTCGGGCTCTGTAACACCGCTATTCCGGCGTGAACCGCTGGAGCGCGGCTTCTGGGTCCTGCTCGATTCGCAAATTCCCGCCGTTCTGTTCGAGATGGGCTTCATGACCAATCCCGATGACTCGCGCAATCTGAATACACCGGCCCATCGCCAGAGGCTAATGACGGCAGTGGCCGATTCCATCGACCAGTACTTCGCCGTGTGCAACGGTTCAGGTGCCGTCCGCACGGCGTCTGCCGGGGCGAACGGGGCAGGCCCGGCACTGCGCTAGCATTTCTTCATGAAAGTGGCTTGGACGCGGCCACCGCGCCGCGCCATAATACCGCCCCAGTGAAGGGCAAGGTCGCGGTCACGTGGCCGGCAGGCCCTTACCGTTGACCGGACAGGCGTATCAAATGGCGATCTTCAACTTGAGAAACATGGGCAAGCTGGCTCTGTGGGCCGGTTCGACAATCGCGATTGTCGGTGTGATTGCCCTGGTTTCGGTGTCGATTTACGTGGTTCAGGTCACGCAGGACCTGCCCGATTACGAACAGCTCGCCGAGTACGAGCCTCCGATCATGAGCCGGATGCATGCCGGCGATGGTCTGCTGATCGCCGAATATGCCTTTGAGCGGCGGGTATTTGTGCCGATCGAGGCCATTCCGCCGACCGTCGTGAATGCGTTCCTGGCGGCAGAAGATTCCAACTTTTACGATCACGGCGGTATTGATCTCACAGGGCTGGCGCGCGCGGCTGTGGCCAATGTCGGCAATGTGCTCAATGGACGCCGCCTTGAGGGCGGCTCGACCATTACCCAGCAGGTTGCCAAGAATTTCCTCCTGTCTTCCGAGCAGCGCGTCGCGCGCAAGGTGCAGGAAATGGTGCTGGCCATGCGCATGGAGCGCGCCTTCACCAAGGATCGTATCCTTGAGCTTTATCTCAACGAGATTTTCCTCGGCAATCGCGCCTATGGCGTTGCGGCGGCGGCCCTGAACTATTTCGACAGCTCGCTGGACGAGCTGGAACTGCACGAGGTCGCCTATCTGGCCGCCTTGCCCAAGGCACCCAATAACTACCACCCGACCCGCCGCACCGAGGAGGCTATCGGGCGGCGCAACTACGTGCTCTCGCGTATGGCCGCCAATGGCTACATCACCGATGAGGAGGCACGCGAAGCCCAGGCGCAGCCGCTGGAAACGGTTGACCGCCTGCAGGGTGAAACCTATCTCGCTGCCGAGTATTTTGTAGAGGAGGTCCGCCGGGAGCTCTTCGACCTTTATGGCGAGGAGCAGCTTTACTCAGGCGGGCTCTCGGTGCGCACTTCGCTGAACACGCGTGCCCAGCTTGCCGCCCGCACGGCGCTGCGCGACGGGCTGGAGGAGTATGACCGGCGCCACGGCTATCGTGGTCCGATTGCCCGTCTGGAAAGTTTTGATGCCTGGCCGGAGCAGCTCGCAGAAATCGAAGTCCCGCGCGACCTCGGTGAGGGCTGGACCCATGCCGTTGTGCTGGAAGTGCGCGCGTCTGATGTACTGATCGGCACGGCTGACCGCGCACGCGGCGAAATCCCGCTATCTGAACTGACCTGGGCGCGCAGCCCGTCACGATCTTCGTCGGACAATTTCCCGGTCCTTGGCCCCGCGATCCAGCGTCCGTCCGACGTTCTGGAACTGGGCGATGTCGTGCTGGTCGAGCGTCTTGGCGGGGCAGACGAAGAAGCTGAAGAAGGGGAAGCCTCTGGGGAGTCTGCGGAGGCAGACGAGACCGCCGAATACGGTTTGCGCCAGGTGCCCGAGGTCAATGGCGCGGTGATGGCGCTTGACCCCTATACGGGGCGAGTGCTGGCCATGATCGGCGGCTATTCCTTCCAGCAGAGCCAGTTCAACCGCGCCACACAGGCGCGCCGCCAGCCGGGCTCCTCGTTCAAGCCCTTTGTCTATGCGGCAGCGCTCGACAACGGCTTTACGCCTGCCAGCATTATTCTGGATGCGCCGTTTGCGGCAACAGGTGGCGGTGACACGCGTTTCTACCGGCCGTCGAACTATTCGGACCGGTTTTACGGGCCGTCGACCATGCGCCTGGGGCTGGAGCTGTCGCGCAATGTGATGACCGTGCGCCTGGCACAGGATACCGGCATGCAGCCTATTGCCGATTATGCCGAGCGCTTCGGGATTTATGACAGGATGGACCCCGTGCTCTCGATGGCGCTGGGGGCAGGCGAGACAACGCTGTGGCGCCTCATGAGCGCCTATGGGGCACTGGTCAATGGCGGGCGCCGCATCGAACCGACCGTTATCGACAGGGTTCAGGACCGCACGGGCGAAACCATTTATCTTCATGATCAGCGCGAATGCGCCGGATGCGATGTCGAGGAGTGGACTGACGGGCTCGCCGAGCCTCAGCTTGAAGAGCTGGGCGAAGAAATCATCGAGCCAGTAACAGCCTATCAGGTGGTTTCCATGCTGGAAGGTGCTGTGCGCCGGGGGACGGGCAGCGCGCTCAATTCGCTGGGCCGCCCGGTCGCGGGCAAGACCGGCACGACCAATGAGTTCCGCGATGCCTGGTTCGTCGGCTTCACGCCTGATCTGGTGGTGGGCGTCTATGTCGGCTTTGACACGCCGGTGCCGCTCGGCTCTGGCGAGGCGGGCGGCCGTGCGGCGGCGCCGATTGCCCGCGACACATTCGCGCCCGTTCTTGAACAATATCCTGTAGCACCCTTCCGCGTGCCGGAGGGCGTCCGGCTTGTGCCGATCGACGCGCGTTCAGGCGAGCCATCGGTGCTGGGCCGTCCGGGTGTGATCCTGGAAGCCTTCCGTCCGGGCACCGAGCCGGTACGCGGGGCGAGCCGTGAAGAAGAGACGCTCAGCTTTGGCAGCGGCCGTTTGCGCGATGCCGACGGTGACGCGGACGACAGCGGCGAATCTGACGAAGATCTCAGCGGCATCTACTGATCGTCACAGCAGAACCTTGTGCAGACGTTGCCGTTTGGTTATGCGCCGTGTGCCGGGGGCTGACTTCCGGTTTTGTGAAATTCGTAAAATGAAGTGAGTTGTCGATGCGCGCTGATATCGCGTCCCTGAAGACCTCCATCGAGCAGTCAGTGGAACTGCTGAGGAGGCGTCTTTGACTGGGATCAGTCCGAAGCCCGGCTGGATGAGCTGAATGCCAGCGCCGAAGCGCCCGATTTCTGGGACAACGCCACGCGTGCGCAGAGCCTGATGCGCGAGCGCAACGCGCTCGATCAGCAAATGACCAATGTGCGCGAGATCGAGACAGAGCTTGGCGATACGCTGGAGCTGGCGGAACTCGCCGACGCAGAGGGTGACGAGGCGCTCTACGAGGATGCGCTGGCCAGTCTGAAAGCCCTGAAAGACCGTGCCGGGCGCGCCGAGCTGGAAGCTTTGCTGTCCGGCGAGGCTGACAGTAACGATTGCTATGTCGAAGTTCATCCGGGCGCCGGCGGGACGGAGGCGCAGGACTGGGCAGCGATGCTGACGCGCATGTATACGCGCTGGGCCAATGCATCAGGCTACAAGGTCGAAGTGATCGAGGAGCAGGCTGGCGAAGAAGCCGGGCTCAAATCGGCGACCCTGCTGATCAAGGGCGACAATGCGTATGGGTGGCTGAAGACCGAGGCCGGGGTTCACCGGCTGGTACGCATCTCGCCATTTGACGGGTCCGGCCGCCGCCACACCAGTTTTGCCAGCGTATGGGCCTATCCGCTGATTGATGACACGATCCAGATCGAGATTCTCGACAAGGATGTGCGCACCGACACGTTCCGTGCCTCCGGCGCCGGTGGCCAGCACATCAACAAGACCGACAGCGCCATCCGCCTGACGCATGAGCCGACCGGCATTGTCGTGCAGTGCCAGGCGGACCGCTCCCAGCACAAGAACCGCGAGACGGCGTGGAACATGCTGCGCGCTCGCCTGTACGAGCTGGAACTGCAAAAGCGCGAAACGGCGGCGCAGGCCGAAGCGGACGCCAAGACCGATATCGGGTGGGGTCATCAGATACGCTCCTACGTCCTGCAGCCCTATCAGATGGTCAAGGATCTGCGCACAAACGTGGAGACGTCCGATACGCAAGGCGTGCTGGACGGCGATCTGGATGCCTTCATGGCCGCGTCGCTGGCGGCCCGTGTAGGCGGCGAGGACGCGTCTGGCGGATAAGGCGCGAGCCCTGCTGGCAAACAGAAAAAGGGCGGCTCTGATGAGCCGCCCTTTTCACGTTCTGTCAGCCGATTTGCGCTGCCTAGGCCTTGGACGCGAACGGGTCGCTATTGGCGGCGGCGGCAGGGCGCGGTGCTTGTGCAGGCGATGATGTCGACGAAGACGACGAGCTCGGCGGCGCAGGCGGCATGGACGCCACTTTCGGTTTGTCCTGCGTGATCGCTTCCGATCCGGCGGGCTTGTCAGACAGCGGGTCGGACGAGCGGCGGCAATGTCCGTCAAAATAGGCACCGCTTTCCACAGCCAGGGTAGCGTGGACGATATCGCCTTCGATCCGGGCAGTTGCGGCGAGCTGCACCTGACGGGCGCGCACTGATCCTTCAACGCGGCCGCGGACGACGACGCTCTCGGCGATAACCTCACCCTTGACCGTAGCCTCTTCACCGATGCTCAGCGAGCCGGCGCGAACATCACCTTCGACTGTGCCATCAAGCTGCACTTCGCCTTCGGACGAAATCGAGCCCTTGATGGTGAGGTCTGCGCTGAGAATGGAGGGGGCTTTCGATTTCATGGCAGACCTTTTTGCTGGGGGAGGCGGGCTTCCCGTTTCCGGGACGGCGGGGGAGTCCTTTTTATTGAACATAATGTCCTGCTCTCAAGAAACGCTCCGGATTCAGGTGATTGCCCCTGAACCATACCTCATAGTGGAGATGCGTCGCTGTAGAGCGCCCGGTATTGCCCATTCCCCCTAGGCGCTGGCCAGCTTCCACCACGTCGCCACGGCGTACATCTATCGAGTGCAGGTGCGCATAGCGCGTCCGGAACCCGTAACCGTGATCTATCTCCACGGTCCTACCATAGCCCGCGCGCCAGCCTGCGTAAACGACATCACCCCGTGCGCCTGCAGTGATCGGTGTGCCGCGTGCGCCTGCGAAGTCGCGGCCGCTGTGAAAAGCGGGGCGCCGGGTAAACGGGTCGATACGCGAGCCATAGGGGCTGGTGTCGCGGTAGGGTCCGGAGACCGGCATGTTCAATGGCGTTGCAGAGAGAGCACGCTCGAGCTCCTCCAGTTCCACCAGCCGCGAGGCAATCCGTGCGACGCGGGCGTTGAACGGGTCGGTAAGGTCCAGCCCTTCCCCCATCAGCGCGGCATTGTCCAGCGCAATGAAAGGCCCGCCCGTGCCGCCATCGTCGGAACGCCCGTCGCGGACCACTTCCTCAAGGCGAAGGCCCGTCAGGCGCAGCACTGCGCGGAGATTTTCCAGCCGTGATTCGGCAGATTCCTCGGCGCGGGCCAGCGCGTCTTCCTGATCGGTCATCAGGCCGGCGACACGTTCTTCTGCCGCGCTTCCATCCGTGGTGCGGGAATCGGTCCGGATCAGGGATTCGCGCGGCGCGGCATCTGCCGTGCCTGCAGCCATCAATATCCGGCCATTATCAAGGCTGGGACTGAGCTGTGCCTCGCCAATCTCCAGATCTTCGGCGAAGTCGAGCAGACGGCGCACCGTGTCATGGCGAACCTGAAATTCACCCGCCGTCCGGTCAAAGGCATCGCTACGCGATTCCAGGAAGGCGATTGCAGCAGCCTCGGCGGCACGCGCTTCTTCCAGCTGGGACTGATAGGCTGTGAGGGTTTCGTTGAACCGGGCCGACCGCATCATGTCGGTGCGGCCTTCCAAAATCATGTTCACGGTGGAGATGGTCAGCCATATTGCCAAGCCGCACGCTACAGCCAGCGCGCCCACCTGCATTTCCGTGGTGACGGCGAAGTACCGCACCTGTCCATCACTGCGATGGTATATCTGCCGGTCCGGGAAGCGCTGTTTGATCAGCTCCCAAGGGCCGGCGAGAAGACGTTTTACCATGCGCTCCCGCCCGGTTTTTCGTTGAAATCCCGCCTCGAAGACGAAACACTCGCACAACAATGTGACGCTTTTCAACCAGTTCCGTGTTTTCGGATGCAACCTTCGGGCCGGTTTGGCGTTCGGATGGGTTGCTCTCTTTTTAATTCAATGTGTTACGGCTTTATTACGGAAGCAGCGCTTCGTAGAAGTCCGGCTCGAGCCCCGCTGCTTCGCGGGCCTGGGCGTTAACCGGCAATTTCAGCCCACCGGGGAATCGTTCGCGAACAAGCTTGTGAAAGGTTTCGCGCGGATCTTCGCCACGATGTTCGCAAACGTGGTTCAGCCACCGTCTGCCGCATGAAACGTGGCCGATCTCTTCGTGGTAAATGATGTCCAGGACGGCAGCGCTGGCGTGGTCTGCAGCGCTCATCAGCCGTTTGATCATCCCCGGCGTCACGTCCAGCCCGCGCGCTTCGAGTACCAGCGGCGCTACCGCCAAGCGGGCGGCGATATCATCGCTGGTGGCCATGGCCGCTTCCCAGAGGCCATCATGGGCTTCAAGATCACCATAGGCGGAGTCCAGCTCACCCAGGCGATCGCTGACCATCATGAAGTGGCGCGCTTCATCATCGCCGACCAGCACCCAGTCCGTGATAAAGTCGTGGTGCGCGCTGGCATCCAGTTCGGGCGAGGAGGCGAAGCGGACGGCCATGTCGAAGGCCAGGTCGATGGCGTTAAACTCGATATGTGCCACTGCGTGCAGTAGGGCTGCCCGCCCGGCGGCGCTGCTCAGCCTGCGGCGCGGAACCTGGCCGGGCGGTACAAGAACCGGATGGGCCGGGCGGGCAGGACGCTCCGGCACGCCTCCGTCCCAATCCGGGTCAAAGCTCAGCTCGCCGGCCTGCCAGCGGGCGGCGACGCGGCGCGCCTGCGCTGCCTTGGCTGCCGGATCAGCGGTGAGGAGCACCGATATCGCGGCATCCTGAAATGCCGCGCCTTGAAGTGCTGAGGTCACGAGGCCTCGCGCACCGCATCCAGAACGGCGTCGACATGACCGGGTACCTTCACCTTGCGCCACACAGACTTCAACTTGCCGTCAGGGCCGATTAGGAAGGTCGAGCGCTCAATACCCCAATACGTCTTCCCGTACATCTGCTTTTCCTGCCAGGCACCATAGCGCTCGGTCACATCGCCATCGGCATCGGATGCGAGGATTACTTTTAGTTCATGCTTGGCGCGGAACTTGCCATGCTTTGCAGCCGTATCCTTTGAAACGCCGATAACAACTGCACCTGCCGCCTCGAACTCGTCAATTTTCTCACTAAACCCGATAGCTTCTTTCGTGCAGCCCGGAGTGTCATCCTTCGGGTAGAAATAGAGAACCACGCTCTTGCCCTTGAGATCGGACAACGAAACCGTGCCATCACCATCGGTCGGCATCGAGAAATCGGGCGCGGCGTCACCCGGCTGTAAGATGCTCATTGGGCTGCTCCTTCATTTGCTTTGCAGTGTCCCCTGCCGGGACGCTGCAAATGTGGGTACACAGGGACTGACGTCCAGTCCTTCGCTGAAAAACAGGTGCCCGTGCTAGTTCGAAGCGCCCGCCTCGCACTCATCTACACGCTGGAAGCTGCTGCCGTGCTGATGGCGCTGCTCATCTTTTCGGCTGCGGCATTGCTGTGGCGCCTGGCCAGCGGCCCGGTGGACGTCGATGCGCTTGCCTCGGGCTTGCGCCCGGCCATCGCGACAGCGCTGGGCGGAGAGGTGGCGGTCTATGACAGCGCCAGTATCCGGTATGCGCCGGATACGCGCGCCCTAGTGGTTGATCTGCACGCCCTGGAGGTTTCCGGCCCTGACGGCGAGGTGCTGGCGGCGGCTGACAGGGTCGAACTTGCGCTGGCGCTCGATGAACTTGTTATCGGCCGCATCCGTCCGGTGGCGATAGATGCGACCGGCGGCGTCTTTTCGCTGCGCCGGGATGCATCCGGCGTGGTCAGCGCATCGATTGGCGGACGCACGGCGCAGGCTGGCGATGGTGATGGCATTCCAGAAGCGACCGCCGTGCTGGCGAGGTTGCAGAGCGCGCGCATCAGCGGAGCGGAACTGCGGCTGGACGATGCAGTCAGTGGCTTGTCGGTCCGCTTTACCCAGGCGGATATCAGCGTCGTCAGGGATGACGGGGCAACGCGGCTGACCGCTGAAGCCGGGCTTCTGGCACCGGCAGGTATCGTGCCCGTCTCGCTGGAGCTGGAGACTGGCTCGCGTTTCGACTCCGTTTTTCTGGCTTTCTCGACGCGCGGCCTTGTTCCGGCGTCGCTTGGCGGTCTCAATGGAAACTGGTCGCGTATCAGCGCGTTCGATTTGCCGCTGGATGTGGAGCTGGTTTTGGATGCCAGCCGCGAAGACGGCTTGCGTGCAGTGGAGCTAACGCTTGATGCCGGTGCGGGCGTGTTGCGCGGGTCTGATGACACGCTCGACGTGGTGTCCGGCCATATAAGCGCGTCTCTTGATGCCGGTGCAGGCGAGCTGGACCTGCGCCAGCTTCGCGTTGAAAGCGCGATGCTAAACCTCGACGCTTCCGGCCGCCTTTATGACTTCACCAACTATGACAGTGCTTTGCCATCGCGCGCGCGGTTCGAGCTGGAGTTTCTGCAGGGCGAGCTGGCTCTCCCGGGAACATTGCCAGGTCCGGTCGGCTGGTCGCGTGGCGCGGTAGCGGGAACGGCCGACACCCGCGCATACGAGATCATTATCGAAACGGCAGAGGCCAGCCTGCTCGACATTGTTGCGCGCTTCTCCGGCCGTCTCGGCCTGGACGAGACTGTTGAGGGCCGCAAACCTGCCATCGCGATGACTGGCGAAATTGACGGTGTCATCCGCAAGAGCGCGGTGCTGGCGCTGTGGCCGGTAGAGTTCGCGCTGGGCGGACGCGACTGGGTAGAAGATAACATTCTGGAGGGTGAAGCGCGTAATTTGCGCGCCGATATCAACATACCGGCGGATGCGTTTATCGCGGGGGAGTTGGCTGATGACGACCTGTCGGTCACTTTTGATTTTGCCAATGGCACGGCGCGCTACATCTCGACCATGACGCCTTTGACCGGACTGTCTGGAACAGCTGAATTGCGCGGCAATTCGCTCAGCCTGACGGGCCGTTCAGGCCGCATTGATGCTCTCCAGATTGACAGTGTCTTTGTAGAAATACCGCGTTTCAATCCGCGTGGTGCTCCTGCGCGGTTTGGTGGCGAAGGGCAAGGATCGCTGCCCGGCCTCATCGCGCTGCTCGATCAGCCACCGCTGAACCTTGCCACTGATTACGGGTTCGACCCCCAATCGCTGGAAGGTGACGGTGCGGTTCGCTTCGAGATCACACGGCCCATGCTGCGTGATGTTCCCTATGAGGATATCGGCTTTGACGTGTCCGGGCGATTTACAGATGCCGCTGGCCCCAGCGGGCTGGGCGATGTGCGCTTTTCTGAAGGCGATCTGACCTTTCGCGCCGATAGCGCGGGCCTGGAGGTCAGCGGGAATGTACGGATGGGCCGGTCGCTGGCGCAGCTTGAATGGAGCGAGCGTTTTCAGGTGCCCGAGGACGAGCTGAGCACGCGGGTGCGCATTGTATCGAACGCTGATACGCGCGATCTGGATCTGGCCGGTATTCCCGCCCGGAGCATACTCAATGGCGTGATCGGGCTGGATGCCACGTTCATGGGTAACGGTTTCGATTTCTCGCATTATGTCGTGATGGGCGACCTGACCGACGCCGCCCTGATATTGCCGGAAGACTTGTGGACCAAGCCGGACGGCATACCTGCCGCATTGGAAATGATCGCCGAGCAATCCTCCGGGGGCGGCCTTGAGATTTCCCGGCTGGCCGTGCTCGGCGAGGATGTCGATATCCGTGGCCAGGCCAGCCTTGCGCCAGATGGGCAATTGCTTGACGCAAACTTTGAAACCGTGGTGATCGGCGGCCGTGCAGACCTTTCGGTGATGGCTGATCGCCCTGACGGCAGCGAGGGCGCGCTGAACATCGTTGTCGGCGGCCGCTTTCTTGATGCTACAGATCTGATCTCCAACCTCATGGCGGGCAATCTGTTCACTGGTGGCGGCAGCGGCGCCGTCACGCTGGATGCCCGGGTGGAAACTGTTCAGGCCGGACAGGTTCGGTATGGCGAAGCGGGACTGACATTGCAGGCCGACGCCGCCGGGCTGCAGCGGCTGAACCTGGAGGCGGCACTGCCGCGCGGTCCGGTTTCCCTTTCGGTCACGTCGCAGCCAGATGGGTCGCGGCGCCTGTCAGCACAGAGCGCCGACGCAGGCGCGGTGCTTACCACTCTTGGCGGTTTTGGCACCATTTCCGGCGGAACGATGGAAATTGACGGCGTATTGCCGCCTGCCGGGGACGCGGGCGGCGTTCAGGGCCGCCTGACGGCAAATGGCTTCCGTCTCGAGCAGATGCCGCTTCTGGCCCGTATTCTGGCTGCTGGCTCGCTGGAAGGGCTGGCCAGCCTGTTTTCCGGTGAGGGGGTCGATTTTGAGCAGCTCAATGTCGACTACACGTTCGGCAATGGATTGCTTGAAATGCGTGAAGGCCGCGTCGCCGGTCCCTCGCTCGGCCTGACATGGAGCGGCGTGGTCGACACCTCCGCCGAGCGGCTCAATCTCAGCGGGACAATCCTGCCATCCTACGGATTGAACTCGGTTCTTGGCAGTGTTCCGGTCGTGGGTGAGCTTCTGACATCCCGGCGCGGCGAAGGCATTGTCGGCGTCACCTTCTCCGTCGAAGGGCCGTTCAACGCCACAAGGGTAACAGCCAACCCGCTATCTGCGCTGGCGCCGGGCGTATTCCGGCGCATGTTTGAAGGCACCTCGGCCCTGCGCGAGTTGGACGCCCTTGAGGAACGCCGCCGCGAAGAGGCGGCGCAGGGCGCCAATGGCGAGAGTGCGTCCGGAGACGGTGCGATGCCGGACACGCCTGATAGCAGCCCTGAGACCGATGAGGCCGACGACGCGTCTGCTGCCGCGCCTGACACTGAAGAGGATGGAGGCGAACAGCGCTAGCGCTGCGCGTTATTCCGCTTCAGCGCTCTCTTCCAGCATCATTTCCCAGCCACTACCCAGCTCCCCGGCCAGCCAGGAAAGAAAGCCGTCCTGCAGCTCATCGCCTGTTACATTTACTGGCCCGAAGCGGTTCTCCAGACGGACAAGAATGGCGTCGGCCTCGTAGGTGGCGCCGGAGAATTCCAGGGGGATATTCGCGGGGTGGTAGATTTCGACAAGAAGATTGCCCGCGCAGCCCGCGCTGCCGCCTTCACCGAACAGGTTCAGTGTGACCAGTACGCGCCAGCTGTGATGGTCCTCGCCGCGTACCCAGTTGATATCATGGTGCTCGAGACTGCCGAGCACGACATCGATCACGCCTTGGCCGTCGACCTGACACCCGTCGCTGACGTCTCCGACGATATTTACAGGCACTTCCGGAGCGCGAAGAAAATCAAGCGCCGGACGCTGGCCTTCGGGGAAAATCTGTGCGGCGGCAGGCATGCTGGTGGCAAGTGCAAGGCTCGCGGCAGCCAGAATCGAGCGCATCGGTCTCTCCTTTGTTGGGTTTGACCAGCATGCTAATGCGAGGCCAGCATCGCCTGAAGCGGTGGCGGTTGAAAATCCGTCTCTAATGCTTGACTGAGCGTCTCATCACCCAATCGATGAGATCCAGGCCTCATAGGTCCGATCAAGACTGCCCGCAGCGGCCGGCGAAAAACTCTGCGTGCCAGCCGCATGTCTCGCATCGCTGGCGGTCACCCCGTATCGGTTTCTGAAGGCGCGAGCGAAGTGCGAGGGATCTTGAAATCCCCATCGGTAGGCGATCTCCGCCACTTGCAGATGACGGCAGCTCGCCGACGACAGATCGGCCAGACATCGCTGAAGGCGCATATCGCGCAGTGTCTCGTTCACACCGCCATAGTCACGGAATGCCCGGTACAGCCGCGCACGGGAAACATTGAGCTGTCCGGCTAGCTGTACGGGCGTCAGATTCCGATCTGTCAACTTTGCTGACATTATACGGCGGGCTTTGAGAACCAGAGCGTGGTCTGACTTCTCTGGAGTATGGCGGCTGATCTGACTGGCGCCATTGAACGCGCCCGCGACGAGGTCGATCACGACGCTGGACGCCGTCATTTCGTCGGGACCAGAAAGGCTGGCGCCGGTCTTGTAGAGCGACACGATATAGTCCGCGAGCAGGCGGCCCCCGCCGTTTTCTGTATCGACGGTCAGCCCGTGCATGCTGTCTGGTTCAGTCAGCCGGCCGGAAAGGCATTGGCGGGGTATGAACAGGTTCAACAGATCAAAATCGGTATTACAGGAGTCCAGAATGTCGGCGAGATCCAGCGCCACCAGCGCGCTTTTGCCCGCTCGAACGCTCTTGCTTCCCCGCTTCATGTCGACGGAGCCCCGCAGAAAGAGCTGGATCATGTAGTGATCAAGGCCATCGGATGCGCAACGGGCTGCCGGACGGGCGAAGGTCTGGCTGTTGGACCTGCAACGGTTCAGCACAATATCGCCGATCATCACGCTCTCGACCCGGGCGCTAAAGTGCCGGTCAGGCGCCGACGTGCCAATGGCGACATCATAGATGAGACCCACGCTCTCGCGCCAGGCGCCGAAGCGCTCCGCCGTTGGCAGCGCACGGGTACAAAACACGGATGTGCTGGCCACTTTCCCCCCGCAGGCAGCAATATCGGTTACAGCAAGCCGATTCTTTCTAGGGCTTGGCTGCGGAAGTGCAACAATCTGGTTGGTAGTTGCGCCAGCCCAGTATTGCTGCGCTTGCGTAATGGGTTGCTGTCGCGCAGGCTCGCCGCGCTTTTGTGAGTTGCGAGCGAGTGAGATGAAGTTGCTGCTTCTGCCCGGTGACGGGATCGGCCCCGAGGTTCTGGCCGAGGCCCGCCGGATTATTGATGTCTTGAACGCGCACCACGCGCTGGGGCTGGACATTGCCGCAGGCGATATCGGCGGCGCCTCGCTCGACCGGCATGGCGCGCCGCTGACCGCGTCCGTTCTGGCGCTTGCCGGGGAGTGTGACGCCGTGCTGATGGGGGCGGTCGGCGGGCCGAAATGGCACGATGTCGACTACAGCCTTCGCCCGGAACAAGGCCTTTTGAACCTGCGCAAGGGGCTCGGCCTGTATGCCAATCTGCGCCCGGCATATTGCTTTAACGCGCTGGCCGATGCCTCCAGCCTCAAACGCGAGTTTGTCGAGGGGCTCGACATCCTGTTCGTGCGCGAGCTGATCGGCGGGGTGTATTTCGGCGAGCCGCGCGGCATCGAGACGCTGCCCGGCGGTGGGCGGCGCGGTTTCAACACACAGAGCTACACGACGGCAGAGATCGAGCGCGTGGCGCGCATAGCGTTTGATCTGGCCCGCGAGCGGAACAGGCGGGTGTGTTCGGTCGAAAAAGCCAATGTGATGGAATCCGGGCTGCTCTGGCGTGAGACCGTCACGGCTCTGCATGCGAGCGAGTTCCCGGATATCGCTCTGTCACACATGTATGCCGACAATTGCGCCATGCAGCTGGTGCGTAATCCGAAGCAGTTTGATGTGATCCTGACGGACAATCTTTTTGGCGACATTCTCTCAGACGAAGCCGGCATGCTGACCGGCTCGCTGGGCATGCTGCCCTCCGCCGCGCTGGGCGAACAGGGCGCGCCGGGCCTCTACGAGCCGATCCACGGCTCTGCGCCTGATATCGCCGGCAAGGGCATTGCCAATCCGTGTGCGGCGATCCTGAGCCTGGCCATGGCGCTTCGATACCAGCTCGGCCGGCCGGGCCTTGCAGACCTGATCGAAAAGGCGGTGAGCGCTGCGCTGGAGGCCGGCTACCGCACCGCGGATCTGCTGGCCGGCGAGGGGAGTTGCGTTGTCGGTACCGAGGACATGGGCCGCGCGATTGCAGAGCGGCTGTCAGCCTAGATGTGTACTCAGCCTGTAGCCCGGCGCGTATGTCAGTGTGACGGCCGTGACAGCGGCTTTGTCCGTGCGGGTGACGCGCTCGACGGCAAACAGGGCGTTGCCGCGCGCGCATCCCAGCCGGGATGCCAGCGCCGTATCTGCCTTGCGGGCCTGAAACGCCAGTTCGCCGCCGGTAAAGGGTACATTGCGCACCAGCCATTCATTGGCGCTTGAGGCGGTGAAGTCTGCGCGCGTCTGCGGGGCGAGGTCCGGGTTCAGCCAGCGGTCTTCCAGGCAGAAAGGGGTCTTGCCGGCGCTGTGCAGGGCGATGACATGGCGCCATCTTGCGCCGGGCTTTACGCCAAGTGCGGCGGCGAGTTCGCCGGGCAGGGGCTCTGTGCGGTCTACAAGCAGCGCATATCCATAGGCCGCGCCGGATTGCTCTACCTCCTGACGGATTATCGCGATGTCGAACACCGCGCGCCTTACTGGCGTCTCCGTGACCCGGGTCCCGCCCTTGCGCCGCCGGTCAAGATAGCCGGCCTCGGCGAGGTCGCGCAGGGCGCGGTTCACGGTCGCGCGGGCACAGCCCATCTCCTGCGCCAGTTCCGCTTCCTTTGGGATAAGCGCGCCCGGCGGCCATTCGCGCGCCCGGATGCGGCGCAGGGCTTCGGCGCGCACGCCCTGCCAGGTGACGGGTCCGTTCACAGGCGGGTGCCCAGACGCTGTATGGTATTGCGGTATCGCGCGGTTATCGCCTCGTGTGCGATGTGGCGCCCTTCGCGCACCTGATGGCGCCCGGCCGCCCAGACATCGCTGACCATGGCGTCATCGCCGGCGAAAATCCAGCTATCGAGCGTGAGATCGCGTGAGCGGCCTTCAAGGCTGATATGGGTGGTGTCGAGCGCCACAAGGTCTGCCAGCTTGCCGGCCGCGATTGCGCCCGCCTCACGGCCTGCCGCCTGCGCCCCGCCCCGGGCAGCGCCTTCGAGCAGCACCCGCCCGGCGGACTTTTCGCGCGTCGCCAGCGCGGCGCGGCTGCGGTCGCGCAGGCGCTGGGAATATTCTAGCTGGCGCAATTCCTCTGACAGGGTGATGCGTACATTGCTGTCGGAGCCGACGCCGAACACGCCGCCCGCTTCCAGCCATGCCGTGCCGTTGAAAATGCCATCGCCCAGATTGGCTTCCGTGATCGGGCACAGCCCCGCCGCCGCGCCGGTGCGCGCCAGCGCGCGTGTCTCTGCGTCGTTCATCTGCGTGCAGTGGATGAGGCACCAGCGCGGATCGACATCGGCATTGGCCAGCAGCCACTCGGTGGGCCGTGCGCCATAGGCCGCCAGCACTTCGTCTACCTCGCCGGTCTGTTCGGCCAGATGCATGTGCAGCGGTGCGCCGGGTTTCAGGGCGATGCACGCCGCCAGCCCGTCGCGGCTGACCGCGCGCAGGGAATGGGCGGAAATACCCAGCATTGTATCGGCGGGCAGGGATTTGAGAGCTTCGCTGGCTGATTCAACAAGGCGCTCAAACCGGCTGATATCATTGCCAAACCGGATCTGGCCTGCGCCCAGCGGACGGCCATCACATCCGCCCTGCTGGTAGAGCACCGGCAACAGGGTAAGGCCGATCCCGCTCGTGCCCGCCGCTGCCGCGATGCGCTGGCTCATCTCCCCGACATCGTCATAGGCGCGGCCATCGGGGCCGTGATGGAGATAGTGGAATTCCACGTTTGCCGCGTACCCGGCTTCCAGCATTTCCATCTGCACGAAGGCTGCGATGGCCTCGACATCATCGGGGGTGAGGGCATCGAGGAAGGCGTACATCGCCTTGCGCCAGGTCCAGAAATTGTCGGACGGGTCGGCGCCGCGCCGCTCGGTCAGGCCCGCCATCGCCCGCTGGAAAGCGTGGGAATGCAGGTTTGCCGGTGCGGGCAGCAGGATTCCGGCGCGGTAATCGCCGTCCCGCGCGGCGGCGCCGGTCTCAATTGCGGCAATATGGCCTTCAACGATGTGCAACCGCACACCGTTTGACCAGCCATCTGCCAGCAAGGCCGCTTCTGCGTGGATGACCTGTGTGACGCTCATGCCCGTTCCGTTGACTCGCATAATAAGTCTATACTTAATGGGCCGGCTCGCAGGAGGAATCAAGTTGGATCATGCCCGCACCCATGTGCTGACCGGCGCCAGGCTGGCCATTACGGCAGAGCCGGTGAGCGGTGCCGGTGCCATCGTCATCGAGGGCGAACACATTGTCTGGGCAGGGCCACAAGGCGATCTGCCGGGTGTATACGCCAAGGCTCCGGCGCGTGACCTCGAAGGGCGGCTGGTCACGCCTGCGCTGATCGATTGCCACACCCATCTGGTGCATGGCGGCAACCGCACGCGCGAATTCGAGCTGCGTCTGGAAGGCGCCAGCTATGAGGAGATCGCGCGGGCAGGGGGCGGCATTGTCTCCACTGTGTCTGCCACGCGCGCGGCCAGCGAGGCGCAGCTTCTGGCCGAGGCCCTGCCGCGCCTGGATGCGCTGCTCGCCGAAGGGGTTTCAACGCTAGAGATCAAATCCGGCTATGGGCTCGATATCGAGACCGAGCTTGCCATGCTGCGCGCCGCGCGCGCTCTGGAACGCCAACGGCCCGTCACCATCCGCGCCAGCTTTCTGGGTGCGCATGCCATTCCGGCTGAATATAAGGGCCGCGCGGACGCGTATCTGGACGAGGTGTGCCTGCCAGCCCTGCGCGCTGCGCACGCCGAAGGTATTGCCGATGCGGTGGACGGATTCTGCGAGAACATTGCCTTTAACGCGGAGCAGATTGAGCGCGTGTTTGCCGAGGCAAAAGCGTTGGGCCTGCCGGTAAAACTCCACGCAGAGCAATTATCACAGCAAGGCGGGACGCAGCTCGCCGCGCGTTATGGCGCGCTGTCCGCCGATCATCTCGAATACGCCGATGAAGACGACGCCAAGGCCATGGCGAAGGCTGGCATGGTCGCTGTTCTGCTGCCCGGCGCGTTCTATTTCCTTCGCGAGACGAAACTGCCGCCGATTGCCGCGTTCAGGGAGCATGGCGTGCCCATGGCGCTGGCGACGGACTGCAATCCCGGCTCCTCGCCGCTGACCTCGCTCCTGCTGACCATGAATATGGGCTGCACGCTGTTCCGCCTGACGCCCGATGAGGCGTTGCGCGCGGTGACGGTGAACGCCGCCAAAGCGCTGGGCCTTGAAGACAGGGGCGTCATCGCGCCGGGCAAGCGCGCGGACCTTGCCATCTGGGATGCTGAAAATTCGGCGGAACTCGCCGGGCGTATCGGCTTCAACCCGCTCCATGAACGTATTTTTAGAGGCCGCCCATGCTGACGCTCATTCCCGGCACGGTGACGCTCGCTGATCTGGAACGCATCTGGCGCGAAGGGCTGCCAGCGCGCCTCGACCCTTCAGCCCGCGAAGGCGTTGAAGCCTCCGCTGCGCGCGTGGCGCAGGCGGCGGGCGGCGAGGCGGCGGTTTACGGCGTCAATACCGGCTTTGGAAAACTTGCCCATGTGAAGATCGCGCCGGGTGATACCCGCACGCTGCAGCGCAATCTCATCCTCTCCCATTGCTGCGGCGTGGGTGAGGAAACGGACCTTGCCACCGTGCGCCTGATGATGGCGCTGAAACTTTTAAGCCTCGGGCGCGGCGCATCGGGAGTGCGCTGGGAGCTGATCATGCTGCTGGAAGCGATGCTGGAACAAGGCGTGACGCCCGTCATCCCCTTGCAAGGCTCGGTCGGCGCATCGGGTGATCTCGCCCCGCTCGCCCACATGGCGGCGGTAATGATCGGGGAGGGTGAAGCCGTCCATGCGGGAAAACGCCTGCCCGGTGGACAGGCGCTAGCCGCGGCGGGCCTCAAACCTCTCGTGCTGGAGGCGAAAGAGGGCCTCGCCCTCATCAATGGCACGCAGTTTTCCACCGCGATGGCGCTTGTTGGCCTGTTTGATGCGCTGCGCCTGACGGTCAATGCGGTGCTGACCTCCTGCCTCTCCACCGACGCGGCGATGGGCTCGACCGCGCCTTTGCATCCGCAGATACACGCGCTTCGCGGTCATCGCGGGCAGATCGAAGTGGCGGCGCACATGCGCGCGCTGATGGCGGGGTCGCAGATACGCGACAGCCATCGCGAGGATGATGTGCGCGTGCAGGATCCGTACTGCATACGCTGCCAGCCGCAGGTGGCCGGCGCGGCGCTGGACTTGCTGCGTCAGGCCGGTGCAACACTTGAAACGGAAGCCAATGCCGTTACCGACAATCCGCTGGTGCTTGATGACGCCATTGTCTCGGGCGGCAATTTCCACGCCGAGCCGGTCGCCTTTGCCGCCGACATCATCGCGCTGGCAATTGCGGAAGTGGGCGCGATTGCCCAGCGGCGCATCGCGCTTCTGGTCGATCCGAACCTCAATCATGATCTGCCGCCCTTCCTGACGCCGGAGCCGGGGCTCAATTCCGGCTTCATGATCGCGGAAGTGACCACCGCCGCGCTGATGAGCGAGAACAAGCATCTGGCCAATCCGTGCTCGACCGATTCCACGCCGACTTCTGCCAATCAGGAAGATCATGTCTCGATGGCCGCCCATGCCGCCGTCCGGCTTATGCGTATGAATGCCAATCTTGCCCGCATCCTGGCCGTAGAGGCGATGAGCGCGGCGCAGGGCATCGCGTTCCGCAAGCCGCTGAAAACCGCGCCCGCCTTGCAAGCGGCGCTCGACATCCTGCACGCTGGGGTGCCGGTGCTTGAAGCGGACCGCTATATGGCCCGCGATATCGAGCACGCCGCCGGGCTGGTGCGCACCGGCGCGCTGATCCGCGCGGCCGGGCTGGAGATATTGCCATGACCCCCGTGCGTATTGTCGAAGGGACCAGCCCTGTGGTGATTGCCGTGCCACACGCGGGCACATGGCTGCCGGGTGAGGTGGGAGAACGGCTAAACTCGCGCGGGCGAATGCTCGCCGATACGGACTGGCATGTTGACCGGCTCTATGAGGGCCTGCTGCCTGGCGCGGCGATGGTGGCGGCAAACTTCCACCGCTATGTGGTGGATCCCAACCGCCCGCCAGACGGAGCCAGCCTCTATCCCGGCCAGAACACGACCGGACTTGTTGCCGCTACCGATTTTGACGGCGAGCCGATCTGGTCGGTCCAGCCGTCGGATGGCGAGATCGCTGCGCGCGTCCGGGCCTTTCATGCGCCGTATCATGCCACTGTCCGCGCCGCGCTGGACGCAGCGAAAGCGCGCCATGGCGTGGCCATTCTCTACGATGCGCACTCGATCCGCTCGCGCATTCCCTTCCTGTTTGAAGGCAGGCTGCCTGACCTTTGCATCGGTACGGCAGATGGCGCGAGCTGTGCTGAAGCGCTGTCTGAGGCGGTCGTTGATACTGCTGAAAAATCAGATGGATACAGCCACATTCTCAATGGCCGGTTCAAGGGCGGGTGGACAACGCGCCATTACGGCCAGCCGACAGACGGCATTCACGCCATCCAGATGGAGCTGGCGCAGTCGGCCTATCTAATCACCGAACATGCGCCTTTCGCCTATGACGATGGCAAGGCATTGGCCTTGCGCGCCGTCCTGTCTGAAATCCTGCACCGGCTCGAAGAGCTGGCGCCCCGCCTGAAGGAAACATCATGACCGGCACCCGGCGCAACACGCGCGATATCTACCCGCCGACCGGCACGGCGCTGAATGCGAAGAGCTGGATGACCGAAGCGCCCTTGCGCATGCTGATGAACAATCTGCACCCCGATGTCGCCGAGAACCCGCACGAGCTGGTGGTCTATGGCGGGATTGGCCGGGCGGCGCGCAACTGGGAGGCGTTTGACGGTATTGTCGCGGCGCTCAAGGAGCTCAATGAGGACGAGACGTTGCTGGTCCAGTCCGGCAAGCCGGTTGGCGTATTCCGCACCCATGCCGATGCGCCGCGCGTGCTGATCGCCAACTCCAACCTGGTGCCGCACTGGGCGAACTGGGAGCATTTCAACGCGCTCGATAAGCTCGGTCTGATGATGTACGGCCAGATGACGGCCGGTTCGTGGATCTATATCGGCACGCAGGGCATCGTGCAGGGAACGTATGAAACCTTCGCCGAGGCGGGGCGGCAGCACTATGACGGCGATCTGGCCGGAAAATGGATTCTCACCGCCGGACTTGGCGGGATGGGCGGTGCGCAGCCGCTCGCCGCTGTGTTCGCCGGGGCGTCATGTCTGGCGGTCGAATGTGACGAGACACGAATCGATTTTCGTATACGTACGAGGTACCTGGACGAAAAAGCGCATAATCTGGATGAAGCGCTGGAGAAGATCGCCCGCTGGACGGCAGCCGGAGAAGCGAAATCCGTTGGCCTCGTCGGCAATGCGGCTGACATCTTCCCCGAACTGGTGCGCCGCATGGAGGCAGGCGGGGTCCGGCCCGATATCGTCACCGACCAGACCAGCGCGCACGATCCCTTGCACGGTTATCTGCCTCAGGGGTGGAGCGTCGCTGACTGGCGGTCAAAGCAGGAAACCGATCCCAAGGCGGTGGAGCGTGCGGCGCGCGCCAGCATGAAGACGCAAGTCGCCGCGATGGTCGCCTTCCATAGGGCCGGCGTGCCGACGCTCGATTACGGAAACAATATCCGCCAGGTCGCGCTCGATGAAGGGCTGGAGAATGCTTTCGCCTTCCCCGGCTTTGTCCCGGCCTATATCCGTCCGCTCTTCTGCCGGGGTGTCGGCCCGTTCCGCTGGTGCGCGCTGTCGGGTGACCCGGAAGACATCTACAAGACCGATGCGAAGATGAAGGAGCTGTTCCCGGAGAACGCCCATCTTCATCGCTGGCTGGACATGGCGGCGGAGCGCATCGCGTTTCAGGGCCTGCCGGCGCGTATTTGCTGGATCGGACTGGGCGAGCGCCACAAGGCCGGTCTCGCCTTCAACGAAATGGTGCGCACTGGTGAGATCAAGGCACCCATCGTCATCGGCCGCGATCATCTCGATAGCGGCTCGGTCGCCTCGCCCAATCGTGAGACCGAGGCGATGAAGGACGGGTCAGACGCCGTCTCCGACTGGCCGCTCCTCAACGCGCTGTTGAACACCGCCTCGGGCGCGACCTGGGTGAGCCTGCATCATGGCGGCGGGGTCGGCATGGGCTTCTCCCAGCATTCGGGCATGGTGATCTGCTGTGATGGCAGCGCGGATGCGGACCGGCGGCTGGAGCGCGTGCTGTGGAATGACCCGGCGACCGGCGTCATGCGCCATGCCGACGCGGGCTACGATATCGCGCTGGACTGCGCACGCGAGCACGGGCTGAACCTGCCGGGCATTCTCTAGTCTGACAGGGCGGCCAGCCGCTCTTCGACCGTTTGGCGGTCAGCGGTGTTGAGATCCATCGTCACGGCCTGCTCATACAGGCGCTGTGCCTGGCGCGAGCGTCCGCGAGCTTCCTCGGCCCCGGCCCAGGCGATGTGCAATGCGCCCCAGCGCCGGGCCCGTTCGGCGGCCTGACGATACCAATGGGCTGCGGCCCGGTACTGGCCTTCTCCGGCCAGCACATCCCCCATCTCCTTTAACGGGTCGGCCCAGCCGGGTGCCTTGTGGTGTGCAGCAACCAACAGATCCAGGGCGCTGCCTGCATCGTCCTGCTGACGGTGGATGTAGCTCCAGAACAGCTCGCCATAGGCCAGTTCGGGTGCGCGCTCGATCAGGCGCTCAAGCCGGGGGCCGGCTGTGGCGTCCCCAATCAATCCGTCGACATAGGCCCGCGTCAGATCGACGTAATAATTGCCTTCCGGGAGTCCGGCCATGAGGGTTTGAGCCTGTTCCAGCTCCCCCGCGCGCGCAAAAGCAATAGCAACCACCGGGTAGCGATTGACCATAACGCCTTCGCGAAATTCTTCCGGAACATTCGCGATGGCTTCGCGAACCGCTGGCCATTGCGCTTGCCAGACGGGCGTGTCTTCCAGCTGCATCGCGATATCGAACGCGAGATCGTCGCGGGCCGCCACGCCGGGCAGGGATTCATATTCCGGAAGCCGGGCGAAAATTTCGCGCCCTCTCTCCGTGTCGTACATCCACACATGGGCGTAGGCCTGTTGCCAGCGAAGCTCGTCGGCGGTCTCCGGGCGGCGGCGTATGGCATCGGTGAAATAGCTGGCCGCGTCCTGGTATTGGTGGCTGCGTAGGAGCAGTTCGCCTTCAAGCGATACCAGCATGGCATCGCGGTCATCGGGGTTGTATTCGTCGCCGCCGCGCAAATGCCGGGTCGCAAGCCTCAAATGATGAAGCGCGCGCCCCGGCTGGCCGAGCGTGTCATAGACCTGGAACAGATTGGCGTGCAGCAGTCCGAACTCTCCGTAGAGGTCGAGGGCATTTTCGCCGATTGCGGCAGCGCGTTCGGGCTGGCCCTCTTCCATATACAGCCCTGTCAGCCCCGCCGCTGCCCAGCGCCGGTCGGTGGAGGTGCCCGATGTCAACAGGCGTTCGAACGCGGCGCGCGCATCGTCATTGCGCTGCGAATCCAGCAGGTAAACGGCATAGCGATAGGGCTGGGTTTGCGCGAAGATCGCATCGGCAGCCTCGTCCAGTGCGGCATAGATATCGCCGGTCTCGGCCATGATCACGCGCGCGGGCTGGCCACCAGCGCGGGCGGTGACGCGGTATCCGTCACCATCGCGAACCAGCTCTCCGGTGATGCGGATTTCCTCTCCGAGCCACGATCTCAGGAAACGCCAGAGCTCACCCGCCGACACCCCGGTTTGCGGTATTTCCACCGCCACTTCGTCACCCCAGCTGTCGGCATAGGTGTTGGCCGCGCGCATCGACTGGGTAACGGTTTGCATTTCGGCCAGCCGGTCCAGAACGCGTGACGCGACCGCTGCGCCCGTCAGTCCGCGCTCTTCAAGGGCTGGGGGCACCGAGAATGGCAGGATGGTCAGCCCCCTATACTGGGTGGCAGTCCACAATACGCCCGCGACTATGATGACGGCCGTGAAGGCTGATATGGCCGCCAGGATCATCAGGGCGGCCCCGGCCGCTTCCCGGGCAATTTGCCAGTTGCGGTGGGTGACGTCGGATTTGATGAGCTGTGCCTGCCGCTCCAGCACCGCTCTGACCATCGAATTGGGCTTCTCGCCGAGCACTTCGGCTCGCACCGCCATGGTCAAAGGGTCCGGGGTGGGCGGCACATCGTCATGGTCATGTCCGCCCGGATGGTCATGCGGTGGATCGGTATCGGTCATGATGTTCCCCGGCCTTGTCGCTGTCATACACCTGTCCGCCGGCACGCAGACACCTGCCGGGCGAGGTTTTGGCAAACTGGTGCCCAGCGCCGGGAAGGCTGGACAAGCCGGTGAAGGAGCAGTCTCGTAGGCCTTCACCTGTCGTGAGCGAAAGCTAGCCGCAACCGGGCAGGGCCGTCCATCCCTGCAGCGCCAGAGAAGCGCGATTGACAGGCATGCCAGCGCGAGATTATGGCGATTGTGATGCAACTGCCCGTCTGGTGAGGTGCAGTGCAATGTCCGCCTTATGTTCCCGAAAAAGGACAATGAGCGGGTTTCTTGAAAGCTGAATTATCATGGCCGCAACGCGGTTTACGTCCAGTGACCCGGTGGCTGACAGGCGAGCAGGCTATGCAGAACAGCTAGCTGAACGTGGCGATGTTGAAGCGGCCACCGAAGTGCTGGCCGGTGCGCTGGAGCTGGCGCCCCTCTGGGCTGCCGGCTGGTTCCGCCTTGGTGAGTTCAACGAATTGGCCGGTCAGGGCGAAGCTGCAGTCATCGCCTGGGAGCGCGCGCTCGCCCTTGAACCCAGCGACCCTTTCGGGGCGAGCCTGAAGCGCGACCTGGCGCGGGCCGTGCCGCTCGCGGAGTCCATGCCGCCAGCCTTTGTCGAATTGCTGTTTGACCAGTATGCGCCCGGATTCGACGCAGCTCTGGTCGACAGGCTTGGCTATAAGGGGCCGGAGATCATCATGCAGCGCCTGCTCGCAGGCGGATTTACGCGGGCCGCACGGGTGCTGGATCTGGGATGTGGCACGGGTCTGGCGGGCGAGGTCTAGCGTCCCCGTGCGGACTGGCTGGAAGGGTTTGACATATCCGCAGGCATGCTCGCGATAGCAGATGTCAAGGCCGTTTATGATGCGCTGGAGAAACACGACATCGCGCAGCTCAGCCCCGGTAACAGGCCGTATGACCTGATCGTGGCGGCGGACGTGTTTGCTTATGTTGGCGCACTCGAGGGCGTTATCGGATGGTGCCGCGCCTCGCTGGCACCCGGAGGCATTCTAGCCTTCACCGTCGAGGCGGCGGCACGCGAAGAGCCGCCGGTGGTGTTGCGGGAAAGCCGCCGCTTCGCGCACGCGCATGACTATCTGGCAGGCTTGCTCACTACGGCCGGTTTCGACGCTGTCGATATCCGCGAATGCGTGGTCCGGCAGGATCGAGGCAGCGATATCGGGTCATTGTGCGTGGTAGCCAGCCTGTCGGAAATTCGCCGCCACCGCGAAAGTGATGGCGAAGCGCATCTGGCCGTCTAGGGGGCAATCGTCCGCCAGCCAGATGCGCGTGCCACGGATCAGTTGTCGTCCAGAACGAAGGTGACGGCCATGTTCACGCGGAATTCCGTGATCTTGCCGTTATCGACCGTGACGTGTTTTTCCTTGATCCATGCGCTCTTGATATTGCGCAGCGTCTGGGATGCACGGGAAATTCCCTGAACCGCGGCGTCATCAAAGCTTTTCGGGGAAGTGGCGGAAATCTCGGTTACTCGAGCAACACTCATGGTGTCCTCCTGTCGCTGCTAGGTGTTGTGCAACGCCCTGGGTGAGCCATTGTTCCGAAGCTCACGCGGCTCGCGGCGGTTGCAACGAGTTCACGATATGCGCGTTGCAACACAATGATTGCCAACCTGTCCCGCTTGCCCTGGAAAGCCGCGTTCTGGATCGCCTTGGGCGCTCTGGTGCTCGCTCTTCCCTTCATTGTCCTGCTCACCGGCGAACGCGCACCCAGCACCAGCCTGTTATGGGACTTTGCCATGGGTCTGGGGTTTGGCGCGCTTGCCGCCGCCGGACTTCAGTTTGTGCTGACGGCCCGCTTTCAGCCGGTAACCCGGCCCTTCGGCATCGATATTGTCTATCTCTTCCACCGCTATTTCGCGATCGGGGCGGTGGCCCTGATGCTCGGACATTTCGCGATCCTCTATATCTGGTTTGAGGACGCGCTGGGCGACCTCAACCCTCTGACAGCGCGGTGGGAACTGACAATGGGGCGCATCGCTCTGGGCAGCTTCGTGTTGCTGGTCATCACGTCAGAATTGCGCAAGACGCTGCGCATTCCTTACGATTTCTGGCGCTATGGCCATATCGCGCTGGCTATCATCGCTTTTGGCGCTGCGGTGGCGCATATCCTCGGCGTCGGCCATTTCACGGGCGAGGCCGACAAGCGCATCCTCTGGCTGGGTGTGGCCGTCAGCTGGATTGGCCTCATCATCTGGACGCGGCTGATCCGGCCTTTCCTCCTGTGGCGTAACCCGTGGCGCATTGTGGAGAATATTCCGCGCGAGGGCGGTGTTCATTCGCTGGTTCTCGAACCCCTCGGCAAGGGTCTGCGAGACTGGATACCAGGCCAGTTTGTCTGGCTGACGCTGGGGGCGACGCCCTTTGCGCTGAAAGAACACCCTTTCACCATCTCCACCCCGTCAGAGCATGGCCCGAATGTGACACTCTCCATCAAGCCGCTGGGAGACTTTTCCGAATGGGCCGCGCACACGCATCCGGGGGTCAAAGCCTATATAGACGGCCCGTATGGCGCGTTCTCGATTGATAACGACCCCGATGCCAAAGGCTTCGTCATGATTGCTGGCGGTATCGGCATTACACCGATGATGAGCAATATCCACGCCCTGCAGGAGCGTAGCGATCCGCGCAAGGTTGTCCTGATCTATGGCAACAAGGATTGGGAATCGGCGCATTTCCGCGACGAACTGGCGAAGCTTGAAGGCCAGATCAATCTGACGGTGGTGCATGTACTGGAAAATCCGCCCGATGGCTGGGACGGGGAGACCGGCTTCATCGACCGGATAATCCTGGCAAAACACCTGCCCGAGGAGACGCGTAACTGGCCACACTTCCTGTGCGGTCCCGGTCCGCTGACCGATGTGGTGAAGTCTGAATTGCTGGAGATGGGCGTGCCGCTACCGGCCATCGATTCTGAAATCTTCGATCTGGTCTAGGAGCGCCGAGCCATGAGGCCCATACTTGCCCTTGTCATTGCCATTGCCGTTGTCGGCTTTGTGGTGGCACTTGCCGCAGGCTTTGCCATTGTCGTGAACAGCTAGCTGCACGTTTCCAGAAACAGAACCGGTGCGCCGGTCCAGAGCGTTGAGGCAACAGCCGCCAGCGTCACCATGGCGGCAACCCGGCGCACGGTCCGTGCGGAATGGCCCTCCCACCGCGCCGCGATACGGACGAGCGGAAACCAGAGCGCCGCGCCCAGCGCGGCATGACCCAGATAGGCAGCTAGAAGCATGATGCGGTTGGTGGAAAGTCCGGCGACCCCGGCGTCTTCCCAACCGGCCCGGCAGCCGACGGCGTGGAGCCCGTAAAGCGCCGAAAAGCCCGCAGCCCAGACCGTGAAGCCAGCCACGAGCCAGACAAGATCGGTTCCGCGAACCCGTCGAAGCTGGCCGGTCATGCCATGCCCCCCGGGGCCAGCACGACAAGCGCCACGCCGCCAATCCCGGTAACCGCCGTATAAAGCTGCCAGATAGCCGCGCCACGCAGGTCAGCGCAGCGTAGCGCCGATACATAGCCCCATTTGCACCGCGCCAGCGTGTACACGCTGAACAGGCTGCCCAGAAGGGTATGCAGCATGGCATAACCGATGATGGTCATGGTGATAGCGGCGTAGGCGTGTGTGTCCGGCCGCGGCGCATCAATGAAGGCCAGTGCGGCCAGAAGCCCGAGCCCGGCGAGGCTCGCTGCCAGCGATACTGCAAGGTGCAGCATCGGCGCGCCCTTCTGACCGGCGGCATTGGCGCGCCGGGTGAGTATGGCAAAGGCGGCGGCAGCCGCCAGGCTGACCGCGATACCGGCAATCAACACTGGGCTGGCGCTCAGGAATTCCGGCGGTGGCCAACCGGGCGCGGTGGTCCACAGGAACAGGAAGCCGAAAAGAAGCGAGCCGTAAAACGCTGCGTTGGCCGCCAAAAAATACTTCAGGCCCAGCAGGGTCGGCACGGACTCCACCGCGTAATGGACGGGCAGGCGCAGGCCCTGTCCGGCATCAATCGGCGCCGGGTCTGTCTTCGCGCCAAGTGACCACAGCCAGCGCCAGCCGAAAATGGCGGCCAGTATCAGTCCCAAGGGTGCCGCCCAGTAGGCGCTGAGCAGGAAGGCGACAAAAAACACTGCGAGAGCCAGAGCCATCCAGAACGGAGTGTAGTCATTCCTTGGCAAAACCAGCACATGCTCCGGTTCGCCGGTTGCCATGTCGACGCACAGGGTTTCCATCTCGCCGCGCGGGGCTCCGGCCAGATAGCCCTTTCCGGCGGCAATATCGGCACCGAGGCGTGGACTGTCGTCCAGCGGGTCACGGCAGGAAACCTGCGGCAATGACGCGAAATTATAGCTCGGTGCAGGAGTGGGCATCGCCCAGTCGAGCCCCGTTCCGCCCCACGGATTGCGCCGGAAACGGCGCCCGAAGCGCGTTTGCAGGATGATATCGATCACGAACAGGGCGAAGCCTGCCGCCATCACAAACCCGCCAATCGAGGAGATGAGGTTGGGAAGGTCCCAGCCCAGCCCGCTCTCATAGGTGAAAACGCGGCGCGGCATGCCCATCAGGCCGGTAAAATGCATGATCAGGAAAGTGCCGTGAAAGCCCAGAAAGATCAGCCAGAAAGCCGCTTTCGATACGGCGAAGACCGGCAGGCGCCCGGTCATCAGGGGTAGCCAGTAATAGGTGGCCGCCAGCATCGGGAAGACGAAGCCGCCAATCAGCACATAGTGCAGGTGCGCGACCACGAAATGCGTGTCGTGGGCCTGCCAGTTGAACGGCACCAGCGCCAGCATCACACCCGTCAACCCGCCGAGGATAAAGACCGAGAAAAAGCCCATCAGATACAGCATGGGCAGGCTCATCTGCGGGCGTCCGCGCATCAGCGTGGCAATCCAGGCAAACACCTGCACGGCAGTCGGCACGGCGACCAGCATGGACGCTGCGGAGAAGAAGGCGAGCGACAGATGGGGAATGCCTGTGGCGAACATGTGGTGGACCCACAGTCCGAAGCTCAGGAATGCCAGCGCGATGATCGCGGCTACGATCCACGCATAGCCGACGATTTTCGTGCGCGCGAAAACCGGGATGAGGGTGGATACCGCCCCGGCAGCCGGCAGGAATATGATGTAGACTTCGGGATGGCCGAACAGCCAGAACAGGTGCTGCCAAAGCAGCGGCGCGCCGCCGCGTTCGGGGTCGAAAAACGGCCAGTTGAAGGCCCGCTCGATCTCCAGCAATACGCTGCCCAGAATGAGCGGCGGGAACGCGATCAGCATCATCGCGGCGGTCACCAGCAGATACCACGCCATCAGCGGCATCCGTGAGAGTGCCATGCCCGCGGTGCGCACTTTCAGGACCGTGACGACAATTTCCACGGCGGCGCAGACGGCTGAAATCTCGACAAATGTGATGCCGAGCAACCAGACATCGGAATTGATGCCAGGCGAATAGGCGCCAGACGCCAGCGGCGTGTACATGAACCAGCCGCTATCGGGCGCAACTCCCATCACCATGGCGGCAAGGATTATCGTGCCGCCAAACAGATAGCACCAGTAGCCCAACGCGGAGAGACGCGGGTAGGCGAGGTCGCGCGCGCCGAGTATTTTCGGCAAAAGGTAGAGCGCCACGCCCTCGATAAGCGGGATGGCGAACAGGAACATCATCACCGTGCCGTGCATGGTGAAAATCTGGTTGTAGGCGTCGGCTCCGAGGAACGGGTTTTCCGGGCGGGCTAGCTGCGCGCGGATCAGCATCGCCAACAGCCCGCCGATCGCGAAATAGATGAAGGCTGTAATGATGAAGCGCCGCCCGACAACGGAGTGATTGACCGCAGACAGGGCGGCAATTCCCTTGGGCGCGCGCCAGATGGCATCAAGCGCCCGGTGCAGGCCGACCGGTGTTGTGTGGGTCATGGCTGTGCTCCGCCCGCCAGCTCTGCGGACAGCATATTGTCGTATTCATCCCGCGGATGTGCCACGACACGAAAGCGCATGGTCGCGTGCTCCAGCCCGCAGAATTCTGCACACATCCCCTCATAAATCCCGGGCTCAGGGGCGAAAATTCTCAACGTATTGGTGGTGCCGGGGATCGCATCAACCTTGCCCGCAAGGCGCGGAACCCAGAAGCCGTGTATGACGTCCAGGGAGGTGATAGCGACATCGACCGGCTCTCCTGCGGGTATGTGCAGGACGCCTTGCGTGCCGGCTCGCCGGTCCGGGTAGCGGAAGCTCCATTGCCACTGGGCTGCCTGCGCCTCAACCGTGTAGACTTGCTCATCGCGTCCTGCGAGCATGGACTGGCCTGAAGGCAGGCCCCACGCCAGCAACGCGGCCAGTACGATCAGGGGAAAGCCCAGCGCGCCTGTCCACAGCCAGAGTTGTTCGGGAACTTCCACGGGCTGGTGCCGTTTGAAGAAAGGCCACGCGACAAGGCCCATCATCACGGCGAGTATGACGAGCGAGCCGGTCATCATCACCCACCACACGCCGGCAATCGACTGCGCAGACGGGCCAGCCGGATCGAGCGCCGACAAGGCACCTTCACACCCGGCAAGTGCCGGCGCCAGGAACAGGGGAAGAGCCAGATGGCGAAGACCGACCCGCACAAGGCCGAGATATTTCGCAATCCGTCGGCGGCTGACCCCGCCTACCATGATCTTGATAGCCGCATTGCGCTCGCGGGCCACCCTGTCCACGCCATGCTGGTGGCTTTCCCCATTGCCGGCGCATTTGCGCTGGCGTTCTGCGATGTTGCGTTCTGGTGGACGAGCGACCCGTTCTGGGCACGCGCCGGGTTGTGGGCGAGTGGCGGCGGTTTCCTGATGGGCTGTCTTGCAGCGCTGGCGGGCGCCGCTGAACTGCTGCTGGTACCCGGCGTGCGCCGCCGTGCCGCGGCGTGGAGCCATGCGGTTGCTGCGATGGTGTTGCTGGGCATGATGGCTGCAAGCTGGTCGTTGCGCCTGCAACAGGGCGAGGGCGCCGTCCTCCCCTGGGGCCTGATCCTCAGCTGGATGGCTCTCGGGCTGGTTGCTGTCACCGGCTGGCATGGGGGGAAGCTGGTTTTTGAACATCAGGTCGGCATCGCTCTGCCAAAGGACGAGGACGATGATCCAGCGATCGAGCCATCGGAGATCAAGGGCAATTCGGTGTCCTGACCTTCCAGCAGCCAGCCGGGCATCCAGCCTTCGGGAACGGACGGTCGGCCGAGCACCATGATCAGGACAGTGCCGGTTGCGAGCACGGCGCCTGCGAGCAGGGCGGCGCGTCTCCAGCGGGTCGGCCGGGCGCCGGGCGATTCCAGCTGGTCGAGTACGCGCCCTATGAGCATGTGAACACCGGCCATTGCTGCCACCGCTGCGAGTTTCAAAAACAGCCAGTCATCGGCCGTGACAAAGAAAATGAGCGCCGTGCCGGTGCCAATGGCAAGGACAGCGGCGGGCGACACCAGCGCATCATAGGCAAAGCGGGAGAAATGGTGGAGGCGCACGGCCACCGGGCGGCTGGCCAGCTCTTCGTCCTGCCGGAGCAGCGCAGGCAGCGCGATCAGCCCGCCTGCCCATATGGCAATCGCGAGGATGTGGAGGGATTTGAGCGCGATCAGCATCACCGTGCTACGGACCGTTCGCCGCCGCTCAAGGCCGACGCTGCCGCCAGCGCCAGCGCGGCGAGATAGGGCAGCACGCCCGGCACCCACATGATCAGGCCTGCCAGCTGCTGATCGTCCAGTGCCGTCAGACCCCAAGTAGCCGTCGTGAGGGCATGCGGGGCATAAAGCGGATCAGGCGCGAACGTAATGAGTGCGCCCAGCAGGCCCATCTGGGCGGCGAAGCCTGCGAGCGTGCCTGCACTGGCCGCTATATCGTTCCATCGCGCGATCAGCGCCCGCCAGAACCATACCGCGCTGGCCAGCAGCGAGAGCTGCATCAGCCAGTATATCGCGTCATGGCTGAGCGCCGCCTCATAAGGCTGCGGCGCGTGCCAGATCCAGAAAGTCGCGGCATGGACAATCGCTGCGCCCGTGAGCGCGCCGGTGGCACGTTTTCCGCCCAGACCCCAGGCCAGCAGCGGCGCGAGCAGCGCGACCAGAACAAGGTGGTTGACCACGCGCATCGAAAATAGCGCTACGCTCATCGCACAGAGCGGCGTCACGAAAAGGGCGAAGGCCAGAAGCCACGCGCCGAGAAGAGCAGGGCTGCGATGCCGCTCGCTGCCGACGCGGCGCACGGCGAGTGCGCCCCCGCCCAGCGCAAGGGCAATCAGGACACCGATCAGCACCGGATCACCGTTCCACGCCTGCCAGACACTCTCAGGCTGGGCTGGCGGACCGCAATAGGCCACAGACTGACCGCTTACAGGAAGGGTCATGGTCTGGTCCTGAATTGCTGCGAGGATAGGAGCATCCCGCCCTCCTGTCCGGTCCGCTTTGCTCGCAAAGACAACCCGTTATGACAGGAATGGTTCCCGAAAGCCCGCTATGTCCAATAAACACCATGCGGCAGCCGTCCCGGCGTTCGGAACGGCTGACCTTATCCGTCAGCGTGGTCAGGCGGCGTTGGCGCGGTCTGCCTGCAGGACGAGCTTTCTGTAGTCATTCAGATCGCCGTCATAGCGGCTGGCCCGGCCATTCTTGACGAGCCAGAGCTGGTCGGCTGTGCCCTCGGCCAGATAGACATCGTGGGTGATCAGGATGACGGCGCCATTATAGTCGTTGAGCGCGTAGATCAGCGCTTCACGGCTATCGATATCCAGGTGCGATGTTGGTTCGTCGAGGATCAGGATATGCGGCTTTTCCATCGCCATGAGCCCGAGGAGAAGCCGCACTTTTTCGCCGCCTGACAGGTTTTCGATATTGGTGCTTACCTTCTCATGGGCAAATCCCATGGCTGCTGCTGCTGCGCGCTGTCTGGCCGGCGGGGTGCCTTCGGGTAGGGCATCGCGGACATGGTCCAGGACCGTTTCGCCGGTGCGTAGCTCATCCATCTGGTCTTGAGAGAAATAGCCGATGCGCAAGGAGCGCGGGGCCATTCGGTCACCCGCCAGCAAGGGAAGGCGCTCGGCAATGGATTTGACCAGCGTCGTCTTGCCCTGACCATTGGCCCCGACAATGGCAATGCGGTCGTCGGGATCAAGGCGCAGATCAATCCCCGACAGGATCACCGCGTCTTCGCCATAACCTACCGATGCGCCGCGCAGCTGGAGCAAGGGCGGGGCCAGCTTGTCAGTGGAGGTGGGGAAGGAAAACGGCGTGGTACGTTCCTCGATCGGCACCGTGATTTCCTGCATGCGCTGCAGCATTTTCACGCGCGACTGCGCCTGACTGGCCTTGGATGCCTTCGCGCCGAAACGGTCGATAAAGGATTGAAGGTGGGCGCGGTCTGCCTCCTGCTTGGCGCGCTGGCTTTCCAGCAGGGCTGACCGGGCGGCACGCAGCTTCAGCCAGGCATCATACCCGCCCGGTGAGATGGAGAGTTGCTTGTGCTCCAGCGCCATGGTGTGCGTGACACAGCGGTTCAGCATCTCGCGGTCATGGGAGACCATGATCACGGTGTGGGGGTATTTTTTCAGATAGGTTTCCAGCCAGGCCGCGCCTTCAAGGTCGAGATAGTTGGTCGGCTCGTCCAGCAGCAACAGGTCAGGCTCCGAGAACAAAACCCCGGCAATGGCGGCCCGCATACGCCAGCCGCCGGAAAACTCGCGCGTCGGACGGTAGAGATCATCATCGCTGAACCCCAGCCCCATCAGGACTTCGGCGGCGCGCGATTCCGCCGACCAGGCATCGATATCGGCCAGACGCATGTGAATCTCGCTGATACGGTCCGGGTCCACAGCGGTTTCGGCTTCCAGCATCAGGGCATGGCGCTCGGCATCGGTTGCCAGGACGACGTCGAGGATCGTGTCGTCGGAGGGCTCCACCTCCTGGGCGACCCAGCCGAGCCGCGCGCCCTTGTTCATGCGTATGGCAGTATCGGGCGACGGGTTTTCGATCTCCTCGCGGATCAGGCCCAGGAGTGTGGACTTTCCGGTGCCGTTCCGGCCGACCAGTCCGACCTTCCAGCCGCTGGAAATCTGCGCGGACGCATTCTCGAACAGAGAGCGCGCGCCAATACGGTAATCAAGGTTTGAGATCGTAAGCATGGGGGCGGTTAAATCATCCCTGCGCACGGCGCAATGGGGCTAAGCGGGTGGACCACACCCAATCCTGCCCGGTTTTGCCGGAGGCTGGCGTTGACACCATGCCCGAGTTTGGCGACTGACATCGTGTCCGGGCGGGGCTAGCATGTTCCGGCTGTTCCTGGAGATGTTTCCAAGTGATGGATTTCGCGCCCTCAATGGTGGATGGCCGACTGCCAACACCGCTCTATCATCAGGTATACCTTATTCTGCGCGACCGGATCCGGCGCGGCATGCTGACTCCGGGCGACCTCTTGCCGGGCGAGCAGGAATTGTCACGCCTGATGCAGATTTCGCGCATTACCGTAAAGCGGGCGCTGAACGAGCTTGCTGCCGACGGCCTTGTCAGCCGCCATCGCGGGCGCGGCACGGTCGTGGCCGATCCGGGTTTTTCCCCGATGGTCAAGGGATCGTTCGAGACCCTGATTGAATCTCTGCGGCTCATGGGGCTGGAAACGCAGGTCGAGCTGGTTTCCAACGCTGAGATCCCCGCTGACGAAACCACGGCAGAACAGCTCGCGCTGGAGGCTGGCAGCCCGTTGCGCCGGATCGTCCGCTTGCGCCGCTTGCAAGGCGAACCCTTCTCGCACCTGACGACCTATTTGCCCGATGCTATTGCCGCGAAGATGTCGCGCGAAGATATCGGGTCGAAGCCCATGCTGCTGCTGCTTGATCAGGCAGGTGCGGGCGTTTGCGAGGCAGAACAATGGATTACCGCCACCGCCGCAGACCCCCAGATTGCCGCCGCACTCGACGTGCCCCCCGGCTCACCGCTCTTGCGGATTGAGCGAATCATGCGCGGGGCCGATGGCAGGCCCGTTCAGGTGATCCACGCGCATTATCGCCCTGACCGCTTCCAGTACCATTTGAAAACGCAGCGGAAACGGCCGTCGGCCGAGGCGGCCTGGAAGCAAGACGGCTGAACGCGGCATCTCTCTGGTGGTGTATTGTTTTGCGTACAATAGATCATTTCTCGCGGCGTGTGCGCCGAGTCCCACCCGCGCCCTTTGTGCAACAGGGTTGGTGCAATAAGCTGGGCTTACGGAAATGATGGCGTTGACAGACGATACGGGCTTGGTGCAGCGTTGGGTGGTATTATAAGCCATACAAGTTGGCAGGAGGGGAATTCCATGCGCACCACCGCACTCACGACAACAGCTCTGATCGCTCTGGCGATTGGTGCACCGGCCTGGGCACAAGATGAGGGCGCTCCGGCGGCCCGCACGGGCCCGCAGCTGGAGGTGATCACTGTCACCGCCCGCAAGACGGAAGAGAACCTGCAAGAAGTTCCGATTGCAGTGTCGGCCTATACGTCTGAGGAAATTCAACGCCGGGGCATCCGCAACGCTCAGGATCTCAGCTCCATCACGCCGGGCCTCAATGTCGAGCAGGATCAGGGCCGCCGTTTTGACCGCCCGGTGATCCGTGGCCAGTCCAACGTGCTGGGCGTGCCCAATGCGGCGTCGTTTATCGATGGCGTTTACATCCCCGACAGCCTGTTTGCGACCGAGCTGGCCTTTGTGGACCAGATCGAGGTGATCAAAGGACCGCAATCGGCACTGTATGGCCGTCAGACATTCTCCGGCGCGATCAGCTACATCACGCGCGAACCGTCTGATGAGTTCGAAGGCCAGCTGCGCGTAACGGCCGCCGAGCATGACGAGTACAACTTCCTCGGAGCGGTCAGCGGGCCGCTTGTCGAGGGTGTGCTGAGCGGTCAGATCTCCGTCAACGCCTATACCTATGGCGGTGAGTACCAGAACAACGCCGTGGGCGATCCCAGCTTCGGCCGGACCATCGGCAATGAAGAAACGCTTGGCGTGTCCGCCGGTCTCCGGTTCACGCCAACAGAGAATCTCGCGTTCACGCTTCGCGTCACCCACGCGGAAAACGATGACGGCCATGAGCCGATCGTGCTTCAGCGGGCCTCGAACAATAACTGCTTCCTCAACACGAGAACCGGCTATTATTGCGGACCCATTGATGTCGGCCCTGAGGACATCACGCTCAATCTGGATTCCGTTGGTGGTGGCGGTGTGTCCCGCGAGACCACCCGCCTCAGCCTCATCTCCGAGTATGACTTTGACAATGGCTACACGCTGACGGCGATCAGCGGCTATAACGACTCCTATGAGTCACGCAAAGCCGACCTCGATTTCCTGCCGATTGCGGCGCTGGGCGGGGCTCTTCACGCTGATGACCGGGTTGCAATCGACAGCTTCTCGCAGGAAGTGCGCATTGCGTCGCCGGTGGACCAGCGGTTCAGCTGGCTGGCCGGTCTTTACTACTACAATGGCGAAACCTGGAACGGACGTTTCCGTTTCTCGTCCAATGCGTTGCAGGACAATGGCGTAGTTGGCGTCACCAATATCGCTGCGTTCGCGCTGGCCCGGTTTGACTTTACCGACCGGCTGACAGGCACGGCGGAAGTGCGCTTCGCCGAAGAAGAGCTCACGCTTCAGGGCAGTGCTTCCAATTTCGATCTGAGCGCTACCTATCGCAGCACCAATCCGCGCTTCACGCTTGCCTATCAGGCGACCGACAACGCCATGCTCTATGCGTCGGCGGCACGCGGTAACAAGCCGGGCGGCTTCAACGCTGATGTCCGTCTTGCGCCCGACCAGCTCAGCTATGGCGAGGAAACCGCCTGGAGCTATGAGGCCGGTATCAAGAGCGATTTCTTTGACCAGCGCTTGCGCCTGAACGCGGCGGCCTACTTCATCGACTGGAGCGGCCAGCAGCTCACACAGAGCACGCTGGTGGGCGTGGGCGGCTCTGCCTCGTTCATCCGCAATGTCGGTGAGCTGGAAGTGCGCGGCGTCGAGCTGGAAGGTGAATTCCAGGTCACGGAAAACTGGCGTCTGCGCGGCACCTACTCGTTCGCTGATTCAGAATACACCAGTGCCTTCGACCCGGACACCAACACACTTACGGGTAATGGCGATATCAGCGGCAATACCGCTCCGAATGCGCCGAGCACGCAGTTCTCGGTCGGTACGTATATCTGGTGGCCGATGTTCAACGAATCGCGCGGCTTCTTCGACGCCACCTACGCTTACCGCAACCGCAAATACGCCCAGGTAAGCAATCTCGCGTGGGTTGAGGGACGTGAAGTGGCCAATGCCCAGCTCGGCTGGGAAATGGGCCAGCACCGCGTGATCCTGTTCGGACGCAATCTGTTCGACAATATCGATCCGCTCGGTGTCACCCGCTACGTTGATTTCGGGGACTCGAACCGTCGTGGCTTCTTCGGCACTCTGCCGCGTGGCCGTCAGTTCGGTATAACCTACGAAATGACGTTCTAGAGACTGTCTGGAAACACGCGTTGCAATTGACGGGCGCTTCCGGCTTCGTTGCCGGGAGCGCCCGATTACACCGGGTGCTAACCTTTCAGGACCAATGCGTAGCCGCGTGAGGAAGAGTTCAGTCATGTCTGCCCTGCGAGGACTGCGTGATCTGGCCTTCGTCCTGTTTGCGACGATGACGGTCCTGTTTTTCCTGCTTCGCCTGACGGGCGACCCGGCCATCGTGCTGGCGGGTGAGGGCGCGTCGCCGGCACAGGTAGAGTCCATCCGGGCCGAATATGGCTTCGACCAGCCTTTGCTGTCCCAGTATGTGATCTATGCGGGCAAGCTGCTGACGCTGGATTTTGGTGTTTCGCTCGCTGACGGAACGCCTGCGCTGGAGAAGGCCCTGATCTCGTTTCCGGCCACGCTGTTTCTGGCGGTCATGGCGCTTGTTGTGAATCTGCTCGTGTCACTGCCTACCGGGCTCTGGCTGGGTCAGGCCCGCACCGGCATTGCAAGGCGCACAGTTCGCGGTGTGATCACAATCATGCAGGGCTTTCCCGGCTTCGTGATTGCCCTCCTGTTGATCAATGTTTTCGCGGTGGCGCTGGAATGGTTGCCGACGGTGGGATTTGGCGGTCCGGCAACATGGGTGCTTCCTGTATTGTCCGTGGTGTCGTTTCTGGCCCCCAAGCTCATCCGTGTCGTTGAAGCCAATACCTATGCGGCGCTCACCTCCAACTATGTTCGCACGGCCAGAGCCAGCGGCGCCCCCGATGGGGTCGTGCTCTGGCGCCATGTTGCGCCCAATGCCCTGCTGGGCGCGATTGCACTGGTCGGAGCAGAATTCGCCTTCATGCTTACAGGGCTGGTCGTCATTGAGACCATCTTTGCCTGGCCGGGGATTGGCTGGCTGCTGGTACAGTCGACGCTGAACCTCGATTTCCCCGTCGTTCAGGCGGTGGTGTTCCTGATGGTGCTGGGCGTGTTTGCAACGAATGCACTGGCCGAGCGCCTGCAGGCGATGCTGGACCCCAGAATTGGCCGGGCCGGGGCGGCAGCGTCATGAGCGGGCTCAAACGGATTCCTGCGGCGGGCATCGTTCTTTGTGTTCTGGGTGTCGTCTGTCTGGTCATCATGGTGTTTGGCGACACCCTCTCAGGCCACGATCACCGGGCCATGGATCTCGACATGCGCCTCGCGCCACCCCTCACGGGCGGGCATGTGCTGGGCACAGATGAACTCGGCCGTGATGTACTCGCCCGGCTGCTGACAGGTCTTCGCTGGTCGGTGGCCACGGCGTTCAGCGCGACGTTCATCGCGTTTGTTATCGGCACCGCCTTCGGCCTCATTGCGGCACGTGGCCAGTCGGCGCTTGGCGGGGTCATGCGCCTGCTTACAACCTTCACCCAGGCCTTCCCGCCTTTCGTGCTCGCCGTGACGGTGATTGCGGTGATGGGCAGTGCGGGCTTCATCTCGATTGTCCTGACGCTGGGCCTTGTCACGTGGCCGGTATTTTCGCGCGTGGTCTACGCAGAAGCACGTAGCCTCTTCGAACGCGAGCACGTGCTGGCCGCTGAAATGACGGGGATGCGGACAACGCGCCTGTTCCTGCGCCATGTCCTGCCGGGTCTGGTGCCCAGCCTGTCTGTGCTGGTGGTTTTCCACTTCGCAGACATGATCGTGGCCGAAAGCGCGTTGTCATTTCTGGGAATTGGCGCGCCGCTGGGTGCCGCGACATGGGGCGCCATGCTGTCAGAAAGCCGTGGCTATATGTTGTCCGCGCCCTGGCTCACCTTGTCGCCTGCGCTCGCCATGGTCGCGATTATCGTGTGCGCGCACGCCATCGGCCAGCATTTGAGGAGCACGAACAGGTGATCGGCGCGGTCCTTCCAGACACGCCGTCTCTGGCGGTCAACGGGCTGCGCATCAGCGCGGGCGCGCAAGTGCTTGTACCCGATTTGTCGCTCAACATCGCCAAAGGCGAGATTGTCGGCATGGTCGGCGCATCGGGTTCCGGCAAGACGATCTCGGCTTTCTCGATTGCGCGGTTGCTGCCTGACGGGCTTACACAGTCCGGAGAAATCAGTCTTGAGGGCGAGCGCATTGACGCACTCGCCGAACCGGACATGCGCAAGGTGCGAGGCGGGCGGATCGGCATGGTCTTTCAGGACCCGCTTTCCTCCTTCAATCCGCTGCGCACGGTCGGCTCAATTCTCATTGAGTCCATCCGGCGCCATCAGGGCCTTGATGCCCGGCAGGCCCGCACGCTGGCCATTGAAACACTCGCTGCGATGCGGTTGCCCGGCAAGAATTCCAGCGTCGACGCCTATCCTCACATGCTGTCCGGCGGCCAGCGCCAGCGCGCCATGATCGGTCTCGCACTGGTCAACGAGCCGGCCCTGATTATTGCCGATGAGCCGACAACGGCTCTCGATCCGACTATCCAGCTCCAGATACTGGCGCTTCTGAGGCATCAGGCGTCCCGGGCCGCGTGTCTGTTCATCACCCACGATATCGGCGCAGCCTCTGCCGTTTGCGACCGGCTGGTCGTGATGAATGAGGGCGTCATCGTGGAAGAGGGGGCGACAGACCAGCTTCTGTCATCGCCCACCCACCCATTCACGCGTGAATTACTGTCCCACGCACCCGGAGGCGCGCGTTACCGATGACAGCACCGCTTCTGAGCATACGCGATCTGGTGATCGATTATGGCAAGGGGCCGGGACAGTTCAGGGCGCTGCACGGCTGCTCGTTCGATCTCGAACCCGGTCAGGTCATGGCCGTAGTGGGCGAGTCCGGATCGGGCAAGTCCTCGCTCGTGCGTGCCGTGGCGGGTCTGGTGGCTCCGGCATCGGGCGAAGTGCGCCTCGATGGCAAAGTGCTGCCGGCCTTGCGAAAGCGTCCGCCCCAAACCCGCCGCATGATCCAGATGGTCTTCCAGGACCCCGGTTCCAGCCTGAACCCGCTTCACCGGGTCGGCGCGATCATCGAAGAGCCCCTGCGCGTGACCCACTATGGCGACGCATCACGCCGCGCCGCGCGGGTGGCTGAGCTGATGGAGATGACCCAGCTTTCGCCGGAGCTTGCCAGCCGGCGCCCGCGTGAGCTGTCGGGAGGCCAGAAGCAACGCGTGGCCATCGCCCGTGCGCTGGCCATGGAGCCACGCCTGCTGATCGCTGATGAAGCGCTCTCGGCGCTCGATTTTACCACTCAGGACCATGTATCAAGCTTGCTTTCCGACCTGCGCCGCGAACTCAATCTGGCGATGCTGTTTGTGTCACATGACATGCGCAGCGTGCGCCGCATGGCCGATGATGTCTGCGTCATCGAGAAGGGCCATGTCGTGGAGCAGGGGCCGGTCAGCGAGGTGCTCTACAATCCCTCGTCGGCTTACACCCGGCTCTTGCTGGCCGCCGCGCTCAATCCGCGTGCGGCCCTGTCTGATCCGCGCCTTGCCGAAGCGCTCGAAAACGGCGAGGCGGTCTCCGAAGAGGCACTCGAAGGTGTGATGGAGATTATCCGGGGAGGGGCGCTCATGGGGGATTCACGATGAAATGGATACTCGCCTTGTGCCTGCCTGTCCTACTGGTGCTGTCGGCGTGCTCACCGTCGGGCGGCCCGCAAGGCGATGAGCAGGTCTTGCGTGTTGGCGTTGCGTCCCTGCCGTCCAGCCTTGGCAACCCCTACCGGGGAAACGGGCGCCCCGGCTCCTTGCTGTGGCACGCCATTTTCGACGGTCTGACTCGGCTGGATTACGACGGTGACCCGGAACCGGCGCTGGCAGTGGACTGGGAGCTGGTATCGCCGACGGTCTGGCGGTTCACCTTGCGCAGCGATATCCGCTATTCGAATGGCCGGCCGTTCGACGCGCATGCCGTGGCGGAAGTGTTCGCCTGGCTGGCGACACCCGAAGGACGGCGCAATCTCATCGGGATCGAGATGCGCGACGTTGTCTCCGTTCGCGCCGTTGACACGCTGGTGGTGGAATTTGAAACGGCCCGCCCCGACCCCATTCTGCCCCGCCGGCTTGTTACGGTGAACATGGTCGAACCCTGGGCTTTGCAGGAAATGGGGCTCGATGCCTATAGCCGTGCGCCGGTCGGGACGGGCGCGTTCGTGATGACGCGCTGGGATCAGCGCCGCCGTCATCTGACGCTGGAGCGCAACCGCGACAGCTGGCGCGATTCAACGCTGGACCGGCTTGTCTTCCTTGAACTGCCCAGCTCCTCGGGGCGCACGCAGGCGCTATTGTCAGGCGATGTGGACTTCGCCCTTATCGATCTTGAAGAGATGGACAGGCTGGAGCGTAACGGCTTCCCGATCCTGTCCACGCCCTCCATGCAGGTGAAGGCCTATACGTTCAGGGTAGAGGGCAGCGCGGAAAACTCTCCGGTGCGTGATGTGCGAGTGCGCCAGGCGCTCAACTATGCCGTCGACAAGGAGGCCATCTCGGCATTGCTGCCCGAAGGGGCTGTGCCATCGGGACAGCCCGCGCCGCGCGGTGTATTTGGGCATGACCCGTCTATCGAACCTTACCCTTATGACCCGCAGCGCGCCCGTGCGTTGCTGGCAGAGGCCGGTTGGCCTGACGGGTTTGACCTGACCATGGAAGTCCTGAGCGATGCTGCGCCGGGCGATGATCTGATGTCGCAGGCGGTTGCCGAGTACTGGCGTCAGGTGGGCGTGAACACCCGGCTGCGTATTGTCACGCTGCCGGAATATCTTGCCCGCCTGCTGCGGGACAACTGGACAGGCGAGGCTTTCGCGCTTTCCTGGAACAGCTTTCAGTACAATGACATAACGCGGGCGATGAATGATTTCTCGTGCGCGCGGTTTGTTCCGTATTTCTGCGACGAGGCGATCACCGAGCGCTTTCAGGCGGCGCGCATTCTTCACGATGATGAAGCGCGGCTGGCTGCGTATCAGCAACTGGCACGCGAGTATCGCGATGCCGCCCCGTCAGTCTTTCTGGTCGAGCACCGCGACCTGTTTGCTTACGGCCCGCATGTCGAAGGCGTGACCATCCGCCACCGGGTTCCAGTCTACGAAGACATTATCGTTCATCCGCGCTGACGGCTAAAGAAGCACGCTTGCTCAGGACGTCAGGGCCGTGCCCCGGCTTCCTGTCGCGTCCGGCTTCTCGCCGAGAACGAGATACCAGGAGCGCGGCCCGTCGCGCATCTTCACCGTGGTTTCCACGACCTCGTCGGACGCAAAACCGATCTCGCGCATGACACCGGGAACGTCGGCGTTCAGGAAGTCATCCCAGAACGGTTCGTTATTATTTTGAGTCTGCCAGGCGAACATGAATTTCTCGAACTCCGAGAAATCAGCGCCTTTGACCGGCACATCCTGGTGCACCACCACGCCGCCGGGTTTGAGTACGCGGCGCGCCTCGGCAAAGATTTTGCCGAGCATGGGGCGGGAAACCTCGTGCATCATGTTGTGGGAGATGACGAGATCGAAGCTGTCATCTTCAAAGTCCAGACGCGCGGCGTCCATTTGATGGAAATGAACCTTGAGGCCCATCGCTTCAGCGCGCAGATGTGCATAGCGCAGCATGGCGGGCGCTACATCGACCGCATGAACGTCGGCGTCGGGGAAGTATGCGGCATACCCTACAGAAGCACCGCCAGCAGAACAGGCCAGATCAAGGATGCGCAGCGGACGCAGTGTGCCGTACCGGCCTTCGAGAAATTCGATGACGGCGGCAGATTTGCTGTCTTTTGAGCCAATACCGGTGCCGGCGGAAAAGGCGTTGCCGCCGCTCTCGTAGAGTGCGCCAGCGACGATGTCGGTCTCGTTTGCATTGCGCATATAGCCGCCGGGCTGGCCGTGAATCTGAGCGGCGAAGGCGTCGTCAGGCGCGTCGAAATTCGCCTTCAATGACAGTGTGCCGCCAGCCGGCGCGTTGTTGAACTTGCGGGCCGCCTCCTGCATCCGCGGCAGGTCGTTGAGGACTGTCTCCTGGACGCTGTTCCACATCAGCTCCTGTGCGCTGCAGCTCAGCGCGCTCCAGAGCTGGTAATAGGGGTCAACCGCCATGGCTTCACCGATGGCCGCCTGGCTGTCCACAGCCTGTCCGGTAGCCGCCTCATGGCGCCTGGCCGCGCGCGCCCTGAACACTTTCTCATTGCCGGGCTGGAGCTGTGTCAGGCGCCGTTTGAGCTGCACCACATACTGGGTGCGGGCGGCCTCATCATGGCTTGGACGGGCCATGATCTCGTGAGTAGCGGTGCGGTCTATGATCATCTTGTGGCCTCGCCTTGTTCGCTGGCACTGGATATGGACAACATGTATTTAAGTGAATACATCTTCTGGGATCAAGGTGCCAGATGTTTTGAGCGGATCGACACAGATTGTGACAGACATTCCTGCAAATCCCGCCCTGTTATTACCGCGCCCGGACCTTGGACGGGCAGGCGTTTTGGCGCTGATGACGCCCGCAGAAAACCCTACCGCAGAGCCAGAGCTGTCCGTCTTGCTGGGACCGGATATCAACCTGCTCACCACGCGAATGTACAGTTCAGATGCTGATCTGCACGCCCGGCTGACTGTTTATGCCGACCGGATGGCCCACTGGATGGCGCCTTTCGGAAGCGCGCCTCTGGATGGGGCGATATTCGCCTGTACCGGATCGACTTATCTGGCCAAGCCGGGCCTGGCTCCCGGCAAATCCCTGACCTACGCCAAGAGAGATATACCGCTCGCGGCAGCTGCCAATGCCGTCCATGATGCTGTGACAGAGTTGGGCGCGAGCAAGCTGGTGCTCGTCAGCCCCTATCCGGACAGCCTCACCAATGCCGCCGTGCGGTGGTGGAAGGGACAAGGCTACGATATCGGGACGGTGTTGGCCGTGCCTCCGGCTGCGTACGGCCACCCGATCTACTCGCGAGAAGCCCGTGCCATTCTCGATACGCTGCGCATGGCATCGAGGATGGACGGCGATGCGGTAGTTGCGCTGGGGACAGGTGCGCCCAGCCTACCGGCGCTGGCCGTTGCTTCGCTGGAGACCAACCGTGCGATACTGTCGTCTAATTTGTGCTCGGCATGGGCGGCCAGCGTATCGTTGGGGCAGGCATCCTCGCCGCTGGACTGGCTGGCATCGGATGCGCCTTGGCGGCAGCGTCTTCAGGATCGCTTTCCCGCCCTGATGGCCAGGCTGACCCGCCAGGACCCCGCCTAATCACTTTCCAGAACAGGAACTTTCCATGACTTTTACGCCCAAGGCTCCGCGTCCAACTTTTTTTGAAGACACCGCCAATGACCGGCTGACGGCCATGCTAGCGGCGCTGGCCGCAGAAGTTGCCGTGTTGTCGGACCGCGTTCACAGCCTCGAGGCGCTCCTCGCGTCAAAATCCGTGTTGCCCGCTGATGCTGTCGATAGTTATCAGCCATCCGCCGACGATCTTGCCGCCCGCCGCAAGCGTCACGAGGCTTTCAATGCGCGTGTCTTTTACGTGCTTCAGGAAGAGCTGGACGCACTGCCACCAGAGGCCTAATCGCCTGCACGGCTGATCAGGAAATTGCTTCGGCCCGGCGCAACCCTTCGATCATCGACGAGCGCATGATGTAGTCCTTGGCCTTTGCCGGGTCTGATGTCACCGCCTTCAACCCTTCAAGGATCACCCGGCGCTTTTCCGGGTCGCTTTCCTGCATGCGGCGCCGGTTGCGATCTGCCTGCTGCAGGATCTCCTCTTCTGCGACCGGGCGGCGTTGCCGGGTGTAGAGGTCCAGCAATTCGTGCGAGCCGCCTGCCAGCACGTCTTTCAGCTTCGCTGTCAGATTAAAGACGTCATGAATACCGCCATTCATGCCCATGCCGCCGCTGGGGCTGTTCACATGGGCTGCGTCTCCGGCAAGCAGGACGCGTCCGCTGCGATAGTTCGACACAATCCGCATATGGACCCGGTAAGGGCGGATCTCGAAGACGTTATAAGGTTCGTTGCGCGGAACGATGGCGTTTAGTTTGCGCTGTATGCTCAGCGGGCCAAGCGCGTCTTCAATGGTTTCGCCCTCTGACGGGTAGAGCGAGCAGCGCCAGAATTCCTTCAGCCGAAGTAGCGAGAACGTTCCACCATTGCGCCAGACATAGTTCACATTCGACAGTCCGGGCAGGTGATCCTGAAACGGAAAATCGGTGATCGCCAGGATTGTCGTCTCCGGGTAGGTCATGCCTTCCAGCTCCAGGCCGACCTTTTCGCGTACCGTGCTGCGCGAACCATCGGCACCGATCACGAACTTGCCCGTAATCGACATCTCCTCACCGTTCCGGCGGGCACGTACGGTTACCAGATCATCGGTTTGTGAGATGTCTTCGACGCGAGCGCCCATGATGACGTCGGCAAAGGGGGCTTTTTTCAGGGCATCAGCCAGAATGTGGCAGAGACGGAACTGCTCGCATTGCAGACGGAAAGGGTGGCGCGTTTCGCCTTCCAGTACTGACAGGTCGAACACGGCGCGGTCATGGGTTTCGTGCTGGCGGATTTGCCAGAAACGGCAGATCAGCCCTTGCTCGATGAGCGGCTTGGCTATGCCGTACCCGTCCAGCATGTCGAGCGTAGGAGGATGAAAGGTCGATGCGCGCAGGTCTTGCGGCAATGTGTCTTCAGCTTCCAGAACGACACATGATATACCAAACGCGTTCAGGCGGAGTGCTGCAGTCAGCCCAACCGGGCCGGCGCCGACGATAATGACCTGCGTATCCAGTCTTTGCATGAAGCCCTCTAACCCCACTTGTATTCTTCTTGATACGTTTGCTGGCGCAGTTCGGCAACCCTCTTGGCTGTCGTATCTATGAGAAAATGCCTGCCGCTATGTACCAGAGGGCGATGCAGCAAGTACGTTGACTTGGTGGCTCGCCTCATGTCGTATTTTTACCCATACATCTGCCGTCCTGCGTGATGCGCTGCTACGGCGAATTTCTGTTTGAGGATCGTGTGCATGTCCAATCCTGCCGCCGACACTGTCCGGAAGCCTGGTTTTCCGGTTCCGGCACTGGTCACCAGCTTTATTGATGGCGGCTTTGTGCCTGGCGGCAATGGCCATCTATTGCCCGTGCATTATCCCGGCAATGGCCGCGTGGTTTCAGAGCTTCATGAGGCGGGTGCCGGCGAAGTGGACCAGGCTGTGCGCTCGGCGCGCGCCGCTTTTGATTCCGGCCCCTGGCCCCGTCTGGCCATCGAGGAGCGTCAGGCTGCCCTCCATGCCATCCACGATGCGATTCTGGAGCATGATGAGGAGCTGGCCTATCTGGAATGTCTCAATACCGGCATCGTGATGCGCGAAGTGCGCCAGCGCCATCTGCGCAGGGCTGCGTACAATTTCAAATTTTTCGCCGAGGTCATCAGTCAGCAGCCCGGCGAGGTGTGGACCCAGAACAAGGACTATCTGACCTTCGTCACGCGCGAGCCTGCCGGCGTCGCGGCGCTTATTGCACCGTGGAATGCGCCGCTGGCGCTGGCATCGATGAAAATCGCCGCGGCTATCGCGTTCGGCAATACGTGCGTGTTGAAGCCATCTGAACAGACGCCGCTTTCGCTGGCGCGTCTGGTGGAGATCATCCACCAGGCGGGTGTGCCGGCCGGCGTCGTCAATCTTGTAAACGGACGCGGGGGCGTGACCGGCGTGGCGCTGGTGGATCATCCCGGTATTGACCGGGTTGCATTCACCGGCGGCACGGCGACCGGCCGCACCATCATGCAGGCCGCCGGAAAACGGTTGAAGCCCGCTTCCGTCGAGCTGGGCGGAAAATCCGCCAACATCATCTTTGCTGATGCCAATCTGGAGCGGGCGCTTGATGGCGCGCTTCTGGGCATCTTTTCCAATAATGGCCAGCAATGTCTGGCGGGCTCACGCATTCTCGTCGAGGACGCGATTTTCGATGATTTCGTGGAAGCTTTCACGGCTCGTGCGAGGACGCTGAAAGTCGGTGATCCGATGGCCGATGATACCGAGCTGGGTCCGATTGCCTCGGCCCGTCATCGCGACCACGTGCTGTCGTATGTGAACATCGCGCAGAGTCAGGGCGCAAAGCTGCTCACTGGCGGCAAAGCTATTGAGGGTGACGGCTATTTCATGGAGCCGACTGCCGTGCTGGCCGCCGACAATGACAGCCGGGTATGCCAGGAAGAGATTTTCGGGCCGTTTGCTGCGTTCCTGAGGTTCAGCGGACGCGAAGAGGCCGCAGCTATCGCCAATAATTCGCCGTTCGGCCTTGTCGGCTATGCGTGGACTCAAAATCTTGATACCGCGCTGTGGATCAGCCGCAATGTCCGCACAGGTCTGATGTGGGTGAATACACCGCTGATGCGCGAGCTGCGCGCGCCCTTCGGTGGCATCAAGGATTCCGGGATCGGCCGCGACGGTGCGGCTGCTTCGCGTGATTTCTTCACTGACGAGAAGACCGTCACGATCCCGCTGACCGATGTGCCGCTGCGCAAGCTCGGGCAGGGCTAGACTACCAGTCCAGATCTTCGCCGGTATAGCGAAAGAAGCGGCCGGAATCGGCTGCGGTCATGTTGACCATTGCCGTGAACAGGCCCTCAGCGCTGTCGCGCGCCGACACTTTTTGCCCGCCTACGGCGCGGGTAAAATCGGTATCGACATAGCCGGGGCTGAGAAGGGCAATGATGATATTCTGCGCCTTGAGGTCCTGTGCGAGCGAGCGCATGGCCATGTTCAGCGCGGCCTTGCTGGTCCGGTAGAAGTAATTGTCGCCGGTTGTGCGCGCGATGGAGCCAAGGCTGCTTGAAATGGAAACCACTTTGCGGTGATCGCTGGCCCGCACATTGTCCATAAGGGCTTCAGTGACGCGCATCGGTGCCAGCAGGTTGACGTCCAGCACCCGGCGCCAAGCCTCGAAATCGAGCGATCCGAGCCGCGTATCACGGTGCGTGATACCGGCATTGTTTACCAGAATGTCGACTGGCAGGCCGTCGAGGGTTTCCACCAACCGGGCAAGCGAAGCGGCGCTGGCAACGTCGAGAGCCTCAACGCGGATCCGTTCGGGAAACTGCCAGGCAAGCGCTGACAGCCCGTCGCTGGCACTGCCTTCACGGCAGGTGGCGATGACATGCCAGCCCTGTTCAGCGAAGACAGATGACAAGGCCAGGCCGATGCCACGGCTTGCGCCGGTGATGAGAACACAGGCCATGCAGCTCTATCCGATATGGCGCCATTGCGGGCGGCTGGAGCTGTTATCACGCGTCAGCAGCATGTGGTATTCGTACTGGTCGGGATTGTAGAGGCCCTGCTGGTGCTCGAAAGGCTGGCCTGCGTCGTCGAACACGGTGCGGCGCAGCCTGATCAGGGGAGCCCCCACGCCGACAGACAGGCGGTCGGCTGCCCGGTCATCGGCCGCCACCGCACTGATGGTCTGTTCGGCGCGCATCGCCTTGATGCCCGTCGCTTCCAGTATGCGCATGACGGGCCGGTCATCCAGCTCGCTCTCGCGGATCCGGTCGCCCATGTGCGGGGGCAGGTAGAGCACCGTCAGGGAAAGCGGCTTCGACTTGTAGTAACGTAACCGTTCGATACGCACAGCCGGAGAGCCCGGCTTGAGATTCAGGGCCGTCGCTGCGACCGCCGGGGCCGCAGCCGCCAGATCAAAGCTTATCAGCTTTGCGGTGGTGTCGAGACCCAGCGTTATCAGGTTTTCGACAAGGCCGGTAAGGCGCTCGCTGCCACCTTCTCCGCCGGGCGGGCAGGCGAAGGTGCCGACACCATGGCGCCGGACGATCAGGGCTTCGCGCTCCAGCATCTCAAGAGCGCGGCGCACCGTAACCCGTGACACATCGTAGGTTTTGCTCAGTGCCATTTCTGGCGGCAAGGGCTGAGTGCCGTCAAAAATGCCGTCCTGAATCTGCTGGCGCAGTATTGTGTAGAGCTGGTGGTAAACAGGCAGGCTGGTGGTCTGGGTCGAACCCAGCCGGCGGCGGCCGATTTCGGCTGCGGCACTGGCCCTTTGGGTTTTGGGCAAGACTGTTTCCTCCAGAAATCAGGGGTTATGATCCAGCTTCAAGCCATCCCCTTTGATCCGACATTGTGCCGCGTTCCCCCTGATCAGCAAGCCGTTCCTGCCGCGAAATGCCCTGATATGCCAATCAAACTCTGTGCGCAGTCATATCACCTTGCGTAAATGGTCTAAGTTTATGACATTTGAAGGTGTGACGAGGAGAAGGAACTGACGCATGGCCGAACTCGACTTTCAGCCCACCATGATCCGCGAGGACAAGACGGCCCGCGAACTGTATGAAGCCGTAAAAGCGAACCCGGCACGGGCACGCTTCGGATTTGGCGAAAAGCTCGCCGTGGTGAATGTGGATTTCCAGCAGGCCTATACACGCCCGGACCTATTCCCCAAGACGGCCTATGTCACTCATCCCGGCCAGATCGGCTTCGTCAACGCGATCAGTGCGCTGGCACGCAGCAAGGCCATGCCGGTGATCTGGAGCCATGTCGCCTACAAGGCTGATTCCGGTGATGCCGGTGTCTGGGGCACGCGTACCGATACGCCCGACAGTTTACAGAACATCCACTATGACAGCGCGCGTCACCAGTTTGACCCGCGTTGCGAGATTGATGAGGCGCACGATCTGGTCTTTACCAAGCGTATGCCGTCCGCCTTCTTCGAGACGCCGCTGGCGAGCTACCTGGTCTGGCACAAGGTGGACACGGTTCTGGTAACGGGCGGGTCAACTTCAGGTTGTGTGCGTGCAACGGCGGTGGATTCACTCAGCCACGGCTATCGCACGATCGTTGCCGAGGAGTGCGTGGCCGACAAACATGAGAGTTATCACTACGCCAACCTGACCGACCTCCAGCTCAAATACGCTGATGTCGTATCGGCGCAGAAAGTAATGGACTGGCTGGAAGCGCGCTAGCGCGCCGCAGCCGCGATCTCACTGGCTGAAGCGCTCCATACGCCTTCATCGCCCGCCAACGCTTCCAGCACGCACCTGACAGCATGCAGCCGGAAGGGCTGGCCGCTCACATAGGGCGTCAGCGAAAAGGACAGAACCTGACCGCCGGTGCGCGGTGCTTCGCTGATCATCAGGCGGGCCGCTTCGAGTATCTGGCCGGCCCACTCATCCTCGCTCTGGCGCCGGTCAACCAGCAAGGTGCGGTCATCCAGCTCGTTATAGAGCGGCACGGCCATCACCTCGCCATTGCCGGTGCGCATGGGCACAGGCACGCTGTCATGCTCCCAGTCCAGACAGACATCAAAGCCGTGCTCCGCGATCAGCTTCATGGTGTCGAAGGATTGCTGGCGGGCCGGACTCATCCAGACGCGCGGCGACAGCCCGGCGCGGGTAAACGCGTCGCGGGTCTCACTGATCAAGCGCACTTCCTCACCGGCTTCCAGACCGCTCCAGTGGATATGGTCGGCCTCCAGACCGTAAGCCGCAATTTCGTGTCCGCCTTCGGCGATGGCGTCGATCATCGGGCGGGCCCGCTCCAGCATCACCGCATTGACCGGGACCGTAGCTTTCAGTCCGGCGGCAGCCAGCGCGTCGAGAAGACGGAAAATCCCGACCCGGTTGCCATAGTCGCGCGTCGTATAGTGGCGCAGATCCGGCCAGGGTGTGACCATGGCGCCGGGATGGCGGAAGGGTTTGCCTTGCGGATTGAGCCGGTGCCACTCGACGGGAATGACGATCATCGCGGCCAGTGCCTTGCCTTCCGGCCACGAGATATTTGGACGCTCGCCAGTCAGACGCCAGTCATAAAAATCCTGGTCCATGCCGTGGCGGCGGTGCGGGTAGTCCAGATAGTCCTCAGGCAGCGGCATCATCAAACCCCGTTCCTGGCCGGGCACATCCGCGTGCCGCGATATCAGCCTGCGTCTGGTCCCAACAATGTTCGCGGAAATGCCCGGCGATCTCGGCGGCGGTGGCAATCCACACCTCGTCCTTGTGCGCGGCGATGTGCTTGAGAGCCTCCTCGAAGGGGCCGATGCGGTGAGGCTGTGACACCAGATAGGCGTGCAGCGGAATGCACATCACCGTGCCGCTATCGGCGCCCTCGCTCAGTAGCTGATCGAAATGGCGTTTCAGCACATCGGCGTAGCGGGTGGGCGTCATCGCCAGTGCGCCATAGGTGATGACGTCATTGACCTCCAGCGAGTAGGGCATGGAGACAAGCTTGCCCGAGCGGGTCTTTATAGGCTGGGGCTGATCGTCCTGGAACAGATCGCACGTGTACCAGAAATCATATTCCGCGATCAGATCCATCGTGCGCGGTGTATGGGTCAGGGCAGGGGCCAGATAGCCGCGAATGCGCTGTCCTGTCGCCTCCTGCACGGTGCGGATGGAATCCTCGATGACGGCGCGCTCCTGCGCCTCGTCCATCTCATAGGAATAGCGCGTATTGTAGATGCCGTGGCTGAAAAACTCCCAGTCGCGCGCCGCGCAGGCCTCAATGATTTCGGGGTGGTGCTGGCATAGCGCCACATTGAGTGAGACAGAGCCGCGAAGCGCGTACTTGTCCATCAGCTCCATGAGCCGCCAGTGACCCACCCGGTTGCCCCAGTCACGCTGGGAATAGCCCACCACGTCAGGCGCCGGGCGCGGCCAGCCGGGGCGCTTCGGGTTAACCGGCGGGTTCAGCTCGTAGAACTCGATATTGGGCGCAATCCAGAAGGCCAGCTTCTTTCCACCGGGCCATTCGATTTTCGGCCGGTCCCGGTAGGGCCAGTAATCGTAGAGATTGGGATCGGCGGTGTTCATGTCCCGTTTCCTCCTGCTGGAGCGGCTGCATAGAGCTGGCCGTTCTCCAGCATTCCATCCAGCCCGATGCGGTCATTGACGCCGGCCAGATCGGTCATCCGGTCACGGCAGGCTACCGTCGAGCCGTCAGCTTTTAGCGTAGCAAGAAAGCTCTCGGCTGCGGGAATGAGCGCGCGGACAAGCGCGCCCGGTGAGATGACCAGGCGATAGCCAAGAGCGGACAATGCGTCCGTGCTGCTCAGCGGCGTGTCGCCGCCTTCGACCATGTTGGCGAGCAGCGGCACACGGGCCGAAAAGCGCTTCGCGGCATGGCGCATCTGTTCAAGATCACGCGGTGCCTCGACGAAAAGCACATCTGCGCCCGCTTCCAGATAGGCTTCGGCCCGCTCCATCGCAGACTCGAACCCTTCCACCCCAATCGCGTCGGTACGCGCGATGATCAGTGTTTCGCTCGAGCGCCGTGCATCGGCGGCGGCGCGCAGCTTGCCTGCCATTTCGGCTGCCGGGATGACGCCCTTGCCGCGCAAATGCCCGCAGCGCTTGGGAAAGGTCTGGTCTTCCAGCTGAATGGCCGACGCGCCCGAACGCTCCAGCATCCTGACCGTGCGTTGCACGTTGAGCGCATTGCCAAAGCCGGTATCGGCATCAACGATCAGGGGCAGCGCCACGCGCTCGGTGATCCGGCGGGTGACATCGGCAAGGTGATCAAGGCTGACAAGGCCGATATCGGGCCGGCCAAGCTGGGTGTAGGCGACAGAGGCGCCCGACAGATACACCGCCTCGAAGCCGGCCTGTTCGGCCAGCAGTGCGGACAGCGCGTCATACACGCCCGGCGCCAGCAGGACCGGGCCGTCGGTGAGCCGCTGCTTCAAGGTGAGGCTCATGCGGTGTCTCCTGTCTGGGCAAGGCGTTTCTTCAGGTGCGCCATCAGCCCCCCATCGGCGATCATGTCTGACAAATGGGCTGGCAAGGGCGCGAAGGCGTAGCGCTTGCGCGCCGTATGGTTCTGCAAGACCCCTGCCGCCAGATCGAGTGACAGCCTGTCACCGGCAGAGATATCACCGGCCTCGTCCAGCGTGATGCAGACCAGGCCGATATTCATGGCATTGCGCCAGAAAATCCGCGCGAAAGAGCGCGCTATCACCGCCTGCACGCCGAGCAGTTTGAGCGACACGGCCGCCTGCTCGCGCGATGATCCGATGCCGAAGCTGGTTCCGGCGACGACGAAATCTCCGGCTTTCACCTGACGGGAAAATTCCGGATCAACCGCTGACAGGCAATGGCTGGCCAGCTCTTCTGGCGGCAGCTTCATCAGATAGCCGGGCGCCATGACGTCGGTGTCGATATTGTCGCCAAACACAAAGGCCCGCCCGGTCATTGCGGTGCTCCATCCAGCAAGGGGCGTGGGTCGGTCACATGTCCGGCTACAGCCGCCGCAGCCACCGAGTAGGGCGAGCCCAGATAGACGCTGGCGGATTTGGCACCCATGCGTCCCTTGAAATTCCTGTTGGTCGACGAGATGCAGGTTTCGTCCTCTGCCAGCAGCCCTGCGCCCATGCCTGCACAGGCCCCGCATCCTGACGGCAGCAGGATGGCTCCGGCTTCGGTCAGGGTTTGCAGTGTGCCGTCGGCGCTGGCCTGAGCCGTCGTCTGTGTGGAGGCTGGAGCGACCAGCAGGCGCACCCCCGCCGCCACCTTGCGGCCTTTCAGCACGCGCGCGGCCATTTGCAAGTCCTCGATTTTTGCGCCGACGCAGGCGCCGATATAGGCTTGGTCAATCTTCACGCCCTGATGCGCTGACACAGGTCCGGTCTCGCCGGGGCTGTGCGGGGCGGCAATCTGGGGTTCCAGCATGCTGGCGTCGAAGGCATGACGGGCCGCGAACCGCGCATTGCGGTCAGACGCGATCGCCAGCGCGGCCGCTTCATCCTCAACCGGCGCTCCGGAGTCGCGCAAATAGTTGAAGGTCACGCCATCCGGTGCGATCACCCCGGTCTCGCAACCCAGTTCCGCAGCCATGTTACATAGCACCATGCGCTCGGCCATGCTCATGGCCCTGACGGTCGAGCCTGTGTACTCGACTGCCTTGAAAGCGTTATCCATGCCCAGCTCGCGGCACAGGAACAGCATGACATCCTTGGCGGCGACACCATCGCCAAACTGTCCGCTCCAGTCGACGCGGATTGTTTCAGGAACAGACAGCCAGGTCTGGCCCGTTGCCACGATCGCGGCCATGTCGGTGGCGCCATAGCCCGCCGCATACGCGCCGAAAGCGCCCGCCATCGGCGTATGGCTGTCGCCGCCGGCAATCACCGCGCCCGGCCGGATCAGCCCCTTTTGGGGCAGCACCAGATGGCAAATGCCCACCATGTCGAAAAAATTCGTCACCCCATGTGTGGCAGCAAACTCGCGCGTCAGCTTAAGGATCGCCGCGCTTTCGGCGTCGACGGCTGGAACATAATGGTCCGAGACAATGGCCACCTTATCCGGGTCCCACAGTCCCACGCCCAGCTCTTCGAGCATGGGTGCCCAGCGGCGCGGCCCCGAACTGTCGTGGGCAAAGGCCAGGTCAATATCCACCATCACGATGTCGCCGGGGGAGACGTGCTCCAGCCCGCCCGCCCGCGCGATGATCTTTTCGACCAGAGTCATGGCCTGCGTCATGCCAGGTTCCGCCTTGACGCGCTGGCGCAGCCAGCCGCTTGCCCGAATAAAAGATATAGTCTTATATCATTTAGACCGCACCGCTCGGCGCGGCGCAAGCCCCACCCTGCTTAAAAAGGTTTTTGATATGGCCGACGGTTCTGCTTCTTCTGCCCGGTCCTTCCGCTGGGACGACCCGCTCGGCATGGACGAACGGTTCAGCGATGAAGAGCGAATGATTCGTGACGCTGCGCGATCTTATGCGCGCGAGATGCTCTTGCCGCGCGTCGTGGAGGCGTTTGAAGCGGGAAGCTTTGATCGTGCGATCATGACCGAGATGGGAGAGATGGGGTTTCTCGGTGCGATGCTGCCGGAAGTCTATGGCGGTTCGGACGCCAGCCATGTGGCCTATGGTCTGATCGCGCGCGAGATTGAGGCGGTCGATTCGGGATACCGCTCGGCCATGAGCGTGCAGTCTTCACTGGCCATGTATCCGATTTACGCGTTTGGCTCCGACGAGCAGAAGGCGAAATTCCTGCCCAAAATGGCGGCGGGTGAGCTGGTCGGCTGCTTTGGACTGACCGAGGCCGATGGCGGTTCTGATCCCGCCTCGATGAAGACCAAAGCGGTGGCGGTAGAGGGCGGCTACCGGCTCAACGGCTCAAAATACTGGATTACCAATAGCCCGGTCGCTGATCTGGCCATCGTCTGGGCGAAGCTGGAAGACACTATCCGGGGCTTCATCGTGGAGCGCGACTTTGCCGGTTTCACCACCAGCAAGATCGGCGACAAGCTGTCCTTGCGCGCCTCTGTCACCGGCGATATCGGCCTTGATGACGTGTTCGTGCCGCAGGCCAATATCCTGCCCGGCGTGAAGGGCCTGCGTGGTCCTTTCTCCTGCCTCAACAAGGCGCGCTACGGCATCGCCTGGGGGGCGATGGGGGCGGCGGAATTCTGCTTCATGGCCGCGCGTGATTATACCGGCGAGCGCATGCTGTTCGGGCGCCCGCTATCCTCGCGCCAGCTGGTCCAGAAGAAGCTCGCCGACATCCAGACTGAGATATATCTCGGTCTGGAAGGGGCGCTGGCGCTAGGACGGCAACTCGACAGCGGCGCATGGGTGCCGGAAACCATATCGATGATGAAGCGCAATAATTGTGGCAAGGCGCTGGCCATTGCCCGCGAGGCGCGCGACATGCATGGCGGGGCGGGCATTACCGGCGAAATGCATGTCATGCGACACGCGATGAATCTGGAAACAGTCAACACCTATGAGGGCGCACATGATGTTCACGCTCTCATTCTCGGACGCGCCATCACCGGACACAGCGCATTCTGAGACACTGCTGTGAAACCTGAAATGCGTATATCAGGAGCCGATTACGGGCTGTGCCCATAACTATGCCTGGCGCGTTTCTGAGTTTGCCGGACATATTTCTTTGCCTCCAAAGCCGGAAAGTCGGGCAGGGTGGTTTGCATGGCGGTATCTGATTCCGCCGAATTGGAATGCTGCAAGCCCCCGACCGCTGAAGGCAGGATTGAAATATGAGTGAGGCCCACCCGATCATCGCCGCCAAGTCGCCCAGCCGCGTTGAACTGGAAGACGGCAAGAAATATTTCTGGTGCCGCTGTGGACGCTCGAAGGACCAGCCATTCTGCGACGGCAGTCACAAGGGCACAAGCATAACGCCGCTTGGCTTTATGGCCGACGCATCGGGCCCGCAGACGCTATGCCGATGCAAGGCCAGTGATAATGCCCCCTTCTGCGACGGCACCCACACCCGGCTGGGCGACCGGGAGGTAGGTGACGCGTCTCCTGCGCCCGAGAGGGATATTCCAGAGGCCACGCCAACCCCTGAAGAGCCAACCGTTGCGCGCATCCATGATCTGGCGCGCGACGGGCTGTCAAAGCTCGGCCACCACGGCGAGATGGGTGCCATGGGGGTTCCGCGAAAGGATCTGCCACACTGGGACGATATTCAGATCCTTCCGGCGCAAATGGCCCGCAAGCCGCTTCTGGATGATGTGCCTGTCCAAACCTCTGTGACTATTGGCCCGCGCGCAGCGCGGCCCTTGCAGCTCGACATCCCGCTTTTTGTTTCCGACATGAGCTTTGGCGCGCTGTCAGAAGAAGCCAAAACGGCGCTGGCGCGCGGAGCAGAAATGGCCGGCACCGGCATCTGCTCGGGCGAAGGCGGGATGCTGCCCGAAGAGCAGGCCGAGAACAGCCGTTATTTCTATGAGCTTGCCTCGGCGCGTTTCGGCTGGCGGCCCGAGCTGGTGGAAAAGGTGCAGGCTTTCCACTTCAAGGGCGGGCAAGGGGCCAAGACGGGCACTGGGGGGCATCTGCCCGGCGACAAGGTCCAGGGCAAGATCGCCGAGGTGCGGGGGCTGGAGCCCGGGCAGGCCGCCATCTCCCCTGCGACATTCGCAGACCTGCATACGCCTGCCGATTTCAAGCGTATCGCCGACGAAGTGCGCGAACGGTCAGGTGGCATCCCGATCGGCTTCAAGCTGTCGGCGAACCACATCGAGGACGACATCGATTTCGCGCTGGAGGCCAGCGCTGATTACATCATCCTGGATGGCCGCGGAGGTGGCACAGGCGCGGCGCCACTCATTTTCCGTGACCATATCTCGGTTCCTACGATCCCGGCTCTGGCCCGTGCCCGTGCGCACCTGGACACCCGGACAGGGCGTGAGGTGACGCTGGTGATCACGGGCGGTTTGCGCGTGGCGGAAGATTTCGCCAAGGCGATGGCGCTGGGCGCCGACGCGATTGCCGTGTCAAATTCGGCCATGCAGGCGGTGGGCTGTATCGCGGCGCGCATGTGCAACACCAATAATTGCCCCGTCGGTGTGGCGACCCAGAAGCCGGAATTGCGCCGCCGGCTGGATGTCCAGGTCGGCGCAGAACGGCTCGCGCGCTATTTCGGTGCCAGCGTAGAGCTGATGCAGGTGCTCGCCCGCGCTTGCGGGCATTCCAGCCTGTCAGACTTCCGCCATGCCGATATCACCACCTGGAAACGCGAGATGTCCGATCTCAGCGGTGTTCGCTTTGCCGGAATCGGGCGCGCAAAGTAAAGTGTGCGCTTGCTGCCTGACGAACGCGAGCGAGTTTGGAATGGACGGGTTCCTGCCCGGCACATGCGGCCTGATGCCTCGACTTGACGCTGGTTGGGATATGACGTCGTTATGGCCCCGAACCGGGCCTGTCGTGCGGGGCAAGGCACCCGGACCGTTTGGGGGATAAATTGAGCGACGAATTCAGCGCGGAGGCCGGCGAGGCCTCCGAAATGATCGAGCCTGTCGCCGAAGCGCTGGCCGCGTCTCCCGTTCAGCCTGTTTCCGGCAAGGTCGAGATCAGTTTTTCCGGTGGTCTGGCCTCTTTTCTGGCGGCAAGCGGGATTTCGCTGGCGTTCACGTCCTATCAGAGCGGCAGGCTTTATCTGCTCGGACATGGCCCGGACGGGAAGCTCTCCCTGCACGAAGCGCTCTATCCCCAGGCGATGGGCGTCGCGGGCGACATGAACCGCATCTATCTGGGCACTCTCACCTCGATTGTGCGCATGGAGAACGTGCTCGCTCCCGGTCAGCTGGCGAACGGGGCTCACGACAAGGTCTATGTGCCACGCAACATTCAAACGACCGGCGATATCGACATTCACGAGCTCGGGATTCGGGGCGACGGGCGCATTGTTTTCGTCAACACACGCTATTCTTGCCTGTGCGAGCCGAGCCTCACGCACAGCTTCAAGCCGATCTGGAAGCCCGGTTTCATCTCGAAGCTCGCTCCTGAGGACCGCTGTCATCTGAACGGGCTCGCCATGGTTGACGGACGGCCGAAATATGTCAGCGCCGTCAGCCGCTCCGATGCGATAGATGGCTGGCGGGACCGACGTCATGACGGAGGCATCATCATTGATGTTGAAACCGATGAAATCGTCGCCGAAGGCCTGTCCATGCCCCACTCGCCGCGCTGGCACGATGGCCGTCTGTGGGTGTTGAACTCGGGCAGCGGTGAATTGGGTTTCATTAATCCGGCAACCCGGCGGTTCGAGCCGGTGGCGTTTTGTCCCGGTTTCTTAAGGGGGCTGGGATTCTACGGCAATTTCGCCGTGGTTACCTTGTCCAAGCCGCGCCACGGCAGGTTCGAAGGACTCGCCCTCGACCGGCGGCTTCAGGAAAAAGATGTCGATGCCTGGTGCGGCATTCAGATCATTTCGCTGGCGACCGGAGATGTCTCGCAATGGCTGCGCCTGGACGGCGGCATTACCGAGCTGTTTGACGCCTGCGTCTTGCCGGGCGTCAACAACCCGCTCACGCTTGGCCCAGACTCGCAGGAAATCCGGGATTTCATAACATTTGAGGCGTCTGCATAGATCCATCGGGGCAAGATCTTGCGCTATGGTATCGCAGGTCCCTTCCGGTATGCGCTGCACGGCTTATTCTATTGGCCCAGACGGGTTCTCGATGCACCCCTGTCGAAAAGCCAAGATCAATAAATCACTGTAAATTATTATAAAAACACATCGCCAGCGGCTTATTTCGCTTGCCGGGGATCGTGGCCTGCCATAACGCTAGGCTTGGGAGCTTATTGCGGCGATGTGCGGCGGTTAAACGCTCCGGGGGAACACTTCATGTCGTATACATTTCTGACCGGCGCGGCCAATGGCTGCGCTGAAACGCTTGCGCGCGCTCCCTCGAAGCCGGCGCTGAACCAGCGCCTTCTCGCCGGCGTTTCAGCCGTGGTGATGGCAACCATTCTGCCGTCCCTGGCCGGCGCACAGGCGCTGCCTGCGGGATGCGACCCCTCCACGGCCACGGCTGGAAGCACGATAAACTGCGTTGTATCGCCGCCGGCTACGATTGGTGCAATCGTCACCAATGTGGACAATTTGACGGTGAACATCGGCAGTGCCGCCACGCCCACCAACCTCCAGACTGCCAGCAACGGCGTGTTCATGACCGGCGCTAACGCGCTGACACTGAACATTCTAAATTCCGGATCGAGCGTGACCGGGACGGGCCCCGCCACGGCCGGCGTATTCATGAATCTGACCGGCGGGGCCGGCAATCTCAGCCTGGCCAGCCAAGGCTCGATCTCCGGTGACGGCACGGGCGTCGACCTGCGCAATAGCAGTTCCGGGGCATTGTCGGCCAATCTGGTCAACGTGACCGGCGTCGGTTTCAACGGCGTCTTCGCATCGAACTCGGCGGCGGGCACCGGCCTGTCTGTTGTTTCGACGGGTCTGGTCAGCGGGCGTTTCAACGCCGTCAATGCGCAGAATTTGGGGACTGGAGCGTTGACGATCAGCGTTGCCGACACCTATTCGGCGGTCGATTTCGCAGGCATTTATGCCAGAAACCAGGGTGCCGACCTGACAGTGACATCGACCGGGACGGTCAATGGCGCAGGGGCGGGCATCTATCTGTTCCAGAATGGCTCGGGTGTGATGAGCATCAATGCCGGTACCGTCACGGGCCGCGCCGGCTCGGGCATTTACGCGCGCGCCAATTCGGGCAGCGGTGTCTCGATCACGACCACCGGCGCGGTCAACGCGGCACTGGCGGGTGTCTCCACGCGCAATTACGGCACGGGCGATATGGTGATCAATGTCACTGACGTCACTGCAGGCGTTAATCCGGGCATTTTTGCTGCCAACCGGGGCAACAACCTGTCGATCACGTCGACGGGTTCGGTGACGGGTGCCTCGACGGGTATCTCCGCCTTCAATCTTAACAGCGGCGCGCTCAGCCTTGACCTTGTCAATGTGGCTGGTACCAGCTCAACCGGGATCATCGCCACCAACTTTGCCAATACGACCGATTTGTCCATCCGGGCCAGCGGCGCGATCGCCGGGGGTGCGCACGGTATCCAGGCAACCCATAGCGGCACGGGCGCCGTATCGCTGGCAGTGGCTGGCGTGTCGGGCGCGAACGGGCACGGCATCTGGGCGGTCAACAATGCTACCGGCACGGATATGACGGTCGTCTCGACCGGTCTCGTAACGGGGTCGCTGGATGGTATCCAGGCTCAGCAATCGGGCTCTGGTGCGCTTGTTCTCAATGTCGCCAATGTCACGGGCGCGGGTCCCACGGGGATCAATGCAACGAACTCTGCGGCGGGCTCAGACCTGACCATCGTTTCGAGCGGCACGGTCACGGGCGCGAACATTGGCATCAATGGCGTCAACTCGGGCAGGGGCGCGACGTCAATCAGCACCGTCAATGCGGCGGGCAGCGTTGCCGGTATCTTTGCAGGCAGTACGGCCGCTGGCACGAATATGTCGGTCAGCGTGACCGGGGCTGCCACGGGTGCCACAGGTGTGGATGCGCGCAATGAGGGCCGCGGTGCGCTCAGCGTCAACGCCGCCAATGCCACCGGCAGTAGCGGCAACGGCATTTTCGCGTCCAACTCGGCGGCGGGCACCGGCCTGTCAGTCGTCTCTACAGGTACGGTAAACGGGACATCTGCCGGCATCAACGTGATCAATTCGGGCACGGGTGCGACATCGGTCAGCGCCGTCAACGCGGCAGGCGGCAATAGCGCCATCTCCGCACGGAACACAGTTGCGGGCACGGACCTGTCGGTCAGCGTGACCGGGGCAGCATCGGGTGCCACAGGTGTGGATGCGCGCAATGAGGGCCGCGGTGCGCTCAGCGTCAACGCCGCCAATGCGGTCGGCACCGGCGTCCACGGCATTTTTGCGCAAAACTCCGCAGCGGGCACGGATTTGAGCGTTGTCTCGACGGGACTGCTGAGCGGCAACTTTAACGCCGTCAATGCGCAGAATTTCGGGACGGGCGCGCTGACGATCAGCGTTGCCGACACCTATTCGGCGGTCAATCTGGCGGGCATTTACGCCAGAAATCAGGGCACCGGCCTGACAGTGACATCAACCGGTACGGTCAACGGTGCCGGGGCGGGTGTCTATCTGGTCCAGAACGGTAGCGGGATGATGACGGTCAATACGGCCGGTGTCACAGCCCGGGCCAATTCGGGCATCTATGCGCGCGCGAACTCGGGCAGCGGTGTCTCGATCACGTCAACCGGCCCGGTCACGGGCGCCCTTGCTGGCATCGTGACACGCAATTATGGCGGCGGGAATGTGACGATCAACACGGCCGCCGTCTCCGGCGCGGTCAATCCCGGCATCTTTGCGGTCAACCGCGGCATTAATCTGTCCATAACCTCGAGCGGGGCGGTCAGCGGCCGATCGACGGGCATTTCGGCGATCAACCTTGGAACGGGAGCGCTCGCTCTTGATGTCACCAATGTCATCGGTGCGGGCTCCCACGGCATCAGCGCGTCCAACTCCGCAACAGGCACGGGGCTGACTATCGTTTCAAGCGGCACAGTTATCGGGGCGACCAACGGCATAAACGCGACCAACTCGGGCACCGGCGCGCTGGCCATTTCCGCGGCTAATGCGACCGGGACTAACGGCGCGGGCATTTTTGCAACCAACTCCGCGACCGGCACGGATATGTCGATAACGGTGACTGGTAACGCGACCGGATCCCAGACCGCCATCTACGCTCGCAATGATGGCACGGGATCGACGACGATTAATGTGCCTTCTGGTACGATCGGTGCTGCCAGCGCCAGTTCCTCAATGGATATGCAGTCTGCCTCGATGCGAACGGCGCAATCGGGAGCAATGGCTGTCAGCGGATCTGATTTCGGGATTGTCGCCATCCAGAACGGTACCGGTAACGTCCAGATCAACGTGGCGGGTGACATCGAGGGCGGCAATGGCGGCATCGTTACCACCTCCACGCAGGGCAGTACGATCAATGTGGCTGCAGGTGGCCGTGTCGGCAGTACAACTGGCCCTGCGATCCAGACCGGGGATACCGGCAATGGCGCGGCCGACATCGTGACAGTTTCCGGCATAGTTAACGGCGCAATCAATACGCTGGGTGGAAACGACACAGTCGCAGTCACTGCCGGTAGCGCGGTGAACGGCGCGATCATGCTCGGCGACGGCGATGATACGTTCAACTTTTCCGGTGGCACTGTCGGCGCAGTTCGCGGTGGCGCTGGAAATGACTCGGCCAATTTCAGCGGCGCGGGTGCCGTCATCAATAATTCCGGCGGCAATGATGATGTCCTGGCCGGCTTTTCAGCCTTCAACTTCCGTGAGGGCAATTATGTCCTGACCGGGCTGCATCAGGGGCTTGGCGCAACAAGCTTCGTGGGCGGGAACCATACCCTCACTGGCACACTGGAATCCGGGGCGGTCGTGATTGGCCAAGGCTCCGGTGTGGAAGTCGGAGACGGCTCGCAAATCAACGGCAATGTGACCAATTCGGGCACGCTTGGCCTGAATGCGGGAGGATTTGGCAGCTTCACCATCAATGGCAATTTCACGCAAACTGACACCGGAACTTTGACGCTCGATCTGGGCGCCGACGGCAATTCGGACCGGCTGGCGATTTCCGGCACAGCCAATCTTGGCGGTGAGCTGGCGATCAACCGGACAGGCTTCAATGTCGATCCGGTCGATCTCATCGTGGCAGGCAATGGCTTTAACGGCCAGTTCACCTCGGTCACCGGCCTTGCCGACACTGACCTCCTGGCCAGCCAGACGATCAGTTTCGGCCCGAATGGCGTGCAACTGGTTACCCAGTACGCCGATGCCTCCCAGTTGCCGGGTCTGACACCTAACCAGGCCAGCCTGGCCAACAGCCTGACCGGTAACCTCTCCGAGAGTTCGGGTGAGGACAGCTTCCGCAGCTTTGGCCTTTCCGTCGCAACGTTGAGAAATGCGGACGATCTGATTGCAGCCCTGGACCAACTCAGCCCCGAGCTGATTGACGCCGGCTTGCAGGTGGCCCAAAGCGGTCAGCTTCGCTTCCTGACGCAGCTTCTTGATCAGGCCGGACCGGTCACCGCTCCGACGGCGACCATGCAGGTCGCATCACTTGGCAATGACACTCAAGCCTGGCCGCAGCGCCGGGCTGGCCAGGTCTGGGCCAGTGTGAACCTGACCGGGTCTGAACAGAATAATGGCGGAACCAACCTTCAGTTCGATGCCGACGGCCACGATGTAACGGTTGGCGTGTCCGGAATGGGAGAGGGAGCGGTCACATTCGGACTAGCGGCCGGCTTTGCCGGGTATGAGACCCAAATCGCCGGGCCTGATGCCGACCGGGTCTCCACTGATCTTGTCCGTGTCGGCGCGTTCGCCACTTTGAGCATGAATGAGGGCGGGGCTGGCCTGAACGCGCATCTTGATGCGGCGGTATCCATAGCCGCAGGCTCCAACGATGTCCGGCGCCATATCGTCATCCCGGCGATTGGTCTGAACACGATACAGGATAGCGATGCCGGGTTTACGCTCGCCAATATTGCCGCACGCTTCACTGTGGACGGTATGAACGGGCAGGACTGGATTGCCTCGCCCTTCGTTCTGGTGATGTCCGAGGCGCTAAATCAGTACGCCGACAATATCGGGCGCGGACAAGCAACGGCGCTGGCCTATCGCTCGGTGCATCAGCAACGCCATACCTTGGGTTACGGGGTCGATTATGATCGTGACCTTACCCCGCAGACCCAGGCCCAGTTGCGCGGCACTGTGCTGCACCATTTCGGCGATACCGAAAACACGATTGTCGCGCGCTTCTCGGCAGCCGGGGCGGGCGGTAGTGATCCGTTCGTCACGATCGGGCGGGACATTCAGACCCAGTACGTCCTTGAAGGCGGGCTCTCACACCAGTTCAGACCTCGCCTGACGGCATCGGTTCATGCCTTTGCCGAGCTGGGTGACCTTGAGAGCCAAGGGTTCCGGCTGCGTTTCTCCCGCGTGTTCTAGTTTTTCTGAAAGAAGGGGTGCCAGGACAAACCGGTGGACTTCATTTATCGGCGAGCGCCGACGAGTGAATAACCGCGTTTTGGCACCTCTTTCGGGAAACGGGCAGATGCCGGCGGCGCCAGACGGCGAACGCTGGCAGGTTACATGCCCGGTCCCTAAGCGATATTGGCTATCCAGAAGGCGTATTTGGTGTCGCCAAATTCCTCATCGATACGAATGCCGGCGGCCTGGCATACAGCCTTTTCGGAGCGGATGTCGGTAGGGCTTACGCCAAAGCGTGCCCTGAAACAGCGAGAGAAATGGGCCGGGTCAGAAAATCCCCATCCGTAAGCAATATCCGCTATCTGGCGATGATGATGGCTCGGCGAGGTGATGTCTGTGAAGGCACGGCGCAGGCGCATCTCACGTATGTAGGTTGCAATGCCGCCACATGATTCAAAAATGCGGTAGAGCCGCGCCCTTGATACCCCAATCGCCTGTGCCACCAGTCCCGGACCAAGAGACGCGAGCGCCAGGCTGTCCTTGATGAACATCTGTGCCTTTAGCAAGAGAGCATGATCTGCGAACGCCGGGGGCGGGTGCAAATCGACCCGGGTTCCATTCATGGCCAAAGCGGCAAGCTCAATCAGTGAGCGGGCGGCTATTGGCGCGTCCGCAAGCGTCAACTCCTGTGATGCCCGGCACAAGGCAACGACATAGTCCCGCAGGAGCAGGCCCACACCGCACCCGGAGTCGAAAACATGTCCGTGCGTACTGTCGGGAGCATTCAGTAATGGAGCCAGGCGGCGGCGGGGAATGAAGACGTTCAGTATCTCGTAGTCGGTGGTTCTGGAACTGAATGTATCGCCGTGATCCAGCACGACGAAATCACCTTTGCGCGCGCTGACGGACAGCTGGCCGCACTCCATTTCAACCGAGCCGCGCAGGAATACGTGAAGCTGATAATGATCAATACCGTCGCGCGCGATACGCGCTGGCGAACGCGAGAATTGCTGAGCTCCAAGCTTGCAGTGATTGATCAGTATGCCGTCGAGCAGGAAGCTGTCCACGAGCGCAAAGAAGCGCTCCTCCGACCTCTCATCATACGAGCTGACGTCGAAAACCACGCCGATATTCTCGCGCCACGCGGAAAACCTGCCAGCCGGCGCGATGCCTCGGGTATTGAAATAGGAAGTCTCGATCAGCCCCATCGTACCAGCAACTGGCCCCGCCATCCGCCAAGGCACGCATCATACATAAGAAAACTTTATGCGACAGATAAAATCGGCGAGTATAGCTACCCGCCCGCCTTGATGGTTTTTTCGATGCCGCAATAAAAGCCAAGCTCGTTTCAGAAAACCTAGACAGGGTGTTGTCACGCGAACGCGATCCGGTCTCGGTTTACTAAGGTCGCGCGTATTCAGCCGGTGATCTGACGCTATTCGGTCAGGGCCACGCTGCGGTTGTGCTTGACGCTCGTGCGCCGGTAGAGCTGGCGCTCCGGATTGAAGTGGCGACGGACCGACACGTGAACGGCGGCGAATGTATGCAGATGCCGTGTCTGCCGGAGCCGGAGCATCGTCCGCTCAAGTCTTCGCAATGGCAGGCGGTGCTTCTCGCCCCCGTTGTCGAGGCCGCTGTCAGCCTCCTGTCCCATAGTGCCGGATCTCCGCGACGAGCATGGCTCGGAACAGGTTCCACCAGAAACGCACGGTCTCGTGGCTGATGTCGGTACCGCGCTCGTGGAGCAAATCGTCCACGTTGCGCAGCGACAGCGGAAAGCGGACACACATCAACACCGCAAGGCTGATGATCTCGGGCAAATCCTTGAACTAGCGGAAGGGGTTGGTCATCCCGGAACGCTACGAAGCCGGGCAGGCCCGCTCAAGCGGTTTTCCTTTCACAGAGCCATCCCAATCGCTCAGCTATGACAGCTAGCGGCGCAGTTCACTGAGAGGAATGCGGCGAGGCGGGAAGCCGTATCCGATTCCCGGCATGCCGCTGCCGACCACCTGGCCCGCGCTCACCAGCTCGCCTTCCCAGCCTCTATTGCCCATGCTGTCCCACATGGCAACCATGCGGCCCTCCAGTGTCCAGCGGCTCATCATCCTGCCGGGCGCCTGGCACTCACGCGCGGGTCTGATGCGCCCATCGCCCTCGAACTCCAGCGAGCAGGCATAATCATCGAACATCAGGGTCCAGCCGCCGATCATCTGATCCGGCGTGAGGCGCACCGGGGCCGCCACGCTTGCATCGCCCTGGCGTTCCAGGATCCAGACTGATCCGCGATCACGTCCCTGCGCGCGAACCTGGCCGTTCTCATTGCGTCCGTAGCGGCCTGACCAGATCACCGACCCGTTCCGGTCGCCAAGCTGGAGCATGTTCTGGGCACGTCGCCATGTGGCTGCATCGGCGAAAAGATCGCAGCTACCCCGAGGAATGACCCGGTTCCGGTTCTGGTCGTCGATCAACAGCGAGAGGGTACAGGTGCGAGTCATCGCGTCGCGGGTCCGGATCGTCCAGTCTCCAGGGACGTCGCGGCGGCCCACTGGCAAATCCTGAGCCCTGGGAGCGAGTCGCCCTGCAAGATACGCCACGGCGTTGCCGAAAACCGGACGCAGTGCGTACTGGGCCCCGTCGCTGGCTTCTCCAGCGAAGAACGGGTCTTCAGCTTTAGGACGGCGCCCGGCCCAGGCCTCTGAAAAGACGGTGTTATGAAGATGCAGGCCTTGCATGTCGTGCGACCACCGGCCGATACGGTCAAAGGGCGGCGGGCAGTCATGGTCCGCGATCTCGAAGGACTCCCGTACTGTGCCCCATTCGTTTGACAACTCGACTGTGCACAGGTGTTGGCGGTCCGTTGACCAGATTTCATATGTCCCTGACAGGTTGTGTCCGTAGGCCGGTCCGGACTGCGCCGCCGAGGGTCCAGGGCCCAGGACCAAAGCAGCAAGGACCGCGCTAACGGAAACAGAGGCTGCTTTGAATAATTGGTTGAGATCTGGCATCGGTCATTTCCTGTCCGTGACTGCCATGGCGGTGCCGCCAAAAAAGGGTCGAATGCATTATTCCGCCCGGCGGGTACTTTTCCAATTGCCCGTGGGCCATTGCGGGGTGGAGCGATGCCCTACCGCTAATCCTGATTGGCCGGGTCCAGGAAGAAACCCACTGCGAGCGTGGCGATCAAGGCGGCCTCCCTGTCTTCGGAACCTTCCGGCGGAAGGTAGAGCAATGGCTGCATACGCTGATAGTCCATCCCTGCGATCGCGACCCCGTTTTCGTTGCGTATCACATAGCCGGGCACGCGGCCGGTTGGCAGGCCAACGCCGCTCAGCCGCGCCGATTCCAGTCTCAGCACCCTGCCTTGCCAATGCAGCTCCGCAGCACGGTCGTTGGCCACAAGCTGCCGCAGAAAATTACCGCTACGCGCCACGGCCAGCTCAAACCGGTCCTCGACAGCAACCCCCGCACGCGTGAAGGTGCACACGAAGCTCAACTCATTTCTGTCAAAACCGACCCAGCCAAACTGGAATTGGCTTTGCCCGCCTTCACATTCGGCGGCGATGGGTGATTCGGTGAAGGAACCGCCTTGGGTGACAGTCCATTGAGCCCTCGCTCCCTGGCCAGAGAACATATCGCCAAACACATTTCCCCGGCTGGCGCGTCGGCGCTCCTCACCGGCAAACTCTGCTGCGGTCCACCGCCCCATGCCGCGAAACGTCGGATTGAGATCGGTCTGCACCGCTTCTGTACGCGCGATCATGTCCTCAACCGGATTGACGCTGTCTTCCTGAGCGGAAACTGCCAACACAGATGCGGCAACAATGGCTTCGAACATGACTGTCCTCCCGGGATCTTTGATGGTGTACGGCAAAAGGTGCCGATTATTCTCGGTTCTTGCACTAACTGTGCTTTGGGTTTGGCGTCAGGGTTGGTGGCAGGCGCCGGAGCCGAGCCGGCTGAGAGTGGCCGCCTCAGCCAGACCGGCAACGCTCACAAGCGCGTCCGCGGCATTACCCGGATCCTACATCGTCAACGCCTCCCTGCCTGCCATAAAGGCCGACTTTAGTGGTAAAGGGCATGTCGGGTCGGGCCTAGCGACACAATTTCATCAAACCTGGGCTGGGTTGAGCGGGAAGGGGCTGATTTGTGTCAATCCGCGTCGGTTGGCGGACGCAGATCGAGAAGGTCTCCGGCGACAGCCAGTGCAATGGCTTCGGCGGTTGTCTTGGCATCAAGAGCCAGTCGCGCGGCGCGCAGACGACGATCAACAGAAATGCGCGAAATGCCAAGATGGTCAGAGATCTGGTCCGTGCGCCAGCCTAGCGCAAGCAAGGACAAGACCTCGCTCTGTTTGCCGGTAAGAAGCGAGGGCGCGGCGTCTTCGCGCTCTCGATTGAAGGCCCGCACACAGACCGCAACATTGGTTTCCCGTTCAAGTACCGAGTAAGCGTTTCCGCCGAGCCTGTGGTGGACTAGATGGGCCGCTGCGACGAGCACGTGGTGGTAGAGCGCGCACGCCCGGCTAAATGCGTCGGCATCCAGGTCGGAAATATACATCAGCGCCGCGTAGCAGGGCTTGGAGTAGCCGGTCGTCGGCAAGGGCACGACAATGTTTGCGCTGAACCCGTGCCTGGCCTTCAGCTCCAGAATATCGCGCGCCTTGGCTTCCATTGGCGGCATCAGTTCAAAGATGCTGGCGCCTGACACAAAGGGTGAGGTGTAGCCCAGCAGAAAGCGCTGGAAGTCATAGTCGTTCTCCGGTCCGTGCTGACTGAACAGCTCCTCCAGCCAGTCGCCTGGACAGGTGGAATGGTGCATCACCTTGCTGGGTGCGTGACCGACGGGCACGTTTTCAGCCTCTTGGGCGAAACCAGCCATGTAACTGATATGCGAGAAGCCAGCCTCTAAAGCACCCTGGTGAAGCACCTCGAACAGGCCCCCGGTCGAGTTCAGGTCCTGCAACTCCTGCAACATGGCGCGCACCCAGGGCGGCGACGGCGGCAGGCCTTGAGCGGCGCTGTCACGCCCGCGCAAGCCGGAATGCGGCGCGATGCCGACTGGGGAGTTGGCCTCGGTCATTGAATTGCGGCATCCTGATCATCGCGGGTGCGGTAACAGTATAAGCGAGCACAGTGCGCCGCAAGCAGGTTGCAGCAACCTCTCGTGGCAATGTTGGCAAGTCTGCTGCCAGACGAAATGGAACAAGACTTTGTCTGGTGCTGTCAGACGAACGCGAACGGGTCTCCGAAATCATGCCACGTAGGCTCAAGCCGCCAGCAGTTGACGCCAGTCGGCGAGGGCCGCGTTTCTGAGATCCTTGAAGCGGGCGCGGCGTTCGAGGGCGCGATCGTGGTTGAAATGGTTGTGGACGGATGCGTGGGCGGCGGCAGGGCGGCTCAAGCGGTTTTCTCTGTCAGTATCCCTTATCGGCCCGCGCAAGAGCTGGCCGGGCGGCGGCATAGGTTATTTCGAGAGCAGTACGCGCGCGTGCGCGCGAGGCTATTGCAGGCAGGCCGGGATGCCGGTTTCAGAGCAATGGCGGGCCAAAGCTTGCGCGTCCGCTCTTTGCTGGGGCGTCATGCGCTGGGCAACAAGGTCGCGGCTTGAGCGGGCGGTTTCATCGCCTTGTGATGCCGCAAGATTGTAGAGCGCATGCGCGCGGACGTAATCCTGCATCACGCCTTCGCCAAAGTGATAGGTGATTGCGAGATTGTAGCAGCCGTTAGCGTAACCACCATTGCAAGCTTGGTGAAATAGGGTGGCTGCACGAGAGTAGTCCTGCACCACGCCTTCGCCACGGTGGTACATGCGCCCGAGATTGGTGCAGCTACGTACCCTCCCGGCACTGCACGCTCGAGCGTACAGACCCAGCGCTCTTTGAAGGTCTTGCTCAAGGCCGTCGGTGCCAAAATAGTAGCTTGCGCCCAGAAGCTCGCAATCAATCGCAGCGCCTGCCAAGCATCCCTCCCGAAGGTCTTCATTAAAGGCCGCCTCATCCTGCCCATGTGCCGCAACAGGCAACAGAAACAGGGCAATGCCGATGGCCAAGGCTCGAAGCGTCATCACTTCCCCAATCGCGAGTGCGGGCTAAAGCTTACAGCACGCACCTTCCAGTACAATCCCGGTACTTTCGCCGGTAGGGTTTAGGCGCCCCTTTCCGGCTGGGCAGGGGTGGCTTCTGGACTTGGCGGTGTGTCCTCAACTTTACGCAGCAATAGCGGAAAGCGGACTTACATCATGACAGCGAGGCGGATGATCTCGGGCGAGGTCTTGAAATAACGGAAGGGATTGGTCATCCGGCAACGCTACGGAGCCGGGCAGGGCTGCTCAAGCGGCTTTAATCCGACACTGCCCATGCGCCTACTTTCGCAGACTGCTGTCAAGGAAAGCTTTGACTTGCTTATATTCCTCAAGGCGCGCGCGGTCTTTCGGCGTCGGCTTCGAAATTCGCGCGAGGTTCATGTTGTCAGTCACGTCAGCGATTTTGACGCGAACCGCAACGGCGTCTTGCGCGGCGCGCTTGGCTGCCGACATGCGGGTTTCGCCTGGTTCTTTTGTCAACGCACGCAGCGCATCTATGACCGCTGCGCCAAATCCCTCAGCTTCAAGGTCCTCGAACGTCATTGGCGTGTCTTCCACGACATCGTGGAGAGCGGCGGCCATCCGTTCGTCAGCCGTCTTGAGGTTTAAAAGGACGCGCAACGGGTGAAGAATGTAGGGCTCTCCAGCCTTGTCGTATTGCCCGGCGTGCGCGCGCGCCGCTATCTCGATTGCCTTTTCAAGTGTGCTCATTTGATCCTCTAGCGGCGATGTAAGACGTGAATAAATTCATGCGATTGGACGGCGGTGTCAGACGAACGCGAAGCAGTCTCGAAAATCACGGCACACCGGCTCATACGGCCAGCAGTTGACGCCATTCGTCGAGCGCCGCGTTGCAGAGGTCTTTGAAGCGGGGCCGGCGTTCGAGGGATCGGGCGCGGCGAATGGCCGTGAGACCTTGGCGGACACGCGTCTCTGCCCGCGCTGGCCTCGGATAAACGACGGAAATGTCGGGGGTTTCAGGGCCCGAAAACGAGCCGTACCTACACGGAAAGGTGCGTGGCGGAGAGGATGGGATTCGAACCCACGATACCCTTTTGAGGTATACTCCCTTAGCAGGGGAGCGCCTTCGACCACTCGGCCACCTCTCCACTGGCCGGTTTAGCCGCTATGGCGAAGGGCGATCAAGCCAATATATCGGTGTGCGCTGACAAAGCGGTGCTGTGGACCGCTCCTGAGTGCGGTCAGGCGGGCCGGCGGGGACATGTCTTGCCTTCCACTTAGATGAAGGCACGGGGTGGAGCGGTGCCCCTAGCGCGGGCAGGAGCGGGTGGAAAACACGCCGCCGACATAGTCCTCACAATCATGGCTGCGCCGATAGGGCGGATAATGGCGGCTCCGATAGCCGTGGCCTTGGCCAAATCTGTGATGGCCCGGAACGATGAAGTCTGGCGGACAGTCCGGGCAGATCTGTGCCATCTGCACGCGCACATCGGCCAGCCGGTAGGACAGGCTCTGGAAGCGGTCCTGTGCGACTTGCCAGTCTGCGGCAGAGCGTTGGCAATACCCCTCATTATAGCGGTTCTGGTACATGCAGGCCGCATGTGCCTGGCACGACGAAGTGGACGCGCGGTATGAGGCATCAAGGTCGATTTCGAATGTACGCACCAGATCAATTGTCGGTGTCGATGGGCCGAAGGGCGGACGGACATTGACGTTCTCAGAGCGGCCGGAAGTCTGGCTCGAATGGCTGTCCAGATAGGTGCCCGGCCAAGGGGCGAGCAGCCAGTTGGACGTCCAGTGCGAGGGCGTGACAACGGTGCGCGCCTCGTTGCGCAGGCGGTTATACTCCTGCGTCAGGCTGCCGATATTGCAGATGCGCTCTGCGGTCTCGAGCGCGTGGACGTCGCGGGCCGGGACTGATTGCTGGGGCACAGCGCAGCTGGCGAGGATCGACACGCTCGCAAGAGTAGCTGAGATTCTAACCAGGCTCATGACAGGCATCCTTCAACTGGTGCGTGACGCGGGGAGGGGGCCAATACGGCGCAGCGCATGGCTAGCCTCCCTCGAAGCGCTCGGCCTCAAGGCAGCCGGGCGGTAACAGATCGATATCGGGAAGGCGCACATGGCGGTCCTCCCATTCAAGGTAGAAAAGGCCCCCGCCCTCAATGGCCGCAGCGCGAATACGCTCGGCAATCGTTTCCCAACGCGCGCGCGGTGTCGGCAGGCGGTTATACTCACCGCTTGCCCGCCAGCGCCTGGCCAGCGGATGGCCCAGCCGGGCAGCCTCGGCCAGATAGGACTCCGCGCGCTCGAAATTCTCCACGATCCCGCACATGCGGTAGCTGCCAAGCACAGCGCCCGTGCCGTAGATGATGGAGAGATTGAAATAGGCGTCCTGATCATCGCGCCGGGCAGCGGTTTCCAGCCACTCAATCGCGAGATCAGTGTTCTGCTCCACACCCAGACCCGTGGCGTACATGATGCCCAGCGTATTCTGCACACTGGCTTCGCGCGCCGTCTGGGCGGCATGGCAGATGAGCAAGGTGGTCTGGCGCGGGGTGAGGGCGCCTGTCTCGTCAAAGCCCAGCTCGCGTTGAAATCCGCGAACGGCGTCGCGGGTTCCTGGACCGTAATATCCGTCCACAGCACCGGCATAATAGCCCAGCGCGTTGAGAGCCCGCTGGCGCAAGGCAAGCCGTATCACCTCGCCGATACCGTCCGGGCCAACGCGGGAGATGCGGCGCAGGCTCGATCCGTCCAGAGAGCTCTGGCACTGAACTGTATGGGCCTGCAGACGGCGTTGGGCCATCAATGAGGCCTGCGCGCCGAAGACGCGGCCCCAGTCAGACGCGCGCCGCCAGTTCTGCATGGCCAGGTCCAGCGCAGTGGGAACCGGCTCGAAGCCGCCATGGCGAAGATTGGTGTAACCATCGCGATAGCCGCCGGGGCAGAAGCCGTCATACTCTGCGTCCCAGACGCACTGGATATCGCTGCGCGCCAGTTCTGCATCGCCCAGCAATAGCCAGTAGCGCGCGCCTTCGGCATAGAGGCGGGAGGCATTCTCGCGCGACATGCACTCGTAAAAATCCCGGTCAGGGTCGACGTACAGCGCCGCCCGTGGCTGGCGCTGGTCATTTTCGTCGTAGCCGCAAACATCCCAGCGTACATACCAGGGCCGCGGCGGATAGGTGCCGCCCCGGTTCGATCCGTAGCTGGTGTTGAGCTGGATGACCCGCTCGATGGTGGCGGCGTCACGTTGCGGAAGAAACGCATAGGCGTCACGCAGGCTCATCGGCCGGCGCTCGACCACCAGCAGCCGGTAAAGTACCAGCTCGGCTTCGTACTGCAGCAGGCCGCGTCCCGGCGAGAACCGGTCCGTTCCCACCTGGATCAGGGAATCAGTAACGGCCGGGCAATTGATCTCGCCATCTTCACGCCCCCGCCGTACGCGCGCGCCCAGAACCGTAGTCGCAACAGGCGGAAGGCGATCCAGCGCACTGGTGGCCTGTGAGCCGAATGTCACCGGCCCGTTGCGGCGATCTCCATAGCGCGACGGCACCCGAATAGGCGTGGTGTCCACATAACGGTTCTGTCCTTCACGCAGACACGCGTCGGCAATGGCTGTGCGCAGAAGGAAACGGTCGATCTGGCAGGGCTTGAAGCTGCCGGGCCGGTCGCTGCAGGGCCACATGACATACCCCGCGATCACGATGATGACGAGCAGGACAATGACGGACAGCAAGACGACCATAGGGCTTACGGCACTGTCGTACCGGCGCTCGTAGCGAGAATCGCCCTCCCTCGACATTGCTGACCTGTCTCCCCTCTCTTGCAATCGTTGCCGGAGCTTCCCCTCACCGGAACGGCATTAGCAGACGGTTAACCATATCCGCCCGCAGGCATGTCCGAAAGTGAAAACGCCTATCGGCTGCATTCGATCCAAAAAATTAACCATCATTTTCCTGCCACGCCGGTTGGCGTGGGGGTGCGAGCTCGGCTAAGAGCACGCCATGACCGACCAACATTCCGCCGCGCTGCGCGCGGCCTTGACCGACAAGATGCCGGGTGTTGAGGCGCGCCTCGGCGCCGTGGAAATCCGTGCCGGCATCGCAACTGTCATTCTTGTTCCGCCCGGCGGTTCGGGCGGTGAAGACGAGCAGGCCACAAAGGCGGGCATCGAAGACGCCCTGATGGCGCTGGAAGGCGTCACGCGCGTGCGCGTGATTGTTGAAAGCGAAAGGCAGGCGGCTCCCAAGAAATCGAGGCCGGCGCAGGCGAGCGGTACGCCCCCGGCCCGGCTCATCATTGCTGTCGCTTCTGGCAAGGGGGGGGTCGGAAAATCAACCGTGGCGGCCAATCTGGCCGGTGCCTGCGTGAAGCAGGGATTGAGGACAGGGCTGGTCGACGCCGATGTGTTCGGCCCCAGCGCGCCGCGCCTGTTCGGCCTGACCGATGCGCCGGGGCTGCGCAAGACCGATTCCGGTATCGAGCCTCTGCGGGCGCATGGCGTGAAGCTTGTCTCCACCGGATTTCTGGTCGGCGACCGCGAACCAGTTGTCTGGCGTGGGCCGATGGTGACAGGCGCTATCCGCCAGTTTCTCACCGAAGTCGACTGGGATGGCGGTGACGGACCGCTGGATGTCCTGATCATCGACATGCCGCCCGGCACCGGCGATGCCCAGCTGGCTATCGCTCAAGGCATACCGATCAGTGGTGCCGTTATCGTCTCCACGCCGCAGACGGTCGCGCTGGATGATGCCCGCAAGGCGATGGCCCTGTTTGAGCGCACGGAAATTCCGGTGCTGGGCATGATCGAGAATATGAGCTTCTTCCTGTGCCCCCATTGTGGCGAGGGCAGCGAAATATTTGGCCGTGGCGGTGCGCGCGCCGAGGCAGAGCTGATGGGTATTCCCTTTCTCGGGGAGATACCGCTTCATCCCGCTTTACGCGAAGCCAGCGATGAGGGCCGTCTGGTGGCTCTGGAGGACGGGCCACTGGCACGTGCCTTTGCAAGCGCGGCTGTTGCCATGCTCGAGACAGCGGCAACCGCCAACCGTCCGGCACCGGAGATTGTCTTCGAGGATTGATCCTTATTGCCAGCCAATTTCCCGCAGGAAGCTGCGGACATCGCCAGCGCTTTCGCCGGGAATTTCTTCCATAAGCGCATGGCCGACGCCTTCATAGGTGACAAGGCGCGCATCCGGCATGACGGCTAAGAAACGGTCGCCATGATCAGCCGGAACGACGCTGTCCGCGCTACCCCACAGGATGAGGGCAGGGGCCTCGATCGTGGCCAGCAATGGTTCGGGATCGGGCAGGGTAAATTGCTCCAGCCGGGCGATAAGTGCCTCTCCCACGCCGGGCTGGCGCATCATCTGCCCGATCTGCGCTATCCGCTCCTCGGTAAGGCGTGAAGGATCGCCGTAGAGCGTCTGTGTGGCCATGCGTATGCCGGCATCAGGCGCAAGGCGAAGGTAAAGCTGCACGGCCACCGGCACCTCCACCGGCTCATTGCCGACATTGTTGATCGAATAGCCGCCCGGATTGACAAGCACCAGGCCGGAAACCCGTTCCGGATGGGCAGCGGCGTAGCGCCAGGCAATCAGGCCACCCAGTGAGCTTCCGCCCACCACAGCCCCGTCAATCCCGAGCGTATCCAGCAGCTCTGCCACTTGCGCGGCGGTGTCCTCGTTGGAATAGGCGCTATCGGGGTGTGGGCCGGTAACGCCATGACCGGGCAGGTCGAACCGGACGACGCGATAGGTGTCAGACAGGGCCTCCGCCCAGCCGTCAAAGCCCTCCAGTGAATGGGAGAATCCGTGGATCAGGACGATGGCAGGCGCGTCTGGCGGACCAGCTTCATGCACACGCCATGTCATGCCGGCGGCCTCGACCAGGCGTTCGCCTTGAGCTGGCGGCGGAGCGTCGGCAGGCGGCGGTGTGCGCGTCAGCCATACGAACGCAGCCACGGCGACAACGCCGAGCAGGACAAGGATACCGAGAACCGTCAAAAGAGCGCTGCGCATCAGTCAAGTCCTTGAAGGAAAGCATCAATGGCGTTTCGGGCGGGTGTTTCCGTCAGCAGAGGGGCATGGCCTACGCGCGGCACCTCAACGCTCGTGAAATTAGGATGCCGGACAGCCATCCGGGCGACGACAGCGGGCGACAGCAGGTCGCTGATGGCGCCTCTGATGCTCAGGACCGGGACCGGGGCCAGCGCATCGAACAGGGGCCACATGTCGGGCGGCGCGGCCCCGTCGCTCGCGCGAAACGGTTCGGCGATGGCGGGATCATAGTCCAGCTCCACGCGCCCGTCAGGCAGTTCGCGGCAGGTGCGCCGGGCGAAGGCGAGCCAGAATGCGTCGCCCGTTTCGTCCGGGAAGGCCTCGCCATTGACCGCTCTCACCGCCTCAGCGGCGTCTTGCCAGCTATTCATCGGGGCTGTGGAGCGGCCGACATAGCCCGCAATGCGGTTCAGGCCCGCGGGGTCCAGTTCCGGCCCGATATCATTGAGCACCGCTCCGGTCAGCACGCCAGGGTGCATCGCGGCGGCGATCATTGTCATCAGGCCGCCCATGGAGGTGCCGATGGAGATGAATTGCGCGATGCCTTCCTGCCCCAGCACTCCGAACAGGTCCTCGAAATAAACCTGCGGATTGTACATTTCCGGCGGCGAACCCCTGTCGGACAGACCGCGGCCGCGGACATCAACGGCGATCACGGTGCGGCCGGAGAGGGCAATGCGGGGCGCAACGTCCTCGAAATCCTTGCTGTTACGGGTCAGGCCGTGCAGGCAGACCACAGGCAAGGCCGAAGCGCCGGGATGCGCCTCGTAGCGGCGGTAGGCTGTACGGATGCCGTCCGCTGCGGTGAAGGAATGCTGTGTGAAACGGCTCATGACGGCGATGCCCCGCTGGTCTTTTGTGCCCGTGAACGCTCCTGAAGGTATAGAATACCTGCCGCGATAAAGCCCGGCATCCGCTCGTGAACGCTGGCTATGTCGGATGATTTGCACAGCCCCTTTGACAACACATCGATCCGGCCGGTCTGGGCAAAGGTCAGCACCAGCACGCCCGACAGGAAGTGATAGCTCCAGAACAGGTCTTCCTCTGTGCAATCAGGAATTTTCGGCTTCAAGGCTTCCAGAAAGCGGATAACGATCGGGTCGAAATACTTGTTCATCACCGCAGCGCCCCATTCGGGCGTATTGGTGATCTGACCGATCAGGGCGAAATAGCTGCGCCAGCCAGGTCCGCCATTGGCCGTCCTGTCCAGAAGCGGATGGGTGAAGGCGTTGATTATCTCTTCCACCGTCGGCCCGTCCGGCCCGGCATGGGCTTCCAGTTCTTCAAGCTCCTTGAGCCGTATGGCATTCAGCTCGGTCGCCCGGCGCAACAAGACCTCATCGAAGAGCTCGCGCTTGCCTCCGAAATAATATGTGACCAGGGCAGCGTCGGCGCCGGCCTTGCGGGCAATCTCGCGCACGGTGACAGCATGAAAGCCGGTTTCTGCAAACAGTGTCTCGGCGGCATCGAGCAGCGCGGCGCGGGTTTTTTCCCCGCGGCGGTTTTGCGGGCGGTTTTTTGTGCGTGTTGGCATGCGGCGATTTTGGGCCGGTTCGCCTCGCGCGTCGACTGCAATCTGTTGCGGCATAGCCTCACTCCCGAACCCGTGACTGGCTTGGAGTGTGATACCAATTGACATTTCATTCAACGTTGAAAGTAATTGAACGTGAGACGCTTGGCAGGGATCAGGCGCCGATGATTCGATTGGGAGGATCACCATGAAAACGAAACTGCGCACATTCGGTGCCGCGGCCATTCTGGCCAGCGTGTCACCGCTCGCATTCATGACGCCTGCTGCCTTGGCGCAGGAAGAGGGCGCCAGCCCAAACCGCGAAGTGATCGTGGTTACGGCCCGCCGTACCGAAGAAAGCCTTCAGGACGTGCCGGGTGCCGTTTCGGCGTTCTCCGAAGCGGCTCTGGAGCGGATCGATGTTACCGATTCCACCGGTCTTCAAGGCGCCGTGCCGAACCTGAACATCGTTCAGGGCCGGGGCTCCTCGAACGCGACCAACATCTATATTCGCGGCGTGGGCCAGCCCGACGCGCTTCAGACCTTTGATCCTGCCGTCGGCTTCTATGTCGATGACGTCTATTTTTCGCGTATCCGCGGCACGCAGCTCGACCTGTTCGATATCGAGCGCATCGAGGTTCTGCGCGGACCGCAAGGTACGCTCTATGGCAAGAACACGATCGGTGGCGCGCTGCGGGTGATCACTCGCCGTCCTGACCAGGAAACGCGTGGCCAGTTCCAGGTTGGACTGGGCAATTATGCGCTGTGGGAGGCGCGCGCGTCGGTCTCTGGCGGTCTGGCTGAAAACCTCGCTGGTAGCGTTGCCTTGTTCGGCACGGGCCGCGATGGCTATGTGACCAATCCCAATACGGGCGAAGAGTACAACGACCGCAACGCCTCGGCAGCGCGCGTGTCTCTGGCCTGGGATGCAGCGCCGAACTTTACGGTCGACTGGAATGCTGACTGGTCGCGCGAGAACAATGCGCTGACCATGGGTCAGCCGATCAACACGCTGACCACCTTGTTCGGCGTTCCGATACTTGTCCTGCCTGCGCAGGTCGCGCCGTACAATTTCACGGGCGTGGCAACACCGGGTCTGCCGAATTCCTCGGAGATGACCCATTGGGGGTCCGCGCTCACCATGAACTGGGAGCTGTCAGACCAGCTCACCCTGCGTTCGATCACCGCCTATCGCGAGCTTGAGTATCAGGACTATGTCGATATCGATGCGACCGCTCGGGAAACGGGCGACGTGCTGGTTGCCGTGGATCAGGACCAGATCAGCCAGGAATTCCAGCTGAACTACGAATCCGAGCGGCTGACCGTCGTCAGCGGCCTGTTCTACATGACCGAGAACATCCAGTCCCATCAGGAGGCCTTCGCCGATGACCTGCTGACGGGTCCGGGCGGTTTCACCTTCCTGCGGACGATCGATGATGATCTGGAAACGACCAGCTGGGCGCTCTATGCCAATGCGACGTTTGACCTGACCGACCGTCTTTCGGTCACGGCGGGTGTGCGCTATACCGACGAGCAGAAAGACTATGTCCGCAGCACGTCGATCTACTCGACTTTCGCCGGGCTGACAGCGGATCCGGCCCTGGCCTTCACGATCGACAATAGCTGGACGAACACTTCTCCGATGGTGTCGCTGGACTATCGGGCTTCGGACAATGTCCTGCTGTACGGGCGCGTGTCGCAAGGCTTCAAGTCCGGTGGCTTCAATGGCCGGGCGAACAATCCTGGCGAGCAGGCTCCTTACGATCCTGAAACGGTTACGTCCTACGAGTTCGGTATCAAAACCGACTGGATGGATAATGCGCTCCGCGCGAACTTCACCTTATTCTACAATGAGTACGAAGACTTCCAGGCGCGTGTGTCGGGTCTCGTGAACGATCCGGGTACTGGCCTTCCGGTTCCGGAACTGACCGTTCTCAACGCCGGTGGCCTTGAAATCTCGGGCGCGGAACTGGAGCTGGCCTGGAATCCGGTACCGGAACTTCTGCTGGATGCCCAGATCGGCTATCTGGACGCCGAATACAGCGAGTTTGCCGACGCCCGCTTCACCAATTTCGGTGGCAGCCGTGCCTTCCAGTATCCGGCCTTCTCGCCGGACTGGACGACACGCTTCGGGGCAGCTTACGACTTCGACTTCGCTGAAAACGGAATGCTGCGAGTGTCGGGCTCGGCGCGCTATCGTTCGCGCATGGCACTGGCCGTCGACAACACGCCGGTCAATTCCAATGTCGAGATTGCAGGTCTCTTCCAGGACGCCTACTGGCTCTATGATGCCAACGCCGTATGGACCAATCGCGATGGCAATTACTCGATTGGCCTTTATGGGCGCAACCTCGCCGATGAAGTCTACCGCACGGACGGTCAGGAATTCTCCTCGGTCGGGAATATCCGCACTGTCTACTATGGTGCACCGCGCACCTGGCGGTTCGTCTTTACCGCCCGCTACTAGACCGGGGGACGGCTGAAGAACGCCGCCGGATGCTCTACAGCTCCGGCGGCGTTTTTCTTTTGCGTCATGGGTAGAGACCGTCAAGATGACCCAAAACAGGGCTGAGCCAATCAGCCGGCAGTAAACGCCTGCAAGGGGAGTTGACCATGAGTGAAACGCCACCGGGGGCACCGGGCGTCGCTGTTGCGACGACCGTACCAAAACCGCCATCCAACCTGTATCGCGGGTATGTGATGGTGATGCTGTTCCTGGTCTATGCGTTCAACTTCCTTGACCGGCAGATCATTTCCATTCTTGCCATCCCGATCCGCGACGAGCTCGGTCTTGATGACCGCCAGCTTGGCTTGCTAGGCGGCATTGCCTTCGCGCTTCTCTACTCGGTTCTGGGTGTGCCGATAGCGTGGCTGGCAGACCGGACCAATCGGGTCTGGATCATCACCATTTCGCTCGGGATATGGAGCGGTTTCACCGCGCTGTGTGGCATGGCGCAGAATTTCTGGCAGCTTTTCGGTGCCCGGGTGGGCGTCGGTGTTGGTGAGGCTGGCGGCGTCGCGCCATCCTACTCGCTAATCGCAGACTATTTCCCGCCGCAGGCCCGCGCGCGGGCGCTCGCCTTCTATTCGCTGGGTATCCCGCTGGGCAGCGCGTTTGGCGTGATTTTCGGGGGAATGCTTGCCGAACAACTCGACTGGCGTGTGGCGTTTATTGCGGTCGGGCTCGCAGGGGTAGTTCTCGCGCCGATCTTCCGGCTAACCGTACGCGAACCGGCGCGTGGCCAGCTTGATACCGTGAAATTGGATGTTAGTTTAGCCAAGCCGAGCTTCTTTGCCGTCATCCGGGTCTTGCTGAAAAAGCCCGCCTTCTGGTTCCTCACCTTCGGCGCGACGAGTTCGTCCATGATGGGCTACGGTGTGTTCTTCTGGATACCCAGCTTCTTTGAACGCACCTACGACCTCAACCTATCAACCATTGGCTGGATGTTTGGTGGTCTGCTGATCATCGGGGGTGCGAGCGGTATTGTGTTGGGAGGCTTCATTTCCGACTGGGTAGGCAAGAAATCGAAAGCTTGGTACGCACTTGTGCCAGGAATTGCCTTCCTTTTCACTATGCCATTCTACGCGGTGGGTGTGTTTGCGCCTACGGCTACAATTGCCTTCTTCATCTTCATCATCCCTAACGCGCTGGCGCTGGCTTGGTTGGGGCCCGTGCTATCCGCCTTCCAGAATCTTGTGCCGGCCTCCATGCGCACGCTGTCTTCCTCGATTTTTCTGCTGATCAACAATCTGCTGGGGATCGGGGTCGGGATTTACGTGCTGGGCGAGCTGTCAACCATTCTGGCGCCCACATTCGGCGACGAATCGCTGCGCTATTCCATCCTGATCGGCTCATGCCTTTATCTGGTGGCGGCCGGCTTCATGTTCCTGGCGGCCCGCTGGCTGCCGAGAAACTGGGAAGGCTAGCGGTAAAGAAAAGCCCCGGAGCGCGGTGCTCTGGGGCTTATTGCTTTTCAACGGCACGTCGCTTTATGCAGCTGCAGACGTTTTAGCTTGCAGGGAGTCGGCAAACGCCTTGGCAACATCCTCGCGCGCGGTTTCGCCGCTCGCGGCGAACACTTCGCCGTTCAGCGCCAGAGCAGCGTCCGCCTCGCCAAATTCCTTGCCGGACACTTCAGCCAGCATGGAGAGAGCCTCGCCAGCGGCGAAAATCGGACGGCCAGTGGCAAACATGTCCTGTACCAGGCGCAGCGCGTCGTTGGAATCGTTCAGGGCGTCTACCGCCCGCCGGCCACCTGGCAGGACCAGACCCGCGCCCTCGTCAGCCGTCACCTCGTCAAGTCCCGCATCGACGACGAAATTCATTTCCTCGCCGGTTTCCGTGCGGCCTGATACCAGTGCGCGTGCACCGGAAGCCACTTTGAGTTTGTAGCCTGCGCGCTCGGCGGCACTGGCGGCTGCATTGAGGTCGGGGACCGAAAATCCCGGCGCAGCGAGGGCCAGGATGACACCGGCTTCGCCTACACGGGCAATGTCGATGCGCGGTTCACGTTGATGACGAAAAGGACGTTTTGATGGGGTCATGAATCCTCCGTGCCTCGCGCCGTTTTGCGCAAGGCTGTTTGTGAACAGATATATATGCGTGATGCGTAAGGTAGGGTGTGCTCCCTTCCGGTTCAACGCCGTGCCGCAGGAATTCTTCTGACGAAACTGTGAGCGGCCCGGAATGGACCACGAAAAAGCGCCCCTGCCGGGGGACAGGAGCGCTTTGGAGTCGTCAGGTCAGTCAAACGGTCACTGGACCGCATTAATCACAATACTGCACACGGCCCGATAGCGAAAATCAATTAACTCACTAGGGGGCATTGTCAAAACCTATTACTATTCGGGGCTGCCCCGTAACTCCCGGTCACTGGCTGCAGCCACCAGAAGCGCTGTGCCCACGACTGCGGCAATCGATATATGCAACGCAACGATGCCGGGCAATGCGGTGAACATCGTCACGCCTCCGCCCACCACGATGCAAACAACAAGCACGGGCAGGGTGGTGCGCCCCGTACGGATGAAGACCTTGCGGGCAATGGCATCGCCCAGCATATCAAGCTTCCAGCGATTGCGGGCGAAGATGATGATCCACACCCACAATATCGCGCTGACCATCCAGACACCAAAGCCGATGCCGGACGCCAGATAGCCGGCACCGGCGCCTGCGCCGCCAATCAGGGTCAGGGCTTCGCCGCCCTGCCAGGTGATGACGGCCACCCCGTTGAGGCGCGTCATCAGGCGTATGACTTGAATACTGTCTTCTGCGGTCTTCGCCGTTGCCGCCATATGCCTTGCTCCCGTCAGCGGCGGCACGAGCGCGAGGAGTTCAGGCGAGGCGAATCTCGCGCAGCCGCTCCATAAGATACTCATGGGCAGTGACAGGCTGCAAATAGCGGTTCGGATTTTCCGCGCTGACACATTGCGGCAGGGTCTTTATCTCCACATCGGGCGCAAAGTGCAGGAAAAAGGGAGTGGAGTAGCGCGAGAAGGCCATGCGCTCGGCGCCCGGGTTGACTACGCGGTGCGTGGTTGAGGGCAGGACGTGATTGGTCAGGCGCTGCAGCATGTCGCCCACATTGACCACCAGCGCGCCCGGCGGCGGATTGATGGCCAGCCATTCACCCGAACGCGTCTTCACCTGCAGGCCCGCTTCCTCGGCGCCCAGCAGAAGTGTGATGACATTGATGTCCTCGTGCGCGCCGGCCCGCACGCCGTCCGGTTCGCCCTTGATGGGTGGATAGTGCAAGAGGCGCAGGATCGAATTGCCTTCGGCGACGCGCGGCTCGAACCAGTTTTCTTCCAGCTCCAGATGGCGCGCGATAGCTTTGAGCAGGATGCGGCCCATCGCATCGAGCGCATCGAACAGATCGCGCGTGGTCTCGTCGAAGCCAGCGACGTCGCCCACACTCACGTTGGCCGGCATCGTGTCGCTGTAGCGATGTCCTTGCGGCAGATCACGCCCCCGGTGCCAGAATTCTTTGAGATCAACCGCTGCAGCGCCCTTGGCTGCTTCTACGCCGAAAGGTGTGTAGCCGCGCTGGCCACCGCCACCGGGCTGGTGATAGCGGCGCTTGGTCTCATCTGGCAGCGCAAAGAACGCCTTGGTGTCGGCAAGCGCGTCATCAATGACATTCTGATCAATGATGTGGTCGCTGACCACCGCGAAGCCGTATTCGCGAAAACTCCCGCACAATGCATCGGCAAAGCCTTGCGGGTCGTCGGCGGCCTGCGCGAAGGAGACGGGCTTGATCAGGTCGTGAAGAATGGTGCTCATATCGGTTTACCAGCATGAGAGGGCGGGGAACGGCATTTAGCGCGTCTTACCACTCGGATGAAGGGCTCTAACCCTTGACGATGCAGCGGCGGCAGACGACTTGCCAGTCATAATCACGCGGCTCAGTGTCGCGCGCCAAGCAGGAGATACCCCATGAGCCAACCCATCGACGTGTTCTACTGGCCGACCCCGAACGGGTGGAAAGTCACTATCGCGCTGGAGGAGATGGGGCTGCCCTATACCCTGCGGCCGGTGAATATCGGTACAGGCGAGCAGTTCAAGCCGGACTTTCTTGCCATCAGTCCGAATAACCGCATGCCGGCGATCACCGATCCGCAAGGCCCCGATGGCAAGCCGATCTCCGTGTTCGAGAGCGGGGCGATCCTGCAATATCTGGCCCGCAAGACCGGCCAGTTCTATGGCTCCAATGCCCGTGAGCAGGCCGAGGTGGAGCAATGGCTGTTCTGGCAGATGGGCGGGTTGGGGCCTATGGCCGGTCAGGCGCACCATTTCCGCTCCTACGCCAAAAAAGTCGAACCGGATGAGAGCAAGCTGGAATACGGTGCGAACCGCTATACCAACGAGGTCAACCGGCTTTATGGCGTGATGGACCGTCGGCTGGCGGATCGCGAGCACCTCGCCGGGCCATATTCGATTGCTGATATGGCCGCCTGGCCGTGGATCCTGCCTGAAGGTCAGGGCCAGAACCTTGAGGATTTCCCCAACCTGAAAGCCTGGGTAGAGCGCTTGAAGGAACGTCCCGCCCTGCGCCGGGGCCGCGATGCAGGCAAGGAGCTGCGCTCCAATCTCGCCGAAGACTCCGAAGACGCGAAAAAGGCCCGCGCCATCCTGTTCGGCCAGAAGGCGCTTTAGGCTGTATATCGACAAAGCCCGGCCCTTCGTGCCTTTTCCCTGACCGTTCTGCGTGGTTAGATGGTTCTAGCCGCGCAGGGGGGCTTGTTGGCCAGAGGTTCCAGACACGATCTGCACAGGATTGCAGCACGCTCGCGCCGCGTGCGCCGCCCGCGTGAAGCGGGCTGGCCGCGCAGAGCGCTATGGGCACTCTGGCAGGCAGCTGCGTCGCTGATGCGGCCAGCAGTCTTTGCTGCCCTTGCGGGTGGCGCGGGCTTTCTTGTTTTTGACGGGATACAGCATCTGAATTCCGAGGCGGCAGTCCCGGAGGGGCATGCGCGTGTCCGCCACGCTTTTTCCTCGCTCGCGCCGGACGCGGCTTCAGCGGTGTCGATCTGGGGATCTGAGCTGGATGCCGCGATGCGCCCGCAGGCTGAAACCCCGCCTGACAGCGCCTTGGCGGACAGCCTGATCGCCGCATTTGAAGATGTTGTGGGCCGTGAGCGCTTCTCCAGCATGGTCTGGGCAGACGCGAATGCCGGTTCAATCCAAGAGGCGGAAGCCGTATTGCGCGCCCTGCCAGTCTGGGTCCGCGACCGTGAGCTGGAGGCGGCCTGGGCGCAGCAAGTGGGCGGTGCTCAAGCGGACATGCATGCATCGGGTGTGCTGGCCCTTGCCTCCGCGACTGCACGCAGGCGGATCGAACGCAACGCCAGACTCTACGATGCGGCCAACCAGCCGGCCGCCGCCGTTTTCGCCGGCCACGAGCAGGCTGCCCTCAATCTTGCTCTCCTGCCCGGTCTGATGCGCGAAGATACCCATGGCGAGCTCTGGCTGCCGTCAGACCGGGACGCCCGTCAGACCTATTGCCCGGAAGGCATCGCTCTTGAATGCGCTCTCGCGCGGATAGGCAGTGATCCACGCGCCGGGCAAGGGGCCCGCGTGTTGCGAGCAGCCCTGCTGACCGGACACGCCGGAGAGGCATTGCGTTCGGCGCTCGCGGCGGCAGATGCCCAAGTGCTCCGTGCCGTCGCCAGCGAGATGAGCACTGTTGCCCGCAATACCGCCAATATTGATGCGATCCGGCTGGCGGCGCTTCTGGAGACACCGCAGGATGCTGCGCGCCTGCGCCGCCTGTCAGCGCAAGCCGGTCCACGGACGCTGGCGCTGGCGCATTTTCAAGGCCGGGAAGCACTGGAGGTCGCTAATGCAGAGCGGCCAACGCCCCTGGTCACGCAGGCGGCGCGCGACCGGTTCATTCTTGCCGGCATACTGGTTCTGCTCGCCTTTGGCATGGTGCTGGCGGCGCTGGTATCGGCATTTTCTGTACGCGTAAGCGGGAAGGCCGGGCTGGGACAGCGCATCGATATTATGATGCGTGAGTTGCTTCTTGGTAGGAAAGCCTAACGAAAATAAATGCTTAAAATGCATTATTCTTAGTTCGCCTTAACCCTGTGGATACGATTCCACGCGAATATGCTCTCACACAAACGCAGTTCCTTGCGTGGGTGGTGGGGTGTCAATCACGGGTTCGAGACGAGGGCAAACCCCCGCAGAACCCAAATGGAATGGGGAAGACAAATGGCTTTCACCGATGTGGAAACCCGTCAGGTTCACGAGGCGATCAGCACGGATCCGACTGGCGAAGACTTGTGCAAGCTCGGCCTGATCTACTCAACGGGCCAAGGCGGCGTCATCGACTATGTTGAAGCGCACAAATGGTTCAATCTGGCCGCGCTGATGGGCTCCGAGCCTGCCAAGCACTACCGTCAGGAAGTGTCCAGCGAGATGGGTTCAGAGGACATCGCCGCTGCGCAGCGCGCCGCACGCGAATGGCTCTCTACCCGCCACTAGCCCGACCGGAAAATCAGTCGCGCGAAGCCTCGTAGAGCAGGTAGTTGAAACCTGCGTCCAGAGGCAGGATGCCGCGTACATACTGGTCCACGAACAGATTGACGCTGGCGATGCCCGAACGCGGCACGAAAACAACGTCGTGACGGGCGAGCGGTATCTGGTCAGCAGGCTGGCCGCGCAGCGCCGCGCGCACATCAACCGTGCGCATCATGGCGCCGCCATCAGGTGCGCGTCGCAGGACAATGACTGAACCCCGGCGCGCGGTGGTCTGAAAACCACCGGCGAGCATGACGGCTTCGAGTACACCCGTGCGCCCGTCCGGCAAGGCGTATGGGCCTGGTGCGTTGACTTCGCCGCCGACAAGAATGCGCTGCGAGCCGAATGTCATGGGGCGAACCTCGACAATCGGATCGCGCAACACCCGTGCATATCCGTCCGCAATCGCGCGTGCGGCTTCCGGCGCAGTCTTCTGGGAGACCATCACGCTGCCGACCAGCGGCAGGTTTGCGCGCCCGTCCGGGCCCACCTCTACCTCGCGAGACAGCTCCGGTGCGGTGTGAACCGTTACCTCGATAGTGTCGCCCGGATACAGGCGGTAGACGGGATCACCTCCGCTCCATGTCTGAAACCGCGATGGTTCGAACCCGCTGGCGGCCTCGCTGGCCCGCCCGCCACATCCTGAAAGCGCGATGCTGCCACCGGCTGCAACAAGTGCGCCGAGCGTGGCACGCCGGGTCCAGTCAAATTCGGCCATGGATTGCTACTCTCGACTCGCTGGGATGCTTGATGAAGCGTAGCCTTCAACCAGCCGGGCTAAGAAAAAATTAAGCGCACCCGCCCCAGATGGTGCTTATGGAATCAACGCGCGGGTCCAGTTCAGGAAATTCCGCTCCGGAGGGCGTGCCCCGCCGGGAGCTGGACTTGTTCGATTTGCTGGCACTGGCATGGTCGAAGAAGGTTGTTATCGTCCTCGTTTTCCTTGTGCTCTTCATTCCGATGGCGGGTGCGGCATGGCTGGTCCTCAAGCCTGAATATGTCGCGCAGTCGCGGCTGCTGGTCTTGCTCGACCCCGAGGATCAAGCGCCCGGCGCGGCCGGATCTGGTGGTGCATTTACGCTCGATCAGGTGCTTCAGTCAGAAGCGGAGATCCTCAATTCCGAAACGGTTCGCCGCCTCGCGATCGAGCGGCAGGGGGCAAATCCGGATGCGGCCACTCTGAAGGCATTGCGCGATGGATTTGCGGTGGAACGGGCGCCCAACGCCAGCGTGCTGCAGGCCAGCTATGCCGGGGAAACGCCCGTATCAGCCGCCAATGTGCTTAATGCGATAGTGGATGCGTATCTGGCCTACCGCCATGAAGTGCTGGTGGAGGATGGCGCTGACGCGTTGTCTGACAGGCTCCGCGCGGCCGAGATTGCAGCGGCAGTGGCCGACACCAATCTGCGCGCCTTCCTGACAGAGAACGGCGTTGTCGATTTCCAGGCTGAGCGCCTTGCGCTCGTCACGCGGGTGACGGAGCTGGAAAATTCGCTGCTGGCTGCCGAAGCCGCCACCCAGTCAGCGCGGGGCGGCGCGGTCGCGCTTTCCGAGCGCTTGCAGGACATGCCGCAATCAATCGAGCTTTATGTTGAAAATGACGTGACGGGTCAGCTGCTTGCGCTTGAGGTGCGCCGCCGCGAGCTGACGTCACGTTATCAGGATGATGCGCCTCCGGTGCAGGCGATTGACCGTGAAATCCGCGGACTGCGCGAGCTGGTCCAGTCTGGCGGCGCAGAGGGCGCAGGGCAGCGGCGCACTGGCGCAAATCCGGTGTATCAGGAACTCAATACGGCCCGGCTGCAACGTGAGTCAGAGGCGGCCGCTCAAGCGCGCCTCGCTGCGACGCTGCGTTCCCAACTGGAGGCGGCGCGCACACAGGCAGACCGGCTGTCGGGGCTGGCCAGCCAATATGACAGGCTTAGCCGCGAGCAGGTCTCGCGCGGCGAGGCGGCCTCGCGGCTGGCTGCCCAGTCTGCGGCTGCGGCCTCGCGCCGGGGTGCCTCGACAGGCGTTGCGGACTCGGTGCGCATCGTTGAACGCGCCACCCCGCCGGCCGAGGCGCGTTCGCTGCGCCGGGCAGGCATAGCTGCCGCCGGAATAGTGGCGCTTGGTGCGGCGATGCTGCTGGGCCTGCTGATGGCCTATTTTGATGCCACGCGCGATCCGCGTGCGCTGCGCCGTCCGGCCCGTGAGGACCGAGGCGCGGACCTGTTCGAAGCCGAAGTGGAGCCTGCGCCGTCACCCTATCGGCAGGCCGCCAGCGTTTCGGCGCCAACGCCGAAGGCGCGGACGCGCGGTGTGCCTGCTGAATCGCCTGAAAGGCCCCTTGCGGTCCTGGCCCGCGTGCGGGATTTTGGAAGCAGGCCACTGGCCGGGACCCGTCAGATATGACGGCGATGCGCGCATCCGGCTTGAGTCAGCTTGCGGAGACCGACGGCGTGAACGCGTTCGCGACAGAACTTGCCGATCTGGCGCGGCGTCTGGCTCCTCCTGGAGCGCCGGGCAAAGCCGTCATGATGCTGGGCATAACCGCCAAGGCAGGCACGTCCAGTGTGGCGGCCGGGCTGGCGCGCGCCGCAGCGGTGGAAACCGGTGGACCTGTCTGGCTGGTCGATCTGGATTTCGCCAACAACCCGCAGGCCAGCCGGGCGCGGCTGAATGGCTCTGCCTATTCCACCGAGATTGGGGCTGAGCCTTTCTGGACTGCCGAGCCTGCCGGAACCGGGCGGCTGGTGCTGCGCAAGCTGGAGGCGGCCTATGTGCTGGTGACGCGGTTCCAGCACAAGGCTGGCGAAATGGACCGCCTCGTCTACAAGCGCGCGCCGGATTACTGGCGTCAGTTGCGCTCCATGGCACCGCTCAGCGTCGTTGATGTGCCCCACGGCTCTCCCGCGATAGCGGCTGTGGCTCCTGATCTGGACGGTGTGATCCTCGTGGCCAATGCGCGGCGCGACAAGCGCGCGGACGCTGAACGTCTTGCCGCCCATGTGGAAAAGCTAGGCGCGAAAGTTCTCGGCGTCGTGGTCAATCGCGCTCAGGACTGGCAGGGCGAGGCGAGAAGGGCCGAGCAATGAATGCGCTCCACAGGGCGGAGATCTGGCGTTCGGCGATGCCGCGCCTGACCTTCCTGCCACTTCTGGAGAGTGCACTGGCGGTTCTGGCGATCCTGCTGTTTTCACAAGCCTTGCTGGGGCCGCTGCTTGTCGACCCCCTAAAACCGGACGCAGCCGAAGCGCTGCGGCTGGTCTGGCTGCCCGTCTATGGCGTGACGCTGCTTGTTATCGCGATGCGCCCGCTGGCCGTGCTGGAAACGGCATTACGGGCCTGGCCGCTTATGCTGCTGGCGCTGCTGGCCGCTTTGTCGACCTTCTGGTCGATTGATCCGGACATCACCTCAAGGCGGGCACTCGCGCTGGCCATGACGACGCTGTTCGGGTTGTGGCTGGCTTCGCGCTTCGACTGGAAATCTCTCCTCACCATCATCGCGGTCAGCTTTGCCATACTCATGGCAGGCAGCGCCATTGCCGGGGCGCTGGTGCCCGGCTTTGGCGTGATGCAGGAAGTCCACCCCGGCGCCTGGCGCGGCCTGTGGTGGGAGAAGAACACGCTGGGCGCGATGATGGGCTGGGCAGTTCTGGCCTTTGTCGGTGCTGCTGCTTTTGACACTAGACGGCGCATGATCTGGTTGGCGCTTGTGGTCCCCGCCCTCGCACTTGTTGTGCTGTCGACATCCCGCACTGCCATGCTCGCCAGCTTCATTGCTATTGCCGGCCCCGGCATGATTGCGCTTGCCCGGCGCGATGCGGCCTCCTCGGCGATCGCGGTGATGGCAGGCGTGGTCGGCGCCTCGCTGGGCATTCTGGTGTTGGTCATTGGTCCGGGCGTGTTGCTGGAGGCACTTGGCCGCGATGCAACGTTCACCGGGCGCACGGAAATCTGGGAAGCGCTCTTCCGCCAGATCGGCGAGCGTCCGCTTCTGGGATTTGGTTATGGGGTGTTCTGGCAGGTTGATCTGGGCCCGGCCTACTGGGTGCGGCTGGAGACGAACTGGCCGGTACCTACCGCCCATAATGGCTGGATAGAGACGGCGCTGGCGACGGGGCTGATTGGCGTGGGCGTGGCGGCGATAGCCTATGCCGGGGCGCTTGGCAGTGCTGCCTTGCGCCTCTTTCGCGGTAACGAGACCTACTGGGCCTTGCCGTTTCTTGTGATGTGGGGGCTGATCAGCTTTTCAGAAAGCAATCTGGCCGAGCAAAACTCGCTCATGTGGGTGATGTTCACGGCGACGGCGGCCAAGCTCGCTCAACCGCGTGAGGCTGCGCCGTAAAAGCGCGGGGCCAGCCTGTCGGCCCAGAAGACCTTTCCCAGTCCCTGTACGGCCTTGTCGATGCAGGCGGCGCCGCGCGCCGGACCTCCAGCAAGCCTGGCGGGTAGAGCGATAAGGCCGAACAGAGCAGCCTGGGCGGCACCTACTATCATCCATCCCAGCAGGCCCGGTACGTCCACACGGCCATCGTGGACGCAGTTCTGGCTTGCGCCCTGTCCATAGGCAAAGCTGCGCGCCAGCATGTGCGGCCAGCGTGTACGGTTGCCTTCCACGTATTCGATAACTTCTGCTGTGGCCGACCACGCAAAGCGTGTGCCCGCGTTCTGGAGTCCGACGAAGAGGAGGTCGTCTTCCCCGCCCATCTCGTTCGTGCGGGCATCAAATGGCGGGTCGGGAAGCTCCAGCGCCTTACGGTCGATCAGTGAGTTGCCGCAGCCCCAGTCACGCGTGCGCGGCGCGTCGTTGTCTGGACCGGTGCGGGCATAGAGGCGCTCCAGAAACGCGCGCGCCATCGGATGGGCGCCTGTTGCCAGCGGCGTGACCGGGCCGAACACCACAGGGCAGTTCATGGAGGCAGAGGTAGCCAGCAGGGCAGCCAGCCATTCAGGGCGGGCCGCTTCGTCATCATCAAGCTGGGCGATATAGCGTCCGCTGGCGGTGCCAAATCCGAGATTTCGCGCATTGGCGACGCCTGGCCGGGGCTCGTGAACATAGCGCACGGGGATCCGCGCACCTTCGGCCAGCTCGGCGGCGAGTTCGCGCGCGCAGGCATCAGGGGCGTTGTCGACGATGATGATCTCTTCGGGCAGGCGGGTCTGAGTCAGAATGCTGGCGACCGCTCTCGCAAGGCCCATCGGGCGGCGAAAAGTGGGTATCAGCACACTGACAGAATCTCCCGGGTCGCTCATGCACTCATCCTGCCGGGTTCGTTTGACAGCATGGCGAGTGTGTCGCCGACGGTCAGGACAGGGATGTCTTGCGCCCGGACTTCGGCGCAGACCCTCGCCAGAAAGTCCGGCGTGCACCCCCATTCGGATGGAGTCTCGCGCACATCGTGGCCGTAGAAGATCAGCCAGCCGGGGTCGCGGCGTGCTTCCCGGATTGCCGCCAATGCCTTGTCGAGGCCGGCCTTTCCGCCATCCAGCGCCACCGCCTTGAGCAGGTTCAGATCATCGCCCTTGCGGTTGATGCCATGGCGGACGCCGCGCAGCGCCCCATAGCGCGATTGCAGGGCACGCTTGGTGGCCGCTGTCGCTTCCCCGTAAGGAAAGGCAAAGCTGGTGTGCGGGCTGGAAATGCCCAGATCCATAAGGTCGGCACAGTTGCGCTCGCAATCATCTTCGAAGACCGCAGGATCACAATGGCTGGCATCAAGGTGGGCACGCGTGTGGCATGCGATCTCGTGTCCGCGCGCCCGCAGGGCTTCGATATCGGGGCGTTTCATCATCTCGCCCAGATGGGTGGTGGTCCCAAGGAACCCAAGCGCTGTATAATAAGTGCCGCGCCAGCCGCGCTGTTCCAGCATCGGCGCCGCCACCAGAGCCGCAGAGCGCGGGAAATCGTCAAAAGTGAAGGATATAACCGGCGCATCGATGCTCGCATCAATAGGCCGGCGGGCGCCGGCGCGCGCAGCCAGCCGGCGCAGTTTGCCCAGAAAGCCACCGGCGGGCTGGTAGATGCTGGTCATGGGCGGACCTCTCTAAACGCTGCCGCCGCGCAGGCCGCCTTGTAGGCTTTCAGGGCCAGTACACGCGCGCGGACCGGAAGCGCGGTGGCGCGCGTCAGCGCAGGTGTCATTGCCTTCACAGCGGCGAACAGATTCCACTGTGCCAGAAGCCGGGCCAGACGGGCTCCAGGCAGGCTTGCCTGATCGGGATGGCGCTCGAGGAAGCGGGCATAATTCAGGCCGCCTTCGGCAAACTTGGCCAGCAGGCTGTCAACGCTCTGCAATCCGCCGTGTCCGGCCGGATTGTCGACATGGGCAAGGCGTCCAGCCTTTGCGGCGCGTACGGCCCAGTCAACATCTTCCCATCCCCAGCCGCGATAGGCTTCGTCAAAGCGAATGCGGTCCATCAGCGCTGCCCGTACGGCCATGTTGGATCCGGCAAAGGCCGATGCGCCAAGGCTGGCGCGCGCTGCGGCATCGTTCACGTCGCCAGCACGGGCGAGGCCCGCATGGACGGCAAACCGTCCTGCCTGCGCCTCGGGCAGGGTGTACCCGCCATAGGCGGCATCGAAGCTCGCCTCCTGCATCAGGGCCGCCCAGCGCGGCAGGAAGCCTGCCGGGACTTCCATGTCGGCATCCAGATACAGGAGCCACTGGCCTTTGGCCGCGTCTGCCAGTGCGTTGCGGGCACCGGAGCGCTGGAGGTTCGTGTCCGATCGCAGGACGCGCACAGCCCCCGCTGAAATTGCGGGATGCGCGTTCAAGCGTTGAAAGGCGGCCGGGTCGGGCGAGCCATCATCAAACAGCACGATTTCAGTATCGCTGCTTGGCTGCTCCAACAGGGCTTCGAGCAGTCTGGACGGATCGTCGCCATAAAACGGGATCAGGACCGAAAGGAACGGGTCGCTCATGCGCTCCCCCATTGCAGGCGGCGCATGGCGGGCATCACGAAAACGCTGCGGCACCCCGCGATGTCGAGCGTGAGTGCTACAATGGCGTAGATCGCCGCTCCGGCGGGTATATGAACAGCAAGGTGGACGAAGGCAGCCTCAGGCACCGGAAGTGCCATCAGGCCCGCCGCCATAACGATGCTTGCCGCACCGGCTTTCACCCAGTCTTCCAGAGGCAGGGACAAGCGGAAAATGCCGCGCCCCATGACGATGCAGGCAACAAGCGCCAAAGCGTAGGAGAGGACGGTGGACAGCGCCGCGCCGACCAGTCCCATCACGGGGATGAGGACAAGATTGAGGGCGAGGTTCACCACCGCGCCGCCCGCCATCAGTCCGGCCATTATCTTCGGCTGGCGTCCGATCACGAAGCTTTCATGGAAGACATAGGTCATGAAGCCGTTCAGCATCGCTCCCAATGCGATCAGCGGCATGATGGTGGCTGCTGGTCCAGCGAGGCTCTCCGCTATCAGAAGCCGCGCAAACGGCTCTGACAGGAGCGCGATGCCAGTGGCAGCGGGCAGGGCGATCAGGCCCATAAGGCCGGCCGCCTGACGCAGGACGGCGCGGGCGGCCTGCGCCCCTTCATGCTCGAACGCCTTGATCGCCAGAGGTCCCGCCGTCATGCCCAGCCAGATGAAGATGATGTTCAAGGATCGGTCGGTGATGCCGTATCCCGCCGCATAGGCTCCGGTCGCCGCTTCGCCCATTATCGCCGCGATGACGAAACGGTCGCCGGTCGAGAGCAAGTGTTCAAAAACCAGCGACACGGCAACAGGGGCTCCGTAAGCGAAAAAGCGCAGGGCACGGCGAGGTCCGGCGCGGTCTCTCTTCGCCTTGGACAACAGGACGGGAATATCGATCAGAATGGCCACCAGACAGGCCAGCGCCATGCCTGCGAAGGGTCCGGCAGGGCCCATGCCGCCGGCCAGAATGAAAACGACGCCGAGGCCGAACCCGGAGGCGAGGATGAAACTCTCCAGAAGGGCAAAGCGCGCGGCTTCGCCTTCGGCGCGGCGTGTTTCCAGCGCTATCATGATGGCAGAGCGCAGCACTTGCGAGACCAGCGCGAAACCGCAGACGGCCTTCATTTCGGTACTGAAGGGGGCAAGGGCTATGGCGCCCCCGAACACGGCAAGGCTGCCTAGAGCGAGTGTGCCGTAGAGCGAAAACGCCGTGGCAAGGTGGCCGCCAAACCGGCCTCTGGCTGTGGCGCGTGCGTGGTGGCGGGCCACGGCAGCATCCAGCCAGGTGAAGACCAAGGTCTGGAGCAGCAGCGCACCAGCAAGCACCAGCGTATAGCGGCCATAGTCTTCGGGCGAGAGCACACGGGTGAACACTACCACACTGCCAAATCCGACAAGGATTTGCGCGGCATAGACCGGCAGATAGGTCAGCAGATGGCGGTTCAGCATAAAGCGGTGTTCCGGGGTGCTACGTTGTCCTGTGTTGCTAGCAAGCCCGATGCCGGAGCCGCAGCGGAACGCAGCATGCATAACAAGCCTTAAGAACCGCCTTAACGGGCTGAAACGGATGCAAACCGTTCCGGAATGGGTCAGGTGGATGGATCGGCATGTTCATGAGGGCGAGTGAATGATCGAAGTGGAGACATGCCGCGCGGCTTCACTGGGCCAGTCCGAGCGCGACAACTGGAACGCGATCCAGCGCGCGAACCCCGCGCTTGCCAGCCCGTATTTCTCTCTCGGCTTCCTTGATGCGATGGCGTCTGCACGCCGCGATACGCGCATCGTCATCATTCGCGAGGACGGGTTGGTGAAAGGGTTCTTGCCGCTTCACCGTGGCGTGATGGGACACGCCCGCCCGCTTGGCGGCCCGTTGAGCGATCATCACGGCTTCATCGCGGCGCAGGGCGCGCAGTTTGATCTTGAAGCCATCATGGGCAAGGCGGGCTTGAAGGTGTTCGATTTCTTTGGCGCGCTCGGCACGCAGGATTCCTTCACGCCCCACGCGCATGAAACGGATGGCTCGTGGGTTATCGATCTGGCCGAGGGCTATGATGAGTGGATTGCCGCGCGCAGCGCCATTGAACCCAAGGCGTTCCGTAATCTGCGCGCCCGCAGGCGCAAGCTTGAAGAAGAAACCGCCAGCTTCAAGTTCCGCATTCATGATGACCGCCCCGAAGTGCTGACAAGGGCACTGGAATGGAAGTCGGCCCAGTACCGGCGCACCGGCCATTTCGACGTGTTCTCCGTCGACTGGACGCGCAAGCTGATCGACACGCTTGTCGGCGGCGGTCTGGAAAACACGTCCGGACTTGTCTCCAGCCTCGAAATCAACGGGGAGCTGGCGGCCATTCATGTTGGCATGCGCTCTGATCGCGTTCTGCACTATTGGTTCCCGGTCTATGATCCGCAGTTTTCAAAGCTGGGGCCCGGCCTCAACCTGCTGATGGAAATTGCGCGCGAGCTGGCGTCAGACGGATTGCAGGAAATCCATCTCGGGCCGGGCGAGTACGACTTCAAGCGCGAGCTGGCGAGCTGGCAGATTCCGCTGGTGACCGGATTTGCCACCGCGCCGTCTCTGGCCGGAGTGGCCCGCCAGCTTGCTGACCGGATCGAGCACGTGGCCGAGCGGCTGCCTTTGGGAGCTGTTTCCACCCTGCCAGGGCGCGCTTTCCGCAGGATTGACCGTCTCGCCGCCTTCCGGGCCGCGTGACCAGCCGCCGCAATTTTCTCGCCTCGGGCGGCGCAGCGTTCAGCTGCGCGTTCGCTCCGCCCCAGTTGCGGCTCGCATCTTTCGATATGGCCACCGATCACCGTATGTCGCTCTGGGACAATGCAGCGGGGCCGCATCTGCGCGGCGCCGTGTTCACCCAGAGGCGGGTTTACCGCGAGCTGGATGGCGCAGAGTTTCTGGGGCCGGGCCCGCTCGGTGCGCCGATTTCACAAGGCACACTCAATGCGCTGGCGGATACGGGCGCGAACCTCGCGGTGTGGTCGGGCGCGGGGCTGTTCACTGAAGGCGGCCGTTTTGCAGCCGATCCGGCCATCGAGGATCATATCGGGCGCTGGCTGGACATGTGCCAGCGCGCGGGCCTGTACACCGTTATCGGATTTCGGACCGGACCGGGGCGTAGCGCGTTTGCCTTTCATCCCGATGATGACTGGTATCCGCGCCGTTTGTTGAACCAGTCAGTCTGGAATGATGAGGAATCCCAGGCCGCCTGGGTGGCGATGTGCCTGCATGCGGCGCACACCTTTGGCAGCCATGCGGCCCTTGCCGGCATACTGGCGATGGTGGAGCCCAATGGCAGCGATCTGGGCAAGCCGGGAGTGTGGCCCGCCTTGGTCGCCGCGCTGGACCGGCACTGGCCAGTGGCTACAGGCGTTCCGCTGATCCTCAGTCCGGACCGCTGGGCGCGGGCAGGGGCGCTAGATGAAATGGCGCCTGTCTCCGCTCATACAGTGATCAATGTGCATGATTATGCCCCTTGGGCGTACACGCATCAGGCAGAAGGTGAAGCGGTAGCTCTGAGCGGGGATGCCGGCGAAATCATGCGCGCTATGGCAGGTTATCCTCGCTGGGCCTGTCTGGAGTTTGGCGCAGCGCTCCATGCCCCGGCCCTCGGACGATACTTCCAGACGCGTATTGCCGCGCTGGAAAATGCGGGCGCAAACTGGGCGGCGTTTCGCTGGCCAAGTGGCTGGGATGCTTATGAACGCCGGGAAACCGGGATGAATGTCACGCTCTCACGCGAGGCGATGAACGCGCTGCGCGCTGCCTTCAGCCGTAACCGGGAACATCCCGGCTGAAAGCAGCGCACTCGCGCCGTGCGAAGAGCCGGGACTTACTCTTCGCCGCCGTCTGATGTGCCGTCTGTGGACGGGTCGTTCATTTCGTAAACCGGCTCGTCATTTTGTGGCTGAGCGGCCTGGGACGCTGCGGCTGCGGCGGCAGATTCGGCGCGAAGCACGCTGTCACACTGACCGCCCTCATACAGGCCTGACAGCCAGTACCAGCGCTTCTCGGCCACGTCGCGCTGGGCGGCCAGCTCGGCTTCGCGCCGCTCTGCCCGCTGACGCATAAAGCCGCCGACCGCGCCGATACCGGGGATGGCCCGACCCGCCCCCGACATCAGCGCGGCCTGAGTCGCCACACTGGTGACGGCTTCTGTTGCGTAAGCAGAATCAAACACACCGCCTTCTGGCGCGCCGCCGAGAACTTCCGCTGCGGCATTGGCCTCCATGACCACCTCGCGGCAGGACAGGGCGCTGTCACCCATGCGGATGACCTGGCCTTCCTGGGCAAGGGCAGGGGCGGAAAGGGCGGCCATGGCCAGCCCGGCAAACAAGATGCGTTTCATGACGTCTCTCCTTTTCGTGCCCTGCAGCCGCGTGATCTGCAAGGCGGCGTGTTACGAAAAGGAGGTCGGCGCGAGGCTCACCGAATTGCATCTGACGAAGCTGGTAAGGTTCTCAAGGTGCTGGATAAATGGCGATAATACCCTCGTCCTTCGAGAGGCACTGCGTGCCTTATGGCCGATAGCGCGGCTTTTTCTCTCCCCGATCCCGCAAGGGAGCCGAGAGGCGGGCAAACTCGGTCAGAAGAGGCCGTGTCTCTGCCGGGTCGATGATTTCTTCCACCCAGAAGCGTTCCGCTGTCTTGAAGGGCGAGGAGAAGGACCGCATCTGGCGAGACAGCTCGGCTTTCATGGCTGCCGGGTCCTCGGCTGTTTCGAGGGCCGACTTGAACGCGGCTTCAACCCCGCCTTCGAGTGGCAGCGAGCCCCAGTCTCCCGATGGCCAGGCATAGCGGTAGCGAAAGCCGGTATGGTTCATCATCGCCGCGCCGGCGACACCGAATGCCTTGCGCACGATGATCGCGCACATGGGCACGCTTGCCTGATAGAGGGCGGCGAGCGCCCGTGCACCGTGGCGGATGGTGCCTGCGCGCTCGGCGCGGGTGCCGATAACAAAGCCCGGTATGTCGACAAAGTGGATGATGGGCAGGCGGAAGGTCTCTGCCAGATCAATGAAGCGCGTCACCTTCTGCGCAGACTCGGCCGTCCATCCCCCGCCATACACTTTCGGGTTGGAGGCGATCACGGCGACCGGCCAGCCATCGAGCCGTGCAAAGGCGGTAATGACGGACTGGCCGAAATTGCGGCCCATCTCGAAGAGCGTCCCCTTGTCCATCGTCGAAGCGAGGATGGCTTGCATGTCATAGGCGTAGCGCTTGTCACGCGGCACGATTGAGGAGAGGGACGGGTCAGTGCGCTCGGGATCATCTGACACTGCCGCACGCTCAGGCAGTTTGTGGACCGAATTGGGCAGGTAGGAGAGGAACCAGCGCGCGGCCTCCATGGCTTCGGCTTCGCTGGCGAAGGCATCGTCCACCGCCCCTGCGGCGAGCTGGATATCGGCGCCGCCCAGCTCCTCCTTTGTCACGTGCTCGCCAATGCCTGCGACAACGGGCGGCCCGGCCACGAACATCTGCGACTGGCCCTTCACCATCACCGAATAATGACTGGAAACGGCGCGTGCCGCACCCAGCCCCGCGACGGGGCCAAGCAGAAGCGAGACGACCGGCACGGTTTCGAGGTTCTCGACGACCAGGTCCCAGGCCGGATTGAAGGGCACATAGGTGGCGCCCATATCGAGGATGGACTTGACCGAACCGCCTCCGCCCGTGCCTTCGATCAGGCGCAGGAGCGGCAGGCGCAGATCGCGCGCCATAGCCTCGGCCTGAATCTGCTTTTCCACGATGGCGGCGTCGGCGGCTCCGCCGCGTACAGTAAAATCATCGGCCACCAGAACCACGTCCCGGCCACGCACTTTGGCGCGCCCGAATACGCAGTTGGCGGGCATCAGGCCAGTCAGGTTGCCGGTCTCGTCATAGCTGGCTGTACCGGCGATGGAGCCGATTTCGCGAAAGCTGCCCTCATCGGCTAGAAGGGCGATGCGCTCGCGCACATTGAGGCGTCCGGCGGCGCGTTGACGCTCCAGCTTGTCCGGTCCGCCCATGCCGCTTGTCAGCGCCTGACGCTTGCGCAACTCGTCGATTTCGTCTTTCCAGCTCATCTCTTCTCGTTCCCCGCGCATCAGGACATCCGACTCACATGGCCAGTTTTCCCTTTGAGATCGCCGCCGTCGATGGCCAAGCGCGCACCGGCACGCTGAAAACGTCGCGTGGTGACATCCGCACCCCGGCTTTCATGCCGGTGGGGACGGCGGCGACGGTCAAGGCGCTCTATCCCGATCAGGTAAGGCAGGCAGGCGCGGACATATTGCTGGGCAATACCTATCATCTCATGCTGCGCCCCGGCGCGGAGCGGGTAAAGCGCCTTGGCGGCCTGCATCATTTCATGCGCTGGGATGGTCCGATCCTGACCGATTCCGGTGGATTTCAGGTCTGGTCGCTGGCCGGGCTTCGCAAGATGAGCGAGGAGGGCGTTGCTTTCAAAAGCCATATCGACGGGTCCAAGCACATGCTGACCCCGGAGCGCTCCATCGAGATTCAGGCCGACCTTCTGGGCGCCGATATCTCCATGCAGCTTGATGAATGCACGCCTTTCCCGTGCGAACGTGACGCGGCGGCGAAATCCATGGAGCTGTCGATCCGCTGGGGCAAGCGCTCGAAAGAGGCCTTTGGCGAGCGGGAAACCCAGAACCTGTTCGGCATCGTTCAGGGTTCGGTCTATCCGGACTTACGCCTGCAATCGGCTGAGGCGCTGATTGAGACGGGATATGACGGTTATGCGGTGGGCGGCCTAGCCGTGGGTGAGGGGTTTGAGATGATGTGTAATGTGCTGGAGGCGACCACGCCCCATCTGCCACATGACCGGCCGCGCTATCTGATGGGCGTGGGCCGTCCGGTTGATCTGGTAGAGGCCGTCGCGCGCGGTATCGACATGTTCGATTGCGTCATGCCCACCCGGTCGGGCCGCCATGGCCAGGCGTGGTCAGATTTCGGCCCGTTCAACCTGAAAAATGCCCAGTATGCCGAGGATCAGAGTCCGCTCGACGAGGCAGTGGACTGCCCGGCGAGCCGGGATTACTCGAAAGCCTATATCCATCACCTCGTGCGGGCGGGGGAGTATCTCGGCTCCATGATCCTCTCCTGGCACAATGTCGCCTATTACGAGGACCTGATGGCGCGCATGCGCGCGGCTATCGCTGAGGGACGCTTTGACGCGTTCCGCGCAGAGTTTCTCTCCGGCTGGGAAGAGGGTACGGGAAAGCGCAGCTAGCTCTGCTCCCCGTCCGCCAGCCCATAGCGGATGAAGGTCTGCTCCAGAATGCGCCGGTTGCACCCGTAGCCATCATACAGCCCGCGCAAATAGGCGCGGCGGCGGTCGGCCATTTCACGCTGCGCGCGGGCCTGCGCTTCGATGCGGGCCGAGTTCTGGACGAAACGCGCGACAGGCCGGACCGGATTAAGTCCGACAATCGCTGAATAATAGGCGTCGACAGCCGCGTCCTGGGCAGCGTCTGGCGCGCGCGAGAGCAGATCCTGGCCACTGTCCCACATGGAGCGTTCGCGCGCTTCCTCGCTGGTTTCGGTAGGCGCTGGCGGCTGTTCAGTGTCCGGGCCGAGCACGGCGGTCAGCCGGGCAATATCGGTTGCGACAGTGGAGCACACGCGCCGTGCGCCGCTGCCACCATAAGGTGTCGGCACGGTGCGCTCGTCTTCTTCTACCATGATTGCACCGGGCCGCTCGCGCGGTGCGCCCAGCGCGTCATAGGCAGCGGGCATGGTCCGCCCTGCCGCTTCGTCGAATGTCTCTCTGGAGGTTGTGCAGGCCGTCAATGCCAGCGCCGATACGCAGCCCATCACGATCATGCGTGCAAAAACCATCAGCCCGGTCCTCCTGACAGGAAAGGATGGCTTCCCATGATGGCGAAGCGATGGCAAATGCGCCTGTATTGCGCGCGGTTGTCACACACGCGAGCGCCTTGACCGGCGAGGCGGGCCTCTATAGATACGCGCACTCTTGATGAGAGCCGGTAGCTCAGCTGGTAGAGCAACTGACTTTTAATCAGTAGGTCCCGGGTTCGAGCCCCGGCCGGCTCACCAAGCTCCCTGAAAATCAGATGACAGCCACTTTTTGTGGTGCCGGACTGTTAACAAGCCGCCATTGGGGCTTCTCACAGGCCGTTGCATGCCTATTTAATTCACTGGACGAAGTCCGCCCTGTGGCGGCGTGCGAAGTGAGGCGGAACGGCGAATGGGCATGACGGACCCGCGCAAACCATCGGGGCCAAAACCATCAGGTCCGGGGCCATCGGCGCCGGGGCCGGGTGATACGCAGCGCCAGACGGGCATCACTGTAAAGACGCGTCCGCGCACCGAGCGACCGTCCATGTACAAGGTCTTGCTGCTCAACGACGACTTCACGCCGATGGAATTCGTCATTCAGGTCTTGATGGTGATTTTTCACAAGGACCAGGAAGACGCGACTCGCGTCATGCTGCATGTTCACCAGAATGGGGTGGGCGTTTGCGGCGTATTTACCTACGAGGTAGCTGAAACCAAGGTTGCGCAGGTGATGGACGCCGCGCGCCGGGCACAGCATCCTCTCCAATGCACCATGGAAAAGGATTAATCCTGTGCCGTCATTCTCACCTGCTCTTGAGCAAAGCCTGCACGTTGCGCTGACAGCGGCCAACGAGCACCGGCACGAATTCGCCACGCTGGAGCATCTTCTGCTCGCCCTGTGCGATGATGAAGATGCCACGGCGGTGATGCGGGCCTGTGACGTTGATGTGGAGGAATTGCGCTCCACCCTCGGTGACTACGTCGACAATGAGCTGGCCAGCCTGATTGTCGACAATGAAGACGACGCCAAACCCACAGCGGGCTTCCAGCGGGTCATCCAGCGCGCCGTCATTCACGTGCAGAACTCCGGGCGCGAGGAAGTCACCGGCGCGAACGTGCTGGTCGCCCTGTTTGCCGAACGTGAAAGCCACGCTGCCTACTTCCTAGCCGAGCGCGACATGACCCGGTACGACGCGGTCAACTTCATCTCCCATGGCATCGCCAAGAAGCCGGGCGCCGACGAGAGCCGCCGCCCGACCGGCGCGGCCGAGGCCGATGATGACGTGGCTGAAGACAAGGACGATGCCCTTGCTGCCTATTGCGTTGATCTCAACGCCAAGGCGCGTGCGGGCAGCGTTGATCCGCTGATCGGGCGTGCCGCCGAGGTGGAGCGCTGCGTGCAGATTCTCTGCCGCCGCCGCAAGAATAATCCGTTGTTGGTCGGTGATCCCGGCGTCGGCAAGACCGCTATCGCCGAGGGCCTCGCCCGCCTGATCGTCGAGGGCAGTGTGCCAGAAGTATTGCTGGAAGCGACGATCTACTCGCTCGATATGGGCGCTTTGCTCGCCGGAACGCGCTATCGCGGTGATTTCGAGGAGCGCGTCAAGCAGGTCGTCAAGGCGCTGGAAGCGCGGCCCAATGCGGTCCTGTTCATCGATGAAATCCACACCGTCATCGGTGCCGGTGCCACGTCCGGCGGGGCGATGGATGCGTCCAACCTGCTGAAGCCTGCCTTGCAGTCCGGCTCGCTGCGCTGCATGGGATCAACGACCTACAAGGAATACCGGCAGCACTTCGAGAAGGACCGGGCGCTGGCTCGCCGCTTCCAGAAAATTGATGTGGTCGAGCCTTCGGTGCCTGATGCCATCAAGATACTGCAAGGGCTCAAACCGTATTTCGAGGACTTCCACGATGTGCGCTTCACCAATGATGCGCTGAAAAGCGCGGTGGAGTTGGCCGACCGTTATATCGGCGACCGCAAATTGCCCGACAAGGCGATTGATGTGATCGACGAGGCGGGTGCCTCTATGCGTCTGGTCCCGGCCTCGAGGCGCAAGAAGACCATTGGCGTCAAAGAGGTGGAAACCGTCGTCGCCAAGATCGCGCGCATTCCGGCCAAGTCCGTGTCGAAGTCTGACGAACGCGTGCTGAAAGATCTTGATGTGTCGCTCAAGCGGGTCGTGTTCGGCCAGGACGAGGCCATCGGCAAGCTGGCCAGCGCTATCAAGCTGGCGCGCGCCGGGCTTCGCGAGCCGAGAAAGCCGATTGGCTGCTATCTCTTCTCCGGGCCGACGGGCGTGGGCAAAACCGAAGTCGCCCGCCAACTCGCCTCGGTTCTGGGCGTGGAACTCCTGCGCTTTGACATGAGCGAATACATGGAGCGCCATACGGTGAGCCGTCTCCTGGGCGCGCCTCCGGGCTATGTCGGCTATGATCAGGGCGGGCAGCTTACCGATGCGGTCGACCAGCATCCGCACTCGGTGTTGCTGATGGACGAGATCGAGAAGGCCCATCCCGACATCTTCAACATCCTGTTGCAGGTGATGGATAATGGCGAGCTGACCGACGCCAACGGCAAGAAGATCGATTTCCGCAATGTGGTCCTGATCATGACCACCAATGCGGGCGCAGCCGATGCCGCCAAGGAAGCCATCGGCTTTGGCCGGGGCAAGCGCGAGGGCGAGGACACGGCGGCGATTGAAAAGCTGTTCACACCGGAATTCCGCAACCGCCTTGATGCCGTGATCGGCTTTGCGGGCCTGAAGCAGGACGTCGTCGCCCGCGTGGTCGAGAAGTTCGTGCTGGAGCTGGAAGCCCAGCTGTCTGACCGGGGTGTTACCTTTGAGCTGACCGAGCCGGCCAAGGCCTGGCTCGCCAAGCGGGGCTATGATGAGAAGTTTGGCGCGCGTCCGCTCGGACGCGTGATCCAGGAGCACATCAAGAAGCCGCTGGCCGATGAGATCCTCTTTGGCCAGCTGCGCAAGGGCGGGATCGTAAAGGTCGATGTGGATGCTGCCGACGAGGACAGGCTCGATTTCGAGATCATCCCCGGCGACCGCATCAAGCCCCAGGGCAAGGGCCGGTCCGGTGCCAAACGCAAGCCTGAGCCGGTGCGGTAGCGTCCATTTCCTGAACTCCCGGCCGACCGAAGGGAGAGCCGGGACCTGTTTCAGGACTATCGGATAGAGGCCCCGGATCGCTTTGCGTCCGGGGTTTCAGGCCTTTGCACATTGCCCTGCAAGGGCGCTTGGCCTATCCCGGTTGCGAAGACGCAAACACCGGAGACCCGCGCCATGGCCAACAGCTTTTACGACCATCTTGCAAGCACCTTGCAGGAGATCGAGGCCGACGGGCTCTACAAGCGCGAGCGGGTCATCACCTCGCAGCAATTCTCCGAGATTGATGTCGCGAAGGATGGCGGCGACAGCCATGTCATCAATTTCTGCGCCAATAATTATCTCGGCCTCGCCAACCGGCCAGAACTGATAAGCGCGGCCAAGGACGCGCTGGACCGCTATGGCTATGGCGTCGCCTCGGTGCGCTTCATCTGCGGCACGCAGGAGGTTCACCGCGAGCTGGAAAAGGCGCTTGCCGCCTTCACCGGGCATGAGGACGCGATCCTTTACGCGGCCGCATTTGACGCCAATGGCGGCCTCTTTGAGCCGTTGCTGGACGAGAATGACGCCATCATCTCCGACGCGCTGAACCATGCCTCCATCATCGACGGCATCCGCCTGTGCAAGGCGAAACGCTATCGCTACGCCAATTCGGACATGGATGATTTGGAGGCGAAACTCAAAGAGGCGCGCGCTGCCGGTGCCCGCCATATCCTGATCGCCACGGACGGCGTGTTCTCCATGGATGGCTATATCGCGAAGCTCAAAGAGATCTGCGATCTGGCCGACAAGTACGACGCCATCACCATGGTCGATGACTGCCACGCCCACGGCTTCATGGGCGCGAAGGGCAGGGGCAGTGTGGAGCATTGCGGCGTGCTCGGCCGGGTCGATATCGTAACGGGTACGCTCGGCAAGGCGCTCGGCGGCGCCATGGGCGGCTTCACCTGTGCCAGCCAGCCGGTCATCGACATTCTGCGCCAGCGCTCGCGGCCCTATCTGTTCTCCAACTCGCTCGCCCCGGCGATTGCGGGCGCGAGCCTTAAGGCGCTGGACATGGTGGCCAATGGTGATGATTTGCGCGCCCGGCTGTTCGACAATGCCAAGCGTTTCCGCAAGGGGATGAGTGAGGCGGGCTTCGAGCTTCTGCCCGGCGAGCACCCGATCATCCCGGTCATGCTGGGTGATGCCAAGCTGAGCCAGGACATGGCGACCGCCCTGATGGACGAGGGCGTCTATGTAATCGGCTTCTTCTATCCGGTGGTGCCCAAAGGTAAGGCGCGCATCCGCACGCAGATGAGCGCGGCCCACACACCAGACCAGATCGACCGCGCGGTGGAAGCGTTTACGAAGGTGGGTAAACGGTTGGGAACCGTCTAGCATTATGCTTCTTTCTTCCCGGTAAGGTTTCAGTGTTGGAGGGGTGAATGTTAAGTGGTTGGTTGATCACTGCCGCTATATTTGTCTGTCTGACACTGATTCACGCTGTTCCGTTTTTGGATAAAAGCAGGAACTACTGGGCGTCCCTGTCCATCTTTGGTTTGATTTCTATTGCTTCCATATATTTGTTGCTTTGCGGCTTCGTAATGGCAGCTGATTGGCAAGACCCGTTCACAGATGTGGATATAAGCGACCAACGCGGACGGAGAGGATCGTGGGTCATTTATGTCATAAGGCTTTGGCCATATGTGCTGATGGCGACGTCAGCTTATTTCCTATGGAATTCCATGGGGGGAGTCCTGAATAGATGGCAGAAAATCAAAGGGAACGCTTAGCGATTTAGCGAAGTGTTGGTTCGTCGGGCTTGGCCGTTGTTGGTAGTCCGCGCCATCTTTGCGTTTCCCCGACGAAAGTCGGGGTCCAGAAAAAAAAGCTGGATCCCGGGTCAAGCCCGGGAACCCGGTTGAGAAGCTCGATAATAACCACCGGGTCCCCGGCCTCCGAGCCGGGGTCCATATTTTCACGCACTATCAAGGTGTCATGGTCCGCTTCATGCGGGCCACCCATGCCTCTGGCCTTTGCGCATGAGCAACCGTCTCAGGCATGGGTCCCCCGGACCTCGCTGGCGCTCGGCCGGAGGATGACAGATGGAGGGGCAAGAGGAGGACAGATTCCCACTTATCCCCCTCCGTTCATCTTCCCCCATAATAGCCAGTGTTCATCTCCGGCAAGACGGCGGTCCGGAATGCGTCCCGGCCGGGAGATGAAGCGGTGACCTGAGACGGGGTGTGCCCTGGTGTCTGGCCAATGCCGGGCATCGACGCGGGGTTCATCCTGAAGCACAGGCGACCGGCAGAGCGGAAAACCGTAGCGGGCACGGTTCGTTTCACCCTTGCGGAACGGCTTGGTGGTCCATGCGGGCCAGACGGGCTGACCCTTGGGAGGGCTTATCCGGGGTCACGGAGGCTACGGCTATAGGGCAGCGTAAGGTATCCGCCCCGGTTGGAAAAACACCTGCGTGCGGGCGGCCTTGAGAGGGCCCGTTTGAACGTTCGCGATTGGCCTTTCCAAGGCCGCCCGCGCCATCCGTTGCTAACCCCCGCCCGGAAGACCGGCGGGGATGGTGGTGCTGGGGTTTCTGCCTTTTTGTTGCGTTTCCCCGACGAAAGCCGGTGCCCAGCCGTTGTTCTGGACCCCCGCCTGCGCGGGGGTGACGAGAGGTTGGGTGTTCAAAAACGCTCCAGCACTTTCATGGCCCGGCTTGCCTGCGCGGAACGATGAAGAATGTCCCTCTGCAAACCTCCCCTTCGCCAGACCCGCGCGATGCGCTAGATACTCCGGCAACAACAAAACACCTGCCCCGGAGGAATCCGCATGAAAGCGCTAGTCAAGGCCGAGCCGCGTGAAGGCCTCTGGATGCAGGATGTCGACAAGCCGGAAATCGGCCCGGACGACGTGCTGATCCGCGTCCACATGACGGCGATCTGCGGCACCGATATCCACATCTACAATTATGATGACTGGGCGCAGAAGAACGTGCCCGTGCCCATGGTGGTCGGCCACGAGTTCGGCGGCGTCATTGAGGCGGTCGGCAGCGATGTGACGCGGGTAACGCCCGGCATGCGCGTTTCCGGTGAGGGCCATGTGGTGGGCGAGAAAAGCCGCGCTGTACGCGCCGGACGCTTCCATCTGGACCCTGAAACCAAGGGGGTGGGCGTGAACATGCCCGGCGCGTTTGCCGAATACCTGCGCATCCCCGCTTTCAACGTCGTGCCGCTGCCCGACAATGTGCCGATGGAAATTGCCGCCTTCCTCGATCCGCTGGGCAATGCGGTCCACACGGCGACGGCCTTTGATCTGGTGGGCGAGGACGTGCTGATCACGGGCGCCGGCCCTATCGGCATCATGGCGGCGGCCGTCGCGCGTCATTGCGGGGCACGTCATATCGTGCTGACCGATATCAACCCGGACCGGCTGGAGCTCGCCACCCGCGTGGTGCCGAGCGTGCGCCCGGTCAACACGATGAAAGAAGAGCTGCGCGACGTGATGGCGGAGCTGAAAATGACCGAAGGTTTTGATGTGGGTCTGGAGATGAGCGGGGCAGAGCCCGCCTTCAAGCAGATGGTCGAGCACATGGTGATGGGCGGAAAAATCGCCATGCTGGGCCTGCCGGCCAAACCGTTCAGCCTGGATATGGGCTCGCTCATCATGCGCGCCATAACGTTCAAGGGCATTTACGGGCGCGAGATGTTCGAGACCTGGCATAAGATGCTGGCCATGCTGCAATCGGGCCTCGACGTCTCGAATTTGATCACCCACCGCCTGCCCGCCAAGGAGTTCCAGACTGGTTTTGACGCGATGCGCTCTGGCAAATCCGGCAAGGTGATCCTCGACTGGCGGGATGTGGCGTAGTGGACGATCACCCCACCATCCCGCTCGACTTCACCGAACTGCCGCCAGAGGAGATGCGCGCGCGGGCGCTTAGTTTTTACGAGGCCATGAAGACCCGGCGCACGGTGCGCGATTTTTCGAAGCGCGATGTGCCGCGCGAGATTATCGAGCACGCCATTCTGACCGCAGCGACTGCCCCTAGCGGGGCCAATCACCAGCCCTGGTTCTTCTCGGTGATCGGGCGCGGGCCGTTACGCAAGTCCTTGCGTGAAGCAGCAGAGGCCGAGGAGCGCGCTTTCTATGAGGGCAAGGCGGGGGCAGAATGGCTCGACGCGCTGGCGCCGCTCGGCACAGATGCCGACAAGCCGTTCCTGGAGACCGCGCCCTGGTTGATCGCGGTGTTCGCGCAGCGCCGGGGCGGACCCAAGCCCGGCCAGATGCGCAAGAACTACTATGTCTCTGAAAGCGTCGGCATTGCCTGCGGCTTTCTGCTGGCGAGCCTGCATCAGGCCGGTCTCGCGACGCTGACCCATACGCCCAACCCGATGGGTTTCCTGACAGAGATGTGCGGGCGGCCCGACAACGAAAAGCCCGTCATGCTGATCGTGACCGGCTATCCGGCGGACGGCGCAACCGTGCCGCTGCACGCACTCGACAAGAAGCCGCTCGACCAGATTTGCGGATTTTTGGGGTAGCTACCGCCGCACCAGCGCCACACCCCGCTCCGCCTTGGCGTTCAGGCCCGGATGGGGGAAGGCCATCGGCTCACCATCGGGCCATTGCCAGCGCGTGTCCGGGAAAAGCGCGCGCATGGCGGGAAGTCCGCAGCCATAGGGCGGGCCGCCCATCTCTTCTTTCTGCATGAACAGAGCCAGTAGCACCCCGCCAGCGCGCAATTGCGCATGGGCGGCGGCCTCGTAGGTCTCTCGGATTTTTGGCGAGATCGCGCAGAGGAAGGTCTGCTCCCAATACAGATCAAAGGGCGCTTCGGGCCGAAAGGCGAGGGCGTCGCCCGCTTCGAGATGCGCTGAAAGTCCGGCCCCGGCAAAGCGCGCTTTTTGCCAGTCAATAGCGGTCGGGGATAGGTCTACGGCGGTGACACGAAGCCCCGCGCGTGCCAGCGCCAACGGCTCCTCGCCGCGCCCGCAACCCGGCACGTAGATGGACTTTGCGGCCTGAAGCTGGCCAAGGCTCTGCCAGTGGGCAAAGGCGGGGTGCAGACCCTTCCTCTCCCACGGCGCATCGTCGGCGCGAAAGCGCGCATCCCAGTCCATGGGGGCAGGGGGCGTGCCGCCTGCATCAGGTATTGTCATATCCGGTTTCCCGTCGCTGTCTCTTTCGCTAGAGATAGCGCCATTGCGGGTGTGGCGGAACTGGTAGACGCGCTGGATTTAGGTTCCAGTGGAGCAATCCGTGGAGGTTCGAGTCCTCTCACCCGCACCATTTTTCAGGTGCTTCCTCGCCTCCGTTCGGTCGCTGCGGGCGAAATTGCCCGGCGCGCGTTCGCGCTCTTCGGACGGCGTTTCGCCCTCCGCGCCTTTTCTGCTAGGCGCGACGCGCACAAACTCGCCTTCAACTGCAAAAATCCACTTGCAAGAAAGCATGCAAACAAGGCTGATACGCGCTGCGCTGGCGGCCGATTAGGCGTGCCGGTCGCGGGGGACGTTCAAACATGGCAAGCACTGCCCTGACCGGCGTGATTATTGGCGGAGCAGGTCATTCCGGCTCCACGCTGCTTGGCATGATCCTCTCCGGGCTGGACGGGGCGGTCTATATCGGCGAAGGGGCCAAGGTCCGTTATCTGGGCGATATGTCCAAGCCGTTGAAAAAGCGGGCGTGCAAGATTTGCGGCGATGATTGTGCGTTCTGGAACGGCTTTCACTGGGATGCGAAGCGGGGGCTGTATGAGCAGGTGGCGGCGCATTCCGGTGCGCGCATCGTCATCGATTCCTCGAAGAAGCCGGACTGGATAACGGTGCGCGCCGATGAGCTGCGCACAGGCGGGCACGAGGCCCGGCTGATTGTCCTGACCCGCGATGGACGCGCGGTAGTGAATTCACGCCTGCGCAAATACCCCGACCGCGATCCCGCCGCACAGATTGCCGAATGGATGGAGCAGATCGGCTCGGCCCGCGCGCTGGCGGAAAGCTTCCCCGGCCCCGTATTGCATCTGGCCTATGAAGAGCTGGCAACGCGCCCGGAAGACACGGCGCGCCATCTTGCCGCCTTTATCGGGGCGTCATACGACCCGTCCATGCTGGCTTTCTCGGCCCGCGAACATCATCCGCTGGGCGGCAATAACGGCACACAATTTCTGGCCGCACGCGGTCAAGCTGGCGCGGCCCGGATACAGCCCGGCGAACGCTCTGCCGCCTATTACCGCAACCATCCTGACGAAATCCGCCTTGATCTGAGATGGAGAGACGAATTCGCGCCCGATCATGCCGCTCTGTTTGACCAGATGGCCGGCACCCTGAACCAGTCCATGAAGTGGGGAATATAAGTGACTAAAATCGATCTTGTTTTCCGCCGCATCGACGAACGCACGGCGGATATCTCCCTGGAGCTGGCCAAGCGGCATATCCGGCCTGACACCATTCATATTCTTGATGATGTGCGGCCCTTCACCCGATGTGTGGAGGAAATGCTGAAGATCGAGCATGACTGCGACTATGTGGTCTATCTGGATGCTGACTGCCTGATCCTCGAGGATATGCGCAGCTTCATCGAGGAGTGTGACGCGGCCTATGTCGACGCCTATGTGTCAGATCGGTTCCGCGGGCGCATCCATTGCGGTGTACATATAACCCGCATTGATCTGGTGAGGGCAATGGCACGTGTCACGCCCCCTGCCGATGACATCAAATATGCTCTGCGCCCGGAATCACGTCTTCGCAATCTGGCGATGAAGCCCATGCGCCTGTCCAAGCAGTTTCGCAATTTCGACATTCTGCACGACCATTTTCAGTACTACCGCCATATTTTCCAGAAATACGCGCTGCGCGAGTTGCGCAGCCGCACGAAGGTCCAGTTCAAGCGGTTGAGTTCGGCGATGTCGCGCTGGAATTGCGATGACGAGGCCGATGCTGATTTCAAGGTCGCCATAGCAGCGGTGGACTATGCCCGCCGCCACGTTGCGCGCGCGGCCAGCGCCGCCGAAGTCCATGCCTTTATCGCCGCGCTGCCCAGCCACGCTGATGCGGCGCTGGCTGAAATGGGCATGACCGAGAAGTCCGAGTTCAACATGCCTGATCTGGAGGCCTGGCTTGAGAAAAACGACCACCGCGAGGTTTACGGTTCAGCGGGTGATCGGCCGAAAGTGTTCGGGCTTGGCCTGTCGCGGACAGGTACACGCTCGCTGACGCACGCCCTGCAAATGCTGGGCTGGGATTGCAGCCATTATCCGATCGACGAGGACACTTACACCGAGCTGGCTAACGGGCAGTATGATCTGACCTTGCTGAAATATCATGACGGGCTGACCGATATCACGTGCGCGCCCTACTACCAGCAGTTCGACAAGCAATATCCCGGATCAAAGTTCGTGCTGACTGTGCGCGACAAGGAAAGCTGGCTGAATTCCTGCCGTAATCACTGGTTCAACCGCCCGGCGTTCGGCGAGGCCGAAGACCCTGATCAGGAAGTCCATTTCCTGATGCGCCAGCTTTTGAGGGCTGCGGTCTATGGTTGCTACACCTATGTGCCCGAGCGCTTCTCCTGGGTGTATGACAAGCATGTCGCCGAGGTGAAGGACTATTTCAAGGACCGGCCGGAGGATCTGCTCATCATCGATGTGTGTTCAGGCGAAGGCTTTGCCCAGCTGGCACCCTTCCTGGGTGCGGCCATACCGGCGGAGCCTTTCCCGCACAAGGGCGCACTGCTGACCCGGCGGGTGGAAGAAGCGCGCGCCGGAGCGGTGGCAGCGCAGTAAGTGGCTGATGATCCCGCCAGTGTCCGCACCCCGCCCGCACGTGAAGCGGCCGGGCTCGCCTTGCGGACCCTTGTTCTGGCCTGGAACGCTGCCCCGCGCCTGATATCGGGCCTGGCCGTCTGCACGCTGGCTGCTGCACTGGCACCGGCGCTGGCGGTCTACCTTGCCAAGCTGATGATTGACGCGGTGCTGCTGGCGATCGAGACAGGCCTGCCCGCGGACCGCAATCTTGCCCTGGGTTATGCTGCCGGCGAAGCGGCAGTCATTGGCGGACTGATCGCGCTGCGGCGGATCATGGGGTTTTACTTCAACATGCTGCGCGCCGAGCTGGGCTATGCGATTGGCGGGCGCATTTTTTCCAAGACTTCAAGGCTGGACCTCGAAACGCTGGAGCGCGCAGATATCCAGCAGCAGATCACGCTGGCCCGCCAGAATGCTGTGGCGCGGCCTTTCTCGATGGTTCAGCGCGTGTTCGATGCCGCCCAGAATGCGATTACGCTGGTCAGTTTCGCCGTGCTGCTGGCGGCGCACTCACCCTGGTTGATCCTTCTGGTGGCCGTTGGCGGGCTGCCGCTTTTTCTGGGTGAGCTGAAATTTTCCGGCGCCGGGTTTCGCTACTACACGGGCCGGACACCGGAAATGCGCCGTCGCAGCTATCTCGAAGGCTTGCTGGTGTCCCCCGGCTCCGCGCCGGAACGCCTGCACGCCGGAGCGAGTGACGCCATTGCCGGACGGCAGCGCTCGCTCTACCGCTCGCTCTTCGCCGAGGACCGCGCCGTTCAGGGGCGGCGGAGCTGGGGCGGAGCAGCGTTGACGGGGCTGGCGAGTGTCATTTTCATTGCAGGCAAGCTCTATGCGGTATTGCAGGCAGTATCCGGCGTCATTTCGCTCGGTCAGATGACACTGCTTATCGCTGCGTTGAAGCAGGGGCAGAACACATTCACCACCCTGCTGGCGGCGTTCAGCGGCGCGTATGAGGACATTCTCTACGCGTCGAACCTGTTTTCGCTGCTGGATAGGCCTGTAACGGCTGCAGTGGGCACACTGACGAAAGGGCCAGTGCCCGGCGACGGATACCGCTTCGAATCTGTCAGCTACCGCTATCCGGGCGCTGCGCGCGATGCCTTGCATCAGGTCAGCCTTCATATTCCGCCGGGTCTGCGTCTTGGCATTGTCGGGGCTAACGGATCGGGCAAGTCCACCCTGGTGAAGCTGCTGGCGGGCCTCTACGAACCGGCATCCGGGCGGGTGCTGCTGGACGGGACACCTCTTGAAGCTTGGGAGCCGGGTGCGCTGGCGGCGCGTACGGCGCTCCTGTTTCAGCCCTTTCAGCGCTATGCATTCACGGCGCGCGATAATGTGGCGATGGGGCAGGGGCTGCGCCCTGTTGATGACGCGTCCGTAGAAGCCGCGATTGATGCGGGCCTGGCGCGCGAGGTGGTGGACGATTTGCCCGGCGGGCTGGATACCGAGCTTTCGCGTCAGCAGCTTGACGGTGTGGAGCTGTCTGGCGGGCAATGGCAGCGTCTCGCATTGGCGCGCGCCATGTTGCGCACCGATGCGGACACCCTGATTCTCGACGAGCCGACATCGGCGCTGGACCCGGAAGCGGAAGCCCAACTTATTGATAGTGTTGGCGCCGCAGGAAAGACCGTGATCCTGATCAGCCACCGGCTTTCCAATCTTCGCGCGGCGCAGCGCATCATCGTTCTGCAAAAGGGTGAGATTGCCGAGCAGGGCACCCATGGCGAACTTCTGGAAGCGGACGGCGCATATGCCCGGCTCTTTGCGGCACAGGCCGGGTTCTACAATTCTGGCTCCACGCCCGCGTGAGCACGTTTCACATCAACCGCCATAGGCCCGTTGCGTCCATGGAAACCGCGTGACATAACGCGCCCTCACTACCGGCAGCCCCTGACATGCGCCTTTCCCGGGTGTTTGGCGCGAGCGGGCCCGGTGCCGATATATTCATGACAAGGCCCTGCCACGATGAACGTTGTTGAAAAATCTTCCGAAGGACTCTCGCGCACGTTCGAAGTGGTCGTGCCTGCATCCGACCTGCAATCGCGCCTCTCTGCCAAGATCGAGGAGATCCGCCCGCAGGTCCGCCTGAAGGGTTTCCGTCCCGGCAAGGTGCCCGCTGCCCACATCCGCAAGATGTTCGGTGCGTCGATCATGAGCGATATTCTTCAGGAAATCGTGCCGGAAGCCACGCAGTCGACGTTGGACGAGCGCAAGCTGCGCCCGGCCAGCCAGCCTAACGTGGAAGTCAAATCCGACGCCGAGGACGTTCTGAAGAACGGCACCGATTTCAGCTTCGAGATCAATGTCGAAGTGATGCCCGAGTTCGAGACGAGCGATCCGAAAAAGCTCAAACTGGAGCGCCCGGTCGCCAAGATCGAAGATGCCCAGATTGACGAGGCGCTGGAGCGTCTGGCCAAGGACAGCCGGTCCTACGAGGACAAGGCGAAAACGGCCAAGGCTGCGCAGGGCGATGTCGTGGTGGTCGATTTCGTCGGCAAGATCGATGGCGAGGTTTTCCCCGGTGGTTCGGCCACCGATTCGCGCGTTGCACTGGGTGATGGCGCGTTCATCCCCGGCTTTGAAGAACAACTTGTCGGCGTGAAAGCCGGTGACGATGTCGAGATCAAGGTAACCTTCCCGGCTGACTATGGCGCGGAGCATCTGGCCGGCAAGGACGCTGTCTTTGAAACCAAGGTGAAGGCCATTCAGGCCCCGCAAGAGAGCAAGATCGACGACAGCCTGGCCGAGCGCCTCGGCCTGTCCGATCTGGAAGCTCTCAATGACGCGCTGACCAAGCGATTCGAGCAGGAGCACAATCAGGCTTCGCGCATGAAAATGAAGCGCCAGCTTCTTGATCAGCTTGACGAGGCCCATGGCGATATCGATCTGCCGGGCCGCATGGTTGAAGCAGAGTTCGAGAATATCTGGCGCGAAGTTCTTGCGGCGAAGGAAGCCGGTGAGCTGGAAGACGAGGACAAGGACAAGTCCGACGACGAGCTGAAAGCGGACTACCGCTCCATCGCCGAACGCCGCGTGCGTCTGGGTCTGGTGCTGGCCGAAATCGGCCGGAACGCCAAGATTGACGTGACGCAAGAAGAGCTTGCCCGCGCCGTCAATCAGGAAGCGACGAAATATCCCGGCCAGGAACGCCAGGTCGTGGAATATTTCCAGAATAATCCCGGTGCCGTTCAGGCCCTGCGTGCGCCGATTTATGAAGAGAAGGTCGTCGACTATGTGATCGAACTGGCCGACGTAAAAGACGTCACCGTTGATCGCGACACGCTGTTTGCCGAAGACGACGAGGCGCCTGCGAAAAAGCCCGCCAAAAAGGCTCCGGCCAAGAAAGCGGCTGCCAAGAAGACTGCGGAGAAGAGTGACGACAAGCCTGCGGCGAAAAAGCCGGCTGCCAAAAAGTCTGATGACAGCAAGCCTGCTGCCAAGAAGGCACTGGCCAAAAAGGCTGCAGCCAAGAAGAGCTAGTGCGTATCTGCGCGCCTGCCTTCAACTGCCTTTCATTGCGTGATGTGCACCGGGTCTGCTTGCGGGCCCGGTGTACGCTTGCCAAATTAGGCGAAGCCTTCCAGCTTGCACGTCGAGGCGCTGCCCGTCCGGGCCGTTCCGCCATGATCTGTGCCTATTCCGAACGGAGCCGGTGATGAAAGACCCTCAGGACGTGATGATGAACCTTGTTCCCATGGTCGTGGAACAAACCAGCCGGGGCGAGCGCGCGTTCGATATCTATTCGCGCCTGCTGAAAGAGCGCATCATCTTCGTGACCGGCCCGATCGAGGACCACATGGCGAGCCTGATGGTCGCCCAGCTCCTTTTCCTCGAGTCAGAAAATCCGAAAAAAGAGATCGCGATGTATATCAATTCGCCGGGCGGCGTGGTGACGGCCGGTCTCGCGATCTATGACACGATGCAATACATTTCCTCGCCAGTGGCGACGGCCTGCATCGGCATGGCCGCGTCCATGGGATCGTTGCTGCTTGCGGGCGGCGAAAAAGGTATGCGCTTTGCGACGCCCAACGCGCGCATCATGATGCATCAGCCCTATGGCGGTTTCCGCGGCACAACGGCGGATATCGAGCGTCATGGCGAGGATCTGGTGAAAATGAAGCGGCGCCTCTACGATATCTATGAGCGCCATACGGGCCAGGACCCGGCGGTTGTCGAGAAAACGCTTGATCGCGATTCCTATATGAGCGCGCAGGAAGCGGCCGATTTCGGCATTATCGACAAGGTTTATGAGCGCCGGACTGAATCCGAAGGCTGACAAAATTCTGCCCTTGTTCATCTGTTGTTTTGAAACCGCAGTTTACGCTGCGGGCAGCACCTCGCGCTTGATTGACAGGCGCGCTGGTGGTCGAATGAGTGGCAAGGGAAACCTTTCGTCAAGCTCCCGCCCTGATCTTGCAGGGTAATCTGCCGGATGATTCTGGTGGCGAAGGACGCGGGACGGCAAGGCGTTTCCTGGTAGATGACGAGCTAGCGCTGCCGATTGGAGCGAGCATGACCAAGGCGACCACAGGCGACGGGAAGAGCACCCTTTATTGCTCCTTCTGCGGCAAGAGCCAGCATGAGGTGCGCAAGCTGATTGCCGGTCCGACCGTGTTCATATGCGATGAATGCGTCGAGCTTTGCATGGATATCATCCGCGAAGAGAACAAGACTTCGCTGGTGAAGTCTCGCGAGGGCGTGCCGAGCCCGCAGGAAATCTATCAGGTCCTTGAGGATTATGTGATCGGGCAGGCCTACGCCAAGCGCGTGCTGTCGGTTGCGGTTCACAATCACTACAAGCGCCTCAACCATGCGGCGCAGAACGCCGATGTCGAGCTTTCCAAGTCCAATATCCTGCTGATCGGTCCGACCGGTTGCGGCAAGACATTGCTGGCCCAGACGCTGGCGCGCATCCTGGATGTGCCGTTCACGATGGCTGATGCCACCACGCTGACGGAGGCGGGCTATGTGGGCGAGGACGTCGAGAACATCGTGCTGAAGCTGCTTCAGGCCGCTGACTACAATGTCGAGCGTGCGCAGCGCGGCATCGTCTATATCGATGAGATCGACAAGATTTCGCGCAAGTCCGACAACCCGTCCATCACCCGCGATGTATCGGGCGAGGGCGTGCAGCAGGCCTTGCTGAAAATCATGGAAGGCACGGTGGCTTCGGTTCCGCCGCAGGGCGGCCGCAAGCATCCGCAGCAGGAGTTCCTGCAGGTCGACACGACGAATATCCTGTTCATCGTCGGCGGTGCCTTTGCGGGGCTGGAGAAAATCATCTCGCTGCGCGGCAAGGGTTCGGCTGTCGGCTTTGGCGCTGATGTACGTGATCCCGATGCGCGCCGTCAGGGCGATGTCCTGCGTGAGGTGGAGCCCGATGATCTGCAGCGTTTCGGCCTGATACCGGAATTCGTCGGCCGTCTGCCTGTCATTGCGACGCTGGAAGACCTCGACGAAACAGCCCTGATGCAGATCCTGACGGAGCCGAAGAACGCGCTCGTGAAGCAGTATCAGCGCCTGTTCGAGATGGAAGGCGTGGGCCTGTCCTTCACCGAGGATGCCCTCGTTGCCATCGCGCAAAAGGCCATTCTTCGCAAGACCGGCGCGCGTGGTCTGCGCTCAATTATGGAGGGCATTCTGCTCGACACCATGTTCGATCTGCCAAGCCTGGAAGGCGTAGAAGAGGTTGTCGTCAACGCCGAAGTGGTCAATGGCGACGCCAAGCCGCTCTACATCTACTCCAAGGCCCGTTCGAAGATGGAAGAGGCCCCGCGTCAGGGCGCTTAACCCTCTGCGGTATTTGTCTGAATGTTGAACGCCCCGGCTTCCCGCCGGGGCGTTTTTCGTATCAAGTACTGTCATCAACACGGGAGGTGACGCGTGAAGCAGACGATCAGGGGCTGTGTGGTGGCCTGTGTGTTGCTGACGGGGATGGCCTCTGGGGCCCGTGCCTCAACAGGTCCTGGGCAGGCTGTAATGGAAACGGACTTGGCTACACCAGCCGTCGATTGTTCCCGTTTCGCCGAAAGCGACGACCCTCTGGTCTTTCACGCCATGGATCCTAACGTCCCGTCATCATGGCCTGCATCACGCATCGTGATGCCGGCTGGCGTCACTGTTCCTATCAGTGTGGGCCACCTTGATCGGAGCAACGTTATCCAGCCTGTTCCCCTGCAATGCATGGAGTGGCAGGTCAGCACCTCTGATACGGCGCAAATCTCGGATGACGGCTCGGCTATCGAAATCGCCGGACATGCGCGGCCCGGTTCCGAAATTCTGCTGACCGGCACCATACGCGGGAGCGGACGCGGCGCCGGTTCGGAAACATTGCGGATCCTAATCATCGACGAGGTCAGCCGGCAGCTTATCGGCTACTGGAGCTTCCATGAGGTGCGCGGTTGTGGCGAGACACCTGTCGATGCGCCGCTTGAGATACGGTTTGAGGCCAATAACGGGTTGTCGGTAACGTGGAGGCCGACCGGGCGCTACTGGGACTATTGGGGACAATATGAATGGTCGCCGGAGAGCGGTGCATTCAGTTTCTCGGTGACTGATGGCAACCGGATCCCGTCTGACATCGGCACGAACGGCCAGCTCGTACTGGAAGGCGACCGGCATCTAACCGTGTCGGGTTTCCATTTCGGAACACGGGAAAGCGGCGCCTCCATGCCCGGCGTTTCGGCGGCAGAGGCCGGTTGCACCCTGGTCTTCAGACGTCAGGGGGAAGGGCTGTAATGAAGTCCTTCGGGCTGGCCACGGCCGGGCTGGCGCTCCTGCTCGTCTCGTGCACCACTACCGAGCCGGGCGTCTATCGCGGTTTTGTGCGCGGTGCGGAAGACCCGCATTCGGGCAATAATCTGGAAGACCTGCCCCGGTGCAACGAGATTTACGATGGCGGTGCCTATCTCGTTGCTGGTCCGGTCGCGGGCCGGCCGGGCAGCCGCATCGAGGTGCGCCACAATCTCGGCATGGGGCACCGGCACTACAATATTCCGCCACGCTGTGTGAGCGAGTGGCAGATTGATCCGCCGGGCGCGGCTACGCTCTCCGGCAACCGGCGCTTTCTGGATATCAGCCCGGACGCCGCGCCGGGAACGGTGACACTGACAGTGACCGCGCAAGGGTATTCGACAAGCATTTCCATCCCGGTCATCGATCCCGATGTGCCCAACATCTACGGCAGCTGGGTACCGGCGCAACGCTTCTCCTGCGCGGGCTATGGAATGCCACGCGTGTTCAGCATTCGCCCGGATGGCCGCGCCCTCATCGCTTATCCGGACATGATGGGCAGCTATCAGGATGATCGCACCTACAGCTACGATCCGGAGACCGGCACCTTCACGCTTGGTGCCCAGTCGGGCCAAGCGCGCGTGATAGAGGATGGGCACATCGTCTTTTCCGGATTTGCCTTCCCGTCAGGCAGAACGCCGCCACCTGTTCCGCCGGATTTACCGCCGCGGCCCAGCCAGGCCAGCTGCGAGTTCGAGTTCCGCCGTGTGGGCGAACAATATTGAGCATTGGCCGCTGCCACCTGCAGCAGCGCCGCGCCTTGAACCTGCGGCCTTCAGCTTCCACTTGTTGTGCAACGCGAAGCGCGCGAGGCTGTGTGCATAGCGCGCCGTTAAACCCTTTCGTGGACCCTGTTTGAGGGTCCCGGCTGTCAGATGGGCAATAAAGCCCGTCACGGCCTACGGAGACAGATTGATGACCGAGATGAAAACGCTTCCGCTGCTGCCCCTGCGCGATATCGTGGTCTTTCCCCACATGATCGTGCCGCTTTTTGTTGGCCGCGAGAAGTCCGTGCGCGCGCTGGAAGAAGTGATGCGGGGCGGCAAGCAGATATTGCTGGCCACCCAGAAAAGCGCTGGCGATGATGACCCCAAGCCGGAAGGCATTTACGAGACCGGCGTGCTGGCATCGGTGCTGCAGCTTCTCAAACTGCCTGACGGCACGGTGAAAGTGCTGGTTGAGGGCGCGCAGCGCGTGACCATCAAGGCTTTCACGGACAATCAGGCCTATTTTGAAGCGGAAGCCGAGATAGTCGAAGAGGCGGTAGGCCCGCAATCGGAAGTCGAGGCGCTGATGCGCGCGGCTGCCGAGAAATTCGATGAATACGCCAAGCTGAACAAGAAGGTGCCGCCCGAGGCCCTGTCTGTGGTGGGCGAAATCTCTGACCCGGCCAAGATGGCCGATACGATTTCGGCGCATCTGGCTGTCAAGCTGACCGAAAAACAGGATCTTTTGTCCAACGCCAATGTGACGGCGCGCCTGGAGACGGTTCTCGGCCTGATGGAAGGCGAGATTTCTGTTCTGCAGGTAGAGAAGAAAATTCGCTCGCGTGTGAAGCGCCAGATGGAGAAAACCCAGCGCGAATATTACCTTAACGAACAGATGAAGGCGATTCAGCGCGAGCTGGGCGAGGGCGATGATGGCCGCGAGGAGCTGGCCGAGCTCGAAGAGCGTATTGCCAACACCAAGCTGTCCAAGGAAGCGCGCACCAAGGCGGATGCCGAGTTCAAGAAGCTGCGCCAGATGAGCCCGATGTCGGCAGAATCGACGGTCGTGCGTAATTATCTCGACTGGCTCCTGTCCATCCCGTGGAACAAGCGCAAGCGCTCGCGGATCAATCTCGACAAGGCGCAGAGCACCCTCGACGACGACCATTATGGCCTTGAGAAGGTCAAGGAGCGCATTGTCGAACATCTGGCAGTGCAGTCGCGCACGAAGAAGATGCGCGGCCCTATCCTGTGCCTTGTTGGTCCTCCGGGCGTCGGCAAGACGTCACTGGGCCGGTCCATAGCCGAAGCGACGGGCCGTGACTTCGTGCGCGTGTCTCTTGGCGGTGTGCGCGATGAAGCCGAGATCCGTGGGCACCGGCGCACCTATATCGGGTCCATGCCGGGCCGGATCATCCAGTCGATGAAAAAGGCCAAGCATTCAAACCCGCTCTTCCTTCTGGACGAGATCGACAAGCTGGGTGCCGATTATCGCGGCGACCCATCCTCCGCCTTGCTGGAGGTGCTCGACCCCGAACAGAACGCAACGTTCAACGACCATTATCTGGAAGTGGACTACGATCTCTCCGACGTGATGTTCATCACGACGGCGAACACGCTGAACATGCCCCAGCCGCTTCTCGACCGGATGGAGGTTATCCGGATCGCTGGCTATACCGAGGACGAGAAGCTGGAGATTGCCCGGCGCCACCTCATCCCGCGCCAGCTGAAAAACCACGCGCTCAAAGAGGGCGAGTGGTCGCTGACCGATGAAGCGCTTCGCGATGTCATCCGCTATTACACGCGTGAATCCGGTGTACGTAATCTGGAGCGCGAGATGTCGCGGCTGGCCCGCAAAAGCGTGGTGAAGCTGGAAAAAGGCGAGACCGACAGCGTCGTCATCACGCCTGAGAGCCTCGAGAGCTTCCTGGGCGTCAAAAAATACCGCTTCGGCGAAACCGAAGACGCCGACCGGGTCGGCCTCGTCACGGGGCTTGCGTGGACGGAAGTCGGCGGTGATCTGCTGACTATCGAGGCTGTCACCATGCCGGGGCGTGGCCAGATGAAGGTCACCGGCAATCTGCGTGATGTGATGAAAGAGTCCATTTCGGCGGCAAATTCGTTCGTGCAATCGCGCGCGCCGTCGGTGGGCATCAAGCCGACGATCTTCCGGCGCACCGATATTCACGTTCACGTGCCCGAAGGGGCAACGCCCAAGGACGGCCCGTCTGCCGGTATCGCGATGGTGACCGCCATTGTGTCGGCACTGACTGGCAATCCGGTGCGCAAGGATGTCGCCATGACAGGCGAGGTGACACTGCGCGGGCGCGTGCTGCCGATCGGTGGGCTGAAAGAGAAACTTCTGGCCGCTCTGCGTGGCGGGGTGAAGACCGTTCTCATCCCGATGGAGAACAAGAAGGACCTCACCGAGGTTCCGGACAATGTGAAAGCGGGCCTGACCATCATTCCGGTGGATACGGTGGATGAGGTGCTGTCGCTGGCGCTCGCCCGGCCGGTGGAGCCGGTGGAATGGACCGAGGCGGACGAGGCAGCTCTGGCCGCCATGCCGTCAACAGGCGAGCCGGGAGAAGCCCGCGCGCACTAGCTGGCTTTTGAAATCGCTTAACCTTGAAACCCCGGACGGCTTAGCCGATCCGGGGTTTCCTATAAGTGCCGTCTCTATTCGGCATCCAGAATCTGCACGCTTTCGATGCGCACCGGCTCGACAATGAATTGCGGATACTGAAAGTCCTCTGGCGCGGTGTCGATTGACGTGTCCTGAGCCGCGATGGCTTCGACAACATCCATCCCGCCCGCCACCTGGCCAAAGACAGCGTAGCCGGCCTCATCGGGGTTGCGCCGGCCGGGGCCGGAATCCAGCCCCGGATAGTCATTCACCATGATGAAGAACTCGGTGGTCGCCGTACCCGGCTCATTGCGCGCCATCGAGATCGCGCCGCGCACGTGCGACAGACCGGTATCTCCGGTAGGTTCGTGTGCAATCCCGGCTGCATCGGGTAGACCATCAAACCCGTACCCGCCTTGAATGAGGTGCATCGGTTCCACTTCCGGCCGGTCATTGTCCGGCCGAACGGCACGGTAGAATGATCCGCCATCAAGATGGCCTGCCTCCGCATGGGCGACGAAGTTGGCCACGCTTACCGGTGCGGCATCGGGATAAAGTTCGATATCGATCACACCAAGTGATGTGATCATCCGGGCGGCTATCACCTGTGATGGCGGTGTGCCGGGGGCGTCCTGCTCATCTGGCGGTGAGCAGGCGGCAAGCGCCAGCACGGCTAGTCCAAGGGCAAAGTGCTTCATGGCGGTCAGGTCCTTTGTCTGGGCTTCACGCAGGGTTTCACGGGCCGGCGGATATGCCAAGCATGTTGCCTTGCGGCGTTGACCACGCCCGATTTCCCGCTCACAGTAACCTCATGAGCACGCGCAGCATTTTCACCACCCGCTATTATTTTGGCCTCTTTACCGGGGGCGGGTGAAATCTGCGCGACGCAATTCAGCCAGACGGATTTCACGGCCCCCTCCAGACCCACGGACGGGGCCTTTTTTGTAACTTGAGAAGCAGGACAGGGCGCAATGACCACTTCGACCGACAGCCGCGCAGAAGAACGGGCCAGCCTTCGCACGGCCATCGACCAGACCGATGCCGACCTTGTCCGAATCCTGGTGGAGCGGCGCCGCCTCGCCGAAGCCCTGGGCGCGCTCAAGGCCGGTGACGGAGCGCTGGTCCGAGATGTCGAACGGGAACGTGCCGTGCTGGAAAGGGCAGTTTCGGCCGGCCGCGAGCAGGGGCTGGATGAGGCGTTTGTCGAAAAGCTGTTTCAACTGGTCATCGACGATTCCCTGCGCCGCCAGAGGGCAGGGCTGGATGCCCGCGTTCGTACCGCCACGCTGAACGAGGCGAGCGTGGCGTATCTGGGCGGGCCGGGCAGCTACAGCCAGTTTGCCGCCGATGCTCATTTCGCCGGCCGCTATTCTGCCGTCATGCCCGTTATCCAGCGCGACTTTGCCGGCATTTTCGAGGCGGTGGAGAAAGGCGGGGCCGATTACGGCTTTGCGCCTATCGAAAACACGACGACAGGCGGGATCGTGGAGGTTTATGATCTGCTGCGCGACACCAAGCTGAAAATTGCCGGTGAGCATCACTACAAGGTTGAACACTGTATCGTTGGCAAGGCGCACGATCTGGGCACGGTGCGCACCGTGCTGGGCCATCCGCAGGCACTGCGTCAGTCCCAACGTTTCTTCGCGCGCCACCCCGAACTGAAAACGCGTGCTGTCAGCTCCTCCACCGAGGCGCTGAATGAAGCCCTGACCGGCAAGCCGGATATTGCCGCCGTGGCGGGCCGTGATGCGGCCCGGCTGTTCGGCCTGAACGTCATTGACGCCAGCGCGTCTGACCATCCGGAGAACTACACGCGTTTTGTGGCGTTGGCCGTTGACCCCGAACCGGCCTCGCCCCTGCTTCCCTGCAAGACATCGCTGGTGATCGTGACCTCTGACGAGGCTGGCTCGCTTGTGGGTGCGCTTGACGGCTTCCGGCAGGAGGGCGTCAGCCTGACCAAGCTGGAAAGCCGCCCGATTGCTGGAAAGCCCTGGCAGCAAATGTTCTTTCTCGATCTCGACGGGCATGAAGACCATCCCAATGTCGCGCGCGCGCTGGAGAATCTGCGCAAGCACGCGCTATCAGTGCATTCGTTCGGGTCTTACGGATCTGACCGTCTGGAGCCTGCGGCGCGCGATGGCGGTAAATAGTGCTGGCTGGTCTGCCCGGATGACAGCAAGGCGATTGCCCGAACCGGCGGCTGGCGCTAAACAGCGTCGCCTGGATGGGTGGTTAGCTCAGCTGGTAGAGCAACTCGTTTACACCGAGTAGGTCGGCGGTTCGACCCCGTCACCACCCACCAACGCTTGTTGCGCGCCGCGCTAGAATGCAGGGTTCATGTAACAGAGTAGCTCTGTGGCGCTCGCCGATGCGAGCCCCGCACTGCTGCAGCCGCCTTGCCATCAGCCTGGAATCTGCTGGTGGTTTGTGGCAGCTGGTAAGTGGTCAGCCATGCTGGAGACCGTGCGGCCGGTGGCAGTGTTGGTCGTTTCAGACAGCGGTGCTTATAATCCACGGGGCATTTTTCGGGTTCCGGGAGTAGGTTGATGAGCGATCACCTGCCACCCTCGGCGTATCTACGCGACGCGTATGCCGCCCGCGCCATCGAAGCGGATGTGGCCGATTTCGAGTTTGCCGAGCGGGCAAGCCTTGCGGCCATTGACCGTGAGCCGAGACTGGTCACGGCGTGGAACCGGCTGGTCTATCTGGACCTGGCGCAAAATGGCCGGTTGACCGATGCGGGGCAGGAGGCGCTGTCCCGGAGCTTGTATCTCAATCCCTACAGCTCGCAGGACATCATACGCTGGCGGCTGCAGATTGCTGCGTCGGCATGGAGCCAGCTGACGGATCTGAACCGCCGTGAAGTACTGTCGCAGCTGCACTATCAGGCGGTCCGGGACCGCCGCTGGCTGACGCGCTTCGCCGGCGAAGCGCCTGAGGACTTCCGCCGTGAAATCGAAGCGGTCCTTGCCCGGACGAATTGAACATGTGCCATGCGGGGGCGCAAACATGGTAAATGAATCGTTTTCATTGCATCTGCTATAAACCAAGCATTATTCTTAATTCTAGTTAACTATAAAAATAACTACAATACACATTATCTTAACTATAATAAATAGCGTCAAGTTAAAGCCCATTATTGATGATTGCACTCCGATAAAAAGACGGAGTGGTGGTCATGGGCGGGATATCTCCCCGGCATCTGGTGCGCGTCATGCGCAGTCTCGCCATAGTGTTCGGCGCAGGTTTTGCGATGACGGCATGCGCGACAACGCCGCAGGCATCATCCCATATGGCGGCGGGCGGCGTTGCGATGCCGCCTGCGGGCCTGCTCGATCTGTGCCGCCGGTCTCCGGAGGTGTGCGGTCAGGTACAGGGCGGGGTCGAAACCCCGGCCATTGTCCTGGCGAGTGTGCCCGCCGGCGAGGAAGAAGCGACAGGTGCCAATCCGTTGCCGGCGGGCGCGTACTCGAACGGCGCGAAGGCTTTCAACGCTGCTCCTGCTGAAAGGCTGCTGATCGCAGGTAGTGGCGAGACGCCCTTGCCGGATACGGGCGATCGCGAAGCTGAGGCCAACCCCGCTGAAGACGGCGCGGGCTCAGACTCGTCCACCGACACAGAACTGCCCACAGCGCCGGCTTCGCCGGAAAGCGGTCTTTTGCGCGCAGACGCGGCGTCGTTCGCCCTGCTCAATCGCATCAACCAGACAATCAATGTGCAGATTCGCGCTCGCGATGATGTCGAGCTCTACGGCATGGCGGAGTACTGGACCTTGCCGCTCACCCTCGGCCCGGCGAGCGAGGGCGATTGCGAAGACTATGCGCTGGAAAAGCGTCAGGCGCTTATCGCTGCGGGCGTTCCCGAAAGTGCGTTGTTTCTGGCGATCGGACATTCGGTTGCGACGGGCCGTCATGCTGTGCTGGTCGTCAGTACCGATCAGGGCGATTACGTTCTGGACAATATGACCCCCCACATCCTGCCCTGGCACGAGACGCCCTATCAGTGGCAGATACGCCAGATGGCGGGTGACCTGCTGTCCTGGCGTCATGCGGCGGCACAGACATCGTGATCTTGCGGGGCAGGTGTCCGTGACCTGACACTTGCCGTCAGGATTACGAAAAGTTCAGATTCGGCCTGATTTTGCCTTTACCCTGCCCTGAGCGCGTTATAGCGTTCGTGTCGCTAGAGGGACGTATTCAGGCCGGGGCGGGGAGCCGAGTCGGCCGCTTATGGAGATCACAAACATGCTTCGTACTGCTGCAACCGCCTTTATCGGCGTGGCAATGCTGGCTTCGGCCGCAGTGGCCCAAGACTATCGCCTGAACCCGATTTACCAGAACATTTCGCTCAGCGGCGGCTTCACGCCGGATCCGTACGTCGTCAACCTGCAATCGGGCGGCGTCAACAATGCCGCGCAAACGCTGGGCGGCAGCTGCCGCGGCTATGTCGCGACGGCGCCGGATGTGCGTCTGAACTTCCGCGCGGGCAGCCTCCCGCTCATCATCTCGGTCAATTCCGGCTCCGACACCACGCTGGTGATCAATGGCCCTGATGGCCGCTGGTACTGCAATGACGATGGCGGCAACGGGCTCAACCCGTCCATCCGCTGGAACAGCCCGATGTCCGGTCAGTACGACATCTGGGTTGGCACGTATGGCTCGAGCGGCAACGCCAACGCTCAGCTGCACATTTCCGAGCTCTACAGCCAGTAAGGTATCCAGAGTTCTGACACAGGGCCCGGCGGGAAACCGCCGGGCTTTTGCGTATCCGGGCCGGTTACATGCCCTTGCCGGGATTTGGCAGCGCGTACTTGCACAATTCGTCGACGATATAGGTGTAGGCGTCGTCCACACTGTCGGTGCGGTAAATCAGGTCAAGATCGGCGCGGTTGATGGACCCGAAATCGGCCAGCGCCTCCAGATTGAGCACTTTGTCCCAGTATTCTGACCCGAACAGCACCACGGGCAGGCGCTTCTTCATCTTGCGCGTCTGCAAGAGCGTCAGCGTTTCAAACAACTCATCGAGCGTGCCGAATCCGCCCGGCATGAGCACCAGCGCCTTGGCCGGGTAGAGGAACCAGAATTTGCGCGTGAAGAAATAGTGGAACTCGAAATTGAGGTCTGCCGTGACGTAGGGGTTGTTCTGCTCTTCCTTGGGCAAGGTAATGCCCAGCCCGATCGTTTCTCCGCCAGCATCACGCGCGCCGCGATTGGCCGCTTCCATGATGCCGGGGCCTGCGCCCGTGCAGATCACGAAACGCCGGCCATGGCAGTCATCGAGATCGAGCGACCATTGGGTCAGCCGCCTGGCCAGCTCGCGCGTCGCTTCATAATATTGCGCCATGAAGACCGCACGTTCGGCAGTCTTGGTATCGCCGCGCGCCTCGCGGGCCGCTTCCAACGCAGCGTCAGCATCGTCCTTGCTGGGGATGCGCGCCGAGCCGAAGAACAGAATCGTGTCGTCGACCTTGTGGGTCTCGAACTGTTTTTTCGGATAGAGATATTCGGCCAGAATGCGCAGCGGGCGCGCATCCGGTGACCCCATGAAATCGGGGTTGTTGTATGCCTCTACCGGGTCATCCGGCAGGGTCTCGCTGACAAACTCGGTCTTCTTCATCGGTATCTCGCCTTCTTGCGGGCACCGATACCAGCACACGCGCAAGGCGGCGCAAAAGGGCTTTGTCAGCCCTTCACCCGCTCCAGTGACGCCAGGATCAGCTCTTCTGCACGGGCCTTGTCGGCCCAGCCGGTGATCTTCACCCATTTGTTGGGCTCAAGATCCTTGTAGTGCTCGAAGAAGTGGGTGATGCGCATGATCTGCGCCTTGGTGACATCAGTGTACTCGACAATATCGTCATAGAGCGGTGTCAGCTTCGGGTGCGGGCAGGCGAGGATTTTCTCGTCCATCCCGCTTTCATCTTCCATCATCAGCACGCCAATCGGGCGCGCACGCACCACACAGCCCGGCACCAGCGTGGTCTGGCCCAGTACCATCACGTCAATGGGATCACCGTCTTCGGAAAGCGTGTGCGGCATGAAGCCGTAATTGCAGGGATAGCGCATCGGCGTGTGCAGGAAGCGGTCCACGAACACCGTACCGGAGGCCTTGTCCATCTCGTATTTGACCGGCTCGCCCCCGACGGGCACTTCGATTATCACATTGATGTCGGACGGGGGATTTTCGCCGGCGGAAATCTTGTCGATGCGCATGGGAGAAGGCCTTCTGTCCGTAAAACGACCCTGCAGGGGCTTGGGTTTCGGGCGGTGTGATAACGGCTTCAGCGCTCGAGGCAAGCCGTCTTTTGCACTGCACAATACGGGCGGGGGCGCCTGCATGAGCGATTGCGCGCCGTGCGCGCCTTGGCTAGCTTGGCAAACATGAAAACAGCACGCTTCATCCTGTCCGCTGCGCCTTTCCTGGCGCTTGCCCTTTTCGCCACGGCGTTCGCCCAGATCGATCCGGCCGCGCCTGATGCGGTGGTTGAATATGGCGGGCCGGACCCGGTCATAGTCGAGACCTCGCAAGGCCCGGTGGAGTTTATCGCCGAGATTGCAGACACCGAAGAGTCGCGCACGCGCGGGATGATGTATCGCGAATCCATGGAGCCGAACGAGGCGATGCTGTTCGACTTCGAAGTTGTGCGCCCGGTCGCCATCTGGATGGCCAACACGATGATCCCGCTGGACATTATCTTTGTCCGCGAGGACGGCACGATCGCCAAGATCGTCGCCAATGCGCAGCCCTATTCGCGCCGCTCCATGCCGTCCGATTTCCCGGTTCTGGCTGTTCTGGAGATTGCGGGTGGCCGCGCCGCCGAGACGGGCATTGCGCCGGGCGATCTGGTGCGCCACGCCCTGTTCGGGACCGATATGGCCGATGAGCCGCCGGTCGAAACGCCAGAGGCTGACGCGGACGCCGACGAACCCGGCGATGACACTGTAGGGGAAGCGGCGGACGAGACGGATGAGGCCGCTACGGAGTAGGGCGCGTCCCGGCCTTGCCTAGCCGCACGGCTTTGCCTAAACGATGCACACGAAATTCGGGGCGTAGCGCAGCCTGGTAGCGCATCTGCTTTGGGAGCAGAGGGTCGCAAGTTCGAATCTTGCCGCCCCGACCAGCATTGGATGACGGCCGGGTCCCAGCCCAGCCGAGCGAGGAAAGAGGCAGGGATGTTCGCACGTATCTATCAGCCTTCGCGAAATGCCATGCAGTCCGGGCGTGCCCGGACCAAGGACTGGGTGCTGGAGTTTGAACCGGCACAGGCCAAGCGGCCCGATCCGCTGATGGGCTGGGCGAGTTCTGGCGATACGCGCCGTCAGGTGCATCTCTCCTTCGACACCCGCGACGAGGCTGTGGCCTACGCCAAGCGCTACGGGATTGCCTTTCAGGTCCGCGAGGCGCGCGAAACCACGCGGCGCATCAAATCCTACGCGTCCAACTTTGCTGCCGACCGCAAGGAACCCTGGTCGCACTGATCACCGCCTTGCTGCAGGCTCCGGCAGATGTGATTGACCCCGTAGCTCAGCTGGATAGAGCGCTCGCCTTCTAAGCGAATGGTCGCAGGTTCGAATCCTGCCGGGGTCGCCATTTTCAGCTCGCCGCTTCCACCACGCCCCGCTCCCTCAAATCCCGCGCCATGACGCCGGAGGCCAGCATCAGGCTGAGCGCGCTGGCGGCGAAGAACCACAGGCCCGGCTGGCTTGCGGCGGTGGAGAGCGCCTCGTTCGACCAGATCACGATGGCGAGCGCGACGACCACCACGTCGGTGAAGGACCATTTGCCCAGCAGCTCTATCCAGCGCATGGCCACGGGGCTGACGCGCGATGGCGGCAGGCGGTGGATGGTGATGAGCATGGAGACCTTCAACAGCGGCGTGCCGAGCGAGAAGGTCGTGATCAGGAGCGCGAGCGCGGGCTCGCGCGCGCCGATCAGCGCCGCAATCGTGTCGAGGATGGAATAGCTGACCTTGAAGACGAGAAGGCTCTGCGCCTCGAACAGGGGCAGCATGATGCCCGGCGGAAACAGGATAATACCCAGAACAAGCAGGGCGCGCGCCATCGCCCCGCCCGTGCCGTGAGGGTTGTCCTTGATTTCAGGTGTCTCCCGCGCGTCCATGGTTAACAGCGTCAAGGCGTATTGTGGCGAAACGGGGGCGGTTTTTCTTGGTGCTCCGGGGCATCCGGGCTTCCCGGGCCCGAAACTGAAATCCCGGAGGCCCGAAGGGCTATCCGGGACCTCTTGCAGGAGAGGCAAATCAAGGGGCCAAACCTCCTCCGTGCCAGCTTAGCAAGCGGATCAGCGGTGGTGAGTCCAGCTTTAATCCGGCCCCGGATCGCTCCGCGTCCGGGGTTTCACCTGACGGGAAGTTTTCCCGTTTCTACAAATCCCGACCAGCGCAGCAGAGCTGGGATCGGGTCAGGATAACGCGGAGGCAGGCCCCGGATACGCGCGGTGCGCGTTCCGGGGTTTCAGGCGATCAATACCCCGACAGTTTCGCCACCTGGCCAGCGCCCCAGGCATCATCGCCGAGAAACTCGCCAGCGGCCTGCGCGCGTTTGTAGAACAGGCCGATATCGTACTCGTCCGTCATGCCGACACCGCCGAACATCTGAATGCCTTCTGATGTGGCAAAGCGGGAAACGGCGGTCGCTTTCGCCTTGGCCGCTGCGGCCCAGATGGGAGCCTGTGAAGGCGTCTCGTCCAGTGTACGCAGGGCCTTCAAAACGATGGAGCGAGCTAGCTCGATCTCCGAGAGCAGGTGCGCGGCGCGGTGCTGCAACCCTTGAAAGCTGGCGATCGGCACGCCGAATTGCTCGCGTTCCTTGATGTAATCAATGGTCACATCGAAGGCCTGCTCGGCTACGCCGAGGCTTTCGGCAGCCACGCAGGCACGGCCGACATCGAGAATGTGTTTGAGCGCGCCGGTCGTGTCTTCGGCTCCGTCCAGCAGGGCGTCACCGTCCAGCTGGACATTGTCGAACTTGAAGTCTGCCGGCAAATGGCTGTCGACGGTGCGGCGGGCGGTGCGGCTGACGCCTTTCTGGTTGCAATCGACCAATACGAGGCAGGGTGCGCCGTCATCATTGCGGGCGACGACGATAACCGCGTCAGCGGCAGCGCCGTTGGCGACAAACCGCTTTGTGCCGTTCAGCACCAGACCATTGCCCTGCTTCTTGGCCGTGGTTTCGATATGATCAGGGTTGTGCCGGGCGCGTTCGTCCACCGCAAAACCGATCACGGTCTTGCCTTCGACAATTTTCGGCAGCCAGGCCGCTTTCTGCGCGTCGCTGCCTGCCACGCGCAAGGTGGTAGCGGCCAGCACGGCGGTAGAGAGGAAAGGCGAGGGGGTCAGCGTGCGGCCCATCTCCTGCAGGATGAGGCCAGCAGCGGAGACGCCCAGATCGACGCCGCCATGGTCTTCTTCCACCAGCACGCCGGTCCAGCCCATTTCGGCCATCGCGGCCCACAGATCGCGTGAGAAGCCGTCCGCATTGTTTTCGTCCCGCAGCTTGCGGAATGCGGTGATGGGCGCGGTTTCGGACAGGAAGCTGCGCGCGCTGTCACGCAGCATCTGTTCTTCGTCGTTCAGTACAAAGCTCATGTGTTCAATGCCTTATTGGAAATCAGGTGCCGGGAAGCTCAAGCACGCGCTTGGCGACGATATTGAGCTGGATCTCGCTGGTGCCGCCTTCGATGGAATTAGCGCGGCTTCGCAGCCAGGAGCGGGCGGCCTCGCCGTCCTCTTCCTTTTCGCCTTCCCAGAGCAGGCCGTCCGAGCCCAGGGCAGACATGTTCAGCTCGTGGCGGCGCTTGTTCAGCTCGGTGCCGACATACTTCAGGATGGAGGCCTTCGCGCCAACGCCTTCGCCCTTATCGGCTTCGTCCTTGACCCGGCGCATCGTAGCTTCAAACGCCAGTGCATCGATAGTCAGGCGGGCTACATCGCCGCGCAGGATCGGGTCGGCAATCTGGCCCTTCTCGTCGACCTCCCCGGCCAGATGCGCCGCGCCGACCGGGTTCAGACCGCCGGAGACCGCGTCGGAGACGATGCCGGCCCGTTCATGGCTCAAGAGGTATTTGGCAATCTCCCAGCCCTGACCGGGCTTGCCGACGACATTGGATGTCTTCGCGCGTGCATCATCGAAGAAGGTCTCGCAGAACGGCGATTTGCCGGAGATCAGCTTGATCGGTTTCGTGGAGACGCCGGGCGTGTCCATGTCGATCAGGATGAAGGAGATGCCCAGATGCTTGGGGGCGTCGGCTTCGGTGCGCACCAGCGCGAAAATCCAGTCCGACTTGTCGGCGTAGGAGGTCCACACTTTCTGGCCGTTGACGATATACTCGTCGCCGTCCAGCACGCCCTTGGTGCGAAGGCTGGCAAGGTCAGAACCGGCGCCCGGCTCTGAATAGCCCTGACACCAGCGGATTTCGCCGCGCGCAATTCTTGGCAGATGTTCGCGTTTCTGCTCTTCAGTACCGTATTTGAGAAGGGCCGGGCCAAGCATCCAGATGCCAAAGGAATCCAGCGGTGAACGCGCTTTCATCGCCTTCATCTCTTCCTTGAGGATGAAGGTCTCTTCCTTGGAGAGACCAGCCCCGCCATATTCCTTCGGCCAGGCGGGTACGGTCCAGCCGCGCTCGGCCATGCGCTCCAGCCAGATGCGCTGATCGTCGCTGGCAAAGGTCCAGTTGCGTCCGCCCCAGCAGATATCGGCTTCGCCTTTGGCGGGCACGCGCATGCCCGGCGGGCAGTTGGCTTCCAGCCAGTCGCGGGTCTCTTTGCGGAATGTTTCAAGGGACATGAGTGGTCTCCTCCCGTTTACGTTTACGTCAAGGTTAGGCTGAGGCATCGCCATACGCTAGCCCCGAATTTCGTCTGTCAGCTCCGACGGTGCGCGGCGAATGCGCGCGCATTGCTTGCGGCGCGCTCACAAAACGATATCTAGCTGCCCATCGTCACCCGCCCAGAGGCACGCCATGTCCGCCCATACCGCCTTGCCACGCCCCTTCACGCAGGACGGCACCAGCCGCGCCATGTTCTGGTGGCTGGTGGTGATCGGCGTGCTGGTGATCGCGATGATCGTGGTCGGCGGCGCGACCCGGCTGACCGGCTCGGGACTGTCGATCACCGAATGGCGGCCGGTTACCGGCGCGATCCCGCCGATGACCGATGCCGGCTGGCAGGAGGAGCTGGAGAAATACCGCCAGATCCCGCAATACCAGATCCAGAACCGCGGGATGAGCATGGAGGAATTCCAGTTCATCTACTGGTGGGAGTGGGGCCATCGCCAGCTGGGCCGTTTCCTCGGCTTTGCCTTCGCCCTGCCGTTCTTCTTCTTCCTGCTGACCGGCCGCATGCCAAAGCGGCTGCAGGCGCGCCTCTGGGTGCTGTTTGCCCTGGGCGGGCTGCAAGGGGCGATTGGCTGGTGGATGGTGGCGTCCGGCCTGACGGATCGCGTCTCGGTCAGCCAGTACCGGCTGGCAACTCACCTCATCATGGCATTCACCATTCTGGGGCTGACTTTGTGGACGGCGCTGGAGCTCCGCTATGGGAAAACCGAAATCTCCAAGCGTGGCGTACTGTTCACGCTGGCGGGCGTGTTCTGGGGCGCGGTTCTGTTCCAGATCGCGCTCGGCGCGCTGGTAGCCGGTACCGGGGCCGGGCGTATCTTCACCACCTGGCCGGGATTTGAAGGCCAGATATTCCCGCTAGGTTATCTCTCTGATCTGCCGGTCTGGCGGGCCGTGTTTGAAAGTCTGCCCGCGGTCCAGTTTCAGCACCGCTGGGTTGGGTACGCACTCGCTGTGCTGGGCGCAGTGCTGGCTTTCCGGCTCTGGCGCAGCGGACAGGGCGACCTGCAACGGGCTGGGACTGTCCTGCCCGTTCTGATCGCCGGGCAGGTGGGGCTGGGTATATGGACACTGGTATCCGCGTCGCCGCTAAACCTGTCGCTGGCCCACCAGGGCGGCGCGATTGCGCTATTCCTGATGGCTGGCTTTACCGCGTGGCTCACGGCAAGGACGGAATTTACTCCGGCGCGGTAACCGCCCGGCCCAGTACATCGCGCGTGACCAGCTTGATGCGGTTGTCTCCGCCATCATGGATTGCGGCCAGACCCGTCGAGAAGCCCATGCCGCTGAACGGCAATTCGGTAACCGTGATGGCGCCGGGCTGTGCCAGACCTGCAATGGACATTTCCGCGCGCACCTCGATGGCTGAAAGCTCTTCCAGCGTCCGCCCGTCAAACACGCCGATAATGCCTTCGTCGGCGAACGGGACCAGTACCACGGGCCGGCCATAAAGCTCGGTGAAAGCGAAATCGCGGATCGCTATGCCTTCGGCGTCGGCCAGCACACCGCCATTATCGTCTACGCGGGCAAGGCCGCCAGTAGAGCTGCCAACCACAATATCGCCATCGACACCTGCGCAGCGCTCACCGGTGAAGGGCAGGGCGATTTCAAGCGTACGGGTCAGCGTCAAACGTTCACCGCCCGTATCCATCATCCGCCAGACTGTCGCCCGGCGATTGGCGTGCAGCAGCGCCAGTTCGACGAAGCCGGTGCCCTGACGGTAGAGGCACGCGCCCTCCACCGGGTCACTGATTGCAGAGACGTCCAGAGGCAATGGCTCGATAGCCTCAACGCCGGGCAGGACGATAAAGCCGCGCAACATCCGGTCAGAATCGCTGCCGAACAGGAGCGCCAGCCGCGTGCCGCGCATGTCGAACGCCGGGACCGCCACAAGGCTGGTCAGGGACGGTCCCGCGGTCTGGAACACCCGCTCGCCAAAATCATTGAACGCGTCAAAGCCGCCGCCGCGTATCGCCGCAATGATCAGGCCATCATCGCGCGCCGTTCCATTTGGCAGCAGAGCAAGATGATCCACCGCGCCCGCATCCTGCGTCATGCCTGTAGCAGGCACTGCACGGACCTCAGTGCGCGTTTCGGCCGGTTCATTGCTGTCCTGAGTAGGCGCGGGCTGTTCACAGGCCGTCAGGGCAGCGCTGAGGCAAAGTCCGGCCAGCAGGGCACCAACGGAGCGCGAACGGTCAGATAAACTGTCATTGGGTCGGAGGAAAAGCATGGGCCTGATGTCTCGCTGTATTCGTTGTCATTGTGTGGGGCAGCAACAGGGCTGCCATGGCGTTCAAGCGTTGTTGTCGCACTTCTTGGGCCCGCGCGCACCGGTGGATTCCACCCGGCATGGTTCTCCCTGAGCCCGGAAGCATTTATACGGTAATTAAATACCGTATCACTAGAGCGCTGAATTACAGTGTTTTTCGCAGACGGTGTTGACACTAATTGCAGGTGGGCGTAACAGCCCGCATCCCATAAGAAGCCGGGCGGTTCCGGTTTCGTAATCCAGTTTCAAGGCCGACGCGATGAAGACCTTCTCCGCCAAGCCCGCAGATGTTGAACACAAATGGGTTGTGATCGATGCCGAGGGGGCCGTTGTTGGCCGTCTCGCGGCCTATATCGCGACCCGTCTGCGCGGCAAGCACCGTCCCGATTTCACCCCGCACACCGATTGCGGCGACTATGTCGTTGTGATCAACGCGGAGAAGGTGAAGTTCACCGGCAACAAGTTTGAAGACAAGCGCTACTACCGCCACACCGGCCATCCGGGCGGAATCAAGGAAACCAGTCCGCGCAAGCTGATCGAGGGCAAGTTTCCCGAGCGCGTGCTGGAAAATGCTGTGAAGCGCATGCTGCCGAAAGAAAGCCCGCTTGCGCGCACGCAGTTCTCCAAGCTGCGCGTCTATGCTGGCACCGAACACAAGCATGAGGCTCAACAGCCTGAAGTCATCGACTTCAAATCCCTCAACACCAAAAACGTGCGGAGCGCATAATGGCCGAACAAGCACGCTCTCTTGAAGACCTGAAATCGGCCCTGAAACAGGCTGATGCTCCGGTTGTCGCCGCCACCGAAGACACAGTTCTTGCCGAGCCGAAGATCGACGAGCATGGCCGCGCCTATGCCACCGGCAAGCGCAAGAACGCCATTGCCCGCGTCTGGATCAAGCCGGGCTCCGGCAAGATCGTCGTCAATGGCCGCGAGCAGGAAATCTATTTCGCCCGTCCGGTTCTGCGCATGATGCTGGCCCAGCCGTTCGAAACGGCCGAGCGCCTCGACCAGTATGATGTCTTCGCCACGGTTACGGGCGGCGGACTCTCCGGCCAGGCCGGCGCTGTGCGTCACGGTATCTCCAAGGCTCTGACCTATTACGAGCCGGCGCTGCGCGGCGTGCTGAAAGCCGGTGGTTTCCTCACGCGCGACAGCCGCGTCGTCGAGCGCAAGAAGTACGGCAAGAAGAAAGCCCGCCGCAGCTTCCAGTTCTCGAAGCGCTAGGGTTTATTTCCCGCGCCTGCGCGGACCTGTGCCGATCATGCGAAACGGGCGGTGCCACACGGTGCCGCCCGTTTTTGTTTGTGACCTAGGGTGCCAGTTGCTCCGCCAGAACGTCGAATACCAGCCGTATGCGCGGATTGGTCAATAGTTCCCGGTGTGTGACCAGCCATACCGGCACGCGGATGAGAAAAAGGTCTGGCAGGACCGGGACCAGCTCGCTGCCCGTTGTGGCAATGTCGGCCGGAATGATGCTCAACCCCAGCCCGGCGCGTACCATTTCCAGAACTGCATTGCCGTCCGCCGTCCAGTAGCCGATGGCGCCGGGCGGAAGCTCCAGACCGTAGCCGGTCAGATGGTGAGTGACCCGCTCCGGCTCGCTGAAGCCTATCCACGTCATTTTTCGCAAGTCGCCAAGGGTCCGGATCGGGCCTTGCCGGGAGAGATATGCCGGTGAGGCGTAAATGCCGGCCGGCACTTCACCCAGTAGCCGCGCAATCAGGTCCGGTTGAGTTGGGCGGACATGACGGACCGCGATGTCGGCATCGCGTGCCTTTAGGTCGGATATCGCGTCGCTGACGGTCAGGCCAACCCGGATCTGCGGGGCGATCTCACGGAGGCGGATGAGGGCTGCGGGTAAGTGATAGGCAGCCGTCAGGTCAGCGGCGGCGATGGTGACCGTACCGCTCAGGCTGGCTGACTGGCCCGCTGCGGACAGGGAAAGCCCGAGTGCGTTTTCGGCCATGCGGCGTACATGGACAGCGATCGCTTGCCCCGCTGCCGTGGGCCTCATCGAGCGCTGCGTACGTTCGAAAAGGGTGACGCCGATCTCGGCCTCGAAGGCACTGACCTGCCGGGAGAGCGTCGGCTGTGTTGAACCGAGCGCCCGGGCTGCCGCCGACAGCGAGCCGGTCTCAACCGTTACTAGGAACGCCCGCGCGTGATTCCAGTCGAACGTGATTGCCTGCCAATTCATGCAAATATGTATATATGCAATGCGATATTCAGCAATCGCTATCACATTGCCGGATGGCTAACCGATATGGGTGTCTAAATTGAAGAGGATAGGCCGCATGTCTGGCAAGTCGCGCTACTGGGATCGTATTGCCCGGAAATATTTCAACTCGCCTATTGAGGACGAAGCCGCCTACCAGCTCAAGCTGGCCAAGACGCGCGAGTACCTTTCGCCTCAAAGCCGTGTCATCGAGTTCGGGTGCGGCACCGGCATGACCGCCCTTTCCCATGCGCCACACGTTAGAGAAATTGTCGCGACTGACATTTCGGAAGAGATGCTGGAACTGGCGCGCGGGCGCGCAAGGGACTCCGGTTATGATGGTGAAAACCTGCGCTTCGAACTGGCCGACATCGATACGTATGACGGCGATGCCGGAAGTTTCGACGCAGTCCTTTGCCTCAGCGTGCTCCACCTGGTCGCTGACCGGGCCCACGCCCTCGCCAATGTGCGCCGTGTGCTCAAGCCGGGCGGCTATCTGATTTCCAGTACGGCATGTCTGGGGGACCGTCTTGCCTGGTTTGCCCTGATCGCGCCGCTTGGCCGTTGGCTTGGCTTCCTTCCGATAGTGCGTGTGTTTCGGGAGACGCGCTTGCTCAAAGAACTGGAGCAGGCGGGATTCGACAATGTGTACAGGTGGCGCCCGGCAAACGCGCACGCCGTATTTGTGATTTCCGTGCGGCGGGCATAGTCACTTCGCGGTGGGGGTGTCCGCACTGGTCTGGCGCACATCGCGGCTCCCCACACCAGAACGGGCATGCTATGCAGCCTCGCCGTAGCGGAGATTTCATGTCCGCGATCTGATCGAGAGTTGCCGCGCTGATGACTGTTTTCGCTGACCGCCCCCGCCTGACCATTCTCATTCCCGCTCTCAACGAGGCGGAAAGCATAGAGGGCGTGGTACGCGAAGCGCGCGATGTTCTCGCCGCCGCCATCGAGGGTGTCGAGTTCATCGTCATCGATGATGGCAGCACTGACGGCACGGCGCAGGCGCTTGCCGGTCTGATCGCCGAAGACAGCCGCATCAGCGTGATCAGCCATCCTGTCCGTTCGGGCAAAAGCGCGGCCCTGCGCACCGGCATGATCGCCGCGCGCTCGCTATGGGTGGCGACGATGGATGGCGATGGTCAGGATGATCCGCGCTCCATTCTCGATATGGTGGCCGCGATTGATCTCGATACGGTGGGCGAATGCGCACTGGTTGCCGGCTGGCGGTCGAACCGGACCGATGGCAATAGCCGGAAGTTCGCGTCGCGCTTTGCCAATTATCTGCGCAGCAGCCTGTTGAACGATTCCTGCCCGGACACGGCCTGCGGGCTGAAACTGGTTGCGCGCGATCTCTTCCTCGCCATGCCGTTTTTCGACGCCGTTCACCGGTATATTCCGGCTTTTACCGGCCATCTTGGCTTCAAGTATGTCAATGTGCAGGTAGTGAACCGCGCGCGTGCGGCCGGACAATCGAAATACACCAATATCGGCCGGGCGGCGGCTGGCCTGTTTGATCTGATGGGCGTGGTCTGGCTGATGCGCCGCACGCATGTGCCTGCGCCGGAGCTGCTTCTGGGCCGTGGCGGCAACGGCAAATCCTGACATGACCAGCTGGCTCGACACGCTCCAGACGCCAGGTGCGCGCGGCGGGCTGAACCGATATGCCTATCTTCTTCTGGTTCTGGCAGCGCTCGCCGCGATGCTGCCCGGCTTCTTCTCCATCCCGGCGATGGACCGTGACGAGTCGCGCTATATGCAGGCCAGCCGCCAGATGATGGAAAGCGGCGATTTCATCGATATCCGTTTTCAGGATGCCGCCCGCCATAAACAGCCCGTGGGCACCTACTGGGCGCAGGTTCTGACCACGACACCCTTTGGCGGAGCCGACGCGCCCGCCTGGGCGCACCGCCTGCCCAGCCTGTTTGGCATTCTGGCGGCAATCATCATGACAGGCTGGCTCGGCAGCCGCCTGTTTTCGCCCGGCGTGGGCCTTGCGGCGGGCATCATTCTGGCGGTCTGCCTGACCCTGCAGGTTGAGGCGCGTACCGCGAAGACCGATGCGCTGCTGCTCGGTTTTGGCATGCTGGCGCAGATTTCCCTCGCCATGCTTGCCTTGAAGGTGACGGAGAGGCGCCCCGCCTTTATCGGCTGGCCATTGGCGCTCTGGGCCGCCACGGCAGTTTGTATTCTCATCAAGGGTCCGATCTTCACCATGGTGACGGGCCTGACGCTGGCCGGGTTCATCGCGCTGACGCGCGATTTTGACCTGCTCAGGCGTATCCGCCCCGGTCTCGGCCTTCTGGTTGTCATTGCCATTGCCGCGCCGTGGCTTATCGCGATCACGGTCGTGACAGACGGGGCTTTCCTCGCTGAAGCGGTCGGCTGGTCGATGCTGCGCAAGGTGTCAGAGGCCGCGGAAAACCATACCGGCCCGCTGGGATTCCACCTGATGCTGTCGCCGGTCACGCTCTGGCCGGGCGCGGTCTTGCTGGCGCTGGCGGTGCTGGCGGCGTGGAAGAACCGTTCTGACCGGACGGTCCTTTTCCTGGTGGCGTGGATTGTGCCGACCTGGATCGTATTTGAACTGATCAGCACCAAATTGCCGCACTATGTGGTGCCGACCTTTCCGGCCATCGCGCTCCTGATGGGGCTGGCGCTGAAAGATGTGCCGGGGCTTTTGAGCGGACTGAAACAGCGCGTGTTTCACTGGATCGTGGCGGCTGCCGCCATTGCGGTGTCCGGGGTGCTGATCGCCTTGCCGATAGCCGCGCATATCGAGTTCAATGGCGAGATCGGGTTGGATGCGTGGATCGCGGCGGTTGCCGGTGTCGTCGCGCTGGTGACGGTCGCGGTGCTGGCCTATGCGCCTTCGATCCGCACGCTGGGCGTGGCGGGTGTAGGCGCGATTGCCGTCTATGGCGCGATGTTCGGCGTTGTGATCCCCCATATCGACGCGATGTGGCCGTCAGAGCGGGTAGGGCGAATCGTCGACCGGCTCGAGGGGTGCGAGACGCTCTCCATCACCACGTTGGGCTATCGCGAGCCGTCCAACGCCTTCTATCTGGGAACGAACACGCTGCTGGCCGACAATGCCGATGCTGCGGCCGATGTGCTGGCGGGCGATCCGGCCTGCGGGCTTGCCATTGTTGACGGGGCCGAACGCGAGGGCTTTGACGCCGCGCTCACCGCGCGCGGGATATCTGTCCGCCCGCTCGCCAGCATGTCGGGCTATAATCTCGTAAAAGGAGATTTGCTCGACCTTACCCTGCTGGTGACCGAGGGGTCGCAGGTGAGGTTGGGGGAGTAGGGGTTAGTTCTGCTCAAGCCTCTACCGGGTTCCCGGACTTGATCCGGGAACCAGAAAGACTGGGCACCGGCTTTCGCCGGCGAAACGCAACTTGGCAAAAGCCCCTAGCTGCGCACCTTCACATATTCGCCCGGTGCCGGGCAGATCGGCTTGAGCTTGCCGCCGCCGGGCTTCCTCGCGTCCACCTGGGTGTCGTTCATCGAGAGCAGCCAGGCTTTCCAGTGCGGCCACCAGGAGCCGGGATTTTCCTTGGCCCCTTTCAGCCAGTCTTCGCGGGCATCCGGCAGGGCCTCATTGATCCAGTGCTGGTATTTGTTGGCATCCGGATGATTGACCACGCCCGCGATATGGCCTGACCCGGCCATCATGTATTGCGTCTTGCCGCCAAACCGGCGCGCGGAGCGGTAAACCGAATCCGCCGGGGCGATATGGTCTTCCTTGCTGGCCTGCATGAAGACGGGGATTTTCACCTTTTTCAGGTCGAGCGTGTGGCCGCCAAGCTCCAGCTTGCCCTTCGCCAGCGCGTTCTGCTTGTAGAATTTTTGCAGATAATAGAGGTGGAGCGTCTTGGGCATGCGCGTCTGGTCGGCATTCCAGTAAAGCAGGTCGAAGGCCTGCGGCGTCTTGCCCAGCAGATAATTGTTGATGACAAAGGACCAGACCAGATCATTGGCGCGCAGCATGTTGAACGTGTCGGCCATGGTGCGCCCGTCCAGTACGCCGCCTTGCGTATCCATCAGCCGGCTGATTTCCTTGAACCATTCCTCATCGATGAAGACCAGCAGCTCGCCCGCCAGTTCAAAATCGAGCTGTGCGGCAAAGAAGGTGGCCGAGGCGATCCGGTCGTCCTTTTCCGCCGCCATCAATGCCAGCGCGCTACCGAGCATCGTGCCGCCAATGCAATAGCCGATGGCGTCGACCTGCCGTTCGCCAGTGGCTTGCTCCACGCAATCCAGCGCCTCGAACAGGCCCTGGCGGATATAGTCCTCGAAGGTCGCATCCTTCATCGACTGATCCGGGTTGACCCATGAGATCAGGAAGACGGTGAAGCCCTGCTGCGTCAGCCAGCGGATCAGCGATCCCTGCGGGCGCATGTCCATGATGTAGAATTTGTTGATCCAGGGCGGGGCGATCAGGATCGGGCGCTGGCGCACGGTGTCGGTCGCGGGCGCATACTGGATCAGCTCCATGACCGTGTTGCGGTAGATGACATCACCCGGCGTGGCGGCCAGATCCTTGCCGACCTCGAAGCCTTCCATGTCGGTCTGGGTGAGGGCGAGGCGGCCATTGCCGCGTTCGAGATCGTTGACGAGATTCATCAGCCCGCGCGACAAATTCTCGCCCTTCGTCTCGAACGTGGCCTTGAGCACGTCCGGGTTGGTCAGTGCGAAATTGGTCGGCGACATCGCGTCGATCATCTGGCGGGTGACGAAATTCACCTTGCGCCGCGTCTCGTCATCAATGCCCTTGGCGTTGTTCACCAGATTGAGCAGAAAGCGCTGGTTGAGCAGATAGGACTGGCGCATCGCGTCGAACATCGGGTGTTCGGTCCATTCCGCCGACCGCCAGCGCTTGTCGCCCTTTTCCGGCTCGATAGCGGGCGTGGCCTCTTCGCCCATCATCTTCTTTGTGGCGCCTGCCCAGAGATCCAAATAGCCGCGATAGAGGTCAGACTGGGCCTGCAGCAGCAATTCGGGATCGCCGAGCACGTTTTCCCAAGTCTTGGCCAGTTCCGGCGAGGCGTGCAGCGGATCGGCCTGCGGCGCAAGGCTCGGATCGCCTTCCAGCGAGCGGCGCATCATGTCGGCCATCAGCTTCTGGCTTTTGAGCGCAGACTGCATGACGTTACGCGAGATGGTTTCCAGCGATTCGAGATCGGCTGCGGGAAGGGACGGGAATGCCGGGTCGTTGCCCGGTGAGGCATCGGGCTTTTTGGGTGTATCCGCAGGCTGCTTTTCAGCGGTCTTCCTGGGGGCCGAAGAAGCGGACTTGGCTGGTCTGGTAGGTTTGGAGGTGGATTTTTTCCCGGCCATGGCAGGCAGCACTCCCGGTAAGGCGTGACACTGATCGGGCGAAGCGTATAGAAAGCCTGTCATCCGTCCACTCCCTAACGGAGGGTATTGCCGTGCGCTTCATTCCCGCCCTGCTGCCAGTTCTCGTTCTAGCGGGCGGGATTCCGGCAGGCTGCGCCCTGGTAACCGTCCCCGAAGCGGAGCCCAGCTGGACGGACGAACGCATGGCCGCTGCACCTGACCGCGAACCGCCGGTATTTGTCCCGGAAATCGCGCGCCCCGAATACGAAAGCTGGCGCATGGCGACCGCCGCGAGCGATCTTGCGGATACGCGTGATGTTGTGATCTCGCGGGCGCAATTACTTGAGCTGCCGCCCATCGATCCTCTCACTTACGGCCAGCAGGCGCGCGAGCAGGCGACACCGCCCCCGGCGCCTGTGCGCGATAATTGACCCGTCTGCCTCTCCGCTCCAATTCTTCAACAAGGAATTCTCGCCCAATGACCTCGACTTCCCTTGCCAACCTCGCTCTGGGCGCGGTTGAAGCCGCCGAGCTTGCCGCGATTGCAGCAGCCCGCCTTGCCGGGCGCGGTGACAAGATTGCTGCCGATCAGGCCGCCGTGGATGCCATGCGCAAGGCCTTCAACACCATGGCGATGCGTGGCCGGATCGTTATCGGTGAGGGCGAGCGCGACGAAGCGCCAATGCTCTATATCGGCGAAGAGGTTGGAACGGGCGAGGGGCCGGAGATCGACATCGCGCTGGATCCGCTGGAGGGCACGGATCTGGCAGCCGGTGGCAAGCCGGAGGCGCTGACTCTCCTGGCCATCGCGCCGCGCGGCGGGCTGTTGCATGCACCCGATACGTATATGGACAAGATTGCAGTAGGCCCCGGCCTGCCCGATGGCGTGATCAATCTCGACAGGCCCGTGGGCGAGAATGTTGCCGCTGTTGCAAAAGCGAAAGGCGTGCCCGTTTCCGATGTCACGGTGTGTGTGCTGCAGCGTGAGCGCCACCAGAAGATCATTGACGGCATCCGCGCTGCCGGTGCGCGCGTCGTGCTGATCCCTGACGGTGACGTGGCCGCCGTCATTGCGGCTGCCGATCCCAAGACCACAATCGACATGTATGTCGGGCAGGGCGGCGCGCCGGAAGGCGTGCTGTCTGCGGCGGCGCTGCGCTGCCTAGGCGGCCAGATCGAATGCCGCCTTTTCTTTCGCAATGACGATGAACGCGCGCGCGCCGCGAAAACCGGAATCAAGGATCTCGACCGGAAGTATTCCGGCGCGGAACTCGCCTCGGCAGACTGCCTGTTCGTGGCCAGCGGCGTAACCGGCGGGCAGTTGCTGGACGCCGTGACATACGGGCCGGGCACCGTGACAACGCAGACCCTGCTGCTGTCGTCCGCTCCGCGTTCGCGCCGGATCATCGCCACCCAGCGCTTTGTCGAGGGCGGCTGACCGGGGCATGGCGATCCGCGAACCGCTTTTTGGCGTAACGGCCTCGGTGACGGGGCGGGCATGGGCGCTCAGCGAAGCCACCGATGACCAGATCGCGGCGATTGCTCGTACGACAGGCTGCAATGATGCGCTGGCCCGCCTGATGGCATCACGTGGGATCGGCGCTGACGAGGCAGCGGCCTTTCTGGCGCCGCGCCTGCGCGACAGCTTTCCTGACCCCTCCACCTTCCGGGGGATGGATGACGCCGCACGCGCGATATGGGACGCCGTGGAGCAAGGAACGCGCATCGCGGTCTTTGCCGATTATGATGTTGACGGGGCAAGCTCTGGCGCGCAGCTCGTACGCTGGTTGCGGGCCGTAGGGCAGGAGCCGCTGACCTATGTGCCTGACCGGATCGAAGAAGGCTATGGACCGTCTGCGGAGGCTTTTGCCAGCCTGCAGTCACAAGGCGCTGGCCTGGTCGTGACGGTCGATTGCGGCGCGGCGGCCCATGCGGCGCTGGAAAGCGCGGCATCCATCGGCCTGCCCGTAGTGGTGATCGATCACCATCTGATGGACGGCGCGCCGCCCCCCGCGCTGGCGCTCGTCAATCCCAACCAGCCGGGCGATTTATCGGGCTGCGGCCATATGGCAGCAGCAGGCGTCACGCTGGTCCTGCTGGCGGCACTGAACCGCGAGGGCCGGGCGAGGAGCGCTTTCAAGGGCCCAGAGCCGGACCTTGTCGCCATGACCGATCTGGCAGCTCTGGGGACGATTTGCGATGTCGTGGCACTGACCGGGCCCAACCGCGCGATCGTTACGCAAGGCCTGAAAGTCATGACGGACTGGCAGAATCCGGGCCTTGCCGCGCTGGCCGAAGTTTCGGGCCTGTCCGGACCAGCCAGCACCTATCATGCCGGTTTCCTATTGGGACCGCGCATCAATGCCGGTGGCCGGGTGGGTTTTGCGGGATTGGGGCTGGAGCTGCTTTCCAGCGATGATCCCGCCCGCGTGCGCGCCATCGCGGCAGAGCTTGATCAGCTGAACGCCGAACGCAAGGCGATTGAAAGTGAAGTCCTGTCAGCGGCGGTCGCGCAGGTGGAAAGTGGCGTTGCGAACCCGCAAGCGCCGGTCATCGTTCTGGCTGGCGAGGGCTGGCATCCGGGCGTGATCGGGATTGCCGCCGGACGCATCAAGGACCAGTTCAACCGGCCCACCATCGTTATCGGTGTGCAGGACGGTATCGGCAAAGGGTCAGGGCGTTCCTGCCCCGGCGTACATCTGGGCAATGCCATCCTTGCGGCCCGTGAAGCCGGGTTGCTGGAAAAAGGCGGCGGACACGCCATGGCTGCTGGCCTGACAGTAGCCGCTGAAAAGATCGACGCGCTGCGTGCCTTCCTGATCGACCGTCTGGCCCCTGAATGGGCGGCGGCACACGAAGCGCGCACCTTGCGGCTGGATGCGATTGTGCACCCTTCGGCGGTCAATTTCGAGTTTGGAGAAGCGCTCAAACAGGCAGCTCCGTTTGGCATGGGTAATCCCGAACCGCGCTTCGCGCTGTCAGACCTGCGCATCCGCTTCGTGAAGGAGGTGGGTGTTGGACATTTGCGCTTCACGCTCGAGGCCGACACAGGAGCGCAGGTTTCCGGGATAGCCTTCCGGGCGTTGGGCAAGCCTCTTGGCGACGCTCTGACATCCGGGCCGCATGGCAAATGGCACGCGGCCGGGCGCATCAAATCGGAAGACAGCCGGTATGGCCGCAAGGCAGAGCTGCATCTTGAAGACCTCGCGCCGGCGGGTTGACCGGGCAAGGTGTGTGTCCCGCTGCACAATATGCTACCCACAGGGCTTGCGCGAGTAATTGGGCTTGGATATAGAACCGCTCTCGCGTTGATGCGGGCCCTTCGTCTATCGGTTAGGACGCCAGGTTTTCAACCTGGAAAGAGGGGTTCGATTCCCCTAGGGCCTGCCACCGCGGTATTTTCCAGTTATCATGAGTATAGACAGGCGCCACGGGCACAAGGCCGGTATGGGCATGTATTCGCGTTGGTTAGAGACCGGAGCGGCTAGGCGACTAGCGAAGACACCATCCATGCGATGGTTGCCCAAGCAACGCCATTGCTGATGACAATGAACGCGAGCGTGCGGCGCGTTGACCAGCGATCAGATGGTCCCGCCATTTCGCTGTCGTGCTGAAAACTGAACCCCGTCAGTTGTTCGCCGAGCTGGTGCTGCAGGTCCAGTGCCGGCGACGGCACCGCCTGGGCTGACGAAATATCCAGCGATTGCGGTTTTGGATTGCCGGCTCGGCGCGCCCCGGCGCTGGGCGGGCTTGGGGTGCATGTGTCCAAAGCGGGAGGTATGTGCCCAGATTTGGCGACCATCGCTTAGTCTCCGGAACGCTCGAGTTCCTTAAAAGAATGCGATTCAATCATTTAACGAAGTCATAATCGACGATCATGCCTTGCGGGGGGCATTTTTGAGTAATTGCGAGTGGCAGCAGCAGGCGCGCCTATCTCTCCGGGCTGGATACATTGCGTTGTGACAAATATGCCGCGGCCATGCCGCAAATGAGGACTTACAGGGCGCAGAGCAGCAAAAATACGGTGTCCGGGTGGTTTCGGCTGGCCAGATTTGGTGTTGTTTGATAATTATAAACCAAATGTAAATTGCTGGGGAGTTTCGCTATGAAATAAACAAACATTCTGTCCCGCGCCGCTCTGGGCGCCGTCATGTTGAGTGTGGCACCCGTCGCAATCGTTGGCCTTTCGGCCCATGCGGTAGCGGCTGTCCAGGAAGCACCCACTGCTCAAGAAGTGGCAGATTCCATCGTCGCGGCCGTTGCGGCTCTGGGGCCGGACGCTACCGAAGCTGATGTCGAAGCGGCCGTCGTCGCGGCGATACTCGCCAGCGGCGCCGACAGCACGACCGCCAGTGCAGCCTTGGCCATTGCCGCTACAAGCCCGACCATGCAATCGCCTGCCGCGCAGGCTGCAACGCAAAGTGTTTCCGGTCAGCTCTCGAGCCAGGGTGTTGCCGGCGTTCCCGGTGGTCCTGCCGGCAGCTCGCCGACGCCTCCCCCTCCGCCTCCGCCCGGTGGCCGTGGCGGCTCTGACTACTAGAGACCGTTCCAGTCGATTGGACGAGGGGCGCTTCTTCCGGATAGTTGGAGCGCTCTTAACCGGCAAATTAATGCCGTCAAAGAGTAAGGTGGGGATAGGATGTTGGGCATTAAAGACAAGCTGCTTTCCGGCGTAGGAACGCTCGCTTTCACCGCCGCGGCAGGGAGCGGTGCAGCCGTTAGTGTATCCGGCGAAGCGTCCGCCCAGTGGCTGTGGGATCGCGACCGCAATGTCAGTGTGTCCCAGCGGCCGCGTCCGGAGTACGATGCTCTGGGGCTGCGTACCGGTGCCTTTATCTGGCAGCCTGAGCTCAATCTGGGAGTGGAATTCAACGACAATATCTACGCGACGGCGACCAATGAGGAATCGGACACGATTTTCGTAATCAATCCGTCGATTTCGGTGGATACGACCTGGTCGAACCACGCTTTGCGTGCCTTTGCCGACATTACGCGCAATGAATATTCCGATTTCGGGACTGAAAGCACGACGGATTATTCCTTCGGTGCTAGCGGGCGGTTGGACATTGCCCGAGGCAGCCTGATCAATGCGTCAGCGGCGCATAACCGTGGCACAGAGCCGCGCACGTCGGCCGGTGCCGCCGGGTTTGCTGCTGAACCGATCCGTTTTGACACTACCTCGTTCGCGATCGGTGGAGAGCATACGTTCAACCGCCTGCGCCTGCGCGGCGGATACGATTTCGTAAAGTCGGACTATGACAGCGCCCTGCTGATCGGTGGCGGCGTTGCCAGTCAGGATTTCCGGGACCAGGACACGCATCGCTTCACGCTACGCGGTGACCTTGCGATCAGCCCGGATACGGCCGTGTTCGCCCGGTATCGCTTCAATCAGCGTGATTTTGACCTCGCCCCGCCTGCTGTTGCCAATAATCGCGATTCAGAAGGCTACACCTTCGATATCGGTGTTGAATTTGACCTTGGCGGAATTGCCCGCGGCGAAATCGGCGCGGGTTATACCAAGCAAGAGTATGACAGCCCTGCCTTTGGAAGCATTGATGGCGTCAGTGTCGACGGTTTGCTGGAATGGTTTCCGACGCAGCTTACGACCCTGACCTTCACCGCGCGTCGTAGCATTGAGGATTCCGGTATCGCGGCATCGGCCGGTTTTATCGGCACGTCCCTGTCGGCGCAGGCCGATCACGAGCTGATGCGCAATGTGATTCTCTCGGCGAGGCTTGATTACGCCAATGATGACTATCAGGGCATTGACCGTGAGGACGAGCGCTGGGGAGCAAGCGTGCAGGCGACATATCTCGTAAACCGGAATGTGGGGCTCTCAGCGAGCTATAGCCGCTTGGAGCAATCGTCCTCCGGCACTGCAGGCCCGCGTGATTTCACGACCAATCGCTTCATGGTCGGGGTTGTCCTCCAGTACTAAGACGGCAGGCCGGCTCGTTCTGGCCCTGAAATTGCATTCCTCAAGCGGGCAGCCGATGCTGGCTTTGTCGCATGATATTGCGGGAATGCGCAGCGCCATGTCGTGACCAAAAGCCGGGGTGCTAATGGCGAGTAATACCAATCAGCATCATGGTCATTCTGATCAGGGCGGCGAAGGGGAGCTGATCGATCTTCGTCAGCTCTGGCGAATTTTCCGCCGCCGCCTTCCGGTTTTCCTGGCAGTTGCGCTTGCGGTGTTCGTGCTGACCGTGGTCATCACGATGCAAATGACACCGCAATACACTGCGACTGCCAGCGTCATTATCGACCAGCGCCGCTCGCAAGTGATTGATATTGAATCGGTGCTGACCGGCGTCGGATCTGATGCACAGGCACTCGATACAGAAGTTCAGCTCATCCAGAGCCGGTCTCTGGCTCAAGCTGTTGTGACTGAGCTCGATCTTGCTGCCGACCCAGAATTCAACAGCCGCTTGCGTGAACCCTCCGGGCTGGGCGCAGCCGTGCGGGCTGTGTCCGGGTTTCTGTCTGCGTTGCTGCCGTCCCAGGTGGCTGAATCACGGAGCGGCGATGATCAGCAGGAGCTGGAAGCGGTGACGTCAGCCGTGCTCGACAGTCTCAGTGCGCGCCGGTCCGGCATGACCTATATGCTCGCCATCTCGTTTACGTCCGAAAATGCGGCCAAGGCGGCGCGCATCGCCAATGCCTTCGCTGACCAGTATTTGCTGTCGCAGCTGGAAGCGAAGTTCGACGCCACAGAGCGCGCGAATACCTGGCTGAACGAGCGGCTGGACACTCTGCGCGAAGAGGTGCGCACCGATGAGCAGGCCGTAGAGATGTACCGGGCTGAAAACGGCCTTCTTGACACGGGTGGGAGCACACTTACCAAACAACAGATTTCGGACCTGAATGCGCAGCTGGCTATCCAGCGCGCCGAGCTATCGGCCGCTGAATCCTCTCTTCGCAATGTCCAGACGCAACTGGAGCGCGGCGCGTCCCTCGACACGATTGGCGAGGTGCTGCGCTCGGAGACAATCCGTGCCCTGCGATCCGAACAGACCGAAATCAGCCGCCGGCGTAGCGATCTGGCATCCCGTTATGGTCCAAGGCACCCGGAAATACTGGCCGTCGAGCGTGAAGCGGCTGACCTCGAAGAACAGGTAAACCGGGAAATTCAGCGTATTGTTGCCGGCCTTGAAACCGAGGTGAATGTCGCGCGCCAACGCGTAGGCTCGCTAGAACGCACGCTTTCGGGTTTTCGCGATGAGCTGGTCACCAATAATCGCGCTCTGGTAAGGCTGCGCGAGCTGGAGCGTGAGGCAGAGGCATCCCGCACCCTGTTTGAGTCTTTCCTGAACCGTTTTCGCCAAACCAGTGAGCAGGATGACCTTGCAACGGCTGATGCACGAATTGTTGCACGCGCGCCTGTGCCGGTATCTCCAAGCTCTCCGAACTGGATGCTCAACTTGGCGTTCGGTCTGATTCTGGCCGGGATGGCCGGCGCCGGGGTCATCATCCTGCTGGAAGTCTTTGATAACGGGGTAAGAACTGAAGCCGATGTCGAGCGTGAACTGGGAGTGGGGCACATAGCCTCCGTGCCGATGCTGGCGCGCGCGCGCTTCGGCCGCAAGAAAGGCGGCGGCGAGGGGCATCCCTATGACTATATCCGGGAGAATCCGTTGTCTGGCATCGCGGAGTCCTTCCGGGTGATCCGCTCAGCGATTTTACTTTCCAACCTGGACAAGGCTCACACCGTGGTTGCCATCACGTCAGCCCTGCCGGGTGAAGGAAAGACGACCACGACCTATTCGCTGGGCCGGATTTCGGCCATGTCTGGGTCGAAGACCATCATTCTCGATTGTGATTTGCGCCGCCGCCTGTTGACGCAAGCCGCTGCGCCGGATGCGAAAAAGGGATTCATGGAGGTGCTGGCGGGCGAATGCATGCTGGATGATGTTCTGGTTGACGATGCTGAACCGGGCCTGCACATCCTTCCCGCCGTGGAGTCGCAGTTTACACCACGTGACCTGTTCAGTTCGGGTGCATTCAAATCGCTGCTGGCGGTACTTCGCCAGCGGTATGATCTGGTGCTGATTGATACCGCGCCCGTGCTGGCCGTTACGGATACACGCGTTATCGCTTCACGTGCGGACGCAGTGGTTGTGAATGTGAAATGGAAGTCGACGCCGCGCGAGGCGGCTGCCAGCGCTATCGACATATTGCGCGATGTGAATGCCAATGTGCTGGGTGTGGCGCTATCCCAGGTCGATATGAACGCTCAGGCCCGATATGGCTATGAGGGCTCGTCCTATTACTACAAGAATTACCGGAGCTATTATTCGGGCTAGCGTGCCGGGTTGTATTGCTCCACCGGTCTGGTGCGTTTGGTGGGCTTGCCATGAGCGAACCGGCTTGACCGTGCATAACGTGCCGATTAAGTAACCCATCTCTCCGGGCCCAGCCCTGATGAAGAAGTGTCAAGCGGGTGTAGCTCAGTTGGTTAGAGTGCCGGCCTGTCACGCCGGAGGTCGCGGGTTCGAGCCCCGTCACTCGCGCCACTTCTTTTGAAACGGGAGACGCATGAAAAAGACCGTCCTTCGGGGCGGTCTTTTTGCATTATGCGCAGAGCTGGAGCTCTATTCGTAGCGAAGGGCTTTGATCGGGTTCAGCTGGCTGGCGCGATGGGCCGGGTAAAATCCGAACAGGATCCCTACACCTGCGGCGGCACCAATCGCCACAAGGGCGATGGCCGGTTCGATAGATACTGGAAATTGCCCCAGTGATTCGATGAAGAGCGCGCCAATTGCGCCGCCTGCCATGCCAATGAGACCCCCGGCGACACACAGAACGACCGCTTCGATCAGGAACTGGTTGCGAACGTCGGCCTGGCGCGCGCCAATGGCAAGGCGCAGCCCGATCTCGCGTGTACGCTCTGTGACGGATACCAGCATGATGTTCATGATGCCGATGCCGCCAACGACAAGTGAGATGACGGCGGTGGCGGCGAGCAACAGGCCGAGCTGGCTTTCTGTCTCGTTGCGTGCGCGCAGGAATTCAGCAAAATTCACGACGGAGAAATCATCTTCGCCGCCGATGCGGATATCGCGCCGCACGCGCAATAGATCGGTGATCTCCCCGGTTGCCGAGTCCATATTGCGGGCGCGGTCAATGCCGACCCAGATGGACTGGACCGGGTTTCGAACGCCTGCGGTGGGCACACTGCCCAAACGGTCGCGCATCGTCGTTGCCGGCACAAAGATGACATCATCCTGATCCTGGCCCCAGCTCGACTGGCCACGCTCGGCGAGAATGCCTGTGATTTCCAGCGGCACGCCATTGATGCGCATGGAGGCTCCGATGGCTCCGCCAGCGGGAAAGAGCTCGTTGGCGACCGTGCGGCCGATAACGGCAACGCGGGCTGCCCCGTCAAGTTCGGGGATGTTGAAAGCGCGTCCCTCGACGATTTCCCAGTCGCGCACGATGAAATAGTCAGGATGCGTTCCGGCGATTTCAGTCGCCCAGTTCACTCCGTCCACGACCGCGGTCAGGCCGCGTTGCTGGATGATGCCGGCTGCGGCGATGACGTAGGGAATGCTCTCGCGCAGGGCGTCGACGTCTTCGTCGCTCAGCGGTGTGGCCGACCCGGAGCCGCCGCGCACGCCGCCGCGAAACGACGAGCCGGGGCGGATCTGCAGCGAGTTGGCACCGAGCGCGCTGATCTGGGCATCGACGGCCGCTTTGGCACCTTGCGAAATGGAGATCATCACGATTACCGAGCCAACCCCGATGATGACACCCAGCATGGCCAGAAAGCTGCGCAGGGCGTTCACTCTCAGCGCGGTCAGCGCGACCGTCACGGCAGCAGCGAGGTTCATTGCGTATCCTCCACGATATTGCCGTCCCGGAACACGATGCGCCGCCGGGCGCGGGCGCCGACATCTGCCTCGTGCGTCACCAGGATAAGCGTAATGCCTGCGGCGTTGAGCTGGTCGAAAATGTCCATCACATCGTCGGACGTCTTTGAATCCAGCGCGCCAGTCGGCTCGTCAGCGAGCAGGATGCTGGGTTCATTGGCCAGAGCCCGGGCAATCGCCACGCGCTGCTGCTGTCCGCCAGAAAGCTGGGAGGGGTGGTGATCCATCCGGTCAGCAAGGCCGACCATGTCAAGGCATAGCTCGGCGCGTTTCCGCCGCTGCGCTGCGGGCATTCCCCGATACAGGAGCGGCAAGGCCACATTGTCCAGCGCGGTAGTGCGCGGCAGCAGATTGAACTGCTGGAAGACAAAGCCGACCATCTCATTGCGGAATTTGGCAAGCTCGTCGGGTGTTCGGTTAAGCAGCGACTGCCCGCCTATGGTCAGCTGGCCTCCAGTGGGTGCATCGAGCGCGCCGAGCATGTTCATGAAGGTCGACTTGCCCGAACCGGACGCGCCCATTACGGCGACGTATTCGCCCTGTGCAATATCACAATCCACACCGCGCAGGGCATGGACATCGCCTCCGCCGAGCTTGTAGACACGCGACAACTGCCGGGCGCGGATCAGAACCGGCGCGTCAGCCATCAGCGAACCTCACGCACGCGCACGACGACGTTCTCGCCTTCACTCAGGCTTTCGCCCATGACTTGAGTGTACTGGCCGTCAGACAGGCCCACACGAACGGCGCGCGATTCAATGCGCCCGTCGCTGCGCTGGATCCAGATGGTACCGCGCTGGATCTCTTCGCGGCGTTGACCGCTGCCGCCCCTGCGGCCCTCTGCCATCATGGCACTTAACCGGGCCATCTCGTCGGCCGTCAGAACATCACCCAGCGCGCGCTGGAGCGTAGCTTGAAAATTGCCACCCCCTGCGCCGGGAGGGCCGGAACGGCGCATTGACTCGAACGCCGATTGCAATGCCCGTTCGGCTTCTGCGCGCCGGTCAGCCGGCAGTTCCAGCGGGTCAAGGAGACGGGCCGTCATCGGGTTGCCGCCGCCACGCGAGCCTTGTGCACTGGTTGCTGAGCTTTCCGCCACCAGACTCTCGGCCGCGCCACGTGGCTGGAAGCGCAGGGCTGTAGCTGGAACAGTCAGCGCGCCTGTGACTTCGCCTGTGATGATGCTGGCATTGGCCGTCATCCCCGGCAGCAGGCGCTGACCGGGATTGTCGGCTTCAATAACCACCGTATAGGTGACCACCGTCTGTTCAGCCAGAGCCGCAAGTCTGACCTGCCGGACTTCGCCGCTGAATTCGCGTTCGCGATAGGCATCAACCTCGAAGGTTACAGGTTGTCCGACGGCAATCTGGCCAATATCGGACTCGTCGACGCGCGCCTCGATCTGGATGCGTGACAGGTCCTGCGCGATTATGAACAGTATCGGTGCATTCAGGCTTGCAGCGACCGTTTGCCCGACATCGACCTGACGGTCGATCACCACACCATCTATCGGAGAGCGTATCGTCGCGCGTTCCAGATCGACCTGCGCACTTTCAAGGGCTGCCTGACGCTGATCCAGCGTGGCCCGCGAGTTGCGCAGATTGGCCTGTGCGACCTGAACCGAGGCGATGCCGGAATCGCGGGCTGTCTCAGCGGCGTCAAATTGAACCTGGGAATACGTGCCGCGCTCGACCAGTTCACGCGCGCGCTCGAATGCGCGTTGGGTTTCCCGCGCCTCGGACTGCGCTCTCGTGAGGTTGGCTTGGCTGACCGACACTTGCGACTGGGCGACTTCGAGACTGGCCTGTGCCTCGCGTTCACGGGTCTCGAATGTCTGGGGATCAAGCCGCGCAATAATTTGACCGGCCGTCACCTCGTCATTGAAGTCGGCCATCAGTTCGAGGATCTGGCCCGAGAGCTGAGACCCGACCTCGACGGTGACAAGCGGCGCAATGGCGCCTGTTGAAGCGACCTGACGAGAGAGGTCACGGGCTTCAATGCGGGCCGTCTCAACCTCTAGCCCGCCCTCGGTTTGTGACCCGAATGACTGCCATGCCCAAAAGGCCACCACAGCTATCACGAGGATCGCTGCGGCGGGGATGAGGAATTTTTTCATGTGAACTTTGCTCGCAAATAATTCTTTGGTGGTTGGCTTTAGCCGGAACCCGCTCTTCTCGTCCAACGCGATGACAGTCTATTTTCCGTCGGTTAGATGAACCGGAGCTGAGAATTGTCCAGCTAGATGCGAATAGCTCGCAAAAACAGGTGCTTGTAGCGGCAAAATGCACTTCAATTCCTGCCTCAAACGGCTTGCGGGCAGGAGCGGTGCGCACTAGCTTCCGCCCCGAATTGACAGGAACACCAACTTCCTGTCAGGGACCTTTCTTCTCAAGGCATGCCCCCGCAATACGCCGGGCGCCTGCCTTCCGGGGCTGAACAGCTACGCCAGGGCGGACCATGGACGCGGTACTTCTGGAATACCTTCCTGTACTGATCTTTTTTGCCATAGCGCTGGCAATGGGTATCGGTTTCATCGTTGCGGCTGCCGTGCTGGCGCCATCCGACCCGGACCCGGAAAAAGTGTCGACCTATGAATGCGGGTTCAATGCGTTCGAGGACGCGCGCATGAAGTTTGATGTGCGCTTTTACCTCGTGGCTATCCTGTTCATCATTTTCGATCTGGAAGTGGCATTCCTGTTCCCGTGGATATTCCCGATCTTCGAGGGCAATGTCTTCGCTTTCTGGTCGATGATGGTGTTTCTCGGCGTTCTGACCGTCGGGTTCCTCTATGAATGGCGCAAGGGCGCCCTGGACTGGGAGTAGGCGATCATGGCGAACCCCACTGTTCCGGCTCTGTCTGCGGCGCGCGCCGGCGTGCCTGCCTATGACCCGAAAAAGCACGACCCGTTCTTTGATGGCCTTTCGGACCAGCTGGCCGACAAGGGCTTTCTGGTGGCGCGCGCCGATGACCTGATCACCTGGGCGCGCACCGGTTCACTGATGTGGATGACCTTCGGTCTCGCATGCTGCGCCGTCGAGATGATGCAGGCCGCCATGCCGCGTTATGACCTTGAGCGCTTTGGGGCTGCGCCGCGCGGATCACCGCGCCAGTCTGACGTGATGATCGTTGCAGGTACGCTTACCAACAAGATGGCTCCCGCGCTGCGCAAGGTCTATGACCAGATGCCGGAGCCGCGCTACGTCATCTCGATGGGCAGCTGCGCCAATGGCGGCGGCTATTATCATTATTCGTACTCTGTCGTGCGCGGCTGTGACCGGATCGTGCCGGTGGATATTTATGTGCCGGGCTGTCCTCCAACCGCCGAGGCGCTGGTCTACGGCATCCTTCAGCTACAAAAGAAAATCCGCCGCGAAGGCACGATCGAACGCTAGGCAATCCCTTTCAGCAAGAGAGCCACTCCCTTGAGCAAGCCCGATACCCTCACAGAACTCGCAGCGCATCTTGCTGATGCGCTCGATGAGGATGTGCGCGAGCACGCGATTGCCCATGGTGAGCTGACGCTGACCATTCACCGTGACCGTGTGAAGAAGGTTCTGCGGTTCCTGCGCGACGATCAGGCCTGCCGCTTCACCACGCTGATCGATGTCTGCGCCGTGGACTGGCCTTCACGCAGCGACCGTTTCGACGTCGTCTATCACCTGCTGTCCATGCACAATAATACCCGCATCCGGGTTTTGCTGACGGCGGCCGAGGGCGCCACGGTAGACAGCGTGGTTGAGCTTTTCCCGGCGGCCAACTGGTTCGAGCGCGAGGCGTTCGACATGTATGGCGTGGTGTTTGATGGCCACCCGGATCTGCGCCGCATCCTGACCGATTACGGGTTTGAGGGCTTCCCGCTGAGGAAGGATTTCCCGCTGACCGGCTTTGTCGAGGTCCGCTACGACGAGGCGCAAAAACGCGTGGTCTACGAGCCCGTCAATCTGGTCCAGGAATACCGCGACTTCGACTTCCTCTCGCCATGGGAAGGCGCAAAGCTCGTCATCCCTGGTGACGAGAAGGCGGAAGGGAAGGCTTAGAGATCATGGCTGAGCAGGACATCCGCAATTTCACGATCAATTTCGGCCCCGTTCACCCGGCTGCGCACGGCGTTCTGCGCATGGTACTGGAGCTGGATGGCGAAGTGGTCGAGCGCGTCGATCCGCATATCGGTCTGCTGCATCGCGGCACCGAGAAGCTACTTGAGCACAAGACCTATCTGCAAGGCATCGGCTATTTCGACCGGCTCGATTACGTCGCGCCGATGAATCAGGAGCATGCCTTCTGCCTGGCCATCGAGCGGCTCGCCGGCATTCCGGTGCCCAAGCGCGGCTCTTATGTGCGCGTGCTCTATTGCGAGATCGGCCGCATTCTCAATCACTTGCTGAACGTCACCACGCAGGCGATGGATGTAGGTGCGCTCACCCCGCCGCTCTGGGGCTTTGAAGAGCGCGAGAAGCTGATGATCTTCTATGAGCGTGCGTCCGGTGCGCGCCTGCACGCGCACTATTTCCGTCCGGGCGGCGTACATCAGGATTTGCCGCAGGAGCTGATCGACGACATCGTCACATGGTGTGAGGCATTCCCCAAAGCGCTCAACGATATCGACGCGCTGCTGACCGACAACCGCATCTTCAAACAGCGCAATGCCGATATTGGCGTGGTGTCGAAAGAAGATGCGCTGGCCTGGGGCTTTTCTGGCGTGATGGTGCGCGGTTCGGGCATGGCCTGGGATTTGCGCCGCGCGCAGCCCTACGAGGTCTATGACGAGCTCGATTTCAAGATCGCCGTTGGCAAGCATGGTGATTGCTATGACCGCTATCTCGTCCGCATGGAGGAGATGCGGGAGTCAGTGAAGATCATGGTGCAATGCTGTGAATGGCTGTCAAAGCCGGAAAATCAGGGCGAGGTCCTGCCCACCCATACCAAGTTCGCGCCGCCGCGCCGCGCCGAGATGAAGCGCTCGATGGAAGCGCTCATTCACCACTTCAAACTCTATACCGAAGGCGTTCACGTGCCTGAGGGGCATTGCTATGCCGCCGTGGAAGCGCCCAAGGGTGAGTTCGGCGTCTATCTGGTTGCTGATGGCTCCAACAAGCCGTACCGGGTGAAGATCCGCGCGCCGGGCTTTGCCCACCTTGCGGCCATGGATCACCTCAACAGGGGTCATATGCTGGCCGACGTATCGGCCATTCTGGGCTCGCTCGACATCGTGTTCGGGGAGGTTGACCGCTAATGCTTGCCGCCCACGCCATCGCAGATGTGGCCAACGGCCCGGCGCTCCTCGCTGAGCGCCAGCTGGCCGCCTACAACGCGCGCGATCTCGATGCGTTCTGCGCATGCTTTGCCGATGACGTGGAAGTCCACGACTTTCCGCGCGCCCTCAGCCTGCAAGGCCGTGATGCCTTCCGCGCGCGCTATGTCGAGCGGTTCAAGAGCGAAGGGCTTCATGCCATTGCCGTGCACCGCGCGGTGATCGGCTCTCGCGTGATCGACCATGAGCGCGTCTGGCTTGAGGGCGAAGCGAAGTCTGCGCCGATCGATCTCGTTGTCATTTACACCGTGCGCGATGGGCTTATCGCGCGCGTCGACTTCATAAGGGAAGGGTAGCCGGGATGAGCGTGCGCCGCCTCGCAGCCGCCGAAGTGCAACCGGAAAGCTTCTCGTTTTCAAAGGAAAGCGAGAAGAAGATTGCGTTCTGGATGAACAAGTATCCAGACGACCGCAAAGCGTCTGCTGTCATTCCGCTGCTCTGGCTGGCCCAGAAGCAGGAGGGCTGGGTGTCTGAACCGGCCCTGCGAGACATCGCGGCGCGCTGCGAGATGCCCTATATCCGCGTCTACGAGGTCGCGACCTTCTACACCATGTTCAATCTGGAGCCGGTGGGCCAGCACCTGATCCAGGTGTGCGGCACCACGCCGTGCTGGCTGCGCGGGGCCGATGACCTTAAAGCCGTGTGCGAAAAGCGCATTGGCAAGAAGGGTCGTGGCAATGTCAGCGCAGACGGCAAGTTCTCCTGGGAGGAGGTCGAATGCCTCGGCGCGTGCTCCAACGCGCCCATGGTGCAGATCGCCAGCAAGGATGGCGATTATTACTATGAGGACCTGACGGCTGACGCGCTGAACGCGATCCTCGACGATCTGGCAGCCGGTAAGCCGGTGAAGATGGGTCCGGCGACAGGCCGTGCCTGTTCGGAGCCCACTGAAGCGGATGTGGCGGTGCTGGCAGCGGCCGAATTGTATGATGGCAGCCGGGCAAAGCCGCTGCCCTATCTGCCGAACTCGCCAGAGGCGAAAGCTGCCGAAGCGGGCGAAGACCCTGATCCCGTCAAGAAGGGCCGCCCGGCCCGCAAACCGGCGGACGCCGAAGAGGCTGGCGGGGCAGTGAAAAGCGCGCCTCGCAAGACAGCGAAGGCCGCTGATGCCGCCAAGGTTGGAACGGCTGGTCCCAAGAAGCTGACCGCCAAGGCCGTCGAAAAAAAGACCGGCGCGAAAAAAGCGCCCGCCGCCAAGAATGCCGCGAAAAAGCCGGTGGCCAAAAAGCCCGCGGCGAAGAAGCCTGCCACGAAGAAGGACGCTGAATAATGCTTCTTCAGGACAAAGACCGGATTTTCACCAATCTCTATGGCCGCCACGACTGGCGCCTGGAGGGTGCGAAGAAGCGCGGCTGCTGGAATGGTACGGCGGAAATCCTGCAGCAGGGCCGTGACTGGATCATTGACGAGATGAAGGGTTCCGGCCTGCGCGGACGCGGCGGGGCAGGCTTCCCGACGGGTCTGAAATGGTCGTTCATGCCCAAGGAAGTGGGCGCGCGCCCGCACTATCTGGTGGTCAATGCGGACGAGTCTGAACCGGGCACCTGCAAGGACCGGGAGATCATGCGCAATGATCCCCATCACCTGATCGAAGGCTGCCTTATCGCCAGCTTCGCGATGCAGGCCCATGCCTGCTACATCTATCTGCGCGGCGAATACGTACATGAGCGCGAGCGCATGGAAGCCGCTGTCGCCGAGGCCTATGAAGCCAAACTCATCGGCAAGGACAATGTGAACGGCTGGGATTTCGACGTTTACATACATCACGGCGCGGGCGCGTATATCTGCGGCGAGGAAACGGCGCTTCTGGAAAGCCTTGAGGGCAAGAAGGGCCAGCCGCGCATGAAGCCGCCATTCCCGGCCGGTGCGGGCCTCTATGGCTGCCCCACCACCGTGAACAATGTGGAATCCATCGCCGTCGCGCCGACCATTTTGCGCCGGGGCAAGGAGTGGTTCCTCTCGTTCGGGCGCCCGAACAATTCGGGCACCAAGATTTTCTCCATTTCCGGCCATGTAAACGCGCCGTGCAATGTGGAAGAGGCGATGTCGATTCCGCTGAAAAAGCTGATCGACACCTATGCGGGCGGTGTGCGCGGCGGCTGGGATAATCTCAAAGCCGTCATTCCGGGCGGGTCGTCCGTGCCGCTGATCCCCAAGGACATCTGCGATGATGTGCTGATGGATTTCGACGCGCTGCGCGATGTGAAATCGGGCCTCGGCACGGCGGCCGTGATCGTGATGGACAACTCCACCGATGTGGTGAAGGCGATTGCCCGCATCAGCTATTTCTACAAGCACGAAAGCTGTGGCCAGTGCACGCCGTGCCGCGAAGGCACGGGCTGGATGTGGCGTGTGCTGGAGCGCATGGCGCGCGGCGAAGCCGAAATCAGCGAGATCGACGATCTTCTGGACGTGGCCAGCCAGGTGGAAGGCCACACGATCTGCGCGCTCGGCGATGCCGCGGCCTGGCCGGTGCAGGGCCTCGTGCGCCATTTCCGTCACGAGATCGAGGACCGGATCAATAATTATCGCGCCGGCAAGCCGGTATTCGTGCCGGTGGCAGCGGAGTAGGGGCGTGATGAAACACTTCATCCTCTTCTATGAAACTGCGCTGGACTATATGGAGCGCCGGGGTGAGTTCCGGTCGGTGCACCTCAATCTCGCGCGCGACTTTGAAGCGCGCGGCGAGCTGGTGCTGGCGGGCGCGCTGGCCGAGCCGCCCGATGGCGCGGTTCTGGTGTTCAAGGGTGAAGACAAAGGCGTGGCCGAGCGCTTTGCAAGCGAAGACCCGTATGTGAAGAACGGGCTGATCGCGCGCTGGCACGTGCGTGAATGGACAACCGTGGTGGGCGAAGGCGCCCTGACGAAAGTTTGATGCCCGAACGGGCCGTGGAGCAGGTTTGATGAGCGAGAATACGCGCACCATCATCATTGACGGCGAGGAAATCACCGTCCCGCAGGATTATAACCTGCTGCAGGCTGCCGAGGCGGCGGGCCGCGAGATTCCGCGCTTCTGCTATCATGAGCGCCTGTCGGTGGCCGGTAATTGCCGGATGTGCCTTGTCGAGCTGGTCGGTGCGCCCAAGCCCGTGGCGTCGTGCGCCTTTCTGGTACGTGACATGCGCGGCGGGCCCAATGGCGAGCCGCCGGCCATGCGCACACTCTCCCCGCTCGTGAAAAAGGCGCGCGAAGGGGTGATGGAGTTCCTGCTCATCAATCACCCGCTCGATTGCCCGATCTGTGACCAGGGCGGCGAGTGCGATCTGCAGGACCAGTCGCTCATGTATGGCCGCGCCAATTCGCGTTACGGCGAGAACAAGCGGGCGGTCGACGAGAAATACATGGGTCCGCTGATCAAGACGGTGATGACACGCTGCATCCAGTGTACGCGCTGTGTGCGCTTTGCCACCGAGATTGCCGGTGTGTCTGAGCTGGGCGCCATCGGGCGCGGCGAGGACATGGAGATCACGACCTATCTGGAACAAGCCATGACGTCTGAGCTTTCGGGCAATGTCATTGATCTGTGCCCGGTCGGCGCGCTAACCTCTCGCCCCTACGCCTTCAACGCACGCCCCTGGGAGCTGACCCGCACCGAGACCATCGACGTGATGGACGCCCTTGGCGCGAATATCCGTGTCGACAGCCGCTCCGGCGCGGTGCTGCGGATCATGCCGCGCATTCATGAGGGCGTGAACGAGGAATGGATTTCCGACAAGACCCGCTTTGTATGGGACGGGCTCTCCCGCCAGCGCCTCGACAAGCCCTATGTTCGCAAGGACGGTAAGCTCACCGCAATCGGCTGGGATGAAGCGCTGACCGTCGCGGCGGAGAAGCTCTCCGGAAAGCCCGAGAAGATCGGCGTAATCGCTGGCGATCTGAACGATGCCGAGGGCCTGAAAGCCGCCAAGGACCTGTTTGATGCGCTGGGCGTGACCTCGCTCGATTGCCGCCAGGACGGGTCGAAAATCGGCACCGGTCCGCGCGAGGGTTATCTCTTCAGCGCGACGATTGCCGGTATCGACAAGGCCGATGCGATCCTCTTCATCGGTGCCAATCCGCGCCTCGACGCGCCGGTGCTCAACGCCCGCATCCGCCAGCGCTGGCTCAATGGCAAGCTCGATGTGGCGATGATTGGCGAGGCAGTCGATCTGACCTATCCCTACGAGCATCTGGGCAATGGCCCGGATGCCATCGGCGCGCTTGCCAAGAAGCGCTCCGGCTTCATCAAGACGCTCAAGGACGCGAAACACCCGATCATCATCCTGGGCAGCGCTGCCACGGCCCGCGCCGATGGCGCGCAGGTGCTGCGTGCGGCGGGTGAGCTGGCCAAGGCCGCAGGCGTGGTACGTGAAGGCTGGAATGGCTTCTCGGTGCTGCACACGGCGGCCAGCCGCGTGGGCGGTCTTGATCTGGGCTTCCTGCCCGGCGAGGGCGGGCGTGATACAACGGCCATTCTGGACGATGCCGGCAAGGGCCAGCTGGAGACGGTGGTCCTGTTAGGCGCGGATGAGATCGATACGGCCAAGCTTGGCAAGGCGTTCGTCATCTATGTCGGTCATCATGGCGATGCCGGTGCGATGCGCGCTGATCTCATATTGCCATCAGCCGCTTACACCGAAAAATCGGGGCTTTACGTGAATACCGAAGGGCGCACGCAGATGGCCGAGCGCGCGGTGTTCCCGAAAGGTGAAGCCAAAGAAGACTGGGCGATCTTCCGGGCGCTCTCTGCACGTCTGAACCACAAGCTGCCCTATGACAGCCTGAACGCGCTGCGCGCCAGGCTGATCGAGGAAATCGAGAGCTTCGGCCAGATCGATTCCGCGCCGGGCGCAGAGGGTGCAACCAGCTTTGACCCCTCCGTGCTGGGCGAGGCGGGTGATGTTGCGTCCGATTCCTTCACCAGCCGGGTGAGCGATTTCTACCTGACGAACCCCATCGCGCGGGCATCGAAAACCATGGCGGAGTGTTCGGCTGCGGCGAGAGCTGCGCGCACCACGCTGCAGGCAGCGGAGTAGGGGCTGATGAACGATTTCGTCACCGAATTCGGTCCGGTCTGGGGCACGGCGCTGGCGGTTGGCCAGATCCTCGCCTTCATGGTCGTGCTGCTCCTGTCACTGGCTTTCCTGCTGCTGATGGACCGCAAGGTCTGGGCAGCGGTGCAGATGCGCAAAGGCCCCAACGTGGTCGGCGCGTTCGGCCTTCTGCAGTCCTTCGCCGACTTTTTGAAGTTCGTGCTGAAGGAAATCATCATTCCGGCCGGCGCGGACCGCCCGCTCTTCATTCTCGCGCCGCTGATCACTTTCACCCTCGCCTTCATCGCCTGGGCGGTGATTCCCGTCGCGCCGGGCTGGGTCATTTCCGACATCAATGTTGGCATTCTCTTCCTGTTCGCGATCTCGTCGCTGGGCGTGTACGGCATCATCATTGGCGGCTGGGCCTCGAACTCGAAATATCCGTTTCTGGGCGCGTTGCGCTCTGCTGCGCAGATGGTGTCCTATGAGGTCTCCATCGGTTTCGTGATTGTCACCGTGCTGCTGATGGCTGGCACGATGAACCTGTCGCAGATCGTGATGGCGCAGGCGGGCGGCTTCTGGAACTGGCACGTGCTGTCGTTCGACCTGCTGCCCTGGCCGGTCTTCCTGATCACCATTCCGATGTTCGTGATCTTCTTCATCTCGGCGCTGGCAGAGACCAACCGCCCGCCCTTCGATCTGCCGGAAGCGGAATCGGAACTGGTGGCGGGCTATCAGGTGGAATACTCCTCCACCCCCTATCTGCTTTTCATGATCGGCGAATATCTCAACATCGTGCTGATGTGCTCGCTGATGACCGTGCTGTTCCTGGGCGGATGGCATGCACCGTTTGATGTCGCGCCGTTCACTTGGGTCCCGCCGGTCTTCTGGTTCGCGCTGAAAGTGCTCGCCCTGTTCTTCATGTTCGCCATGGTGAAGGCGCTCGTGCCCCGTTACCGCTATGACCAGCTCATGCGTCTGGGCTGGAAAATCTTCCTGCCGACCTCGCTTGTCGCGGTCGCGGTGATGGGCGCTGTCGTTGTCTACTCGAATGCAAGCTAGGAACCCCTCATGAGCCGTATCGCCCAAACCCTGCGCGGAGCCGCCCTGTTGGATTTCTGGGGCGCTTTCGGCCTTGGCATGCGCCAGCTGTTTACGCCGAAACCGACCGTGAACTATCCGTTCGAGAAGGGGCGGCTGTCGCCCCGCTTCCGTGGCCAGCATGCGCTGCGCCGCTACGCCAACGGCGAAGAGCGCTGCATTGCCTGCAAGCTGTGCGAGGCGGTTTGCCCGGCGCAGGCCATCACTATCGAGGCTGAGCCACGCGAGGACGGCTCGCGCCGCACCACGCGCTATGACATCGACATGGTCAAATGCATTTATTGCGGCTTCTGCGAGGAAGCCTGCCCGGTCGATGCCATCGTTGAAGGCCCGAATTTCGAATACGCGACCGAGACGCGCGAGGAACTCTACTTCGACAAGGACAAGCTTCTGGAGAACGGGGACCGCTGGGAACGTGAAATTGCCCGCAACCTCGAACTCGACGCCCGGTATAGGTAACGCTAGAACGGCGCCCGACTCATACTAGCCCGGCCCGGAAAGCCTTTCCGGCGCTTTAATTGACCAGACAGCCCACAGCCCGTTCGGGCCCAAGGGGGGACCATGCTGCAGGCAGCGGCGTTTTACATTCTGGCAGCGACGGCTGTGATATCCGCATTCATGGTGGTCGCGGCGCGCAATCCCGTGCGCGCGGTGCTGTTCCTGATCCTGACCTTCTTTTCGGCGGCCGGGCTGTTCGTCATGCTGGGCGCCGAGTTCCTGGCCATGCTGCTGGTCATTGTCTATGTCGGTGCGGTCGCGGTGCTTTTCCTGTTTGTGGTCATGATGCTGGACGTCGATTTCGCCGCGCTCAAAGAGGGCTTCCTCAACTATCTGCCGCTTGGCGGCGTGGTGGCGCTGGCGCTGGTAGGCATCCTTTCGCTGACCGGCGTGACCTGGGTCGTTTCCGATACGGCAGGCGCTGCGCTGCAATCGCCCGTGCCGCCCGACATGGCCAATGCCGAGGCGCTCGGGGCCATCCTCTATGACCGTTACGTCTTCTTCTTCCAGCTGGCCGGCCTTGTCCTGCTGGTGGCGATGATCGGGGCCATCGTCCTCACGCTGCGTCACCGCGATGGCGTGCGCCGCCAGAACGTCGCCCGTCAGGTCCAGCGCAGCCGCGAGGATGGTGTGGAGATGGTAGAGGTCAAGTCAGGCGAGGGGATCGGCTAATGCTTGAGATTGGTCTGGGACATTATCTGACACTGGCCGCGATCCTGTTCACGATCGGCGTGTTCGGCATTTTCGTGAACCGCAAGAACGTCATCATTCTCCTGATGTCGATCGAGCTGATCCTGCTGGCCGTGAATGTCAACATGGTCGCGTTCTCGGCCCACCTTGGCGACATGACCGGGCAGGTCTTCGCGATGCTGATCCTGACCGTCGCAGCGGCCGAGGCGGCTGTCGGCCTTGCCATCCTCGTCGTCTTCTTCCGCAACCGCGGCGATATCGCGGTTGAAGGCATCAACCTGATGAAGGGCTAGAGCGGCTATCATGGCTTTTATCGTCGTTTTCGGACCCCTTCTGGCAGCCATTATTGCCGGTCTGTTTCACAAGCAGATCGGCACGCGCGCCAGCCAGCTGATTACCACCGGGGCCACCATTGCCGCCGCGCTGGCGTCGGCTTGGCTATTTGTCGATGTCGCGGTGCTGGGTAATGCGCGCACCTACGAGCTTGCCCAGTGGATTGCGGTCGGCAATTTCGACATCAGCTGGGATCTGAGGCTGGATTCGCTGTCCGCCGTGATGCTGGTCGTGGTCACCAGCGTTTCCGCGCTCGTGCACGTCTATTCGTGGGGCTATATGGCCGATGATCCGCATCGGTCGCGCTTTTTCGCGTATCTGTCGCTCTTTACGTTCGCCATGCTGTCGCTGGTGACAGCGGACAACTTCCTGCAGATGTTCTTTGGCTGGGAAGGCGTAGGGCTTGCCTCCTACCTGCTGATCGGCTTTTGGTACAAGAAGAAGTCGGCCAATGATGCGGCCATCAAGGCGTTCGTCACCAACCGTGTAGGTGATTTCGGTCTGGCGCTCGGCGTGATGGCGGTGTTTGCCGTGTTCGGTACGCTCGATTTCGACACCGTCTTTGGCCAGGTTCAGGACGGCACCGTCCAGACGCTGACCCTGTTCGGCATGGAATTCATGGCGCTGGAGCTGATCGCCTTCCTGCTGTTCATCGGCGCGATGGGCAAATCGGCACAATTCTTCCTGCATGTTTGGCTGCCGGACGCCATGGAAGGCCCGACGCCGGTCTCTGCGCTCATCCACGCGGCCACCATGGTGACCGCAGGCGTGTTCCTGGTCTGCCGCTGCTACCCGATCTACGAGCTGGCGCCGAACACCTCGGCCATCATCACGTTTATCGGCGCAACGACGGCGCTGTTTGCCGCCACGGTTGGCCTCGCCCAGAACGACATCAAGCGGGTGATCGCGTATTCAACGTGCTCGCAGCTTGGCTACATGTTCTTTGCGGCGGGCCTTGGCCTCTATTCGGCGGCGATGTTCCACCTGTTCACGCACGCCTTCTTCAAGGCGCTTTTGTTCCTCGGTGCCGGTTCAGTCATTCATGGCCTCCATCACGAGCAGGACATGCGCAATATGGGCGGCATCTACAAATTGCTGCCTGGCACCTGGATACTGATGATCATCGGGACGCTGGCGCTGACGGGCGTGGGCATCCCGCTTTTGAATTTCGGCTTTGCGGGCTTTTTCTCCAAGGACATGATCATCGAGGAAGCCTTCATGGCCGGCGCAGACGGCGTGACCTTCGGCTATCTTGCCTTCGTGGTCGCTATCGTCGCAGCGGGGCTGACCTCCTTCTATTCCTGGCGCCTCATCTTCATGACCTTCCACGGCAAGTATCGCGGCGACAAGCACACGCTCGATCACGCCCATGAAAGTCCGTGGATCATGATTGTTCCGCTCGTATTGCTGGCTATTGGCGCGGTGTTTGCCGGCGGTCTGTTCCGCGGTGACTTTGTCGGCAGTGGCGCGCTGGACTTCTGGGGCGGCAGCCTGCCTCCTGGGCCCTATGCCGAAGGCAATTACGGGGAGGGGGCCACGGGCCACCATCCGCCCATGTGGGTGCTGTTCAGCCCGATCGCGGTCACTGTACTCGGCTTTATCCTCGCCTACTGGTTCTATGTGGTGAAGGAAGGCTTGGGGGCGAAAATCGCCGCGCGTGGCGGTCCGCTTCACAGCTTCCTCTACAACAAATGGTATTTCGACGAGATCTACGCGTTCGTCTTCGTGCGCGGCGCGCGCGGGCTTGGCGATCTGTTCTGGAAAATCGGTGACAGGCGCATCATTGACGGGTTCGGCCCTGATGGCGTTGCCGGCACGGTGATGCAGGCGGGCCGCCGGATCGTACGCCTGCAGTCGGGTTATCTCTACCACTACGCATTCGTGATGCTGATCGGCGTCCTTGGCCTTGCCGTCTGGCTGGTCGCGCGGGCCGGGGGACAATAGGCATGCTTGGACAACTGCCCATCCTTTCTGCGCTGACCTTCCTGCCTGCGCTGGGCGCGGTGGCCATTCTGGTCTTGCGCGCCCTGATGCGCACCGAGGACCGCCCGGCGCTGGACCGCAATGCGCGCGGTGTAGCGCTGTTCGTCTCGCTGTTCGTGTTCGCGCTGTCTCTCTTGCTGGTGTTCGAATTCGATACCGCCCAGCCCGGCTTCCAGTTTGTAGAATCGGCCGATTGGCTGTCGGCCATGGGCATCAGCTACCGCATGGGTGTTGACGGCCTGTCGGTCCTTTTTGTGCTGCTTACGGCTTTCCTTCTGCCCATTTGCATTCTGGCGAGCTGGAAGCTGGAAAAGCGCGTGGCCGACTACATGGCGGCGTTCCTGCTGCTCGAAGCGCTGGTCATCGGCATTTTCTGCGCGCTCGACCTGGTGCTCTTCTACATTTTCTTCGAGGGCTCGCTGATCCCGATGTTCCTGATCATCGGGGTGTGGGGCGGGGCCAACCGCATCTATGCGGCGTTCAAATTCTTCCTCTACACCTTCCTCGGCTCGGTGCTGATGCTGGTGGCGATGATCTACATGTTCGTCGTCTCCGGCACGACCGACATCACGGTGCTGCTGGAGCATGAGTTCCTGCGTGATGCGCAGACTTGGCTGTGGCTGGCCTTCTTTGCCTCGTTCGCGGTGAAGATGCCGATGTGGCCGGTCCACACCTGGCTGCCGGATGCTCACGTGGAAGCACCGACGGCGGGTTCCGTGATACTGGCAGGTATCCTTCTGAAGCTGGGTGGCTATGGCTTCCTGCGCTTCTCGCTGCCCATGTTCCCCGATGCCAGCGCGTATTTTGCGCCCATGGTGATGGTTCTGTCGGTGATCGCGATCATCTACACCTCGCTCGTCGCCTTCCGGCAGACCGATATCAAGAAGCTGATCGCTTACTCGTCTGTCGCCCATATGGGCTTCGTGACGATGGGCCTGTTCACGATGAACGCGCTGGGTGTGCAGGGGGCGATCTTCCAGATGCTATCGCACGGGGTGATCTCCGGCGCGCTCTTCCTGTGTGTCGGTGTCATCTATGACCGCTTCCACACGCGTGACATCGCCTTCTATGGCGGCCTGGTTCACAAGATGCCGGTCTATGCGGCCTTCTTCGCGCTCTTCACCATGGCCAATGTCGGCCTGCCGGGCACGTCCGGCTTTGTCGGTGAGATCATGACCATGATGGGTGCGTTCGAATATGATCCGCGTGTGGCTTTCGGCGCCGCCTTCGGCGTTATCGTTTCGGCGGTTTACATGCTGACCCTCTACAAGAAAGTCGTTTTCGGCGAGCTGACCAATCCCAAGCTGGAATCGGCCACCGATCTGGACTGGCGTGAATGGATAAACTTGAGCGTGCTGGCCTTCCTCGCCATCTGGCTTGGTTTCTTCACCACCCCGATCACCGACATCACCACCGCTTCAGTAGAAGCGCTGATCTCGCAATATCAGGGGGCGCTGGCCGCCTCCGCCAACCCGTAATCTTCAAGGCTTGATGCCCATGACCGCGACCGCGCTTCTTGCCAATCTGAGCCTTATCATTCCCGAGCTGGTGCTTGCCATCGGTGCGATGGGACTCCTGATGGCGGGTGTATTCATCAAGGGTGAGGAGGCTGCGGCGCGCCTTGTGTCGCTGGCGGCGATGGCGCTTCTGATACTGGCAGCGGGCGTTGCGATGTTCCTGGCTCCGCAGGGCGGCGGAACGGCGTTTTTCGGGGCGTTCGTGCTCGACAGTTTCTCGCTCTACGCCAAAGCCGTGATCTATCTGGCTGCCGCTATCGCGCTAGTGCTTGCAGGGCATTATCTCCAGACCGAGCGGCTTGCCCGGTTCGAGTATCCGGTGCTGATCCTGCTGGCGACGCTGGGTATGTCGGTCATGGTCTCGGCCGGTGACCTGATCGCGCTCTACCTCGGTCTCGAGCTGCAATCGCTCGCGTTGTACATCCTGGCGGCGTTCAATCGTGACTCCCTGCGCGCTTCGGAAGCGGGCCTGAAATATTTCGTGCTGGGTGCTCTCTCGTCGGGCCTGCTGCTCTACGGTGCCTCGCTGGTTTATGGCTTTGCCGGTTCCACCGATTTCAATGCCATCGCGTTGGCGGCCGAAAATCCGTCGGTGGGCCTGCTGTTCGGCATGGTGTTCGTGGTCTCCGGGCTGGCGTTCAAGATTTCGGCTGCGCCCTTCCATATGTGGACGCCGGACGTCTATGAAGGCGCGCCGACGCCGGTCACAGCTTTCTTCGCAACCGCGCCCAAACTGGCCGCAATGGTTTTGCTTATCCGCGTGCTGATGGAACCGTTCGGCGCGATGGCTGACCAGTGGCAGCAGATCACAATTGTGCTCGCTGTCCTTTCCATGGCCATCGGCGCCTTCGGCGCGCTTTTGCAGACCAATATCAAGCGTCTGATGGCTTATTCATCCATCGGCAATATGGGCTACGCGCTCGTGGGCCTGTCGGCGGGCAGCGAGGCAGCCGTGTGGGCCGTCCTGCTCTATATGACGCTTTACGTGATCGGTGTTGCCGGCGCGTTTGGTGTGATCCTGTCCATGCGCCGCTCTGAAGGCATGGTGGAGCGGATCGAGGATCTGGCCGGCCTCTCCAGGAACCGGCCCGGTCTGGCGCTCGCATTTACCGGCCTTCTCCTGTCTATCGGGGGCATGCCCTTCCTTGTCGGCTTCTTTGGCAAGCTGTTCGTTTTCTATGCGGCTGTGCAGGCGGGCCTTGTCTGGCTGGTGGTCGTCGCCGGTGTGTTTTCCGCCGTTTCGATTGCGTATTATCTGATGGTTCTGAAGCGGGTCTGGTTCGATGAGCCGACCGGCGGTGAGTTCATCAATCCGCCGGCCAGCGTCGCCGTGATTACGCGCGTGACGGGCATAGCGACGGTTGGCCTGCTCCTGCTGGTGCCGTTCATGCTTAACCGCGTCATCGAGGCGGGCTCGGCAATCGGCGGCTAGATGACGCTTCGGGTCGATCATTACGCCGAACTGGATTCCACTAATGAAGAGGCCCGGCGGCGGGCACTGTCCGGCGAGCGCGGGCCGGTCTGGATTCGCGCTGACCGCCAAGGGACGGGCCGGGGGCGGCGCGGACGTGAATGGATCAGCCGGCCGGGCAATCTTTTCATCACCGGGCTCTACGTACTCGATACGCAGGCTGGCGATGCGGCGCGTCTGTCCTTTGCCGCAGCCTTAAGCGTTGCTGATCTGGTCGAGGAACTGGCGCCCGGTCTGGATCCGCGCCTGAAATGGCCCAATGATGTCCTGATCAGGGGGCGCAAGGTGTGCGGTATCTTGCTGGAGTCGGGCAATGCACCCGGTGGCGGACTATGGCTGGCCGCAGGGATTGGCGTAAACCTCGCTCATCACCCGGATGATTCCGAGCGGCCTGCCACCAGCCTCGCCGCCTACGGTACGAAGCCCGATCCCGGTCATGCCGGGGAACGTCTCGCGCACCACTTTGACAACTGGCTTCAGCGCTGGCAGGTCAGCGGTTTCGCACCGGTGCGCGATGCGTGGCTGGCGCGGGCGCACGGGCTGGGTGAAAAGGCCACGGCGCGTCTGGAAAGCGAGACGGTGGAAGGCGTGTTTGCCGACCTGATGCCCGACGGTGCGCTGCGGCTTGATCTGGCAGACGGTACGCGCAGGCTTATCTCTGCGGGCGATGTATTCTTCCCAAGCCTGATGAAAGGCTGACGATGCTGCTGGCGATTGATTGCGGGAACACCAACACGCTCTTTGCTGTCCATGATGGTACCAGTTGGCGCGCGCAATGGCGTACAGCGACCCATACGGCCAGGACGGCGGACGAATACGCGGTGTGGCTGTCGCAGTTGATGGGGCTTCAGGGGCTGGGTTTTGACGATCTGTCGGCGTGCGTCATTTCGTCAGTGGTGCCGCAATCCCTGTTCAATCTTCGCAATCTCGCCCGGCGGTATCTCAAAGCGGAGCCGCTGGTGATTGGCGATGCGGGCGTGGATCTATCGATACGCGTCGCTCTGGACAGGCCCGGCGAGGCGGGGGCTGACCGGCTGGTCAATGCGCTCGGCTGCCGGGTGAAATATCCTGGCAATCTTGTGATCGTGGATTCCGGCACGGCGACGACATTTGATGTGGTATCTGAAGAGGGTGTGTTCGAAGGCGGCATTATTGCGCCGGGCATAAACCTGTCCATGCAGGCCCTGCACAATGCGGCGGCCCAGTTGCCGCGCATCGCCATCGAGCGGCCGGAGCGCGTTATTGGCACGAACACGGTAGGCGCGATGCAATCGGGCGTGTTCTGGGGCTATATCGACCTGATTGACGGGCTGGTCGGACGCATCAAGGCCGAGTATGGCAAACCGATGAGCGTAATCGCGACCGGTGGAGTGGCCTCTCTCTTCGAGGGTGCGTCGCACGCCATCGATCATTTTGACGCGGATGTCACCATTCGCGGACTACTGGAAGTCTGGCGCCTCAATAGCGTCCGCAAAGGAGCCTGAGGCGTGAGTGAGAGTGAAAAAACGGTCTATTTCCTGCCGCTGGGCGGTTCGGGCGAGATCGGCATGAATCTGAACCTCTACGGCTTCGGGCCGGAAGAGGACCGCAAATGGATCATCGTTGATTGCGGCGTGACATTCGGGGATCTGTCCACCCCCGGCATTGATGTGATCATGCCGGACCCGCGCTTCATCGAGGAACGCAAGCACCAGCTTCTGGGCATCGTGCTGACGCACGCGCACGAAGACCATATGGGCGCAGTGGCCTATCTCTGGGAGCGGTTGCGCTGCCCCATCTGGGCCACGCCCTTCACTGCCTATCTGATGCGCGACCGACTGGCCGAGCGCGGCCTCTCGAAGGAAGCCAAGGTGCGCGAGATATCGCTGACTGGCCGCTTTGAGATCGGTCCGTTCGATCTGGAACTGATCACGCTGACGCACTCCATTCCTGAGCCCAATGGTCTGGCGATCCGCACGCCGGCCGGCCTGATCCTGCATACAGGCGACTGGAAGATCGATCCTGAGCCGCTGATCGGCGCGCCAACCGACCCCGAAGCCATCAAGGCGCTGGGTGATGAAGGCATTCTGGCCATGGTGTGTGACAGCACCAATGTGTTTACGCCCGGTGAGGCGGGCTCCGAAGCGGGGGTGCGCGAGAGCCTGACCAAGGTGATCGCCGAGCAGAAAGGCAAGGTCGCCATCGCGTCCTTTGCCTCCAACGTGGCGCGGCTGGAAACGGCTATTCTGGCTGCGGAGGCTAATGGCCGGCGGGTCTGTCTGGTCGGTCGCTCCATGCACCGCATGGCAGGCGCAGCCAAATCCGTGGGCCTGCTTCAGTCCTGCGCACCGTTCGTTGAGGAGGAAGAGGCCGGCTATTTTCCCAACGACAAGATCGCGTTTGTGTGTACCGGGTCGCAAGGAGAGCCGCGTGCGGCCCTATCGCGCATTGCCGACCGGGAGCATCGTAATGTCGCGCTGTCGGCAGGCGACACAGTGATCTTCTCCTCGCGTGTCATTCCCGGCAATGAACGCAGCATTTTCGATCTGATGAACCGGCTGGCGCTGCGCGGCGTGAAGATCATCACCGAGCGCGACCGCCATGTTCACGTGTCCGGCCATCCGTGCCGGGACGAGCTCAGGCAGATGTATGAGTGGGCCCGGCCGAAAGTCGCCATTCCCGTTCACGGCGAAGCGCGACACCTTATCGAACATGCCGCCTACGCCAAATCACTGGGCGTGCCCTCGGCGGTCATCCCGAAGAACGGCAGTTTGATTGCCATCAACGCCGATGGTGCGCGGATCATCGACGAGGTTCCCGCTGGCCGCTTGCACATTGATGGCAATTTCATTGTCGACGCGGATGCCAACTCAATCCGTGAGCGGCGCAAGATGGCCTATGCCGGTGCGATCAGCGTCGGGATGGCGATTTCCGGCAAGGGCGACATCGTCGCCGGACCGGATATCCGTGCGCTCGGTATCCCGGACGAGGGCGGTGAGGCCCTTGAAGAGTTCCTCGATGCGCTGGCCGATGCAGCAGAACGCGCTTTCTCGAAAATGGGCGGAAAGGCGCGGCGCGATGAGGAAGAAGTTGAAGAGGTTGTGCGTCAGGCTGTACGGCGCGAGGCCAACCGGCTATGGGGCAAGAAGCCTATTGTCGAAGCCATGGTGTTGATGACCTAAGGAATGCCGACGATGAAAATCGGACGATTGAACCATGTCGGCGTGGCGACGCCCGATGTGAAAGCGGCAGCAAAAGTTTACGCGGAGCTCTATGGCGCGGCAGAGGCGACCGAGCCGACGGATTTCGCGCATCTCGGCGTGCGGGTGGTTTTTGTCTCCGTTCCCAACATGCAGATCGAGTTGATCGAGCCGCTGGGCGACGACAGCCCGATCCACAAATTCCTGGAGAAGAATCCCAAGGGCGGGCAGCATCATATGTGCTTTGAAGTCAGCGATATATTGGCAGCACGTGATGCAATGCGTGAACGGGGTGCAACCGTGCTCGGCACGGGTGAGCCCTATATCGGCGCGCATGGCGTACCAGTGATCTTTGTCCATCCGAAGGACACTGGCGGCGTGCTGATCGAGCTGATGCAGACCCCGGGCGAAGGAGCGCATTGATGGGCGAGGCTTCGGGTATGCCGGTACAGGTCTATGCGCGATATGCGGGTATTTTTGTCAGCGCGCTGGCCCTGACTATCCTGTTCGCCCAGTTGTTCGTCGTTTCCGGCGAGGTCGGCTTCGTCGAGGGGCTGGTGGTTTATCTGATCAGCTGGTGGATCGTCATATTTGCCGTTCTGCCCTTGCGTATCACGGGTCAGCACGAAACAGGCGAGATCGTGGACGGCACCGAGCCCGGTGCGCCGGTTGATCCGCGTCTGAAGCAGAAGGCCTTCATCACCACTGTCGTCACCAGCGTGTTATGGCTGGTTTTCTTTGCTGTCATGGAGCTAGGGCTGGTTGATCTCAACGCGCTCTGGGGGCCGCAGTTCGACTAGGGCTGGCTGTGCCGCCTTGCCCGGCGTGCCGGTGCGGTCTAATCGTTGAACGCAGTGTTCAACCCGCCCTTGTGACGTGAGACAGTTTCATGCGCCTTAGCCGCTTTTTCCTGCCTGTTCTGAAGGAAACGCCTGCCGACGCGCAGATTGTCTCGCACCGGCTCATGCTGCGGGCGGGCATGATCCGCCAAGAGGCGGCGGGCATTTATTCCTGGCTGCCGCTGGGCTTCCGGGTGCTCAAAAAGATCGAACAGATCGTGCGCGAGGAACAGGACCGGGCAGGGGCCGTGGAGCTGTTGATGCCGACTCTGCAACCGGCCGATCTTTGGCGCGAGAGCGGACGCTATGACAGCTACGGCAAGGAGATGCTGCGTATCGTCGACCGCCATGAGCGTGATCTTCTTTACGGGCCGACCAATGAGGAGATGATCACGGCGATTTTCCGCTCATACTGCCGGTCCTACAAGGACTTGCCGAAGATTCTTTATCATATTCAGTGGAAGTTCCGCGACGAGATCCGCCCTCGCTTTGGTGTTATGCGCGGGCGCGAATTCCTGATGAAGGACAGCTATTCTTTCGATCTGGATGAAGCCACTGCCCGCCATGCCTATAACCGCATGTTCGTCGCCTATCTGAACACGTTCGCCCGGCTGGGCCTGAAGGCGGTGCCCATGCGCGCCGATACCGGCCCTATCGGCGGCGATCTCAGCCATGAGTTCATCATTCTGGCCGAAACCGGCGAAAGCGAGGTCTTCTGCGATTCCAGCCTGGTGGATATGGGCGCGCCGGGGCCGGATGTGGACTTTGAGGGTGATTTGCAGCCGCTCGTGGATGCGCGCACCTCGCTTTATGCGGCGACCGAGGAAATGCATGAGGCTGACCGCTTCATCTCGGAAGTGCCCGAGGAGCGCCGCCTTTCCGCGCGCGGCATTGAGGTGGGGCATATTTTCTATTTCGGCACCAAGTATTCGGAGCCGCTGGGCGCAAACGTGACCCATCCGGACGGCAAGGACCGCCCGGTGCATATGGGCTCTTACGGAGTAGGCGTGTCGCGGCTTCTGGGTGCCATCATTGAGGCGCACCATGACGAGGCCGGGATCGTCTGGCCGGAAAGTGTCGCGCCATTCGGTATCGGCATCATCAATCTCAAACCCGGCGATGCAGATACCGACGCGGCCTGTCAGACAGCCTACGAGGCGCTGAGCAAGGCCGGCAAGGATCCGCTGCTGGACGATACCAACGAGCGTCCGGGCGGCAAGTTTGCCACGATGGATCTGATCGGTGTGCCTTGGCAGCTCATCATCGGTCCGCGCGGCCTCAAAGAGGGCAAGGTCGAGATCAAGCGCCGGGCAACGGGCGAGCGCTTCGAGGCGAGCTTTGAAAGCGTGCTGTCCCAGCTCACCGCAGAGCAGGCGGGCCAATGAGCGAAGCGGCAGCCAAGGCTGGGAGCAAAGGCGCAGGGGCGTTCAGCGGCTGGGAGTTCATGCTGGCGTTCCGCTATCTGCGCACGCGCAGAAAACATGGTGGCGTGACGCTGATTTCGGTGATCTCGTTTGTCGGGATCACGCTGGCGGTGACGGCACTGATCGCGGTCATGTCGATCATGAACGGGTTCCGGCATGAATTGCTGTCGCGGCTTCTGGGCGTGCAGCCGCATGTCTATGTTTACACAGCTGAAAGCGCGGCCCTGACCGGCGAACTGGTTGATAGTATCAATGCGCTGCCGGGCGTGCGTCAGGCCGGGCCGGTGATTGCCGCGCAGGCGCTCATCAGTTCGGAGAGTGGCGCATCCGGCGCGCAGGTCATCGGTGTGCGGCCATCAGATCTCAGCCAGTTCGACCTGATCGCAGGCGAGGGTGAGGCAGCCGAAGCCGGCGGCGGTATCGTACAGGGCTCTGCCGATACTTTTGGCGTTGGCCATAATGGCGGGGATGCCATCCTGATCGGATCGGGTATTGCAGCCCAGCTGGGTGTCAGCGCGGGCGATTCCGTTACGCTACTGGCACCGCAAGGCGCATCGACGCCGATGGGCACCGTGCCGCGGCGCAAGAGCTATGTCGTGGAAGGCATTGTTTCCATGGGTGTTCTTGACCTCGACCGGATTTACGTCTTCATGCCGCTGGAACAGGCTGCCCTGTTCTTCGGGCGTCAGGGAGAGGCGGACTATATCGATATTCGCGTCCACGATCCCGACAATCCCGAGCCGGTGGTAGCCGCCGTGCGCCAGCTTGTGCCTGCGGGCTCGGCCGTATTTGACTGGCGCCGGCAGAACCAGTCCTTCTGGACAGCCCTGCAGGTGGAGCGCATGGCGATGCGCATGATCCTGTCCATCATCGTGCTGATCGCCGCGATGAACATTATTTCCGGCCTTGTCATGCTGGTGAAGAACAAGAGCCGCGACATCGCCATTTTGCGGACCATGGGCGCGACGCAAGGCGCCGTCATGAGGATATTCCTCATCTCGGGTGCCGCCATTGGCGTGCTCGGTACGGCGGCAGGCATTGTGCTGGGCGTGCTGATCGCGGTCTTTATCGGTCCGATACAGGATTTCCTCGCGTTTGTGACCGGCGTTGATGTGTTTGATCCGTCCGTCTACCTGCTCTACCGCCTGCCGGCCCGGCTGGACTGGGCCGAAGTCGCGTTCGTGGCGGTGTGGGGCTTTGCAACTGCGCTTATCGCTACCCTGCCGCCGTCCTGGCGGGCAGGGCGCATCGATCCGGTGGAGGCACTGCGGTATGAGTGACGCTGCGCTGTCGATCCGCGGGCTGGTGCGCCAGTATCAGACCGACGCCGAGCTAATCGAGGTTCTGAACGGGGCTGATCTGGACCTGATGGCCGGGGAGCTAGTCGGGCTGGTCGGGCCGTCCGGTTCGGGCAAATCTTCACTCCTCCACGCGGCGGCGCTACTAGAGCGGCCCAATGCCGGGTCTGTGCATATTGGCGGTGTTGACGGCTTGGTACTCGGCGAACGCGGACGCACGGCGCTGCGACGCCGGGAAATCGGTTTTGTCTATCAATTTCATCACTTGATGCCGGAACTTGATGCGCTGGACAATGTTGCTCTGCCGCGGATGATTGCGGGCGAAAACAGGGCGCGGGCGCGGGCCAAAGCGGCTGAATGGCTGAGCCGGCTGGGCCTTGGCGCACGCCTCACACATTTGCCGGGCCAGCTTTCCGGCGGCGAGCAGCAGCGTGTGGCTATCGCCAGAGCGCTGGTCGGCGAGCCGAGCGTTGTGCTGGCCGATGAGCCCACCGGCAATTTGGATCCGGCAACGTCCGACCAGGTCTTCGACGCGCTGGCGTCCGCCTGCCGCGAAGCGGGGGCAGCAGCGCTGGTTGCGACCCACAATCTGGCTCTCGCAGGCCGAATGGATCGGGCTGTGACGCTTGAAAACGGCCGCATTGTCGCGGCCTGAACGTCTTATCTTTCAACCCAGCAAGGTGATTGCGGCGTCATTCCGGGCGATGGATGATTCGGGCTTGACGCTAGAACAAATAGCGAATATCAAAATGAGAACAAACCACGAATATCACAGCTATCAACAGGAGTTCTCTGATGAAGCGCTTGATTGAAGAGGCCAGCACAGCCTTTGTAACACTCGGGTTCGTTGCCGTTGTCCTGACGTGGAGCACCGCTCTGGCTGGCTAGCCGGTTCAGGCTAGTCGGCATCACGGGCGAATCCGGCAAGGCTCCGGGCAGCGGGGGCGGGTTGGACGGCAGGAGTCGGAGATGAGCACTGAGGCGTTTGTGCATTTGCGGGCCCGCTCGCCCTATTCGCTCCTTGAGGGCGCAACCCGTATCCCCGAACTGGCAGAGCTTTGCCGTAGTAAGGGCATGCCCGCGCTCGCCCTGACTGACAGCAATAATCTCTTTGGTGCACTTGAGTTTTCGCAATATCTGTCCGGAGCCGGGGTGCAGCCGATTATCGGTTGCACGCTGGCGGTCCGGCTGGAAGCTGAGCGCCCAGGTGAACGGGTGGTGCCAGCGGGTACGCTGGTCCTTCTGGTCCAGGATGAGGTGGGGTATCGCAATCTCGTCGCCCTCTCGTCATCAGCGTATCTGGACGTTAGCCCGGCAGATGAGCCCTCGGTTACGCTGGAGGCCGTTCTCGAGCGCCATGAAGGGCTGATATGCGTGACCGGCGGGCATGATGGTGTGCTCAATCGCCTCGTAGTCGCGGGCAAGGTGCCCAGAGCCGAGGCGGTTCTCGACCGGCTGGCCGAAACGTTTGAGGGACGGCTCTACATCGAGCTTCAGCGGCATGGCCGCCACGAAGATGTAACGGCCGAGGACTGGCTGGTGCCTTGCGCCTATGCGCGTGATCTGCCGCTAGTAGCGACGAACGAACCCTATTTTGCGACAGCCGAACGCTATGAGGCACATGACGCGCTGATGTGTATCGCGCAGTCGACCTATGTCATCGTCGATGAACGCCGCAAGGTGACGCCGGATCATTATTTCAAAAGTGCAGCGGAGATGGCGGTCCTGTTCGCCGATCTGCCCGAAGCGATTTCCAATACCATTGATATTGCGCGGCGGTGTTCATACCGGCCGCGCACCGGTGACCCTGTGCTGCCCCGCTTCCCGGGCCTCGAAGGACGCACCGAGGCTGAAGAGCTGGCAGAGCGGGCGCGCGAAGGGCTTGCGGCCCGTCTGGCGGTTATCGATCCGGCGGCGCCCCTTCAGGACTATCAGGACAGGCTCGCCTTCGAGCTTGGCGTGATCGAGCGCATGGGCTTTCCCGGCTATTTCCTGATCGTCGCCGACTTTATCCAGTGGTCGAAGGCGCAAGGCATTCCTGTCGGGCCGGGGCGGGGTTCGGGGGCGGGCTCTGTCGTGGCCTGGGCCCTGACGATTACGGATCTTGATCCCTTGCGGTTCGGTCTTCTGTTCGAGCGCTTCTTGAACCCTGAACGCGTCTCGATGCCTGATTTCGACATCGATTTCTGTCAGGAACGGCGTGGTGAGGTGATCCGCTATGTGCAGGAACGCTATGGCAGCGATCGCGTCGCCCAGATCATCACATTCGGCACATTGCAGGCCCGCGCGGTCGTGCGCGATGTCGGGCGTGTTTTGCAGATTCCGTTTCCAGTCATTGACCGGATCGCCAAGCTGGTACCCAACAATCCGGCCCAGCCGGTAACGCTGGCGGAGGCGGTCCAGACAGAACCCAAATTGCAGGCCATGCGGCGTGAGGATGCGGCTGTTGACCGGCTGATGACGGTCGCGCTGCAACTGGAGGGGCTCTACCGCAATGCGTCCACCCACGCGGCGGGCATCGTTATCGGCGACCGGCCCCTGACGGAATTTGTTCCGCTTTACCGCGATCCGCGCTCAGACATCCCGGCTACGCAATTCAACATGAAATGGGTGGAGCCGGCCGGACTGGTCAAGTTCGACTTTCTGGGCTTGAAGACGCTGACGGTGATGGCGCGGGCGGTGGAGTACATCCGCAAGTCGACCGGCGAGGAGATTAATCTCGACGCGTTGCCTCTGGATGACCCTGATGCCTACGCGCTGATGGCGTCGGGCGGCACGATCGGCGTGTTCCAGATGGAAAGTTCGGGCATGCGCGACACCCTGAAAAAGGTGAAGCCGGACACATTTGAAGACATTATCGCGCTGATCTCGCTTTATCGACCCGGTCCGATGAAGAACATTGATATCTATGTCGAACGCAAGTTCCGCCGGTCCGATCCTGACTTCCTCCATCCTGATCTCGAACCCGTCCTGAGAGAAACCCATGGGGTCATCATCTATCAGGAACAGGTGATGCAGATAGCGCAGATCCTGTCGGGCTATTCGCTTGGGGAGGCTGATCTTCTGCGCCGTGCCATGGGCAAGAAGAAAAAGGAGGAAATGGACCAGCAGCGCGAACGTTTCCTTGCCGGTGCCGCCGAACGCGGTGTGGCGGCGGAGAAAGCGTCCTATATATTTGACCTGGTGGCCGAATTTGCCGGATACGGCTTCAACAAGTCGCACGCTGCGGCCTACGCGCTGATCGCCTACCGCACGGCATGGCTCAAAGCGCATCACCCGGTCGCGTTCATGGCTGCGCTTATGAGCCTGGACGCCGCCAATACCGACAAGCTCGCGGTATTCTTCCAGGAATGCCGCCGGATCGGAGTCAATGTGCTCAGGCCGGATATCAACCGGTCACTGGCGGACTTTTCGGTGGAGGATGGCGCGGTACGCTACGGGCTCGGTGCGGTGCGCAGCGCGGGCATGAGTGCCATGGAGGATGTCGTGCGGGTGCGCGAGGCCGGCGGAGCGTTCGCCGACCTTCATGATTTTGCTGCTCGCGTCGATCCGCGGCAGGTGAACCGGCGTCTGGTCGAGACGCTGGCCAGAGCCGGGACGTTTGATGCCATCGAGCCGGAGCGTGCACGCGTCGTTGCCGCATCGGAAACCCTGTGCGCCATTGCGCAAGCTGCACATGCGGAGCGGGAATCCGCACAAGTGTCGCTGTTCGGGGCAGGCGGCAATGATCCGGTGGCGCTGGAGCGGCCCCCCTTGCCGTCTTTCGAGCCATGGGAAGCGTCTCGGCGGCTGGACGAGGAGCTGGCGGCCATCGGCTTTTACCTGTCCGGCCACCCGCTTGATGCCTTCAGCGAGGTGCTGGCGCGGCGGGGCGCAGTTGGCTGGGCCGAGCTGTTGCAGCGGGTTCAGGAAGGTGCGGTGAGGGCGGTGCGCATGGCGGGCATTGTCCGGCGGCGGCAGGAAAAGATATCGCGCCGCTCCAGTGAGCGGTTCGCGTTCATTACGCTGTCTGACCCCAGCGGCGAGTTCGAAGCTCTGGTGCCACCGAAAGTGTTCAGTGAAGCGCGCGACATGCTGGAGGCCGGACAGGGCGTGCTGGCCACGTTCCGGGTTGAAGAGCAGGACGATCTGATACGGCTGATCATGGACAGTTGCGAGCCGCTGGACGGGTTGTTGCGTGAGGCGCACCTGCCTGGTCTCTGCGTGGAGCTCGATGACGTGTCCGCGCTTGAAGGTATTCATGCCCGCCTGTCGCGCCTGTCGGCCCCGGACGGGGAAGCGCGCGGCGTTGTGATCCTTGATATGCCGGTTGGCGAATCTGCGCGGGCCCGCGTGCGGCTGCCGGGTGGTTACCGGCTTGATCCGGCGCTTCGCAGCGCGCTGAAAGAAGTCCCGGGCGTCGGCGCGGTGGATGCACTGGCCCTCTAGGCGCCGGTCGAAAAGATTCCTGCCCGCCCATCGCATACCGGCGCTTGTGCAGACAGCAAAGCACGCCTATAAGCGCGCCCGCAATCCCGCACGTGGGGCAGCGGCTGGTTCGCGTAGTGAACCGGTCGATCCGGTGCCTGGCTTTCCTGTTTCGGCAGGGAGACCGGCTCCGCCCTGCGGAGGCCAACCGGAAAAGGAAAATCGATATGGCCCTTCCTGGCTTCTCCATGCGTCAGCTTCTTGAAGCTGGTGCGCACTTTGGTCACCAGACCCACCGCTGGAACCCCAAGATGAAGTCTTTCATCTTTGGCGAGCGTTCCAATATCCACATTATTGACCTGTCCCAGACAGTTCCGCTGCTTCATCAGGCTCTGGTGAAGGTGCGCGAAGTGGCTGCCAATGGTGGCCGGGTCCTGTTTGTCGGCACCAAGCGCCAGGCGTCCGATCCGATCGCCCAGGCGGCGCAGCGCTGCGCGCAGTATTACATGAACCATCGCTGGCTCGGCGGCACGTTGACCAACTGGCGCACGATTTCGATCTCCATCACCCGTTTGCGTGAGCTGGAAGGCATTCTCGATCAGGAAGGCGGCCCGCAGGGTCTCACCAAGAAAGAAATCCTGATGCTGACGCGCGAGCGTGAGAAGCTCGAGCGTTCGCTCGGCGGCATCAAGGAAATGGGCGGTACGCCGGACCTGATTTTCGTGATCGATACCAACAAGGAAGCGATCGCCATTCTGGAAGCCAAGCGGCTGAACATTCCGGTTGTTGCCGTGATCGATACAAACTGCGATCCCGACCCGATCGATTTCCCGATCCCGGGCAATGACGATGCCGCGCGTGCCATCTCGCTTTACTGCGATCTGGTGGCTGATGCGGTGCTTGACGGCATCTCTGACAGCCAGGCCTCGCTGGGCGTCGATATGGGCGCAGCGGTGAACCCGGTGGCTGAACCGGCGCTCGCCGAAGAGACCCCCAAGGCAGAGGCTGAAGCTGCTAAAGCAGAAGAGGCTCCTGAAGCTGCGGCCCCCAAGGCAGAACCAGAAACCGCGAAGGCAGATGCCGAGGCTCCGGCAGCAGAGGCGCAGGCGCCTGCAGCCGAATCCGCTGACGAACCCGCCAAAGCCTGATCCGAACGACAAAAAAATAACAGGAGACTCCCCATGGCCGAGATCACTGCCGCTCTCGTCAAGGACCTGCGCGACCGCACCGGCGCGGGCATGATGGACTGCAAGAAGGCGCTGGCTGAAACCGATGGCGACGTCGAGGCGGCTATCGACTGGCTGCGCAAGAAGGGCCTGTCGAAGGCTGCCAAGAAAGCCGATCGCGTGGCCGCCGACGGTCTGGTCGGCGTCGCGTCCGCTGAACGTGGCAAAGGCATGGCCGCCGCCGCCGTCGAGGTGAATGCCGAGACGGACTTCGTGGCACGCAACGAGCTGTTCCAGGCTGCAGTGTCGGAAATTACGGCGCTTGGCATTGATGCAAATGATGTGGACGCGCTGCGTCAGGCGAAAACGGCGTCAGGCGCTACGGTTGAGGACACGCTGACCAATCTGATCGCCAAGGTCGGCGAGAACATGTCGCTGCGCCGTGTGGCCGGCCTGTCGGTAAACGCCGGCGTGGTAGCCAGCTATGTCCACAATGCCGCGGCCGATGGCCTTGGCAAGATCGGTGTTCTGGTCGCTCTGGAATCGACAGGCGATCAGGCGGTGCTCAAAGAGCTTGGCCGCAAAGTGGCCATGCACGTGGCGGCCGGCTCTCCGGCTGTGGCGTTGGCTGTCGACGTTGATGAACTGTCGGCGGACGTCATCGAACGCGAGAAGGCCGTATTTGCCGATCAGGCCCGCCAGTCTGGCAAGCCTGAGGCGATTATCGAGAAGATGGTCGAAGGCCGTCTTCGCAAGTTCTACGAGGAAGTCGTGCTTCTCAAGCAGGTCTTCGTCTTTGATCCCGACCTGACCGTGGAAGGTGCCATCGAGGCAGCGGCCAAAGATGCCGGCGCGCCGGTCAAGCTGACAGGCTTTGTCCGCATGGTGCTTGGTGAAGGTGTGGAGAAGAAGGAAGAAGACTTCGCTGCCGAAGTGGCGGCGCTCGGCAAATCGTGATCTGAATGCGTCCCGGTGGCAGTTTTTCTGCCGCCGGGACGCACTTTCAAAAGCCAGTAGCGCTTTCAATAATGGAGCAACGATACCCGTGAGCGACATACCCGCAGAGCCACGCCCGACGCCATCGGGACCCTATCGGAGGGTCCTTTTGAAGGTTTCCGGTGAAGCCCTGATGGGAGACCAGTCCTACGGGATCGATATGAACACCGCCGAACGCATTGCCGACGAGGTCGGGGCGGCGGTGAAGGCCGGATACGAGATGTGTCTGGTGATTGGCGGCGGGAATATATTCCGCGGTCTTCAGGCGGCCGCAAAAGGCATGGACCGCGCCGCTGCGGACTATATGGGCATGCTCGCGACGGTGATGAATGCCCTGGCTATGCAGACCGCGCTGGAACGCCGCGGCATCCCCACCCGCGTCCAGTCCGCCATTCCGATGACCACGGTCTGTGAGCCCTATATCCGCCGCCGTGCGGTGCGCCATATGGAAAAGGGCCGCGTGGTCATATTCGCGGCAGGCACCGGAAACCCGTTTTTCACCACCGATACTGCGGCCGCGCTTCGCGCTGCCGAAATGGGCTGTGATGCGCTTTTCAAGGGCACACAGGTTGACGGGGTCTACTCTGCTGATCCGAAAAAGGATCCGAACGCCGAACGCTATGACCAGCTGGACTATCTTGATGTCATTGCGCGCGACCTGAAAGTGATGGACGCTTCGGCGGTTACCCTGATGCGCGATAACCAGATTCCGATTGTCGTGTTTGATATTCACCGTACAGGCGGGCTGGCTGATGTACTCGACGGGCGGGGCGTTTGCACCGTGGTCGGGCCGAAGCCGCCGCCAAGGAAATGAGGACCTTATGAGCAAAGACGGCGATTTTGACCTGAAGGATATCCAGCGCCGCATGGATGGCGCAGTCGAGGCACTCAGGAAGGAGTTCAGCGGTTTGCGCACCGGCCGGGCCAGCATCGGATTGCTCGATCCTATCAAGATCGATGCTTATGGCAGCCCGACGCCGATCAATCAGGTGGGCACGGTCTCCGTCCCCGAACCGCGTATGCTGTCTGTACAGGTCTGGGACAAGAATCTTGCACCCGCCGTCGACAAGGCCATCCGCAATTCATCGCTTGGCCTGAACCCCGTTGTCGAAGGCACGCTGATCCGCATTCCGATCCCGCCGCTCAACGAAGAGCGCCGCGCCGAGCTGGCGAAGACGGCTGGCACTTATGCCGAGCAGGCCCGTGTGGCCGTGCGCAATGTGCGCCGTGACGGCATGGAGGCGCTGAAGAAGGCCGAGAAAGACAACTTGATGAGCGAGGATGAGCACAAGCGCAATTCCGACCTCGTCCAGAAAGCGACCGACAACAATATCGCCGCCATCGACGAACTGCTCAAATCGAAGCAGGACGAAATTACGCAGGTCTGACCGGCCTGCATTAGCCTGACAGGTCCGGGGAGGACTGTTTTCCATGTCAGCCGATCCCGGCGGCCCAGTTTCCACGCCGCGCCATGTTGCCGTCATCATGGATGGCAATGGGCGGTGGGCGGCTGCACGCGGCCTGCCCAGAGCCACGGGACACCGTCAGGGGGTCGAGGCCGTGCGCGCACTGGTGCGCGGGGCGGGCAATCTGGGCGTCACGCATCTGACGCTGTTCGGGTTTTCTACCGAGAACTGGCGCCGCTCGACCGAAGAAGTCAGCACGTTGTTTGACCTTCTCAAGCAGTTTGTTGATGCCGATCTCGATGATCTGGCGAAGAACGGCGTGCGGGTTCGCATTCTGGGCAGCCGTGCCGGACTGTCCGACGATATCAGCGCCATCGTCGACCGCGCCGAGTCGCGCACCGCCGCCAATAGCCGTTTCAACCTGACGGTCGCCTTCAACTATGGAGGCCGCGACGAGATTGTCCGTGCGGCCCGCGCCCTCATCGAGGAAGCCGGGTCAGGAGCGTTTGACGGCGCGCTTGACGAAGCCGGCTTTGCCGCGCGGCTGGACACTCACGGACTGCCAGATCCGGACATGATCGTCAGGACCAGCGGCGAGATGCGGATTTCCAATTTCCTGCTCTGGCAGGGTGCCTATGCCGAGCTGGTGTTTCTGGATGTGTTATGGCCTGATTTTTCCATCGAGCACATGAAGGAGGCTATCGCCATTTACCAGTCGCGCCACCGGCGGTTTGGCGGCCGTCCGTGAGTTTGCTGGCGCGCCTTCCGGGGCCACGCGATCCGGTATTTGTCCGCCGGCTTGTGTCTGCCCTCGTGCTGGCTCCACTGGCGCTCGGGCTGGTCTGGCTGGGCGGATACCCGTTTGCGATATTCGTGGCCGCGTTTGCGGCCGCCATGGCGTGGGAATGGGTGCGCATGTCGGACCGGGATGCGCCGCCGCGGGCGTTCTCCATCGCCACCGGCACGGCCGTCGGGTCGGTACTGATGGCTGCCCATGGCGAAGCCCTGTGGTGCGCGGTCTGGCTGCTGGCCGGAGCCGTGAGCGCCTATCTGGACAGGCGCAGGCGTGGCCAGGCATATGAGGCCGCCTGCGGCGTGATCTATGTGGGCTCGGCCGCCAGTATTCTGGTGGCGTTGCGCGGCGGCGATGAAGGGCTGGTGTCGATCCTGTTCCTGCTGTGCGTTGTCTGGGCAGCGGACACGTTCGCGTATCTGGCCGGAACATGGCTAGGCGGGCCAAAGCTCTTGCCCGCTGCCAGCCCCAACAAGACGTGGACCGGACTGATCGCTGGTGTAGGGTTCGGGGTAAGCGCTGGTATTTTGATGGCGGGCGTCTGGGGGCTGGACCCGCTGCTTGCGCTGGCGGCAGCGCTGCCTGCTGCGCTGATGGCGGTGGCCGGCGATCTGGTAATGTCACTCGCCAAGCGCCGGTTTGGCGTAAAGGATGCCGGAACGCTGATCCCCGGACATGGCGGGGTGCTCGACAGGGTGGACGCCTTGATGCTCGCGACGGTTTTTGCTGGTCTGTTTGCCCTGCTCGTCCCTGGCGGCTGGCCGGGTGGAGGCATGTAGATGAGCCGTAGTATCACTGTACTGGGCGCCACCGGATCGGTCGGGCTGGCAACGCTTGACCTTGTCGGCGCAGCCCCTGAAGGCGCGTATCGGGTGACCGCGTTGACGGCTCATTCCCGTGCGGCGGAACTGGCCGCTCTAGCCTTGCGTTTCCGCCCGCAATTCACGGCCCTCGCGGACTCCAGTCAGGCAACGTTGCTGGAGGCGGCGCTGGCCGGATCTGGCCTGAAATGGGGTGCGGGCGCGGAGGCGGTTGCCGAGGCGGCGTCCATGGATGCCGACTGGACAATGGCCGCGATTGTCGGCGCTGCCGGCCTTGCTCCGACGTTAGCGGCAGTCGAACGCGGCAAGATTGTTGCGCTTGCCAATAAGGAGGCGCTGGTATGCGCAGGCGCACTCTTCATGGAGTGTGCGCGGCGCTCGGGCGCGGTCATTCTTCCGGTCGATTCAGAACATAATGCGATCTTCCAGGTACTTGGCGGTGTGGATGCCAGCCGGCTGCGCCGGATCATTCTCACCGCGTCGGGCGGACCTTTCCGCACGGCAAGCCTTGAGGCCATGGCACGTGCCAGCGTTCACGATGCGGTCGCGCATCCGGTCTGGTCGATGGGCGCGAAGATATCGGTAGATTCGGCTACCATGATGAATAAGGGGCTCGAGGTGATCGAGGCCTGCCATCTGTTCGCTGTGCCGCCGCCGAAGGTTGACGTCATTGTCCATCCCGAATCCATCGTTCACGGGCTGGTGGAGCATGTTGATGGCGGGCTGCTGGCCCAGATGGGCTCACCGGACATGCGCACGCCGATTGCCCATGCGCTGGGCTGGCCGGACCGTATTGATACCAGTGTCTCGCGGCTGGACCTGCCGGCGCTTGGCCAGTTGACGTTTGAAACACCAGACCCGCAGCGCTTTCCCGCGCTGCGCCTGGCCCGTGAAGCCTTTGAAGCCGGTGGCGCCAGCCCGATCATCTTGAACGCTGCCAATGAAATTGCGGTTGAAGCCTTTCTGAATGGTCATGTCGGCTTCCTTGACATCGCGGCTATCGTTGCAGACTCTCTGGATCAGGGCGAGGGGGCCTTCAAAGGGCCAGTGAGAGACTTCGAGGCAGTGTATGCAGCGGACGCGGCAGCACGGGTGCTGGCTGCGGAGCTTGTGATTATCCGCAACAGGCGCGGTGCCAGCCTGGCAAGAGGGGCTTGAGTTAACGTGACGGATCTTCTCGGTTCGGGCTTGCTCAGCATCGTGGCATTTGTCGCGGTGATCTCTTTTGTCGTGGTGATTCACGAGCTTGGCCATTATTTTGCCGGCCGTGTTTTCGGCGTACACGCTGAAGCCTTCTCCATCGGATTTGGGCCTACCCTGGCGAGCTGGCACGACAAGCGCGGAACGCTATGGCGCATCGCCGGTCTGCCACTGGGCGGCTATGTGCGGTTTCTGGGCGATGCCAATGCCGCCAGTGCCCCTGATCATGAAACCCTTGAGACGCTGCGCGCCGGGCGCGAAGACGCCGACAGGGTCTATCACTTCAAGCCTGTCTGGCAGCGCGCGCTGATCGTGCTGGCGGGGCCTGCTGCCAACTTCCTGCTTGCGGTCGCACTTTTTTCAGCGCTTGGAATGGTGCGCGGCGATGTCACCATCGAGCCGCGCATTGGCGAGATCGTTGAAGGCAGCCCGGCGGATGAAGCCGGATTTCAGTCTGGCGATCTGCTGGTGTCGATTGATGGCCAGCGCGTCGGCTCGTTCACCGATCTGACGCAGACCGTGATGACGCGGGCTGGCACGCCGATGCGCTTTACAGTGGATCGTGGCGGGCGTGAGTTTTTACTGGAGGCGACACCGCGCCGTGAGATGCGCCCCGACGGGCTGGGCGGCACCCGCGCGTTTGGTTTCCTGGGCGTCGGATTGTCGCCGGATGCTCAGCTGACCCGGCACAGGTTTGGCCCTGTCGAGGCCGTCGGCCATGGCGTCGTGCGCACTGCCGATATTACGGCGACGATAGTCGACTACATGGCCCGTCTGGTCACGTTCCGGGCCTCTCTCGAGCATATCAACGGCCCGCTGGGCATTGCGACGACGGCCGGGCAGATCGCCAATACGGCGATTGCCGCTCCGGATGCGCAGGATTCCGGTCCTTATGACATTGGCGCCGCAATATTGCGGCTGGCGACAAGCCTTCTGCTGCTGGCAGGATTGCTGTCTGTTGCCATCGGATTGATGAATCTCCTGCCGATCCCGGTTCTAGACGGTGGCCACCTTGTGTATTACGCCTACGAAGCCGTGGCGAAACATCCACCCAGTCCAGCTGTCCAGTCTGTCGGCCTCAAAGCCGGGCTGGCGCTGATACTCGGATTGATGGTTGTCGCCACATGGAATGATTTGAGTTATCTCGTCGGCCTGTTTTCATAATGGCCGGTCGATTGAGACCTGGGTGGTGCAGTCAATGAAGTTTCTCGTCTGGACGATAGCGGCGCTGGCGATGCTCGGCTCGCCGTTGGCACATGCACAGGCAGTGCAGGGTGCTGATATGGCCGCCGAGAGCGCACAGGCGCCGGTGGAAACTGAAGGTCAGCGCGAGGAGGCTCCGCCGCAAATCCTCCAGATACTGGTTGAAGGCAATCAGCGCGTCGAAGCCGACACGATCCTGTCCTACATGCTGGTCCGGCCCGGTGATGTGGCTGATCCGCGCCTGATAAACCTGTCTATCCAGACGCTATTCGCCACCAATCTGTTCGCCGATGTGCGCGTTGCGCGCGAACGCTCCACGCTGATTGTCTATGTCCGCGAGAACCCGGTCATCAACCGGGTGGTTCTCGAAGGCAATCGCGCGATCAATGACGACCGGATCACGGACGAGATCCAGTTGCAGCCGCGCGCGCTGTTTACCCGAGCCCGGGTGCAGGCGGACGTCCAGCGTATTCTGGAAGTCTATCGCCGTTCGGGCCGGTTCGCGGTGCAGGTCAATCCGCAGATCGTGGAGTTGCCCCAGAACCGGGTTGATCTTGTGTTCGAGATTTCCGAAGGCCCGACGACCGGCGTCCGCCGGATCAATTTTGTCGGGAACCGCGCTTTTTCGGACCGCCGCCTGCGCGGCGAAACCGTCACGAGCGAAGCGCGCTGGTGGCGTTTCTTCGACTCCAACGACAATTACGATCCCGACCGGCTGGAGTTTGACCGCGAGCAGCTGCGTGAATTCTACGCTGACCGGGGCTATGCCGATTTTCGTGTCAGCTCCGCGATTGCCGAGCTGGTCCCTGACCAGTCGGGCTTCTACATCACGTACACCGTCGAAGAGGGGCAGGTTTACAATTTCGGTGAGATAACGGTCACAACCGAAATTGAAGACCTCAGTTCGGAGTATCTCGAGGCCATCGTCGCCAGCCGGCCGGGTAGTCTCTATGTCGGCAGCCTGATCGAAGAGTCCGTCGATACGCTTACCTTCGCTGCCGGGGCGGCAGGCTATGCATTTGTGGATGTACGCCCACGCGTAAGCACGAACCGCGAGACGCAAACCGTCGATATCGAGTACGTCATCAACCCGGCGCCGCGTGTCTATATCGAGCGGATCGATATCCTGGGCAATTCGCGAACGCTCGACCGGGTTATCCGGCGCGAGCTGGAACTGGTCGAGGGCGATGCGTTCAACCAGGTACTGGTCAATCTTTCCCGCCAGCGTGTACGCCGTCTCGGATTCTTTGAAGAGGTCGAGATTGAACCTGTTCAGGGCACCGCTGCGGATCGCGCGCGTCTGCAGGTGAACGTTACCGAGCAGCCAACCGGCGAACTTGCCTTTGGTGTCGGCTATTCTTCCACGGACTCCTTCCTGATTGATTTCTCGGTTTCGGAGCGGAATCTGCGTGGCCGTGGCCAGTTCCTTCGCCTTCGGGTCTCGGAAAGCTCACGCCGCCGCCAGATCGATATCCGGTTTACCGAACCACGCTTCCTGGACCGCAATCTTGCGGCAGGTTTCGATCTGTTCCAGGTGCGCTCAAACTTCTCGCAAGAGGCATCGTTCGAAACCGAGTCGACCGGCTTCAGCCTGCGTACCGGTTTCCCGCTCACGGCCTCAGTTGAGGGCGGGGTGAATTACACGCTACGTACCGATGAGGTGCGCACGTTTGCCGGGGTGTCGAGCGCCATTGCCAGAGCGTCGGGCTCACGGGTGACGTCGCTGCTTGGCTATTCGGTGGCCTGGAACCGCATTGACGATTTCCGGCAGCCTACCAATGGCTTCCAGATGAGCCTCAACCAGGAGATTGCGGGCGTCGGCGGTGATGTGCGCTATGTTCGCACCGAAGGGCGCGGCGCAATTTACCGCAATGTGTTCCGGCCGGATGTCGTGCTCAGCGTGACAGGTGAAACTGGCCTGATCCTTGCTTGGGGCGGTGATGCGGTCCGCATCAATGACCGCTTCTTCAAGGGGGGTAATTCCTTCCGCGGGTTTGAAACTGCCGGTATCGGTCCGCGTGTTGTTCAGCGCACCGCCACGGGTGAGTTAACTCGCGGCGATTCACTTGGCGGCAATTTCTACGCCATCGGTGCTGTGGAGTTGGGCTTTCCGCTCGGTCTGCCGGAACAGTACGGTGTGCGTGGCAGCGTCTTCACCGAATTTGGCACGATGGGTATCTTGCCATCAGTTGACCAGATTGCCGACGTAGGCGGGACATCTTCGCCCTTCACAATAGATGAGCTGGCACCGCGCGTTTCGGTCGGCGTCAGCATTTTCTGGGACTCGCCGTTCGGCCCGGTCCGGTTCGATTTCGCCGAGGCTGTGGTTCACCAAGAGTATGACCGCCGCGAGTTCTTCCGTTTCAGCACCAGTACAGGGTTCTAATATCATGACTTTTCAGAACAGCCGGACGGTCTCCATGCGTCTTCGCGCTTTCTTTGCCGGTATCGTGGTCGCCTTGGGTGCGATGGGTGCTGCACAGGCGCAAAACGTCCTGATGATCGACGAAGAGAGAATTCTCACCGAAAGCCAGGTCGGCCAGCACATTGCCGGTCAGCTGGAAACTATCGGACGGGAAATCCAGACCGAGCTGGAGGCTGCCGCAGGGCCGCTCTCCCAAGAGAATGAGGCGCTGCAGGCGGAAACGTCTGCTCTCAGCCAGGAAGCCATCCAGCAACGCCCGGACCTGATGCAGCGCATTCAGCAGCTTCAAGCGAACGCCCAGCAACTGGAGCGCCTGCGCCGTCTGCGCCAGCAAGAGCTGGTCCAGACCGAGCGTCAGGCCCTTCAGCCGGTTCTGCAGACGCTTCAGACCGTGTTGCAGGAACTGGTCAACGAGCGCAGCGCCACCGTGCTGCTGGACCGCTCGCAAGTGGTCTATGGTGCTGACAGCATTGACGTCACCGACACGGTCATCGAGCGCCTCAACCAGCGTATCCAGACCACGCCGGTGACGCGCGTTCGCGCGCCTGAGGGCGAAAGCGGCCAATAGCCGTTGATCCGGTGAGCACTGACACCCGGTTCTATCGCCGTGTCGGATCACTGAACGCACGGGAAATTTCCGGCGAGCTCGATGGTGAGCTCGCCGGAAATCCCGCGTGTAGCGTCCAGGATGTTGCATCCAGCGCCGGACCCTCGGCGGGTACGCTGATATTTGTCGGCGCTGACGAAAAAACCAATGTGCCGGACGAGCATGAAGGCATCATTATCGGGCCGGCTGCACTTCGCGATCAGGTAAAACTGCGCGACGGTTCGGCCTTCATCGCGCATTCCCATCCCAAAGCGGCTTTTGCGCGTATTGCCGCGAAGCTGGTGGTGCCGCACGCGCGCATGGCGCACACCGCCATTAATCCATCCGCCAGTATCGCTGCCAGCGCTGTCATTTCGGCCGGCGCATCTATCGGCCCGGGCGCGCGGATTGGAGAAGACTGCCAGATCGGCCCCAACGCGGTCATCGGACCCGGCGTCGAAATAGGCGAACGCACACAGGTCGGTGCGTGCGCGGTAATCGGCTTTGCTCTGATTGGCCGGGATTGCCGCGTTGGTCCAGGGAGTGTTCTGGGCGAGGCAGGGTTTGGCCTCGTGCCCGGCCCTGACGGGCTGGTGGAGCTCCCGCATTTCGGGCGCGTTGTCGTGGGTGATGATGTGCGCATTGGTGCCAATTGCACCATTGACCGCGGCATGTTCGGCGACACCCGCCTGCGCAGCGGGGTCAAGCTCGATAATCTCTGTCATATCGCCCACAATGTGGATGTTGGCGAACACACGCTGATGGCCGCTTTTGCCGGCATTTCCGGTAGTGTCAAAATCGGACGAGGAGCACAGTTTGGCGGCCGCGTCGGTATTGTTGATCATGTGAATATCGGTGACGGCGCAAGGCTTGCCGCCAACGCTTCACCTGCCTGGGATGTGCCGGCCGGTGAGACATGGGCAGGACAGCCTGCCCAGCCCATCCGGGGCTGGCTGCGCGAACTGGCAATATTGAAACGAATGGCCGCCCCGAAACGCCGTGCTGTTGACGCTGGCAAACCCTCGGTGCAGGACAAGACAGACGATTGATCAGCGCAGTCAGGGGACGGGGTATGACGCAATCTGCCATCACTATCGGCCCGGACGAAATCCTTTCCCGTCTGCCGCACCGCTATCCTTTTTTGCTGGTGGACCGTGCGCACAGCTATGTCGAAGGCCAGTCGATTACCGGCATCAAATGCGTTTCAGCCGGAGAGCCTTATTTTCAGGGCCATTTTCCGGAAAACCCCGTCATGCCGGGCGTGCTGATGATTGAGGCGCTGGCCCAGACCGGCGCTCTGCTGATGTCAAAAACGCTCAATGCCGATATCGCCAATACGCTCATCCTGTTTATCGGTGTTGACCGGGCGCGCTTCCGCCGCCCCGTGCGTCCGGGTGATGTGCTGGAAATGCCAGTGAAAGTGGTGGCCCAGCGGCGTGGCCTTTTCCGCTTTGAGGGCGTAGCGCTGGTGAACGGCGTCAAAGTCGCCGACGCGGACTTCTCTGCAACGTCAGCCGATCGCCAGAATACAGGAGAGGTTTCTTGACCACGCAAATTCATCCGTCGGCTATTGTTGACCCTGAAGCGCAACTCGGCGAAGGCGTGGATATCGGCCCGTTCTGCCAGATCGGTCCGCAGGTGAAAATCGGAGACCGGACGCGCCTGATTTCCCATGTCAGCGTGCTGAACGATACGACGCTGGGTCAGGACTGTGTCGTTCACCCGTTTGCGGCGCTTGGCTCACCGCCTCAGGACTTCAAGTACAAAGGCGGCGATGTCAGCCTGATCATTGGTGATGGCAACACGCTTCGCGAACACGTGACCATGCATCTGGGCACGGAGACGGCGCGCGGCGTGACGCGTATCGGATCGGGCGGCTATTTCATGGTCGGCGCGCATGTGGGACATGACTGCATTGTCGGGGACAATGTGCTTTTCGCGAACAATGCCACGCTGGGCGGCGAGGTTGTCATCGGTGACTATGTCATCATGGGCGGGCTTTCGGCCATTCACCAGAAATGCCGCGTGGGACGATTTGCCTTCGTCGGCGGCGGTGCGCCGGTGACGGGCGATGTCATTCCCTATGGCATGGTGGACAATCACGGATACCTGGCCGGGCTCAACCTGGTTGGCCTGAAGCGGCGCGGCTTCTCGCGTGACCTCATCCATGATTTGCGCGCTGCCTACCGGCTGATTTTCTCTGCCGAGGGTGCCTTTTCGGAGCGGGTAGAAGATGCCGGCCGGCTTTTTGAAGCACGCCCCGAAGTGATGGAAGTCATCAATTTTGTCAAAGCTCCGGCAGCGCGTCCCCTTTGCGGGCCGGAACAGGGCTGATCGGCCATGAGTGAAGGCTGGACACGTCTTGGCCTGATAGCCGGTGGTGGCGCCTTGCCCCGTCTGGTGGCGCAGGCGTGCGCGGCAGACGGTCGGCTGGGCTGCGTGATTGCGCTCTCCGGCTTTGCCGATCCCGCCGATTATGACGGCGCACTGGTGCGAACTATTGGTCAGTTCGGCCATGTCGTGCGTGACATGAAAGCGGCCGGGTGTGACGCGGTCTGCTTTGCCGGCATTGTGACGCGGCCTGATTTTCGCAGCTTCGTGCCGGATCTTGAGGGCGCAAAGCTGCTGCCGGGATTACTGGCAGCGGCTGTTCGCGGTGATGACGCCTTGCTGCGCGTGGTCATCAAGGCATTCGAGGCGCAAGGGCTTCGCGTCGTGGGTGCCGATACGCTGTCAGACTCGCTGCTGGCAACCGAGGGGCGCATTGGCGGGGATGCCGATGCCGGGCCGCACCAGAGCGATATCGCCAAGGCGATGCAGATAGCAGCGGCCATAGGCGTTCTAGATGCGGGGCAGGGGGCTGTCGTGTGCGATGGGCTGGTTCTGGCACTGGAAGCCCAGGAGGGGACCGATGCCATGCTGGAGCGCGTGGCGCAGTTGCCGGAAAACATCCGCGGCACGGTGGACGTTCCGCGCGGCGTGCTGGCCAAGCGCCCGAAGCCGCAGCAGGAACGCCGGATTGACTTGCCGGTCATCGGTGTGGCGACGATTGAACGCGCGGCTGCTGCCGGACTGGCTGGCATTGCAGTGGAAGCGGGCGCAGCGCTGATACTGGGCCGCGAAGCGGTAGACGAGGCCGCGCGCCGTCACGGCCTGTTTGTCGCCGGTGTGACACCACATAGCTGAACGGACGCATGAACCATGCAAGCCAGTGACCGGCCCCTGCGGATATTCATTGTCGCGGCTGAGCCGTCGGGAGACATGGTGGGGGCAGAGCTGATCCGTGCTCTGCGCGCGCAAGACAGCGATATCGAGATCGCCGGTGTCGGGCGCGAAGCCATGGCGGCCGAAGGCATTTCCAGTGATATCGACCTTTCGGCCTTGTCGGTGCTCGGCCTGTTTGATGGCTTACGTGTCTGGCGCCTTGTTCATGAACGCGCCGGCGCTTGCGCGGATGCAGCGGCCGCCTTTGGCGCCGATCAGGTGGTTCTGATCGATTCCTGGGGCTTCATGCTGCGCGTGGCCTGGAAAGTCCGTGTGGCATCGCCAGCCGCCCGGATCGTGAAATATATCGGCCCGCAAGCTTTTGCTACCAGGCCGGGGCGGGCCAAGGCGCTGGCGCGCGCCGTTGATAATCTTCTGGCCATCCATCCGTTTGATCCGGGGTATTTCGAGCCTTATGGCCTGCCGACCATTGTCGTTGGAAACCCTGCGCTGGAACGTGATCTGACAGGCGACGGGGCCGCGTTCCGGGCGCGCCATGGCATCTCGCCTGATGAACGCCTGCTGCTGGTCCTGTTCGGCAGCCGCAAGGCCGAAGTGGAGCGGCTATTCGATGATTTTGCCGATACTGCCGAAGCGCTGATGATGGAGCGCGCAGATCTGCGCATCGTAACCGTTCTGGCGCCATCGGTCGCAGAGACTGTGACACAGCGTCTGCAAACCCGTCCGGGGCTGGCGGGCATGGTCGTGGCCGGCCCGGAGGAGCGTCTGGATGCGTTCGCCGCCTCTGACGCCGCGCTCGCCTGTTCAGGCACTGTGACGCTGGAACTGTCGCGCATGGGTGTGCCTAGCGTAGTGGGCTACCGGCTTGGCCCGGTGGCGTGGACCATTGCCTGGAATTTCATGCTTCGCGCGCCCTATGTGAGCCTTGTCAACATTGCAGCCGGGCGCGAACTTCTGCCCGAACGGTTGCAGACCCGCGCTACGCCGGAGCATCTGCTGCCGGAGATGGCCAGATTGCTCGACGACCCCGCTCACCGTGCATCGGTGGCGCAGGCGTTACGGGATGTAACGGCGGAAATGGCCGGAAAAGGCGAGGGCGCGAGCGTCAACGCCGCCCGCGCCCTTATTAGTCTTGGAGCGCTCTAGAAACTAACGCTTGCTGACCGGCACATAGCCGCGCTCGGACGCGCCGGTGAAGATCTGGCGCGGGCGGCCGATCTTCTGGGTCGGATCTTCGATCATCTCTGACCATTGTGCGATCCAGCCGACGGTGCGGGCCAATGCGAACAGCACGGTGAACATCTCGGTCGGGAAGCCCATCGCGCGCAGCGTGATACCCGAATAGAAGTCGATATTCGGATAGAGCTTTTTCTCGACAAAGTAGGGATCTTCCAGCGCAATCCGTTCCAGCTCCATGGCGACTTGCAGGAGCGGATCATCCTTCACACCCAGCTCATCAAGCACCTCGTGGCAGGTGGTGCGCATCACTTTCGCGCGCGGATCGTAATTTTTGTAGACGCGGTGGCCAAAGCCCATCAGGCGGAACGGATCATCCTTGTCCTTGGCGCGCTTGATAAACTCCGGGATGCGGTCGACCGTCCCGATCTCTTCGAGCATGTTGAGCGCGGCCTCATTGGCGCCGCCATGGGCCGGACCCCAGAGCGAGGCAATACCCGCCGCAATGCAGGCAAACGGATTGGCTCCCGATGAGCCCGCCAGGCGCACCGTGGAGGTGGAAGCGTTCTGCTCGTGGTCGGCATGCAGGATGAAGATGCGGTCCATCGCGCGCGCCAGTGTCGGGGAGACCTTGTAGTCCTCCGTCGGCACGGCAAAGCACATACGCAGGAAGTTCGATGCGTAGTCCAGCTCATTGCGAGGGGTGATAAACGGCTGGCCAATGGAGTATTTGAACGCCCGCGCGGCGATCGTCGGCATTTTCGCGATCATGCGATGGCTGGCGATCGTGCGCGCCTTGGGGTCATTGACGTCTGTTGAGTCATGGTAGAAGGCTGACAGCGCGCCAACCGTTCCCACCATTACCGCCATAGGGTGGGCATCGCGGCGATAGCCGCGGAAAAACTGGTCGAACTGGTCGTGCAGCATGGTGTGGCGGCGGATCGTCCAGTCGAACTCTTCAAGTTCTTTCGCGCTCGGCAACTCACCATGCAGGAGAAGGTAGGAGACTTCGATGAAGGAGGAGTTTTCTGCCAGCTCGTCGATGGGATAGCCGCGATAGAGAAGGACGCCCTCGTCACCATCGATATAGGTGATCTGGCTTTCGCAGCTGCCTGTCGAGGTGAAGCCCGGATCGTAGGTGAAGACACCGGCGTCGCGGTAGAGCGTGCGGATATCGATCACGTCAGGACCAACCGAGCCACCCAGTACAGGCAGGTCGATAGTCTTGCCGTTGACGGTAAGCTGGGCGGAGCCCTTTTTTTCGGTCTTGTTCTTCATCGGTCCAATCCCTTTACATCTTTAGGTATGGTCAGGCCGGGTTGATCTGGTCATCCAGCCTGGCAATCGTTTCGTCCCGGCCCAGTAGGGCAAGGACAAGGCTCATATCCGGCGCTGGTGCGCCGCCTGTCAGTGCCGCACGTAGCGGCTGTCCGATTTTTCCAAAGCCCACCCCTTCGGCTTCGGCAAATTCCTTGAGCAGGCCGCCCAGCGAGTCTGTGTTCCAGTCATTGTGCGCGGCGAGCGTATCGCGCAGGCGTGACAGCCGCTCAAGCGCGTCAGAGGACAGTTGCTTGCGCGCTGCCTCATCAATCCGGAACGGGCGCTCGCGGATCAGAAAATAGGCCTGTGTTTCCATTTCGGCGAGCGTTTTTGAACGCTCTTTCAGCATATCCATGGCAGGCGTTAACCGCGCGTTGGCGACCGCGCCATCCACCAGTGCGCTCTGGCCCTCCAAGCGCTGCAACAGCAAATTCAGAAGGCGTGCATTGTCGGCAAGGCGCAGATGGTGATGGTTCACGAACGCCATCTTGTCGAAGTCCAGCCGCGCCGGAGCCTTGTTGAGGCCATCCAGAGAAAAGGCCGCTATCAGTTCCGCGTCGCTGAACAATTCCTGATCACCATGGCTCCAGCCGAGGCGCGCGAGATAATTGCGCAGGCCTTCCGGCAGATACCCCATGTCCCGATAGGCGTCGGCACCCAGCGCGCCATGACGTTTGGACAGCTTCTTGCCGTCCGGTCCGTGAATGAGCGGTATGTGGGCAAATACCGGGCGTGGCCAGTCCATCGCGTCGTAAAGCTGGGCCTGACGGGCCGCGTTCACCAGATGGTCGTCACCGCGGATGACGTGCGTGACGCCCATATCGTGGTCATCAACCACCACCGCGAGATTATAGGTCGGGTTGCCGTCGGCCCGCAGGAGAATGAGGTCGTCAAACTCCTTGGCGGCCCAGCGTACCTTGCCCTGAACGGCATCATCGAGAACCACATCGCTGTCCGGCGCGCGAAAGCGCACAGTAAAGCGCCGGTCATCGGGCGCAGTCGCGCCATCGCGCCAGGGTGAACGCAGCGCGCGGCCCTCGGCGAAGGCCTCTGCGCGCAGCTTTTCCACTTCTTCTGCAGTGCAGTAGCAGCGGAAAGCTTTGCCGCCCGCTATCAGGGCGTCGGCAATTTCGCGGTGCCGGTCAGCGCGCGCGTGCTGGGATACCGCATCGCCGTCCCAGTCCAGACCCAGCCAGCGCATGCCGCCCAGAATCGCATCGACAGCCTGGCTGGTAGAGCGTTCGCGGTCGGTGTCTTCGATGCGCAGCTTGAACTGGCCGCCGGATTTGCGCGCGAACAGATAGTTAAACAGCGCAGTACGGGCTCCACCGATATGGAGGTAGCCTGTAGGCGACGGCGCGAAGCGCGTGATGATTTCTTGTCTGTTTTGCACGTGCGAGGATTTGCTGCGCTGCGAAGTAGGCGGGATGATTAGCATGTTAGACACGTAAAGAGATAGTGTACCTGATGAAGTGACAACACAGGTGGCTGCATGCGCCGATATGCACGCGCGGTCTTGGCGTCAATCAGGCGGGGCCGGAGCCCGGTTTCCGGGGCCGAGCGTGCGGCTGTGTATCGCTGGCTGACACCGCTTCTGCCCTCGCGCGCGGTCCGGGCGGCAGATCTCATCTTGTGGGCGCCACTGGCCGCGGGTCTGGGGGCTGCCACCTATCTGGCCATACCTGTCGAGCCGCCTGAAACGCTTATTGCCATCTTCTGGGCGGCAGCATTTCTGGCGCTCGGAATTGTGCCTGCCCTGACGGCCCGTCCGGCACTGCTGGCTGCTGCCGTGCTGGGCGCGTGTGCCTTTGCCGGGCACGCGCACATGCAAGGCCGGACGCTGTCGCTGGCTCCGCCCGATATCGAGGTGTCAGACCGCGCGCGCACGGTTGCCGGCTGGGTTGAGCGGATAGAACGCCGGGGCCGGTCCGGGCGTGTGGTTTTACGGGTTCGCGAGCTTCAGCGGGCAGAAACGACGCCCTACCGGGTCCGCCTGAGAATCAACACTGAAACCCTGGCTCCCGGTGACGCTATCAGCGTGAGCGCTGTCCTGTCTCATCCGCGTGGTCCGGCGGCGGCTGGCGGATATGACGGGGCCAGAGCGGCCTGGTACCAGCGCATTGCACTAACGGGATTTTCGATCTCACAGCCGCAGCCGGAAACAATTGCCGGCAACGAGGCGATGCGCGCCTTTCTGGGGTGGCGCTGGCGCTTGTCGCAACGGATATCAGATGCAGCAGGACCCAATTCGGGTCCGGTGATAGCAGCGCTGCTGACCGGAGACCGATCAGGTGTAACCGAGACCCATGCCGAGGCCTTGCGACTCTCGGGACTGGGTCATTTGCTCGCGATTTCCGGGATGCACATGGCGTTGCTGGCAGGCGGAATCTTCTTCGCCGTGCGCTGGCTGTTTTCAGCCATTGAACCGTTCGCTCGCGGGCACGATCCGCGCAAGCCCGCCGCTGTGATCGCCCTCATCGCCGCGCTGGGATATCTGCTGCTGTCGGGCGGAGCGGTGTCCACCCAGCGCGCGTTTGTGATGGCGGCGGTGATGTTCATCGCCGTCCTGATTGACCGCCGGGCCGTATCCTTCCAGTCACTGGCTCTCGCTGCGCTAATTGTTATCGCGCTTGATCCCCAAAGCGTTATCGAGCCGGGTTTCCAGATGAGCTTTGCTGCCACTGCTGCGCTGATTGCAGTCTATGAGGCCTGGCAAAGATGGCGCATGACGCACGAAATTTCCGATTATGGCTGGTTTGCCCGCATACAGGCGGCGTTTGCCGGACTCGCGGTCACCAGCCTGGTTGCGGGTAGCGCGACCGGCCTCTTCGCGGCGTTTCATTTCCAGCGCATGGCTGTGTATGGCTTTGGTGCCAATCTGGCCGCGATGCCGGTGTTCAGCTTCTGGGTGATGCCTGCGGGCGTCGTCGGACTATTGCTGTCGCCGTTTGGATTTGAGGCGATACCCTTGCAGATCAGTGCCCGCGGCATGGATATCGTCCTGGCGATAGCCGAATGGACCGCGTCGCGTCCCGGCGCGGCCATGCCCGCACTGGCACCGGCTGGACTTGTCCTGGGCCTCTATGCGACGGGGTTCGCCCTCGCGACACTGGGGCGGGGGCTCGTGCGCCTTGCCGGTGTGCCATTTGCCGCCTGCGCTCTTTCCATGTGGGCTCTGCAATCGCCCCCGGACATGATGATTACCTCCTCCGGCGTCCTTGTCTCACGCAGCGCTGACGCACAGACCGGCGAAGCCGGAGATTGGGATGTCAGTGACCGTAGGCGCGGCCGGTTTGAAGTTGGTGTGCTACTCCAGCGTGCGGGTGCCGGCTTGTCGTCCGTTGCGCGCGGCGACCATGCCTGTGACCCGCTGGGCTGCATGATCGTCACGGCAGAGGGCTTGCGCGTCGCGATCAGCGAGCATCCCGCCTCGCTGGAAGAGGATTGTGCCCGGGCCGATCTGGTGATTGCGCGTGGCACCGTCAGCCAATGGCTCAAACGGCGCTGCGCCGTGCCCATTCTGGACGATCCTGCCCGTGCGGAGCTGGGCAGCGCGGAGTTCTGGGTGCGTGACGGGCGGATCACCCGGCTTCGCGGCGCACAGGATGCAAGCGCTGCCCGCGTCTGGGGCCGGGGCACCTGACTGGCAGCAAGCCTAGTGATAGCGGCGGATAAGCCCGACCAGACGACCTTGAACCTTCACGCGGTCCGGCCCGAAAATGCGCGTTTCGTATGCCGGGTTGGCGGCTTCAAGCGCGATCGAGCCCCCTTTGCGGCGCAGGCGCTTGAGCGTGGCTTCCTCATTATCGACCAGCGCCACAACAATCTCGCCACTATTGGCCGTATCTCCACGCCGGATGATAACATAGTCGCCATCAAGAATGCCGGCCTCGATCATGGAATCGCCCTCCACTTCGAGCGCGAAATGCTCGCCGGAGGATACCATCTGCGAGGGGACGCCAAAGCGGTCGGTCTCGTGCTGGATTGCCTCGATAGGTACGCCAGCCGCGATCTTGCCGAGCAACGGTACGTCCACTGAATCGCTGTCCACATCCCGGCGGGCGAAATTGCCGCTGACCACGTTGTTTGCGGCGGCTGACTGAGGCGCTGACGAATCGGGCATCTTGAGCACTTCAAGCGCCCGCGCCCTGTGGGCCAGGCGGCGGATAAAGCCGCGCTCCTCCAGCGCGCTGACAAGCCGGTGGACACCCGACTTGGAGGCCAGCTGCAGGGCCTCTTTCATTTCATCAAAGGAAGGGGATACGCCATCTTCTGACAGACGCTTGTGGATGAAGAGCAAGAGCTCGTGTTGTTTGCGGGTCAGCATGAGGGGATCTGAACTCCAGAAGAAGGAACAAAGCCGGAAAAGACACGGTTTGTTCTATGCCTGTTCCGCAAGTGCGTCAAGCCCGTCCGCAAATTCAGGCGAAATCCATCAGCGTTTTCACCGCAGCAGTGACATCGCTCTGGCGCATCAGGCTCTCGCCAACGAGCAGGGCTCCGGCTCCGGAGTTTTTCACCCTCAGGGCATCATCCGGGGTGAAAATCCCGCTTTCAGCAACGAGAAAGCGGTCCGCCGGAACATCAGCGCTCAGGCTTTCGAATGTCTCGAGTGACACATCGAAGGTGCGCAGATTGCGGTTATTGATCCCGATTAGCGGCGAGGGCAGAGCCAGTGCACGTGCCAGCTCTCGGCGGTCATGGACCTCGATCAGCGCATCCATATTCCAGTGAGCGGCCTCGCGCACCAGGTCGGTGGCGAGGGCATCATCCACCGCCGCCATGATGACGAGGATGCAGTCGGCGCCCAGTGCGCGAGATTCTGCAACCTGCCAGGGATCATAGAGAAAGTCCTTGCGCAGGATCGGCAAGGCTACGGCTTTACGGGCGGCTACAAGGTGCTCATCGGCGCCCTGAAAACTCTCTGTGTCTGTCAGGATGGACAGACAGCTGGCTCCACCTGTCTCATAGGCGCGGGCGAGCGCTGGCGGGTCGAAATCGGCGCGGATCAACCCGCGAGAGGGGCTTGCCTTCTTGATTTCGGCAATCAGCGCCAGCCCGTCCGCCGCCTGACGTTTACGCAGATTGTCCAGGAAGCCCCGCACTGGCGGAGCGCTGCGGGCCTGCGCGGACATGTCTGCATAGCTTGTCCGGGCTTTGCGGCGCTGCGTGTCAGCGCGCTTGTAGGCGCCGATGCGCGCCAGCGTATCGCTCATGGCCAGTTTTCCTCAGGCATTGGTAATATGTGCAAGCTTTTCCAACGTGGCTTTTGCCCGGCCGTCATCAATCGCGTCGGCTGCCAGCTTCACCCCGTCTTTGAGACCGTCGGCCAGTCCGGCAAGCACCAGCGCCGCGCTGGCATTGAGAAGCACAATGTCGCGGTAGGCGCCGGTTTCGCCGTCGAGCAGACGGTGCAGCGCAGCCGCGTTTTCATCTGGCTCGCCGCCTTTTAGGTCATCAAGGCTGGCGCGGGGCAGACCCGCATCCTCCGGCGACAGCGTGAACTCGCGTACGCTGCCATCGGTTTCCAGGCTGGCCACATGGGTCACATCGGTGGTGGTGATCTCGTCAAGGCCATCCGCGCCATGAACGATCCACGCCCGCTCTGCCCCCAGATCACGCAAGGCTTCGGCCATTGGCACCAGCCAGCGCCGGTCGAACACGCCCAGTAGCTGGCGCCGGGTTCCAGCCGGATTGGAGAGCGGGCCAAGCAGGTTGAACACGGTGCGTACGCCCAGCGTCTTGCGGGCCGGGGCAACATGGCGCACCGCGCCGTGATGGGCCTGCGCGAACAGGAAGGCCACGCCGGCCTCACCCAGAGCGCGCTCGATCTGGTCAGGCGTGGCCATCAGGTTGATGCCGCACGATTCCAGAACCTCGGCAGACCCGGACTTCGACGACGCAGCCTTGTTGCCGTGCTTGGCGACGATCGCGCCTGCCCCCGCCGCGACGACTGCGGCGGCTGTAGAGATATTCCAGGTGCCGCGCGCATCGCCGCCCGTCCCGCACGTATCGATGGCGTTTTCCGGTGCGGTGACCGGGCGCATCCGCGCGCGCATGGCGCGTGCGCCGGATGCCAGCACAGCCGGGCTTTCGCCAAGGGCCGCAAGACCAATCAGAAAGCCGCCGATCTCTGCTGTATCGGCTTCGCCCTCCATCAGCGCGTCAAAGGCCGCTTCCAGTGCCTCAGGCGCGGGCAATCGCCCGCTTGCCAGGGCGGCAATGGCCGGACGCATCGCGCTCATGCCGCTTTGCCTGTCGCGCGCGGGATCTCGTTCAGGAAGTTTTTCAGCACTTCGTGGCCGTGCTGCGATGCGATGGATTCAGGGTGAAACTGGACGCCGTGAACCGGACGGGTGCGGTGGCGCAGGCCCATGATCTCGCCATCGGCTGTGCGCGCATTGATAATAAGTTCACTATCTTCGGACAGGTCAACGGCCAGCGAATGATAGCGTGTTGCCTCGAACGGTGAAGGCAGGCTGGTAAACACGCCCGTGCCGTCATGGGTGATCGGGCTGGTCTTGCCGTGCATGATCTGGCGGGCCTGAACGACCTTGCCGCCATAGACCTGGCCCATGGCCTGATGGCCAAGGCAAACGCCCAGAATTGGCAGGTCGGCGCGGGCCTCTCGCAGTATGTCCAGGCAGATGCCGGCCCGGTCGGGGTCGCACGGTCCCGGTGAAAGAACAATCGCTTCGGCACCAAGTGCCAGCGCCTGCGGCGCGCTCATGACATCGTTGCGGATCACGCGCGTGTTTGCTCCCAGCTCCTGAAAATAATGGACCAGGTTGAAGGTGAAGCTGTCGTAATTGTCGATGATGAGCAGCATGCCCGAAAGGTCCATATTGCGGCGCGGCGAGGTCAATCTAGTCGGGCAATGGGTAGCCGCCAACGCTTGCGACTCACCTTATGTATCATCTTCATGTCTTCGCCCGCTACCAGCGTCATTCATATGGCCAGCGCCGCCTCCGCGGCGATGCTGCTGCTTGCCGGTATGGCATTTCAGCTAGGCAATCGGGATGGCGATCTGCCGGAAGCCGTTAGCGTTCCCAGTGAGCCGAACGCGCCGGTTGTCGAAGTTCCGGCTGCGCGAGCCGAGACCGCCGAGCCAACAGGCCTCGATGTGGCACCACTCTCGCCCGCGCGGCCCATGTTGGCGGTGATACTGGATGATATCGGTCCTGACAGGGGTGTCGCCGAGACCCTGATAGCCGGCGGCTTGCCGTTAACCCTCTCCATCCTGCCGTTTGCTGATGCTGCACCGGATATCGCCCGCGCGGCGACGCAAGCGGGGCTGGAAGTGTTTGTCCACATGCCGATGGAGCCGGTCGGGCTGGCGGATCCGGGGCCGAACGCGCTGCTGCGCGCGCATGGCGCTGCCGAGACAGAGCGGCGGGTGCGCTGGGCGCTGTCGCGCGTGCCGGGGGCTACGGGGCTGAACAATCATATGGGCAGCGCCATGACCGCTGACCGTGAGGCTATGGCGCGCGTGTTCTCCGTCCTTGAGGTGTCAGGGCTGGTGTTTGTCGATTCCCTTACCCATCCGGGCAGCGTGGCGGCGGGTGTGGCTGCGCAGTCCGGACTGACAGCGCTGCGCCGTGATGTATTTCTGGACCATGTGCGCAGCCCTGAAGCGATTGATGCGGCGATTGAAGAGGCACTGCAGCGTGCACTGCAATCAGGTTCAGCTATCGCGATTGGCCATCCTCACGCGATGACCCTCACGGCGCTTGAAGGACTGACGGCGCGCGCCGAGGCGGCAGGAGTGGAACTGGTTAGTGTTTCGCGGCTTGCTGAAGCCCGGACGCGGATGCAGGCAAGCTAGACAAAACGCCACGCTTCTGAGGCGGCCCGGAACAGGGCCTTGGCCTTGTTCACCGTCTCCATGCGTTCAGCTTCCGGATCAGAATCCAGCACGATACCGGCTCCGGCCTGCACATGCATCACGCCATCCTTGATGATGGCGGTTCTCAACGCGATGCAGGTATCCATGCCGCCGCCCGCGCCGAAATAGCCCACTGCGCCTGCATAAATGCCGCGCCGGTGGGGTTCTAGCTCGTCGATTATCTCCATCGCCCGAACTTTTGGCGCGCCCGATACCGTCCCGGCCGGAAAACCGGCAAAGAGCGCCGACACCGCGTCTTCTGCGGCGTTCAGTTCGCCTTCGACATTGGAGACAATATGCATCACGTGGCTGTAGCGCTCGACGATTTCGCGCTCGGTCACCCGGACGCTGCCGGCCTTCGCAACGCGGCCGACATCGTTCCGGCCAAGGTCGAGCAGCATCAGGTGTTCGGCACGCTCCTTGGGGTCGGCCAGCAATTCGGCTTCATTGGCGCTGTCCTCTTCAGGCGTTGCCCCGCGCGGGCGCGTTCCGGCAATGGGACGCATGGTGACAGTGCCGTCCCGCAGCCGCACAAGGATTTCCGGACTGGAGCCGGCAATCGCAAATCCGTCGAGATCAAAGAAGAACAGGAAGGGCGAGGGGTTGGTGCGCCGCAAGGACCGGTAGAGGGAGAATGGCGGGGCGGGGAAAGGCGTGGAAAAACGCTGGCTGGCGACAATCTGGAACGCATCGCCCGCGCGGATATATTCACGTGCCGTGTCCACGTTGGCGTGAAAGTCTTGCGCCGTCATATTGCTTTGCGGCTCGACGGGCGCGCCGCCGGGCTCGCCGGTCCGGCGCACCGGCGCGGCACTATCAAGCCGGTCAAATACCGCATCAATCCGGCGCGCGGCGGCCTTCACCGCCTCGCGGGCGCCGACGCCCGGCGACAGGCGGGCAGGGGCAGCCGCCAGTATTTCCTGGCGGACGGCGTCAAAGACCACCACCACGCGGGGACGGACAAGAAAAGCCTCCGGCGTATCCAGCGGGTCGGCGGGCGCGAGCGCGGGCAGGGTTTCGATCTGCCGGATCATCTCATAGCCGAGATAGCCAAACATCCCCGCGGCGATCGGTGCTAGCGCTTCAGGGACTTCAAGAGCTGATAGAGCCAGCACGCGCTTGAGCGAATCCAGCGGCTTGCCGTCTTCCACGAACTGTTCAGGAACGTCTTCGAATCCGCCAGCGCAGGCGATGAAGGCCGTTCCGTTCCGACTTTGCCAGATCAGGTCGGGATCTAGGCCAATCGCTGAATACCGGCCGCGATAGGTGCCACCCTCGACGCTCTCAAGGAGGCAGGAGTGCCGGATGCCTTCCGACAATTTCAGGTAGGCCGAAACCGGATTCTCCAGATCGTCCACACGCCGCGCTGTCAGGAGCACGCGTCCGTCTGCCTCGCAGCGTGCAATCGCTGCGTCAATATCCGCTGACGCAATCCCCATGACCCTGCCTACTGGAGATCGGAACGGCCCAGGGCCGCGTCACGTAATTCGGGATTGATACGCACCTCGTACGTGTCCAGCAGAGCGCGTTCCAGGGCGATCACGACATCGTTTTCGTAGCCTGCAGCAAGTTCGCGCTGCATGTCGGAATCGGGCTCGCTGGCGCCGGGTGTGATGGCGGTCACGATGGCTACGGCGCGGGTGCGCTGATCGCCAGCGCGCGCCTCGAACGGTTCATCCTCGCGGGCGCGGAACGCCGTGCGGACAAAGCCCTCGGTGAACGGCCCGGCGGTCTGGTCACGGCGCAGTGTGCTTTCCTCGACGCGGGTACCCGGAATACTGGCGGCGATCGCGTCAAGTGTTTCGCCGGTTTCCGCGCGGGTGAGGGCCGCCGCGACGGTTTCCTGCAGACGGTCATCGGTCTGGCGCAGCCGCCAGAAGGATTCCGCCTGCTCGCGCACCTCGTTGAGCGGGGCCAGCGCGCTGGGGCGCACGGCATCTACGCGGACAATGAAATACCCGTTCTCGCCGTACGGTGTGAGATCGGATTCAAAGCCTTGTTCGGTCGAGTTGATAGTTTCAAGGATCCGCTCTTCCTGCACGATGCTCATCAAGGGCGCACCTGTTGCGATCTCGAAGCCGTCTGGCGTGATGAAGTCGAACCGCTCCAGCGGCATTCCGGCCAGGTCAGCGGCTTCTTCGAGCGAAGCCCCGCGTCCGCGCTGTTCCTCAAACTCGGCCAGTGCGTCCAGAACGCGATATTCTGCGGTCTCGCCTGCCAGTTCCGTGCGCAAAGTGTCCGCAACGTCTTCGAAGGCAGGTGTCTCAGGATCGGTCGCTGCTTCAATGAAGACGGCGCGCCAGCCAAGCCGGCCCTGAATGGCGCGCGCTTCACCTTGGCTCATTTCGAATGCGGCCTCGCCGACAACCTGATCGGGAACAGCAAACAGCTCGACATTTTCGAGGAGAACCGGCTCGCCCAGACCGGTGGCTGCGGAAATGCCGGATGGGTCCTCTCCGGCGTTCAGGCGCTCCGCAACGTTTTCAGCTGTCTGCTGGTCGGGCGTTACCCACTGCAACAGAGTGCGCACGGACGGATCGGAGAGCTCACCGGCCTCCAGGCGCATATCATAAAGTTCGCGCAGTTCGGCCTCATCGACCTCAATATTGGGGGCTGTCAGTTCCGGGTTGAGACGCACTAGCGTCACGCGGCGCTGTTCCGGCAAGGTAAAGAACTGTTCGTTCTCCTCGATGAAGGCCTGCAAGTCCTCGTCGCTGGGGGCGTCCGGTTCGCCGGCAAGCGCGGGCGGTATCAGAAGGGCCCTGATGGTGCGGGTTTCGCCGGTGAAGCGAGCCCGCAGCTGGCCGAAAGCGGCCGGCGGTGTTGCGCCGGAAAGCGCGGTATCAACGAATTGCTGGCGGCGCAGATCGGCACGCAGCTGTGCCTCGAACGTGTTTGCGGTCCAGCCCTCCTGACGCAGCCATTCCCCGTAAGCGGCCGGGTCGAAGCGGTTGGAGAATACGCTCTGGAAAGCGGGTGCCTCCTGAATGATCTCGGCGATCTGTTCATCAGTGGCGGCTATTCCCAGCTCGCTTGCCTGCGCGCTGATCGCAGCTTGAGCTACCAGCATGTTGACCAGATTGTCACCAAGGCCTGCGGCGTCGGCTTCCTGCTGGGTCAGGCGCGGGTTTTCCTGTTGCAGGCGGCGCATTTCACGCTGCATGGCCCGGCTGGTTTCCTGCAGCGTCACGCGCTCCGGCCCGACCGTTGCGACGGCATTTCCCGTTCCGGTGAAGATGTCATTGACGCCAAACAGGGCGAACGCGGCAATCATCGGAACGATGATGACGAGAACGGCAATCGGCGAGCGGGCAAGGTTGCGGATAAATGAGAGCATGGAGCGTCAATAACACCAGGAAAGGGGCTGCTACGAGCTTGGCGGACCAAGGCGGCGGACCCTAGCCGTGGCGGGCCCGCCGGGCAAGGCTGCTGCCTGCTTGAAAATCTGGACGTTTGCCCCCCGGGCGGAGGGCTGGTATCGCTGCCTCAGACCACCACAAGGGACTGATAAATCATGCCGACCCGACGTCCGCTTATCGCCGGCAACTGGAAAATGAATGGCCGGCTGAAAGATATGGCCTGGGTTGAGACGTTTGCCGAAGCCGTGTCAGCCGATGACTGCGATGTGCTGGTCTGCCCTCCGGCCATTTTGCTGCACGGGTTTGCCGGTGCTTTTCAGGGACACCGCATTGCGCTGGGTGCGCAGGATTGTTCGCCGGAACCCGACGGTGCCTATACCGGCGATATTTCCGCGCGGATGCTCAAGGATGTTGGCTGCAGTCATGTGATAGTCGGCCATTCGGAGCGCCGCGACGGGCATGGTGAAACCGACGCGCTGGTGCGCCGCAAGGCTGAGGCGGCCCTGCGCGAGGGCCTGACGCCGATCCTCTGCGTTGGCGAGCATCTTGAAGAGCGCGAAGCGGGACGCGCGGTTGAAACCGTGCTGGCGCAGCTGGCGTCCAGTCTTCCGGATGCAGATGCCACTCGTCTTGTCATCGCGTATGAGCCGGTATGGGCTATCGGAACCGGGCGAAGCGCCGGTCCGGACGAAGCGCAGGATATGCACGCCGCCATCCGTGCGGCCTGGCCGGGGGAGGATGCCGGTCACTTGCGTATCCTCTACGGTGGATCGGTGAAGCCGGACAATGTAGAGGCACTGATAGCCTGCGCGGATATTGATGGCGCCCTGGTCGGCGGAGCCAGTCTGGATCCGGAGAGTTTTGCACGCCTCGTTAACCTATCTTCGTAAGGCGATTTTCAGACTTCGATGGCATCGTCCTATCAAGCGGGGGTGGCAGCAATACCTCCTGCAACAGGTGGTGCGATGAGGAATATCGATTACAGGCGCGCTTCAGTGCTGCTGTTCGATCCGGTCGGGGTCAACCTGCGCAATACGCGCTATGCCCTGCATGAGATCGGATTCCGGGAGATTAGCTGCCTGAGCTCGGTCAACGAGTTTAAGCGGCGTCTGGAAGACACTTCGCCCGACCTTATCATTGCCGAGCTGGTCAATAACGAGAACGAGCTGCTGCGAGCTGTTCGCGCCGTGCGTTCCGGCGAGCTCGGCCGCAATCCGTTTGTGGTGTTCGTTTTCACCAGCTGGGTGCGCGACGGCAATGTAGTGAAGCAGGCCATCGATTCTGGCGTTGACGATGTGATCATCCGTCCATTTTCAACCGCATTTGCCGAGGAGCGTATCCGCACGCTGGTCAAGGCGCGCAAGCCCTTCGTCGTCACCAGTGACTATATCGGGCCTGACCGCCGCAAAGACATAGATCGCGGCATCGGCGCGGGCAATCGCGTCGAGGCGCCCAATACGCTTCAGGTCGTGACCGAAGGTGATGACAGCGCGATAGACGAGGCCAATCGCTGGATTGCCGAAGCGCGCAGCACGGTGGAAGCGGAACGTATCCGGCGCCTGTGCATGCGCCTGACGGTCGGCGTAGAGGTGGGCGTGCGCGAGCTGGATTCCGGCAATGTCGCTGTGCTGGATCTCGAAGACCTTACCCGCACAGCCAAGGAATTGCGCCTGCGCTTGGCCCGTCAGGGAGCCGGTGAAGCCTCGCGCATTGCGTTTGCCCTTTACCAGGTATGTGAAGAGCTGATGGGTGAAGGAGGGTTCACCATGGCCAACCTGCACCTGATCAAGGAGCTGGCCATGGGCGTCCTGTCGGCGTTTGCCGGAGGCGATTCAGTGGAATCCTCGGTCGAGGAAATCGAGAAGACGGTAGAGGCACTGCGCCGCCGTCTTGCGCCCGTGCGGCAGTTGGAGAGTGGCAAATCGAAAGAGCCTGAGCTACAACGCGCGGCAAGTTGATCCGCCGCCGGGCTCGCGCCTTGCGGCCAGCAAGGCGTTTCAAGGCTCCATGACCACTATTCTGCTTATAATCCAGATCCTTGTCGCGATTGCACTGGTTGCAGTCGTGCTGATGCAGCGTTCCGAAGGTGGAGCCCTTGGTATGGGCGGCGGCGGTCCTGGCGGGATGATGACCGGGCGCAGTGCGGCCAGTCTGCTGACCCGGACCACGATGATTCTGGGTATTGTGTTCATGGCTAACTCGGTCGCACTGGCGGCCTTGTCGACGATTGACCGCTCCAGTCAGTCGGTGATCGAGCGCATCGGCACCGACGAAGACGGCTCGCCTTTGCCCTTCAGCTTTGACGATGTCGACGCAGCTGACCCGGAAACGCCTGAGCCGGTTCCGGCGGAAGATACGGCAGAGCAGCCTGATGCCGCTGTCTCGGATGAGGAGGTGCCGGCGCCGTTCGAGGGCGAGGCTGACGCGCCTGCAAGCGGCGAGGCCGAAGACACACCGGAACGGTAGACAGGTATGGCGGAGGAGCTTCTTTCTCCCGTCGATGCCCGCTTCATTCTGCTGCCGGCAGCGTCACATCTGGCGCTGATCGCCTTCCTTTATTGCTGGCTGACTATTGAGCGTGTGCTGGCCGTCAGGGCCCGCAAGCACACCTATGCCCACCTGCAGTTCGCCGGCGCGGATGTAGACCGCGGCGCGCGCGTTGCAGCCAATCTGCGCAACCAGTTTGAAGCGCCTGCGCTGTTTTACCCATTGGTGCTGACAATCTGGGCCGTCCAGGCCGTAACGATGGCAGATATCGCGCTGGCATGGCTGTTTGTGGCCGGACGATTGCTGCACACCGGCGTTCAAACACTGACCAGCAATGTGCCCCTGCGCGGAGCGGTCTTTACGATCAATTTCCTGGCGTTGGCGGGGCTTTGGTTATTGTTCTTCGCGCGTCAGCTGGCTTGAGGCGCTGCGTTTTCCCGGCTTTTCTCACACATGGTGACAGGGTGTGCCTTTCGCCTTGCGTGATTCTGCGCTAACCCGTCCTTCCATGCCGCGATACATATTCATAACCGGCGGCGTGGTCTCATCCCTTGGAAAGGGCCTCGCTTCAGCCGCGCTCGGTGCGCTATTGCAGGCACGCGGATACCGCGTGCGGCTGCGCAAACTTGACCCCTATCTCAATGTTGATCCGGGCACTATGTCGCCCTATCAGCATGGCGAGGTCTATGTCACGGAGGACGGGGCCGAGACCGATCTCGACCTGGGCCATTACGAGCGCTTCACGGGCGTGTCCGCCACGCGCGGCGATAACATCACCACCGGGCGTATCTACTCCACCATTATCGAGCGTGAACGGCGCGGTGACTATCTGGGCGCAACCGTGCAGGTGATCCCGCACGTCACCGATACCATCAAGCAGTTTGTTCTCTCTGATGCCGGGGATGTCGATTTCGTGCTGTGCGAAATTGGCGGCACGATTGGCGATATCGAGGGGCTGCCCTTCTTTGAAGCCATCCGCCAGCTCGGCCAGGAGCTCGGCCGCGACCGGGCCATTTTCATCCACGTCACCTTGCTGCCCTACATCAAGGCGGCTGGCGAGATGAAGACCAAGCCGACCCAGCACTCGGTCAAGGAATTGCGCTCCATCGGTATCCAGCCGGACATCCTGCTGTGCCGGTGCGAGATCCCGATAGACCCCTCCGACAAGCGCAAGATCGCGCTGTTCTGCAATGTGCCCGAAAACGCGGTCATCGAAGGACGCGACGCGGCCTCGCTCTATGATGTTCCTCTGGAATATCACGGGCAGGGGTTCGATACGGTCGTCCTCGAACGCTTCGGGCTTGGCGATGCGCCGGAGCCCGATCTCACGCAATGGCAGGCCATTTCAAAAGCGGTCAATGAACCCGATGGCGAGGTTACGATCGCGATCGTCGGCAAGTACACCGTCCTGATCGATGCCTACAAATCGCTCATGGAGGCCCTCAACCATGGCGGCATCGCAAACCGGGTGAAGGTGAAGCTGCGTTGGCTGGATTCAGAGCAGTTTGAACAACCCGATGCTTTCGGTCCGCTCGAAGACGTTCATGGCATTCTTGTGCCCGGTGGATTTGGCGAGCGCGGCGCGGAAGGCAAGATCGCTGCCGCCCGCTTTGCCCGGGAACGTCATATTCCCTATTTCGGCATTTGCTTTGGAATGCAGATGGCCGTCATCGAGGCCGCGCGTAATCTCGCCGGTATCGAGGGTGCGGGCAGTTCCGAATTTGGCGAGCCTGAAGTGCCGCTTGTCGGGCTGATGACCGAATGGGCCAAGGGCAATCAGCTGGAGCGCCGTTCCAAGGCTGGCGATCTGGGCGGCACGATGCGGCTGGGGGGCTATCCGGCCCGTCTGGTTGCCGGCACCAAGGCGCGCGACATATACGGCGAGGACGATATTACAGAGCGTCACCGGCACCGGTATGAGGTGAACATCAACTGGCGCGAGCAGTTGGAGGCTCATGGCCTGATATTCTCAGGAATCTCGCCTGATGGCCTCCTGCCGGAGATCGTCGAGCACAAGGATCATCCTTGGTTTGTCGGGGTCCAGTTCCACCCGGAATACAAATCACGCCCCTTTGATCCGCATCCGCTGTTCGCCAGCTTCATTGCGGCGGCGATGGAGCAGTCGCGATTGGTGTGAGGCGGAAAGAAGCGCGGCAGTCCGCGCCAGAGGTCCTATCGACTCATCTCAACAGTTCGTTCCAAGCCTTGATGTCGTTTGGCCTGCGGGCGGGACTGCGCAAGTATCAGCATAGCGCAAATGCCGAAGCGAATCACGCGATACGCGATCACATCTGGCAGCATTGGCGCACCAGAGCGGTTGCCTTGGCTTTTGCAAACAGGTATAGCCCGCCGCTCATTGCTTCGCGCTTGCTGCGCGCGGCAAACGGATTTTTTTTGAAAACGACAAGTTCAGGAGAGACCCATGGCGGTCCCTAAGCGCAAAACCTCCCCGTCCAAGCGTGGCATGCGCCGCGGCCACGACGCGATCGGCACCACGGCCTATGTCGAGGACAAGGACACGGGCGAGCTGCGCCGTCCGCACCATGTCGATCTGAAAACCGGCATGTATCGCGGCAAGCAGATTCTCACGCCGAAAGAAGACTAGCACTTTCGCGTTTCGGCGCAGGCCAGTCTGACAATTTTTCAAAAGCCCTGCGCGAACACCCGCGCGGGGCTTTTGTCTTGACCGGGCCTCGGCTATCAAGCGCGCCAGAAACTCCTTTCGCGCGGGCGCTGCTGCCCGTGCCTTCCTTGCCAAGGACAAAGCCCCATGACCGCCATCACTGACATAGTCGCGCGTGAGATTCTCGACAGCCGGGGCAATCCCACTATCGAGGTGGATGTCGAGCTGGAAGATGGCTCCATCGGCCGCGCGGCGGTGCCCAGCGGGGCATCCACTGGCGCGCATGAAGCGGTTGAGCTGCGCGATGGCGGTGAGCGCTATGGTGGCAAGGGCGTGCGAAAGGCGGTCGAGGCTGTCGAGGGCGAGATTTTCGATGCGCTGGCCGGCTTTGATGCCGAGGAGCAGCGCCGCATTGACCAGACGCTGATTGCGTTGGACGGAACGCCGAACAAGGCGCGGCTCGGTGCGAACGCCATGCTCGGTGTGTCGCTGGCCACAGCCAAAGCGTCGGCCCTGTCGGCCAATATGCCGCTTTACCGCTATCTGGGCGGGGTGAATGCGCGCGTCCTGCCGACGCCGATGATGAACATCATCAATGGTGGCGCGCATGCCGACAATCCGATCGATTTTCAGGAATTCATGATCATGCCGACCGGCTTTGACCGGTTTTCCGAAGCGCTGCAGTGCGGCGCGGAGATTTTCCACGCCTTGCGCGCGCGGCTCAAAGCCGATGGCCACAACACCAATGTCGGCGATGAGGGCGGCTTTGCCCCCAATCTACGAAGCCCGGAAGAGGCGCTCGACGCCATTATGGCCGCTATCGAGAACGCGGGCTACAAGCCCGGCGAGAATGTCGTGTTGGCGCTTGATGTCGCGTCCACCGAGTTTTACCGCGACGGCCAGTACGTGCTGGAGGGTGCCGGCAAGACCTATGATGGCGCGGGCTTCACGGCCTATCTGCAGGGCATGGTTGCCTCCTACCCCATTATTTCTGTCGAAGACGGCATGGCCGAGGACGACTGGGAGGGCTGGAACCTGCTTACGGCGGCGCTGGAGGGCGATTGCCAGCTGGTCGGTGATGATCTCTTCGTGACCAATCCGGAGCGCCTCTACCGGGGCATTCAGGAGGGCGCGGCCAATGCCATCCTGGTGAAGGTCAACCAGATCGGCACACTGTCGGAGACGCTAGATGCCGTCGAAATGGCACTGCGCGCAGGCTATGGCGCGGTGATGAGCCACCGTTCCGGCGAGACCGAAGACAACACGATCGCTGATCTGGCCGTGGCGACGAATTGCGGACAGATCAAGACCGGCTCGCTTGCGCGTTCCGACCGCACCGCCAAGTACAATCAGCTTCTGCGTATTGAGGCGGAGCTGGGCGATATGGCGGTCTATGCCGGGCGTAGCGCGATTGCTGCAGGCTAGGGCCACGAATCACTCCGGTGAACGATTCGCCTAACGTTTCCTTTACGCTATCGGGTTAGTGTCCAATCTGTTCGATCCGCAAAAGGCGGACGGTGGATGGAGGCGGGAATGAACGCGCTAAAGCGCTTCATCCTGATAGGAATGCTGGTCGGCGTGGTTGGCTATGTGGGCCACCATGCCTTCTTTTCCGAGCGCGGATTCGTACAGCAGGCAATCGTGTCGGGACGTATCGCGCAGGCGGAGGCGGAACTTGCCGCCGTCCGAGCGGAGCGTGCACGCCTGGAAGACCGTGTGGCCCGCCTGTCGCCGAGCTCCGGCGAACTTGATCTTGATTATGTGGAGGAGCGGGCTCGTGAAGTCCTGAACTTCGCGCATCCTCACGAGATCATCGTGCGGCTGGAGCCGCAACCCATCGCATACTGATGATTGTTGCGCTGCAAACCGCTATTTAGCATACGCAAATAACGGTTTCAGGCTTTACCTCACAGCCCTCTGTCTGATACTCCCGCCTCAGTTGAGGCTCAGGGAGCGCGATATTACTTCGCGTGTGAAATATGGCTGCACGACAATCTGGTACTGCCCGCAAGACCGGCTCGACAGCCGCTAACACGAAATCAGGCAGCAAGCTTCCGGCCAAGTCGTCCTCCAGGTCCTCTGCCTCCGGGCCGGGTGCCGATGCGTATATCGGCTGGTATCGGGACATGCTCCTGATCCGGCGCTTCGAGGAAAAGGCCGGGCAGCTCTATGGCATGGGGCTGATTGCCGGTTTCTGCCATCTCTATATCGGTCAGGAAGCCGTCGTTGTGGGCGTGCAGAGCGCGCTGCGCGAAGGTGATCAGGTCATTACCGGCTACCGTGATCACGGACATATGCTTGCGACCGGCATGGACGCCAACGGTGTGATGGCTGAGCTGACGGGCCGCGAGGGCGGCTATTCGCGCGGCAAGGGCGGCTCCATGCACATGTTCTCCCGCGAGAAGCAGTTCTTCGGCGGGCACGGCATTGTCGGCGCGCAGGTCTCGCTCGGCACAGGGCTCGCCTTTGCCAATGCCTATCGCGAGGACGGCAAGGTCTGCGCCACCTATTTCGGTGACGGCGCGGCCAATCAGGGCCAGGTCTATGAGAGCTTCAACATGGCCAAGATCTGGAACCTCCCGGTGATCTACATCGTCGAGAACAACCAGTACGCCATGGGCACCAGCGTGAAGCGTTCATCGTCGGAAACCCATCTCTACAAGCGCGGCGTGTCGTTCAACATTCCCGGCGAGGAAGTCGACGGAATGGACGTGAACGCTGTGTACGAAGCCGCGAAAAAGGCGGTGGAGCACGCCCGCTCCGGCAAGGGGCCGTATATCCTCGAAATGAAGACCTACCGCTATCGCGGCCACTCCATGTCCGACCCGGCCAAATACCGCACCCGCGACGAGGTGAACGAGTATCGCGATCACAAGGACCCGATTGATCTCGCCAGAAAGCGCATTCTCGATAACAAGTTCGCCACCGAGGATGAGCTCAAGGCCATGGAAAAGGAGATCAAGGGGATCGTCCAGGCATCTGCCGAATTTGCCCAGAACAGCCCGGAGCCGGATCCGTCCGAGCTCTACACCGACGTGCTGATCGAAGCGTAAGGCAAGGGAACAGCAAACATGACCATTGAAGTTCTCATGCCCGCTCTCTCTCCGACGATGGAGGAAGGCACACTCACCCGCTGGCTCGTCAAGGAAGGCGATGCGGTCAAATCCGGCGATGTGATCGCCGAGATCGAGACCGATAAGGCCACGATGGAAGTTGAAGCCGTCGAGGAAGGCATTGTCGCCAAGCTGCTGGTCGAAGCCGGCCGCGAAGGCGTGAAAGTAAATGCGCCGATCGCCATCCTCAAAGAGGAAGGCGAGAGCGATGCGGATGCTGCCTCCGCCGCCAAATCCGCTGAAACCCCTGCCGAGCAGAGCGAGAGCCGGGGCCAAGAGCAGGATAAGGATAAGGACGAGGTCTCGGATCGCGCTGAAAGTGCGTCCGGGAGTTCAGACAAGGCGAAGGACGAGGGCGGACTGAAGGCGAAATCCGCCTCCCTGAAAGACCCGGAAATCCCGGAAGGCACCAAGATGGTCTCCACCACGGTGCGCGACGCGCTGCGTGATGCGATGGCCGAGGAAATGCGCCGTGATGACGCGGTTTTCGTCATGGGCGAGGAAGTCGCCGAATATCAGGGCGCCTACAAGGTCACGCGTGAGCTGCTCGAAGAGTTCGGCGCCAAGCGCGTGGTGGACACACCCATCACCGAGCACGGCTTTGCCGGTGTGGGCGTCGGTGCGGCGTTTGCCGGCCTGAAACCCGTTGTCGAGTTCATGACTTTCAATTTCGCCATGCAGGCGATTGACCACATCATCAACTCGGCAGCCAAGACGCTCTACATGTCCGGCGGGCAGATGGGCTGTCCTATCGTGTTTCGCGGGCCCAATGGCGCGGCCAGCCGCGTTGGCGCGCAGCACAGCCACGACTATTCATCCTGGTATGCCAATGTGCCCGGCTTGAAAGTGGTCGCGCCCTATTGCGCTGCAGACGCCAAGGGACTCCTGAAAGCCGCGATCCGTGACCCCAACCCGGTCGTGTTCCTTGAGCACGAGCTCATCTATGGCGAGAGCTTTGATGTGCCGGATATGGACGACTGGGTGCTGCCCATCGGCAAGGCGCGTATCCGCCGCGAGGGTTCAGACTGTACCATTACGGCACACTCTCGCATGGTCGGCTTTGCGCTGCAGGCCGCTGAAAAGCTGGCTGAGGAGGGCATTGAGTGCGAGGTGATCGATCTGCGCACGCTGCGCCCGCTGGACACCGATACCGTCGTTGAGAGCGTGAAGAAGACCAACCGCATCGTCTGCGCCGAAGAGGGCTGGGGCCGCATGGGTGTCGGCGCGGAAATCGCCGCCGTCGTGACGGCAGAGGCGTTTGATTATCTCGATGCGCCGCCTGCGCGCGTCCATCAGGAAGACGTGCCGCTGCCCTATGCCGCCAATCTTGAAAAGCTGTCGCTGCCCGGCGTCGATGACATCATCAAGGCGGTCAAAGCCGTCTCTTACGCGGAGTAAGCGCCATGGCCATTGAAATCCTGATGCCCGCACTCTCTCCCACAATGGAGGAAGGCACGCTCTCGCGCTGGCTCGTCAAGGAAGGCGATGAGATCAAGTCGGGCGATGTGATCGCTGAAATCGAGACCGACAAGGCGACCATGGAGGTCGAGGCCGTCGACGAGGGCCGTATCGGCAAAATCCTCGTCGAGGACGGCTCTGAAGGCGTGAAGGTCAATGCCGTCATCGCCTTGCTACTGGAAGAGGGCGAGGATGAAAGCGCGCTGAAAGAGGCGCAGTCTTCCGCCTCGCAAAAGCCGGCTCCTGATGATGAGGGCAATGGCAAGGAATCCCAATCATCTGAAACCCCGGCCGAGCGTAGCGAGGGCCGGGGCCAGGAGCAGGAAAACCACGAGGTCCCGGATCGCGCGACACGTGCGTCCGGGAGTTCAGACAAGGGCAAGAACGGCAGCTCCCGCCTGAAGGCCTCGCCGCTGGCAAAGCGCATGGCCGAACAGGAAGGGCTGGACTTAGGCGCGCTGGACGGCTCCGGCCCCAATGGCCGCATCGTCAAGCGCGATGTGGAAGCGGCGTTGAAAGACGGCGCACCCAAGGCCGCGCCAAAAGACGCTGCGTCCGAGACGAAATCTGCCAGTGCGCCCGCGAAATCCGAGCCCGGCAAGATCAGCGTCGAGAGCCTCAATCTGGAAGAGGGGAGCTACGAAGTCTTGCCGCTCGACGGCATGCGCAAGACGATTGCACGCCGCATGACGGCGAGCTTCCGCGATGTCCCGCACTTCCCGCTCAATATCGATATCGAACTGGACAAGCTGCTGGAGCTGCGCTCCGAGCTGAACCGCAAGGCCCCCGAGGGCGTGAAGGTGTCGGTCAACGACATGCTGATACGCGCCTGTGCGCTGGCGCTCATCCGCGTGCCGGAAAGCAATGCCAGCTACACCGATGAAGGGCTGGTCATGCACCGCCATGCCGATGTGGCCGTGGCCGTGGCCATTGATGGCGGGCTGATCACGCCGGTTATCAAAAAGGCTGAAACCAAGGGGCTGGCGGCGATCTCGGCGGAGATGAAAGACCTCGCTGCGCGCGCCCGTGAGCGCAAGCTGAAGCCGGAAGAGTTCCAGGGTGGTACCTTCTCCATCTCCAATCTGGGGATGATGGGGATCAAGTCGTTCGCTTCCATCATCAATGAACCACAGGGCATGATCCTGTCGGTCGGGGCAGGCGAGAAACGCCCGGTTGTGAAGAATGATGCGCTGGCCATTGCAACCGTCATGACGGTGACGCTGACCTGCGACCACCGCGTGGTCGATGGCTCTGTTGGCGCGAAATTCCTGTCTGCTCTCAAACCGCTCGTCGAAGACCCGGTCACGATGTTGCTGTAAGGACTAGGTCATGGCCGCCGACAATAAGAAGCTTCGCGATAGTGATGCAAAGGGCATACTGAGTACGAGCTGGCCAACATCAACACGGTTGCTAAGTGGTTCTGAAAAGGGACGTCTTTGGATAAGGGCGCAACCCAAACTTGGTAAGGTGGTGTGCCCCCGGCTCGTCTGGCCAGGGCAACGAAACTGGAAGACGCAGCCTGACGGCATGTATGTTTCCATTCTGGGTGACGAATTGTTCTGTGACGCGCTGGTAATAGAAGTTTGCGGTAGTATGCAGAATTTCAACGACAAGCGTTCAAGGTATGCTCCCACTACCGGGTCAATACTTTTAAAAACTGAAGAAAATTGGGAAAAAATAGAAATCAATATAAAAAAATCAAAAAGATCAATAAGTTCTATTTTCCAAATTAAAAACCATATTGGGTCATATCCTGTTAGACATTTGCGTGCGCTGTTTGTGCTTCCAAACGATGTTTATAGAGATGTTAGAGATAATTTATGTCCGATGGGGCATGAGTACTATATGAGGCATAGCTCACTTGCGACCGTAAACTCTAAGAGTACGCGTGAATTTTTGAAGCGCATGTCAAAAGAGAGCCATTTTTTGGCTTCTCAACGCTAGTCAGGAGTGCCGCTCATGGCATCTGAAACCTTCGATCTCATCGTCATTGGCGGCGGGCCGGGCGGCTATGTCGCGGCCATACGCGCCAGCCAGCTAGGTATGAAAACGGCTGTGGTGGAGCGTGAGCATCTGGGTGGCATCTGCCTGAACTGGGGTTGTATCCCGACCAAGGCGCTCCTGCGCACCTCCGACATCTACCATCTCTTCCAGCGCGCCGGGGAGTTTGGCCTGAAAGCGGACAATGTGCGCTTTGATATCGAGGCCATCGTCAAGCGCTCGCGCAAGGTCGCCGGGCGGCTGTCGGGCGGTGTGGGGCATCTCCTGAAGAAGAACAAGGTCACCGTCATCGAGGGCGAGGCGACACTGGATAAGGGCGCGAAGGCCCCGAAAGTCGTCGTGAAAGGCAAGGACGGCAAACCGTCCACCTACGAGGCCAAACACGTGATCCTGGCCACCGGCGCGCGGGCGCGCACCATTCCGGCAGCCGGGCTGGAGCCCGACGGCAAGGCCATCTGGACCTACAAGGAAGCCATGGTGCCCGACGCCATGCCGCAATCCATCCTTGTCATCGGCTCAGGCGCGATAGGGATGGAGTTTGCCAGCTTCTATTCCACGCTCGGCGCAAAAGTGACCGTGGTGGAGATGGTGGACCGCATCCTGCCGGCTGAGGACGAGGAAATCAGCCAGCATGCGCGCAAAGCCTTCGAGAAGCAGGGCCTGAAAATCCTCACCAAGGCGCAGGTGGAAAAGCTGGAGAAGACAAAATCCGGCGCGAAGGCGAGCATCAAGGTGGACGGCAAGTCCGAGACCGTCGAGGTGGAGAAGGTGATTCTCGCCATCGGCATAACCGGCAATGTTGAAAATCTGGGGCTTGAAGCGCTCGGCGTCAAAGTCGAGCGCGGCCATGTCCTCACCGATGGCTATGGCGCTACAGGCGTTTCAGGCCTCTACGCCATTGGTGATGTCACCGGCGCGCCGTGGCTCGCCCACAAGGCCAGCCATGAGGGCGTTATCTGCGTGGAGAAGATCGCAGGCAAGGACGTCCACCCGATGGACAAGTCCAACATACCGGGCTGCACCTATTGCCACCCGCAGATCGCCTCGGTGGGGCTAACCGAAGCCAAGGCGAAAGAGGCGGGCCATGAAGTGCGCGTCGGACGCTTCCCTTTTGTTGGCAATGGCAAGGCGATCGCACTCGGCGAGGATCAGGGTCTTATCAAGACCGTATTCGACAAGAAGACGGGCGAGCTTCTGGGCGCCCATATGATCGGCGCTGAGGTGACCGAGCTGATCCAGGGCTATGTTGTCGCCCGCCAGCTCGAAACCACGGAGGCCGAGCTTATGCACACCGTGTTCGCCCATCCCACATTGTCGGAAATGATGCATGAGAGCGTGCTGGATGCGTATGGCCGCGCGCTGCACTACTAGGCGTTAACCAACGCCGCAAAATAGCAGGAGATTTCACGACAGACGACAAAAATTTATCGTTTTTCGAAAAAAAACCTTCCATATCGAGTTTCGATATGTTATCGAGTTTCGATATGGTTGGTCCCTCATCAATAAGGGGTAAGAAAAATGAAAAATCGTCTCCTCCTCACTACCGCTGCAGCGATGGCGGTTATTCTCGTAGCCTGCTCGTCCGATACGGACGCGGTGGCCATGGGCCCCTTCTCCACAATTGCGGGCGGTGACATCCGCGCGACGCTCAATGAAGACGGCAATGCCCGTATCACTGGCGCTGACGTCTCACTAACGGGCCGGGTTGGCGGTGAATTGCGTGTTACCGGCGCGGACATCGCCTTGCGCGACATCGAAATCGGAACGCTTTCGGCGACCGGGGCAGATGTGGTTGTCGCCGGCAATGTCGAAGGTGATGCCAGCGTCACGGGCGCGGATATCCGCATCAATGGTGATATTGGTGGCAATCTGCGGGTCCGCGGGGCCGATATAGCCTTTAGCGGCGGTCTCACGGGCGATTTCGACGGCAATTTTGCCGATGGCAGCTTTTCCGGCCAGCTGGCCGGCTTCACGGCCAATGGCGCGGATATCCGTTTCTCTGATGACACTGTCATTTCCGGTCCGGTTCGCGTTAACGCAGCCGAGCTGATGTCCGGTGCTCAGCACCACGGGGACGTTTACGCCAATGTGCGTCATGCGCGGCTCAGCGGATCGGTTGAAGGCCAGATTGATATCTATGCCGATGAAGGTGACCGGCGCCGCTATCGCGATACGGATGGGCTGGTTGAAGTCACCGGCGACATTGCTGGCGGCACAATCTGCGCAAGACGTGTGGTCATTTCCGGGACCGTGAGCGGCCCGTTAAGTGTCCGCGCCCTCGAGACAGTTACAGTTGAGCCCGGCGGTTCCGCACCGCAGCTTGACTTCACGCTCCGCGGCGAAACGCGTTGCCGCCGCTAGTGGCAGCCGCCTTCCGATTTCTAAGCCATCACAGAAAGGCTTGAGTCATGATCAGCAACTGGATCAAAAATTTTCAACGGGCTGCTGCTGCAGGAGGCATGATTGCCGGGCTTGTGCTCGCTCTCGCGCCTGCACACGCCCAGTATATCGGCGGCGATCTCAATCTTGAGCTCGACCAGGACCGGTCCGCCCAGTTCCTTGCAGGCGATGTTACCTTGCGCGGACGGGTCGGCGGCGATATCAGCGGGCTGGCCGGCAATGTCGATATCACCGCCGATGTGGGCGGCGGAATCCAGCTGGCGGCCGGTGATATCGTTGTGCGCGGCACGGTGGGACGGGACGTGTCCCTGGCAGGTGCCAATATCTCGATCCTGGCGGATGTAACGGGCAGCGCTGATCTGGCTGGCGCCGATATCCGGGTTGGTGGACGGATAGGCCGTGATCTTGCCGCAGGCGGCGCGCTCATCGCCATTGACGACAGCGCTTCGATTGGAGGGAATATGGATCTTGCAGGCAGCGAGATCCGCATGTCCGGCACCGCGCAGGGCCGGCTGAAAGGCCGCGCGCGCTCAATCATCATCGACGGCACAATTGCCGGAAATGTGGAGCTGCATGCCGAGCGCGTCGAGATAATGCCCGGCGCGCAGATTGCTGGCGAGCTGCGTGTGCGCGGTCCCAATGCGCCCGTGATTGCTGAAGGTGCCCAGATCATGGGTGAAACCAGCTATGAAGAGGTGCCCTTTAGTGAAGGCAGCAATGGTGCCCGCTATCATGGCCCCCGTGTCAGCGATGTCAGCCCGCCGGTCTGGGCCGTTGGTACCGCCATGGGCATTGCCGCCTTCGTTCTGGGCCTGCTTGCCTGCCTTATCTCGCCGCGCGCTGTCAGTGGCATCACGGACCATTTCCGGGCGCGTCCCTGGGCGTCGGGCCTTCTGGGCCTGGTGCTGGCGGCGTTCCTGCCCATCCTTCTGCTGGCGGTGTTCGTTTTCCTTGCCATTACCGTGATCGGGATCCCTCTGGGCATCATCCTGCTCTTTGCCTTCCCGTTTGTCCTGGTGCTGGCCTATGCTTTCGGGGCCGTAGTGGTGGGTGATCTCATCTTCAACCGCTCGGGCAATGGAATCGGGCTGGGGATGCGGATTTTGTCGCTCTTCCTGGTACTGGCAGTCGTCGGCGCAATCGGAGTGATCCCGGTGCTGGGCTTCGTCGTCGGCCTGATCGTGTTCTTCATCGGTCTTGGAGCGTGGACACTGGCCCTGTTCAACCGCAATCCGCGTCTTGTCGCGGCAGAGCGCAATGGGGAAGTTGCCGTCTAGCCGGTAATGCATAACTGACTTGCGCAGCGGCCCGGTTCTCAGTGCTTGAACCGGGCCGCTTTGCGCGCCATGTTCCCACCATGACAACACTGTTCGATACCCGCCAGCAGCAACGCGCCGAGCGTCACCCGGAGAAGCAGAAGCGGCCCGATACGCCGGTCCTGCGCAAGCCGGAGTGGATTCGCGTGAAAGCGCCCGCAGGCGGCGTGTTCTCCGAGACGCGCAAAGTGGTCCGGGACAATAACCTTGTCACGGTTTGCGAAGAGGCGGGGTGCCCTAATATCGGCGAATGCTGGGCGCAAAAGCACGCCACCTTCATGATCATGGGCGATACCTGCACCCGCGCGTGCAGCTTCTGCAATGTGAAAACCGGGATGCCGGCGGCGCTGGATACAGATGAACCGCGCCGGGTCGCCGAAGCCACCGCCACGATGGGGCTGAAGCACGTGGTCATCACGTCGGTGGACCGCGATGATCTGAAAGATGGCGGCGCAGAGCATTTTGCCCAGACCATTCGCGCCATCCGCGATTTGAACCCCGATACCACGATTGAAATCCTCACACCGGATTTTCTGCGCAAGCCCGGCGCCGCCGAAGTGGTGATCGACGCACGCCCGGACGTGTTCAATCATAATCTGGAGACGGTGCCGCGGCTCTATCTCTCCATCCGCCCCGGCGCGCGCTATTATCACTCCCTTCGCCTGCTGGAGCGTGTGAAGGAGCGTGATCCGTCGCAGTTCACGAAGTCCGGCATCATGGTTGGCCTCGGGGAGACCCGCGAGGAAGTCATGCAGGTCATGGATGATATGCGTTCGGCCGGCATCGATTTTCTGACTATCGGCCAGTATCTCCAGCCGACGCGCAAGCACGCGGCCGTCAATCGTTTCGTGACGCCCGACGAGTTCAAGGGGTACGAGACTATTGCCAGAGCCAAGGGCTTCCTGATGGTGTCTGCGTCCCCGCTGACCCGCTCAAGCTATCATGCCGGTGACGATTTTGCCCGCCTGCGGGATGCGCGCGAAGCGGTGCTGAAAGCCGGCCGCAAGGCATAAGCCCGGTAGGCCGATGACCTCAGAACACCGCGAAAGCCTGCGCCTTCCTTATCGCCCGGACGAGCTTTTTGATCTGGTCAGCGATGTGCGCGCCTATCCGAAGTTCATTCCGCTTATCAGTGCGTTGCGCGTCATACGTGAAGATATAAATGATGGCGTGGGAGAGCTGGACGCCGAGGCGCGTGTTCAGTTCCGGTTCGTCCGCGAGAGTTTTACCACCCGTGTAACGCTGGACCGCCCGGGCCGGGTCATCAAGGTTATGTACCTCTCAGGACCATTTCACGAGCTGGCCAATGAGTGGCAGTTCGCCGAGCTGGCTGACGGGGCGACTGAAATCAGTTTCTGGATACGCTACCGTTTCCGCAATCCGGTGCTCAATGCGCTGATGGATGCCAGCCGCTCGCGTGCTATCCGCTATCTCATTGAGCGTTTCCGCGAAGAGGCGGCCCGCCGCTACACGGCGGTCGAGTCAGGCCCGGACCGCCTCGGCCAGAAGGCGTAGCGCTTCCAGAGTGGCTGCCTCGCGCACGCCATGACGGTCGAGATGGGAGAAGACGTGCCGTTCGGTGTGTGCAGGTCCCCCGCGCCGGGCCAGAGCGAACCAGACCAGCCCGACAGGTTTTTGGTCACTCCCGCCCCCCGGACCAGCGATCCCTGTTACGGAAACGGCTATTTCAGCGTGCGAGTTGAACAAAGCACCTTCGGCCATGGCGCGCGCAACTTCTTCGCTGACCGCGCCATGCTGGGCAATCAGGGCGACCGGCACGCCCAGGCTTTCGGCCTTGGCGGCGTTGGAATACGTCACGTATCCGCGCTCCAGCACAGCCGAACTGCCCGCAATCTCCGTAATCGCGGCGGCTACCAGCCCGCCAGTGCAGCTCTCAGCGCAGGCCAGCGGGATATGGCGCTCTGCCGACAATTCCACCAGCTCGCGCGCCGTATCGGTGAGAATGGATGGCAGGGTGCTCATGTCAAAACTCCGCTAAAGGCTGCTTGCGCGGCGATGCCCTCGCCACGCCCGGTAAAGCCCAGCTTTTCGGTCGTCGTTGCCTTGATATTGACGCGGGCGAGCGGCAGCCCTGTCAGTTCGGCGACGCGTGCGCGCATGGCGTCACGCACGGGCCCGACCTTGGGGCGCTCGCAGATCAGCGTGATGTCCGCATGGACCGGGCGGATGCCTGCTTCCCGAGCAAGTTGCATGGCATGAACGAGAAATTGTGCGCTGTCTGCGCCGCGCCAGCGCTCGTCGCTTGGCGGAAAATGCAGGCCGATATCACCCGCGCCGGCTGCGCCCAGAACGGCGTCGGTAAGGGCGTGCAAGCCTACATCGGCGTCTGAATGGCCAAGCAGTGCCAGATCACAGGCAATGAACACACCGCACAGATGCACGCCGCTGCCCGGACCCAGCCGGTGAACATCGTAGCCAGTGCCGATGACGGGCAGTGCTGCGCCGCCTGAAAGCGCCGCCTCTGCGCGTGAAAAGTCGTCCGGATAGGTCACTTTGAAAGCCATTTCATCGCCCTGGACCAACGTAACATCAAGGCCTGCCGCGCGCGCGAGGGAAACCTCGTCGGGATAATCCTGATCGCCTTTGGCTTCAAAGGCGTCAACGAGAGCACGTGTACGAAACGCCTGCGGCGTCTGGATGCGCATCAGACCGTCGCGCGATACCGGCTCCACTCCGCGTTCGCCGTTACGTGCCAGGGCATCGGCTACGGGCAGGGTGGGGGCAGATCCCGGTGCAGTCTCCAGGGCGCGAAGCAGCCGGTCGATCATCTCAGAGGTCAGTCCAGGACGGGCTGCATCGTGGATCAGAACAACAGGCTGGTCAGCCATTTCGACGCACGCGCGCACCGACCGGGTGCGTGTCTCGCCGCCATCGACGAATGTCACAGCCTGTCCTGCCAGCGCCACTTCAGCGCGCGTGCGCTCGCCCGGTGCAATGGCAATGATGATCTGCCCGCAGGCCTGGTGAGCGGCAAACGCCTCGACAGACCAGCGCAGGAGCGGCTTGCCCGCTACCATTGCAAACTGCTTGGGCACCGCGCTGCCAGCCCGGCTGCCGGTGCCCGCGGCGACGATGCATGCACTGAATGGCGTCATCAGGTCTCTTTCGTGCAGCACTCTGGCTTCAAAACCGTGCAGACAGCATGACGGCGTCTGGCGGCGAGGCTCCATACACTGTATCTGCAGGCCCATGACAAGGGTGTCACATACTGCCAGCGCCGCTGGTTTTGCCGTGGGCAAGGTGCGCGTGGACGTGCCCTGCATTCTCGCGCCTATGTCTGGCGTGACCGATTATGCCATCCGCAAGCAGGCCAAAGCCTTCGGAGCCGGGCTTGTCGTGTCTGAGATGGTGGCATGCGAGACGCTGGCTCAGGGCCGCGCCGATGTGGTTCGCCGGATGGCAGGCGATGCCGGCGTGGCGCCGCGCGTTATCCAGTTGGCGGGGCGCGAGGCAAAATGGATGGATATCGGTGCGCGCATAGCCGCCGATGCGGGCGCCGACATCATCGATATCAATATGGGCTGCCCGGCCCGTCAGGTGACCAAGGGTCTCTCCGGCTCCGCGCTGATGCGCGATCTGGACCACGCCCTTGAACTGATCGAGGCGACCGTCAAGGCAACGCAAGTTCCCGTCACTTTGAAAATGCGGCTCGGTTGGGACCACGACACTATCAATGCGCCGCAGCTTGCCCGGCGCGCCGAGAGCGCGGGTGTAAACATGGTTACGGTGCACGGACGCACCCGCCAGCAATTCTACACAGGCACGGCCGACTGGGCTGCAATAGCGCCGGTCAAGGCAGCCATCTCCATTCCCGTCATCGTCAATGGTGACATCACGACCGCCAGCGAGGCACGGCGCGCACTGGCTCTGTCGGGCGCAGATGCCGTGATGGTGGGCCGGGCGGCAACGGGGCGGCCCTGGCTGCCCGGTGCGATTGGCCGTGCGCTTCTGGACGGCGGCGAGGCGCTGGACCCGCCCATGGACAGCGCTCTGGCGGCTCTGGCGCAGGCGACAGAAGATTCTGCCGCACTGCATGGCGAAACTCTCGGGGTGCGCTGTATGCGCAAGCACTATGCGGGCTTTGTCGATCATTTGTTTGATGATCCCGCTGACGCGCGCCATTGGCGCGGGGTCCTTTGCAAGTCAGCCAGCGTGAAAATGGCAGTTGCGGGCCTGCACCGCCTTGTCAGCGAAACCGGGGTGCGCCGCGCCGCATGAGCCATTCCGATCCGATCACCGCGCAGGCCGCTGATTTTCTGCCCAGCGCGGTGCTGCTGACTGATGCGTACGGCATCATCCGGTATGTGAACGTGCCCGCAGAAACCCTGTTTGAGCGTTCCGCCCGGAAACTTGTTGGTGAGTCCCTGAGCGTTCTTGGCCCGTGGGGGGTCGCGGCATGCCAAGTGGCCGATCGCGCCATCGGCGAGGATCGCGCCGTATTCGCTCACGATGTTCGCGTTGATCTGGAAAATGATACGCGCCGCGCCGCAATAGATGCCGTACCGCGCGATGGCGGCGCGTGTATTTCGATCCGGCTGTGGCCCGAGGCGGGCGCTGTTGCGCGCGGGGACCGGGCCGCCAATGCTGCTGCAGGTTTCGGGCGGATGCTGTCTCACGAGTTAAAAAACCCGATGGCGGGCGCACGGGGCGCGGCGCAGCTGATCGCCGGCTCAGCCGATAGTGAAACTGCAGAGCTTGCTGCCCTGATCATGACAGAACTGGACCGGGCGCTGCGTATCGCCGAGCGGTGGAGCAAGGTGGGAGATATAGCGCCACATCCATTCATGCCGTTCAGCCTGAATGCGGTTGCCAGCGAGGCGCTTCGATCCATGTCGGCGGCCAGCGGCAAGGCGCTGATCCTCACAGAAGATTATGATCCATCGCTGCCTGACGCGTTTGGTGACCGTGACCTTGTCCTGCAAGCGGTCCTGAACCTGCTCGTCAATGCCGCAGAAGCGCTCAGCGGGCAGGAAGACCCGATGATCGAGATTACCTCGCGCTACAGGATGGCCCGGCCGGGCGGCGTCGCGCCGGAGGCACGCCTGCAGATTGACGTGACTGATAATGGACCCGGTGTGCCGGAAGCACTGGGCGAGTCTATTTTCTCGCCGTTTGTGACGGGCAAGCCCGCCGGAGAGGGGCTCGGTCTGGCCCTTGTGTCGCGCATTGCGGAGCTGCACGGGGGCGGGCTCGAGTTTGAAAGCCGTTCGGGGCGCACCGTGTTTCGCCTTTATTTGCGGGAGGAAGGGGCATGACTCAGGACAGCGGAGCCGGACGCCGGATTCTGGTCCTTGAAGATGATGAGACATTGCGTCTTGTCATCTCGCGAGCACTGACGCGTGCGGGCTTTGACGTGCGTGCGACTGCTTCGCCCTCGTCGGCAATCGAGCGCATGGCCAGGCGTGACGCAGATCTTCTGGTCGCAGACGTGTTGCTGGGCGATGAGAATTTTCTAGACCGGCTGGAAGAGTTGCAGCATGTGCGCCCAGATGCGCCAGTGCTGGTGATCAGCGCGCAGACTACGGCCGCTACCGCGATCAAGGCTGTGCGCGGGGGCGCGTACGAGTATCTCCCCAAGCCGTTTGATCTTGATGACCTCGTCGATGCAGTTTGCCGGGCGCTTGATACTGGCAGGGGTGCCGGGCAGGCGCGCTCGCACGCCAATCCGTTTCCTGACCTGGTTGGCCGGTCTCCGGCCATGCAGACGGCATTTCGCCTGCTTGCCAGACTGTCGCAGTCAGATGCGCCTGTTCTGTTTACCGGCCCGGACGGGGCCGGGCGGGCGAGCGCCGCGCGCACCCTTCACCGGGCAGGCATGCCCGACAAGCCGCTGACCGAAGCCGGGCCTGACCGGTTGAAGCGCGAAGGGCCTGAGGTCTTTGCCGAGGCGAAGGGTGGCGGGCTTCTTCTTCGGCGCGCCGAACGCTGGGATGAGAGCGTACAGGACATGGTTCTGGAACAGCTCGGTCAGCTTGGCGGCACCCGGCTCTATGTGACGGCGCTGGCTGATATCCGCTCGGGCATGGCCCCGGCATTGTTCGAGCGCCTTGCGGTCGGACATGTTGATCTGCCACCGTTGCGCACACGCGGCGATGACCGCCTGCGCCTTTTCGAGCATTTCCTTAAAAAGCACGGCCGGTCCGACTTCGCTATCGCCCGCGATGCCGCCGAGTTCGTCAATGCCTATCCTTGGCCGGGAGAGGTGGCGGAGCTTGAACGCACAGCTGCGCGTCTCGCCGTGCAAGGCGATCGCGGCACGCTAGGTCTTGCCGCGCTGCAGGACGCGCTGGGTGCGCCCGTCGCGCCGGGTGCCGGCGCGACTCTGGAAGACGCTGTGCGGGCTTTTGTGGCCGCACGGCTGAGCGAGCAGAGCCAGGATATAGCCAATGAGGCCGGCGCCGTCATTGACAGGGCGATGATCGAAACGGTGCTGGCCCATTGCGGCGGGGTGCGGCGTGACGCGGCGCGCTATCTGGGACTGAACCGCAACACACTGGCGCGGCGCCTTGCAGCACTGGGCATGGATGGTGACGGTGAGGAGTAACCGCAACACTGACCGTTGAAATTTCGCCACACCCGGTCCAACATGCGCGCCGGGGCGAATTCAAGATAGGCGCATCAGCTTGCCATCCTGGCTTACAAATAGCGTTCAATCCCTGCGCATGTCGCTGTTTGCAACCGGGTTTCTGGTTGCCGCCATGGGCGTGGTTGCCTGCGCCGTTCTGGCGGTATCCGAACAGGGCGCGATTGGCAGCCTGGACACGCTTTTCTACACCCTGCTGACCATTTCAGCACTGATCATCGCGGCTCTCGCGGGCGCGGTGAGTGTCCGCGCCGCACGGATATTCATGGGGCGACGTTTCGGCACGCCTGCGCCGCGCCTTCACATACGCTTTATGGCTTTGTTTGCCCTCGCGGCAGTTGCGCCGTCGATATTGATGGCGCTTCTGCTGGCGCTCGTTCTGGGCCGGGGTGTTGAATTCTGGTTTGGCGAGCGGGTGACAACGCTTGTCGAGACGATGGCGGAGGTTGGCCGCGCGCAGGCGCCGCTGGAGCTGAACCTTGCCGAGTTGCAACTCATAAGCATGGCAGGCGATTTGTCCTATCCCGAAGCTGTCGCGGCGATGACGGAAAGCCGGATCGATTACACCCAATATCTGCGCAATCAGGCCATCGGGCGTAATTTCGCGTCCGCCTATGTTGTGGACAGCCAGTCGACCGTCTTGGCCCGTGCCGAAGCGCCGGGCGCGCCGCCTTTCGCCGCGCCCTCGCGGGTGATGTATGAGTTTGCGGCCTCGCGCGATATCGGTGTCAGCGATCCGACCCAGCGCGAGGACGGGCCAGCCTATGTGCGGCTACTGGTGAACCTGCCGGCCTATAACGACGCCTATCTCTATGTGGTCTGGTATGTGGATCTGGGCGTCTTGACCGCCGCAGAAGAGGCCACCGCGTCCTACAGGCAGGCCGTGGCCCGAGAAGAGGGGATGAGACAGGTCTTCATCCTCGTTTATTTTGCGGCTGTCGCGCTGATCCTGGTGGGGGCTCTGTGGCTGGCCTTGAGCGCCGCATCGCGCGTCGTATCGCCGGTGGCACGTCTCGTCGGTGCGGCCGAGCGGGTGCGCCGGGGTGATCTTGAAGCACGTGTTGTGGTCCAGCGCGAGGATGACGAGATCGCCGCGCTCGGGCGCGCCTTCAACCGGATGACACGCCAGCTACGAAGCCAGCGCCGCGCGCTTCTGGAGGCGAATGCGGAATCGGAAAGCCGCCGCAACTTCATCGAAGCGGTTCTGACCGGCGTCAGCGCCGGCGTTATCGGTCTTGATCCGCAAAACCGCATCACGCTGGTGAACCGTTCGGCCGAAACGCTGCTGGATGTCGAGGCTGAGAATCTTACAGGTCAGCCGGTCGAAGATGCTCTGGGTGTGTTTGCCCCGATAGTCGGTGAGGCGCGGCGCTCGCGCGCTGTCCTTATCGAGCGGCAGGTCGATATCCCCGGTGTAGACGGAGCGCTGCTCAACCTGAATGTGCGCGCCTCTACCGATGATGACGGTGAACTTGTGATCACCTTTGATGACGTGACGCGGCTGGTGTCTGCCCAGCGCAATGCCGCGTGGCGCGATGTGGCCCGTCGTATCGCCCATGAGATCAAGAATCCGTTGACCCCGATCCAGCTTTCGGCGGAGCGCATACGGCGCAAATACCGGGCCGGGATACCCGATGAGCAGGCGGAGACTTTCGACAAGTGTGTGGAGACGATTGTCCGGCAGGTCAGCGATATCGGCAGAATGGTCGATGAGTTCTCCGCCTTCGCCCGTATGCCGACCCCCAAGATGGAGGCGTCCGATCTGGTCGGTGTGGTGGAAAGCGCCGTTTTCTCGCAGCGCGTTGCTTCGCCGCGCATCAAGGTGCCGCTGGAGACGCCGGATTCCCCTGTGATCGTTGAATGCGACGGCCGACTGGCAACCCAGGCGCTGGCCAATATTCTCAAGAACGCAGGCGAGAGCGTGCTGGCGCGCCTTGACGCAGAAGGCGCCAAGCAGGGCGGCGAAGTGAGCGTGTCGCTGAAGGCTGTCGACGGAACAGCCATTATCGAAGTAGTCGATAACGGGCTCGGCTGGCCTTTTGCGGACAGGGCAAAGCTGACCGAGCCCTATATGACGACGCGGGAGAAGGGCACCGGACTGGGTCTCGCGATCGTCCGGCGCGTCATGGAAGACCATGGGGGGCGCCTCGAACTTGATGAACGTCGTGACGGTATACCCGGCGCGATTGTCCGTCTGGCCTTTCCCTTGCTTGAAATTACGAACGCGGCCAATGAGTCCGCACTGTCCAGAGAGGCATGATGCATGGCACACGACATTCTCGTCGTTGATGATGAAGCCGATATCCGCGAGCTGATTGGCGGCTTGCTGGAGGATGAGGGCTACATGGCGCGCTATGCCGGCAACGCTGATGAAGCGCTAGCCGCGGTCCGGCAGCGCAAACCGTCGCTTGCCATTCTTGATGTCTGGCTACAGGGCAGCCGTCTGGACGGCATCGCGCTGCTTGACGAAATCCGGTCCGCAGATCCGGGCCTGCCGGTTATTGTGATCTCCGGGCACGGGACCATCGAGACAGCCGTCGCGGCAATCCGCAAGGGCGCGTACGATTTCATCGAGAAGCCGTTCAAGTCGGACAAGCTGTTGCTTACGGTTGCGCGGGCGCTGGAAGCCAGCCAGCTGCGCCGCGAGGTCGCCGAGCTGCGCGCCCGTACGGAGATGCATTCCGAGCTCATCGGAAAATCGACTGCAGCAAACCAACTTCGCCAGACAATAGATAGGGTTGCGGCCGCAAATTCACGTGTCTTGATAAGTGGGCCGGCGGGGTCGGGCAAGGAATTGATAGCGCGGTTAATCCATGCGCGATCACCGCGCGTGGACGGGAATTTCGTTCCGGTCAGCTCCGCGATGATGAATCCGGACCGGGTTGAAGAAGAGCTGTTCGGGGCCGAGCGCGCAGACGGCGGCGTCGAGCGTGTCGGGTTTCTCGAGCAAGCCCATGGCGGAACGCTTTTCCTCGATGAAGTCGCCGACATGCCGCTTGCGACACAGGGCAAGCTGCTGCGCATGCTCGTAGAGCAACGTTTCCGCCGCCTTGGCGGGGGCGTTGATGTGGAAGTGAATGTGCGTGTCCTCTCGTCGAGCTCGCGGGATCTTCGCTCGCTCATCAGCCAGGGTCGGTTCCGTGAGGATCTGTATCACCGGCTCGCCGTGGTGCCGATCGAGGTGCCGCCGCTTTCGGAACGGCGCGAGGACATCCCGATGCTCGTCGCCCATTTTCTGGACCGTTTGACGGCCATGTCCGGGCTCACGCCGCGCAAGATCGGTCCGGACGCGATGGCGGCGCTGCAGGCCCATAGCTGGCCCGGCAATGTCCGGCAGTTGCGCAACAATGTGGAACGGGTCCTGATCCTCGCCACTGGCGATCCCAAGGATGCCATTACGCTGGACGCTTTGCCATCAGAAGTCGTTGGACGCGATAGTGGTCCTGGCGGAATGGATACAGAGCGCATGATTGCTATGCCGCTGCGCGATGCGCGCGAGAATTTCGAGCGCGAGTATCTCAAGGCGCAAATCAGCCGATTTGGCGGCAATATCTCCAGAACCGCTTCGTTTATCGGCATGGAACGGTCCGCATTGCACCGAAAGTTGAAGAGTCTCGGCGTCGGTGGCCCGGACCGCCTGGCAGAGACCGATGACGCGCCCGCCGAAGGAGGCGAAGGGTCATGAAGGCCGTCGTATGCGGGGCAGGGCGGGTCGGCTACGGCATTGCCCGTGAACTGGCCGCGGAAGGCAATTCGGTAACCGTTGTCGACTGGTCCCAGACCCTGATCGACCGGGTGACAACCGATCTGGATGTGCGCGGCGTCGTCGGTCATGGATCGCACCCCGACACGCTTGAGCGTGCCGGTATTGCCGACGCCGACATGCTGGTGGCGGTCACCTATTCTGACGAAACCAACATGGTCGCCTGCCAGGTTGCGCATTCGCTTTTCGACACGCCGCTGAAAATCGCGCGGGTGAGGGCGCAAAGCTATCTGGCGAAGGCGTGGCGTGACCTGTTTGCGCGCGGCGCCTTGCCTATTGATGTGACGATCTCGCCGGAGCTGGAGGTCAGCCGCGCGATCATCCAACGGCTGGAAACGCCTGGCGCATCGGCAACTGCACCCTTTGCGAATAACAGGCTGCAGGTGCTGGGTCTGCGAGTGGACGAGGGGTCACCGATCGCCGGCACCAATCGCGAGCATTTGCGTGAACTGTTTCCCGATCTGGGCATGGATGTGGTGGGTGTGCGCCGGGAGGACTCGGTCTTCATCCCGGAGGCGCGAGACCCGCTAAGCGTTGGTGACGATTTGTACGTGGCCGTAGCCGGACCCCACGTGCCGCGTGTTCTTGATGTGTTTGGCCATCAAGTGCAGCGTGCCCGGCGTGTCGTCATTATCGGGGCGGGCAATATCGGTGTGTATGTGGCGCGCGCGCTTGAGCGCATGGCGGGTGTTCGCGTTCGTATCATCGAGGCCGACAAGGCCAAGGCCGAATTTGCCGCAGACAATCTGCAGCGCACGGTGGTGCTGCACGGGGACGGGCTGGACCGGCGGCTTTTGCGCGAAGCGGGCGTGGAAGATGCAGAGCTGGCCATCTGCCTGACCAATGATGACAAGGTGAATTTGTTGTCGGCCGTCATGGCCAAGCGCGAGGGCGCACAACGCACGCTCTGCCTGGTCAACGAGCCGGGTCTGAAGGATGTCCGCGAGGAGCTGGGTATCGATATCATGATCGATCCGCGCGCCATCACGGTATCCACCATTCTCCAGCATATCCGCCGGGGGCGGATCACGGGTCTGCAAACGCTTGCGGACGGGCAGGCCGAAGCTCTCGAAGGGGTGGCGCTGGCGACCTCGCCGCTGGTTGGCAAATCGCTGCGTGACCTCGAACTGCCAGAGGATGTGTCGGTTTGTGCGCTCGTGCGCGGCGACAAGGTCTTCTTCCGCCGGGACAATGTCACGATCGAGACCAATGACAGGCTTGTCGTATTTGCATTGAAGGCCGGCGTTCCCAAGGTGGAGCAGCTCTTCCGGGTTTCCCTGGAATACTTCTGATCTGATGAAGCCCTCTCCCCGTACTATACGCGCCCTGGGCTGGAGCTGGCTGGCAATCGGTCTTTGCGCGCTGCCATTCACGCTTTACGCGACAGCATTGAGCGAAGTGCCGGCAGCGCGGGGCCTTGGCACCAGCGCCATGATTGGCATTTTTCTGGGCGGCGCCTGTCTGGTTGCCACGAACGGGCTGGACAGGCGCGTTCGCGCGCCCGCCGCCTTGCGCCTCCTGCTACTGGGGTGGGTGACCGGCCCCCTTGTGGCGGCTCCCGCATTCGGCGCTATATCGGATGGCTGGGTAGAGGCGATCTTCGAGAGCGTCTCGGCGCTGACAACCACCGGCGCAAGCCTGAACGAGCCAGACTCCATGCCGCGCAGCCTCGTCGTCTGGAGGTCCACCCTGCAATGGCTGGGCGGGCTGGCAACGCTGGTATTGGCAGTGACCGTGCTGGCCGGGCTGGACGACCGCCGTGCCGGACTGCGCCGCTCGTCCCTTCTGACGATCGAGAGCGGTGATCTGTTCTCCAATCTTGGCCGTGCCCTGATCCGGCTCGGCGCGGTTTATGCCGGATTGACCGCTATCGGGTTCGTCGCACTGGCATTTGCGGGTGCAAGCACGTTTGAGGCCTTCAACCTGGCCATGTCGGGCATATCCACGGGCGGCTACGTGCCACGCGGCGGTGAGTTGACCGAGTGGTTGCCTTTGCCGGCCATCTGCGTTCTGGCCGTGTTGTGTATCCTGGGCGCCGGCAATATGGCTGTTCTTTACGAGCATGTGACACGCGGACGGGTCACCCGCCGGTTCGGAGATGTCCGTGCCATGCTGGCCATCTCGCTGGCCTGCGGTCTGGTGGTGGCGATGATGAGCGGGGCGATGTCGGGTGTGGCCGGATTTTTTGATGCACTGTTCGCGGTGACAACGGCTGGCTACTCGGTGAGTGCCGCTGATGCGGGCCTGCCGGTCGTTGCGCTGATCACGCTCGCTCTTGCCGGAGGCGCCGCGGTTTCCACGTCTGGCGGCATCAAGATGGCGCGCCTGCGCCTGCTGCTTCGCCGGGCCGGCCGCGACATCCTTTTGCTGGTGCAGCCTTCCTCGGTTGGCGGTTCGCGGTTTGCCGGGCGCACCGTCAACGAGGCGGCGCTGGTTTCGGTATGGGCCTATGCGCTGGCTTACCCTGTGGTGATTGCGCTCGGCGCGCTGGCGCTGGGGCCGTTCGCGGCCGATATGGGACTGGCCTGGTCGGTGGCAGGCGCCGCGCTCACCAATGCCGGGCCGATTGCCGGTGATGTGTATGGTGAAGTGGGTGCGGGCGGCCTGATTATCGCCTCTATCCTGATGATTCTGGGACGCATCGAGATACTGCCGCTGGCGGCGGTGCTGTTCCTCCTGTTCAGCGGAGACTGATTGAACATGGCCCGCATTGCCTACGTAAATGGCCAGTATGTTCCGATTGATACGCCGGCTGTGCAGATCGAGGACCGGGGCTTTCAGTTCGCGGACGGGGTATATGAGGTCTGGCTGGTGCGCGACGGGGTGTTTCTCGATCATGCAGGGCATCTGGCACGCCTGAAGCGCTCGCTGGGCGAATTGCGCATCGGTCAGCCGTTGGGTGATGCCGCGCTGGACGCTGTCTTGCGAGAGACCCTTCGGCGCAATCGCCTGGCGGACGCACTGGTCTATCTGCAGATCACACGCGGGGTTGCCCGGCGCGATCACGCCTTTCCGGTAAAGCCGGTTCGGCCCAGCATTGTGGTCACGGCCAGGCCGGCGCCGCGTGCGCCCGTGGCGGCGCGCGCCGAAACAGGCATTGCCGTGATAACGCTCCCGGACCTTCGCTGGAAGCGATGTGATATCAAGAGCATATCATTGCTTCCTAATGTTCTTGCCAAACAGGCCGCGCGCGAGGCCGGGGCATTCGAGGCCTGGCTGATTTCTGAATCTGGCGAGGTGACCGAAGGCAGCTCCAGCAATGCCTGGATTGTGACGGGCGAGGGGGCGTTGGTGACGCGCGCTGCCGATAACGCCATCCTCAACGGGATCACCCGCCAGCGGATTATTCGTATCGCCAGGGCGCAAGGATTGCGGTTCGAGGAGCGTGCCTTCACGGTCGAGGAGGCGCTGGGCGCGCGTGAAGCTTTCATCAGTTCGGCAACATCCATGGTCATGCCGGTGGTCAGCATTGACGGAAAGCCGGTGGCCAATGGTGCGCCGGGGTCGCTGGCCGGGGCATTGCGGCAATCCTATGAGGCAGGCGAGGAGGCCTGACAGGCCAGAGAGCGCTTCTCCCATTGCAGCCGCGCGCAAGCGCCGCTACCTATGAGGCTTGTGTGTGATGTCCGGGTTTTCCGGACCAAGGTGGACGGCCATGTCGAACGATAAAAAGCAGAACCTTCAGGACGTGTTTCTCAATACGGTCCGTAAAAGCAAAACACCGCTGACGATCTTTCTGGTGAACGGGGTGAAGCTGCAGGGGATTGTCACCTGGTTTGACAATTTCTGTGTGCTCCTGCGCCGCGATGGCCAGATCCAGCTGGTATACAAGCACGCGATCTCCACCATCATGCCGAGCCAGCCGGTTCAGCTTTTTGATGACAGTGAGGACGAGCCCGCCGGGGACAGCGATTGACCGAAACCGCAAGGGCACCAGACAGCGCACTGATCATCCATCCCTTGCCGCCTGGCACGGACGCCAGCCGTGCTGATGCGCGGCTTGAAGAGGCCATAGGCCTGACGATAGCGCTAGGGCTGGAGGCGCGCGAGGGCTTCATCGAGCCCGTGCGCAAGCTGGAGGCCGGCACTTTCTTCGGCAAGGGCAAGCTGGAAACGCTGCATGAGCGTATTCAGGCCCTCGGCGTGCAGGCGGTGATCATTGATGCCGCCCTCTCGCCCGTCCAGCAGCGCAATCTGGAAAAGCGCTGGCAGGTGAAGGTGATCGACCGCACCGGGCTGATTCTGGAGATTTTCGCCGAGCGGGCGCGGACGCGTGAAGGCTCACTGCAGGTGGAGCTGGCGCGCCTGACTTATGAGCGCTCGCGGCTGGTGCGGACCTGGACCCACCTTGAGCGTCAGCGCGGGGGCGGGGGCTTCCTGGCCGGTCCAGGTGAAACCCAGATCGAAACCGACCGGCGGCTGCTGGCGGGCAAGATGGCGAAGCTGCGCCGCGAGCTGGAGCAGGTCAAACGCACCCGCGCGCTTCACCGCACGCGCCGCCAGGCCGCGCCTTGGCCGTCCATTGCTCTTGTCGGCTACACCAATGCTGGCAAGTCGACGCTGTTCAATCGGCTGACCGCCGCCGGCGTGCTGGCCAAGGACATGCCGTTTGCCACGCTGGACCCCACAGTTCGCGGCGTTCGCCTGCCATCGGGACGGCGCGTTCTGGTGTCTGACACGGTGGGCTTCATCACGGATCTGCCGACCGAGCTGATCGCCGCTTTCCGCGCCACGCTGGAGGAGGTGAGGGAGGCCGACATCCTCGTTCACATCCGCGATCTGTCTGACCCTGACCATGAAGGACGCAAGGCGGACGTGGAAAGCGTGCTCACCGCGCTCGATTGCGGACCGGCGCACGGTCAGCCGCTGATCGAGGCATGGAACAAGATTGACCGCCTGGACGAAGAGGCGCGCGACGAGATGAATTGGGCTGCCCGCATGGCCGCCGGCAAATCGCGTGTGGCGGTTCACCCGGTCTCGGCGGTGACCGGCGAGGGCGTTGCGCAACTGCTCGAAGCCATTGATGCCGCGCTTGGCCGGGATGATCAGCGCATTTCGGTGGAACTTGAACCGGGTCAGGACGAAGTCTCGGCATGGCTGCACGAGCACGGCGAAGTGGTCAGCGAAAAGCGCAATTCAAAGACCGGAAAGCTGCGGATCGAAGCGCGCCTTGCCGGGCCGGATGCGGGGCGCTTTCGCGCCAAATTTGCCGCTTTGCTCGATCAGGCGGCGGACGCGTAGCGGTCTACCCGCTCGCGCGCTCGTCTTCTTTCACGCGTGCCCACTCGGCTTCCATTTCGTCCAGGCTGGCCTTGGTGACCGGATTTCCGGCGGCATCCAGCCGGGCCTCGACCGAGCGGAACCGGCGTTCAAACTTGGCATTGGCCTCGCGTAGCGCGTCTTCGGGATCAACATCAAGTTTGCGGGCCAAATTGGCGCAAACAAACAATAAATCGCCGACTTCTTCCTTGATGTTGGCGATGTCTTCTGCCGCGATGGCCTCACGCAGTTCGCGTGCTTCCTCTTCAAATTTGTCGAGCACCCGGGCTGCGTCGGGCCAGTCAAACCCGACGCGTGCGGCGCGCTTTGTGAGTTTCAAGGCGCGAAGCAGGGCGGGCAGGGCGAGGGGCAGGTCAGCCAGGGCAGACGGGTCGGGATTGCGGGCGGCGCGCTCGGCGGCCTTTTGCGTTTCCCATGCGAGTGTCTGCGCCTCAGCGTCACGTGCATCGCCATCGGCGAATACGTGCGGATGGCGGCGCTCCATTTTCTCGGCTATCGCTGCGGCGACATCATCAAAGGCGAAATGCCCGGCCTCGGAGGCCATCTGGCTGTGAAACACGACCTGAAAGAGCAGATCACCCAGCTCGGAACGCAGATCATCCATGTCGGCGCGCGCGATGGCATCGGCGACTTCATAGGCTTCCTCGATGGTGTAGGGCGCGATGGAGGCGAAGTCCTGCTCGACATCCCACGGGCAGCCGGTTTGCGGGTCACGCAGCTGCGCCATGATGGCCAGCAGCCGGTCGATGGGGCGGTCGTCGGGTGCAGGTGCAGTCATCGGGGGTATCTCCGTCGCTCCATCCCTTCATGGGCTGTCACGCGCGGAAAATAAAGCGGCGAGGGTGATCCTATGCCAGCACGTACAGGCGAAGCGGCATCCAGATCGCCATCGCGATCATGATCAGGTTCTCGGTGAGCGAGATGAAGCCGAGCGGCACGCGGCTTTCTCCGCCCATGCAAGCGCATTTCAGCTCCCGTCTGTCGATATAGACTGCCTTGAACACCGAAATGGCGCCGATAGTGCCGATAAACAGGGCAACCGGCGAGGCAAGCCAGATCAGTGATCCCGCCAGCATGAAAACGCCGGCGCCCGCTTCTGCAAACGGGTAGATGCGCCCGTAAGGCACCCAGCGTTTCGCCAGCAGGTCGTAATTCAGGAACATGGTGGAGAAGGATTCGATGTTGGTGAGCTTCTGCAGGCCCAGCAGCACCATGGCCGTGGCGATGAAGTATTCCACCGTGTCGACGTGCAGGAGGGGGCCACCCGTCTGCCACGCCACAGCCAGCGCCAACAGGGCAGCGACCGAAAACAGCGCGATGACAGGCGTGTAGCTGGTGCCTTTGCCCGTGGATTGACCGAAATACTCGCGCAGAGCCTCATAGCCGCCGATGCGTTCGCCATCGATGAAGGTTTGCGGCGTGGTCTTGACGCCACGCTCGGCCTTGAAGGCGTCGGTCTCCTCGCGGCTGGTCAGCAAATGGTCGTCAACCTCATACCCCTTGCTGCGCAGCAGATGGCGGCTCTTAAGGCCGAAGGGGCAGGTGTGGTCCGGCATGTCCATCCGGTACAGGGTCGCGGCTTTTCCGGTCATGGCTTTCCTTCGCGGGCTATTGTCTGAGCGCGCCGGATTGAAAGTCAGCTGTCCAGCTTTTCACAACCAGCGGCGGACGTGTTTGCAATAGTCTACGTAGGCGTCGCCAAACAGTTCCGAAAGGGCGCGTTCCTCGGGCCGGATCTGGAATGCCTCGATGTAGGCGGCGAACAGCACAATGGCCACGAGCCCGCCCGGATGGCCCAGTTTGAGTGTCCAGGCCAGAAGGAGCAGCGCCATGCCCAGATACATCGGATTGCGCGTCCAGCGGTAAATGCCGGACTGGACGAGCGCAGTTGCCGCGCCGGGATTGACAGGGCTGACCGTGGTGCGGGCCCGGGAGAAAGACACAATGCCTGCCAGACTGATGATTACGCCAAGTGCCGCGGTAACCGAGCCGGCGGCTATCTGGCCGTCGAAACTAACCGTCAGAGCTGGCGTGAGGCGGGCGAGTCCCCAAGCGAGCGCGCCAGCAACCAGCATGACAAGCGGGGGCGGTATGCGATTATCCAGCGAAGTCATGGTTCATACCTCCCGACGCAGACATATACATTTGTCGCATAATAAATATTATGAGAAATTATATGGCTCCAAACCCATGGTTACGGGGCGCGGCTAGACCGGATCAGCGGTGAGAATATCGCCTGTGTCCTCGTCTACCACAAGCTTCAGCCCGTCATAGCCCGGCCGTACGCCGTCCGGGCAACGTGCCAGCAAGGCGCGGTAGTCGAGGTCAATGTGCATATTGGTGAGCACGGTGCTGGCCACGCCCGCGCGCCTCGCCCAGCCGAGCGTCTGTTCCAGATGAGAATGGGACGGGTGCGGCTTGTCGCGCAAAGCATCAGCAACCCAGAGGCTTATGCCGGATATTGCATCAAAGGCGCCGTCCGGCATCTCCTTCACGTCCGGTGTATAGGCAATCGGTCCGATCCGCACGCCGCTGCACGGCGTCTGGCCGTGATCGACCATGAAGAAGCGTCCGTGGATGCTACCGCCAGCGCCGTTCACCTGGAACGTAGATTCGGGTTCCAGAACGACAGGTTCGAGGATGGGCGGGTAGCCGGACCCTGCGGGCGTTTCAAAGATATAGCCGAAACGCTCGAACAGCGCTTCATACGTAAAATCAGCCATATAGGTGAGAAGTCTGGCGCGGCGCCGATAGACGATGGCGCGCAAATCATCGATGCCATGCGACTGATCAGCATGGTCGTGCGTGAAGACAACGCCATCGAGTTCGCGCACGTTCTCACGGAGCATCTGGAACCGGAAATCCGGTGATGTATCAATGACAAGGCGTGTTATTTGGGTGCCTTGCGCGAGTGCCGAAAGGCTCTCGGCCCGCTCAACCAAGAGCGAGCACCGGGTCCGGTAATTTTTCGACTCGGCCGGGTCGCAATCACCCCAGTCGCCATCAACGCGCGGGACGCCGCCGGACGAGCCGCAGCCCAGAAGCGTGATGCGCAACAGCGCGCTCACGCTGTCACCTTGATGCGGTCAAACAAAGCCAGGCAATTCGCTGTCGTGCGCTGCGCGGTTTCCTCGAGCGTCCAGTCACGCAGTTCTGCAAGTTTTTCAGCGACATGTGGTAGGAAAGCCGGTTCGTTGCGTGAACCGCGATGCGGTGCCGGCGCCAGGTACGGGCAATCAGTCTCGATGATCACGCGGTCTGCGGGCACGATATCGCGAAAGATCGCGCGGACATCATCGGCCTTCTTGAACGTGATGATGCCGGAGGCAGAGAACCACAGGCCGAGCGCGCTCGCGCGCCGTGCCAGCTCCTCGCCGCCGGTATAGCAATGGAGAAGTGCCTTGAAGGCCCCCTTCCCCATTTCTTCTTCCAGCAAATCGGCCATCTCGGTGTCAGCCTCGCGGCAGTGCAGGATGAGGGGCAGGCCGGTACGGCGTGCCGCCTCGATATGGGCTTTCAGGCTCCCCATCTGCTGGTCCAGCGGGCTGTAATTATAGTGCAGGTCCAGCCCCGTCTCGCCGATGGCCACCAGCTTGGGATGATTGCCCGCGATGGCCAGTAATTCATCTGCCGTGATGGCCGGCCGGTCCTTGGCATGATGGGGGTGCGCGCCCAGCGTACACCACACATCATCGTGGCCGTCCGCCACTGCCTTTACTGCGTCAAACTCGGCCAGTTGGCAGCAAATGGCGATGATGGGCGAAACCCCCGCTGCCCGCGCGCGGTCCAGCACGGCGTCCAGATCATCGCCATAGGTTTCTCCATGAAGATTGGCATGGGAATCGATGAGCATGAACGAGACATCCTGTTTGGCTCAGACGGCAGGTTGCCGGGCCGCGTCCTCTATCAAGGAGAATGCGGCGAGCAGGCTCTGGCGCGGATCCAGATAGAGCGTTTCAGCCTCCCGGGCGAGGCGCGTGATGCGTCCGGCGGCATCTGCCCAGTGTCCGCCTTCAACTGACGCCCCCCTGCCCGCCGCGTCGCGTGCACGCCGGGCGGCTTCAGCCGCCATCATGTCGAACAGGACGGCGCGCGCCTGATGACTGTCGGCACCGGTTGCCTTGCCGATCAGCGCTTCGACGCGGGACTGGTCGAGCCGGCCGCCTGCCCCTAGCGCGTCTGACAGGTCGCGCTGCATACCCCCAAGGCCGCTGGCATGAAAAGCCAGTGCCCGTCCCGGCGCGCCCTTGGCCAGACGGGCCAGCAATCCGGCTTCATCGCCCGGCAGTGCGTGCGTGCTGGTCAGCCAGTCGGCACACGACGCCTCCGGCGACGGACGCAGATGCAAGCGGCGGCATCGTGACCGCACGGTTGTCGGCAAACGGCCCGGAGACGTGACGACCAGAAGGAGAATGCCTTTCTCAGGCGGCTCCTCAAGACTTTTTAGCAAGCCATTGGCGGCATTGCGATTCATCTCGTCGGCGCTGTCAATGATAGCAACCCGCCAGCCGCCTTCTGCTGCCCGGCGCGAGAAGAAAGCCGGGATGCGCCGTGCCTCGTCGATGGTGATCTCGCCTTTGAGGCGCTTGCGCTGTTCATCATAGGGGCGGCGCACCAGCAGCAGATCAGAGTGTGACAGCGCCTCGACACGGCGGTTCACCGGATCATCGGACACATGGGCCAGCGGTGCGGACGGGTCGGCCTGCACGCCCAGAAGCCGCCGGGCCATGCGCCAGGCAAACGTCGCCTTGCCGACGCCCTTGGGTCCGGTGATCATCCACGCATGGTGCATCCGGCCTGAGCGGATGGCGGAGGCTGCTGCCGTTTCGGCCTCTTCATGCCCAAACAGCGTATGGACGTGGCGCGGATGCGGCAGGCCCGGTTCGGCGTCGGCTTCGGGAAGGGCGTCATCGCTCATGCGGGCCACCCCAGGCGCTTTGCGATCAGATCAAGGGCGCTGGCCAGAACATCATCGGGCGGCTCGCCCGCATCCAGCAGCGCGCAGCGTTCTGGTTCGGTCCGGGCGATATCCAGAAAGCCTTGACGCAAGCGCACATGAAAGGCGAGCCCCTTGCTTTCAAAACGTTGCTCGGACCCGCCGCGCGATCCCGCCCTGCGCAGCCCGAATTCCGGATCGAAATCGAGCACGAGGGTCAGGTCCGGCGCAAAATCACCCAGCGCGATATGGCGCAGCTGATCGAGCGTTTCGCGGTCCATGCCGCCCGCCGCGCCCTGATAGGCGGTTGTGGAGTCAAAAAAGCGGTCAGACAGTACCCAATGGCCTGCTTCGAGTGCCGGCTTGATCAGGCGCTCCACATGGTCATGGCGCGCCGCGTACAACAGCAGGGCTTCGCTCATCGGCTGCCAGCGGTCTGCCGCGCCTTCGACAAGCAGTTTGCGGATTTCTTCGGCGCCCGGCGTGCCGCCCGGCTCGCGCGTGCGCTTCACGCTGATCCCGCGCTGGGTCAGCGCGGCCTCCAGACCGGCAGCGAGGGTGGACTTGCCTGTCCCTTCCCCGCCTTCCAGCGTGATGAAGCGTCCGCGCGCCATCGGGCCAATCAGCCGCTGACCAGATTGACCAGCGCGCTCATCGCCCGCGATACCATGCCCTGGCGTGGCACGTCGCTGGCTGCTTCCAGGGGAAACTCGCGCGTGCGTCCATCCGGCATTGTGATGACAAGGCGTGCCACTTCTGCACCGGCCTCGACGGGTGCCATCAGCGGGCCGTCATAGACGATCTCGGCGCGCATCGCGTGGCGCTCGCGGCGGTGCATCGCGGCGCGTACCGGTTCAGCGGGACGCAAGGCGACGGTGCGGGCAGTGCCCATATACACATCGGCGCTGCCGATCTCGTCACCGGCTTCAGCCAGCGCTGCGATGATGAAATCGGAAAAGGCCGCGCGCATCAGGCGTTCGGCCTCATTGGCCCGTTCGCGCATGGACTCTGTGCCGTTGAACACGACAATGCGGCGCTCACTACCGCGCACCGCCGATGCGGTAAGTCCGTAGCCCGCCTCGCTGGTATGGCCGGTTTTCAACCCGTCTGCGCCGTCGAACACGCCCAGCAACGGATTGCGGTTGGCTTGCCGGATGCCGTTATAGGTGAATGTCGTTTCGCTATATAATTCATAATATTGTGGGTGGTTTCTGATAATGTGTGCAGACAGGCGTGCCAGGTCCTCAGCCGAAATCTCATGGCCATCAGCGGGCAGGCCGGACGCGTTGCGGAAGGAGGCGGTTTCCAGTCCCAGCTCGCGTGCGCGGGCCGTCATCATGTCGGCAAACGCTTCTTCGCTGCCGCCGAGCGCTTCGGCCACCACGATGCAGGCATCATTGCCCGATTGCACGATAATGCCCCGCAAGAGGTCATCCACGCGTGCGCGGCTGTTCACCTCAAGGAACATGGTCGATCCGCCTGACGCCGCCCCGCCCTCGCGCCAGGCGCGCACGCTGACGGGCAGCTCGTCATCCATCGACAAGGTACCCGCTTCCAGCGCCTCAAACACCATCAGCGCGGTCATGAGCTTGCTCATGGAGGATGGCGGCATGGGTTCATCGCCATTGAGCGAGAAAAGGATCTCGCCCGTCTCGTAATCCATTATCGCGACGTGGCTGGCGCTCGTCTGGAAAACCGGTTCCTGGGCGGCGGTAACACCGCTGAAAAGAAGGAACAGACCGGCAAGTGCGGCAATGAGACGGGCCATGGCGGCTCTCCGAAAAAGCGGGTGTGATCGTGAAGTCTCATAAAACCGTGCGCCGGGCCGAACGTCCAGACGTGCGCACACCCTGCCAGGATCAGCGGTTGTCCGCGCCATGGGCACCGGCAGCCGCGGGCCGGGGCAGGAAGCCGGATACGGCGGCCCTGTCGCGCGGATCGGCAGGACCGAATGCCTCCACGCGCACTTCAGCAACGCCATCGTCAAGCAGGCCCAGCATCTGGGCGGCGGCCCGGCTGAGATCGACGATGCGCCCGTGTACGAAGGGGCCCCGGTCATTGATACGCACCACGACGCTGGCGCCGGTATCCAGCCGGGTTACCCGCGCCAGACTGCGCAAGGGCAGGTCCGGGTGCGCGGCGGTCAGGGCGTCCATATCGAAGACTTCACCGCTCGCAGTCGGACGGCCATGAAACGGCTCACCATACCATGACGCCATGCCGGTCTGGCTCTGGCGGGCGGGTTGGGCCAGCGGATCGGGCGCGGGGCTTCCGGCTATCACCACCGCGCTGGCAGCACGCGTTGCGGCCGGCAGGGCGGCGACTGACGGGCTCGTCCGGTCGCCGGTCTGGGAACAGGCGGTCAGTGTCAGAGCGGCCAAACCGGCCCACATGACCGTAAAGGGAATGCACTTTGCAATCATCGGCGATCCTTGCGCCCTGCCCGCCCCCGGAGTTTGGTCACTAGCAGGCGCGAGGCAGCCGGGCAATCGGCGAGTTGGAACCGGCGCGCAGCCCGATCAGGCGGCCGCTCCGGCGCTCTGCTCTTTTGCAAGGCGCTTTTCGATGCCTTCAAAGACAAGATCCTTGTGGCGTCGGCGGTCTGGCCCCTGAAAATTCCTCGAGCGCACGAAGGGGCGCGGCGCATTGATCACTTCGGCTATCCGGTTCCACAGATCGCGTGCCGTGACAGGCTTCACGCACATCTCCGTAACGCCGGCATCGCGCGCGGCCACCACGCGCGAACGCTCGGTAAAGCCGGTGATCATGATGATGGGAACCATTTGCTGGGCGTGATCTCGCCCGGATCGCACCAGACGGGTGAATTCGATGCCGTCCAGGATCGGCATGTTGTAGTCCAGCAGCACGAAATCGTAAGAGCGCGTCCTGATAAGCTCGAGCGCCTCTACGGCCCCGCGCACCTCATCCACATGGCGGATACCGAAACTGTTGAGGACGGTGCGCAGGATAGAGGCCATGTGCGTGTTGTCGTCCACCACGAGGACGCGCAACACTTCCAGCCGCCTGCGCTCTCCGGAACTGGCTTCGGCCAAGACTGCACACTCCACCACCAATACGAGGCAGGGTATTCGCCGACTGCTGAACAAAGGATTGCAGACCTGGCGCGTCAGATTGTGTGGCAATACCTGCTTTGCAGGCTGGCCGTAGCGCTTGCCCGCGAGGTCATATTCCGATTAAACGATGCCCGCCGGAGGAGTGGCTGAGTGGTCGATAGCGGCGGTCTTGAAAACCGTTGAGCGTTAACGCGTTCCGGGGGTTCGAATCCCTCCTCCTCCGCCATTGCCTGCCGTTTCGGCTCCTGCCCCGTCAGTTATGTCCCCACTCCAAAAAAAGCCTGCACGGCAACGTGCAGGCTCTTCTTCGTTCTGCCTTGACCCGCAGGGGAACAGGTCAGTTCAGTCAGGCCGCAGGACAGGCGCGTGACCTGCCCTGCCCCTGATCATGCACGTATCCTAGAAGTCGTAGCCAAGGCCGAGATAGTAGTAGCCGCCACTGGTTCCGAATACGGAGTGGTTGTCATAGATCATGCCGAAGGCATCCAGGCCCGGACCACGGCCCGGCGGGTAGGTGTTGCCCAGATTGCGTCCGCCGAGCGTGACCGTGACGTTTTCAAAGCCGCGATAGCGGATTTCGGCGTCATAGAGCACTTCGGCTTCACGCGGCAGGAAGTTCGTCGCGCCATCCAGGCGGCGCCAGGAACCATAATACACCGCACGGCCCATCAGCTCGAAGTCAGCCACAGAGTGGGTGAGCGTGATGTTGGAGCGCCAGCGCGGCGTGCCCCGTTCAAACTCTTCCACCTTGGCCGGGCTGAAAATGCCGGCCGGGTCAGACCGTAGAGCCTGCTCGTTATAGTTGGTTGCCAGGCTGAAATTGGTGGTCTGGCCATTGTTCCAGTCGAACAGGTAGGAGGTTACGAGGTCGAAGCCGCGTACACGCGTATCCAGACGGTTCTGGAAGAAGCGCACGGTCTGCACCCCTGCCCCGTTGGGATAGCCAAGCGCGGCGAGCTGCGTGCGCTGGGCGGGCGTGGTGGCGATGGCGTCATTCAGCAGCAGGCGGTCATCCACGTCGATCTGGTAGAAATCGAGTGTGGCCGACAGGGCGCCCGCCGTGACCACAAAGCCGCCCGAGAAGCTGGTGGAGGTTTCCGGCACCAGCGGTGTGGAGCCGAAGATCGCCGCTTCAGCTGAACCGGGCACCAGCACGGCGTCGAGCACGAAATTACCCTGGTCAAGCTGGGAGGTCTGGCTCTGGCCGAAGAGCTGGCCGGCAGCGGGAGCGCGGAAGCCGGTGCTGACCGCGCCGCGGACAGCGAAATTGTCGGTCAGGTCATAACGGCTCGCCAGCTTGTAGCTGAGATTGTCACCAAACGCCTCATAGTCTTCAAAGCGCAGGGCGGCCGCAAAGCTCCAGCGGTCGGTGAGATCGGCCTCGGCCTCGATATAGGCGGCGATGGAGTCCGTCTCGAACGCGCCAGCCGCATCCGGGCTGAAGCCCTGGAAGCCGTTGGCCCCGACAGGCAGATCCTGCAGCGGACCGGCACGATAGGACGCCGGATCACCGACGCCTATCGTGTAGGCCTCGTTGCGGTAGCTCAGCCCGCCATAGAAGAACAGGTCACTGGCAAAGGATTCTACCGTGAAGGACTGATAGAAGTCTGCGTTGATCTGGTATTCGCGTTGGGTGAGGCTGCCCGGGCGGAAGCTTGTCGGCGAGTCCACGCCCATGGAGGCGTTGATCGTGTCGGAGATGCGGTACTCGATCTCGTTCTGACCCCAGCGGGCAGACACGTCCCAGCCAAAGCTGTCGGACTCGTCGCGGCGGACACCCAGAACGGTCGAGAAATCGGTCTGCTCACCACCGAAGATCGGCACATAGCCGCCCGGATAGATCGCCGCGAGATCAAACTGCTGCGGGTGTGCAGCTGTGCCTTCAAACGCAGATTGCGCGTAGGAGGCATGCTGGCCAAGGCCGCCAGCAGCGATCGACTGGCGGTAGAAGAAGCCCACCTCACTGTCGGTGATGGCCGCGTTACCGAACACATAGGCTTCCATGCCATTGCCCAGATCAAGGCCGGCATTCCAGGCGGTCTTGATGGCGCTATAGGCCGGGTCGCCCAGATTGACCGGGTGTTCCGGGACGTTCTGAACACCCTGCTGACGCAGCGCTTCGGCGCCGACATGCGGGCCGTGGCGATAGGTGCCGCTTTCCTCGGTCAGCTGAATGGACAAGTTGATAAAACCGTTCGCCGAAAGTGGCAGACCGATATTGGCCTGCGCATCAAGCACGTCGCCGCCATCGAAGAACTGGCCGGCATGACCGGTGAAGGACGCGCCCTCATTGCTGTCGCGCAGGTTCATGTTGATGACACCGGCGATGGCGTCAGACCCGTACTGGGCCGATGCGCCGTCGCGCAGCACCTCGATCGAACCCAGCGCGATCGGCGGGATCATGTTGAAGTCCTGCCCCTGGGAGCCGGACGTCGTCGCGTGCCCGGTACCGATCTGCACCACCGAAGAGCGGTGACGGCGCTGACCGTTCAGAAGCAGCAGCACGTGGTCGGCCGGCGAAGCGCGCAGCGTGGCCGGGCGCACGAAGGACGAGCCATCGTTGAGTGGCAGGCGCTGAACGTTGAAGGCTGGCACGGATGTGCGCAGCGCATCGTTGACGTCTACAAAGCCGGTCGAGACCAGCTCGTCGGGCGAGATGACGTCAATCGGCACGAGGCTTTGCGTGTCGGTACGGCCTTGACGGCGTGTACCCGTGGTCACGGTGATGACCTCGACCTGTGTGCGTGCAGCGGCTTGGTTGGGCGCCTGGGCCATGACGGCCGGAGCCAGACCCGCAACGCTCGCGGTGGCCAGCGCCACCATCCCCGCCTGGGCGAGCAATGTTTTTTTCATGATATTCCCCGATCAATTCATCGACTGTGATGTCGGACAAGTTATCAGCCGATCATCTAAAAAATTTCCTATCGTAAAATTTCTAGAAGAACAACCCCAGTGTCATCAAAGCGTCAATCAACCGATGACGTCGTGATATAGGCGCAACAGATTGCCGCCCATGATCTTGTCGGAATCGCTCTGGCTGAACCCGCGTGAAACAAGACCGTCGCGCACCACGGCCATACGGCCCGGACCGTTGAGTTCGTTGATGAAGAGCGGCCAGTCGGCCTCGTTGAATGCAGAGCCCATCTCGCGGCGCAGCGATTCGAGATACTCCTCTCTCATTTCGATAACGCGGTGATCGCGGTCGCTGCCAATCGCCACATGTTCTACGCCACAGACGTTCACGGCATGATCAATATGGGCGAAGTAGGCGTCGATAGCGTCGTCGCGGCGGTCAGTGAGGAAGGGGCGAATCTGGCAGACGCCCGTTACACCGCCGCTATTGGCAACCGCGCGCAGGTTTTCGTCGGTGGTGCTGCGGATATGGGCGTGTACTTCCCGGCAAGAGGCATGAGAGTTGATGATCGGCACCGATGACACGGCAATCGTATCGGCCATCGTGCGCATGCCGGCGTGCGACACATCGATCAGCATGCCGACTTCGTTCATGCGCTCCACCAGCGCATGTCCGAACAGGCTGATGCCCCCATCATGGGGCTCCCAGCAGCCTGAGCCGGCCCAGTTCTGGTCGTTATAGGTCATCTGCGCGGAGCGCACGCCCGCATCGTAAAAGGCGTTCACCCGGTCCAGATCACGGCCGAACTGGGTCGTGTTCTGGAACAGATAGAAGATTGCGATGCGGCCATCCTGGTAGGCTTGCTGCGCGTCAGCGGCGCTATTTGCCTTGATGAACCAGTGGGGATTGTCCGCAATGTGCGCATCGTAGGCTGCTACCGCCTCCAGCGCATCGCGATAGGCATCGTCTTCGTATTTACGTGGATCGCCTAGGGTAACGGTGCAGGCCGACAGCCCGCTGGCACGAATCGCCGTCAGGAGGTCGTCGCCGTACTCCAGTCTCATCTCGCCCATGGCGTCGAACGAGAAGGGCGCCCCCGCTTGCGTTTGCGCGCCGGCGCTAGCCCATGTTGACGTGCCGGCACCCAGTGCCATCAGGCCCGCCGGAGCGGCCGTGCCGAGAAAACCGCGTCGTGAGAATTGCATGGTCGGAACCTCATATAATTTCGTATCGGAAATTATATGAGCAGGCATTCGCCGAACGTGCAACCTCCCCTGCCCGCTATCCGGGCACGTGTGCTGGAGAATGAACGGTCAGCCGGTCCGTCCAGCGCAGGGCTCAGGCGGTGTTGATCCAGAGGACTACCGCATCCTGTTCGCTGATTGACACGCAGGCGTGGCGCATATTGCTGTCGATATAGATGCTGTCGCCGGCGGCCAGGCGTTCGGGTGCGTAGTGTTCGGTGTGAAAAAGCACCTCGCCTTCGAGGACGTAGAGGAACTCCTCGCCCTGATGCCCCCGCCAGTCGAGGAATTCGTCCACTGCTCGCGCCTTGATCACTGACCGGAATGGCAGGATCCGCTTGTTCATCAGGTCAGAGGCCAGCAGCCGGTGAGCATACACGGGCGTTTCCATCAGCTTGCCACCGCCGTCGCGCGTTACCGAACGGCGGCCCGACGCTTCCAGCCCCGTCTCGGTATCAAAAAGCCGCGTAATATCGATCTCGAACCCGTCAGCGAGCTTCTGCACCACATCGAAAGTTGGCGACATATGGTCATTTTCGATTTTTGACAGTGTCGATGCGGCCAGGCCAGTGCGTTGCGCGGCCTCGTCCAGTGTCCAGCTCTTGTTCTTGCGCAGTTCGCGTATGCGTTTGCCAAGCGCCATACCTCCTGCCCGCCGGCGTGCGGGCGCCTGGACCCGGTTGGAGTCTATGATGCTCTGATAGTCCTGAGTGTTGCTCATCCCTGCCCCGTTCAGTTCCCGTGCGGCCCCCGATATGGGGCGCTATTCCGGCCTTCGGCCAGCAAATTGGCGGTCAGGCGGCTTGTTCCACCGGTGTCTTTTGCGTCTGCGTTCTACCCTTACGGCAATGTAAGGTTCAAAACCTATACCTCAATTCGGATACGCCAAGTCCATTCTGCGACGGATTTGACGCACATAAAACTTTCCGATAGGAAAACTTATATCCGCAAATCGGTTGCCAGCGGGCGAGCGGGGTAATGCCCCGCGCCGGAGCTGGCAAGCGCTACGAAACACACTAACCAGAATTGGGGCGGGCTAAATGCCTGATACACAGAGTAATTTTGCCAATGGCACTGCGGCAATGGCAAATGGCCCTGCCGAGTTGGCGCGGCAGTCATTCGCGGCGATGGGCTTGGCCGTACCTTTTACGCCGGACGTCGGCCTGCCGGCGGTAACGCCCGTCGATGGCTCGCTGATGGGCATGGTTTCTGCCGACACACCGGACTCCGCCGAGGCTGCTATCGCCAGAGCGCGCGATGCATTTCAGGAATGGCGCTGCGTGCCAGCGCCCCGGCGCGGCGAACTGATTCGCCGTTTTGGAAATTTGTGCCGCGACTACAAGGAGGAACTCTCCTGTCTGGTGACGCTCGATTGCGGCAAGACGCTTGAAGAGGCGCGTGGCGAGGTTCAGGAGTTAATTGATATCTGCGACTTTGCCGTCGGGCTTTCGCGCCAGCTTCACGGGCTGAGCATCGCAACCGAGCGGCCGTCGCACCGCATGTCGGAGACATGGCATCCGCTGGGCGTGTTCGCGCAGATCAGTGCATTCAACTTTCCCGTCGCGGTCTGGTCGTGGGGCACGGTTGTCGCCCTCACCTGCGGCAATAGTGCGATCTGGAAGCCATCCGAAAAGTCCCTTCTGTCGGCCTCTGCCTGTTCCGGTCTGTTGTCGCGTGCATGTGACAGCTTGCCGGAGGCACCGGCTCACCTGCATCAGATGCTGGCTGGCGGCGCAGAAATCGGTGCCAAGCTGGCTTCGGATTCACGTATCGCGCTCATCAGCGCCACCGGCAGCACGACAATGGGCCGCACCGTTGCGAGCACTGTCGCCGCGCGTCTGGGCCGTTCGATCATGGAGCTTGGTGGCAACAACGCAGCCATCGTGGCGCCGTCGGCCAATCGCGATCTTGTTCTGCGCGGTGTGACCTTCTCGGCGGCGGGCACATCGGGCCAGCGTTGCACATCGCTGCGCCGCCTGATCGTTCATGAAAGTGTTCATGACGAGCTGGTTGCCCAGCTGAAAGACGCATTCGGGCAGCTGCGCATCGGCAATCCGCTCGAGCCGGGCATTCATGCCGGTCCGCTGATCGACCTGCCGGCGCTGGACAGGTTCAACGCGGCGCTGGAACAGGCACGCGCCGAGGGCGGCGTGGTGCATGGCGGAGAGCGCCTGCTTGCCGATGACTATGCGAATGCGGCCTATGTCACTCCGGCTCTGGTGGAAATGCCGTCGCAAACGCCCATTGTTCATACCGAGACGTTCGGGCCGATCCTCTATGTGATGCGTTATCGCGACATTGAAGAGGCTATTGCGATGAACAATGCCGTTCCACAGGGCCTGTCGTCGGCGATCTTCACCGACAATATGCGTGAGGCAGAGTTGTTCACCTCCAGCCTGGGCAGCGATTGTGGCATTGCCAATGTCAATATCGGCACAAGCGGCGCCGAGATTGGCGGCGCCTTCGGCGGCGAAAAGGAAACAGGAGGCGGGCGCGCGTCCGGCTCTGACACCTGGAAGGCCTATATGCGCCGCGCCACCAATACCATCAATTACTCCACTGATCTTCCGCTGGCCCAGGGCGTGCGCTTCGGCGCCGCCTGACCGGCACGATACTGTCAACCCCAAGGAAAGGGCATTCGCATGACTTTCAAGACCCTGCTTGTCTCCGGGATCGCCGCGCTGGCGCTAACCGGCACGGCTGCTTACGCACAAGCCATCCCTGAAGGCGAAAGCTATCAGACGGAATCGCTGTTTGGTGAGCGGCTCTATACCCGCTCCAGCGCGACAATGAACCTGGCCGAGCCCGGTGCCTTCGAGCGTGCCACTCAGGAAGCCTATGAGGCCTATCAGGCGGAAATTACGCCCGACACGGCCACCTGGTATGGCCGCCTGCTCTCCTATCAGGGCTATTTCCGTGAAGCGGTAGAGGTCTATGACGCGGCCATCGAACTGTTCCCGGAGAACGCCAAGCTGCGCCGCCACCGTGCCCACCGCTATTTCACCTTGCGTGATTTCGAAGCCTCTATCGAGGAAGGTCTGCGCTCGGCGGAGCTGTATGAAAACATGCCGCTGGAGCGTGAACGTCTGGGTCCGGACTACTTCCCGTCAACGCCGGATGTCGTCCAGTTCTACCTCTACTACCATCTGGGACAGGCGTATTTCGCCACCAACCAGTATGCCGAGGCGGCCCACTGGTTTAACCGCTCGCACGCGGTTGCACTGGGCGTCGATGATGCGGTCAGCATCACGGCTGCGGTGTATTGGGAATACATTTCGCTGGCGCGCGCCGGCGACTTCTTTGCCGCGCGGGAGCTGCTGGATGGCTACACCTACTCGCTGGAAGATCTGAGCGAGAATATCGAGAGCAATTTCTATTTCGACGGGATCCAGCTGTTCAAGGGCGAGCGCGAGTTCCAAACCTTCTTCAGCGATGAAGATACCGGAATGGCGTTCTCCGATGCGTCGGCAGCTGCGTCGTCCACAGCGTTTACGCTGGCCAACTATCTGCTGCTTCAGGGGCACCGCGACGAGGCCCGTGAATGGTACCGCCGGTCGATCAATGTCGATGGCTGGTCCTATTTTGCCCGTATCCAGGCGGAAGCGGACTGGGCCACCCTCTACCCGGGTGAGACTCCCTAAAACCTTTACCCGGGGCCTCGTGCTGCCGTTTACGGCAGTGCGGGGCGCTTTCGCTTCCACCATCGCGTTCATGAAAAGGCCAAGGCCATGATGCTGCGTCTATCGTCCGCCCTTATGGTTTCACTCGCTCTGGCAGCAGGTGCTGCACAGGCCCAGATTGCCGACCGCGACGCGGCGCTCGCGCCTGCGGGCGACACTCTGCGTGAAGGGCAAACGCTGATCGGCACGCCGTTGAGCGAGCCGGCCTTCAGCCCCGAACTACGCCGGGAGCTGGAGCTTGATCTGGCGATTGCGCAGGCCACGCTGGAGCTGGCACCGCATCGTGAAGACTCATGGATATGGCTGGGCCGCAGGCTGGGCTATCTGGGCCGGTTCGAGGAGGCGGTCGATGTCTTCACCGAAGGCCTTGAGCGCTTCCCCGGCAGCTACAAACTGCGCCGTTTCCGTGGACGGCATCTGGCACGCAGCCGGCAGTTTGAGGCCGCCATCGCGGACTACACGCGCGGGCTGGAACTGATGGACGGCGTTCAGGACAGTTTCGAGCCCGACGGGATCGCCAATGCGTACAACCTGACGCTCGGCACGTTCCGTTCCAACCTTCACTATTACCGCGCCCAGACCAGCTTTGCCGTGGGCGATTTCGAGACTCTGGTTGCAGGCATGCAAGCAGCGCTCGATCAACCGCTGATGATGGACCCTACCGGGGATATGGGTGTGGCCATCGCCTACTGGCTTTATATTGGCCACCGCCTGCTAGGGGACAGGGAAAGCGCGGTCGCCGCGCTTGAATCCGTTCGGGCCGACCTGCCCATCATCGAGAACCGCAACTATCTGCGCGGTGCCCTCTTCTTCAAGGGAGAGATCAGCCGCGAGGAGATGGAAGCCTTTCCCGGTGCCATCGAACAGTTTGCAATCGCAATGTCAGACCGCCTCTCCGGCAACAATGAAGCTGCGGAGACACGCATGGAAGCGATCGTCCTTGCAGGCGCTTCCGGCTTCTGGCCCGCAGAAGCGGAGATTTTGCGAATACGCGCGGAGCGCTAGGCGTCCCCTACTCTCTCACTGCCAGTATCCGTCCCTCGCCGAGACTTAGTGAGCCACTTTCATCAATGCTCACTGGCAGGGAGCCTTGAATGATGGACAGGAAACTGCTTTCCAGCTCCATCAGATCGCCGGCGCACGCCATCCGGGTCGAAACCCCCTCACCGAGCACGATGCCTTCGCCCGTCAGCTGGTAGCTGGCCGAATAGCGGTTGCACGGTGCCTGGCCGGACAAGCGCCCATTGCCGTCAAATTCGAGGGTTACGGCGCGTGGACCGGGCACTTCTTCGCCGGCGATATGGGTGACGCGCCAGACCTCGCCGGTCAGCAGGCTTTCTGCGTCACCGCCGCAACCAATGAGAAACTCTGCCCCGTCAAGGGAGATGCCAACGTTGTCGGGATAGGACAGCCCGCTCATGGAATCCTGGCATATCGCATGGCGAATGCGCACGGCAAAACCGGAGCCGCTGGCGCTGTCCACAGTGAGGATATTGGTGCTTTCGTCGACAGCTTCGCGCTCCGTCACGCGGCCGGAAATGCGCGTTTCACCGTAATTGCCGAGATATTCGGCCTCATCGCCCGACAGGCGCAATACCCAGCCTGGTTCGTTGCCGCGCGCGGTATAGACCTGCGGCTCAGGCGCCGGCTCGGGCGCGGTTGCCGGCTCTGGCAGGTAGGCGCTTGTCTCGCAGCTGATCCATTCGCCGTCCGTTTCGAAACGGACTAGGGCCCCGGCCCCACGGCTCCAGAACGTTCGCGGCCCGTCGTCTGACCGAGCTCCGAAACGCGCACCGGATGCGGAGGGTTGCGGCGACAGCCGGTAGGCGGTGTCGTCTAGCGTCATCACCATATCAGGCGTGTCATACCGGGCGGTGAAGCTGCGCCCGTCATCACACTGGTAGGGATTATCTACTGATGCCGCATAATTGCTGGGCACCAGCATGATGACGCCGAGATCGGCAGTCGGGTTCCCGGCTGGAAAGCGCGCATCCTCGGGCGTCAGCCAGACAAGGCCGCTATCGCGGTCAATGATACGGCCCCACACCGCGAGTTCGCGGTGGGACTCCACGCTTTCGGGATCATAGCCGAGCGTCAGATCCAGTGGCACCTGACGCCCGTCAAACGTCTCGCTTACCTCTGCCAATAGGTTGGGTGTGTCGCTGCCCGGTTCAAACGCCAGTAGCTGGGCTTCCACCACCGCCTCGGGACCCAGCGCGATGCGCTCGCGATAGGCTACGGCGAAGGTCACGCTTGCCGATTCGCCTTGCGTCCCTTCCGCCTCGCCGCCGCGGCTTTCGGATGCGGGGCTGCAGGCCGCCAAGGTCAGCGGCGCGAGCGCGAGGAATACGCTGGCGGCGGAACAATTCAGCAAAAGTCGTACGCGCAAATGATGGCTCCCAGTCTGGTTTGCAGGCGAGGTTACACGCGCTCTTCGGGCACGGAAAGCAGAACCCTCGCCTGTCCATCACGGCGGAACGCCTTGCGGCCCCCATTGCCCGCCTGTAGACCGGAGATATGAGCGAAAAATTCTCCACGTCGGTAGACCTTGAGGGCGAGGACATTCACTGGTCGCCCGAAGGCGGCCTGAGTTATGGGCGTTATCTGGCGCTAGATACCATTCTTGGCGCTCAGGCCCCGCTGACCGGCGAGCATGACGAGTTGATGTTCATCATCATCCATCAGGCCAGCGAGTTGTGGCTGAAGCTGTGCCTGCACGAGCTTGATGCCGCCATCGCCCATGTTCGGGCCGATGAACTCCGTCCGGCGATGAAAATGCTGGCGCGTATCGCGCGCATCCAGGAACAACTCACCCAGTCCTGGTCGGTCCTGTCGACCATGACGCCGTCAGACTATCTCAAATTCCGCGACCGTCTGGGGCAGAGTTCCGGCTTCCAGTCGGCTCAGTACCGCGTGCTGGAATACCGTCTGGGCAACAAGAATCCCGCACTTGCGCGGGTGCATGAGACGGATCCAGCCGCCTACAAGTCAGTTCTGGAAGCGCTCAATGCGCCAAGCCTTTACGATGAAACGCTAAGGTATGCTGCAAGGCTGGGTCTGCCGGTTCCTGCGCACGCGCTCGAGCGTGACTGGGCGCAAGCCTATGAGCCGGACGAGGCCGTTGAGGCCATGTGGCGCGAGGTGTATCTTTACACTTCACGTTGGTGGGAAGCGTATGAATTTGCAGAGAAACTTGTCGATCTGGAACAAAAGTTCCAGCAATGGCGCTTCAACCATATGAAAACGGTGGAACGCATTATCGGCTTCCGGCGCGGAACGGGCGGATCAGGCGGGGTGTCCTATCTGGTCAAGGCGCTGAATTTACGTCTGTTTCCGGAGCTCTGGACCGTACGCACCACACTCTAGTCACACAGGAAAGCGCCCATGCGTCAGTTTTACATCTTCATCAAGTGCGAGCTGGGCAAGACCTATGATGTTGCCTCTGCGCTTGTCGACACGCTGGAAGAGACGCGCCAGGTCCATTCGGTATCGGGCGCGTTTGATCTGCTTGCGCAGTTCGGCGTTGAGTCCGAGGCTGATATCGGCCGCTTCGTGAACCAGAAAGTGCAAACGATTTCAGGGGTCAAGGATACGCAGACGATCATCTGCTTTAATGCCTTTACCCGTGATCGCGGTCTTGGTGATTAATGCACTTTGGCGTCTTTGATCTTTTCAAGATTGGTATAGGCCCGTCCAGCTCCCACACCGTTGGGCCGATGAAGGCGTCACGCCTGTTTCTCGAGCGAGTCGATGCCGAGCACGGGCTGAAGACGATTTCACGCGTCAAGGCAGAGGCCTATGGATCGCTGGCGCTGACCGGATCGGGCCACGCCACAGACAAGGCGCTGATCTGGGGTCTGGCCGGGGAGCATCCCGAAACGGCTGACCCCAACGCCCTGCCCGGTATCATCGAGGCGGTGCGTAATTCGGGAACGATCTCCCTCCTGGGCCGCCACCAGATCGGCTTCGATGAGGAGACCGATCTGGTGCTGGACGGAAAGATCCGTCTGCCCTTCCATTCCAATGCCATGCGGTTCACCGCGTTCGATGCAAATGGCGAGACGCTGTCTGAACAGCTCTGGTATTCCATAGGCGGCGGGTTTGTGATCGATGAGGCCGAGGCGGGGCGCAATTCGGCGGCCGAAGCGCCCGAAGGCGAACCCTACCCTTTCGACAGTTGCAACGAGCTTCTGGAAATTGCCGACCGGGAGAATCTGACCATCCCTGAGATCATGATGGCGAATGAAACCGCCTTCCGCAGCGAGGCGGAGGTGCGCGAGCGCGTCATCACGATCTGGACAGCGATGGAAGAGTGTATCGACCGGGGCGTGGCCGGTGATGGCCTGCTGCCGGGCGGGCTGAAAGTGCGCCGCCGCGCGCCGGGCATGCAGCGCCGCTTGCTGGAAGACCCCGACCGGGCGACGCGCGACCCGCTATCGGCCATGGAGTGGGTCAATCTGTGGGCGATGGCGGTTAATGAGGAAAACGCCGCGGGCGGGCGCGTTGTCACCGCGCCAACCAATGGCGCGGCCGGCATCATTCCCGCCGTGGTGCGCTATTTCGACAAACATTGCAAAAAGCCCGGCGATGAGGACGCGATTGTGCGCTTCTTCCTGACTGCCTCGGCGATAGGCGCGCTCTACAAGCTCAACGCGTCGATTTCAGGCGCCGAGGCCGGGTGCCAGGGTGAGGTTGGCGTCGCCTGTTCCATGGCTGCGGGCGGGCTTGCCGCCGCGCTGGGCGGGTCCAACCGCCAGATCGAGAACGCTGCCGAGATCGGCATGGAGCATAATCTGGGCCTGACCTGTGATCCCGTGGGCGGCCTTGTGCAGATACCGTGTATCGAGCGCAATGCCATTGGCGCCATCAAGGCGATCAACGCCGCGCGCCTCGCCATGCTGGGCAATGCCGAATACAAGGTGCGCCTGGATGAGGTGATCGAAACCATGCGCCAGACCGGGCTCGACATGGCCGACAAGTACAAGGAAACGTCCGAAGGTGGGCTGGCGGTCAACGTGCCGGTGTGTTGATCAACCGCCGCAAGTCTTGCAAGGCTTCACGTCTGGATAGCCGGTAGATTTGGCAAAGGCGTTTGCAAGTTCCCGGGTTTCGAATGATCGCCAATAGCCATTCGCGCGTTCACCACCACCATGAAGGCCCCGACCGTAATTGCAGTGGCCACAATTGGCGACGTGTATAGCCCCGCGTCGTCGACCGTCGTTTATATAAACCCAAAACGCGGAGCTATCGAAACTAGCAATGTCGACGACCTTATCGTCAGATGCCGGACGCGGGGCTACATCAGCTTTGGGTATTGCGGAGGCAATCTTCTGCCGGGGTTTGCCCCGCTTGTTCCACACTGGCCGTGCCAATGAGATCAGCGCCGACTCGATTCCGGCAGCATTATCCACGGGAAGCCCGTTCCATTCTGACCGATCAGGCCAGATCGCAACCACCTCGATGATTTGGCGACTATCAAGTGCGCCCAACAGCAACAGCTTGAGCCTTTGGCTGGTCGTCTGCGTTGGGCCCGGTTTCGAATAAAGGCGAAGGCGTTGGCTGAGAGGCCGCTGAGCGACGCCAATGTAAACAACATGCCCTTCGGCAACGAAGGCATAGACTGCGCCGGGCTTCTTCAGGTCTACAGAGGTTTCAAGAACGAGATCGCCGCCGTTGCTGCGCCATTCCCCGACTTTCTCAAACCCCGCATCGAGTAAAGTTTGTAGGTCCATTACTGGACGCTAGCGCAACTGGCAACGTGGTCAATAGTCGCCCCTACCCCGCCGAAACCAGCGCCTCGGCCACGGCGCATTGCGCGCGGGTTTCATGACGGCATTGGGCCAGTGAGGTTTCCAGCTGCGCCTCGATGGCGCGTAAATCCGCGATCTTGGCGCGCACCTCGGTGAGATGCTGCTCGGCCAGCGCATCAATATCGCTGCAGGTGGCGTCGCGGTCTTCGAGCAGGTCCAGCAGTCCTGAAATCGCCGCCAGCGGAAAGCCCAGGCTGCGCCCCCGCTTGATGAAGTCCAGCTGGCGCAGATGCGCCGGCGTGTAGGCGCGGTGGCCGCCAGCGGTGCGGGCAGGTTCAGGCAGCAAACCCACCTGTTCGTAATAACGGATGGTAACGACCTGGCAGCCAGTGCGGCGGGCCAGTTCTCCGATACTCAGCGTTTCATGCATGGCGGGCTTGAACCTATAGTGACTATAGATCGCAGCATGCATGCCGAAGTGATTCCGGCAAGGCCGGACTCCCGTCCAGTAAAGGATTCCGGCATGGCATTACCCTCTCCCCGCTATTGTGTTCGCCCGCGCAGAAACGGTCTGTGTGCAGGGCTTGCTGCGCTCGCCCTTGGTGCCGGGGTCAGCCCGTTGCCGCTGGCCGGGCCAGCCCATGCGGTAGCGGACGAACCGGAAACCATCATCGTCACGGCCACGCGCACACGGCGGCGCGTTCAGGACGAACCGATCCGCGTGGAAGTGATCGGGCGCGAGGAGATCGAGGAAAAGATCATCATGTCACCCGGCAATATCTCGATATTGCTGGCAGAGACAGGCGGGCTGTGGGTGCAGGCGAGCTCTGCGGCGCTGGGCTCTGTAGGCGTCCGCGTACAAGGCATGAGCGAACGCTACACGCTGCTGCTGGCGGACGGATTGCCGCTTTACGGTCAGACAGGCTCCATCGGCCTTTTGCAGATACCGCCGACGGATCTGGGCCGGGTGGAGGTGATCAAGGGCGCGGCCTCGTCGCTCTACGGCGCATCGGCGCTTGGCGGCATGATCAATCTCGTCTCGCGCCGTCCGGGTGACGAGGCAGAGGCGGAAATCCTGGCCAATATCACCAGCCAGCGCGGTCAGGACCTCACGGCATATAGCTCGGGCCGGCTCAACGATAGCTGGAGCCATTCGCTGACCGGCGGCGGGCACTGGCAGGACCGGCGCGATCTGGACGGTACGGGCTGGGCTGATATCCCTACCTATCAGCGCTACACGCTGCGGCCCCGCCTGTTCTGGGAAAGTTCTTCGGGAGCCAACGCTCTCCTCACCTTCGGAGCGATGAGCGAACGCCGCCGGGGCGGAAATCTGCGCGGACGCACGGTGCCTGACGGCACCCGCTTCATTCAGGGGCTGGACACCGAACGCGTCGATGGCGGTCTCAATCTGGATGTGCCGCTGTCCGGCACCATGAATCTAGGCGTGCGGGCATCTGCCATGTCTGTGGAGCACCGGCATCTGTTTGGAAACCAGATTGAAACTGACCGTCACCGCACGGGCTTTGCCGAAGCCTCCCTCACACGGGTAAGTGGCCGTCACACGCTAATTGCCGGAGTGGCGATACAGGCTGATCAATACGATTCACAGGATTTTCGGGCATTCGACTACCGCTACACCGTGCCGGGCGTGTTCGGGCAATATGATCTGGAACTGACGCCTGACCTGACCTTGTCGGCCAGCGCCCGCGCAGACCATCACAGCGAATACGGCTCTTTTGTCAGCCCGCGCCTCTCGGTCCTGTGGAGGCCGGATGTCTGGACGATGCGGGCTTCTGCCGCGCAAGGGTTCTTTGCGCCAACGCCATTCCTGGATGCCGTCGAGGAAACGGGGCTGTCCCGACTGGAGCCCCTGACCGGCCTGACCGCAGAGCGGGCCGATACACTGTCGTTCGATATTGGCCGCAGCTTTGGACCTTTCGAGGCCAATCTGGTGCTGTTCCAGTCGCGCGTGCGCAACGAGGCGGCACTTGTTTCCACAGGCGTCATGCTCGCTGACGGGACAAGCCGCCAACGCGTCGTCAATGCTCGGGGCACAGCACTCACGCAAGGCAGCGAATGGCTGCTGCGCTATCGCGAGGGCCATATCGTTATCACGGCCAGCTACATGTACACCGATGCACGCTCGAACGATCCGGTTTCCGGCCTGCGCCGGGTGACACCGCTCACCCCGCGCCATTCGGCCGGGTTCGTGGCGATGTGGGAGGATCATGACCGGGGGCGGATCGGCTTTGAGGCATACTATACCGGCGCGCAGGAACTGGAGGACAATCCCTACCGGACGCGGTCAAAGCCGTATGTGATGATGGGCATTCTGGGCGAGATAAACCTCGGCCCCATCAGCGTGTTCCTGAACGCGGAAAACCTTCTGGACATCCGCCAGAGCCGTTACGACCCGCTGGTTAGGCCTTCACGCGCGGGCGATGGACGCTGGACGGTGGATGCCTGGACCCATACTGACGGCTTCGTGGTCAATGGCGGCGTGCGGATGCGCTTTGGCGGGGGTCACTGAGTCCGGGGCGGCAGATCAGCGCCTGATCCGCCGGAGTCCGTCTCGTATCCGCACGGCGGCGAGCACGGCCAGCGCCATGAAGACCAGGCCCAGACCGCCAATCACCATAAACCGGAAGGCAAAGATGGTGGCGGGATCCATGGTAGGCGGTTCTGAAAACCATGTATTCATGGCGGCGCTGATGTGGACGACGACGAAGACAAAGCCCAGAAGGAAAATCGCGGCAGCCAGTATGGGGGAGAGAATGTCGAGGCGGCTCCGCTCCGGCCGGGCGGCGCTGACGATTATGGCGCCCAGCAGGCACAAGGCGACACCGATCAACGCTCCGACAGAGGCCGCATTCGCAAAAGCGAGATGCGCGCGAGCCACGTCAGAAGGCGCATAAGGCCAAAGCGCACCGGTGAAGGCCAGAACACTGGCCACCAGAGTGCCCGACGCGACAACCAGCGCTAACGTTGATTGCAGCCGGCCGAACATCCGGTCCTCCCTAAGCCGCCAGTTTTTCGGCCACGCGATATTTCGCTTCGGTGGATTTCTCGATGTCGTCGAGCCTGACGCCCTCGGCCAACTCGATCAGTTCAAGCCCGTCTTCGACCACATCAAACACGCCATAGGTGGTGATGATGCGGTCAACGCAGCCCTTGCCGGTCAGCGGCAGCGCACACTCCTTGAGGAGTTTGGGCGAGCCGTCCTTGGCGGTGTGCTCCATGATGACCACGACGCGCTGCACGCCCGCGACGAGATCCATCGCGCCGCCCATGCCCTTGACCATCTTGCCGGGGATCATCCAGTTGGCGATATCGCCTTTTTCGGACACTTCCATGGCGCCAAGGATGGACAGATTGATATGCCCGCCGCGGATCATGCCGAAGCTGTCAGCGGAGCTGAAATAGCTGGTGCGTTTCAGTTCGGTGATCGTCTGCTTGCCGGCATTGATGAGGTCTGCGTCCACCTGCTCCTCGGTCGGGAACGGGCCCATGCCCAGCATGCCGTTTTCCGACTGCAAGGTGACGTCCATATCCTCGGGGATGTAGTTGGCCACGAGCGTCGGGATGCCGATACCCAGATTGACGTAGAAACCGTCTTCAAGCTCTTTCGCGGCGCGTTCGGCGAGTTGGTCGCGGGTCCATGCCATGGTTCTGATCTCCCTTAAGCCGCGCGCACGGTGCGCTGTTCGATGCGCTTCTCGTGGCTGGCCTTGATAATGCGCTGAACGAAAATGCCCGGCGTGTGGATATTGTCCGGGTCGAGGCTGCCCACGGGCACGATCTCTTCCACTTCGGCGACTGTCACCTTGCCGGCGGTGGCCATCATCGGATTGAAATTGCGGGCTGTCTTGCGGAAGACCAGATTGCCTTCACCGTCGCCCTTCCACGCCTTGATGATGGAGAGGTCAGCTTTCAGCCCGGTTTCCATCACATAGGTCTCGCCGTCGAAATCCTTGTGTTCCTTGCCTTCGGCCACCAGCGTACCGACGCCGGTCTTGGTGTAGAAGGCCGGAATGCCTGCGCCCCCTGCCCGGATACGTTCAGCCAGCGTGCCTTGCGGATTGAATTCCAGCTCCAACTCGCCGGACAGGTACTGTTTCTCGAAGGTCTTGTTCTCGCCGACATAGGACGAGACCATTTTCTTGATCTGACGCGTGTGCAGCAGCAGACCGAGGCCGAAATCGTCCACACCGGCATTGTTGGAGATGACGGTCAGGTCCTTCGAACCGCTATCTCTCAGAGCCAGGATCAGGTTTTCCGGGATGCCGCACAGGCCGAACCCGCCTGCCATCACCGTCATGCCGTCAAAGGTCAGCCCTTCAAGGGCCGAAGCCGCATCCGCATAGACTTTTTTCACCTTGGATATCCTCCGGACACAAATTCAACGTACGTTGTATAATTGCGGGGGCGGCGTTCGCCAAGCGCGAGTTGCGTCCCGTTCTGGTTGCTCATCGGGATAGCCCATCAGCCGGGCCGGGTCCATGGCGGTGCAAGGGCTGCCTGCAGACGCAAAACGCCGGACCGGAGGCTAGAACTCCGGTCCGGCGCTTGTTGAGGAAAGACTGCCCTCATGAAGCCTGGAACCGGCGAGGGACTGGGAACACTTGGTCCAGACTTCGAGGAACATAACGCCACAGTATGGCTGAACCGCCGCTGAACGGTGCCATTGGCCCGCGTTCAGGTTCAGTCGTTTCGAAAATACTGCCGGTCTGTCTCAACCGCGATGGCCCCGCCAAAAAACAGGATGTAAGCCGCCCAGTAGATCCAGAGCAGGAAGATTATGACGGCACCCAGCGATCCGTAGAGCGACATGCTGACCACCGTGGCTACATAGGTGTTGAAGCCTGAGGAAAGTGCCAGCCAGAGCGCTGTGGCGACGCTGGCGCCAATGGAGCACGCCGCCCAGGAGGTCTCCTGCGCGCGCTGCATCACGTAGCGGTAGAGCAGCATCAGGGCAGCCAGCATGGCGAGCACCGACACGCTCCACGGATTGATGAATGTCTCGATGGCGCCCTCGCCTATGCCCATCGGCTCCAGCACATAGTCCATCACCGCCGGCACGATCATGACCATGAAGTTGGCCGCTATCAGTAGGCCGACGCCGGCCAGCACGGCCAGCATGGCGATGAGGTTGAACTTGATCAGCGAGCGCAGGCTGCCATGGCCAGCAACGTGGTTGAGGCCGGTAATGACCGCTTTTGTCCCGCGCGATGCGGCAAACAGCGCGATCCCCAGAGCGATTACACCTTGCAGGGTCAGCAGTGCCGACGAGGTGGTGGCCAGTCTTGAAAGCTGATTGACGATCAGCTCACGCACCTCTCCGGGAAGAACGGCAGCAAGCTCGCTGACCTGCTCCAATGCCGCTGACTGGTCCTGGATCAGCCCGTAGATTGACGCGATCACCGCAATGGCCGGGAAGACCGATAGCAGCGCAAAAAATGATGCGCCGCCCGCATACAGCATCATCTCGCGCTGCATGATCCGGCCCGTGGAGCGAACCAGTATGGCAACTGGCCCGAACCCGGTCACCGCGCGGATGCGCTCCCGGGCAGATTTCAGCTTTCGAAGTGGCACTTTGGTCAGGTCCCCGGCTATCGCTTCAGGCCCGTGCTATCGGCAAGGCAACGCAGCTATCGGCCACAAGTTCAACGCGGTTTGCCGAATGCGCCTGCGTTTTCCAGCGCAGAAACGGCTTTGTCGTCAAAACCCCAGTCGGTCAGGATGGCCCTGGTGTCGGCGCCCGGAGCGGGTGCCGGCCCCTGAATGGCGCCGGGTGTTCTGGAAAATCGAGGCGCTGGCGCAGCCTGCCTCACGCCGTCAATTTCGGTGAAGACGCCGCGCTCAGCCATGTGCGGGTGGGTTGCGGCCTCTTCGGTTGTCAGGACCGGGGCAAAGCACGCATCGCTGCCTTCCAGTATGGTGCACCATTCATCGCGCGATTTGGCAGCGAAACGTGCCGCCAGCTTTTCGCGCTGGGCTTGCCATTGGCTGGCATCATAGGGGTTGGCCATCACCGGATCGGAGGACAGCTCCAGTTTTTCGAGCAGGAGCGCATAAAATTCGGGCTCCAGCGGACCGACAGACACGAACTTGCCGTCAGCGCACGCATAGGTGCCGTAAAAGGCGGCCCCGCCATCAAGAAGGTTCTCGCCCCTGCCCCGGCTCCACATGCCCATCGCTTGCAGCTGGTGTATCGCGCCCATCAGCGAGGCGGCACCATCGACGATGGCCGCGTCGACTACTTGGCCCTCGCCGGTTGCGCGAGCATGGGTGAGCGCTGCAAGGACACCAAAGGCCAGATAGAGCGAGCCGCCCCCGAAATCACCGACGAGATTGAGCGGGATGGCGGGCTTGTCCGGGGTTCCCATGGCGTCCAGCGCCCCGGTGAGCGCGATATAGTTGATGTCATGCCCGGCAGCGTGCGCCAGAGGGCCGTGCTGGCCCCATCCGGTCATGCGGCCATAGACGAGCGCCTTGTTACGTTGATGCGCGACGTCAGGTCCGAGCCCGAGCCGCTCCATGACACCAGGGCGAAACCCTTCCAGCAGAATGTCCGCGCGTGCGATCAGATCGAGGCACGCCTTCACGCCTTCAGGGTTCTTCAGGTCGAACGCTGCGGAGCGGCGCCCCCGCGCGAGCACTTCGGCTGCACCGCCGCCATGTGCACCCGGACGGTCAATGCGGATCACATCTGCGCCAAGATCTGACAAGAGCATCGCTGCAAAAGGTGCCGGCCCCAGCCCAACAAATTCAATGACTTTAACGCCGCGCAAAGGGCCTTGTGCGTTCATGGGGCTGCTCCGTGCGGTGAAATATTGATGCGTTTGAAGGAATTCGGGTTGTGACACTGAAATTACAACGACACAATGGTAGCCCTGTCAGGCCCGGGGGACAGATGGGGCGCGCTGTTACATTACTCGTTTGCGGCGATGCAGGTCCGGCGGGAGAGCTCGCCGGAGAGCTTTGTGCGCTAGGCTTCGCGGCCCGTCCGGTGAGCCCTTCCGGAATCGTTGCCGCCCTTGCAAGCGAGCCTGCCGACGCCATTGTCACGATGGCAGTGCTGGACCGTGAGGTCACTCAGACTGCCCGGGCCGTTGTGTCCCTCGCCGGAGCGTTTGATGGTGCTCACGCGGTTATTGTGCCGCCAGCCCACCCCATTCAGATTGCCGCGCGCGTACGATCCACGCTTCGTTTGGGCGTGCTGGAAGAAACGGCGAGCCAGCGGCTTGCCGATCTGGGCGATGCCGGCCATTTGCTGCACAAGGGTGAACAGAAAAGCGGACCCATCTGCATCCTGTACGCAGGCCCGCCGGACCCGGCCTATCTGCGCCTGGAACATGCGCTGGAGCGCGCCGGGGCGGAAACGGTCGCAGCTTTTTCGACGTTCAACGCGTTTGACTATCTCCATGAGCGGGCGTTTGACGCCGTGGTGCTTAATACCCGGCCTAAACCGGATATCGCGCACACGGTCTGTTCGGCCATGCGCCGTAACACCCGGCTCTATCACACGCCTACGGTACTTCTCAGCCATGACGAGGTGTATCGCGCGGCAGACGAAGCCTTTGCCCGAGGCGCGTCAGATATCCTGCCGGCCTCCCTGGAAGCCGATGAACTGGCGGAACGCATTCTGGCCCTGGCGCAGGAGCGCCGCCGCAGACGCCTGTCCAAAGGCTTGCTGGAATCGTGCCGGGTGTCAGCGGTTCTCGATAGCGAAACGGACCTTTTCAGCGACAGTTTCGGCCAGCGCCACCTCTCCAGCCTCGTCCAGCTGACACACGCCCAGAACCTTCCCCTGTCCGTTATCGGCCTGAAAGTATCGGTGCCCGGTGCCGCCGGTCCCGCCGACGGACGCCAGGCCTGTGGCGCGCTCAACCAGTTTGCCTCCATGTTGCGCCATTGCGTGCGGGCCGAGGATCTGGCGGTGCGTGTGTCTGCCGACACGTTCTATCTCGCCCTGCCCGGAACGACCGCGCACGATGCGCAGGTCGTCGCGGCGCGTGTAGCCGCTATCGCCGAATGCACCGCCTATGAAGGCGCTGACCCGCAAACACCCTTCCGCATAGTGCTGCGCCACGATGTGGCCGATGCGGCCGCCGGTGACCGCGCTCAAACGCTTGTCGCGCGGGCCTTCGCCAATCTACGTCAGGAGCACCCGGCAGTGGCCGTCATCTAGGCTGCGGCTTTCCCGCGCGTGGCGGCATCAGCAATCGGGCCGATCAGGCGCTGGACGCCTTTGAGCCGGTCAGAAACGTCCGGGAAATCGCCGCGTAGCACCATCGTGTTGTCGGGCCGCAGCTTGTAATCGGCGGGGCGCTTGTTCATCAGGTCTATCAGGGCCATCGGATCGGCGAAGGCATGATCGCGGAACGTCGCGACCGCACCCTTCGGCCCGGCATCGAGCTTGGCAATGCCCGCCCGCTTGCACAGCGCCTTGATGGCAACGACCTGAAGCAGGCTCTCTACCTCGTCCGGCAATGAGCCGAACCGGTCGATCAGTTCAGCGGCAAAGGCTTCGCGCTCCTGCTTCGTGTCAAGCTTCGACAAGCGCCGGTAAAGCCCCATGCGTACATCGAGATCAGGAACGTAGTAGTCCGGTATGAGGACCGCTGCGCCGGTATTGATCTGCGGTGACCAGTCACCATCGTCGAGTGCGGGACCATCGGTTTTGAGCGAGGCGACAGCCTCTTCCAGCATCGCCTGGTACAGCTCAACGCCGACATCGCGGATATGGCCGGACTGTTCCTCGCCGAGCAGATTGCCGCCGCCGCGCAAATCCAGGTCGTGGCTGGCAAGGGTGAAACCTGCGCCCAGGCTGTCGAGTGATTGCAGGACTTTCAGGCGCTTCTCTGCGCCTTGGGTTATCTTCTCGCGCGCCGGGGTCGTCAGATAGGCATAAGCGCGCGCCTTGGAGCGCCCTACCCGGCCACGAAGCTGGTAAAGCTGGGCCAGACCGAAACGGTCGGCGCGGTGGATGACCAGCGTATTGGCCGTTGGTACGTCAATGCCGGACTCCACGATGGTGGTCGACAGCAGCACATCGAACCGGCCTTCGTAGAAGGCGGTCATGATGTCTTCCAGAGCGGTCGCGGCCATCTGCCCGTGGGCGACTTGGAAATTGATCTCCGGCACCGCCTCACGCAGGAATTCGGCCGTGTCTTCCAGGTCGGAGATACGCGGCACGACGAAGAAGCTCTGCCCGCCGCGGTACTTCTCGCGCAGCAGCGCCTCGCGTACGGTGACCGGATCGAACGGCGCGACATAGGTGCGCACGGCCAGCCGGTCCACAGGCGGCGTCGCGATAATGGAGAGATCGCGGATGCCGCTCATGGCCAGCTGCAGCGTGCGCGGAATGGGCGTGGCGGTTAAGGTGAGCACGTGGACATCGGTGCGCAGTTCTTTCAGGCGCTCTTTGTGCTTCACACCGAAATGCTGCTCCTCGTCGATCACCAGCAGGCCGAGATCAGAGAATTTGATCGATTTGGCCAAAAGCGCGTGGGTGCCCACGATGATTTCGCACCGGCCCTCTTCCAGCTCTGTGCGCGCGGCTGTCGCGTCCTTTGCGTTCACCAGCCGTGACAGATGGCGCACCTTCACCGGCCAGCCCTTGAATCGCTCCACGAACGTGTTGAAGTGCTGGCGCGCCAGCAGCGTTGTCGGGGCAACCACTGCGACCTGCTTGCCGCTCATGGCGGTGATGAAGGCCGCGCGCAGCGCCACTTCGGTCTTGCCAAAGCCGACATCGCCGCAGATCAGCCGGTCCATCGGACGGCCACGGGCCAAATCCTCGAACACATCCTCGATGGCCGACAGCTGGTCGTCGGTCTCGGCGAAGGGGAAGCGAGCGGCGAACTCGTCGTAAATGCCGGCGGGCGGTTCGATCACCACGCCCTCGCGCGCATTGCGCTCGGCGGCAATGCGGATCAGCTCGTCGGCCATGTCGCGCAGGCGTTTTTTGGCCTTCGCCTTACGGGCTTGCCAGGCGACACCGCCCAGCTTGTCGAGCTGCGCGGTCTCGCTGTCATTGCCGTAGCGCGATAACAACTCGATATTTTCTACGGGCAGGAAGAGCTTGGCGGCACCGGCATATTCCAGCTCCAGACAGTCATGCGGCGCGTCCTGCACGGTGAGCGTCTTCAGGCCGAGATAGCGGCCAAGCCCGTGATCGGAATGGACGACCAGATCGCCGGTGGAGAGGCTGCCTGCCTCGGTGATGAAGTCCGCATTCTTGCGCTTGCGCACCCGGCGGGCGAGCCGGTCGCCCAGAATGTCCTGCTCGGACACCACGGCGAGTGTGTCGGTCTCGAACCCCTGCTCCAGCGGCAGCACCACGCGCGCAATGGCGCTTTTGGGCAGGCCCTGAACCGCGTTCCAGTCGCGCGCAATAGTGATGGGCGCGAGGCCATGTTCACCCAGCACGCTGGCCAGCCGGTCCGAGGCGCCCTCGGTCCAGCCGGCTACCATCACCCGCTTGCCGGACTGGCGAAGCTGGACGATGTGCTGACGTGCCGCATCAAATACGTTGTTGCCCGCCTGGCGTTCAGCAGCAAAGCTGCGCCCGATCCGCCCCGGCAAAGTGACCACGTGGTCGCCGGGTTCGTGCAGGGCCGTGAAGCGGCGCGTTGCGCGGGCCTGCAGCATGGCCTCCCATTCCTCGCCTGTCAGGTAGAGCGCTTCAGGTTCCAGTGCCCGGTAGACCGGGGCGGAGAAGGCGCCCTTGCCGGTGCTCGCCTGCGCGGCGTCCTGACGGGCTTGATAATAGTCGGCGACCTGTTCCAGCCGTTCGGCCACCGCATCGCGCGCGAGCGGGTCCAGCGCTGTCAGGCCGGTATCGCCGAGATAGTCGAATACGGTCTCCATACGCTCATGAAAGAGTGGCAGCCAGTGCTCGGCCCCTTGCGGGCGGGCGCCTGCGCTGACCGAATCGTAGACCGGATCGCCCGATACCGCGCCGCCAAAACGCTTAAGAAATCCGGAACGGAAGCGCGAGATGGCCGCCTCGTCGATCAGGACTTCGCTTACGGGCGTGAACTCCACGCCTTTCAGCTGGCGTGTGGTGCGCTGCGTCTCCACGCCAAACGCGCGCACGCTCTCAAGTGTGTCGCCGAAGAAATCGAGCCGTACCGGCTCCTCGGCGCTGGCCGGGAACACATCGATCACCCCGCCGCGCACGGCAAAATCGCCGCGCTCGGAGACGGTCGCCGTGCGGGTATAGCCATTGGCGGCGAAATAGGCGGTCAGCCGCTCCACCTCGACCACGCCGCCCTGCCTGGCGCTTATACCGGCCGTCTGCATCACGGCGCGCGGCGCGACGCGTTGCAGGACGCCGCTCACCGTGGCAATGACGATCAGCGTGCCGTCGCGCTTCGCGTCCCAGTGGGCCAGCCGGTGCAGTGCGCCTGCACGGCGTGCGGCCGTGCGCGGACTGGGACTGATCCGGTCATAGGGCTGGCAATCCCATGCCGGCAGGCGCAGGCGCTTGACGTCCGGCGAGAAGAAGGCGCAAGCCTCAGTGAAGGCGAGAGCGCGTGCCTCGTCCGAGGCGATGAAGAGATTGATCCCGCCTTTTAGCCGCGCTGCATCGCAGAAGACAAGCGCGTCATAGCCTTCCGGCACGCCGCTGATGGTCAGGCTTTCGGCAGCGCTGGCAATGCGGTTCAGATCGGTCATGTCTCAGATCTCGTCAAAGCGGTTTTGCCCGCATGGGCGATTTGCGGCCCGTGCGGGTTTGGGTGTTTATCTCGATGATGGGTCCCGGCTCGGGGGCCGGGACCCCGGTCTTGATGGCCTCAGCCTCTCAACCGGGTTCCCGGGCTTGACCCGGGATCCATTTTTTCCTTCCGCCACGCATGTGCGGCCAGTCGGCCTTGCGGCTCCTCACGGGGGCTGATTACGCCCCCGGACCGTCGCTGACGATGGTCTCATGGCGGAAGTTCTTCAGCGCGTCCAGCACGGGGCCGTCAAAATTGGCCGGCGTTTCCGCCCGGCCCGTGATCCAGGCATAGACCTCGGTGTCGGGCGCATCGAGCAGGCGCTCAAACGCGTCCAGCTCGTCGGCGCTCAAATCATTCAGGCGCGCCTCGGCAAACCGGCCCATGATCAGGTCCGCCTCCTTGAAGCCGCGCCGCCAGGCGCGGAACATCAGGCGCTTGCGGCGGTCGCCATTGCTGATCGGCGTGTTCGGGTCGGCAAACGGATCATCACTCATGGGGAGCGATATAGCGGGCGTGACGGAGGAGGCAAAGGGCGATTTCATTCCATCATCTGACCCCCCGGAACCGCGAAGCGGTATCCGGGGCCTTTATCCGCCCCTTCGGCCCGAGGTCCCGGATAGCTGCTTGCGCAGCTTCCGGGATTTCACGAACCTCAAACACCGGGTTCCCGGGCTTGACCCGGGATCCAGAGATCCTAGAGCGAAGACAGTGCCAAGCGGCTCTGGGTTCCCGCCTGCGCGGGAACAACGAAAGAGAGGCGGGGATAGCACCCTTCCCTCAACCTCTCCCCCGCGCGAAACTGCATCTCATGCGCCCTGAGTCCCTCTTTCCCCTGTTTGCCGATCTGACGAGCCTTTCCGGCGTCGGGCCGAAGCTGGCTGTGTTGCTGGACAAGGCGTTTGGCGGCGCTCGGGTCAAGGATGCGCTCTTCACCCTGCCCACCGGGGTTGTGGACCGCTCGCGCCGGGTCGGTGTCGCCGAGTGCGGCACCGCCAGCGCGGCGGGGCTGGTGACGCTTGAAGTGACCATCGAGGCGCATGTGCCGCCGCCCAGCCTGAAAACGCCCTACAAGGTGCGCGCGAGCGACGAGACGGGCTTTCTCCATCTGGTCTTCTTCAATGCGCGCAAGGACTATCTGATGCGCACCCTGCCGCCGGGCGAAAAGCGCATCGTGTCGGGCAAGGCCGAGCGCTTCGGCTCAGAAATCCAGATCGTCCACCCGGATTTGATCGCCAAACCCGGCGAGCTGAGCGAGGAAGAGCTGATCCAGCCCGTCTACCCCCTCACCGCAGGGCTCTCCATCAATGTCGCGCGCAAGGCCGTCAGGGCGGCGCTGGAACGCGTGCCGGGCCTGCCTGAATGGATCGACCCCGCGATGCCGGAAGCGGCCTCCTGGCCGCGCTGGAGCGATGCTGTGGCCATGGTGCATGCCCCGCGCGGCGCGGTGGACCTTGAGCCTGCCTCCCCTGCCCGCACGCGCCTCGCCTTTGATGAGCTATTGGCGCACCAGCTTGCCCTGAAGCTCGCCCGCGCCAGCCGCAAGGCGCGCCGGGGCAGAGAGCTGAAAGGCGCAGGAGACAAGGTGAAAGCCGTGCTTGCCGCCGCGCCCTTCACGCCGACAGGTGCACAAGTGCGCGCGTTTGAGGCGGCCAAGAACGACATGGAAGCCGCCACGCGCATGATGCGCCTCGTTCACGGCGATGTGGGCTCTGGCAAGACCTTCGTCGCGGCCCTGTGCGCGGCGCACGCGGCAGAGGCGGGCGTGCAGACCGCCCTGATGGCGCCGACCGAGATCCTTGCCCGGCAGCATGCCGCCGTTCTGACGCCTCTGCTGACCGCAGCCGGTATCCGTACGATCACACTGACCGGACGTGACAAGGGCCGCGGACGTGAGGAACTGACCGCCGCCATTGCAAACGGCGAGGCACATGTCGTGTGCGGCACGCATGCCCTGTTTCAGGACGCGATTGCCTTCCACGATCTGGGCCTCGTCATCATTGATGAACAGCACCGCTTTGGCGTGTCGGATCGAAAGCGCCTGACCGCCAAGGGCGCCATGCCCGACACGCTGGTGATGAGCGCAACACCCATTCCGCGCACGCTGACGCTCGCCGTCTATGGTGATCTGGATGTCTCACGGCTCGATGAAAAGCCCGCCGGGCGCATTCCGCCCACCACGCGTGTCATCCCCGGCGAGCGACTGGACGATGTGATCGAGGGCCTGGGCCGGGCCGTCGCCAAGGGCGAACGCGCCTACTGGGTGTGTCCGCTGGTGGAGGAGAGCGATATCTCGGACCTCGCCGCCGCCGAGGAACGTTATCACCTGCTCTCCAACAGTCTGCGGGCGCGTGTGGGTCTACTGCACGGGCGGATGCCGGCGCGGGACAAGGAACGCATCGCGCGCTCTTTTCGCGATGGCGAGATCGACATTCTGGTCGCGACTACCGTGATCGAGGTGGGCGTCGATGCGCCCGATGCCACCATCATGGTGATCGAGCATGCCGAGCGCTTCGGCCTTGCCCAGCTGCACCAGCTAAGGGGCCGGGTGGGACGCGGTGACAAGCCCTCCTCCTGCCTTCTGGTCTATCACGACAAGCTGGGTGAAACCGCGCAGCGCCGCCTGGAGATCATGCGCGAGAGCGATGACGGCTTCTTCATCGCCGAGGAAGACTGGAAGCTGCGCGGATCGGGCGATCCGCTGGGCCTGCGCCAGTCCGGCCTGCCGGACTATCGCTTCGCGGACCTTGCGGCCCATGCCGGATTACTCAGCGCTGCCAGTGACTATGCGAAGCTGGAGGCGTCGCGCGAAGAACCGCTCAAAGGTCCACGCGGCGAGGCGCTGCGTACCCTGCTCTACCTGTTTGAACGCGATGAAGGCGTGAAACTGATGCGGTCGGCCTAGTCGTTTGACCGTGATGTGCTACCGGGCAACGGGTCGTCAGTTTCCGGCGCTTCGCCTTGATCACTTGGCTCGTCGGCCAGTTTCGCGGCTTCAGGCAGACGGTCGGGTGTAACCAGCCCGAACGAGATGATCAGCTTGGCGGCTTCCTCGATGGAGATATCCAGCGGAATGGCCTTGGAGCGCGGTACAAACAGAAGGAAGCCGGATGTGGGATTGGGCGTGGTTGGTACAAACACGCCGATCACCTCTTCGGTACCCTTGCCGACATGATGACGGATCGCGCCCTTGCCGTGAGATGCCACGAAGGCCACCGCATAGCTGCCTGCCATGGGATATTCGACGAGCACCACGTCCTTGAACGCGTTGTTCTGGGCACCCAGCACGGTCTCGACCAGCTGTTTGAGCGCGCCGTAAATATTGCGCACCAGCGGCATGGTGTTGACGATGCGCTCGCCTACTGCAAGCAGGCTGCGCCCGAAAATATTGGCCGCCAGCGCGCCCAGCAGTGTCAGTCCCAGCACGGCAATGATGAGACCCATGCCCGGCAAGGCAAAGGGCAGATAGGTTTCAGGATTATACCTGTCGGGAATCAGGGGCTTGATAGTGGAATCAACGAAGTTGATGAAGGTGTAGATAAGCAGCACCGTCACGGTGACGGGCGTCGCCACCACAATGCCGGTCAGAAAACTGTTTCGTAGCCAGCGCAGCACGTGATCACATCTCCCGGAAGCAAAGGGGGGTTACCCGGCACGCCGCGATGATGGCAAACTTGTAACGCGACTGCCAGCGCCGCTGGCGGTAAGGGACTAGAGCGAGGGACATTTCAGGCCATGAGCATGCCAGGTCAATCTATCCGCCCGCTTACCTGGGTATCGCTTGCAGTGGGCAGCGTATTTCTGGTGGTGTTCGCCGCAGCCAGCTGGCTCATGCGCGACCAGATCTATCAGGCGTTTCTTGACCCCGGCATTCCCTTCCAGACCTATGAGCCCCCGCCCGCACCAGACTACTCCGATCCGGCCAGCTGGGCAGTCAGACCCGTGCTGGCAGCGATGGAGGAAGACGAGCCTGCCGTCTTTTTCGTACACCCGACCATGCACAGGGGCGCCAGCAGCTGGAACTCGTCGCTGGACCGGCGCAGCCATCGCGAACAGATGCAGCAATTGTATCTGCCGAACTATGCTGGGCCATTCGCCGGTACGGGCACCGTCTTTGCGCCGCTTTACCGTCATGCCGCCCTCTATGCCTATATGAATAACCGGGAGGATTCGCAGCAGGCTCGTGCGCTGGCCTACGAGGATGTGCGCGCCGCTTTCACGCAGTTCCTGGGCGATATTGGCGATGACCGGCCCGTCATTCTCGTCGGCGTGGGTCAAGGTGGCGGCCATGTAACGCGGCTATTGCTGGACGCGGTATCGCCCGATGAAAACCTGATCGCGCGGCTCATTGCCGCCTATGTGCTGGAAGCGCCGGTGGCCGCGAGCCTGTTTGAAGGCCCGCTGGAGTCCATACCGCTATGCGACTCGCGAGAGGCGATACGCTGCGCCGTTACCTTCACGCCTGTCCGGGAAGATGAAGCGCGCCGTATAGAGGCGATCACTGACCGCAGCATGACAGTGCTGGGCAATGGAGAGCTGGTGACGACGCGCGGTCTGGAGCTGGCCTGCGTCAACCCGTTGCTGTGGGATTTGTCGGGCGATCCGGCTCCGGCACGGCTGCATCAGGGCGGTGCAGCGGCCGAGGGGCTTGAACTGGGTGAGCGTCCCTCACCGCTGGCCAGCCAGACCGGGGCGCAGTGCCGGGGCGGGCTGCTTTTCATTGACCAGCCACGCTCACGCACCTTGCGCCGGCCGTCACGCTTGGCCGAAATACGCCGGGTGCCCCCGTTCAACCTGTTCTACGCCGATCTGGAGGCTGATGTATCCCGCCGGTCCGCGATACTGGCTACTACATTGGCCGAAGAGCGCCGCTGGGCACCTGAGCTGCCCGAAGCCGAAGAAGTTGGCTCGGTGCCCGTGCGCCCGGTTGACTAGCGTCTGGCATCCGCCTTCATCTTCTCAACCAGAGCGGTGGTGGAGAAGCCGGGCTGCAAGGGCGCAATGATGATCTCTCCGCCACGCGAACGAATGAAATCGGCGCCGGGCAAGTCGTCCGGCTTGTAGTCGGCGCCTTTGACCAGCACGTCTGGCGCAATCGCGCGGATCAGCTCTTCGGGCGTGTCTTCCTCGAACACCACAACCCGGTCCACGCTTTCCAGTGCAGCCAGCATGGCCGCACGATGCGCGGCGGGATTGACCGGACGCCCCTCGCCTTTGAGCCGGGTGACGGATGCATCGGCGTTCAGCCCGACCACCAGCCGGTCACAGACCGAACGGGCATGGCGCAATGATGCCAGGTGCCCAGGGTGGAGAATGTCAAAGCAGCCATTGGTGAAACCGACTTTCAGCCCGTCGCGATGCCAAGACGCGACGGTACTGGCAGCCTTGTCACGCGACAGCACGCGCCAGTCGATATCGCCGGTTCCCGGCAGGGCAGCATCCAGCAATTCCTCCGGCGACACGGTGGCCGTTCCCGCTTTGCCTACAGCCGTTCCCGCAGCCAGGTCAGCCAACGCGATCGCGTCAATCAACGGCAAGCCAGCTGCCACCGCCATCGCTAGCGCCGCCAGCGCCGTGTCGCCGGCCCCGGACACGTCAAAGACAGACCGGGGCTGCGCTCGGTGGTGATGGATGGTGCCGTTCTCGGACAGGCTCATGCCTTTGCCACCGCGCGTTACGATCAGAGCGGATGTGCCGGGCAGACGCTGTTTCAGCGCGCCCAGAGCGGTTTCCACGTCAGAATCGGAATCAACTGGGAGGCCTGTCTCGTCGGCGAGCTCCTGTGCGTTCGGCTTGATCAGGAAAGCCCCGTCATAGCGGGTGTAGTCAGCACCGCGCGGATCCACGCAGACCGGCTTTCCTGCCCGCGTCGCCAGCGCGATGATCTCCCGGCATACAGCCGGCGTCAGCATGCCGCGACCATAATCAGACAGAATGACGACATCGGCGTCCGCCATGCCGTCGCGGGCAGCCGCAAGTAGGGCCTTCGCGCTGTCATCGCTGATGGATTTGCCTGGATCGCAATCGACACAGAACATCTGCTGGCCGCCGGACACGTAGCGGGTCTTCGTGGGCGTTTTGCGCCCGTCCTCATGCACGAGTGTGCAGGCCTGCGCGCCGCATTCGCCAAGATGCTTTTCAGCCGACTGGCCGTCCGCGTCATTACCGACAACGCTGACCGCACTCGCGGCCCCGCCAAGACTCACGATGTTGCGCACAAGATTGCCTGCGCCGCCGAGCATCTGAACCCGGCGGGTTTCGGCCAGAACGGGCACCGGCGCTTCACGCGATATACGTTTGACCTCGCCGTAGACGAAAGAATCCAGAAGCACATCGCCGATAACAAGCGCACGCTTGCCGGCAATCGCACCGAGCAGTATGGAGGCTTCCTGACGCTGCATGCCGGGCCTAGATCGCCATGACGGGGTTGGATTTTGCCATGCGGTCGAACTCCAGAAGATCGCGGGCTATCGCCTCGAAATGTTTTAACGGGATCATGTTGGGTCCGTCAGACGGCGCATTGTCCGGGTCGGGATGGGTCTCCATGAACACGGCGGCAACTCCTATTGAGACGGCGGCGCGCGCCAGATACGGCACGAACTCGCGCTGTCCGCCCGATGAGCCGCCCTGCCCGCCCGGCTGCTGAACCGAGTGCGTCGCATCGAACACGACGGGGCAGCCAATAGCCGCCATGATCGGCAAGGCACGCATGTCGGAAACCAGGGTGTTGTAGCCAAAGCTCGCCCCGCGCTCGCAAGCGAGCACATTGGCATTGCCCGCGCTGGTGATCTTGGCGACGACGTTCTTCATGTCCCAAGGCGCAAGGAACTGTCCCTTCTTGACGTTGATCACCTTCCCGGTCTGCGCCGCAGCGATCAGCAAATCCGTCTGACGGCACAAAAAGGCGGGGATTTGCAGCACATCGACGGCTTGCGCGGCGATGGCGCATTGCTCCGCCGTGTGGATGTCAGTCAGCACAGGAAGTCCCGTGGTCTCGCGGATTTCCGCGAAAATGGGCAGGGAGTCTTCCAGGCCGAGGCCCCTCTGGGCGTTTGCGCTGGTGCGGTTCGCCTTGTCAAACGACGTCTTGTAGATGATCTGGCAGCCGAGCCGGTCGGCGATTTCCCGGATGGCGTGCGACACTTCCAGCCCGTGTTGACGGCTTTCAAGCTGGCACGGACCGGCGATAAAGGTCAGCGGGCGGGTATTGCCAATCTCGAAGGCGCTATGGGGTCCGCGCGCGAGCGTGACAACAGCGTTGGGAGCAGTCATGGGCCTTGTATCTTTCCTTGCAGGTGCAGCGCGATCCGTTCTGGCTGATCCGCGCGCCGGTTGGGCTCGTAATAGCTGACATAGGTATTTCCGTCATCCTTGCACTGCGGCTTGTTTTATCGTGTCCAATTCAGATCAATCTGCGCAACATCCTGTCATAGTCTGGTTTCGTCAGGATTTGCGGCTTGCCGACAACCCCGCCTTGCTGGCAGCGGTCAATACGGGCGCGCCCGTCATATGCCTGTACGTGCTGGATGATGCCGCGCCCGGAAAGTGGCTTCGGGGCGGCGCTTCGCGCTGGTGGCTGCACCACAGCCTGAACGCGCTGGCAGAACAGCTCGAAGCGCTCGGCGGACGACTGGTGCTACGCCGGGGGAACGCATTCGACGTGGTCACGGGGCTTGTCGATGAGCTGGGCGCAGAATCCGTTTTCTGGAACCGTTGCTACGAGCCGTTTGCCCGAGCGCGCGATTCCCGTATCAAGGCTCACCTGAAGGATCGCAGTTGCGCGGTAGAGACGTTCAACGGCTCGCTACTGATCGAGCCGTGGCACCTGAAGACGAAGGATGGCGGCCCTTACAGGGTCTATTCGCCCTATTTTCGTGCCCTCGCCCCCCATTGTGACGACATCGCCCCCCTTCCCCGCCCGCCAGCCATGATCGATGGTTCAAAGGGCATTCACAGTGACGCGCTGACCAGCTGGCAGCTATTGCCCTCGTCGCCGGACTGGGCGACGGGCTTTGGGCCGGTCTGGATACCCGGAGAGGCCGGGGCCTGGCAGCGTCTCGAACGCTTTTGTGAGGAAGCAGCGTCGTCCTATTCCGATACCCGCAACCTGCCCGGCATGGAGGGAACGTCGCGCCTGTCGCCGCACCTGCACTTTGGCGAAATCTCACCACGCCAGATATGGCATCACTCTGTAGGGAACGTGCCCGCCGGAAAAGGCCGGGAGACATTCCTCAAAGAGATTGGCTGGCGGGAGTTTTCCTACAATCTGCTATACCATTTTGATGACTTGCCTGATTCCAATTATCAGCAGAAATTCAATGGCTTTCCCTGGCATTTTGATGAAGTTGTATTCCGTCGCTGGACCGTGGGCCAGACCGGCTATCCGATTGTGGACGCCGGGATGCGTCAGCTCTGGCAGACCGGCTGGATGCACAACAGGGTGCGCATGATTGTGGCGTCCTTCCTGACCAAGCACTTGCTCATCGACTGGCGGCGGGGCGAGGAATGGTTCTGGGACACGCTGGTAGACGCGGACCTGGCCAACAATGCTGCTAGCTGGCAATGGGTAGCCGGATCAGGGGCGGACGCCGCCCCTTACTTCCGGATATTCAACCCGGTCACGCAGGGCGAAAAATTCGATAGTTCAGGCGCCTATGTCCGCGAATGGGTGCCAGAACTCAAAGACGTTTCAGACAAGTTCATACACGCGCCGTGGGCAGCGCCAGCGGAGCTTCTGGCCCGCGCAGGCGTTTCACTGGGGACAAGCTATCCCCGACCCATTGTTGACCATGCCAAGGCGCGTGAACGGGCGCTGGCCGCTTTCTCCAGCCTCAAGGATGCAGCATGAGCTCGACTGACCCGATTTTGAAGCGCCCGTCGCGTATCGCCGTCATAGGAGCGGGTGTGGCGGGGCTGGGCGCGGCCTGGGCCTTGCGCGGCCTGCATCAGGTCGTCCTGTATGAAAGGGATGGCCGCCTCGGCGGCCACTCCAACACCGTGACCGTCGATCACGCGGGCCGGGAAACGCCGGTCGATACCGGATTTATCGTGTTCAACCAGCTGAACTATCCCAATCTGACGGCGTTGTTCGCCCATCTGGGGATCACCACCCACCGCACCGACATGAGTTTCGGTTTCAGCCTGGACGGAAACTGTGAATGGTCGTCGAACGGGCTGGGCGGGCTGTTTGCGCAGCCCTCCAACCTGCTGCGTCCTTCATTTGTAGGGATGCTTCGCGATGTGCTGCGCTTCAATGCCGGTGCAGCCGCGGACCTTGAGGCGGGTGTTCTGAGCGGCCTGTCACTGGGACAATATCTCGACCTGAATGCCTATGGCGCGGCCTTCCGCGATCAATATCTGTTGCCGATGGGAGCGGCGATATGGTCGGCCAGTGAGAGCGGTATGGCCGCCTACCCGGCAGAGGCGTTCGTGCGCTTCTTCAAGAACCACCGGCTGATCAATGCCAGCCGCCCGAAATGGGAAACGGTCGTTGGCGGCAGTCAGACCTATGTGCAGGCGCTTTGGCGTGACATGGAGGCCTCTGGCGTTCAGCGGCGTCACGGCGCGGCAAGCGTTACACGCTTACGCACCGGCGGTGTGCGCATTGTCGATGCTGACGGGCATGCCGACACGTTTGATGAGGCGGTTCTCGCCTGTCATTCCAACGAAGCGCTGGCGCTATTGAGCGATGCCGACACCGATGAACGCGAACTGCTGGGCGCGATCCCCTATTGCGGGAATAGCGCGGTCCTTCACCGCGACACCAGCTTCCTGCCAAGGCGCAAGGGCGCGCAGGCCGCCTGGTGCTATATGCGCGACGCCAGTACCGGCGATGCGGCCGTGACCTACGACATGAACCGCCTTCAGCATATTGATCCGGCAGAGCCTTTGCTGGTCACGCTGAACCCGAAGCGCGAACCCGAGCCGGCCAAGGTGCTGGGGCGCTACAGCTATGACCATCCGCAATTCACGCCCGCAGGTCTGGCAGCGCAGCGCATTTTCAATCGTGTGCAGGGCGCGCGTCACACCTGGTTTGCCGGTGCCTGGCTGGGCTACGGGTTTCATGAGGATGGCCTGCGTTCCGGCCTGCGCGTGGCGCTTCGTCTGGGCGGCGCCATTCCGTGGGAGTTCGCTGATGGAGACGTGACAGGCGGGGACTGGGGGGCGCGCCGGCTTGACATGGACCGCCCGGCCCGGGTTCTGCTGTCGGAGTGATGGCCCTGCCACCTGCCCAGCTCTATCTCGGTCATACTGTGCATGAGCGCAGCCAGCCCTTTTTGCATCGCTTCCGCTATTCGATCGCGATGATGATGATCGATCTGGACCGTCTGGATGCGGCTGGGGAGCTATCCCGCCTGTTCTCGATCGGCCGGTTCAACCTGTTCAGCTTCCGCGAGCGCGATCATGGCCCGCGTGATGGTTCATCCCTGAAAGCCTGGGTGCTGTCGCGGCTTGCAGAGGCGGAGGTAACCGCGCCGGTATCGCGCGTTCGCCTGCTCTGTTCGCCGCGTGTGCTGGGCTATGTGTTCAATCCGATAAGCCTGTATCTGGCGGAAAGCCCGGACGGCGAAACAATGGCGATCATCTATCAGGTCCATAATACGTTCGGTGACGCGCACGCCTATGTCGCCCCGCTGGACAGCGGGCTACCGGCCCGCCACAGCGCAGAAAAGCGCTTTCACGTATCGCCCTTTTTTCCCGTATCCGGACGGTATGATTTCGTCCTGCGTGCGGATGAGGACCAGCTGTCGCTGGTGATCAACAAGGTGGAGGAAGGCGGCAAAGATTTCCTCGCGACGATGCAGATGCGTGCGCGTTCCCTCACATCATCTTCCCTCGTCAAGCTCTTCATGGCGCAGCCCTTCTCGACCGTGAAGACCATCGCGGCGATCCACTGGGAAGCTTTCCGCCTGCTGCTGAAGGGCGCGCGCTATCACCGCCGCCCAGCCCCGCCAGAGACGGACACGATTATTGACCGTTCGACGCATCCAATCGGCAAGCTTGGACGTAAACCTGAATAACATTAGTATTGATCTGGCTGTCAGCCGGAAGGATGTCCGTCATGACCGATGCAGCACTCTCCAATTTCACCGACTCGCGCCCGCTTCAGGCATGCCGAGACACCATTGCCCGCCTGCAGGGCGTACCCCGCCTGTTCAAGGCCGGGCTGACCCTCCTCCTGAAGTTCGGGACCGGCTCGCTCACCGTTGTCCTCCCCGATGGCCGCTCCCTGCGCTTTCAGGGCAACCAGCCCGGCGCTGACGCCGTCATGGAGGTGCGTGACTATGCAATGGTTCGCCGCGTGTTTGCCGGTGGTGATGTCGGCTTTGCAGAATCCTACATGGCCGGCCAGTGGGCCACGCCGGATCTTGCCAAAGTTCTGGAGGTTTTCTCCGCAAACCTCGACAGAATAAACAATATCGAGAAAGGCGGACCGCTGACGCGCATGGCGCACTGGGTCTGGCATCGCCTGCGGGCCAATACCAAAGCACAGGCCCGCAAGAATATCGAGGCGCACTACGATCTGGGTAATGATTTCTACGAGCTCTGGCTTGATCCGACCATGACCTACTCTTCGGCTCGCTTCGCGTCGCCCGATACGGGACTGGAAGCGGCGCAGACCGAGAAATACGCCAGCCTGGCCCGCCTTATCGGCCTGAAGCCGGGCATGCACGTTCTCGAAATCGGCTGCGGCTGGGGCGGGTTCGCCGAATATGTCGCTGGTGAGGTTGGCGCACAGGTGACATGCCTCACCCTGTCGCCTGCCCAGCGCGACTATGCACTGGAACGGATGGAGCGGGCGGGCCTCGCGGACAAGGTTGAAATCAAGCTTCAGGATTATCGCGACGAGACTGGCAGCTATGACGCCGTGGCATCCATCGAGATGTTCGAGGCGGTCGGTGAGGAATACTGGCCGTCCTATTTCGCCAAGGTGCGCGAATGCCTCAAACCCGGCGGCAAGGCAGGGCTGCAGATCATCACGATCCGCGATGATCTGTTTGACAGCTATCGCAAGCGTGCCGACTTTATCCAGCGTTACATTTTCCCCGGCGGCATCCTTCCGAGCGTGGAAAAGCTGCAAGGCGAATTCGGCAAATCCGAGCTGACGCCTGTCACGGCCGAGATGTTCGGCGTCGACTATGCTGACACCCTAGCCCGCTGGATGGAGCGCTTTCAGGAGGCGTGGCCCCAGATCGAGCCGATGGGCTTTGATCTGCGCTTCCGGCGGATGTGGGAGTTTTACCTCGCCTATTGCGAGGCGGGTTTCCGCACCGGCCGCATTGATGTCGGCCAGTTCGTGGTGTCGCGCGGATAGGAAGGTCTAGACCGGCTTGTCCCAGCCGGTCTGTTTCCTGACCAGACCCAGAGACCAGCTATAGGGCAGCGCGTAGATCGCCTTGAGGGCCCAAGTGAAGCGGCGCGGGAAGGTGATCTCGAACCGTTTTGATTTCAGGCCAGCGGCGATCCGCTTTGCGGCCTCGCTCGCGCTGATCATGAAGGGTTTGGGAAATGCGTTGTCGTCCTGCGCCGGTGTCTCGACGAAACCGGGCGTGACCACCTGACACAGCACGCCAAAGCGATGCAGCTCGATACGCAGGCACGCCGCCATGTTCACCAGTGCCGCCTTGCTGGCCCCATAGGCCGACGAGGTTGGCATCCCGCCAAAGGATGTGGCCGAGGACACGATAGCGATCTGGCCGGAGCGGCGCCCGGACATGAGCGGCGTCAGCGCACAAAGGCACGCAGCGGTGCCCGAAAGATTCACGTCGAACGTCTTTTTGTAATCGTCAAAAGACGGCTTTTCGGCGCTGACCGAGAGGTAGATACCCGCGTTGAGTACTGCCAGTGCGATGGGGCCGTGTTCTGCCTCAATCTCGCGCACTGCCCTCTGGACCCCGTCTGAATCGACCAGATCCACAGCCCTGGCCACGATACGGCCGTTTCCGGTATGGTTTTTTGCTATCTCTTCAAGCTTGCCGGCGCTTCGCGCCGAAATCACGACGGTCCAGCCCTGCCCGGCCATGCGTCTGGCCAGAGCCTCGCCAATGCCTGAGCTGCCGCCGGTAATCCAGGCGACGCCATCTGCCGGTTTCATCGCGCGTGCGGTCATGAGGCCCTCTTTCTGGTTTCACCAATTCCGATGGTTTCAAAGAAGCGCTGCGCATCGCTGCGGATTTCGCGGCGGCGCTCATCGCCAAAGCGGTTGAGATTGGAAAGGATGGGGCCGAGACGGCGATTACCCTTCAGCCGGTCTTCATTCTCCATCATGAAATTCCAATACAGATAATTGAACGGACAAGCGTTTTCACCTGTCTTTGCCTTCACGTCATACCGGCAGCCACCGCAGTGATCGCTCATCCGGTTGATATAGGCGCCGCTGGCGGCATAGGGCTTGGTTGCCATCAGTCCGCCATCGGCAAACAGAGCCATGCCATGGGTGTTGGGTGCTTCCACCCATTCATACGCATCGGCATAGACGGCTAGATACCATTCGTTGACGGCCTTAGGATCGATCCCGGCCAGCAGCGCAAAATTGCCCGTCACCATCAGCCGCTGGATATGGTGCGCGTAGGCATGTTGGCGAGTGGTCGTGACCACGTCGGCAATGCACGCCATAGCGGTGTCAGCGGACCAGAAGAACTCCGGCAAGGGCCGCCGCGCATTGAGCGCATTGCGTTCGAGATATTCCGGCATGAAATGCCAGTAGATGCCGCGCACATATTCGCGCCAGCCGAGAATCTGCCGGATAAAGCCTTCAACGGCGTTCAGTGGAGCCTTCCCGCTGTGCCAGGCGGCCTCGGCCTCTTTGCAAACCTCCAGAGGATCCAGCAGGCCGCAATTGAGGTAGAGCGACAGGACCGAGTGGAAAAGGAAGCTCTCGCCCTCTTTCAACGCGTCCTGATAATCCCCAAAGCCTGCGAGCGCATGGGCGATGAACCAGTCCAGCTGCTCCAGGGCGTCGTCGCGCGTGACGGCATAGCCAAAGGGCTCGATTTCGCCGAAGCCGTCCGGGAAGTGATTTTCAACTAGTGCCATGACCTCCCGGGTCGTGGCGTCGGGCTCAACCCATTCACGCCGGGGGATCGAAACGCCCGCAGGCAGTGCCTTGCGATTGTCGGCGTCAAAATTCCACTGCCCGCCAGCGGGTTCATCTCCTTCCATCAGCAGGCCCGTCTCACGGCGCATTTCGCGATAGAAGAATTCCATGGTCAGGCGTTGCTTGCCTGCGGCCCAGCGGGCAAAGCGGTCATGGCTGCATATGAAGCGGTCATCGCGGCGCATTTCGACGGGCACGTCAAACCTGCCTGGCCAGTCGCGCATGATCTCCATCAGGCGGTATTCGCCCGGTTCGGTATGGATGATGCGCGTGATGCCGGGGCATTCAGTCAAGGCGCGACGCAACTCGCCTTGCAGGCTGTGCGTATTACTGGGATCGTATAGTCGGACATATCCAACGTTCAGTCCGTCGCCGCGCAATTCATCGGCGAAATGACGCATGGCCGAGAACAGGAAGGCAATCTTCTTGCGGTGGTGGGGAACATAGCTGGCTTCGGCGCTAACCTCGGCCAGCACAATCAGATCGCCGGTCTGGACACCGTCCAGAGCGCTTATATTGCGCGACAGCTGGTCGCCCAGAACAAGCCGCAAGGCTGGCATCAGGCAGAGGCCGGATTGGCCTGACGGACATAGCGGATGTTCTGGTCGCGGGCCTCGAAGGCACAGCCCGCCCAATAGCCGTTTTCATCGTACCAGAGATCCACGGTCAGCGTGCCTTCAAGGCGGATACGGCGCGCCTGTATGGTGCCTCCATCGGCTTCGATCTCTTCCATGCCCATATCGGTGATACGAACGTCCATAGAGTCGCCGTGCTCGGTGTTGAGGATCTCGCTGAGATTTTCCGCGTAGCCGCGCCAGTGAGACGACGGGATGATATCCCGGGGCAGTTCCTCGGTGTGGGCCTCACCTTCAGGCAGCACGCCCTCGCTGACGATACCGCTCCCGTTAAGGGCCGCTTCTACGGGGAAGCGCTCGCCGTCTTTCAGGGTTTCGCCTTCCAGCGCGACAAGCTGGCCATCGCGCCAGCGCTCTGTTGAATCGTGCTCGTAGCGAAAGACGGTGACGGGCCCGATGCCCGCGCGCAGGCGGACTGAGATTTCCGCCAACAACTCGTCCCCTTCGCGCGAGAATCGTACTTCGTGCGTGCCGAATTCGGAATTACCCCGGTAAACGTCGAACCGGATCGTTTCGCCGCCCTGGGGGTCAGCGGGGATGGAAGCGAAGGCGGGGCTGGCCAGAACAGCGATGGCGAGTGTGGCGGCGAGTAGAACGGTATTTTTCATCTGGAAGCCTCCGGGCAGGAATGAATTTCTGATCAATGGTGGCGGCGGACGGGGCGTGTCAGGCGGTCAATGAAACCGTAAAGCGGGTTTGCCGGCTTCCAGTTTCCCAGGCTCACCGTGAGGCAAATGCATGGTGTATCTCCGCGCACGGCGGGACGGTGACGCAAGCCCGGATGGGCGCGGCACAGATCGCCTGCCTCATACAACGCATGACCGTCGTGAAAGGCTCCGGTCAGAACGAGGGTGAGTTCCTCGGCGCCGTGATCGTGCCGGGGTATGCCGCCGCCTGGCATCAGCCTCACCAGGTTCACTTCCGCCTCATCGCCGCTGAGGGCCACAAGTGCGCATTCGCGCATCCCGCCGGGCCGCCGAGGCCATTTCGCAGGATTATGGCGTTTTGAATCGAGATAGGGAGACAGAGCGCTCGGCAATCCTGTCCGAGGATCGATGGCACCGGGCGCGGTCGCTGCGTCGGGGGTTCCCGCGCGCGACAGCACGGATTCCAGAGCCTGTTCTGAAAGCGGCGCAGGCGGCAGGCTGGCCAGAATGCCGCCAAATCCTGCTTCTGCTGCCTGAATGGTTGAGGCGGCATGATCATTCAAGGCGGCCTGACACGCGGTCAGGACCTGCATGGCGCGTGGACCCGCTCCGGCCGCATGATCAAGCAGATACCCGTCATCGAGACTGGCCACGTAGAATTACTCCCTGCAATGTTGCGGTTATCTCTACGCGTGCGGCGCTTGACCGGATCAGTCAAAGCGCTAGCCAGACAAGGTGATGATGCTGAAGGATGACCCTCATGTCCGACTACCGCCCTGCCCGCTCCGTAATTGATCTGATCGGCAACACCCCGTTGGTCCGGCTAAATGCTGCCAGCGACGCTACGGGGTGCGAAATTCTTGGCAAGGCGGAGTTTCTCAATCCCGGGGGGTCCATCAAGGACCGCGCAGCACTGGGCATTGTGCGTTCGGCGGAAAAAAGCGGCGCGTTGAAGCCCGGCGGCACAATCGTGGAAGGCACAGCCGGCAATACCGGTATTGGCCTGGCCATGGTGGCCTCTGCGCTTGGTTACCGGACCGTGATCGTGTTTCCGCGTACCCAGTCAAAGGAAAAACGCGATGCGATCCTTCTGGCGGGTGCGGAGCTGATCGAGGTTGACGCCGTCCCCTACGCCAACCCGAACCATTATGCCCGCTATTCAGGCCAGCTCGCCGAAGAGCTGAACGCGAGCGAGCCCAATGGGGCGATCTGGGCGAACCAGTTTGATAACACCGCCAACCGGCAGGCCCATTTCGACACGACCGGCCCTGAAATCTGGCACCAGACGGGTGGCAAGATCGACGGGTTCGTTGCCGCGGTCGGCTCTGGGGGCACGCTGGCAGGCGTTGGCATGTATCTCAAATCAAAGAGCGACGCGGTGCAGATAACCCTCGCCGATCCGGGCGGTGCAGCGCTCTATGGCTATTACGCGCACGGTGAGCTGAAAGCGGAAGGTAATTCCATCACCGAAGGTATTGGCCAGAGCCGGATTACGGCCAATCTGGAAGGCGCGCCGGTTGACCACGCCTTTCGCATTCCCGATGAAGAAGCACTGGAAATCCTTTACGCGCTCATCACCGATGAAGGCTTGTGCCTGGGCGGTTCGGCAGGCATCAATATCGCAGGCGCGATCCGTCTGGCGCGCAAGCTGGGACCGGGCCACACCATCGTGACGATCCTGTGTGATCACGGCGCACGCTATCAGTCCAAGCTCTACAACCCGCAATTTCTTAAAGAAAAGGGGTTGCCGGTGCCGCCTTGGGTAAAGGGCTAGCGGAATGGCGGGGCGTACATCAGCCCCCCTTCGTTCCATTGAGCGTTGATGCCGCGGCGCAGGCTCAATCCTGACGTGACGCCCAGATTGCGCTCGAACATCTCGCCGTAATTGCCCCCCGCCTCGATGGCGCGCAGGGCAAATTGGGCGTCCAGAAACAGCCCTTCGCCCAATGCGCCTTCAGCGCCGAGCAGGCGGCGCACTTCGGCGTTGGTGGCGCTTTCGGCAAGCTCCGTCGCATTGGCACCGGTAACGCCGTACTCCTCTGCCGCTATCAGAGCGTGGATTACCCAGCGCACCGCATCGGCAAATTTCTGATCGCGCGATGCGACGACGGCGCTCAAGGGCTCCTTGGAGATCACATCGGGCAGGATCACGTGCAAGTCAGGCTCGTCGAGCGTCATGCGCATCCCGGCGAGCCCTGAAAGGTCATTGCTGAGGGCATCACACTCGCCGCGCCCGTACGCATTGATCCCGTCGCGTACTGTGCCCACTTCAACAAGCTGGAAGACAAGCGCGTGCGTGGCCGCGTAATCGGACAGGTTCAAGGCGGTCGTTGTGTTCCGCATGACGCAGATGCGCGCGCCATCAAGCTCGCGCGCACTGGTAATTCCCAGATCGCGAGGGACCAGGAAGCCCTGCCCGTCATAATAATAGACGCCAGAGAAAGTGAAGCGGTCTATTGCATCACGAGAAAGCGTCCATGTCGTATTGCGAAGCAAAATGTCGACTTCACCTGTATCCAGCGCTTCGAGGCGCTGCTGTGTGGTCAGCGGGACCAGATCAATGCGGTCAGCATCACCCAGGAACGCGGCCGCATAAGCGCGGCATAGATCGACTTCAAAGCCGGCCCAGTTGCCGTCTTCATCCTGCCTCGCAAAGCCTTGCAGCCCTGTGTCGACGCCGCAGCGCAGCGAACCGCGCTCCCTGAGTTCGTACATCTGCGTGCCCAGCTCTGCGGTCTGGCTTTGTGATACTGTGAAGCCGAGCGCAAAAGCTGTCGCCGCGCGCGCGAGGCGCCGCGGCAGGAGAAAGTCGAAGAAAGATATTGGCGTCATGGTGCGGTCCGCCCTAAAGGCTGACAGGATATCGGTTTAGCGAAGAGGAGCGCCGGCGTCGACATGAAACGCGATACGCGCATCATCCATTCCGGGCGCAGCGATGAGGGGGATGGCCTCGTCAATCCGGCTATCAAGCGCGCGTCCACGGTTCTGGCTCCTTCCACGTCAGAGCTTTATGAACCCACAGGCACGCGGCGTCATTATGGCCGCGGCGGCGTCGCCCCGAATGGGGAACTTCGTGCCGCGATTCGCGATATTTACGGCGCAGACCACTGCGCGCTGGCCCCGTCAGGGCTTGCTTCGGTAGTCCTGGCCATCCGCACAGCGATCAAAGGGCCCGGCGACGCGCTGATCAGTGACGGCGTGTACGGGCCTGTGCGCCGGTTCTGCGACGAGGAATTGCCGCGCCTGGGCGTAACGCCGGTTTATTATGATCCCAGGACAGGCCCCGGCATTGCCTCGCTCATTACATCAAAAACAATTCTTATTGCATTGGAATCGCCCAGCTCTCTGACGTTTGAAATTCAGGATGTGCCAGCGATTGCGTCAGCCGCAAAGACAGCCGGGGTGCCCACAGTAATCGACGACACCTGGACAGCCGGCCTCTTGATGAACCCGCTCGAGATGGGCATCGATTATGCGGCACAGGCGCTGACCAAATATGTTGGCGGTCATTCCGATTTCCTTATGGGGTCGGTTGCGGCGCGCGGCGAGGCGGCAAAAAAGCTGGCAGACCGCGAGAAGCTGTACGGTCTGCATGTGTCGCCGGACGACGCCTTTCTTGCGCTCAGGGGGCTGCGCACCCTGCCCTTGCGACTGGAACGCGCGCAGTCAGCGTCGCTTGAGATTGCCCGCCGGCTTGAGGCGCACCCGAAAATCTCCCGCGTCCTGCATCCGGCTTTGCCATCTCACCCGGATCACGCGCTCTACACGCGCGACTTTTCCGGCGCGGCGGGCTGCTTTTCCTTCGTGCTGAACGGCATCGGCGCACGCGAAGGCGAAGCATTGGTGGACCGGCTCAAACTCTTCGGTATCGGGTTTTCCTGGGGCGGCTATGAAAGCCTGGCACTTGCCTGCGACCGCCAGATCCGGCGCACCGCCGTGCCGTGGGAGGCCGAAGGCGCGCTTCTGCGTCTCTCGATCGGGCTTGAGGACATTGAAGACCTGTGGGCAGATCTGGAAAAGGCTTTGGCAGCGGTTAGACAATAAAGGAAATGGTCGGAGCGGCGGGATTCGAACCCACGACCCCTTGTCCCCCAGACAAGTGCGCTACCGGGCTGCGCTACGCTCCGACTCTTCTGTGCTCCTTCGCAAGGGGGGTAGAGCGAAGGAGCGGTCTTATAGGCTGGCGATTAGGCCATTGGCAACACGGGTTTCCAGCCAGAACTAGCTGCGCGCAGCGAGGGCCTTGTCGAGCCGCGCCTTGGCCTGCTCCACACGCGATAGGACTGATTTGAGGGCCTTGATCGAGTCTGCTGCCATCGCTGGCGCCGAGGCAGCTCCACCGGTTGGGTTGTCTGGAGCGGATGCAGGGACAGGTGCAGCAAGCTCACCGCCATCAGCCAGGGCGGCAACAGCGGCAACGCCATTATCTCGCAGATATTTCTGCGCGCCCTTGATGGTGTGGCCTTCGGCATAGAGAAGACGGCGCAGCCCCTTGATGAGGGCGATGTCCTGCGGGCGGTACAGCCTGCGGCCGTTCTTGTGCTTTACCGGCTTGAGTTGGGTGAATTTCGTTTCCCAGAAACGCAGCACGTGCGTCGGCAGGTCGACCTCGGCAGCGGCTTCCGAGATTGTGCGATAGGCATCGGCGGATTTTGCCACGAAATTGTGTCCTACTTCGACAGGGCGTTGTCGATCCGCTCCTTGAGAACCTGCGACGGCTTGAACACCAGCACACGGCGCGGATCAATCGGCACTTCTTCACCCGTTTTCGGGTTGCGGCCTACCCGGCCATTCTTCTCGCGAAGCTGGAAAGAGCCGAAGGAAGAGAGCTTAACCGTCTCCCCCTTGACCAAAGTGTCAGACACCATGTCGAGCACAGCCTCTACCAGTTGCGCCGATTCCTGCCTAGAAACACCGATATCACGATGGATCGCATCAGCCAGATCCGCGCGGGTAAGTGTCTTGCCCGTCATTGCAAACTCCCCGGTTTTAAATTCGATAATGGACGTTATGCCCTAGCAGGCGCGGCGGTCAATGTTAACCATACGTTCACGGTCAATATCTTGCTAATGCCGCGCCCCATGTGAACCCGCCGCCCAGCGCTTCCATCAACACCAGATCGCCGCGCTTGATGCGCCCGTCTTTCACAGCAGTGTCAAACGCCAGCGGAATGGACGCAGCCGACGTGTTGCCGTGCTGTCCGACCGTTGAAATAACTTTTTCCACGGGAATGGAGAGCCGTTTGGCGACGCCCTCCAGAATGCGCTGATTGGCCTGATGCGGCACGAACCAGTCAATATCGCTGATCGGGATGCCTGCCAGCTCTGACAACTCCTCCATGGAGCCCGCAATCTTGCCGACCGCGTGGCGGAAGACCTGATTGCCCTGCATACGCAGATGGCCGACGGTTTTGGTGCGCGATGGCCCACCATCGACATAAAGAAGGTCACAGAACTGCCCGTCAGAGCGCAAATGAGTCTTGATCAGGCCTTCGCCCTCGTCGGCGGCAGACAGCACCATGGCCCCTGCCCCGTCGCCGAACAGCACACAGGTCGTGCGGTCAGTCCAGTCGAGGATGCGAGAGAAGGTCTCCGCGCCGATGACAAGCGCGTTTGTGGCCTGACCGGCCTTGATGAAATTGTCGGCAGTGGCCAGTGCGTAGAGAAACCCCGAGCACACTGCCTGGATATCAAACGCGGCGCCGTGCTGGATGCCCAGCTTTTCCTGAACCATGGTGGCCGTTGCCGGGAAAGTCAGGTCAGGTGTCGCCGTTGCCAGAACGATCAGGTCGATCTCGCTGGCGTCCATCTGGGCATGGGCAAGCGCCGCGCGGGAGGCATGGGTGGCGAGATCAGACGTGAACTCACCTTCCGCTGCGATATGGCGCTGGCTGATGCCGGTGCGCTCACGGATCCACTCATCGCTGGTCTCGATAAAGCTCGACATCTCGGCATTGAGCATCACCCGCTCGGGCAGATAAGTTCCTATGCCGGCGATGCGTGAACGGATGGCGGTCAAGCGGTCACCTCCTGACCTTGCGCGGCTGCAGCTGCAAATTCGCGCTCCTGAGCGGCTTCCAGCAGAGCGAGATTCTGCTCGATCTCGTTCAGAAAGGCGCTGTCGGCCATCTCCAGCGCGATGCGCAGTGCCGTGGCAAACCCGGCAGCGTTGGTTCCGCCATGGCTTTTGACTACCACACCATTGAGGCCGAGAAACACGCCCCCATTCACGTTATTGGGGTCCATCTTGGCGCGCAGCTGATCCAGTGCACCCAGCTGCAACAGGCCTGCAGCCAGTCTTGCAATGATGGAGCTGGTGAGCGCTTCGCGCACCCAGCCTGCCACCAGACGGGCTGTGCCCTCAGCTGTTTTCAACGCGACATTGCCGGTGAACCCGTCCGTCACGACCACATCGGTCGTGCCGACCGAAATGTCATTGCCCTCGACATAGCCGCGATAGTCCATGTCCAGCCCGGCGGCACGCAGCAAGGCATCTGCATCGCGCACGATGTCATTACCCTTAAGCTCTTCCTGACCGACATTGAGCATCCCGACCGTGGGGCGGGCGCTACGATGCACCGCCCTGTGGAAGGCTTCGCCCATGATGGCGAACTCGACGAGCTGGGCGGGCGTACACTGCACATTCGCACCGACATCGAGAACCGTGCAGAAGCCTTTCGGCCCCGGCCAGCTTGCCGCAATGGCCGGGCGGTGAACGCCGGCCTTCATCCGAAGGCAGACTTTTGAAATTGCCATCAGCGCGCCGGTATTGCCCGCAGAAATGGCTACTTGCGCCTTGCCATCTCGCACGGCGTGGACCGCGTTCCACATGGAAGAGCCACGCGAGCGCCGCACCGCGTCGGACGGTTTGGCGGACATGTCGACTTCACTGTCAGTGTGAAATATCTCGCTGACCGCTGCGAGACCGGGGTGCGCATCGATCAGCGGACGCAGTCGTGCCTCGTCGCCATGAAACAGCAGACGCACCTTTCGGCGGCGGCCTTTCAGAAATACGGCCGCGCCGTCAACGACGATGCCGGGTGCTTGATCGCCACCCATGGCATCCAGGGAAAGTACCAGCTCTGAGCTCATAAAGGGGTCCGGAAACGTAGATCCTGTCCCGCTCCGGTGCCATATCGGCCCCAGCCCGAAGCGAAGGCCCGCAACTTACCGATTGACCGGGCTGATGCAACATCGCCGCACGGCTGAGAGTAAAGTGGTCAGGCGGAGGGCGCCGGTGCCAGCTCTCCAGCCAGCAGCTCGCCAGCGGGAACGGACTGGATATGGCGGTCGGCCTCAAACGCATACCGGGCCAGTTCGCTCGCCGCTGCTTCGTGTGTGGCGGCGCTGTCGAAAAGATTGCGCCAGAGCACGGCTTTCAAGGCATTTGCATCTTTGGCCTTGAGGGCTGTGTCATAGGCAGCCGCCCGGCCGTAGAAGGCTTCAGCCATGGCCTTGATCTTCTTACCTACGCTCATGTCACCGATACCCATTTCGCGCAGCGCGGCGTCCATATCGTCAAACAGACGTCCAAACAGGGCCTGGGCGAGGTTTTGGCCATCCGGGCCTTCTTCACGCAGTCGGCGCATGACTAGCGCTGCATGAAGGACAATCATGTCAAAACGCCCGTCTACAGTATCTGGCACACCCGCTTCGCCGTAGAGCGCGGGGTTGCGCGCCAGAGTCAGCACAGCCTCGTAAAGGTGCTGAGCGCGAGCCTTCACAGGGTCGCGGCGGAAGAGTTTCTGCAGAAATTGCAATTGGCACTCCCTGAAGGCGGGACTAGACGCTAGGGTGCGTGACAGGTAGGTCAAAAGCATTACACGCGCCAGTGGGCGTGCTGACGCACCTGCAGGTGAGGCTATGGAGGCCAGAACGCATATGAATCGCAAATCCATGCGCATGTTGACTGTCGCCGGCGTCACGCTGGGCGCGATGGTCCTGTCGGCCTGCAATCCCACCCTGCGCACGCACGGCTACCGCTATACCGACGGCGAAGTGCCGGAAATTCAGGTCGGCGAAGATACCGAGGCGACGCTGCTGGCCACGCTGGGCAGCCCGTCTGTTCGCGGCACGTTTGAGGATAATACCTGGTATTACATAACCGACACGCGCGAATACCTGTCCTATCTGCGCCCGACCACGCTGGCCCGGCGCGTCATCGCCGTCCAGTTCGACGCGGAAGGCGTGGTGAGCGAAGTCACCGAGTTTGACGCATCTGATTCCCGCGACGTGAATTACGTCTCACGCACCACGCCGACCCGCGGACGTGAGCTGACCTTGCTTGAGCAGGTGCTGGGCAATGTCGGCCGGCTCCCGGCCGATCAGCTTGGCCAGCAGGAAAACCTGCCCGGTGGCGCCGGCGGCCCCCGCCGGGACGACTAACGGCCAGACCTTCAAGGTTCATGATAAAAAAAAAGCCCCGGCATCGCTGCCGGGGCTTTTCATTGGGTGGTTCAGGTTTCGCCCTAGGCGGCCCCTGCCAGCACGGCCAGCAGAAGCAGCGCGACGATATTAGTGATCTTGATCATCGGGTTCACGGCAGGGCCTGCAGTGTCCTTGTAGGGATCACCCACGGTGTCGCCGGTCACGGCAGCCTTGTGAGCCTCCGAACCTTTGCCACCGTGATGGCCGTCCTCGATATACTTCTTGGCATTGTCCCAGGCACCGCCGCCCGAGGTCATCGAGATGGCCACAAACAGGCCGGTCACGATCACGCCCAGAAGCATGGCACCGACAGAGGCCAGTGCATCAGCTTTGCCCGCCTCGTTGAAGCCAAGCTCTGCGCCGCCGACAAACCAGATGGCGAAGAAGAGCACGATCGGTGACAGCACCGGAAGCAGCGACGGCACGATCATCTCGCGAATGGCTGCCTTGGTCAGCATGTCGACCGCGCGGCCATAGTCCGGCTTGGTCTCAAACGTCATGATGCCGGGGTTCTCGCGGAACTGGCGGCGCACTTCGGCCACCACCGCTTCGGCTGCCCGTCCGACGGCCATCATCGACATGCCGCTGAACAGGAAGGGTAACAGTCCACCGAAGAACAGGCCGACAACGACATACGGGTTGGACAGGGCGAAATCGACCGAAACACCGGCAAAGAACGGATACTCTGCGGGATTGGCGGCGAAATAGCTCAGATCCTCGGTGAAGGCGGCAAACAACACCAGCGCGCCGAGACCCGCCGAACCGATGGCATAGCCTTTAGTGACGGCTTTGGTGGTGTTACCCACCGCGTCTAGCGTATCGGTCGTTTCACGCACAGAGCTGTCGAGATCGGCCATCTCCGCGATACCGCCGGCATTGTCGGTCACCGGACCAAACGCATCGAGCGCCACGACAATACCCGCAAGGGCCAGCATCGTGGTGACGGCGATGGCGATGCCGAACAGGCCTGCCAGGTTGAAGGTAACCAGGATGCCGACAATGATCGTCAGGGCCGGAAGCGCGGTGGATTCAAGCGAGACCGCCAGGCCCTGAATCACGTTGGTGCCGTGACCGGATTCCGACGCCTTGGCGACCGATTTCACCGGGCGGAAATCGACGCCGGTATAATACTCGGTGATCCAGACAATCGCGCCGGTGACCAGAAGGCCAGCCAGTCCGCACAGGAACAGGTCCAGACCGCTAAAGCTGGTGCCGGTCGAGGTGACGATCTCGGTGTCAAAGCCGATCAGCGACCATGTCACACCGGCGACGCCGATGAGCGCCAGCACTGCCGAGGCCACAAAGCCCTTGTAGAGCGCGCCCATCACATTGCGCGAACCCTTGGAAAGGCGCACGAAATAGGTAGCGATGATCGAGGCAATGATACACACGCCGCCAATGGCCAGCGGGTAGAGCATCATGGTGCCGACGGTCACATCGCCTACCAGCGTGCGGAAGAAGATGGAGGCCAGCACCATGGTCGCGACAATCGTCACGGCATAGGTCTCGAACAAATCCGCTGCCATGCCGGCACAGTCACCGACATTATCGCCGACATTGTCCGCAATGGTAGCTGCGTTGCGGGGGTCATCCTCGGGGATGCCTGCCTCGACCTTGCCGACCATGTCTCCGCCAACATCGGCACCCTTGGTGAAGATGCCGCCGCCCAGACGGGCGAAGATCGAGATGAGCGACGCGCCGAAGCCCAGAGCCACCAGCGAGTCGATCACGGTGCGGCTGACAGGCTCAAAGCCCATCAGGCCAGTCAGGATGAAGTAGTAGACCACCACCGACAGGAGGGCGAGACCGGCCACGAGCATGCCCGTAACGGCGCCGGACTTGAAGGCCATCGACAGACCGGCGGCAAGGCCGGTACGCGAAGCCTCGGTCGTGCGCACATTGGCGCGCACCGAAACCAGCATGCCGATAAAGCCGGCGACACCCGACAGGACGGCACCGATCAGGAAGCCGACGGCCACCTGCCAGCCCAGAAGGAAGAAGACCGCAACGAAAACGACAGCACCCACCATGGCGATGGTGGTGTATTGCCGCTTCAGATAGGCGTTGGCGCCTTCCTGGATCGCCTTGGCGATTTCCTGCATGCGTTCATTGCCCGCACTCGCGGACAGGATGGAGCGGACAGTTACCGCGCCGTAGATCAGGGCCAGGATGCCGGCCCCGATGACCAGCCATAGCCACAGCTCAATGCTCATAATGGGTTCCCCGTTTGGCGTTCTTGTTTTGAGGGGGATTGGCTGCGGATCCGGCACCCGCGACGAATCGCAAAGCCGGCAGCCCCTCCCGTTGACGGGCGGACTATGCCCAATGGGCACTGGCGGTGCAATCGGTAGTAAGAACCTAGCGGTAGCGGCGCTGTAGCAGGACGCTTGCGGCCAGCGGCTCCAGATCGGCTACAACGCCCTCGCCGAGGCGCGCATCCAGCGCGCTGTCCCAGTGCTCATAGGTCTGCCCGGGATCAAAATCATCGCCCGCTACAAGCGTGAACGGATGGGCATGTCCAAGGCGCACAAGGTCGTGCACGACGAAATGCAGGTGCTCCCGGATCGCCGCGATCCCGGACTCGTCATGCAAATGAAGACGTATCGTCAGGTTGGAATAGCCTGCAAGCTGCCCGTTGCTGGTGATCGGTACTGCTATCGGGGGCAGATCCAGATGCGGCGTGTCGGGCGGCGCGAGGCGTTCGCTTGCCTGCACGGCGATATCGCGCAGATCGTTTGGAACTACGAGCGCCACTGCTTCTTCTTCGGCCGGTGGCGCGAAAGCCCAGGCAGCCGGAGCGGCAAGCATCAGGAGAACGACAAAAGGTGCAGCTGCGATTTTCATGAGTATGAGCGTGCGCCCATTTCTCTCAAAAATGCGTGAATCCCCCTGCCCCGGGATCAATCTGCTGGCCACCGGCCATTACGGTCAAAGCGCTGCCGACTGCAAATCCGCCCAGTACCGCTGCTGGAACGCCTGCTCTTGCAAGCTCTGCAATGAAGGTGTCTACCCGCGCCTCGGGGACAGCGCAGGCAAGCTCATAATCGTCACCAAAACTTGACATGGCGAGCCGGGACACCGTGCTGTCATCCTGATCGTCCAGCCAGCGGCGCGCCGCATCAGATAATGGCAAGGCATCCAGATCGAGCGTCAGCGCCAGTCCGCTGGCCTTAGCCAGATGGTGACTGTCTGCGATGAGCCCGTCGCTGATATCGATTGCGGCGTGGGCGTGGGCGTGAAGCGATTCAGCGAGGTTCAGACGCGGCACGGGCAAGTTCAACCGGTCGAGCAGATATTCACGGTCCCCGGAATCGGGCGTGAAGGCCCCTTGCGCCACTTTCAGGCCGAGACAGGCATCACCGATAGTTCCGGTCACGACCAGCTTGTCGCCCGGCCTTGCGCCGGATCGGGTGAGCGCCTTGCTCGCCGGCACTTCGCCGAAAGCCGTGATGGCAATGGTCCAGGGGCCATCGGCAGAGGTCGTATCGCCACCGATCAGCGTGACGCCAAACGTCTCCTGATCCACTTCAAGACCGTCAACGAAGCCATTACGCAAAGCGTCGCTGGCACCTGTTGGCCAGACGATGCTGGTCATGTAGGCAATCGGCCGGGCTGCCATCGCCGCGATGTCGGACAAGTTCACTCTAAGCGCCTTGCGCGCCACCAGTGCCGGATCAGTGCCTTGCGGGAAATGGCGTCCCTCAACCAGAGTGTCGGCAGTGATGACCAGCTCGCGGCCAGCGCGCACCGACAAGAGTGCTGCATCGTCTTTCAGACCCAGCGCGCCCTTAAAGCCAGCAGCCAAAGGCGCCAGCCGGTCCGCGATGAAATCGAATTCGCCCTTGCCGGTCATTCAGTCTCCGGCGCTGCCTCGGACGAGGGGCGTGCCGTCCTGGCAAATGTATCCAGCGACGCGTTGATGAAAGCCGGCTCTGGGCCTTCGAAGAAGGCGTGGGCGATATCGACATACTCATTGATGACAACGCGAGTTGGCACATCGCTCCGATGCAGCAATTCGTAGCCGCCAGATCGCAGGATGGCGCGAACCGTCGCGTCAAGGCGCGACAGCTTCCAGCCTTCCTTCAGCGTGGTTGCCGTGAGCTTGTCGACTTCGTCTTGCGCCCGTACGACACCCGAGAGCAGGTCTTCGAAGAAGTCCTCATCGGCTTCGATGAGTTCACCCGGCTCACCATCATGGCCAAAGCGGTGGTCGCGGAACTGCTTGACCACCGCGCGGGCGCCGGTGCCGGACAATTCCATCTGGTAGAGGGCCTGCACGGCAGACAGACGCGCAGAGCGGCGCAGGCGGGCACGGGTATCGGAGGGCGTCTCGTTCATCTAGCGCGACCTGAAACGCTGGGCGGTGGCGATCATTGCCAGCGCCGCCTCGGCGGCGTCCTTGCCCTTGTTGTTTTCGCTCACGTGCGCGCGCACGCGCGCCTGCCGGATATTTTCCACCGTCAGAATGCCATAGCCCAGCGGCACGCCTTTCAGCGCCAGATCCATCAGTCCGCGTGCCGACTCCCCGCATACATAGTCATAATGGCTCGTCTCGCCGCGAATGACGCAGCCCAGTGCGACATATCCGTCATAGGGCTGCTGGCCGGCTTCGGCCATGGCGATAACGCCGGGAATCTCGAACGCGCCGGGAACCTCGATGATCTCGAACTCAGCGCCCGACTCGGTAAGCGCGGCCGTTGCGCCCTCGACGAGCTGTTCGGCGATGTCCTCGTAGAACGGGGCAGCGATAATGAGTAGTTTCGGTCTGGCGGCCATAAGGGCGTCCTTTGTGGAGTGTTCAGTTCAGCTGAGTTCGCGCTGCCCGGCAATTTCCAGCCCGTATCCATCAAGCGCAACGATCGTCTGGGGCGCGGTGGTGAGCAATTCCATGCGCTTTATGCCCAGATCAATCAGTATCTGTGCGCCCAGTCCGTATTCGCGCAAGCGCCGAGCTTCGCGCGTATCAGGCGGATCAGACGGGCTGGCGCCAAAGCGCTCTGTAATGGCAGACGGGTTGGTCTCGCGGATAAATACCATGACGGCAGGTCCGTCATGGGCTGCCAGGCTTTCAATAGCGTGGTCAACCAGCCCGGCCCGCCCGCCGAGCGCGCCCAGCACGTCATCGGCAAAGCTGACCTTGTGCATGCGCACCAGAGGCACATCGCCAGATTTTACATCGCCTTTCACCAGAGCGACATGCTCCACCGCATCGACCAGTGACCGATAGACGATCAGCTTGAACGGGCCGCCCCGGCGGGTTTCCACGGTCGTTTCCAGACGCCGTTCGATGAAACGGTCATGCTGGCGGCGATAGGCAATAAGGTCGGCAATCGTTCCGATCTTGAGGCCATGAGCAGCGGCGAACTCCACCAGCTCCGGCAGGCGCGCCATGGTCCCGTCTTCATTCATGATCTCGCAGATCACACCTGACGGATTGGCGCCGGCCAGACGCGCGACATCGACGGCTGCTTCGGTGTGGCCTGCACGTACCAGAACGCCGCCATCACGGGCTGTAATCGGGAAGATGTGACCGGGGCTGACAATGTCCTCGGGACCATTTGCCGGATCAATCGCGACGGCGACGGTGCGAGCCCGGTCATGGGCCGATATGCCGGTCGTGATCCCTTCACGCGCTTCGATCGAGACGGTAAACGCCGTGGTATGGCGCGAGCGGTTACGCGGCGTCATCGGTTGCAGATGCAAGGTTTCGGCGCGTTCGCGTGTCAGGGTGAGGCAGATCAGGCCGCGCCCGTGCTTGGTCATGAAGTTGATGGCGTCCGGCGTCGCGAATTGCGCGGGAATAACCAGATCGCCCTCATTCTCCCGGTCTTCAGCATCGACGAGAATGAACATCCGCCCGTTACGGGCTTCCTCAATGATCTCTTTGGCAGAGGCTAGGTTGAATTTGCCTGATGACATCAGTCAGCGTCCTGTTTGCCCGTGGCAGCGGCGAGGCGCGCGGCGTAGCGCGCCATGATGTCCACCTCAAGGTTTACCCGCATGCCCGGTTGCAGGCGTGACAGCGTAGTCACCGCCGCCGTATGGGGGATAATCATCAGTTCGAAGGCATGGCCGCGCACGCAATTGACTGTCAGCGACACACCATCGACCGCAATGGAGCCCTTCTCCGCAATGAACGGCGCGAGTTCACCGGACGCCTCAATAGTCAGCGCCAACCAGCCATCCGTGTCCGTGCGGCTCAACACCCCACCTACCCCGTCAACATGGCCCTGCACGATATGACCGCCAAGCTCGTCGCCAACCTTCAAAGGGCGTTCGAGGTTCATCTGCGTGCCGGTCCTCCAACCGCCCAGCGTGGTGCGCCGCAAGGTCTCGGGGGAGACTTCAACCTGGTAGCGCGCGCCGGCGCCTTCGGCTTCGACGCCGGTTACAGTGAGACAGACGCCATCGTGGGCGATGGATGCGCCCAGGACCAGTTCAGCGGCCGGCCACGGCCCGCGAACCGTAAAGCGGCGCACGGGACCGTATTCAAGAGCGGTCAGCTCACCGACGGCGGTCACAATCCCGGTAAACATAGCGTCTAGTTGCCTTCGCGTTCGTAGCTCTCGTGCAGATCGGGTCCGATGACGCGGACCGAGGTGCGCCGGAATTGGGGTGCGCTGGACAGATTGCCAAGTCCAAGGGCTGCGAACACATCCAGTCCGTCACCGCCAATAATCATCGGGGCGCGGAACCATTCAAGGCGATGAACCAGCCCTGCTTTTAAGGCAGACGCGGCCAGCCTGCCGCCTGCCTCAATCAGAACGCGGGTATGTCCGGCAGCGGCAAGGTAGCGCAGTGCAGCGCGCAGATCGGTGTGGCCATCCGTGCCCGTGGCAATCCGGACCAGCCGCGCGCCTTTTGCGCTCAGGGCATTTGCCCTCGCCTCGTCATCACAGGCGTGGAAGATGATGGCCGGGCCTTCCTCGAAGAGTTTTGCGCCTGACAGCACCCGCAAGTTCGTATCCAGCACGGCGCGTTCGGGCTGTTGCGCAGCCTTCACTCCGCCTGGCCGCACGGTGAGGCGCGGATCGTCGGCCAGCACGGTGCCGATACCCGTCAGGATGACGTCATAACGCGTACGCAAGGCGTGAACCGCGTCGCGTGCCTCCGGGCCAGTGATCCATTGTGACTGGCCGGTAGAGGTTGCGATCTTGCCGTCCAGAGACGTGGCGAGTTTCAGCGTTACCTGTGCAAACCCCGTCATGACGACCCGTCCTCGCTTTCTCCCAGCTCATCACCCAGCTTTTCGCCGCGAATGAACTCCGAAAAATCAGCCACTTCACGAAAATCCCGGTAGACCGACGCGTAGCGGACATAGGCGACCGGATCGAGATTGCGCAATCCCTCCATCACCAGTTCGCCGATATGACGCGAGGGAACATCCGGCTCCCCGCTGCTTTCCAAGCGTCTGACGATGCCGGAGATCATCTGTTCGATGCGCTCGCGGTCGATAGAACTCTTGCGCGCCGCCAGCAGAACCGAGCGCATCAGCTTGTCGCGTTCGAACGGCACGCGCTTGCCGTCAGACTTGATCACCTGCAGGTCACGCAGTTGCACACGTTCAAACGTCGTGAAGCGTGCGCCGCACGAAGGGCACTGCCTGCGCCTGCGGATCGCCTGCCCATCCTCGGACGGGCGGGAATCCTTCACCTGGGTGTCAGGATGGGAGCAGAAAGGGCAGCGCACCGGCCGAGCTCCTAACCAAGTTCAGGATAGATCGGGAAGCGTTTGCACATGGCGATGACTTCCTCACGGATACGGCTCTCGACTTCGGCGTTTCCGTCACGGTTTTCGGCGAGCGCATCGAGCACTTCGGCCATCATTTCACCGATACGCCGGAACTCCGCGACGCCGAAACCGCGCGTTGTGCCAGCCGGTGCACCAATGCGCAGTCCCGACGTTACGGTCGGTTTCTCTGGGTCAAACGGCACGCCGTTCTTGTTGCAGGTCATGTGCGCGCGTTCCAGCGCAGCCTCGGAAATGTCGCCTGTAAGCTGTTTGGGCCGCAGATCGATCAGTGCCAAATGGCTGTCCGTGCCACCCGAAACCACAGCGTAGCCCGCATCGGACACCGCGCCGGCCATCGCGCGGCAGTTTTGAACGACATCAGCCGCATATTGCCTGAACTCCGGCCGCAGCGCTTCACCAAAGGCGACAGCCTTGGCAGCAATCACATGCATGAGCGGACCACCCTGCATGCCGGGAAACACGGCCGAATTGATCTTCTTGCCAATATCGAGATCGCGCGAGAGCACCATCCCGCCGCGCGGCCCGCGCAGCGTCTTGTGCGTGGTCGTCGTCACCACATCGGCGTGCGAGACGGGATTGGGGTAGACACCCGCAGCGGCCAAGCCAGCAAAGTGCGCCATATCAACGAGAAGCAGCGCGCCGCAATCATCAGCAATTGCACGGAATTTCCTGAAATCGATCTCGCGCGGATAGGCGGAGCCACCGGCAATCAGCATTTGTGGACGCAGTTCCATCGCCTGCTCGCGCAGCTTGTCGTAGTCAATGCGGGCATCGGATTCGCGCACACCGTAATGATGTGCCTCAAACCATTTGCCGGACATGTTGGGACGCGCGCCATGTGTCAGGTGCCCGCCCGCCGACAGATCCAGGCCGAGAATGCGGTCTCCGGGCTTCAGCAAGGCCAGAAACACTGCCTGATTGGCCTGACTGCCTGAATTGGGCTGCACATTCGCATAAGCAGCACCAAACAGCTTCTTCGCGCGTTCAATCGCCAGTTCCTCGACGATATCCACAAACTCGCAACCGCCATAATAGCGTTTGCCGGGATAGCCTTCGGCGTACTTGTTCGTCAGAGGAGAGCCTTGCGCTTCGAGAACCGCGCGGCTGACAATATTTTCAGACGCGATCAGCTCTATCTGGTCCTGCTGGCGGCCGATCTCCTTGGAGATAGCGCTGGCAATCTTCGGATCACGGCTCGCCAGCGTTTCGATGAAGAGGCCGCCGCTTCTGGTTTCCTGGGCTGTATCGGGCATTGCGACTCCCTTTCCTTGCTGGCTGTAGATCCTGCCTTGAGATACGCGCTGACAGCGCGCTTAACAACCATACACATCGGCGCATCAGTCAGCCGGGTCTGCTCGCGCCGTTTCAGGCCGCTCGCAACCGGGGCTGATGGTGAAACTTTACTGCAAAAGCCTATATTGTCTGCAGTGCCTTTACTTGTTCCAGCAGGCAAAACAGTTTAGATCAAAGTCACATAAATAAGCCCCTCAACACAAAACCCATGTCAGGTGATGAATATGACCGAAGACAACACCCCAGCCGTCGATCAGGAAGAAGTTCTGCGGATGACCACCGACATTGTGGCGTCTTATGTTGCCAACAACACCATCTCCGCTGATGGCGTGCCGGAAATCATCCGTCAGGTTCACGGCGCGCTGCGCGAAATGAGCGGCGGCGAGGCGAAGCCGGAAGCCAAGTCAAAGCCGGCCGTTCCGGTCTCGAAGTCTGTAACGGACGACTACATCGTCTGCCTTGAAGACGGCAAGAAACTGAAGATGCTCAAGCGCTATCTGCGTTCGCAATACGACATGTCGCCGGACGATTATCGCCGCAAATGGGGCCTCCCGTCGGACTACCCGATGGTCGCGCCGGCCTATTCGCGCCGCCGGTCAGACTTTGCCAAGGAAATCGGCCTTGGCCGCGGCGGCCGTAAAGCCAAATCGCGCAAATAGGCTCGAGACTGGCTGACTAGACGATGACGCCCCGGCCTTTCGGCCGGGGCGTTTTTTCTGTGCCGTCTGTGTTCAGCCCCAGACGCCGCGCAAGCTTGCGCAGCGCCACGCGTTCAAGATCATGGCGTGCCGCATTCGCCGGACCAAAAACCACGACCTCAACCCCGGTTGCGGCATCAATGGCGGCCAGCCGCACCGAGGCAGCGAGTCCCTGGTATTCAAAGATGATTTCCCGGCCGGGCAGTCCGCCGCGGCCCGCCATTACGCGACCTTCGCGTTCGCGTATTTGGCATAGACGGTTTGCAGCGCGCCAATGAGATGATCAAACATCTCGTCGGTATGCAGCGGCGACGGCGTAAAGCGCATCCGCTCGGTGCCCTTGGGCACGGTCGGGTAGTTGATCGGCTGCACGTAAACGCCATGCTCGTCGAGCAGCGCATCGGTAATGCGCTTGCACAGGACAGGGTCACCTACATGAACCGGCACGATATGGGTTTCAGAGTCCATGACTGGCAAACCGGCAGCCTTCATGCGCGCCTTCAGGGTGGCAGCGCGTTCCTGATGGGCGTCGCGCAAATGCGATGAGGATTTGAGATACTCCACGCTGGCGCGGGCCCCGGCCGCCAGCACGGGCGCGAGCGAGGTCGTGAAGATAAAGCCCGGCGCCCAGGAACGGATGGCGTCGCAGATCACCGCGTCGGCTGCGATATAGCCGCCCATCACGCCAAACGCCTTGCCGAGCGTGCCTTCGATAATGTCGAAGCGATGCATCAGGCCGTCACGTTCGGCGACCCCTGCCCCTCTCATGCCGTAAAGGCCCACCGCGTGGACCTCATCGAGATAGGTCATCGCGTTATATTTGTCGGCGAGATCGCACACTGCCTTTAGCGGGCCAATATCTCCATCCATCGAATAGACAGATTCAAGGGCAATCAGCTTGGGCGCATCCAGTGGCGCTGCGCGCAGAAGCTCTTCGAGATGTTCGACATCATTATGCCGCCAGATATGCTTTTCGCAGCCGGCCTGGCGGACACCTTCGATCATTGAGGCGTGGTTCAGGGCGTCAGAATAGATAATCAGGCCGGGCAGTATCTTGCCCAGTGTCGCCAGCGTCGCCTGATTGGCGATATAGCCGGACGTGAACAAAAGCGCCGTTTCTTTCTGGTGAAGGTCGGCGAGCGAGCGTTCCAGCTCCACATGGTAATGTGTTGTGCCTGAAATATTGCGAGTACCGCCCGAGCCTGCGCCCACATCTTCAATGGCCTGTTTCATCGCCCCGGTGACGCACGCGCTTTGCCCCATGCCCAGATAGTCGTTCGAGCACCAGACAGTAACGTCGCGCATGCTGCCATCATCAGCGCGGTAGCGGGCTTTGGGAAATTCGCCCTTCTTTCTGAGCAGATCAGCAAACACGCGGTAGCGGCCTTCCGCCCGGACGCGGGCGACCGAGGCCTTGAACGCGGCTGCATAATCCATGTCGTGCTCTCCTGACCGCTCTGATGGCAGGCTATTGATTCCGGCGATTGCCGTCTTTGTATGGACTGGTTTCATTTATACTGGAAGGCGGACCGATTGTCGCGCCTTCCAGTTGAAACTGCTTCGCAAATTCACTCTGTCCTGTTGGCGGCAATCATCTCGATAATGCCGGAAAAATCTTTTTCACTGCCGCCGGATTCGATGAACAAAGTGTAGAGCTTCTCGGCATGGGCGCCGAGCGGGATCGAGGCGTCGGCCGATTTCGCCGTTTCCATTGCGAGGCGCAGATCCTTCAGCATCATCGGCGCGGCAAAGCCCGGCTTGTAGCCCCGGTTGGATGGCGCCGCCGGTACCGGTCCTGGCACCGGACAATAGCTGGTCATGGACCAGCTCTGGCCGGACGCCTTCGACGCGATATCAAAGAATCGCTGCGGGTCCAGACCGAGTTTTTGCGCCAGCACAAAGGCCTCGCACGTGCCGATCATGTGAATGCCCAGAAGCATGTTATTACAGATCTTGGCGGCCTGCCCTGCGCCGGCATCGCCTGCGCGGATGACGGCCTTGCCCATGTTTTCCAGATATGGCTTTGCGGCATCGAACGCCTCTTCCGGGCCGCCGACCATGAAGGTGAGCGTGCCGCCTTCTGCCGCAGCCACACCGCCGGACACGGGCGCATCGACAAACTTGATGCCTGCCCTGGCCGCAGCCTCGCCAACCGCGCGCGCTGAGTCCACGTCGATCGTGGAGCAATCCATGAGCACAGCGTCAGGCCTCACATGGGCCAGAATGCCCTCCTCGCCCTCATAGACGCCGCGTACGTGCTTGCCGGCGGGCAGCATGGTGACGACTGCATCAGCGCCGCCGATTGCTTCAAGGATGCTGGCGGCCGCTTTGCCGCCCTGCGCAGACAGCGCGGCAACGGTGTCCTGATTCAGGTCGAAGCCGCGCACCACATGGCCGGCCTTGACCAGGTTCACGGCCATGCCAGACCCCATATTACCCAGTCCGATAAAGGCGATGACGGCCATGATATTTCCTCCGGCGATTATGGTTGGTGTCTAATCCAGAAAGCTCTGCTCGCGGTCCGCTTCCAGCGGCATGAACATAGCCTCAACGTCCTCGGGCCGCATTTGCGGACCCCAGCCCGGCGCATTGTCCTTGTCGATGATGACAGCGCGAACACCCTCGTAGAAGTCCGAGCCTTCTACCAGAAGGCGCATGGAGACGCGTAAATCCTGCGCCATTACATCGCGGAAATCGAGCTCAGTCCCTTTGCGCAGTGCCGCCAGCGTTATCGCGCACGAGCTGGGCGACTTGCTGTTCAGGATGAAGAGCTGCTTGGCAGACCAGCCATCACCGGCTTTCTCAAGCCGCTCCTTGATCGTGGCCAGTTCCCGGCCTGCAAAGGCCGCGTCGATGAGGCCGCCCAGATGGGCAAGATCGGACTCACCGGGATCACCGGCGTGAGAGTCGAGAATGTCTTCGAGCGCTTCTGCGTCGCTGTCCAGCTCAGCGCTTTCCAGCGCCTTCACCAGCGCCTCCTGCCGGTCTGATGGGACGTAATGGGTGGCGACACCGGCGGCCAGGCTGTCAGCCGCTTTCAGGCGCGCGCCGGTCAGCCCCATCCAAATGCCCGTTTCGCCTTTCAGGCGCGGCAGGAAGTACGCCCCGCCAACATCGGGGTGAAAGCCAATACCGGTTTCGGGCATGGCGAACATCGTCCTGTCGCCGGCCACTCTGTGGGAGCCATGCACCGAAATGCCCACGCCGCCGCCCATGGTGATGCCATCGATCAGCGCGACATAGGGCTTGGGATATTCAAAGATCAGCGTGTTGAGCTGGTACTCGTCGCGCCAGAACTTCCACGCTTCCGCCCCGCCCTTCTTGCCGCTTTCGGCCAGCATACGGATATCGCCGCCCGCGCAGAAACCTTTCTCGCCCGCACCGTCCAGGATCACGGCTTTCACGCTGTCATCGTCGCGCCAGTCCAGCAGCGCCTTGATGAGGCCCTCCACCATCTCCTGATTGAGGGCGTTGAGCGCCTCGGGACGGTTCAGCGTGAAACGGCCAATGGAGCCGGCTTTGCGGGCGTTTATGAGTGAAGTCATTTGAGCAATTCCTTCGCGATAATGACGCGCATGATCTCGTTGGTGCCTTCAAGGATCTGGTGGACGCGCAAATCGCGCACAATCCGCTCGATCGGATAGTCCTTCAGATAGCCGTACCCGCCGTGAAGCTGCAGGGCGTCATTTGCAATCTTGAAGCCGAGATCGGTCGCAAAGCGTTTGGCCATCGCGCAATATTTCGGCGCTGACGGATCCTTTGCATCAAGCGCGGCGGCGGCGCGGTAGAGCATCAAGCGCGACGCTTCCAGCTCGGTCGCCATGTCGGCCAGCTTGAATTCGCTTGCCTGGAACGCCGAGATGGACTTGCCGAACTGCTTGCGCTCCTTGGCGTAAGCGACTGCAAGGTCAAAGGCTTCTGCTGCGCCGCCAAGTGAGCACGCGCCGATATTGATGCGCCCGCCATTGAGGCCGTTCATGGCAAGGGTGAAGCCCATGCCCTCGTCCGCGAGGCGGTTTTCGACCGGCACGCGGCAGTCTTCAAACGTCACCACGGCCGTCGGCTGGGAGTTCCAGCCCATCTTCTTTTCGTTGGTGCCGAAGGTCAGGCCGGGCGTGTCCTTCTCTACAACGATGGTGGAGACGCCTTTGGGGCCGTCCCCGCCAGTGCGGCACATCACGACGTAAAGATCGGATGTTCCGGCGCCCGAAATGAAGGCTTTCGACCCGTTGAGCACATAGTGGTCGCCGTCACGGACGGCCTTGGTGCGCAAGCTGGCGGCATCCGATCCCGAGCCCGGCTCGGTCAGGCAGTAGGAGCCGATCATGTCCATGGATGTCAGACGGGGCAGCCAGCGCTGGCGCTGTTCTTCAGTGCCCCAGCTGTCGATCATCCAGCTGACCATGTTGTGAATGGAGATGAAGGCGGCGGTGGAGACGCAGCCGCGCGAGAGCTGTTCAAATATCAGCGCCACATCTACCCGGCTCATCCCGGACCCGCCGACATCATCGCGTGTATAGATACCCGCAAAGCCCATTTCAGCGGCTTCCTTGAGTACATCGACGGGGAAATGCTTTTCCTCATCCCAGCGTGCGGCGTTGGGCTTCAGCCGGTCATCGGAAAACTTGCGTGCGGCGTCCTGAATCAGCGCCTGCTCTTCCGTCAGCTCGAAATTCACGGCAAACCTCCTGAAAAGCCTCAATGGTCTTTGGCACGCGAGATAGACGATATGGCCCTGTTTCCCAATACCCGCCTGCGGCGCACACGCAGCCAGCCCTGGATCCGCAATCTTGTGCGCGAGACCCGGCTGACCCCGCACGACCTGATCTGGACGCTCGTCGTATCAGATAGCGCCGATCCTATCGAGCCGGTGGCCGCCATGCCCGGTGTCGTGCGCATGAATGTCGCCGAAGCCGCCAACGCCGCACGGCGCGCCAAGGCGCTCGGCATACCGGCGATTGCCGTGTTTCCGCATATAGATCCGTCGCTGAAAGATGGCTCGGGCAAGGAAGCGCTGAACCCGGATGGCGTCGTCATGCGCGCAGTAAAAGCCATGAAGGATGCCGCGCCCGATGTGGGTATCATCTGCGACGTCGCGCTCGACCCGTTTACCGACCACGGTCATGACGGGTTGATGGAGGACGGCGTCATTCTCAATGACGCCACCGTCGATATTCTGGTCCGGCAGGCTCTGGCTCAGGTCGAGGCAGGCTGCGATGTGCTGGCCCCGTCGGACATGATGGACGGGCGTATCGGTGCCATCCGCTTGGCGCTGGAGGAGGCCGGTCATACCGACACGCTGATCCTCTCCTATGCCGCCAAGTACGCGTCAGGCTTTTACGGCCCCTATCGCTCCGCCATCGGGTCAGCGTCCCTGCAGGGCGACAAGAAGACCTACCAGATGGACCCGGCGAACTGGGCCGAGGCACTGCGCGAGGTCGAGATGGATATCGAGGAAGGCGCTGACATGGTGATGGTCAAGCCTGGCCTGCCCTATCTGGATATCGTCACCCGCGTGAAGGAAGCGTTCGGCGTGCCGACCTATGCCTTCCAGGTCTCCGGCGAGTACGCGATGATCATGGCGGGGGCTCAAAATGGCTGGATTGATGGTGAGCGGGTGATGATGGAAACGCTGACCTGCTTCAAGCGCGCCGGCGCAGACGGCATCCTCACCTATTTCGCCCCGATGGCGGCGGAGATACTGGGCGAGTAGGCGGGCTTACAACCACCCTGAAACCCCGGACGCGCAGCGATCCGGGGCCTCTCTTCGCCCCTCCGGCACAAGATCCCGGCTCTCCCGACGGCCGGCCGAGAGTTCAGGTGCTAGGCCTACTCAATCTTGCCAAGTGGCGGCAGGGACCAGCCGAACTGGACCGATGCGCCGCGTATCACGAAGGCCAGCAAGGCCGCGCTGATAGCAGCCACGCTTGCCGGAACACCAAGCCCGATGGCGATGATATAGGCCCCTGCCCCTGCCAGCGCGGCAAGCGCGTAGATTTCCGCGCGCAGGATCAGCGGCACTTCGTTGACGATGATGTCGCGCATCAGGCCACCAAAGGCGGCGCTCATCACGCCGGTCAGGGCCGCAATCGACCAGTGTGCGCCTGCCGCCAGGCCCGCCTGCGCGCCGATCACGCAGAACACGCTCAGGCCCGCCGCATCGGCCCAGACCAGTGCTTTCAGGCGGATGCCCTTGCCAGATGTGACAAGCGCCGAACCATAATACCCGGCGACGCCGCCAATCAGCGCCAGCACGAGATATTGCGGGGCGTTGACCCAATAGACTGGCAGGCTGCCCAGAATGATGTCGCGCAGCGTGCCGCCACCCATGCCCGTGACGGCACCCAGAATGGCCGCGCCAAACGGGTCCAGCCGGTTTCGCGCGGCGATGATCCCGCCCGACACAGCGAACAGGAACACGCCGGCATGATCGAGGATGGAAAATAGGAGTTCGACGCTCATTCGCGGTTCAGCCGCGCGATCAGGCTGGACGTATCCCAGCGTTTTCCGCCCATCGCCTCTACCTCGCCGTAGAACTGGTCCACCAGTGCTGTTACCGGCAGTATGGCGCCATTGGTCCGCGCTTCTTCAAGTGCGATACGAAGATCCTTGCGCATCCATTGAACAGCAAAGCCGAAATCGAATTTGCCTTGGTCCATGGTCTGCCAGCGATTTTCCATCTGCCAGCTTTGCGCCGCCCCTTTGGAGATGGCGCTGATGACCGTTTCGGCATCCAGCCCGGCAGTTTGCGCGAAGTGAATACCTTCGGAAAGCCCCTGAACCAGCCCGGCAATGCAGATCTGGTTGACCATTTTCGTCAGCTGGCCGGCCCCTGCAGGGCCCGCATGGACGATGGCCTTGGCATAGGCCTGCATGACCGGCTCCGCCTTTGCAAACGCTTCGCCATCACCGCCGCACATGATGGAAAGCTGGCCGTTCTCCGCGCCCGCCTGCCCGCCCGAAACCGGCGCATCGACGAAGCCGATGCCTTTGGCTGCCGCCGCCTCATGCAGTTCACGGGCGAGCTGTGCCGAGGCGGTAGTGTGATCGACCAGCACACTGCCGGGCTTCATGTGCTCCAGAAGCGGCATGGCAACGGCGCGCACGTCAGGATCGTCACCCAGACACATAAAGACGACATCCGCTCCTGCAGCGGCGGCCTGCGCGCTATCGGCGGCGATGCCGCCATGCAGATCGGCCCAGGCCTTGGCCTTGGCCGATGTGCGGTTCCAGACCCGGACATCGTGGCCAGCCGATTTCAGGTGGCCTGCCATGGGATGGCCCATCACGCCGAGCCCGAGGAATGCAGTGGTAACCATGAAACACTCTCCTGACCGGGCTAGTTGGCAGCGGCAAAGACGGAACGGTGAAAGACCAGAGCTGGGCCCTTTCGGGGCTGGTCAAAAGCGGTTACCCGGCCGACGATAATGATGTGATCGCCGGCGTCATGAACGGCGTCCAGACTGCACTCGAAGCGAGCAATGGCACCTTCGACAAGTGGCACGCCGGTCTCGCCTGCGCTCCACTGGCCACCTGCCCGCTCCAGATCGTCATCGCGGGCGCAGGCCAGCGCCAGCGCTTCCTGATCAGAGCCGAGCACGTTGATTGCAAAGCGCGGCGCATGGGCAAACTGGTCGTAGCGCAGGCTGGCCCGGTCGAGCGACCAGAGCACCAGAGGCGGCTCCAGAGACACAGACGCGAACGAGTTGATCGTCAGCGCGCGGGCGCTGTCATCGGCCAGCACGGTGACCAGTGCCACCCCGGTCGGATAGCAGCCAAGAGCATCGCGAAAGGCACGTGCAGTATCCAATGTCAGCCTCCTCCGGCGTTTCAACCCGCCCTTAACCCTGTTCGTGTAGCTTGGCGATACAACAACAAGAATGCGGGTGTCAGATGGCTGCCGGTCAACCAATCATCATCAAGAAAATCAAGAAGGCTGCACATGGTCACCATGGCGGCGCCTGGAAAGTGGCATATGCCGATTTCGTCACAGCGATGATGGCGTTTTTTCTGCTGATGTGGCTGATCAACTCGGTCGACCAGGAGCAGCTGCGCGGCGTGGCCGACTATTTCTCGCCGGCAACCGTCAGCACCGACAATACCGGCTCCGCTCCACTGCGCCTGATGCCGCCACGCGGCGATGAGGGTGTTTCGAGCCCGGACATGGCCTTTCTGGAGCGTAACCCGACGGCGCATTCCCCCGGCTCCGGTAGTGACGAGACGCCCGATGACGGTGAAGGCAGCCCGCGTGATGTGTCGCAGGATGCGATGACCAGTGCGCTGGCCCGCCGTGAGCAGGCCGAGTTTGAAAGCGCGGAGATTTCGCTGCGTCAGGCGCTGGAAGAGATGCCTGAGCTGGCCGAACTGTCGCGTCACCTGATCATTGACCAGACGCCTGAGGGGCTGCGCATCCAGCTCATTGATGAAGAGGGCCGCCCGATGTTCAACGCTGGCGAAACCCGGCCCAATGAGCGCGCTATCGTCCTCTTGCGTGCTGTGGCCGATGTCGTCGACCGCCTCCCCAACCGGATCACCATCTCCGGGCACACCGACGCCTCGCCAGTGCCGGCCAGTGCCCCATCAAACTGGGAATTGTCATCTGCGCGCGCCAACTCCGCCCTGCGGGTGCTGCAACAACGCGGTATTTCGGATGACCGGGTGTCCGATGTGCGCGGCAAGGGATCGGCAGAACCACTATTCCCCGATGATCCCTACATGGCGGGCAATCGCCGCCTGTCGATCGTGCTGCTGCGCGAGGCCCCTGTCTTGCCGCCCGGCGGTGCTCTCTAGCACTCTATTGTGAAAGCAGCCTGTTCCGGCGGGCGTCCCCTCGCGTTACACTCCCTGAACGCCCGGCAGGATTCGCTGCCGGACATGAGGGATCAGACCAGACGTGACGCACCCGTTCACCACGCGCCAGCTGCCGTTCTTTCTGACGGCTCCGACGCCTTGCCCCTATCTGCCGGGGCACCTGGAGCGCAAGGTGTTCACCCGCGTTGATCCGGCTGACGGGCCCGGCCTGAACGACGCCCTGACCCATGCGGGTTTTCGCCGGTCACAATCCATACTCTATCGTCCTGCCTGTGAAGCATGTTCCGCGTGCAAGTCTGTGCGCATTCCGGCTGGCAAGTTTTCCTTTTCCCGGTCCCAGCGGCGTATTTTGAAGCGCAATGCCGATCTGTCCGTCGACATCCGCCCGGCCGATGCGACCGCGGAGCAGTTCGCGCTGATGAGCCGCTATCTGGAGTCCCGTCATGGCGATGGTGACATGGCGGGCATGGATTTCTTTGACTATGTCGCCATGGTCGAAGACGGGATGCAGCGCACGCATATCGCTGAATATCGTGACCGGGAGGGCAATCTCACCGCTGCAGCGCTGGTTGATGAACTCCCTGACGGGTATTCGCTGGTCTACAGCTATTTTGATCCGGCGCGCGAAGGCGCGAGCCCGGGCATTTTCATGATCCTGGATCATGTGCGCCGCGCTCAGGCTGGCAGTCTGGCCCATGTCTATCTGGGCTATTGGGTCAAGGGCAGCGCGAAGATGGATTACAAGGCGCGCTTTTCCCCCTTGGACGTCCTTGAACCAGCCGGCTGGCGGCGGTTAGAGGCTGGCGAGTAGGTCAAACCCTGCTATTGAAGGGATAAAGGGCCGCGCTGGAATCGGTCCGTTGCGAAAACGCGCATACATCCGGGGAGACAATCATGGATCGCAGGACGTTCCTTAGCGGAGCCACCATTGCCACCGCAGCTGCCGCCACGGCGTGCTCGCAGGAGGGCACGGGCAGCGAAAACGAAGTCGCTTCTCCCGCCGTCAACCGCCGACGCACGCGCCGCCTGCGTATGGTCACCACATGGCCGGCCAATTTTCCCGGTCTTGGCACAGCAGCCGACACCACGGCACGCCTGATCGGCGAGATGTCCGGCGGTGAGCTGGAAGTGCAGGTTTACGGCGCCGGTGAGATAGTCGGCGCGTTCGAGGTGTTTGATGCCGTCTCCAACGGCGTCGCCGACATGTATCACGCTGCAGAGTATTACTGGCAGGGCCGCTCGCCTGCCTACAATTTCTTCTGCGCCGTGCCCATGGGCATGACCGCCATGGAAATCATGGCCTGGGTCGAGTTCGGCGGCGGACAGGAATTGTGGGACGAGCTGTCGGCCCAGTTCAATATCAAGCCGTTTCAGGCCGGCAATAGCGGCCACCAGATGGGCGGCTGGTTCAAGCGTGAAATCAACACGCTGGAGGATTTCCGGGGCTTGCGCGTCCGTATGCCCGGCCTCGGCGGCGATGTAATCCGTGCTCTGGGCGGTGCGGCGGTTGCTCTGTCAGGCGGCGAGATTTACCAGGCGCTCCAGTCCGGCGCGATCGATGCGACAGAGTGGGTAGGCCCCTGGAATGATCTGGCATTCGGCTTTTACCGGGAAGCACCCTTCTACTACGGCCCCGGATTTCACGAGCCGGGCTCGTCTCTGGCGCTGGGGATGAATCTGGCAGTGTGGGAAAGCCTGCCGGCCGACCATAAGGCCATTGTGAAAGCGGCTGCACACGCCGCCAACAACCTCTCCATTGCCGAATTCACTCATCACAACGCCATCGCGCTGCAAAACCTCATTGAGGAGCATGGCGTTCAACTTCGCACCTTCTCCGACGATATCTGGCGCGAGGTCGGCCGGGTCAGCGAAGAGGTGGTGGCCGATGCGGCGAACGCCGATGCCATTTCGCGGCGCGTCTATAACAGCTATGTGCAGTCGCGCCGCCGTTCGCGCGAATGGGCCAATGTGTCCGAAACGCCTTATCTACAAAAACGCGAACTTGTGCTGGGCGGCTAGCCAATGCGGGCGGGTGACTGGCTGCTCGTAGGTCTTGTCGCGCTGACGCTTGGCGTGATCACCGCCGATCAGCTTAGTGGCGGCTCGGTGCAGGCTTGGATTGCGTCCGATCTTTCGGCGACCGCGCGCTCCGCGGGCCAGTTTCTGGGCTGGCTTGGCTGGGCGCTCGCCCCCGTGGCGGCCCTGCCCCTGATCGCCGCCATATGGACGATCATGGCACCGCCGCCCGCCTATATGAGCCAAGTGCTTGTCAGGATTGACCGCATCATCGACGCCATCAACCGGGCCATCGGCGACATGGTGCGCTGGTTTGCTTTGGCCCTCGTTCTGGTGACAAGCCTGATTGTCATTCAGCGTTATGTGTTCGGTGTTTCCGTCACAAAATTACAGGAAAGCGTGATATATTTTCACGCGCTTCTTTTCCTTTTGTCGAGTGCGGTGACGCTGCTGGCCGGCGGGCATGTACGCGTCGATATTTTTTATTCGCGCCTGTCGGACAAGGCCAAGGCGTGGACCGATTTGCTCGGCGTCTATCTGGCGCTGATCCCCATGTGCTGGCTGATCCTGGATACTTCGCGCTCCTATGTCGGCGGGGCCTGGCGGACCATGGAGCGCTCGCGCGAGAGTGACGGCCTGCCGCTCATATTCCTTCTGAAAACCGCCATCCCGGTCTTTGCCGTCATGATGATCGCGCAGGGAGTGTCGATGGCTGCCAAGTCTGCCCTGACGATAGCTGGCAGGCCCGCGCCAGACCAGTGCTCGGGCGCGGACGTACGTGAGGAGGCTGTCTAGATGGACATCCTCCTCACAGCCCTGCCCTTCGCCATGTTCATTTTCGCCGTGGCGGCGCTGCTGCGTGGCTTTCCGGTTGCGTTCACGCTCGCTGGAGTGGCCATCGTCTTTGCCCTGATTGGGTTAGCGCTCGGTGTTTTCGACCCGCTCCATTTGCGCGCCTTCCCGCAACGTATCTACGGCAACATCATGGAGATGGACAAATCCATCCTGGTGGCCGTTCCGCTTTTTGTGTTCATGGGCGTGATGCTAGAAAAGTCGCGCGTTGCGGAAGAATTACTGGAGGCGATGGGCGCGCTCTTCGGCTCGCTTCGCGGCGGCCTGGGAATCTCCGTGGTGGTAGTCGGCGCGCTGCTGGCTGCCTCCACCGGCATTGTCGGGGCAACCGTCGTGACGATGGGGCTGCTTTCGCTGCCTACCATGCTGAGGCGCGGGTATGACCCGGCGCTCGCCAGCGGCTCGATTGCAGCTTCAGGCACGCTGGGGCAGATTATTCCGCCGTCCATCGTTCTAATCCTGCTGGGCGATCAGCTGGGTTCCGCCTATGCCCGGGCACAGCGTGAGCAAGGCATTTTCTCGCCGGATATTCTCACCGTCGGTGATCTCTTTGCAGGCGCACTGATACCCGGCCTGCTGCTTGTCGGTGCCTATATCGTCTACCAGATCGTCATCGCGGTGATCCGGCCATCAGCCTCCCCCGCCATCCCCAAAGACGAGCTGCACACGGATGCCTTCACGATCATCCGCGCGCTGGTGCCACCGCTGGCGCTGATCATCGCCGTGCTGGGGTCCATTTTGTCGGGTCTGGCCACCCCCACCGAGGCGGCAGGCGTAGGCGCTCTGGGCGCTACCCTTCTTGCAGGGTTCCGCAATGCAGGCGCCACAACCAACCCGGCCGCCGGACGCTGGCTGGTGGCACTGGGCGCGATCAGCCTGCTTGCCCTGATTGGCGCTGCCGTCGCGCTGAACCTGCGCGCGGGAGTGGAAGGCGGAACACGTGCTCTGACCCTGGGGCTGGCTGTGCTGGCGATCACCGGGGCCGCATGGGCGATTGTCCGCCTGTTCCGTAGCGGCGTGCTGGATGATGTGATGACGCAGACCGCACGTATCTCGTCGATGGTCTTCGTCATTCTGATCGGTGCATCGCTGTTTGCCCTCGTTTTCCGGGAGCTGGGCGGTGATGGCAGCGTACGGGCCATGCTGGAGGCTGTACCGGGTGGCGTGTTCGGCGCAGTGTTTGTGGTGATGCTCATCATGTTTGTGCTGGGCTTCTTTCTCGACTTTATCGAGATCACCTTCGTGGTGGTCCCGATTGTCGCGCCCATACTCTTCCTGATGGGCGTTGACCCGATCTGGCTAGGCGTGCTGATGGCGCTGAACCTGCAAACCAGCTTCCTGACGCCACCTTTCGGCTTTGCCCTGTTCTATCTGCGCGGCGTGGCACCGCCCTCGCTTCCCACCAGCGCGATCTATCGCGGCGCGATCCCCTTCGTTATCATCCAGTTGCTGGCCATCGCGCTGGTAGCCACCTTGCCGTGGCTCGCAACGGCATTGCCAAGAGCACTTTATGGCGGATCCTGACGCCCTGCCCTCTGCTGCCGAACGCGCCGCGCTGCAACGCGGCGTGATCGTGGTTCTCGCGCTGGGGCTGACCGCGCTCCTGACATGGATGGTCAAGGATTATCTGGGAGCGGTGTTTCTGGCTGCGGTGATGGCGCTGATGCTGACCCCGATTCAGAATGCGCTGGCAGGCAGTATGGGCGGCCGGGTTCGCATTTCTGCGGCCGTGATGATCCTGTCCGTGATCCTGATCGGGCTGCTGCCTCTTGGTCTTCTGATTGCGATTGTCGTGCGCGAAGCGCTCCAGATCAGCGAGTCACTGACACCGTTCGTGCAGGAACAGGTGTCTGCCTGGCGCGATGGCGGCGGCGGCGTTCCCGAATGGATGCCCTGGCGCGAGGAAGTCGTCCGCTATCAGGGCCAGATCGCCAGCCAGATCGGCAGTTTTGCCTCGACAGCGGGCCGCGTGTTCATCAACGCGATGACGTCTGCAGCCGGCTCCACGCTGATGGTCTTCCTTAATCTCATCGTCTTCCTCTATGCGCTCTATTTCTTCCTCGTGTACGGGCGCGATATGACGGCCACCACGCTGAAGCTCCTGCCGCTGCGGCCCCGGGACCGCATCCTGCTGGCCGGGCGGGCCGTGTCGACCATACGGGCCACGATCAAGGGAACGCTTGTCATCGGCCTTGTTCAAGGCAGCATTACAGGTCTGGCGCTTGCCATAGCGGGCGTGCCGGGCGCGGCCTTCTGGGGGGCGCTGGCGGGCTTGCTGTCGGTTATTCCCGGTATTGGCACGCCGCTGGTCTGGGGGCCGGCTGCGGCCTGGCTGATGGTTCAGGACCAGATGGTGGCTGGTGTGGCGCTGGGCATATTCGGCTTTGTCGTGATCATGAATCTGGACAATTTCCTGCGCCCTCGCCTTGTTGGCAAGGACGCCAAGATGAGCGATCTCATGGTGCTGATTTCCACCCTGGGCGGGCTGACATTGTTTGGCGCGATGGGGATCATCCTTGGCCCCATGATTGCAGCCTTGTTCAGCGCCGTCTGGCACGTTTATGCACGCGCCTACGCGCCCTTGTTGAACGCGCGCTAGACCGCCGGCACGGCCCCGGTTCTCGGTGGGGGCCGGTTGCCGCCCGCATAGCGCTCCAGCGCGGCAATGCGCTTGTCCATGGGCGGATGGGTGGCGAACAGGCCGGAAACACCGCTGGCGTTCACGTGCAGGAACATCTGACGCACTTCGGCGGGCGCGCGCTCCACGTCTGGGTTACCCGACACCTTCATCAGCGCCGAAATCATCGCATCCGGGTTTTTAGTCAGCTCCACCGCGCCCGCATCCGCCATGTACTCGCGCTTGCGTGACAGGGTGAAGCGGATAGCGACCGCCAGCAGCCAGGCGAACGCGCCAAGTGCCATGGCAACAAGGATGAACACGCCCGCATTGCCGCCAGATCCGCGACGGCTGCCGCCAGCGCGGCCCGCTGCGCCGTAAAACAGGCCGCGCACCACCAGTTCAACCGTGAAGGAAATGATCCCGACAAAGATGATGGAGATGACCAGCAGCCGCACATCCCGATTGAGAATGTGGGTCAGTTCGTGGGCCAGCACTGTTTCCATCTCGTCAGTATCGAGCGCCTCCATCAGGCCGCGCGTGACCGTGACGCTGGCCTGCTTCTCAGTCAGGCCGGACGCGTAGGCATTCAGACCGGGACTTTCGATGATGCGCAGAGCCGGCATGGTAATGCCACGCGATATGCAGAGATTTTCCAGCAGATTGTAGAGTTCCGGCTCGTCGTTACGCGATACTTTCTTCGCGCCGGTAGCCGCATCGATGATGGCCTGATGGGACAGCCACGCAATACCAAACCAGATGGCCACGGCGATCAGCACCCAGGGCGTCACCATGGGCAGGGCGTAGGCCGCTTCGTTCATGGCCCGGCCGATATCGGCTTGCTCGCCATCGGCCCACGCCAGAAACAGCGCTGTGCCGCCATACACAAGGCCTAGAATCAGAAAGGGAAACCCTGCCAGAAGCAGGATGGATTTGAGATTATTGTTCCAGATATGGCTGCGAAGGCCGGTCGCCGCGAGCATGACAGACCTCCGCTCGCCCTGCCTCTAGAACTTGACCGAAGGTGCCGCGCGCTCCGACACGGCAATCTCGAAGAATTCGCGATCCTTGAAGCCAAACGGCCCGGCCAGCACGACCGCCGGAAACTGCTCGATAGCCGTGTTGTATTCGGAGACGGCGTTGTTGAAGAAGCGGCGGGCAGCGGCGATCTTGTTCTCCAGATCGGCTAGCTCGTTTTGAAGCGAGAGGAAGTTCTGATTGGCCTTCAGATCCGGATAGGCTTCTGACAGCGCGAACAGCTGGCGCAGAGCGCCGGTCAGCATATTCTCGGCGGCTGCGAGGTCTTTCAGGCCCGTGGCGTCAATCGCCTGCTGGCGGGCTTTTATGACGTTCTCCAGCGTTTCCTTCTCGTGGCTGGCATAGCCCTTCACAGTTTCGACGAGGTTGGGCACTAGATCGTAGCGCTGCTTCATCTGCACATCGATATCGCCCCAAGCCTGATTTGTCGTCTGACGCAGTGCAACGAGGCGGTTATAGATGAGGATGACCGCCAGAACGATGACGGCAAGGATGACGAGGATGATCGTGAATTCCATGGACTAATCCTTCCCGTGAGGAGGTGGCAGGAGCTGTTTGCTGATGATTAAACCCAACTGCGCGGCACGCCAAGCGTATTGCACGGCTAGGGGGGGCCTCGTCCTTCGATACGGCCTTCGGCCTCCTCAGAGCGAGGGACAGCACGCTAAACCTGACCGCGCGGTCCGAACCGCCCGGAGCGCGAAAAGCCCTTGGGTGCCAGACGGCCTGCCTGCGCGCGCTTGCCGAGGAAAAGCTTCCAGTCCTCAACCGGGTGACGCCGCCCTGCCCCGTCGGTCCAGGTCAGGCCTTCCTCCGCCACGAAAACGGTGACGTCGCTGATTTCGCCACCCTTGCCCCCGAGCAGGCGCACGCCCTTGCCCCGGTTCATTTCCGGGATTTCCTCCAGCGGGAAGACGAGCAGCTTGCGGTTCTCGCCGATGACCGCGGCGTGATCGCCGGTCGCTTCGGTGACCACGATCACCTCGGCGCCCTCTACAAGGTTCACCAGCTGACGCCCCGCTCGCTTGATCGCGGGCAGTTCGTTCTCCGGCACAAGGAAGCCATGGCCGGAACTGGACGCGATCAGTAGCTTGCGCGCAGGGTCGTGTTTCACCAGCAGTAGGGGCGCTGAACTTTCATCGATATCGATCTGCAGGCGCACCGGCTCACCAAAGCCGCGCCCGCCCGGCAGTTTGGACGCATCAAGCGTGAACACCCGCCCGTCTGTGGCAAACAGCAGGAGTTTGTCGGTCGTCTCGCACCGCACCGCGAAGGCGGTTTCGTCGCCATCCTTGTGTTTTAAGGCCGAAAGATCATCGACATGGCCTTTCAGCGCGCGGATCCAGCCCTTCTCCGACAGTACGACTGTCACCGGCTCGCGCACGACCAGCGCTTCCTCCACCCTGTCCGCCAGATCATCAGCCGGCGCATCGGCAAAATGGGTGCGGCGGCGGCCGAGGGCTGTGCGCGGGCCGAAGCTCTCGCGCACGGCGGCAATCTCGCCATCGACCTTGGCCCATTGTTGTTCGTCGCTCGATAGCAGTGATTTCAGCCCGGAGCGTTCCTCACCCAAGCGGTCGGACTCCGCGCGCAACTCGATCTCTTCCAGCTTGCGCAGAGAGCGCAGGCGCATGTTGAGGATGGCCTCGGCCTGACGCTCGGTGAGTTTGAATTCAGCGATCAGTTCGAGCTTGGGCTCATCGCTCTCGCGGATGATGGCGATCACCCGGTCCAGATTGAGGAAGCAGATGATATAGCCCGCCAGCACTTCCAGCCGGTCCTCGACCTGCGCCAGACGGCGCGTGGCCCGGCGCACCACCACTTCGCGGCGATGGTCCAGCCAGATGCGCAAAACCTCTTTCAGGCTCATCACACGCGGCGCGCCCTTAGGGTCCAGCACGTTGAGGTTCAGTGGAAAGCGGACTTCCAGATCGGTCGCGCGGAACATGGATTCCATCAGTACGGCGGGATCAACCGTGCGGGCGCGCGGCTCCAGCACGAGGCGCACATCTTCCGCGCTTTCGTCCATCACATCGGCCAGAAGCGGCAGCTTCTTGGCGTCCATCAGGCTGGCAATGCGCTCCACGAGGCGCGCTTTCTGGACCAGATAGGGAATTTCGGTGACGACGATCCGCCAGGTGCCGCGCCCCTGATCCTCCACCTCCCATTTCGCGCGCAAGCGGAAACCGCCGCGGCCTGTCTCGTAGGCTTCAAGGATGGAGGCAGCCGGTTCAACGCAGGTGCCGCCGGTGGGAAAGTCCGGGCCTTTGACGAATTTGGCGAGCGCGCGCACATCGCAATCGGGTCTGGCGATGAGGTGGCGCGCAGCATCGCATATCTCTGCCGCGTTATGGGGCGGGATGCTGGTGGCCATGCCAACGGCAATGCCCGTCGCGCCATTGGCCAGAAGGTTCGGGAAGGCGCCCGGCAGCACGACCGGCTCTTCCTCCGAACCGTCATAGGTCTTGCGGAAATCGACCGTGTCCTCGTCCATGTCGGCGAGGAGAAGCCGCGCGGCCTCAGTCAGGCGCGCCTCGGTATAACGCATGGCAGCCGCGCTATCGCCGTCCACATTGCCGAAGTTGCCCTGCCCCTCGATCAAGGGGTAGCGGGCGGCAAAGTCCTGCGCCAGCCTTACAAGCGCGTCATAGACCGACTGGTCGCCATGCGGGTGGTATTTACCGATCACATCGCCGACCACGCGCGCGGACTTCTTGAACGCCGCATCGGGATCAAGCTTGAGCAGGCGCATGGCGTGCAGAAGCCGCCGGTGAACGGGCTTCAGCCCGTCGCGGGCATCGGGCAGAGCGCGCTGTGTGATCGTGGAAAGTGCGTAGGCGAGATAGCGCGAGGACAGCGCATCCTCGAAGCGCTCAGGGAAAATACGCCCTGCCTCGCCAACCGGTTCGTGTCCCATGCTTTGCCTCGTTACGTGATTCTGCTTTGCGCCAGTATAGGGCGTTACGCCTAGAGTCTGCCTGCCGCATCCAGCCGCTCGATCATGCGCGCACGCGCCTCGGGCAGTACGCGGTCTGCCGGCCACAACACGCGCCGCTCGATGAAGTGGGCTGTCAGTTTCAGGCCGGCCCCGATATCGCCGGACGAGACCGCACCGGAACCGGCCATGAAGCCCGGCAGAGCCAGCAGCCGGTCGGCGTATTCCGCGCCGGCTTCGGCGCTTACCGCACGCCCTGTACGCGGGCTGACATATTTCAGGCCCTCGGTACGCCCTGTCGCGGCGCATTTGCGCAAGTCCATGCCATAGCCGAGATCGGCCAGCAGACCCGCCTCCCAGCTGATATAGAGCGCGGGCCAGATATCGAGATCATTCAGGGAGGAAACCAGCACTTCGAACGCGCCGTAGACGGCCGGGTGTGCCTCGCGCTCCGGCAAGGCCAGTACGGCCAGCGCGCACGCGGCGTTAAGGCCCGACAGCGCCAGCGGATCATCCATCAGCGCGCCCGCATCAAGGGAATCGGCCTCCAGCGTATAATTGCCCAGATGCTCGTCCAGACGCGCACGCCATACTGCCCTGACCGCGTTTCCCGGCTGCAGGATGGGCCGCATCGCCTTGGACCGCCCTCCCCGCACCAGGCCGGGATGACGTCCATGTTCAGGGGTCAGCAATTCCACGATAGCGCTGGTCTCGCCATAATTACGCACGGCGATGATCCGGCCGGTATCAGTCCATTCCATAGGCGGCCACCTTTCCTCTCCCGTTTACGGGGGAGGTGTCGAGCGACCGCGAGACGGAGTGGGGAGCGACAAATCCCCCCCTCGCCGCTTCGCGGCACTCCCCCCGCAGGCGGGGGGAGACACCACTCATCGCTCTTTCAAGGATCACGCATCAAACTCCAGACCCAGAGCGGAATAGCGCGAACGCTCCTCGCTCCAGCCGGGGCGAACTTTCACATGCAGGAAGAGATGCACCTCGCGCTCAAGGTCTGCCGACAACTCCTTGCGGGCCAACTCGCCGATGATTTTCAGCGTCTGCCCGCCCTTGCCGATAATCATCGGCTTGTGGCCTTCACGCTCGACATAGATGGTCTGGTCTATGCGCACCGAACCGTCCTTGCGGTCCTGCCAGCTATCGGTTTCCACCATCAGGCCGTAGGGCAGCTCGTCATGCACGCGCAGGAAGAGTTTTTCGCGCGTCACCTCGGCAGCGAGCAGACGCATCGGCAAGTCTGCGATCTGGTCTTCATCATAGAAGAACGGGCCTTCTGGCATCAGACCGGCAAGGCGTTCCGACAAATCTTTCACGCCGCTACCATTGCTCGCAGAGATCATGAAAACTTCGCTGTACGCGTCTGTTTCATGGAGGTTTTGGGCGAGCGCCAGTAATTCGTCGCGCTTGATAAGATCGATCTTGTTGAGCGCCAGAATGGCCTTGCGATTGGCGGCTTTCAGCCCGTCGATAACGCGGTGCGTATCTTCCTCGGCGCGCGCGTCCTGCCCGCCTTTGCGGCCTTTCAGCACACGCGAAGCTGCGGCGGCATCGACCACATGCACAATGGCATCGGCGTCGTCCGCGCCGCTCCAGGCGGCAGCCACCATCGCCCGGTCGAGGCGGCGGCGCGGGGCGAAAACGCCAGGCGTATCGACCAGCACAACTTGCGTGCGCTCCTGCATCATCACGCCGCGTATCTGAAACCGCGTGGTCTGCACCTTGTGGGTGACGATGGAGACCTTCTGGCCGACCAGCGCGTTCACCAGGCTGGACTTTCCCGCATTGGGCGCGCCCATCACGGCGACAAAGCCCGCACGTGTCGTCTCATTACTGGTCATGGGCGTGTTCCCGTTTGAGCATGGCGTCTGCGGCTGCGCGCTGCGCGGCCTGTTTGGTATTGCCTTCCCCCATAGCAGGTTCCAGCCCGCCTATGCGCACCTCTACTGTGAAATGGGGGCGATGGTCCGGCCCTTTGCGTGTGACAAGCTGATAGACCGGCGCAGGCAGGCTTTTGCGCGCCGCCCATTCCTGCAAGTACGACTTGGCGTCCTTGGTCTGGCGGGTGAGCTGGGCAAGTTCCTCCTCCCACGCAGCGTCGAAAAAGGCACGCGCCGCGCTCAGCCCGCCATCAAGATAGACCGCCCCGATCAGCGCCTCGCAGGCATCGCCCAAAATGGATTCCTTCTCGCGGCCGCCCAGACGCTCCTCGCCCGGCGACAGAAGCAAGGCATCGCCCAGGCCGAGCGAGCGGGCGACCCGCGCACACGCGCCCTTGTTCACTAGCGCATTGAGCCGATGCGCTAGCCCGCCTTCGCTCAAGCCTTCAAACATCGCATAGAGCTGTTCAGCTACCAGCAGGCCCAGCACCCGATCGCCCAGAAACTCCATGCGTTCATTGGAATCGGTTCGGCGGCGGCCATCACCGTGACTGGCGTGGGTTAGCGCAATTTCCAACAAGTCCGGGTCAGCGAAGTGATAGCCGATGGACTCCTCAAGACGCTTGATGCGGTTGGTCATGCGCCCTCACCCGCTTTCGGGATAGCTTCGAGGATCGCGAAGGCCTGCGCCCACGGGTAGTCGTCAGTCAGCGTCAAGTGGATCGTGAAGTCCATGCCGTCCGGCGTCAGCGCGCGGGCCCGCTCCAGTGCCTTGCCGGAGAGATTCATGGTCGGCTTGCCGCCTTTGAGGTTGATAACTTCCAGATCGCGCCAGATCACGCCCCGGTAAATGCCGGTGCCGAGCGCCTTGGCGGTCGCTTCCTTTGCGGCAAAGCGCTTGGCGTAGGTGTCCACCTCGCGCATCCGGCTTTCGGCCTTGGCGCGCTCGCCCGCACTGAACACCCGGTTCTTGAAGCGGTCGCCGAAGCGCTCGATGGACCGCTCGATGCGGCGGATATCGATAATGTCGGTGCCGATGCCCAGAATCACGCCGCCTGCTCCGCGCGCGCTTCATCCATCAGGGCACGCATGCGCTTCACGGCTGTTTCCAGGCCGGTGAAGATCGCCTCACCGATCAGGAAATGGCCGATATTGAGCTCGGCAAACTCTGCTATGGCGGCAACCGGCTTCACATTGTCAAAGGTCAGGCCGTGACCGGCATGGGGCTCGATCCCACGCCGGACAGCCTCTCGGGCGCCGGCGTGCAAGCGTTCGAGCTCTTTCGCGACCCCTGCCTCGTCGCCATCGAGCCACAGCTCCGCATAGCGCCCGGTGTGCAGTTCCACCACGGGCGCTCCAAGCAGTTCGGCGGCTTCGATCTGAACCGGATCCGGCTCAATGAAGAGCGAAACGCGGCAACCCGCCTCTTTGAGGCGGCGCACGACAGGCGCGATCGTATTGTGCAGGCCCGCCACCTCCAGCCCGCCTTCGGTGGTGCGCTCCTCGCGCTTTTCGGGCACCAGACAGGCGGCATGCGGGCGGAAACGTTCGGCAATAGCCGTCATCTCGTGTGTTGCGGCCATTTCCAGATTGATCGGCAGGCGCGTCGCCGCGCGAACGGCTTCCAGATCACGATCGCGGATATGCCGCCGGTCCTCGCGCAAATGGATGGTGATGCCGTCCGCGCCAGCCGCCTGTGCGAGTGCAGCGGCCCGCACCGGGTCGGGATGGGACCCGCCGCGCGCGTTACGGATCGTCGCTACATGGTCGATATTCAGGCCGAGGCGCAACATGGATGCCTAAGCCTCCAGCCCGCGGCTGCCCGGCTTGATGGCGGGAATGCGCTCCAGTTCGGGCGGCAGATTATCTTCCGCATAGGCCGGGAAGGCCACCGTCGCGAGCGCGATCAGCGGCACGCCGACATCGGCGCGGCCGCCAGAGCGGTCCACCAGACAGGCTTCAGCAACGACCTTTGCGCCGGTCTTGCCAATCGCGGTGATGCATTCGCGCGATGACAGCCCGGTCGTGACGATGTCTTCCACGACGAGCACACGGTCGGCGGCGGTCAACTGAAAGCCGCGGCGCAAACGGAACTCGCCATCCTCGCGCTCAACGAACAGGAAAGGCAGGCCAAGCTGGCGGGCTGTTTCATAGCCTGGAATGATACCGCCCAGTGCCGGAGACACGATCGCCGTGACCGTCTCCTTTACCTGCGCCCGGACGGCCTCTGCCATCGCCTTGCACAGCTTTTCGGTGCGGGCCGGCTCGCGGAAGACGAGTGCCTTTTGAAGGAATACCGGGCTTCGGAGGCCGGAGGACAGAATGAAATGTCCTTCCAGCAGGGCCCCGGCTTCGCGGAACTCGTCCAGTACTTCGTCAGCGGTCATCATGTCCGGCCTCCATATCCATCGCGGCGCTACTCGTAGCGGGCGCGCTCGGCGGTGACTACCCGGTCACAGGTCTTCAGAGCAGCCACGATATTGGACAAATGGCGTACGTCCACGACCTCGATATCAAAGGCCATGTCAAAGAAATCGCGTGACCTGGACAAGGTCTTGATATTGGTAATGTTGCCGCGCGCCTCGCCGACAGCGCCGGCAATCTCGGCCAGTACGCCCGGCTCATTTCGAACTGTCGCCAATACACGGCCGACCGAAACAGCATTGGCGCGCGCTTCGGGCGTCCATTTGAGATCGATCCAGTTATCGCCTGATGCGGGGTCTTCCTCTTCCAGCTCGGCGAGGCGTTCGCAGTCAATGACGTGCACCTCTACGCCTGAACCTTCGCGCATGATGCCTACAATCCGGTCGCCGGGCAGTGGCGAGCAGCACGGCGCAAAATGAAGGGAAACGCCCGATGTCAGGCCGCTGCCATGCACGTAAAGCGCGCCCTTTTCATCATCGATCAGTTCACGCTGGCTGGGATCGTTGGTATTCTTCTCACGTTGACCGGGAAAGACCGCGTCGAACAGCTGGGTGGAGGTGACCTGACCGCGTCCCAGCGCCTGGAAAAGCTGTTCGGGAGATTTCAGATCGAGCCGGGCCAGCGCCTCGCTCAGCATGGATTCCTTGAACGCCTTGCCCTCACGCTGGAAGGCATGTTCGGCAATCACTTTGCCGAGGCGCTCAAACTCCTGCAGTTGTGTCTCGCGGATCAGCTTGCGAATGGCCGCCTTGGCCCGGCCTGTCACTACCAGGTCTTCCCAGCCTGTAGGCGGTTGGCGCGTCCCGCCCTTGATGATCTCAACCGTGTCGCCGTTGCGAAGACGGGTGCGCAGCGGGCGTTCCCGCCCATTGATCCGAACGCCTACAGCGCCCGCGCCCAGCTCGGTATGGACGGCATAGGCAAAGTCCAGCGGTGTCGCACCCTGTGGCATGGCGATCAGCTCGCCCTTGGGCGTGAACGCATAGACCTGGTCGGTGAGCATCTCCAGCTTGGCGTGCTCGAGAAACTCGTCCGGATCACCCCCTTGCTCGAGGATTTCGACAAAGGCCCGAAGCCGCGAAAGCGGGTCGCCTCCTGCTTCACGCGCTGATTTGGGGTCGTAGCCATAACGCCCCGCCTTGTAGCGCCAGTGCGCGGCAACGCCGGTTTCGGCAACCGCTTCCATGGCTTCGGTGCGGATTTGCAACTCCATGCGCACATTGTGCGGGCCGATAATCGTGGTGTGCAGGGAGCGGTAATTATTCGGCTTTGGCGTGGATATGTAGTCGTGAAACCGCTCGGGAACTGATCGCCAGTTCTGGTGGATGACGCCCAGCGTCCGGTAACACTCGTCCGGCGTATTCACGATCACGCGGAAGGCATAAATATCGGCGATATCATCAAAGGACGTACCCTTGCGCTCCAGCTTTCGCCAGATGGAATACGGGCGTTTCTCCCGGCCGAACACCCGGCAATCGATCCCGGCTTCTTCAAGACGCTGGGACAGGAGCGAGGACATCGCCGCAATGGCGGAGGCGCGAGTGGAGCGAAGCGCGGCGAGCCGGCGCGTAATCGATTCGTAGCCGTCCGGGTTTATGTTGCGAAAGGCAAGGTCTTCAAGCTCGACACAAATCCGGTTCACGCCAATCCGCCTTGCGAGCGGCGCATAGATTTCCAGCGTTTCGCGCGCAATGCGCTCGCGCTTGTCAGGTTTGGGCATGAAATGCAGTGTGCGCATATTGTGAAGCCGGTCGCACAGCTTCACTAGCAGCACGCGTACATCATCGGTGATGGCGAGCACGAGCTTCTGGAAATTCTCGGCCTGGCGGGTGCGCTTGTTGATCAGCTCCATCTGGCTGAGCTTGGTCTCGCCATCAACAAGGCGCGCTACATCCTCGCCGAATAATGCCTTTATTTCTTCGAGCGTTGCGTCCGTATCTTCAACGGTATCGTGAAGAAGTCCCGTGCAGACCGTGGCCACATCGAGGCGCAGATCGGCCAGCAGCATCGCGACGGCTACCGTGTGCCCGTAATAGGGCTCACCGGAATGGCGCTTCTGATCGCCATGCTTGTCACGGGAATAGTCATAGGCGCGCCGTATGAGGTCTCCATCCACATTGGGATGGTAGGCCTTCACTCGCGCAATAAGGTCGTCGGCGCTTGGGATGGTTCCCGGCGCTTCGGCGGACGCGCTGAGCGCTACCCCGCCCAACGCTTACAGACGGCCGTCTGCCGGCCCGTCCCGATCACTTTGCAGGGCGCGCAGCATGGCCGCCTCGTCCATTTCCGGAGCCGGAAGAGCGCGCTGTGCCTCGCCTGCATCGTGCCGCGTATCTTCTTCCTCTTCGTCAACCGGAATTACGCGCTCGAGACCTGCAACCAGGCTTTCCGACAGCGCATCCAGGTCCAGCTTTTCGTCAGCGACTTCTCGCAGCGCCACGACCGGATTCTTGTCGTTGTCGCGATCGATCTGCAGCTGAGAACCTGCCGCGATATTACGGGCGCGGTGTGCAGACAGAAGGACGAGCCGGAAACGGTTCGGGACTTTTTCGATGCAATCTTCGACAGTAACGCGAGCCATGAGCGTGGACGCTCCCAAATGCGATAGAGGGTCGGGGGTAATAGCGAACCCTCCTGATACCTTAGTGCGCGCTTCGCTTCAAGCACGGCGCTGCGCTGCACAACGCTGTCATCCTGTTTCACCGAATGGGCCAATGATCCTTGTGGCGGACACATCGTCGGACGCGAGCGCACCAATCAGCCTGTCGATCCCCTCGCCGGTGGCAGGATGGGTCCAGTCCGGCGCGATTTCGCACAAGGGCAGCAGAACGAAGGCACGATGGCTGGCGCGCGGATGCGGCAGGATTAGGCCTGACGTGCCGTCAGACAATAAACCGTTGAAATCGATGATATCCAGATCGAGCGTGCGGGGCGCATTGCGGTGCGCCCGCGCGCGGCCAAGCTGCGCCTCGATGGCGTGAAGGCAGTCCAGCAGTTCCGCTGGCGTTTTGGCTGTTTCCACACTGGCAACGGCGTTGACGTAGGGTGGGTCCTTTGGATCCGGCCATGCCGGCGAAATCCACATCGAAGAGCGCGCACCCATTGTCACGCCTGATGCATTCAAAGACCGGGCAGCCTCGCACAACAGTTCGGCAGGTTGTATGTTGCCGAGGGCTTGGTTTGAACCAAATGCGATATAGATACTCAAAATAGTGCCTATTTAAGCTCGCCATTAGCCCCATAAGGAGCCCCATGACATTCTATCCCAATGAGCGCATCGGCCTTTTTATCGACGGTGCCAACCTCTATTCCGCAGCCCGCGGCCTCGATTTCGACATTGATTACCGCAAGCTGCTTGAGGAATTCCGCAAGCGCGGCCGTCTAGTGCGTGCCAATTACTACACCGCCCTTCTGGAAAATGACGACTACACGCCGATCCGGCCCCTGGTCGACTGGCTCGACTATAACGGGTTCAGCATCGTCACCAAGGCGGCGCGCGAATACACCGATGATTATGGCCGCCGCCGTATCAAGGGCGATATGGATGTGGAGATTGCCGTCGATCTGATCGAGGCGGCCAGCTATCTCGATCACATCATCCTGTTTTCCGGCGATGGTGATTTCCGCAAGGTTGTAGAGGCGGTCCAGCGCCGGGGTGTACGCGTTTCGGTCGTTTCAACGCTCAAATCCCAGCCGCCGATGATCTCCGATGATCTGCGCCGGCAGGCGGACAATTTCATCGAACTGGCTGAGCTTGGGCGTCTGGTTGGCCGTGAGCGGCGTGCGCGCGAGGATTTCCCCGCCGCCGACGCTGAGGATGATGATGACGCGTAGCGCTGCGGCAGAGCCGCGCGCCGATTGCCCGCTCTGCCCGCGTCTGGTCGCGTATCGCGAGGAAAATGCCCGTCAGGAGCCCGGCTGGTTCAATGGCGCGGTCCCGTCCTTTGGTGATGACAATGCGCGCCTGCTGATCGTCGGGCTGGCACCGGGACGGACAGGGGCCAACCGCACGGCCCGGCCCTTCACCGGCGACTGGGCAGGCGATCTGCTATATGCGACGCTGGACATGTGCGGCTTTTCAAAAGGCACCTACCGGGCCGATCCGGGCGACGGGCTTGAACTGGTCGATACGATGATCACCAATGCCGTGCGCTGCGCCCCGCCGCAGAACAAGCCGGTGGGTGCCGAAATGGCGAATTGCCGGCCCTTTCTAGCCGCGCGCATTGCGGCTCTGCCCAACCTCAAGGTGATGATAGCGCTGGGACGGATTGCCCATGAGAACACGCTGCGCGCCCTCGGCCTAAAGCCTGCCGCGTCCACCTTTGCGCACAATGCGGAGCACGCAATCGACGGGCCGCATGGCCCCCTCACCCTGATCGATAGCTATCACTGCTCACGATACAACACGAATACGGGACGCCTGACCGAACCGATGTTCCATGCCGTGTTCGAAAAGGCAAAAGCACGGCTCGGAAACGCCTGAGCGCAAATGCGCCGAATTTGCGTTGACGCGAATCCCGATCCTTCTAGCGTGTTGAGAGGTCAGCGCAGAGGCGCCTGATATCGGCTCAAGCAGGCGGAGAGACTCTGTGCTCAAGTGGATTGTCGGCATTATCGCGGGCATCATTGCCCTTGTTGTGTTGGCAGCCGGGCTGTTAGCCGGACTGCCCTGGCTTCCGGTCATCACGGAATCGTCGGGTGCGCAGCGCTATCGCACCTGGCTGGCGGAAAACAGCGTTGTGCTGGACCCGTCCACGCCCGGCATGGGAATGGAACTCGCACAAGAGCATCTGGATGCCCGCTACATTCTGCTGGGCGAGATGCATGGTTATGCCTTCCCGCAGGCATTGGATGCCGCCCTGATTACCTATCTGCAATCAGCCGGACCGGCGCGCTGGTATCTGGCGGAGCTGACACCGCGTGAAGCGATTGCCGTGAACCTCTATATTTCCGGGGGTGATGATGCGGCCATCAGGACGGTTTTCGACCGTTTCGCGCAGTTGGGTTTGCAATGGGCCAATCGCGAGTTCTTTGCCAAGCTGACGGCCTTGCGCGCGCTGAACGAGACGCTGCCGGCCGAGCGGCAAATACAATTCATCGGCATTGATCTGGACCGCTCAGGTGATCCCTTGGTGCTGCCCGCCGCGCTGGCGGAAAGCGCGCCTGATCTCGCCAACCCTGCCAGTTCGCGGGCGATCAATGCCGCGCTTTTGGTTGTTCAGCCCGATGTCAGGAGCCGGTATGCGGCGATGAAGGCGCGAATGACTGCGCTGGCAGGCATGCCCGGATTTGATGACGCTCGGTTTGCCGGTCTCTGGGGTCTTGGTCACGCAAGCGAAGTGACCATCAACGGCTATGAGACGATGGCGCAATGGCTTCAGGACCCTGCGGCCGACTATGCCGGCGATGTGGTCACGATCAACACGCTGTGTGTGGGCGAGTGCTTCAACATGATGCCCGCCGCTGCGCTGCCAGAGCCAATGCAGGGGCCGGCCGGTGAAGCCTATACTTGGATACCGATGGGCATTGAAAACCCCTATTTCCAGCGTCCCGCCGGAATCGGCGATCTGATGAACGTGCTGGGTGAAAATCGGGCAGCGCTGTTTCGTATCAACGGCGAAGGCACACCCTACGCCGACGGCGGCCGGCTGACTGACAGTTCGGGCTACCTCGTCATGATGCAACCGTGGGAGTATGGCGGCAGCGCAGCTGAAATGACCGACTATTACATCTCCTATCGCGGGACGGCGCCTCTCACCCCGTGGGCCGGCGAGGCATTCGACATTACCGGCCAGGCCGCAGCGGCACTGGGCGGAACAAGCGAAATGCAGTGAGGGTGCAACCCCCTCTCCTGCACGCCCTGCCCTAGCCGAAATCCTTCATCAGCCGCGCTTTGGAGCGGTTCCATTCGCGCTGTTTGATGGTTTCGCGCTTGTCGATGGTCTTCTTGCCTTTTGCCAACCCGATCAGCAGCTTGGCGAGCCCACGGTCGTTGAAATAAAGGCGAAGCGGGATGATGGTCCGGCCATCACGCTGCACGCCGCCGGCGAGCTGGGCCATCTGCTTTTTATGCAGCAGCAACTTACGGTGACGGCGCGGCTCATGATTGAAGCGATTGCCGCCCTCGTAGGGCGGAAAATCGGCGTTGATGAGGTAGAGCGCGCCATTGCGTTCCACGCTGACATAGGCTTCGGCGATATTGGCCCGGCCTTGGCGCAGGGATTTGACCTCGGTGCCCACCAGCATCAGGCCCGCCTCGATCGTATCCTCGATCTCGTAATCGAACCGCGCGCGCCGGTTGACGGCAATCAGCCCGTTGTCATCGCTCTTGCTCATATCAACGACAACTCTTTCAAGACCGATCTGATCCGCTCTTTTACCGCGTCGGGGCATTCCACCAGCGGCAGGCGCACTTCAGCCGAACACAGACCCAGAAGGCTGGCCGCATATTTGGCCGGCCCCGGACTGGACCAGGCGAACATCGCCTCATGGAGCGGTTGCAGCCGGTCATTAAGGTCTAGCGCCTCATCCCAGCGGCCTTCCAGCGTTGCGGTCTGGAACGCCGCACACAAAGCCGGGGCCACGTTGGAGGACACAGAAATAACGCCGGCTCCACCATGCACATTATAGCCAAGCGCGCTGGCATCCTCACCGGAGAGCTGAATGAATTCGGCGCCGACGGCGCGCCGGTGCTGGGTAACCCGCTGGATATCACCCGTCGCATCCTTCACGCCGATAATGTTCGGGTGCCGGGCGACCTGCGCCATGGTCGATACAGAGATGTCGACCACCGACCGGCCCGGCACATTGTAGACAAAGAGCGGAATTTCCACGGCGTCTGCGATGGCGAGGTAGTGCGCCGCCAGTCCATCCTGCGAGGGTTTGTTGTAATAGGGCGCCGCCACCAGCACCGCATCGGCGCCGGCGCTTTTGGCAAAGCGGACAAGCTCGATCGCGTGGGCGGTGTTGTTGGAGCCGGCCCCGGCGACGACCGGCACGCGGCCTGCACTGGTTTCGAGTACTGTCTCGACGACGCGGCAGTGCTCGTCATGGCTCAAAGTGACGCATTCACCCGTGGTGCCGACGGGAACCAGTCCGTGCGTTCCGGCATTGATCTGATGTTCGACCACACGTTTCAGCGCCGCGACATCGAGCTGACCGCTGCTGAAAGGGGTGATGAGTGCCGTAAACGAGCCGCGGAACATGGATTGCATAGCCTTGTGAGAGTTGCGCAACAGCGCAAATGGGCGCGGACCATATCGATTGCAATCGTACCCGCCAAGACGCTGCAATCGCTGTGGACAGCGCCAGCGCGTTCGACGAGTCTGTATATCTGCCTGCTGCCAAGAGGTTTTCCATCATGCTGTTGCGTGTCGCCCTGCTCGCCCTGTCAGTCCTGACGCTGAGCGCTCCAGCCTTGGGCGATGTGCCGGTGCCCCGGCTGAAACCGCCCGTTCCCAACCACTCGGCGATTCTGAGCGATAATGATTTCAGCTATCTGCGCCGTGCCTTGCGCGCCGCCGATGTGGGCGACTGGACCTTCGTGCGCGAAGCCCGCTTCAACATCACGCACCCCGTCGCCAAGGATTTGCTGCTATGGCGGATTGCGACATCTGATGCCCGGGCAATCTTCTCCGAATTGCATACTGCGCTGGAAGAACTGGAGGGTTGGCCGCGTGAAGACGCGATCCAGCGCGAGGCCGAGTGGAAACTGGCCGAGGCAGGTATGGGGGCCGATCTCACCGCTGGCTGGTATACCCGGCGCGAGCCGGTCACCGGAGAAGGACGAATTTCCTGGGGCGAGGCGCTGATCGAGCTGGGGCGGGTTGAGGAGGGCCGCGAGCAGATACGAGAGGCGTGGCGGACGCAATCGCTTCGCCAGACCTATCAAAGCGAGGTGCTGCGCGAGCATGGCAGCTTCCTGACGGCCGAAGACCATGCCGAACGGGTCGACTTTCTTCTCTGGGCCGGGCAGCGCAGCCTCGCCAGCGCCCTGCTGCCGCAACTGGGGGCCGGTGAACGCCGGGTCGCCGATGCACGCATGCGCCTTGCCGCGCGTAGCTCTGGCGTTGATGCGGCTGTGGATGCGGTGCCTGCCAGCCTTCAGAACAACCCTGGGCTGGTATTTGAGCGCACGCGCTGGCGGCGGCGGGCGGGCAATACATCCGGCGCTCTTGATCTCGCCCTCGAGCTGCCCGATGCGCACACCAATACCGCCGCACTGGAATCCATGTGGAGCGAGCGCAAGCTTATCATTCTCGATTTGATGCGCGAGCGTGATCACGAGACCGCCTACAGGCTTGCCGCCGATAACGGCATGAGCGCCGGTGTCTCATTTGCCGATGCAGAGTTCCTGGCCGGTTGGATCGCCTTGGTCCATCTTGATCGGCCTGAAGTCGCGCTGGAGCATTTCAACCGGCTGGAAGCGGGCGTGACCACGCCCGTTTCGCTTGGCCGTGCCAAATACTGGCAAGGGCGGGCCGCAGAGGCCGCCGGCGATGCCCTGCTAGCGCGTGAACGCTTCATGGCGGCTGCCCAGCACGCCACCACCTATTACGGACAGCTCGCCATATTGGCACTTGGCCCCGATGCGGCGGAACTCGACCTGCCCGCCGATCCTGTCATCACCCCTGACGAGCGGGCAGCGTTCGCCGAACGTGAGCAAATACTGGCGCTGCGCATGCTGGGTGAGCTGAACCAGACATTCCTGTTCCGTACGTTCGCGGCGCATCTGGAAGACCGAATGGAAACACCTGCCGACCAAGCCATGCTGGCCGATATTGCGCTCGACCATCTGCGCTTGCGCGAAGCGGTGCGTGCCGCCAAGGCCGGGCGGATGCAAGGGATGATCCTGGCCGAACGCGCCTACCCGCTGGTCGATGTGCCCAGCGACGCCCCCGTGATGGCTGATCCGGCGCTGACCCTGTCTGTCATTCGGCAGGAAACGGAGTTCGACGCACGTGCGGTAAGCGGCGCAGGCGCGCGCGGCATGATGCAGATGATGCCTGCCACGGCACGTGCGACGGCCCGCCAACTCGGCCTGCCCTATGCGTTCGAATGGCTGACCGATGATCCCGATTACAACATGCGTCTGGGCATGGCCCATCTTCAGGAGGTCGTAGACGGTTATAACGGCTCGCTGGTGATGGCGCTGGCCGCCTATAATGCGGGTGGTGGCCGCGTAACACGCTGGGTGCAGGAATACGGCGATCCGCGCTATGGCGCGATTGACCCGATCGACTGGGTTGAAAGTCTGCCCTTCGGTGAGACCCGCAACTATGTCCAGCGCGTCATCGAAAACCTACAGGTCTATCGCGCGCGCCGGGCCGGCCATACCGCCGTGCCGCTGGGTATTGAGCGTGACATGGTGGGGGCGTCGGCCGGGATCGGGCGCATCCTGCCACACCTGTCTGCCGAACAGCTTGCCGAGATTGAAGCGGCTGACGCGGCCGCACGTCAGGAGCTGGGCATGGCCCCGGTGCCGGACGCCGCTGAGGATGACGGGAGTTAGGGGCTAAATCCCTATCGCCTTCGCAAACAGGGCGGCGTCAACATTACCGCCGGTCGCGACTACCACGGTCGTCTTGCCCTTCGCGTCGATCCGGCCTGACAGCACAGCGGCGAGCGCGCAGGCGCCGCCCGGCTCCAGCACGATTTTGAGATGCCGCCAGGCAAAGTCCACAGCAGCCATAGCCTCATCATCGCTTACAACACCAACGCCTTTCAGGCGCGGCTGATTGATCGCGAAGGTCATTTTCCCCGGCGCATCAGACAAAAGCGCGTCCTGCAGCGAGCCTGAGCTTCTTGTGTTGTGTTCACGCCGGCCTGAACTGAGCGAGCGGGCATGGTCGTCAAAACCTTCCGGCTCCGCGCCATAAACAGCGATGTCCGGCGCTTTTTCCGCCAGCGCCAGATTGATGCCCGCGATCAACCCGCCACCACCAACGCAGCAGACGAGCTGGTCTGCGCGCTCGCCGCGCGCTTCCAGTTGTTGAGCGATTTCCAGTCCGCACGTGCCCTGCCCGGCAATCACGCCGAAATGGTCGAAGGAAGGAATGAGGGTGGCACCCGTTTCTTCGCACAAGCGCCGGGAGATCGCCTCACGGTCCTCGCTGGCGCGGTCGTAGGTGACCACCCTGCCGCCTCTCGCCCGCACGCCGTCAGCCTTGATGGCGGGCGCGTCGGCGGGCATCACGATGGTAGCACGAATGCCGAACAGCCTGGCTGCCTCGGCAATGCCTTGCGCATGATTGCCCGACGAGAACGCCACGACACCGCGCACACGGTCAGCCAGTGGCATCAGTGCGATAGCGTTATAGGCCCCGCGAAACTTGAAAGAGCCGGTGCGCTGCAGGCATTCCGCCTTTACCAGCACACGCCCGCCCATGGCCTCGTCGAGCGCCGGGCTCCAGATCATGGGCGTTAGCACCGCCTGCCCCTCAAGCCGCGCCGCAGCGGCCACGACATCGTTGAAACCGGGTAGTTGCATACAGCGCTCCAGAGACAAATGTGGGCTTTCGTCTAGCCCTCAGCATCTAACGGAGAGCCGTCATCTGTCTCGGTCGTGTTGTTATTCTCTTCAACCGCCGAGCGCATCCGTGGGGCAGGTTCCCGCCACGGGACAACCACTTCTGCCACGCTCGTGTAGAAGTCGCTTACCAACAGCTCCAAGCTTTCGATGAAGGTCTTTCTTCCGGTAAATTTGCGACCATCCGACATGAGCTGCATCACTACGAATGATGTGGGAAGCAAGTCTCTCGCCGAGTGGGTATGAATGTCCGGATTCTCGCGGGCATCAGCCAACGTAGAAATTGTTGGAGCAGCTCTCTTTGGCCAGTTCGTAATTATCTGAATTGAATCTCCATCGACATCCTTTAGCTGGCGCAAAAGCCAGTTGACCCGTGATCGCTGCTGCGCCTTGTCTCCGGGGGCCCGGAACGTCATGGAAATTCGAGTGGTTCTGCTCGTCAGGTCGGCCTCCACGTCTATCGGAGACTCAAGCCGCGGCACGTTGAAGGTTGTCTTCAGCACCCCCTTCTTGGCTAGCTCTTCCGCGTCATCAGCAAGCCGGTCACGCGGTTCCGTGCGATGCTTGGAGGGCAGTTTTATTGTGACCGCCGCCCCGGTACGCCGAGACAGAAAGAGGCAGAGATCCCGCAACTCTGAGTGCCAGTCTGCGACCACTTTAGCCACTTCGTCGGACGATTTGCTGATTGGCGCTCCCGTGCGTTGCCGGTCTACGACCGTAGTCCAATCCGCACACATTTGATCAAAGCGCCTTAGTCCGGCGCTTGGATGCAACAGGAAGCGCTCCAGTTCACGGAGTAAAAAGCGATGCTCATCTCGTTCTACTTCATCATTCAAGCGAAGGAGGTTAGCCATCGTGAGCACGGCATACCAAGAAAAGTGATATAATTCGACCTTCTTAAGTAAACGCTTGTCTACCGCAACGGGGTGATGCTCGGGCAACGGTGCGAACTGGTTAGAAAATGTGATCAACGCATCAACACCCACTTCCCGTGCAAGTTTCAGATATTCTTCGACCTGAGGCTTTTCGAGCTGATTGGTGGCGACCTTCGCTTCAACAAAGGCAGTCCACTTGGACCTGCCGGTGTCGAGAACAATTAAGCCGTCAGGGCGAGACCCTTTCTCGATCTTTTTCGCAAACGCTACTTCGGTGAATGCCTCAATTTTCGCTCGCTTGCCGACCTTGCGCCCGGTTGCGCCAAGCAAAGCTGCGCTAAACTCGGGGATTTGAGCAAGGCAAGCCAATACTATTGAATGAGTGCGCCCTTCCTTGGAGCTTTCAGCAAGCACTGGAAACAATCGTGCGCGTTCTCCCCGCGCGTCGAGAAACTCAATTTTTTCTGTCATTACCGCCCCCGCCTGAATATATGCCAACGCTACTACCAACTCAGGCGTGCAAACAAGCAAATCCAAGCTGCGGTTTAGTTCAGCGACGCTATTGCTGTGTCCGAAGCTCACTTCTCGTGCTGGACCATCGTAAACCGCGATAATCTGCTTGGAAGGTATTGCATCGCAGCGCGGGCACGCCTTTGATACCGGCAACTTTCAAAACAGGGCCTTTGGGGCAGGCTGGTGCCTGACCCTTACAATGGCCCGGAAACTTTGAGCGGGAGGACAAGCGCCATGTTGCGTGGACAGATGATGAATAGCCAGCTGATGATATCCGGCATTCTCAAGCATGCGGCCGACAATCACGGGGGCCGTGAGATCGTCAGCCGCCTGCCCGATACGGGTGAGATTCACCGCTATGGCTGGAAAGACTGCCATGCGCGCGCGCAGCACCTGGCTAATGTCCTGACAGGACCGCTGAAAGTAAAACCGGGCGACCGTATCTCCACCATTGCCTGGAACACGCACAGGCACCTGGAGCTCTACTACGCGGTATCCGGCATCGGCGCTGTCGTTCACACGGTCAATCCGCGCCTTGCGCCCGACCAGATCGCCTGGATGCTGGACCACGCCAAGGCCAAGCACGTCTTCTTCGATGTGTCGTTCGCGCCCATCATCGATGCCATCGCCAAAAAGTGTAAGACGGTCAAACGCTTCATCGTCCTTACCGATGGCGCACACATGCCGAAAATCTCGGCAAAGTGCGACGCTTACGAAGACCTTCTGAGCAATGCTTCACCGGACTATGACTGGCCGGAGTTTGACGAGAATCTGGCTGCGGGCCTGTGCTACACATCCGGAACAACGGGCGACCCCAAAGGCGCGCTCTATTCGCACCGCTCCACGGTTCTGCACGCCATGGCGTGCCTGGGTCAGGACGTTCTGGGCGTCGGTTCGCGCGGTACGATCATGCCAGTGGTCCCGATGTTCCACGTCAATGCCTGGGGTGTGCCCTACGCCACCGCCATGGGCGGCGGCAAGCTGGTCATGCCGGGCGCTCAGCTGGACGGCAAATCCCTGCAGGAACTGATCGAACAGGAAAAGGTCACGCAGGTTCTGGGCGTGCCTACGGTCTGGCTGGGCCTGCTGCAATATCTGCGTGAAAGCGGCAAGCGTATCGACAGCGTGGACAATGTGCTGATGGGTGGCTCGGCCATGCCGGAGGCACTGCTGCGCGCCTATGAGGACGAGTACGGCGTTGACATGCAGCAAGGCTGGGGCATGACCGAGATGAGCCCGCTGGGCACAGTCGGCAAACTCCTGCCCAAGCATGACGATCTGTCCGACGACGAGAAGGTCAAGATCAAGCTCAAACAGGGCCGTCTCATATATGGCGTGGACATGCGCGCGGTCGACGATGACGGCAATGTACTGCCCCGCGATGGCCAGTCATCGGGACATATCCAGGTGCGCGGGCCGTGGATTATCGATTCCTATTTCCGCGGGGCCGGCGCAGAAGCCTTCACCGATGATGGCTGGTTCCGCACCGGCGATGTCGGCTATCTCGACAGCGACGGCTACATGACCATCACCGACCGCTCCAAGGACGTGATCAAGTCCGGCGGGGAATGGATCAGCTCCATCGACCTCGAAAACGTCGCCATGGGCCATCCCGACGTGATGATGGCGGCGGCTGTGGGGATGCCTCATCCCAAATGGCAGGAACGTCCGCTTCTGGTCATCCAGCCCAAGCCCCACACCACCCCGACTGTCGAGGCGATCCAGGAATTCCTCGCCGAACGCCTGCCCAAATGGTGGGTGCCGGACGGGATCGAGTTCATCGACGAAATGCCGCTTGGCGCGACCGGTAAGATCCTCAAGACCCGCTTGCGCGAAATCTACAAGGATTATCAATTCCCCGACGCGGGGTAGTTTGCACTGAATGCGTGTCCTCCTCCGGGTCCGGGGGAGGACACACATTACCAAGCTGTCACTTGCGCCGCCCGAAAATCGGCTTACCTTTATCGACAATCGATAAAAGGAGCCCTCGATGGAAATCCTCGTTCTTCTACTGGTTGGTCACTTCCTGCCCTCAGTGATCGCGCTCGCACGCGGCCACCACAACGGCTTTGCCATCTTTCTTACCAACCTGCTTCTGAGCTGGACGGTCATAGGCTGGGTCGTTGCGCTGATCTGGTCGACAACCTCGATCCAGCGGCGCGTCGAGATCATCAACGCCTGATCACTCGGCGGGCTTTACAGGCACCCCGGCCCGTGCCGCCTGTGAGGGTGGAACCACGGGCCGGGACTTGCTTTCGATGGCAGTCATCGGCGCATAGCGCAGCACGAGGAAGGTGATGAAGACGCCTGACAGCACATTGGCCAGCGCGTAGCCGCTGATCATGCCAGCCGGTCCGAACTGCGTTGCACCCAGCCAGACCAGCGGCACCAGTAAGGCAAAACACCGCATCAAATTGATCCCGACGCCCAGAAGCGGGCGGCCCAGACCGTTAAAGCCCGCGGCTGCAGCCATAGCGATGCCGTATCCGCCCATCGTCACTGGCGCGATCCACCAGGTCAGGCGCGCCATGGCCTGCCCTTCCTCGGACGGCAGGAACAGCCATGACAGAGGATAGGCCAGTGCCGCCAGCACCGCCGCCATCACTACACCCCACCCGACGCAGAACATGAACGCTGAACGGAACGCCTCGCGCACGCGGTTCACATGCCCTGCCCCGCCATTCTGGCCTGTTACAGGCCCGATGGAACCGGAAAGCGCAAACATGGGGATCAGGGCCAGCGCCTCCAACCTTTGAGCCACCCCGAAACCGGCCACGACGGGCTCGCCAAACCGGGCAGCGGCGGCGAAGACCAGCGTCATGGCCATGGGATTGATCATGTTGGAGCCGGCGGCAGGCGCGCCGATGCGGGCTATCTCGCCCCAGTTCCACGCCATCTCGGCAAAGCCCGGCCAGGACAGGTCTATGATCTTCTCGCGGAAAATCATGATTCCCATGGCCACCACGAACACGACCAGATTGGAGATGAGCGTAGCCAGCGCAGCCCCTTGCACTTCCATTGCCGGGATGGGTCCGAGACCGAAGATCAGGATCGGGTCGAGGATCATGTTCAGCACGGCGGCAAGGATCATGATGATGCTGGGCAGGATCGCATCGCCCAGCGCCCGCAGGATATTGCTGGCGATCATCGGGCCGACCATGAAAATAATGCCGGCAAACCAGATGGTCATGTAGTCGTGCACGAACGGCATCATCGCCTCGCTGGCACCCATCAGGCGGAAAAGCGGATCGATGAGGGCGATACCGATGGCAGACGTGATGGCGGTGATGACCAGCGCCAGGATAACGGCGTCGGTCGCAACGCGCTTTGTGCGGCCATCATCGCCGCGTCCGGCGGCGCGCGCGACCACGGAAACCGCTCCGGCACCGAGGCCGATGGCGATGCTCATCACGGCCATGGATACCGGGAAGACAAACTGGACGGCGGCCTGCTGGACCGTGCCCAGCCGTCCGACCCAGTACGCATCGACAATGCCGACAAGCATCATGGCGACGATGCCGAAGCTCAGCGGAATGACCATCCGCATAAGGTGTCCGAATACCGGCCCTTGCGTCAGGTCACGGGCATTGCGTTTCTCAGCCATAAGGGAGGGTCCGGCCTTTCAGGAATGGCCTTCACACTTAGGCCGCAACGCCCCCGCCCGCCAGTGGTGCGCCATGAATTCTTTGTTACGCCCTGTGGGTGAGATCAAAGCTGGCCATGCCGGCAAGGTTCACAATGTCTGAGACGGGCGAGCCGAGCCGGGCAATCTGAACCGACTTTTCCATGCCCACCAGCAAGCCTTCGATGACGGTCGCCCCGCCCGTTGCCTTCAGAAGCCGGGTGGCGATGGAGGCCGAGTGGACTGCCGGCATGACCAGCACATTCGCTGCGCCAGAAAGGCGCGAGAAACTGTACGCCTCATGATGATCGGGATTGAGCGCCACATCGGCGGCCATCTCGCCTTCATATTCGAAATCGACGCCGCGCGCGTCCAGCAGGCGGACGGCGCTTTGAACCTTTTCTGTCCGGCTGCCCGGCGGGTTGCCGAAGGTGGAGTATGACAGGAAGGCCACGCGCGGTGTCAGGCCCAGCTTGCGCGCTGCTGCTGCCGCGCCGCAGGCGATGTCGGCAAGCTCTGCGGCCTCGGGAAACTCGGTGACATTGGTGTCCGCAATGACCAGCGTACGTCCCCGGCTGATCGCCAGCGACAGACCGATCAGACGTCCGCCCGCTGCTTCGTCCAGCACCAGCCGGATGTCTGACAGCGTATTGGTGAAGTGGCGCGTAACGCCCGTCACCATCCCGTCAACATCGCCAAAGCGCAGCATGCAGGCCGAAAACACGTTGCGGTCATTGTTGACGAGGCGTTGCACGTCCCGGCGCAGATAGCCCCGGCGTTGCATCCGCTCGTAGAGGAAATCGACATAGTCCGGGTTGTGATCGGACAGGCGCGCATTCCAGATCTCCAGCGAGCCGGGCCCGATACCCAGCTCCTTCATATTGCCTTCGGCGATCTTCTCGCGGGCGACCAGTACCGGCGTGCCAAGCCCTTGCGCCTTGAATGCCGCTGCGGCGCGGATAACGCTGGGCTCCTCGCCTTCGGCGAACACGATGCGCTTGGGCTCTGCCCTGATGACATCTGTAATATGCTGCTGCAGGGCGGCCGTCGGGTCCAGCCGTTGCGCCAGACGCGCTCGGTAGCCTGAACCCTCTTCAGGCATCTCAAGGCGGGCCACACCGCTATCAACGGCTGCCTTGGCGATATAGGGCGGCACGAATGAAATCAGGCGCGGGTCGAACGGCGACGGAATGATGTAATTGCGCCCGAAGCTGAGACGGCCAGAGCGGTTTGCGGTGGCCACCTCGTCAGGCACGTCGGTGCGGGCGAGATCGGCCAATGCGCGGGCGGCAGCGAGCTTCATCGGCTCGTTGATCGTTGTCGCGCGTACATCCAGCGCCCCACGAAAGATGTACGGAAATCCCAGCACATTATTGACCTGATTGGGGAAATCCGAACGGCCTGTCGCTATGATGGCGTCTGAACGCACCGCCTTGATCAGGTCCGGCATGATTTCCGGTACCGGATTGGCCATCGCGAAGATGATGGGATCAGCCGCCATGGATTTTACCATCGCCTGCGACACGATCCCGCCCGCTGACAGGCCGAGCATCACGTCCGCATCGATCATGGCCTCGTCCAGCGTGCGCAAATCCGTGGCGCGCGCATGTCTGGCGAGACGCGGATGCAGATCATCACGCCCCGAATGAACGACACCGTCTACATCAATGATGGTGACGTGTTCGTCCTTCACGCCGAGCGACTTGATCAACTCCAGTACGGATAGCCCTGCGGCCCCTGCCCCGATCAGGACGACCTTGATGTCTTCAAACTTGCGGTTGGTCAGGTGGCAGGCATTCATCAGGCCGGCCGCGGCGATAATGGCGGTGCCATGCTGGTCGTCGTGAAAGACGGGAATTTCCAGGCGTTCGCGAAGTTTCGCTTCGATTTCAAAGCATTCCGGCGACTTGATGTCTTCAAGGTTTATCCCGCCAAAGCTGTCACCGAAGCCCGCCACACAGTCGATGAACTTTTCGGGGTCCTCATAGTCGATCTCGATGTCAAACGCGTCGATATCGGCAAAGCGCTTGAAGAGTACCGCCTTGCCTTCCATGACGGGTTTGGAGGCGCGCGGGCCCAGATTGCCGAGCCCCAGTATGGCCGTGCCGTTGGAGACTACGGCAACCATATTGCCCTTGGAGGTGTAGTCGTAGACCGCGTCCGGGTTGGCCGCGATCGCGCGCACCGGCGCCGCGACCCCCGGCGAATAGGCCAGCGCCAGATCGCGCTGGGTGGCCATGGGCTTGGTCGGCGCCAGCGAAAGCTTGCCTGGCGGGTGTGCGCTGTGAAACGCCAGCGCGTCCTCATCGGTGCGGGATTGGGCAATCTCGGCAGCGGTCTTTTCGGTCATCAGGCAGGTCCGGGTCCGGGGGTCATCATTGCATGGCGTATGTCTGGCTATAGCCCTGCCAACGGGCAAGGGCCATGGCCAATCTGTTAGCGGCGAAGCCGGTCAAGAATCCGCTGTCGGGCGCGCTCGTCCAGTGCCGCGCCCAATACCACAGGAATTTGCGAGATCAGGTCTTGCGCGTTTGCGCCGGGCGGCAGGAGAAATCCGGCCTGACCGTGCAGCCAGGCGGCACTCGTGGCGGCCTCGAACGGGGCGATGCGTTGTGCCATCAAGCTACCGATCATGCCGGCGAGAACATCGCCGCTGCCTGCCGTGGCCAGCCGGGCGCTGGCGTGGGCGTTGACAATCGCCTCACCCGTTGGCGCAGCGATGACGCTGGCCGGACCTTTCAACAACACATTGGCACCGGACAGTTTGGCGGCCCGCACGGCCGCTTCTATCGGGGAATCGCTCGCACCCAGCAATCCCGGAAACAATCGCTCGAATTCACCGGCATGGGGAGTGAGCACGGTGTTGGCGTGCAGGGCATCCATCAAGCGCGAAGGCGCATCAGCGAAGACACTGAGCGCGTCGGCATCAAGCACAAGCGGGATGGCAGTCCCCAGCGCCTGAAGTACCCGATCCTTGAGAGGCTCACCAAGGCCAGCGCCCGGACCCAGCACGCAGGCGCTGGCGCGGTGATGCGCGAGAGACTCTGCAAAGGTGTCTTCCCGCAGCGCACGCGTCATTATCGCAAGAGCCGCTCCGGTAGCCTCTATCAGGCTGGACGGCGGGCAAAGCAACGTCACCAGTCCGGCGCCCATCGCCAGCCCTGCCTCTGCGGACAGACGGGCGGCGCTTGTTGCTCCGGACCCGCCAGCCAGCACACACAGACGCCCGCGCTGATGTTTGTGGGCAGCCGACTGGTGAGGCATGTCCGGCAAGACCAGTTCGGCGAGGTTTGACAGCCGTGCCAGCGTCGGCGCACCGGCGTCCCAGCCAGGCGGAATGCCAATATCGAGACAGATAATTTCGCCGCACAGACCGCGTGAAGGCTCAAACAGGTGCGCGGGTTTTAGCCGGTGGAATGTCACGGTCAGAGCGGCGTCAAACAAGACACCATCTGCCTTGGGCGATTCGCCGTGCACACCACTGGGAACGTCCACAGCCACACGGACTAGCGCTGCCGAGTTCGCCGCAATGACGGCCGTCCTCGCATCGCCATCGAGCGGACGGGAGAGCCCGGCGCCAAACAGCGCATCTATCACCACTTCGAAGCCGTCTGGCCGGAAGGCATCCAGCGGTTTCACCTCGCCCGTCCAGCGCTGCGCCATATGCGCTGAATCGCCCTGCAGACAGCTGCGCCCACCGAGCTGGAAGAGTGTGACGGGCCAGCCCTGTGCGGCCAGAAGACGCGCAGTAACGTAGCCATCGCCGCCATTATTGCCCGGCCCGCACAAAACGGCGACCGGCCGTGGCGCCCAGCGCCGCATGATCGCGTGTGCCACGCCTGAGCCAGCACGCTCCATCAATGTCAGCGACGGCACGCCGGATTGCACCGCGAAGGCATCGGCCTTGCGCATGCGCTCATCATCAAGAATCTCATATCCGGGAAGCCCGTCTGCTGCATGCTTGAACATTTGCGCCTCACTTTCGAGCAGGCATGTATGAGCCAGGGGCAGCACGCCCGGAATAGCTTGAGCCGGGCCCTGCCTTGTCTATGCGTGACCCCATCAAGGAGACCTGCTTCATGAAGAAGATCGAAGCGATCATAAAGCCTTTCAAGCTCGATGACGTGAAGGAAGCCCTTCAGGAAATCGGCTTGCAAGGCCTAACGGTAACCGAAGCCAAGGGCTTCGGCAGGCAGAAAGGCCATACCGAGCTCTACCGGGGCGCGGAATATGTTGTCGACTTCCTGCCGAAGATAAAGATCGAGCTGGTGATCCCGGACGGCCGCGTGGATGCGGCTGTCGAAGCGATCCAGAATGCAGCCCAGACGGGCCGTATTGGCGACGGCAAGATATTCATCATGCCTGTCGAAACAGCGATCCGCATCCGTACAGGTGAAACCGGCGACGACGCCCTGTAGCTGCCCGCAATTACTGCCGGCCCGAAATTCCCGCGCTCAACGCGCTCATCTGAAAAAAAACGAGGACGAAATGTCAGACGCGATCCTGAAAAAGCTCAAGGACGAAAACATCGAGTATGTTGACCTGCGCTTCACCGATACGAAGGGCAAGCTGCAACACGTAACCTTCGACAAGTCGATGGTCGACGCCGATTTCTTTGAAGACGGCCAGATGTTTGACGGCTCCTCGATCAATGGCTGGAAAGCCATCAACGAGTCCGACATGGTGCTCAAGCCCGACGTGGAGGGCGCGTTTGTGGACCCGTTCTTCCAGGAGCCCACCCTCGCCGTTTTCTGTGACATCTACGACCCGATATCCGGCGAGCCCTACAATCGCGACCCGCGCACGACCGCCAAGAAGGCGGAGAAATACATGGCGTCACTCGGCATTGGTGACACCGCGTATTTCGGGCCGGAAGCCGAGTTTTTCGTGTTTGACGATGTGCGCTGGAAAACCGCGCAGAACGAGACCGGCTATGTGCTGGACTCCGAGGAAGGCCCTTATAACTCCGGAACCATGATGGAGGGCGGCAATCTGGGTCACCGGCCCGGCCCGAAGGGTGGCTATTTTCCGGTTCCGCCAATCGATTCGGCGCAGGACATGCGCACAGAGATGCTGGCCGTCATGCGCGAGCTGGGACTTGAGCCGGAAAAGCACCACCACGAAGTGGCGCCGAGCCAGCACGAGCTGGGGATGAAATTCTCTACCCTGCTCAAAATGGCCGACCGGATGCAGCTCTACAAATACATCGTCCACAATGTCGCCGCGTCCTACGGCAAGACCGCGACCTTCATGCCGAAGCCAGTCTATGCCGATAATGGTTCGGGCATGCACGTCCACCAGTCGATCTGGAAAGATGGCAAGCCGCTCTTCGCTGGCGACAAATATGCCGACCTCTCCGATATGTGCCTTTACTATATCGGCGGCATCATCAAGCACGCGCGGGCTATCAACGCGTTCGCCAATCCGACTACCAATTCCTACAAGCGTCTGGTGCCTGGCTTCGAAGCGCCGGTCCTGCTCGCCTACTCGGCACGCAACCGTTCGGCCTCAATCCGCATCCCGTATGTCGGCTCTCCCAAGGGCAAGCGTATCGAGGCGCGTTTCCCTGATCCGGCAGCAAACCCGTATCTCGCCTTTACGGCCCTTCTGATGGCTGGCCTGGACGGGATCGAGAACAAGATCCATCCCGGCGAAGCCATGGACAAGGATCTCTACGACCTTCCCCCTGCGGAGCTGGAAGGCATTCCGACGGTCAGCCGCAACTTGCGCGAAGCGCTGGAACATCTCGATGCTGACCGCGCCTTCCTGACCAAGGGCGGCGTGATGGATGATGATCAGATCGACGCCTATATCGAGCTGAAGATGGAAGATGTCAGCCGGATCGAGCACCACCCTCACCCGGTCGAATTCGAGCTTTACTACAAAGTCTAGCCCATCCGGTCTTGCGATCACGAAAGCCCGCCGCCTCTGCGGCGGGCTTTTTCGTGACTGTTATAGAAAGATTACAAGCGCGCCTGAATGGTCGACGGGGGCAAGCGCATCGTCTAAGACTCCCGGTGACTTACTGTGCCCGACGCGTTGTCTGGCCAGAGGGGAATGTCCGCCGGAGGGTCTATATGCGCCGTCGTCTACTTGCTGCTGCTTCGCTTGCGGCCCTTTGCTCAACGCCCGTATGGGCCGATGAGGAGATCAGCAACGAGCGCACCACCCCGGTTCGCACGTCAACGTCAGGTGACGTGGTTATAACGTCGAGCGGACGCGTAACGCTAACCGGGACAACGGGCCCGGGGGTCACCATTGATTCGGACAACACGGTTGAAACGCAGTCAGGCTCGACCATCACGATAGAAGATCAGGATGGTGCCATAGGCATGTTCCTGGAGGGAGCCCGGACAGGCGGACTCACCCACGCCGGCTCGATCCAGCTAACCGATGACGAACTGGCCATCAATACGCCTATCGACGAGCCGCTTGATCAGCTTACCACCGACACGAACAAGACCGGCATTCTGGTGGGTGCACCCGGTGGCGCAGCGTTCAATGGCGACATCTCCATTCCCGGCGGTGTGACGGTTGTCGGTCAGAATTCCTATGCAGTTCGCGTGGCATCCGGCCTGAACGGCAATCTCAATATCGGCGGCAGCGTCGGCGTCACGGGTGAAAACAGCATCGGGCTTTCCGTCGAGGGTCCGGTCAGCGGTGATATCGAGATCAGTGAAGGCGCCAGCGTCGGTGCTACCGGCGCTGGCTCGACGGCTATGGCCGTCAACGGTGATGTCGGCGGCGGTATCCGCATTGCCGCGCCCGTTCAGACCAATGGCTTCCGCATTTCCGACCGAGCCGTGCTCGAAGTGTTCCGAGTGTTGAACCGCGACGCTGGTGAGGTTCAGGAAGATCAGCGACAGTCCGGCTCTGCCGTCGTGATCGCGGGCTCCGTCGTCAACGGCGTCTTCATTGCTGGCGGCCAGGACGGCGCGACAGCGGGCATTCTCAACACCTTGGGCAGCGCACCCGCGCTCGTCATCCAGCCGGGTGCCAACGCCGCAGGCCCGGCGACTCTGGGAGCAGTCGTCTATGAAGAACCCGACACCAGCGAGGGGGCTGCAGAAGGCGCGACGGTCACGAACAATCGCGGCTTTGGCTTGGTCAATGACGGCACGATCCGCGCGAACGGCGTGTTTGATGGCGTCGGCACGACGGCCATCCTGATCGCCGGACGTGATGTCAACGGGACGATCCAGGCCGTGATCCTTGGAGCGGCTGGGTTCGAGAACACGGGATCAGCGCTGTCGGTTGCTTATGATGCCCACACCACGGCTATCCGGCTGGGTAACGGCGCGCAGATGCAAGGGTTCACCAACTCCGGCATCGTTTCCGCGACGGCAGCGGACGGGTATGATGACGACGGCTTTGCTGATGGTGCCCAGCACGGCAGCAGTTCGGCCACCGCTCTTCATATTGAGGCTGGAGCCGTGATCAACCGGATCGACAACTCCGGAACGATGCGTGGCCGTCTGAATGTCAGCGGCACGTCGGCTACGGGCATTCTCGTTGAAAACAACACGCTGCAGACGATTACCAATACCGGCATAATCGCTGCTGATGCGATTGATCTGGAAGATGGGCTCTCACCGACCCTCACGGCGATTGATGCGCGTGGCATGACCAATGGGCTCGCCATCACCCAGTCGGCACCTGCTGGTGAAGATGACCCGGCACCCGCGATTACTGGCGACATCCGGTTCGGGTCGGGTGCTGACACCCTGACGGTCACCGCAGGCCGCATTGACGGTAATATCCATTTCGGTGCCGGCGCTGACAGTCTTGTCCTGCGCAACGCGGAAATGAACGGCGCGATCAATTCCGGCGACGGACAGCTTTCCATTGATGTTGAAGACGCGACGCTCGCTCTCAACCTGAACGACCCGATCAACATTACCTCGGCACGTTTTGGTGATGGCAGCGTTCTCAACCTTGTGCTGGATGCCAATACGGCGACAAACGCATCGCTGAACGCCACAGGCGCGATGACTTTCGAGCAGGGTTCCGAACTGGTCGTCTCGCTCTCCGAGCTTGTCGGTCAGGGGCGTGACTATCAGGTGCTGTCCGCAGGTACGCTGACAGTGGCCGACGAGGGCGTCATTCTGGACGCGGTCGATACACCGTTCCTGTACAATGCCACTCTGGCCAGGGATGCCGGCAACCCCAATTCTCTGGTGCTCAGCCTGGAGCGCAAGACCGCCGAGCAGATCGGCTTCGATCCCAACCGCGCAGCCGTCTACAGCGCGGCTGTGGCCCTGTTTGATGATGTCAGCTCGCTGGGCAACGCAATCGCATCCATCCGCGATCAGGACGCCTTCTATCGGGCGTACGACCAGCTTCTTCCCGAATATGCCGCGAGCGCCATCCAGTTTGCCCTTGCATCCCATGACGCAGCAACGGGCGCTGTGTCCACACGCCTGCGCAATGCGCGGCTCTCCCCGTCCGAACTGGCAGGGATGTGGATTCAGGAGTTTGCCTTCTATGCTGACCGCACGGGATCATCACTCGGCCCGGGCTATCGCGGATATGGTGTCGGTGCCGCCGTTGGCATCGACCGTCCGCTGGGTCCGTTCTATGCCGTCGGTATCAGCCTTGCAGGGGCAGCCAGCGAGATCGAACAGATTGGCCTCGACCATGATCCCATGACCACCCTTATGGGCCAGCTGTCAGGCTATGCCGCCATGGATCTCGGCGGTGTTGACGCCTCGTTCACCGCGTCGGCAGGTATAAACCGCTTTGAGACCGAACGGCGTATCGGCATCGGCTCCTACTCCGGTTCCACCTCGGCGGACTGGAATGGCTGGCACTATTCCCTGTCGGCGCAGGCAGGGCGTGATATCCCCATCGGCTCGTGGATTCTTCGCCCCGAGGCGTCGCTGACGTATCTGTCGATTTCCGAGGACGGATTTAACGAGCTGGCGCTGGACAATACCGCGCCTGAGCTTGCACTGTTCGTAGACAGCCGCACCACATCGGCCCTGACCGGTGGTGCAAGCCTGACGGTCAGCCGCATGTTCGAAAGGACCGACAGCTGGTGGCTACCCTATTTCCGTGTTGGCTATCGCGGCGATTTCTCCAGTAGCCCTGGCGAAACCACGGCCCGGTTCGGACCGAACGGCAATCCATTCACGCTGCGCGCGGCAGAACTTCCCAGCGCCGGTCTGCTGGCGGGCTTCGGCTTCTCCGCAGGGTCTGACTACACGACCTTTACCTTCGCGTACGACGCTGATTACCGCGATGACTACGTGAACCACGTTTTGCGGCTTGTCCTGCGGATGAACTTCTAGGGCCTGTGCTCATAAAGGGTTTGGGCCAGTTTAACGCCTCTTAACCATGGCGAGGGATACACTCTGGCCATGGTTTTACGTCTCGCCCTTTTCTTTGTACTTCTGGCGGCGGCAGCAGCTCTTGTGGCTTCCTGCAGCCATCGTGCTCCGCCTGCTCAGGTGGAAAATGCCTGTTCCATTTTCTCGCAATACCCGAACTGGCGCCGCGCCACCGAGCGCGCCGAGCGCCGCTGGGGAATCTCGCAAGGTACGCAGCTCGCCTTCGTCAATCGCGAATCGAGCTTCGTCGCCGATGCCAGACCTCCCCGCACCCGCCGCCTCTTCGTGCTTCCTGGCCCACGCGCCTCTTCTGCGCGGGGCTACGCCCAGGCGCTGGATTCGACGTGGGACTGGTATCGCGAGCAAAGCGGCAACCGCTCTGCCCGGCGTACCAATTTCGAAGACGCTGTCGACTTCATCGGCTGGTACGCCTCAATGAGCCAGCGCCTCTCGCGCATCTCGCTGGATGACCCGCGCAATCTCTATTTCGCTTACCATGAAGGCCATACAGGCTATAACCGGGGCACTCACAACTCCAAGGCCTGGCTCCAACGTGCGGCAAGCCAGGTGGAGACCGATGCGCGCCGTTATGATTCCCAGCTGCGCTCCTGTCAGCGCCGCCGCTGGTTCCGGTAGCCGCGTTACGCGCTTTCCCGCGCAGGCCCGGATCGGGCATGGTGGCGGGTAATGACCCACGATTCGCAAAACGATCTGTTCGGGGGCGGCGCGCCCGCCCCACGTCCGCAAGTCCCGTTAGCTCCAGAGGCAAAGCCGGTGGAGGAAAAGCCGCGCGTCGTGGCTTCCCGCCCTGCCCCGCCCGCGGCGTCAGAGCCGGGCTACAACGCCTCCTCCATCGAGGTGCTCGAAGGGCTGGAGCCGGTGCGCAAGCGGCCGGGCATGTATATCGGCGGCACCGATGAGCGCGCCCTGCACCATCTGTTCGCCGAAGTGCTCGACAATGCGATGGACGAGGCGGTAGCCGGCCATGCCGACCGCATCGATGTGCGCCTTGATGAAGAGGGCTTTGTCACCGTTATCGATAACGGGCGCGGCATCCCGGTAGACGAACATCCGAAATTTCCGGGCAAGTCCGCGCTGGAAATTGTCATGACCACGCTGCATTCCGGCGGCAAGTTCTCTGACAAGGCCTACCAGACCGCTGGCGGCTTGCATGGGGTGGGCATCTCCGTCGTCAACGCGCTCTCCGAGCGTGTCGAGGTGGAGGTCGCCCGCGACCGCACGCTGTGGGGCCTCAATTTTGAGCGCGGCACACCGATCGGCAGCTTGCAGAAGCTGGGCGCGGCGCCAAACCGGCGCGGAACGAAGCTGCGCTTCAAGCCCGATCACGAGATATTCGGCAGCCGAACTCACCTCAAGCCTGCCCGCCTGTTTGCCATGGCCCGCTCCAAGGCCTTCCTGCGCCGGGGCGTGGAAATACGCTGGTCCTGCCCTCCCGAACTCGTCGAAGGCACGGCGACACCGGCAGAGGCTGTTCTGTCTTTCCCCGGCGGCCTGGCCGACCATCTGGAAGAACTGGTCAAGGGCGCGGCGCTCGTTACCGAGAATTTCTCAGGCCGTGTGGAGCGCTCCGAAGGGCGCATGGGCGCGGTAGAATGGGCCGTCGGCTTCTCGGCCAACGGGTTTGGCGAGCATGACAGCTTTTCCAACTCGTATTGCAACACGGTTCCGACGCCGCAGGGCGGCACGCACGAGGCGGGCCTGCGCGCGGCGCTCTCCAAGAGCCTGAAAGCGCACGCGGAACTGGCGGGTAATCGCAAGGCCGGCCTGATCGCCCCGGACGATGTGATGGGCGGCGCGGGCGTACTCGTCTCTATTTTCCTGAAAGACCCCGAATTTCAGGGCCAGACCAAGGACCGGCTGTCCACGCCGGAGGCCCAGCGCCTCGTCGAGAGCGCGATCCGTGACCGCTTCGATCACTGGCTGGCTGCACGCCCGAAAGAGGCGGCGCGCCTGATCGACTGGGCGGTGGAGCGCGCCGAGGACCGGCTGAAACGTAAGAAGGACAAGGAAGTCCAGCGCCAGAGCGCCACGCGCCGCCTGCGCCTGCCCGGCAAGCTGGCCGACTGTTCCACTTCCGGCGCGGACGGCACCGAGATTTTCCTGGTCGAGGGCGATTCGGCCGGCGGCTCTGCCAAGCAGGCGCGTAATCGCAAGACCCAAGCCATATTGCCCCTGCGCGGGAAAATCCTGAACGTCGCGTCGGCCACTGCCGACAAGATTTCTGCCAATCAGGAAATCTCCGATCTGATGCTGGCGCTCGGCACCCGGCCGGGCTCCAAGTTTGATCTTGAGGATCTGCGCTATGAGCGCGTCATCATCATGTGCGACGCAGACGTGGATGGCGCACATATCGCGGCGTTGCTCGCCACCTTCTTCTACCGTTTTACGCCCGGCCTGATCGAGAGTGGGCGCCTGTTCATGGCCCAGCCGCCGCTCTACCGCCTGACGGTGGGGGCGAAAACGCTCTATGCGCAGGACGAGGCGGAAAAAGACGCCATCATCAATGGCGAGTTCAAGAATAAGCGCGTGGAAATTGGCCGGTTCAAGGGCCTGGGCGAGATGACGCCGCCGCAGCTCAAAGCCACCACGATGAACCCGGAGTCGCGCTCGCTGGCGCGGATCACCATTGATGACGCCTTCCGCGAGGCGGCCGATGATCTGGTCGAAACCCTGATGGGCAAGAAAGCAGAACTGCGCTTCCAGTACATCCAGGAACATGCGCCGTTTGTGGAAGCGATTGATTTGTAAGTGCTACGGCCTCACTTCTGCGTGACGTAACACAATAACCCCCTTCCCCCTGCGGCAGATTCCGGCGAACCTGCGAGCACTAGAAAACGCTGGGGAGGCGGCACGTTGACCGAAGACAGTTCACGCAAGAAGGGCGCGCTTTGGCCCATCATGGCAGGCGCGCTGGCCGGGCTGGCCGCTATTGGTCTGGCCGCCTGTAACGGCGCTGCCTCAGACGATTCTGAAACGGCAAACTCCTCTAATGAAAATGAGCTTGTCCGCTTCAACCCGGATCCCTAACCCTCCACCTACGAGCCCTTCGAGTCCGAAGTCGTCCTGATTCAAGGCGCGACCGTGTTTGACGGGATTGGCGGCGAGTTTGAAAACCACGATGTCCTGATGCAGGACGGGCGGATAGCCGGGATTGGCGAAGGCCTTGAAGCCCCTGAAGGCGCAACAATCGTGGACGGGCGCGGGCGCTATGTGACCCCCGGCGTCATCGATATTCACTCCCATCTTGGCGTCTACCCTTCGCCCAGCGTCGGCGCACACCAGGATGGCAATGAGATCACGGCCCCCGTAACGGCCGAGGTCTGGGCCGAACACGGCGTCTGGCCGCAAGATCCCGGCTTTGACGCGGCGCTGGCGGGCGGTGTGACCACGCTTCATGTGCTCCCCGGATCCGCCAACCTGTTTGGCGGGCGCGGCGTAACGTTGCGCAACGTGCCGTCACGCACCGTGCAGGGCATGAAATTTCCCGAAGCGCCCTACACGCTGAAAATGGCGTGCGGGGAAAATCCCAAGCGCGTTTACGGCAGCCAGGGCCGCGCGCCCGGCTCGCGCATGGGCAATATGGCTGGCTACCGCGAAGCGTGGCAGCGGGCGGTGGAATACCGCCGCAGCTGGAACCGCTACTGGGAGGCCGACGACGCTGACGCCACACCGCCGACGCGCAATCTTGAGCTGGATACGCTGATGGGCGTGCTGGAGGGCGAAATCCTCGTCCAGGTGCACTGCTACCGCGCTGACGAAATGGTCCAGGTTCTCGATATGGCTGAAGAGTTCGGCTACGAGGTCACCACCTTCCACCACGCCGTCGAAGCCTACAAGATCGGCGATATTCTGGCCGAAAACGATGTGTGCGCTGCCGTCTGGGCCGACTGGGGCGGGTTCAAGATGGAGGCTTACGACTCCATCAACGAGAACCTCGCACTGGTTCACGATGCCGGTGCGTGCGCGATGATCCATTCCGATGACCAGCTGGGTATCCAGCGGCTCAATCAGGAAGTCGCCAAGGCGCTCGCGGCCGGACGACGGCTGGGTATCGACGTGACAGATGGCGAGGCTGTTGCCTGGTTCACCTCGAACCCGGCGCGTGGCCTCGGCATTTTCGACGAGACCGGATCGATTGAGGAAGGCAAGCGCGCGGATCTGGTGCTCTGGTCTGCCCACCCCTTCTCCACCTACGCGGTCGCAGACCATGTCTATATCGATGGTGCCCTGATGTATGACCGCGATGATCCCGAACGGCGCACAATGCGAGACTTCTCGCTTGGTCAGCCCGGCGAAGGAGTGCTGTAAGATGATGAAATCACTTATTTCGGCAGCCGTTCTCGCCACCGGTCTCGGAACCGCCACTGCGCAGACGCTGGCGGTTACCAATGGCCGGGTTGTCACCAATGCCGAAGCGGGCATCGTGGAGAACGGCACCGTTCTCATTCGTGACGGCGTCATCGAAGCCGCCGGAGCCGATATAACCATCCCGGACGGAGTGGAAACCATCGACGCCAATGGCGGATGGATCACGCCAGGCATATTCCATCCCCACACCCAGCTTGGGCTCATTGAGGTTAGCGGAGAGCGCTCGACATCGGATGTCGCCGCACCAGCCGCCAGCTTCACCGCTGCCATTGATGTTGCTGACGGGTTCAACCCGGCGGGCCGGGCATATCCCGGACAGCCGGCGGCGCGGCGTGACCCGTTTTGCCGTCTTTCCGTCAACGGGAAGCGCCCTGATCGGCGGGCGCGGAGCGCTGGCCAACAGCTCAGGCGCCCCTGACTCTCTCTTTGACGACCGCACCTTCCTGTATATCGACCTGTCGCAATCGGGTGCACAGACAGCAGGCGGTTCACGCAATGCGGCCTGGGCCTATCTGCGCGCTGCCTTCGAGGATGCGCGCTTCTATCCGGGCCGCTTCATGTCGCACCACGAAGGCGATGCGATCAATCGCTTCGACGCGGCATCTCTCGTCTCCGCGGTGCGGGGCGAAATTCCGATTGTCCTACAGGTCGAGCGGGCCTCAGACATAAGGCGCGCCCTGCGTTTTGCCGACCAACACCCAGCGGCGCGGTTCATTCTGGCAGGCGCAGCCGAAAGCTGGATGGTCGCCGACGAGATTGCGGAAGCGGGCATTCCCGTGATCATGGACCCCCTGCGCAATCTGCCGGCAAGCTTTGATGTGCTGGCCGCACGGCTTGATGCCCCTGCCCGGCTGCACGCGGCCGGAGTCCAGACTGCCTACACCACGATCAGTGCGGACCTCTATTTCAATCCACGCCTGATTACCCAGCACGCGGGCAATGCGGTTGCCAACGGAGCCAGCTGGGACGACGCCTTCCGCGCCATCACGCTCACCCCGGCAGAAATATATGGTGTCGGAGACCGCTATGGTGCCCTGGCACAGGGATATGCGGGCGATGTCGTGGTCTGGGACGGAGATCCGCTGGAGGTTATGAGCGCGCCTGTCGCGGTTTTCATCGACGGCGAGCGCCAATCCATGACCTCGCGTCAGGCCCGCCTGGCCGAGCGCTATTCGGAACGTGTACCGAACGGTCAGTATGGCTATCGCCATTAGGTATGGACCTGTCGCCACAGTGCCGCATTGATATATCACGTCTGCGCTAGTGCGCGTTGACACCCTATGGCGTGCGCCTATGTTGCCGGACGCAAGCGGTTTGCGATCCGCGCAATCCGTCCGAACGTACTACAGCGCGCTCCGAGCGAAAAGCCGGGGCGGATATGAGGCGCATGACTTTTGATGATCTGGGCTTGAGCCCGAACCTGCTGGCAGCCATCAAGGACGCCGGCTACACCACCCCCACCCCGATCCAGGCCGGTGCCATTCCGGTGGCACTGACAGGGCGCGACGTGCTGGGCATAGCCCAGACGGGTACGGGCAAGACTGCCTCTTTCACGCTTCCGCTGATCGAACGCTTGTCACGTGGCCGCGCACGCGCCCGGATGCCGCGCTCTCTTATCCTGTGCCCCACCCGTGAACTGGCCGACCAGGTTGCACAGAATGTGCGCACCTATGCCAAGAATCACAAGCTGACGATGGCGCTGCTGATCGGCGGGGTGGCTTTTGCGCCGCAAAAGGAAATCCTCGACAAGGGCGCTGACATCCTAATCGCCACGCCGGGCCGTCTTCTCGACCATTTCGGACGTGGCGGCCTGATGCTGATGGGCATCGAGATCATGGTGGTCGACGAAGCCGACCGCATGCTGGACATGGGATTCATTCCCGATATCGAGAAAATCTTCTCGCTGGTTCCGCCGCGCCGCCAGACCCTTTTCTTCTCCGCGACCATGCCCAACGAGATCGTGCGTATCGTGAACACCTTCCTGAAGGATCCCGAGCGTATCGAGGTTTCGCGGCCGGCACAGACGGCAGAGACCATCAAGCAGTACATCGTGCGCGTCAGCAACGGTTCGCCGGCGGGCAAACGCGCCGCCCTGCGCGCCGCCATCAACCGCGACAACGTCAAGAACGGCATCGTGTTCTGCAACCGCAAGCGCGACGTCGATACTGTCGCCCGTTCCCTGCAGCGCCATGGCTTCTCTGCGGCGCCGATCCACGGCGATCTGGCCCAAGCCCAGCGCACCAAGACACTTGAAGACTTCAAGACCGATCAGGTCCGCATTCTTGTCGCATCAGACGTAGCTGCGCGTGGACTGGATATTCCGGCTGTCAGCCACGTGTTCAATTTCGACATTCCGCGTAACGCGGATGACTATGTCCACCGTATCGGCCGGACTGGCAGGGCCGGGCTGACCGGCGAGTCGGTGACGCTCGTGACAGGCGAGGACAAGAAATCACTCGCTAATGTCTCGAAACTGATCGGCGGCGAACCGGAAACACTGGTTCTTGACGGCGATGCCGCGCCCGGGGACGCACCTGCGGAGAAGCGCCCGGACGAGGAACCCAAAGCAGCGCGGTCTTCACGCCGGGGTGGCCGGTCGCGCAGCCATTCAGGGGCTGAAGAACCCAAGGCAGAGACGCCGCAACCTGCCAACGATACCGCAACGGCCAAACCGCCCCGGACGCCTGCCAAAGGTGGCAAGACCAGTGACGGGCGGGGCCGGGACACCAAATCGAAGGACAGCGAGGCCGCCGGATTTGGTGATCACGTGCCCGATTTTCTGTTGCGCTCTACCTTTGGCTGACCGGTGAAAATAATTTGAAATTCTCCTTGCGCGTTTACCCCATCTTTCCAAAACGCCCCTAACGTTCGTCTTAAGGGGACGAATTGGCCAGAAGAATTCGGGCCGCAAGAATGGGGTAGGTAACGTGAACGGTCGCTTGCAAACGCATGAAGGTATTGATCTGGCGCGGCGCGCGCTGGACATCATGGCAGAGTATTCAGTTGCTCCCACCCCGCAAAACTACGCCATCTGGGTGGCTTATGTTTCTGATTCGATACCGGAATTGTCCGAGGCGCTCCAAGGCGCCATCGACAAGGGCGGTCCGATCAACGACGATGTGTGCGACGAGCTCTACGATCGTCACTTCACCTTCAAGCGCATTCAGGACGCGGTGCTGGATACGGGCGGCGCGATGAGCCGCGAGCTGGGCGCCGTCGTGAAGACGCTGGAAGCCGCAGAACGCGATACCGCTGCCTATGGCGAAGCGCTGGCAGGCGCTTCGGGACAGCTGGGTGAAGCGCCCGACTCGGTAACCTTCAAACGTATGGTGGAAGGCCTGGTGTCGGCCACGGCGCGCATGCAGCGTCGCTCACGCGAACTCGAGCGCCGCCTGCAGGAAACCTCTGTTGAGGTGAACCAGCTTCGCAACAATCTTGAGAAGGTCCGTGAAGAGGCGATGACCGACGCCCTCACCGGCCTGGCCAACCGCAAGCGTTTCGACGAATCCATGCGCAAGGCGCGCCGTGACGCTGAACTGCAGGGCGACGATTTTTCCCTCATCCTGTGCGATATCGACCATTTCAAGCGGTTCAATGACACATGGGGCCATCAGACTGGCGACCAGATCATCCGCTTTGTGGCTGCGTGCCTGTCACGCTTTGCCAAGGATACGCATGTCGTCGCGCGCTATGGCGGCGAGGAATATGCGATCGTGATGCCGAAGACGACGATCGGCGAAGCTGCCAGCGTTGCCGAAAAAATTCGCGCGACCGTCGAGTCCAAGCGGCTGCTTCGCAAATCCACGAACGAGGATCTTGGCCATATCACCGTGTCCATGGGCGTATCCCAACACGCCAGCGGCGAGTCCGTTGAATCGCTGATCGAACGGGCCGACACCAACCTCTACAAGTCCAAGCAGACGGGCCGAAACCGTGTTACCGTGGACAGTGCCGAGGAACAGTCCGGCGTGGCGGCAGCCTGACCTGAGACAACTCCCTGCGTTCTAGTTCGCGATGAAGCTTTGCCAGCAACGCTCCTCCGGTAGCGGAGGAGCGTTTTGCACGTCGCCTCATGCTCCCACAGGCGGCGCCGTCAGTTTCAGGCTCTCGCGCTGCTCCCAACGCTCCAGAAACTCTGCCAGTTCGATATGCGCGCTGCGCCAGTCAAGCTCGGCATATCTGAGGTCGAGATAGGACAGCGCTACCGCAATCGACAACGCGCCATGGTCTACAGAACGCTCAAACTGGCCACGCTCCCGGTCAAGCTGGTCCAGCGTGCGGGCGATCCCCCGCTCCCACCGCTCAACCCACATCGGATAGCGCAGCTTCGCGTCCCGGTTGGTCTCGATCCGCCGGCCAATCGTCAAATCCATCAGACCGTCGGCGATGGCTTGCTGGCGCAGTACCAGAATGCGGCTCTCGCCATTGGCCGGGATCCAACGCTCATCATCGAGCGTGTCGATAAATTCGCAAATCAGCGGTGAATCGATCAGCGCCGGTCCGCTCTTGCGGATCAGGGCCGGGACCTTGCCCAGCGGATTGACCGCCAGCAGATCGTCCGGGTCGTCGAGCGGCGAAACTGCAACCAGCTCGATCCGGCTCTCAAGGCTTTTTTCGATAATGAGCACGCGGCACTTGCGCGCATAGGGTGAGGTCGGCGAGTAGAAAAGCTGCATGAAAGCTCCCGAAGATCAGGCACCGGGTTTAGAAACTCGCAAGATTGACCGCAAGCTGCCTAGACGGCGTTTGCCACAGGAATAATGGTGACGCTTTCGCCACACCCGCACGCATCGGTCTGATTGGGATTGCGGAACACGAACTTGGCGTGCAGAGGCGTGATCTCATAATCGATCTGACTGCCAAGCAGAAACAGGATCGCCTTGGAATCAATCACGATTTCTACGCCCTGGTCCTCAACCCGCTCATCGAGAGGCGCAGGCGCCTCCACATAGTCCATGGTGTATTCCATGCCCGCGCAGCCACCATTCTTCACGCCCACGCGCAAATACCCCTTCCCTTCACGCGCCATCAGGGCCTGCACGCGCGTCGCGGCAGCTTCAGTCAGGGTAACGGGCTTGGGTCTCTCGCGGGCCATATTTGCTCCTAGAGCATGTTCAGTTGCAGGCGGGCTTCGTCGGTCATCCGGTCGGGCGTCCAGGGCGGATCAAAGGTCAGGGTCACCTCGGTGCGCTCGACCCCGTCCACCGTGTTGCAGGCATCCTGCACCCAGCCGGGCATTTCACCGGCCACAGGGCAGCCAGGTGCCGTCAGCGTCATTTCCACCTTCAAGGTGTGATCATCTTCCAGATCCACCTTGTAGATCAGACCCAGTTCGTAAATGTCGACCGGAATTTCGGGGTCGAACACGCCTTTGAGCGCGGTCACCACATCATCGGTGATACGCGCAATCTCTTCGGCCGGTATCGCGCCCTCGCCTGCCGTTTCGGGGGCAACAGGGCGCGCAGGCGCACCGCCCAGATCGATCACGTCACGCTGGCGGTGCGTTCCGGTTGTGGCATCGCTGGACATATCGTTCATTTCCATAAGCCTTAAATGAGGAATTCGCGCGCGCGGCGCAAGGCGTCGAGGAAAGCCTCTACCTCTTCGGCGGTGTTATAGACGGCAAAGCTGGCCCGAACGCTGGCCGTCACGCCAAAGCGTTTCATCAGCGGATGGGCACAGTGATGGCCAGCACGCACCGCGACGCCATAGCGGTCCATCAGCTGGGCTATGTCATGCGCATGGGCGTCTTCCACCACAAAGGACACGATTGGGCCTTTACCGGGCGACGTGCCCAGGATGCGGATACCATCCATCGCCTGCAGCCCGGCTGTCGCGGCCTTCAGCAGCGCATGTTCGTGGGCCAGCGCCTCTGGTGTCACATGCGCGCCCATCCAGTCCAGCGCAGCACCAAGCACGATCACGTCAGCAATAGCAGGCGTTCCAGCCTCGAACTTGTGTGGTGGCGCAGCATAGATCACGCCTTCCTCACTGACCTCGGCGATCATCTCACCGCCACCCATGAAGGCGGGCAGCCGGTCCAGCCAGTCACCCTTGGCGTAGAGTGCGCCGCTGGCGTTCGGCCCGTAGAGCTTGTGGCCGGTAATGGCGTAGAAATCACAGCCAATGGCGGACACATCGACCGCACCATGTACGGCGGCCTGCGAGCCATCCAGCAGGACCGGCACGCCATAGCGGTGCGCAATATCCGTCAGTGCTTTCGCGTCATTGAGCGTGCCAAGCACGTTGGACATGTGGGTCAGCGCCACGAATTTCGTGTGCGGTGTGAAGAGGGCTTCATAAGCCTCTATATCCAATGCGCCTTCTTGGGTAACTGGCGCCCATCTAATAACCACGCCCTTGCGCTCGCGCAGGAAATGCCAGGGCACGATATTGGAGTGATGCTCCATCTGGCTGAGGATGATTTCATCGCCCTCTTTCAGCCCGTGTCCGATCCCGTATGCGACCAGATTGATCGCTTCGGTGGTGCCGCGCGTCAGCACGATCTCGTCAGGACGCGATGCGCCGAGGAAATGGGCGAGCTTGCCGCGTGTGGCCTCGAACGCTTCGGTTGCCTCATTGGCGAGCGTGTGCAGGCCCCTGTGAACATTGGCGTACGAACCCCGCCAGACATCGCCAAGCGCATTGATAACGGCCTCAGGCTTTTGCGCCGAGGCGGCGCTATCAAGATAAACCAAAGGCTTGTCATGAACGGTGCGCGACAGGATCGGGAATTGCGCGCGGATGGCGTTCACATCAAAGCCGGATTGGGTGCGGGCAAGCGCTGTCACGAGACTGCCTCCAGCGCTGCATCGAGCTTGGCCAGCAGGGCGTCGCGCACTGTCTCATCTTCAATCGCCTCCAGCGGTTCAGCCAGGAAGCTGCGCGTCAGCAGGGCCCGCGCGCGCGGCTCGGTTAGGCCGCGCTGGCGCATGTAGAACAGCGCCTCGTCGTCCACCGCGCCCAGCGCATTGCCATGCGCGCACACCACGTCATCGGCATAAATCTCGAGCTCCGGCTTGGCGTAGATTTCCGCGCCATCGGCCAGCAGGAGGCCGCGATGGTTCATCTGGGCATCGGTCTTCTGGGCGGCCTGATCGACGTGGATCTTGCCTTGGAAGATGCCGCGCCCGCCCTTGGCGGCTGCGCCCTTGAACAGCTCATGCGTCACGCCGTTCGGGCTTGTGTGGCGCACAATGCCGGTCTGGTCGAGATGCAGGCCGGAGGCGACCAGATACGACCCGCCAAGGCTCAGCTGCGCGCCCTGACCCGCATGGCTGACATGGGTTTCCAGGCGCGCGAGCTTTGCACCAAAGCCGAGCGTCGTCTGGTGAAGCTTCGCGCGGCGGGCCAGATCAATCCCGCTTGTCACCACCAGCACGCCGCCGGGCGAGGCATCCTGCTCGATAATGCGCGTCAGGCTGGCGCCTTCACCGACCGCAATGCGCAGCGCGATATTGGCAAATGCGCCGGGCGCAGCGTGGTAGCGTTCATGCAGCGTGGCGCTGACGCCAGCAGGCACGTTGACGGCGGCGATATGGTGGGACGCGCCCGCGCCTGCCTCAAAGCTCAAGGAGAGCGTCTCACCGTCTTTCAGATCATAGACCGGGCAACCGTCCGACAGGCCCGCCGCGAGTCGGGGCATCAGCATGTCGGGCTGGTGCTCTAGACTGGCCATCTCGTCGGCCTTGCGTGAGGCGCCGATGCTCAGCGTACCGTCACCAGTCGGAGACTTGGCGAGCGCGGCGCGCAGATCAGACCATTTCCACGCCTCGACGCGCCGGTGCGGCAGGCCGCCCGCTTCCAGCGCGGCGCGCAGATCGCCCGCCGGCAGGCTGGCCGCCAGCGCCGTTTCAAACGCGGAGAGTTGGGGGATCACACCCATCAGGCTGCCGCTCCAGTGAATTTCTCATAGCCTTCGGCTTCAAGCTCCAGAGCCAGCTCCGGCCCACCCGTCTTCACGATGCGGCCATCGGCCATGACATGAACCACGTCAGGTTTGAGGTATTCCAGCAGGCGCTGATAGTGGGTGATGACCAGCATGCCCCGCTCAGGAGAGCGCAGCGCATTGACGCCATCGGCCACCACGCGCAGCGCATCGATATCGAGCCCGGAATCGGTTTCATCAAGGATCAGGAATTTGGGCTCCAACATCATCGCCTGGAAAATCTCCATGCGTTTCTTCTCACCGCCGGAGAAGCCTACATTCACAGGACGTTTGAGCATTTCGTTGGAAATGCCTAGTTTTGCAGCGTTTTCCCGCGCGCGCTTGATGAATTCAGGTGCGCTGATCTCGCCTTCCCCGCGCGCCTTGAGCTGCGCATTGGCGGCTTCTTTGAGGAAGGTCAGGGTCGGCACGCCGGGAATTTCGACCGGATACTGGAAGGAGAGGAACAGGCCCTTCGCGGCGCGCTCTTCCGGCTCCAGCTCGCCAATACCCTGCTCCAGGAAGGTCATCGAACCATCCGTGACCTCATAGCCGTCATGGCCGGCGAGCACGTAGGACAGCGTCGATTTCCCACACCCGTTCGGCCCCATGACGGCGTGCACCTCGCCCGCCGGAACGGTCAGATCGACGCCTTTGAGGATGGCTTTCGCCTCTCCCTCTTCAGGGTTCACGCGGGCATGGAGGTTTTTGATTTCAAGCATTTGTTGTTTTCCAGTTTGACATCATTCGGCTACGTCAGGAGAGGCATGCTCCGGGGGTTTGTTCGTGTCGCTGCCGACGAAACCATCCTTCAGGCTCACAGCGCCACAACCGCCCCGAACCGCTCACATGCCAGAAACCGTCCTCGTTTCGCCGAAGAAGCATTCGATAGTGCTCTTCTCCAACACCTGGATGGTCACTCCTATAGTCCACGTGAGCGATGGCAGAGTTATCGGTCCTAAAATAAAGCCTTTTATAGATTGGCTCTCGCCCATCGCTGAACTGAGATTCCATCTCGTTGAAAAGCTCATCGGCTTCATCAGCGGGCTCCCAGTCCCATCCAATCAATTCATAGCCATCCATTTCAAAGCTGTCGTACATGTATGCAAAGTCTTCGCACCCACCCATGAACATCGAAATGGGGGCAACGACAGCAAGAGGTCGCCAATCCATCACCCCACACTCCCTTCCAGCGAGACTTTGAGGAGCGCCTGCGCCTCGACGGCAAATTCCATCGGCAATTCCTGCAGCACCTCACGGCAGAAACCGTTGACGAGCAGGGCCACCGCCGTTTCCTCGTCCAGCCCGCGTGAGCGCGCATAGAAGAGCTGGTCGTCGGAGAGTTTCGAGGTGGTCGCCTCGTGCTCCAGAATGGCCTTGGGCGTTTTCGCTTCGATATAGGGCACGGTGTGCGCGCCGCACTGATCGCCGATCAGCAGGCTGTCGCACTGGGTGAAATTGCGCGCGCCTTCGGCTTTCGCATGCACCGAGACGAGACCGCGATAGGTCTGATCAGAGCGCCCGGCCGAGATGCCCTTGGCGATGATGCGCGATTTCGTGTTGCGCCCCAGATGGATCATCTTGGTGCCGGTATCGGCCTGCTGGCGCCCATTGGTGACGGCGATGGAATAGAACTCGCCTTGCGAGTTATCGCCGCGCAGAACGCAAGACGGGTATTTCCAGGTGATGGCAGAGCCGGTCTCCACTTGCGTCCAGCTGACCTTGGAATTCCTGCCCCGGCAATCGGCGCGCTTGGTGACGAAATTATAGACCCCGCCCTTACCTTCGGCGTCGCCCGGCCACCAGTTCTGCACGGTGGAGTATTTGATCTGCGCATCATCGAGCGCGACGAGCTCGACCACGGCGGCGTGGAGCTGGTTCTCGTCGCGCATCGGCGCGGTACAGCCCTCCAGATAGGAGACGTAGGAGCCCTTGTCGGCGATGATCAGCGTGCGTTCGAACTGGCCGGTGCCTTGCGCGTTCATGCGGAAATAGGTCGACAACTCCATCGGGCAGCGCACGCCGGGCGGGACGTAGACGAAGGAACCGTCAGAGAAGACCGCGCTGTTGAGCGTGGCGAAATAGTTGTCCGTCACCGGCACGACAGTGCCGAGATACTCGCGCACCAGATCCGGATATTCCTGCAAGGCTTCGGAGATCGGCATGAAGATCACGCCGGCCTTCTCCAGTTCCTTCTTGAAGGTGGTGGCGACGGAAACCGAATCGAACACGGCATCGACCGCGACGCGCGGTGCTTCGCGCGCTTCGGCGGCGGTGCGGTCTTCCGCACCCTCGACACCGAGCAGGACTTCGGCTTCGCGAAGCGGGATGCCGAGCTTCTTGTAGGTTTCAAGCAATTCGGCAGGCACTTCGTCCAGGCTCTTGTATTTGGCCGAATTTTTCGGGGCCGCGTAATAATACGCGTCCTGATAGTCGATTTTCGGGTGATGGACATTCGCCCATGTGGGCTCCTCCATCTTCTCCCAGCGGCGATAGGCATCCAGACGCCAGTCGAGCATCCATTGCGGTTCGCCCTTCTTCTCCGAGATGAAGCGGACAGTGTCCTCGCTCAAACCCTTGGGCGCGAACTCCTGCTCGATCTCGGTCGTGAAGCCATACTTGTACTTGTCGGCCTCAAGCCGGCGTACGTCTTCAATCGTTTCCTTCACAGCAGGCATAAGCCCGTCCTTCCTTTAGTCAGCCTCAATCGCCGGCGCGCCCATCCGGGCGCCTGGCTACCGCGCCACGAGGCACGGCGGCCGTTCGGCCTTGCCATTCTTGCGCGTGCAAGAATGGTCTAGTCATTCTCTATCCCGCAGCCGCCATGCGGGGCCGGATACGCGCGTATTCGCGCATCCAGGCATCCGCAAAGCGGTTCACATCGTCTTGTGTCGTCATCCAGCCAAGACTGATGCGGATGGCGCTGGCGGCTTGCGCCTCGCTGGCCCCCATCGCTTCGAGCACCCGGCTTTTCCTTACCTTGCCCGATGAACAGGCCGAGCCGGCGCTGATGGCAAAGCCCGCCAGATCCATGGCGATAACCTGTATTTCGCTCGGCCACGCTTCAGCCGATACGCACAGCGTGTTGGGCAGGCGCTGCGCCCCTGCCCCCCATATGCGCACGCCTTCAACGGATTCCAGCCTCGACTGCAGCGCGTCACGCAGGACGGCCATGCGTGCAGCTTCGTCCGCGCCCACTGCCTCCAGCGCAGCGGCAAAGCCTGCGATCCCGGCTACATTCTCGGTGCCGGAACGACGGCCCTTTTCTTGTCCCCCGCCATGCATCTGGCGGGAGAGCGGCGCATCACAGGCCAGCAGCAGCGCGCCGGTGCCTTGCGGTCCGCCTGCCTTGTGAGCAGACAGCGCCGCGTAATGGGCGAGACTGCCAGCAAAATCGAACGACAACTTGCCCGCCATCTGCACGGCATCGACTTGGAACAGGCCCTCAGCCTCGCGCACAAGCCGTCCGGCGGCTTCTACGGGCTGGAGAACACCTGTTTCGTTATTGGCGGCCATCAGCGCCACAAACGGCGTGCCGTCGGCATTTCGGTCCCAGCCCGACAGCCGCGCTTCAAGCCAGGCGATATCCGCCACGCCATCATTCGTCACCGGCAGAAATTCAACTTCGAGCCCGCTGGCCAGCGCCGCGTCGCGCACGGCGTCATGCTCGATGGCAGAAATGATAAGGCGTTTCGCACCCGCAGCCTTCGCCGACGAGATGGCGAGATTGTTCGCTTCGGTGCCACCGGAGGTGAACACCACATCTTCGGCGCGCGTTACGAAATGACTGGCGATTGATGTGCGCGCGGTCTCCACGATCGCCCGGGCCGTCCGGCCGGCACCGTGCACCGAGGACGGATTGCCGCCTGCATCATACGCACGCGCCAACGCCTCGCGCGCTTCGGCGCGCAACGGGCTGGTTGCGTTATGATCCAGATAGACGCTCATTATTCTTGCTACTCCGCCGCTGCTGCCCGGAGCGCCGCCGCCATGCCGCGCGGGCCGCTAGCCGAACCGGCGATGCGGCGGCTGACAACATCCTCAAGGCTGACCGAGCTGAGATAGAGGTGGATATGACGTGAAAGCTCATCCCACAGATCGTGTGTGATGCAGCGCTGGCCGCTTTCCATGCACCCCTTCATCTGGTGCTGACAGCGTGTGATATCGACCGGCTCGTCAACCGACAGGATGATGTCGGAAATACGCGTGTCAGCTGCTGCCCGCGCCAGCCGGTAACCCCCACCAGGACCGCGCACGGCCTTGACGATGCCTGCCCGGCGCATGCGCGCAAACAGCTGTTCCAGATAGGAAAGCGAGATTTCCTGACGCGAGGCGATTTCGGCCAGCGGCACAGGCGATCCGTTTACATGGCTGGCCAAGTCCGCCATTGCCATTACCGCATAGCGGCCTTTGGTACTCAGCTTCATTACTGCCTCTCCCAAGCTGCACAGTCCGGTAAATTGTTTCCGGCACTCGCATTTGCCCGGCGCTATATGCTAAGAGCGCGCACGCCGTGCTGGCATACAATCATCTCACCGGAAGTAGGTATCCCAGCTACAGAGTCAAGAATTATTGTCCGGCCCCTTGCAGCTTGCGCCAAATAGCCGCGCGTATACCTGACAGGAGCGGTAGATTAATCAGTTTCAGGGAAGACCAGATCACTCATGCCTGACGTCATCATTCCCGGCCCCGCCGGCCGCATCGAAGGCAAATACACGCCCGGTAAAGCCGAGAACGCGCCCGTGGCGCTGATTCTTCACGCTCACCCGCGTGGTGGCGGCCATATGGACACGCCTGTATCCCTTATGATGTACGAGCTGTTCAAGCAGCGCGGCTTTGCCGTGCTGCGCTTCAATTTCCGCGGCGTCGGGCGCAGTCAGGGTGTCTACGAGCAGGGTCTTGGTGAGCTTTCCGACGGCGCAACGGCGCTGGACTGGATGCAGGCACACAACGCCAATGCCCCCTATTGCTGGGTCGCCGGCCACTCGTTTGGCGCGTGGATCGGCATGCAGCTCCTGATGCGGCGCCCGGAGATTGCCGGCTTCATCTCGGTCTCGCCTCCCACCAACATGTATGACTTCACCTTCCTCGCGCCCTGCCCGGCCTCCGGTCTGGTTGCGCACGGCGATGCAGACGTGATCGTGCCGCATGACGAGATGGAAAAGGTTATGAGCAAGGTGCGCGCCCAGAAAGGCATCGACATCAAGCGCCAGATCATTCCGGGCGCTGGCCATTTGTTCTCCAGCCATGTCGAGCCGCTGCAGACCGCCATCGAGGATTATCTCGATCTCCGCCTTGTCGAGCTGGACAATCCCAAGCCGAAAGTCCTGAAGCGGTAGAATTCTTTCTCTGATGCTCCGCACATCCGTGCGTCGCGCCTCGCATAGGCTCGGGCGCGCGTTCGCGCTTGCTGCGCTGCGCGCCGGGGTGACAATCCGGCCCCGACAGGGGCCGCAAGGCCGAACGGCCGCCCGCGACTTTTCGCGGAACATCGCAACGCGGATGCGTTGCGGAGCTAAAAGCTCGACACCACCTTCCCCCCGCCCATCTCCGCCTTGACCCCCGTCGTGCCGGGGAAGGTGTAGGGCAGTCCCGCGATCACCCGCGCAGCGAGGAAGGCGAAGGCCTCGGCCTCTACCAGGTCTCCACGCCAGCCCAGCGCTTCTGCGGGATAGACCTTCAGCCCCGTTGCAGCCGCAATCAGCTCGGACAGTGTCTTGTTGCGCCGCCCGCCGCCGCACACCACCAGACGCCCCGGCGTGTCCGGCAAGGCGGCGACCCCGAGCGCGATGGTCTTGGCGGTCAGCCCGGTCAGCGTCGCCGCGCCATCTTCCAGCGACAGATTGCGCACCGCATCGAGCGAAAAATCCCAGCGATCGAGCGATTTCGGCCCCGGCGCGGTGAAGTAGGGGTTGGAGAGGAACTCCGCGAATGCGGCCTCGTGAATGCGCCCGCGCGCGGCGATGCCGCCATCCTTGTCCATCGTGTCGCCGGTGTGCGCCTCAACGAACGCATCGATCAACCCGTTGCCCGGCCCCGTATCAAACGCGGTTAGCGTCCCATCGCTGGCGATATGGGTGATATTGGCGACGCCGCCGATATTGATGATCGCCAGAGGCCGCTCCAGTCCGGACCACTCAGCCAGAGCCCGGTGGTAGACCGGCACCAGAGGCGCACCCTGCCCACCCGCTTCGACATCCGCCGAGCGGAAATCATAGACCACGCGGCAGCCCAGCCTGTTGCTGAGCGCCTGCCCGTCCCCGATCTGCAGCGTCCTGCCCACAACGCCGTTCTTTGGTGCGCGATGCAGCACGGTCTGGCCGTGAAAGCCGACACCATCCAGATCCGACGGCGCAAGCCCCGCCTTGGCACAGACCGCCTCGACCGCCTCGGCATGGGTGATGGTGAGCACCTCCACCGCTTCCGCAAACGCGTCCGGCTCATCGCCCTGCCAGCGCCATTGGAGCGCGGCATCGACGGCAGCTTGCAGCACTTTGCGCTCTGCCGGGGTAAACGCCCGCTCCAGCCCCGCCCCGAAGCGGATCAGCCGCTCCCCATCGCTTTCCATCAGCGCTACGTCCACGCCGTCCAGCGAGGTACCGCTCATAAGGCCAGCCAGCTTCATGGTTTATCCTTGTTTGGTGACCTCAATCGCCGGCGCGTCCGTCCGATGGCCCTGCGCCTTCCATACTCGCGTGTAATACTGCTATTAGCGCGCTATTCGCATTTACAGGAAAGCCCCATCCCATGGCCGCCAGCACCTACGCTTCAGAACTTGTCAGAACGCTGGTGGATCGCGGCTATCTCTATCAGGCCACGGATATCGACGGGCTGGACAAGCGCGCGGCGGCGCAAGCCATAAGCGGCTATATCGGCTTTGACCTTACGGCGCGCTCGCTCCATGTCGGCTCGCTGGTGCAGATCATGTTGCTGCGCCGCCTGCAGCAAGCCGGGCACAAGCCGATCATCCTGATGGGCGGGGCGACAACCAAGGTTGGTGATCCCACGGGACGCGACACTAGCCGCCCCATGCTGACGCCGCAGGTCATCGCCGAGAACCGCGAAGGCATTCTGAAGCCTTTCAGCGCCCTTCTGGACATGAAGGAAGCCGTCGTCGTCAATAACGACGAATGGCTGGGCGAATACGGCTATCTCGATTTCCTGCGCGATTACGGCACGCATTTCACGATCAACCGGATGCTCAGCTTCGACAGCGTGAAGCTGCGCCTTGAGCGTGAACAGCCCATGACCTTCCTCGAATTCAATTACATGCTGCTCCAGGCCGTCGACTATCTGGAGCTCCACCGGCGCTTCGGCACGGCGCTGCAACTGGGCGGGGCAGACCAGTGGGGCAATATCATCAACGGGGTGGAGCTATGCCGGCGCGTGGACGCTACAGAGGTCTTCGGCTTCACCACACCGCTGATAACCAGCGCATCCGGCACGAAAATGGGCAAGACCGCCGACGGCGCGGTCTGGCTCAATGCCGACATGAAGAGCCCCTACGAATACTGGCAGTTCTGGCGCAATACCGAGGACGCGGATGTCGGCCGCTTCCTGAAGCTGTTCACCGACATTCCTCTGGATGAGATTGCACGCCTTGAGCGCTTGCAAGGCGCAGAGATCAACGACGCCAAGATCACACTCGCCAATGCGGCGACCACCATGTTGCATGGTGAACTGGCAGCAAAAGAGGCAGAGGCGGCGGCGAAGGCGGCTTTTGACCAGGGAGTGGCGACAAGCAACCTGCCGACTTTCGAATTGGACTGTGGCGGTGGACCTTGGACCCGCGGGCGATCCGCGTTGAAGATTGCGTTGGCTTCCGAACTCGTCCCGTCAGGGGGAGAAGCGAAACGAAAGATCAAAGAAGGCGCGCTTTACATCAACGACCGAAAAGTTTCGGCCCCAAATGAGATTTTCCGATACGCCGACAATGACGGCAGCATAGGGGCATTCAAGGTTCAGCTAGGAAAACGAATTTCCTTGGTGCGACCGATAAACACCGGCAGCTAGAAGCGTCACGCATTAGTAAAGCCGGGCTGACGGACAGCCCGGCTTTACTGAAATTTCGCGATGGTTTCGCGAAATTCATATCCTCGGTGAGCGTCCGCGTATCAGACCGACAACCAGTGCGATCAGGAACAGAACGACAAAGAGGAAGAACAGTATCTGGGCAATGCTGGCGGCACCGGCGGCAATACCACCAAAGCCGAACACTGCGGCGATAATCGCCACGATAAAGAAGGCCAGCGCTAAACGGAGCATATTGCTATCCTTTCCGATAATTGACACAACCGGATAACGCCCGCCCTCAAATAGCGTTCCGCGCAACCCAAAAAACTTCGCACATCGGCCGGGAAATCCTTATGACGAAACGCTTTCTCACCGCGGACAGCCTTGTGCGTGACGGATTTGCGCTGGCTCTGGCTGTGATTGAAAGCGGCTGGCGCCCGGACCATCTGGTGGGCCTGTGGCGCGGTGGCAGCCCGATCGCCATCGCCCTGCATGAGGCCCTCGCGTGGAAGGGCATGAAGACCGGGCACTCCCCGCTGGCGGCCCACTCCTATACCGGAGCTGACCAGCGGCAGACCGAAATCGCCATTACAGGCCTTGATGCCCTCACCGCTATTTTGCCAGCGGGCAAGCGGCTACTGCTCGTCGATGATGTGCTGGATCGCGGGCACACGCTTGCCGCTGTCATGGACGCGCTCGGTGGACGCTACGATGTCCGAACGGCTGTCGCCTGGTTCAAGCCCGACCGCAATGAGACGCCGCTGCGGCCGGACTACCATGTCCATGAAACATCAGACTGGCTGGTCTTCCCTCACGAGCTGGAAGGACTGACGGGCGCGGAAATCGCTGAGCACAAGCCTGTGCCGCAAGGGTTTTTGTGAAGGGCGTGGGCTGCTTTTCCCTCATGCTGAGGGTGAGCGAAGCGAATGTCTCGAAACACGAGGGAAAAGCTACGCCGCCTGCCCTGACAGTCGGGCAAGAGCTTTCTCGCGCCCGATCAAAGACAGCACCACATCCATTTCCGGCCCGTGATTCTGGCCGGTCAGCGCCTGGCGCAGCGGCATGAAAAGGTCGCGCCCCTTACGCCCGGTTTCTGTTTTGATAGCGCTGGTCCAGGCGCCCCAGCTCTCGCGGGTCAGCTCGCCGTCAGGCAGCAGCGATGCGGCCTTGGCGGCATAGTCTGCATCCTCGATTACTGGGGTGATCGGGCCTTCCACCAGTTGCCACCAGTCGGCAGCGTCGCGCAGACGCGTCAGGTTTGGCCGCACCGCATTCCAGAACGCTTCGCCCGCGCTGATGCCCAATGCTTCCAGTCGGGCTTGCATCGCAATAAAGCTGGCCTCATGGATCAGCTTCGCATTCAGGCGTTCCATCTCGGCAAAGTCGAAACGCGCCGGGGTCCTCGACACCTTGGAGAAGTCCAGCTCCGAGACGAGCGCCGCCAGATCGCTGCGCACCTCGATGGCATCTGACGTGCCGAGCTTGGCCAGCAGGGAGAGAATGGCCATCGGCTCGATGCCCTCCTCCTCGCGCAGCGCCTGGACGGACAACCCGCCAATGCGCTTGGAGAGCTTTTCTCCATCAGAGCCGACCAGAAGCGGGAAATGTGCCATGCCGGGCGCGCAGCCCTTGCCGCCGAGGGTCTCGAAAATCTCGATCTGGGCAGCAGAATTCGTCACATGGTCCTCTCCGCGGATGACATGCGTAATCTCCGCTTCGAGATCATCGACCACGCTCGGGAGCGTGTAGAGATAGCTACCGTCTTCACGGATGAGGATGGGATCGGAGACCGAGCTGGTGTCGATATGGCTGGGCCCGCGCACCAGATCATTCCACTCGATCCGCCCGCCGGACAGTTTGAAACGCCAATGGGGCTTGCGCCCTTCGGCTTCAAGCTTGGCCTTGTCGGCATCGGTGAGGCTGAGCGCTGCGCGGTCATAGACCGGCGGCTTGCCTTGCGCGCGTTGCAGCTTGCGCTTGCGGTCAAGCTCGTCGCCCGTTTCGTAGCAGGGATAGAGAAAGCCGGTCTCAACCAGTTTTGCGCGCGCCGCCTCATAGCGGTCGAAACGCTCCGACTGGTTGAAACGCTCGTCAAAATCGAGGCCCAGCCAGCGCAGATCCTCAATGATCTGGTCCTCGAAAACTTTGGTCGAGCGCTCAAGATCGGTGTCGTCGATGCGCAGCACGAAAGTGCCGCCTTCACGGCGCGCAAACAGCCAGTTCATCAGCGCGATACGCACATTGCCCACATGGATGAGGCCGGTCGGGCTCGGCGCAAAACGGACTTTGACACTCATGGAGGTGCTGCTTTTCTTGTCTGTAAGATGAAATCTGTCAGGGTGGCTGGCTTTGCCATGCCCGCCCGAACGCGTCAAATGCCGCCCGCTACATCCGGCTGAGGCTGCCCGCTGCCGCGTCAATGGCCAGGGCTGCCTCCAGTGCCATCAGTCCGGCCCGGCCGTCAGCGGCCGGACTGACATGGGCCGGGTCCAGCACGCGCGAGACGAAATTCTGCACACTAGCGCCCAGCGAGTCTTTCGCCATGGCGGCGTCGGCAAAATCCGGATCTAGCGGCAGGCCGGCGCCGTTCTCGAAACGCTTGCGAATGAAATCAACATTCAACTCGGCGCCGCCTTCAAAGCCTATCGTCATCACGCGGTCACGGTCGCTGGCAACCCGGCTGGATTCCAGCTCGGCTACCAGACCGCCGGGAAATTCCATGCGGGTAAAGATGTGGTCCGCCAGCCCGCCGCGCTCGGCGCGCATTTGCGCGTCCACCCGGGACGGCGCGCTGCCCGCCAGCGCCAGCACCAGATCTATGTCATGGATCATCAGGTCCAGTGTCACCGAGACGTCCAGATTGCGCGCGGACGGCGTGCCCATACGCCGAGCAGAGAGGGTTCGTGCCGCAGGAATGTCACCAAACAGGCCCATCGCGGCAAAGACAAAGCGTTCCTGGTGCCCGACCTGAAGCACCCGGCCGAACTTCTCCGCGAGAGACAGCAGTTCGCGGCCCTCCTCCACCGTTGCGCAAATCGGCTTTTCCACGAGCACATGCCGACCGGCTGTCAGCGCGCGGTGCGCCGCGTCATGGTGAAACAGGGCCGGGCTGGCCACGGTGATGATGTCAGCTTCCTCGATCATCGCATTGAGTGAGGTAAAGGCTATGGCACCATACTGGCGCGAGATCGCGCGCGCCCGGTCACTTACCGGGTCAAACACGCCGACAAACTCGGTCCGCCCGTCACCGGCATATTTGCCCGCGTGGTAGCTGCCGAAAACGCCGGCGCCAACAACGCCGGCCCGCAATGAATGATCCACCTGACTCATGGTGTGCGAGTTTGCATTTTGCGCCGGGGCTGACAAAGGGGGAATGCAGACAAACTTGTCATTGCCCTGCTCGTGCGGGGCGCTACCATCATGGTGAATGTGCTGGCGGGGACACCATGAATAGCGAGCAATCAAACCAGTCAGCCGCCCCGGCGGCCAATGATCATTCCGCAAGCCAGATCGCCAGTGATCTGACCGGCATGCCGCTGGGACCGCTCGTTTTCAGGACCCTTGTCGACACCCTGATCTTCACGCCGCGCATTGCACGCGACGTCATTCTTGGCACCCGCGGATATTTTTCGCCCTTACGGCTGTTCATCAGCCTGATGGGGCTTCAGTTCGGGATCGCCGCATTTTTCGGCCTGCCAGCCTTCTATTCACTGGAGACATTGCTCGCGCCGGAGGGACGGGACCTTGCGGAGGCCCATCTGACAGACATGGGGCTCACCATCTCGGGGGTGTCCGATACTGTCTCGCGCTGGGGTGCCCTGTTGAACTGGCCGCTGATGGCACTGGGCGCGATTCCCTACCTGCTGGTGGTCAAGGCCTTCCGGCCTTCACTAAGCTGGTGGACGCACTTGCAGTGCTATCTCTCGGCCAACAACGCCATGCTGATCGTATCGCTCCTGTGCGCGCCTGCGCTGGTTTTCGGCGAGATTGCCTTCCTGATGACGCAAGGCCTTTCGGCCATCGTGTTCTTCATTGCCATGATGCGCGTGGCCTCGGGTGGCTACGGGCTCAGGACAATCGCACTCATCGGCTTCCTTCTCGTCAACATCATCATCACCATACCCTCGACCATCCTGATGTTTGCCGCAGGCATGTTCAGCGTGCATTTGATCCTGCAATGGAACTATGATGTGTCCCTGTTCGAGCTGATGTCGATCAGCCTTGATCAGGATTCCCGTCCGGCCGAGGCCGTGCCTCCACCCTCCGCAACCGAAGAGTAAATGCCATGAAATCCCGTGAAATCCATCTCGTGCGCCACTTCACCGGCGAAGTGAAACCCGAATACTTCACGCTTGCCGAGGTGGAACTGCCAGAGCCGGGCGAAGGCGAGGTGCTGGTGGCCAATGAATGGCTCTCGGTTGACCCATATATGCGGCCGCGCATGGCTGGACTGAAGACTTATATCGATCCGTTCATGCCTGGAAAGCCCATGGAGGGCGGCGCTGTCGGCAAGGTCGTCAAGTCTCGCTCCGATGCCCTTAAAGAGGGCGATTACGTGATGAGCATGTTCGGCTGGCGCGAGGCCTATGTGGCACCGGCCAAGGGGCTGATGAAGGTCGATGCGAACCTGCTTCCGGCCCATGCTTATCTGGGCATTGCCGGACTTACCGGCCTCACCGCCTATGCGGGTATCAAGCGCATTATCGGCCTGAAGGAAGGTGAAACCCTGTGGATGAGCGCTGGCGCAGGCGCGGTCGGATCTGCAGGCATCCAGTTTGCCAAAGCCATGGGCGCAAAGGTCATTGCAACGGCGGGCGGCAAGGCCAAGACCGATTTCTGTCTGGAAATCGGCGCTGATGCCGCCATCGACTACAAGGCCGTTCCCGATCTGCGCAGGGCTATCAAGGACGCCGCGCCGGAGGGCATTCACGCCTATTTTGAAAATGTCGGCGGCGATCACCTGGTCGCGGCGCTCGACGTGCTCAAACAGTTCGGACGCATCGCCGCCTGCGGCATGATCTCGCGCTACAATGACGAGGCGCCCTCGCCCGGGCCGCACAACATGACCAATATCGTCACCAAGTCGCTGATGATGCGTGGCTTCATCGTCACGGAGCATTTCGACATGCAGGGCGAGTTCATCAAGGACCTCTCAAACTGGATGATGAGCGGCAAGGTAAAGAGCCGCGAGACGGTCTATGAGGGCATCGAGAAGGCACCCGAAGCGTTCACCGGCCTGTTCAGCGGTGCCAATTTCGGAAAAATGCTGGTGAAAGTGTGAGCGACGCCGCCCCTCCCCCGCCGCCATCTCCAGCACCGGAGCGCGGTGAACTGGCCGAAGAGGTCTTCGGCTTCAATCTGCGTTCCGTGCGCTCCCTGATCGACCTGCTGGCCGCGCCGCGCAAGGTGTTTGCCTCCATCATCGCGCGGGACCGGACATACACGCCAATGGTGCGGCTCTGGCTGGCGCTGCTGGGTGTGCAGATTGCCATTTCGGTCATATGGGGCGGGTACGGGGCGATCGCGGCGCAGGCACTGCAAAATGCGGCCCCCGAGGTGATCGCCCAGCTGGAAGCGGCGACAGGGCGGACCAGGGACGAATTCTTCAGCCTTTATGGCTCCATCATGTCGGTGCTTCACGGGCCGCTGGTCGGCGGGTTTACCGCTCTGTCCGTGATCGTGCTGAGCCGGTTCGGAGACAAGCGGCCGTTTGCCGTCAACCTCAACCTGGTATTTGCGATTCTCACGGCAAGCTCGATTATCGGGCTGGCCATCATGCCCTTTGCGGTCGCCAATCAGGAACTCTCCTTTGTCGCAACGCTGCTTATCACCGGCATGTATGCGTCGACATTCATCCGCGGCGCGACACCCTCGCTTGCCGGCGGCTGGACAGGCCGGATCATCAAGGGGCTTGCCTTGAGCATCATCATGCTGGTGCTGGTTCTTATCGGCGGATTTCTCGCCAACATGATCAGCCTGATCGCCACATCAGCCTGGCCTGCCTGAGGAAAGCCGCTCAGCCATGACTACACCTGAACTTGACGCCATCAACGCCGTCAGCGCCGGCAAGCTGCCCGGCCTTGTCGGCCTTGTCATCACGAACGGCTCGCCTGCTCTGGTTGAAGGCCATATCGACGTGCGCGAGGATTTGCTGGCACCGAACGGCTTCCTGCACGCCGCCACTCTCATTGCGCTTCTGGACTCGCTGTGCGGCTACGGCGCGATGGCGAACCTGCCCGCCGATGCGGTGAGCTTCACGACGGTGGAGCTGAAATCGAACTTCATGGGCACCGCGCGCGATGGACGCGTTCTGGGTGAGGCCCGGCCCGTGCATCTGGGACGCACGACACAGGTCTGGGATGCAACCGCCCGCCGCGCAGCGGACGGCAAAACCCTCGCCCTCTTCCGTTGCACGCAGATGGTGCTTCACGCCCGGTAGGTGGTGGTGCGGCTCTGCCGCAATACCCGTCCCAGAACGAAACCGCCGACAACCGCGCCTGTCAGAGCCGACAATAGCGGGCTGGAAAACAGGGCCTGAAACCCCGCATAGCTCAATACGGCGACACTGACGGCCAGTCCGGTCGCCGCGACAGTGTTCAGGAATGAGGCGCGTTTGGGTTCCATGCTTTCCGTAACGCAAACACCGGGCCAGAAATCAAGGCTTTGTTTACCATATGGATCGGATCAATGGCAGATACCTGCGTAAAACGTGCCGACTCGCCTGTATTTCCTTGCTATGCCTAGTGAGAATCGCGATTGATTCATCCGTCCAATGAACGGCTGAGCCTGCCAATGTCGGCGGGCGAGGCGTCAAACAACCGGGGGGAACCCTCATGAACAAAGCAGAACTCGCCAAAGCCATCTCCGACAAAGCTGGCATCACCCGCGCTCAAGCCGGTGACGCCATCGATACCTTTGTCGATTCCATCGTAGCCGCCGGCAAAAAGGGCGACACGGTACAACTCGCCGGTTTCGGCACTTTCCACGCCAAGCACCGCGAAGCGCGCGAAGTCCGCAACCCGCGTACGGGCGAGAAAATGACGTCCAAGGCCAAGACCTCGCTGGCGTTCCGCCCGGCGTCTGCGCTGAAAGACATCTAAGGGCTTTTCGTTTCCTGCCCGCTGGGGACAGGAAGCACCCCTTCATGAAAACGCCGCCGGGCAATCGGCGGCGTTTTTGTTTGGGCGATACGCCGCAGCCCGATGCTGCGCAGCTGCCAGCAGCTTCCCGCGCGCCCGATGGTGATCTTGACTGGCTCAGACCGGACTTTCATTCGCCCGGCGGCGCAAGCGCCGAACTGAAAACAGGCCCCTGCTTTTGCAGCGGGGGCCCGTCTCAGCGTTGCCCTGACCGGCCCTAGAACGGTGCCGTCAGCATGACATAGCCGTAGACCGGGTTGTCGCCAGCCGGAGCGCCGGGCGCGTTCTTGGCGAAATCTCCCCGGAACAGAACCATTGCGCCGGTTTCAAGCTGCAGCCGGTCGGGGCTCAGCCAGTAGCTCATACGCGCCTCGGCCAGTGTGCCGATCCGGTCGCCCGACTGGCCTGTCGCATCGCGCAGATTGGCTACGCGCCAGCGATCGGTATCTGAAGCCAGCCAGGATTCCTGCACCTGCACCGTGATCGCTGCGGGCCCGTTGCGCAGATCGACCCGCGGGCCAAACGCAATCAGGTTTTCGCGGAAATGCGTGAATGACATACCCGTCGTGCCGAAATCACCCCGGCGGCCGCCAAACAGCGGGTTGAAGCGGTTCCAGTCGGCGTCGGCGGGATCATTGTCGCCGCTGGCATAGACAAGCTGACCAGACACGCGCGGCTGCCAGGGGGCATCAAAGCTGTAGCCCAGCGCGGCGTGGGCGGACCACGCACGCACGTCCAGCGTGGCGGCGCCTTGTGGCTGTTCGCCGAACTGGCCCATCAGCTCGACATCAAAATCATAGCTGCCTGTCGCGCGCGGACGGGAAATGCGAAAGCCCGGCGTCAAAAGGTCCACACCGTTGTCGTCATTCAGGCCGAATACATAGGCTTCGGCGCGCAGATTACCGCCGAGCCGCGAGCGCGTGGCATGAACACCCCAGAACTGCGTGCTCCAGTCAGCCTCATCAATCTGTGCCGTGTTGTTTTCCAGCGCGTTTCGGTCACCCGGCGCAATGCGGACAGGCGCGGTGAAGAAGGCGTCCACTGTCCAGTTCTCGGCCGGGACAAAACGCCCGCGCACACCTTCGAAATTATTGGGCGTGTTGCGATAGCCCTGCTCGGTCGCCAGACGGCCCGAGCCCACATTCATCACGAACCGGCCCGCCTGAACCTCGCCGCCCTCAACCGGCACGCGGAGATAGGCTTGCAGCAACTCGGCCGCATTCACACTACCGCCGGGGATGACCGAACCGGCGTCGCTCAGCCAGCCTCGCGTGTCGAGAAATTCGCCGCCCAGAACAAGCGGACCGAAATCGTATTCGGCCTTGACGCGCACGCGGCTGGAAAGCTGCTGGTCAGAGCCGCTCGCGCCAGCGCGAAACAGAGCACTGATGGTTTCGTAGCGGACGCGCGCCGATCCGGTGAGCGTGAAGGGAGAGGCTTCGGCATCGCCGGACCGGGCGTGAAGCGGGGATGCTGCGCCAAGGAGGGCAGCAGCAGACGCGGCAGTGAAAAGGGCAAAATGTTTCATATCGAACTCCAGGGGAAGGAAGCGCGATATGGTGCGAAAAACCTGACTTCTCGATTAATCATCTGGCGCAGGCGTGTCGCCCGGCATGACTGCAGGCAAGGTTTAGCTGAATAATTATCGTAGCTTGACCTAGAAGCGGGTCGTCAGCATCAGGTAGCTATAGAGCGAATGTCCCGTATCGGGCGCGCCCGGCGCGGTGCTGGCAAATTCACTCTTGATGAGAGCCGCCGCGCCCCATTCCAGGGTCAAATGCTCTGGGCGCAGATCCCACCGAACCCGTGTATCAATCACCTGGCCGATATGTCGCCCGGATGCGCCGGTGGCGTCCTGAAGGCGTCCACGCTCCCAGATGTCGCTGCTTGAGGCCAGATATACATTTTGCGTCAGAATACGCGCCTGGACGGGGCCATTGCTCCACTCGGCGCGAACGCCATAGCTGACGAGATTCTCGCGCGACACCGGGCCGAACAGCCCGGTGTGCCCGTAGTCGGAGCCACGTCCCCCGAATAGCGGATCAAAGCGATTCCAGTCTGCACTGCCCTGCCGGTCGCCACTGGCATAGCTGATCTGCGCCGACAGTCGCACCGGGTTTGTGCGCGCAAACGTGTACCCGACCACACCATGCGCGCTCATGGCGCTGACATCGCGGCGCGTGGTACCAATGACCGTATGTCCGGTCTGGAGCATCCATTCGGCGTCAAAGTCGAACGCGCCGTCTTGCGGCGGAAGGCGCAAGCGCACACCGGGCGTGACCAGCATAGCCCCGCGATTTTCATCAAGCGCAAAGACATACGCCTCGCCGCGCAGCCCCCGGGGCAGGTTCCCCCGCGCCAGATGGACACCGTAAAAGCGGGTTTGCCAATCTGCGGAATCGAGCCCCATACGGTTGTCAGCGAGCGCTTGCCGGTCTGACGGATCGCGCGTCACCGGGGCCGTAAAAAAGCCCGTGCCGCGCCAGTTTTCGTCCAGATCAAATTGAAGACGGATGCCTTCGAAACTCGCCGGGACATTGGAAAACGAGCTGGCATCGGAAAGCCGTCCCGACCCCAGCGGCATGGTGAAGCGGCCAATCTTCGCCGTGAACTGACCGGAGATGTCCGCTTCGGCATAAAGCTGGAACAGGTCTGCAGCATTGTAGGCGCTGGACGAAACGACCGAGCCCTCATCCTGCAGATAGCCACGCGCATCAATGATCTGGCCGACCAGGCGGAGCGACTCCCAGCGTGCTTCGCCGCGCAGAAAAACCTGTGTGGAAACAAGCTGGTCTGACCCCTGACCGCCTGCCCGGTAAGCGGCGCTCAAAGTCTCCGCGCGGACACGCAGCGAACCGGAAAAGTCCAGTTCTACAGCAGGGTGGCTGGCGTGTGCGGCGCCAGGTGCGCCTGCCAGCAGGGCGAGCGCGCCTGCAAGAATGCTCCTGATCCGCATGTCGAAACTGCCTGTCCAGCCAGCGGGCACGCCGCCCGTCATGGAAATGTCATGGACTTGTCACATAACGGCTCTGGCTGCAGGATCAAGACAATCAGGCAACCGAATGCAGCCCGGCAAAGTGCCGGCCACATCATCCCCACGGGCGAATCCGGAACCTCGTTTCAAAACAAGGTGGTTCAATCGATACCAGCTACTCGGCCGCCTCGCGCATCCCCGCTGCGGGCTTGAGCGCATCAGCGATTTGAAACGCCATTTCAAGGGCCTGGTCCGCATTCAGGCGCGGATCACAATGGGTGTGGTAGCGGCTGGAGAGGTCAGCTTCGGAAAGATGTCCTGCCCCGCCCACGCACTCGGTGACGTCCTGGCCAGTCATCTCGAAATGGACGCCGCCGGGCTCCGCGCCTTCGCTGCGGACCACTTCGATAAAGCTTTTCAGTTCTGAGAGGATATGGTCAAAAGCCCTTGTTTTATAGCCATTTCCCGCCTTTATCGTATTGCCGTGCATGGGATCACACGACCAGACGACATTGCGCCCCTCGGCCATCACCTTGCGCACCAGAGGCGGCAGACCCTTCTCCACCTTGCCGGCGCCCATGCGCGCATAGAGCACCAGACGCCCCGCCTCGTTGCGCGGATTGAGAAGGTCTATTAATTCAATAAGTTCATCCGGATCCAGCGACGGGCCGCACTTCAGTCCGATCGGGTTTTCCACACCCCGGCAGTATTCGACATGGGCGCCGTCCGGCTGGCGGGTTCTATCCCCGATCCAGATCAGGTGCGCCGAGGTGCCATACCAGCGCCCGGACTGGGTCTCCATCCGGGTCATGGCTTCTTCGAAGGGCAGGTGCAGCGCCTCATGAGACGTATAGAAATCAACGCCTTCCAGCGACGGCGCGGCATCGGCCGTCACCCCGCAGGCGCGCATGAAGGCCAGCGCCTCGGTGATGCGGCCGGCATATTCCTGATAGCGCTCACCGGCCGGGCTATCCGACAGGAAGTCGAGCGTCCACTGGTGGACATTGTGCAGATCGGCATAGCCGCCAGAGGCCAGAGCGCGCAGGAGATTGAGCGTGGAAGCCGACTGGTCGTAGGCGCGCACAAGACGCTGCGGATCAGGTATGCGCCCTTCCGGGGTAAACGCCATATCATTAATGGAATCACCGCGATAGGACGGCAACTCAACGCCGTCTATCACCTCGGTATCGCTGGAACGCGGCTTGGAGAACTGGCCCGCTATCCGCCCGACTTTAACGACCGGTTTTGCAGCTGCGAAGGTCATGACCACCGCCATCTGCAAAAGGACGCGGAATGTGTCCCTCACATTGGCGGCGGAGAACTCCTTGAAACTTTCCGCGCAATCCCCGCCCTGCAGCAGGAAGGACTGGCCCGACGAGACATTGGCGAGATGGCGCCGAAGGCGGCGGATTTCACCGGCAAATACCAGAGGCGGACGGCGCGACAGCTCGGCCTCGGCGGCCTTCAGGGCGGAGGCGTCAGGGTAGTTGGGCAGCTGCAGGGCTGGTTTCGTCCTCCAGCTTGACGGGTTCCATCCGCTCATGGTGATACTTTCAATTCCGGCGGGATCCATTTTTCCCGCATGGTTACAAGCTCTTCGGCGACGGTGGGATGCACCGCGCAGGTGGCATCAAACTGGTCCTTGGTCAGCCCGGCTTTCACCGCAATACCGACCGCCTGAATGATTTCAGGCGCATCATCGCCCACAATATGCACGCCGAGAACCCTGTTCGTGCCGCGCTGCACAATGATCTTCATCAGCATGCGGTCAGGGTTTGGCCCGAGCATACCCTTCATGGGCCTGAAAATGCTTTTATAAACATCGATATCGCCGTGTTCGGTGCGCGCCTGCGCCTCGCTCAGTCCCACGGTCCCGACCGGCGGCTGGGTGAAGACGGCGCTGGCTATGTCGGTGTGATCATAGGCGCTCGGATTGTCTCCGAACGCCGTTTCAGCAAAGCAGATTGCCTCGCGGATCGCCACCGGCGTCAGGTTCACCCGGTCCGTCACATCACCTACCGCATAGATGTTGGGCACGTTCGAGCGCGAATACTCGTCGACCCGGACGGCGCCATTTTCGCCGGTTTCGACGCCTGCCCTTTCCAGGCCCAGCCCCTGGGTGTGCGGATCGCGTCCAATCGCGAAAACAACTTCATCTACAGGGCATTGGTCACCATTCCTCAGGTGAACGGTCTTGGTGCCATCACCATTATCTTCGATCTTTTCAAACACGGTATGGGTAATCACGCGTACGCCGGAGGCTTTGAGGCCTTCATGGACGAACTCGCGCACATCATCGTCAAACCCGCGCAACACCGTGTCGCCGCGATAGACCAAAGTCACCTCCACGCCCATCCCGGCAAAGACTTGCGCAAATTCGCAGGCGATATAGCCGCCGCCCGCAATCAGCATGGATTTGGGCAGCTCGGGCAGGTGGAAAAGCTCGTCGGAGGTGATGGCCAGTTCGCCGCCTTCCAGCCCCTCATGCACATTGGGTCTTCCCCCTGTCGCGATGAGGATAGTTTTTGCCGTTATCCGCCGTCCGCTGGTTTTGAGCTCCAGCGTGTGTTCATCGATGAATTCGGCCCGTTCGGAGATCAGCTCGACCCCGGCATTGGCCAAATTCTTCGCATAGATGCCGGATAGTCTGTCCACTTCGGCATTCATCGCATCGCGGAATTTCGGCCAGTCAAATTGCGGCTTTTCGAGCGACCAGCCATAGGCTTTTGCAAGCTCGAAATGCTTTTTGAAACCAGAGGCATAGACCATGAACTTCTTCGGCACGCAGCCGCGGATCACGCAGGTGCCACCGGGCCGGTATTCCTCGGCCACGGCCACTTTATGCCCCTTCATGGCGACCAGGCGCGAGGCCCTTACCCCGCCTGAACCGGCCCCGATGGTGAAGAGATCATAGTCAAATTCGGCCATAGGTCCGGATACCCCGTTCGACAGGTTCGAAACCCCCGAAATGGGGGTTTCACACCCCGATTAATAGGTTTTCAGGGCCGCATTTAACATGTGGCAAAACCGCCACACGGGGGCAGGTTCGCCTGCCGCCACTCTATCCCCGCAATCTGTCCTCCTATTGGCTTAAAAAGGGGGGATATCTCACTTCTCTCTCTCGTCGTTCCCGCGCAGGCGGGAACCCAGAGCCATTTGGCAGCGTCTTCGCCCTTCGATCTCTGGATGCCCGCCTACGAGGGCATGACGAAGCTTTATTGAGTGAGGCGGTCAGACCCCTCCCCCTGCATGATTGCTGGTCATAACGCGCGCCCGCCTGTATGAGGGCGCGCGAAAAGAACACTTACCTCCCCCAGACGTCAGGAACACCTCCATGACCTTTCCGGTCGAGAAGCTGCGCAATATCGCCATCGTCGCTCACGTCGATCACGGCAAAACCACCCTCGTCGACAAGCTGCTGCGCCAGTCCGGTACGCTGGGCACGCGCGGTGAAGAAGTCGAAAGGGTGATGGATTCCAACGATCTGGAAAAAGAGCGCGGCATCACCATTCTGGCCAAGAACACCTCCGTCACCTGGGGCGACTGGCGCATCAACATTGTCGACACGCCCGGCCACGCCGATTTCGGCGGCGAGGTGGAGCGCGTGCTGTCGATGGTCGATTCGGTCCTGCTGCTGGTTGACGCGGTGGACGGCCCAATGCCGCAAACCACGTTCGTGACCAAAAAAGCGCTGGCGCTGGGCCTGAAACCCATCGTCGTCATCAACAAGATCGACCGGCCGAGCGCCCGCCCCGACTGGGTGGTGGACCAGACCTTCGACCTGTTTGACCGTCTGGGTGCCAATGACGACCAGATGGACTTCCCGATTGTCTTTGCCTCGGCCCTGCAAGGCTTTGCCACGCTGGATCCGAACACGCCCAGCGACACGATGGACCCGCTGTTCCAGACCATTGTCGAGCGCGTCTCCCAGCCGGACGTGGACCGCAATGGCCCGCTCCAGCTTCAGGTCTCCGCCCTCGACTATTCCAGCTATACCGGCGTTATCGGCATTGGCCGCATCCGGCGCGGCAAGCTGGCGAAAAACCAGCAGGTCGCGATTGCCGGCGCGGACGGCAAGACCCGCAAGGGCAAGGTGTTGCAGGTGTTCGGCTTTCACGGGCTGGAGCGCGTGGAGATGGACAGCGCCAGCGCGGGCGACATCATCACCTTTACCGGCATTGATCCGCTGAACATTTCCGACACGCTGTGCGATCCCGAACATGTCGAGGGTCTGCCTGCGCTGGTCGTCGACGAGCCGACCATCTCGATGACCTTCCAGGTCAACGATTCCCCCTTCGCGGGCCGCGAGGGCAAATATGTCACCTCGCGCAATATCAAGGAGCGGCTCGACCGCGAGCTGATCCACAATGTCGCGCTTCGCGTGGTCCAGCTGGACGATGCCGACAAGTTCAAGGTGTCGGGCCGGGGCGAGTTGCACCTGTCCATCCTGATCGAAACCATGCGCCGTGAAGGGTTCGAACTGGCCGTGGGCCGGCCGGAAGTGATCACCAAGGTGATTGACGGCGTGGACAGCGAACCGTTCGAGAACCTGACCATTGATGTGGAGGAAATCCACCAGGGCGGCGTGATGGAGCGCCTGGGCTCGCGCAAGGCCGAGATGAAAAACATGGTGCCGGACGGCAATGGCCGGGTGCGCCTGGACTACATCGTTCCTACGCGCGGCCTGATCGGCTTCCGCTCCGAATTCCTCACCCTGACGCAAGGCTCCGGCCTGATGTTCCACGGCTTTGACCATTACGGGCCAAAATCGGCAGGTGAAGTCGGCCAGCGGCCCAAGGGCGCCATCATCTCGATGGATACCGGCAAGGCGCTCGCCTATGCGCTGTGGAATATCCAGGAGCGCGGCAAGCTATTCATCGGCCACGCGGCGGAAGTCTATGAAGGCATGATTATCGGCCTGAATGCGCGCGAAGAAGACATGGTCGTCAACCCGCTCAAAGGCAAAAAGCTGACCAATATCCGCGCGGCCGGCACCGACGAGGCCGTCGTGCTGGTGCCGCCGGTCCGGGTGACACTGGAATACGCGCTGGAATTCATCAATGACGATGAGCTGGTCGAGGTAACGCCGCAGACCATCCGCATCCGCAAGAAATTCCTGCTGGAGCACGAGCGCAAGAAGGCCAGCCGCGAAAAGGCTTGAGGCGGGTCTTCCCAAAGCATGAAACCCCGGAACGCCGAAGGCGTATCCGGGGCCTCTCTCAGAGTTATCCTGCAACAGGTCCCGGATAGCCCTTCGGGCTTCCGGGATTTCCGGACGATATAATCATTGAAACCCCGGAACGGCGAAGCGGTATCCGGGGCCGCTCTCCGCTTCTCCTGCAACAGGTCCCGGATAGCCCTGCGGGCTTCCGGGAGTTCAGGTTTTCCCTACCCCCGCTCGATCAGGCACGCATCACCATAGGAAAAGAAGCGGTAATGCTGCGCAATCGCATGGGCGTAGGCGCCCTGCATCACATCCAGCCCGGCCAGCGCGCTGACCAGCATGAAGAGCGTGGATTTGGGCAGGTGGAAATTGGTCAGCAGCGCGTCCGTGATCTTGAAGCCATAGCCCGGCGTGATGAAAATGGCCGTGTCGGCGCTGCCCGCCCTCACCTCGCCGGCCTCGTCGGCCGCGCTTTCCAGCGTGCGCAGCGCCGTGGTGCCTACCGGGATGACGCGCCCGCCTGCGGCCTTTGCCGCGTTGATGGCGGCAGCGGCCTCCTCGCTGATCTCATACCATTCGGCATGCATGAGGTGTTCGGAGACGTTCTCGGTCTTCACCGGCAGGAAGGTGCCCGCGCCGACATGCAAGGTTAGCTGCGTGGTCGCCACGCCGCGCTCGGCCAGCGCGGCAAAGAGCCGGTCTGTGAAGTGCAAGCCTGCTGTCGGCGCCGCGACCGAGCCCTTGCGGGCGGGGTCTGAAAACAGGGTCTGGTAGTCCTCGCGGTCCTCGGCGTCCGCTGCCCGCTTTGAGGCGATATAGGGCGGCAGAGGCGGGTTGCCGGCATGCTCAAGTGCTGCATCCAGTTCCACCCCTGACACGTTGAATTGCATGGCGATATCGCCGCCATCAGCCTTGTCCAGAACACGGGCTGACAGGCCGGAACCGAATTGGAGTTCGTCGCCTTCGCGCAAGCGTTTGGCGGGCCGGGCAAAGGCGCGCCAGCTGTCCGCGCCCACGCGGGTGTGCAGGTTCAGATCGATACGCGCGGGGCCACCACCGCCCTGCGCGCGCGCCGGGCGCGTCCCGGTCAGCGCGGCGGGAATGACGCTGGTATTGTTGAGCACCAGTAGATCGCCGGGCTGCAGCAGCTCGGGCAAGGTCAGCATGGTGTGGTCGGCCAGCGCTCCGCCCTCACCCACATGCAAGAGCCGCGCGGCATCGCGCGGGCGGGCGGGCCTCAGCGCGATGCGGTCTTCGGGCAGGTCAAAGTCAAAATCAGAGAGCTTCATGGGGGGACCCATGCCTTTTAGTTCCGCAACGCATCCGCGTTGCGATGTTCCGCGAAAAGTCGCGGGCGCGCATTCGCGCTTTTCAGGCCGCTATGCGGCCTGCAAGGCCAAAGGCCGCCCCGAGCCAATGCGAGGTGAGAAGCCCGGATGGGCTGAGCACAATAAAAAGATGGGTGCCCCCGGATAGCGCTTTGGCGCTTACGGGGTTTCACCTTCAGATGCCTGCCCCTACTGAACCGTCGCTTTCACGATCTTGCCCGGATTGCGGGGTGGTTCGCCCTTGGGCAGCGCGTCGACAAACTCCATGCCTTCGGTCACCTCGCCCCAGACCGTGTAGCTGTTATCGAGATAGGGCACAGCGTCCAGGCAGATGAAGAACTGGCTGTCGGCGGAGTCCGGGTCATTGGTGCGCGCCATCGACATGACCCCGCGCACATGCGGCTCGGCGCTGAATTCAGCCGGGATTTTGGTGCCCGAACCACCCGTGCCGGTGCCTTTCGGGCAGCCGCCCTGGGCGACGAAACCGTCAATTACGCGGTGGAAGCTGATGCCGTCGTAAAAGCCGCTTTGCGCCAGCTCGGTGATGCGCGCCACGTGCTTGGGCGCAAGATCGGGGCGGAAGCGGATTTTCACATCGCCGCCAGTGTCCAGGGTGAAAATGAGGGTGTCGGCCAAGTCAGTTACTCCGTAATGCGAACAGGAATTTCAATGTCACAGACATCAGGCAGGGTGCCGTCATTGGACGCCTGAACGGCGTCCAGATAATTGGCGAAATCTGGCGTATCGGTGTCGAACACCTCGATGGACAGGCGCTCGCTTTCGGGCAGCTCGCTGGCCATGCGCATGGAGATGATGAAGTCCGGGCGGAAGCCCATCGTCTCCCCCATGGTCCCGACGCGGATGGCGTCAACGGCATCTTGCCCGGCCCGGACACGTCCCCACACTGTATAGGTCGTCTCCAGATGGGCCGGACTGCCGGTGGTGATGTAGAACTGGCTGATCGCCGAATTGGGGTTGGTCGTGCGCGCAGCCGCTACCGCGCCGCGGCAGTGCAACAGCCAGGATTCCACCTGCCCGTCCGCGCGAATGCCCGCCTGCGCCATCGGCACAGTGGAGGCTGGAAATCCGTTCCAGAAGCCGGCACGGGCGCGCGTTGAGCCTTCGCGCGGATTAATCGCGCGGTCCTGCAACTCGGTGATGTTGATTCCGGTGTCCATCGCGCGGGCGATGACAAACTCGGACTGCAAGGGCTCTTTGTCCGCGGCCAGGCCCGCATTGTCGGACGCGCCGCCGCCCTGCGCCATGAAGTCCCGGATGACACGGTGCCAGACCTTGCCATCGTAAAAGCCTTCTTCGACCAGTTCGCGTATCCGCGCGACATGGTTGGGCGCGAATTGCGGTGCCAGCTCGACCCAGATATCGCCGCCACGCGTCGAGATCACCAGGAGATTGTCGGGGTCAACCGTGCGCCAGGCAGCCTGCGGCGCATCAGCGATAATCGGATCGGCCGCACCCGTTTCCTGCGCGGCATGGGCCGCCGTTTCAGCCGTACCGGCATCCGACGACGCCTCGGCGCAGGCAGTCACCGCCAGAGCAAAAGCGCTGACACTTGCCGTCAGCAGGGCAGAAGCGAAGGGCATGGTCATGTGGCAAACCTTTCCAGAACGCGCGTTTTGATGGTGGGCGGCACAAAAGCGGTAATATCCCCGCCCAGTCGCGCGATTTCCTTGACGAGGCGCGAGGCAATCGCCTGGTGGCGCGGATCGGCCATCAGGAACACCGTCTCGATGTCAGGATTGAGGCGCTGGTTCATCCCCACCATCTGGAATTCATATTCAAAATCGGACACCGCGCGCAGGCCACGCACGATGGCTCCTGCCCCGACCTCCTCGGCAAAGTGCATCAGCAGGCCGGAAAAGGGGCGCACCTCGATTGTCGTTTCGCCGGTATATTCGCGCGTCAGGTCGCGAGCCATCTCGACGCGCTCATCAAGCGAGAAGAGCGGCCTCTTGTCGTCATTGCGGGCAATACCGATAACCAGCTTGTCATACAGTTTCACCGCGCGGCGCACGATGTCGATATGACCATTGGTCAAGGGATCGAACGTGCCGGGATAGAGGGCGACGCGCTCTTTCATCCGTTTTCTCCAGACGGACCTTCCTGCGGCCCGGTTTGCGCCTCACCCGGCTCACCAGCATCGCCGGTGTCGTCGTCGCCGTCCTCGGCTTCGTCGTTGCGGGCGATACGCGCAACCGACACCACCTTCTCGCCATTGGCAAGACGGATCAGGCGCACGCCCTTGGTGGCCCGGCTGGCGATACGCACCGAATGGAGCGGGAAGCGGATAAGCTGGCCGCCATCGGTGACTGCCATCACGGTGTCGCCATCCTCGATCAGGAAGCAGGCCGCCAGCGGCTCGGCCTGCTGGCGGTCCTTGGTCCAGACGCCCTGCCCGCCGCGGCTCTGCGGGAAGTACTCGTAAGAGATGACGCGCTTGCCCATCCCGGATTCCACGACATTGAGAAGTATTTCCTCGTGGGCGCGAAGCTCCAGATAGCGCACTTCGGACAGGGTGATTTCCTCGCCCTCATCCTCGTCGCCGGTGTCGATGTCGGCCTCTACGCCCTCCAGCTCCTCATCGCCTTCATTGCGCATTTCGGCGCGGCGGCGTTTGAGATAGGCGCGGGTCTCGGCCCGGCTGATCTCGACATGGTTGAGGATCGCCATGGAGATGGCTGTATCGCCTTTCTCCATGCGAATGCCGCGCACGCCGGTGGAATTACGGCTGGCGAACACGCGCACATCGGTGACGGGGAAGCGGATTGCCTTGCCGTTGGCGGTGGCCAGCAGCACGTCCTGCGCCTCGTGACACAGGCGCACATCGAGGATCTGGCCGTCAGCCTCCTCCAGCTTCATGGCGATCTTGCCGTTGCGGTTCACCTGAACAAAGTCGGAGAGCTTGTTGCGGCGCACGCCGCCCGTAGTGGTGGCGAACATGACGTCAAAGCGCGCCCATTCTGCCTCATCTTCGGGCAGCGCCATGATGGAGGTGACGCGCGCGCCTTCTCCCAGCGTCGGCAGAAGATTTGTCAGATACTTGCCCTTGGTGTTGGGCGCACCCTGCGGCAGGCGCCAGGTCTTGGTCTTGTAGACCATCCCGTCAGACGTGAAGAACAACAAGGGCGCATGGGTAGAGGCGACAAACAGCGTCGAGACGAAATCCTCGTCCTTCATCGCCATGCCGGCGCGTCCGCGCCCGCCCCGGTTCTGCGCCCGGTAGAGCGATAGCGGGGTGCGTTTCACATAGCCGCCATGGGTCAGGGTGACGACCATCTCCTCACGGGGGATCAGGTCTTCATCCTCGATCTCGAAATCGCCTTCGACCAGCGCAGAGCGGCGCGGCACGCCGAAGCGCTCCTTGGAATCGAGCAACTCAGCCTTGACGATCTCGCGGATACGCACCGGGCTTTTGAGAATATCGAGCAAATCGGCGATCTCGACCGCCAGCTTTTCGGCCTCGCCGGAAATCTCGTCGCGGCCCAGCGCTGTCAGGCGGTTCAGGCGCAGTTCCAGAATGGCGCGCGCCTGTTCGTCGGTCAGGTGGATGGTCTGGTTTTCCAGAATGATCGAGCGCGGATCGGCCACCAGCGCCACCAGAGAAGCGATATCGGCCGCCGGCCAGGCTCGTTCTTTCAGCTGCTCGCGCGCGGTCGCCGGGTCCGGCGCGGCGCGGATCAGACGGATCACCTCATCGATATTGGCAACCGCAATGCCCAGACCGATCAGGATGTGGGCGCGGTCACGCGCCTTCTTCAGATCAAACTTGGCCCGGCGCGCCGTCACTTCCTTGCGGAAGGCGATGAAGGTTTCCAGATAGGTCTTCAGGCCCGCAAGCTGCGGCTTGCCGCCGATCAGGGCCAGCATGTTCACGCCGAACGAGGTCTGCAGCGGGCTCCAGCGATACAGCTGGTTCAGGATCACTTCGGCATTGGCATCGCGCTTCAGTTCAACGACGACGCGCATACCCGAACGGTCGGACTCGTCGCGCAGATCGGAAATACCCTCAATGCGCTTGTCACGCACCAGCTCGGCAATCTTCTCGATCATCGAGGCCTTGTTCACCTGATAGGGAATCTCGTGAATAAGGATTGCCTGACGGTCTTTGCGAATTTCCTCGATCGTCGTCTTGCCGCGCACCAGAACCGAGCCGCGCCCGGTCAGAAGGCCATTGCGCGCGCCGGTGCGCCCGATGATTTCGCCGCCCGTGGGGAAGTCCGGCGCGGGCACGAATTCGAGCAGATCGAGATCGGTCAGCTCCGGGTCTTCCAGCAGAGCGACGGTCGCATCAACGATTTCCGACAGATTGTGCGGCGGGATATTGGTCGCCATGCCTACCGCAATACCGCCCGCGCCGTTGACCAGCAGGTTCGGGAAGCGCGCAGGCAGGACAATCGGCTCTTTTTCCGAGGCGTCGTAGTTTTCCCGGTAATCGACCGTGTCCTTGTCGATATCGGCCAGCAGCGCCTCTGCCGGCTTGTCCATGCGCACTTCGGTATAACGCATCGCCGCAGGCGGATCGCCATCGACCGAGCCGAAATTGCCCTGGCCATCGAGGAGCTTCAGCCCCATCGAGAAATCCTGCGCCATGCGCGCCAGCGCGTCATAGACCGCCTGGTCACCGTGCGGGTGGTATTTACCGATCACGTCGCCGACGACGCGGGCCGATTTGCGGTATTGTTTGTCGTGCGTATAGCCCTGCTCGTGCATGGACCACAAAATGCGCCGGTGAACGGGTTTCAGACCGTCGCGCGCATCGGGAATGGCGCGGCTCACGATCACGCTCATCGCGTAATCGAGATAGGAGCGGCGCATCTCGTCCTCGATGGAAACCATCGGACCGCCCTCGGGGCGCGGCGGCTTTGGCCCGCCCGTCCCGTCGCCATTCATGCCGTTTCCGCTGGCACCGGATTCGTCAATATCAAGGTCGTCCGGGCCGGGCTCGTTCGGTGTGTCGCTCAAGCGTATCTGTCCTGTAGTCGGGCGGGCGCTGGGGCGGCCCGCAAACGAAGGGTACTGACAATCGGAATCACGTGTCAGCAAAGCTGGAAAAGGGTTTACCAAGCCCGTGCCCGCGCGGCAAACGATGAGGTGTTGTTGGGGGGGCTTGCATGCTTCGAGACGCGCTTACGCGCTCCTCAGCATGAGGGCTCGTGGCCTTTCTCTCGTCCTGAGGACAAGCGACGTGTCTCAAAGGACGAGGGAAAAGCAAAAACGCCTTCTGGACGCGGCTCAGGCGCCACTGAAAAGGGACATCACCGAGCCCATCAGTTCCGATTGCGAGATTCGGCTCCACAGGTGCATCAGCAGCCACACCGATGCGGCCAGCAGGGCGCAGGCAAGGATCAGCAGCAGCCCGTCGCGCGAGGCGATGGCAAGGCCAAAAACCAGCACTGTGAGTCCCGGAAGGAACGGCCCGAACGGCACGAAGCCGAGCGGAAAGGACACCAGGACCGCGCCAATACAGATCAGCGCAACCAGCTGGACGAAGGGCGCGCGCGTCAGGAAGATGAGGCGTGGCTTCAGATAGCGATCAATCATCCTTGCATAGCGTTCCGACGAGGCCACGCCCTTCAGGAGATGCTCGCGGCTGAACTCATAGCTGAGCAGCAGCCGCGGCACCCAAGGATAGTTGAGACCGACCAGAATCTGCAGCGCGATAAGGAGGGTGACGAGCGAGATCAGCCAGTTCGCTCCGGGAATGATACCAAGCGGGCTGATCGCGATGGAGCCCAGCAGCAGAAGCAGCGGGCCATAGGAGCGCCGCCCGACCGCCTCCAGAAGGTCGCCGACCGAGACTGTCTCTCCATCCGTCCCGTTCACCATGTTATGCAACAGTGAATGGAGATTATTGACTTCAGTCATGGGCCGCCTTCCGGAACGCCGCTCGCGGCCTCTACATTAGATCCGGCGCGCCAGCAGGAGAACTGGTTTCCGGGCAAGCACTGACGCGCTTTCGGCGCTATGCGCCGTTTCCTCAGTTAGCAACGCGTCCGCGCCCGCGCCGTTCCGCGAAAAGTCCCGCACGGATGTGCGGAGCATAGCCAAAAATAGGGACTCCGGTGCAGGCAGACTATCAGCCCGCTCATTCTGGCCTCAGCCTATTGCCGGTGCTAGCCTCCATAACACCCAAACGGAGGCTGGAGCGATGAAACTGACACGCAGGGCGGCGACGCTGGGTCTGGCCGCGGGCGCAGGGGCGCTGGCAGCGGGCACAGGGTTCGCGCGCCGCGAGGATGCGCGCTGGAGCAACGCGCCCGACCTGCCTTTCCCGGTTCAGGAAATCTATCCCGCCCTACTGGACGGCACGCTCTATGTGGCTGGCGGATTTGGTGTGGGTATATCCGAGCGTCCGCTGGACATTTCAGACCGCGTGCTCGCCCTCACCCCCGGCGTGGACGGGACATGGCGCGACATGCCGCGCCTGCCTGTGCCTACCCATCACCCGCAATGCGTCGGCCTTGAGGGCACGCTCTACGCCATTGGCGGCTATACGGCAGACAATGGTGGAGCCTGGTCGAACACGAACCGGGTATGGACACTGCGCCCCGGCGAGGACGATGCCTGGCAAGAGGGCCCGGCTTTGCCCGGCCCGTGGTCGGAAAACGTGGCCGTGGCACTGAATGGCCGCATCCATGTTCTGACAGGACGCAGACCATCCGGCGCTGAAAACGCCGAATGGGACCACCAGTCGGACGTGACGGCGCATCTGGTCCTGGATCCGGCCAATGGTGAATGGACGACGCTGGCGCCCGCGCCGAGCGCGCGCAATTCAGCCGCTGCGGCGGTAATGAACGGCCTGATCCATGTCGTCGCCGGCCGCACCGTTTCCGGCGGCAACACCCCCGCCCACGAGGTCTATGATCCGAATAATAATAGCTGGACCATGGCCGCGCCCCTGCCCCAACCCTCACGCGGTCCGCGCGGCTCTGGCGGTCTCGCGGCGGCGAGCGTCGGCGACACACTCTACGTGTTTGGCGGGGAATGGTTTGAGGAGGGCGGCGGGGTCTATGAGGAGGTCTGGGCCTGGCGTGCTGATACCGACGCCTGGAAAAGCGCCGGCCCCATGCCGACGCCCCGCCACGGCCTTGGCGCGCTCAGCCTTGACGGCGCCATCTACACGATTGGCGGGGCCGCCCAGCGCGGCGCGGTCGAGACCAGCGCGAAAGTGGAAGTGTTCAGGCCCTAGCCGTCAGCGGGCGGCGGAGGCGCAGCCGGTGCAGACGCGGGCGCTTGCGGCGCCTGACTGCTCCGGTGCGAGAAGGAATCGCGCAGCTGGCGGGCATGCTCGATATTCTTCTGGCGCGCGCGGCCGCCGATCAGGAAACAGTCGATCAACTGCCACAACCCGAACCCGCCCAGCGTGATCAACTTGAGAATGCCGGCCACGATGTCGCCGACCAGGAACCGGTCAATGCCCAGCCAGCCCAGCCATATATTGAAACCGTAAAGCAGGACCGGATTTTTCTCCGATGCCTGGAAGGCCGAAACGAAGCCCGGCCGGTTGGCCTCTGGCAGCGAGCCGATAATGGCCAGAAGTTCGGTCATGTAGCTGTGACGATTCATGGATGTCCCCGCTCAATCAAAGTTGCGGGAACCACCATGGCGCGCGCCTTGCCGGGGTGTAAAGCGGATTTGGGACGGCCTGCGCTTTTCCTAGAACGGGATGTCGTCGTCCAGCGTGTCGGAGGCGAAGCTTTCGCGCGGCCGGTCATTGCCGCCGCCACCGGAACGGTCATCGGAACGACCGTAATTGCCGCCGCCGCCCGAACCGCCACCATCGCCCTTGCCGTCCAGCATGGTCAGCTCGCCGCGGTATTTCTGCAGCACCACTTCTGTCGAGTAGCGATCCTGCCCGTTCTGGTCCTGCCATTTGCGGGTCTGCAGCGAGCCTTCGATGTAAACCTTGGCGCCCTTCTTCAGATAGTTCTCGGCGATCTTGGCGAGGTTCTCGTTAAAGATGACCACGTTGTGCCATTCGGTCTTCTCGCGGCGCTCGCCGGTCGACTTGTCGCGCCAGTTTTCAGACGTCGCGACGGGGAATTTGGCCATCCGGTCGCCGGACGGCATGGCCTTCACTTCCGGGTCTGCACCCAGATTGCCGATAATGATGACCTTGTTGACGCTGCCTGCCATGGGATGCCTCTTGACGCTTGTGCTTTTCGGTAAAATGTTCACATATTGTTCCGCCCGTCAACGGGCGAGTCGAATTCGTTTTCGGCGCGCATCACACTCCATCAGTGCAGGCGTGTCCATGCGGGCCGGTACACAAAGCGCATCGCGAGGTGCAAACAGAACGCTGTGAAGGTGGCAGTGCCGCCGCTTGCGGCTTATCTAACGAGCGCCGGTCCCGCCCCGCCGGCCATTTGCAGATTTATGGATTTTCGCCTGATGGCCGACCCCTTGAAGCATATTTCGGTGCGCGGCGCGCGCGAGCATAATCTCAAAGACGTGTCGGTGGATCTGCCGCGCGACCAGCTGATCGTGTTCACCGGCCTGTCCGGTTCGGGCAAGTCCTCACTGGCGTTCGACACCATCTATGCCGAGGGGCAGCGGCGCTATGTGGAGAGCCTTTCCGCTTACGCCCGCCAGTTCCTGGAGCTGATGAGCAAGCCGGATGTGGACTCCATTGAAGGGTTGTCCCCGGCGATTTCCATTGAGCAGAAAACCACCTCGAAAAACCCCCGCTCCACGGTCGGCACGGTCACCGAGATCTATGACTATATGCGCCTTCTCTGGGCGCGCGTTGGTATCCCCTACTCGCCCGCCACCGGCCTTCCCATCACCTCGCAGACCGTCTCGCAGATGGTTGACCGGCTGATGGCGCTGGAGGACGGCACGCGGCTTTACCTGCTGGCGCCGATAGTGCGCGGGCGCAAGGGCGAATACCGCAAGGAATTTGCCGACCTGATGAAGCAGGGTTTCCAGCGGGTGAAGGTGGACGGCACGTATTACACGCTGGAAGAGGCGCCCGAGCTCGACAAGAAATTCAAGCACGATATCGACGTGGTGGTGGACCGGGTGGCGATCCGCGAAGGGTTGGAACAGCGCCTGGCCGACAGTCTGGAGACCGCGCTGCGCCTCGCGGACGGGCTCGCCATGGCCGAGTTTGCCGATGTGCCCGCCGATGAGAAGGGCGCGCCCGAACGCCTGATCTTCTCAGAGAAATTCGCCTGCCCGGAAACCGGTTTCACGATTGAAGAGATCGAGCCGCGCCTGTTCTCCTTCAACAATCCGTTCGGGGCCTGCCCGGCGTGTGACGGGCTGGGTGTCAGCCTGAAGTTTGACGAGGCGATGATCGTCCCTGACCGCGAAAAGAGCCTCTATGAAGGCGCGGTCGCGCCGTGGAGCCGGGGCACATCCAAGCTCTACCAGCAGACCCTGCAGGCGCTGGCCGACCATTACGGCGCGAGCATGCACAAGCCCTGGCGCACCTTGCCGGAAAAATTCCAGCACACCGTGCTCTACGGCACCGCCGACAAGATCAAGTTCACCTATGAGGACGGCTTGCGCCAGTTCTCCACCACCAAGACGTTTGAAGGGGTGATCCCCAATCTGGAGCGCCGCTGGCGCGAGACGGATTCTGCCTGGGTGCGCGAGGAACTGGGCCGATTCCAGTCCAACCAGCCGTGCGAGACCTGCCACGGAAAGCGCCTGAAGCCCGAAGCGCTGGCGGTGAAAATCGGCGGCTATGACATCTCGCAGGCCGGCGAACACTCCATCCGCGATGCGCTGGGATGGTTTTCCAATATCGAGGAGCGCCTGACCGACAAGGAGCAGGAGATCGCCCGGCGCATCCTGAAAGAGATCCGCGACCGGCTGCGTTTCCTCGTCGATGTGGGGCTGGACTATCTCTCCCTCAGCCGTGCCTCCGGCACGCTGTCGGGTGGTGAGAGCCAGCGCATACGGCTTGCCAGCCAGATCGGTTCGGGCCTGACCGGCGTGCTCTACGTGCTCGATGAGCCCTCCATCGGCCTGCATCAGCGCGACAATTCACGCTTGCTGGAATCCCTGCGGGGCCTGCGCGATCTGGGCAATACCGTGATCGTTGTGGAGCATGACGAGGAAGCCATCGAGACGGCCGATTATGTGGTCGATCTGGGGCCCGCCGCCGGCGTGCATGGCGGCGAGATCGTCGCGCAGGGCAAGCCGGCCGACATCCGCGCCAACCCCAAAAGCCTGACCGGGCAGTATCTCTCCGGCACGCGCATGATCGAAGTGCCGGAAAAGCGGCGCAAGTTTGACAAGAAACGCCTGCTCAAGGTGACGGGCGCGAGCGGCAATAACCTCAAGGACGTGACGGCGGAGTTTCCGCTGGGTGTGTTCGTGTGCGTGACGGGCGTATCCGGTGGCGGCAAATCCACCCTGACACTGGAAACGCTCTACAAGGCCGCTGCTCGCAAGCTCAATGGCGCGAGCGCCGTGCCTGCCCCGCACGAAACGGTCGAAGGGCTGGAGTTTCTCGACAAGATTATCGATATCGACCAGTCACCCATTGGCCGCACACCGCGCTCCAACCCGGCGACCTATACCGGCGCGTTCACGCCGATCCGTGACTGGTTTGCGGGCCTGCCGGAGTCCAAGACGCGCGGCTACAAGCCGGGCCGCTTTTCCTTCAACGTGAAGGGCGGGCGCTGCGAAGCCTGTCAGGGCGATGGCGTGGTGAAGATCGAAATGCACTTCCTGCCCGACGTCTATGTGACATGCGATGTGTGCCATGGCGCGCGCTTCAACCGCGAGACGCTGGAGGTCACCTTCAAAGGCAAATCCATCGCGCAGGTTCTGGACATGACGGTCGAAGAGGCCGCCGATTTCTTCCAGGCCGTGCCGTCCGTGCGCGACAAGATGGAAACCCTCAAACGCGTCGGCCTGGGCTATGTGAAGGTCGGCCAGCCCGCCACCCAGCTTTCGGGCGGCGAGGCGCAGCGGGTGAAGCTCTCCAAGGAGCTCTCCAAACGCGCCACGGGCCGCACGCTCTATATCCTTGATGAGCCGACCACAGGCCTGCATTTCGAGGATGTGAAGAAGCTGCTCGAAGTGCTCCATGAGCTGGTCGAGCAGGGCAATTCGGTGATCGTGATCGAGCATAATCTCGATGTCATCAAGACGGCGGACTGGATCATCGATCTCGGGCCCGAAGGCGGCGATGGCGGCGGCGAGATCGTGGCAGCCGGTACGCCCGAACACGTGGCGGGCGTGGAAGCGAGCTGGACCGGGCGCTATCTCAAACCCGTGCTGGAGCGCGACATGGCCCGCCAGAAGGCATTGAAGAAGGCGGGTTAGGTGGCCGATGCCGGGTAAGCATTGCGCGCGTCAAGCGCGTCCTGTTCAAGCGCATGAATGGCCGCGTGGGCATAAATGCCCCGTGCGACGAGCGCCGCGAAACCGCTACTGACCGTGGCGAGCAGGACTACCGGGATATGGGCGGGACCGATTACTTTCTGGTCCAGCAGCCATTCCAGCCACGGATTGGGAATGCCGAATCCGAGACGCCACTGAGTGGGAGGTTGAAGCCCGGACATCCCGGCGACTACACCCGGCACGACATAGGTGAGCACGAAGGTCAAAGCCGCTGCACTGATAAACGCCAGACCCAAGCGGAACCAGAAAGGGCTGGTGGCACTGAAATGGTCAAACGGACTGAACGCCTGCCGGCGGACAGCGAGGATGGATGCAGCACCGATCCGCACAGCTGCAAAAGCCAGAATGATCAAAACGGCAAACGGCAAGAGCTGCGCGGCTGCCGGAACTGAAACGTCTCCGGACCGAAGCCCCACGCCGATGACGAGAAACGGCAGCGAAGCAATCACGAGAATGACCATCACAAGAATACCCAGCGCGGTGGATGTCCCGAATATCCGCAGCTCATCCTTGCCGAGCTTGTAGGGTATGGCGCCTACGGCCTGATCCGTGGCCAGAAAACGCGCCCACGCCCCTTCAGAACAGAGCAGGCCAACCAGACCGGCGAGTATGATGAGCACCGAGGAGATGGTGAGGGTGACCGGCAGGCCGGACAGACTTACCGTGAGCCGTCCGTCGCCTCCGACCGAGGCGAGAACATGGAAACTCGCCAGCAGAAGAGCGAGCAGCAGCGCGTCGAACACCCAGATGCGCAGCGCATCCATCGGACGTTCGCGCACCTGCGTGAAGCCATGCCCAAGCGCTTTCCAGAAGCTGAAAGCCATCGCCAGCCCTCCCGCCATGTATGCAACCCATCGTGACGGGGTTAACGCCCGTCTGCAACCGCTAATTGGGTGGGCCTGGCTAAAGCTTTTCGCCGGGCAACTTGCTCGCCTGCTTTACCCAGTCTGCAAGCTGGCTTTCGAAGTCATCGCCCTCATGAATGTCGAGATAGCGCACATCGGCCTGTTTGCTTGTCCCCGGCGGAACCGGATCAAGGGACGTGCCCCGGAAGAAGGTCACTTTCACGTAGCGGGTGAAGCAGTGAAAGGCGAGAAACCAGCAGCCCTGCTCCACGCCGTAAAAGGGCGTATTCCATTTCACCGCTTTTTCCACGCCCGGCACGGCGTCCCGGATGATGGTGTCGATCCGCTCTCCGATGGCGCGCTTCCAGCCGGGCATGGCCGCGATATAGGCCTGCACGGGCGCATCACCATAGCCTTTGGCAATCTGCGGATTGCCGCCTGACAGCAGCTTGGGCTCCTGCTTTCCGGCCATTATGCTTTTTTTGACCGCACCCGAAAAAACAGGATGAGGCTGAGCGTAAGGAAGACGCCCGGCTGCACCAGAAGGTGCGGGCCGACTTCAGTCGCCTCCACACCCGCCATGCCGGTGGCGCGCGTCAGCACGTCGGCAAACAGGTCTGACGGGGCACGGTCCGGCTCGCTGGCCTGAGCCACAGCGAGCGGCATCAAGGTGGCTGCGGCATTGAACGTGCCATGGGCGGCGGCTGCGCCCCATACGCCGCGCTCGGCATAGGCGTAGAGCGCGAAGAACAGGCCCGTCGCGGTGATGCCGAACACGGCCAGCAGGCCATAGGCAACGCCGGACATCATCACATGCAGATGGAAAGCGCCGAAAATGACGCTGGAGCCGATAATGGCCGCGACCGCGCCCCAGCGGGCCGTCAGCGTGCTCATCATCCAGCCGCGGAAGATAACCTCCTCCGCGCCGCCCTGAATGAGGAAGGTAATAACGGCCAGCAGCGCGAAGCCAATGAAAGCCCCGCCCGCGAGCACCGCCCAGTCGGCATCCTCCGGCATGGCCATGTCGCGCATGCTTTCCGGCACCGCGTCCGGCGCGAAAGTCGTCAGCACGGCCATCGTCCCGCCGAGCAACGCGACAAGGCCGACGCCCACGAAAAGCCCGCGCAGATACCGCCCCAGCCACCCGGTTGAGGTGAAGCCCATCGAGGCAAAATCACGCCGTTCAAACGCCTTTACCCACACAATGATGAGGGCCGCCCAAAGGGCGAACTGCATCAATATGCCCGGCAGGAGGATGTCGCCGGGCAGCCCCGCCTCGCCCCCCTCGGCGACCGCCTCCACCCCGCCCGGCGCGCCGGCCATCGCCACCACCGACACGATCACCATCGGGATGGCCGAGACCACGTAGGTCAGCAGCAGGATGAAAATAGTGGCCCAGCCAAAGCTGCGCCGTGATTGCGGTGCCCACGGGGCGTAGAGCGCCTGCCAGGGCGGCGGGACGAGAGTCTGCTCAGTCATGCGTATCAGCCTTCCGAGGGCGCGTTACCGACCGATTCGGCCGGGGCGGACAGATCGGTTTCAACCGGGCCGTCACCGCCATCATGGCGCACGGCGGCGTAGGCGCCGACGCCATGCCACAAACCCTCGAACACGATCTGGAAGATGATCTGGGCCAGGATCATCACGCACAGGGCGATGATGGCGGCCGGGCTGGTGATGATGCCGGTGATCATCTCGCGGATCTGCTCAGGATCCGGCTCGGTACCGGCCATCAGATCACCCCAGTACGGGGCCATCGCGCCCATCATGCCGCCCATTACGGCAATCTGCTGGACAATCGACAGGAGGATGGATCCGACAATAGCGACAATGATCAGCACGAAATACGTCAGCACCATCCAGCCCACGATACCCTTCGTCGCGGCGAAGGATTGCATCAGGCGGAAACCCTTCTGGCGCACGCTCAGCGCCGGAGCGGCAGCGAAACGCACACAGATGATGATGGCCACCGCCATGAAACCCACCACGGCTACAAACCAGATGAAGCCGTTCAGCAGGCCGGTCCAGACTGACCCGTCACCAGCGGCATTGATGCCCACCGACACGCCCGCAATGATGGCAAAGAACAAAATGCCCGCGACATAGCCCGCGATAACCAGCGCGATCAGGCACAGATTGACGAGGAACAGACGCCCCTCATCCGCGCCAAGCCGGAACGGGATGCCGCCCGCGACCTCATTACGCGTCAGCAGGCGCATCCACGCGCCTTGGGCCATCAGGGCCACCAGCAAGGAGGCGATGACGATAAGCGGAGACAGCGCCAGCAGCGTGCCCGCCGCCGCGAAAATCTGCTCGGGGTCAGGGTCGTTGTCGGTTGCTACCACGTCCATGATGGACTGGATGGCGGGCAGGCCGATCACCAGAAGAACGCCGAAAATCGCGGCGTAAAAGATGATCTGCCAGAGCGCGATGGAAAACGCGCCGCCCGGATTACGGCCAACGCATTTGAAGAACCAGAAGGCGGCGCTGGTAAAATCGTACTTCGCTTCGGTGGAAGACGTCATGGAAATGTCCCTGCCCTGCAACAAACTGACCGGACGCTATCACGCGTCCGTGATCGCGGTACGCTCAATCAGGCGTTTGTGACGTAAATTTCATGTAGAGCCGCGCGTGTACGCCCATCAGGGGTGCCAGTACGAAGGCCACCGATCCGCCGACCAGCAAAGCGCGCAAGAACGCGATGCCTGCCGGGTGAAGGCCATCGGCCTGCACGCCTTGCGCCGGATTATACCCGGTCGCGCTGGCCACCAGAAAGGCGAAGCCGGCCAGCAGGGCCACTCCGGGCAGTACCGCCAGCGTGCCGGTGAAAAAGCCGGAAAGCCCCCGCCCCTGCAGAATCGGCCACGCGGCCAGAAGCTGCACCTTGCCGCGCTCCAGCGTGGCGGGAATGGCGGGCAAAAGACGCGAGATGAACCAGAGCGCAAACGCGCTCCAGACGACGATCAGCGCAACAGCGATCAGCCATTCAGTGGTGTTGAACAGCGCAAAGATGTTCACAAACCCCTCGGGCGGTTCGGTGAGACCGGTGCGCTCGGCGCCGAGGATCGCCAACGCGCCGAGCATGAAGGCCAGCATGACAAAGGCGGTACCCTGTACGGTCAGGACCAGGATGAGCGTCAGCCCGGCGACGAGCACCAGCCGCGACACATCGCGCGCCCGGTCTTTCAGTGATCCATCGGCCAGCCCCAGCGCCGGGCGCGTGACCAGCACGGCGGCTATCACCCAGGCATGAAAGCCCAGAATGAACAGCACAGTGACGCCGATCAGGCCCGGCCCGGCCTCGCCGGTCAGCGAGAAGATCAGCGCTTCCAGCGCAGCCACAGCCGCGCACACACCGCTGGCCGCCAGCACCGCGCGCGGATGGCGAAGGGCAAGGGCAAACCCGTTTTTCAGGGCATCTGTATGGATCAGTGTCATGGCAGCGGGACTTAGCCCGATGCGTGCACCCTGCCAAGGATCACTGTGACGCAGGGGTCGTCATGTCCTGCCGGTTTGAGCCCGGCGGCCAGCAGCGCTATATCGGCGGGCATGACACACATCTCTCCCATACACATTATTGGCGGCGGCATGGCCGGATCGGAAGCGGCCTGGCAGGCAGCTGAGGCTGGAGCCTGCGTGATCCTGCACGAGATGCGCCCCGTGCGGCGCACCGAAGCCCACCAGACAGATGGCCTGGCCGAGCTGGTCTGCTCCAATTCCTTCCGGTCCGACGATCACGAGACCAATGCGGTCGGCCTGCTGCACGAGGAGATGCGCCGGGCCAATTCGCTGATCATGGCGATGGGTGATGTGAACCAGGTGCCTGCGGGCGGCGCGCTGGCCGTGGACCGTGAAGCGTTCAGCCGGGCCGTTACGGCGAAGCTGGAAGCCCATCCCAATATCGAGATACGCCGCGAGGAAATTGCCGGTCTGCCGCCGGAAGACTGGGACAATGTGATCATCGCCACCGGCCCCCTCACCTCGCCCGCTCTGGCCGAGGCGGTGCACGGTCTGACCAGCGAAGGCGAGCTGGCGTTTTTCGACGCCATCGCGCCCATCATCTTTGCCGACAGCATCGATATGAACATCGCGTGGAAGCAGTCGCGCTATGACAAGGGCGAGACGCAGGAAGACCGCGCGGCCTATATCAATTGCCCGATGGACAAGGCGCAGTACTACGCCTTCGTCGAAGCGCTGATGGCCGGTGACAAGACCGAGTTCCGGGACTGGGAAAAGGACACACCCTATTTCGAGGCGTGCCTGCCCATCGAAGTGATGGCCGAGCGCGGGATCGAGACCTTGCGCCACGGGCCGATGAAGCCGCGTGGCCTGACCAACGCGCACAAGCCCGAAGAGAAAGCCTATGCGGTGGTCCAGCTGCGTCAGGACAATGCCCACGGTACGCTGTTCAACATGGTGGGCTTCCAGACCAAGCTGAAATACGGCGCGCAAACGGATATTTTCCGCATGATACCGGGGCTGGAGACCGCGCAGTTTGCGCGGCTGGGCGGCATTCACCGCAATACCTTCCTCAACTCACCGCGCCTGCTGGATGGCGTCATGCGTTTGAAGGCGCGGCCATCGCTGCGCTTTGCCGGGCAGATCACCGGCGTGGAAGGCTATGTGGAAAGCGCGGCCATGGGGCTTCTCGCGGGCCGGTTCGCCGCTGCGGAGTGTCTGGGCCAGCCTGTCACCGCGCCCCCGCCAACCACGGCGCTCGGCGCGCTGCTGATGCACATCACCACCGGCCATGTTCCCGGCCGCAAAGGCGCGTTCCAGCCGATGAACGTCAATTTCGGCCTGTTCCCCGACATGGAAGGCACCGCCAAGGGCCCGAACGGTGAGCGCCTGCGCGGCGCCGCCAAGGCGCAAGCCAAGAAGCGCCTGATGACCGCGCGCGCTCTGGCCGATTGTGATGCCTGGCTTGGTGGCAGGCAGGCAGCGGCCTAGCTATCATCAAAGACAAAAACCGGGGTTGTGAGCGGACGCATCTTGCGGGATGTTACCGAACGTTCAGCTTTGGGGGATGTAATGACCGTGCTCACTGCCAGACAGATTTTCGCCGGCGCACTTGTTGCTTTCAGCCTGTTTGCCGCCGGCCCCGATGCCGCCGCGCAGGAGCGCGTTCCGGCCAGCGAGTTCGCCCAGCTGGGTGCCATAAGCTCGCCCACCCTGTCGCCCAGCGGCAACCAGCTTGCCTTTCTGTCCCGGCGCGACGACCGGGCTGAAATCCGGGTCAGCAATCTGGAAACGGGTGAGGCCATCACGCTAGCAGCGAACGAAGTGCGCATTGGCGGCATGTTCTGGGTCAGCGAGGATTTGCTGGTCATCCGGGGTGGCATCGCCACTGAGCTCGACGTTATTCGCGGCGTCGTCGACTTCAACCTGCTGATGGCGTTTGATCTTCGCACGCGCGAGTTCCGCCGGCTGATCGAGCAAGGCCGCCGGATGGCCTTCAATCCAGATACATCGAACGTGCAGGGCATTGACCGGGAAAACGGGCGCGTCCTGGTTCAGGTCGTTTCAAACCGGGGCACGCCGGATTTGTACTGGGCCGACGTGGAAACGGGCCTCGCCAGTCTCGAGATAGCGGCCGATGCCAATAATGCGGGCTGGATCCTGAATCGCAATTTCGAGCCTGTAGGACGCATCGACCGGGGCAGCGACCGGCGCTATATCACGATCTCGCTGGCCGAAAGCCGCTCCAGCTTCCGCTCCCTGCCCCGTCCCGAAGGCGCGCCGCGCATCACCAGCGTGCTGGGGCTGAATGGGGCCGAAGACGCGCTTCTGGTGACGGCGGACCGGCCAGGCTTCGCGGACACCGTCTTGTCCATCCCGCTGGACGGGTCGGGCAATGAAACCGTCATTTACGAGAACACGCAGTTCGAGGTCGGTGGCGCGCGCCGCGATCCCTACTCACGCGAAGTGATCGGGCTGGTGCTGGCCGAGGAGAGCACCAGCACGCTCTGGTTTGACGAGGAATGGGAAAGCCTTCAAAGCGAACTGGAAGCGGTGCTGAACGCGGACGTGGTGACGATATCGTCCTGGACGCCTGACCAGAGCTCGATGATCATCAGTGCCGACTATGATGACCGGCCTTCGCACTATTTCCTGCTCACAGAGAACGCAGACGGTCAGCTGGAGCTGTCTGCGCCGCTGGAGACCAATCCGGCGGTCGCCGCGCTGGATCTGCCCGAACGCCGGGCCGTCGAGTACACGGCGCGCGATGGGGCATCGATCCTGACCTATGTCACTGTCCCCGAAACTCCGGGGCCGCATCCGACAGTCATCCTGCCGCATGGCGGGCCGGCCGCGCGCGACTATGGCGGCTACGACCTGTTTGCCCATTTCCTTGCTGATCGCGGCTTTGCCGTGATCCAGCCCAATTTCCGGGGTTCGGACGGGTTCGGTTATGGCTGGCGTCAGGCCGGTTACGGCGAGTGGGGCCTCGGCGTCATGCAGAACGATCTGACCGATGCGGTCTACTACGCCATTGAGGAAGGCATTGCCGACAGTGAGCGGGTCTGCATCGCCGGTGCCAGCTATGGTGGATATGCCGCGCTTGCGGGCGCTGTGTACACGCCAGACCTCTACGCGTGCGCCATCTCGATCAATGGCGTGTCAGACCTGCGCGGAATGCTGAACTATACGGCGGCACGATCAATCGCAGGCGGTGCCGCTGTGCGCTACTGGCGCGAATCCATGGTGGGCGACGCTACATCAGCCGACTCCGCTTACCTGCGGGCGCGTTCACCCGCTAACAATGCGGCCAATGCCCGGGCAGCCGTCCTGCTCTTGCATGGCAGCAGCGATAGCGTGGTGCCGATCGATCAGAGCGAGACGATGGACAGGGCGCTGCGCGAAGCGAATGCTCCGGTTACCTTTATTGAGCAGGAGGGCGGCGACCACTGGCTGACAGGCTTTGTGGCCCGCCGTCAGGTGCTTGAAGAGATGGAACGCTTCCTGTTCGAGGTGCTGGGCGACCCCGAAGGCTAGACCCGCCCGGTCAGGGATGCCCAGACCAGTCTGAGCTGCGCGCCGAGCAGACTGTCTGCCGGGATGTGTGCATACGGATTGCGTGCCCGCGCCGCTGCCTTCAAATGCGCGCGCGCCAGACTGGTATATCCGATGGCTGGAAAGACCTCCGCCGGCAGGGAGCTGCGCGTGTCATCCAGCTGCGCAGCGGCTGTGCGGGCAGCATCCATCAGACCGTCTCGGGCCTTCAGGGCCTTGTCGGGCTGCAAGCCCCGGCGCAAAGCCTCCAGACCGGCCCCGCTGGCAGTCAGCTCAGTTTCGGTCACAGGCGGGCGTCCTGCTGCACACAGGCGGGCAAAATCGCTCAGCAGGGCCGCATAGCCCCACAAGCGCCCGGCGGATCTAAGCGCGTTCAGCGCGTCCTGACTAGCCTGCCAGTCCGGCGCGCACAGCTGCGCGGCCATCGTCATGAGCGTGCCCGCGGTCAGGTCGATATAGCGTTCGCGCTCGACGGCATCGGGGAAAGCCCCCTCACCCAGATCGGCATTACGGGCCTCGATCAGTGTCACCAGCGCGTCCTGACCGGGGGCGCCCGCGACATTCTTCAGTCCGGCGAGCGCTTCATACACCGGATGACGGCGCACGCGCGGCGGATTGGCGTAGAGGTCAGCAACCGCATCACGCGCCCACGCCAGACGCATCTCTCCGATCACGGGCTCGCTGACCGATCTGGGGATTCGCGCGATCTCCGCGTTAAATGCGTAGAGCGCGATCAATCGTGCACGCGCTTCCTGCGGGGCGAAGAGCGCCGCCATATATCTGTCTGGCTCTTCCCGGCGGACCGTGTCAGCAGCCGTGTCCTGATGCGTGCCGGGTGGCATGTCTGCGGTCATGTCTTTGACGGTTTCATGAAATGCATCGCCATTCTGCAGGCGTCCCGGTGTTTTAGCTTGCCATTACGGGGTAGCCGGAGTGTGCTTGGCGCGAACCCGGACCCACGTCAAACGGAGACCTGACATGTATGATGCGCGACCCAGCCTGACCACCCTCATGCTCGCGGCGGCGCTGGCTGGCTCCGGCTGGATCGCAGCCTGCAGCGAACCGGCGGATGCCAATGGGCAAACGGTGAGCGAGGCTGTGCCCGCCGCCCGCGCCCTGAGCGCCGAAGGGCTGGCCACGCTCGACGCGACGCTGGAGCAGTTCGCCGCTGCCGGGGCACGCTCGGGCTATGTCGCACTGATCGCGCGCGACGGTGTGGTGCAGCACATTTCAGAAGCAGGCTACGCCGACATTGAGACGCAGCGCCCGATGACAGCTGACACGCTCATGCGCATCGCCTCCATGACCAAGCCGGTCACGGCTGTCGCCATACTCCAGCTTGTCGAGGATGGCGCACTTCGCCTTGATCAGCCTCTGTCCGAGATTATCCCGGCCTTTGAAGGCGCGCAGGTCGCCAGTTCTGTCAGCGCGGGTGAAGACGGCGAAATCGCGACCGTACCGGCCAGCCGCGCAATCACGATCGAGGATTTGCTGACCCACACTTCGGGCATTGGCTATATCTTTGAAGCCGAGACCGATCTGGGCCGCCTTTATCTGACGCGCAATGTCTATGAAGACCGCGACATGAACCTTGAAGAGCGCATCAATCATCTGGCCGGCCTGCCACTCTATTTCCAGCCCGGCGAGCGCTGGTTCTACAGCTGGTCGAGCGATATTCTGGGCCGCGTCGTGGAAGTGGCCTCCGGCCAGGACCTTGAAAGCTACATGCAGGCGCAGATTTTCCAGCCGCTGGGCATGAACGCGACCACCTTCTTCCCAGGAGAAGACCGGCGCGGCGAGATTGCCACCCTCTACACGCATGACGAGAACGGCGTGATCCAGCCTGTCCCGGCCAGCGCCGACTATGCGTTCGGCGCCAATGTCGCGGCGGGCGGCGCCGGCCTGTTCTCCACCGCCAATGACTATTTTCGCTTTGCACAAGCCCTTGCCAATGGCGGGGAGCTGGACGGAACACGCATTCTTTCCGAAGAGAGCGTGGCCGCCATGACGGAAATCCATGTGGGGGCGGACCGGATGCCCGAGCAGATGAATGCGGGCAATCTGGGCTTTGGCTATTCAGTCGGTGTTGTCTATGAGGGCGAAGGCGCGTCGGCGTCCGGCTACCCGGCCGATTTCGGCTGGGGCGGCTATTTCGACACCGATTTCTTCGTCAGCCCTTCTACCGGCGTTGTGGCGCTGATCATGGCGCAGGAACAACCCTCGCCCACCTCGCCGCGCGAGGGCGCACGGGCCATCTTCCGCCAGCTCATGCCCGCCGTTATAGACGAGTAGTCTGGTTGCCGTTCAGGCAATGAAAAGCCCCCGGCTGGATGGCCGGGGGCTTTTTCTTGTCAGCCGCCAGTGGCGTGGCTCAGCTGTCCTGATCCCCGGAATCGCGCCGGACCCCGGTAATCGTCAGCAGCGGAGCGGCCACGAAGATGGACGAATATGTCCCGATGGCCACGCCCCAGATCAGGGCCAAGGCAAAGCCTTCCAGCGCAGACCCGCCCATGACGGCCATAGCAATCAGCGCCACCAGCGTGGTGCCTGATGTCAGCATGGTGCGTGACAGGGTCTGGTTGATGGCCATGTCCAGCACTTGCGGGGTCGGCAATGATTTGTACTTGCGGAACATCTCGCGGATGCGGTCATAGACCACCACGGTGTCGTTCATCGAATACCCGACAATGGTCAATATGGCGGCGATTGTCGGCAGGTTGAACTGGAGCTGGGTGACGGCGAAAAAGCCGATTGTGACGATGACATCGTGCGCAAGCGCCAGCACCGCGCCCACCGAATACTGCCACTCAAAGCGCAGCCAGATATAGACCAGCATCAGGAACAGGGCGACCAGAACGGCGGTCGCGCCCGCCACGCGCAGCTCGTCGGAGACCTGCGGACTGATGACTTCCATGCGTTCATAGCTGACGCCGGGGATCGCCTCATTGAGTGCCGTGGTCACGAGGCGCTGAACGGCCTGTTGGGCCTGCGCGGCGTCCAGCGCTTCAAACCCTTCAAGGGCGTTGATCACTTCAGGATCGATTTCGCCGACGCGGATGAGCACATCCTCTTCGGTACCGAACCCCTGCACTTGAACATCACCGGGCACCGCGGCCGTTACAGCCTCGCGGATGAGGGCTATGTCCGCGGGGCCTTCAGTGCTGATCTCGATGGCTGTGCCACCCCGGAAATCAATGCCAAGATTGAGGCCCATGGTGAAAAAGGCGGCAACCGACCCCAGCACGAGAGCCAGCGACAGGATGAAGGCGCCCACCCGCATGCGGATGAAACCGAAATCGGTTTCATCCGGGAGAAAGCGCACAAGAGCAAAGCTTGAAAGGTTCATCTGTCTGTCTCCGGCCTACATCGGCAGGGTTTTGGGCTTGGCTAGGCGCAGCCAGCCGGCCAGCAAAAGCCGTGAGAACACAAAGGCGGTGAACACCGAGGTGATGATGCCGATGCCGAGCGTCACCGCGAAACCGCGCACCGGCCCTGCGCCCATCATGTAGAGCACGGCCGCCGCGATGAAGGTGGTCACATTGGCGTCCAGAATGGCAGACTGGGCGTGCTGATAGCCGTTCTCGATGGCGTTGGTGACGGTGCGCCCGGATCGGTATTCCTCGCGTATCCGTTCGAAAATCAGCACGTTGGCGTCAACAGCCATACCGATGGTCAGGACAATCCCGGCGATGCCCGGCAGGGTGAGAGTGGCCTGGAGGCCGGACAATCCACCCATCAGCAAGCAGATATTCACGATCAGGGCGACTGTCGAGGCAATGCCAAAGAACCCGTAGGCCAGCAGCATGAAGACGATGACGAGGCTGAACCCGATAATGATCGCGGTCTGGCCACGCTCGATGGAGTCCTGGCCCAGCCCGGCGCTGACGGTGCGCTGTTCAACCGGCGTCAGGCGGGCGGGCAGCGCGCCGGCATTGAGCATGTTGGCAAGGTCGGAAGCCGACTGGACAGTGAACCCGCCATCAATCATGCCCGACCCCGTCAGAATGGGCGAACGGATACGCGGCGCGGAAATGATCACATCATCGAGCACGATCGCAAAGCGGCGGCCCACATTGGAGGCGGTCGCATCACCGAACGCGCGTGCGCCGGACGTGTTGAAGGTGAAGTTCACCGAGGGCTGGCCCGCCTCGTTAAATCCCTGGCTGGCGCGCACCAGCTGCTCGCCCGTCACCAGCGCGCGGCGCTGGACGGCCAGAAACGGTTCTTCGGGAGATTCTTGCGGCAGGATGATGACACCAGGCGGTGTGCGCCCCTGCCCGTCCGGGCCCGGATCCACATTGGCCTCGACCATGTGAAAGGTCATGCGGGCGGTAGTACCGACAAGCTCGATAATGCGCTGCGGGTCGCTTTCGCCTGGCACCTGAACCAGCACACGGTCATCACCCTGACGCACGATGGTGGGTTCGGTTGTGCCGGTGGAGTCGATACGGCGGCGGATGACCTCGACAGACTGGGTGACCGTGCGGCGCTGGATGTCCTCCAGCGCAGCCTCGGTGATCGCCACACGGATCGTGCGCCCGTCCTCATCGGCCTCGATGGACAGTGTCTGGTCAAGGCTGGCCTGCCCGAACGAGTTGGAAACCGGCTCGTTTATGCCCTCGAGACGATCACGAGCCGTCTCCAGATCATCCGGGCGCGACAGACGCACGACGACCTGTCCTTCAACGACCGCAGGCGCGGCTGTCAGGATAGCCGGCTGGTTGCGTAGCACGGTGCGGACATCATCGGCCAGCCGGACGAGCCGGTCGGCACGCACCTCGTCCATATCCACCTGGAAGACCAGATGGGAGCCGCCGCGCAGATCAAGTCCCAGATTGAGGGTCTCGCTTGGCAGGGTCGACCACACGCCTTGCGGAGTCCCTCCGGGGCCGTAGCGCGCGCTTTCCGGCACGAAATTGGGCAGGAGGAACATCACCCCGATCAGGATGGTTCCAAGGATAAGGGCGATCTTCCAGCGAGCAAAATAAAGCATGGCGGATTGCAGATAGGACGCAGCAGCGCTGAGCGCTAGCCGCGCTGATCCTCATCGCTGTCTTCGCTGTCATCTTCATCGCGGCGCGAACGCGACGGCGCGGTACGCGCACGCACTTCGGAAATGGTCTGGCGGACCACTTTCACGCGCACGCCTTGCGCCAGTTCCACAGTCAGCTCGCCGTCAGCCACGCGGGTGACCTTGCCGATCAGACCGCCAGCCGTGACGACCTCATCGCCGCGCTGCAATGCCTCGACCATCTCGCGATGCTTCTTGACGCGTTGCTGCTGCGGCCGGATCAGCAGGAAGTAGAACACCACGAAAATCAGCAGGAAGGGGAAGAGCTGGATCAGCAGCGCGCCCATTCCGCCAGCACCACCGGCGGCGGCAAGCGTCACAGAGTCAAGAAATGCAGGCATGTCTGGGTATCCTTGGATGCAAGGGGGAATTTGCGCGGGACTATATCCACGCGCGCCGCTGGCGCAACTCGCATCGGCGTATTCTCGTCAGTTATTCAGTGGCAGTATCAGCGTCTGGGCAGATGCTGCATCGGGTCCACAGGCGTCACACCGCGCCGGATTTCAAAATGAACCTGCACCCTGTCGGCAGATCCCGATGACCCGGCTTCGGCGATAACCGCGCCAGCATCGACCTGCTGACCTACCGATACGCGCAAGACCGAGTTGTGAGCATAGGCCGTCACCCAGTCGCCATGGCGCAAGAGCACCAGCTCGCCATACCCTTGCAATTCATTGCCTGCATAGACCACTTCACCGGCTGCGGCAGCGCGTACCGGCTCGCCCACACTGGCCGCGATCTTGATGCCATCATTGCGGCGGCCGCCCGGCTGGGAACCGAAATTGGCAACCACTTGACCGTCATGGGGCCAGCGGAATGCGGGCGCTCCCGCAGCAGGCTGTGAAGGCTGACTGGCGGCAGGAGGAGGAGACGTTGTGGCCGGCGCCGGACGCTGCGTCGGAGTGGGTGGAGGCGTGACAGCGGCAGACTGCACCGGGCGGGCGTTGCCCGAAAGCTGCAATTCCTGTCCGGGATAGATCGTGTAGGGCGACGGAATGCCGTTGATCGATGCCAACTCCTGCAGGCTCATCCCGTGGCTGACCGCCACCCTGTAAAGATTGTCGCCCCGGCGCACCGTGTAGGTTCGCGCGCCGCCGGGCATGACCAGCACCTGGCCATCACGCAGCGTATAGGGCGCGGAAAGATTATTTTCGGCGGCCAGGTCCAACCAGCGGACGCCGCAATCATCGGCAATCCCGCTGAGCGTATCGCCGCGCCGCACAGTGTAGCGCGGGCCGCAATCGGCCGAGCGGGCGATCTGGCGGCCCGATGAGACCTGCGAATCACGAATGACCTCAGGGCGAGACGCACAGGCTGACAATGCCGCGCAAAGCGCTGCCAGTGCCGCCCATCGAACCGCCTGCGTGATCATCTGCCGCCAATTCCTGCCGTACCAAACCCGTACTAGCGTGCATCATGGCGCGCGAGCGTTAATCACGCGTTAGCCAAGCTTTTGCGGACAGTGTTTCTAGCGCGACGCGCTGTCACCGTGGTCTACAGGCGTAAGCGCCTCGAATTCACCCAGGCCGCAGCTTCCCGACAACATGCCGGCACCACCATTATCGACGACATCAATGATCTCGTTGCGGCACAGCTGGCTGCCCGATGTGGTGTATTGCAAATAGGTGCCAGCGCTGGCTGCCCGGTTGCACTGACCGTTCACGACGTTGAGATACATGTCGCCATTGCGCATTTCGATGAGGAAATGATGGTCGTCGAGCGGCTGGATCGACCGCAGCCGGCTCAGGCTCACACAGTTTTCCGTCTCGCCCGTACGCTCAAACTGCGCGAGGCGTTCGGCGGCCGCTTCTGAAGGCTCCTGAGCGGAGGCCAATGCGGAGATGCCCAGAATGGCCAGGCTGGCGGTTAATCCAGTACAAATATTGCGGTATTTCATGCCGATATCTCCCGGTTACAGAGTCCCAGCCCCGCACCCAGAGTCCGCCTCGCAGACCGGCACGTCAAGGCGGGTGTGTTCACGTTCGCGTTTTACAACGAGCGGGCCGCGCCATCCACAAGGGGCACAAAGCGCACATCGACGAGGGATTCTTCCTGAATTCCATCAGCTTCCACCTTGTAGCGATAGAGCGTCTGGACGGTACCGTTCTGCACCGGGGCTACGCATATGCCCCCCTCGCGCAGCTGCGCGAGGATGCCGTCTGGACGGACAGGCGCGGCGGCAGTCACAATGATGCGGTCAAAGGGGGCCTGTTCGGGCCAGCCCTTCGTGCCATCGCCTATGCGCGTAACGATATTGGTGAGACGCACAGCCTCGAAACGCTTCACCGCCTCCTGGCTGAGTGTGCGGTAGCGCTCTATCGTATAGACCCGCCGGCAGAGCCTGGCCAGAACGGCGGCCTGATAGCCCGAACCTGTCCCTACCTCCAGCACCTTGCAGCGGTCTGTGACTTCCAGCGCCTGTGTCATCAGCGCGACGATCAGGGGCTGCGAGATGGTCTGTCCGCAATCGATCGGCAGGGGCCGGTTCTCGAAGGCCTGATCGGCAAAACCCTCCGGCACGAACAGATTGCGCGGGGTGCGCTCCATGGCGGCCAGTACCGACTTGTCGCGTATCCCGGCATTGCGCAGGGCCATGACCAGCTCGATAACGCGCGTGTCAAATTCCCCGCTCATTCCTGATGCCTCAGCCCTGATCAGGCGCCGCTACCGGCCCACCCAGATGATCGGCCAGCCGGTCACGCGTGGCGTGGTGGGTCAGGTCCAGATGCAGCGGGGTTACCGAGATGCGCCCCTCGTAGATGGCGCGCAGATCAGTACCGACAGCGGGTGTCGAGGGGCGACCCTCAAACCCGATCCAGTAATAGGCCTGCCCGCGCAAGTCCTCGCGGCGCACGGTTTTGATATTGTGCTGGTCGCGCATGCCCTGCACCGTCACCTCGATCTCGGCAACATCCTCGGGCTCGCGGTCGGGGAAATTGACGTTCATCACGACATTTTCCGACCAGCGCTCTTCGAGCAGTTTTTTCAGGATCATCGGACCAAAGGCGCTGGCCGTCTGCCATTTGATCGTGTCGCGCCCTGAAAACCCGTAGGCTTGCGAGAAGGCGATGGAGGGAATGCCCATCTGGCGGCCCTGCATGGCACCGGCCACTGTACCGGAGACGGTCACGTCCTCGGCAATGTTCTGGCCGCGATTGACGCCCGACAGCACCAGATCAGGCTCCTTGCCCTCAATGATGTCATTGATCGCCATCAGCACGCAGTCGGCAGGCGTGCCGGTAACCGCATAGCGCTTGTCGGCGACCCGGCGCGCGCGAAGCGGCGAGTTCAGCGACAGCGCCCGGCTCATGCCCGACTGTTCCTCCGCAGGTGCCACCACCCAGACATCATCAGAGATGGATTGTGCGATCTGGCGCAGGACTTTCAGGCCCGGTGCGCGGATGCCGTCATCATTGGTGATCAGGATGCGGGGGTTCTTCCCGGTAAAAAACTCGCTCACGGTGTCAGCACCTCAATCCCGCTCATATACGGGCGCAGCGCGGCGGGGATCGTCACCGAGCCATCCTCGTTCTGATGGTTTTCCAGCACGGCCAGCATGGCGCGGCCCACGGCCACACCCGAACCGTTCAATGTGTGGAGATATTCCGGCTTCTTCTCGCCCTCGCGCTTGAAGCGGGCCTCCATGCGGCGAGCCTGGAAGTCTCCGCAGTTGGAGCAGGAGGAAATCTCGCGATAGGTCTGCTGGCTGGGCAGCCAGACCTCCAGATCATAGGTCTTGCGCGCGCCAAAGCCCATGTCTCCGGCGCACAGGAGCATGACCCGGTAGGGCAGCTCCAGAGCGCGCAGCACGGCCTCGGCGCAGCCCGTCATGCGCTCCAGCTCTTCTTCGCTCTCTTCAGGTCTGACGATGGAGACCAGCTCCACCTTGTAGAACTGGTGCATCCGCATCAGGCCGCGCGTATCGCGCCCCGCAGCCCCGGCTTCAGAACGGAAGCAGGGCGTGTGCGCGGTCAGGCGCATCGGAAACGCGCTTTCAGCATGGATCGCATCGCGCACCAGATTGGTCAGCGGCACCTCGGCGGTGGGGATAAGCCAGCGGTCATCGGTTGTACGGAACTGGTCCTCAGAAAACTTCGGCAACTGGCCCGTGCCGAACAGCGCGTCGTCGCGCACCAGAAGCGGCACGCTGGTTTCGCTATAGCCATGCTCAAGCGTGTGCATGTCCAGCATGAAGGCGGCGAGTGCGCGCTCCAGCCTCGCCAGCTGACCTTTCAGGACCGCGAAGCGCGCACCGGACATGGCGGCAGCGGCCTCGAAATCGAGCCCGTTCAGCCCTTCGCCTATGGCCACATGGTCTTTTGGCGCGAAGGCGTGTTCCTTCGGCTCGCCCCAGCCGCGCACTTCCTCATTGTCATTCTCGTCCGCGCCTTCGGGCACATCCTCGAACGGCATGTTGGGAAGCGAGGCCAGCTCAGCACGCAGCGCCTCGTCAGCGGCTTTTTGCGCGGCGTCGGCCTTGTCCATCTCGCCTTTGAGCGTATCGACCTCGGCGCGCAACTGGTTGAACAGCGTGTCATCGCCCTTGGCTTTCGCCTGGCCGATCAATTTGGACTTGGTATTCCGCTCGGTTTCCAGCTCCTGCAGGCGCGCTGTGGCTTCGCGGCGCTGGGAATCGAGTTCCAGAAGGCGTGATGCTTCCGGCCCGCGCCCACGCTTTTTCATGGCGGCGTCAAAAACGTCCGGGTTTTCGCGAATGAAACGTATGTCGTGCATGGGATTTGGCCCGCCGAAAAGTTAGGCCCGCGTGATAGCCGCGCCCGGTGCGGACGTCCACCGGGGTTTACCCCTCTACCTCTTCGTGAACACCGCTGCGCATTCGACATGGGCGGTGTGGACGAACTGGTCGACCGGCGTCACCGGGCCCATCGAGTAGCCCGTGCGCACTAGAAGGGCCGCATCGCGCGCAAAGGTGGACGGATTGCAGCTGATCGAGACGATCACCGGAATGCCGGACCCGGCAAGCAATTCCATCTGCTCTTTTGCGCCCGCGCGCGGCGGATCGAAGACGGCAAAAGCCGCGCCTGTCAGTTCGCGAATGGAGAGCGGTTCGAGGGCGAGATCGCGCTGCAAAACGCTGACCGGTTTCAGGCCGGGCGTGTGGCGCGCGGCATGGTCCAGCGCCGCCAGCGGGGCCGCTTCGCCTTCGACCGCCTTTACAGGTGCCAGAGAGGCCATGCGCAAGGCAAACGCGCCCGACCCGGCATAGAGGTCGATCACGCCCCTCGCCTCCTTGGGCGCGCGCTTCAGCGCGGCTTTCAGCGCATCCATGACGATGCCCGCCAGGGCCGCCTCGCCCGCATCGGTGGCTTGCAGGAAACCGCCCGGTGGCGGGGCGACTTTGGCCGCACCGAAGCTGACCAGTGGCGGCGTCCCTTCTGCGATCAGTTCAGAGCCGATGGTCAAGCGCGCCCAGCCTTCGCGGGCCAGCAGCTCTCCGCCCGTCAGCCGGTCATCCAGCGTGACCTTGCCTTTGCGGTCCACATGGACATCAAGGCCCGGCCCGGTCGCGGTGACGGCAATGATCGCGGTATCAAACTTTGGCGAGAGCACTGCCATCGCCAGCTCACGCAGCGCCGGGAAGGATTTGCGGATGCGCGCCTCGGCCACCGGACAATCATTGGTATCGGCGATGGCATGGCCGGCGCGTTCGGTGAAGCCCAGTAGCAGCCTGGAGCCCATTTTACGGGCATGGAGCGCAACTCGGCGGCGGCCGGCCCCGCCGGCATCAATGAGCGGGCGCACCTCGGCGGCAAGCCCCTCGCGCTCCAGTGCCTCAACCACCAGATCGCGCTTCCAAGCCCTGTAGGCATCGCCCTGCCAGTGCTGTAGCGAGCAGCCACCGCATTTTTCCGCGACGGAACAGAAGGGTTCGACACGTTCATGGGAGGCTGTCAGGCGTTCGCGTATCCTCCCGCGTTCAGCCCGCGCTACGATATCAGCGGTCTCCCCCGGCAGGAGGCCGGGCACAAACACCGTCCCGCCTGATTGCGGATCGGCACAGACAGAATCACCGCGCGCACCGACGGCCCGTGCGGTAACGCGCAGCGCCCGCTCAGCTACAGTCCTTGGCGGTGAAGATGAACGGGAACGGCGCTTCATGGCGCTGCGTTTGCACTCTGGCGGGCCGCATCGTCAAGCGCCACGCGGATAAAGGGGCATCCCGGCAAGGTGAAGGCCGCGTTCATGTCCGGCTCAGAAAGATATTGTTACGGTCTGGTTAATTGCCCGATTGTGGCCGTTGAAGCCAAGGAGGAAGCCCATGGCGACCGGAAAACTTAGTCTGTCTGTAGCCGCGATTGCATTGATGACCGCATTTGCAGCGCCGGGCGAACTGCCCTTCATGCCGTCGGCCGATGCGGCCGAAATTGCCGGCGCTGCAACTGACGCGCAAGAGCGCGACGGCCGCAGGGGTGGCCGTGAAGGCCGCGAGGGCCGCCGAGGCGGCGGCGAGGAAGCGCGCGGCGGACGCCGCGGTGGCGGCGGTGAAGCCCGTAGCCCGCGCGGCGGCGGCCGTGAAGGCGGCTGGCAAGGCCGCCGGCAGGCGCAAGAATCTGCGCCCCAGCAGCGGCCTTCCAACCAGAGCGGCACGCAGCGCCAACCCTGGATGAGCCAGCGTGAAGCGATGCAACGCATGGAAGCCCAGCGCGCCTCCCAGGAGCGTCCGCAAGGCCGTCCGCAACAACAACAGCGCCGTCCCGAAGGGCGTCCGCAACCACAGCAGCGCCGGCCAGAAGGGCGGCCACAGCCCGGCCAGCAATGGCAAGGCCGTGGCGATGCCGACCGCCGCGCCCAGTTCCAGCAACGCCGCGAGCAGGCACAAAGAGGCCAGGGTCCGCAAGGACGTCAGCCGGGATTCCAGGGCCGTCCTGACCGGCGCGAATGGCAAAACCGCCCGCAGCGTCAGCCCGGTTTCCAGGGCCGTCCGGATCGCGGTCAGGCACAGCACCGCCCGCAGGGCCGTCCGGGTTTTCAAGGCCGTCCAGACCGCGGGCAGTGGCAGAACCGACCGCAGCATTCGCGTCCGAACTATCGTCACCGGCACTATAATGTGCGCTATTCGCGCTCGAATGCGGTGCGGGCACCTGCGGTCTATCACAATCATTACTATGTGAACCGCTATGGCCGCCGCAATGTGCGCTGGACCCCGCCTGTGCGCATCGTCCACCACAATGTGAACTATTCGGGCTGGACCTATAATCCGCGCTACCACTCCAACTATGCCCGCTCGAATTTCTACTACACCGACAATGTGTGCCGTTCGAGCGGTGGCAGTGTTGCCGCTGGCGCACTGGTCGGGGCATTGCTGGGTGCAGCGGTGTCTGACGGTGATGCCGGTGCGCTTCTGGCCGGCGGGCTGATCGGCGGAGGGCTGGGCGCTGCCCTGAGCGAGTGTGATCGCGGCCAGTATCACTACGCCACACACTACGCCTTCTCCACCGGCAATCCGTATTACTGGCACAACCCGTATTCGGGTGTGCGCGGTGTGGTCCATGCCCGCGATTTCCATAACTGGAACAATCAGCGCTGCCGCTGGGGTGATGCGGAGATCTTCCTGCCTAACGGCGAGGTCGCCTACGATCAGGTGCGCATGTGTCAGGACCAGTATGGCTACTGGCAGGTTGCGCGGACCCAGTAGGTCTGCTTTCGACAGGGACGACGCGTGAGCCGCCCTCCGGAGTGTCCGGAGGGCGGTTTTCGTTCATGTTGCGCTCATCGGCCGTGTGACATGATCGGTTAACGTTTGAAGGACCAGGCACGAAAGGAGCCCCCTTGCGATGAAACATTTTCTGAAGAGCTCAGCCATTGCCGCAGCAGCACTTGCGGCCCCGCTCGCCCTTGTGCCCACCGCGCAGGCCCAGCAATCCTATCAGGAGTGCCTGTCCCAGCAGCGCAACCAGCAGGTTGCCGGCGCGGTCATTGGCGGACTTCTCGGCGCCGTGGTCGGTGCGCAGATTCACAACTCCAGCGAATCAAACCGGCGCGACAACCACTATCAGAACCAGCGCTATAACCAGCGTGGCTGGGGCCATCAACGCGGCTATCGTGGTCATCGCGGCAACCGGGGCTATCACGATACCTATCAGCGCCGCTCCAATGATGGTGCGGTGATTGCGGGCGCCGGAATTGGCGCACTGGCTGGCGGTGCGGTGAGCGGCAGAGGCAGTAATTGCGATCACCTGCCGGGCGGCCCCCGTGCGCGGGCGGGCTATCAGCAGCAATATGGCTACGGCAATCAGGGCTATGGCCAGCAAGGGTATAGCCAGTCCGGATACGGCCAGCAGGGTTACAGCCAGCAGGCGCAGGACCCGTATTACGACAACAATTACAGCTATCAGGACAACAGCCAGCTGGCTGGCGGTCCGGGCTATGACCCTTACGCATACCAGCCGCAGGGCACTCAACCCTCCTACGGCTCGCAGCAGGTCAACCAGAACTGCCGCCAGGTGGAGATCACCGGCCGGTATGAGTGGGTTTGCCAGGGCGCTGACGGCGTGTGGCGTCCGTCGAACTAAGCGGGAAGGTTTTAGTGGTGCTCAGCCCATTCGAGCTTCGCACCTCGCATAGGCTCGGACGCGCGGTCGCGCTTGCGGGCCGCTGGGCGGCCCGAGAGGCCAAAGGCCGCCCGCGACTTTTCGCGGAACATCGCAACGCGGATGCGTTGCGGAACAAAAAAAAGGGCGGCTCGCCTGAGCCGCCCTTTTCTATTCGTCCGCCTTGTCTTTCGTCGCTTTGGCTCTGCCCTTGACCTCTTTCGGGTCCGGCAGCGCAGGATCGACGCTACGTCCGGCGAGGCGCGCCTCCAGAGAGGCCTCGGCGCGCGGCAGTACGCCCTTGAGGCCGTCACGGCCCTCTTTCATCACGAAATCCGCGCCCGACACATACATGGCCCGGCCCAGCAAATGCCCCGCCACAGGCAGTGTCGCGAACAGGAAGACGATGATGATGAAGGCGGTCAAGCCAAGGTTTTCCTGCGTGTAGGTAACCGCCACACCCGCGACGAGCAGGCCCGCGCCCAGCGTCCCGGCTTTCGTGGAGGCATGCATGCGCAGGAAGGGGTCGGGCAGGCGGAACACGCCGATGGCCGCGACGAGGAGAAAGAACATCCCGCCCAGCATGAGCACAGCGCCGATAATCTCGCGGATCATTGGTCGGTCTCCTTGCGTTCCAGAAACACCGCCAGCGCCGCCGTCGCGACGAAACCCGTCACCGCAAGGCCGAGCCCGATATCGAGAAATTCGCGCCGGCCGGTAACAAGCGTCGTCAGCGCTGCTATGGCAATAGCCAGCACCGTCATCATGTCGAGCGCAACAAAGCGGTCAGCCACACCCGGCCCGATAACCAGCCGGACGCCGGTCAGCAGGAGACCGAGCACGAGGCCGATCAGAAGATAGTTTGCCAGAAGATCAGCAACCATGGCCGTTACGCCTCCGACTTCAGCAGGATGCTTTCGAACGTCGTCTTGATGCCGCTTATCACGTCATCAGGATTGGTGCCGTCCAGTGCATGCACATAGAGCGCCTTGCGGTCCTGTGACACGTGCAGCGAGGTGGTGCCGGGTGTCAGCGAGACGAGATTGGCCAGCGTCGCGATATGGATGTCGGATTTGAGATCCAGCGGCACTACCAGTATGGCGGGGTTCAGCTTCAGAGCCGGGTTCATCACCGCCCACGCGACAGCGAAGGACGATTTGAACAGCTCGATCATGAAAATCACGCCGAGATGCATCCAGATACCCAGCTTGGTGATCAGACGTAACGGGTTCATTGCCCTGCCCCCATGACGGCGTCGATATAAGCGGCCGGATCGGCAAGCCCGTTGCCCGCCGCCTGCGCCAGCACCAGCAGCGGTTCGGCGTATATCCCGATGGCAAGACTGACCAGAACCAGCGCCGTGGCCGGAACCACCATGACTGCTGGCAGATGTGTCTTCACATGCATGGTCTCAGGCGCCGCTTTCCAGAAAGCCTCGATCCATATTTTCACCACGCATAGCAGGCTTATCAGCCCGGTGCCGAGTGCTATGCCACCCAGTACAGGCCGGGCACCGTCGAACGCCGCCCCTGCGACAAAGACCTTGGCCCAGAAGCCGGAGAAAGGGGGCAGGCCCGCCAGCGACAATCCGGCTCCCAGAAAGATGATGGCCAGCACCGGATGGGTGCGGATCAACCCACCGATCTTTTTGAGGTCAGACGAGCCGGCAGCGTAAATAATAACTCCGGCCAGCAGGAAGACCGCGCCTTTCACGATGATGTCGTGAACGAGATAGAAGCTGGCCGCGCCGAGGCTCTCCGGCGTTGACAGCGCCAGACCCATCATCAGATAGCCCATGCCCGACACGATCAGGAAAGCCAGCATACGGCGCAGATCGGTCTGGATGAGCGCTGCCAGCGCACCAGACAGCATGGTGATCGCCGCAACCCAGACGACGATGTCGCCAATCAGCCCGGTTGTCCCTTCAAACAGCAGCATGAAGATGCGCATGGCCGCATAGATGCCCACCTTCGTCAGCAGGGCGCCAAACAGCGCCGAAACAACCGGCGGCGTGGTGTGATAGGCGATCGGCAGCCAGAAGAAGAGCGGGAAAGCCGCGGCCTTTATGCCCAGCGACAGCAGGAACAGTACAAGCGCGAAGGTCAGGCCGGGGGATGCCTCCATCGCGGGCACGATTTGCGCCAGATCGGCAAAATTGAGGGTGCCGGTTGCGCCGTACAGGAAGGCGACAGCGGTCAGGAACAGCGTCGTGCCGAACAGGTTGAGCGCCGTGTACTTTACAGCCGCATCCAGATTGATACCGCCGCGATGCACGACCAAAAGGCCGATGGCACACACCAGCAGCACCTCGAACCAGACATAGAGATTGAAAACATCGCCGGTCAGGAACGAACCGTTCACGCCCACCATCAGCCCGCAGAACAGCGGGAAGAAGCCGCCATGCAGGGCGTTCTCGTCGGTGCCCCGAAACGCAAAGACGGAAACGGCCAGGGCCACGAGGCTGGCCGCTGCCACGGCCAGCGCCGACAGCGGATCGGCAACAATCGTGATGCCGAAAGGCGCAGCCCAATTACCTGGCTGGGACACCAGGACCCCCTCGGCACGCACCGCAAGCAGGAGTGCTATGCCAGCAGCCGCCAATAGCGCCATGCCGGCAACGGTCACCCAGCGCTGCCAGTCCGGCCGCAGCCAGAACACAGCGCACAGGCCCGCCATGGTCAGCGGCACGATTATGGGAAGAATGACAACAAGATCTGCGCTCATCAGCTCGCCGAGCTCCCCTCACCGGATTCAGGCTGGAAAGGATCGCCGTCATCGCGTGCCGCGGTCATGTCGTCGGCATTGACGGTGCCCAGATGGCGCGTCGCCTCGTAGGCCACGATGGTGGCCAGAGCCAGCAGCGCGAAACCGATAACGATCGCTGTCAGCACCAGCGCCTGCGGGAGCGGATTGGCCGCACCGTCCTGAAGGGTATAGCTGCCAGCCCCGATAATGGCGGGGTCGGTCGCACCAAGTCGCCCGGCCAGGAAGATGATCAGGTTCACCCCGGTCGCAATCAGCGCCGTGCCGAGCACGATACGGATCACATTGCGGTCAAGCATCAGGAAGACCCCCGCCGCCATCACTGCAGCGACAGCAATCGCATAAAGAAGCGTCATTCGCTCGCCTCCTCGGCGCCGGTCTCATACATGCGGAACAGGATGGCGAGCACACCGCCGACGACGACGAAATACACGCCGAGATCAAACAGCAGCGTGGTGCCGATTTTCAGGCGGATGGGGCCGATATTGTCGTCAAACCACAAATGGTAGAGGAAGCCGCCAAAATCCCCGATCAGCGGCGGCAGGCCCGACAGGATGGCGCAGAACAGGCCCACGCCCATCAGCACCACCGGATGCACGATCAGCCAGCGCTCTGCCTTGTCGGCGCCAAGGGCAAGCGTGATGACGGTGTAGGCCGCTGCCGCTGCCAGTCCGCCGATAAAGCCCCCGCCGGGCTCGTCATGCCCGCGCAGCAGGATGAAGACCGAGAAGATCAGCATGGCCACGAAGAACAGCCGCGCCAGCGCATTGAAAATGACAGATTGCATCGGCCTAGCCCTCCGTCTTCACGCGGCGGCGCAAAAGCGCCCAGACGCATAGCGTGGCAAAGGCCACGACCGAAATCTCGCCCAGCGTATCCAGTGCCCGGAAATCGACCAGGATGACATTGACCACGTTGCGCCCTTGCGCCTCGACATAGCTTGCCTCGCCGAAGAAATCCGACAGGCGGGTGTCAAAGGGCAGCACGCTCATGGCCAGTACGCCCAGGCCGCAAGCCACGCCGAAACCCAGCGAGATGGCCAGCGCCAGCGGGCGTTTCAGAAGCGATGTCTGTGGCGCGGGTTTCATGGAGAGGCGCAGCAGCACCGCCAGCAGGATCACGATGGACAAGGTCTCCACGGTGAACTGGGTGAAGGCGACGTCCGGTGCGCCATTCATCAGGAAGACCACCGCCATGGTGTAGCCGACGATGCCCACACCCAGGATGGAAATCAGGACCGAGCGCGCGAAGGCAGCCACGGCGGCACCGATCAGCGTGAGGATCAGCACGACCACCATATAGGGGCGCAAGGGCTCGGCGGCGGCAGCCGCGATCATCCCGGCGTCAAAGCCGGACAGCGCGAGCAGCAGCGCGACCGTCGACACGCCCAGCGTGATGGCGATGTAGACGCGCAAGGACAAGGTTTGCAGCGCCCGCGCGATGATCTGCCCTGCCCGGTCCAGCCAGCCCATCACTGCGCCATAGCCCAGATCGGCAAACACGACATTGGCCTTGACCTTGTCAGGGTCACGGTAGAGGCGCAGCCACAGCCATACCAGCGCGGCACCGGCCAGCAGAAGGCCCAGCGTGAACAGGAATTTCGGCCCGATGCTGGGCATGGCATGGACCGAAAGCGACACCTGGCCGCCATAAAGCGCGCTGATCGCCGGCGTCAGGATGCTATCCCAGAAAAGGGCGGGCACCACGCCGATAGCAAGCCCGAGAAGCCCGAGGGCCAATGGCGGCAAGGCCATGCCGTAATACTCGCCCTGATAGAGCTTCACATCGCCATAGGGCGCCTTGATGAAGAACGGGCGCAAGGCGGCCAGTCCGGCGACCGCTGTCATCACGGCCGAGCTCGCCAGCGCCGTGAAGGTCAGCCAGACCGCCCAGTCGCCCCCGCCAAGCGTCGCCGTCAGGAACAGGTCCTTGGCCTTGTAGCCCAGGAAGAAGGGCACGCCCGCCATGGACACCGCTGCCAGCAGGCTGGCAATCGCGGTAATCGGCAGTTTGAAACGCAGCCCGCCAAGGCGCGCCAGCTCGTACTGGTGCGTGGAATGGATGACCTGCCCAGCGGTGAAGAACAGCGCCGCCTTGTAAAGCGCATGAGCAACCAGAAAGCCGATTGTCGCTTTCACACCGGCCAGTCCGGGAACACCGACAAGCATGACCAGCGTTGCCAGCGAGGTGACGGTCGACCAGGCCAGCACCGCCTTGAAGCCCGTTGAGCGCATGACGGCAAACGACGCGATCAGCATGGTGATCCCGCCAAAGATCATCAGCGGACCATAGAAGATCAGGTATTCGCCAAATCCGGTATCAAACCGTGCGAGCAGATAAACCCCGAGCTTCACCATGGTGGCCGAGTGCAGATAGGCGCTGGCCGGCGTCGGCGCGGCCATGGCGTTGGGCAGCCAGAAATGGAACGGGAACTGGGCAGATTTGGTGAACGCCCCGATCAGCACCAGCACCATGATCGCCGGGAAGGCGGGCGAATTGGCGATCTGCGGCGCCTGCGCCGTGATTTCGGTCAGCGAGAACGTGCCCGCCGTCAGTCCCAGAATAATGATGCCGCCCAGCAGGGCAAGGCCGCCACCGGCCGTGACGACCAGCGATTGGAGCGCGGCTTTGCGCGCTTTCGCGTCCTCGTGCTTGAAACCGATGAGGAAGAACGACACCAGGCTGGTCATCTCCCAGAAGATGAACAGCATGATCAGATCGTCCGCCAGCACCGTGCCGAGCATGGCCGTCATGAACAGCAGGATGAAGCCCAGAAAGCGGCCGCGATCCTTCGCATCGTCGCTGAAATAACTGCCCGCATAGATCACGACCAGCGTGCCGATGCCGGTGATCAGCAAGGAAAACAGGAGTGAGAAACCGTCCAGCCGGAAGCCGACCGAAACGCCATAGGCCGGAACCCATTCAATGGTCTGCAATATCGACACGCCACCCGGCAGATCGGGCAACTGCATCAGCAGAGATATGAACAGGAAGGCCGGCACCAGCGCCAGCAAGGGACCGGCAAGGCGTCCCGTCATCCGCGTGACCGGAGCAGCCAGAAGCGCGCTCGCGCCCGCGATAATCACAAACCAGACAGGCGACATCGGGCCTCCGGCGATAAGGGAAAGGCATTCAAGGCAGGAAGGGGTGTTAAGCAAATACCCCGGCGCAGCGTCAATGGCTATTGTAAGAACCATGCCGGGTGTGGGGCTTTAGCGGCGCCTTGCATGAAGCAGGATTTCGCGGTTGCCATCGCCGCCAGAGATGGGGCTGGGCGTCGTGGATGTTACCCGCCAGCCTTCGCCTTCGAGCCAATGGACAAAGGCATCCAGAGCAGACTGAACGGCCGCGTCATCCGTAACTATACCGCCCTTGCCGACATGAGCGCGCCCCACTTCGAACTGCGGCTTGAACAGCGCGATCAAATCCGCGTCAGGAGTGGCGAGCGATAGCGGCGTGCCCAGAAGCTTGGCCAGCCCGATAAAGCTGGCATCGCACACGATGAGCGAGGGTGATTCTCCTATCAGCCCGGACGAAATGCCGCGCGCATCGGTGCCTTCCAGGCTGATAATGCGCGGGTGCGCCCGCAAGGACGGGTGGAGCTGATCGCGCCCGACATCCACCGCGTAGACACGCGCGGCGCCGCGCTGGAGCAACACTTCGCTGAAACCGCCTGTGGAACTGCCGACATCCAGACACACGCGCTCATTCACGCTGACGGCGAACGCCTCGAGAGCCGCAACGAGTTTCAGTGCCGCCCGGCTGACATAAGGGTGTTCGGCCTGTGCCTCTATCCACGCGCCAGCGGGAATGGTCTGCGACGCTTTGGTGAGGGCTTCGCCATTGACGAAAACCAGCCCGGCCCTGATGGCGGCCTGCGCGCGGGCACGGGTGGCGAAATGACCGTGCGTCACAAGATAGAGGTCTGCCCTGGCCGGTTTTGGCGCGTTATCTTTCAATCAAAACTCCATTTCCCGATCCCGAGAATTGCAGCACCGCTTATTTCCTTTGCGCTCAGGCGTGAAGTGCGCTATTAAAAACCTATCGAATTTTGGCCGACGATCAGGTTACGCACTTTCGGGTGCCCCCTTCCCTCTACCTCTCTTCGATATCGTTGGCGCGCCTGTGATGCAGGCCGCCTTGTCATGTCTTGTTACGAAGGAATACTCCCATGGCTACGGGAACTGTTAAATGGTTCAACACCACCAAAGGCTACGGCTTTATCCAACCGGATGACGGCAGCAAGGACGTATTCGTCCATGCGACGGCTGTTGAACGTGCGGGCATGGCTGCTCTCAACGAAGGCCAGCGCCTCACCTATGAGGAAGCGCGCGACGCCAAGAGCGGCAAATACTCCGCGACCAACCTGCAATCGGCCTGATTGACAGATTGAAATCACGCCCGCGCGGTTCGCTGTGCGGGCGCTGAGATGGAAGACCCCCTGGCCGACGGGCTACGGGGGTTTTTCTTTGTCTGGTGTTCAGCTTTTCCCTCGTCCTTCGGGACGCGGTAGCGCTCGAAGGACGAGGGCTTAAACGCTACAGTTTCTTCCCGTCCTTGGTTGTAAACCCGCCGCGCCCGGGCAGGAAGACCATGTCGATATCGGGATATTCGACGTGATCTTCCCCGATACGGCTGCCAACGACGAGGAATTCCACCATTTCTTGCGTCTCGTTCCTGAGATGGTGGCCGTCCTTCACGGCGGCGGGAAAACCCACGCAATCGCCCGGTGACAGGCGCTCCTCGCCCGCATCGGTGACGAGCGTCGGATGGCCGGACAGGACGTAGACGAACTCGTCCTCATGGCTGTGCCAGTGACGCTGGGACGACCAGACGCCCGGCTCCAGACGTACCAGATTGACGCCAAACTGCGTCAGGCCGAACGCCTTGCCCAGCGCGCGCCAGGCGCGCCGCTTTACGGGCTCATTGTGAGGGGCCGGGTAAGAGGTGCCGGAGCTTTCCCGGATGGAACTGGCAGGTTTGGCGGCGAGCATCGGGCAAATCCTTCCGTTGAAAGAACCGCCCCCTCCTATCACGCCAGTGCTTTTGCCGCCTCTTCGGCACGCCCCAGCGCATCGAGCACGGTCGCAGTGATGTGGCGGGCATTCAGGCGCGCCTCATCATATTGCTTCGCCGGGCTATCATGCTCCTGGAACACGTCCGGCAGGGTCATGGTGCGGATTTTCAGGCCCCGGTCGAGCACGCCCTTCTCGGCCAGAAGATGCAGCACGAAGGCACCAAAGCCGCCGCGCGAGCCTTCCTCGATGGTGATGAGAACCTCATGCTCGCGCGCGAGGCGCAGGATGAGGTCTTCATCGAGCGGTTTGGCAAAGCGCGCGTCCGCCACCGTCGCCGACAGGCCGTGAGCGGCAAGCTGGTCAGCGGCTTTGAGCGATTCTTCGAGCCGTGTGCCCAGCGACAGGATCGCGACCGCGCTGCCTTCACGCACGATACGCCCCTTGCCGATTTCCAGCGGCTGCGGATCGGCCGGAATTTCCACGCCCGTGCCCTCACCGCGCGGATAGCGGAACGCGCTCGGGCCATCATCAATCAGCGTGGCCGTCTTCACCATGCGGGTCAGCTCGGCCTCGTCAGACGCCGCCATGATGACCATGCCCGGCAACATACCCAGATAACCGATGTCGAAACTGCCCGCATGGGTGGAGCCGTCCGCCCCGACCAGCCCGGCGCGGTCGATGGCAAAGCGCACGGGCAGTTTCTGGATGGCGACATCGTGGACCACGCTGTCATAGGCGCGCTGCAGGAAGGTGGAATAGAGCGCCGCGAACGGCTTCATGCCCGCCGCAGCGAGACCGGCGGCAAAGGTGACCGCGTGCTGTTCGGCAATGCCGACATCAAAGCAGCGGTCCGGGAAACGCTGCGCAAACTTGTCGAGGCCTGTTCCGCCCGGCATCGCCGCCGTTATGGCAACGACAGACGGGTCGGCTTCCGCCTCGCGCATCAGGGCATCGGCAAAGACGCCGGTATAGCTGGGCGCGGCGGGCTTTGATTTGGCCTGCTCGCCCGTGACGACATTGAATTTGGCGACGCCGTGATACTTGTCGGCGGCAGCCTCGGCGGGCGCATAGCCATGGCCCTTGTGGGTGACGGCATGGATCAGCACCGGCCCCTCCTGCCCGTCGCGCACGTTTTTCAGGACTGCGACCAGCTGGGCCATGTCATGTCCGTCAATGGGGCCGACATAGCGGAAACCCATCTCCTCGAACATTGTCCCGCCCACGGCCATGCCGCGCATATATTCCTCGGCCCGGCGCGCAGCCTCCTGCACACCGATGGCCTTCGCCAGGCCCTTGCCGATCTTGCGCAGCGAGCGATAGCCCTTGGAGGAGACCAGACGCGCGAAATAATGGCTCATCGCGCCCACCGGCGGCGCGATGGACATGTCATTATCGTTCAGGATGACGACGAGATTCTTGTCGAGCGCGCCGGCATTGTTCATCGCCTCATAGGCCATGCCCGCCGACATCGCGCCATCGCCGATGACCGCGACCACATGGCGGTTCTCGCCCTTGAGATCGCTGGCGACCGAAAAGCCGAGCGCAGCGGAGATAGAGGTGGAGGCGTGGGCCGCCCCGAACGGATCGTATTCGCTCTCCGAACGCTTGGTGAAGCCCGACAGGCCGCCGCCCTGGCGCAGGGTGCGGATACGGTCGCGCCGGCCGGTCAGTATCTTGTGCGGGTAGCACTGGTGGCCAACATCCCAGATCAGCACGTCGTCTGGCGTATCGAATATGGCGTGCAGCGCGACGGTCAGTTCAACGACGCCCAGCCCTGCCCCCAGATGCCCGCCCGTCACCGATACCGCGTCAATCGTCTCCGCGCGCAACTCATCGGCAACAACGCGCAACTGCGCGATGTCCAGCCCTTTGAGGTCGGCCGGAGAAGCGATGCGGTCCAGATTGGGCGTTTCGGGCATGATGTCTCCAGTCTTGGGTCCGGCCAGTGCCGGTGCTAGTGTGGGTTCAGGCTGGGCGGTCAGGACCGCCGTTCCAGAACGAAGTCCACGCAGCTCTTGAGGATACTGGCAGAACTGCCGAAAAGTGCGAGGTATTCCTTGGCCTGAGCGGCGAGATGACGCGCCCGTTCGCGCGCGCCGTCCACCCCCAGAATCGTGACAAATGTGGTTTTTCCCTGACGGGCATCCTTGTTAACGGCCTTGCCGGCAATATTGGGCAGCCCTTCGGCGTCCAGCAGATCATCGACAATCTGGTAGATCAGCCCCAGATCATGGGCATAGCCTTCCAGCGCGTGGCGCGCCTCGCTGCCAGCCTCGGCCAGCACCGCGCCCGCTTCCACCGAAAAGCTGATCAGAGCGCCCGTCTTCATGCGGTGCAGGCGTGTCAGCACGCCGATATCATCGCCCTCACGCGTTGGCGAGAGCATGTCGATCATCTGCCCGCCCGCCATGCCGCGCGCACCAGATGCCTTCGCCAGACCCTCAACCAGTGCCAGCCGTACGCTGGGATGAGGGTGGGTGTCGCTACCCGACATGATTTCGAAGGCCGCCGATTGCAAGGCATCGCCTGCCAGCACCGCCGTCGCCTCGTCATAGGCGATATGCACGGTCGGGCGGCCCCGGCGGATATCGTCATCATCCATGGAGGGCAGGTCATCATGGATCAGCGAGTAGGCGTGAATACACTCAATGGCGCAGCCTGCCCGCAAGAGCCCGCGCTCATCGGCGCCCAGCATCCGCCCTGCTGCCAGCGTGAGGAAGGGCCGGATGCGTTTTCCCGGTCCCAGCGCGGCATAGCGCATGGCCGAAGCCAGCCGCGCTTCCGGACCATCTGCGCGGGCCAGCAACGCATCGAGCGCGACCGTCACGCGGTCAGCAGATTCTTCAAGCTGGGCCTGAAAACTGGCCATGACGGGCAGACGCACTCCGGGCGCAAAGGGGGCAGGACTGAGCCGGTCTAGCTGACCGCAGCACCGTTGGCCATATCGGCGTGCTCCGGCACCTCCAGCAACACCACATCGCCCGCACTGTCCGTCACGCCCAGCACCAGCACTTCAGAGCGCACAGGGCCTATCTGGCGCGGCGGAAAATTGACCACGGCCAGCACGCGCCGTCCGGGCAGGTCTTCGACCCGGTAATGCGCCGTTATCTGGGCAGAGGAGCGTTTCTCGCCGATGGCGTCACCAAAATCGATCCAGAGTTTGAAGGCAGGCTTTCTGGCCTCGGGAAACGGCTCGGCACGCGTGATGGTGCCAAGACGAATGTCGGCGGCAAAGAAATCATCCGGGCTGATTTCGCCCGCAGGCGGGTCGGAAGGCCCGCGCATCAGCCGTCCAGGCCCGCAGGCTCCGTGCCCGGCTTGCCGTCCGCGCCGAGCACGATCTTGTCGACCTTGAGCTGCGCATCTTTCAGCCTTGCCTCGCAATGGGCACGCAGCGCAGCGCCGCGCTCATACATGGCGATGGATTTCTCCAGCTCCACATCGCCGCGCTCAAGCTGCTGGACAATGTCCTCCAGCTCTTTAAGGGCGGCTTCAAAGCTCAGCTTGGCGATATCGGCAGGGGTCGAGTCGGTCATGGCGAGAGAGTGACAACTGGCGCGGCGCACGTCCAGTGGGGTTGAAGGTCAGCCCCGGCCTTTCAGCTCATATCTGCGCCAGGACCAGTAACCGTCCCCGCCATCGCGCACGCAGACATAGCCATGGCGTCTCAGCACCGGCCGCAGCATGCGGTTGAACCAGCCATGAGCGAACAGGGCCACATCGCCGTGCTGGGCCGCCTCGATCAGTATGGCAGCGGCTTGCTCGGCACGCGATTCGGCCTGACGGCGCGTTTCCTTCCCGCGTGACAGGCCCAGCCACCAGGTGCAGCGCGCGTAGACGCCCCATGTCCGTGCCTTGAACCGGCCCGGAATGGGCGGTGGCGGCAGCGGCGCCTCAACGAACACGGAATTCTGAGTCAATTCGCGCTCACCAACGCAGGCCTGGGCTGTTTCAATCGCGCGGATAAGGGTGGACGTGTAGACCGATTGCGCCTGACTGGCCGCAGCGCACAGCGCCTTCGGGGCGCTCTGGCCCTCTTTCAGCCCGGCCAGATCATAATCGGCCCACCAGTGCTCATAGCCGCGCCAGTCGAGCACCATGCGGCGGTCCGCATCGGGTTCTCCGTGGCGGGCAATGATAATGGATCCGGGCAGGCGCGTGGCATCAGGCTGGGTCATGACATGTCTGGGGATCGAAGCGGACACTATCTGTCAGACGCTGGTCCCCGTCAGGCCGCCTGCAGCGCGCCAATAAAAGCCGCAATCGACCGTTCAAGCGCGGGGCAGTCGTATCCGCCCTCAAGCACGCAGACAAGCCGGGAGTTGGTGGTTTCCTGCGCAAGCCGGGCGAGCGCCGTGCCAGCGCGGGCGAAATCCGCCTCCTCCAGAGCCAGCCCGGCAAGGGGATCATCCTTGTGCGCATCAAATCCGGTAGACACCAGCAGAAGCTCGGGACCAAAGGCGCGCACCGCTTCAATGAGTTCGTGCAGCGCCGGGTGCCAGGTTTCACCATTTGCGCCAGCAGGCAACGGACGATTGGCGATATTGCCGTGACGGCCGGTTTCGTGCGCCGCGCCCGTGCCCGGATATATCCAGCCCTGATGGACGGAGCCGAAAAACAGGCGCGACTCGCGTTCCGCGGTGGCCTGCGTGCCGTTTCCGTGATGCACGTCGATATCGATGACGGCGACACGAGAGAGCCCCCTCGCCTCCAGCGCGTGCAATGCGCCGACAGCAATCTGGTTGAAAAGGCAGAAACCCATCGCCCTGTCGGGCTCGGCATGGTGACCGGGCGGGCGGCAGCCGACGAAGACCGCCTCGGCCTCGCCGTCCAGCACCGCATCAACACCGCCGATAACTGCACCGCAGGCGTGCAGCGCGGCGTCCAGCGAGCCGGGGCTCATCCAGGTGTCCGCATCAAGCGGCGCATGCCCAGCAGACGGGCTGGCGGAAAAGACATGATCGACATGGGCCGCGTCATGCACGCGCAGCAGCGGATCACGAGAGGCTGGCGAAGCGTCGCGCGGCGACAGGCTTGCCAGCGCCCGGTGGACGGCATCAAGACGGGCCACCCCCTCGGGGTGACCGTCAGGCGTTACATGGTCAAAGCCGGTGGCGGAAGTGATGGCGATCGTGTGCATTCGCCCACGCTAGCCATCACCCCCTGTCCCGCACAAGCACATTGGCCACTGCGCCCTAAAGGTGAGCGCCGCTGCCGTTTGGCTTTCCATGCGCGGCGATGTGGGCCGACACCATGGAGGGCATCATGTAGAAGTCCGGTTCAAACTCGGCATAGTTGCAGGTGATCTCTTCACCGGCAGCAATGTCGCGGATCGCATAGCCGAAAACCGAGTCGCGAAAGTCGGTATTCGGCTCCAGCGAATGGTTCATGTGCCGGCCATTGTCGGCATCCAGCACGAGCATCCCCGCCTCTTTCGGATGAGGGTAGGTGTAGCGCTCGACAAAGTGGCGAATGCTTTCAGGAAGATTGGGCAGCTCAGCTTCGCCAATCAGCCGGTCAAAGCCGGGTTCGAAACGATAGATAAGCTGTCCCTTGCGGATCGGTTCAGCCGCAAAAACCCCAACGCCTTCAATCGCGCTGGGACCGACAAAAGTGTCGATGAGTAACATGGTGGAAGAACGCCAGAACGCGCCCGTGCGTCGACGCGGGCGGGTAAAGGGGCAAGAGGCGATTTATGTCCCCGTGCAGAGTGCGACGCTCCAGCGCCTATGATGCGCGAATTGGAAAAAAATCAAGCGGCATTTTCGCGGCAGGCTGGCTAGAGGGCGGCGCGAATCTTCTGCGCCATCGCTTCCAGATCAGCCATGTCAGCCATTTTGGCTTTGCCGTGCCCGGCAATCCTGTCGCCATCCGTGCGCGGAATAATGTGGAAATGGATGTGGAAGACGCTCTGGCCAGCCGTCGCGCCATTGAACTGGGCCACGAATACCCCGTCCGGCTCCAGTGCGCGCCGTAGGGCAGCCGCCACAGCTTTGACGGCCAGAATGGATTTTCCTGCCGCTTCGTCGGAAAGCTCAAGCAGGTTGCGCGCAGGCTCCTTCGGGATCACCAGCACATGGCCGGGTGCCTGCGGGAACACGTCCATGATCGCCAGCGTGTGATCGTCCTCGTGAACCTTCACGGCAGATGCCTCTCCGCGCAGGATTTTCGCGAAAATATTCTGGTCGTCATAACGGCCATCAAGGCTCATGGGTTGTCTCCGGTGTGGCGGTTACAAGTCTGTAGCAAGCCGCGCCCCACGCGGCCAGCCTCAACCCTTCCGGTAAGGCCCCTCCCCGTCCAGCGCGATGATTTCTGCCAACACCGCCTGCCGTTCGCGCTGGAGATAGCGGTCAATGGCCGTGCCGAGGCCTTCATGGGTGAGGAAATGGGACGAGCCGACGGCCTGCGGGCGATAGCCGCGCGCCAGCTTGTGATGGCCTTGCGCGCCTGCCTCGACGCGCTTCAGGCCACGCGCAATAGCGTAGTCGATGGCCTGATGGTAGCAGAGTTCGAAATGCAAGCTGTCCTGCCCCTCCAGACACCCCCAATAGCGCCCGTACAGCGCTTCCCCGCCAATGAAGTTCAGCGCGGCGGCAATCCACTGCCCGTCCCGGCGCGCCATCACCATAAGCACCTTGTCGGCCATGCGCTGATGGATGAGGTGGAAGAACTCCCGGTTCAGATAGGGCGTGCCCCATTTGCGCTCGCCGGTATCCTGATAGCAGGCAAAGAACACGTCCCAGTGTTCATCGGTGAGGTCCGCGCCGGTCAGCTGGACGATCTCCAGCCCCTCGCAGGCCGCTTCGCGCTCCTTGCGCAAGGCCTTGCGCTTGCGTGAGGCGAGCTGGCCGAGGAAGTCATCATAGGAGCCATAGCCGCGATTATCCCAGATGAACTGGATATCTAGCCGCTCGCTGAGGCCTGTGCCTGCCAGCTCTTCGCGTTCCTCCGGCGCAGGAAAGAGCACATGCCAGCCCGACACGCCCCATTGCCCGGCCACCGATTTGGCTGCGGCGGCGAGCGCCCGGCGGATGCTTTCATCTGCCGCAAGCATGCGCCGTCCCGTAACAGGGGTGAACGGCACGGTGGTGACAAGCTTGGGATAATAATCCCCCCCGGCCCGGTGCAGCGCATCAGCCCAGGCATGGTCGAAGACATATTCGCCATAGGAATGGGTTTTCACGTAGAGTGGCAGGACTCCCAGAATTGCGCCCGCTTCGTCCTCGGCCACCAGATGGCGCGGCACCCAGCCCGTTTCCTCGCTGACACTGCCCGATGCTTCCAATGCTTCAAGAAAATCCCAGCTGAGAAAAGGATCGAAAGCCTCGCCCGGCGGATTGGCGATAACGTCCCACGCCGCAGGCGTAATCTCTGCCAGTCCTTCGATCATGCGCACGGTGATTTCAGCCATCAATGCGTCTCAATACTTGCAGGAAGGGGGCGGACGGGCTTGTCTCTCGCGCTCATATAGAGCGGCAACGCAGCAAGTTGGAGGAGACATCTGTCATGGGCGCTAGGCTGTCAGGAAAGATCGCATTTGTAACGGGTGGTTCGCGCGGCATTGGCGCTGCCATCTGCCAGGCTTTCGCCGATGAAGGCGCGACCGTGGTGCTGACCTATGGCGGCTCCAAGGACAAGGCCGAAGCTGTCGCCGCCGCGATCAACGCCAAGGGCGGTAAGGCCGAGGCGATTGGCTGTGATGCGCGCAAACAGGGAGAAACTGCCCGCGTGATGAGTGCAATGGCAGAAAAGTACGGCCGCATCGACATTCTGGTAAATAACGCCGGCATCGCGCGCGAAGTGACCTTGCGCAAGATGAGCGACGAGGACTGGAACGATGTGATGGCGGTCAATGTCACCGCGCCGTTCGAGGCAATCCGCCTTGCGGCCAACATCATGGAGCCGGGCGGCTCCATCATCACCGTTGGTTCGATCCTTGGCGACCGGGCACCCTCGCCCGGCCTCGGCTCCTACTGCGCCTCCAAGGCCGCCGTGCAGATGCTGACCAAGGCCGCCGCGCGCGAGCTGGGCCGCAAGGGGCTGCGCGCCAATATCATTCAGCCTGGCCCCATCGACACCGACATGAACCCGGCCGATGGCGAGACATCCGATCTGCAACGCATGATGGTGCCGCTGGGCCGCTATGGTAAAGCCGGTGAAATCGCCAGCGTCGCGGTGTTTCTTGCCAGTGATGAGAGCAGCTATGTCACCGGCACGACCATCGATGTCGCGGGCGGGCTGACGGCCTGACGCTGCGGAGGGAGCATCCAGCGCCATGATTTTCATGCACCCGGCCATGCTGCCCTTGGGGCCTCTGATGGCGCTGGACCCCGGCACACGCACGATCGGCGTGGCGGCCTGTAATTCGGACCGCACGCTGGTCAGCGCGGTGGAAACCATCGAGCGCACCAAATTCTCCGAAGATGCCGCCCGTATTTTCAAGCTCTATGACGAGCGGGCCTGCAAGGGGATGATCATCGGCCTGCCACTGCACATGGATGGGGGAGATGGACGGCGCGCGCAGTCCGCCCGCTCGCTCGCCACCAATCTCTTGCGCCTGCGCGATCTGCCGATTGCCTATCAGGATGAGCGCCTGTCCACCTTCGAGGCCGGGGAAACCCTCTCCGAAGCGGGCATACCCATCCACCGGCACAAGGAAATGATCGATTCCGAGGCCGCGGCAGTCATCCTTGAAGACGCACTCCTGCGCATCGCTGAAGGCGTGCCGGAACCATGAGCCCGGTCGTTGCCGCCCTTGTCCCGGTTTTTGGCGTGATCGCGCTGGGCTGGGTCTTGCGCCGGTCAGGGCTGGTGGCTGCACCCCTTTGGGGCGGGATAAACCGTCTATCCTATCAGGCGCTGATGCCCGCCTTCCTGTTCATCACGATCAGCCGTGCCGACTATGACGCCGTGCCAGCGGGCAGTTTCATGCTGGCTGCGGCGGCCGGATTTCTGGCCATGGGCGCGATCATGCTCGTCTTTCGCCTCATACCCATGCCGGGGCCGGTCTATACCAGCCTCTTTCAGGGCGGCGTGCGCTGGAACGGGTTCGTTCTGCTGGCTTTGGCTCCCGCAGCCTTTGGCGAGGAAGGCGCAGCGCTGGCGGCGCTGGCATTTGCGCCCACCGTGCCGCTGGTCAATGTGATGTGCGTCGGCGTGATGACTATCTGGGGCACCAGCGAGCACACGCCCAACCTGAGACGGGTCGCGATACGCCTTGTCACCAATCCGATCATTCTGGGCTGTCTGGCGGGGCTGGCTGCCAATCTGGCGGGCGTTTTCCAGACCGGGCCGGTGGCCGACACGCTGGATCTGGCAGGGCGCGCCTCCCTGCCGCTCATCCTTCTGACCATCGGTGCCGGCCTCGATTTCACGGCACTACGCGGGCGGCCCGGCATCATTTCGCTGTCGGTGACTGCCAAGCTGATCATTGCACCCGCCATATTCTACGCGCTGGGCCTGCTGTTCGGCGTTGAGGGCGTCGCGCTGGCGGTACTGGTCGGCATTGGCGCAACGCCGGGCGCGGCCGCTGCCTATGTGCTGGCACGTGAAATGGGCGGAGACGCAGAGATGATGGCCGGACACGTCACCGCCACCACCCTGCTTGCCGCCGTGACCCTGCCGATCTGGATAGCGATTGCCGCCCTATGACCCTGCAGATACTCGCCGTCTTCTTTCCTGCCTTCGTGCTGGTGGCGCTCGGCTACGCCCTGCGGCGCTGGCAAATCATCCCAGATGGCCAGTGGCGCGGTATCAACCTGCTCAACTACCGCGTCCTCTTGCCTTGTGTGCTGTTCGTGACGATAGCGCGCGCAGACCTGACCCAAGACGGCGCCCTGCCCGTCATCGCCCTGTCGGCCGGCGGCATTGTGCTCGCACTGATCCTGTCACTCGGCGTGGCGCGGCTTTTGAAAGCCAGCGCGCGTGAAACCGCCGCCCTGGTGGCCGTGTGCTGTGTCTGGAACGTGGTCCTGTTCTTCACACTGGCCGACAGGCTGCAAGGTGCGGTCTCGATGCAGTGGACCGGCACGATTGCGGCCCCTTCACTGGTGCTGGCGACGATCATCATCGTCATGGCCTTTGCCGGCACGCGCGCAGGCGGCATGCGCAAGGCGCTGCCAGCTCTGGCCACCGACCCGGTCCTGATCGCGTGCCTGCTGGCCGTCGCGGCGGCGCTGGTCTGGCCGCTATTGCCACCCTTCATGTCTGCCGGGACCGTGGAGACCCTGCTTTCTCCGCTGGACCTAGCAGGCTACGGCTCGCTGGCACTGGTGCTGATCTGCATGGGTGCAGGCCTCGATTTTGCGGCCCTGAAAGGGCGCATCCGCCTGCTGCTGGGCGCAGCCTTGATCCGTTCGCTGGCCATCCCGTTATCGGTGCTGGTTGTCGCGGGCGCGCTTGGCATTGACGGCAATGCGGAGACCCTGCTGGTCCTCGCTCTGGGCGGGCCGTCAGCGGCTTTCGTCTATGCGGTGGCCACCGAGTTTGAGGGCGAAACGGGGCTCACGGCCGGCATGATCACGTTGACCGTTCTGGTCAGCGCGATTGCCCTGCCCATTCTCACGGCACTGACGCTTTTGGGTTAGCCGCTATTGCCGGGACGCGCGCACACCACTATACCGCGCAACCGCATGAGAGGCGGAGTTTTGTATGGGACAGGGTGATCACGGCTACACCTTCCCCCATCGCGGACTGATAGCGGCGTCCGCTCTCAACCGCGTTGATCTGGAACTCATTTTCGACAGCGCGCGCGCTCATCTTTCCCGCAACCGGACCGAAGACAAGAAACATCCCAGCCTCAAAGGGCTGACGGTGATCAATCTCTTCTTTGAAGCCTCAACGCGCACGCTCGCGAGTTTCGAGATCGCGGCCAAGCGCCTGGGCGCCGATGTCATCAATTTCTCCGCTGGCAATGCGTCGCTGAAAAAGGGCGAAAGCCTCGCCGATACGGCCTACACGCTCGCGGCCATGCGGCCGGACCTGCTGGTGGTACGCCACCAGAGCCCGGGCGCGGCAGAGTTTTTCCAGCGCACGACAGGAATCTCCACCATCAATGCCGGGGACGGGGCCAATGAACACCCGACACAGGCCCTGCTGGACCTGTTCACCCTAACCGAACATCTGGGTGATGTGGGAGGGCGTCGCATCGCGATTGTCGGCGATATTCTCCATTCGCGGGTGGCCCGGTCCAATGTCGCCCTGCTATCGCTGATGAATGCCGATATCCGCCTGTGCGGCCCGGCCAGCCTTTTGCCCGCGGACGCCGACCGCTGGGGCGCAAGCGTGTTCCATTCGGTCGAAGCAGCGATCGAGGCGTGCGACGCGGTCATGGTGCTGCGCCTGCAGCGCGAACGCATGCATTCCGGCCTGATCCCGTCGGCGCGCGAATACGCGGCCCTTTACGGGCTGGATCATGCCCGGTTGTCGCTCGCCAGTGAGGGCTGCATTGTCATGCATCCGGGGCCCATGAACCGGGGCATCGAGATCACATCGGCATTGGCCGATGACGAAGCGGTGTCGGTGATCCTCGATCAGGTCGAGGCCGGAGTGGCGGTTCGCATGGCGGTGCTCGAACTGCTCGCAGGACGCGGCCAGCAGGAGACAGCGCTATGAGCGGCACGCTCTTCATTTCTGGCGCACGACTGATGGATCCGGCGACGGGCCGCGAAACGCAAGGCGATCTGCGCATAGAAAATGGCGTAATCGAGGAAATCGGCCCCGGCCTGGCGGCGCAGGACGGCGATACGATCATCGAGGCGGAGGGCGCGGTCCTTGCCCCTGCCCTGATTGACATAGGCGCGCGCGCCAGCGAGCCGGGGCGCGGGGGCATCGAAAATCTCGACACAACCTTGCGCGCAGCGGCGGCTGCCGGGGTTGGCACGCTCGTTCTCTCCGCGGCAAGCGGAAGCGGACTGACCCGGCCAGAAGACATTGAATGGATCAGCTATCGTGGCCTGCAATCGCCGGTACGTCTTCTGGGCGCTGCCTGCACACACACCAGCACGGGCGAAATGGCCGAGCTGGGCCTGATGCTGCGCGCCGGGGCGGCTCTGGTTTCCGATGGCGGCGAGATTGTTTCCGACACCCGTTTCCTACGCAATCTGCTCAGCTATGCCAGCGCGTTTGATGCCTGGGTGGGGCTGACGCCGGAGGACATCCACCTCTCGGCCGGCACGGTGGCTCATGAAAGCGCGATGGCGGTGCGTCTTGGCCTCGCCGCCCGCCCCGGCATTTCGCAGCGCCTTGGGGTGGAACGTCTGGCCGCGCTGGCGGAGCTGACCGGCGCGCGCATCCTGTTTGAGCGTCTGAGCACTGCCGATGGCCTCGACGCGCTCAAAACCGCCCGCAAGCGCGGGCTGGAGCTGGCAGCGAGCGCGCCGCTGACCCACCTTGTCTTCAACGAGGTGGATATGGGCGGGCTTGACCCGGCCTACCGGCTGGACCCGCCCTTGCGGGGCGAGAGCGACCGTCTGGCACTTCTTGGCGCCATCAATGACGGGCTGATCGATCTCATCGTTTCTGACCACACGCCCGTCGCGCTCGAAGCCAAGGCCAATCCCTTCTCGGATGCCGCGCCGGGCTCAGCGAGCCTTGAGGCCCTCATCCCTGCCTTGTGCACGCTGGACGCGGATGGGCAGTTGCCCCTGATCGCTGGGCTGAAGGCCCTGACCAGCAATCCGGCGGACCTGCTGGGTCTGGCACAAGGGCGTCTGGACGAAGGCGCACCGGCCGATCTGGTGATGTTCGACCCAGATGCGCCCAATGTTTACGGCAAGGACGGTCTGGAAAGCCCCGCCCCCAGCGCCTTTGCGGGCCGCCGTCTCCAGGGCCGTGTCTTGATGAGCGTGGTAGACGGGGCCATTGTGTACGCCCGTCCGGGGTATGCGGAGTAGACGCCTTGCCAGCAGAACTGTTTTTGATCCTCGCCGCCACTGGCGGCTATCTGCTGGGCTCCATTCCCTTTGGTCTGGTGCTGGTGAAGCTCGCCGGGCTGGGCGACATCCGAACCGTTGGCTCTGGCAATATCGGCGCGACCAATGTGCTGCGCACGGGCCGCAAGGATCTCGCGCTCGCCACGCTGGTGCTCGATAGTGGCAAGGCCGGTATTGCAGCCCTCATCTTCACTTTCGCCGTTTCGCCCACCGCTGGCCTCATCGCAGGCGGCGCGGCGTTTCTGGGCCATTGCTTCCCGGTCTGGCTGGGTTTCAAGGGCGGCAAGGGCGTGGCGACCTTCCTCGGCGTCCTGCTGGCCGCGCTCTGGCCGGTGGGCCTGCTGGTCTGCGCGACATGGCTGGGCATGGCGCTGGTATTTCGCATTTCGTCTTTGAGCGCGCTCACGGCTGCGGCGGTCGCCCCCTTGCTGGCGATAGCGTTTGCGCGGCCGGACGTGGCCGTACTGGCGCTGTTTCTCGCGGCACTGCTCTGGTGGCGGCACAAGGAGAATATCGCCCGGCTGCTTCGCGGTGACGAGCCGCGCATCGGAGCGAAGAAGGCGTGAAGCGCGCCGAGCTCAGCCCCGCCGGACGCACCGCCTGGCTGAGACTTGCGCGCACACGCGGCGTCGGCCCCGTCACCTTCAACGAGCTGATCAAGCGATTCGGAACCGCCGAAGACGCCCTTGACGCCCTGCCCGCGCTCGCGAAAAAGGGCGGACGTTCTACCGCGCTTGTTCCCGCCTCGCGCGACGAGGCTGAGGCGGAACAGGACTGGCTCGACCGGATCGGCGCGCGCCTCCTGTGCGCGTGCGAGCCGGATTTTCCCGACGGCCTTGCTGCGCTGGACCCGCCGCCGCCCGTCATCACGACGCTGGGGCCGCTGGACGTGACTGACCGCACGGCCTGCGCAATTGTCGGTGCGCGCAGCGCGTCGGGCGTGGGATTGCGTTTTGCCGGTGATCTGGCACGAGGCCTTGGCGAACACGGCATTTTCGTCGTCTCCGGGCTGGCGCGCGGTATAGACGGGGCGGCCCATGCAGCAAGCGTGAGCACCGGCACGGTGGCCGTGCTGGCGGGCGGGCTGACCAGTATTTACCCGCCCGAACACCGCGAGCTTCACGCCGCCATTGCGCGCGAAGGGCTGCTGGTGAGCGAATCCCCGCCGGGCTATTCGCCGCAGGCGCGTGACTTCCCGCGCCGCAACCGGCTGATCTCCGGCCTGTCCATGGGTGTGGTTGTCGTGGAGGCGGCCGAGCGCTCCGGCTCGCTCATCACCGCACGCTACGCCGCCGAGCAGGGCCGCGAGGTGATGGCGGTTCCCGGCTCGCCGCTCGATCCGCGCGCCAAGGGCACCAACCGGCTATTGCGCGACGGTGCGGCGCTGATCGAGTCTGCCGATGATGTTCTGACCATCCTCTCTGGTCTGCGCCGGGAGGGCGTCGGAGACAGCGGGCAGGATGGCTATGAAGACCGTATGCCTTCCAGCGGCGAGGATGATGCAACAGATGCGGTGCGCGAACGCGTTGCCGCCCTGCTCTCGCCGTCGCCGATTTCGCGCGACGAGCTGGTGCGGCTGTCCGGCGCGCCTGCAAGCATAGTCACGGCCGTTCTGGTCGAGCTGGAGCTGGCCGGGCGCTGCGAGATCGATCCGGGCGGTCTCGTGCGGCTGGCCTGCTGAGGTGCGGGCCGGCTGCGACCCCGTCCCGGACTGGCCCGTCCGGGCGCGACCCGGACGCCACTTGCGCATGCAGCGAGCCGCCATGTTGACTTGAACGGGAAGCGCCCCCACTTTCGCGCGCCGGGCGGCCTGCCCCTCCTTCACGATCAAAGGGCGTATCGCATTTCATGACAGTCGTCGTCGTTGAGTCGCCAGCCAAGGCCAAGACCATCAACAAGTATCTCGGCAAGGATTTCATCGTCCTGGCCAGTTTCGGCCATGTGCGCGACCTGCCCGCCAAGGACGGTTCGGTCAGGCCGGACGAGGACTTCGCGATGGAGTGGGAGATTGATTCCCGCTCGGCTCCGAAGGTGAAGGCCATCGCCGATGCGCTGAAAGATCACGACACGCTGATCCTGGCCACTGACCCGGATCGCGAGGGTGAGGCTATCTCCTGGCACCTGCTTGAGGCACTGACCAAGCGCCGGGCGCTGAAAGACAAAACCGTCAAGCGCGTGGCCTTCAATGCCATTACCAAGAGCGCCGTGCAGGACGCGATGGCCCATCCGCGCGACGTGGATATGGAGCTGGTGGACGCCTATCTGGCCCGCCGCGCGCTGGACTATCTCGTCGGCTTCACCCTGTCGCCGGTGCTGTGGCGCAAGCTGCCGGGCGCGCGCTCTGCGGGGCGTGTGCAGTCTGTCGCGCTGCGCCTCATCACCGAGCGCGAAGGCGAGATCGAGCGCTTCGAGCCCAAGGAATACTGGTCTGTCGAGGCTGATGTCCGCGCCGATGGCTCGGATCCTTTCCGCGCGCGCCTCTCACAGTTTGACGGCCAGAAGATCACCCGCCTGACCATTGGGGATGAAACCCGCGCACGGGCCGCCGAAGCGGCCGTGAAATCAGCAGCCTTCACCATTGCTGCGGTCGAGGCCAAACCGGCCAAGCGCAACCCGCCTGCGCCTTTCACCACTTCCACCCTTCAGCAGGAAGCCTCGCGCAAGCTGGGTTTTGACGCCGCGCGCACCATGCGCGTCGCGCAGCGCCTGTACGAAGGTATTGATATTGGCGGCGAGACCACGGGCCTCATCACCTATATGCGGACCGACGGTGTTTCGATGGATGGCAGCGCCGTCCATCAGGCGCGAAAAGCCATTGGTGAGCGCTACGGCGAAGAATACGTGCCCGACGTGCCGCGCGCCTATTCCTCCAAGGCGAAGAATGCGCAAGAAGCCCACGAGGCGATCCGCCCGACCAGCTTCCTGCGCCACCCGTCCTCCTTGCGTCTGGAATCCGATCAGGCCCGGCTTTACGAGCTGATCTGGAAGCGCGCCGTCGCCAGCCAGATGGAAAGCGCGCGGCTGGAGCGCACCACGATTGATCTGGAAGCGGATGGCGGCAAGCTTGCCTTGCGCGCCACTGGCACTGTGATCACGTTTGACGGCTTCTTTGCGCTCTACCGCGAGGGGCTGGATGACGATGCTGACGAAGACGGGGAAGCACGCCTGCCGGCCGCAAAACAGGGCGCCAGTGCGAAGGCCACCCAGACCTTCACCGAGCAACACTTCACCCAGCCGCCGCCGCGCTATACCGAGGCGACGCTTGTGAAGAAGATGGAAGAGCTCGGCATTGGCCGTCCGTCAACCTACGCCTCCGTACTCTCAGTCCTGCGTGACCGGGACTATGTGCGCATGGAAGAGAAACGCTTCGTCCCCGAGGACAAGGGCCGGGTCGTCATCGCGTTCCTGGAAAACTTCTTCACCCGCTATGTCGAATACGACTTCACGGCAGATCTCGAAGATCAGCTCGACAAGGTGTCTGCCGGGCAAATGCCCTACAAGGAATTGCTGCGCCAGTTCTGGGAGCATTTCTCGGCGAATGTCGAAGGCATCGCGGATTTGCGCGTCGGTCAGGTGATCGATGCCATGAATATCGCGCTGGCCCCGCTGATCTTCCCCGCACGCGAAGACGGCAAGGACGCCAAGCTGTGCCCTTCGTGCAATGTGGGCACGCTATCGCTGCGGCTAGGCAAGCACGGCGCTTTTGTGGGCTGCTCCAATTATCCTGATTGCCGCTTTACCCGTCCGCTCGGCGGCGGTGATGGCCAGTCTGTTGTCGAGGGTGATGGCGAGATCGGCACTCACCCTGAGCATGGGCAGACGATCTATCTGAAAGATGGCCGGTTCGGGCCCTATCTGGAAATGAAACTGGAGGGCGAGGACAAGCCGCGCCGCTCCTCCCTGCCCAAAGGCTGGGACCCGGCCTCCATCACGCTGGACAAGGCGATCATGCTGATTGACCTGCCGCGTCAGGTCGGGCCGCACCCCGATGATGGCGAAATGATCGAGGCCGGTCTTGGCCGCTATGGTCCGTTCGTGAAACACGGCAAGACCTACGCCAACCTGCCCTCTATCGAAGAGGTCTTCGAGGTCGGCATCAACCGCGCGGTCACCCTGATCGAGGACAAGAAGGCCAATGGCGGGCGCGGGCGCGCGGCGGCCGAACCGCTCAAAGAGCTGGGTGAACACCCTGACGGTGGCCCCATCCAGGTCATGGCCGGACGCTATGGTCCTTACGTGAAATGGGCCAAGGTCAACGCCACCTTGCCCAAGGACATCACGCCGGAAAGCGTGACGCTGGAACAGGCGGTAGAGCTGGTCAACGCGAAAGCCGGCTCTGCCAAGGGCAAGCGCAAGGCGCCAGCCAAGAAGGCACCAGCAAAAAAAGCCACTGCCAAAAAGCCGGCCGCTAAAAAGAAGGCCGCGCCCAAGGCGAAAGCAGGAAGCAAGTGACCCAGTCCCACGATCCTTTCAAGGATGGCGGATTTACAAGAGAGGCCGTTCTCGAAGCGATACGGCTGGGCGAAGGCCGTTTCACCAAGCGCGAGATTGCCCGTTCACTCGCGCTCAGGGGCGATGCGAAAATCGCGCTGAAATCCGCGCTCAAAATCCTTGAGAATGACGGCGAGATCACACGAACGGGGCAGAAATCCTACACGATACGCGGCGGCCTGCCTGCCGTGACAGTGGTGGAAGTGGTCGACCGTGATGTCGATGGCGAGATGATCTGCCGCGCGGTGAGCGTGGAGGGCGACAGCCCGGTCATCCGGCTGGCCCCCGGCCAGGGCAAGGGCGGCAAGCGCGAAAGCGCGCTGGGCATTGGTGACAAATTTCTGGCGCGCCTGGAAAAAGATGGCGACGACTATTACGCCAGCGTCATGCGCACGCTGGGCAAGTCCGCCCACCGCATCTTGTGCGTCTACCGCGATAGCGGGCGCGGCGGCGCGCGCCTTGTCCCCGTTGACCGGCGCACCAAGCACGAGCTGACCCCCGCCAAAGGCGAAGGCACAGGCGCAAAGGATGGCGATCTGGTCATGGTGCGGCTGGCGTCGGAACGCGCGCATGGCCTGAAGACAGGCGCCATCGAGGAAGTGCTGGGCAGCGCCGACAGCCCGCGCGCGGGTTCCGTCATTGCGCTGGCCGAGCATGGCATTCCGCAAGGCTTTTCCGACGCCGAGGAAAAAGAAGTGCGGGGTGTAAAGCCCGTCACCGCGAAAGATCGCGAAGACCTGACCGGCATTCCCCTCATCACGATCGACCCGGCTGACGCCAGAGACCATGACGATGCCGTCTGGGCCGCACCAGACGATGATCCGGCCAACAAGGATGGATGGGTCGTGATCGTCGCCATCGCCGATGTCGCCGCCTATGTGCAGGGCGGGTCCGCGCTAGACAAGGGCGCGCGCAAACGCGGCGTTTCGGTCTATCTGCCCGACCGCGTGGTGCCGATGCTGCCCGAGCGCCTGTCCAACGATCTGTGTTCATTGCGCGAGGGCGAGAACCGCCCCTGCCTGGCCGTGCGCATGGTGTTTGACCGTAACGGCAACAAGAAGGCGCACCGCTTCCTGCGCGGCTGGATGCGGTCGGCGGCCGGTCTGTCCTATGAGGATGCGCAGGCCGCGATTGATGGCCAGGGCAAAGGCAAGGCAGAGACCCTGAAAAAAGGTGTGCTGGAGCCGCTCTGGGGCGCTTACGCCGCGTTGAAGAAGGCGCGCGATATCCGCGAACCGCTGGATATCGACGCGCCCGAACGCAAGGTGCGCGTCGGCGAGGACGGATCGGTGATCGCCATTGAGAGGCGCGAGCGCTTTGATGCGCACAAGCTGGTCGAAGAAATGATGATCCAGGCCAATGTCGCCGCTGGCGAGGCACTGGAAGCGGCGAAAACACCCCTCATCTACCGTGTCCACGACGAACCGGGCTCCGAAAAGATTGAGGCCCTGTCGGACTTCCTGCCGACGGTCGGTTTAAGCTGGGCGCGCGGCGAACGCCTGACGACCAAGCGGTTCAATCAGGTGCTGGCACAGGCCAAGGGCGGGCCGCACTACGAGACGGTCAACGAGGTGGTGCTGCGCAGCCAGTCGCAGGCGATCTACGACACGCGCAATCTGGGCCATTTCGGGCTCAATCTGGAAAAATACGCCCATTTCACCTCGCCGATACGCCGCTATGCCGATCTGACGGTTCACCGCGCGCTGATCCACGCCTTCAAGCTGGGACGCGACGGCACGACCGATGAGGAACGCGCCTCGCTGCAGGTGATCGCCGAGGAAACGACCTCGAACGAGCGCCGGGCCATGGCCGCCGAGCGCGATGCCACCGACCGGTTCGTCGCCGCATTTCTGGCCGACCGCGTGGGCGCCGAGTTTGAAGGACGTATCACCGGCGTTACGCGCTTCGGCGCGTTTATCCGCCTGAGCGAAACCGGCGCGGATGCGCTGTGTCCGATCTCGCGGCTTGGCCGGGAGTATTTCCACCATGATCCATCCGCGCATGCCCTGATTGGCGAGAATACCGGGGCAACTTACCGGCTGGGCATGAACGTCAATGTGCGTTTGGCCGAAGCCACACCCGTGACGGGCGGCTTACTGGTGGACATACTGACCAAGCCGGAACCGGGCAATAAGCCGATGGGCCGCCGCAAGGGCGGACGCCCACCGGCGGGCCGGGACAGAGGCAATAAATCCAGACGGCGATAGAGAACCAGACCCCGTGACAACAGCCCACCCTTTCGATCCGACGCGCCACTCGGAAGGCAATGAAGCGCCCGGTGTGAAGCCGCACCCCTCCGTGCGCAAGCCCGCGCTCGCAGCCTCCCTCATCCTGACGCGTGACCGGGCCAACGGCACGACCGAAATCCTGCTGGGACGGCGCTCGGGCGCGCACGTCTTCATGCCGCGCAAATACGTGTTTCCCGGTGGGCGCGTGGACCGGGCCGACGGCTACGCGCCTCTGGCCAGCGAACCGGCAGAGCCGGTACGCGAAGTGCTCACCCGCTGCATGACCGAGCGCCGTGCGCGTGCCGCCGCCGCTGCGGCAATACGTGAAACGGCCGAGGAGACCGGCTTGCTGATCGGCGAAAGCGCCCCAATTACGCGGCCGCGGCCGCAATGGCAGCCCTTCGCGCAAGCCGGGCTTTCACCGGCCGCCGCGCCTCTGGAACTGGTGGCGCGCGCCATCACCCCGCCCGGCCGTCCGCGCCGGTTTGATGCCTGGTTTTTCCGCGCGCCGGAGGAAACTGTGGCCGGGCGCGCCGACGGCTTCATGGCCGCCGAGCTGGAAGATCTGCGCTGGGTATCGCTTGAGGACACGGCCTCGCTGGACCTGCCGATCATCACCCGTTTCGTCCTTTCTGAACTGGCCGGGCACATGAGGGGCCCTGCCCCTGTGCGCTGCGCCCGCGTGACGCCCAAAGGCCCGCGCGTCGACGAGATATGAGCGCCGCTTCACAGAATCGGCGGGCCCGCCCGGCTGCCGGAATTTTCGTGGTGGACAGCGCAAGCGGCCGGTTCGCCCTGCCTGCCCTGCTGGACAGCTTGCCGCTGGCCTATGCCCCGGTCAGTGCGCACACCGCCGTCGATTTCGGACCTGCGCCAGACGTGCCGCCACGCCAGCTGGGCGTGCGAAGCCGTTCTGCCAGAGCCTTTACCGATGCCGCGCTGAATGCCGCGCACACGCGGCTGGGCCTGTTGTTTGCCGCGCCGGCATCGAGCGCCGCGTCGATGGCGCCGCAGGCGGGACTGTGGGGACGCGCTGCGCGTCATGGGCTGGCACCGGACCGGGCCGGTCTCGCCTATCTGGGGCGCAGCGTGTTCGAAACCGGCCAGGAACGCTGGCATATGCGCCTGTTTGCGATACCCCATGCCCGCGCCGTACAGGCCCTTTTTCCCGTGACCCCCGGCGGACGGGCTGTCTGGCTAAGCGAAGCAGACTTGGCCGCGCGTCTGGCTCTCGCCGAGCTGACCCCTTTTATACCGCTGGCGAGCGCGGCAAGCGCAGGGCTGAAATTCACGCCACTGCATGTGCGAAAACAGGCGGGACGGCTGCGCGCGACGCCGCTATAGACGGCCCCATGGTCATGAATTTCCTCATCAGCGAGTCCCATGCGCGCGCGCGCTCGCTGTTTGTCACCATCATGTGCGGCGGGCTTGCGGGTTGCGGGTTCGGCCTCTTGATGCCGCTCATCTCCCTGAATCTCGAGGACATGACCGGGTCGGGCGCGGTGGCCGGTGCCAATGCCGCAGCCGCCGCTCTGGCAATGATCCTGTCCACCCCGTTCATCCCCGGACTGTTCTCACGCATAACGCCGCGCGTTCTGCTGGCGGGCAGTCTCGCGCTGATCGCGGCAGGTATTCTGGTATTTCCGGCAATGCGCGAAGTGTGGGTCTGGTTTGCCGCCCGGTTCGTTGTCGGGATTGCCGTGACGATTGTCTTTATCGCCAGCGAGACCTGGATAAATCAGCTGGCCAAGCCGGAACGCCGCGCGTCCCTGCTGGCTGTCTATGCCACAGTGCTCTCAGCCGGGTTTGGCTCCGGCGGGCTCTTGCTGGCTGTGCTCGGGTCTGAAGGGTGGGCGCCCTGGATCGCTGCAGCGGCGATATATGCGCTGGGGGTCACGCCGGTGCTGTTCCTGCGCGGGCCGGGCCTGGTGCCGCCGAGCAAGGATGAAGGAAGCCCGCTAGCGATACTGACCACCGCACGGCTCGCACCGGCGGCCATCCTTGCCGGCTTCCTTTTCGGTGCACTGGAGAACAGCTTCTTCGCCCTGATGCCGGTCTATGGCGAGCGGATTGGGATGACGACCATGCTCATAGGATTGTTGATGACGGCCGGTGCGCTTGGCGCGCTGTGCCTACAAATCCCTATCGGCAATTTTGCGGACCGGGCTGGCCGGATGCGCGCGCTGGCACTGATCACGGTTGCTGCCGTGATTGTGCCGCTTGCCATCATAGCCTCCAGCGGGATCGGTTTTGCCCTCTTCCCGCTGATCTTCCTCTATATCGGTCTTGCGAGCGCGTATTACACGGTGGGGCTGTCAGTGATCGGCGAGCGGGTCAGCACAGGGCAGCTGGCAGCGGCCAATGCCGCCTTCATCTTCGCCTATGGGTCCGGCTCGCTGTTTGGGCCGCCACTGGGCGGGCTTGCGATGGACTGGCTGGACCCGCATGGCTTCCTGCTGGCCCTCAGCCTGATTGCCGCTATCTATCTGCCCATGGCGCTCAAGAGTTGGCGGCGTCAAGCGCATCAGCGCCATTGACACCTATGTGAACATGCGTATTTTCGCGCGCTCGCGAAGCATCAGGTCAAGCCTGTTGCGGCAATCCAGTTTCAGGTGAGTAACATGGCCAAGCCGACAACCATCAAGATCCGCCTCAATTCGACGGCTGGCACAGGTTACTTCTACGTGACCAAGAAAAACGCGCGCACGATGACCGAAAAGCTCGTGTTGAAAAAGTACGATCCGGTGGCGCGCAAGCATGTCGAATTCAAGGAAGGCAAGATCAAGTAGATCTGCCGGATTTCAGGCATTTACCGATTTGAGGAAGGCCGCGTGTTGCTCACGCGGCCTTTTTCTGTGCCACGATGACCTGATTGCGCCCTGATGCCTTGGCCTGATAGAGCGCCGCATCCGCGCGCGCGACAAGGCTTTCAGGCGTATCGCCATGCCGGATCTCAGCGACGCCTGCGCTGGTTGTTGCATCCACCGTGATGCCGGCACTTGCCACTTCAAACGGCGTGCGGGCAATAGCCGCACGGACCCGCTCGGCCGCTTCCATTGCTTCGCGTTCGCTGGCACCGGCCAGCACGACCATGAATTCCTCACCGCCATGACGCCCGGCAATATCCAGAGCGCGAAGCTGGCTGTTCATCCGTTCGGTAAAGGCGCGCAGCACCTCGTCACCGGCCTGATGGCCCCACGTGTCGTTGATGCGCTTGAAATGATCGATATCAAACAGAATGATCGAAACCGATTCTGCGCTCGCCTCCCAGGCATCGACGGCCTGACGCAGGCGCGAGCCCAGATAGCGCCGGTTATATAGCCCGGTCAGCGGATCAATCACCGCCATTTCCAGGCTTTCTTCCAGACGCTCACGCAGCTGCTCGGCATAGCGCTTGCGTTTGAGCTGGGTGTTGAGGCGCGCGGCCAGCTCGCCGGGATCAACCGGGCGCATGACCACGTCACTGACGCCCAGATCCAGGGCGCGAACCATATCCTGCGGCGTGTCGGGATCCACCACGCAGATGATCGGCGTATGGCGGGTCACGGCATCTGAACGGATGCGCGCGCAGACACGCAAGGCATCGAATTTTGCGGTAGCCAGATCAATCAGCACCAGTTCCGCCCCGGCACGCGCGGCCTTCACCACACCTGCCGGATCACCGATCGGGCGGGCGGCGAAGCCTTTGGGCAATTTGGCAGAGAGACGTTCGGCGGCGACATCATCACCCGCCGCAACAATGACGATGGCCGGACCGTCCAGATCACCGTCCTCGACGCCGGGGTCAGCCAGCGCGCCCTCATGGCGAAGGCGCAACTCGTCGAGCACTTCCTTCAGACGCAAAAGCGAGCGTACACGCGCGAACAGCGCGACATCATTGACCGGCTTGGTGAGAAACTCGTCTGCGCCCGCTTCCAGCCCCTTTACACGATCCTCTCGCTCGTCGAGCGCGGTCACCATGACAACGGGAATATGGCGGGTTGCCGGATCGGCCTTCAACTGGCGGCAGGTTTCGAACCCGTCCATGCCGGGCATCATGATGTCCAGAAGGATGAGATCGGGAACGGTGTCACGCGCCTTTTCCAGGCATTCGGCGCCCGAGGCCGCCAGCACGACATCAAAATACTCCGCCGACAGACGCGCTTCGAGCAAACGTCTGTTGGTCTCGATATCATCGACGACGAGAATGCGCGCACTCATCGGTTTTCGCGCCTCCCTAGCCGATAAATTTCCGGATTGTCTCGATAAAGCTCGTCACCGTGATCGGTTTGGCGAGATAGCCTTCGCATCCACCCTCGCGGATGCGCTCCTCATCGCCCTTCATCGCGAAGGCCGTCACTGCCACCACAGGGATGCCGGCGAGGTCCTCGTCGCTTTTCAGCCATTTGGTCACATCCAGACCGGAGACCTCCGGCAGCTGAATGTCCATCAGGATGAGATCGGGGCGATGCTCGCGCGCGATATCAATGGCTTTCAGGCCCTCTCGAGTCTGGAGGGTCTCGTAGCCGTGGGCCTCGAGCAGATCATGAAAAAGCTTCATGTTCAGCTCGTTATCTTCGACGATAAGAACTTTTTTGGACATGACCTGCAGCATGGCGACCGCGCGCTTCCCCCGTTTGCCCCGCCTTTGGCGTGGACCGTTTCCATCCACAAACGAGTAAACCCTATTTTCCTTAATCAACGATGAGTCGTGCGCTAGGAACCCGGTAAGGAACAAGATAAGAACGTGGCGGAGCCAAGGCTGGCAGGAGACTGCGCATGATCCGCATCGCTGTTGATCCGGGCTGCACCAGGATTGAAACCGCCGCTCTGGGCGCAGATGGGGCGATTTTGACCCGTCGGCGCACCGCGTCCGCTGCCGGTTGTCACAAGATCGCCGAATCGATTCGCGAGTCTGCCGGAACGGCGCGCCCTTAAACGTTCAGACGCCACCACACATAGGCCCAGCCCAAAGCGATGCCGCCCATTAGACACATATACATTGACCAGGCCATGAACAGGACAAACCCGTTGCCGGTGGGACTGGCGTATTCGGGATCCCCTTTGAGGTGCAGTCTCCACGCGCCCAGTTTCTCCCATATCGAAATGAAGCCCGCGATAACCCCCAGAAGACTGAGAATGGCCACACCGAAGCCAAATACCGGCGCGACTTCGCGCAGGACAATCGCGATCGGATTGGCCTCGTCTGACCGGGCGGTGAACGCAAGCGCCGCAAACAATATGCTCTGGAAGGTAAGGGTGTAGGTGACACGGTGATCTATCAGATTGTCTTCACGTTTGATCTGCTCGACGACCCTGCTATAGAGCGAATCGCGGTCCGTTTCAGTCAGCGAATTTGTCATGGTGCCCCCCGCTGGCCGGATATTGCTCTGTCCGCCCGCTCCGGCGCAAGTGTGCGATTTTGACCGGGCGCTGCCGCTCCTGCTTCGCACCGGCGGCACCACCGCGCTGCGCCGCATGCGGTTCGCGCAAGGTGCTTGTCCATGATGAGCTGGAGACACTGTCGATTGCCCATATCGATTGCGATGCGTTTTACGCCTCGATCGAAAAGCGCGACGACCCCTCTCTGACCGACAAGCCGGTGATCATTGGCGGCGGCAAGCGCGGCGTGGTCTCCACCGCCTGTTATGTCGCGCGCCTGAATGGCGTGCGTTCGGCAATGCCGATGTTCAAGGCGCTCAAAGCCTGCCCAGACGCGGCGGTCATCCGCCCGCGCATGAGCGTGTATGTGGCAGAGGGAAAGCGCATACGTGCAATGATGGAGGACGTGACGCCAGCGGTGGAGCCGCTCTCCATCGACGAGGCCTTTCTGGACCTCACCGGCACGACACGCCTGCACGGCACGCCGCCGGCGGTCACGCTGATGCAGCTTGCCGCACGCATAAAGGAAAAGATAGGCGTCACCGTCTCTGTCGGTCTCAGCTACAACAAGTTTCTGGCCAAGACCGCCAGCGAGCTGGACAAGCCCGACGGTTTTGCCGTGATCGGACAGGCCGAAGCGGCAGACTTCCTGCGCCCGCGCGGCGTGGAAAGCGTGTTCGGCGTCGGCCCGGCCTTTGCGGCCACGCTGAACCGGGACGGGCTGAAGACATTGGGCGATGTCATCGCACGTGGTGAAGCGGCGCTGGTGCGCCGTCATGGTCCGTCTGGCGCGCGTCTGTGGCGGCTGGCGCAAGGCATCGACACCCGGCCCGTGGCCCGCGACGGTGAACGCAAGAGCGTGTCTGCCGAAACCACGTTCATTGATGATGTTGGCAGCCATGATGAGCTGGAGAAGCGCTTGTGGCCGCTCTGCGTGAAAGTGGCCGACCGCATGAAAGCGCAAGGCATTGCAGGGCGCGTGGTGACGCTGAAACTGAAGACCGACAGCTTCAGATCGCTGACCCGGCGGCGCACGCTGACACAGCCGGGCCAGCTGGCCGACACGCTGTTTCGCACAGGCCGCGAGCTGTTGCGCGGCGAGGCGCAAGGCCCGCGCTACCGCCTTATCGGCATCGGTTTCAGCGATCTGGAGCCTGCCTTGGGTGATACGCGAGACCTTCTTGACCCGGACGGTCTGAAACGCGCGGCTGCCGAACGGGCGATGGACAAGGCCCGCGCCCGATTTGGCCCAGCCGCCATTATCAAGGGCCGCTCACTCAAAGACCATTAGCGTTTGTTCACTTGGCCGGCCTCTGCTTCAGTGATTGTCTGGCTACCGCACAAGGATGCCTCACCATGATCCATCGCTGCGCCTGGCCGGGCGAAGACCCGCTCTACATCGCCTATCACGACACCGAATGGGGCGTGCCCGAGCGCGATAGTGAAGCGCTGTTTGCCAAGCTGATCCTGGACGGGTTTCAGGCAGGCCTTAGCTGGATCACTATTTTGCGCAAGCGCGAGGCGTTTCTGGAAGCGTTCGACAATTTCCATCCGGAAACACTGGCGCGCTATGGGCAAGCGGATATTGAACGCCTGCTCGGCAATGCCGGCATCATCCGCTCGCGCGCCAAGATCGAGGCTTCGATCGGCAACGCCAAAGCCTGGCTCGCGATGGGCGAACGCGGACAGAGTTTCAGCGATTTTCTGTGGGACTTCGTGGACGGTGAGCCGGTGCAGAACCGCTTTGCCAGCATGAAAGAGGTTCCGGCAGAAACGCCCGTCAGTCAGGCGATGAGCAAGGCTCTGAAGAAAGAGGGCTTCAAGTTCTGCGGCCCGGTTATCGTCTACGCCTTCATGCAGGCTACCGGCATGGTCAACGACCATCTGGTCACCTGTTTTCGTCACGATGAAGTCAAAGCCTTGTCGAGGTCATCATGAAACCTGCATTGAAACTTGCCGCCCTTGGTGCCTGTTGCCTCGCGCTTTGTGCCTGCGCCAACCGCCCGCCTGCGCACGCACTCGACCGGACCTGCGAGATGGGAGGACGCCACGGAGCCACCGGCGTGCTCGAACATCGGTGCATTGACGGGGACGGCGTGATCCGGGAACGCCCGGAACCCATCCACCGCGTTATCAGCGGCGGGCGCAGCGGTTAGGGTGTGCTTCGGCCCCCTGAATGACTATCCCCTGTTGTGTGAAAGCCACATGCACGCACGCCCGTAATGGGCTATGGCCAGAGGCCACCCGCTGTACAACAGTCGACATAAGGCTGGCGTGGGGGCTAGGGTTGGACATAAACAGCGATCAGGAATCGTTCGGGGAAACCGATGAGTGAAGCCGTCATTCGCGCCACAGGCCTGTGGACGCCGCCTCATTCCATATCCAATGAAGAGCTGGTTACGGCCTATAACGCCTACGCAGAGCGCTACAACACCGCGCATGCAGCCGAGATAGAGCGTGGCGAGGCTGAAGCGCTGATCTCCTCCTCCGCCGAGTTCATCGAGAAGGCGTCAGGCATCAAGTCGCGCTTTGTCGTCGAGAAGGACGGCATTCTCGATGCCTCGCGCATGGTGCCGCATATCCCGGAGCGGCCGAACGACCAGATCGCCATTCTGGCCGAGATCGGCGCTCTGGCGGCGCGCGATGCGCTGGAGCGTGCGGGCAAGACCCCGGACGATGTGGACGGCATCATCGTGGCCGCCTCCAACATGCAGCGCGCCTACCCGGCGGTGGCCATCGAGGTGCAAATGGCGCTCGGCATGGAGCACGGCTTTGGTTTTGACATGAATGTCGCCTGCTCCTCGGCCACGTTCGGCATGCAGGCGGCTGCCGACATGATTGCAGCGGGCAATGCCCGCGCCATTCTGGTGGTCAGCCCGGAAATTACCTCCGGTCACCTCAACTGGCGTGACCGCGACAGCCATTTCATTTTTGGCGATGTCGCGACCGCCATCCTGCTGGAGCGCGCCGATCTGGGCGAAGGCGGCTGGCGCATTATCGGCTCGCGGCTGCGAACGCAATTTTCCAACAATATCCGCAATAATTTCGGCTTCCTGAACCGCGCGGAACGGGCATCGGGCGATAACCGGCCATTGCAGAACGGCGCGCCCAAGGATGACAAGCTGTTCGTCCAGGAGGGCCGCAAGGTCTTCAAGGAAGTGGTGCCGATGGTGTCAGACATGATTACCGGGCACATGAATGATCTCGGCCTGGAGGCCGATGACATGAAACGCGTCTGGCTTCATCAGGCCAATATCAACATGAACCTGATGATCGCGAAGAAAGTGTTCGGGCGTGAGGCGGGCGGCGAAGATGCGCCGACCATCCTGGATGAATACGCCAACACCTCGTCAGCGGGCTCAATTATCGCCTTTCACAAGCATTCGGACGATCTGCAGAGCGGCGACAAGGGCGTGATCTGTTCGTTTGGCGCAGGCTATTCGGCAGGCACGGTATTCGTGGAGAAGCTGTAGCATGAGCGAGCCGGGCGAGATCGATCTCGCCGCGCGGATTCTGGCCAAGACCAACGAATATCTCGATTTTCCCAGTGTCGTTGGCCACGAGACACCGTTTCTTGATCATCTTGCGCGCGACTTTTCCGGACTGGGGCTTGCCCCGGAGCGTCATGCAAACCTGTGCATTGTCGACACCGGCAAGCCCGGCCCGGTATTCATAGCCCATGTGGACAGGCACGGTGCCGTCATCGCACCCGGCGGCGCTGCGGTGTATGCCGCCCATGCGGTGAAGAACGACAAGTACGGCGAACAGGCCACGGCCTCAGAAGTTCTGGCAGCTCGGGTCAACGAACGCTATGCGGGCGAAGAGGTCTTCGCCTATGACCGCAAGACGGGCGGACGGCTCGCCTATGGCGATGTCACGGGCGCCAGCCTGGATGGCGACGGCCGTATCGTTCTGGACATAAATGGCTTGCCGGAGTTGCCCGCCGGTACGCCGGTCAGCTTTGCGCGGGCGCTGGACCGCAGCGCGGGCGGACAGGTCTCCGGCCAACTCGACAATCCCGTTTCCGTCGCGGTTCTGCGTATCGCCGCCGAAATGGGGTTATGCGGCCAGATCGTCTTTACCGCAGAGGAAGAGATCGGGCGCTCTGCCGCGCACTTTCTGCAATGGGCAGGTCCGGCCCTGTCGGGCCGAAAGGACCTTGTGGTACTGGACACCAGCCCGTTTGAAGACTCCGCAGCCATGCTGGCGGGCGCGATCATCCTGCGCCGGCGAGATGCGGGTGCCAGCTTTAATGAGGCGATGGTAGAACGCATAGAGCGAGCGGCAGGCCGCGCGGGCGCACCCATCATCTTCAAGGATGCCTTCATCGAGGCAGAGAACGCGGCGCGCGCGCGGCGCGGCCAGCCACTCAAGGGCATCGGCATCACTGAGCTCGGCAAGATTACCGCCCTGTCGAAGGGCGCATTCACTGGCGCCAGCCTGCAAGTCCCGACGGTGAACTATCACTCCAATCAGGAAAGCACTTCGCCGCGCGCGCTCGTGGCGATGCTGAAAACCGCACTCGCGGTCTGCGACAGCTGAAAAAGAACCCCCGCCAGCATTGCTGGCGGGGGTTTTTAGTCAGGGAGGAACGGTAGACCGGGTCGTCAGGCGCTCTCGCCATGCAGAGCGATATCGACGCCGGTAACTTCGTCTTCTTCTTCGATGCGCAGCTTCACCACACGCCCGATCAGGAAGAGAATGACAAACGTGGCAATCGCACACCAAGCGGCAGCGGCGAGCGCGCCCCAGGTCTGCGTCCAGACCAGCATCCAGTTGCCTTCGATGGCGCCGGGCGTGCCGCCAATGGCCTCGACCGCGAAAACGCCCGTCAGCACTGCGCCGGCAAAACCGGCAACGCCGTGAAGGCCAAATGCATCCAGACTGTCATCATATTTGAGTGCGCTTTTGAGAGCAGTGACCGCGAAATAGGCTGCGACAGCGCCCGCCGCACCCAGCGCAAAAGCCGCCTGCGGACCGACAAATCCGGCTGCCGGCGTGATGGCCACGAGGCCGGCAATCGCACCTGACGCCGCGCCCAGCACGGTCGGTTTGCCCCGCAGCACCCATTCCAGCGCGCACCAGACCAGTGCCGCCATGGCCGCAGCAATCTGGGTGACGAGTGCTGCGTGGGAGGCGATTTCATCGGCTGCAAGTGCCGAGCCGCCATTAAATCCGAACCAGCCCACCCACAGCATGCCCGCACCGATGACTGTCAGCACCAGATTGTGCGGCGGGTGACCCTCTTTGGGCCAACCTTTTCGCGGCCCCAGCACCAGCGCGAGCACCAGCCCCGCAACGCCTGAATTGATGTGCACGACCGCGCCGCCGGCAAAGTCGATGACACCGGCTGTGGAAAGAAAGCCGCCGCCCCAGACCCAGTGGGCAATCGGCGCGTAGACCACCAGCAACCAGACCGGGACAAAGATGACCCAAGCCTTGAAGCTCATCCGTTCGGCGGCCGCACCAGAAATGATCGCGACCGTGATGATGGCAAAGGTGAGCTGAAACAGCAGGAAGAGTGGTTCTGGCAGCCCGCCTGAATCGTTGCCCGGTGCCAGTCCCGCCAGGAAGAGCCGGTCCAGCCCGCCTATGAACGCTCCGTCGCCGGTCAAAGCCAGCGAATAGCCGACCAGGGACCATGTCACCGTCACCAGCACCGCTGCGGCCAGTGAATGCATGAGTGTCGACAGCACACTGGTGCGCCGCACCATGCCGCCATAGAACAGGGCGAGGCCCGGCACGGTCATCATCAGAACCAGCGCAGAAGCGGTCAAAATCCAGGCGGTATCGCCTGCGGAGAAGGCAGCGTCTTCCATGTGCGGATTACCCCTTGGCCGAAATCAAGGGCAAACCTGCGTCCGCTCACCTTCCATTGTAAGAGCGTGCCCGCCTGCTGCACCGCAGCGGACGGGCACGTGCCGGAATATGAGGCGCGCCTGCACGCCTTTGCGGCAGGCGCTATACCCGCCTACGCTTTCAGCGATCTGGGCACTTCGGCCCGTTGCCAGAAGGCCAGCGCATTACCATCCGGGTCCAGAAAATCGGCTGACCAGCCGCCCGGCGCTTCACTGACAGGCGTGACGATGGTGACGCCCTGCTCGGCAAGCCCGGTGATGAGATCGTCAATCCCGCCAGCTTTCAGATCGAACACGACAATCGGGGTGTTGCCCGGACGCACCTCATCGGACTGGAAGAAGATGATCTGCGAACCCGCCGACAGATTGGCGATCAACCAGAATGGGTCGGCGCCCTCCTGCCTCGAAACGTCAAGGCCCAGCGTGTCACGATAGAAGCGCTCGGTACGTTCTATATCGCCTACATTGAAGACCACGGCGATTTCCTGTGGTTTGGGGATCATGTGTCAGTCCTTGTCATTGCGCCCGCGACAGCCGCTGACGTCTGCACCCCTGTTGCCGCGCCTTGCGGATTTGTGAGCGTCGATGTGCGGAAGATCAGCAGATTGCCGTCAGGATCGTATGTGCCGACACTGGCCTGGCGGTGCTTGAGCGCCGCTGTCAGCGTCCGCCGCAAGGTGCCGTGAGGCAGATTTGTCCGAAGCCATGCCGCGCTGGTCCCGTCATATCCGCTGCTTTCAGCCGCCAGCTTCAAGGCCCGCAAGCGCTGTCTCAGCGCTGCATCAGAAATCCCGAGAGCCGAGCAAATTTCCCCGCGCGTATGTCCGGTCAGGGCCAGAGCGGCCACCGGGCGCAAGGCCTGGCGCAAGGTGCGCACCCACGCAAACAGGGCGGCGTGATCTGTCTGCGGCTCGTCAGCAGCGCGTTGGACGGATGCGCTGGAATAGTGCGCATCACGTGCCTTGCGGCGGACGGCGGCGCGCGCACTCATACGCGCCTGATTAGCGATGACACCCTTCAGCCAGCGCCGGTTAAGCGGGTCATCCAGATCAGCCCGGCCCGCCTCCAGAGCGGCTAGCAATGCGTCCTGAACCAGGTCTTCGGCCTCGTGAGCAAGGCGTGAGCGGCGGCGGGCAGCCGCCAGCAATTCCGCATGGGCTGACTGCATCCTAGTGGGCAACCAGCAAGGACGGTCCGTCCTTTGCGCCCAGCAGAGTGCGGGTTACACCGCCAAAGATGAACTGGGCAAGGCGCGAGTGACCATAGGCACCGGCAACCAGAAGGTCCGCGCCCGACGCCGCCTCCAACAGCGCCTCACCCAGACCGCTCTTGCCCTCTACCGCTTGCGATTCCGCCTTGATGCCGCGCGGGGCGAGCCAGTTGGCCAGCCGGTTCGGCGCGGCGGCAGCCCGGTCCGCATAATCAAGGTTTTGCGGGCTGTGCAGGATGGTTACCTCGACCCCTTCAACGAAGAAAGGATCAGCCGCGAACGCCGCGCGTGATGCCTCACGCGATCCATCCCACGCCACACAGATTTTCGTCGGCGGTATAGCGCCGCCACGCGGGACGAAGAGCGGGCACGCCTCATCAACAAGGCAGGACGCTGTGAAGCCGGAGAGCGGCCCCTTGCCGGCGGCGGCATCGGGGCAAGCGACCAGCAGGCGTACGAGACGCGCCTGCTGGGCGGCCTCCGACGGGCTGTCGGTGATCCGCCGGAAGGAGGCGTTGACGCCCCGATCCTCCAGCGTTTCCAGATGCCGTTTCATGCGGGCCTCGGCCTCTATAGCGGCCTTGGCCGACTCCTCGCGCACCGTTTCGATGGCGCTGGTGACAACGGATGCCCCTGCCGCACCGGGACCCGTCCACAGCATGTAGCTGGCCGGGTCCGGTTCCACGAACACCGCGCGCAGATCGGCCTTGATGAGCGGGGCCAGCGCCACGGCCGCGGCCAGTGGCGTGTCATCGGCCTCATCACCTTGCAAGGCAACGAGAATGCGTTCCGGGTTCATGGCGAGCCTCCGTGATGCGTCTCCTGATGCTTGAACTTACGCCAATTCGCTCTAGACCGGGAGGGGAGAAACTGGTCCGCGACAGATTGCACTCATGCCCGCACGTACAACCCACCAACCGCCTGCGAGAGCCTGGCAGCGAATGCTGTCCGGGCGACGTCTGGACTTGCTTGATCCGTCCCCGTTCGACATCGAGATTGAAGACATTGCGCAAGGCTTGGCGCGCGTGTCGCGCTGGAACGGGCAGACGCTGGGGGAGCACGCCTTTTCTGTCGCCGAGCACAGCCTGATCGTGGAGCGACTGTGCGGCGAGATGGAGCCATCATGGCCCGCGAAATGGCACATGGCAGCGCTGCTGCACGATGCGCCCGAATACGTGATCGGTGACATGATCTCGCCGTTCAAGAGCGCGCTGGGCTTTGACTACCAAGCCTTCGAGGCCAAGCTGGAACAGGCCGTTCACGCGCGCTTTGGCTTGCCCGCCCATTTGCCCCGATACGTCAAGACCACGATCAAAAAGGCCGACCGCCTGTGCGCCTTCTTCGAGGCGGTGCAGCTGGCGGGCTTTTCGGTGGAGGAGGCACGCGAGTTCTTCGGCAAGCCGCCGCTCGGCCTGAGCGTGACGATACCCGTGCGTGCTACGGGCGAAGTTCAGGCGGCCTATGTGGCGCGCTTCGAGGCGCTACTGGCGGCGATGGACGCAGACAAGGCGGGCCGGTCATGAGCCCGTCACGGCCGCCTTTACCCGGATCGACCGGCCTGGTGGTGGGTTTGAATGCCGTCATCATTGCCGGTGAAGACGGCGAGCCCCGGGTGCTGGTTACTCAAGGCCTGGCGACGCCCGAAGCCGCCCTTCCCTTTGGTCCGTTTGACCCGGAAGCGCACCGCACATTCGAGATCGGCTTGCGCGAGTGGGTGCGCGAGCAGACTGGGTTTGAGCTTGGCTATGTCGAGCAGCTTTACACGTTTGGCGACCGGGGCCGCGAAGCCCCGCTGGCAGCCCTGACCGGAGCGGCCGGCGCGCGCGTTATTTCGCTGGGCTATCTGGGACTGGCACGCGAAGCGCGCGAGCTGTCCGGCCTCGGCGCGCGCTGGGCGAGCTGGAACGAGTTCTTCCCCTGGGAAGACCATCGCCATGGCCGCCCGCCCGTCATTGACGAATTGCTGGCTCCGGCTCTACGCAGCTGGGCCGATGAAGCCGGAGCGCCGGGAAGCCGGGCCGCCCGGCTGGAACGCGTACGCACCAATTTCGCCCTTGACGGGCTGATATGGAATGAGGAACGCGCGCTCGACCGCTACGAGCTGCTTTACGAAGCCGGTCTGGTCGCCGAGGCTGCACGCGATACCGGCGAACACCCCCACGCTCCGGCTGGTACGGGCCATATCATGGCGTCTGACCATCGCCGCATTCTGGCCACGGCCATCTCTCGGCTACGCGGCAAGGTGAAATACCGTCCGGTCGTGTTCGAGCTGATGGGAGACGCGTTCACCCTGTCGGACCTGCAGCGCATGGTGGAGGGCATAGCCGGGCTGACCCTGCACAAGCAGAATTTCCGCCGCGCCCTCGACCGGGCTGGCTTTGTCGAAGGCACTGGCCGCTTTGAAGCCCGCACGGGCGGCCGCCCGGCAGAGCTGTACCGCTTCCGAAAAGAGGCTCTGCGCGCCGGCACTGCTCTCGGACTGGCCATTCCGAGGCTGAAATAGGCCGCTACGCACCCCGCGCTTGACTTAGCGAACGAACGTTCGCACATATTCTTTATGAGCACTGGAAAATCTACCCGGGTCCGTATCGTCGAAACAGCGCTGGACGAGATGTCCAAAGGCGGTCTGGCAACCTTGTCGATCGGCCATCTGGCCAAGGCCTGCAGCATGTCCAAGAGTGGGCTTTTCGCCCATTTCGGCGGGCAGGAAGCCTTGCAAGTCTCGGTGATCGAGGCCGCAATCGAGCAGTTCCGCCAGCAGGTCGTAGAGCCCGCCCGCCAGCAAAGCGGCACGCTGGCCCGGATCGAGGCCCTTGGCACTCTCTGGAGTGCCTGGCTCCTCAAAGACAGCTTGCGGCCCTGCCCCATCCTGCAAGCGGCATTTGAGGCCCCCGCCCTGACCCCCAAATCGGCCGAACTTGCCCGCCAGGCGCGGCGCGGCTGGACAGACTGGGTGGAGCGCCTCGCAAAACTCGCCATCCACGAAGGCGCATTTGCTGCCCGCACGGACGCCAAGCGATTTGCCTTCCAGTTCGAGGCCATAGGCGTTGGCTGCCAGTCCTGGGCTGTTATTCAGGGCCGCGATGATGCGATGCGCCTGACGCGCGAATCGTTCACGGCGCTCATTGACAGCGCACGCGCCTGAGGCTGGCATGAAAACAGCAATCATGATGGCCAATGCGCTGGCCGTGCTCGCGCCCGGCCGCTTTCGCGAAATCGTCGGCAAACGCTTTGTCCGCCCGCGCATGCGCCAGCAGACCGATACGGGACGCGACTTCCTGGCAAGGCTCGACGCGGGCTGGATTGAAGGACCACTGGGCCAGCAGCTGGTTTATACCGGCGGCAAGGGACCGGCGGTTTTCTTCCTGCACGGGTGGGAAGCCGATGCCGCCGACCTTACGAGTCACGCCGAACACCTGATGGGCGAAGGCTATCGCGTCGTGCTGATTGATGGACCCGCGCATGGCGCATCAGATGGCAAGATGGCCAGCCTGGCCCTCTTTGCCGAAGGTCTTGGCGCGGCCGCCGCCACGCTCGGTCAACCCTTTGCGGTCGTCGCCCACTCCATGGGCGCAGCATCCAGCGTCGTGGCGATGAGCGACGGCCTGCTGAACCCGAAAGTGTTCGTGGCACTCGCCTCCCCCTGCTCGCTTGCCGGCAATATCAGCTTTCAGGCGGACGCAATGGGCCTGTCCCGGCGCGCGATACGGCTGATGCAGGAGGGTGTTGAAGCGGTGCTGAAAACGCCGCTTGCCCGTTTCGACATTGCCCGCGATGCGCCGGCCATGACGGCCAGGGCGCTGTTTCTCTACGGTGATAACGATGTGATTGTGCCGGTCAGCGCAGGCGAGGATGCGTCAGCGCACTGGCCGGATGCCCGGTTCGTGGTCAAGCAAGGCCTTGGCCATCGCGGTGTGTTGCGTGACCCCGAAGTGCTGGCGGAAGTTGCGCAATTCCTGAGTGCAGCGCGCGACTAGCTACCTTCGCCCGTTTTCTGGCTCGAGCCGATCTGCGAACTGCCCGCACCGATCAACCCGCCTATGAGCGCGCCCACCATCATGAATATCAGCTCATCGAACAGCAGCCAGCCGAAAAGCGCGCCCAACAATGCGCCGCCAAGGCTGAACCCGGCAGCCTTTCCAGCTGCCATTTTCGATCCGCCTTGCGTGTTTGAATGATCATCATCAGACATGGCACGCCTCCAGCACCCCATAACCGCAGCAGAGCCTAGCGCTCAGGGTTGAGATGCAGAAGGGTAATTTCTACGCCCCGACAACACCCCCATCAAGACGGCGGATGGCGATAGTGGCCGAACGCGGGAAGGCATTGCCGCCATCGGGCCAATGGCTGTCGAAATTGCCAGCCGCAAAGTCTTCCTCCGACGTATTGGCTCCCGGGTGCTGCACGTTGACGAACAAGGTGCGCTGATCGGGCGTCAGAATCGCGCCGGTAATCTCGCAGCCGACCGGCCCGGTCAGGAAGCGCTTGATTTCGCCCGTATCAGGATTGGCTACCAGCATCTGGTTGTTGCCGAGGCCGGCATAGGGACCATCGTTTATCGCGCTGTCCGAAATGTCGCTCTGGATCCACAACCGGCGGTCAGGATCAATCCACAGACCGTCAGGACAGGCGAAAATGGACTCCTCATCCAAAGGCTCGCCATTAAGGTCACGGCTGTCGCCCTGCGGTCCGGCCAGGACAAAGAAGTCCCAGCTGAAGCGCGTCGATGTCTGGTCGTCATCAGCCTCATTCCAGCGAATGATCGAGCCGAAACGGTTTTCGCTGCGCGGATTGGCACTGCCGGTCTGATCGGGCGTGCGCCGCGAATTATTCGTCAGGGTGAAATAGACCGCGCGGGTCGCCGGATCGACCGCGCCCCATTCGGGCCGGTCCATCGGGGTCGCGCCCATGATATCGGCTGCCGCGCGCGTATTGATCAGCACATCGCCCTGATCGGTAAAACCGTTGCTCTCGTCGAGGCCGTTCTGGCCATAGACAAGCGGCAGCCATTCACCAGTGCCGTCATCGTTGAAGCGCGCCGCGTAGAGCGTGCCGGTATCCAGTATCTCGCCGCGCGTGACGCCGGGCTGGTACAGGCCGTCAGAGACGAATTTGTAGATATACTCGAAGACCGTATCATCGCCGGAATAGCAGACAACGGGCTTGCCCGCCTCGGTGGGTGCAAACACGACACCCTCATGTGCAAAGCGGCCAAGCGTGGTGCGTTTGACGGGCGTCGAGTCAGGATCAAACGGGTCGATCTCGGCCATCCAGCCAAACGTGTTGGGCTCATTGCGGTAGTCGCCCGCCGGACTGTCCGCCCTAGTCGACGCATCGAAGCGGACAAACCCGTCCTCACCGCCCTCGGAGAGGTGCCAGTTCTGCCGGCTTACTTCGGTGCGCACACCCATGCGGGCATGTTCGCGCGGCAGTTCACCATCGAGATTGACGAAATAGCCCGACCAGTTTTCCTCGGCGGCCATATAGGTATTCCAGGGCGTCACGCCGTGGGCGCAATTGGACAGCGTTCCGCGCGTATGTGTGCCTTCCGGGCTGTAGAGTGTCGCCATTTTCGCATGGCCGCGTGCAGGACCGGCGATTTCCATCCGGGTGAGCCCGGTGATGCGCCGGTTGCGCGGATCAGGCACGATCTGCCAGTTCCCGTTTCCATCATCGCGCATGCGCACAACCGAAACGCCGTGGGCGTTCAACTCCTTCAGGACCTGATCGGAATTGCGCGGACCGCGATGATCGGGTGTGTCCCAGGATGTGACCTCCGTTCCCTGCGTCACCCCGAAATGCAGGAAGCGAGTCTCGATGTATTCGTGGTTCATGACCAGCAGCCCGTCCGAAGAGCTGCCCTGCCACGGATCTTCACCCTCGATGGGGAAGAAGTGCATGCCATCATTGTGCATGCCGGCCTGATGGGCCTGATCCTCGCCGGTATTGTCCGGCGAGAAAGCGGGAAAATCACCGCTGATCGCGTCGCCCCAGCGATAGATCACCTTCGCCTCATACCCTTCCGGAACCACAATGGTATCGGCGGTCGACACTGGAATCGGATTGAAGCCGAGCGACGGCCCGCTGGCTATTGCGTCCGCTTCGCGCGCTGCGCTGCACGCCGTTATCGGCCCGGCGAAAATTCCTGTGACCGCGAGACCGAGCCCACCACGAAGAAAGTTGCGCCGGTCGAGCCGTGCATTGACGACCTCGCCAAAGGTCCGATTGCCGGAATTGTTCATTTCCGGCTCAAAATCGTGGTGAAGGCGATCAGCAAGGTTGGACATTGACGGCTCCGGGGGGGGGTGATTCTGATTAGGCTGGATATGGGACTAGCAGCTCTATATGACGAGGCGATGATATGCGCAGCGGGCCGGAGCGGACGGTTTGCCGCACCCGGTATTGTTCGCCCTTGCCATTGGACCTTTCCCGCGCCAAGCCTTGCGCGATGACCGATACAGCCCCTTGCCCGATCCTGACATCACACGAGTCTGTGAACCTCGACCGCGCGGCCGCCTTGCTGGAGGCGGGCGGGCTCGTCGCGGTACCAACGGAGACCGTTTACGGACTGGCCACTGATGCCACCAATTCTTCGGCGATTGCCGCGCTTTATGCCGCCAAGGGGCGCCCGCACTTCAATCCGCTGATCGCCCATGTCGACAGTCTGGAGCGGGCGCTGTCCCTGATCGAGCTGTCGCCTGCGGCACGCGCACTGGCCGAACAGGTCTGGCCGGGGCCGCTGACACTGGTCGGGCGGCACCGCACCACAAGTCCCGTCTGTGATCTGGCGCGCGCCGGACTGGATACGCTAGCGGTCCGCTGGCCGGATTCGCCTGCCATGACCGGGCTGGTCGCGCGGCTGGACCGTCCGCTGGCTGCTCCGAGCGCCAATCTTTCCGGCAGTATAAGCCCCACCCTCGCCGCGCACGTGGCAGACGGGCTGGGCGGGCGAATTGATCTCATTCTGGATGGCGGGCCGTGCAGGATGGGTCTGGAAAGCACCATTCTGGCGGACACGCCGGACGGGCTGATGCTTCTGCGGGCCGGAACGCTCGAGGCAGAACGCATTGAGGCACTGACCGGATCCCCTCTGGCGCGCGCTGGCGCGGGCAGCTCGATCACCGCGCCGGGCATGCTAAAAAGTCATTATGCGCCCAACGTACCCTTGCGCCTCAACGCGGTCGCGCCGGACGCTGGCGAAACCTATCTGGCATTTGGCCGCTGGCGGGGGGAAGGTGCTGCCACAGTTCTGGACCTTTCCAAGTCCGGCGATCCGGCAGAGGCCGCAGCCCGGCTTTTTTCCCACTTGCGCCAGGCGGATGCTCTGGGCAAACCGATAGCGGTGGCACCGATCTCTTCCGAGGGCCTGGGCGAAGCCATCAATGACCGGCTGGCCCGCGCCGCCGCACCAAAACACGATTGATTTAACGCAGCCGCGCACAGGTCTGGTGAAATGGACAAGTCTCCGCAACCACACTACCCGCGTTCAAACTGGATCCCTGACGGCGTTTACGTGGTGCGCTATCGCAGTCCGGTGGACCAGTCCGGCGGTGTCGTTACAGTTCGCAATGGCCGTGCGGCAGGGGGCGACAGCAGCTATTATTATGACGGCCATCTTGAGGACGGCCCTGATGGCCCGATCGCGCGCATGCTGTTTGTCCGGCACCGGCCGGGATCGGTATCGGTGATTGGTGACATCGAACGTTTCGCTGTTGCCTTTGACGGGCGTGTTGATGGCCAACTATTCCATCTGGATGGGCGCGTCCCCGAAGCGCCCGGACTGAAACTGACGGCGGTCATGAGCCGCCTGCCCATCGAATTTGAGAACTGATCCCATCGCCATGAGCACCCTGCCCCCTGCCCTTGCATCACTGACCGCGTCGCTGGACCCGAAATCCTGGTCCACCGACCCGGCCGAGCTGGATAGCCATGCGCGCGACTGGCGCGGGCGCTATGCAGGTGGCACACCGCTTGTGCTCAAACCAGCCACAACGCTGGAAGCCGCCCGCATGCTGGCGGCCTGCAATGCAGCGCGCGTTGCCGTCATGCCCCAGGGCGGCATTACCGGGCTTGTCGGCGCATCCACACCGGCCAGCGAAGTCGTCATTTCCATGAAGCGGATGAATGCGATCCGCGAGATCGACACCGCCAACGAGTCGATGACGGTAGAGGCCGGCGCGGTATTGCAGAGCGTGCAGGAGGCTGCCCGTGAAGCTGGAAAGCTCTTTCCGTTGAGCCTTGGCGCGCAAGGCTCCGCCATGATCGGGGGGCTGATCTCTACCAATGCTGGCGGTGTGCAGGTGCTGCGCTATGGCATGATGCGCGATCTGGTCCTCGGACTGGAAGCGGTGCTGCCGGATGGGCGGATTCTCAGTGGCCTGTCCGGGCTACGCAAGGACAATACCGGCTATGACCTCAAACAGCTTTTTATCGGCGCTGAAGGCACACTGGGCCTCGTCACGGCCGCAACGCTGAAACTCTTTCCGCAACCGGCCTCTACCAGCGTGGCTATCGCCGCTGTCAATGACCCGTACGCCGCTGTCAGCCTGCTGGGGCATCTCAAGGATACGACCGGCGGTGCAGTCAGCGCCTTTGAGCTGATTTCAGGCTTTGCGATGGAACTGGTGTGCCAGCATGTCCCCGGCGCACGGTCACCGTTGCAGGGGTCGCCCGGCTGGCTGGTGCTGATAGAGCTGAGCAGTGCAGAGAAGGACCGCGCCGACGCGCTGATGGAAACCGCGCTGGAAAGCGCCTTCGAGGCGGGGCTCGTATCCGATGCCGCCATTGCCCAGTCCGAAGCGCAAGCCGCGCAGTTCTGGGCTTTGCGCGAGAATGTGCCCGAAGGCGAGAAGGCGCACGGCAAGGCGGCAAAGCACGACGTCTCTGTGCCTGTCTCGCGCATGGCCGCTTTCATGGAGGAGGCCACACAGCAGGCCGAAGCGCTGGTTGAGGGGTCGCGCGTGATCGCGTTTGGCCATGTCGGGGACGGCAATGTCCACTTCAACCTGGCAGCGCGCGCGCCGGGCGCCGGAGAAGACTTCATCGCCAGAGCTGCGCCAGCGACGCGGCTGATCTACGATCTTGTCGACAAGCATGATGGCTCGATTTCTGCCGAGCACGGGATCGGCATTCTCAAACAGGCGGAGCTGAAGGCGCGCAAACCTGTCGAGGTGGAGGTGATGCGGGCAATCAAGGCTACACTTGATCCCCATAACATCATGAATCCGCGCGTCCTGACCGGGCTGGATTGAGCCGGCCAGGCTGGCCGGCCTGCACGCGCCATTGGAAATGCCCGCCGAAGCTGCCTATTTCGATAGAGCCAATCACTGACCAACCCACGCGAGGCTGACCGTTCATGCTGATCCTTCTGTCACCGGCCAAGCAGCTTGATTTCGAACCGGCACGCCCGGAGCTGACGACCAGCCGCCCTGCCCTGCTGGCGCGCACTCAGGAGCTCTCCAAAACTACCTCGAAACTGTCGCGCGCGAAATTGCGCCAGCTCATGGATATTTCCGATGATCTGGCGGCGCTGAATACAGAACGGTTCAAGGCGTTTGACCCGGAAAATTCCGAAGGCAAGGCAGCTGCGCTGGCCTTTGCGGGCGAAGTCTATCGCGGGCTCGACGCGCCAAACCTTTCCAAAGACGATCTGGAGTGGGCGCAGGACCATTTGCGCATCCTGTCAGGGCTCTATGGCGCACTTCGTCCGCTGGACGCCATCCAGCCCTACCGGCTGGAGATGGGCACACGCCTGAAAACGCGCAAGGGCGCAAATCTCTATGACTTCTGGGGCGATGATATCGCCGCCGAACTCACGCGCACGCTGGACGGCCATACCCACCCCGTTGTCGTGAATCTGGCCTCGAACGAGTACGCGAAGGCCGCCAAGCTGGCATCGCTCAAAATCCGGGTGATCACGGTGGACTTCAAGGAAGAAAAGAACGGCCAGCTGCGCGCCCTGATGGTGTACGCAAAAAAGGCGCGCGGCCTGATGGCCCGCTGGATCATCGAAAACCGCATCGAGGATCCGGAACAACTGGGCCGTTTCAACGTTGAGGGCTACAGGCTGGACAAGGCCGGCTCGAAACCCGACCGCCTCTTGTTCACTCGCCCGCAACCGCCCCTGAAGAAGGGCTAGTGCCAGCGGGCACCCTTGACAAAACGCGTGCAAACCGTCTTTTGCACTGCAGCAAATTCCAATAGCGCGGCCTTCATGGCCAAGGAGATAGTCATGGGCGGTCTGAAGGCCGACTTAAGCGGACAGGTGGCGGTCATTACAGGCTCCACCTCCGGCATTGGCCTTGAACTGGCGCGCGGACTGGCGGCCAATGGCGCCAATGTCATGCTGAACGGCCTGGGCGACGCCGGCGAGATCGAACAGATCCGCGCCGCCATCGAATCCGAATTTGGCGTGAAGGCTGGCTATAACGGGGCGAACATGCTCAAGCCTTCGGAAATCGAAGACCTGATTACCGACACCGTGAAAACGTTCGGAGGCCTCGACATTCTCATCAACAATGCGGGCATCCAGCACGTGGCCCCCGTCGAGGAACTGGCACCGGAAAAGTGGGATGCCATTATCGGCATCAATCTCACCTCCTGCTTCCACACGATCCGTCATGCGCTGCCCGTGATGAAAAAGGCCGGGCGCGGGCGCATTGTGAACATCGCCTCCGCGCACGGGCTGGTCGCCTCGCCCTACAAATCGGCCTATGTGGCGGCCAAGCACGGCGTTGTCGGCCTGACCAAGACCGTCGCCCTTGAAGCGGCTGAAGCGGGCGTGACCTGCAACGCCATCTGCCCGGGCTATGTGCGCACTCCGCTGGTCGAGAGCCAGATCGCGGATACCGCAAAAGCGCGTGGCATTTCAGAAGAAGAGGTCGTGCGCGACGTGATGCTGAGCGCACAGCCGACGAAGAAATTCGTCGAATATGACCACCTCACCGGCCTGCTGCTCTATCTGGTGTCGGATTCGGGTGCATCGGCCAACGGAGCGGCCTTCCCTGTCGAGGGCGGCTGGGTGGCGGCCTGATGGCCGCGCGCGCCAGAGCGGTCTCGCTGGCCTTGCAGGGGGGCGGTTCGCATGGCGCTTACACCTGGGGCATTCTGGACGCGCTTCTTGAAGATGGCCGGATAACCCCCGGAGCTATCACTGCTACCAGCGCCGGAGCGATGAATGCTGTCGCGCTAGCGCATGGCTGGCTGGACGGCGGAGCCGACGGTGCTCGCGAAAGCCTTGAGAGCTTCTGGCATGAGGTGTCGCGGCGGGGGGCTGCCTTCCGGCCCATGATGCCGGGCGGCGTTCTACTGAAGCTGATGCCGTTCATCGACGCGTTCTCGCGCCTGACGAGCCCCTATGACCTCAATCCCTATAATCTGGATCCGCTTCGCGAAATTCTGGACGCGCATATCGATTTCGAGCGTTTGCGGGCGCAAAAAGACATCCCGCTCTTTGTAACGGCGACCTGTGTGACGACTGGCAAGGCGGAGGTTTTCTCAGGCCAGAAAATCAGCGCGGACGCGGTGCTGGCCTCAGCCTGCCTGCCCTTCATACGCCAGGCGGTCGAGATTGAGGGCAAGCCCTACTGGGATGGCGGATTTACCGGCAATCCGGCCCTGTGGCCGCTTTTCTATGACAAGACGCCCGATGATCTGCTGATCGTGCATATCAATCCGCTCAAGCGCCCCGGCACGCCCAAATCGGCCGGAGATATCATGGACCGGGTCAACGAGATCACCTTCAATGCATCGCTGATGGCCGAGCTACGCGCGGTCGCCTTCGTCAAACGCTTGATCGAGGACGACCTCCTGAAGGACGCCGCAAAGGCCGGACTGCGCAATATCCACATTCACGCCATCCGCGCGGACGAGGCGCTGAAAGACTATCCGGCGTCCAGCAAGTACGACACGAGCTGGAACTTCCTGACCGGCTTGCGTGACCGGGGCCGCGAGACCGCCAAGGAATGGCTGGACATGTGCCACACCCATGTCGGCAAAAGATCGAGCGTCGATGTGCGCCGCGGTTATCTGCAGGATTAGCCCACCCGATCAGGCCTTGCTGCCCGCCCATTCCAGCCAGTCGCCACTATCGACGCGCGGGCAATCGGCCACCGTCCGGTTCCAGATATAGACCCACGCGTCCGTGTCCGGTGACAGGAGGCGGACTTTCAACCGCAAATACCGTGAAGTCTCCGGCGTATCCGGGTCGTAATCCTCAAACGCGTCCAGCCTGGGAATGACTGCCGCGTCGGTGACCGTGAACAGCTCGCCGATTACCTCGCCCGGCCCGGTCACCAGGCCGGGATAGCCGCCCAGATCATGAATGACGCCGGGTATCCGGCAAGGCCCCAGTGCTGTGAAGGCAGTTTCCAGACCAAATTGCGCAAACCCGGACGCGCCACGGCGCAGCAGGCCATAGACGGCGAACGCGTCACCCGCTTTTACCGCGGTCATGCCTTGGACTTGGTGATGGGTTGCAGCTTCCAGTAGGTCAGTGACCGCCAGAGCCACTCGAACGGTCCGAAGCGGAACAACTGGAGCCACACTGTCGAAACCGCCAGCTGAACGATCCAGATGATCAGCACGATCGGAATGAGTTCCTCACGCCCCAGCGTGCCATAGAGACCGAACCCGATCGTGCCGGTAGACAGGATCACCAGCGTGATGGTCTGGGTCAGATAGTTGGTGAAGGCCATGCGGCCGGCGGCCGCGAACGGTGCACGCAGCAAGGCCAGCACAGGGATTTTGCAGATCAGCATGACCACGCTGGCGTAGCCGAGCGCCATCAGGAGGCTGGAGATATAATTGGTGGCCGTATGCAGCCACATGCCGCGCAGGTCGAAGTTCTCCGCAATGGCGTGTTCACCGCCATACCAGGCCAGCGGCAGTCCGATGGCCAGCCCGATGATCGCGGCGATGGCGTACTGCATCACACCCCATTTCAGGGTCAGGAACCCCGACTTGAACAGGGCCATGCCCAGGAACATGACGCCGATCACGCGGCCACCGAAGAAGGCAAGCCCAGTCAGTTGTCCCAGTAGTGCCATCAAGGCGTTGTGTCCCCAGCGCCCGGCACTGCCTTCCTGATAAGCGGCTGTAATGCTTGCGGCTGCCTCAGGACTTTGCACCATGCCAACGGCGGCGGGATCGATATCGCCCGGCATCATCATGAAGGAGGCGAAAAGGCCGACCATCAGCAGCCCGGTCAGCGTGATCCAGAAAAGGCCCCAGAAGACCAGCTTGCCGACGCTCATCTTGCGGAACAGCACCGCGATCATGCCAAACACGGCGTAAGACACCAGAATATCACCAAACCACAGCGCGTAGGCATGGAGCATCCCGAACGCCAAAAGCCAGAGCATCCGCCGGTAATGCACCTTCGTGGATGAGTCCGGCCCGTCGCCGGTCATCAGAAGTATGCCCGCGCCGAACAGGGCGGAGAAGATCGTGATGAATTTCATCTCGAAGAAGACGTGGACGAACAGCCAGGCCTGTGCGCCGGCCGCATCGAAGCCGGGGTCGCCGGGCGGATACTGATACGCCTCCGGCAACAGGAAGAAGGTGGGGATATTCACCATGAGAATCCCCAGCACGGCGATCCCCCGCAATACATCGAGACTTTGATGACGCTCCGCGAGCGCTGTCGGTGCCGGTTTCGTCACGAATGAAGCCTCCCCCTGAATCAGACTGCACGTTCGCCCCGCTCGCCAGAGCGTGCAAGTGCAAACTGGACACCTGCCCTTCAATGTTACGAAGAATTCATGGCGCAAACGGGCAAATTTCCTTGAGCTGGCGCGCCGACACCGTCATAAGCGGTGCAGGGACAGGGACCATTACGATGTTCAGCGTGGCCATAGAGATTCTCCACTGGATTGCGGGCGCCGTTCTGGCTGTTGTCGGAATTGGCTATGATCGCGTTGAGGACTGCGCCCCGGCTGTGCGCCAGCAGACCATCGAGGAGGCCCGTCTGATGGACGATGCGGCCTCGGTTCAGTTCCTGGCTTCAGACGTTCATGTCGAGCGGGTTCCCACCAGCGACGGGACTTTTGCGTTCGTCGTGCGCACCGGCGCCGTTCAGGAAGCATCGGGCTGCACGCCAGCTCCGCGCAACCTGCCATCAGCGCCCTCCTTGCCGGTCATGCGGCTTTAATTCTCTGTCATCTCGCCGTAGAACGGGAGTTTGCGGTCGGCATGAAAGCTGACCCTCCCCTTGTGCTGTGACCGAGGCGAATAATGCCTGCAGACGATAACGCCGCCACCAAATCGACCAGAACCGCAAAACCGGCGGACGAGACTCCTGCCATCCTGAAGGATCCGGCAGCCGGACAGGTGCCTGCAACGCGCAGCGATGCGCCCGTCGCGGTGCCGCCTGCCAGGGCCGCTCATGGCGGCGGATGGATCGCGTTTGCCGGCGCAGCGTGCGCAGCGTTGTGGCTCGGCGGCTCAGGCGCCTATCTCTACGGCTATGTTATCGATGACTTCGCGGCGCTTAGCCCGGCGCAACTGGCCGGTATCGCCATCTTTGCGGGCGCGCCAGCCTTGCTGTTCCTGCTGTCGGGACTGCTCGGTCGTGTGGTCGCTCGCGCCAGCGCGCAGGTGCGGTCGGTGGAAAGCGCGGTGGCCCGCCTGTCCACGCCGGTCGACACGCTGCAAGGCGAGGTCCGCCAGATGGCTGACGCCGTCAGCTTGCAGGTTGGCCGGATCAATACGGCGATGGACAGCGCACTGGCGCGCCTGGCAGCGATGGAAGAGGTCATCACCCACCACGCTGACAGCCTTGAAGACACATCCAAGGCGGCGCGTGAGCGCGTGGAAGCGCTGATGCGGTCGCTTAAGGGAGAGCGCGAGAAGCTCGCCGAAATCGCCGACAGCCTGGACGACAAGTCGGCCCTTATCGCGGCCGCGATTCAGGAACAGTCCGAGATGGTCGCGGCAGCGGCTGAACTGGCCAACGAGAAGGCCACGGAAGGCGCGCTGACCTTGCGCGCGGGCGCTGAACGTCTCGGCAGCGCGGGTGATGAAACCGTCAAGTCGGCCGAAAAAGCCTCGGAAATTCTTGGCACGCGGGCCAGCGATCTGCGCGAACTGGCTGAAACGCTCAAGAGCCGGGGCGACGGGCTGGATGCCGCCTATCACAAGCATCGCGAACGCCTGGCCGAGGCCAGCGAAGCGCTGCGCCGTGAGCAGGAAAAAATCGCGTCAGCGCTGGACTTCCACAAGGCAGAACTGGCGACCTTGTCCAAGACAGCCGGATCAGGCGCGGAATCCTTGCGCAAATCCGCCGAGGAGAGCGGCGCCGTCTTCACCCGTGCCATCAACGACGCGATCAACCGCGCATCGGCCCTGTCCAAGACCATAGAGAGCGAAACGCGTACCGCCGCCGAAGCCAGCGAGGCGGTGCTCAAACGGCTCACCGAGACAGCCAAGGAAGCGCGTGAAGCCGCTGTTGAAGCCGCTGAACGCTTCTCGGGCCAGGCCGGAGCCGCCGAGGCGGCGCTGGAGCGCGTAAGCGAGGCAGGATTTGAGGCCGCCCAGCGCTCCGACGAAACCTTCCAGGCGCGCATGCGCGAAGCCGAACTGCTCGTTGACAGGGCCGCCAAGGCGGCTGACGAGGCGAGCGAGGCTGTCCGCAAGCAGCTGGCCGACACGCTGGAGACAGCCCGCAAGCAGTCAGACCATGTCGAAATGATGCTGCGCGACATGCGCTCGCGTTTCGACGACGCACCGGCTGCCGCGCGGCGTGCCACGCTGGATCTCGAGCGCGCCTTGTCTGAAGGCCTCGCCAAGCTGAACGCGACGGCCGAAGAAGCCTCTGAAAGTGCGCGCGAGATCGATGCCATGTTCCAGGCGCGCGTGCGGCACAATTACGAACTCCTGTCCGACTTCATGTTGCGGATGGGCTCGGTCGCCGGTGGGCGCAAGCCTATCGACATTGCGCCGGATGAAGTTCCCGACCCGCTCAGCGGGCGGCGCAAGATCAGCCCGAAAGATAGTGGCGAAGAAGTGCGGCTGGAGCCGCGTGACCAAGTCGTCGATGACGATGACGACGAGGCCGAGACGCTGGAACGTCCGCGCGATGAGCGGCTGGCCAATCAGGCCCGTCCGGAAGGCGGCTGGCGTTGGAAAGACCTGCTTGCCAACATGGAGCCCGACGAGGATAGCGAGCCTCCGGAGGGCAACAAACCCCGGCGCGGCAAGCGCCAGGGCTGACCGGCAGCGCCCGGCGCGCGCTATTCCTCCGCTTGCGACACCTGCTGCGAAGCCCAGTCAACCAGATCACGCGACACATCGGACGAAGCACGGCTGAACGCATCAATGATGCGTGGCTGACGGTTGGCATCGGCCCTTTGTGATGCCTCGAACGTGCGCACGCTGGACACTTCGCGATTGCCGGTATCTATCAGACGGGCCCGGATGGACACATCGATACGCGGCGCAGCGTTATCGCCCTGATCGTACACGGCCTCGAAACGGCGTATCTCCAGACGCAGATCCCAGCTGCTAGCGACCCCGTCATCGGGCCTTGCCGCCACCAGTGCGCTGGACCGGCGGTCGAATGTGTCGATGACCAGCTCTTGCACCAGCACTGGAGCCGCACTGACCCAGTTCACACCGGCCATATAGGCCAGCCTGCCCTCGCCTGTATCGAGTGCCACCCTGTCTGAGGCCAGCGCGCGCGGCGCAACCGGACGGGCTATGCGTACGACCGGCGCATCGTGATCGACTATTCCTTCTGCCGGTACGTGGTTGGACAGGCGGTATAGGGCGTTCGGCTCGGCTTCCGGCAGCAAGCTGATGCAGCCGGAAAGCGCGAAGGCAGAGGCTGCCACAAGCAGGGTTCTGGCGATCATTGGGGCACCTCCACTTCCTCTCCGCGCGGCCGGGTCAACAGACCTGCCGGATCGGTTTCAAGTTCTGCGGTAATCCGCTCAAGGCTCTCGATGAGCCGGCGCAAATCGTGCGTTGCCGCGTTGAGCTGGTAGACGCCATCAGTGGCGAATGTCTCCAGACCCGGACGCAGAACGGTCAGCGCGTCATAGGTTTCCACCGATGCCTGGTTCACGGCAATAGACGCGGCTTCGGTCTCGGCCACCATGGGCGCGACATCATCCAGCAGGAACCGTTCGGCCGTCTCACCGAACTGTTCAATACTGGCAGCGGCCGACGACATATCGTTGGCGGCGCGCTCAACCGAGGCGACGCTTTCGCGCAATTCGGCCATCATGGCACCATTCTCGGCCAGCTGGTCGGACAATGTTGCGAGGTTGGAGAGCAGGAGCGTGAATTGCTGCTGGTTCTCGTCATTAAGGAGACGGTTCAAGAGCACGCCGGTAGTCTGCACGGTTTCGAGCAGTGTCTCCCCACCCTGCACCAGCAAGTCGAGCTGCGTCTGGCGGGCATAAATGCGCGCCGGGCGGTCGCCGAAGCGGGTCTCCAGCAAGGGCGAACCGGACTCGCCGCTGGATATCTGGATATAGGACAAGCCGGTCAGACCTTGCGGCTCCAGCTGGGCGATACTGTCAACGCGAATGGGGGTGGAGGCATCCACCCGGACGCGGGCTATCACCTCGCTAGTATCGTCAGAATTCAGGCCCAGATCGACCACTTCGCCAACCTGAATACCGTTGAAGCGGACCTCCGACGAGGTGCGCAATCCCCTCACCGGCCCTTCAAACACAACATCGTACTGCCGGAACTCCCGATCAAAAGAGACCTGGGCCAGCCAGACGAAGAACAGCCCGCCAGCCAGTGCCAGCAGGATGACAAACAGGCCGACCAGCGCGTGATGGGCACGGGTTTCCATCGTTCAACTCCTCAATGGTGCCCGCCCGCGCGGGCCGCCGAAATAGCTCTGTATCCACGGATGAGAATGCTCTGCCAGCCGCGAGATCGTGTCGGTGGCGATGATACGCTTCTCAGCGATGACCGCCACCCGGTCACAAACCGCATGCAAGGTGTCGAGGTCATGCGTCACAAGTATGACCGTCAAACCCAGTGTTTGCGACAGCTCGCCGACAAGTTCGTCAAACGCCGCAGCGCTGATCGGGTCCAGCCCCGCCGTCGGCTCGTCGAGAAACAGCACATCAGGGTCAAGCGCGAGCGCACGGGCCAGACCTGCCCGCTTCTTCATCCCGCCAGAAAGCTCTGACGGGTATTTGTGCGCGGCTTCGATGCCCAGTCCCGCAAGACCCAGCTTGAGGTCTGCGATCTCGTCCATCAGCCGGGCGGGCAGGCTGACATGCTCGCGGACTGGCACGAGAATATTCTCGCGGACCGTGAGCGAGGAGAACAGCGCGGAGCCCTGAAAGAGCACGCCCCAGCGGCGCTCCAGCGCGGCGCGTTCCGACGCGGCCATCCGCGACATCGCCTTGCCGTCATAGAAAATCTCGCCGCCATCGGGGCGCTTCAGGCCCAGCATGGTGTTCAGCAGCACCGACTTGCCGCTGCCCGACCCGCCGACAATGCCCAGGATTTCCCCGCGGCGAACCTCCAGATCCAGCCCGTCATGGACGACATGACTGCCGAACCGGGTAACAAGCCCGCGCACCTCGATCAGGGGGCGCACGCTCATATGTCGGCCTCCAGATACATCAGCGCGAACAGCGCATCGATGACGATCACCATGAAGATGGCCTGCACGACCGAAGCCGTCGTGCGCTGGCCGAGGCTCTCCACGTCGCCGCCCACCATCATGCCCTGACGGCAGCCGATCACGGCTATGACCAGCCCGAATACCGGTGCCTTGGACATGCCGACCATGAAATGCGACCAGTCGATCACGTTTTGCAGGCGGGTCAGGAAGTAGGTGGGCGAGATATCCAACGTCGCCCACGACACCAGCAGCCCGCCGAACAGCCCCGCCAGCATCGCCGCCAGTGCCAGAAGCGGCGCCATAACCACACAGGCAATCACACGCGGCACGACCAGAACCTCGAACGGATCCAGTCCGATCACCTTCATGGCGTCGACTTCCTGCTGCATCTTCATCGAGCCGATGGAGGCCGTGAAGGCAGAATCAGAGCGCCCGGCCAGCATGATGGCTGTTATCAGCACACCAAATTCGCGAAGGACCGAAATGCCTATTAGGTCGACCGTGAAGACGGACGCACCAAATGTCTCAAGAAGGCTCGCCCCCATGAAGGCGACAACCGCGCCAATGAAAAACGACAGGGCGGCAATGATGGGCAGGGCGTTAATGCCCACGGTTTCCATCAGATGGACCGTGGATGTCCAGCGCAACCGGGTGGGATTGATAAGGCACGCACCGAGCGTCATCAGGGTGTGGCCGAAGAAGCCCAGCGTGTCCCAAGCCTCTTCCAGCACGTGCTGGGTGCCCGCACCGATCCGCGCCAGCATCTTCTTCAGTCCCCAGCCGGAGCTTTCTTCCGGCGGGCAATGGTCGATACGCGCATGAACCTCGCGGACCAGCCGGGCGGCGAACTTGTGCTCACCGGAGATCCGCGCCTCGGGGATGGCCTCATCGCCCTTACGCAACGGCCTGCCGAGCAGATAGGCACCCGCCGTATCAATACGGCCAATACCTGATGTCTCCAGACGCAACTCGTCGGGTGTATGGCTTTCGCTGATAGCGCGCACCTGCCGGTCCATCGGGCCGATCGTGCCGATCAGCCAGTCACCGGCAGCCTCCAGAACAGCGCCGCTTTCGGTCTCGCGGACGGCGAGCCGGGGCTGTTCATGCTGATCTGTGCCCTTGGCAGCCATATCCCTCCCGCTTCAAGCAGCCTGGCTGCCTCGTGTTATCAAACGCTTTGCGCGTTTGCCCAAGTCCGAACAGGCGCCGGCGGCGATATTCGCCCGCGATTGACGCTTATCCGCCACGCCGTACCAGCCAGAGAGCGCACAGGGCACCCAGTGCGGCCGGTATCGCCATCAGCGCAAAGCCTGCCGTGCCGAGCACCGCAAACGCCAGCCCGGACGCAAAGGTTGTACCAGCCAGCACCAGCCCGCCCGAGAGCGCGGAATTGACCGCCTGAGCGGTGGCGGCAAGGCGTTCGGGCGCGTGATCGGCGGCGTAGCGCAGAAAGCCCAGATAGGACGCAGCGAAGCTGAACGCGTGCAGCGTCTGCAAGGGGAAGAGCAGCCAGAGAGGTGGTGACAAGGCCAGCGCTGCCCAGCGTATCACCGCCACGCCTCCGCCAAGCGCCAGCATGGCCGCCGGGCTCCACGCTCTGGCAAAACGGTTCCAGACGGCGAAAAAGACAATCTCCGCACCCACACCCGTTGCCCATAGCGCGCCAATCGCCCAGGCCGGCACACCATCGGCGCTCCACGCCAGCGCCGAGAAGGCATAGTAAAAACCGTGCGCACCCTGAATGAGCGCAGAGGCTGCAAACGCCAGCGGCAGACCCGCCCCCAGCAGGATGCGCAAGGGTGGGGCTTTGCCGTGCCCTGCCTCCGGCACAGCTGCAATCCGCCCCTCGGGCAGCAGCGCCGCCGTCAGCGCGGTCAGTGCGGCTGCCGCCACGACCCAGAGCAGCACCGCTTCGCCGCCTGAGACCGAAATAATCGCCCCTGCCCCGAGATTGCCCGCAACAAACAGGCCCGAACCAATGGCGCGCGGCACGCCAAAGGCAAAACCCTCGCGCCGTGCCTCGCCCATGGCAAAGGCATCAACCAGCGGAATGACGCCCGTGACTGCGGCGCCGCTGAGGCCCGCCAGTACGAGGATCACAAGCGGGTTGACCGCCGGCATGTGCGCCAGAAACACGCACAGGCTGGCGCATGAAAAGGCCAGAATCGCATCGCGGCGGCGGGTGGCCCGGTCTGACCAGAACGCGCCCAACGGGGCGACCACTACCCGGCCGATCATGCCTGCACCAGCCGCAATACCGATCAGTTCCGGCGACAGGCCGCGCTCGGCATACCAGACCGGCATGTATGGCAGATACGCCCCGAAACCGAGATAAAACGCACCGTAAAACAGCGCAAAACGCGTATCAATGCGGGCGAAAAGTCTGGCGGGGCTGATCACGCTGCGCGGTGTAGCGCGCGCTTGATGTCACGGGCAATGGGAAGACTGAGCGCGCGCGAGTGAACGGCGTTCACATAAGGGCTTGGCGAGCCAGCCCCGCCCGTCTAGCTTCCCGCGCCAATGAGAGACCTTGCTGACCTGTCCCCTGCGCAGCGCCCCTTGAGGGTGCTGGTGACCAGCTATCGCTCCAACCCGCATGTTGGCGGGCAGGGAATCTATGTGCATGAGCTGACCCGCGCGCTCAAAGCCGCCGGCTGCGCCGTCAGCGTGGCATCTGGTCCGCCTTATCCGGTGCTGGATGCTGGCATCGAGCTGATCAGGCTGCCCTCGCTCGATCTGTTTGCCGTCGACAATGCCATGCTGGCCTTGCGCTGGCGGCATCTGGGCAACCGCGCCGACAGGGCCGAATGGCTGGCGCACAATACCGGCGCGTTCGGCGAGATGACGGCCTTCGCCTTGCGTCTGGAAGCGTTCATCGCGCGCGAGGGCCATCGCTTCGACATCATTCACGACAATCAGACGCTGGCGATGCCTATGGCGCGCATCGCGCAAAGCCTGCCCGTGGTGACGACGCTCCACCACCCGATCGCGATTGATCGCGAGTTTGCCGTCGCGGGGGCGCATACCCGGCTGGGCAAGGCGCTGTCCTGGCGCTGGCATTCCTTCGTGAACGAGCAGGCAAGGACCGCCCGCGCCCTCACCCATTTCATCGCCGTATCCGATGCCGCGCGGCGCTCCTACGCTGAACGTACCGGCATGGACTCCAGCGGCGTGCGCGTCGCCTATAATGGCATCGACCACCAAAGCTTCACGCCCGACCCGTCAGTGCTCCGTGAACCCGGCCTGATCGTTGCCAGCGCGAGCGCCGATGTGCCCATCAAAGGGCTCGACGTGCTGATCGCCGCGCTGGCACGCCTGAAGGATAGCCACAGCCATGCCCGCCTCACCGTCATCGGCCAGCTGCGCGAAGGCCCCACAAAGCGCATGCTGGAAAGCACGGGGCTGTCTGACCGGGTGAGCTTCGTATCCGGGCTGACGCGCGACGAAATCGCCAATCTGCACCGGCGCGCAACCGTGTTTGTATCGGCTTCACGCTTTGAAGGCTTCGGCTTTCCGCCTGCCGAAGCGATGGCGTGCGGTGCGCCGGTCATTGTGTCGGATGGCGGGGCGCTGCCCGAGGTTGCCGGTGATGCGGGGCTCGTTACGCCAGTGGGCGATGACGCGGCGCTGGCAACCGCCCTCGCCCGCGTGCTGGACGATAGCGACTTGCGCCGCGCGATGAGCCAGGCCGGCCTTAACCGGGTGCGCACCCTGTTCCGCTGGGATCTGCATGCAGGCATCTCCATCGGACTCTACCGGGATGTTCTGGGCCTTTCCGACACCGGAGTGTGTGCTGCATGATAACAATCAATCCCGAGCGGCTGGACCTTGCCGATGGCCAGCGCGTACTGGACCTTGGCTGCGGACGCGGGCGCCATCTGCATGCGCTCTACTGGCATGAACGCGCGCTGGACGTGACCGGGCTGGACCTCGATTTTGCAGACCTTGGCGCCACGATTGATGGCTTCTTCGAGTTGCCGCCGCCACCCGAGAACCCGCCGCGCACGGCGGTGTTCACGGTGGGCGATGCGGGCCGCTTGCCCTTTGGCGATGCCAGTTTTGATGCCGTGATCTGTTCAGAGGTGCTGGAGCATTTGCCCGACGTGGCGCTGGCGCTCTCGGAAATAGACCGCGTGCTGAAACCGGGCGGCAAGTTTGCCCTGTCCGTGCCCCGCTACTGGCCGGAGAAAATCTGCTGGATGCTGTCTGAGGACTATCACAACACGCCGGGCGGCCATGTGCGCATCTTCAAGGATGGCGTGCTGTGCAAACAGGTGGAAGCGCTGGGCTTCACCTTCCGCCACCGGCACTGGGCCCACGCCCTGCATAGCCCTTACTGGTGGCTGCAATGCGCGCTGTGGGAGCGGCGCGAACAGAGCGGTATGGTCTCCGCCTACCGCAAGATGCTGGAGTGGGATTTGCTGTCCGCACCACGTCTGACGCGCTGGAGCGAACACGCGCTGAACCCGCTGCTGGGAAAATCAGTCGCGCTTTATTTCGACAAGGTGAGCGCATGAGCCCGCGTCCGATGATAGCGGGGCTGGATATCCGCGCCTGCGCAGACCGGATCGAGGCCCTGCAGCTGCGCGACGGCGCCATTCCCTGGGTTGAAACCGGCGTATGGGACCCCTGGAACCATGGCGAGAGCGCGATGGGCCTGGCCGTGGCCGGACGTGCGGAGAGTGTCCATCGCGCTCTGGATGCACTGGCTGCCCGCCAGGAGGCCGATGGCGGCTGGACGGGAGAGCTGGGCGCAGGCATTCCCATGGACAAAGCAGGCGAACGCATCGCCCCGCCGCCCGTGCCGGTGACGGCACGCGACACCAATTTTGCCGGCTATGCCGCTGTGACCGTGATGCGCTGTGCGCTGGCGCTGGACGAGCCGCGCCTGATGGCGCGCCATTTCCCTATGGTCGCGCGCGCACTGGATTTCGTGATGAATTTGCAGACCCGCCATGGGGATGTGGTCTGGCGCGCGCCGGATGCCGGACAGACGCTGGAAGAGGTTGACGCCTTGCGCGCGGGTAATTCTTCACTGTTCAAGAGCTTCGAATGTGGCCTGCGGCTGGCTGAAATCCTGGAAAAGCCGCGCACGGACTGGGCGCGCAGCCGCGCGGCGATTGCCCGCGCACTGCTCCACACGCCTGAACGCTTTGACCGCAAGGGCATCGACCGTTCGAGCTATGCCATGGACTGGTACTATCCTGTCCTCACCGGCGTCGTGACGGGCAATGACGCCCGCGCCCACCTTGATGAGGACTGGGACACGTTTGTCGTCGCCGATCTGGGGTGCCGCTGCGTGACGGGAGAGCCCTGGGTCACCGCAGCGGAGACAGCAGAGCTGGCCTTGGCCTGCCTGAGTGCCGGCCGGCGCGATACCGCCCGCGCGCTTGTCAGCGAGCTTGCGCCTTTGGCCGCGCCCGAGGGCGGCTACTGGATGGGCTGGCAATATGAGATCGGCGATATCTGGCCGAAGGAACGGCCATCCTGGACTGCCGGAGCGGTGATTTTGGCCGCTGACGCACTTGATGGTCTGTCACCGGGATCAGACCTGCTGGTGCGCCATGCGCGCGCCGATGCCTGGACTACAGGCGGCGCAGAAATTCGAGCGAATTAACGCGCTCCAGCGGCTCGAACAGACCCGAGGCCACAGCCAGTTTCCATATCTCATAGGGTGGACGCCCGCCATCGGCGGGGTCGGGAAAGACATCGTGAATGGCCAGAATGCCGCCGCGCGCGACATGGCCAGCCCAGGCGCGATAGTCGGCCAGCGCGGTTTCCATCGCATGTCCGCCATCAATGAAGACCATAGCCAGCGGTGTCGCCCAGCTCGCCCCGATAACGGCCGACGGGCCGACGAGCGCGATTACGGTCTGCTCCAGACCGGCCAGCGCAATCGAGCGCCGGAAGGCGGGGAGCGTGTCCACCCGGCCCAGCTCGGCATCAAAGTGTTCGGGATCGTGATAGCCCTCGCCGGGCTGGTGTTCTTCCGAGCCGCGATGGTGGTCCAGCGCGTACACCACGCGGCCCGATCCTGCTGCAGCCTGCCCCAGCCAGACGCTCGAACGGCCACACCATGACCCGATTTCAAGGACGGGGCCCGGAAGGGCGAGCGCGCGTACATGGCGCGCCAGAGCCTCCCCCTCCTCGCGGGCGAGAAAGCCTTGTACACTGTCAGGATCGAAGCCGGGCTGCATGGACCAGATCGGCTCAGCTAGCCAGAGCGTTGCTGGCCGCCCAGCGGCGGTCGGCCAGCGCGTCGGCCGCGCTGACAAGGCTGGCAATGGCATCATCAAGCCGGTGGAGCGCCTCACTGACCGTAACACGCTGATGGGCGTTGAGCCCGGCCCGGTCATCAACCGACACCGCCTGGAAAAATGTCCGTGCGCGCCGGGCGGCCGACAGAACGCTTTCTACCCCGGCAATGTCGCGCACAAGCAGGCTTTCCGGCAAAGGCGCTGCGGTGCCCGCAACCGTGTTCGCGGCCCCGGTCACGTCCTGCACAAGGTCACTGGCCAGAACAATGTCACCAGCCAAATAGGCCGGCAGATTGTCTCCGGCGGCGTCTGCGTAGTCTGCAACTGCATCGCCTTGCGACGGTGCGCCGCCCACCAGCCGGCCCAGAAGGCCGCGGGCCGATCCGTCCCCACCAAGCGTCCAGCCGCCGGCCTCATCCTGCTGGGTACGGAAAGCCGCAATCGCCGTTCGCAGATCTTCCTGAGCGCTGACTGGGACGGCGTCAGGGCTGCGCGACGCGAAGTCGACTGGTGCGCTGACACAGGCGCAGAGCAAGGATGCGCCCGCCAGACCGACAAACAATCGACGAAAAGCGCGTGTGATGATCACCAGTGCCCCGGCTGTTTGCTTTGCGGCGGTACAAGGGCGCACCGCTTCCGCAAGTCGATAAAACCTCATAGTGTTCCGATACTCAAAGCGAAAATTGCATCGTTGACTGTTTATAGGGCCGATTATGGACACGCTGCGAAGACCGGAACGGATCGGCCTGTATCCGTCGATTGAACCCTATCGCACGGGCATGCTGGACGTGGGCGACGGCCACACCCTCTATTATGAAGAATGCGGACGCGCCGATGGAGTTCCGATTATTGCACTGCACGGCGGACCGGGGGGCGGGGCGGCTCCGTCCATGCGCCGTTTTTTCGACCCCGATGTCTACCGGATCATCGTCTTTGATCAACGCGGCTGCGGGCGCTCGCGCCCGTTCTCAGATACCCGTACCAACACTACGCAAAAACTTGTCGGCGATATCGAGACCATCCGCGCATCGCTGGGCATAGACCGCTGGATCGTTTTTGGTGGCTCCTGGGGAGCGACGCTGGCTCTGGCGTATGCCCGCGCGTGCCCCGCACAGGTCATGGGCCTTATCCTTCGCGGCGTGTTTGGCTGCACAATGGCCGAGCTTGACTGGTTCTACCGCAATGGCGCCAACCAGATCTTCCCCGATGCCTGGCACGCCCTCACCTCGCGCCTGGCGGCCAGCGAGCGTGCCAACGTACTGAATGCCTATCACGCGCGCCTGCAGACCGATGATTGCGAGGCGCGACGCAGTGATGCGATGGCGTGGGCGCAATGGGAAAATGCGCTGATCAGTCTGATCCCGGACAGCGATGGCCCGCCGCCCGATCCGCACCGGGCCGATGCGCTGGCGCGGATGGAGACACATTACTTCGTCAACAAGGGATTTCTTGAATATGACGGCGTCCTGATCGAGGACACGGCGCATCTGGCCGGCATTCCGGGCATTATCGTTCAGGGCCGCTACGACATGGTGACCCCTGCGCGGACGGCCTGGCAGCTCCGGCGCAACTGGAAGGATGCGCAGCTGCATCTGATCCCTGACGCCGGTCATGCGGCAGGAGAGCCGGGCGTTGTCGACGCGCTGGTGCGCGCGACAGATCGCTTCGCCGCACAACTCGGCTGAGCCCAAAAACAAAATCCCGGACGGCAGAGCCGGTCCGGGACTTGTCTTTCAGTAGACGCGATTGCCGCTTCGGCTAACGCAATTCGGCAGCGGCGTTACCCTTGCAGGAAGGGCAGCGACACCCCGAACGCCGAGGCGATACCACCGGCAAGGATGGCAAACACCGCAATCGGTGCCAGATAGCGGATGATAAAGCGCCAGATGCCAAACACCGTATCAGACGCCCCGATCAGCTCGTGACGCATCAGCGAGCGGGCAACCACCCAGCCGGTAAAGAGCGCGACCAGTAATCCGCCGAGCGGCAGGAAGACCTGACCTGACAGAATATCCAGCAGGTTGAAATAGCCGCCGGAGAACGCCGCACCACAGCCCACCAGCCAGATGATGATGCCGAAGAACACCGCAGACCCGGTCTTGCCGAAATCGGTGTGTTCTTCGGCAAAGGCCACCACGACCTGCAAGAGCGAAATGGACGAGGTCAGCGCCGCGATAAAGGCCAGAAGGAAGAAGGCTGTGCCGACATACTCGCCGCCCGGCATCTGCGCGAAGGCTGAGGGCAGCGTCTGGAAGAACAGGGCCGGTCCTGCATCCGGGCTGAGGCCAAACGCGAACACAAACGGGAAAATCGACAGGCCGGCGATGATCGCGACCATCGTGTCGGCGCCTGCGATAATGGTGGCCGAACCAGCCAGATTGTCGTTGCGGGGCAAGTAAGAACCGTAAGTGATCATGATCGCGCCGCCGACACCGATCGAGAAAAAGGCCTGTCCCAGCGCCGCGAGGAACGTCTGTGGTCCGACTTCGGAGAAGTCCGGCGTGAACAGATAGGCCAAAGCTGCGCCCATGTCGGCGGTAAAGGCCGCGTAGATCACCAGCCCGATCAGCGTCAGGAAGAAGAGCGGCATCAGGATAGTCACCGCGCGCTCGATACCCTTGGTCACACCCAGCGAGACAATGCCAACCGTTACCAGCATGAAGGCCGAGTGCCAGCCGATCACGACATTGGTGTTTCCGGTCAGTTCGCCGAACGATGCGGCAACCACTTCAGGCGCTGCGCCGACAAACTCGCCAGCCCCCATCTTGAAGACGTAGGCGATAACCCAGCCGGCAACCACCGAGTAGAAACACAAGATCAGCACGGCCGCGATCATGGAGACCCAGCCAGCCACCGCCCACAGCCCTGGCGCGCCGGCGTCAAACGCCATCTTGCGCACAGAGCCCACGGCCGAGCGGCGGGCGTGACGGCCAACGGACAGTTCGGCCATCAGGATCGGCAGGGCGATGAACAGAACGCACAGGAGATAGATGACGATGAACGCTGCGCCGCCGTTTTCACCAGCGACATAAGGGAAGCGCCAGAAATTGCCGAGGCCGACTGACGAGCCAATGGCCGCCATCAGGAATCCGAACCGTGTTCCCCAGGTACTGTGTGCGCCGCCGCCGATGGCCATGTGAGTTCCCCCGCTTTTTGAAGCTGTTTGTTATGGCTTATTTGGCGGGGAGACTTCCCCACCGAGCCTTCAAGGTCAAGCACGCTTAGCCGAAGATGCCTGCACCTTTGGGTGGCTCTGCAGCCCGGTGAATGTGTGCGCCGAGTATGAGTCCGAGCCCGATCAGCACCGTAAACATGACCGAGCCGCCATAGGAAATCATTGGCAGAGGCACTCCGACCACCGGCACCAGACCCATCACCATCGCCGTGTTGATGAACACGTAGAGCGCAAATGTTGTGGTGACGCCCATCGTCACCAGACGCAGGAATACCGAACGGCAAGCCATGGCCGTCATGAGGCAATGGCCCAGGATGAGCGCGTACAGGACCAGCACCGCAATGCCGCCGATAAAGCCGAATTCCTCGCCCAGCATGGTGAAGATGAAGTCGGTCTGCTTCTCCGGCAGAAAGTTCAAATGGGCCTGCGTGCCCTGCATATAGCCCTTGCCGGTAAGCCCGCCCGATCCGAGGGCGATCTTGGACTGCATGATGTGATAGCCTGCACCCAGCGGATCGTTTTCCGGGTTCAGGAAGGTCATAACCCGCGCGCGCTGGTAATCCTCCAGCCCGTAACGCAGCAGTGCGACTGCGCCTGCAACACCTGCAACCACTCCCGGCACGATAACCTTCCAGCTCAGCCCGGCCAGAAATACCATCACTAGGCCCGTTGCCCCGGTCAGGACGGCGGTGCCCAGATCAGGCTGTTTGGCGATCAGGCCCACCGGTACAGCGATTATCAGCACAGGAATGATCATGCCGCCGGGCGATGACACGTTCTCCGGTGGCAGGTCGTGATAATAGCGCGCCAGTGCCAGAACGAGCGCGATTTTCATGATTTCAGACGGCTGCATGCGCAGCGGGCCGATATCAATCCAGCGCTGCGCGCCCATGGCAGTAGCGCCGAACAACTCCACCATGACAAGTAGAAAAAGCGCGCCGAGATAGGCGGGGTAAGCGAGGCTCATCCACAGGCGCGGCGGCACCATCGCCACCACCAGCATCACAGCCAGGCCAGCGGCAAAACGTGTGGCGTGACGGATCGCCCAAGGGTCCCAGGCGCCGCCCGCGACCGAATAGAGCATCAATATGCCGATACATCCTGTCAGGATGATAAGAAGCACAAATGACCAGTTCAGCTCGAAAAGCTTGCCGCGAATGTCGCGTGGAACGGCCTGGGTAAAGACCGGCATGACTAGCCCCCTTGCGCCAGATTGATAGGCGCGTGGCGCGCATCCACTATGCCGCTACGCCCGGCGGGATCGCGCAAAACCAGTTCACGCAAAATGTCGCGTCCGGGCTGCGCTGCAGAACTGGATCCACCGCCGCCATGCTCGACGACCACGGAGACCGCGTATCGCGGCGCGTCGGCGGGCGCGTAGCAGATAAACAGGCCGTGATTGCGCAGCCGCCATGGCAGATCGTCCTGATCACGCACCCCGCTTGCGCGCTCCTCAGCGCTGATCGAATAAACCTGGCTGGTCCCGGTTTTACCCGCCATGCGGACACCCTCGACCCCCAGCCCGCCAAGTGACCAGTAAGATGTTCCGCCCGGCTCGTGGACCACACCGACATGCGCGTTGTGAACGGCCTGGATGTGGGCTTCGTCAAAATCCATCCGTGGAAATTCGTGGGGCGTGCTGCGCGGATAGAGGGTCGGCTCCACCACGCGCCCGGTCGCCATGCGTGCTGTCATCACGGCCAGCTGCAGGGGCGATGCCAGCACGGCGCCCTGCCCGATCCCGACATTATAGGTGTCACCCATCGACCAGCCCTGACCTGTCCGGGCCCGCTTCCATTGCGGGCTGGGGAACAGGCCGCCGGCCTGCGACAGCATCGGCATTCCGATGTCGAAGAGCTGGCCCATACCCAGCTCCAATGCTGTCTCGCGGATACGCTCAATGCCGAGGCGGGACGCTACTTCATAGAAATAGACATCGCAGGACACCTTGATGGCATCGTGCATGGCTACGGGCCCGTGACCTTCGCGCCGCCAGCAATGGAAGCGCCGGTTGCCGAGCTGGACTGATCCGCGGCAGGTGACTCTCTCGTCAGGCCGTATAACGCCGTGCCGCAGCGCGGCAAGCGACATCACGCCCTTCACCGTCGACGCCGGCGCATACAGACCGTTCGTGGCCTTGTTGAATAACGGACGCAGCGGATTTTCGTTGAGGTCGCTAAATTCACGCGTTGGTATGCCCAGGACGAAAAGGTTGGGATCGAAGGACGGCGTCGACACCATGGTGACGATTTCGCCCGTCTGGACATCAATACCCACCGCCGAGGCGCTTTGCGTTCCCAACCGCTCGGTTGCAAAGCGCTGAACTTCGGAATCGAGCGTCAGCGCTATATCCTGGCCCGGCTCTGCCGGACGGGACTGTTCGGGCAATTCGCGGATCACACGCCCGAATGCGTTGACTTCAACTTTCAGCGAACCGGCGGTTCCGCGCAGCTCGCTATCGCGCGCGATCTCGACGCCGCTGCGGCCAACCCGGAAAGCGGGGTGACGCAATAGCGGGTCATCACCGGCAATTTCCGGCGGAGCGGACTGCACATAACCGGCGATATGGGCAAACGCCGCGGGCATCGGATACGTGCGCACCTCACCCACATCCGGCATGACGCCCGGCAGTTGGGGAAGGTGAAGGTTCACGCGCGAAAAGGTTTCCCAGTCCACGCCCTCGGCCACCGTTACCGGCTGGAAACGCGGTGTGCGGGCGAGATCACGCAAGATGCGTTCGCGCCGCGCGTCGCTGATAGCCATGAATTGCGAGAGCCGGTCCAGCGTTAGCGCCGGATCACCGGCCTGTTCGCGAACAAGGTAGATGCGGTAGCTGTCACGGTTCTCGGCAACCGTTTCGCCAAACCGGTCGAGAATGCGCCCGCGCGTCGGCAACTGGATCCGGAAGGAGAACTGGTTGTTGTCTGACAGGACCCGGTATTCGTCCTCGCGCAGGATCTGGAGGTTGTAAAGCTGGGCACCAATCCCGGCAAAAACACCAACCCCCACCGCGCCGGTCATCACGGTGCGCCTGTTAAACTGGGCCTGGGCTTCCTGCTTGTCGCGGCGCATAGTCGCTCTGGTCTACCCTCAAGAAAACGTGGTGCGCTCACGCTTGCGCGCGAACAGCCAACAAAAGGCCGGGAATACGATAAGCGTTATCACACCTTCGGTTACAAGGCTTGTCGGGTCCGCAGGCTGGCCAATGGACAGAGAGCCCGCGACCCAGGCCACAAGCGTGGCGATACCCGTCATCAAGGAGGACCGGGCGACAAGCAGAATGAACTCGCGCGCCGATGGCTCCGTCGTGCGAAGGCGCGCAATCGCAAATGCCAGAAGATAGGAAATCGCCCACATCCCCAGAGGCCCGCCCGTCAGCAGGTCCTGAAGAATGCCGACCACGAATATGACCCAGGGCGGGACAAAGCGCGGATAGCGCACCGACCAGACAAACAGGGCAATGAGCGGAAACAGGGGCGCGGGAAAGCCCTGCCCTTCGGGGAGACGCAAGGGCGCAGCCACGGCCAGCAGGCTGACGGCCAGCGTCAGCCCCATCGCTGTCAGCGCGGGCCAGGTGGAATTTCGTTCGAGTGGCGCGCGCATTTATCGCCCCTCCCCGCTCTGCTCGGGTTCGGGCTGCGCGTTGGACACCGGGCCCGGTTCGCCGGCTTCGGCGTCTTCAGGCTGCAACGGATCTGTTGGTGGCATGCCCGGCAGATCAGTTGGCACCGGCACCTCATCGGCTGGCGGTGCAATCGGTTCGAACGGCCATATCCAGATCAGATCAATCGGCGCCGCGCTGGAGTAAAGTGCCACACGCCAGAGGCCGCGCCGGTCCAGCACGGCTTCACCAATTGGCAAGCCGCGCGGCAGGACGTTATCGTCGCCCGAGGTCACGATACGGTCGCCTTCGCGAAGGTCAGGAGCGCGTCCCAGATAATCAAGGCGCGGAAAATCGGTATTATCTCCCACCAGCATGGCGCGGGCATTGGAGCGATCGGCCATCACGGAAACGCGGCTATTCAGGTCGGTCAGCAGCAAGATACGCGATGAGCGCGCGCCAACATCAATCGTACGTCCGACCACGCCGTAAATGTTCAGAGCAGGATAGCCCGGCTCGACCCCGTGATCGCTGCCTACGCCGACAAGGCGCGTGCGCACGAACGGGCCGCCGGTTTCCGTCACCGACCAGGCGGTGATGCGGTTGCGCGGCATGGGCGGATCAATATTGAGCAATTCCTGCTGGCGGCGCATCTGTTCGGAATAATTCAGGGCGACATCGCGCCAAGCGCGCAACTCCGACATTTCCTGGCGCAATTCGCGTATCTCGTTTGCCAGCTCCAGCTGGCGGCGCCACCACGGTCCGACATTGTACAGCCCCCGCAAGGGCTGGGCAGCGGCTCCCAGTACAGGCAAGGAGACATCGTTGAAGGCAGCGCGGAAGACGGTAACGGCCTCGACCCGGTCTTCGGTGCGGTCAGCGGCGATGAGGATGGCCGATATGGCGAGCAACAACAGGAGAAACGTCCGCGAAAAGCGGATTGTGTCGTCTGCCCCTTGCCGCGCTGAACGCCATTGCGCCAAGGCCCGGCACCTCCTCTAGAGAATCAAATTTCCGCCAATCAGACGGCTTCGGACAATATGGGCCGCCAAACCTTGAGATTTTCTACCGCCTTGCCACAGCCCAGAACAACGCAGGACAACGGTTCGTCAGCAAGGCTCACCGGCAGGCCTGTCCGGTCGCGCAGTTCAGTATCCAGATTGCGAAGAAGCGCGCCACCCCCGGTCAGCACGATGCCCTTGTCCACAATATCGGCCGCCAGCTCGGGCGGGGTTGCCTCCAGCGCCTGTTTGACCGCCTCGACGATCTGCTCGACCGGCTCTGACAGCGCATCGGCGATCATGGCTTCGGTGACGGCGATTTCGCGCGGCACACCGTTCATCAGATCGCGGCCCTTGATCTCAAGCGTAAGTCCCTCGCCCTTGGGCGGCGGGCTGGCCGACCCGATTTCCTTCTTGATGCGTTCAGCCGAGGTCTCGCCAATCAAGAGGTTCGCAGAGCGGCGGATATAGTTGATGATCGCCTCGTCCATCTTGTCACCGCCGACGCGCACCGAGCGCGAATAGACAATGCCTGACAGGCTCATCACCGCGACTTCGGTGGTGCCGCCGCCGATATCCACAATCATGGAGCCGGTAGGCTCGTCAATCGGCAGACCCGCGCCCACCGCTGCGGCCATCGGTTCATCAATGAGGTAGACTTTGCGCGCGCCCGCGCCCAGAGCGCTTTCATGAATGGCGCGGCGCTCAACGGCTGTCGCGCCGGACGGCACACAGATGACAACTTGCGGAGACACAAAGCTGCGCCGGTTGTGAACCTTGCGGATGAAGTGGGCGATCATCTCCTCGGCCACATCAAAGTCGGCGATAACGCCATCGCGCATGGGGCGGATAGCTTCCACATTGCCCGGAGTCTTGCCCAGCATGAGCTTGGCTTCGGCGCCCACCGCCTGAACGTGCTTGCGGCCCTTCTCGATCTTGTACGCCACGACCGACGGTTCGTTGAGCACAACGCCCCGGCCCTTCACGTAGACGAGCGTGTTGGCTGTGCCCAGATCGATGGCAATATCGGCGGAGAGAAGCCCGAAAATGCTGGAAAACATCCTGAAAATACCTGAGAGCCGGTGGCTATGGCCCGCCCGAACACTAAAGGCGGCGCGCTATTTACCCTTTTGCGATGTGCCGTCACGGATTGCAAGAGACGACGTGCCGTCAGGCACCCCTCCCGATGCATCCTTCACATCTGCAGCTTCCTGTCCAGCGGGCGTGGCGCGCAGCCATTTGCGCGCCATCAGCATGGCCACCAGCCAGCCGAATGCCGTCAGCGCAAGCACAGCCGCCACCCACAGGCCACTGCCTGACAACAGGGCGATCACACCGCCGCCAGCGAACGTGACGAGTGCGATCTTGGGCAGGATGCCAATGCCGGTCCCGCCCAAAAAGGCCAAGAAGGTCATGTGCGACACACCGGCTGCCATGTTGACGACAATAAAGGGGGCAGACGGAACATTGCGGATGATGGCGCTGGCCCAGAACCCGTTCTTGCCGACGAACGCCGATATCCGATTGACCGTATCACCGCCGTAGCGGCGTACGACGTCGGCGCCCAGTACACGCCCTGTCCAGAAATTGGCCGAAGCAGACACCATCGTTCCGGCCCAGGAATAGACAAATCCGGCGACCGGCCCGAAGGCCAGCACCGCCGCTGCGAACAGCGCAAACTGCGGCGCGCCCACATAGGACAATACCGTGAACGCCAATATGGTCAGCGGAAGCGCATACCAGCGCGCAGCCGCGTCCTCCAGCCAAGCCTGAACATCGCCGGGCTGTATTTCGAACACAAAGCGTCCGATGAGAAATACGGCCATGACCAGCGCGAACAGCGCAATCGACGCGCCGACAGCGCGCGCGGCGCGCACATCCAGCCTGGTCAGGAAACGGAATAATCGATTCATGGCGCTCTCATAGCGTGTTCACCGGCGGCTTGCCATGCAGGCTTTGTGCCTGCTGCAGCTACTCCAGCCCCAGGGCCCGCCTCAGATAGCGGCCTGTGGTTTCCAGCTCGTGTGCGGCGGCCCGCGAACGTGCCGCATGCAGACCGGCCCGGTCCTGCTCGAAATCGGCGACCCAGCGGCGGGCAAACCCGCCGGAGGTCACATCGCCCACAATATCGTCGAAGACCGGCTTTACCGCGTCTGCAATGCGCGCCTCGACCCCGTGCGCGCCAAACTCGGCCGTATCGGAAATGGCCGCATACATGCCTGCAATGCCGCGCGTGTGGATCAGCTCAGCGATATATTTGAGCTCGTGGACGGTATCGATATAGGCCATGAGAGGGCTCAATCCGGCTTCCACAAGCGTCTCATAGCCCTGGCGGGCCAGAGCGCACATACCGCCGACCAGCACCGCCTGCTCGCCCAGAATGTCGGCCAGCGCCTCTTCGCGGAAACTGGTGGGAAATATGCCGGCGCGACCACAACCGAGCCCTTTGAGATAGGCTTTGGCGATAGCCTCGCCCTTGCCTGATGCATTCTGCCCGACAGCCCAGAACCCCGTCAGCCCGCCACCGCGCACAAAGCTCTCGCGTACCGCGCCGCCAGGCCCCTTGGCGGCAGCCAGTATGACATCGCAATCGTCAGGCGGCGTGATCAGCCCATATTCGATGGAAAAGCCATGACAGAAGATCAGTCCCTGCCCGGCCTTGCGGTTCGGCGCGATATGATCGGTCCAGATCGCCCCGTGCGCCTCGTCTGCCGCCAGCACCGAGATATAATCGGCGCGCGCGGCGGCCTCGGGAACACTTACCACCTCAAAGCCGTCACCTTGCGCTTTGGCGCGCGACGCCGAGCCTTCGCGCAGCGCTACCAGCACCCGCTCGACACCGCTATCGCGCAGGTTCAGCGCGTGGGAGCGTCCGTGATTGCCATAACCGATAATCGCCAGCGTGCAGGCTTGCAGGGGCGCCAGATTGATATCGCGGTCGTAGAGGGCATCAGGCAGGGTCATGGTGCATCCGTCTTTTCAAGCTCTTCAATTATGCGGGCAAGGTTCTTTTCGGGCGACGCAGCATCCAGCCGCGGCCAGTCTGCGTGCTGATTGGAAAACCAGGTGAACTGGCGTTTGGCATAGCGCCGGGAGTCGGTTTTCGCCTGTATGATCGCTTCTTCGCGACTGATCTCGCCGTCCAGATGGGCCAGCAAGGGCCGCATCCCGACAGCCTTCATGGCCGGAAGCTGGCGATCGAACCCCTTCACATGAAGCGCCCGCACCTCGTCCAGCGCGCCGGCCTCCATCATCGCATCAAAGCGTTGCTCAATGCGGGCATAGAGCGCTGCACGGTCAGGACGCAGCGCGAAGCCCGCCCAGCTGCCTGGCGCGATCAGGGGGCGTGTCTGCGCATGAATAGCGCTCAGCGGCTGACCCGTCGTGCGCACCAGTTCGACAAGGCGCACAAGGCGCTGCCGGTCACCGGGCTTGATGCTTGACGCGGCTCCCGGATCAAGGCGTTCGGCCTCTGCCCGCAAAGCGTCCGGGCCCTTCTCCAGTAGCGCTTCCACGCCAGCGCGCACATCGGCGGGAATGTCGGGGGCAGGCGCGATGCCGTCTATCAGGCTTTTGAAGTAAAGCCCTGTGCCGCCAACAAAAATGACCGGCACGCCGCGTTCGCGAAGCGGCTCGGCAATGCCCAGCGCCGCGCGGGCCCATTGCCCGGCTGACCATCGCTCCGACGGATCCGCGACGCCGAACAGATGGTGGGCCACGCCCCCGCGCTCGGTATCGTCGGGGCGGGCGGAGAGTATCTCCAGCCCCCGGTAGAGCTGCATGGAATCGGCGTTGATGATCTCAGCCCCGGTACGTTGCGCCAGAGCCACCGCAAGGGCGGTCTTGCCCGATGCCGTCGGCCCGCCAATCAGGATGAAGGGCGGTATCATCACGTCAAAATGCCCTTACGGCCGGAGGCTTTGCAGCACAAACTGGCCCTGGCGATTGAGGCTGAAAAGGACCGGGCGGCCGGTCTCTCCCGCCGCCGAGCGCGCGATCTGGCGTGCCTCGTCAACACTGGCCACAGCCGTCCACGCTATCTCCTCAACCACATCACCAACGCGCACCTTGCCGGCAGCATCCGAACCTGCCTCGACCGCCGTCACCACGAGGCCACGTGCGTCAGGGTGGAGGCGATGGGTCCGGCGCAGGGCGTCTGTGATCGGCGCCAGCGTCAGACCAAACAGCGTGCGTGATGAGGGGGTTGTGCCTGGCCTATCTTCCTGCGTGCCGACAGGGCGCGGCGGCGCGGCGTCCGGCTCGTCAAGACGCGCCACTTCGACTTCCAGCGTCAGAGGCTCTCCCCGGCGCAGCACATCCAGACTGGCGCGCGTGCCGATGGGGGTATCGGCCACCATGCGCGGCAGACGGCGATCGTCAGGCACGGCCTCGCCATTGAACGCCAGGATCAGATCACCGCGCTCCACACCGGCAGCATAGGCCGGCCCGTCGACATCCACGCGGCTGACGATTGCCCCGCGCGGACTGGAAAGGCCCAGCGCCTCGGCGGTGTCAGCAGTCACGGCCTGAACATTCACGCCCAGCCAGCCACGGCGCGTTTCGCCAAATTCGCCAAGCTGGCGCACTATCGGCGCCGCAATATTGGAAGGGATGGAGAAGCTGATCCCTACACTGGCGCCCGTGGGCGAGAATATCGCCGTGTTGACGCCGACAACGCGCCCTTCCATGTCAAAAAGGGGACCGCCCGAATTGCCGCGATTAATGGCTACATCGGTCTGCAGATAGTCGTCATAGCGGCCGCCAATCTCGCGGCCGCGTGCGGAGATGACACCGGCCGTCAGAGAGCCGCCCAGCCCGAACGGGTTGCCAATGGCGATAACCCAGTCACCCACGCGCGCGGAATCGGAATCGCCAAAGCGCACAAAGGGGAAGCTGCCATTGCCCTCCCGGATACGCAGGACGGCAAGGTCTGTAGCGGGGTCCACGCCTACAATGTCTGCAGGTAAGGTGCGACCGTCGGTCAGGACAACCTCAACCTCGTCGGCTTCCTCGATGACGTGATTGTTTGTGACGACGAGCCCTGACGCATCAATGATGAAGCCGGATCCGAGAGAGCTGGCCACGCGCGGATTGTCGCCCAGAAGATCGTTGAACCGCTCCAGCGGCGAACCGGGCGGGAAGGTCGGCAGATTATCGTCCGTCCTCATGCGCTGGGCCGCCGAGATGTTCACCACGGCAGGCGAAAGCTGGTCTGCCAAATCGCCAAATCCCTCGCGGGGCTGGGCCATGCTGGCAGGCGCGGCGGCAATAACGGCGATTGTGGCGGCAAGGGCGGCCAGAAGGACACGCATGGACGAAACTCCGGATTCGTCAGGGCAAGGCGTGCAGCTTAGCGTGTTGTCTGCCCGCCAACACCCCTTGGTACACCAGCGATGTCAGCCCAGCGCCCGTCCGAGAGCGACCAGCAACACGCCCGCCGCGACAGCGGCCACGCCTGCCATCCTCAAAACGCCCGGCGGCACGCTGGCGGCCGCCTCGGCCAATTGCCGGGCAAGAGAAGGAGCCAGCGCGTACAGGAGCCCTTCGATAACCAGTACGAGACCGGCGCCGATGAGTATCCAGACGAGCATGGCTCCTGCCAACCCGCCCTAGTCCGGAGCGCCGGCCTGGTTCTGGAAGTAGCGGAAAAATTCCGAATCCGGGCTGAGGATGATCGGCGTGTTGTCGCGAAGCGCCAGATCATAGGCCAGCATCGAACGGTAGAAGGCGAAGAAGTCCGCGTCCTGCCCGTAAGCCTCTGCAAAGATCGCCGTCCGCCGGCCGTCACCTTCACCGCGGATCGTTTCCGCTTCTGACCGGGCATTGGCGAGAATGACGGTCGCCTCACGATCCGCCTCGGCACGGATCTGACGGGCGCGCTCTTCACCTTGCGCCCGGATCAGTGCCGCTTCCTGCTGCCGTTCAGACCGCATCCGCTCGAACACCTGAGTGGTGATCTGCTGCGGAAGGTCTGCGCGCAGGATACGAACATCAATCACCTGAATACCGATATCCTGCGTGGCAACCTGTGCCTCGGCCGCCAGACGGATCCGGTTCATGACCTCGGCGCGCTGGCCGGAAATCACCTCACCTGACGGTATCGACGCGATCACACCGCGCAGCGAGTCGTCCATGATGGCTGACAGGCGTTGTTGCAGGCCGCGCTCATCGCGCACGGTCTGATAGACCCGAAGCGGATTGACGATGCGGTAGCGCACAAAGGCGTCAACGACCAGACGCTCCTGGTCCGCTGCCAGTATTTCGGCCGGCGCCATGTTGAACTCGACATTGCGCTTGTCGAAATGAAGCACATCATCAACGAACGGGATTTTGAAGTGCAGTCCGGGCTCCAGATCGCCGGGCTCGTTGATTACCGCGACCGGGTTACCCAGCCGCAGCACCAGAGCCGATTCACGCTCTGATACGGTGTAAGTCGCCGACAGGCCCACTAGCACCGCGATAGCCAGAATGACGGCAAGGCTGATCAATACGAAACGGGGCATATCAGCGGCCTCCCGTGCTGGACGATGAACCCGACTGGGTGCGGGCAGGACTGCGATCACGGCCAAGCTGGTCAAGCGGCAGATACGGCACCGCACCGCCCGCGCCATCCTGATCGAGAATGATCAGCTCGGACCGGCCGAGCACCTGTTCCATGGTTTCCAGGAAGATGCGCCGCCGCGTGACTTCCGGTGCCAGACGATACTCGGCGTAAATCTGGTTGAAGCGAGACGCCTGACCTTCGGCCTCTGCGATCACACTGTCACGATACCCGCGCGATTCTTCGAGAAGGCGCACCGCAGTACCGCGCGCTTCGGGCACGACCTGATTGGCGTGAGCCGTCGCCTGCAGCGCAGCGCGCTCCGCATCCTGGCGGGCGGCATCCACATCGCGGAACGCGTCGATCACGCTCGCCGGCGCGGAGGCTTCACGAAGCTGCACCTCCAGCACCTGAATGCCGGAGCTATAGGATGTCAGCGTGTCCTGAATGATCTGCCGCGCGCGGCGGGCTACTTCGGTCCGGCCTTGCGTGATAATGGGCTGCAACTCGGTGGTCCCGACAACTTCGCGCATCGCGCTTTCGGCTACGGCTTTCACCGTGCCTTGCGGATCACGCACATTGAACAGGAAGTCGCGCACGCCTTCGGGATAGGTCAGGTCCACGCGCCACTGAACGACGAAATCGATCTCCACGATATTCTCATCGCGGGTCAGCATCAGCGCTTCTTGCGGCGTTGATCCGACGGCCACCTCGTTGGTGGTGGTCACCTCAGGCAGCAACACCGTTTCGAACGGCACCGGCAGCTTGAACTGCAGGCCTGCGCCCGTGGTGCGGACGTATTCGCCAAAGCGCAGAACCACGCCAGCCTGCTGCGGGCCGACCACGTACCAAGCCGAACCTGGCCAAGCGAGCCAGACAAAGAAAATGCCCGCAGCAATCAGGCCAAGGCCCGGACCACCCGAACCCTTGCCGCCGCCCGAACCGCCAAACAGGCCGCGTATCCGCGCCTGCAAACCGGCAATGAACTGTTCCAGATCGGGCTCGCCGCCACCCTGGCCATTGCCAGAGCCACGCCGTCCACCGCCGGGGCCTTGCCCCCACGGATTCTGGTTATTGTTGTTGCCGCGCCGTCCGCCGCCGCCAGAGCCCCAGGGACCCCCGCTACCGCCTGCATTGTCGTTCCAGGGCATATATTTCCTCGTAACGGAATGAGAATTCGTCTCGTGCTGCATTGATATGTGGACGGATCGGCCCTCCGGTTCAAGTCAAACCGGCACGGGACGCAGTGGGCGATGCGTCACACCCGCTCCAGCACCCTTATCACGAACCGGGCATCGTCACCCGCTGCTGGGTCGAACGCTTGAGCGCTGACCTCGCGCCATTCAACCGGGTTGAGCATCGGAAAGTACGCGTCACCGTCCGGCTCGAGGTCCACTTCGGTGAGATAGATTCGGGTCGTATGGGGCAGCAAGGCTTCGTAGAGGGCCGCGCCGCCGATCAGGCAAACTTCACTGGCGCCGTCGGTCGCCGCGATCGCGCGCGCTGCCGCCGCGGCGGCGTCCGCATCAGCAAGTACCTGTGCGCCGTCCAGCACCGCCAGCTTTCGCGATACGACGATATTGGCCCGTCCGGGCAAGGGCTTCCGCGGCAGGCTGTCCCATGTCTTGCGGCCCATGATGACGGGCTTGCCCAGCGTCACCGCCTTGAAATTCATCAGGTCAGAGGGGATGCGCCAGGGCAGGTCATTGTCGCGCCCGATGACGCCGTTCCTGGCAACGGCAACGACGATTGAGAGGGGGATATCCGTCACGCTGATACCCTAAACCGCCACCGGCGCGGAAATGCCCGGATGCGGATCATAGCCGATGATCTCGATATCCTCGTACTCAAAGGCGAAGAGATCGGTGACCGAGGGGTTGAGTTTGAGCGTCGGCAGGGCACGCGCCTCGCGGGCGAGCTGGCGCTCCACCTGCTCGACATGGTTTGAATAGATGTGCGCATCGCCAAACGTATGCACGAACTCGCCGGGCTTCAGGCCGGTCGCCTGCGCCACCATGGCCAGCAGCAGCGCATAGCTGGCGATATTGAACGGCACACCCAGAAACAGATCCGCGCTGCGCTGGTAGAGCTGCAAGGACAGGCGCCCGTTCGCGACATGAAACTGAAAGAGCGTATGACAGGGCGGCAGCGCCATGGACGGCACATCGGCCGGGTTCCACGCCGACAGTATAAGGCGGCGCGAGGCGGGATTGGCCTTTATCTGCTCAACAAGCTCTGCCAGCTGGTCGATCTCGCGCCCGTCCGGCCCGGTCCAGCGCCGCCACTGCTTGCCATAGACGGGGCCCAGCTCGCCGTTTTCGTCCGCCCACTCATCCCAGATCGAAACGCCGCGCTCCTGCAGCCATTTCACATTGGTCATCCCCTTGATGAACCAGAGCAGCTCGATGGCGATGGAGCGGAAATGCACCTTCTTGGTCGTCAGCAGCGGAAAACCATCGGCCAGATCACAGCGTATCTGGCGGCCAAACACGGTGCGCGTCCCCACGCCTGTGCGGTCATCAACCGGCGTGCCGTTTTCCATCACATCGCGCAAGAGATCGAGATACGCCGCCTCGATGCCGGACGGGCGGGTTTGCGCGGGATGATGTTCGGCGAGGGCCATGAGAGGACTCCGGTCTGTGTACATTTCGCACACTGTTCCGATTCGACAGGGTGGCTGGCCACCGCACAACCCCCTGCGCAGCACTTATGAACAAGAATTAATCGAGCCCGGCCGATTTCCCGCTTGCCCTCCTCCCTCTCCGATGGCAACTTGCCCGCACCGGAACAAATAGGGAATATTTTCAATGATCGGATATGTGACTCTCGGCACCAACGACCTGGAAAAAGCGTGTGCCTTCTATGACGCCCTCGGCAAGGAACTCGACACCCCGCGCATGATGGAATTCGACACATTCGTGGCCTGGGGCAAGCCCGACGGAGCTGCAGGCGTCGCAGCAACCAAGCCGCATGACGGCCAGCCTGCAACGGTGGGCAATGGTGTGATGGTCGCGCTGCAAGCGAAGGACAAGGAGCAGGTCCACCGGCTCTATGACATCGCGCTGGCCCATGGAGGCTCCTGCGAAGGCAAACCCGGACCGCGCGGCGATAATTTCTACGCGGCCTATTTCCGCGATCCCGACGGCAACAAGCTCAATGCGTTCCTGATGACGGGCCCGCTCGGCTAGCGGGCCTCCTCACCGGAGGGCGAGTGCAATAAACGTGCAAGCATAAGCTCAAGGCCGCGCCAGCCGGCCATTTCCCTGTCTGATCACCGCGTAGCGGAGTGTTTCAGCTCTGGAAGTAGTAAAGGTCCAGCAAGAGGCCGTCCGGGCCGCGCTGTCCGCGCGGAAAGAAGCGGGTCCGGTTCACCCATTGCAGGCGATCCGAGCCGGTTTCCAGACGCGCGGCGCCTGTGGACTTCGCTAGCGACAAGTCCACCGGCTGGCGGGCGATCAGCGCGCTAAACGCTTCCGGTGGCACGTAGCGATTGCCGATATTGCTGACATAGATGAGTTCGCTTTCCTCCGTCTGGAGGACATAGCGGGCATCAAGATCAATCTGCCCACCCGGCTTGATGGTCTGGAAATCACCGCCGAAGGCGAGGATCCTGCCCCGTACATCCGGGCCCGAAAAACTGCCTCCGAGGATGGGCACAATGCGCCGGAATCCATCGGGCGTCAGCCCCACATCCATCGGTTCACCCAGCTCGATAGTCGAACGGGCAAAGTGTTTGAGCACCGGCGGCTTGCTGATATCGGCCAAGGCGGGTCCCCGTCTGTTACCGGCAGACAAAAAACGTCCGTCCGGAGAGAGGCGTGCCTTAGACAGGCAGCTTTCCCCGGACGGACCGCAGGAGGGTCGTAGCTAGAATGCTACGCGTACGCCGACCTTGTAGGCACGGCCCACGCGATCGAAAAAGCCCGGCGAACCGGTGTACGGGAATGGCGGCAGGGCATCTCCGACATTGTTGATCACGCCGTAGAGCTGAACCTGATCGTTCAGATCGAAGGTTGCCGACGTGTTTATGTAGAACCGGCTGTCGATCGTGTTGTCGCCAATCGAGATCGGTGATGCCGGATCATATTCAGGATTATCCGGGCCGATCAGCGTGTTGTCGAAATTGCCACCGCCGACATAGCGCCCCTGCACCATCGCGCCCCAGCGGTCACGCCGGTAGGTGAGCGTGGCACTCCAGGTCCATTCCGGAGCGCTGGTCGCGTTGATGATGCTGCTGGACGTGAACCCGCCGACCTGTCCGGCCCGGTTCACCACGCTGCCGACATTGGTCAGCACGCCGGCGCCGTTATAGGTCCGTGGCGTTCCCAGCCCGTCATCAGAGATGAGGTCCATCATGTACGTGCCAACGAAGCGCGCTTGCGCATCGCCGCCAAGCAGACCGAAGTCGTAGGACACCTCGAAGTCGATACCGCGGCTCTGGAAGCCGGCAATGTTCAGCAACTGGGCGTCGATCCGGTCAATGACCGTGCCTGCGCCCGCACCTGTCCGGGCAACGAAGCCGCAGAAGAAGCCGGGTCCACTCCCATTCGTTTCAGCCAGACAATTGTCGAGGATGAGCTGCGGGCTATAGCCGGAAATCGCCCCCGTGATATCGATGTCGAAATAGTCCGCCGACATGCGAAGCCCCGGTACAAAGCTGGGGCTGAAGACCGCGCCGAACGTCAGTGTGTCGGCGGTTTCAGGCTGCAGGGTCGGGCTGGAGCCGGTCACCACGGACATCTGGGTGGTCGCACCCGAGAACGGGTTGCGCAGCGTCGTGCGGCTGCTGGTTTCAGCGTACAGCTCACTGTTGTTGGGCGCGCGAATGTCACGCGACCGGGTGGTGCGCAGGCGCAGCTGGTCATTGATGTCCCAGGTCAGGCCGACCTTCCAGGTCCACACACCACCGCTGGAGCTATAGTCCGCATAGCGGGCGGCAGCATTGAGGTCGAGGTTCTGCGCAAGCGGGCTGTTCGCCAGCAGCGGGGCGACAAACTCGAGATACCCCTCATTCACCGTGTATTCGCCGGCAAAGGCTTTCGGGTTACCGTAGGCAAAGCCATTCGCTTGCGAAATGGGGTCGACACGCGAAATGGATTCCTCGACGCGCCGCTCGAGACCAGTAGCAATTGATACCGGACCAGCCCAGGTCGAGAACGGCTCGCCCTGGAGGTTGGCGGCGAAGACCTGCTGCGTTGTCTCGATGTTATAGAGCGCGGTGCCATTCACATAGTCGATGGCCGCAGCAGACGGCGAACCGAAGCCGAACAGATTGATCGCAACGCATCCTGCCGCACGGGCTGCCGCGTCCCGGCACTGCGCGCCGCCCGCCCCGTCGGAGACGGCGTCAAAGGCGAAACGCAGATTCTGCATGATCTTCAGATTGTCGATCACCGAATCAAACTCATTCTGGCCGTGTTGCGCATAGGCATCCCACGTCCAGCCGGAGCCGAGCTGGCCGAACAGACCGGCCGCGAACCGGTAAGTCGTGTTGAAATTGCTCGCCAGCACCGGACCGAAATCCCTGTGCTCACGGCCCAGCGCAAATGATGTAATGGCGTTTGCATCCATGATGTTGGTGACGGCCGTCGGGATGAACGGGTTGGCCCGCTGGATCACGATGGCGGTTGGCGCAGCATCACGGGTGAAAGCCGTGGTAAAGTCAGATCCTGCACGGGCGTAGCTGGCTTCACCAAATACCGTGAGAGACGGGCTGAGCTCGAAATCGGCATAGGCTGTTGCTACACGGCGCTCCACTGGCAGAACGAGCGTATGGCCCGAACGCACCGAAAAGCCCGGCTCGCCGCCTGAGAAGTTGATCGCCGCATTGCCAATCTGCTGACCGTAGTTAAAGGGCTGAACTGTACTGCCGGGGCCAAACTGGATACCACGCAAGGGCTGACCGGGTGCCGCTCTTGGACCGATGATCACACCGCCCCAGGTCATGCTCAGCGGCGTGACGCCGCTGGCATAGAAACGCGATGGCTCACCCGCGGGACGCGCGCCAGTGTAGGATGCAAGCTCCTGTTGGTCGCGGCCAAAGGGCCGGTCCCAGTGGCTTGCAATGCCACTATTGTCGACAAACTCCGCGCCGAGGACGAGATTGCCGCGCCCTTCGGCGAAGCGCGTGCCATAGGCGAGCGATGCACGCCATTCTTCCATGTCTCCGTAGTCGGAAATGCCATAGGAGAAGTCGGCGCGCGCGCCTTCAAGGTCGCGATTCATGATGATGTTGACGACACCGGCCACCGCGTCAGAGCCCCACTGGGCGGAAGCACCCCCGGTCACCACATCAACGCGGTTGATCAGCACGGACGGGATGAGGTTCAGGTCCACCTGGCCATCCGGCGAGCTGGGCACGTGACGGCGGCCATCGACGAGCGTCAGCGTTCGGATGCTGCCCAGAGCGCGAAGGTCAGCGAAGTACTGGCCGGCGCCGCGCGCACTCTGCGGGTTGGTTTGCGGCGTCTGTGTGCCGCGAAAGGCCGGCACCTCGACGAGGAATTCCCCGACCTGCGCGGTGCCACGGCTGGCCAGTTCCTCCGCCGTGATGACACGGGTTGGTGTTGGTGCATCAAAGCCGTCACGGGCAACGCGCGTGCCCGTGACCTGAATAACTTCCCCGGCAGGCGTCACGCCAGGGGCCTCGGCGGAGTCCTCCTGGGATACGGCATGCCCTGCAAGCCCCAGCATGAGGGCGGTTGCGGCCACGGAATGAAGTGCGTTGAATCGACAGGTCAATTTTTGTTCCTCCCCCTCAGCGTTTCCGGCGCCAACATTGAATCTTCCGCACATTACGGAGGTCAGCGTCCTGCTTGAGGTCTTCAGGTTCACCGTAAATCAGGGCGGTTGTCAATATACGATCAGACGTCTGCGCTTATTTATCTGAAAAGGGTAGCCCTCGCATTCGACGATTGGGGCCCTGTGGCTCCGGCAGCAAGCGGCGCACAGAACACAGGTCCCCGAACCCCTTCAATTGCATTTACCGGCTTGCATTAAAACAACTTCACAAATGAATTTCTCCCGGCCGGATGGATCGCGGCACCTGCCTATCCCGCCCGGCCGCGACGCGGTGTGTCAGACCCAGACTTGCCAATATACACAGACGTCTTCATATTTACGGACGGTGGCATGCCGGAAACGGATCGAAAAACTTGCATGGCGTATTCATGTCAGTCACACGCGATACCTGTTCGCCGGTTTACAGCATGACCACACGACATAAAGAGCCGCATTCACAAGGCGGCCTAGCACCGGGGAAGACATGTTCAGATTCGACGAGACATTCCGCGCCGAAATGAAGGGTAACTGGCCCGCCCTGGTGGTGGCATTCAGCTGCCTCCTGCTGGGGTTCAGCGCACCTGCCTTCGCCTTGCCCTTCGTCTTCACCGAAGTCATCGCCGAGTTCGGATGGACGCGCGAGCAGGCAACCCTGCTGGCATCCGCAAAATATCTTACAGGTGCGGTGGCCGCGCTTCTGGTCGGCCGGTTCGTGGATGTGACAGGAGTGCGCACGGCGCTCGCACTGACCATTGGCATTGGCGGCTTTGCGCTGCTGAGTTTTTTGTGGGTGCCGAACCTCACCCTTTACTACCTCTCCGGCGTCATGCTGGGTCTGGCCGGTCCCGGAGCGATGGTGGCCGTAAAAGTACTCGTATCGCGCACATTTCATGCCTCGCAAGGCACCGCGATGGGCGTTGCCCTTCTGGGAACAAGTGTCGGCTCTGTAATCGTCCCGCTGGTTGTGGCCGCCCTGATTGCGGCCTTCGGCTGGCGCATCGGCATAGCGGCCATGTCCCTGGGCATCTGGTTCATTGCCATGCCGATGCTGTATCTGGGATTTTTCAGCCGGGCCATTGCCGCCATTGATGTGCCGCGCCTCGGCCGCAAACCCAGCGACGCGGACAAGGCCGAACGCAAGGCAAAGAACAAGGCTGCGACAAAGGCCCTGCTGGTCCTGACGCGTAACCCGTCCTTCTGGATCATCGCTGCGGCCGTATTCATTGCGGCGCTGGTCGATCAGGCCTTCATCCAGCATCAGGTGCTGATTTTTAACGATCTGGGCCTGTCGCGGGAAATGACCGCGCTGGGCATAAGTGCCATCGGACTGATCGGCATCGCCTGCCGTGTCCTGATCGGCAACCTGCTGGACCGCAGTTCGCACAAGGGGCTGTCCCTTCTCTACCTGACGCTGACGGCTACCTCGCTTTTCGCCTTCCTGCTGGTCAATCCCCTGATCTTCTTCGGCTTCATCATTTTACGCGCCGTCGGGCACGCCGCTGTGCTGCTGGATACCACGGTGATGACCAAACATGCCTTTGGGCTCGAGAACTACGGCACCCTCATCGGGATCTATACCGCCATCGTCAGCCTGGGCTTTGCGATAGGGCCATGGATCATGGGGCGCCTATATGACATGAGCGGCTCGTACAATTCGTCCTTCATCCTGTTTACGGTATTGCCGATTATCGCTGCCGCGCTGATCTGGTTCATGAAGCCTACCTTCTGGATACCGGTTAGCCCCGCCGCGAAGGCATCTGCGCAAGACGTCGGAGTGATGAAACCATGATCGAGGTGAAAGTAACGCTGCGTAATGGCGAAACCCGAACCCTCCCTGCCCGGCCCGGCCTGTCATTGATGGAAGTCATCCGCGACAGCGGGATTGACGATATTCTGGCCATGTGCGGCGGATGCTGCGCGTGCGCCACCTGCCATGTGTTTGTCGATCCCGACAGCATCGGCGCGCTGCCGGACCGGGGCCCCGACGAGGCCGACCTTCTGGAGATCTCGGACAACTTCCAGCCGAACTCGCGGCTTTCATGCCAGATCGCCATCAGCGAATCGCTGGACGGGCTGGCGGTGACCATCGCACCAGAAGAGTGATGGCAGTTCGGCCATGACCCAGCGACCGGCCCCCTGCGACCCTGGCGGTCCGGAACCGCGCCGCCTTATTCTCGTCATGGCCTATGATGGTGCCCAGTTTCTCAGCCTGGCCGGGCCGTGCGAAGCCTTTTCGGCGGCGAACACGGCTCTGAACGCATCTGGAGACAGCGCCGCCTACACGATTGCTGCGGCATCCGCGAAGGGCGGCATCGTGCGCTCTTCAGCCGGTATCGAGATCAATACCAGTGCGTTTTCAGACCATGAGGGTGCACAGCCCGACACCATCATCGTGCCGGGCGGTGCCGGCATCCGTTCCGTCATGGCGGACCCGCATTCGCTGGCATGGTTGCGCGACATAGCGACGAGCGCGAGGCGGCTTGTCTCTTTCGGCGGCGGTGCATTCATCCTTGCCAGTGCCGGATTGCTGGCCGGACACCGCTGCGTGACGCACTGGCGCTTCGAGGACGATCTGGAGCGGGAATTCCCGGAAATCCGGCTCCAGCGCGGAGCGCTTTATGTGCGCGATGGGCGGGTATCCAGCGCTGCGGGGGCGAGCGCCAGCCTGGACCTGGCAATGGACATGGTGGAAGAGGATTTCGGCCACTCGCTGGCAAGCCGCGTTGCACACATGCTGGTAGTGCCACGGATGCGTCCTGGCGAGCAGCCCCAGATCAGCGCCGAGCTGGCCGCGCAGGCATCGTCGGCCCCGCGTATCGCGGAAGCGGCCGAATGGATTGCGCGGAACATCCATACCCGGCCCACGGTGGCCGGTCTTGCCAGCCGGTTCGCCATGAGCGAGCGCAATTTCTCGCGCCGGTTCCGGATCGAGACGGGTATCCCGCCTGCCCGCTATATCGAGCGCGCACGCATCGAAGCGGCCCGGCGCTGGCTTGTGTCCTCATCGGCTGCGCTGGAAAGCGTGGCGCGCCGTTCCGGATTTTCCAGCGCACGCCATCTCAGCCAGACCTTCCGCAAGGTCATGGGGACGACGCCCCTTGCCTATCGGAAGGCCGCACGCGCCAGCGCCTCACCACCCCAGCAGGCTCGCGGTCATACGCAGCGCGGTAAGGCCAAGGAAGATCGCGAAAGCCCGGCGTAACCAGACCCGCGAAAGCCGGTGTGCCAGCGCCACGCCCCAGGGGGCGGCCAGAATTGTGGTTGGCACCAGAGCGACGACGCCGACAAGGCTGGCATAGCCAAGCGATCCGGGCGGGCGGCCTGGCACATCCCATCCGCCAGCTATAAAGCCGATGGCACCGGGAATGGCGATCAGGACGCCGATTGCCGCAGCAGTCCCGACAGCCCTGTGTATCGGATAGCCGAACAGGGTCAGTACCGGCACAGTGAAGGTGCCGCCGCCGATACCCATCATCACCGAAATGCCGGCAATGCCCGCCGCCATGCCACGCTGGGCCATTGGCCCCGGCAGGTCTTGGGCCAAACGCCAGCTTTCGCGGCCGAACAGCATGTGCAGGGAGATCACGGCGGCAAAGACGGCAAACACGGCCATCAGAACCGGCCCTCGCGCGAGGCTCGCCACCAGCACGCCTGCCACCACGCCCAGCACAATGCCGGGCAGCCAGCGAATGAACAGCGGCCGGTCAACGGCCCCGCGCGCATGATGGGCTCGCGCAGAACTGATCGAGGTCGGGATCATCGCGGCCAGCGAGGTGCCAACCGCCATATGCATTCGCACAGCCTCATCAATGCCCTCGATATAGCCAAAGACGAAATAGAGGATGGGCACCATGACGATGCCGCCGCCCACGCCTAGCAGCCCGGCCAGAAGCCCGGCGGCAATTCCGGCTACCGCCAGCACGCCTGCGAGCAGGAGAAGAAGGGTCATGTCCTCAGGCATGGCGGATTATTGTTGCGCCATCAGAGGAAGCGGGTTGGCGCGATGATCGTGCGCCACATATGGCTGGACGGGGAATTGTCCCATCCCAGCCCCTCTTTCGGGGTCTTGAAATTGCGCCCGATAATGTCCTCAAACTCTTCAATCTCCACATAGGAATCCGGATCGAAGGAGTAGAGATCATTGACCGTGATCATGCGCGCGGTCATGTACCATTTATGGTTCAGCGCGGCCTGATATTCCCGGTCGATATAGGGATCGGGCACATAGTCGGCGCCGAACATGCGCAAGTATGCCTCCGGGTATTCATAGCCGACCGACTCATCCGGATAGAAGCGGAGCGCCTGATGGGCACGAACCGCCCAGCTCACCTCTTCATCGACATAGGGCTCGATAAGCTGTGCGCCCCAATAGCCATGGTCGGACCGGATCAGGCCGAAGACAGCCACATCGTGCAGAAGGCAGGCAAGTACCGTCTTTTCGTCCAGCCCGTTCTTTGCGGCCAGCCGCGCGCTCTGGAGCAAGTGCTGGGACGGACCGAAACGGTACTTGAAGAAGTCGATCAGGGTGGGATTGTCCGGCATCTTGCGCAGGCGCGGATCCTCGCGCATCAGGAAATGCCGGCCCGCTGTCTGCTCTTTGGTTGGCCGAGCGCGCGGCTCTACCGGATCAATATCGCCGGACATGTAGAGCACGGACTTGACGACAACCTCGTCGAGTTCGCGGCTCATTTTCTCTTCGTGCTCCTCGGCACGCCGGGACAGGACTTCAAACGGTACTGACATCACGTCCACCTCAGCTTTCTTCAGGCACCCAGCCTAGCGGACCCTTGGGGCGCCGGCCGGACAAAGCAGTGTCAAAATCGGCCATCGCGCGCCGGTCAGAGCATGTAGATGTCTGCGACGGCAGGAATGGTATCGTTGAGAAGGCGGACCGTCTTTCCAGCGATCTGCCAACCATCCGCGCCCTTGCGCAGACGGTAGGCGTAGAGCCCGAAATAGACGTGCTGCGTCTTGCGCTTGGGATCAAAGACATGCACTGCGCCACTGGCTTTCACCAGTGCATCGCCGCTCTCATGGCGGCCGGCAAGCTGGATGTGACTGAGCATGTGAGCCGTGCGGCGTAGCGGATTTGACGCTACCGACAATCCGCTCTTCAGCCGCCAGACCCGGTCTTCCAGCCCTGCCCTGCTTTCGTAGTAGATCATCGACAATTCGCTGTCAGGATCGGAGGTCGTCTCGGTCTCGCTTTTCCACGCCGGAACCCAGTACACAGCGTCTTCTGTATAGAGCGCCAGCCAGTCCTCCCAGCGCCGCTCATCCAGCGCATTGCCCTCTTCGAACAGAAGATCCCGTGCCAAATCGTAGGTCAGATCGCCTGCCATCATGCCCTCCGCTGGCGCGGCGCGCCTTCGTGAACCTTGCCGGCCGACACCATGCGCTCGCGCCAAGCGCGGTAATAGGCGTGGAAAATGGTCTCATCGCTGAGCCAGCGATCTGCCGATACCGAGCTGGCAGGCTTCAGCCCAATCGCGTCGGCAAAGCGGTCAGGGCCGGGCTTGCTGGCGCACATGCCTCGCGAATAGCCCTGCAGCCAGGGATCGGTCTCTGAAGCATACCCTTCCTGACACGCCTCATAGACGACCGCGTCGTCCGGCGTGGCGAGACCTGTCGGATTGAAGAAGTCTTCATACTGGCGGATCCGCACGCGGCGCGCCTCGGCGCTCTCGCCCTTGGGCGCCATGCAGAAGGTAAGCATTTCGGTGCGGTTGACCGCTATGGGACGGATAATACGCAGCTGGCTGGAGGCGTTCTCGGCAAACTGGACGTTCGGAAACAGGGTCAGGTTACGTGAATAGAACATCCAGTCGCGTTTTGCCTCGCCTACCCGCCTTGCCAGTTCATCGCTGCGCTCAAACAGCGGCAGGGCTTCGGGTGTGTCGGGCATGCGCCAGTTCAGAACATGGCCTTGCGCGAAATTATAGGTGCCGCCAGTAGGCTCGCCCGGCTTTTCCGCTTCGCGCTTGTTCACGTCCCACATGTTCTGCGTGGACCCTTCATAAGCGCGCTGGGTGCGCCGGTCGAGGATGCGCAGGTAAGACGGGTGGACCGAGGAGAAGTGATACTGGTCAGAGCAGTTCTCCAGCTGGAGTTTCCAGTTGGCATCGAAGGTGAAGCTAACCGAGCCCGGCACCAGCTCCATGCCGTCCGGGCTCTGATCGGCGATCAGGTCAATCAACGGGCGCGCATCGCCCAGATACTCTTCCAGCGGCGGCACATCGGCGCTCAGGCTGGCAAACAGGAAGCCCCGGTATTCGCCAAAGGCGGCAACACCGAGAAGATCATGACTGGCTGCCTCGAAGGCTTCGCTATAGGCGCCCGCCGCCTTGCCCTTGATGGCCCGATTGCGTCCTGAGCTGTCGAACGACCAGCTGTGATAGGGGCAGACATGCAGTTTGGCATTGCCCGCCTGGTGCTGGCATATGCGCGCGCCCTTGTGCGGGCAGGAATTGAGGAAGGCCTGGATCGCGCCGTCACCGCTGCGCGTGACCAGTATCTGGTGGCGGCCGATCGTGGTGGTGAAAAAGTCGTGCGGCTTTGGTAATTGCGAGGCGAGACCGACAAACACCCATCCGCTCTCGAAGATGTATTTCATCTCCAGCTCGAATATCTCCGGATCGGTAAAGACGCGGCGGTGAACGCGGAACATGCCTTCATCAGGCCGGTCATCAATCAGGTCCGCGAAGTCGTCGTGGTGCGCCATGATGCGCTCCTTTTCCTCAGCCGTGAGCTATGTATTTGGGCACGAGATACGCCTCGAGCCCCTCGATCCCGCCTTCAGATCCGTGTCCGCTATCCTTCACGCCGCCAAAATGGGTTTCAGGTCCGGTCAGGATAGAAAAATTGATGCCGATCATGCCCGCCTCGATGGCATCGCCGATATCGGCAGCGGTTCGCGACGAGCGGGTATAGGCGTAGGCAGCCAGCCCGTAGGGCAGCCGGTTGGCTTGCGCGACCACCTCGTCAAAGCTGGCGAAGGAGCGCGTCACTGCCACCGGGCCGAAAGGCTCCTCATTCATGATGCGGGCGGTGTTGGGCACATGAGCCAGCACGGTCGGTTCCCAGAAATTGCCCTTGCCGCCCGGTCCCTTGCCGCCTGCCATGACTTTCGCGCCGGCATCGCTGGCGTCGGAGATCATCTCGTCCATCGCCACCAGGCGGCGCGGATTGGCCAGCGGCCCCATGCCCGTCTGCGGGTCCATGCCATTGCCGATACGGATGGAGGAGGCGTGCGCGGCAAGCTTCCGGGCGAATGCGTCGTGAACGCTCTCATGCACGTAGAAGCGGGTCGGCGCGATGCAGATCTGTCCGGCATTGCGGTATTTCGATCCGCCGGACATGCGCACGGCCAGATCAAGATCGGCATCGTCGAACACGATTACAGGCGCGTGGCCACCCAGCTCCATGGTGACGGGTTTCATCTCGGCCCCGGCAAGCGAGGCAAGGTGCTTGCCGACAACTGTGGAACCGGTGAAGGAAATCTTGCGGATGACGGGCGAGGCGATCAGGTATTCGGAAATCATCGCCGGCACACCGAAGACGACGTTGAGAACGCCCTTGGGAAGCCCCGCATCATCAAGGCATCTGGCAAGCTGGAGGCAGCTGCCAGGCGCTTCCTCGGCTGGCTTGATGATGACCGAACATCCGGCAGCGAGCGCTGCGGCCATCTTGCGCGACGGGATGGTAGTCGGGAAATTCCACGGCGAGAACGCCGCCACCGGGCCAATCGGCTCCTTGAGCACCATGTGGCGCACGCCGGGATGCTTGGAGGGGACGATGCGGCCATAGGCCCGGCGCGCCTCCTCTGCATACCATTCAAAAATGTCCGCGCAGGCGGCGGCCTCGACGGACGACTCGCTCAAAACCTTGCCCTGTTCGGTTGTGGTGACCGAGCCGATATAGCGCGCCCGCTCGCGCATCAGGGCCGCAGCACCGCGCAACACTTTCGCCCGGTCATAGGCCGAGGTGCGCCGCCAGACCTCAAACCCGTCCCTCGCGGCCTGTAATGCCTCGTCCAGATCGGCCTGCGTCGCGACCGGCAGATCGCCAATCGCTTCGCCTGTGGCCGGGTTTACCACCGGTATCGTGACGCCATCGCTCGCCGGGCGCCATTGTCCGGCTATGAAGAGCGAAGGTTTGGGGTATTGGAATGCTGTGTCGGCCATGATGGTATGCCGTCTCCCTGAAAAATCGTTCGTCCGCGTGGCCGCTTTTGCGCGGCTCTCTCACAGGACGGGCTATGTGATCTGCTGTTTCGCCCAGCGTGCCTGCCAGCGCTCCACAGCGCCCGGATTGGCAACGTGCAAGGGGACTTCCCCGCGCAGCGCGCGCAGCGTGTTCTCCGCGGCAACCTCAGGGATGCGCGCATAAAGCTCTGACGAATGGCCGACATCATGCGCGGTCGCGATGACACGCGGATGGTCGCGCAAGGGGTGATCACCGGCAGGCGGCTCTGTTTCCCAGGCGTCAATCGCCGCCGCCGAGATATGGCCGCTATTGAGCGCGTCGAGCAGTGCAGCGTCGTCCACGCAGCCGCCGCGCCCGATATTGATCAGGCACGCTCCCGGTTTCATGCGCAGCAGCGTATCAGCATTGACGATATGGCGGGTCTCCGGGCTGAGCGTCACCAGCACCAGCAGCACGTCGCTGCAAGCCAGCAGGGTGTGGAAATCAACCAGCTCGACCCCGTGTTCTGCGGCCAGATTCGCATCGATATAGGGGTCATGCGCCAACAGCTCGCAGTCCCAGCTCATCAGGCGGCGGGCAATGCCCCGCCCGATGCGGCCAAGCCCGAGAATGCCGATGGTAGAGCCGGTAACGAGATGGCCGGGCGCAGCCTTCTTCCACTCACCGGCGGCAACGCCCGCCTGCTTGGCGCGCAGATTCTTGCGCAGCGCCGCCACCAGCATCACGCCCGCTTCGGCCATGCCTTCAAAATTTTCCGCCATCGCGCCATGGGCAACCGGCACACCCAGCCCGGTCGCCGCCTTAACATCGATATGCTCAACGCCGATGATCGGTGACGTAATTACCTTGAGACCCGGCGCCGCTGCCATCGCTTCGCGTGGCAAACCAATCCCCCGGAACGTGCCGACAAAGGCGTCCGCGCGGGACGCGTAGTCTTCCAGTATTTGCGGGGTCCATCCGGGAAACTCCGCCGGAAGGCGAAGTATCTCGCACCCTGCATCGCGCAGCCGCTCAATCACAGTCTCGTGCGTGGCAAGGCTTGCGGCGCTGACGATCCGGTGCGCCATCGCTTTAGCCTTTCTGGCCTTCACGGCGCTGGAGCAGATGGTATTGCTGCTCGCGGCGGGCCTCATCGAGCCGCTTCCCGGATTTTACCGCGTCGCGGATGCGCGCCTCGGCTTCCTCGATGGCCTCTGCGGTGGCCAGCACCTCATCCTCGCGGGCATGGGGGATCACCACCACACCGTCAGAATCGCCGCGCATGATGTCTCCGGGGCAGACGCGCGCATCACCGACATTGACGATCACTTGCGTGGCTTCCAGCTGAACCCGGTCCTTGCCCGTGCGCATGGAATAGGAGCGGCTATACATTGGATAGCCCAGCTCCAGCGCCAGATGCGTGTCGCGGCACGCGCCATCAATCACCGTACCGCCGAGCTTACCCTGATGCGCGCACAAGGTCAGGATATCGCCCCAGACAGTCGCGTCCTCGCGCCCGCCATTATCGATCACGACAACGCTGCCGGCCGGCACGTCATCAATGAAATCACCGACGGTTCCGGCCGGGTGGCCCACAGGCGCATAAGACAGGGTGAAAGCCCGCCCCGCCATGCGAAAGCCGTGATCGAGCGGCTTGATGCCCAGGCACTGACCGGCAATACCCAGACGGTCGAGCGCGTCCGACAGGGTGGCGGTATCAATGCGGCTCGCGCGTTCGACATTCGTGTCGGTCATCTAGGACTGGCCCTCCAGAAGATGCTCGTAGTTCGCCCCCATCACATCGCTGACGGGTGTTCCCGCCATCACGGCCTTGGTCATGGCGGCTTCTTTCAGGGCGATATTTTCGGCTGCCGCCAGCACACGTTCGATTTCTGCCTTAGGCACGAACGCGGCGCCCGAAGAATCGGCAACCACGTAGTCGCCTTGCGAAACCGTGAGATCGCCAACGCTCACGGGCACGCCCGTTGCCGCTTCATGAATGCGTCCGCGTGCGGTGCGCGCCGTGCCACCGCGCGCATAGACCGGAAATCCGATATCGGCAGCCTCATTAATGTCGCGTGCGAAGCCCTCGACGATAACACCGGAAATGCCACGCCCGCGCGCCGCGTTGGAGAGTATCCCGCCCCAACCGGCGCATTCGACGCCGGTGCGTTGCTCCACCACGATCACGTTCGAGGCATCACTGCTATCGATGGCCTGCGTACACAGATGGCGCGACGGCGCCCCGGCAGGCGGCTTGCCTGCAGCCAGCTTGACGGTGGTTACCTGACCCGACACGCGATGGCGTACGGACAGGGCGCGCAAGCCCGTGACCGAGGCGGGCAGACCGAGTTGGTCCAGCGCATCAGAGACGGCGCAGGCATCCAGCCGCGCCAGACGTTCAAGAATGGTGTTGCTCATCGTCAGACCTGCCCTGTCCTGTTCCAGCAGATAAAGCCATTGGCCGTGCCGGTGCCGGCCTCGGACCGGTAGCATGCCTGATAGTCGATAATATCGCCGCTCAGCTCTGTCTCGAAGAGAGCGCCCGCCGCGGCCACCCAGTTCTTGAGTTCGGAAGTGCCGGACTGGAAATGACGCTCCTCAATGGCGCATAACGCCTCGCCGTCACGGCGCTGGATGGCATCCATGAACCTGGTGTCGAATTCTTCGTCGATCACAAAGTGAGTCATCCCGCCGGAGCCGAAGATCGCAATGCGCGCATCGCTGTCCCAGGCCGTTATCGTGCGGGCCACCGAACGGCCGAACTCGAAGCAGCGCCGCGCTGTTGGCTGGTTGGGCGGAAAAAAGGTGTTGGCAAACACCGGCACGTTGGGGATCACCTTGTCGCGCATGATCTGACGGTAGATGAAGCCGAAGGCATGGCCGATACCGCTATTCCAGTGTCCGGGGTTTTCCGGGAGGCGGCTGGAGCGGGCAAGGTCGAACCCATCCGCTACGGCGTTGCGGATTACAAGCTGGGCCAGCTCCCTGTGTCCGGGATATTCGGTGCGCTTCTGCGGATTATGACCCCATTCGGCTTCATGAATACCCGGAGCCATTTTCTTTGCCTGATCGTCGCTGGCCGGCTCGTTCCAGATCGTATCGCCATCAAAAACCGTCAGCGCCGGGATGAGGTCATCCAGGAACAGCTCGTTCTGGTCATTGCCGAAAATCACCGCGATGTCCGGCTTTGTGGCCTCGAACAGGTCCGCCATCCGGTCAACGGCCACGCGGCACGCCTCTGAACGGCGTGTGCGTTCCTCAAGGCTCGACTTGTGCGCCAGCCCCTCGTCTTTTCGCATCTCGACCAGCGTCGGGAAATCGTACTTGCCGCCCCGGAAGGGATGGTCCTTGCGGGCGTGATCGGCGGGCAGACGCAAGAGCCACTGCTCGGGCGTCGTCGACAAGGTCGGACCGTGCGTGGTCCACATCCCCAGAACTATTTCGGCCATGTCAGACCTCCTGCCGCTCGGGCCATCACACGTCGAGCCGGAAAACGGCTCGGGCATTGTCTTCGAAAATCAATCTCTTCTGAGCGTCGGTGAGCCAGTCGAACCCGGCGATAACGGGCGCGATGTGGTCCATTGTGTGCTCGCTGCCGCCGACAATTTTCGAGCCCACGCCGGGACATTCCGAGCCAAACAGGCAGCGCTCAGGTCCCACAGTCTCGATCAGCAGGCGCAGGGCGTTCTCGGTGTAGAGAACGGTATCGAAATAGAGCTTGCGCAGGCCCTCAGAGAAGGTGCGCTTCATGCCGGGACGGATCGAGCCAGCCTCAAAGCGCCCCAGCTGGTAGGGGATGGCACCGCCGCCATGGCTGACAACGATCTTCAGATCCGGGAAATCCTCAAGCACCGTCGAGTTCACCAGATTGAAGACCGCTATAGTTTCCTCGTTAATGAAATGCAGGCTATAGGGCGTACGGTCGGAACGCGAGCCGGTAGGGTGAATGTGGGCAGGGATATCCAGCTCACACAGCTTTTCGTAGAGCGGATACCAGTAGCGCTCGCCAAGCCCTGGCGCTTCGGTGCCCGTATTCTCGTATGGATCCGGGTTGAGCAGGCAGCCCTTGAAGCCCAGCTCGTTCACGCAGCGGTCCAGCTCGGCAAACGTGTTCTCGATAGGCTCGCCTGCGACCTGCGGCAGGCCGCAAATGCCGCCGAACCGGTCAGGGAAAAGCTGGGTCTGGCGATAGATTATGGTGTTGGTCTCTTCAACGAACCAGTGAACCACCCGGCCGGGCTCGAAGCTCGGCATCATCTGGAACGGGCGCGGCGAGATGAGCTGGTAGTCGGTACCATGGCGGTCGAGCATGTCCATATGCCCGCACGGCGCCATTTCCTTCTTGTTGACGGCCCGGCGGATGTCATCATCGCTGACCTGGACGCCGCCCCGGCCATGCGATCCACGGTGCGACAGGACCGAGGCCTTGTATGCCCACAACTCCGCTGGCGCGCTGACATGGCCATGGCAGTCAATAATCATGATATCCTCGCCTCGCATCTTCCCGGCGCCCGGTTCGCCGGGCCTTTCATGCACAAAAAGGCACTTGATCCAAATTAAACAGACGTCTGTATAATTTGGCAAGAGGGCGCGTGCAAGGTCCGGTGCGCGATCATCACTTTCCGGGCCAGTTCGACACTGCCTGACCTATGTAATAACGGTAAACGTTCGGTGTGACGCTCGACAACCCTCAGGATTGCCAAACTGTCAGACGTCTGCTCATATGGGCTTGATAGTTGATGCGCCCACCATCCCCGCGAGGTATATCATGGCAAGTTCCCTTAGCGCAGTGCCCGGCATGGCAAGCCAACCCCTGTCTGAAACCGTTGCCGAGACCTTCCTCGCCCTGCTCAAGCAAAAAGGGGTCGACTATCTCTTCATCAATAGCGGCACCGACGCTGCTCCGCTTGCCGAGGCCTATGCCCGCCAGCCGCTTTCCGGTCTCGAGTTTCCCAAGCCGGTAATCGGCACGCACGAAAACCTCGTTGTCAGCATGGCCCATGGCTACACGATGGTCACCGGCAAGGCGCAGGCAGTCATGGTTCATGTCACCGTTGGCGCGGCCAACGCGCTGTGCGGCGTGATGAATGCCGCGCGAGACGAAGTGCCCATGCTGTTCATGGCGGGCCGTACGCCACTCTACGAAAAAGGTCCGCTGGGCGCGCGCTCCGGTGCCATCCACTGGGGCCAGGAGATGTATGACCAGGCGGGCATGATGCGCGAGCTGGTCAAATGGGACTACGAGTTGCGCGGCGGTCTCAATGTCGAGGACGTGCTCGACCGTGGTCTTGCCATGGCACGCGCGCAGCCGGCCGGCCCGGTTTACCTGACATTACCACGCGAAGTTCTGGCCGAGGAAATCGAGGCCACGCCCGTATCCGCCCTGCCGCAGGAAATCAGCGCAGCGCCAGCCCCTGCCCCTGAAAGCCTCGTGCGGCTGGCCAATATGATCGAGGACGCGCGCTGCCCGGTGCTGGTGACGTCCGCCAGCGGACGGGACCCTTCGACGGTAGAGCCGCTCGCTAGCTTCTGCGAGCGTTTTGGGATCGGCATTATCGAGTCAAAATCGCGCTATGTCTGCGCGCCGTCCGATCACCCCAATCATCTGGGTCAGAACGTCCACACCTGCCTTGATGACGCCGATCTCCTCATCTGCCTTGAGAGCGACGTCCCCTGGCTGCCGCAAACCCGCGAGCCAAGGCCGGATACCCGCATTGCGCACATCGGCGTGGACCCGCTGTTTGGAAACCTGCCCTTGCGCAGTTTCCGGGGCGATCTGTGGATCACCAGCTCGGCCGCCAATCTCTTCGAACCCCTGAGCCGGGCGCTTGATGGTGTGGAGTCAGAAACCGCCACAATGTCGCGCAAGGCCAATATGGCGCGTCTCGCCGCAGCCCGGAGCGCGCGCCGGGAAAAGCGTATGGCGCCACTGCTGGCTGCGCCGCGCATGAACAAGGACTGGCTGAACCATTGTCTCGATCAGGCGGTCGGCGAGAGCGAGATTATCGTCAACGAATACTGGGTCGACCGCGAAATTTTTAACGCCCGCGGGGCGGGAAGTTTCTTCATGCACTCCACCGCCGCCGGGCTGGGCTGGGGCATGCCCGCTGCCATCGGGGCCGCACTGGCTGCACCGGACAAGACCATCGTCTGTACGCTGGGTGACGGCTCTTACATGTTTGCAAATCCGGCGGCCTGCCATCAGGCCATCGCGATGCATGACGTGCCGCTTCTGGTCATTCTCTGCAACAATGCGCGGTGGGGCGCTGTGCAGGCCTCCACCATCGGCGTCTATCCTGAAGGCCATGCTGCAAAAGGGCCAAAGCCTGCGCCCCTGAGCGATCTGCGGCCCGTGCCCGATTTTGGAAAATACTGCGAAGCGTCGGGCGGCCATGCCATCCGCGTGGAGCAGCCCGATGCCCTGCCCGGCGCTATCGCCGAGGGTTTGAGGATTGTGCGGGAAGAGCGCCGCCAGGTGCTCCTCAACGTGATCTGCGAATGAACGAGCCTGCCCGAAGCGAGCCCGGAAAAGGGCGCTACTGGGCAGTCCTGTCCATTTCATTCGGCACAGGTCTGCTGGTGATGGACAACACGGTAGTCACCGTGGCCTTGCCGACAATCTCTGCCGATCTGGGTGTCAGCCGTTCAAGCGTTGTGCTGATCGTGACGCTCTATCAGCTGACTTTGCTAATGGCGCTGCTGCCGTTTTCCGCGCTGGGCGATGTCGTGGGCCACCGGCGGATGTATCAGGGCGGGCAGGCTCTGTTCCTGCTGGCCACGCTGGGATGCCTGGCGGCCGACAGCTTTACCACGCTGGTCATCTCCCGCACCGCGCAGGCGCTGGGCGTCGCCGCTGCCCTGAGCGTCAGCATTGCGCTGATCCGGCGCATCTATCCGCCCCACCGGCTCGGCCAGGGGCTCGGCCTGAACGCCCTTATCGTGGCAAGTGCTGCAGCGCTGGCACCGGCACTGGGCGGTTATATTCTGTCACTGGGCTCGTGGCGCTGGGTGTTTGCCGCCGCCGTGCCGCTGGCCTGCATATCGCTGGCCGTCAGCCAGCTTCTGCCCCGCCCTGCGCCTGTTCAGACCAGCTTTGACGCTACCGGCGCACTTCTGTCGGTCTTGATGTTCGGTGCGTTTATTGGCGGTCTGGAAGTGTTCGTCCATGGCGGCTCCGCGGTGATCGGCGCCGTTGCGATGGCGCTGGGACTGGCCGTCGGTATTGCCGTCGTCCGGCGTGAGCGCCGCAGGCCCCGGCCGATACTGCCGGTCGATCTTCTGGGACGGCCCGGCTTCCTCGTTGGCGCGCTGGCGACACTGACCGCTTTCATGGGGTCGATGAGTTTCATGCTCTACCTGCCTTTCAGGCTGCAGGACGGCTATGGCCTGTCCCCGGGCGAGGTCGGAGCCGTCATCGCCGCCTGGCCGCTGACCATGATGCTCGCCGGGCCCGTCGCCGGAGCGCTGTCCGACCGGACGCCGAGGGGTCTTCTCGGTGCGATCGGCATGACCCTGACCACCGCGGCGCTCGTCTCCATGTCGATGCTGCCCGCCGAGCCAACCTATTTTGATTTTGCTTGGCGGATGATGCTGGGTGGTGCCGGGTTCGGCTTTTTCATGTCGCCCAACGCCCACCTCATGCTGCGCCTTACGCCGCCCGACAGGACCGCCTCGGCTGGCGCGCTCGTCTCCACGACACGCCTGACGGGACAGACGCTCGGCGCGACGCTCATCACCGTCATATTCGCGTTTCAACTCGGCCAGTTTGCCGGCGCACCCCTCATCGCCGCCGGCCTGACGCTGACTGCAGCACTGTGTTCGCTGGCTCAGCTCGCCCTGACGGACGCCAACACGACCAGAACTTGAAGACGGATGCCGGAGGGAGAGAGAATGGAGCGTTTCGACATCGTGATTGCAGGCGCCGGGCATGGCGGTTCACAGGCAGCCATCAGCCTGCGCCAGCAAGGTTTTGATGGCTCCATCGCGCTGCTCGGCGGCGAGCCCGGACTGCCCTATGAGCGCCCTCCCCTGTCCAAGGAGTATCTCACTGGCGACAAGCCCTTCGAGCGTCTGCTGATCCGCCCGGAAACCTTCTGGACGGAGAAGGACATCACCATGCTCTCCGGCCATCGCGTGATCGGTATCGACGCGCCCGGACATACGATTGTCACCGATCAGGGTCTGCATGCGGAGTATGGGCGTCTCATCTGGGCCGCAGGCGGAACGGCGCGGCGACTGACCTGCGAAGGCGCCGATCTGGCCGGGGTGCACACCTTGCGCACGCGCCGCGATACAGACGCCATTCTCGCAGAACTGACTTCTGCATCCCGCGCGGTGATAATCGGCGGCGGCTATATCGGACTTGAAGCTGCAGCCGCACTTCGCAAGCTGGGCAAGGCGGTCACCTTGGTGGAGGCCATGCCGCGTGTGCTGGCCCGCGTAGCAGGCGAGCCGCTCTCGCGCTTCTACGAATCGGAACACCGCCGTCAGGGTGTAGACATCCATCTCGGCGCGCGCCTCGCCCGGCTGACCCGCAAGGCTGGACGCGTTTCGGGTGTGACACTGGAAGACGGAACGGTCCTCGCCGCAGACCTGGTGATAGCGGGAGTCGGCATCGTGCCCGAGACCGGACCATTACGGGCGGCAGGCGCAGCAGGCAGCAATGGCGTCGATGTTGATGCCTTCTGCCGCACGTCTCTGGAGGGGATATACGCCATCGGAGACTGTGCCGCACACGCAAGCCAGTGGGCGGATGGTGCGGTCATCCGGGTTGAATCTGTTCAGAATGCTGCCGATCAGGCCGTAACGGCCGCACGCCATATTGTCGGGGATGAGCGCCCATATACGGCCCTGCCCTGGTTCTGGTCCAACCAGTATGACCTGAAACTCCAGACCGTGGGTCTCTCGGCAGGCCATGACGAGGCCATTGTCCGCGGTGACATGAACACCCGCAGCTTCTCTGTCATTTACCTGAGAGGCAAACGTGTTATCGCGCTTGATTGTGTCAACGCCGCAAAGGATTTCGCGTTCGGGCGGAAACTTGTCATGGACGGGGTGATGGCCGCGCCCGGCGATCTTGCCAACGCCGACATGCCGCTGAATACGTTTCTGGCTGGCCGCAACGCGGCCCGCGAAGCGGGATAGTCAGTAGACTGTCTTTAAAACGAATTGAGTGCGCTCTGGCGCTCTCCGGATATATTGGGACTGGTGCCGGGATTCGGTACGGAGCCACGCCAGATGAAGGGGCATACGCTTGGACAGCAAGGCAGTAGCAGTGGTTATCGACCCGGACGGCATTGAACGGCTCTACAAGCGGCCTGGCTTTCTCTTGCGCCGTGCCCACCAGATAAGCGTATCGCTATTCATGGAGGAATGCGGCGAATCCGGGATCACCACGACCCAGTACGGGGTGCTGGTATTGCTACGCTGTTGCGAGGGACTCGACCAGATCGGCCTATCCAAGAAGGTCGGCCTCGACCGCTCCACCACCGGGCTGGTCATCAAGAAGCTGGAGCAGGATGGCTTCGTGGTCCGCATGGAAGATGCCGAAGACCGCCGCCGCCGCATCATTGTGCTGACGGCCAAGGGTGAGCGCCAGCTTGAGAAACTGCGCCCCTCTGCCGCCAAGGCGCAGGAGCGGGCCCTGTCTGTCTTCTCGGAGGAAGAGGCTGCGCTGTTCCTGTCGCTGCTGGAAAAGTTCGTGAACAAGTTCAACGGGGTAACGCGTGCCCCACTGGTCCAGGAAATTGTCTCGGACGAGACACCTGAAGCCAACCCAGCCGATGACGGCTGACAAGCTTGCCCGGTATCAGGGTTCCTGATATCTAATTCCCCTGACTGAAGGGGAATGCCATGCTGTCTGCCATCGATCTGGAAGATCCGGCCTTCGTCGAGGAGGTGCGCCGCTTTGCCCGCAGCACGCTGTCTACGCAGACGCGCGCGAAAGTGCTGAACGGCAAATTGCCCGACAGGGCCGAGCGCACGCACTGGCAGCGCGCGCTGGTGGAGAAAGGCTGGGGCGCACCGGCCTGGCCCGTAGCGTTCGGCGGTACGGGCTGGGGCGTGGTCCGCCGCCATGTCTTTGACGAGATCCTCGCCGAGGAGGGCGCGCCCAACCCGCCGGTTTTCGGAATGGGCATGCTGGCGCCCGTTCTGATGAAGTTCGGATCGGCCGATCAGCAGGAGCGGTTTCTGCCGCGCATCCTGACCATGGACGATTTCTGGTGTCAGGGCTTTTCCGAGCCGGGGGCCGGGTCCGATCTTGCCTCGGTGAGAACACGGGCCGAGCGCGAGGGTGATCACTGGCGGATCAATGGCCAGAAAATCTGGACCACCCTTGCCCATGTGGCGGACTGGATGTTCGCCCTGGTTCGCACCAGCCAGGAAGAGAGCAAGCACAAGGGCCTCTCCATCGTAATGATCGACATGCGCGCACCCGGTATCACGGTGCGCCCCATCATCACCCTGGATGGCGAGCACGAGGTCAACGAGGTCTTCTTCGATGATGTGCGCATTCCGGCGGAGAACCTGATCGGCGCGCCGGGTCAGGGCTGGACCCATGCGCGCTACCTCCTGTCTCTGGAACGCACCGGCATTGCCCGTGTCGGCCAGTCCAAGCGCGAGATCGCCCGGCTTAAAGCGCTGGCAGCGCGTCAGCGCACGCCATTCGGCACACTTCTGGGCGATCCGCAGTTTGCGCGGCGCATCGCAAGTCTGGAGATCGCCCTGATGGCGCTCGAGCTGACCACCTTGCGGATGCTGGGTGCAATGGAAAGCGGGCAGGCACCGGGGCCTGAAGCCAACATACTGAAAATACGCGGATCGGAGCTTCAGCAAGCCCTTACCGAGGCCATGATGGACGCAGTTGGCAGCCATACGCAGGCCTACGACCCCCATGCGTGGGCCGACGGCACGCATGAAGACCCCGTCGGGCCGCCCGAAGCGGGCGCTCTGGCCGGCACCTATTTCAACACGCGCAAGGTCTCGATCTACGGGGGCTCCAACGAGATCCAGCGAAACATCATCGCATCCAGAGCCCTGGGATTATAGCCGATGACAGACATGTTCACGCCGACTGAAACGGGCAGGCTTCTGGCAGACAGCGTCGGTCAGGCCCTCGCCCGCCGCATCCCCGCTCCGGGAAAGTTTGATTCGCGGGCGGCCGGCTCGCTCTGGCAGGATCTGGCCGGGCTCGGCCTTGCCGGGCTGGAGCTGGACCCCGGCCATGGCGGTTCGGGCGGCACGCTGGCAGATCTCTCCCCTGCCCTGTTTGCGCTCGGCCGGTCACTGGCCGTGACGCCGCTAGTTTCCACCATGATCACCAGCGCGCTGATCGAGGCGCTGGGCACGCCGGATCAGAAACAGGCATGGCTTCCCGCAATGGCGGAGAAAGGTATTGTTGGCGCGGTGGCATACGAGGAAGAGGCCGGGCACAGCCTTTCCCACTTTGTAGAGACGCGCGCACGCAGGGTGGAGGCGGGCTGGCAACTGGACGGGGCCAAGCACGTGGTAGCCGATGGCGGCCATGCCAGCGTTTTCATAGTCTCGGCGCGAACCTCCGGCGAGCCGCTATGCATGCAAGGGCTCTCCCTGTTTCTGGTGCCAGCCGGTACGCCCGGCCTTAAACTGCGAACGTTCCCGCTCTTTGACGGGTGCCAGGCGGCAGATATGTCTCTTGACGGGCTGCCGCTGCCCGATGATGCGCTGCTGGGCCGCGAGGGCGAGGGATTTACACCGCTGGAGCATGCGCTTGACCGGGCGGCTGCCATGGTGTGCGCCGAAGCGGTGGGCGTGATGGATGGCCTGTTCGAACTGACGCTTCGCCATGTCCGCACGCGCGAGCAGTTCGGCCAGCCCATTGGCAAGTTCCAGGCTATCCAGCACGGTATGGCGGAGCTGTTCATCGAGCTTGAACTGGCAAAATCCATGGCCGGTTACGCGATTGCGTCGGCTGACAACGCTGACAGCGCCGGACGGCGAAATGCTATCTCAGCGGCCAAGCATGTGATCTCGAATGCCGCGCGCATGATCGGCCAGTCAGCAATCCAGTTTCACGGCGCAATCGCGCTGACTGATGACTACGCAGCCGGGCATTATTTCAAGCGCCTGACCCGGATCGAGCGGCAGTTCGGCAATGCCAGCTACCATCTCGACCGGTTTGCAGGACTGATCAGTCAGGACGGTCCGGTGATGATGAGCGCATCCAGCGCGACCGGCGCTTCACCCGCCGGGTAAGCCATCAGGGGATTGACGTCGATCTCAACTATCTCCGGGCAAGACTGCATCAGCGCACCGACCTTCGTCACGGCTTCGGCGATCGCGCCTATATCGACGGCTTCACTTCCCCGATAACCCGACAACAGGGCACGCCCCTTCAGTGCGCCAATCTCTGCCTCGACAACGGCTCGCGGCGCATCTGCCGGCATCAGGCGGACATCGTGCAAGGCCTCGATCCAGACACCGCCAAGTCCTGCCAGAAGGACCGGGCCCCATTGCGGATCCCGCCGCGCTCCGATCACCATTTCCAGACCGGGCGGTGCCATCGCCTCGACCAGATAGCCGTCAGGCTGCACGTCTGGAAAAGCCTTTGCGATTCGCCCGGACATGGTCTGCCACGCTTCTCTTACGGCAAGCTCATTGGCCAGCCCCACCGCAACTCCGCCCACATCGCTTTTGTGCGCAATAGCACCGGAAACGATCTTGAGCACGACCGGAAATCCGATAAGGGCCGCCATGGCCACGGCTTCGTCGATGGTATTGACCACGCCACCCGGCGGCACTGACAGTCCCGCTTCGCGCAGCAACGCCTTGCCGTCAGGCTCAAGAAGGGTGCCCGTACCGGGCAATCGCCTCTTCGCCACAGGAGCCGTGTTGCGCTCCAGCTCGCACCGGTCTTTCAGGGCGCCGTACCGGCTGATATGGGCCAGCGCACGCAAGGCCCGTTCCGGCGAGCGCAGGAACGGAAACCCTTGCGCGCGTACCGAGTCGGGAAGATCGGGAGCAATCGGCGCATCACCCAGCACCACATAGGCCGCCGGACGTCCGCTGGCGGCCAGTGCAGGGAGGATAGCCGCCGCCTTCGCCTTGCCTATATCGGGCGCACCGGGCATGGCAGCGACCAGTACACTGCCGCAGTTTTCATCTTCGGCCAGTGCTTTGGCCGCCTCCGCGTATAGCGGCATGTCTTTCAGGCCTTGCGCCGTAATATCGAGCGGGTTGCTGGCCATCGCAAAGTCAGGCAGGCGCGCCTTGAGCGCCTGACAGGTCCCGGCGTTCAGCTCGGGTAAAGGCAGGTCCAGTGTCTCGGCCAGATCGAGCGTCAGGCCCCGCACCGCGCCGGAATCGGTGATAACAGCCGGTCCCTTGCGGGATGGGTCAGGAAAGCGCGTCAGGAACTCGGCTGTATCGAGAAACTCCTCAAGCGTGTCCACCGTGACAACGGCCTGGGCCGCCGTCATCGCCCGCATCACCGCATGGTCGCCGCTGAGCGCGCCCGTGTGAGAAGCCGCCGACGCGCGGGCAGCCGCACTACGGCCCGGATGCAGCAAGATAACCGGCTTGCCGTTGTGGCGTGCCTCTCCTGCCAGCGTCAGAAAGCGTCCCGGATGGCGCAATTGTTCCGCGAACACGGCAATCGTGGTGACGCTTTCCCGGTTCACCAGATACGCCATTATGTCTTCAACGCCCGTCACCGCCTCGTTTCCGGTGGCGACGGCGTAGGCCACGGCAACGCCGCGCTGCGCCATGGACATGCGGGCCGTACCCATCATCGCCCCGCTCTGCGCGATGATGGCGACGGCACTCCGTCCGCCGGGGGGATTAGGTCCATTCGGTCCAAACGCCAGGGCAATGCCGTCGACATAGTTGGAATGCCCCAGCGTGTTGGGGCCCAGAACAGCCATGTCCGCCGAGCGCGCAATGCGCGAAATCTCGTCCTGGGCTTCCACTCCTTCCTTGCCAGCCTCGGCAAAGCCGGCGGCATAGATCACGCATGCCCCGACGCCGCGCCGGGCGCAGGACTTGACCGCCTCCGGCACCGCGTGTCCGGGCAAGGCCAGAATGGCCGCATCGACACCCTCGGGCAGCGCATCAATGTCGGGCAGACAGGGACGCCCCCGCACGGTGTCATTGCTCCGGCTGACAAGATGAATGTCACCAGAGAATCCAAAACGTTCGAGATTGTCGAGCGAGCGGACGCCCATTGAGCCGGCATTGTCGGAAATCCCGACAATGGCGATGGATTTTGGTGCCAGCAGGCGGGCTACAGCCCGTTGTGATGTCGCCACGCTGTCATTCTTCACGGCGATAGCTCTCCAGACCGGGGCGGATGGTCTTGTCGTCCAGGAATTGCTTCATACCCTTGCTGCGCCCGCCTTCAGGGTCGGTTGCACGGGTCTGCTCGGCTTTGGCAGCGAGGTATTCCTCCGACGTGTCCCAGTCCATCGTGCGTATACGCTTCAGCGCGTGCTTGGCAGAACGCAGAACAGTCGGGTTCTTGCCCAGCAGCGTCATGGCCAGCGCACGTGTCCGCTCGCGCAGGCTGGCAAGCGGAACGGACTCGTTCACAAGGCCGATCTCGGCGGCACGGCGTCCATCAAACGGTTCGCCCGTCATGATGTAGTAGAGTGCTGCCCGCTGACCGCAGACCTCGGCTACCGCCTTGGTCACATTGCCGGCCGGAATGATGCCCCAGTTAATCTCTGACAGACCGAATGTCGCCTCGTCAGCAGCAACGGCCAGATCACACGCAATCATCGGTGTGAAGGCTCCGCCAAAGCACCAACCATTGACCATGGCAATCGTGGGCTTGGGATAGAATTGCAGCCTGCGCCACTGCCATTGCCCCGCCTCGCGCCGGACCTTGGCCTTCACCAACGCCGGTGCGTCATCTGTCTCGCGGAAATACTCCTTCAGGTCCATGCCGGCAGAGAACGACTCGCCTGCCCCGGTCAGCACCAGCACACCGCACCGGTCGTCGAACTCCAGCTCGTCGAGAACCGATATCATCTCGCGGTTCAGCGCCGGGCTCATGGCATTGCGCTTCTCAGGGCGATTGAGTGTGATCCACGCGATGCCACCGTCAAATTCGACCCGGACATTTTCGCCGCCCGGCACTGGTCTTTGCGGCCCGGCCTGCATATCGGTAGAGGACATGGTCGTTCTCCTGATTTAATTCAGGGCACCTTATATTCGGAAACCTTACTGATCAAGGGCGGCGCATCCTATCCATGACCCAGGCACGAAACCGCACCATCTATCTGATTAAACGCGCAGAAATGGCCGTTCGGGCAGGGCTTGAAGCCGCCTTGCGCGACCTGTCCGTCACACCCGGTCAATACACCATTCTTTCGCTGTTATCCGCGCGGGCAGACCAGTCCTCTGCCGGACTCGCGCGCAAAGCGGGCGTCACCCCGCAATCCATGTCGGAGACCGTGGTTCAGCTTGAACGCAAGGGGCTGATATCGCGCGCGGAAAACCCGGAACATCGCCGCACGCTGCACATAACCCTTACACCAGAAGGCAGCGCCCTGCTGGAGGCGTGCAACAGCGCCGTCGATGGTCTCGAGGCGGAGCTCTTCGCGGGCCTATCGGATGAGCAGACTGGCAATTTGCGCGCCATCCTGCAGGAAATCACCCGAAAAACCGACGCACGCTGACGACTAGAGGTTGGAGGAAAGACCTTCGCGGCGCACCTGCTCCACATCCGTGACGCCCATCAATGCCATGGCGGTGCGCATTTCGGTCTCGATCAGTGAAAGTGCATGCACCACGCCCGTGTCGGCGCACGCCGCCAACGCATAGACCCATGCCCGGCCTAGCAAAACGCCATGGGCACCAAGCGCCAGCATGTCCGCCGCAAAGCCGCGATCCTTGGTCATGTAAAGCTGGAGCCAGAAAGGCCGGCTGGCCGCCTGCGCCTTCTACTCCACTGAGCAGGCGGACGCCGTCGACATAATCGGAGAGGAAGCGAGGCAAGCGGCGGCGGGCGAGCTCCTGATATCCACGTAAGGACGCGGGCATCATGGCGGCCTGCCTTCCTCACGGTTTCACCGGCAAGGGGCCTCCGCCCGGTCAGCTCTGACGGCGGTAGGGTATGCCGGGCTGAATACTGGCCGGCACGCCATCAGCGAAGCCATAGAGATCGATAGTGCGCGCGCCCCGCCGGATAAGCTCGATCTTGCGGGCCTCATCCACCTCGCGCGCTTCGCCCGCCAAGATAGCGGCGTCTGCCTGAGCAGCGGGAATGACCACAACGCCGTCCCGATCGCCCAGCACCAGATCACCCGGCTGGATCAGCACATCGCCCATGCGCAGGGCCTCCTGAAGCCATGCCGCAGCATGGTGGTCCTTGCCGGTTCCGCGCAGACAAACGCCGTGACAAAAGACCGGAAATGCCATTGCAGCCAACCCGGCCGTGTCCCGCACACCGCCGTCTATGACAAGGCCGCCAAGTCCACGCTCGATGGCGGCCTCGTTCAGGATGTCGCCCCAATAGCCGGCCTCTGTGCCGCCGCTGACATGGACGACCAGCACGTCGCCGGGGGCGGCATGGTAGAGCGCGTGGTGGATTTGCAGGTTGGACAATGCCGGACAGTGTACGGTGAAGGCGGGACCGCAGACTACCATGTCCGGTGCCACGGGCTTGATAGCAGATGGTAGAGCACCGATCCGGCCCGCGCCTTCGTGAAGCGTCGCCGCGCCAAGCTTTCGCGCCCGGACCAGTACTTCAGGGGAGTAGCGACTCATCAGTTGATCTCCTCTGCCCATTTGGCTCCGCAATTTCAGGCCAGAACCCTATTCATCAGACGTATGCGTATCTAATAGAATGAGTGGACACAAGCGCAAAACCTCCCGGCCGGATCATGCGCGTCGGGCTACAGCTGCTCATCGCCCCTTATTTACAGGCAGTTCAACACATCACGGGGACACTGGAGCGATGCATGACCCGCCGGTCGCGATCCGTACTTGAACCCTATTCACATAATTGATATGACATCTTCCTAATGTGGTGAAGACCCGTCACAGAGGCAAAACCGGCGAGGTTTTCCTGACGAACGGGCCGATTGGGAGCACGGCTGATGGAAGTCGCGATCATTGGCGGAGGCATTGTTGGGCTGGCACTGGCCCTTGGTCTCCAACAGCGCGGAATCAAAAGCCGGGTTTACGAAGCGGCGCCTGAAATTCGCGAGATCGGCGTCGGCATTACGCTTCTGCCCCACGCGATGCGCGAGCTTACGGCCCTCAATCTGGGCAATGAGGCACGCCAGGCCGGGATCGAACTCAGCACCAGCGCCTTCTACAATCGTTTCGGCCAGAAGATTTACAGCGAGCCACGCGGCCTCGCCAGTGGCAGCCCCTACCCCGAAGTCAGCATCCATCGCGGACGGTTGCACACCATGCTGCACAGGGCGGCGCTGGAACGCCTTGGAGCAGACCGCATTCACACCGATTGCCAGCTGGCCGGATTCGACCAGGATGAAGACGGCGTGACCCTGAACTTCCGCCAGACCTCTACCGGTGAACTCTTGCCACCAGTACGCGCCGTCATTGCCATCGGATGCGACGGGGTCAATTCGGTTGCGCGTAAAATCCTCCACCCGGACGACAAGGTCGTGTTTACTGGTATCAATACATGGCGGGGAACGACGCGCCGCAAGCCGATACTGGACGGGCGCACCTATCTGCGCGTTGGTTCTATACGTACGGGCAAGATGGTGATCTACCCGATCATTGACGACATAGACGGCGACGGCAACCAGCTCATCAACTGGGTAGCCGAAATCGAACAGCCCACTTCAGTCATGAATGACTGGAATCGCGGCGGAAAGGTGCAAGACTTCCTGCCGGTCTATCAGGGGTGGAAGTTTGAATGGCTGGACGTTGAAAAACTGATCCTGGATGCCGGCACGCTGCTGGAGTATCCGATGGTCGACAAGGATCCGCTGAGCCGCTGGACTTTCGGGCGCGTTACCCTGGCTGGCGACGCCGCTCACCCGATGTATCCGCGTGGCTCCAACGGGTCGGCTCAAGGCCTTATCGATGCGCGCGCACTGTCGGAGAGTCTGGCGCGCAATACCGGCAACCCGCAGGCGGCGCTGAAGGCCTATGAAGCCGAACGCCTTGAGCCTACTGCTCAGGTTGTAAGGGCAAATCGCAGTTCTCCGCCGGACATCATCAACATCAGGGTCGAAGAGCTGACCGGCGACCGGCCCTTCGAGAATCTGGACGATTTCATCTCCCACGAGGAGCTGCGGGCGTTATCGGAACAATACAAGCGGGTGGCAGGCTTTTCCGCTACCGATCTGACCAAACCCTGAGTGCAATAAACGAGCTGACGTCATGGATGCTGCTGAAAACGCCTTTTTGACCCAAGTCGGGCCGGGAACGCCCATGGGCGGCCTGCTCCGCCGTCACTGGATGCCCATTGCCGGCGCTAGCGAGTTTGACGACAAGACGCGGGTGAAGCCGGTCCGGCTGATGGGTGAGGACCTTGTGCTCTACAAGGATCTGAGCGGGCGTTTCGGCCTGGTCGAGCGCAAGTGTGCGCACCGGCGCGCCGACCTCTCCTACGGCTTTGTCGAAAAGTGCGGGCTTCGCTGCAACTATCATGGCTGGGCCTACGATGAGAGCGGACAGTGCGTGGAAATGCCCTACGAGGACACCGTCGCGCCCAAGGCCCGCTACAAGGACAAGATCAAGATCCTCGCCTATCCGGTGCGCGAGCATGCCGGGATGATTTGGGCGTATATGGGCCCCGGTCCGGCACCCGAACTGCCCAACTGGGAGCCCTTCACCTGGAAGAATGGCTTCCGCCAGATCATCATTTCAAAAATCCCGTGCAACTGGCTGCAGTGCCAGGAAAACTCCATTGATCCGGTCCATTTCGAATGGATGCACACCAACTGGAGCCGCCGTCAGAGCGATATCGATGCCGAGCTAGGCCCCAAGCACATGAAGGTCGGCTTTGATGCCTTCCGCTATGGCCTGATCTATCGCCGCCAGCGCGAGGACCTGCCAGCGGACCACCCGATGTGGTCAGTGGGCCGGGTCTGCCTGTGGCCCAACTGTTTCTTCCTGGGCGACCATTTCGAGTGGCGTGTGCCGGTCGATGACGAACACACGCTCAGTATTGCCTGGGTGTTCCAGCGTGTGCCGACAGAGATGGAACCCTACGAACAGGATGTCATCCCCACCTGGCATGGCCCGATAACGGACGCCGAAACGGGGCGCTGGATCAGCACTCATGTCATGAACCAGGACTTCATCGCATGGGTGGGCCAGGGCACCGTTGCAGACAGGACGCTTGAAAAGCTCGGCATGAGCGATCGCGGCATCCTTATGCTGCGCCGCCAGCTGAAGGACGATATCGACGCGATCGAGCGCGGCGAGGATCCGATGGGCATTATTCGCGATCCGGCGGAGAATGTGTGCGTGGAGCTGCCGATTGCCGAGCGCGGCATACTTGTCGACGGAATGACACGGGCAGACATGCGGGCCCATCCCGTCTTCGGCAAGCACATGGAGCGCTTCATGTTCCAGGCGGGTCAGCCGCCGGAGGTGTGGCAGGCCTTTTGTGATGCCATGGGGCTGGAAAACCGCCAAAAATACGACGACCGCAAGGTGATCAATATCTGACCGCACCGTGCCGGGAGCGTGCAAAGAGGGCCCGCAGGCGTGTGCCGGCGGGTCCTTTTTAACACTATCAGAACGGCCTACTCGGCGTCCGGCTGGCGGTCGGCCGCGGCGTTGGCAAATGCCTCGAGAGCCTTGCAAGCCTCCTCTGCCGCCAACAGGCGCGGATAGGCCGACAGATCCACATTGAAGCGCCGGGCATTGCCCAGCTGCGGCACCAGGCAGACATCGGCGAGCGTGGGCGAACCTCCAAAGCAGAAGGGGCCATTTTCCGCCGCCGCGATGATCTCGAGCGCGCCAAGGCCATCGGCGATCACGTCATGCGCCCAGCCCTGCACGGTCGCTTCATCGTGGCCCATACCCGCAAGCTTTTTCAGCACACGCAGATTCTGCAGAGGGTGAATCTCGCAGGCAATGGCCAGCGAAAAGGCACGAACCTTCGCAGCCCGGACGGGATCCGCCGGCACCATAAGCGGCTCGGGCTTGATGGCGTCGAGATACTCGATAATCGCCAGCGATTGCGTCAGAACCGCGCCATCATCGGTTTCCAGCGCTGGAACCAGCCCTTGCGGATTGAGCGCCATATAGGCGCCCGAGCGCTGCTCTCCCTTGCGCAGATGATGAAAGACGTGCTCCGCCTCCAACCCTTTCAGGCCAAGGGCAATGCGGATGCGCCAGGCCGCTGATGAGCGGAAATATCCGTGAAGGATCATGAGGTTTGCCTTGTATTTCTAGTCTTCAACCGGAGCGCCAACCGCAACGGTCAGCGGTGCAAGACCATCAATGCTGGCCGTCATGACATCGCCGGGCACGACCGCTCCTACGCCAGCCGGGGTGCCGGTATAGATGAGATCGCCCGGCTCGATCCGGTACAGCCCGGACAGATAGGCAATGACATCGGCGACCGGCCATATCAGATCTGCCAGATCGGCATCCTGGCGCACGCTGTCATTGACGCTGAGCTTTATCTTCCCGTGCCCGGGATCAAAGCCGGGACCGGCAGGACGGATGAGACCAAGCGGCTTGGACTGCTCCACATTCTTGCCCGTGTCCCAGGGACGGCCCTGCTCACGTGCCTCCAGTTGCAGATCGCGGCGGGTCATGTCGAGCCCCACAGCATAGCCATAGACGTGGTCCATGGCCTTCTCGCCCGGGATATTGCGTCCGCCCTTGCCGATCGCCACCACCAGTTCAACCTCATAATGGTAATTGCTGGTCTTCTGGGGGTAAGCGATAGTGGCGTCGCCCGTGACCACGGTTTCGGCCCAGGCGGAGAAGAAGAAGGGCGGTTCGCGATCCGGGTCGCGGCCCATTTCGCGGGCATGGGCGGCATAATTGCGCCCCACGCAGAACAGGCGGCGCACGGGAAACTGCACATCGTTATCGACGGGCGCAAGAACAGGCGGCTGGGGTGCAAATGCTAGAGTCACGCGTTTTCTTCCCTGTAAAGATTGAGTTTTTCCTGCGCGGCGCGATCTGAATAGCCAAACAGGACAAGTTCGGACTCGGCCTCTATCGACACCGGCTTCCAGGACGGGGCGACGAATATCGCCCGGTCTGACAGCGCGATGGCGTCATCGCCGATATACGCCGTACCGCGTCCCTGCACGACCACAAAGACTGTCGCATCCGAGCTGCGGCGCATCTGCGTGCGAAAGCGGGCAGGCAGGAGGCGGGCATGCGCGAAGATGGTCGGCATGATCGAGCCGCCATCGGCCGGATTCACAAATTCCAGCGCATGACCCAGATGCGGGTCAGGCGCCTCGGTGCGCGCCAGCCGGTCCAGCGCGCCGCGCCAGTCTTCATATCGGTAGTGAAAAAGCGGCTGATGGGCAGGTCTGCGGTCAGCTGCGGTTCCGCGCATCGGTCGCATATTGCGGCCATAGCGGCTGGAACTGTCACCGGCGGGCACGGTTTCGGGATGGGCTGCCTCGCCCAGCTTTTCGGCAAAGCTTGCATCGAAATGGCGCACCGTGGGTATGTCCAGCCCATCCAGCCAGATCATCGGCTGGCTGGTCGTGTTTCCATGGTCGTGCCATTGCCAGCCGGGCGTCAGCACCAGATCAAACGGCGCCATCACGGCCTTCTCGCCATCGACGGCCGTAAACGCGCCATTGCCCTCCAGCACAAAGCGCAAGGCGCATTGGGAATGCCGGTGGCAGGGCGCGACCTCTCCGGGCAGGATCAGCTGCAACCCCGCATAAAGACTGGTCGTGATGGCCGACTGGCCCGGCAGACCGGGATTTTCGAGGATCAGCACGCGCCGCTCGGCCTGTGCAGCCGAAATCATATCACCAGCGCGCATCAGATAGTCGCGGGCGGTCGCGTAGCTCCACGAGTGGGTCTTGACGGGCCCCGATGGCACCGGAGTCACCAGTTCGGCCAGCACTTCCCAAAGCGGAGCGAGCTGATGCGGACGCATCTCACCGTAGAGCGCTTCAAGCTGCACCTGCTGTTCGTTGGCGCGAATGGGCTGCATGGGCAATCTCCTCCGGTCGCGCCGATAACGTGACAAAATATTGCGCTATATGCAATTGTTTTCGCATTACGGAACATCGCCTTGGGGCGGTCCGCCTATCGAACGGGTGATCGCGGCGCAAACAAGCTTTAGAGCGTCCAAAGCGGCCGCATCGTCGGGCGGGCTGATATCGGCGTTGGCCAGCAGCGTGGCGACCAGCACCGCCCGCCCCTGAAGATCGAAGATTGGCACAGCGCTAGCTCTGAGGCCGGGAATGAGCGTCTCGCTGACACTCGAGACGCCATCCTTTCGAACCTGGTCTGCCAGAGCGTCCACATCGATGTCGGCAAGTCCGCTAGCGGCGGCCACTTCATCCTCGACAAGTCGGGCCGTTTCGGGCCGGTCGCGAAAGGCAAGGAAGATATGACCCGTCGCCGAGCGCAGCAGAGGCAGACGTGAGCCTACGGCGAGCGCAGTCACCACCGGCGGCGACCCCATGAACCAGCGCACAATGACCGGCCCATGTGGTCCGAGTGCAGCAAGCTGGACCGTGCGTCCGGTTTCTTCGCGGAAGCGGGCCAGTGCCCTGTCCGCTTCGCGGAATGCGTCAACGCGCGACAGCGCTCCCAACGCCAGTTCCAGTACGCCGGGGCCAAGATCATACCGGCCATCGCCGGGATCCTGGCGGGCCATACCCGCTTCGATCAGGCTGACCAGATAGCGATGCGTCTGTGGCGCTGACAATCCGCACGCTTTCGCAACCACGCCAAGCCCCGCCGGAGCGGCCATCGCCGCAAGGGCCCGCAGGACGCGCAGCCCCGTCCCGACCGACTGTATCCCTCCGCGCTTCTCAGCCATTTCCTTCTCCTGCCGCGCTCCCCTGTCCGGGTGACCGGATATTTGGTGCGCGATTCGCCATTAAACGGGTTTTGCTTGATCTGTGGAAGTTCACCGGCCGGTCCCGTCCGCACCAGGCCGCTGGCGCGGCGAGCCTGCGTTCCGGGGTTTGCACCATCACCGAACCGGCTGCGGTCAGCACCGTCGACGCGTGCAGGACGACGACAAATCCGCCAAACGCCTTCGTGACGGCCGGCCCGCTGGGCTAGCGAGACGCCTCTTCGGGGGGGCAGGCCGATGGTGCTGTCCGCTCAAGGCGATCTAGAAGGCGCGAAGGCAACAAGTGCCCGCCGGTCCAGCCGGTGTCCAAACCCGCTTCGCGCAAGCGCGCCGCCGTCCAGACATTGCAGGTATTGAAGGCGTGGTAAGGTGAGCGGGCGGCAAGGAAGGCACTACCCCGCGGATCAAGTCCGTCCGCAACAGGCAAGGGGGCACCTTGCCCGTCGAGCGCCAGTTCCGCCTCCAGCGCGGCGACCAGTGTGGTCAGCCCCTCGTCGGAAAGGGCCACGTTGCGGAACTCGCTCAAATACACGTCTCGCGGATCACGGCCCAGCGCAGCCACATGCAGGACAGAGCCCGTGGGCCAGACGATGGCAGCCACACTGTTGAGGGGGCTCACCCCGTCCACATAAGCCGCTCTGTCTCCCCAACCGATGGAGAACCAGATTGCATCCGGAAAGGCGTTGCGTATCGCGCCGTCTGCCGGGAAAGCATCTGCACGCAAGTATAAATTGGCGTGCCAACCATTGGAACTTACGCCAATAACGTGGCAGTCACCGACGCTGGCCGATGTAACTGGCGCAGGCCGTGTACACGCCGTCAGGGCGAGGAAGGCAGTGGCTGTGGCCCCAAGAATGGCAGTGGGTAATGGCAGCAAGCGCGTCATGGCCTTTCATAACATGGCCAGAAGCCCTATATTCATTTTTGTCCGCCTCGGCGGTCTATGGTGATAAACGTGCGTGTAATAACCAGACCGGACCCGGGTGCGATTCCCGGCGGCTCCACCAATCCCTTTTCCGCCGCGTTGGGCGGTGATTATGGGGCCGATCAGGATCGACGGATGGGTAAAGACGTTGCTTTCACCCGCATGGGCTCCGTTATCAGCCCATTGTTAAAGTTGCCAACGACAACTTTGCTGAAGAAGTGCGTCTCGCTGCGTAAGCAGTGCGATCATTTCGCATCTTAAGTCCTCGGCTCTAGCAAGCCGCAGGCGGGGTTCGGGGGGCGCCTGGCAACAGAAGCCCCCTACTTTATTCCCGACCATGAAGCGAAACGGCTTTAGCGCCCGCGGCGGCGTTCGCGAATGAGTACCGGCAATAGCTGGGTCAGCGCGGTGTAGAGCCCCGCGCCAAAGGCCCAGCTGAACGGCACGAACAATATGCCCAGCACGTCGCGCGCATCGGGGTAATTGCCGCCAATTCCCAGCACGTATGCCCCGTTGGCGAGCTGATAGATGCCTGCAGCATCGGGCGAGATGAGGCGCGCGGCACCTGCGGCGATGGCGAAGAGGACGGCCGCATAGAGTAGCCCGAGCACGCTGACGATGGTGGCGGTGCCGATCCCTGACATTGCGCCATAGCGCAGCGCCTCGACGACCCGGCGGGGATTCAGGGAGCGCGCGGCAAGGCGCGCAGCCTGTCCGGCGATTTCAGAGGGGAGATAGTGTCCGGGCGGACCAATGAGGTCGAGCGCGCGCGAAACGGTTTCCGCGCTGGCGTTGCGGCCACCATTGAGGGCCTCGATCACACGCACCTCCACCTCACGGCGGTAATGCCGGGCAACACGGCGCGGCAGACGACCCAGCAGCGCATCTGTCTCTTGCAGATATTCAGCCGCCAATGCGCGGGCTGGTTCGTGCTCAAGCTCGGTCAGTCTTTCCAAGACGGCTATCCCCTGATCTGCCAGTCAGCCCTGACGGTAGCGCCATCGCCGCAGTCACGGAAGGTGGACCGGCGCGCTTATTTCAATATGCACGCGGATGTATCACGCCGGTTTGACGGCCAGATGAAGCCCGCCAGCCGGGCGCAGTGTTACCTGCATGGACAGTTCAACCGGGGCCGAGCCCGGCAGTGGCGCGAATTCGAGATCACGCACCAGCGTAGCGAGCATGATGGCCGCCTCCATCATGGCGAAGCCCATACCGATGCACGCGCGCGGCCCCCCTCCGAAAGCGAGGAACTGGTAGCGGTCGGCCGGTCTGCGGTCACGCAACCAGCGGTCAGGGTCAAAGCTGTCTGGATGATCCCAGAGCGTCTGGTGCCGGTGCAGGCAGTAGAAAGCGAGCAGCGCGACATCGCCCTTTCGCACCGGGCGGCCACAGATCTCGGTCGCGCGCACCGCGCGGCGCGCAACCATCGGCGCAGGCGGATAGAGACGCATCGCTTCTTCGAGCACCTGACGGGTAAAATAGAGCTGGTTCACATGCTCTGCGCCTGCCGGGTCGTCTTCGAGTACCGCCAGCGCTTCCTCGCGCAGGCGGGCCTGCGCCTCCGGCCTGTTGGCCAGCAGGTAGAGCGCCCAGGTCAGCGCAATACCGGTGGTTTCGTGTCCCGCCGCCACAAAGGTCATCACGCTGTCGCGGATATCGACATCCGACAGGCCCTCGCCAGTTTGCTCATCGCGCACGGTCAGGAGCAGCCCCAGAAGGTCGGTGCCGGGGTCAGACGCTTTCCGGCGGCGTTCGATCTGCCCCTCAACGGCTTTGCGGAACACCTTGCGGGCGCGTCCCGCACGCGGCGTCATCACGCGCGGCATCCATTCGGGCACGGGGGCCAGATCAGACAGGCGCATCTGACCGATTTCTTCCAGCAACACCTCAATGGCCGCCCTCACCTCGCTCCGGTCAAAGCCTTCCACGTCCGAGAACAGAACCCGCTCGATCACGGCAAACGTCGCATCACTCATCACGCTCATGATTTCGGGTGTCTGCGGCGAGCCGAGACGCTCCACAGCCATCGCTGCAGCCTCGGCCATGATCGGCGCGAACGGGTCCAGCCGGCGCTTCAGGAAAGCCGGTTGCAACGTCATGCGCTGCCGCCGCCAGCTTTCTCCATGCGCTGTAAGGATCGCATCGCCCAGCACAGGCTTGAGCATGCGCTGGATGAGCGGCGATTTGCGCCAGTCCTCGAAATTGTCCTGCAGGATCGATTTCATCTCGGCCGGGCCGGACACGTGATGAACAGACCGGCCGAGATACGGCCCGCTCAAGATCGTGTGCTCGAAAAGCGGCGCTGGCAGAATGGAAAGCGGGTTCTCCCGCATCATCATGCCGGTTTTCAGGAGATTCGTCGGCCGGTCGAGCGGTGTTACACGGGCCGGCCGGAATGCGTCCGGAAGCCCGGTTTCAGGCATTGCTAAGAGGGGTTTTTCCATATGATTATACCTAGCGCAGCAAGGCGGGCGCGGCTATCACCGATTGGCTCAACAGTGCTGACCGATTGACGCAAGGTGCGCGTTGGCTAGGCTTTGGCAAGAAGGCTCAAGGCAGGGGGAGACGCGGTGAGCAAGGACCTGATGCGGTATGACCGGCTGGCGCAGGATGCGCTTCGCGGCGTGGTGCGTCAGGCATTGACTCGCGCGGGCAGTCCGGGCGGGCTTCCCGGTGCCCACCATTTCTACATCTCCTTCAAGACCTCCGATCCCGGCTGCGACATCGATCCCAGCCTGGCCGAAGCCTATCCCGACGAGATGACGGTCGTGCTGGAGCACCAGTTCTGGGACCTTGCCGCCGAGGACGATTTCTTTGAAGTCACACTGAAATTCGGCGGCGTGCCGAAATATCTCAAAGTCCCCTATCGCGCCGTGACGCGCTTCCATGATCCGGCAGTGGGTTTCCACCTTCACTTCGATTATGAAGCGCCAGATGCCGCTAACGGGGCCAGTCCCGCCGCAGCCAGCGCGGGTGGTGGCGGCGGCGACGAAAGCACGGTCGTCAGCCTGGATTCCTTCCGCAAGAAGGACTGAAGCCGGCCGGAACCGGCCCGCCTCACAGAAGCTTCATCTTCCGGAACAATGCGGTCAGCAGCACGGCCACGGCAATAATCAGTCCCGCCACGGCCCCGAACGCCCAGCTTTCCCCCGCGAACGGAATGCCCGCGACATTGATGCCCAGCAGGCCTGTAAACAGGGTCAGCGGCAGGAAGATCGCCGCGAGCGCGGAAAGCAGCACCATATAGCGGTCCATTTTCGCGGCGCGTGCCTCCACAATCTGGTCCTGGATAATCGAGGCGCGTTCGCGCACCGCCTCCAGTTCTTCAAGAATGCGCGTCGTCTTGTCGGCAGCCTCACGCACCCTTGAGCGGTCCCGGTCGTTGAGCCAGCCCAGATCCTCGATGGACAGTGTCGTCAGGGCGTCGCGCTGCGGGCCGATATAGCGGCGCAGCCTGATCGCGCGGCGGCGGACATCGGCCAGCGCTCCGCGTCCGACAAAGCCGTCCTCGTCCAGCAAGGCATCCTCGAAATCGTCCAGCTCGTCGTGCAACTCGCCCACATGCGGTTCCATCCGGTCGGCAAGGCGCTGTGCCAGCTTTGCCACCAGCTCACCGGGACTGACCGGCGCAACGCCGCGTTCGATGGCACCAACCAGATCTTCGACGGCATGAAGCGGACGCACCCACACCCCGACGACCCGTGCAGCGTCCACCCACAGCCGCACCGAGACCATGTCTTCGGGTTCGGCCCCGTCCATCAGGTTTACGCCGCGCAGGATGATAACCGCGCCTTCGCCATGCACGGTGCAGCGCGGACGCGTATCCTCTGCCAGCAAGGCTGTTTGCAGATAGGTGTCGAGCCCGCTTTCGCTTTCCAGCCAGGCCCGCGTGCGCGGATCGCCGCGCTGGAGATGCACCCAGACAAAAGGCGGCCTGGCCTTGCCATGACGCTCCGTCTTTTGACCGCTTCCGGCCGGCGTATTGGCCGCCTCCAGTTGCGCTGGCTGCGCCGCGCCGCGCCCATCAAGCGCAAAGCACAGGACAGGTGGCAGGCTGACTGGCGTAGCGTCACTATCGGTGGGGGCCATGGTCGGTCCTCCCGGCGCGCTGGAAAATCAGGCGGCTTCAGGCACCAGCGGCACAGCGCGCACGCGCACCCGCGCCCGCTCGCCCAGCACCTTTTCCACGTGCAGACGTTCAACCTGGCTGTCATCGTGGAAGACCACACCGGTCAGCGCGTCCAGCACGGCCTTGGCGACATTATCGACATCGTGGACGGGCGAATTTTCGGTCCGCTCGATGATAATGGTGACCTCATAGGGACCCCATTTCGGGCGTACGCGCTTGAATTCGGTACGGAAAAATTCGCCGATCAATGTCTTGAACCGGCGCGATTGCGATGTCAGCGCATCGACGCGCAAATGAAGCGATCCGTTTGGTGTAGCGGCCTGCACTTTACCCCTCCCGGTCCATTCAAGGACATCGTCTTGCAGCGTATAGCGGTCTGCGGCTTGATCCGTCATGGCCCGATGCTACACACCCGATTCGTTACATTCATCAGTGTCCGCGCGCTTTGGCCTTGTTGCAAGCCGCGCCGGCCAGCCAGACACCGCGAGGAATTCATGTCCGCAATGCGCACCGAGACCGATTCATTTGGCCCGCTTCAGGTTCCTGCCGACAAGTATTACGGCGCGCAGACCGCCCGTTCACTGATCAATTTCAAGATTGGCGGCCAGACCATGCCCTTGCCGCTGGTGCGCGCGCTGGGCGTGGTTAAGCACTGCGCGGCCAAGGCCAATATGGCGCTGGACAATATGGACGAAAGGCTGGGCAATGCCATCGCCGCCGCCGCACTGGAAGTCGCCGAAGGCAAGCTGGATGACCATTTCCCGCTCGTGGTCTGGCAGACCGGCTCGGGCACCCAGTCGAACATGAACGCCAATGAGGTGATTTCCAATCGCGCCATCGAGATGCTGGGCGGCGAGATGGGATCGAAAGATCCCGTTCACCCGAACGATCATGTGAACCGCTCGCAATCGTCCAACGACACCTTCCCGACGGCGACCCACATCGCCGCAGCGCGCGAGTTCCATGGCACGCTGGTGCCTGCCCTGCAGGTGCTGCGCAATACGCTCAACGACAAGGCAAAGGCCTTCAAGGACATCATCAAGATCGGCCGCACGCATTTGATGGACGCAACGCCGCTGACACTGGGTCAGGAATTCTCCGCCTATGTGGCCATGGTCGATAACGGTATTCGACGCGTGGAAGCGGCCCTGCCGGCGCTCTATGAGCTGGCACAGGGCGGCACGGCGGTCGGCACGGGGCTGAACGCCAAGCCGGGCTTTGATGTGAAGTTTGCTGAGGAAGCCGCCAGCCTGACGGGGCTGCCTTTCCGGACCGCGGATAACAAGTTCGAGGCGCTCTCGACAAAGGACGCGCTGGTGGAAGCGCATGGCGCGCTGAACTCACTGGCGGTATCGCTGTTCAAGATTGCCAACGATATCCGCCTTCTGGGCTCCGGCCCGCGCTGCGGCATTGGCGAGCTTTCGCTGCCGGAGAACGAGCCGGGCTCGTCCATCATGCCGGGCAAGGTGAACCCCACCCAGTGCGAAGCGATGACCATGGTCTGCGCGCAGGTCATAGGCAACAATACCGCCGTCACGTTTGCGGGCAGCCAGGGCCATTTCCAGCTCAACGTGTTCAAGCCGGTGATAATCTACAATGTGCTCACCTCCACGCGCCTGCTGGCCGATGCCGCGATCAGCTTCTCGGAGAATTGCGTGGCGGGTATCGAGGCGAACGAGGACCGCATCGCCGACATTCTCGAGCGCTCGCTCATGCTGGTGACGGCGCTGGCTCCGAAGATCGGCTATGACAACGCCACGACCGTCGCCAAGACCGCCCACAAGAACGGGACCACCCTGCGTGAGGAAGCGGTGCGACTGGGCTTTGTCACATCGGAAGAATTTGATGAGGCCGTACGGCCTGAACAGATGATCGGCCCGCGCTAGTGAGCGATGTCGTCAATCTGCGTACCGCGCGCAAGCGCAAGGCCCGCGAGGCGGCAGCGAAGGACGCTGCCTCCAACCGCGCCGCGTTCGGACAGACGAAAGCTGAGAAGCAAAAGCGCAAGGCCGAGACCGACAAGGCCACGCGTGAGCTGGACGCCAAGAAGCGGGAATAGGCAGCAGTTCCCTACTTCCCCCTGAGCGCCGAAATCGTCCGGCCCGGCGCGATCTCTTCCACGTCGCAGACCAGATGTAAAAGCGCGGGCTTGCCACAGCTTTTTGCCTGCTCGAAAGCAGCCGGAAATTCATCGAACGACTCCACCCTTATGCCTTCACAGCCAAAGCTTTTTGCGTAGGCCACGAAATCGGGATTTTTCAGCACCGTGCCCGAGACCCGGCCCGGATATTCACGCTCCTGATGCATGCGGATCGTGCCATAGGCGCCATTATCGGCGACGATGAAGATCACGTTCGCGCCGTACTGGGCCGCCGTCGCCAACTCCTGCCCGCACATCAGGAAGCAGCCATCGCCATTCACCGAAACGACCAGAGACTCCGGCTCGGCAATCTTGGCGGCGATGCCTGCAGGTACGCCATAACCCATCGCGCCGGAGGTCGGGCCAAGCTGGGTGCGGCAATGCCGGTGACGGTAAAAGCGGTGCAGCCAGGCGGCGTAATTGCCGGCACCATTAGTCAGAATGGCGTCCTCGGGCAGATTGTCCGACAGCCAGCAGAACATTTTCGACAGGTTGAAACCGCTCTTGATCTCAACCGCTGAGGAGAAGGCCAGGAACTCTTCGTGCGCGGCGGCGGCCTCGCCCGCCCAGGCGCTGGAATCCACCTTGATGTGCGAGAGCGCGTCGGCGGCTGCGGCCACCGTGGCATTGATGGCAAGATCGGGCTGGTAGACCCGGCCCAGCTCTTGCGCGCCAGGATGGATATGGACCAGAGTCTGGCCCTCCAGAACCGGCGGCTTCAGGATCGAATAGCCCGATGTGGTCATCTCGCCGAGGCGCGGGCCGAACACGATCAGCACGTCTGCCGCCTTAACGCGCTCCACGAGCTTTGGGTTCGGCGCCACGCCCAGATCACCGGCATAGTTGGGACCCATATTGTTGTAATGGTCTTTCGAGCGAAACGAGCACGCCACGGGCAGTTCATTGTTTTCGGCAAACCGGCGCGCCTTCTCCACCGTCTCGCCGCTCCACTTCGTCCCGCCATAAATGACGAACGGACGCTTTGCATTGGCCAGCAGGCTCTCCAGTTTTTTGATATCGCCCGGCGCAGGCGCCGCATGGGCGACCTCAACCCGGCGGATAGCGGGTGCATCGGCCATTTCGGTCAGCATGTCCTCCGGCAGGGCCAGCACAACCGGGCCGGGGCGGCCATTCATCGCCGTGGCAAAGGCGCGCGCCATGTATTCAGGCACGCGGGCAGGATCATTGATCTCGGCCACCCATTTGCACTGGTCGCGGAAGAAGTGCGTGTAGTCGATCTCCTGAAAGGCTTCGCGGTCCTTCATCTCGCGCGCCACCTGACCGATCAGCAGGATCATCGGCGTGGAATCCTGGAACGCCGTATGCACGCCGACACTCGCCTGCGTCGCGCCGGGGCCGCGCGTGACCATGCAGATGCCGGGGCGGCCGGTCAGCTTGCCATGGGCCTCCGCCATGTTCGCCGCGCCCGCCTCCTGACGGCAGGTGATGAAGCGGAAGTCCTTGCCCTTCTCGTAAACGGCATCGAGTAGCGCCAGATAGCTTTCGCCCGGCACGCCGAAGGCAAGGTTCGCCCCGTTGGCAAGCAGCGCATCGGCTAGGTGCTGGGCACCGGTCTGGCGGGGCATGACGACTTTCCTTTCAGAAAAATTATTTCGCCGCACAGCTAGCGGCAGTCAGAAGCCGGGGCAAGAGGCGGCAGTGACATGGGTCTCTAGTCTTCGATAGATGCGATCAGCTGCTCGAAGAATGCCGTCGCCGACGCGCTGTCGATCCAGCGCGCCACGGCTACCAGATCATGGTCAGGGCTGACAAAGATGATGTTTGCGCCCGCTCCGAGGTGAAAATACGCGTTTGCCGGTACCGCATCGGAGTGAAAGCGCGTGCCGGGCGCATTCAGGAAAAAGTTCATATACCCATAGCCGGGATTGTGCTCACCGGGCGTCAGTGCCGCATCATAGAAGCTGTCACTGAGCAGGCGCTCACCGTTCCACACACCGCGGTTGAGAGTGAGAAGTCCGAACCTGGCCATATCGAACGCGTCAATGAACATTCCGCCACCCCAGTGGCCGCCGCCGGACACCGAGAGCAGGCTTTGCCCGTCAATCGCAACATGGCTGTTTTCATAGCCATGCCAGATCCATCCGTCCGAAGCGCCGATCGGATCCATGATCCGCTCACGCAGCACGTCGGGCAGTTCGCGCCGGAATACATGGGTCGCGGCCAGTGCCAGCGCGTTCACGCGCACATCATTGTATTCAAAGGCGCTGCCGGGCTCGGGCGGTCCGGCTACCAGATCGTCAAAGGCATTCTCGCCCGGCCGGTCAGCCCAGGCGGGCTTGCCCCACAACTCGCCCCACCAGCCGCTGGTCTGGCGCAGCATCTGGTCCCAGCTGATGGCTGCATTGTGCGCGGTGTGAAAGCGCTCATCATCCACTTGCGCCGATACCGGCATGTTCACATCGCCGATCAGCCCGTCCTCAAGGGCAATGCCGACAACATGCGACAGGAAGCTCTTGGTGACAGAGAAGGTCATGTCGACGCGTTCAGGCTGACCCCATTGCGCCACAATACGGCCGCCGCGCACGATCAGGCCTGACGGATCGCCGCGGTCTGCCAGCGGCCCGACCGGATCGGAATACGGCTCTGCCGCCCATTGCAGCGGCACCATGATGGTCAGCTCGCGCGCGGCCACAACATCGCCCAAGGGCGCAGGATTTCGCGTTTCGCTGGCGATGGCAAAATCAATCGCTGCACGCAGTGCATCGGGCTCGAAACCGGCGGCAGCGGGTTCAACCCTCTCCCAGTTTTCCGCGCCTTCGGGGGGGAAATATTCTTGCGCGCCAGCCAGGCCCGTCCAAGCCAGCACCAGCACCGCAGCCAATAGCCTGTTCATGACATTCCTCCCCAAGGGTCTCAAATCGCCGTCCCGGCCAAAGCTAGCACGGCCATGCGTCCCTGCTATCCCCCAAGGCGCACGCCTATCGACACGGTGCGGGGCTCACCGGGAAAATAGCGATAGTCGCCAAAGGCAAAGTCCGCGCGCTCAGCGTAGCGGACATCTGCCACGTTCCGGACCGAGGCAAAGATATCGACGTCATCACGAACGCGCAGCGAGGCGCGCAGATTGAGAATGTCGTGACCTGCATAGCGCGCCGAGTTGGCCGCATCGGCGAAGTATTCGCCGACATGCAGCCATTCGGCTTCCGCGCGTACCGCGTCCACCGGCTGCCAGCTCGCCCGCAGATTCCACAGCCATTCCGGCGCGGTATCGACGCGATTGCCACGCACGATGACTTCTGATGCCTGCGAGACGGGCCTGTCGAAATCGTAATTATGGATAGCCCAGGTCAGCGCGCCGGAGAGCGTGAGCGTCTCCGTGACTGGCCAGGCGCCCTCCATTTCAATGCCTTCATGGGTGGTGCGCCCGTCAGTGACATTGATGCCGTCGGCATCGCGGAAGAAGACGTTGCGCTTGACCATGGTGAAGCCGGTCAGCTCCAGCGACAGGCCATTCTGGCGTCCGATCCGCACCCCCGCCTCAAGGCTGTCGAGCGTTTCCGGGCTGATGGCGTCAATCTCCTGACCCGGCTGAAGCCGGTAAAGCTCGTCGGTTTGCGGCGCGCGCACCCCGCGTGCGAGGCGCGCAAAGGCTGTGATCCCATCGGCTGCCTGCCAGACCAGACCGGCATGGGGCGCGAAAGTGGTGAAGCTGTCAGAACGGCCAGGCAGGCGCAGGAAACGTCCAACCGCGCCGCTGACGGTATTGTTGGTGTAGTCGAAACGGGTGGTTTCCAGCCGCGCGCCGCCCTCCAGCTCCACTGTGCTGGTCAGGCTTTGGCGGCCCTGCACGAAGACCGCGCCGGTCAGGGCCTCGACGTCATAGTCGTAGTGGATGCCCTGTGGGAACGGACCAAAGCTCGCCAGCGTCTGATCCTCGACCAGATTGCCGCGTGTCCACTCGCGGTCGATGCCCGCCGTGAGGCTCCCCGAAGCGGTCTGGCGCGTCAGGGCCGACTGGACACCAATACTGTCATGGCCGGTTTCCTCCAGCGCTCTGGAGGGCAGGAAATGCAGGCGGAAATTCATGTCATTGCTGCGCGCGTACACGGCGCCGGCGAACGTCCAGTCTTCTGACACGGCATGATCGGCGTGCAGGCTGGCGCGGACGGCCCGGGCATCGCGAAACGCTTCGGGGTTTGAATTGCGGCGCGAGGCGGCCTCGTCCCGGTATGCCTCGAACCCGTTCACGAAGGTCGCTGTTTCCTGCTCGAGGTGAATGGCGCTGGCGCGCAGGCTCCAGCGTGTCGCCCCGCCGCCCCAGTCCAGCCGCGCCTGAAGCCCGGCGCGGAACAGGGCTGCATCCTCGCGCCAGCCATCCTCGGAACGGACCGAAAAGCCGATATAGCCATCCCCTGCCCGCGTTGTGCCACTGGCATCGGCCGTAAACCGCGCGCGGCCAAAACTGCCGATCTCCAGCTCCGCGCGGCGGGCCTCATCTGCCGGGTCCGGCGTGATGATATTCACAAGCCCGTGCAGGGCGTTGGAGCCATAAACAGCGCCGCCGGGCCCGCGAATGATCTCCACACGCGAGGCCAGCTCATCGACCGCCTCGAACAGGCCGTTGATATTGGCAAACGCAGGCGCGCGCAGCGAAATGCCGTCTTCCAGATAGAGAAATGAGCCTGCGCCCGCGCCCGCGCTCAGTACCGGCGAACGGATGGAGGTAAGATGCTCAACCCCGTTGCCGCGATGGATATGGACGCCCGGCGCACGGTTCAAAAGCTCTGCCACATGCTGCGCGCCGGTGGACCTGATGGCATCGCTGTCGATCACCGCCACAGGCACGGCGGCAGCTCCGCGTGCCTGGTCGCTGCGCGTGGCGCTCACCACGATCACCTCGCCGTCAGCGGGATCGGCCTGCCGGGCGTGCGATGGCGCAGCAAGGCAGGCGCCCCCCAGCAGAGCCAGCGCGCAGGCGCGTATCGCGCTTGACGCACTCGCTTGCCTGCCTAGTTTTGCAATCTCTTTTGCGGGGGTTGAAATCATGATGCTTTGCCGGTTCGTGCTGGTCGGTCTGCTGGCCGCCTGTCTGTGGGTCTTCCCGGCGGAGGCATATGAGCCTGCCCCCTTAGTTGAACTGATCGGGCAGGATGTCGAGTACGATCCTGCAATCCCCTTGCCCGAAGACGTCACGGGCTTCCCCGTCGGCGGGATCATTTACACGCCCGCGATGATTGCCGACTATATGCGCGCCGTCGCGGCCGCGTCGGAGCGGGTGACAGTCGATTCGGTGGGACGGTCCCATTTCGGCCGCCAGATCATGCGCGTCACCATCACCTCGCCGGAAAATCACGCCCGGCTGGAGGATATCCGGGAAGCCCAGCACGACATTTCGCGGGCGGGCAACACCGATGCCATTCCGGCGGACCACCCGGTCGTGATCCAGTTCACGCATGGCGTGCACGGATCGGAACCCTCCGGGTATGACGCCATCATGCCGCTTCTCTATTTCCTGGCCGCCGGTCAGGGCTCGGAAGTTGCTGATTTGCTTGACCGTTCGGTCATTCACCTGATCGGCCCTATCAATCCTGACGGCGCGGACCGTTTCGCCAACTGGACGAACATGCACCGAGCACGGGTGCCGGTCGCAGACCCGCAGCACCGTGAACATTACAATGAATGGCCCTGGGGACGGACCAACCATTACTGGTTTGACCTGAACCGCCAGTGGCTGCCGGTGACCCAGCCCGAGGCCGTGGCTCTGGTGCGTGCAACGCGTGAATGGATGCCCAATATAGCGGCCGACTTTCACGAGATGGGTACCAACTCCACCTATTTCTTTTCTCCTGGCCCGCCGGACGGGCTACACCCGCTTCTGTCGCAGGACGGGCTGCAACTTAATCTGCGCATGAACCGCTTTCTGAACGAGCAGCTCGACGGCGAAGGCGCGCTCTATGTCAGCGAGGAGTTTTTCGACGATTTCTACCTCGGCTATGGCTCGAGCTATCCCGGCCTCGTTGGCTCGGTGCCCTATCTGTTCGAGCAGAGCTCCGTGCGCGGTATCATTCAGGAAACTGATTTTGGAACATTGCGTTACGACGACAAGGTGGGCCAGCAGGCGCGCGTCGGTCTGGCGCTGATCCGCGCCGGTCTTGCCAATCGCGAGCAGCTCTTGTCCTTCCAGCGCGATTTCTACCGCGAAGGCGCGCGTCTTGCCGGTGCCGCTACCAATCTCGCCTATGTGTTCAGCTCGCCAGACGCCGGACGACTCAATGATTTCATTGAGATGCTGGATATTCATGGCATCGAGGTTCACCGGCTTTCACGGCGCGTAAGACTGGACAATACAGATTTCGACCCGGCAAACAGCTATGTGGTCAATGTCCGCCAGCGCGAGTTCCGGGTCATCGAAGCCCTGTTCGAGACCCGCATCGTGGAAGGCATGACCGAGTTCTACGATGTCTCCGGCTGGACCCAGCCTTTGGCCTATGGCCTTGATTTTGCAGCCGTAAGGCCCGGTTTCTTCGCGCCGGATCTGGCTGGCGAGCGCGCCGGTGTGCCTGAGCGTGCAGTCCCTGCCCCGCCCACTACCGACTACGCCTATGTCATTGACTGGACTAACTTTTACGCACCCAGAGCCGTGTACCGCTTCCTGGAGGCGGGGGTGCGCGCGCGCATGGTTCCCGATTCCATCACCGTCACAACGGCGGATGGCGAGGTCACTGTCCCGCGCGGCTCAGTGGTGATTCAGGTGCGTCAGCAGGGCGTCGACCCTGAAACTGTCCATGCCCTTGTCCAGAGGGCCGCCGGGGACGGTGTGACGGTTCACGCTGCCATCACCGGCACCAGCGGCCAAGGCTCGTATCTGGGCGGGTTCGGTGTGAACACGGTGCGCCGGCCGGAGATTCTGCTGCTGACGGGGCGCGGGCAGGATGTGAACGCCACGGGCGAGCTCTGGCACCTTTTCGACCATGAACTGGAAATGCCCGTTTCCATGATTGATATCAGCGAATTCTCCGCTGCCAATCTGTCGCGCTACACCCATATCATCCTGGCCAATGGCAGCTATGGCGGTCTTGGCGAATCCGACGCCGAACGGCTGGGCGAATGGACCCGCGCGGGCGGCGTGCTGATCGGCATCCAGGGCGGCGCCGGCTTTGCTGTTCGCAACAATCTGACGAGCGCCAGCTATGCAGAACGCGAGGGGGATAGTGAACGCGCTGATGCTCTGGCTTATGAGACCATTTCGCGGTGGGATACGGAGGAGGGTGTTTCGGGCGCCATCTTCGCGACAGATGTGGATCTGTCCCACCCGCTTCTCTTCGGCCTTACCTCCAACCGTCTTTCCGTGCATCGCGAAAGCGCGCGCGGCTTCGCTCCGGGCGATAATCCCTTTGCACTTCCAATACGTTACGCCGAAGACGGCCTGCTATCAGGCTACGCGTCCGAGGCAAATATTGAAGCCATTCAAGGGCTTGGGGCCGTTTATGCCGAGCGGCGCGGGCGCGGATCGGTGATCCTGTTTGCCGATAATCCCTATTTCCGGGCCTATTTCCGGGGCTCTGCGCGGGTGCTGACAAATGCGGTCTTCTTCGGAGATGATTTCCGCAATCCCTACCGGAGCGCACAGTAAGGCCGGACCGGAAAAGCGGCACCGTTACGCGCTGGCGTGGCGGCGCTTCAATTCTTCGGTCACATCGGAGAGGGACAGGCCGCGCGCTTTCAGGAGGACAATAAGGTGGAAGACGAGGTCTGCCGCCTCTCCGGTGAGGGCAGAGTTATCCTCTGAAACGCCCGCGAGCGCCGTCTCCACACCTTCTTCACCTACTTTTTGCGCTACCTTGTTGATTCCCTTGGCTAATAGTCGGGCGGTATAGCTTTCCTCCGGGTCCGCCTCGCTGCGCTTATCCACGATTGCGGACAGTTCGCTCAAGAAGGCGAGCGCGGGGCCGGGATAATCGCCAAAGCAGGAGCGCGTGCCCAGATGACAGGTCGGCCCCTCGGGCAGGGCCTGCACCAGTATCGTATCGCGGTCGCAATCGGCGGCGAGGCTGACCATCCGGAGCACATCGCCCGACGTCTCGCCCTTGGTCCAGAGCCGGTTTTTCGAGCGGCTCCAGAAGGTTACGAGCCCCTTTTCCCGCGTCACCTGCAAGGCTTGCGCATTCATATAGCCCAGCATCAGCACTTCGCCGGTCAGGCCATGCTGGACGATAGCGGGCACCAGGCCATCGCCCTTTTCAAAGTCGATTTGCTCAGCGGAAAGCGGGGAGAGATCTTCGCTCATGGGCGCACCTCGATGCCGGATTGTGCGAGATAAGTTTTCAGATCGGGGATGGGAATGACGCCCTTGTGGAAGACGCTTGCCGCTAAGGCCCCATCAACATTGGCTTTTTTGAACACCTGCTCGAAATGCTCCATCGCCCCGGCTCCGCCGGAGGATATCAGCGGCACCGGACAGACTTCTCTGGCGGCAATTAACTGTTCAATATCATAGCCTTGGCGTACACCGTCCTGGTCCATGCAATTAAGGACAATCTCACCCGCGCCGCGCTCCACCACTTCTTCTATCCATGACAGCGTATCGCGCTCGCTGGTCAGAGTGCGGTCCGGATCGCCGGTATACTGGTGCAGCCGCCATATCCCCCCAATTTTCCGGCTATCCATGCCGACAACCACACACTGGGAGCCAAATTCCTCGGCCAGCTCGTTGATCAGGCTGGGGTTTTCCAGCGCGGGCGTATTGATGGATATCTTGTCTGCCCCCGCATGCAGGCGCGCACGGGCCGCCGCCACCGAGCGGATGCCGCCGGCCACGCAGAAGGGTATGTCGATCACTTGCGCCACACGGCCCACCCAGGCAGGCTCCACCTCGCGTCCTTCGGGGCTGGCGGAGATGTCGTAGAAGACCAGCTCGTCAGCCCCCTGCTGCGCATAAAGCCTTGCCAAATCGACGATATCGCCAACGACCTCGTGGTCCTTGAAGCGCACGCCCTTGACCACCTTGCCGTCGCGCACATCAAGGCACGGGATGATGCGCCGGGCTAGCATGACAGTGCCTCTTCAAGCGTGAACCGGCCTTCAAACAAGGCCCGGCCGATGATTACTCCGCCCATTTTCATCGCCTTTGCCTGCCGGATATCGTCCAGCGTGGCGACACCGCCGGAGGCCTGCCAGGCGATTTCCGGCCGGGCGGAAACAAGGCTCTGATAAAGCGCCGCATTTATGCCCTCCAGCATCCCGTCGCGGCCTGTATCGGTGGCGAGCGCATGGCGCAGGCCGTGGCGTTGATAGGCCTGCAGGAGTTCTCCCAGCGTTATCCCCGCCTCCTCGGTCCAGCCCTTGACGACCGGCACCGGCGTATCCCCTTTCATGCGCACATCAAAGGCGGCGGCAATGGCGTGTGCCCCATAGCGGACAAGCCAGCCGGAAACCTTTGCCGGATCGGTGACCGCGAGCGAGCCAATCACAACCCGCGATGCGCCCGATTCCAGTAGCGATTCAATATCTTCGCTCTTGCGCACCCCGCCGCCGGTCTGCACCTTGATGCCGGTCGCGGCGACGCTTTCCACAAGGGATAGCTGGCGCCTCTTGCCGTCACGCGCGCCTGACAGATCGACCAGATGCAGCCAGTCTGCCCCCGCATCGAGATAGGCGTTGGCGACCGCGACCGGGTCATCGCCATAGTCGGTGACGGCGGCGAAATCCCCCTTTGCGAGACGCACCACACGGCCGTCGAGGACATCTATGGCTGGATAAAGGATCACTGTGTTAGCCCTTGATAAAATTGTGCAAAATGCGGGCGCCGACCTTGCCGGAACGTTCGGGGTGAAACTGGCAACCGGCGACATGTCCCTGCCGGACGATGGCGCTTATCCGCGCTCCATAGGTCGTCGCGGCGATGGTGGCGGGGCCTTCGGGGACGTAAAACCCGTGGACAAAATAGACATGGGCGCCGGGCTCTATCCCGTCGAGAAGCGGATCTGCACCGGGCGTAAATCCAAGGGTATTCCAGCCCATGTGGGGCCACGGACCCGCGCCTGCCGGGTCAATGCGCTCCACGCGGCCGGGGATTAGTCCAAGCATGGGAACGGGCCCGGCGGCGGCGCTATCCTCGTCACTTTCCCCAAACAAAAGCTGCATACCCAGGCACACGCCCAGCAGGGGACGGGTGTCTTTTCGCAGCGCATCGGCCCAGCCAGAGCGCTCCAGCGCCCGCATTGCGGGGCCAGCCGCGCCCACACCCGGCAGGATAAGCTTCGTCGCGCCCGCCGCCTCTCCCGGCGTGGCGGCGAGGACAGGCTCCACGCCCAGCCGGTTCAGCGCATAGCGCACCGAGGCAATGTTCGCGGTGGACGTATCGATCAGGGCGAGGGTCATGCACCTATCAACTCTCTGAAACCCCGGAAGCGCGAAGCGCTGTCCGGGACCTGTTTCAGGAGAAACGGGCCGAGCCCCCGGGTCTCCCGCTGGTCGCCCGGGGTTTCAGGGCAGGTCGCGCACAACCCTCTCCCGCCCCCCATCACAATACCCCCTTGGTGGAGGGGATAGCGGCGCCCTCTACCCGGATGGCCTGGCGCAGGGCGCGGCCAAACGCCTTGTAACAGGCCTCGATCATGTGGTGGGGGTTATCCCCGCTGACCTCGACATGGATAGCCGCTTTGAGGGTTTCGGAGATCGAGCGGAAAGCGTGCGCGCACATATCCACCGGGTAATCCCCCACGCGCTCGCCAGGGATCTCGCCATCAAAGCGCAGGAAGGGACGGCCCGACAGATCGATCCAGACGCCTGCGCGCGTCTCGTCCATGGGCAGGGAAAAGCCGAAGCGGGCAATGCCCGCCTTGTCGCCCAGCGCCACGCGCAAGCCTTCGCCCAGCGCCAGACAGACATCCTCGATCGTGTGGTGGGTATCGACCTCTATATCGCCCTCGCAGACGACATCCAGGCGGAAGCCGCCATGGCGCGAGACCTGTTCGAGCATGTGATCAAAGAAGTGAACGCCGGTTTCAAACCGGCCGCCCTCACCATCCAGATCGACATAGAGCGAGATATCGGTTTCCTTGGTCGTGCGCCGGATGGAGGCGGTGCGCGGGGCTTTCAGTCCGCCCAGATAAGCGCTGAGCGCCTTCGCTTCGGCAAGGGACAAGACCCAGGCGACAAAGCCGTCCGGCGCCTCTTCCAGCTTCAGGCCGAGCGCGGAAAGGCGGTTCGCGAGAGCGGCGTTATCGGTGGCCGACAGGGTGAGTTTATCCCCCTCATTGTCCACCTGCGCGCCGGTCAGTTCGCCCATTCGCGCGGCGCAGGCGAATTTCAGCGAAACATACTGATCCAATTCGGCTTTTGCAGACGCTATCGTGGCTGGCGTGAGGCGCGAGGGTATGTCAGGGGCCAAAAAAGGGTTTGCGAGGGCCGATTCAACGGTGAGCTTGGCCGCCAGCGCCGGATTTCGCGTATCTATCACCACATAATCGCTGATCTCGCGGCCGAGCCTGTAAAGCGTAACGCCTTCTTTCGACGCGCTTTCCAGAGCGGCGAGGCCTTCGCTGAGACGGCTGGCGTCAAAGGCAATATCCACACCGTTCAGCGCCTGCTGCGCTGCAGCAGCATTCGGGGCGAGGACGAGCCCGCCGGGGTCGCACCCCAGAATCTCCGACAGCCGGGTGAGAAGCGTTTTGCGGGATAGATCCGATCTTGTCCCCGGCCCGGATGACAGGTCCATAATGGCGCTCATGTCACAGCCCCCCTTCTTCCGCTTTCTCGCGGCGCGCCGCCATGGCGAGCCGGTGCGCATCGAGCCCTTCGAGCGCGGCCAGCCGCTCGACCGTCGGGGCGATGGCGGCCGCACCTCTGGCCTCGAAACGCAAGATGCTGGTCGTCTTCTGGAACATCTCGACGCTGACCCCGCCATAGGCTCTGGCCGCTCCGCCCGTCGGCAGGGAATGATTGGGACCGGCGGCGTAATCGCCAGCGGCCTCGGGCGTCCAGGGACCGATGAATATGGACCCGGCATGGGTGATACGGGCGCAGAGCGCTTCCGGGTCGGCTGTCTGGACGATGAGGTGCTCGCCCGCATAGGCGTCCGCCGCCGCCACCGCGTCCGCATCGCCGCTTACGAGGAATGCCTTGGACGCGGCAAGCGCCGCCAGCGCGATGTCGCGCCTCGGAAGAGCATCAAGGCGGGCTTCGAGGGCGCGTTCCACAGCGTCGATGAACCTCTCGGAGTAGGCGATGAGGATGACTTGAGCGAGGCGGTCATGCTCTGCCTGGGCCAGAAGGTCGAGGGCGACAAAGTCCGGGTCCGCACCGTCGTCAGCGATGATGATGACCTCGCTGGGACCAGCGGGCAGGTCAGTGGCCGCGCCGCCAGGCGTTTGCGCGAGCAGCGCCTTGGCCGCCGCGACATAGGCATTGCCGGGGCCGAAAATGCGATCGGCGCGGGGAAGCCCGGCTACGCCAAGGCCCAGTGCAGCCACGCCGTGCGCCCCGCCAAGCGCATACACCTCATCAAGGCCAAGCAGATGCGCCGCGCCCAGAATGGTGCGGTCGGGCCCCTGCCCGTTCACCGGCGGGGTGAGGACAGCGATACGCGACACGCCGGCGATCTGGGCGGGGATGGCGAGCATGATCAGGGTTGAGACCAGAGGCGCGGTGCCGGCGGGCACGTAGAGCCCGGCCACTTCCAGCGGCGTGACGCGGCGCGAGGCGATGCCTCCGGGCCAGGTCTCCAGCGAATAGGATTTATATCCCTGTTTTTCGTGATAGCGGCGCACGGCGTCGGCAGCAGCAAGGATCGCGTTTGCGTCGCGCGGATCCAGCGCATCGGCAGCCGTCTTCAGATCGCCCGCCGGCACGCGGAAATCATCCGGCGCGTAGCCATCAAGCTCCTGCGCATAGCGGCGCACCGCCGCCGCGCCCTGCCCGCGCACTTCGGCCAAGATGTTTGCGGCCACCGCAAACGCATCCGAGCCCGCACTGGGCCGCGCCATCAGGCTTTCACGCTCTTCGGGCGATAGCTTCGCCCAGACATATCGGGTCAGCAGGGTCATCAGGCCATCATCTTTTCGATCGGCAGGACGAGGATGGAGCGCCCGCCTGCGGCTTTGAGCTTCTCCAGCGTCGACCAGAACACCTCCTCGGTGCACACCGCATGGATCGCGACCACATCATCGCGCCCGACTACGGCCGCAACGGTCGGCGAATCGGCGCCCGGCAGCACGGCACGGATCTCGTCCAGCCGGTCCTTGGGCGCGTTGAGCAGGATGTATTTGGTCTGGCGCGAGGCGATGACGCCCTTGAAGCGCTCCACCAGCAGGTCCAGCGTGTCTGCCGCACCGTTCAGCGCGTCCGGATTGGCGATCAGCACCGCCTCGCTCTCCAGCACGGTCTCGAAAGCGGCCAGCCCATTGGCCTCCAGCGTGGCGCCCGTGGAAACGAGGTCGCAGATCGCTTCAGCGATTTTCATCCGCGGGGCGACCTCGACCGAGCCGCCCATCTCCACGATCTCGGCGGAAATACCGCGCTCTTTGAGAAATTTCGCCGTCAATGCGGGATAGGAGGTGGCGATGGCGCGCCCTTCAAGGTCCGCTACCGATTGCACAGGTCCGTCCACCGGCGCAGCGAGTTTCAGCGTGCATTTGGCAAAGCCCAGACGCTGGACGATTTGCAAGCCCGCCACGCGCGGCGAACGAGCGGCGGCCTCGGCCAGCACATTCTCACCGACAATGCCGCACCCGCACGCGCCCGAGGCGACGAAGCTGGGGATATCATCATCGCGGATCAGCATCAGGTCGAGCGGCACATTCTCCGCCCGGCGCATCAATTCATCGCGCGCATAGGCGAGCTTCACGCCGGCCCGCTTCAACAGGTCGAACCCGCCCTCGGCGAGCCGGCCCTTCTTCTGCATGGCAAGGGTGAGACGGTTCGCGCTCATCGTGCGCCCTCCTTCATTCTGTCGAGGATGAGCCGGTAGCCCTGATGGGGCTCCTGCGCCAGAAAACGCGCGACGCGCGTGACGGTGGTGGTGGAGACGCCCGTCTCGGCGCTGATCTCGCGATAGGACTTGCCCGCTTCGAGCAGCTGGGCCACCCGCCAGCGCTCGGCCAGCGCGTCGCGCTCGCCGGGCGTGGTCAGGTCTGTGAGGAAGCGCACCATTTCGCCTTGCGTGCGCGCGGCCAGCAAGGCTTCGCACAGCGCATTGAAATCACGGTCCTTTGTGGTCCTGTCGAGGCGCATCACCGCCCTCCTCTTGCGTGTCGGCCAGCCCGTTGTGACACCCATATAGCGTGTTAGCGCGATAATACAATGAGGGGATGCAGTCGGGGGTGTGAGGTGGGTGGGGGCCAGGCGGTGGGAGATGGGGGCGGGTGTAGGTGGCGGGGGCCAGGTCGTGGGATTTGGGGGCGGAGGAAGGGCGCGTGCCCAGCCAGCCGGGACGCTGGCAGCGCCGGAATGAGGCGGGGTCATACTGCGCGGTGCGTCAGATGCCCTATCCGCCGTCCGCGCCGCCGGGTGCATCCAGAGGCGGCAGGACGCGCTGGAACATGAGCTGCCAGTAGATTTGCGAGCGGCTTTCTATCGAGGCTTCTACCGCGCGCTGGCGCAAGAGTGGCAGCAAGCCGGCGCTCGCGCGCAGGCGCTGTGCCATCTGCGTGAATGCCGCGTCATGGCACTCGATTTCGCAAGATCAAAAAAGCAAGGATTATCGGCCAAACTGGGCGATTTCCCTGCCAAGCGCGCGCCCCTCACGCCGCGCGATCAGGCCCTTTGGAAATCGTAGAAATCGCCACCCAGATTCATGATCTGCGTGAGCGCATCGAGCGCAGTGCGGCTTTCGCCGATCAGGGCGGGGTCGGCCAGATCGGAAGGCTTCAGTCTCTCGCGGTAATGGGTCTTCGCCCACGCCGTCAGCGCGCCAAACAGCCGGTCATCAAGCATCACACGCGGGTTGACGGCCTTGAGCTCCGCCGGGGTCAGCACCACGCGCAGGCGCAGGCAGGCAGGTCCGCCGCCGTTTCTCATCGATTGGCGCACATCGGCATAGTCCACCCGGCCAATCGGGCCGTTACCGGCCACCGTCTGCTCGCAAAAAGCGCGGGTGGAAGGGGTTTCCTGCGTCTCCTTGGGCGCCAGCAGGACCATGCGGTCCTCGCCCGGCCAGTCCAGAAGCTGGGAGTTGAAGATATAGCTGGTGATGGCATCGCCGATGGGCACGTCCGCCTGCGGCACCTCCACGAAAACCGGATCAAACAGGCCTTTTGCCGCCGCGCGGATATCGTCCAGCGCGTCCTCGGTATCTTCAAAGGCCTGCTCGTGAAAGAACAGGACCGGGCCATTGCCTACGCACACGACATCATTGTGGAAAGCGCCAGCCTCGATCGCGGCGCGTGACTGGCGCACGATGACGGTGCGTTCGGGATCGAGGCCATGGCGGCGGGCGATCGCCTCACAGGCCTGTTTGGTCTGGCGGGCGGGAAAGCGCGCCTGCCAGCTTTCAAACGCATCGCGGCCATAGACGAGGATTTCCACCCCCGGCGCGCCGTGCTCGGCGCACAGGCGCACATGATTGGCCGCGCCCTCATCGGCGTAGCCCGCCTGCATGGGCAAGGGGTCATGGACGGCAAACCGGCTGTCATCGGGGAAGATGGTACGCAAGGCGCGCGCGGTCTGCGGGCCTTCGATGGAGCGGTGCAAGGTGGAGAGCAGGTTCGCCGCGCTGAAATGCACCCGGCCATCGGCCGTATCGGCGCCGGGCGAGACCATGGCCGCATTGGCCGCCCACATCGCGCTGGCCGAGGTCATATTCTTTGCCAGAACCGGCGCGCGCCGAAACGCGGTCTCCCAGACCTGGCTGTCCGTTCCCGTAAAGCCGAGCGCGCGCAGGCCGGGAATGAAGGGGCGCTCATGGGGCGGCAGGAAGCCCTGCACCAGCCCGGCGTCGGCCAGGCGCTTCGCCTTGGCCAGCCCCTCCAGCACACCGGCGCGCGGGCCGGCGGTGTTGCCCGCATTCTTCGCGCTGGCCAGATTACCCTCCGCCAGTCCGGCATAATTGTGCGTCGGGCCGACCAGCCCGTCGAAATTGGCCTCGATGGCGCTCATCAGATGCCTTTCACTGGCATGGATACGAGTTCAGGCGCGGCCTGCGTGGCAACCGGATAGGCACAATAGTCAGCCGCGTAATAGGCGCTGGGGCGCAGATTGCCCGACTGGCCCGGTCCGCCAAACGGCATTGAGGAGGCTGCGCCGGTGGTCGGACGGTTCCAGTTGACGATACCGGCGCGCGAGCCAGCCCAGAAACGCTTCCACAAGTTCTCGTCATCGCTGACGAGACCGGCGGCAAGGCCATAGGCGGTGTTGTTGGCTTCTTTAAGCGCGTCTTCAAAGCTCTCCGCCCGGCGCACCTGTAATAGGGGACCGAACACTTCCTCATCGGGGGTTTCAAGACCCGTCACATCAATCAGGGCCGGGCTGACAAAGGCGGGACCGGCATCCAGCAGCTTGGACGCCAGCAGTACTTTGCCACCCTGTGATGAAAGCGCTTCCTGTGCCTTTATCACCGCCTGAGCGGCATGCGGGGTGACGAGCGGCCCCATGAAGGGTTCGGGGCTGGCATTCCATGGCCCGATGGGCAGGCGCGCGGCCATATCGGCAACCGCCGCGACGATGGCATCACCAGCTGCGCCTTGCGGCATGATCAGGCGGCGCGCACACGAGCAGCGCTGGCCCGCGCTGATATAGGCCGACAAAATCGCGATGCGGGCAGCGGCATCGGAATCCTTGGCGTCCCAGACGACCAGCGGATTATTGCCGCCCATCTCGAGGGCGAGCTGGATGCCGGTCCGCCCGGCGAATTTCTTGTGGATGAAGGCACCCGTGGACCAGGAGCCGGTGAAGAGCACGCCGTCCAGATCGGCATCGTCCAGCGCAGCTGCACCGGTTTCACGTGCGCCTTGCACCAGATTGAGCACGCCTGCGGGCAGCCCGGCCTCTTGCCAGCACTCCACCATCAGCGCGCCGGTGGCCGGTGTCAGCTCGGAGGGTTTGAACACCAGCGTATTGCCCGCCAGCAGGGCGGGGACAATGTGTCCGTTCGGCAGATGGCCGGGGAAATTATAGGGGCCGAGCACAAACAGCACGCCCAGCGGCTTGTGGTCCAGCACCGCCTCGCCGAAATCTGACGGCTCCACGCGCCGCCCTGCCCGCTCGTCATGGGCTTTGATCGAAATGGCGATCTTGCCGGTCATGGCTCCGGCTTCGCCGAGCGCTTCCCACAAGGGCTTGCCGGTTTCACGCGCGATCAATTGCGCAAACTGGTCCTTGCGTTCGGCCAGTATTGCTCCGAAGCGCTCCACGATGGCGCGGCGCGCGTCAAATCCGGTCAGCGCCCAATCGGCAAAGGCGGCACGGGCCGCCGCAAAGGCTGTGCGGACTTCGGCAGGGCTGGCTGCCTTGCCGCTCCAGACCGTGTCACCTGTGGCCGGGTCGAGAGAGGCGAAGGCCGCCCCCTGCCCGTCCCGCCAGCGCCCATCGACGTGAAGGCTCTTGCCACTCATGTATTCACCCATATTCTTGCTGTGTCGCCTTCGTTCAGATCGAGCACCCGGCGCGCTTCATCATCGAGCTGCGCCGTCTCCACGCCCAGCCGCACCTGGCACCGGGCCAGGCGGAAATCGTCCATCCGGTCGGTGGAGACCATCGCCTCGACCGGCTCGCCGTCCGCCGCCCCGATGCGCAGAACCCGGCTTTGCGACAGGGTGCGGATACGGTCGATGGCGCAATCCATCAGCGGCCCACCGTCGAAAATATCGACATAGCGGTGATACTCATAGCCTTCCCATTCGAGCAATTTCTTCGCGTTGACGCCGTGCGGGTGCGTCTTGCCCATCACCTCGCGCACGCCGGGCGGCAGATGGTCCAGATAGATCGGGTGGGTGGGCATCAGGTCCAGAATGAACTGGTTGTCGGTGGCCGCGCTCATGCGGTCGGCCTCGTCAAACGTCATGCGGAAAAAGGGCCGGGTGACGTGATTGAAAAAGACGGAATCGCCCTTGTCATCGACCACGCCGCGAAGCTCGGCCACCACCCGCTCGCCAAAGCGCGAACGGTCGGCCCCGATAAGCATATAGCGCGACTGCGCCATCAGCCGCCCTGCCCCGCGCCCGCGCGCGGCATCAGAAACGAACAGCGAGCCCACTTCGGTACAGCCGGCAAAATCATTGACCAGCATCATCGCTTCCATGTCGAAGCGGCGCTTCGCCTCGGTCGAGGATTGCGCGAAGGTCATGATCTTGAAGTCGAAATACGGCTTCTTGATGCCCACCGCAGCCTTGACGGCCGCTGTGCCCAGCACGGTGCCGGTCTGCGTATCCTCCAGCATGAGCTGATAGGCGGCATCGGAACGGTCCGGGAAATCTCCGGCGAAGGATTTTTCGGACTTCACCAGCTTTTCAGCCAGCGCATCGGGCGTAACCGCCAGGCTGGTAAAGCCAGCACCGGTCGACGCGGCAAGCGCGGTGAAGGCAGCATGGTCCGCGCTGCGCGCCGAACGCACCAACAACATGGGCCTAGTGTCCTTCCTGTCCTGCGCGGGCGAGCGCACGCGCCTGACGCGCATCAAACTCACCCCTGGCAAACTTCATCAGCATGACGGCGGAGAGCTTGGCCTTCTCGGTAAAGCTGGAGAGCTTGGCAATCTCGCGGTCGGAATGGATATCCGCGCCGCGCACGCCCAGCGTATCCACATTCGGACAGCCCGACGCCCACAGATTATTGCCTTCGCACACCCCGCCGGTCGGGTTCCATTTCAGATCCAGGCCGATCGCCAGACCCGCCTCGCGCGTCCATTCAAACATGCGCAGATTGGCCGGTGTCATCGGCTTGGGCGGGCGGGTAAACCCGCCATGCAGATCAGCGGCAATCCCGTCGCGCGTATTCACCTGCGCCACCGCGCGCTCGATCCCGTCGAGCGCCCAGCGCGCATCGTCCTCATCACCCACACGCACATTGAAGCGAACCACGGCGATATCGGGGACGACATTGGGTGCCCCGCCGCCATCAATGCGCGAGACATTGATGGTGACCGCCTCACGCTGACCGTTCAAAAGGTCGATGGCGCGCGCAAAATCAGCCCCGGCCACAATGGCGTTGCGTCCCAGATGATGTTCGCGCCCGGCATGCGCCGCCCGGCCCTTCACCCGCAGGGAAAAATTGCCCGAGCCCTTGCGTGCGCCTGCCAGTGACCCATCGGCCAGAGCCGGTTCATAGGTCATGCCGATATGCGCTTTTGCGCCGAGCTGTGCGAGCACGGGGCCGGAGCCCAGCGAGCCGATTTCCTCATCCGGGCTGATCAGCACGTCATAGCCAAGCTGGTCTGCCCACGGGCTGCGCTCCAGCGCCAGAAGGGCATGCAGCATGACCAGAAGCCCGCCCTTCATATCGGCAACGCCGGGGCCGTTGAGCGTATCACCATCCAGATCGCGGCAGGCCTGGAACGGGTGATCCTTGGCGAACACGGTGTCGGAGTGGCCGGTCAGCACCACCCGGACCGGCGCATCCGGGCGCGCGGAGACTTTCAGCGCCGGGGTGTACTCGACGGGCCGTATCTCGCCATCCGGGGTGACGGTCTCGGAGGGCTGGAGCTCTACCGCCTCCATTTTGGCACCAAGGCGGGAGAACGCGGTCTCCAGCTCCCCACGCATGGCTTCGAGGCCTTCCGCATTGCGGCTGCCCGAATTGATAGCCGACCAGCGGCGCACGTCCGCGATCATGGAATCGCCTTGGGATTCCACCCAGTCCAGCACCGATTTTTCTTCAGCCGATAGCGTTATCGCGCTCATGTCAGACCATCCGCATTGCTGATTTTTACCAGATCAGACGTGCGACAACGCCTGTTCGAAATCAGCGATCAGGTCCTCGGGATGCTCGATGCCGATCGAGACCCGCACCATGCCGGGCCCGAACTTCAACCGCTCACGCAGGGCCGGATCAACGCCGGAATGGGTGGTGGAGCCGGGATGGCAGATCAGGGTCTCTGTCCCGCCCAAGCTGACCGCGAGCTTCACGACTTTCAGCGCATTGAGCATGCGGAAGGCGCCATCCTGCCCATCCTGCACGTCAAACGCGAAGGTGGAGCCATAGAACTCGCCCGACTGGCGGTGATGGATCGTGTGATCGCGCGAACCTGGCTCCAGGAAGCCGAGATAGCGCACTTTTTCGACCTTGGGATGGTCCTTGAGGAAAGCCGCCACCTTGGCCGCACCATCAAAGGCCGCCTGCATACGCAAGCTCACCGTCTCCAGCGACCGCGCCAGCATCCAGCACGTATTCGGGTCGAGATTGGTGCCGATGGCCGAGCGCAGCTTGCGCACCGGAGCCATCACCGCGCTGGAGCCCATGGCAGCGCCGCCGATCAGATCAGAGTGGCCACCGATATATTTGGTCAGCGAATAGACGACCAGATCGGCCCCATGCGCCAATGGCGACTGGCCGATAGGACCAAGCACGGTATTGTCCACCACGACGACAGGCCGGTGGCCCTGACGTTTTTCGATCTCGTCGGCCAATGTCTTCATCAGCACGAGATCAACGATCTCATTGGTCGGGTTGGTGGGCGTCTCGGTATAGATCATCGCGATCCGCCCGCGCTGCATCGCCGCGTCGACATTGGCACGGATTTCCTCTTCCGGGGCACCGGCCACGAAATCCTGCATCGCAATCCCGTAATTGGGCATGATATTGCGGATCAGCGTCTCGGTGCCGCCATAGAGCGGCGTGGATTGCAACACGACATCGCCGGTCTTCGCAAACGCCAGCAGGACCGTGGAAATAGCCCCCATCCCTGAGGAAAAGACACACGCCTCTTCGGCGCCATCAAACAGGGTCAGCCGGTCTTCAAGCACTTCGACATTGGGATTGTTGAAGCGCGAATACATCAGGCCGGGTGCCGCCGGATCGCCGTCAACCGCGCGTCCGCCCATGACCCGGAAAAAGGCTGCGCCCTCTTCTGCGCTGGAAAACACGAAGGTAGATGTCTGGAAGATCGGCGGCTTGATCGCACCTTCGGACAGCTTGGCATCAAAGCCATAGCTCATCATCAGTGTTTCGGGGCGAAGGGTGCGATTGCCCAGTGCGCGCTTGCGGTAAGGGGTGTCCGGCTTGCTCATCTGATGACCTTTTCTCTCAATCTGGAATATCTGCCGCGGCACGCGGACGCGCCAGCAAACAGGCCGGAGGCGGCATCGCACCCGGGCAATGTTTCACAGCCCTGTCTTGCTCTCCGGCGGCAGGCGGGTCAACCCGGCACCATGGCCTTGAGCCAGCGCAGCATGGATCGCGGCGCGCCTATTGGCCCTGACAGGTATGCCGGAAAAGAAAACGGCCCGGTGCGTGAGCACCGGGCCGCCTTCAAGGCACTTGGATAGTGGATCGTGCGACTAGCGCAGGTCCATCATCACTTCGGCGCGACGGTTCAGCGGCTCACGCACGCCATCACGCGTCTGCACGGCCAGCTGGCTCTCACCAAACGCGCTCAGAGAGATCGCGTCGGTGGGAACACCCAGGCGAACCATCTCGTCACGAACCGCACGGGAGCGGCGCTCGGAGAGGCCCTGGTTGTAGGCGTTGGAACCCGACGTATCGGTGTGGCCGGCAATCTGAACGCTGCCGACACCGCAGTTGCGGGCGTTGTTGACGGCGTTGTTGACGACCTGACGGGCTTGATCGGTCAGGTTTGAACGATCCCACTCGAAGTACACCACGAACTGCGCGTCTTCGCATGCCGGAGGCGGCGGCGGAGGCGGCGGAGGCGGCGGGGGCGGCGGGGGCGGAGGCGGAGGCGGAGGCGGCGTAACAGCCGCAGGTGCCGCAAACACGTAGCGCAGGCCGGCCCATGCTTCGTGGCCACGCAGCGAGTTCACGCTGACGTCATAGCCTTGCTCGTAGTTGGTGCGGCCATAACCGAAGTAACGATACTCAACGTCGAGCATCAGGTTACGGGTCAGGCTGAACGCAACACCGGCGAGGGCGTGGTAGCCAAAGGTCTGGTCGCTGTCACGAACCTGGAACGGCACGTTGGTGGACAGGAGGCCAGCACCAGAGAAGGTGGAGTCAACCCAGCCAGCACCGGCACCGACATACGGGCGAGCCCAACCACCTTGGTTGAATTCGTAGATACCCGTGACCATCAGTGACCAGGCGTGCACGTCGCTGGCGCTTTGCGGCAGATTGCCGATGGCGCCGGTGTCGTTATAGCGGTGAGCAAGCTCGAGGTCGGCGCGGAAGCCGCCATCGAATTGATAACCGAGGGCAAGCGCCTCGCGGAAATCGCCACGACCTTGGATGTCGCGGGTAGGAAGCTGGATGCCACTGACGTCAGAATCGCCAGGAGCGCCATAACCCAGCGCGCCGCGTACGTACCAACCTTCCTGAGCCGTCGCAACGGACGGCAGAGCAAGAAAGGCACCGACAGCAGCTGCTGCAAGAAGCCGTTGTTTCATAATTCCCCCTCCGGACGCGTAATACGTCCTTCGTTGAGCGTGATATACAAAGCGCCGTTGTGACGCACGAAACCGCCGATACCCGGCGCTTCTGCTATTGGAGTAGCGGATTTCTTACGCGCACACCAGTGCTTCCGTTCCAAAAAGAAGGCCGTTCAGGCCAGAATACCGCTCTGTTTCAGTCGAAGCACATCGTTTTGTGACAGCGCGAGGCGTTCTTGCAACACTTCTGCCGTGTGTTCGGCGAATCGCGGCGGGGCAGCGGTGTATCTGGGCGGTGTGGCTGACAGCCGCATCGGGTTGGCTACCAGCGTGGCAGCGCCCGATCCGGTCACATCCATCGTGAACGCAAGCTCGCGCGCCAGCGCCTGTGGCTCGGCAAACACACTGTCGAGCCCCTGGATCGGCCCGCACGGTATGCCTGCGCCATCAAGGGCAGTGCGCCAGTCTGCACTGGTGCGCATGCGCATGATGGCGGCAATTTCACCGCACAGCTCTTCGCGATACTCGACGCGCCCGGCATTGCGGGCATAGCGCTCATCATCGGCCCATTCAGAGCGCCCCAGCACACCGGCAAAGGCGCGGAACTGGCGGTCTGCGCCGACAGCGACGGCGATGCGGCCATCCGATGTCGGAAAATCCTGATACGGCACAATATTGGGATGCCGGTTGCCCATGCGGCCGGGCACTTTGCCGCCAACCAGAAAATTACAGGCCTGATTGGCCAGCATGGCGGCCTGAACATCAAAGAGCGCCATGTCTATATACTGACCGCCCTTGCCCTGATCGCGCGCGACAAGAGCCGCCAGAATCGCGCCGGCCGCATAGACGCCGGTGAACAGGTCCACGATCGGAACGCCGACCTTCACCGGCTCGTCCTCGCCCGTCACGCTCATCAGCCCGCCCATGGCCTGGATGAGGAAGTCATAGCCCGGCAGGTGCGCGTTCGGCCCGGTCTGGCCAAACCCGGTTACTGAGCAATACACAATAGAGGGATTGCGCGCCTTAAGTGTTTCATAGTCGAGACCGAAGCGTTTCAGCCCGCCCGTCTTGTAATTTTCGATGACGACGTCGCTCTGCTCGGCCAACCGGCGGACGATCTCCTGCCCTTCGGGCTCGCGCAGATTGACCGCGATGGAGCGCTTGTTGCGATTGGCACACAGATAATAGGCAGCATCGCCCTGCCCGCCATCATCATCAGGCATGAAGGGCGGACCCCAGCCACGGGTATCATCGCCGCCATCAGGATTTTCCACCTTGATGACGTCGGCGCCCAGATCTCCGAGGATCTGCGCGCACCATGGCCCGGCCAGCACGCGCGAAAGATCAAGCACCTTGATATGGGATAATGCACCGTCAGTCATGTCGTCAGAGTTTCCTGCTTCTTATAATGGCCAGACCAGAAGGATCATCGGCACGCCAACCGCCACGACCACCAATTCCAGTGGCAGGCCGAGGTGCCAGTAATCGCCGAACTGAAAACCGCCCGGCCCGAGGATCAGCGTATTGTTCTGGTGGCCGATCGGCGTCAGGAAAGCGCAGCTCGCCCCGACCGCCACCGCCATGAGCAACGGATCAGCGCTGACATTCATGGCATTGGCCAGGCTGATCGCCACCGGGCACATCACGGCCGCCGTCGCGGCGTTGTTCATGAAGTCCGACAGCGTCATCGTGGCCACCAGAATGATCAGAATGACCAGTACCGGCCCGGCATCGCCTGTACGCACTAGCAGTTGCAAGGCTATGAAGTCCGCCGCCCCGGTAGTCTCCAGTGCCCCCGCAACCGGCATCAGCGCGCCCAGCAGCACAATCACCGGCCAATCCACTTTTTCATAAATGCGCCGTATCGGCGTAACACGCAGCACCATCACGGCCAGCACACCGGCGGCAAAAGCCATCGCGGCAGGCAGCGTGCCGGTCGCCGCCAGAGCCACCGATGCGCCCATGATCGCAGCGGCACTGATCGCCTTGCGGGCGTCAGGGATGCGCAAGGTGCGTTCAGCCAGCGGCACACAGCCCATATGGGCGGCAAACTCGGCCATCGCCTCCACGCTGCCTTGCAGCAGCAGCACGTCACCCTCTTTCAGCTTCATGGTACGCAGGCGGGCACGCGAATGCGTGGCGTTGCGCGAGACAGCCAGCAGATTGACCTGGAAGCGGGTCCGCAGCCGGACATCGCTGGCTGAGCGCCCGGCAAGCGCGGAGCCCGGCGACACCGCATATTCGGCCAGATGCACCTCGTCGGCATGGATGACGCGGCGGCGCTCGCCATCGGCGTCCTCCTTGTCGTCCACCTCGCCCGCAGCGTCGTCACCCTCGGCTTCGGGCACGGTCGAGGCTTCTTCTTCCAGTTGCAGTCCCAGCGCCGACAAGGCAGTGGTCAGCCCGTCCGGATCGGCCTCAATGACCAGCAGGTCACCAGCCTTGAGCTTGCGGTTGGCATGGGGGTTGGGAAAGCGTTCGCCATTGCGGATCAAGGCCAGAATATGCGCGTCGGCCTCTGACAGCTTCTTGTCCAGCTCGCGTAACGCCTTGCCGTTCGCGCTACTGTCTTCAAGCACGCGCGCTTCGGTCAGGTAATTGCCGGTCTCGAAGGCTTCTGCGCCGGGCGGCTTGCGGTGCGGCACCAGAAAACGCGACAGCGTCAGCACGAAGATTACCCCGATACCGGCAATGGCAAGCCCGACAGGAGTGAAGTCGAACATCTCGAACGCGCCGAGCCCCGCCTCGTCGCGAAAACCCGACACGATCAGATTGGGCGGTGTGCCGATCAGCGTGATCATGCCACCCAGGATGGAGGCAAAGGAGAGCGGCATCAGCAAACGCCCGGGCGGCAACCCCTTCTTGCGGGCGATTTGCAGCGCAATCGGCATGAGAAGCGCCAGCGCGCCAACATTGTTCATGAAAGCCGACAGGAACGCCGCCAGCACCGAGAGCACGATAAGCGTGATCGCCGGGGGTGCGTTTTTCGGCAAGACGATGCGGGCCAATACATCCACCGTTCCGGCCGACTGCATGGTGCCCGACAGGATCAGCACGCACGCCACGGTAATGACCGCCGGGTGGCCAAAGCCGGTAAACGCCTCACCTGCCGGGATCAGGCCCAGCACGACGCACGCTACCAGCGCCGCCAGCGCCACCGCGTCGTGGCGCAGCTTTCCCGACAGGAAAAGCGCCATCATCGCAAGGAGCACGAGTCCGAGAAGGATGGTCGGCATTGTCATGGCAGGACTCACACCGTAGGGCGGCTCAACTCCATGATGTCATGGACTTAAGCGCGCCGCCCTGCAAGTGGGGCAACTAGAACGGTGTCAGGCCCGCCACCGCGGCAAACACCGCCAAAGACACCGCCGCAATCGCGGTGATGATAATGCCGCCAAACGTGCCGAAGGCCATGCGGCCCGCGGACAGTCGTGCGCCCGCCACCAGGAACAAGGCCGCCAAACCAGCAAGTCCGCCAAACAGCACCGCCCACGCCCCGATGCGCGCCGGTCCGGCAAAACCGGCAATCAGCACTATCGGGCTTATCTCGCTGGTGTAGTACGCCGCATAGCCGAGCACCGCCATGCCGCCAACGCCCAGAGCTGCCGCGATGAAGCTGGCCGCACGCGCGCCGCCAGTATTGGCCGGCGCGGCGCCATCTATACGGCGCAGGACGAAGGCGACGGGAAACACGATCAGCGCCAGACCCAGAACCAGCCCGGACAGACCGCCCCAGGCCAGAAGACCGATCAGCGAAGGCGGGTCTTCCTCCATCGCCACAATCGCGCGCACCGCAAACGGCGAGGCCATGGGGATGACAAATTCCGGCTCGCTATTGGCGGTTTCCACGCAGGAAATGTCGAGCTCTGCCGACGGATCGTCGAAGAAGGCGACCATGACGCCAGCCGCACACTCGTCTGAGCGGGTCGGTCCGTGTCCGGCAAACGGCACTTCTACATACTGGCCATTGGAAAAGCCCGGCATGATCTGGCGGGCAAGGTCCGGCGGGGTGATGGGATCCCAGGCGCCATTCACCACCAGCGTCGGGCCGTCAAAACTGACGGGCATGTAGTCGGCCCGGTCACGAAGCCCCATGCCGTATTGTTCGCACAGCGCCTGACCGGCCTGCGCGCCCGCCACCGAGCCGATAAGCCCGGCAAGGCCCGGCACCTCGCCCATATCCTCTGCGATCACCTGCGCGTTATGCCAAGTATAGCCGTCATTGCAGGAAATGGCCGCATTCATGCCGGGCGAGAAATCACCGCCCGTCAGATCGCCGCCGCCCCCGACCGCAATGGCGGTAAAGACGGTCTCGTCGCGCCGTTCGGCGGCGCGTACCAGCGCGTCCAGCACGGCGGCAAGGCCGGCATAGGAGCTTTGCTCGTACATCATGGAGAAAGGCGCAAAGGCAATAGCCTGTCCGCCCACGGCCACTTGCCCGCCGGGGAAGGTTTCGGTGTCGGACACCGTCACCACGACCGGGTTCTCCTGCAGATCGGCCATCGCGGCATACGTGCGCGCTTCCAGTTCGGGATAGGCGCGTGCGCACGCCGTATCGGCGGCGCATGTGGTGACGATATGATCGAGAACGCGGCCCGCCCAGCGGTGAATCCGCATCAGGTTTTCAAGATCGTTCGGCACAATGGCGTCAATCACCAGCGCGCGAATGCCTTCGGGATCGACCCGGGTGAGCATCTGGCCCAGATGCGAGCCATAGGAAATCCCCCAGACATTCCAGCTTTCAAAGCCCAGCGCCTCGCGCAAGGTCCGCACATCGCGCGCATTCTCCACCGTGTTGTAGGCGGAGAGATCAACGCCTTCGGCCAGCGCCCGGTCAAAGCAGCGCGCCAGACGGGCCAGCGCAAACTCTTCCTGCTCTTCAGCTGTCTGCCCCACATTCAGCGCCGGTTCTTCCAGCGAGAAGAGCGGGCAGAAATCGCCCGACTGGGTAATGCCGCGCTGCTGGAGTATATAGAGATCGCGGGTCTCGGTCGCTGCGTGGTCAACAAAGCGCTCGACATAGCTGGTCACGCCAACGCCCGGCCCGCCGGTCAGATAGGCAATCGGGTCGGGGCGCGGTTCGAATCCGGCTTCGCCGTCATCGGCGTCATCGTCGCCGTTTTCATCGTCTTGCGGCCCGCGCGCATGAATACGGACATAAAGGAGCTGGATGATGCGGCTGGCGTCGGTCTCGCGGTTCTCGCGCACAGCCAGCAGGCCGCAGCTTAACTCGCCGGGTTCGTAATCGATGGTTTCGCCGAACGGGCAGACAACCGGGACAATATCGCCTTCGGCCAGCGAGTAGCCCGGCGTCCCGCGCAGGCTTTCCGGCTCCAGTAGCGAGGCTGCGGCCTCCTCCAGCGGTACCGGATCGGCGGTTTCGCTTTCAGCCTCGCCAGCCGGGGGTTCGTCAGCGCTTGTCCCGTCCTGCCAGGCCCAACCTGCACCTGACAGGCAAAAGGCCAGAATTGCCGCGACAAGCGCATCGCGCATAACGAAAGCCATAAGCTGTTCCCCCTTCACGCCCGCGATCACCTTTGCGGTCATCGACGCGTTAACCTTCAGGGAGAGTAGCGCAAGGGCGGCAGCCCGCAAGCGGCAAACAGGATGCGTCAGGCCCGCTCGATCACCATGGCGCTGCCGACGCCCGAGCCGCCATGGGCAACGATCAGGCCGAGCGTGCCGCCGGAGCGCTCCAGCCCGGCTACCATGGTCGCCAGCAATATGGCGCCGGACGCCCCCATCGGATGGCCCATGGCCAGATGACCGCCTTCCGGGTTCACCTTGTCCATGTCCGGGGCGTAATCGCGCTCGAACTTCAGCGGCGTGGCGGCGAACGCCTCCATGAACTCGATCCGGTCAAAATCAGAGAGGTTCAGCCCCGTGCGCGCCAGAAGCTGATCCATCGCGGCAAACCCGGCGGTCAGCTGCAAGACCGGATCGCCCGTGGCCTCGGTGAAGGCGCGGATGCGCGCCTTGGGCTTTATTCCCGCCGCCTCGCCTGCCGCTTTTGAGCCGACCAGGGCCAGCGCCGCGCCGTCACAAACCGGCGGACAGTTAGCGACCGAATGAAGATGGTTGATCTCCTTCAGCTCCGGGCGGGCTTTGAGCATCACCGCATCAAACCCGGCCGCGCCCATTTCAGCGAAAGCCGGCCCGAAGCGGGCAAGGCCCTCGATATTGGTCCCGGCGCGCACGCTTTCATCATGGGTGAGCCTGACCTGACCATCCTCGCCGGTAATGGCGATGATCTCGTCCAGCCCGCCCTTTTCCCACGCTGCCGTTGCGCGCTGGTGAGACCGCGCGGTCACCGCGTCCAGATCGTCCTTGGTGTAGCCTTCCATCGTCGCCATCAGATCGGCTGACAGCGCGACCGGCACATAGCGCAGCGCCGATGCGGTTTCCCGGTCTGCATAATAATACGCCTTGTCGCCCATGAAGGGCACGGCGCTCATCATCTCCACACCGCCGGCAATGCGTAAGGCGTCATCGCTGCTGGCGTCCGCCTCGCTGGCTGCCATGCCGACCGCCGTCAGGCCGGACACGCAGTAATTATTGATCGTCAGCGCACGCATGCTGTCAGGCATGCCGGCATGGAGGCGCGTAACCAGCGCCAGATGTCCGCCTTGTGCGCCCACCTGGCCCACACAGCCCAGCGTCAGGCTGGCCGCGTCGTTCACCGCCTCCTCGCCATTGCGCGCGCCCAGCGCGGCGATGAGCTGGGCGGTCAGGGCGTGCGGTTTGAGATGGGCAAGCCCGCCATCGTCCTTGGCCTTGCCACGCGGCGAACGGATGGCGTCGTATATATAGGTGTGGGTCATGGGGAGATTTTCTCTTCTCTGAGAACACTAAGGTGGTTTCGGCCCTCGCCCTTCGAGACGCTCACTCACGGTCGCCTTCAGGATGAGGGCCTATAGCGCCTGCTCCCATCATCCTGAGGAGGCCTGAAAGGCCGCCTCAAAGGACGAGGATGACTAAACCCCGATCACGAACGAGACATTGGCCGTGCCGGACCCGCCGACATTGAAGGTGCCAAACGTCTTTGCGCCTGCCACCTGCATGTCACCGGCCTTGCCTGATGTCTGACGCGCGGCATCGAGCGCCATGCGCACGCCGGTCGCGCCGACAGGATGGCCAAGCCCGATCAGCCCGCCGGACGGATTGACCGGCAGCGTGCCATCAAAGGCGATGGAGCCGTCCTCGACCGCTTTCCAGGCTTCACCGGGCGCAGTCAGGCCGAAATGCTCGATGGCCATGTATTCGGTGATGGAGAAGCAGTCATGCGTCTCGATCCCGTCGAGTGCGTCCGGCCCGGCAATCTTGGCGCGCGCATAGGCGTCTGTGATGGCCTTTCGGGTCCAGGGCAGGGCGTGGCCGCCCTCTTCTCGCGATTTCTCCAGCTTGGCGTCCATCAGGAGCGGCGCGGTGGTGTGTCCCCAGCCTTTCAGGCGCGGAATGCTGGCCAGATCAAGGCCCCGGCGTCTGGCGTAGTCCCGCGCAGACTTCTCGCCCGCCAGCACGATGACGGCGGCACCGTCGGTCACCTGCCCGCAATCGGATTTGCGCATCCAGCCTTCAATGACGGGGTTGGCCGCATCGTCCTGCGCAAAACTGCCTTCACCAAACTGCCAGCCACGCGTCTGGGCGGCGGGATTGCGCTTGGCATTGTCGAAATTGATCTTCGAGATGGCGGCCAGATGCTCGTATTTAAGACCGTAGCGGCGGTCATATTCCTCGGCCAGATCCGAGAACATGGCCGGCCAGACATAGCGCGCGCCTTGCGCCTCGCGCCCCGCCCAGGCCGCCGTGCCCAGATGCTGCGCCGCCGTTTCACCGGGCACGTTGCGCATCATCTCCGCGCCTACAACCGCAATCGTGTCGTAATGACCAGCCAGAATATCGCTCATCGCGGCGAGGATCGCCATGGAGCCGGAGGCACACGCCGCCTCGTGGCGGCTGGTCGGCTTGCCCTCAAAACCGGGATCGACATGACCCATGAAGCCGCCCAGCAGGCCCTGCCCGCAGAACAGCTCGCCGGCAAAATTGCCGACATGCACCGCGTCGATGGCGCTGGCATCCATGTCCACATCGGCAAGCGCCGCGCGCGTTGTCTCGGCAATCAGGTCAAAGAGTGACTTGTCGGAGCGCGTCCAGTTGGCGGCAAAATCGCTCTGCGCCCCGCCGAGGATGAAGACCGGCGCGGTCATGCCTGCTTCTCCTTTGCCATTTCCACCAGCCGCCACCGCAGAACCTTGTTGAGCGGATTGCGCGGCAAGGCCTCTACCAGGATCAGCTGTTCGGGCAGTTTGAAATTGGCGATTTCCTTGGACTTCAGGAAGGCGATGATCTCCTCAAGCGTGACCGTTTCGCCTTCCTTCGGCACCGCCGCGACCCAGATACGCTCGCCCATCACATCGTCGGGCATGCCGAAAACCGCCGCCTCGGCCAGCTTGGGATGGCCCTCCAGCAGCGTGTCCAGCTCGGCAGCAGAGATGTTCACCCCGCCACGGATGATGATGTCCTTGGCGCGTCCGCGGAACAGCAGGAAGGAGTCATCTTCGGCAGACACCTGAAACAGGTCTCCGGTGCGGAAATACCCGTCGGCGTCGAACACTTCTTTCAGATCAGCGGCGGTGGAGCCCCAATAGCCTTCAAACACGGAAGGACCGCGCACCAGCAGCTCGCCATCCTCACCCGGCGCGGTGACTTCCTTGCCGGTCTCGATGGAGACCAGCTTTGTGGCCAGACGCTGATGCATCGGATTGGAGAAGTTTGCGCCCTTATGGCCGAAGCGCGGGAAGGCGGTAGCGCGCAAGGCAGAATCCGGCACGTCTTCGGGGCCCGAACACAGCGAGATACCTTCGTTTGAGCCGAACAGATTGACGATCTCCACGCCGCGCTTTTTCCAGCCCGTAACCATGAATTCGGATAGCGGCGCCGAGCCTGAGCCGATCACGCGCAGGTTCGACAGGTCGAACTGGTCGAGCAGGCCCTCCTGCTTGAGCAGCATGGTCAGCACGGCCGGCGGCGCGATAGTGGCCGTCACCTTTTCCGTCACCAGTTGCTTGAGGAAGACCGGCAGGTCGAACGGATGGTGCAGGACCAGCGTCCCCTCGCTCAGCAGCCAGGAAACAAACATGCCGCCAATCGCGGCCATATTGGTCATCGGGAACGGGTTCAGCAGTACGTCATGGGGCTGGATCGTCATGCCGTGATAGGTCGCCGGGCCGATAGCCAGCCAGTGATTATGCGAGCGCGGCACGCCCTTCGGGACCCCGGTCGTGCCGGACGTCCAGCAGATGGTGAAGCAGTCGTCAGACTGGCCTTTCTGCTTGGTCGCCGACCCGCCCAGCCCGAACGGGCCCTTTCGGGTATTGGCGCGCCTGATCGCCTCGGAAAAATCAACCAGCCCCTCGCCGCCGCCATCCATGGACAGCACTTTGGCCCGGTCCCCGGCAACCGCCTTGCAGCCGCGCGCAAGCTCGCGGTCCTTGAACATTTTCGATGCAATGAAGGCGCGCGGACGCACGCTGGACATGGCATGACGCAGCTCGTGGCCGGCATACTGGACCGGAACCGGGCTGAGGATGATCCCCAGCTTGGCGCAGGCCAGGTAGATGGAGAGCGTGTCGACCACGTTGGGCATCTGCATGACCACGCGGTCGCCCTTGACCAGCCCCTGATCAGACAGGGCCGCGGCGGTGCGCTCCACCTCATCGGCCAGATCGGCCCATACCAGCCGGCGCGGCGCGCGCCCGGTCAGCGCCTCGCGGTCCGGCGGATCAATCGCCGACAGCGCCTGGGGCTGCTTGGTGGCCGCCCGCAGGAACACATCATAGAAGGTGTCGTCGCCCCACCATCCCTTTTTGCGGTACTCGGCGATCTTCTTGGGTGGTGCGAGCTTCATTTGGTCTGCCTCCCCGTGGCGGGTTTCTTCGAGTCCGTCATGCCCCACCGCCGCGCCTCGTTAAAGCGGGCACGTTCCGGCAGGGCATCCATTTCCAGGGGCAGGGCCCGGTCAGGCCCAGCCCATTTCCTTGCCGGGCACCCAGGTGGAGTGGAATCCGGCGGGCACGCGTGACGGCAGGATCACGCGGGCCACCGGCCCGGCTGCGATATCCTTCGCGTCGATGATATGGCACTCCGACTGGCCGTCCACCTCATTGGTGATGAAGGTGATGAGATAGCCGTCATCCTCGTCGCCATTGGAGTTCAGGCGCGGCGCGAACGGGCTTTCCGATCCGTACCAGCCATCCTTGAATTTCAGGCTCTGCGACGAACCCGTCTTTGTGTCAAACTTGATCAGTCCGTCAAAGACCATCGTCTCGCGGTTGGTCGGGATGGAGACATGGTAGGAGTAGCGCGAGCTGCGCCCGGCCACATCCATGTTCACGGTCGGAAACTCAGCATTGCGGTCGTCCAGCCATTCCTCGCGCGTCTCACCGGTTTTCAGATTGAACTTCCAGCGGTGGAAGCGCGCTTTCAGGAGCAGGAAGGCCATCATGCGCGAATACATGCCCTGTCCGGGTTTTGATTCCGGGCACGGCTCGGTGACGCGGCAGCCCTCCATGACGATCCAGTCGCCCTCCTCCCAGGAATTGGTGACGTGGTATATGTAGCAAGGCTCGGCCTCGAACCAGCGCACATCACCCTCTTTCCCGTATTTCGGGATCACGCCAAAGCGCGAGGGCATGTCGGGGTAGAAAGTCACCTTATGGATGCCACGCGGCAGCAGTTCGGGTTCCCAGAACAGCGGCAGATCGTGCAGGATCGCATAGTTTTCCGTCATCGCCATATCGTGCGGCAGGCGCGGGCCCGGCACATCAATCGGCACATTGCGGATCATCTGACCTTCGCGCGACACCACATGATAGGTCATGTAGGGCGGCTTGGTGTTGTAATCGAAAAAGAACAGCTCGCCGGTAACCGGGTCGGTCTTGGCGTGAGCTGACACCTGACGGGTCAGCGCCCCGCCCCAGGTCTGCTCGCCCAGCGTCTCGCCCGTCGCCGGATCAAGGCGGACCGGCACGCCGGCCTGATACCACAGCGCCAGCACCTCGCCATTGTGCAGGATCAGGTCGGTATTGCCCGAATCCTTCAGCCAGCCATCAGAGCCCGCGCCCGCAGGGGCGTTGGGGTCTGGATGGCCCATATAGCCCGGCCATTGTTCCTGGCCCCGGGCGGCATTGGCCTTGAAATGCGCCGTCTGGACAAAGCGCGAGCGATAGCTTGCCTTGCCGTCCTTGAAGGCGATGGTGTGGACCATACCGTCGCCGTCAAACCAGTGATGCTTGGATTTGGGCTCATAGACCTGATTGGGCCCGTTGCGCATATAGGCGCCGCACAGATCGGCCGGGATCTCGCCGATGACTTTCAGCGCATCGGCCGTCGTCTCGTGGGCTACCGGCGCGTAGAGGCCGCGCAGATAGGCATTGTCGATATCGGCAAGCCATGAAGGCGCATCGCGCTCCATGCGGCCGTTGGGATCATGCACCGGGGCGTTCATTATGCGCACTCCTTTCCATACCGAGACCGGCCGCAACCGGCCCTTGTTCGTGCAAACCGTATTCGCGCGCGAGCCGGGCCACGATGGCACCGAGCGGTTCGACCGCGTTGACCGATCCGACCCCCTGGCCCGCTGACCAGACATCTTTCCAGCCTTTGAGGATTTTCGACGGATCTTCAAACTGCACCTTGCCCTTTTCGGGCAGGTTTTCCGGGTCCAGCCCGGAGCGTTTCAGGCTTTCTTTCAGCCAGCTTGCCGGAACGCCCGTGACCGAAGCCGAGACGACAATGTCCGATGCGCCAGAGCGCACAACCATGTCCTTGTAGTCGGCGTGGGCCAGGCTTTCCTCTGCCGGGATGAAGGCGGTGCCCATATAGGCCAGATCTGCGCCCATCGCCTCGGCGGCAAGGATACCGCGCCCGGTCGAGATACCGCCCGCGACGGCAATGATACCGTCAAAAAAGCCGCGCACCGCCTCGATGAAGGCCACATTGGCAATCATGCCGGTGTGTCCGCCTGCGCCAGCGCAGACCAGCACCAGACCGTCAACGCCCGTCGAGGCCGACTTGGCCGCAAACTCCACCGAGTTCACATCGGCAAAGACCAGTCCGCCATACTGATGGACCGCCTCTACCACGCGGTGCGGCCCGCCCAGCGCCGTGATGACAATCGGCGGCTGGTATTTCTTCACCAGCTCCAGCTCGGCATCAAAGCGCGGATAGGAGGAGTGGCAGACCATGTTATAGGCCCAGGGCGCATCGCTATCGGTGAGGGCCTCGCTGACCGTTTTCATCCAGGATTCAACATCCTCGATCGTGCGGCAGTTGGGACCTGGAAACGAGCCGATCACGCCGGATCTGCACGATGCCAGCACCATGTCCGGACCGGACACCAGAAACATCGGCGCGGCGACCAGCGGCAGGCGGAGATTACGGGCGATTCTGTCGGGCAAACGGCTCAAGTGATGGTCTTTCATCTGGCGTGGCCCCGGCGCCTGCCAAGGTCACTTTGTTAGCGAAACTAACTCTAGCCGGTTTTGTCGGCCGCCTCAACCCCGCACGGGTGTTTGCGTAATACAAATCCTTCGGCTCTAGTGGGCACATGGACTCCGCTCTCAAGCAGATGATTCAGAATAATCCGGTCTCCCACGCCATGGATGTGGTGGGCGAGGCATGGACCATGCTGATCCTGCGCGAGGCATTCCGGGGCGCGCGCCGGTTTGACGACTGGCTGGACCGGCTGGCGATTGCGCGCTCGGTGCTGGCAAGGCGGCTGAAGACCCTTACCGATGCGGGCCTTCTGAAACGCCGCCCCTACCAGCAGCGCCCGGAGCGGTTTGGATATGTGCTGACAGCCATGGGGCGCGATCTCTACGGCGTGGCCATCATGCTGATCCTGTGGGAGCAGGACTGGTCGCCGCGTGCGGACCCTTCACGCGCCATCCGCCTGAACGCCCGCGACGGGTCGGGCCCGGTCGAACCCGTCATGGCGGGCGAAGACCCGAGAACGCCCATCCTGCCCGGCGATGTCATGCCCCGCCCCGGCCCGGTTCCGGGCCGCGCGCCCGCGCTCAAGGAAATGCGCCGCCGCCGGGTTCAGCCCGCCATGCGCGCCAGCGGCAAACCCATCGAGCTGGGCATCGAGCTGTTTGGCGATTACTGGACCAATCTGGTGCTGGCGGCCTGCTTCTACCGCGTCCGGCGCTATGACGATTTCATCAAGACGCTCGACATTTCCACAAGCGTGCTGGCCGACCGGCTGGAGGGCCTGGTCGAGCACGGCATTCTGGCGCGCAAACGCTACCAGATGCGCCCCGAACGCTTCGAATATGTGCTGACGCCGCGCGGGCTCGCGCTCTACCCCACCGTGCTGGCCTTCTTCGCCTGGGGCGCGCGCTGGCTGTGTGAACCGGGCAAGCTGCCTGTGGAGCTGATCTCGCAGGAGACGGGCAAGCCTGTCCTGCCAGTGCTTCGCAATGCCGTGACCGGCGAGGAAATCGATCCGCGCGGCGTGCGCCCCGTCCCGGCCCTGTCGGCCAGCGAACGCGCCGCCGTCAGCGCGGCGCAATAAGATCACTAGCTATCGTCACGCGTCGGGCGGCCGCGTACGGTAAACGATGTATGCCCCCACGGAGACACCCGGATCTGTGATGGTGCGGGCGCCGGCTCGGATACATGAGCAAGCGATTCACCGCCTGCGAAGATATATCGCGCCCTTACATGGATCGTCAGTTCATCGGCGAACAATTCACGCGGCGACCATTCCGGCGCGACATTCAAAGGCCACTGCAAGCCATAAACTTCTTCGTTGCCTTCGAGCAACAACATGCTAGCCGCCGGCAGCCGGTTCAACTTGTCGTAATAGGTGCGATAGGCGAACAGGTTCTCAAGTGTCAGCATCGTGCCGAGTGGGCCATCATGGTAGGACTCAGGCAGCGCATAAATCGGAAGATCGGCGTATTTGCTGTCCCCCAGGCGCGCTGCGGGCACGCCATCGGTCAGCACATCAAGATAGGAGTCCAGATAGCTCCACGCCTCTCCGTCGAACACTTCGACTGCCGAATGCCCGCCCCCGGGATAGGTTACGCGCGCCTGGGGATTGAATCCGGAAATGTTCCGATAGCGATAGCCGTTCATTTCCAGAAGCGCACCGGCCAGATCATTGACATGTCCGCATTCGCCAAGCCCGGCCGTGAAGGTGTCCAATGGTGAGCGATGCACGGTGTCTGAGGCCCAGAAATAGATTTGCCGGGCGTAGGCGAACACCTCATCGACCGCGTCCCGGCCCTGAAGCCCATAAGCCAGACCGCGCGCATGCCGCTGCATCTCATTGAAATCAAGCTGCGACCAGTCATTGGGCAATCGCATCGCGGACGCCCTGAACGGAAACTCGATGCGGATTGAGTGCCCGTCGACCCCTCGATGGGTGGTTCTGAGCACGAAGAACGGAAGGCCCTGGCGCCCAGTCAAGTCGTCCCGATCAGCGTACGGCAAAAGGGCCGGGTATCGCCAGAAATTGGGGCTATCAAATTCCGGGGAGGTATCGAACTCGAAATAATAGAGAGCATCCTCCCCATCCGGATCAGCGATCTCCGGGATGGACACAACAGGATATGCGCCTGTCCGTTCGACCGAAATTACCGGTGGGCTCAAGGCCTCATCCGCCGCTATGGGCACATCCCGATACCTGTATTGCGACGCCATGTTTTCTGAATAAACACGGCGCCCGGCAAAGTGCTCGCCGGATTCTTCAGGGAAGGGAGTCATCATTGGCGAAGACAGTGCCGCTCCGCCAATGCGATACTCGGCGTCTGTCAGGACAGCGAAGTCCTCGCGGGTCAGGTGAGGCGCGTAGAGCCGGGCCAGCGCAGCACGCTCCGCCCTCATTCGCAACGCCTCGTCAGCCGTCTCCAGTTCCGAGGCAAGTTCGGGTGACACGGGCGCGGACGGAGGCTCGCTGCACGAACCCAACATCATCACAACACAGATGCTGGCAACTCTGAACATTCCGGCAACATATTCGCTTCAATATGCCGACATCATATCTCCAAACCAATCAAGCATCAATCAGAACGCATGAAATTAATTACTTAAATAATCTTTGTTTTCATAAATATCCTGAAACAATTAATCTAAATAAAGAATATTATAAATCCACAAAGCTTGTATTTTTTCATATAATTTATTTTTAATGTAATTTATATTGTTATCTTCCGACGACGGCCCGGACACGCCTCCGGTGCAAGGGGCCTCCTCCGGCATGAACCGACGGGGCATCCTTGCGTGCCCTCCCAGCAAAAAGGGCGGTGCCACCCGGCACCGCCCTTCCCCGTCAGCGTCTATCCCCAAAAGGCTATCCGCCCAGACGCATCCGGAACTGCGCGCCGAATGTGCGTGGCGGCGCGAACACCGTGAACCCGATATCGAGGTTCTTGATGATATGACTGGGATACAGCTCGTCGGTGAGGTTGCGGCCCCACAGCGAGATATCCCAGTTGGCATCATCGGGTCCCCAGCTCAGCCGGGCATCGATAGTGCCATAGGATTCCACCAGCGTTTCAGGCGCGTTGGACGGGTCGAAATAATAATCCCCGGTCCAGTTATAATCGACGCGCGCACGCGCCGTGCCCGAGGCAATCGGCATCTCCAGAGCCGCATAGATATTGTATTGCTGCTCCGGCGAGCGGGTCAGCTGGTTGCCGTTATAGGGCAGCACACCCAGATTGGAGACCGCATCAGTGGTGTATTGCGCATCGAGATACGCGTAAGAGCCACCGATTTCGAAATTCTCGGTAAGCTGGAAGACCAGCTCGGCCTCCGCGCCGCGGATTTCGGCGTCGGCATTGGAGGTCGACAGCGCCAGACCCAGCAGCTCATAGACCTGCAGGCTCTGATAGTCGGTGTAGAACGCCGCCAGATTGAAGATACCCCGGCCATTGGCGAAGGTGGACTTCATGCCGACCTCGAAATTGTCGAGGATTTCCGGCTCCAGCGCCGTGGTGGCCTGCGCGGCGCTTTGTGCCTGGCTGGGATAGAGCCCGGACTTGTAGCCCCGATCATAGGACGCATAGAGCATCACATTGTCCGAAGCCTGCCAGTCCAGTGCCAGACGCCAGGTCGGCTCGGTCCAGGTCTCGCTGCCCGACGCCCCGGCCGGGTAGGCTACGCCCGGAGGCGGGCCAAGCGGGATGCCGGGGAACGGTCCGCCCGGCGTCGCATTGTCGACGCCGCGCGCGAAGATTTCCTTGGAATCGTAGGTCAGGCGCCCGCCAACCGTGAGGTTCAGCGTATCGGCCAGCGGCAGGGTAAGCTGTGCAAACAGCGCCGCCGACTGGTTGGTGGCCTCCTGGAAGAAGGTCACATCGCCCGACGCAATCGGGGGCAGCGGTGCGCGCGCATCGACGATGAACTGCTCGTTGCGGTCCACTTCCTCATGGAAGAGGTAAAGGCCGGCGACCCAGAAGGCACCATTGTCGAGCGTGCGCGACAGGCGGAATTCCTGGGTAAACTGCCAGGCTTCGTCCTGATTGATGTCTTCCACGCGCAAGATGTAGGGCGGGGTCGGAAGACCACCCAGATCGTCAAACCATGAGAACTCAAGGCCGCGATAGGAGGTCAGCGAGGTGAAATCCATCTCGCCAATCGTGGTATCGGCGCGGAAGAGTGCGCCCCAGCTGTCGCGCTCCTGGAAAGTGGCCGGATCAGAGAAGCTCTGACGCTCGTCAAGCCCGGTGCGGATCGCGCCGATCAGGCCGATAAAGGCCGGGTTGGTGTTCGGGCCGACCACCGGCACGCGCGCCTGTCCGTCCGTTTCGTCTGAGGCGTAGTCGGCCTGTGCCAGGAAGCTCCAATTGCCTGCATCCCAGGCAATCGCGCCGCGCAAGCCCCAGGTGCTCGATCCGCCAAGGTCTGCGCCCGATGGCACGCTCGTCGAATAGCCGTCATTGGACTGGTAGAGGAGGGCCAGGCGTCCGGCGGCGTTCTCGCCCAGCGGGCCGTTCAGCACGGCGCTGACATGCTGGTCGTTGTAGTCACCATAGCCGAAGGTGAACTCGCCAAAGGACTGGGTCATGTCCGGGCGGGCGGTGATGATATTGACCGCGCCGCCAGCCGCGTTGCGGCCATACAGCGTGCCTTGCGGACCGCGCAGCACTTCCACGCGCTCGATATCGAAGAAGCTGAGCGCCCCGCCCCCGGCCCGGCCGATATAGACCTCGTCAATCGACACAGCGACCGACGGATCTCCGGCAGCAGAATCGGACGTGGAGCCGATACCGCGGATATAAAGCTGCGGCTCGCCGATATTGAACCGGGTCATGGTGAAGCCCGGCGTGCGCTCGGCAATGCCTTCCACGCCGTCAATCGAGGAATCGCGCAAATCGGCGGCGCTGAAGGCTGTCACGGCAACCGGCACGTCCTGCACGGACTGTTCGCGGCGCTGTGAAGTCACGGTGATGATTTCGGCAGATTGCGCAATCGCGGTTCCCGCCGTGGCGAGCGCGCCAGTCAGTGCCATCGCACCAACCGACAGACGCAGCAACGCTTTTGATCTGTTCACTTGAACCTCCCCTGTAATCTCGTTGGATTACGGTCAGACAGGCGGAATCGCCCGCATCACCGTATCACACACACCATAACTTCATTAAACGAACTAACTCAAGGTCACTTTCTTTAAGAAACTTTCACGAAGCCGTCCGGTGTGGCTAAAAAACCGCGTCAGGCGGGCCGGCGCATCTGCACCACGCGGAAGCGCGGCGCCACGAAAGCGAGGTCAGTCAGGCTGGCATTGCCCGCCGGGTTGAGTCCGGTAACGTGGTAATCGGTGTAGGCGCCCATGAAGTTCATCGGCATGCCCCGGTCAATATTGATGCTGACCGAGGCCCCGGCGGCCAGATAGTCCGGCTCGGCAGCATCGATGAAGCTTTCGTCGGTGGAATAGAGATAGGAGGCGATGGCGCCGCGCGTGCGGGCCTGCGAGGTGGCCAGACGCACGCCGTCCTCGGCGCTCTCCACCGGCACCACGAAGCTGACCGGGCCGAAGCGCTCCTCGCCATAGAAGTCCTCATTGGCCGAATCGCACTCGATCAGCACCGGGCTGGCTGTGCGTGCGTCCGGGTAGTCGGGGTTCGCGACCGGGCCGGAGCGGCGCAATATCGTGCCTTCCGCCTCGCCCTTGCGCGTCATCGCCTCCACATTGTCGATCGTGGCATCAGCCTGCACGGCTGCGGCAATGGCCGGGCCCAGCTTGTTGTCGCCGGAAATCGTGTCGAGCGCAGAGACAAGCGTCTCCACCGCCGCGTCATAGCTGATCGTGCCATCAGGCGTTCGCACGCCGCTGCGCGGAATGAACACGTTTTGCGGCGCGGTGCACATTTGCGCGGAGAAGGTGACCATGGCGCGCGCGACTGTGTGCGCGACACGGCCAAAATCGTTTGCCGAGTGAATGACGACCGAGTTGCAGCCCGCCGTCTCGGTAAAGACCAGCCGTCCGGGGCAGTTATTCTCGATCCAGGTCCCGAAGCGCTGCGAGCCTGTGTAGTCGACAATGCGGCAATCAGGCTGTTCGAGCAATTTTATCGTGATCTGGTCGTCGGGCTCATCGGCCGCCAGCAAGACGAGATTGGGGTCAAAGCCCGCCTTTTCGAGTACCTCGCGGCAGGTGCGCACGGCCATGGCGACAGGCAGCACGCCGGTCGGGTGCGGTTTCACGATCACCGGATTGCCGGTCATCAGATTGGCGGTCATCGCCGGATAGGCATTCCACAAGGGGAAGGTAGCGCAGCAGATCACCACGGCCGGTCCCAACGGCACGCGCACATAGCGCTTGTTCAGGCTGACGGGCTCAGGCTCGAGGAAACGTTTGGTCCAGCTAGCGGTTTCGGGCACATCGTCCATCGCCTTCATAGCGTAGACCAGCGCCTCCAGGCCCCGGTCGAGCGCGTTCGCGCCAGAGCCGGAAAACGCCATGACATAGCCCTGCCCCGCCGTGTGCATGGTGGCATGCGCGTTTTCGAACGCGTTTTTCTCCATCGCAAACAGCATCTCGGTGATGACACCGGCGCGTTCGGCCAGGCTCGCCTTCATCCAGCCGGTCATCGCCTTGCGGGACGCGGCAAACAGCGCCGCCGGATCGGATCTGGGATAGGTGATACCAAGTGGCTGGCGCGTATAGGGTGATACTTCTGCGCCCAGAGTGCCAATGGTGCCCGGCTGATCGAGATCGAACGCCTTGCCCAGTTGCGCATCAAAGCGGGCCTTGCCGTCACGCGGGGCGTCCTCCCCATGGAGTTTCGCGCTGGGTGATTCCCGGAACGGACTCCAGTGATCGCGCACCTTAACAGCCTTCAATGCGGTCTGAAGCGTCTCACGGTGAGACTCGTAAAGCCGGGCTGCAACGCTCATCAAATATCCTCCGGGGCAGAATTTCTTGTGCCAAGATGATTGCATAACCGGCACGCGCCGGTATCGTCGAATTAGAAAGTATCTTTATCGAAGTTACAGGGCAACCGGCCCTTCCCCATTACAGGCGCGTATGTTTATGGACCCCGTTTTCATCACCGGCACCGGCATGACTGCGCTCGGCAAGCACCCCGCGCGCTCGGTGAAGGATCTGACGCGCGAGGCGGTGACCGCTGCTCTGGCCGATGCGGGCCTGAGCGCGGAGCGGGTAGAGGCGGCGCTGTTCTCCAATACGCGCCAGCCCATGCTGGAAGGGCAAAATGCCGTGCGCGGCGAGATCGCGCTCAGCCCTATGGGCATTGAAGGCATCAAAATCGTCAATGTGGAAAATGCCTGCGCGTCAGGATCGTCTGCCGTCGCGCTGGGCGCATCCATGATCCGGGCCGGTGAAGCCGAGACGATCCTGGTCGTGGGGGCGGAAAAGATGGTCTTCCCCGACCGCACCGATCAGGTGATGGCCGCGTTCCGGGGCGGCACTGATATCGAGCGAATCGACGAAACCGCCGCGACAATGGCAGCCCTTGGCGCAGGCCTGATCCCTGCCGGGGCCGAAGATTCCCCGCGCAGCTTCTTCATGGACATTTATGCCGGGATCGCCCGCGCGCATATGGAAGCCTTTGGCACCACGCGCGAACACCTGGCCATGGCGGCGGCCAAGAACCACACCCATGCGGCGGCGAACCCGCACGCTCAGTACCGCACACCCTTCACGATGGATCAGGTGCTGGCCGACAAGCCGGTGATCTGGCCGTTGACGCGCGCCATGTGTGCTCCCGTCAGCGATGGTGCAGCAGCGATCGTCCTGCAATCGGCGCGCGCCGCGAAGGGCAATGCCCGCGCTGTAAAGCTGGCCGGAACCGGGTGGGCGACCGCGCGCAAGCGCCCGGTCGAGGACTGGGATAATCATATCGGCAAGCGGGCGGCAGATCTGGCGTGGGACGCCTCGGGGCTGGGCCCTTCCGACATGCATATCGCCGAAGTGCATGATGCAACCAGCTTTGCCGAAGTGCTGCAGATTGAAAATCTGGGCCTGTGTCCGCGCGGCGAAGGCGGGCCGTTTACCGCGTCGGGAGCCACACGCCGGGGCGGGCGCATTCCGGTCAATGCCGGGGGCGGGCTGATCGCCAAAGGCCATCCGGTCGGCGCAACGGGCGTTATACAGATCGTGGAAATGTGCCGGCAGCTGAGAGGGGAAGCAGGCGATATGCAGGTTGAGGGCGCGCGCGCAGGGGTATGCGAGAACGGGGGCGGGTTTCTGGGCGTTGAGGAGGCCGTCACGCTGGTGACGGTGCTGACACGATGAATCTTTCAGACCTCTCCACCCATCCGGTCAGCCTGTTCTGGGACGCGGCGCGCCAGTTCCCTGATCATGGGGCGGCGTGCGAATATGATGCCGAGGGCCGTCTTGTCGGCCGGATCGGCTTTTTTGCCCTGTCGCAGCGCGTCAGCAGTCTGGCCGCGCATTTGGCCAAGCGCTCTGCCCCCGGGGCGCGCATCGCGCTGTCTGCGCCCAACACGATTGATCATGTCACCGCGTTTCTGGCGATCCAGTCAGCGGGTCTGGTCTGGGTGCCGCTGAACCCCAGCAATGGCGCGCAGCTGAATGCGGCGGCGCTGGCAAAGGTCAAACCTGCCCTGGTGCTGGCCGGGCCTGACGAGGCGGCAGCGCTGAAACCCTTTGCCGGGAATATCGAGCTGATACCGGCCAACCTGCCACCCGCGCCCGGCTTTGAGCCGGTTATGCGCCGCCCGTCAGACACGATGGCGATCAAGTTTACCGGCGGCTCCACAGGCGAGCCCAAGGGCGTCATCCAGTCAAACGCCTCGGTTATGGCCAATATCATCAATATGGATGACCGGTTCGGCCAGCAGGGTGTGCCGGTTTTCCTCGCCTGCGCTCCCCTCACCCATGGCGCATCCCATTTCATTCTGCCGACGCTGGCGCGCGGCGGGCGGCTGGTTCTGGTCCAGAAGCCGGACGCCAATCTGCTCTTGCGTCTGCTGCGCGACGAGGCGGTGACCGAGAGCTTCATGGCGCCCACCCTCATCATGCGTCTGACAGCCCTGCTCGACCGGCCTCTCAATGCGCCCGCGCTGAGACACATCATCTACGGCGCCGCGCCCTTGCCCGAAGAACAGCTCCTGCGCGCACAGCGCGCGTTCGGGCCCCGCATTGCCGGGCTCTACGGCCAGACCGAGGCACCCATGACCATCGCCGCCATAACAGCCGAAGAGCTGGCCAATCCGATGCTGGCCAATTCGGTGGGCAAGGCGGGGCGTGTCTGCGAGATCGCCATTATCGGCAGCGAGGGCGAGCAACTCGCACCCGGCCAGACCGGCGAGATTGCTGTCAAAGGCCCGCTTCTGATGGACGGCTATCTCAATGACCGTGAACGCACGGGCGATGTGCTGCGGCGGGGATGGCTGCATACGGGCGATCTGGGTCATCTCAACCGCAACGGCTACCTCTTCATCACCGGGCGCGCTTCCGACATGCTGATCTCCGGCGGCTATAATATTCACCCCGCAGAAGTGGAAGCGGCCCTGCTGACCCTGCCGGGCATTGACGAGGCGTGTGCCTTTGGCGTCGCCGACCCGCAATGGGGCGAGCGTCTGGAAGTGGCGGTGACTGCATTTCGTGGCCAGACCCTCGATACACGCCAGCTCCTGTTGCTGGCACGCGAACTGCTGGGCGCCGTCAAGACACCCAAGGCCATTCACGTGCTGGCCCGGCTGCCGCGCAATCCGGTTGGCAAGGTCACGCGCAGCAGCGTACGCAGTGTCATCTATCCGCCCGCCGAAGAAGAAGCGCGCAGCACTTCGTGACGAAATTGCCAGACCGTTTGATGGACCATTTCGGCAGCCACGAAGCGCAGGCGCGCTTCTGGGGCCTCCTGGATGCGCGCGTGCTCGAGCTCGGTGAAGGCCGCGCGCGGCTGGAAATTCCGGTCGCCCGGCACTGGCTAAACCTCAATGAGGCGGTGCATGGCGGGGCCAGCGCAGGCTGGCTCGATCAGGTGGCCGGGCTTGCCACCAACACACTTGCGGGCGCGGGCGAAGTGTTTGTAACGGCCACCGCCAGCCTGCAATACCGCCGCCCTTTCGCGCCCGATGAAGGCCCGGCTCTGGCCGTTGCCGAAGTGACCGGGCGCAGTGGACGCAAGGCCGTCACGCACGCATCCATCACTACCGCGAACGGGGATGTCACGCTGGAAGGCGAGTTCCTGTTCATCCTGACGGCGCGGCGCGCTGACAGGGCGCAGGCGAGCGTGGCACAGGACGATTGATTAGCGCATCAAGCGGCTATACCTCTGGGGCCACACCCGGCAGCAGGAGCCTCCATGATGACACGCCTGACAACGCTTCTGGCATCAGCCGCCTTGCTCACCCTGACCGCGTGCAGTGATCCGGACAGCCGTCCGGCCGAGCCCTCGCCGCAGCCCGAGACCCATGGCGGCGCACCGGAGACCGCAGCAACGGCGGAAGAAATTCAGGCCACACTGGCCAGCCTTGGTGAACCTTATGCGTCGGCCAGCCTGGATAATGGCCGCCGCCTGTTCCGGCGCTGCGCCTCCTGTCATACGCTGGGAGATGGCGACCGCCACCTTGTCGGCCCGAACCTGTACGCCATGTTCGGCCGGGTTGCCGGCTCGGCTGAGGGGTATCGCTATTCGCGCGCGCTGGAGGAAGCCGGGTTCGAGTGGAGCAAGGCGGAGCTGGACCAGTGGCTTGCCAATCCGCGCACCTATCTGCCGGGCAACCGGATGAGCTTTGCGGGTCTGCGCAACGAGAGCGACCGCAATGATCTCATCGCGTTTCTGGCGGTAGAGACCCGCCGCTAGGTCTATTCGGCAGGCTGATGGACAGGTGCCGAGGCGCCCACATCATCGCCGCTCTGGCGCGCTTCCTTCTCCAGCTGTCGCGACACCCAGTTGGGCGTCTTGGTGTATTTGCCGAACACCGCATAGGCGACGGGCACCACAAACAGGGTGAAGAGCGTCGCCACCATCACGCCGGTGAAGATCACGACGCCGATGGTGATGCGGCTTTCGGAGCCCGGTCCATACGCCAGCACCAGCGGAAACGCGCCGATGGCGGTGGAGATGCCGGTCATCAGGATCGGGCGGAAGCGGGTCGCCGCGGCTTCCACCGTCGCCTCGGCGACACTCATCCCCTCCTCGCGCAGCTGGTTGGCAAACTCGACAATGAGAATGCCGTTCTTGGCCGCCAGCCCCACAAGGATGATCAATCCAATCTGGGAATAGATGTTCAGCGATGAGCCGGCCATGTAGAGGCCGAACAGCCCGCCAGCGACCGCCAGCGGCACGGTGAGCATGATGATGAGCGGCTGGATGAAGCTTTCAAACTGCGCCGCCAGCACCAGAAAAACGATCAGCAAGGCCATGCCGAAGGCAAAAACCATTGCATTGCTGGATTCCAGAAACTCGCGGGCACTGCCCACATACTCGCTGGACATCTCCGCAGGCAGCTCGGACTGCGCATAGCTGTCGAGCCAGTCAATCGCCTCGCCGAGCGTATAACCCTCGGCCAGTGTGGCCGAAATGGTGATGGCACGCTGCCGGTTCAGCCGGTTGCGTTCCTGGGCCTCACCTGTCTCGCGCAATGAAACCAGATTGGACAGCGGAATGAGATCCCCTGAGCCACCGCGCACATACAGCATTTCCAGATCGGACTGGCTGGAGCGGTCTTCACGCCGGTTTTCGGCAATCACATTGTAGGCTTCACCCCGGTCGATGAACTGGCCCATGCGGCGCGACCCGAGATGAGTCTGCAAGGTCCGGCCGATATCGGAAACCGACACGCCCAGCGCCGCTGCCCGCTCCCGGTTGATATCCACCACAAGGCGCGGCGATGTCGGCTCATAGTCCTTGCGGGCCCGCTGCAGGTTGGCGTTGGTCTCTTCCATCGTCGCGATCAGCCGGTCGGCTTCGCGGTCAATTGTTTCGTAGTCAGGGCCCTGAAGGACGATCTGGATATCGTCGCCGCCGCCGCCGCCACCGCCCAGCGAGGACCGCATGGAGGCAAAGGCGCGCACGCCAGTCAGCTGACCGAGGCGCTGGTTCACCTCATTGACGATTTCCATGCCGGGACGGCGCTCGCCCCAGGGTGTCATCGTGCCGACCACTATACCGCTGGAGAAGTCGGATCCCCCGCCAAAACCCGGAACGATCACGAGCACGCGGCGCAGCTCGCCACCCTCGACATACTCCAGCAACATGTCCTCGATGAGGCCCGCCTGCTCGGCGGTGTATTCAAAGCTCGCCCCGTCAGCGGCACTGAACCGGCTGAAGAAATTGCCGCGATCTTCGGGAGGGGTCAGCTCGCTCGGCAACGCGTTGAAGAGGAATACCGAGCCGCCCACAGCCGCCACGAGGAAGGGCACGATCAGCCAGGGCAGACCGATGACCACGTCCAGCGATTCTGTATAGGCGTTACGCAGCTTGCCGAGCACATTGTCGACCCAGCGTGCCGGCCCGCGGGCGCCAGAGCTGGGGCGCGCCAGCTTGGAGCTCATCATCGGCGACAGCGTCAGCGCGACAAAGCTAGACAGTACCACGGCCGCGGTAATCGCCACGGCCAGCTCGGTGAAAATGCGCCCGATCATACCGGGCAGCACGACCAGCGGTATGAACACCGCCACCAGCGTCGCCGTGGTGGCAATCACGGCGAAGAAGACCTGGCGTGCCCCCCGCAGCGAGGCCAGCGTTGGCGGTTCGCCCAAATCCACCCGCCGCTGGATGTTTTCCATCACGACGATGGAATCGTCCACGACCAGACCGATAGCCAGCACCAGCGCCAGCAGCGTAAGTATGTTGATGGAGAACCCGAAGGCGGCCAGCACCGCGAACACGCCGATCAGGCATACCGGCACCACGGCCGCCGGGATGACGGCGGCCCGGAAACTGCCCAGAAACAGATAGATCACCAAGACCACCAGCGTGGCGGCAACGGCCAGCGTGCGCCAGACTTCATTGATGGATTCCCGGATGAAGACCGTGTCGTCGGAGGCGTTGAGCAGCTGCATGCCTTCAGGCAGCTGCGGCATGACACGCGCGGCTTCCTCGCGCACAGCATCGGCCACGGCCACGGCGTTTGACCGGCTCTGACGGATAAAGCCGATACCGATCATGTTCTGACCATTGCCCCGGAACAGGGCCCGGTCCTGCTCGGCGGCAAGCTCGACATCGGCGATCTCGCCAAGCCGGACGATATGGCCGTCAGAGCGCGTGATCGGCAGGCGGCGGAAGGCATCCTCGTTACCGAACAGGCGCTCGACGCGCACGATTAGCTGGGTGGACGTGGTTTCCAGCGAGCCGCCGGGCAGCTCCACATTCTCGGTGCGCAGCGCGTTCTCGATGTCGGCAACGGTGAGCTGGCGGGCCGCCATCGCCTGCGGGTCCAGCCAGATGCGCATGGCATAGCGGCGCTGGCCGCCTATCTGCACCTGGGACACACCGTCAATTACCGAGAAGCGGTCGATGAGCACACGGTCGGCATAATCGGTAAGCTCTTCTGCCGTCATCGATTCCGACAGAAGATTGTACCAGAGGAAGGGACGCGCATCAGAATCGCGCTTGGTGACCGTCAACTCCTCGACATCAGGGGGAAGCTGGCGCCGGGCACGGGCCACCGCCTCGCGCACATCGTTTGCCGCCGCTTCGAGATCACGCCCCAGATTGAAGGTGATCGAGATACGCGACTCGCCGTCTTCAGAACTCGACCGGATCGTATCAATGCCCTCAATGCCGCCCAGAACGCCTTCGATCGGCTGGGTGACCTGATTCTCGATGACCTCGGCGTTAGCGCCGGGAAATTCCGCATCCACCGAGACGACCGGCTGGTCGACATCGGGCAATTCACGCAAAGGCAGGTCGCGAATGCCCAGAATGCCGAACACTATAATCAGCGCGCTGGCCACAAATGCGATGACAGGACGGCGGACGGCGATGTCTGAAAGCGTCATGGATTGGCACTCCCTCCAGCCGTCCCTTGTCCGGCTGCGGCGACACCCGTGCTGGCTGTCCGCGCACTGTCGCCGTCTTCGCGCGGCGCGATGCGCGCGCCGTCGCGGATGCGGTGAACACCCTGACGCACAATGATGGCGCCGGGCTCGATGCCTTCAAGCACCTCCAGATAACCATCCGACCGCGCGCCGACGCGAATCTCGCGCTGCACGGCGTAATGGCCCAGCTCATCCTCGGCCACCGTATAGACAAAGACCTGATCACGCAGACGCGTCACCGCCGTTTCCGGCACCGCCGGACGGGTGCGCGGATCACGCCGGATCTCCACCGTCATCAGCAGACCCGGACGCAGCCGTCCGTCCGCATTGGCGATTTCGGCACGCACCGTTACGGAGCGCGTGGCGGTATCGATGCGGCTATCGATCTGGGTGATCTCGCCGAGAAATTCCTCGTCGGGAAAGGCCGATGTGCGCGCGGCAACCTCCATGCCCGCCGAGACAGTCGCCAGGAAGCGCTCCGGCAAAGTGAAATCCAGCTTGATGATGGATGTGTCGTCGAGCTGGGCAATCGTGTCGCCCGGACCGACAAGCTGGCCCAGGCTGACTGCCCGCAACCCGACAACACCGTCAAACGGGGCGCGGATGATGCGGTCAGCCACGCGGGCCTCCAGCGCTGCAACACGCGCCCTTGCCCGTTCAGCATTCGCCTGTATCTCGTCGAGCAAGGAGCGCGAGGCCACACCGCGCTCGGTCAGATCGCGGATGCGGGTCAGCTCCTGCTGCGCCTCGCGCAAGGACGCGCGCGCTTCGGAAAGCCCGGCCGCTTCTTCGGCATCACTCAACTCAACCAGGATATCGCCTTGGGACACGCTCTGGCCGGAATCGAACTGAATGCGCGAAATCGTGTCAGAGATTTTCGCGGTCACCAGCACGGACTCATTAGCATTGGCCGTTCCCAGTGCCTCGACAATGTCAGCGAAGCTACGCGTCTCCACCTCGGCAAGCGCAACCGGCGTTGCCATGCCGCGCATCTCGTTGCCGCCACCACCTTGCGACACCGCCCGCACGAAAACGGCCGTCGCCATGCCGGCAAAAATGATGGCAACAATGATAAGGAAAATAGCGCGGCGCATGACTTGCTCTCTTTTTTCGTTGCGTAGCGATATGCGTCGCAGCCGGGAAAAAGCAAAATGAATTCGCCGTGATGAGCAGCCGGCGCTGCAATCAGAAGTGCCGCCAGAGGCGCACTGTCACCGCCTGCTCGCGCGCCGTGTTGTTCGTATGCAGCGTCCCCAGAACGCCGACAGAGACCGAAAACCCAGCTGGCGCATCGTAGACAGCGCTCAGCTGCGCGCGATGGCCCGAATAGGCCGGAGAGCCGGGCTGACGCTCTGCGCTGACGGAAAACGTCTCTGCCATCATGCGCCAGCGCGGCGCAACCGGCACGCCGATGGCGGTGTCCATCCGCCATTCTCCCCCGCCGCGCGCATCCAGTGCCCGGTACGCGATCTGCACATCGGCAAAGCCATCGCGGCCAAAGGCGCGTCCGGCCAGCAGGCGCGCCTCGACATCGCCGCCGCCGGTGCCAAAACGCTGGTTGTTGCGGTTCTCGCCGCCAGACTCGAACGTGCGCGAAATCTGCGCGGAGACCGCCCATGGCCCGGCCGCGTAGATCTTCATCCGCAGCCCGGCCTCACTGCCACCCAGCGCGACCAGGGCATTGCTGAATGCCTGATCGGCCACATCGTCCGGCCCGGCGCGCGTTTCGACGAGTGATTGCACAGCAAACCGCCCGACAAGGGTGAAGCGGTCTGTCAGACCCAGCTCTGCAAAGAAGCTGACCTCCGTCTTGCGCAGGCGCGTGCCGCCGGGCGCCGTCAGCCAGTGAGTGGAATAGCCGGTGAGCAGAACGCCTTCACCGCGCTTCTGGGTCCAGGCCCCTGCCCTGGCCTCAGCCGGCAGGGCAGCCGTCAGCAAGGGCGCACAGGCGGCAATTGCCCATGCCCCGCGCATCGTGGCGCGGCCTTACGCGTCGTATCCCGGAGATTGCCGGTCTACCCGGCCACGCAGGGCAGCCCAGGCGATTTCCTTGAAGAATTCGTTGGTAAAGGCCTGCTCGCCCTGACCATAGACGCGGTCCTGCATGTCCTTGCCCCACTCGACCAGTTCGGCGCCCTGCGCCAGCGTCTGCATCTTGCAGGCCCGCTCCAGCATGTACATGCGCACATAGCACGAGAAAGGATGATCGCCGCAGGTCAGCGTGCCGTGATTATTGAGGATCATCAGATGCTTGTCGCCCAGATCACCGACCAGGCGATCACGTTCCTCATGCTCGAGCGCAATACCCTCATAGCCGTGATAGGCGACATCTTTCATGACCGTCATCGCGCTTTGCGATATCGGCAGAAGGCCGCGCTTCTGGGCCGACACCGCGACACCCTGATCGGTATGCAGGTGCATGATCACCTTCACATCAGGGCGGGCATGGTGGATCGCCGAATGGATGGTAAAACCTGCCGGATTGATGCCGTACTGGCTGGGCGGCAGGACATTGCCCTCAAGGTCCACTTTGACGAGATTGGACGCCGTCACATCCTCGAACAAGAGGCCGAACGGGTTGAGAAGAAAATGCTCTTCAGGCCCCGGCACGCGCATGGAGATATGGGTAAAGAACAGATCATCCCAGCCATGCATGAAGACGAGACGGTAGAGCGCGGCAAGATCACAGCGCGCCTTCCACTCCTCGGCGGTCACCTGATCCTTGACGGAAATCTGAGCGCGGTCATCCATGTCTGCCTCCCGTTCGCGGCCCGTCCTGCGGGCTTTCGCTGATTGTTCTGTCAAGAATTGCGCGGCAAGGGACACACGTCAAATCAACTCGGCAAATCCCTCGCCAGCCGCAGCCCCGTCATCTGCCACTGCGCATCCGGCGGGAAGAAATTGCGGTAGCTGGCGCGGACATGGCCCGGCGCGGTCAGCGCCGAGCCGCCCTTGAGGACGAACTGCCCGCACATGAACTTGCCATTATACTCGCCCATCGCGCCGGACTGGGCCCGGTAACCGGGATAGGGCGCATAGGCCGAGCGCGTCCATTGCCAGACCCCGCCAAACAGATTGCCCTGATCGGCGCTGCAAGGATGCAGCCAGCCATCGGGAGACATCGCCCGCGAGCTGGCCGGGTCTGCGCTGCGCGCCGCCAACTCCCATTCGCGTTCTTCGGGCAAGCGGTAGCCCGTCCATTCGGCAAAGGCGCTGGCCTCGAAATAATCGAGATGGCTGACAGGCGCGGCCATATCCACATCCCGAAGCCCGTGCAGCGTGAACTCGCGCCACTCGCCCGGCGCGCCGCGCCAGTAGAGCGGCATGGTGCGCGCCTGCGCCTGCACGCGCGCCCAGCCATCGGACAGCCATAGCGACGCATTGCGATAGCCGCCGTCTGCGATGAATTCGGCATACTCGCCATTGGTCACACAATGGCTGGCGAGCGCGAACGCACCAAGCCAAGCCTTGTGTCCGGGCCCCTCATTGTCAAAGGCAAAACCGGCACCATCGGCGCCGAATGTTTCCAGCCCACCGGAAAACTCCAGCCATCCAGCCGTTTCGCCGGGGCGCGCAAACGGTGGCGCGGCGTCCAGGTACAGCTCGTTGAACGGATTGACGCTCAGCACATGCTTGATGTCGGTCAGGAGCAGTTCCTGATGCTGCTCCTCGTGGGCGATACCGGTCTCCACCAAGGCGGCAAGGCGCGCCAGGTCGCCATCCTCGCACCGCTCGATAAGACGCTCCATTGCGGCATCGACATGGGCGCGGTAGGCGCGCACATGGTCCACGCCCGGCCGGGTGATATGCCCGCGTGCGGCACGCGGCTGTCGCTCGCCCAGGGCCTCGTAATACGAGTTGAAAAGGAAGCCGAACCGGGGATCAAACGCCTGATAGCCCGCCAGATGCGGCTCGAGCAAAAATGTCTCCCAGAACCAGCTTGTATGGGCCAGATGCCATTTCGTGGGCGACACGTCTTCCATGGTCTGTGCGCCCATATCCTCGTCAGACAGGGGCGCGGCCAATGCCGTGCTGCGCGATCTCAGCGCACGATAGCGCTCGGCAAGCGTGCTTCTCGTGGCGGCGCCGGAAACGCCGGATGCGGCAAAAGCGGCTTCTACGGCCATGACACGGTCCACTTCCCGTCTGCTTGCCATCAGCTTGGCACAGCAAGCCCTGACACGGGAAGGCGCTCATGCCACTTCATGCGCATTTCCACCCCTTGCACGAGTGTGCGCCGGGCGGTTCAATGCGCGGCGCTTGCCCGTTTTTCTGTCAGAGCCGATTGGTATCGCCACATGCGTCTTGCATTCCACGCTTCCAACCGGCCCGACGCGCTCGCGGCGAAAACCGCGCTGGCAGAGCATTATGGCGACTGTCCGCTGCTGGAGGCCGACTGCGTCGTCGCACTCGGCGGTGATGGCTGCATGCTGGATGCCCTGCACGCGGTGATGGGGCACGACATCCCGGTCTACGGCATGAATTTCGGCTCTGTCGGGTTCCTGATGAATGACCCGGTACATGACCATCTGCCTGAGCGGCTGGCCGCAGCCGAAAAGGCGATCATCCACCCCTTGCGCGCACGCGGTACCGGAATGGACGGCGAAACGTTCGAATCGCTGGCGATCAACGAGGTCTCCTTGCTGCGCCAGACACGCCAGACCGCAAAAGTGCGCATTTCCATCGATGGCGTCGTGCGCATGGACGAGCTGGCCGCCGATGGCGTGCTGGTATCCACGCCCGCCGGATCAACGGCCTATAACTTTTCTGCACACGGGCCGATCCTGCCGATTGATGCCAGCCTGCTTGCCCTTACGCCGATCAGCGCTTTCCGCCCCCGCCGCTGGCGCGGCGCGCTGCTCAGCCATACCAGCACTGTCGAGTTCGAAGTGATCGAACCCGAACGCCGCCCGGTCGCCGCCGTGGCCGATAATCGCGAGTTCCGCGATGTGCGCACGGTGACCATTGCCGAGGCGGACGATGTCACCCTGACCATGCTCTTTGACGCCGGGCGGGCACTGGACGAGCGGATCATCCTTGAACAATTCTCGGCCTAGAAAAGGCTTCTGGCCGGGGCTTACCTGATATTAAGCAAGTCCTGTCTATCCTCACCGGTGAATTGGGGGATCTTGCTGACGAGGTAGCATAGTGGCTGGAGAACTTCCTGCCGGGGTGGCTTTTGCAAAACTGCGCGTGCTGCTGGTCGATGACAACGCAGCCATGCGCGGACTGGTGCGTGCGGTGCTGGGGGCATTTGGCTGCGACAACGTATTCGAGGCCGCTGATCCGAAGCGGGCGCTGGGCATTCTGTCGGTTGAGCAAATCGACGTGATCATCACCGACTGGAAGATGTCACCCGTCGATGGCCTGTCTCTGGTGCGCCATTTGCGCAATCCGGAAAAGAGTTCCAATCCGTTTATTCCGGTGATCATGCTGACGGCCTATGCCGAACCCTCCCGGGTGCGCGAGGCGCGCGATGCCGGGGTGACAGAGTTTCTGGTCAAGCCGTTCTCGTCTGAACAGCTTTTCAAACGCCTGCAGGTGATCGTGAACCGTCCGCGCCCTTTTGTGCGCACGAAGGCGTTTTTCGGCCCCGACAGACGCCGGCTCAACAATGAATATGAAGGTCCGGAACGCCGCGAAGAAGCGGCGCTCTAAAGTGACAGGGGAAGGGACAAGTCAATGACCCAGCAGCGCGAACGGCCTATCGAAATCATCAATCCGCCCAACATGCTCAAGGTAAAAGTGGGCGGGCGTATTGCACCGGCCGACCCGGCCGCCATTGCGCGCGCCGAAGCGGCGCTTGCCGACATGAAGGAAGAGTTCGCCGACTGGCTGACTGAAGAGGTCGACAAGCTGGAAGCGGCGCTGGCCAAGGTCCACACTGACGGGCTTGCCAGTGCAGCGGGCGACGAATTGTTCACCGTCGCGCACGATCTGCGCGGGCTGGGAGCAACCTACGACTTTCCGCTGGTCACGCGCATGGCGGCTTCGCTCTCACGCCTGATTGAAACCAGCGAGAAGCGGGCCATCGTTCCGGTCGATCTGGCTGACGCCCATGTCGGCGCTATCCGGGCCGCTCTGCGCCAGAATATCCGCACCGACGAGCACACGGTCGGCCGCACGCTGGCTGAAGAGCTGGAAACGCGTGTGATCGCGCTGGTTGGCTCGCCGGCCTGAGCCGACACTGCCTTTTTGCGTAATTAGCCGGCTTTGCGGGCGTCTGCCGGGATTGCCTTGTCGGCAAGCGCCGCCATGTCGGCGTCCAGCCGGTCCATGCAGTATTCCAGATCGGCTTCCGGCGCGCCCTGGAATTGCGTGAAAATGCGCTGTGTCAGCGCGGCGCGGAATTTCACAATGTCTTCGGGTCCTTGCGCGCCCACTTCCAGCGAATGATACGCGCTGACCGAGGCGCGCACCGCGGGCAGAATGCGGCGCGGCAGACCTGACCGCTCCATCAGCGCATCCAGCCCCAGCGGCCCGGCATCATGGATGAGCAGCCACGCCTTGCCGTGCGGAACGCCCGCCAGTTCGGCCATGCAATGTTCGAAAAAGCTCATATGTCCCCGGAACAGTGCCCGCAGGATGAGCGATGGCGTCAGACGCCCGTTCATCTGGAGTTGCTGGACAAACCGGCGCGGATCCTGGCTGAGACCGGCCTGCTCCACCAGATCGACCGTGGCGCGCTCGCGGGTGTTCTCCGCCAGCTCCACGGCCAGTTGTGGCGGCAGGGCATGGCGCGAAATCAGCCGTTCGACAGCCGCCTCGGAGATCACATTGATCAGCTTCTCGGTAACTTCCAGCGGCAGGCTCGAACGCTCGACGAACTGCTCCAGCATGGCGGGCTGTTCACGGTAGCGCTCGAAGGTCAGCGCATAGGAGCCGGCATCGAAATGGGCCCCGTCATTGGCGATAACGCGCTGCACGGCCGCGTCGCCGCCGCGCATGACCAGCTCGCGCACCACCTTGCCCGGCACTTCGGCGCGTCCGGCAATGGCCAGCTGGCGGATGACCGCGCCAGAGCGGACAATCTCGGTCAGATCGTCTTCGGTCAGCGACGGAGAACCGGCAATAACCGGCACGGCGATGGAATCGATATCGGCCGCCAGCTTGCGCGCCACCTCGCGCGGCAGGCTGGGCGAGCGGGCCAGCGTTACCGACAGGGCGCGCCGCACGATCTCGGCGGCGTCGCTGGCCAGCACTTCGAGAATAGCGTTGGCGGCTGCGCGTTCAGCCTCCGTCATGCCGGGCATGGAAATGCGCGCGCAGATCTTGCGGGCGGCAAGCGCGCGGCCTTCATCATCCTGTGCGCTGGCAAGCCGGACCACATCCTCGCGGGTAAGGCGCGCTCTCAAGGCTTTTACGCTCATCGCCCCAACCTCCCAGAAAACAAGGACAAACGGCACATGCAAGCCTGCGCCTCAAATGTTAACGGCTTGTTGCCGGACATCATGAACGCCGGCCGCGCCCGCGCAGCGGCATGTCCAGAGTGTTGAGAATTTCCATGATTGCGGGTGAGAGAACGGCGCCGTGACCGCCGCCTGCAGCATAGCCGGACACGCCTCCGCGCAGATTCTCGCGCACCTGGGTCAGGGCTGCGCCCGCCTCTGTGGCAGGGACGGCACCGGCCGTCATGCGCGGCGTAGCAATGCTGTCCGGTACATTCACCGCCGGGCGTTCGCGGGTCAGGAAAGACAAAAGCTCGGATGCGCTGCGCGGGCTTGCCCCGTCAAAAAACACGCGCCGGTTGGCCGATGCCGCATCGGGAAACAGCGCGTCCGCGCGCATGTCAGGATTGGTATGGGCCGTCTCGATCAGGCGCGCGGCGCGCGATGCACCCAGAAAGTGCGCCGCATAAAGCTCGCCCGTGGTCGGCTCCCGGCCTGTCGCAACCTGAAGGATGGCCGCATTTTCCGCTGTCAGCTCGCCCGCCATCAGGCTGGCCGCGCGCGGATCAAAGCGCATGTCGAGAATGGTCTGGCGGCTTTGCGGATCGTCTACCACGAACCGGCTGCCCTCCTGACGCACGGCGGCAGCCATCTCGCCGTAACCGTGACGCTCGCCATGGCGGGCCACCATGGCCAGCCAGGTCTGCTCGATAAACTGGAACATGCCCGAGGCGCTGGACGTGCTGGCGCGGGCGCCAGCGTCAAAATTGCTCTCGCGCGCGGCGGTGCGCATCAGAAAATCGAAATTGGCACCCGTCGCGCTGGCCGCATCGGAAATGAGGCGCGAAGGCGAAAAGGCGTTCTGCAGCTGGCCAGCCAGCGCGTTGCCAATGCGGTCGGGCATGAGAACACAGGTCTCCGGGACGAAAGAATCGCTACTGTCCCAATCTCACCCGCCGGAGGATAAGCCTTCGTTAACCGTGTCCGGTGCGAAGGGCGCGATCGGGTGCGGCAACCGCCCCTCATCAATCAGTGCGGCCAGCCCTTCAGCCAGCACAGGGGCCAGCATCACGCCATGACGATATGCTCCCAGCGCCACCACCAGCCCCGGTTCGGCCAGACCGGCACGCGGCATCAGGCCCGGCAGGGCCGGACGCACGCCCGACCAGTGCGCGAGCTGGACCATTTCCGCCACGCTGGGCAGATAGCGCGCGGCCCGCTGCAACAGGCCTTTTGCCACCGACGGGTCGACCGCCCCATTGCTGCGTCCCGGCTCCACGCTCGCGCCCACCATCAGAAGCCCGCCGGGTTTCGCCGCGAGGTACACATTGCCAGCCCGCAGCAATGGCCAGTTTGCACAGTCTTCGCCGGCATCCAGCATCAGCGCCTGCCCCTTCACGGGATAAACGTCGGCTGCCAAGGGGTGCAGTTGCGTGGCGGCCCAGCCAGCGGCCAGCACCACATAGTCAGTGTCTTCAACCTCGCCACTTTCGGTCATTATCCGCCAGCCATCCCCCGCCCGCGCGAGCGATGTAATGCGCGTGTTTTCGCGAATCTCGACCCCCTTGCGGGCCAGAATTGTCATCAGGGCGCGGGCCAGCAGCGGGCTGGAGACTTGTGCGTCGCCGGGCAGGAATAGCGCGCCATCGGGCAGGCAGGCACCGGGCAGACGCGCCTGCAGGGCGGCGCCGTGCAGCCATTCGCCTTCCACGCCCAGTGCAGCGAAGGTCTCCACCATGGCCGGCTCGCGCACCGGAACCAGCGATCCACATGGCCGATAGGCCGGATCGATGCCGGACTCCGCGTGCAGGCGCGCGGCCCAGTCCGGCCACATCGCGGCGCTATGCTGCGCCAATGCTGCAAAGGCCCGCGAGCGGTCATGCGGACGCGATCTGGCCTCGCCGATTTCCGCGCCGGGTGCAATCATGCCTGCTGACGCCGCCAAAGCGCCTTGCCCTGCCTTACCAGCGTCACAAATCAGCGTATTAATTCCACGTAAGGATAGCGCATGCGCCAGTGACAGCCCGGCTGCACCGGCACCGGCAATGACGACGCGCGGCGCATCTCTACGCATCAAGGCCTCGCGCTGGCTGATCCCGGCCCGCGCGGGCACGCAGTACAGAAAAGGTGGGCACTACCATGACGGCAAAATCTCTGACCATCGCTTGCAGACACGCAGCTATAGCCGCTGCGCTTGCCGCAATCACCCTTCCGGGCGCAGCCAGTGCAGGCAGCCTGATGCAGGAAGATCGCTGCGTGCAGATCGGCAGCATCAGCGGATATTCGGTCATTGATGACCGCAATCTGATCCTGCGCTCCGGGGCGAGCAGCTTTTTCCTCGTCACCACGGCGACACGGTGTGCGGGCCTCAATTTCGGGGTCGAGATTGCCACCTCGATCAATGGCAATCAGCGCATCTGCCAGCCCATGAACGAGTTTGTCATTCCCGATGATGGCTGGCGCTGCCGCATTGCCTCGATACAGTCTGTGGAAGGCGAAGACGCCGCTCGCGAAATCGTCAGTCAGCGCGAAGACGATTAGGGCCTGGCCGGCGGGCTATTCTGCCGGCTGGCTGGCCAGACGCACGGGGCTGGGCCGTTCGGCCGGCTCGCCATCTTCGTCGGCACGTTCCAGCGCCACGCGGCAATCGGCCAGAAAGCGCTCGCCCGCATTATCGCCCTGACGCGACCAGGGCCGTGACAGGGCACGCGTGTAAAACGCCGTGACCGTGCCGCGCCAAGCATCTTCGGGCCCGTCCTCGTCCTCGCGCTCGCCACACGCCTCCAGCGCCATTTCAAACACGCGTTGCAGGCAGTCCAGCGCCGGCGCGGCATCTTCCAGACGGGTGCGGGCGCGCCCTTCGCGTCCGGAATCGAGCCGGCGTTCGGCCTCACGCAAAGCGGCCAGATGGCGCCGGGTCAAGGTCGGGGTGGGGGTGTCATCGCGCAGCCGCGCTGCATCTGGCACCAGCCCGGCCAGCTGACCGGTCAGGCGCAAACCCATCTGCAAATCCTGACGCAGGCGGGCGATCTGGGTGCGCCGGGTCTGCAGGCGCCGCTGGTCGATCAGCGCACGCCCGCTCTCCTCCAGCAGACGCCAAAGCGCCATCTTGGAATCGGCGTCGCTGATCGCGTGACGCTCGCAGATACGGTCAATATCAGCCTCGTCATAAAGCTCGCCATCATCGAGGATGATAAAGCTGGTGCCGGTCTCGCTGGTCAGTCTCGACATGCGTGCTCCCTGCCCCGGCCCCTCAACCGGCCTTGTCCCTTACAGCTGCCCTCTGTGACAGATTAACCTATCGTTAAGCAGCCCGTCCCCTGCGACGCACGGCAGGGCGGCAGTTTCCTGTGGAAAATGGGGATGGGTGGGGAGGTCCCGGAAAAATGGTACCGCCTCCCCGGCTCGAACGGGGGACCTCTAGATCCACAATCTAGCGCTCTAACCTACTGAGCTAAGGCGGCACGCAATCTCCCGGCGCGCGGCGGGCAAGGCCCTTATGGCGGCGGGAGCGCTGACATAGCGCCGCCAGACTTGCGATGCAAGACCGGCGGCCATGTTGCTGCGTCAGGCGTATCCGGCAGCGGTAATATGGCTCTGGAGTGCCTGCATGCGCTGGGCATCGGACGGGTGGGTGGACAGGAAGGCGGGCTGTGAACTGCCAGAGCTGCGCGCCATCATGGAGTTCCAGAAGGTCAGCGCCTCGCTGGCACGGTAGCTGGAGCGGGTCATGTAGTCTGCGCCCAGACGGTCGGCCTCGTATTCATGGCGGCGCGAATAGGGCAAGAGCACGCCAAAGGTCAGACCCGCACCCAGCACACCGGCCCACATGCCGGCATTGTTCACGCCGCCCTGATCCAGCGCGACGGCGGCAAGCTGTGCGCCCATGCCTGCCGCCATTTGCTGCGAGGCGCGCTCCTGCGCGTGGCGGCCTGCGACGTGGCCTGCCTCATGGCCGATGACGGCGGCCAGCTGGTCATCATTGCCCGCGACATCAAGCAGCCCCGAATACACGGCAACCTTGCCATTGGGCAGAACCCAGGCATTGACCTGGTCATTGTCGAACACAACAAATTCCCAGTCATACTGGGTCAGGCCGGAGCCTTGCGCGATGCGCTGGCCGACCCGTTCCACCTGACGGCGTTTGCCGGCATCGCGGCTGACACGCTCCTGCGCCAGCGATTGCTGCCAGGTCTGCTGGGAGAGCTGGGCGATCTGGGCATCGGAGACGATCATCAGCTGGCTGCGGCCCAGCGCCTCATTGTGCGCGGTGCAGCCCGCCACCAGCGGCACGACCGTGCCGACAGCCAGCCCCATCAGCAATTCGCGCCGGTCCATTCTCACGACGGGCAATCGCCCGGCAGGCGTATCCATGAAATCAGACATGTCAGGACCTCCCCTTGAAAAACAACCCGCTGGTCTCCAGCCTACACGAAACAGGCTCTGCCTGTGATGGAAACCGTTATATTGTGGAGTTAAACATATTGGCGGGGGCAGCGGAACTGCTGCGTTGCCCGGCCCTGCCACAAACACGGGAGCTAACAGATGATGCGCCGCCTCCTCCTTATCCTCGTCGTGCTTGCCGGGCTGGCCATCGCCGCCGCGCTGATTGTACCAATGCTCGTCAGCCCGGAAAACTGGCGCGGCGAGATAGAGCGGCGCGCCAGCGAACAGCTCGGCCGCGAGGTGACGATTGACGGTGATATCGGCCTGACCATCCTGCCTGCGGTCCAGATCACCGCCAGCGATGTGGCTATCGGCAACGCGCAAGGCTTTGGCGAGGAACCGTTTGCCGAGCTTTCCAGCCTGCACCTCGGCCTGGCGCTGTGGCCGCTCTTTTCCAGCCGGGTGGAGGTAAGCGAGTTCGTGCTGGTCGAACCGGTCATCCGCCTGCGCCAGAATGCCAGCGGCAATAACTGGACCTTCGCCAGCGCAGGAGAGGCGCCAGAACCGCCAGCGGGCAATACCGGCGGCTTCCGCCAGCCCGGCGCGCTGGGCTTTGACGCCACCTTCTCCGGCATTCGCATTGAAAATGGAACGCTGAGCTATTCCGATGGCAGCGAGACCTGGGACGCCTCGCAGCTCAATCTCAGCCTCGATGCGGTTGATCTCGACAGCGAGGCCCGCCTTCACGGCGATTTCGTCATGCGCGGCGAAACGATCCTGGTGGATGCGCGTCTTGGCGGGTTCCGCCCGTTCATGGAGGGGCAGCGCACGGCGCTGGTTCTGAATATCTCGTCGGACCCGCTAGACCTGAATTTTGATGGCGAGGCGCTGGAAAGCGCCGATCTTGAACTGGCGGGCGATGCCAGTATCGATGCTGATCTGGTGGGGCTGGCGCGGCTGTCCGGTGAGCCACTTCCGCCGGGATCAGCGCTGCGCACGGCCTCGGCTTCGGGCCGCTTTACCAGCGTGCCCGGCGAAATCCGCTTTGAAAATGCCAGCCTCAGCCTCGACGATATTTCTGCCACCGGGTCGATCACGGCCAACACCGAAGGCGAGCGTCCCTTCCTGACCGGCCAGCTGACCATCCCGGTGCTCGACCTCAATCCCTACATGCCCGAGGAACAGTCCGGCAGGTCGTCTGGCGGGCAGACAGAATGGAGCACCGAGGAGATCGACCTTGCAGCGCTGCGCCTTGTCGACGCCGATCTGCGCCTGACCGCCGGACGGCTGATCTTCGGCGAGATCGAGGTTAGTGACGCCGATGTCCGCGCGCGGCTGACCAATGGCCGGCTGGTGGCTGACCTGTCGCACTTCACGCTCTATGGCGGCGATGGCTCCGGCCAGCTTGTCGTCAATGCCCGCGGCGCTACGCCCAGCTATACGATGAACGCCCGGCTCGAAGGGCTGCAGACACAGCCCTTCCTCGGCGCGGCAGCCGATTTCTCCGCCCTTCGGGGCCTGGGCAATTTCACCGTTGATCTTTCCAGCTCTGGCGCAAGCACCGCCGCGATCATGAATTCGCTCTCGGGCAATGGTAATCTGCGTCTGACTGACGGGGCCATTGAAGGGCTGAACCTTGCCCGCATATTGCGCGGCGTTCAGACCGCCATCGCCACGCGCCAGCTGCCGCAGGGTTTCGGCCCCGAGGAAGAAACCGATTTCAGCGAGCTGGGCGGCACATTCACCGTGCGCAATGGCGTTTTGTCCAATAATGACCTGTCGATGCTCAGCCCGCTATTGCGGGTTGCCGGTGCAGGCGAGTTCAACCTGGCCGAACAGTCCATGGACTACCGGGTATCGCCGCGCGCGGTGGCATCTTTGGCCGGACAGGGCGGCACGCCGGAACTGAACGGTATCGCTGTGCCTGTGCGCCTGCGCGGCAGTTTCGCCAACCCGTCCTTCAGCATCGATTTCGAGGCCGTGGCGCGTGAACTGGCGACGGGACAGGCGCGCGGCCTGCTCGAAGGCCTGCTGAACGGGCAGCGGCCGAACGGTGATGGCAATGCCGAAAGCGAAGAGGAGCGGGCCGAGCCCACCCCTGCCGACCTGCTGCGTGGCCTTCTGGACCGACAGCGGCGCAGTGGCGGCGATGATGGCGGCAACTGAGCTGACGCCCTTGTGAGACAAGCATGGTTTTGCTTGCGCTTGCGCCGGTCCGGGCCATGATGTGACCCAAGAAAACGCCCCAGTGTCAGCAATCGGGGCGAAGGGGAGCATCATGAAACCGATCAAATCGCTGCTGGCCGCAGGAGCCGTCATGGCCTTTACTCATCTTTTCCCGGCCGCGACCGCCCAGACTTTCTATCCCGGTGACCGGATCACGGGCGACCATTACGCCGGCCGCTCACCGATACAGGCCGTCAATGGCGCAACAGCGTCCGCCCAGCCGCTGGCCAGCATGGTCGGCATCGATATTCTGAAAGCGGGCGGCAATGCGGTCGATGCCGCGATTGCTATGAACGCGGTTCTGGGCCTGATGGAGCCTACCGGCAACGGGATTGGCGGCGATATTTTCGTCCTCGTCTATGACCCGGAGACAGAGCAGGTCTACGGGCTCAACGGGGCGGGGCGCTCGCCCATGGGTCTCGATATCGAGACCGTGCGCGCAAACCTGACGCCGGAAGGCACTATCCCGCCGGTCGGACCCCTGCCCGTCTCGGTGCCCGGAGCGGTCGATGGCTGGTTCACCCTGCATGAGCGCTTTGGCCGCCTGCCGATGGAGGAGGTGCTGGCACCGGCCATCCGCTACGCGGAAGAAGGCTTCCCAGTCAGCCAGACCATTGCCTATTACTGGGACCGCAATATGCGCATCCTTCAGGCGCGCCACGATGCGGGCGCGTTCAGCGAATTCGACAATGCGCGCGCGACCTATCTGAACGCTGAAGGCAACGCCCCGGCAGAAGGCGAGATTTTCCGGAATCCGGACCTGGCGGCCACCTACCGCCTCTTGGCCGAACAGGGCCGCGATGCCTATTACGAAGGCGAGATCGCCCGCACGATTGACGCCTATATGCGCCGCATCGGCGGCTGGCTGCGCTATGAGGACCTTGCTGCGCACACGTCAGAATGGGTGGAGCCGGTAACGGTCAATTACCGCGGCTATGATGTCTGGCAGATACCTCCGCAGGGTCAGGGCATGAGCGTCCTGCAAATGCTCAATATCCTTGAAGAGTACGATCTGGCCTCGATGGGCTATATGAGCGCGGACGCCCTGCATGTGATGATCGAGGCCAAGCGCCTCGCCTTCGAGGACCGCGCGCGCTTCTACGCTGACCCGGCCTATCAGCCCGCACCGACCGAATGGCTGTTGTCAGAAGAGTATGCGGACGAACGCCGCGCCCTCATCTCGATGGAGCAGGCGATGGAGCAGGTTGGCCCCGGTGATCCGGCCCAGCTGGAGCACAACGATACCACCTATCTGACGGCTGCTGATTCCAGCGGCATGATGGTGTCGCTCATCCAGTCCAATTATCGCGGCATGGGCGCGGGCATTGTTGCCGACGGGCTGGGCTTCATGTTCCAGAACCGGGGCGAGATGTTCTCCATGGACGATGACCATCCGAACGTATTCGAGCCGGGCAAGCGCCCCTTCCACACCATCATTCCGGCGATGGTGACCTATGAAGGCCAGGGCTATTTGAGCTTTGGCGTGATGGGCGGAGCCATGCAGCCGCAAGGCCATGTCCAGATCATCACCAACATGATCGATTTCGGCCTGAATATTCAGCAGGCCGGTGACAGTGCGCGCTGGCGTCATGAAGGCTCGACCGAGCCCACGGACGGGCTTGGTACACCCGCAGGCATGGGCGTAGTCCATCTCGAAGGCGGCGTGCCACAGGATGTGCGCGACGAGCTGGAACGGCGTGGCCATGTGCTGGGACGCAGCGATGGCGGGTTTGGCGGCTATCAGGCTATCCGGCGCGATCCCGAAACAGGCGTGCTGTCGGCGGCATCGGAAATGCGCACAGACGGCGCGGCTCAAGGATATTAGCCGCGCATCACGGTGAATGAGGGCAACTTGCTGCCTTCATCGGGGGTTCACGGCGCACCATTCAATGTTGGCGCCATGAACAGGCTGGAAAGGGAGAATCCGCCATGAAGAATCTGGTTCAATCGATTGCCATTCTGGGAGCCGCGGCCTTTGCCTTTATCGCCCTGCCAATGGACGCCGAAGCACAGCGCGGCCGTCCCGGCGGCGGTGGCCCGCCGGTCATCGAGTTCTTTGAAGGCCCGAACTTTACCGGCCGGTCGGTGCGCGTGGATGGCGAAGCGCCGGATTTCCGCCGGATCAACTTCAATGATGTGCCGGGCTCGTTTCGTATCGAACGCGGCTATTGGGAGCTGTGCCAGGACATCAATTACCGCAGCACCTGCCTGATTTTCTGGGAAGACGCGGCGCAGCTTTCGGGCGGCTGGAACCGGCAGATCAGCTCGGCCCGGCCGGTCAATTTCCGCCGGGGTGGCCGTGAAGGCCTGATGGTGTTCTCCGAGCCCAATTTTGGCGGCGAAGCCCGCCTGATCGCCTCACGGACAGACAATTTCACCTCGATCCAGATGAATGACCGCGCCCGTTCCTTGCGTGTGCTGGGCGGTGAGTGGATCGTGTGCGAGCATGCCAGCCTGGGTGGCCGCTGCGAAACGCTGGAACGTGAGGCCGCCGACTTGCGCCGGATGGGGCTCGACCGGGCGATCAGCTCGGCTTCGCCGACCTCGCAGTATGTTCCGCCGGCACCGACCAACCCCGGCTATAATCCCAATCCGGGGTATAATCCCAATCCCGGCTATAACCCCGGATCAAACCTGCGTCCCGGCATGGTCTTTGGCGGCACGCGCGGTGCGCAAAGCGCGTATTTTGCCAATCCGCGTATCAGCGGTGCGCCGATTGCCCGCTGCATGAGCAGCTTTGACCAGCGTGCCTGCGACCAGGCGACCGCCGATGCGATGTGTCAGGGTGAAGGCTTTCGCGGTGCGGCCTACTACGTCGTCACCGATCAGGGGCGCAGCAATCACTATTTCATCGGCCAGGGCCGTACGGCTCCGTCCAATGGCGCCCTGTCGGACGTGCTGTGCGTCCGGTAACCGGATAAAAATCGACGCCTTACAGTTCGGCCCCTCGCGCAAGCGGGGGGCCGTGCTTTATCTTGACGGAGAAATTTATCGAATCCGGAGCAAGCCATGCCAGTCCAGGATCCTGTCGTCACCGAACAGACGCCCGCCGCCGATCACACGATCGACCAGTGCTGGGAACGATACACCGCAGAGGAGCACGGCGTGTGGGACACGCTCTACAAGCGCCAGATGAAGGTGCTGCAGGGGCGCGCCGCGCCGGAGCACTTCAAGGGGCTGGAACTCCTGAACCTGAATGAAGGCGGCATTCCCGATTTCCGGCGGATGAACGAGAAACTGGAAAAGCTGACCGGCTGGACGGTCGTGGCCGTGCACGGCCTCATTCCCAACGATGTCTTCTTCGACCATCTGGCCAATCGCCGCTTTGTCGCCGGGCGCTTCATCCGCGACGCCGACAAGCTGGACTATTTGCCAGAGCCGGACATTTTCCATGACGTGTTTGGCCATGTGCCGCTGCTGACCCAGCCGGTCTTCGCCGACTACATGCAGGCCTATGGCAAGGGTGGCGCGAAAGCGGCCAGGCACGACATGATCGAGAACCTGACCCGGCTCTACTGGTACACGGTGGAATTCGGCCTCATCAACACGCCCGAAGGCCAGCGCATCTACGGGGCCGGTATCGTCTCCAGCCAGTCGGAATCGGTCTTTGCGCTGGAGGGCCGCTCGCCCAACCGGGTCCATTTCGATCTCGAACGCGTGATGCGCACCGACTATCGCTATGATGACTTCCAGCAGACCTATTTCGTCATCGACAGCTATGAGCAGCTGATGGAGGCGACCGACCGGCAGGACTTCGATCCGATCTATACCCGGCTGAAAGGCCTGCCTGATTTCAAGGCCAGCGACACGACGCCAGGCGACAAGGTCTACTCAAAAGGTACGCAGGAATACGCACAGGCAGGCGGGCTGGCCAAGGGCGCAAAATGGGTTTGAGGCTCAACCCTTCGGGTCGAAGATTTCCTCAATTCTCAGGTCAAACACTTCGGAGAGCGTAAAGGCGAGCGGCAAGGACGGGTCAAACTTGCCCGTCTCCACAGCGTTGATGGCCTGGCGGGAGACGCCCGCGCGTTCGGCCAGCTCGGCCTGACTCCAGTTGCGCTCTGCACGCAGCACCTTCAAACGGTTCTTCATTGCGTCACGCTCCTAGCGATACCGGCCGCGCACAATGAAGGCGGCAAGCCCCTGACCGCCGACCAGAGCGGGCAGCACCCAGATCAGGCCGATTTCCGGCAATAGATCGGCAGCCCCTTGCGCGAAGGCATAGGCAAAGCTGACAAAGCCGACCGCACCGGCCGAAATCAGTGTGCCTTCAGAGATCACCGCACGGTTGAACTCGTCCATCGAGCGGAAAAAGACGATGAAGGCGTGCAGGCCGTAAAGCGCCGGGATGACGGGCAGTATGGCAATGATGATGCGCAGCCAGGCCGGATCGACGATATCGCTGCGAAGCAGCCAGACCGAGGAAAACAGCACCGCCGTATAACCGGCCATGGCTAGAAACATGTGCCGCATGTAGCGACGTGCGTGGGGATTAGGGGAAGACGTCATCGAACTCTCTCCTCGTCTCTAGCGTTGTTCTGCAAGGAAGCGGGCAAGACGCGCATTGAACGCCTCTGCCTGGTCGTGCATCAGGAAATGGCGCGCGCCTTCAATGATCTCGACATCCGCGCTGGCCAGCGGCGCGTATTGAGCGGCATACATCGATTGCAGGGTTTCAGCGTCAACAGGCGCGCCGTCCGCCCACGGTGCCAGCACCAGAACGGGCGCGTCGATCCCGTCAAGCACAGGCGAAAAATCACTACCGGAGATTTCGGCAAAGGCGTTGGCGACGGTCTCCTGATCGGAGGCAGCAAACCATTCCATCAGAACCGGGTGGAAATCGGTATCAAGGCTTTGCACCGGCAGGCCCTGCTCCATCATCGCCAGAAACTGCTCATTGGGCAGGCTGCGCATCTGGCCGGCAAACATCGCGCCACTGGCTGCCGCCTGCTCTGGTGTGGCCGCCGGATTGAACAGGCGCGCGTAAAACGGCACTGAATCCACAACCATGACGGCGCTGACCGTATCTGATGCGCGCGCAGCGACTTGCAGGGCCACCTGCCCGCCAAGGGAGTGGCCGACAACGGCAACATCTGCGTAGCCGCCCTCCCCGATATATTGCGCGATTGCCTCAGCTGCGCTGGCAACAAAGCTGCCATCGGTCTGAACGGCGGGCACACCGGCAAAGCCAGCCAGCCTGATCACGTGTATGTCTGCGCTGTCGCCCAGCGCACTCACCGCGCTGTCCCAGGTCGCCCCGGATGAAGCTAGGCCGGGGACAAAAACCACAGTCTGCTCGTGCGCGCTGCCGTGGCGCTCGACGGTGAAGCGGTCCTGCGCCAGCGCGGCGGCACTGAACGCCGCAACGGCCAGTCCGGCCAGCAGCGGCTTTATCCAAAGTCCTGACATTCCTGTGCTCCTTCTGTCACGTGTGATGGTCCATTTGTCAGGCTAAGCTGACATCGCAAGACAGATATGTCAACTACACATGACATAAAGTCGTGTTTAGCTGATTTGGTGCCGCTGGGCGGGATGTCTCACACAGGCAGTTCAGTGGTGTTCTTGATCGCTTCCATGGCGAAGCTGGCGCTGACATCGGACAATGGCGCTATCGCGATCAGTTTCTTGTAGAACGCATCGTAGTTGGCGATTTCGGGCAGTGCCACCTTGATGAGGTAGTCGACCTCACCGCTCATCCGGTAGAACTCGATCACTTCGGGCAGGCGCGCGACGCCCTTTGAAAAACGCTCCAGCCAGTCGGCATCGTGGCGGCTGGTTTTCACGAAAATGAAGAGCGTGGCGCGTAGCCCCAGCCCTTCCTGATCAATCAGGGCGACACGGGCGCGGATCAGTCCCGCCTCCTCCATGCGCTTTATACGCCGGTTCACGGGCGTGGCACTGAGGCCCACCCTGTCGGCGATCTCCTGCACGGTCTGGTCGGCATCGGCCTGCAAAAGCCTCAAAATCTTGCGGTCAGAATCATCGAGAACCATAAAGCGCGCCTTTCATGGTGAATTTCACTACCATACCGGATTAGCAGCGATGAAATAGGTCAAAATCACTTCCAGAAGCATGTTTTCCTGATCGCAACAGGAGGCAATATGCTCGCGTCAGAGATCTGCACGGCCCAGACACCTCAATCCTTGCGTTGCGGGCTGACCGCCCGTGACGGGATGATCCGCACGCCCTTCGGGGAGCGCCCGCTGGTCTATGCCGACTATACCGCCTCCGGCCGCACGCACCGCGCGGTCGAAGACCAGATCGACGCGCTCCACACCCTCCTCGCCAATCCGCATACCGAAGACAGCGCCACGGGCCGGGCCTCCAATGCCTGGCTGAAAGACGCTGAAGCCACGATCAAGCGCGCCGTCAACGCCTCGGACGATGACGCGCTGATCCCGTGTGGTACGGGCGCGACCGCCGCCATCCACAAGCTGCAGGAAATCCTCGGAATTGCCTGCCCGCCCGCCAGCCTGGCGCGCATGGGCGACGCGGTCAGTGCGGCTCTGGGCGCCGACGGGCGCGCCGCCCTGGAAGCCCATCTCGCTGCCACGCGCCCCGTCGTGTTTGTCGGCCCGTACGAGCACCATTCCAACGAGCTGAGCTGGCGCGAGAGCATGGCCGAAGTGGTGCGGGTGAAACTCTGCCCCGATGGCGGGATTGACTTTGCCGCGCTGGAAACCCTGCTCACAGCCCCGCAATGGCAGGGCCGGATGCGCATTGGCGCGTTCTCCGCTGCCTCCAACGTCACCGGTATCATCACTGATGTGCGCCGCCTGGCGAAGCTGCTGCACGCCCATGACGCCATCCTTGCACTCGATTGCGCGGCCTCTGCCCCCTATCTCGCCATCGACATGCACCCAGGCGATGAGCCGGACGCCTATGTGGATGCCATCTCCTTCTCGCCGCACAAATTTGTCGGCGGCCCGGGCTCCTGCGGCGTGCTGGTGTTCAACAAGGCGCTCTATCGGGCCGACCTGCCCCCGACCTGCTGCGCGGGCGGCACGGTGCGCTATGTCTGGGATGGCGGGCATGATTTCCTCGATGATGTGGAAGCACGCGAAAAGGCCGGCACACCCGGCCTGCCGCAGCTGGTGCGCGCCGCGCTGGCCCTGAAATTGCGCGATGCGCTGGGCCTTGAACGCCTGCACGCGATTGAGCAATCCTATCTGGAGCGTGCGTTCACGGCGTGGGCAGCCTGTCCCGGTGTCGAGATACTAGGCCCCAAGGACCCTGCCCGGCGCCTCGCCATCGTGTCGTTCAATCTGCGCGATCCGCGCGGCGGCTGGCTGCATCCGCGCTTCGTGACAACGCTTCTGAGTGATCTGTTCGGCATTCAGGCAAGAGCGGGCTGCGCCTGCGCCGGGCCGTATGCGCATGACCTTCTGGGGCTGGGCCAGGACGAGACGCTGGCCTATCGCGACGCCGTGCTGTCGGGCCATGCGGGGCTGAGGCCGGGCTGGAGCCGGGTCAGCCTGCACTGGGCGATGGATGAGGCCGAGATCGGCTATCTGATCGACGCCATCGCCTTCCTGTCGGCTGAGGGCTGGAAATTCCTCGATCTCTACCGCTTCGATGTCACGACCGGCGCGTGGAGCTGGCGCGGCGTGGCGCGGCTGGACGCGCGCGAGGCGATGTGCGGTGAGTGTAGCGACGAGCGCCCGGCCCTGTTTACGGCCCTGCTTGAGGAAGCGGCGTCACGCGCCTGCGCCCTCTCGCCCTGCCCGGATGCGCAGCCCAAGCTGCCCGACCCGGTGGAGCATTTGCGCCAGTTCTCCCTGCCGGTGGATTGAGGCGCCGCCCCTCGCCCTTCGAGGAACTCGCTTCGCTCGCCCTCAGGATGAGGGGCGAGATCCGTTACATCCCTTATCCTGAGGAGGCCGAAGGCCGTCTCGAAGGACGAGGTATCCCCCCTACCCCTCATCCATGCCGAAATCGAAATTCGGCGCAGAGTGAGTAAGCGCGCCGACCGAGATCACATCCACGCCGGTTTCGGCAATCGCGCGCACCGTCGTAAGATCAACCCCGCCCGAGGCCTCAAGGATCAGTTTGCCATTGGCGGCTTTGACGGCGCTTTTCAGATCATCGAGCGGGAAATTATCCAGCAGTACGCTCTCCGCGCCCGCCGCCATCGCTTCCTGGAGCTGGTCCAGCCGGTCGATCTCCACGGCGATGCGGGTCATGTGACCGGCAAAGCTGCGCGCACGCCTGACCGCCTCGCCCACACCGCCCGCCACGGCCACATGATTGTCCTTGATAAGGATCGCGTCATCGAGCCCGAAGCGGTGGCTGACCCCGCCCCCCGCCCGCACGGCAGCCAGTTCCAGAGCGCGTAAGGTAGGCGTCGTCTTGCGCGTATGGGCGATCCGGGCGCCGGTTCCCGCAACCGCATCGACATAGCGCCGTGTCAGCGTGGCTATCCCGCTGAGGCGCCCCAGGAGGTTCAGCGCCGTGCGCTCGGCCACCAGAATGGCGCGCACCGGGCCTTCAACAGCGAGCACGATATCGCCGGCGGCGACCTCATCGCGATCGTGCGCACGCCAATAGGTTTTTAAAGTGGCATCGCACTGGCGGAAGACCTCCGCCGTGACCGCCTGACCGGCCAGCACGCCGTCAGCCCGCGCGGCGATCACGAAACCGGCATGGGCGTGAGCAGGGATCACCGCGTCGCTGGTCACATCGCCGCGCCCGCCGAGATCTTCGGCCAGCGCGCGTGCCACAATGTCGGTGAGGTAAGCGCTGTTCATTCGGCGGGCTCCGCAATCGGCGAGGAGAAAGGATGCACGGCGCGCGCTTCAGCGAGCGTCAGGCGGGTATGGATGGCGGCTGCCGCGATGGCAGGGTGATCGGTGCGGAAATGCCCGCCCCGGCTTTCCTTGCGTTCTATAGCACCAGCAGCAACAAACCGCGCGGCGGTGAGCGCATCGGCTTCGCCGTGTGCGGCTTCAAGTGTGTCGATAGTGTCAATCAGGCGGGCAAGGCCTGTCGCATCGCGCTCCACGCCCGCTTCGGCTGCCATGGCGGCGCGCAAGGCCTGCAAGGCGCTGGCGGGCAGTGACGGGGCGGGCTGCACGGCAACGGGGCTGATATCGCGTGCCGGCGCGGTCTTGAGCGCTTCAGCGGCGCGCCGCCCGAACACCAGCCCTTCCAGCAGCGAGTTGGAGGCGAGCCGGTTGGCGCCATGCACGCCGGTCGAGGCGCATTCCCCCACCGCCCACAGGCCCGGCACACCGGTATAGCCGTTCAGATCTGTCGCAATGCCGCCCATGTGGTAATGCGCGGCAGGTGCCACCGGGATGGGCTGAACGCGCGGATCGATCCCCGCCGCCATGCACGCGGCAAACACGGCCGGGAAGCGTTCAGGAAATTCTGCGCCCACCGCCGCCCGCGCATCCAGATAGGCGCCGCGGCCCGTCTTCACCTGACGATGGACGGCGCGGGCGACGACATCGCGCGGAGCCAGCTCGGCTTGCGAATGCACGCCGCGCAGGAAGCGCTGGCCCGTCCGGTCAATGAGAATGGCCCCTTCACCGCGCAGCGCCTCGGTGGCGAGCGGCGCCGGATCGCGCCCCACATCAATGGCGGTGGGGTGAAACTGGACAAATTCCGGATCCTGGATGACCGCGCCGAGGCGTGCGGCCCAGCTGAGCGCCTGCCCCTGGCTGGAAGCCGGCGTGGTGGTGACGCCATAAAGCCCGCACAGGCTGCCGGTGGCCAGCACCACATCGCTGGCAAGAAGATCATGGCGTTGTCCCGACGCATCGAACGCCATCACGCCCGCGCAGCCACCTGTTGCATCGGGGATCAGGCCGGCTGCGCGCCAGCCCTCGAATATCTCGATATGGGGGGCGGCCTGCACGGCGCGGATCAGGGCGGCAAGAATGCCGGCCCCGGCCTGATCGCCCTTTACCCGCGCGACACGGGCGGTTGAGTGGGCCGCTTCACGCGACAAGGACCAGCGTCCATCGGCCTCACGCTCGAACGGCGCGCCAAGGCCGTAAAGCGCCTCGATCTCGGCAGGCCCGGCTTCAGCGAGCAGGTTGGCGGCAGCCGCATCCACCAGCCCAGCGCCAGCGGCGATCGTGTCGCGGGCGTGCAGGGCCGGGCTGTCATCCTCGCCCAGAGCCGCGGCCACGCCGCCTTGCGCCCAGCCTGTAGAGCTGCCCTGACCCAGCGGCGCACCCGTCAGAAGGATCACCTTGCGCGGCGCGGCCTGCAGCGCGGTCCAGAGACCGGCTATGCCTGCGCCGACAATGAGGATTGGGTGGGGCACTAAGGAGGCTTTTCAGACTGGGTCCCGGCTCGGGGGTCGGGACCGCGGTGGAGAGATACGAGACCATTATTCCGGGGTCCCGGGCTTGACCCGGGATCCATAAAAGAAAAGCCGCTAAACGCTCACATACGGCACGGCGACCGCCGGCTTTTTCGTGTCGAAGGCAGGCGGTTTGGCGAGCGAGGGCAGCGCCAGCATGGCGTCAACGCTTGCCTTGGCGCGCGCTGCGATCACCGGATCGACATGGACCTCGTGCTTCATGTCACGCAGCGCCTCGTAAATGCCCTTGAGCGTGATGCGCTTCATGTGCGGGCACAGATTGCATGGCTTGACGAATTTCACGCCGGGATTTTCGACCGACACATTATCGCTCATCGAGCATTCGGTGATGAGGATGGCGGTTTGCGGCTGGTGATCCTTCACATAGGCCGCCATCGCGCCGGTGGAGCCGGCAAAGTCGGCGGCCTTGAGCACGTCAGGCGGGCATTCGGGGTGCGTGATGATCATGGCTTCGGGATGGGCCGCGCGCAGGGCCTCGATATCCTCCACCGTGAATTGCTCATGTACCTCGCAAGAGCCTTTCCAGGTGAGGATGCGGATACCGGTCTGGCTGGCGACGTTCTTGGCGAGATATTCGTCCGGGATGAGAATGACCGTGTCGGTATTCCACTCGGCCGCGACGGCTTCGACGACCTGCACCGCATTCGAAGAGGTGCAGCAAATGTCGGAATACGCCTTCACCTCGGCCGACGTATTCACATAGGTAACGATCGGATAATCGGGATAAGCCTCGCGGATGGCGCGCACATTCGCGCCATTGATCGAGGCGGCCAGCGAACAGCCCGCGCGCTCGTCCGGGATCAGCACGATCTTTTCCGGCGACAGGATTTTCGCCGTCTCCGCCATGAAGTGGACGCCCGCCTGCACGATCACGCCCGCTTCGGTCTTGGCGGCTTCCTGCGCGAGCTTGAGGGAGTCGCCCATAATGTCGCCGACCGTATGGAAGATATCGGCGGTCATGTAATTGTGGGCGAGAATGACCGCGCCGCGCTCGACTTTCAGCCGGTTGATCGCATCGATCAGTGGCGCGTGCAGCGGCCACTCCATCGGCGTCACTACGTCCTTCACCTTCTCATACAGATGATCGGTGCGCGCCTTTACACCGGCATCATAAACCAGCGCATCAGCCGCAGGCCATTGCATATCCAGGCTCTGGTGGCGGGTCGGGTCGTGGCGGTCCATCGCGTCCGTCCTCTTCTGCACACTTTTGCTCAAACTGAGCATTTGGTGGGTCCAGAAAATCGGCGGCCCTGACGGGTTCCGCCGTTATGCTCGTTGTGAGCCTAAGGTGGGGTGTTTCTACGCCCGGACAAGGGGGGATGCAAGGCAGATTTCTTACACCCCATCTCGAGAAACGCGGCGGCGGCTATCTCACGCGGGCATATCGCAAGAGCACGACATCGTTTTTCATCGCGCGCGCCTCAAGCAGGGAGAGCTTCTGCTGGCCCGCCCATGCCTTGAACAGCGGCACGCCTTCGCCCAGCATCAGGGGCGCGACGCCAATGCGGTATTCGTCGAACAAGTCTGCCGCGATGAGAGGCCGGGAGAGTTCGGCGCTTCCGAAGACATAGAGGTCTTTGCCCTTTTGTGCTTTCAGGCGCGTGACCTCTTCGACCGGATCAGTGTTGAAAATCGTCACATTGGACCAGTCGGAGCGCGTCACCGAGCGTGAGAACACGTATTTCGGCAGCGTGTTCATGAAGCGGGCGACATTGTCCTCCGGCCCGTCCGCCGCTGCGGGCCAATGGCTTGCCATCAGATCATGGGTGCGCCGGCCGAACACCATGCCGCCCATCGCCTCGCCCTGTTGCACGGAGAGCGCCTCCATGTCCTCGCTCCAGGCATCGGCCATCCAGGCAATATCATGGCCCGGCGCTTCAAACCGGCCATCCAGCCCCATCAGATTCCACATGATCAGCTTTCGCATCGGTCCTTCTCCTCATGCAGCGCGGGCAAGTTCGTGGACGAGATTGTCCAGCGTGGCCCCGTAACCGTCGCGATAGCCTTGCGCCATGCCGTCAACGAATTCGGTGATCTGGCAGGTGACGTTGAGGCGGGTGCCTGTGCCGTTCGTGGCGATACTGACACTGACCAGTGACGCGCATAGCGGCTTGCCAGCTTCACGGATCGTTTCGGCAAAGACAATCCGGTCATTGTCCACGATATCCAGATAGAGGACTTCGGCGCGGTATTTCAGATCATTCGTCGCGCCGCAGCGGGCGACATCGCGACCGCCCACACGGAACTCAGACTGCTCGTAGTGAAGCCCGAACTCCGGACCGGGCACGGCCCAGCGGCTCATCGCCACGCTGTCAGCCCAGGCGGCGAAGACTCGTTCTGGCGGCGCGTCGTAGTGGCGCTCGAAATCTACGGTTTCATGGGACAGGGTCATGGGCGGACCACCTTTATACCAATTGCAAATATCAACTGGTTGCAGCATGATCCGAACCACATCAGGTATGCAAGTGGTTTTTTGAAGGTGTTGCAGACCATGGCCGATGCGCCGCGCTCAGGCTGTCCGATCAATCTGTCGCTGGAAGTGTTCGGCGACCGCTGGAGCCTGCTCATCCTGCGCGACATTATCTTCGGGGGCCGTCGCCATTTCCTCGACCTGATGAAAAACCAGGAAGGCATTTCCACCAATATCCTCGGCGACCGGCTCAAACGCCTCGTGACGCTGGACATGCTGACCGCCGCGCCGGACCCGGCTCACCGCCAGCGCATGATCTATTCACTTACCGAACAGGCGATCCAGCTGATCCCGGTGATGGCGCATCTGGGCGCCTGGGGGCGCCGGCATTTGCCCGTCACCCCCGCCCTCTCCATCCGCGCGCAATTGCTTGAGGAAGGCGGACCGGCGCTGTGGGAGGATTTCATGGAAGACTTACGCGCCGAGCATTTGAGCGAGCCGCGCAAGGATCCCGCCCGCCCCTGGGTGCGCGACCGGCTGCAGGCCGCCTATGAGGCGATAGCGCCAGCGCCTGACACCCCCTGATCTGCGGCTTGATTGCAGGCGCGGGCGCGCCTAGGTTCGCGCGCAATTTCCAACCCCGCCGGAACCTGCGCCCATGGACACTCAAAAAGCGCCTTCTTTTCAGGACCTGATCCTGACACTGCAACGCTATTGGGCTGATCAGGGCTGCGCCATTCTCCAGCCCTATGATGTGGAGGTGGGCGCCGGCACGCTGCACCCGGCCACCACGCTGCGCTCGCTGGGCCCGAAGCCGTGGCGCGCCGCCTATGTGCAGCCCTCGCGCCGTCCCGGCGACGGGCGCTATGGCGAGAACCCCAACCGGCTGCAGCACTATTACCAGTTTCAGGTGCTGCTAAAGCCGTGCCCGGACAATCTGCAAGACCTTTATCTCGGCTCGCTGGATGCGCTCGGCATCGACCGCAAACTCCATGATGTGCGCTTTGTCGAGGATGACTGGGAGAACCCGACCGTGGGCGCATGGGGGCTGGGCTGGGAGGTCTGGTGCGACGGGATGGAGGTCAGCCAGTTCACCTATTTCCAGCAGGTCGGCGGAATGGATGTGGACCTTGTCTCCGGCGAGCTGACCTATGGCCTGGAACGCCTCGCCATGTATGTGCAGGGCGTGGAGAATGTCTACGATCTCGATTTCAACGGCGCGGGCCTGACCTACGGCGATGTGTTCCTGGAAAACGAGCGCCAGCAATCAGCCTTCAACTTCGAACATGCCGATGTCGACATGCTGATCGAGTGGTTCAAGGGCGCGGAAAAGCAGTGCATGGCGCTGCTGAACCTGCCAACGCCCCTGCCCCTGCCCGCCTATGACTGGTGCCTGAAGGCGTCCCATTTGTTCAATCTGGTCGACGCGCGCGGCGCGATTTCGGTGGCCGAGCGCGCCAGCTGGATCGCGCGTGTGCGTGAACTCGCCAAGGGCTGCGCGAACGCCTGGGTGGAACAGCAGAAAAAAGAAGCTGCGTGATGAGTATGAAGCTTTACCACAACCCGCAATCGCGTGCCGCGATGATGCATTGGCTGCTGGAAGAAATTGGCTGCCCGTATGAGCTGGTGCCCGTCCAGTATGATGACGGGTCGATGCGCGCCGAGCCCTTTCTGGCGCTGAACCCGATGGGCAAGATTCCGGTGCTCGTGGACGGCGATACCGTGGTGACAGAGACAGTCGCGATTGCGCTCTATCTCGCCGACAAGTTCAAGAGCCCCAACGATCTGGCCCCGGCCATCAGTGATGCCACACGCGGCGAGTATCTGCGCTGGATAGCCTTCCAGTCCGGCGCGGTGGAGCCAGCCATGATGCAGGCGGGCGCGAAGTTCGAGGCCAAGCGCGAAACAGCCGGCTGGGGCTCGGCCGAACTGGTGGTGGATGTTCTCGAACAACGCATATCGAAAGCGAGCCCGTGGCTGCTGGGCGACAAATTTTCCGCTGCCGACGTGGTGCTCGGCGGCTCACTGAGCTGGGCGGTGCAGTGGAAACTCTTCCCCGCACGGCCCGGATTTGCCGGCTATCTGGAACGCCTTACCGAACGCCCCGCCTACAAACGTGTTTTTGAGAACCAGTAGAAAGCCTCAACCCTCGTGAGTGACGCGAAAGACCTCATCGTCTGGCATGGCCCCAATACCCGCTCCACCGGCACGGTCTGGCTGGTGGAAGAACTCGGCGTGCCCTATGAGCTGCGCAAAGTCGATGTGTTCGGCGGCGAGACGCGCGAGGCGGAGTTTCTGAAAATCAACCCGGCCGGCAAGGTCCCCGCCATCCGCCACAAGGGCCGCACGCTGACCGAGATGGCCGCGATCTCGCTTTACTTGAGCGACGCCTTCCCCGATGCAGGCCTTGCACCCGCCATCGATGCGCCTGCGCGCGCGGACTATCTTTACTGGAGCGTGTTCCGCCCCGGCGTGCTGGAGCCGGCCATTGTCACCAAGGCGCAAAACCTTGATGTCGATCCGCGCACGGTCGGCTGGGGCGATTGGGAAACCGTGATCGGGCTGGTGGAAACCGCGCTGGAAGACAGCCCCTTCCTTCTGGGCGAGCGCTTCTCGGCTGCCGATATCCTTATTGGCGGCGCGCTCGGCTGGCTGAAACATTTCAAGCTCATGCCGGACAATCCGCGCATTGACGACTACATCACCCGCCTGCACGCGCGGCCCGCCTATGCCCGCATGCAGGCCAGCAACCAGTAAGAACCGGAACGCACCTCCCTTGGCCCAGCTTCTGATCGAACTTTTCTGCGAGGAAATCCCGGCCCGCATGCAGGCGCGCGCCGAGGATGATCTTGCCCGGCTGATTGGCGAGGCGTTCAAGGCGGCGGGCCTGAACGTGGAAAGCCTTGAAACCTTCTCCGGCCCGCGCCGGATCGGGCTTGTCGCGGAAGGAATTCCTGCCCGCACAGCAGACGTAAGCGAGGAGCGTAAAGGCCCGCGCGTTGGCTCTCCCGACAAGGCGGTGGAAGGCTTCCTGCGCGGCGCGGGGCTTTCCAGCCTTGATCAGTGCCGGGTGGATTCAACGCCGAAGGGTGATTTCTACGTTGCCGTCATCGAGAAGCCGGGCCGTGATGCAGGCGAGGTAGTTGCGCAGGCGCTGGAAAACGCGATCCGAAACTTCCCCTGGCCGAAATCGATGAAGTTTGGCGAGGGCGAGAAGGCCCAGCGCTGGGTGCGGCCTCTGCACCGCATCATCTGCCTGCTCGATGGCAAGACCGTGCCGCTCAGCGTGTTCGGTATAGAAGCCGCCAACTTGACCGAAGGTCACCGCATCCACTCGAAGGGGACCCGCGTCTTCGCGGTGACGGATTATGCCGATTACGCCGCAAAACTGCGCGATAATGGCGTGGTGCTGACCCGCAATGAGCGGTCGAAGATCATTCTGGACGGCGCAAAGCGCGTCTGCGCCGAGGCCGGGCTGGAACTGATCGAGGATGAGGGCTTGCTGGCGGAAGTGACGGGGCTGGCCGAATGGCCGGTCGCCGTTCTGGGCGAGATCGACCCGGCCTTCCTGGACCTTCCGGCAGAAGTCATCGCGCTGACCATGAAGGTGCACCAGAAATACTTCGCGGTGCGGGACCCGAAGACGGGCGGCATCGCCCCGAAATTCGTCAAGATCGCCAATCAGGACGCGACAGATGGCGGCAAGGCGATTGCGCACGGCGCAGGCCGCGTCGTCTCCGCGCGCCTGTCCGACGCCCGCCATTTCTGGGACATTGACCGCAAGCGCGGGCTTGAGGCGATGGCGGAAGAACTGTCGAAAGTCACCTTCCACGAAAAGCTCGGCACGCTGGCCGACAAGGTGGAGCGGGTCGCCGCGCTGGCGCGCGAACTCGCCCCCGCTGTCGGCGCAGACCCGGAGATGGCCTACCGTGCTGCGAAACTCGCCAAGGCCGATCTCGTCAGCCAGATGGTCTATGAATTCCCCGAGCTTCAGGGCGTGATGGGGCGCTATTACGCGCTTGATCCTTCATCTGAAACCCCGGAAGCGCGCAGCGCTGTCCGGGGCCTCGACCAAGATGGGCACGAGGTCCCGGCTCGCGCCTCCGGCGCGTCCGGGAGTTCAGGGGGTTTGCTCTCCGGCCTAACCCCTGACCAGCGCCGTGAGATCGCCGACGCCATCCGCGATCACTACAAGCCGCAAGGGCCGTCAGAGGCGGTGCCGACCGCCCCGGTCAGCGCGGCGGTCGCGCTCGCCGACAAGCTCGACACGCTGGTTGGCTTCTGGGCGATTGATGAAAAACCCACCGGATCGAAAGACCCGTTCGCCCTGAGGCGCGCGGCGCTTGGGGTGATCAGGGTTGTTCTGGAAGCTAGAATTCAGTTGCACTTGATTGAGGTGATATGGGCTGCATACGAAAATCTTATACGTCCCATCTGTGAAGACGGCTTTCTAAGCGACAGCCAACGAGGCGGTCCTCACAAGTATGAGTATTTAATTTCACCCGAAAACACAGGACTTAAATTCGAGCTGGACGGGCGTCTGTTCAGAGGCACGCCGACGCCCCCCATGATGCCGATATATCGAATTCCTTCCGGGATTTTGGCCGTGAAGTGGCTGTTCGATTTCTTCGCTGACCGCCTCAAAGTCCACTTACGCGATGAGGGCATACGCCACGATGTGATCGATGCAGTCTTCGCTCTGGGCGATGATGATCTGGTGCGCGTCACCGCGAAATCGCGCGCGTTGCAGGCCTTCATCGATACTGATGATGGCGCGGCGCTGCTGGCCGGCTACCGGCGCGCGGCGAACATATTGAAGGCCGAGGAAGGCAAGGGCTTTGACGTCGCGGCGGCTCTCAAAGAGCTTGATCCCCCGTCCTCCCCAGAAACATCCAACCCTGAAACCCCGGCCGACCCCGGACATGATCCGGGGGAGAGCCGGGGCCTCGATTCCGGCGGGCAACAGGTCCCGGCTCGCGCCTCCGGCGCGTCCGGGAGTTCAGCTCTGTTGAAAGCCCTAGCCGCCGCCGCGACCGAACCCGAAGAAGCTGCCCTCATCGCCGCGCTGAAAAACGCGTCTCAGGACGCCGCCACAGCGCTGGACGCGGAAAACTTTGAAAGCGCGATGCGCGCGCTGGCGAGTCTGCGCGGCCCCGTCGATGCCTTCTTTGACCGCGTGACAGTCAACGCGGACGAGCCTGTGTTGCGGCGCAACAGACTTGTTCTATTGTCGCGCATCCGCGAAGCGGTAATGACCGTGGCTGACTTTGACCGGCTGGAAGGCTAGTTAGAAAAAATAGACGCCCGCCCCAAGCGGGCACACGAAGAAGCGAGTGAAGCATGACGAAATGGGTGTATGCCTTTGGTGGTGGCGCAGCCGACAGCGTAACCGGCGATGCGCGTGAACTGATGGGTGGCAAGGGCGCAAACCTTGCCGAGATGGCTCGCCTTGGCCTGCCTGTCCCGCCCGGCTTCACCCTGACCACGGAAGTGTGCACCGCGTTCTACGCCAATGACCACGCCTATCCGGCCGAGCTGGAAGCCCAGGTTGAAGAGGCACTCGCTGCGCTGGAAACCCAGGTGGACAAGAAGTTCGGCGATCCGGCCAATCCGCTGCTGGTCTCGGTGCGCTCCGGCGCGCGCGCGTCCATGCCCGGCATGATGGATACGGTGCTCAATCTGGGCCTGAATGATGAAACGGCTGAAGGGCTGGCGAAACTCTCTGGCGACCGGCGCTTCGCGCTCGACAGCTACCGGCGCTTCATCACCATGTATTCCGACGTGGTGCTGGGCGTGCCCCATTCCGAGTTTGAGGAAATCCTGGAGCGCTACAAGGAAGAGCACGACTTCCAGCTCGACACCGAGATCGACGCCGATGGCTGGGAAGTGATCATCGCCGACTACAAGGCTGCGGTGAAATCCGCGCTGGGCGAGCCCTTCCCCAGCGATCCGCGCGACCAGCTCTGGGGCGCGGTCGGGGCCGTGTTCGGCAGCTGGATGAATGACCGGGCCATCACCTACCGGCGCATGTATGACATCCCGGCCAGCTGGGGCACTGCGGTCAATGTGCAGGCCATGGTGTTCGGCAATATGGGCGACAGCTCGGCCACGGGCGTGGCGTTCACGCGCGATCCGTCCACCGGCGAGCGCGGCTATTACGGCGAGTTCCTGATCAATGCGCAGGGCGAGGACGTGGTGGCGGGCATCCGCACGCCGCAATGCCTGACGAAAACCATGCGCGAGAAAATGGGCGACAATCAGCCCTCCATGGAGGAGGCGCTGCCGCAAGTTTATGGCGAGCTGGCAAAGGTGTTCGATTCGCTGGAACGCCATTACCGCGACATGCAGGATATCGAGTTCACGGTGGAGATGGGCCGCCTGTGGATGCTGCAGACCCGAAATGGCAAGCGCACCGCGCGCGCCGCGCTGAAAATCGCCTGCGACATGGTCGATGACGGCCTGATCACCGAGGAAGAAGCCGTGCTGCGCGTGGATCCGTCCGCGCTGGACCAGCTGCTCCACCCCACCATCGCCGAGGACTATACGCGCGATGTGGTCGCCAAGGGTCTGCCCGCCTCTCCGGGGGCAGCCTCCGGCCGGGCCGTGTTTGATTCCGATGAAGCCGAGCACCGCGCGGCGCTGGGCGAGAAGGTCATTCTCGTGCGCGTGGAAACCAGCCCGGAAGACATTCACGGGATGCACGCCGCACAGGCCATCGTGACAGCCAGAGGCGGCATGACCAGCCACGCGGCGGTTGTGGCGCGCGGCATGGGCCGGCCTTGCGTGTCGGGTGCGGGAGAAATCCGCATCGATGCGGCGAAGAAGCAGTTCACCGCGCGCGGGCGCACCATCACCGATGGCGACATCATCACGGTGGACGGATCGACCGGCGAAGTGCTGTTCGGCGAAGCCAAAATGATCAAGCCGGAACTGACCGGCGATTTTGCCAAGCTGATGATCTGGGCCGACAGGGCGCGCCGCATGAAGGTGCGCACCAATGCCGAAACACCGGCCGATGTGCAGACGGCCAAGGAGTTTGGTGCCGAGGGCATCGGGCTTTGCCGCACCGAGCACATGTTCTTTGATGCCGACCGCATCGCGGCGGTACGCGAGATGATCCTGTCGGAAGACCAGGACGGCCGCATTCATGCGCTGGCCAAGATCCTGCCCATGCAGCGCGATGATTTTGCAGAAATCTTCCGCATCATGGAGGAGCGGCCCTGCACGATCCGCCTGCTGGACCCGCCCTTGCACGAATTCCTGCCCCATAGCGAGGAGGACGTGAAAGCGGTGTCGGAGGCGACCGGCCTGCCCGCCGACGCGCTGATGGAACGCGCCCGCGCCCTGCACGAAACCAACCCGATGCTGGGCCATCGCGGCTGCCGGCTGGGCATCACCTACCCCGAAATCTACGAGATGCAGGCGCGCGCCATTTTCGAGGCGCAGGCCCTCGTGGAGAAGGAAACCGGCTTCAAACCCGTCGCCGAAGTGATGATCCCGCTGGTGGCCACCGCCAAAGAGCTGGAAATCCTCAAAGTGCGCGTAGCCGCCGTGGCGCGCGATGTGGAGCGGGAATCAGGTGTCGCGCCGGTGTATCTTATCGGCACCATGATCGAACTTCCTCGCGCAGCGCTTCGCGCGGGCGATATTGCCGAGTTCGCCGAATTCTTCTCCTTTGGCACGAATGACTTGACCCAGACCACATTCGGCCTGTCGCGCGACGATGCCGGCAAGTTTCTGGGGGCATATCTCGAAGCACAGATTTTTGAGCGCGATCCGTTCGTCACCATCGACCAGGACGGCGTGGGCGACCTGATCCGCATCGCCGTGGAGCGTGGGCGCGCCGCCCGGCCGGAGCTAAAGCTTGGAATTTGCGGGGAACATGGGGGTGACCCGGCCTCGATTCGATTCTGCGAGTCCGTCGGCCTCGATTACGTCTCGTGTTCACCTTATCGTGTACCAATTGCCCGGCTTGCTGCGGCGCAAGCGGCCTTGAAATCCAAATAAGGCATATCTGCACTACATCTGGACTTACTGCTTACTTGAGTATGGCCGAAATGTGGCTATAGTTAATGTGCAATGCAGCACGGTTGACCGTGCTTGCACACTTGAGTATGCATTCGTCAGATTTCGTTCACACCTTGCTAACCGAAGCGGGCACCTTATCTGTGCCATCTCTAACGCTCGGTCTGGTGCGCGAGTTGCATGGGGACATGCATGTTGCTGCATCCGAACGGCAAGGCGGAAGAAGAGGTATGCATGGCTATCGCGACGCAAATGCGTTCAGCGTTGTCAGGTTTTGCGCGTCTTTCAGGCGTAGCAGCCACACTTGGCATGATGAGTGCCCTGCCGCTGATTAGCGGTGAGGTAGCTGCCCGGGCCGACAATGCCCACTGGGCCTCCATTGCAGAGCGCTATATCGACAGCACTCTGGAAGGCCGCTGGGAAGAGGGTGAAGCCCTGTTCCAGACCGCGTCCTTCACCATTGACGCGCCAGAGGGTGATTTCGTTCCCGAAGTGAACGGTCGCTCGCTGGACGATCTGCAGACATTCGATCTTGGCCATCTGTCACTGGCACGCGATGCGCGGCGCCAGCAGAACTGCCTGGCCGAAGCGGTGTATTTTGAAGCACGCGGCGAAAACCTGAGCGGCCAGATGGCCGTAGCGGAAGTGGTGCTGAACCGTGTGCGCCACCGCGCCTATCCCGACAATATCTGTGGCGTGGTCTATCAGGGCTCCGAACGCGCCACCGGGTGCCAGTTCAGCTTTGCCTGTGACGGCTCTACAGACCGCGCGCCGCGCGGGCGGGCCTGGCGTCAGTCACAGCTTGTTGCCAAACACGCCATGCTGGGCTTTGCCCCGCAGGTGACGCGCTCCGCCACCCATTTCCACACGGCAAGCGTCAACCCGCGCTGGTCGTCGAGCCTCGTGCAGACGCGCCGCATTGGCTACCATATCTTCTACCGGATGCCGAACCGGGCTGAGCGTGATCTCATCGATCGCGGCGTCTAGTCCCGGCGCTCCAACCTGCTTTCAACCGCTTTACGGGCCGCTTCGGCGGCCCGTTCGCGTTTCTGGCGGGCATTGCGGCCAAAGATCAGCGCAAACACTATCGCCAGCACAATCAGGCCAAGGGTCATTTCGATCATGCGCGTCTGCCTTGCGCCGCCCGCATCATGTCAAAGCGGGCCTCGCCCCGGAAAATGGTGGCGGCCTCATCGGTAAAGCGCTGCCCGTCACTGCCATGTACGACCAGCCCTGACAGCAGGCGCAGCGGCGCGCGGCTGCCCTTTACGGCCCGCACGATGACACGTTTTGCAGGCTCTCCGACGCGCGGATGGACCGGCAGAACCGAGATGTCACCGGCGCGCCCTTTCAGGGCCGCCACTATGTCACCCAGCCGGTCTGTGCGCTGGATCAGGACAAGCTGGCCCTTGGCCCGCAGCGCATCCAGCCCGGCCTTGATCCAGTCAGCCAGCGGGGCCTCGCTGATCCAGGCGCCGCGCTTTTCAGCAGAAGGCGCGCGCAAGGCACTCTCATCGTCAAAAAAGGGCGGGTTGAAGAACACCGCATCGAACCTGTCCCGGCCCGCCATGGCCAGCGCATCGCCGGTGTGAACATCGCACCTGTCCGGCACCGCGTTCAGCTCTGCGTTCTGCGAGGCGAGCGCGGCCATCGCGCTGTCCTGCTCGAAGGCGGTGAAATGTGCTTGCGGGTTGAGGCGCGCAGCGCACAGAAGGGCCGCCCCTGCCCCGCAGCCAAACTCGCACGCGCGTGCGCCGGAGCGCAGTTCCAGCGCGGCGGCGAGCAGGACCGCATCAAGGCCCGCCCGGTAGCCCCGCACCGGCTGATCAACGGCCACACGGCCATCGTGCAGGGTCGAGCGGCTGGTCTCCATGCCTGTCTCCGGCCCGCTCACGGCCGCGATGTTCATGGCTTGCCGGCTTCGCCCAGCGCCTCGGCCAGCGCGCGGCGTGCCTTGTCGGCGTGTTCATCAGCCACCAGCACCCGGCGTTTCACCCAAGGAAGAGCGCCGCCGAACATGCCGGCGGTCTCTGCATCCAGCACAATGGCCTTGATGCCCGCGTCTTTGAGAACCGCCTGAATGAAAGACAGCTTTACGGGATCGTTGGTAGTTTCTATCTCGATCACACACTATCTCCAGACTCCACGGGCGCATTGGCCGCAGCGCCCTGTGCTTGCTGACACCGCGCCGCGTTTCTATTGTGCCGTTTCAAACCCGCGCTTAGCAAGAGTATCGCCCACCGTGAACGGACTGCCCCTTCAAGACCCGCCGCAGGCGATACCGGATCCTGTGACCACGCTGATGGCGCTGGCAGGCGACGACATGGTGCGCGTGGAGACCTTGCTGAACGGGCGCATGGCGAGCCCCGTGGAGCTGATACCGGAACTGGCCGCCTGGCTGGTCAAGGCTGGTGGCAAGCGTATCCGGCCCCTCATCACGATCGCCAGCGCGCGCATGGTGGGCTATGAGGGCGAAGGCCATCTGGCGCTAGCTGGCGCCGTGGAGCTGATCCACACAGCCACCCTGCTGCATGATGATGTGGTGGATGAAAGCGCGCTGAGGCGCGGCAAGGCGTCGGCCAATCATATCTGGGGCAATCCGCAAAGCGTGCTGGTGGGCGATTTCCTGTTCGCCCAAGCCTTCATGCTGATGGTGGATTCCGGGTCACTGGACGCGCTCCACGTGCTCTCGCGCGCAGCCGCCATCATCGCCGAGGGCGAGGTGCGCCAGCTGGCCATGGTCGGCAATGTGGAAACGTCGCGGCAGAGCTATATGGACGTCATTGACGCCAAGACGGCGGCCCTTTTTGCCGCCGCCGCGCAGGTTTCCCCCATTCTCGCCAAACGGCCCAAGGCCGAGCAGGACGCGCTCTACACCTATGGGCGCGAGCTGGGCCTTGCCTTCCAGCTTGTCGATGATGCGCTGGACTATGGCGGGCTGGCCGCCCTGCTGGGCAAGAATACCGGCGATGATTTCCGCGAAGGCAAGATCACCTTGCCGGTGACGATCGCGCTGGAAACGTCCAGTGATGAGGAACGCGCCTTCTGGCAGCGCACGCTGGGCGGCAAGGATCAGAACGCCGGTGATCTGGACGCCGCGATTGCCATATTGAAAGACCATGACGCGCTTGATGCCACGCTGACGCAGGCGCGCGCCCATGCCGCCAAGGCCCAGTCGGCCCTGAGCGTGTTTGAGCGCAATGAGTGGACAGAGGCGCTTTCGGCGCTGGCGGAATTTGTTGTCGACCGCGCTTACTGAACGGCGGCGGCGCGGCTGGCGGCATATCGTCCGCCGACTACGTAAAGACCGCTCAACACACACACCATCACACCAAACACCGAAGCAGTAGCCCCTAGCGGCCCTTGCAGGGCCAGCAATCCTGCCAGCACGCACACTGTGCTTGCGCCGGCATAGGCCCACGCGACACGCGTATGGCTCCACCCGCCCGAAATCAGGCGCTGATAGAGATGCTCGCGGTGCGCCTCGAGGTCCAGCCGTCCACCCGCCGCGCGGCGCGCCATCGTCAGCAACACGTCAGCCAGGAAGGGCAGGATGAATAAGGGCGCCAGCCAGAGCGCGCCGGAAAACCCCTGCCCGGTCATCGCCAGCGCGCCGCCCGCATAAAGCGCGCCTGCGCTGAGCGATCCGCCATCTCCGGCAAAGACGCGCGCAGGCGAGCGGTTGAGCACCAGAAACCCGCACAAGCCCCCGGCCAGCGCTGCTCCGGCAAAGCTGGCATCCAGATGACCTGTTGCAAGCCCGCCTATCGCCAGCCCTGCGCCGCCGGGTGCCAGACCGGCCACCAGCATTGCATCGGATCCATCCATGAAATTGACGGCATTGATAACGACAAACAGGAACAGGGCAGCCCCCGCAAGGCCCAGCCAGACCGGCAGTGCAATGTAGAGGGTTCCGGTAATCGCCAGAAAAGCCGGTACGCCGATAAGCCAGCTGAGGACCAGAGCCGTTGCGGCCATGATGGCGAACTTCACCTTCGATGCCAGGCCGAACACATCATCAGCCGCGCCGAGCGCCGCCATGGCTGTGACCAGTGCCAGAAGCGCCAGCGCGCTGCCCTTTGGCACCGGCAGGAAGGCCAGCAGCACACAGGCAGCGCCCGCACCGGCCAGAATGCCGATCGCACCGCCGCGCGGGGTCGGGTTATCGTGCAACGAGCGATGGCCGGGCATGTCCAGCACACCAGCCTTCCACATCAGCGTGGTCACCCCCAAGCTGATAGCGGCGGCAAGCGCAGCGCAAAGCAGAAGCAATATCCCCATCAGGCCACCCCGCCCAGCTTGACCGGCTGAATGGTCCAGCCCGGATGACGCTGCGCCAGCTCCGCCGCGCTCTCGCGCGCCGCATCGGCGCTGTCTGTCAGCGCGAAACAGCTGGCACCCGAACCGGACATGCGCGCCAGACGCCCCCCCGCCAGCCGGTTCAGTTCGCCCAGCACGTCTTTGATAGACTGTTCCAGTGTCATGGCAGGCTCCTCAAGGTCGTTATGGCCTGCCGTGGCCAGCGCCAGCGCGACGGCATTGTCTCCGGCCACAGGCACGCGCGCTAGCGCTTCGATGGCCAGATGCCCGCCCTTGGTGTCCCAAGCACGGAACACGTCTGCCGTGGAGAGCGCCTTGCCCGGATTGACGATAATCGCATCGAGTTCGGGCCAGGCGGGCAGGAGGCGTATCCGCTCACCGATACCTTCCATCAGCAAGGGGCGCGACCAGACGCAGGCCGGCACATCCGCGCCAACAACGCCGCCAATCTCCGCCAGCTCTCTGGTCGAAAAGTTCAAATCCCAAAGAGTGTTGAGCACGCGCAGAGCGGCGGCAGCATCGGCCGAGCCGCCACCGATCCCGGACGCAACGGGCAGGTGCTTTTCAAGGATCAGGCTGGCGCCAAGGCCGGGCTGATCGGCTGCCGCTCTCAAGGCCCAGGCCGCTTTCAGCACAAGATTGTGGGTGTCGTCTGCCAGCGCAGCCGCGTGCGGGCCATCCAGACGCAAGGACAATTCGTCGGCTGGCGCCGCGTGCAGCGTATCGCCCCAGTCAGCGAACACGACGAGGCTTTGCACAGGATGATAGCCATCCGCACGGGGTGGCCCGGCCCGCAGCGTCAGATTGATCTTTGCGGGGGCGAAGGCCGTCAGGCCACCCGCCTGATCCGCGCTCATTCGATATCCTCAGGCGCGTCTTCGATACCGCCGGCGAGGCGCGCTTCAAGCAGCGCCTCCTCACGCGGGTCGGCCGTCAGGTCCAGCGCGCGCTGCCACTGAAAACCCGCCTCCAGCGTGCGGCCGGAGCGCGCATAGGCATCGCCCAGATGCCAGTGGATCGTCGAATTGGCCGGTGACAGCTCCACAGCGCGCTCCAGCCATTCGACAGCCAGGTCATAGCGGCCGAGCTTGAAGTGGCCCCAGCCAAGACTGTCCAGAATGGCGCCATTCTCCGGGGCCAGTTCGGCGGCGCGCTCAACGAGGGCGAACCCTTCATTGACCCGCTCGCCCAGCACAATCCAGTTATATCCCAGATGGTTGAGAACGCGGGGCTCGTCCGGCTCCAGCACCAGGGCCTGCAGGAAGCCTTCCTCGGCCCCGGCCCAGTTACCGGCGATCTGCAAGCAGATGGAACGGTAGAAAAGATGGCGCCAGTCCGGCTCGCGGCTTTCGGCTGCGCGGTCGGCAATCACGGTGTCGTAAAGCGCCACCGCGTCGCCACAATGACCAGTCAGGCGGTATATATCGGCCAGAAGCAGGCGTGGCTGCTCGCCCAGATCATCAGAGGCCAGCGCGCGGGCCCGCGCCAGTGCATCGGTTTCCTCGCCGCGCCGGAACAGCGTCCACGCCGCGTCTACCCGTGCCTGCTCCAGAAGCGGGCCGCTATCTACAGCATCAAAGGTGGCGATGGCATCCTCTTCCAGCCCGAGCCGGTCGAGGATCGTGGCCAGCAGCATGGTATTGCGGTGAAAATCGGGATCAATGCTCTGGACGATACGCAGATACAGCGCGGCATATTCCGCCGGGGCAGAGGCGTTGAGCATGGCTGCGGGCGCGAACATGGACCGCGCCGCGCCTTGCGCTGGCGTAAAGCCTGCCGGGGGCCGTCCGCCCGCGTCCAGCCGCGCCAGCGCCTGCTCCACCTCGGGATCGCGTTCGTCCTGGCGCCGGTCGAGATGCACCTGGTACAGGCGGCGCGCCTCATCGCGCCGGCCTTCGCGTTCGAAAAAGCCACCGCGCACAATCGTGGTGAAGCCTTCCATGTCGAGCCCGGAATAGGCCGCGCGGTACGCCTCGTCAGCGGCGTCCATACGCCCGGCTGACTCCAGGATCATCCCCCGGTGCAGCATGATATGGCCTGTCAACCCGGCAGACGCCGTAACCGGCCGATCAGCGGCCTGGCTGGCCCGTCCTGCGCGCACCAGACGCCAGTCATCAAGCATGGAGGAGACCATGGCGCCGAACGGTCCGAACGGGTCTTCCAGCTCCACCGACGGTCCGCGTATGCGCCCGGCCAGCTCTCCGCCCTTCAGGTAGATATGCGCCAGTTGCAGCCCGTCAGGGTGATCGCCGGTCAGGCGCGCCGGCTCATCGGCGCGGTCAAACTGGCCCGCCAGCAGCGCCGAGTAGAAAGCCCTCTCGGACAATAGTTCAGAACCGGGTTCATGGCTGAGCGCCTCTGCGTAAAAGCGCGATGATTCAGCGGTCTCGCGCGACGAACCGGCATAGCGCGCCGCCAGGAACGCCCCATAGGCGCTCGGCTCGTCCTCCACCGCGAACTGGGCGGGCAACGCGCACGATACTGCCAGCACCGGCAGACACACCGCCACGCGCAATAACCCGGCCATTGGCGAGCGCGCTAGCGGCGCAGCCGGCTTACATGTTCGGGTAGTTCGGGCCACCGGCTCCCTCGGGCGTTGTCCAGTTGATATTCTGGTTGGGGTCCTTGATGTCGCAGGTTTTGCAGTGGACGCAATTTTGCGCGTTGATCACGAATTTGGGCGAGGCACTGCCTTCTTCAACCCATTCGTAGACCGCCGCCGGGCAATAGCGCGCCGACGGACCGCCATAGACGTCGTACTCACTGGATTTCTGCAGCGCCATATCGGCGACTTTCAGGTGGCCCGGCTGGTCCTCCTCGTGATTGGTGTTGGAAATGAACACCGAAGAAAGCCGGTCGAAGGTCAGCACGCCATCAGGCTTGGGATAATTGATCTGCTTGCACTGGTCTGCCGGCTTGGTAGCCGCATAGTCCGGCCCGCCATGGCCCATCGTGCCGAAGATGGAAAAGCCGAACAGCTCGTTGGTCCACATCTCCATACCGCCGAGCGCCACGCCGATAGCAGTACCCCATTTGGTCCAGAGCGGCTTGACGTTACGGACCTTTTTCAGCTCCGCCTTGACCCAGGATTTATCGTAGGCCGTCTCATAGGCCTCCAGCACGTCATGCTGGCGGCTTTCACCTAGCGCGGCAAAGGCGGCTTCTGCGGCCATCATGCCGGTCTTCATCGCGTTATGGCTGCCCTTGATGCGCGGCACATTCACAAAGCCTGCCGAGCAGCCGATCAGCGCGCCGCCGGGGAAGGCGAGTTTGGGCACGGACTGATACCCGCCCTCTGTGATCGCACGGGCACCATAGGACAGGCGCTCGGCGCCTTCGAAGATCGGGGCAATTTCGGGATGGGTTTTCAGGCGCTGGAATTCACCGAACGGGAACAGGTTGGGGTTTTTGTAGTTCAGGTGAACGACAAAGCCGATCGAGACCAGATTATCGCCGAAATGATACATGAACGAGCCGCCGCCGGTATCGTTCGATAGCGGCCAGCCCATTGTGTGCTGGGCAAGGCCTTTGCGGAAATTCTCCGGCTTCACGCGCCAGAGTTCCTTCATGCCAAGCCCGTATTTTTGCGGCTCGCGGCCCTCATCCAGATCAAAGCGTTTGATCAGCTGCTTGGAGAGGTTTCCGCGCGCGCCTTCGGCAAAGAGGGTGTATTTGGCACGCAGCTCCATGCCTGGCTGGTACATGTCCTTGTGCTTGCCATCGCGCGCCACGCCCATATCGCCGGTGATGATGCCCTTGATGACGCCGTCTTCCTCTATCAGGGACGCTGCCGGGAAGCCGGGATAGATCTCTACGCCCATGCCTTCAGCCTTTTCGGCCAGCCAGCGGCACAGATTGCCGAGCGAGCCGATATAGCACCCATGATTGTGCATGAAGCCCGGCATGGCGAAGCCGGGGAAGGTCATCGAGCCTGACTCGCCCAGAGCAACAAACTTGTCGTCGCTCACTTCGGTGTCGAAAGGCTGGTTTGGATCATCGCGCCAGTCGGGGAAAAGCTCGTCGAGCGCCTTGGGGTCAAACACGACGCCGGAGAGAATATGTGCACCGATCTCGGAGCCCTTCTCGATCACGGCGACGGAGACCTCGCGCCCCTCGGCCTCGGCGAGCTGCCGGATGCGGATGGCGGCGGCAAGGCCCGCTGGGCCGCCTCCGGCAATCACCACATCATATTCCATTGCGTCGCGTTCGATCTCGCCGTCAGCCATGTCGCCTCCCGTCGGTTCTTCTTCCCGCGCCAGTAAAGCGGCGTCAGCGTGACGCCAGCATTTGCGCGAGGCCCTGTCCCGTCTTAGCTTACCACTCGGAAATGAGCTAGGGCATCAGCCCGGCTACGCCAGCAAAAAGCGCAGAGCGCGGACAATTTGCCTTCAGCCTGATCGGACCAGAGCGCGTGAGCTTGCCAGACCCTTCCTCCACCAGCAGCGCGATATCGGCTCTGCGCAGCCTTGCGGGCTGGTGGGAGGATGCCGGAATCGCGGTAGATGTGCCCCATGCCCCGCCTTCGGTGCTAAGAAAAAGCGCGCCTGAACGGGCGGCAAGACCCGCCGCGCCTGCGATGAAAGCCGCCCCTGCAGCGTCCCCGGCACCGGAAAAACCCGCGCAGGACGCCGCTGCGCTCGCGCGCGCCGCCAATGATGTCGCGGCCCTTAAGGCCGCTGTAGAGAGCTTTGACGGGTGTGATCTCAAACGCACCGCGCGCAATACCGTGTTCTCACGCGGCAACCCGACCGCGCCACTCATGGTCATCGGTGAAGGCCCCGGACAGGATGAAGACCGCGAAGGGGTGCCGTTCGTCGGCCGGTCCGGTCAGCTTCTCGACCGGATGCTCGCCGCTATCGGGCTGGATGAAAGCAGCGCCTATATCACCAATGTCGTGTTCTGGCGGCCGCCGGGCAACCGCAAGCCCTCGACCGAAGAGATCGGAATATGCCGCCCCTTCGTGGAGCGCCATATCGCGCTGGCCAAACCGCGCGTGATCCTGCTGGCAGGAGGCATATCGACCCAGGCCATGCTGAACACGAGTGACGGCATCATGGGCCTGCGCGGGCGGTGGTCGCAGATCACGATTGAGGGCCATTCCGCCCCGGCCCTGCCCACCTTCCATCCGGCCTTTCTCCTGCGCCGGCCGCAGGAAAAGGCGAAGGCTTGGGCCGATTTGCTGAGCCTCGCGGAGAAGCTGGAAGAGTCTTCCTAGACCTCATCCATATCGGCCAGTTCACGCAAATAGGCGATGCGGGCAAGGCCGTGGGCGCGCAGGCGGACCTCGAGATCGGCGCGCGTATGCGCACTCGACCAGCGTATGCCGTCGAACAGCGCGCGAGGGGCAGACCCGTTGAGCGCGAGCAGCCAGTAGCCGCCATCGCTGGCCGGACCGATCACGGCGTCATGGCGTTTGAGCAGGGCAAAGCCCCGCGCGACATCGCGCCGGGTAATGTCGGGCGCATCGGTGCCGATTACAGCGATGGGGCCTGCGCCGGCAAACACCCGCGCCTGACGCGCGCCCAGATCACCTTGCCCTTGCGGCCAGCGTTCCAGATCATCCGGCCAGACCTTGCCGAAGGCACGGGTGATCGCGCTGTCAGGGCTGACCGCCAGCACAGTCTGCCAGCGCGCATCGCCGCGCACCTGCCGCAAGGTTTTTGCCGTCATCGCCCGGTAGGCGCGCCAGGCCATCACCTTGCCGATTCCCGCAGCAAGGCGCGTCTTTGCCCCGCCGATAACCGGCGCGCGGGCAAAGACTATAAGGCGCGCCCTAGCTGGCAAGAGCGTCCCGGAACAGGGTCAGGGTGCGCTGCCAGGCAAGCGCCGACGCCTCTGCGTCATAGCGGGCGGGCGATGTGTCATTGAAGAAGGCATGCTGGGTGCCGGGATAGACATAAGCCTCGAAATCGGCGCCAGCCGCTTCCAGCCCTGCCGTCCATTCGGGCATGCCGGCATTGATGCGCCCATCCAGCTCGCCATAGTTCAGAAGAAGACGCGCGCGGATGCTCGCGGCGCCTGATGCATCAGGCGCCGAGCCATAGAACATTGATCCGGCATCAAGCTGAGGATCGGCGACCGCCACCCGGTTGACCATCGACCCGCCCCAGCAAAACCCGATTACCCCGGTGCGGCCATTGCCCTGCGGATGGGTGCGCAGCCATTCAAGCGCAGCCAACCCGTTGGCAAGCGTGTCTTCGCCCTGCAGCGCGCCAATCATCTCGCGCGCCAGATCGGGATCGTCCGGCGTGCCGCCTGCGGGGCTGAGGAAATCGAGCGACAGCGCGAGGAAACCCTCGGCCGCAAAGCGGCGGGCAATATCCTCGATATGCGGGTTCAGGCCCCGGTTCTCGTGAACCACCAGCACCGCGCCGAAAGGCCCGTCGCCAGCAGGCGCAGCCAGATAGCCTTCAAGACCCGCCTGCCCGCCCGGCACCGATATCCGGCGCGTGGTAATGCGGGCATCATCCTCGCCAATGGTCTGCGCCTGCGCCGAACCCGGTTCGATCAGGGGCAGCAACGCAGCAGCTGCGGCCGCGCTGCCCGTCAGTGCGGTCAGGCGTTCCAGAAACGCGCGCCGGTCGAGCGTCTTGTGGGCATAGGCATCATAAAGATCGATAGCGGCCTGAGGCATGTCCGGTGTGATCGAGCGGGTCATGATGTCTCATCCTTTTCCAGCGCTGCTGAACGGGAAGCTATGTCGGAGGATGCCGCACGTCGAGGCTGATAGGCGCGTGCCAGCTTTTCCGGATCAGCGCCGAGAAAATAGCGCGCCAGCAAGACAAGATTGGCCGCCGACCGGCGCAGATACCCCTCCTCGCGGAACCGCGCCGCGCTGGTCACGGCGCGTGCGGGGATGGGCTTCAGGCGCCTTTTGCCGACACGGCGGGCAAGCTCGACATCTTCAAACAGGTGCATTAGCCGGTATCCGCCCAGAGCCTCGTAGAAGCGCGCCGGGATCAGCAATCCCTGATCGCCATAGGGCAGGCCGAACATCGCGCAGCGCCAGGCCACAAACCGCTCCAGACGGCGCGCGGGCGCGCTGTCATCGTCGAGCGCAAAGCGGAAATGACCCGCCACATCGCCCTTGTGATGCAGCGCCATGAATTCCTTCACCGCGCACGCCCAGCCCGGCTCCAGACCCGTGTCCGCATGAAGAAAGAGCAGCCAGTCCGCCTCGCCTGTATCGCCGAGCGCGTGATTTGCACCCGCAGCCAGCTGCACGCCGCGCCCCGGCAAGGACTTCACCACATCAAACCCGCGCGCGCGGGCCAGCCGGACCGTCGCATCGCTGGACCCGCCATCCGCCAGCACCCAGCGAGAGACCAGCCCGCAGGCGATTGCCGGCTCAAGGCTGGCGAATGTGCCTAGCAGCGACGCAGCTGCGTTCAACGCGGGAATGATGACAATGAGGCGGCTCATGGCCGCCATATCGCGCACGGGAAATGCGCGCCGTCAAATTCATTTTGTTCTTGAAATGTTCTTTCGAGTGAGTGAGGTTTGTGGCCATGAACGCCTACACCCCCGCCCGCGATTCCGAAGCTTTGCCCGAACCCTTCCAGCCTGCCGGACGGGGCGCAAAATCCAATGCATCGGGCCGGTTTGAACCCACCACCGCAGAACCGGTCGATGATGGCTGGCACAGCGAGGCCCCGCCGCGCCAGCTCAAGACCACGCTGATCCGCGATGCGGCGCGCACCATCATCACCAGTAATGACAGCCCCGATATCAGCTTTGACCAGTCGGTGAATCCGTATCGCGGCTGCGAGCATGGCTGCATCTACTGTTTTGCCCGGCCGACGCACGCCTATTGGGGCTATTCGGCAGGCCTGGACTTTGAAAGCGTCATTTTCTTCAAGCCCGGGGCGGCGGAGCTTTTGCGCAAGGCGTTTTCAAAGCGCGGATACAGCCCCCGCGTGATCGCGCTGGGCAGTAACACCGATCCCTATCAGCCGGTAGAGCGAGATCTGCGCATCACACGCAGCATCCTCGAAACCTGCCTCGCCTTCCGCCATCCGGTCAGCATCATCACCAAATCGGCCGGTATCTTGCGCGATATCGACCTGCTGTCAGAGCTGGCAGGTCAGGGCCTCGCCCATGTGGCGATATCGGTCACCACGCTGGATGCCAAACTCGCCCGCACCATGGAGCCGCGCGCTTCCACGCCGACGCGGCGGCTATCAGCCATCAGCGCATTGTCACAGGCGGGCGTGCCGGTCAGCATTTTCACCTCGCCCATGATACCGGGCCTGAATGATCACGAGCTGGAAAACCTGCTCGCCGCCGGTACAAAATCCGGGGCCAGCCATGCCAGCTATGTGCTGCTGCGCCTGCCGCTGGAGGTGGAGCCGCTATTCAGACAATGGCTCGCCGCCGAGCGGCCTCTGTCCGCGAAAAAGATCATGGGGCTGATCGAGAGCACGCGCGGCGGCAAGGCCTATGACAGCCGCTTTCATGCCCGCATGAAGGGCGAAGGCCCGGTAGCCGAGCTGATCCGTGCCCGGTTTGAACGCGCCTGCCGCGCGAACGGTCTCTCGCGCAAGGTCACGTCCTTACGCACTGATCTGTTCACCGTGCCGGAAAAGGAAACGGTTCAGCTGAGTCTGTTTTGAGGGGTGCATTTTTAGCGCCGCAACGCATCCGCGTTGCGATGTTCCGCGAAAAGTCGCGGGCGGCCTTTGGCCTCTCGGGCCGCAAAACGGCCCGCAAGCGCGACCGCGCGCCGGGCACTCTTGCCCGCAGCGACGCACGGATGTGCGGAGCACAAGCAAAAGCCTCCCCCTCTTTACCCCTCCGCCGCATCGCCCTAGCAAGAGGACATGCGGGCAACAGAGATCATCGCAGGCATCGACGAGGCCGGGCGCGGACCGCTGGCCGGACCGGTCGTGGCGGCGGCAGTGATCCTGCCTGAGAATTTCTCCGCCCTGTCGCAGCTGGCCGACTCCAAGCTGCTGACCGCGAAGAAGCGCGAGGCCCTGGCCGTGATCATCCGCGCCGAAGCCATGGTCGGTGTCGGCATCGCCGAACCGGCCGAGATCGACCGGGTGAATGTGCTGGAAGCCACCATGCGGGCGATGGCGCGCGCTTGCCGTGGCCTGCCCATGGCGCCGGAAAAGGTGCTGGTCGATGGCAATAGGCTGCCGCACCTGGACTGCCTCGCCGAAGCGATAATTGGCGGTGATAGCAGCGAGCCGGTAATTTCAGCCGCTTCCATCATCGCGAAAACCGTGCGCGACGCGCTGATGGTGCGCGCAGCACTGCGCTGGCCCGGATACGGGCTGGAGGGCCATAAAGGCTATGGCGCGAAGACGCATATGGATGCCCTGCAAGGGCTGGGGCCCACCCCCATCCACCGCTTCTCCTACCGCCCCGTGGCGGGTGCTGCAGAAAAAAGTGCACACGGGTGATTCGCGCTTAACCCCTCGTTAGCCGTATCATTTCAACCCTGCTGCACCGGGTACGAATGAGGGTGGCGCTGGTGTCAACAAGTTTGCCGATAAATCAGGTCCTGCACGGGAACTGCGTGGAGATCATGCGGACCCTGCCGGACAACAGCGTCGATCTGATCTTTGCAGATCCGCCCTATAACCTGCAGCTGGGCGGTGATCTGCACCGTCCGGACAATTCCAAGGTGGATGCAGTCGATAATGACTGGGACCAGATTGGCAGTTTTGACGACTATGATCTGTTCACCTGCGGCTGGCTGGAAGAGGCAAGGCGCATCCTGAAAGAGGATGGCGCGCTGTGGACGATCGGCAGCTATCACAATATTTTCCGCGTCGGCACCTTCCTGCAGGATATGGGCTTCTGGGTGCTCAATGATGTCATCTGGCGCAAATCCAACCCGATGCCGAATTTCAAGGGCACGCGCTTTACCAATGCGCACGAGACCCTGATCTGGGCGGCCAAGCACAAGACCAGCAAGGTCACCTTCAACTACGCGGCGATGAAATCATTGAATGACGGCGTGCAGATGCGCTCCGACTGGACGCTGCCGATCTGCTCGGGCGGCGAACGGCTGAAAGCGCTCGACGGCCGCAAGGCGCACCCGACGCAAAAGCCCGAAGCCCTGCTGCACCGCGTATTGCTGTCCACCACCCATCCGGGTCAGGTCGTGCTCGATCCGTTCTTCGGCACCGGCACCACGGGCGCTGTCGCCCGCAAGCTGGGGCGCAAATTCATCGGCATCGAGGCGGATGCGGACTATGTGACGCTCGCCCGCCAGCGCATCGATGCGATCAGTCCCGGTGATGCCAGCGCGCTGCAGGTGACGGCCTCCAAGCGGTCTTTGCCGCGGATTCCCTTCGGCAATCTGGTCGAGGCCGGCCTGATCAAGCCGGGCGACACGCTGTTCTGCGCTCAAGGAAGACGCACCGCGCGCGTGCGCGCTGACGGCTCGGTCACGGGCGGCGGCGAAACCGGCTCCATCCACCAGGTCGGCGCCGCCGTTCAGGCCGCCCCCTCCTGCAATGGCTGGACGTTCTGGCACATCCGCCGCAACGGCACGCTGATGCCCATCGACGTGCTGCGCAGCCGCATCCGCGCGGAAATGGAAGAAGCCTAGAGCGCCGCCTGCACCGCCTTCTTCATCGCCGTGGGCAGCCCCGCCGCCCGGATCGGGTGTACGGGCACCCAGCGCATGCCGTCTGCCAGTTTGGCCGTTCCGGTCAGATGCGCGGCATGGACGGTCAGCCGCAGCTCGAAATGCGTGAAGACATGGCGCACGTCGCCAGCCTCGCGCCAATCGGCGGCCAAGGGCGCGGCCAAGTGAGGCTCCGGCAGCGTGCCGGCATCGTTCAGCCAATCCGTCCCTGGCACTTCCAGCATGCCGCCCAGCAAACCCTTGTCGGGGCGAGTGCGCACCAGCACTTCGCGCGCCTCGCCCTCGCCGCGCAGGACCACGAAGGCGAGGCCGTGGCGGACGGGCTTCGCTTTCTTCGCCGCCTTGACCGGATAACGCTCCTGATCCCCCGCGGCGCGCGCGCCGCAATGGGTCTCCCACGGGCATGTCCCGCAGGCGGGGCTGCGCGGCGTGCAGACAACCGCGCCCAGATCCATGATCGCTTGCGCATAGTCTCCGGGCCGGGCCGGATCGGCCAGCTCGGCGGCGTATTTTCGGATTGTCGGCTTGGCAGCAGGCAGCGGTGCATCGATGCGGAAAATGCGGGTGATCACCCGCTCCACATTGGCATCCACCACGCTGGCCGGCAGGTTGAACGCCGCCGCGCGGATGGCGTGGGCGGTGTATTCACCGATCCCCGGCAGCGCGCGAAGCCCCTCCAGATCGCCGGGGAAAGTCCCGCCCAGCTCGCGCGACACCATTTGCGCACAGGCATGCAGATTGCGGGCGCGGGCGTAGTATCCAAGCCCCGCCCACTGCGCCATCACATACTCACGCGGGGCATTGGCCAGATCATGGACACTCGGCCATAGCTGGAGGAACTTCGCATAATAGGGCGCAGCATGGGCCACCGTGGTCTGCTGCAGCATGATTTCTGACAACCAGACCGCATAGGGGTCCGCCACGCGCCCCTGCGAGCGCTCTTCGGGCCGGATGCGCCATGGCAGGGTGCGCCCTTCCCGGTCATACCAGGCCAGAAGGCTTTTCCGCATCGCGGCGATTTCACCGCTGGACGGGCTTGCCGCATCGTTTCGAAGTGCCGACACTGTGCTCATGGATGAAAGCTGGAAACCCCGGGGCCAAAAGGCAATCACGCAGCGCAGGCGCATACGCTCCAAAAGCGATGCGCTCTCGCGCGCTGAGGCCGATCTGTGGGCTGTCAGCCATCGCGGCCGCGCGCCGATCCAGCCTGCCCCGCCTGCCGGACGGGCACTCGCAAAGGTCCTGCGCCCGCTGGCCCGCGCCTTCGGACCGGGCGTGTCGGAACTGGATGAACACTGGGCGGCGATAGTCGGCGAGGCACTGGCGCGCTGGTCCAGCCCCGAAAAGCTGCAGGCGGGCGCGCTGGTGGTGCGCGCACGCGGACCGGCGGCCGCTCTGATCGAGGCGCAATCGGGGGTCATTCTGGAGCGGGTCGCGCAATATGCCGGCAAGGCGCCCAAGCGCCTGCGCATTGTGCAGGGCTCGCTGGCCGCCCCGGCCGGGCCGGTGCGCCGCGCGGCAAACCAGGTGATCAAACGCGCCGAACCCCTGCCACCGCCGCCCGCTGATCCGGCAGAACGCCTCGCGGCGGCGCTGGCCGATTTCGCGGCGGCGGTGAAGGAACGTGAAGGGGGGTAGGGTCCAAGCGCCCATTCACTCCAACACTGTCATCCTCCGGCCGAGCGTTAGCGAGGTCCGGGGGACCCATGCCTAAATGGCTGAAACCCCGGACGCGAAGCGATCCGGGGCCTCTCACGCCAGTTCTGCACGAGGTCCCGGCTCGCGATGCGCTTGGCCGGGATTTCAGAGTGCTGGGCGGCTAGCCCGCATCCGCCTCGATGTGCAGTCGCACAGTGACAGCCGGTGCGACTTCGGACCAGCTGGAGCTGCCCACGCCGAAGTCCGCCCGCACGATTTCCAGTGTGCCTTGCGCCACCGCGCGGCCCTCGCTGATCTCGACGGTGAAGGGCAGCACGGCGTCGCGCGCTTCACCCTTGATGGTCAGCGTGCCGCGGGCCTCATAGCCCTCATCGGTGGCAACCACCGCGTCGGAAACGAACACCGCTTCGGCGTGCTCATCGGGGTTCAGCCCGTCGCGGCTGACCAGAGCAGACTGGTATTCCCGGTTGGACATCTCGCCGGAGCCGGTAGAGACGCGCGCGGAAATCTGCGCGTTCTCCAGATCGTCCGGATCGAAAATGATGTCTGCGGAGAACTCTGAGAACTGCGCCGTCACCGTTTGCCCGAAGGAGCGCGTTTCAGCCACAACTTCAGACGCTTCGGTGTCGATCACCCATTCCTGGGCGGACAGCGGGAAGGTGCCGGTGAGGGCGAAGGCAAGGGCAGCAATCGATGCGCGGATCATGGGGAGATCTCCGTTATCCGTTGTTTTTCCTGATATTATACGCGGGGTTTGAGGAAAGGGATCATGCGGGTGAGTACATCATCCTTGTTGATGAAATGGTGTTTGAGCGCCGCTCCTGCGTGCAGGGCCAGCAGGCAAAAGATCACCCAGCCTCCGGCTCCGTGGATCGAACCGAGCGGCTCGTACAAACTGTCCGGCACAGGCAGGTGTGGCAGCTGGAGGGCAGGATTATTTGCGATATAGCTCGGAAAATTCGTAGCCGAGGCGGTCAGCCAGCCAAACACCGGCACCGCGATCATCACCACATAGAAGCCGATATGCGTGCCGCGCGCGGCCAGCTTTTCCCAAGGCTTCATCGTATCGGGCATGGGCGGCACCTTGTGCGTGAACCGCCAGCCGAGCCGGGCCAGCGCCAACACCAGAAGGCTGATCCCGATGGTCTTGTGCCAGTTGTAATATGTCTGCACCTCGGCAAAGGTCAGTTCGCCGGACAGGGCGAGATCGCGCATGTCCTCCATGCGCCATCCCATGAACACCATGCCCACCAGCGTGAGCGCCATCAGCCAGTGCAGGACGATGGCGACAATGGTGTAGCGGGGTTTTTCGGCGCTTGCCGGCATGGCGTTCATTCCCTTGCGACGAACTCGGCTTCAATAGATAGCCGCACCATGTCCCCAATGAAATTGCCCGGCAAGCGGCCAACACCGAAATCTGTCCCGTCGATTTCAAAATAGCCTCGAAATCCCAGCATGTTACGCCCGATCAACGGATTGAAAACGCCGCCGTAAAACTCTGTTTCCATGACAACGGGTTGCGTTACGCCATTGAGCGTCAGGTTGCCATGGACTTCACCCGTATTGTCGCCCGTCACAACTATCCGGTTTGAAACAAAGACGATTTCGGAATGCTCTGCGGCGTTCAGCCAGCCGCTCCCCCGTAATGTCTCATCAAAATCCGGATCGCCCGTAGAGACGGAGCCTGCCGTGACAATGGCAGTGAGGCGGGCCGCCTCCGGACGTGCAGGATCAAAATCGAGGCTTGCGCGCACATCGTCAAAGCGCGCCGTGTACCAGGAAAGGCCAAGATGGCGGACCTGCCAGGTGACGCTCACATGGTCCGGGTCCAGCTCCCACGCGCCTGCGGGCAGACGGGCAGGATCGGTGACGGGCGCGGACACGCAGGCGGCAAGCAGGAGCGTTATCGCAGCGAGGGCAAGGCGCATGGCGGCAAGTCTCCTTCAAGGCGTGATCCAAAGCTAGGGCGGAGGATGACTCCGTTAGAGACGTTCGATTTCCCCGTGCCAACCCCACCCAACCTATATAGGATCGCAGACAAGGAGGCCGATCATGCTCCGGCTGCTGGGCTCAGCTTTGGTTTCAGGCTTGGCCGTTCTCGCCACGGCTGCGAGCGCGGCATGGATGCTGGAGGAACGCGCCACGGAGGGCGGACGCGAGCTGGCCCTCTCACTGGCGGACCGGGATGCGGACACGGCGGCAAGGCCGCTGGTGGATTGTAACACCAGATTGCCGGAGTGGATGATCGTTAATTCGACGCGCGGTTGGAATTATGCCCGCGCTGTTGTCGACGGCGACGACACGTCCTGCTGGCTACCAGTGGTGTGGAGTGATGCTTTTTCAAAGCTCTATTCTCCGGAAACCAGAAACAGCTGCCGCTTCGATCTGGAGTATGCGGGTGACTATACTCTGGCTCACGACAACAGCGGATGTGCGACGACATACCTGTTCCTACCGGGCTTTCGCGAAGAGCTCGGTTCCTGCCTCGGCTTGTCCCCGGACCATCCACGCGTGAGCGTGGAACTCCGGCAAGACTGGCCGGAGAGGCCAGGCTATCAGCCACGCACGCGCCCCAGCGCTTTCAGCATGCTTACAGGGTGCCCTGACCCGAAATAGTAGCCCCGCCCCCGCGCCCAACTGCCGCGCACCTTCGCCCTCGCGTTCGGCGCAAGGCGCGCTATGTTCCCCACAAGACCTAGCCTGACCCGGGGAGACTTTCCATGAGCTATCGCGCGCCCGTCCGCGACATCCGTTTCAGCCTTGAGGAGATCGCCTCGCTCGACAGCGTGCGCGCCACCGGCGCGTTTCCGGAGTTTTCCGGCGATCTGACAGGCGCCATTCTCGAAGAAGCGGCAAAGTTGTGCAATGACGTGATCGCGCCGCTGAACTGGCCATCAGACCAGCAGGGCTGCACGCTGAACGACGGCGAGGTGAAAACCCCGGACGGCTTCCCCGCCGCTTATGCCAAATTCGTCGAGGGCGGCTGGCAGGGCCTGCAGTTTGGCACGCAGCATGGCGGGATGGGCCTGCCAAAGGCTCTGGGCTGCGCGCTGATGGAGATGCTGCAAAGCGCCTCGATGAGCTTTGGCCTGGGGCCGATGCTCTCCTTTGGTGCCATCGAGGCGCTGATCGCCCACGGCTCGGACGAGCAGCGCGCGCTCTATCTGCCGAAAATCATTTCCGGCGAGTGGACCGCGACGATGAATCTGACCGAGCCGCAGGCGGGCTCTGATGTCGGGGCGCTTCGCACCAAGGCCGAACCGAACGCAGACGGCAGCTGGGCGGTGTCGGGGCAGAAAATCTACATAACCTGGGGCGAGCATGACTGCGCGGACAATATCATCCATCTGGTGCTGGCGCGCACGCCTGACAGCCCGGCGGGCACCAAGGGCATCTCGCTCTTCCTGGTGCCCAAGTTTCTCCCCGACGAGAACGGCAATCCGGGCAAGCGCAATGGCGTGAAGGCCATCGGGCTGGAGCACAAGATGGGCATTCACGGCTCGCCCACCTGCACAATGGAATATGATGGTGCCACCGGCTGGCTGATCGGCGCGGAGAACAAGGGCATGGCCGCCATGTTCACCATGATGAACTCGGCGCGGCTGAATGTCGGGGTGCAGGGCGTCGGCATTGCCGAGCGCGCCTACCAGCAGGCGTTTGCGTTTGCGCAGGAGCGCCGTCAGGGCCGCGCACCATCTGGTGAAGGCCCCGCCCCGCACGCCATTATCGACCACCCCGATATGCGCCGCACGCTGGCCGTGATGAAGGCGAAAATCGAGGCCGCGCGCGCGATCTGCTTTCACGCCGCCGTCGAGGGCGATTTGGCCGAGCACCAGAGCGATGAGGACGAAGCCGCGTGGTCGCGCCGCCGTGAGGAATTGCTGATCCCCATCGCCAAGGCCTGGTCTACCGATCTGGGCGTCGAAGTGGCTTCCCAGGGCGTGCAGATCCATGGCGGCATGGGCTTTATCGAGGAGACCGGCGCGGCCCAGCATTACCGCGACGCGCGCATTGCCCCGATCTATGAGGGCACGAACGGCATTCAGGCGATGGATCTGTCAGGGCGCAAGCTCTCCATGGAGGGCGGGCGCGCCTTTGCCGAGCTGATCGAGGATGTCCGCCAGACGGTGGAAGATTGCGAAACCTCGTCCAACCCCGATTTGCCAGACCTAGCGGCGCGCCTTGGCCCGGCCGCCGATGCGCTGGAAGAGGCGGTCCAGTGGATGGCGTCAGCCGACATGGAAGACCGGCTGGCAGGCTCGACAGCGTTCCTGAAGCTGACCGGCGATGTGACGGGCGGATGGCTGCTCTGCGTCGGTGCGGTCGCCGCACAGCGGCGCCTCAAGGAGAACGAGGGCGATGCGGCGTTCTCCGAAAACCGCATCGCGATTGCGGGCGTTTACGCCGAGACCGTGCTGGCGGCGACACCCGGCCTGCTGGGCGATATCCGCATGGGCGCGGACGCGCTGTTCGAACCGGGCCTTGCCATGCTGGAGAGTGCTTAGCGGTAGCGCCCTCTTCCAATGAACTCCCGGCCAAGCGCAGCGCAGAGCCGGGACGTTTTGCAAGATGATCATGTGAGAGGCCCCGGATACCGCTTCGCGGTTCCGGGGGTTCAGCTACATGAATTTACTCCAACTTGTTCACCATGCCCTCTCACCCTTCTTCCCGGCTTCCGCAACACCTGATACTTTGCATTACAAAGTTCTTTTGACAAATGTGATACTTTGTCCTAGATCAGTGTCATCAACCTCGCTGGAGACACGATTGTCATGGACTTGAAAACCGAACTTCTCGAAATGCGCCACAACACCTATGCGCGGCTGCGCGGGGGCTACCCGATCATTCTGGCTGGAACGGCCTACTGGCTGGCGCTGGCCGCGATGAGCCAGTTCATGGAGCCGATACCGCAGTTGCAGGCTGCCTTCGCGCTTTCGGGCATGATCTTTCCGCTGGCGCTTCTACTGGCCTGGATCGCGCGCATCCCGTTCATGAAAGACCGAACGGCGCTGAGCCCGGTCCTGTTGCCGACTTTCATTGCCATGCTGCTGTTCTGGCCGATGCTGTTCATCGCCACCGCGGATGCCAGTCCCGGTGTCGTGATGAGCATTCTGGCCATAGGCTTGTCGCTGCACTGGCCCGTGATCGGCTGGACCTATGGCCGGACCGCCCTGTACTGCACCCACGCCGTTGGGCGCGCTGCGCTCGTTTTCTGGGCGTTCTACGCCTTCCCGGATCAGCGCATGCTGCTGATACCGCTGGCTGTTGCTGCCTCTTACGGCGTGACCGCACTCATCGTCTTCATCGACTCAGGCCGGGCAGCGCGCCGCTTGGGCCTCGTGTCTGACGCACGAGGCGTCGCGCCGGCGGTCTAGACCCAGAATCCGCGCGGATCGGTGTGGCTGCGTCCTTCGGACAGACGGATCAGCCCCACCACCGCCCGGACGATGAACCAGATGCCCGTAGCCAGCATGATCAGAAGGCCAAGACCCAATACCCAGATGGTCAGGACGCCGACCACCATGCCGGCCAGCCCGTACCAGAAGGTGCGGATCTGGTAGGTGTAGTGGTTCTTGATCCATTCGGGCGCTTCGGTCATGCGCACATAAGCCAGGATCACGGCGATGATCGCTGTAAGGCCCGTCACCACCGAGAGTATCTGCAAGATATAGCAGACGAGCGCGTAGGTGCGGTCACTGTCGGCGGGACCGGATGGCGGAGGCGGAGCCGAGGGTGTGGTCTGCTCGTCAGTCATCTGAAAAATCCCTTTCCTGCAATCATGGTGCGGCGCGCAAACGACACTGTCACAAAATTAATGCAGGCCGGAAGGCCTTTCACCTTGGTAATGCGTCCCGGCACAGACAATATCCCGTCCATGATTGGTGCTGATAATCAAGTTCAAACGACCGCCCTGCAATGGCTGGAGCGGGGATGCTTTGCCCTTGGCGGCCTTGGCATACTGACGCTGGGCACGATGCGCATTACCTCCGGCGCTGGGCTCGCTTTTCCGCAATCCATGCTCTGGGTTGGCGCATGCACCGCACTTGCAGCAGGATGCGCGCTGCTCTACTGGCGTCTCACCACACGAATGCCGCAATCACAGGCAAGGAAGCCGTCATGACCAGACCCGCCATAATTGTCACCATGTCCGACAATGTGCCCGGCCGCCAGATGGGCGAGGTGCTGGGCATTGCCCGCGGCAGCGTGGTTCGCGCACGCTTCTTTGGCCGGGACTTTGTCGCCGGTCTGCGCAACCTTGTTGGCGGCGAGGTGAACGAATACACCGAGCTTATGGCGCAAACACGCGAACAGGCGATGGCCCGCATGATTGCTCACGCTGCCGAGCTGGGCGCCGACGCGGTTGTCACATTCCGGTTTTCAACATCCACCATTACTGAAGGCGCTGCCGAGATCCTGGCCTACGGGACGGCAGTGAAACTGACATGACCGATCATTCCGGCGAGGGCGACGTTCGCTCAACGAACATGCTCACCGCCTTTTTCCGCCGGGTTATGTCGGAGTTTGGCGAGACCATACGGTTTTTTGCCGGCGTTGCCGCCGTCTGGTTCGCGCTTGTGACATTCGGGTTTGCCGCCTTCCACATCCCGTCTGAAAGCATGCAGCCGGCCCTGCAGGTCGGCGACCGGGTGCTGGTATCAAAATTCTCCTATGGCTATTCGCGCCATTCCCTGCCGCTCGGGCTCGGCTATGCCCTGCCGGAAAGCTGGAGCGGGCGCATCCTGAATTTCGGCGGACCGGACCGCGGCGAAGTGGTGGTGGTGCGTGACCCCCGGCAGGGCATCAACATCATCAAGCGCGTCATCGGCCTGCCGGGCGACACGATCGAGGTGCGCGGCGGGCGCCTGATCATCAATGGCGATGTCGTCGAGCGCACCGAGCAAGAGGTCATCCGCTATCGCACACGTGAGGGTCAGATCGTCGCAGTCACCGCCTATGACGAGGCGCTGCCCGGCGGGGCCAGCCATACGATCTATGAACGCACCGACAGTGCGATGCTGGACAATGCCGGTCCGTTCCGCGTGCCCAATGACAGTTATTTCCTGATGGGTGACAATCGCGATGCGTCTGCCGACAGCCGGGTTGCGACCCAGCTGGGCTATGTCCACCGCGACAATATTGTCGGGCGCGCCTTCACCGTGCTGTTCACCTTTGCCAACTGCCGCAATGAAGAAGGGCTGACCTGCCCGCCATGGCGGGTCTTTCGCGGGCTTTAAAGGCGCTCTAGTCTCCCTTTCCTGAAAAACAGGGAGCAGAGCCGATGAGCCTCAAGGGCAAGACCATCTTCATTACGGGCGCCAGCCGTGGCATTGGCCTGGCAATCGCCGAGCGCTGCGCAGCGGACGGGGCCAATATCGCCATCGCCGCCAAGACGGCCGATCCCCACCCCAAGCTGGAAGGCACGATCCACACGGCTGCAGCCGCTATCGAGGCCGCCGGCGGCAAGGCGCTGCCCATCCAGTGTGACATTCGTGATGAAGCGAGCGTCGAGGCAGCCGTGAAGAAGACCGCCGACACGTTTGGCGGCATCGACATTGTCATCAACAATGCCTCGGCCATCTTTCCCATGCCGACCAAGGACACGCCCGCCAAGCGCTGGGACCTGATGCACCAGGTCAATGCGCGCGGCACCTATGTGGTCACCCGTGCCTGCCTGCCCTGGCTCGAAAAGGCGGAAAACCCGCACATTCTCGCCCTGTCGCCGCCGCTGGACATGCGCGCGAAATGGTTTGGCCCGCACGTGGCCTATACCTCGGCGAAATATGGCATGAGCCTGTGCATTCTGGGCTGGTCACAGGAATTCCAGGGCAAAATCGCCGCCAACGCCATCTGGCCGCGCACCGCCATCGCTACCGCCGCCATCGCCAACGTGCTGGCTGGTGAAGAGGCGTTCAAGAATTGCCGCACGCCGGAAATACTGGCCGAAACCGCCTATCGCGTGCTGGTCAAACCGGCCGCTGACTTCACCGGCAATTTCCTGATCGATGACAGCTTCCTGGTTTCCGAGGGCGTGACTGATCTGGATCAGTATTCGGTGGAGCCGGGTGTAGAGCTGCTGCCCGATTTCTTCGTGCCGGATGATCCGCCCGCCCCGCCGGGCGTGAAGATCATGGCGATCCCGTTGGGGCATTAGGTTTTGGTATTCCTGAACTCCCGGCCAAGCAAAGCGCAGAGCCGGGACCTCCGTGCAGGATAGCCCGGCAACAGGCCCCGGACAGCGCTGCGCGCTTCCGGGGTTTCAGCTTGGGGTTTGACCACCCCTCACGCTAACCACGCCTTCACACCCTTCGCCGCCACAACGCCGGTAGCAAAGCTCGCCTGCAACAGATAACCGCCCGTGGGCGCTTCCCAGTCGAGCATTTCGCCCGCCACGAATACGCCCGGCAGGGCTTTGAGCATGAAGTGCTCATCGACCGCATCGCCGGCAATGCCCCCGGCGCTGGAGATCGCCCGCTCCAGCCCTTGCATGCCGTTCAGCGTGACCGGGCACGCTTTGATGCGCGCGGCGAGGTCTGCGGACTCGCGCGGCACTTCGCCCGCTTCGCGCAGCAGAGAGGCGGAGAGCGCAGATAGGCGCGCCTGTTTGCGCAGTGTGTTGGAAAGCGATTGGCCGGGCTTTGCGCCTGCCAGCCGCGCCGAGATGTCCGCTTGCGCCATGTCAGGGGCCAGATCGACGCTCAGCACCGCGCTGCCCTCGCGCTCGATCTCGCTGCGCAGGCTGGCGCTCAATGCATAGATGGCGCCGCCCTCAATCCCATAGGCCGTGATCATCGCCTCGCCGCGTACGCGCTGGCCTTCATGGGCAAAGCTCGCAGCTTTGAGCGGCTGCCCGGCGAAGCGCGCCTTGAACACATCAGACCAACCCACATCGAAGCCTGCATTGGCTGGCGCAAATGGGGTGATCTCGACGCCGCGGGCTTGCAGCCAGCCGGTCCAGCGCCCTGTGGAGCCGAGGCGTGGCCAGCTCGCCCCGCCCAGCGCGAGCATCACGGCGTCAGCCTCCAGCGGCGTTTCAACGCCGTCAGGCCCGGCGATCAGGAACCGTCCAGCATCGTCAAATCCGCGCCATTCCTGGCGGGTGTGGATCGTCACGCCAGAAGCGTCCAGCCGCGCCAACCAGGCGCGCAGCAAGGGCGAAGCTTTCATTGCCGTTGGAAACACCCTGCCGCTGGAGCCGATGAAGGTCTTCTGCCCCAGCCCTTCGCACCATTCGATCAGCGCCGATGGCGGAAACGCGCGGATGGACGGCTCCAGCCAGTCTTGCGCCTCGCCATAGCGGGCAAGGAATGCGTCGAGAGGCTCCGAATGGGTGAGATTCAGCCCGCCCCGGCCGGCCATCAGAAATTTGCGCGCGACGCTGGGCATGCGTTCATACACATCGACGGCAAAGCCCTCGCCCGCGAGCCTTTCAGCCGCGATCAGGCCCGCAGGCCCCGCGCCGATGATGGCAACGCGTTTGCTCATTCGCCGGATGTGTCGAAGCGCCCGCCCCGGCCCTCGCCCTGCGTGAAGCGCGTTGCCCCGTCCACGGTCTCGCCGCTCTGCAGAGTTTTCAGGCCATAAGCGAATTCCGCCGCCAGCGCTTCTTCCTCGGAAAAACTCCACTGAGTCAGCGCGCTTAGCCGGTCGTTGCGCATACAGGTTTGCGGAAAAGCCGCGATCTCGCGCGCGAGCGCTAGCGCGGCGTCCAGCGCCTTGCCCGGCTCGGCCAGCCGGTTGGCAAGCCCGATGGCAAAGGCTTCCTGCGCGCCAACGGCACGCCCGGTGAGGATCATGTCCATGGCGTGCGACTGACCGATCAGGCGCGGCAGGCGCACCGTGCCGCCATCAATCAAGGGCACGCCGAACCGTCGGCAGAACACACCGAAAACCGCATCCTTGGCCGCCACGCGCATATCGCACCACAAAGCCAGCTCCAGTCCGCCCGCGACGGCATGGCCCTCCACCGCCGCGATGACGGGCTTGGAGAGCATCATGCGGCTGGGGCCCATGGGCCCGTCGCCGTCCGGCTCGGTCCGGTTGGGTGTGCCGCCGGCAATGGCTTTGAGATCCGCGCCGGCACAGAAAGTGCCGCCCGCGCCGGTGAGGATGGCAACATCTGCGCCATCGTCGGCGTCGAACCGGCGGAACGCATCGGCGAGCGCCTGCGCTGTGGGGCCATCCACCGCATTGCGCCGCTCTGGCCGGTCAATCGTGACAATTGCGATGCGGCCATTGAGCGTGTAGTGAATGGTCATGACTGCCCTACCCCCACACGGCTGAGCGGAGCATGTTGAGGGCCACCAGAGCGAGCCCGACCCCAAACGCCTGACGCAGGCGCGCGGCATTGAGCCGGTGCGCGAGTGCGGCCCCCAAGGGTGCCACGAAGACGGCGGCAATCGCCAGCAGCGCAAAGCCTGGCATGGAGACAAAGCCCAGCGAGAAGGGCGCGCGCTCAGCCACGCTCCAGCCGGTGATGACAAAGCCCAATGCCGCTGGAAAGCCTATCGCCACGCCAAAGCCCGCAGCGGTCGCCACCGCGACATGGATGGAGCGGCCAAACACCGTCAGCAGCGTCACACCGAACACGCCCCCGCCAATGCCCATAAGCGCCGATATGATACCGATTGTACCGGCCAGCAAGGCCCGCAAGGGCTGGCCGGGCAGATCATCCCCCAGCTTCCAGTCGGCGCGTCCGAAGAAAAACTGGAGTGAGAGCACCAGCGCTGTCAGCGCAAAGATGAAGACCAGCCCGCGCGTCGGGATAAGGCCGGCCAGCGCCGAGCCCGCGAGCGCGCCCAGCACAATCCACGGGCACCATTGGCGCAGCACCGTAAAGTCCACCGCGCCGCGCTTGGCGTGCGCCATCACCGAGCGTGCAGAGGTAATGACGATGACGGCCAGCGACGTGCCCACCGCCGCATGCATGGCGTGTTCAGGATAGCCCAGAAACACCAGCGTGTAATACATGGCCGGGACCATCACGACCCCGCCGCCAATACCGAACAGGCCCGCGATCAGCCCGGCAAACGCGCCCACGGCCAGAAGCGTGAGCAGGAATGGCAGCATGTCCCCTGTCATAGTCGAATCCCGTCATGCTAAAGTCCGCTCAGGTTAGGCGCTTTTGCACAGTGCGCGCCATGCCTGTAGCCGTCACACTGGCAGCAGCAAAAAGACACTCAGTCATGAGCTGGACGCCGCCGTCCTCGTTTGAGGAACGCATCAAGCGTGCGCTCATTCCTGCGCGCCTTGAGCTGGCGCGCATTGTGCGGCGCGAACGGAAAAAGGGCGAGAAGGAACTGACCCTGCTCCCGGCGCTGGTCGATCCTGACCGGCTGGCTCTGGATATCGGCGCTAACCGGGGCGTCTGGACCCATATCATGGCCAAGCAGGGCGCCCGCGTTGTCGCGTTTGAGCCCAATCCGAAAATGTTCGCCATACTCAAGGCCGCCCTGCCGGACGAGGCAGAGGCCCATCCCGTCGCTATTTCTGACCAGGACGGTATGGTGGAGTTGAAAATACCCCACTATACGCGCGGCTATTCCAACCAGCATGGCAGCCTTGAAGCGTCACGCGTGGGGGATAACCCGTTCGGGTCTGTCCCAGTGAAAACCGCGCGTCTGGATGGTCTGGACCTTGGCCCTGCCGGTTTTATCAAGATCGACGTGGAGGGCCATGAGCTGGCGGTGCTGCGGGGCGCAGGGGAAATGATCGCGCGGGACCGCCCGAACATGATCATCGAGATGGAGCAGCGCCATACGGGCCGGGATATTTCCGGCGACCTCGATGTGGTGGAGGCGATGGGATACGAGACCTTCTTCATCGGCTCTGGCGGGATGAAGCGGCGGGCGGCCTTCGATCCTGAACGCCACCATCGCCCGGACGAGCGGCCCGAAGACTATGTGTTCAATTTCGTATTTCTGCCGGTCTAACCATTAGGCCGCCGCGCGCTCCCGTACGGCGTCCAGCGCCTGTTCCACCACCGACCAGTTTGCGCCGTTCTTGTTGGCCTCGGATGACAATATCTGCCGCCAGCGCCGCGCACCGGGCATCCCCGCAAACTGGCCGAGCATGTGGCGCGTCATGGCGTGCAGGCGCACGCCTGCAGAGAGCTGGTGTTCCACATAGGGCCGATAGGCCTCTACCACCGCGAACGGATTGTCATGCCGGTCCGCCTCGCCAAAGAAAAGACTGTCCACCTGCGAGAGGATGAAGGGCGTGTGATAGGCCGCCCGGCCCAGCATCACACCCTCCAGCCCCGCCATCTCGTCATGCGCATGTTGGAGATTTTCCAACCCGCCATTGAGGATGATTTCAAGCCGGGGATTAGCGGCCTTCAGGCGGCGCACGATTCCGTAATCGAGGGGCGGAATATCGCGGTTCTCCTTCGGTGACAGACCGCCGAGCCACGCCTTGCGGGCATGGACGATGAAAGTCGTCACGCCACTTTGCGCCACCGTCTCCACAAAGGAGAAAAGGGTCTCTTCAGGATCCTGCTCGTCCACGCCCAGCCGATGCTTGACCGTAACCGGCACCGAAACCGCCTCGCGCATGGCGGCCAGGCAATCGGCCACCAGCTTTGGCTCGCGCATCAGGCAAGCGCCAAATGTGCCCGACTGTACGCGGTCCGACGGGCAGCCGACATTGAGATTTATTTCCGCATAGCCGAAGCCTTCCGCAATCCGGCTCGCCTGTGCCAGCAGTTCCGGGTCACTGCCGCCCAGCTGGATGGCCACCGGATGCTCGTACGCCTCAAACCCGATCAGGCGCCCGGCATCGCCGCGCAGAACCGCCTGATCGACGGCCATCTCGGTGTAAAGCAACGCGCGGCGCGACATGAGACGGTGGAAGGACCGGCAATGCCGGTCCGTCCAGTCCATCATCGGTGCAACGCAAAAGCGGCGTGAAAGGGCGGGCGTGCTCATGGCCGCCATTTAGGCCAGAGCGGCCAAAAGGGCAAACACGCCTGCTCCGGCTACTGGCCCTGCCCCATGGAGAAGCCCGGCTCGCCATCGAACTCGTAGAGATGCTCGGTTTTTATGAAATCGACACCGGCATGGGTAAGATTACGCAGCAATTCCACAATCATCGCCTTGTTGAACTGCTTTTCCGGAAGGGCCAGGAAGCGGCAGCGCCAGTGATCGGTGCAGAAGGTTTCCTGCAGTCCGCCCGGCCACACCTTCACCCCGCGATTGGTGATCAGGGCCAGTTCATAAAGCGGATTGGACACCGCCTGTAGCCGCCGGGCGATCTCCTCCGCGCTTTCTTGCGAACACAAGAAGACATCAATGCCGACAAGCTTTTTGGTTTGCGGCGCGGGACGACACGGCAGGGCCAGTGCGCGCGCGTCCAGCGGAGCGGCAGGCAGGGCCGGTTCCAAATGACGAGGCCCTTCGCCCAGCCGTTCGATCACGGCGCCGGCAAAGGCTTCGGTGCCCACCGCCGTGCCATCCGCGGCGCACATGTCCGCCGTCGCCACCCCGTCCTCCACTGTGCGCAGCCAGGCATTTGTCATGATCTGGGCGATATCGCCCCGCCCTGCATGCTGCAGCATCATGGCACCCGCCAGAAGCAGGCCAGACGGGTTCGCAACACCCTTGCCCGCCAGATCGGGCGCAGAACCGTGTATGGCTTCGAACATCGCAAAATCCGCGCCGATATTGGCCGACGGGGCAAGGCCCACCGACCCGGCAATCTGCGCCGCGACGTCGCTCAGAATGTCACCATAGAGATTGGGCAGCAGAACCACGTCGAACATTTCCGGCGTGTCGGCCAGCCGCGCGGCACCGATATCGACGATCATGTGCTCGGCCTGGATATCGGGATAGTCAGCGGCGACTTCGTCAAAGACCTTGCGGAACAGCCCATCCGTCATCTTCATGATATTATCTTTGGTAAAGCAGCTTACCTTGGAGCGGCCATTGGCGCGGGCGTATTCGAACGCATAACGCGCAATGCGCTCACAACCTGGACGCGAGATCAGCTTCAGGCACTGGATAACGTCCTGGCTCTGGCGATGCTCGATCCCGGCATAGAGATCCTCCTCATTCTCGCGGATGATGACGACATCCATCTGCGGATAGCGGCTCTCCACAAAGGGCGTGTAGGCCCGGCAGGGCCGCACATTGGCAAACAGACCGAGCGATTTGCGCACCGTGACATTCAGGCTCTTGAAGCCTCCGCCTTGCGGTGTGGTGATCGGTGCCTTCAAGAAAAGGCGCGTGCGCCGAAGGCTGTCCCAGGCGGCTGGCTCGATACCGGCGCTGACACCAGGCTTGTAGACGCGCTCGCCAATCTCCACCGGCTCGACCTCCAGGGGGGCGCCGGCAGCCAGCATGATCCGCAGGCAGGCATCCATGATATCCGGACCAATGCCATCGCCCCAGGCAACGCTGACAGGGATGGAGGACGGCAAGGCAGTGACGGATTGCTTCTGGAAGCGGCTCACGGGCTTGTTCATGGGGAGGTCCTTCTTGTTGAGACCTGGCCATGATGGCAGCTTGCTATGAATGCCTGAAATTGATAGTTTTTAGATTATACATTGCACAGGGAAATATATGCCAACGGGTGCCCTCATCCATCCGGACCTCTTGCGGGCCTTCATTGCCGTAGCTGAAACAGGCGGGTTTTCCGCCGCCGCGGAGCGGCTCCTGCGTGGCCAATCGGCTGTATCCCTCCAGATCAAGCGGCTTGAAGACCGGCTGGGCTGCCGGCTATTTGACCGCACCTCGCGCCGCGTCAGCCTGACCGTCCAGGGCGAGCGCGCGCTAGAGCACGCCCGCCGGGTGCTGGCCGGGCTGGAAGCGCTTGATGCGGAATTCCTAGGCACTGAAGTTTCGGGCACGGTACGCCTTGGCGCGCCGGAAGATTTTGCCACGGTCCACTTGCCCGGTGTTCTGGCCCAATTTGCTCGCAGCTATCCCAAGGTGGCACTGGAAGTCAGTTGTGAACTCACCCTGAAACTGGTCGAGCGATTCGATGCGGGCGCACTGGATCTGGCGCTCATCAAGCGCGATCCCGCCCATGCCCGCTTTGGTCTTAGCATTTGGCGCGAGCCGCTGGTCTGGGTTGCCCGGCCCGGCCTTGCTCTGCCCAGCGCAAGCATGGTGCAACTGGCTGTCTCGCCAGCTCCGTGCATCTACCGCCAACGCGCACTTAATGCACTTTCGCAGGCACGCCGCCCCGCCCATGTCAGCTATGCCTGTGCGTCGCTGGCCGGCACGCTGGCTGCAGTACGCGCAGGGCTGGGCGTGACCGTCCTGCCCAAGGAGATGGTGACGGAAGACCTTGAAGTGCTCAATCCCGACCAAAGCGGCCTTCCCGAGCTGGAAGATTCCGAAATGGCGCTGATCGAGGCACATGGGCTGAGCCCCGCCGCCGAGCGCCTGAAAGCTGCGATCCTGTCCGATCTGGCCCATGTGCGCAGCTGACCCACAAGTCTACCCAGCGCAATCATGCACATATCAAGATTTTAACCTCGCTGGCGGGTATCCATCCGGGTCTGCTGCCGGAACCGCCGGCCCATTGCAGCGTTTCCTTCCTGATCGTCATTGGCAGGACGCGGGATGATCCGCGCAAGGAGACACTAAAATGGGCAAGGGCATTCTTCTCTGGTTCCTGGGGGTTCCGATCCCCGTCATCATTCTCATTCTGATTATTCTCTAGGAGGCGCACGACATGACAGATGCATCCATGACGGCGCCTGTGACGGCAACCTCACCCGCCCGCTGGGAGGGACCGGCAGTCAGCTGGTCAGCCGTTTTCGCCGGTGCCTTCGCGGCTGGCGGGCTGACCATCATTCTGGTCACCCTCGGATCAGCCTTCGGCTTAGGCGCGTTGTCGCCATTTGCCGGTGACGGGCTGTCGATCACCACGATCAGCATCGTCACGATCATCGGGCTGATCCTCACTCAGGTACTGGCCTCGATTCTCGGTGGTTACATTGCCGGGCGGACCCGCCGCCGCTGGTCCATCCATGCAGACGAGGTGTTCTTCCGCGACAGCGTGCACGGCTTCCTCACCTGGGCGGTCGCTAGCGCTTTCATGTTCGCGGTGGCCGGCATTGCCGCTGGCGGGGGCGCGCTGGGCGCCACAGCTGTGACAGCCGCAGCCGTGCAGTCCGAAGACGGCGCACCGGCACCAGCCACCATCATCACCGACCGGCTTTACCGCGCACCGGCGGCCGACCCGGATGAGCTGGCCACGGCCCGCGAGGAGGCAAACCGCTTCGTGATGCGTGCTATCGCCGAGCCGGATTCGGTCACCGCGGAAGACCGCGCCTGGCTCATCGAGGATGTGGCCGAGCGCACCGCGATCAGCGTCAGCGGTGCAGAAGCCCGTGTGCAGAACGCGTTCAGCCAGATGGACACCGCGCGCGCAGAGGCACGTGAAGAGGTGGACAATGCCCGCGCCGCCAGCGCGACGCTCGCCATCGCCATCGCGCTGGCCATGCTGATCGGTGCATTTGTCGCCAGCGCAGCATCAGTCTTTGGTGGCCGTGAGCGCGACGGACTGGAAGACAGGCTAGTTTCCCCCTGACCGATCGGCCGATCTTCCCCAAAAGGGCGCAGCTTCCCCTGGCTGCGCCCTTTTTCTTTGTCTGAAAACCCGGCACACTGATGAAACGTACCCTCTGGGCGCAATAGAGGCACCCATGCCCCGCTGGCGGATATTCATCACCTGTGTGATCATTGCAGCTCTTGCTGGCTGGTCGTTCTGGCGTGCCCTGCCGGCACCCGAGGCACCGCCGGCCGACCCGATCATGGTCAGCCAGACCGGCACCCCCTCAGCTAGCAATCTGATGGCGATAGAGCCGGTCATGCGGGCAGAAGACTATGCCAGCACCCGTGCCTTCACCGGGCGTCTGGCGAGCTATCTGGAGGCCGCGCGCGAGGCAGGCGTGCTGACGCCGCGCACCATCGCCGTCTTTCCGGAACATATCGGCACCTGGCTGGTCGCAGCAGACGCGCCGCGCGGCGTGTACCGGGCGGCAAGTGTCGAAGGGGCAATGACCGCGCTCATCGCTGCCAATCCCCTGCCCTATGCCGGATCGTTTGTGGCCAGCGGGGAGCCGGACCGCATCGCCGCCGCCGTGTTCCGCATGCGTAGCGCCGATATGGCAGAGCGCTATCAGGCGGCGTTCAGCGCGCTGGCCGAAGAGTATGGCATCACCATCGTCGCCGGATCAGTGGTGGTGCCCGGCGCACGCATTGAAGACGGGCAGATCGTGACAGATACCGGCGGCCCGCTTGAAAATGTCAGCGCCGTGTTTGCACCGGATGGCTCGGTCCACAGCGCCCTCGTGCGCAAGGCCTATCCGATCCCGTCCGAGGCAGGGTTCACCGCCGGTGCCAGTCTGGAGAACTACCCCGTTTTCGACACGCCTGCCGGGCGGCTGGGCGTGCTGATCTGCGCCGATTCCTGGCACCCGGATGTCTATGCGGCCATGCCGGATGCGCAGCTGCTGGCCGTGCCCGCCTTCCTGCAGCCCGGCAGCGTCTGGGATCAGCCTTGGGGCGGCTATGTCACGCCCTGGCCCGACGATGTGCCACGCGGCGACGCAGGCCGCCTGACCGAGGGCGAAGCGTGGCAGACGCACGCGCTCGCGGGCCGCCTGCAGAACACATCGGCCCGTGCCGGAATCACCGCCTTTATGGGGGGTTCGCTCTGGGGCATGGGCTCTGACGGGGCGGCGATTGCGGTCAGTGATGAGGTTGTCCAAACCGCGCAGCGCACCTCCGGCGGTCAGGTATTGGTGATTTGGGTGGAGGGTTAGGAGAGCGCCGCCCGCACCTCGTCTGCCGCCCGCGCGCCCGCTTCCAGCGCGCCTTCGATATAGCCAAAGCCCTGAATGGCCGTCTCGGTTCCGGCGACATGTATCGGCCCGACGGGTTCACGCAAATTCTCGCCCAGAGCGGTCCAGACACCGGGGCCGAGGATGGAAGCGTAGCAGCCACGTGTCCACGGATCACTCGTCCAGTCCTTGTCGGCGTAATCGATCGGCGTGCGGGCCTCCTCACCGAAGAAACCGGCAAAGGCCTCCAGCACGGCCTCGCGGCGTACATCAGCGGAAACGTCCGACCAGCGGCGCGCCTCCTCTCCTTCAATGAAGCCGAGAAGCTGTCCGGCACTCTTGCCCCGCTCGGTATTGTCGAACGTGACGCGCACCGCGAGCTTGCCGCCCACGGCCTGCCCAGACAGGCCACGATCCCGCCAGAAGGGCCGCCCATACTGGGCCACGCACTTGATGCAGGCCCCTGCCGGCATGCGCCGCCACAGCGCATCACGGCTTGCGGGCAGCACCGGATCGAAACGGATGCCCAGCGCCTGGCTTGGCGGGATGGCGAGGATCACACGCTTTGCCCGCCAGCTCTGCTGGTTCGTGGTCACGGTGACGGCGTCCTTGCCCCAGCCGATTGCCTGCACAGGCTCGCCATAATGCACGCGATGGCCCAGAGAGGCCGCGACAGCGCCCGCGAGTCCGCCCATGCCGCCATGCACACGGTCCTGCTGCGCCCCGCCCGTGACCGACAGCAGCGCATCCAGAGACCGTCCCGAGCGGGCATAGAACACGGCATGCAAGAGGGACAACTCGTGCGGCTCGGCGCAGAACACCGCCCCGATACCGATAGTGAACATCTCTCTCGCGCGGGCCGTGAAGGTGTGGCGATTGAGAAAGTCAGCGACCGTGATCCGGTCCCATTCCTGCGCCTTCAAATGGGTCCAGGGCGCCGCCGGATCGATCTGGCGGGCCATCGCCTCAATGCGCGACAGTGCCCGGTTGAGGTCCAGAAGAACGGGGACGGAAAGGTTCGGGATTGTGCCACGATAGCGCTTCAGCCGCCCGGCCTTCACCAGATGATCGCCCTCATCCCAGAGCGGATATGTCGCAAAACCCATCGCCGCTATCAGGGCGTAGAGCCGGTCCTGACCGGGGCCCACCCATTGGCCGCCCAGATCGGTCTCGTCGCCATTGGCAAAGCTGTGGGTAAGCGTACGTCCGCCCGCGCGTTCACGCGCTTCGAGCACAACCACATCATGATCAGGCGCGAGGCGGCGGGCCGCCTCCAGCCCCGAAAATCCGGCCCCTATAATGACGGCATCATGCATGGGCGGGCCGTCTCCAGACGAACACGATCAGTAGCGGTAAGACCCACGGCACCACACGCTCGAAGGGCGAGCCCGGCAGGGCAGCGAGGTCCGCCAGAAAGCCGTCCAGCCCCATGCCCCTGATGAGGAAGAAGAGCGCGCTCATGCCAAAGCCCAGCGCCATCGCGGCCAGGATAGCGCCGGTGGCCGGCTCCACGCGCGCGACGCGCGCCACCACAATCGGCCCGAAGGCCGCGCCCAGCGCCGACCAGGAGAACAACACGCGGTCAAAGATCGTCGCCGGGATGGCCAGTGACATCACCATCGCTCCTGCGCACAAGGCGGCCATGACGATGCGCGAGATCATCACTTCGCGCCCCGGATAGCGCGCGGACACGCCCATATCGTGGGAGACCGCCGCCGACGTGGCGATCAACAGGGAATCCACCGTCGACATCACCGCCGACAGCACCGCCGCGATAATGATGCCCGCCAGCACAGGCGGCAGAAGCTCACCGGCCAGCGTGTAGAACAGCGCCTCGCCCTCCTGGCCTGCGCCCAGAAGCGCCCGGCCGGACAGGGCCAGCGTCACCATGCCGGCATAGACGATCACGCCCCAGCCCATGGAGACGGCAAAGGCGCGTTTCCTCGCAGCTTCGTCCTTCACCGCCATCAGCCGGCTCATCAGCTGGGGCTGGCCGAACGTGCCCAGCCCGATCCCGGCCACACCCAGCGCAAAGCCGACAAAGATGAAGAAGGCGCGCCCGCCAGTGAAGGACATATAGCCCTCCGGGGCGGTGGCCTGAAGCGTTGCCCAGACCTCTGCCGGTCCGCCCGCCGCCATGAGCGCCAGCGCGGGCAGCAGAATGGCAATCAGCGCCATGATCGCCCCTTGCAGCGTGTCGGTCACGCTGACCGCCCAGAAACCGCCTAGCAGCGAGTAGAGCAGGATGATGCCTGCTCCGATCAGCACGCTTTCAAGGCGTCCGAGCTGGAACTGGTTTTCAAACGCGATGGCCGCCGCGCCGAACTGGGCCGCGATGTAGAAGATGAAGCAGAAGAGCACCAGCAGCGCCGCAGCCCAGAGGATCGCCGTGCGGCCTGGCCCCTTTGCGCGCGCGGCCAGAAAATCGCCCAGCGTCACCTGATTTTCGCTCGCGCTCTCGCTACGCATGCGCGGCCCGAACCAGACCCACATCACGACATAGCCGCCAAGAATTCCCGGCACCATCCAGAGGGCGGAGAGGCCCACCGCATAGACAAAGCCGGAAAAGCCCAACAGCACCCAGGCAGAGGAGGTGGAGGCCGCATAGGACAGCCCCGCCACCCACGGCCCCAGAGCGCGCCCGCCGAGCAGAAAGTCTGTCTCGGTGCTGTTGAGGCGCGAGGCCCACAAACCCACACCGACAAGCACCAGCTTGTAGGTGACCAGAGTAATCAATACGGCCAGCTCTGCGCTCATCATGTCTCTCCCTTGCGCCCGGTGCGGCTCAGGCCCGGCGGGCGTTCAGAAACTGCATCACGGAATAGACCAAAGCTGCGGCAACCAGAAACGCTGCCGTGATGGCCATGGAACGCAGCGGCACCTGACTTAAGAGCACCAGCGACCCCAGCACCGCCAGCGCAGGGATCGTCCATCCCAGCGGCAGGCGCATCGGCTTTTCGGTTTCCGCAGGAATTGCCCGCACGCGCGGCATGGCGGCGATGCAGCCCACATAGATCAGCACGCGCACAAAGGCGCTCATCGCGGCCAGAGCAAAGAAATCGCCCACCACCGCGAGGATGGCGGCCAGCACGGCAAAGAAGATGATGGAGTTGGCCGGGACATGGGTGCGCTCGTCTACCTTGCCAAACCAGGCGGGCAAGGTCTTTTCCAGCGCCAGCGCATAGGTCAGGCGCGGCGTGGTGACTACGGTACCGGTGATATTGCCGCCGACAGATACGATCACGCCCAGCGTCAGCAGCATGGCCCCTGCCGGGCCGAACAGGACCGCGCCGGCATCAACCAGTGCGCGCTCCGAACTGGCCAGATCCGGGACCACGGCCACGCAGACGATCTGGATGACCACATAGAGCAGCGCGACCACGCCCAGCGCCCAGAACAGGCCGAGCGGCATGGCTTTTCCCGGCTCACGCGTTTCACCGGCCGGGATGACAGCCGCTTCCCAGCCGACAAACGCGTAAATGACCAGCAGCACGGCCGCGCTCCATTGCGCGCTTTCCGGAAAGCCCAGCGAATTGTCAGGAAAGAGCGACGGGTCGACATGGAACAGGCCCACCAGCGCAATCGCCAGCAGGGGCAGGAATTTCAGGACGGTGAGCAGGCCCATCGCGCGCATGGCCGGTTTGGCCCCGGCGATATTGATGCCCGCCAGCACAGCGATGATCGCGACGATGACCAGAATACGCAGCGGACCATCGCTCAAGGCCGGCACAAAGAACGCGATGGAGGCCACCATCAGGTTCACATTGGCAGCAAAGGCGGTAATGCGCGTCGCATAGACGGCCAGCCCGGTCTGAAAACCGGCAAACCGGCCAAAAGCGGTGCGCACATAGAGCACCGGCCCGCCGGTCGAGGTGAAGCGGCTGGCGAGTTCGGCATAGCAGGCGACAATGAGGCCCAGCAGGATCGCGCAAGCCACATAGACCAGCGGGCTCCACACGCCCACCAGCGCCGCCGCGCCGCCGGGAACGGCAAAAATGCCGGCCCCGATCATGCCGTTGACGGCAAGCAGCCAGATTCCCCAAGCCGTGATCTGCCGTTCGAGCTTTTCGCTACCCGTCATCGCCGCCCCGTTACAATGCCGGGGCCGAGACTGGTCTGCTACGGGCGAATGGGCAAGTGTGCGCGGCGGGCGCGCTAGTCGTCGTCACCGCCCTTGCCGCCCATTACCATGAACAAGGCAATGGCAGCCGCGCCTGCTGCCAGCAGCCCGCCGCTCTTGAGCATGGGCAGGGCCGAAACGAGCGCTATCTTGACCACTCGCATTTCCGCCTCACGCTGCTCGCGCTCTTTCGCTTCGTGGCGCTTTTGCTCGACGATCATGACGATAAGCACAATGATGGCAGCCAGCGCGAAGAGCCCCGCCATCAGTGCCAACGTCATGACGAGACCGATGGCTTCTGCAAGAAGAACGCTCGCAAGAACGCAACCGAAAACCAGCGCGCCTATCACCAGAGCGCCCAGCAGGACTTTCAGATAGATGCGGGTTTTGAGATGACCGCCCACCAGCGAGACATGCCCGCCAGCAAGTGACATCAGTGCCCTTAACGGTCCCAGCATCAAATTAACGACGCACCATGAAACCGATCAGAAGGCCCGCGGCGGCCGCGAGGCCGAGCGCCTGCCATGGGTTCTCGCGCGTCTCCCTGACAACCCGGCCTTCAACCGAATTCCACTGGTCCACAACATCGTCGACAAGCTGTTCGCCGATATCGTGGCTTTGCTTTGCGGTCGTTTTGGCAGCGGTGGAGGCTTCGTGCGCGCCGACCTTGCCGACCCGGCCAACCTGCTCGACCAGCTCACGGAACTCGCGCTTGAGCTCCTCAAGTTCGGCAGCCAGCGATTCTGCGTCGGCCTCGCTTTTGACGGCTGATTTTACCTGTTTGGCGGCGCGTGCAGCAGTGGTGCTCATAGGCTGTCCTTCCTTGGTCAAACTGTGTGGCAAGGCTGACAGGGCAAGCGCGCGGGACCATTTAATGTCTGCGCGCTGCAAGCCCTTGGTATCTGCCGCCTTGCAGGTCTAGAACACAGGTAACGCAGCACTTTCATGATGGTTGCAAGGAGCTCCCATGGCTTTTGACGAGGACGCCGCCCGGACCGGGATCGACCCAGAAGACCACCCGGCCGATATCGCGGCGGCCTTGTCGGAGATAGATCCGGGCGAGGCCTGGAAGCTTTTGTGTGCGCTGCCCGTAACCGTGCAGGCCAATGTGTTCGGCTATATCGAGCCGGAACTGCAGGCGGAAACCATCGAACACATGACGCGGCCGCAGCTGACCGCGCTCATCACCGAGATGGACGCCGACGACCGGGCCGACGTCTATAACCGCCTTTCAGAAGACCAGCAGGAAATGATTTTGCCTGCCCTTGCCCATGTGGAGCGGGAGAATATCCGCCGGCTTGCTGCTTATGAGGAGGGTACGGCCGGAGCCATCATGACGTCGGACTATGCGACGCTGAGACCCGAACTGACGGCGAAGGAAGCCATTGCGCAGCTGCGCCGCGAAGCGCCGGACAAGGAAACCATCTACCGCACCTATGTGCTCAAAGATGACCGCGAGCTGATCGGCACGGTGCGTCTGACCGACCTGATCCTGGCACCGCCTTCGCGCAGAATTGCCGATCTGATGGATGACGACCCGGTGTATGTGAACGCCGATGACGACCAGGAAGACGTCGCCCGCAAGGTCGCCAAATACGACATTCTGGCGGTGCCGGTGGTGGATGCGCAGCACCATCTGGTCGGCATTGTTACGCACGATGACGCGATGGACGCGCTGGAAGAGGAAGCCACCGAAGACTTTCTCCGGCTGGGTGCCCACGGCGATATTGATGAAAGCGTACGCTCTGCCGGTATTTTCACGCTCTACCGCGCGCGCATTGTCTGGCTGGTCCTCCTGGTATTCGGCAATCTGCTATCAGGCTTCGGCATTGCCTATTTCGAGGACATCATCGCCGCGCATATCGCGCTGATCTTCTTTTTGCCCCTGCTGATTGCGTCGGGCGGCAATGCCGGCGCGCAGGCCGCCACGCTCATGGTACGGGCGCTGGCCACCGGCGAGGTGCGTTCGCGCGACTGGGGGCGCATGCTGGGCCGGGAGTTTCTGGTCGCCGCTGCGCTGGGCGTCACCATGGCGCTGGCTGTTTCGGGCATTGGCGTCTTTCGCGGCGGCCCAGACATTGCGATGGTCGTGGCCAGCTCCATGATCATCATCGTGCTGGTGGGCAGCCTGATCGGCATGAGCCTGCCATTTGTTCTGTCACGGCTGAAACTGGATCCGGCGACGGCCAGCGCGCCGCTGGTGACCTCCATCGCCGACGCCACCGGCGTGGTGATCTATTTCACCATTGCGACGTTTGTCCTGTTCGTGTGACGCGGCGCGACATACACAATAGGTGAAAAAGCCTCTGCCTTTCCGGCGTCAAGGATAGTAGCAAGGCGCCGGACACTACCCAGATCAACGCCGGGAGCACGACATCATGGCCGCCAAAGACACCCCGAACCCAGACCTTCAGTTTCGCTGGGATGATGCGCTGCGTCTGGACACGCTGCTGACGCAGGAAGAACGCATGATCTCGCAGGCCGCGCGCGACTATTCACGCGGAGAGCTGTTGCCGCGTGTGGTGGCGGCGGCGCGCGAGGAACGCTTTGACCGCAAGATCATGACCGAGATGGGCGAGCTGGGCCTGCTGGGGGCCACCCTGCCCGAGGCCTATGGCGGCTCGGACCTCTCCCACGTCGCCTACGGGCTGATTGCCCGCGAAGTGGAGGCGATTGATTCCGGCTATCGCTCGGCCATGAGCGTGCAGTCCTCGCTGGTGATGTATCCGATCTTCGCGTTCGGCTCTGAAGCGCAGAAGAAAAAATATCTGCCCAAGCTGGCCAGCGGCGAGTTTGTCGGCTGTTTCGGCCTGACCGAAGCTGATGGCGGGTCTGATCCGGGCGCGATGCGCACGACCGCGAAGAAGACCGATGGCGGCTATGTGCTCAACGGCTCGAAAATGTGGATCACGAACTCGCCGATTGCCGATCTGGCAGTGGTCTGGGCCAAGCTCGACGGCGATATACGCGGCTTCATCGTGGAGCGCGGGACGAAGGGTTTCGAGACGCCCAAGATCGAAGGCAAGCTGTCGCTTCGCGCCTCGGTCACCGGCTCGATCTCGCTGGATGAGGTGAAAGTGGGCGAAGACGCCCTCCTGCCGGATGTGAAGGGGCTGCGCGGGCCGTTCTCATGCCTGAACAAGGCCCGCTATGGCATCTCGTGGGGCGCGATGGGGGCCGCCGAGTTCTGCTTCCACGCCGCGCGCGACTATGCGCTCGAACGCGTCGTCTTCGGCAAGCCCATCGCCGCCACACAGCTTGTTCAGAAAAAGCTCGCTGACATGCAGACGGAGATCACGCTTGGACTGATCGCGGCCTGCCAGCTCGGCCGCCTGATCGATCAGGGCGCCTACGTGCCCGAAGCCATCTCGCTGATGAAGCGCAATAATTGCGGCAAGGCGCTCGCCATCGCGCGCGAGGCACGCGACATCCATGGCGGCAACGGCATCGCCGAGGAATATCATATCCTGCGCCACGCGGTGAATCTGGAAACCGTCAACACCTATGAGGGCACCCACGATATCCACGCCCTGATCCTGGGACGCGCCATCACAGGACATCAGGCGTTCGCTTGAGGGCGCATCGGCGCGCCCTACAATAGCGCAGCGATTTGATGGACCAGTGGCGTTTCATCGTCGTTGAAACTGGCAATCATGGCCGCCAGAAAAGCTTCCGGCTCCAGCCGTTCGAGATGCAACGTTCTGGCTGCCTGATGCGCCAGCAGCGCCGCAAAGGTCAACTGAACCCGCCCATTTCCTTCGCGGAATGGATGGATCGCGTTCAATTCAGCCAGCCAATGTGCCAGCCCGTGCGCAAATACACCGCTATCAGGGTCATTGCGCCACGCCGCGCTGCGCAACAGGGCAAACAGTCGTGTCATCTGATCAGGAATATGCTCAGGATAGCAGAATGTACTGGTGCCTTTGGAGAGGCGCACCGTGCGGAACTTTCCAGCCCACGGATACACGTCCTGAAAAAGATGGTGATGCACGCGCCGGTAGTGGGTCACGCTCAGCCGCCCGGCGGGAAGCGGCTCGTCGGCGCGCTGCGTTGTGGCGACTAGCTCAAAAGCTTCCAGCTGATCGGCAGACCGTAAGCCCGGCAAATTGATCAGGACATCGCTGTTCGGGTAGCAATAAGGATCAGGTTCAGCGGCATACATGACCGCTGAAACTATCCGGCATACCGCTTGCGCAGTTGACGGCGGCGCGTTGCAGCGTCTGCCTGCGCGCGGTCGAGCTCAGCAAAATCAGCCCGCATGTCCGGTGTCAGAGCCAAGCCTTCTACCGCACTGATGCGCGCAAAAGCCTGACGTCCGAGAACGAACCCTGACGGGCCGGATCTTTGCTTGGTCACCTTGCTCATGCGCCTACCTTATCACAGCTCTGACCGCCGCGCAGGCAATTTAACTGGCACCCCGCCTGCCCCCTAGCTGTCCAGGAAGCTTCTGAGTTTGCGGCTGCGGCTGGGGTGTTTGAGCTTGCGCAGGGCTTTCGCCTCGATCTGGCGGATACGCTCGCGCGTCACCGAGAATTGCTGCCCGACTTCTTCCAGCGTGTGGTCTGTGTTCATGCCGATGCCAAAGCGCATGCGCAGCACGCGCTCTTCGCGCGGGGTCAGGCTGGCCAGCACCAGCGTGGTGGTTTCGCGCAGGTTTGAGTGTATCGCCGCATCGATGGGCAGGACGGCGTTCTTGTCCTCGATGAAATCGCCCAGATGCGAATCTTCCTCGTCACCAATCGGCGTTTCAAGGCTGATCGGCTCCTTGGCGATCTTCATCACCTTGCGCACTTTTTCCAGCGGCATGGAGAGCTTTTCGGCGAGCTCTTCAGGGGTCGGCTCGCGGCCAATCTCGTGGAGCATCTGGCGGCTGGTGCGCACGATCTTGTTGATCGTCTCGATCATGTGCACCGGAATACGGATGGTGCGGGCCTGATCGGCGATGGAGCGGGTGATCGCCTGACGGATCCACCAGGTCGCATAGGTGGAGAACTTATAGCCGCGGCGGTACTCGAACTTATCGACCGCCTTCATCAGGCCGATATTGCCTTCCTGAATGAGATCAAGGAATTGCAGGCCGCGATTGGTGTATTTCTTGGCGATGGAGATGACGAGACGCAGGTTTGCCTCAACCATTTCCTTCTTGGCGATACGCGCCTCGCGCGCACCTTTCTGGACGGTCGCGACAATGCGGCGGAAATCATCAATCGGCACGCCGGATTCCTGAGCGAGATCAGAGATCTGCTCGCGGATCTGGGCGGCTTCCTTTTCCTCGCGCTCGGCGAACTTCTTCCAGGAGGCCGACTTGGCCTTCCAGTCATCAAGCCAGTTGGGGTCCAGCTCATGGCCCTGATAGGCGCTCATGAACTCGTGGCGCGGCACACCATGGGCCTCGGCCGAGCGCAAAAGCTTGCCTTCGAGAACCACCAGGCGCTTGTTGATGGCATCGAGCTGCTCGACCAGCGCCTCGATCCGGGCATTGTTGAGGTTCAGCGAATTAAGGTTGGCGACGATGGATTCGCGCACGCCCTCATAGGTGTCGCGGTCCTTCTTGGAGAGGTCTTTGCCCTCCATACGCAGGCCAACCAGCTTGTCCTGCAGCTTGCGGAACGAGGTGAAATCATTGGCTACCGCGTCGAGCGTCTCCATGACGTCGTCGCGAAGCTCGGCTTCCATGGCTGCCAGCGACAGGTTTGCGCCATCATCCTCGTCGTCTTCCTCTTCACCGGCGGCGTTTTCGCCCTCCTCGCCCTCTTTGGACGATTTCTCACCGTCCTCATCGTCGTCAGAGGTGGGGCGCGTGCTCGGGCGCACATGGGCTGCCGGACCCCGCCCGGCATCGGGCGCTCCGGTTGCCGAATGGTCCTCGCGTACGCCGCCATAGGTGGCGTCCAGATCGATGATATCGCGCAGCAGGACCTGGCCGGACTGGAGCTCTTCGCGCCAGACCATGATGGCCTCAAAGGTCAGCGGGCTTTCGCAAAGCCCGCGGATCATCGCGTTGCGGCCGGCCTCGATGCGCTTGGCGATGGCAATTTCGCCTTCGCGCGACAACAGCTCGACCGAACCCATTTCGCGCAGATACATCCGCACAGGGTCATCAGTGCGGTCCTGCGCGGACGTGGTATTCTGGCCGGCAACAGCGGTTTTTGACTTGGCGGCTACAGCGCGCGAACGGCCGTCATCTTCTTCCTCGTCATCGCGATCAGCGCCCGCTGGCTCGGCGTCGTCAACCTCGTCCTCGGAATCCACCACCGTGATTCCCATTTCGGAGAGCTGTGAGAGGACATCCTCAATCTGCTCGGACGAAAATTCCTCCGATTGCAGAACCTTGTTGAGTTCGTCATGGGTGACATAGCCGCGCTTTTTGGCGGCCTTCACCATCGCCTTGACCGACAGGTCATTGAGATCGAGAAGCGGGCCGTCCTCATTTTCCGGGGCTGCTTCAGCCGTCTCGGTCGCTGCTTTGGTCATGCCTGACTTGAACTCCCTTGGCCGCCGGATCACCCGCTGCCACAAACAAAATAGACCGCGCGCCCGCTATTTGCGGCGGCGGCTGGCCTTATACCCGGCGATAAGCTGGTGCACCTCAGCGGCATCGCCGCGCGCCAGCGCCTCGCTCTCAAGAAGACGCGCATCACTACGAATGCGTTCCTCTTCAACTCTCTCCATATAGGAAGCCGCAGCTTTTCGCCAAGCGTTCACCCTGTCTGCGGGTCCGGCGTCTTCCCCACCCATGGCTGCGCGCATCGGAACACGTTCTGCGTCCAGCTTGCGAAGAACGCCATGCATCCCCTGACGAACCAGCTCAGCCCGCAGCCTGTCCTTATCCACAGTTTCCCCAAAGGAACATGCGTCTAGAATAGCGTCACGCAGACTGTCAAGCGGGCCGCAGTCCAGCTCGGCGAGCGTTTCGGCTTCGCTGACTGCCAGATCGGGCCAGTCCATGGCCGCCAGCAACAAATGCCGGACCGCCGGTGGCGCCCGGCGCGCCTGCGCCAGCTTGCGGGTTTCCGCAACCGGCGGACCATCGGACACACCATCCGCATTCGGCCGCCCCCGCCATGGGCCACGGGCTGGCCGGCGTCCGAATGCGGACGCCAGTCGCCGGTCAAACTCCGCCTTGTATTCCTCGCGCACGTCCGGATCAGTGATTTTTGTCACCAGGCCCCGCAAGCGGCGGCGGAAGCCCGCACGCCGGTCAGGATCATTCAACGGCTCGGCAGCAAATTCGCGATCCCACAAAAGCTCTGACAGCGAGCGCGTATCGTTCACCAGCGCGCGCAGCGCCTCTGCGCCCTTGGCTTTAAGCACATCGTCGGGGTCCTGTCCGTCGGGCAGGAACACAAAGCGCAGGCTCTTGCCCGGTTCCAGCAGCGGCAGGGCGCGTTCAGCGGCAAGACCGGCCGCGCGCTGACCGGCGCTGTCACCATCAAGGCAGATGACCGGCTCCGGGCCGGCCCGCCACAAGAGGCGCAACTGGTCTTCGGTCAGCGCTGTGCCAAGCGGGGCAACGGCATGAACCAGCCCCGCCCGGTTCAGCGCGATGACATCCATATAGCCTTCAGCCACGATCAGGCCGCGAATGCCCGATTTTGGATCGGACGCTGCGGTGCGTGCTTCCGGGTAACGGTAAAGGACATGGCTTTTGTGAAAGAGCGGTGTCTCGGGCGAGTTGAGGTATTTCGCGCGGGCATCCTTGGACATGGCCCGCCCGCCAAACGCCACCAGCCGTCCGCGCGGATCGTGGATCGGAAACATGACCCGGCCACGGAAACGGTCGAATGCCGCGCCGCCGTCCTCCGGCGCGATCAGCAGCCCTGCCGTTACCAGCTCGTCAGGCTTTGCACCCTTGCCCACCAGCGCGTCCTTCAGGCCGGTGCGCATCTCCGGCGCGTAGCCCAAGCCAAAGCGCTCCCAGTCTTTTGGCGAGAGCCCGCGCCGCTCCAGATAGGCGCGCGCGTCGCCCCCTCGCGGACCATTCAGTTCCCGGGCGAAGTATTGCTGCGCCAGATCATTCCACTCGGCCAGCTCCTTGCGGCGCTCGTCCTTGCGCGCCGCGTCCGGGTCGGGTGCTGGCATGGGAAGACCCGCCTCGGCCGCCAGGGTCTCCACCGCCTCGATGAAGCTGAGGCCTTGCGTCTCCTGCAGCCAGTTGACGGCATCGCCATTCTTCTGGCTGGAAAAGCAATGATAGAAGCCCTTCTCGTCATTCACGAAAAAGGACGGGGTGCGTTCTTTCTTGAACGGGGACAGACCGGCAAACTCGCGGCCCTGACGGCGCAGCGCTACCGTCCGCCCCACCAGATCGGAGAGGCGGATGCGCGCTTTGATCTCGTCGAGGAATCCGTCAGGCAAGGCCATGGCTCACCTTAACATGACTGTCACGGCTAACACGCCCATTTTCCCCGTCAGGCAGGGGGCAGTATCAGGCCCGGCCCTGGAGCAGGGACTTTACCGTCTCGCCCGCCTTTGAGAAATCCATACGGCCGGTATAGCGCTGTTTGAGCGTGCCCATGCATTTGCCCATGTCTTTCAGGCCGGTCGCGCCCAGCTCGTCAACAACGGTTTCGGCGGCCTGCTCGATTTCCTGCTCGCACATCGGCGTCGGCAGATAGGCGCGCACGATTTCAGCCTCGGCCCGCTCACGTTCGGCAAGATCCAAGCGACCCGCGCTTTCATACGTGTCCGCGCTTTCTTCACGCTGCTTCACGAGCTTCTGCAGCAGTGCGAGAATTTCATCTTCCTCGCAGCCCTGACAGCGGTCTTCGGCACGCGCAGCAATGTCCCGGTCCTTGATGGCCGCCTGAACAAGACGCAGCGTGCTCAGTGTCAAGCCATCCTTGGCCCGCATGGCGCTCTTGAGGTCTTCGGTAATCTGGTCGCGCAGCGACATTTTTCATCCATTCAAACGAGTTACAGCGACGTCGCCTAACTCATTGTTTTTGAGTTTCTTTTTCGGCTTTCAGCTTGCTTGACGTCTCGGCAAGGCTCACATACCGTCCGCGCGTTTGTTTCAGGGGCCGCCCTGTTTATGCGGCACGCGCGAAATCAGGCGGTGAGATATGACGGAACGGGCCGGGAATCAAGCGCTGACCACAAGTCCTTGGCGCGATTGCGATCTTGACGGCGCGACCGGAGCCATTGTGCTGGCTGACGGCACGATCATCCCCGGCGAAGGGGCCGGTGCATCGGGAATCGCTACCGGCGAGCTGTGCTTCAATACGGCGATGACCGGGCACCAGGAAATTCTCGCCGATCCGTCCTATGCCGGGCAGATTGTCTGCTTCACCTTTCCCCATATCGGCAATGTCGGCGCCAACATCCAGGACGAGGAAGCCGCCAGCGGGCGCGCGCGCAAGGCCGCTGTGGGCATGGTCAGCCGTGCGCCGATCACACCGCCTTCGAGCTGGCGTGCTGAGCAGAGCTTTACCGAATGGCTGGCTGCACGCGGGATTGTCGCCGTCACAGGCGTGGACACGCGCGCGCTGACGGCCCTGATCCGCGAACGCGGTATGCCCATCGCTGCCATCGCCCACGCGCCCGATGGCAAGCTGGACGCCGCTGCCTTGCGCGCGGCTGCCAGCAGCGCGCCACAGATGGAAGGCGCCGAACTGGCGCGCGATGTGCTCAGCGAGACCGATAGCGACTGGACGGAGGCCGACTGGGCCTGGCCCGCCGGACCCGGTATAGGGCCGGACGACGGGCCTCTGGTCGTCGTGCTCGATTACGGGGTCAAAGCCAATATCCTGCGCCGCCTTGCCGGTGCCGGCGCGCGGGTTAAACTCATGCCCGGCACCGCCAGTGCAGACACCGTTCTGGCACTGTCGCCCGCAGGCGTGGTGGTTTCAAACGGCCCGGGAGACCCGGCTGCCACAGGTGAATACGCGCTGGAGACGATTCGCGGCGTTATCGATGCGGGTGTGCCGGTGCTGGGTATATGTCTGGGCCATCAGATGCTGGCGCTGGCGATAGGCGCACGCACGGAAAAAATGACGCACGGCCATCATGGCGCGAACCATCCGGTGAAGAATCTGCTGACCGGACAGGTAGAGATCGTGTCCATGAATCACGGCTTTGCCGTGGACCGCGACACGCTGCCAGGCAATGCCGAGGAAACCCATGTCTCGCTGTTTGACGGCACAAATTGCGGTTTCCGCCTGACCGACAAGCCGGTGATGTCGGTCCAGCACCACCCTGAAGCCAGTCCGGGCCCGCAGGATTCCTTCGCGGTCTTTGACCAGTTCGTCAGCCGCCTTTCGGGCGATTGACATCCAGTTAAGCCTGGCTGTCCCAATCCATTTCGTGTTTTGCCGGTTCTGATCTACCCTCGCCTCAGGGACAGGGCAGCATCTTATCGAGGGGAGTCGGCATGGCCCGGCGCAACTTATTACTTGTCTCGGTTTTTGCCGCCGTATCGGTGGGCCTGACCGCGTGTGGCGGCGGTGGTGGCGGCAGCCCCAATGTCACACCCGCTCCCTCTCCCTTGCCACCACCTCCCCCTCCTCCACCGCCGCCACCTCCCCCTCCGCCTGGCAATCCGGCAGACTTCGAGACCGTCGAGTACGACCGGCAATACGGTCTTGGCCTGATCAATGCGTCTGCGGCCTATGCCAATAACGCGACAGGCAGCGGCATTGTGGTTGCGGTGGTTGATACCGGGGCCAACCAGGATCACCCCGAACTTGTCGGGCGGCTATCGCCTGGCAGCCGGGATATCGTGCAGTCGCGCAATGTTCTTGAGGACGAGGACGGCCACGGCACCGGCGTTGCCGGCGTGGTCGCGGCAAACAAGAATGACCGGGGCGGTCACGGCGTCGCATTCCAGAGCACGGTTCTGGCCATTCGTGCCGACACACCCGGCTCCTGCGCTGACGAAGGCGACCCGGACGATCCCGACGATGAAGGCGGGTGCCGCTATTCCGACACCAATATTGCCGCCTCGATTGACTACGCGATCAGCCAGAATGCCCGCGTCATCAACATGTCGCTCGGCCGCGATATCGGCAATAATGACAGTCTCAGCCGGACATTCGCCGCCATGCGCCGCGCTGTGGGTGCCGGGATTTTCATTGTGGTGTCGGCAGGCAATAGCGGTGAGGAAACCGACGGCACCGGCAACCAGCCAAACTTTCCCGCCAACTTCGTAAACCTGCCGGAGGCGCGCGGGTTCGCTGTGGCCGTCGGGTCCGTGCAGTGCGTGGATAGTGGCGAGGACTGCACGGCAGACGAAGCCGTGCTTTCACCATTTTCGAACCGTGCAGGGGCTACGGGCAGCTCTTATCTCGCTGCCCCGGGCCGGCGCATCATCACACCCTTCCTTGATAACGATGACGGTACGACCCGGTTTGTCCTTTATTCGGGCACCAGCTTTGCCGCCCCACACGTGGCCGGCGCGCTGGCCCTGCTGCTCGATGCCTTCCCCAATCTTCAAGGCAATGAGGCGCTCCGGATCCTGTTTGAAACGGCCCGCGACCTCGGCGATCCGGGTGTCGATACCGTTTTCGGCACGGGGCTGATCGATCTGGACGCGGCGTTCCGCCCGGTCGGCAGCACCAGCATGCGCTTCGGGGCGGGAGAGCCTGTGCTGGTGGAAGAAATTCTGGCCATGCCGTCAGGGCCTTATGGCGACTGGCTTTGGGAGAGCGGGCTGGTCAGCGATGCTGTCCTGCGTGACAGCTATCGTCGGCCATTCCATTTCGATCCCGACCGGCCTTCTGTCTCTTTGGACGGAGCACTGGGCGCCATGCAGACGGCGGCAACGGGCAGTCTGGCCCGCGCGTCGCGCACGCAGATCGGACAGGCGACGATAAATCTACGCATGGGCTGGCAGCCCTCGCATATCCTCGGCAATCTGCCGTCTGAATGGTACCAGTCACAGCCCGACATGTCGTTTGCCTACCGGCAAGGCAATCTGAGCGTGGAGGCGGGCCGCGGCTTCTCCTCGCCCTCGCCGACCGGAGGCGCTGGCGGATCGGTCCTTTCCGACACGCTGTTCTCCGGCGCGGTCTCGCGTTTTGCCAGTTCACGCGAGTGGGTTTCGGCCAGCTACCGGTTTGGTCCAGCTTCGATACATATGCGCTCATCGTCAGGCGCCGACAGTGCCTTCAACGCCGCTGCCTTCACCTATTCGCCGCGTTCAGGCCAGCTTTCCGGGCAGATATTCGGCTTTGAATCCGGAACCGGACAGGAAGCGGGCGCCGTCATGGGCGGATCACTCGCCACCCGGCTCGGCGGCGAGGACAGGTCTGAGACCCAGTTTACCGCCGGGCTGTGGTCTGGCGAATTGCCGATGGGCTGGCGCGGCGCGGCCCGGTTTGAGTATGTCACTGGCCAGTTTGACCTTCCGGCGGCGTTTACCGTCGAACGCGGCCTCGCGGCAACGGCGTGGAGCGCGGGTATTGACCGGCCGCTGGCAGGCGGACGGCTGGGTTTCACCTTTTCCCAGCCCTTGCGCGTTGAAGAGGGACGCATCTCGGTGATGGTGCCGGTTGATGTAAACCGGGACGACATTGTGACCTATGAGCGACGTTACGCGTCGCTGTCACCGTCAGGGCGCGAGCTTTCGCTGGAAGCGGCGTGGCGGCGCAATCTGACCGAGCGCGTCGATGTCAGTTTTGCGGCCCGCTTCACCGATCAGCCGGGACACATAGCCAACGCGCCGTCTGAAGGGCTCGGCTGGGCGTCGATCCGCGCGCGCTGGTAGCCATTGCCAGATGGGGCCTGCCCCCGCAAGACTGTGCCTATGATGAAGCGACTCACCCTGCCGGCCACGCGGCGAGCGGTCCTCGCTGGTGCGGCCAGTGCCAGCGCGCTGGCGTTTGCCGCCTGTGCGCCACGCGGCGGCGGCGAAAACGGTTTTCTGCGCGTGGCCATCGATACCGAGCCCGACAGCCTTGATCCGCTAAAGGGCCAGTTCGCGGCGTCTGCCCTGCTCTACAAGCAACTTCATGCCCCGCTGACGGAGTACAGCCCCTCTGGCGGGCTGGCACCTGGTCTGGCGCAAAGCTGGCGCTCGGAGGACGGGCTGACCTGGCGCTTCAGACTGGCCGAAGGCCTGCAATGGTCTGATGGCGCGCCGCTGACCGCCGAGGATGTGGTGTGGACCGCTCAGCGCGCGGTGGATCCGCGCACCGGCTTTGCCAATCTGGGCGATTTCTTTGCCGTCACCGGCGCACGCGATGCACTGGCCGGGCGCGCACCGGCCAGTGCAATCGGTGTCACCGCTCCGGACGCTCGCACGATCCTGTTCGAACTGGAAACGCCCATTGGGGCCTTCCCGGTGCTGATGCGCGAATTCTACCCCTTGCCCCGCCATGCCGTGGAAGCGCACGGAGACCGCTGGGTTCGGGCGGAACACTGGGTCAGTTCAGGCCCTTACATCCTGCGCGAGGCCAACGCGCTGACCTATCTGCTCGCGAAAAACCCGCACTTTCAGGCAGCAGCCAGCGTGTCCATCGAGAATGTCCGGGTTGATGTGGTCGAGGACGAGGCCACCCGCTCGCGCCTGTTCCGCTCCGGCGATCTGGATCTGGCCGACCGGCCACCACCCGAACAGATCGGCTTTCTGCGCCGCGAGATCGGGGAGCGGCTACACGGGTTTGACGCACCGATCCTGAGCTATCTCAAGCTCAATCACCGCCGCGAGGGGCTGTCGGATGTGCGGGTGCGCCGGGCACTCTCGCTGGCGGTAGACCGGCAGTTTCTCGCCGACAATTTCTTCAGCGGTGAGGCCTCACCGACCATCCACGTCATTCCTGCTGCCGTGCTGGAAGGCTCTGACACCGTCGTGCCGCCGCCGGACCTGGACGCGGCGCGCGCGCTTCTGGCCGAGGCCGGGTACGGGCCGGACAATTCGTTGCGCCTGGTGCTGCGTGTGTCGTCCGGCAGCCGTGAGCGTATCGCCATCGCGATAGCCGACGATCTGCGCAATGCAGGGCTGGAGATCGAAATCCTCTCTTCATACCCGCATGACGTGAGCCAGGCGGTCGCGGGCGGCGATTTCGACATGACGCTGGGCTATTTTAATCGTGGTCTGAAGTTGGAGCCGGACTTCATGCTGGAGCCGTTTGCGCCGGGCGGGTTTGCCGATGATACCGGCTGGTCAGGGCCGGGGCGCGACCGCTTTGCGCAGCTGATGGAAGAGGCGCGCGCCCGCGTCTCGCGCGGTGAACGCATGGCCGTTCACCGGGAGGCAGAAGCCGTGTTTCTGGAAAACCAATGCAATGTGCCCCTCCTGCATGAGCGGGCCTTCTGGATGATTTCAGAGCGGGTGCAGCGCCGGGACGATACCCTGCAGCCCCAGCTGTGGCGGGATTTGTCACTTGGGTGACACCTACCCCCTCGCCATGGCGGCAAATTGGCGCTAACACCCGCTTCTAGCATGTATTCAGAGTCGATCCGCACCCGGACTTGTCCCACAAGACCGGCAGTGCGGCCACGCGCGCGAGACAAACGGAGCAACGCCCATGCCCAGACGCACCGATATCAGCTCCATCCTCATCATCGGTGCCGGTCCTATCGTGATCGGGCAGGCCTGCGAGTTCGACTATTCGGGCGTGCAGGCGGTCAAGGCGCTGAAAGAAGAGGGCTACCGGGTCATTCTGGTGAACTCCAACCCGGCGACGATCATGACCGATCCGGGCCTGGCCGACGCCACCTATATCGAGCCGATCACGCCGGAAATGGTGGCGAAAGTCATCGAGAAGGAGCGCCCCGACGCGCTGCTACCCACCATGGGCGGACAGACGGCGCTCAACTGCGCGCTGGAGCTGGAAAAGCGCGGCGTGCTGGAGCTGTTCGGCGTCGAGATGATCGGCGCCAAGGCCGATGTCATTGACAAGGCAGAAAACCGCCAGCGCTTCCGTGATGCGATGGACAAGATCGGTCTGGAAAGCCCGGCATCACGCGCCGTGCATTCACTGGCCGAAGCCGAAGCGGTGCTGGAAGAGCTGGGCCTTCCGGCTGTTATCCGCCCGTCCTTCACGCTGGGCGGCACGGGCGGCGGTATCGCCTATAATGTCGAGGAGTATCGCGAGTTCGTCAGCTCCGGCCTGGCCGCATCGCCGGTCACCGAAGTGCTGGTGGAAGAAAGCGTGCTGGGCTGGAAAGAGTTCGAGATGGAGGTGGTGCGCGACAAGGCGGACAACTGCATCATCGTGTGCTCGATCGAGAATATCGACCCGATGGGCGTGCATACCGGCGATTCGATCACCGTCGCCCCGGCCCTGACGCTAACCGACAAGGAATACCAGCGCATGCGGTCGGCCTCGATTGCGGTCTTACGCGAGATTGGCGTTGAGACCGGCGGATCGAACGTTCAGTTCGCGGTAAACCCGGCCGATGGCCGCATGGTCGTCATCGAGATGAACCCGCGCGTGTCGCGCTCGTCTGCGCTGGCCTCCAAGGCCACAGGCTTTCCCATCGCCAAGGTCGCTGCCCGGCTGGCGGTCGGCTATACGCTCGACGAAATCGACAATGACATTACCGGCGGCGCGACACCGGCGAGCTTCGAGCCGTCGATTGACTATGTCGTCACCAAAATTCCGCGCTTTGCGTTCGAGAAATATCCCGGCGCTCAGAACCTGCTCTCCACCTCCATGAAGTCGGTGGGCGAGGCGATGGCCATGGGCCGCACCTTCCAGGAAAGCATCCAGAAAGCCCTGCGCAGCCTGGAGACCGGGCTTTGCGGCTTTGACGAGATCGAGATTGACGGATTTGGGTCCGCCGAGGGTGCCGAAGGGCGCCGTCAGGCCGTTCTGGCTGCGCTCGCGCGCCCGACGCCCGACCGCTTGCGGGTCATCGCGCAGGCCTTGCGTGAGGGCCTGAGCGTTGAGGACATCAACACGGCCTGCGCATATGAGCCGTGGTTCCTGCGCCAGATCGAGGAAATCATCCACGCCGAGGAAGACATTGCCGCGCTCGGCCTTCCCGCCGATGCGAAAGGCTTCCGACGCCTGAAGGCGATGGGCTTTTCCGACGAGCGTCTGGCCCAGCTGACAAAGTCCACCGAGGCGAAAGTGCGCGAGACGCGCCGGGCCCTGAATGTGCGCCCGGTATACAAGCGGGTGGATACGTGCGCGGCCGAATTCGCCACGCCGACCGCCTACATGTATTCCACCTACGAGACCGGACCGTGCGAGAGCCGGCCCACAGCGGCGAAAAAGGCGATCATTCTGGGCGGCGGCCCGAACCGGATCGGTCAGGGTATCGAGTTCGACTATTGCTGCTGCCACGCAGCCTTCGCCTTCGCGGAGCTGGGCATTGAGTCCATCATGGTGAACTGCAACCCGGAAACGGTCTCCACCGACTATGACACCGCCGACCGGCTGTATTTCGAGCCGCTGACCGACGAGGACGTGCTGGAGCTGATCGAGGCCGAGCGCGCCAATGGCATGCTGCTGGGCGTGGTTGTGCAGTATGGCGGACAGACGCCGCTGAAACTGGCCGGCGCCCTGGAAAAGGCGGGCATTCCGATCCTGGGCACCAGCCCGGATGCGATTGACCTGTCTGAAGACCGCGAACGCTTCAAGGCATTGCTGGACAGGCTTGGCCTGCGCCAGCCGCCCAACGCCATTGTGCGCTCCGAAGCCGAAGCTCTGGAATGCGCGAAGACACTGGGCTTTCCGCTGGTCTTGCGCCCCTCTTTCGTGCTCGGCGGGCGCGGCATGGAGATCGTGCGCGATCAGGAAAGCCTGGAGCGCTATATCCGGGCTGCAGTTCACGTCTCCGGCGACAGCCCGCTTCTGCTCGACCGTTATCTGACCGACGCATCCGAAGTCGATGTCGACGCTGTATGCGATGGCGAGGAAGTCCGTATCGCAGGCGTCATGGAGCATATCGAGGAAGCCGGCGTTCACTCCGGCGACAGCGCCTGCTCCATCCCGCCCTATTCGCTGTCGGCCGAAACCATCACCGAGCTGCGCGCGGAGACCGAAGCGCTGGCCAAAGCCATCGGCGTGAAGGGCCTGATGAACGTGCAATACGCGGTCAAGGACGGCGAGATTTTCGTTCTGGAGGTCAATCCGCGCGCCAGCCGCACGGTGCCGTTCGTGGCCAAGGCTGTGGGCGCGCCGATTGCCGGTATCGCCGCAAAAGTGATGGCGGGCGAAAAACTCTCCAGCTTCAAGCGCTGGAACGACACGCCCGAGCACGTGGCGGTGAAAGAAGCGGTCATGCCGTTCGCCCGCTTCCCCGGTGTGGACCCGGTGCTGGGCCCGGAAATGCGTTCTACCGGCGAGGTGATGGGTATCGACATGCGCTTTGAGGCGGCCTTTGCCAAGGCGCAGCTGGGCGCGGGCGTGCGCCTGCCGCGCTCGGGAACGGTGTTCGTGTCGCTCAAAGAGTCCGACAAGCCGCAAATGATCGAACCTTGCCGCCATCTGACGGCACTCGGCTTTGCGCTGCTGGCCACAGGCGGCACCGCCAAAACGCTCGAAGAGGCCGGGGTACCGGTCACGCGCATCAACAAGGTGTTTGAAGGCCGCCCGCACATTGTCGACGCGATCAAGAATGGCGAGGTCCAGCTGATCTTCAATACGACAGAAGGCCGCCAGAGCCAGATTGACAGCTACTCGATCCGGCGCACGGCACTGGAGTTGAAAATTCCCTGCTACACGACCGCATCGGCCAGTCGCGCGTCTGTGAAGGCGATGGCGACGATTGATGCAGGGGAGCTTGAACCGCGCGCCTTGCAATCTTATCGTTATTAGAGCGCTTGATAGCGGGATCAGTTAGGTCTTACGCTCGCAGGCGTAACGAGAAACGAGTCTTTCCTTATGCAAAAATTCCCAATGACCGCCGAGGGTCACCGGGCCCTCGACGATGAATTGAAGCACCTTAAATCGGTTGAACGCCCGGCTGTCATCCAGGCGATCTCCGAAGCGCGCGACCATGGCGATCTGTCAGAGAACGCGGAATATCACGCGGCCAAGGAACGCCAGAGCTGGATTGAGGGCCGCGTTGTCGAGCTTGAGGACAAGCTGGCGCGCGCGCAGATTATCGATGTATCGCGTATGTCCGGCAATCAGGTGAAGTTCGGCGCGACGGTTACCATCATCGATGAAGATACCGAGGCGGAAGCCACCTACAAGATCGTGGGCGATGACGAGTCGGATGTGAAATCCGGCAAGATTTCCGTGTCATCCCCGATTTCCCGCTCGCTGATCAACAAGGAAGTGGGCGATGTCGTTGAGGTGAACGCACCCGGCGGCCTGAAATCCTACGAGATCCTCAAAGTTGAGTGGAAATAGGCTTCCCCGGATTTTAGAAATGGCGAAGCCGGCGGATCGCTCCGCCGGCTTCTGTGTTTCAGGACTGTTCGGGGTCAGCCCTGAGACTGCGCGTATGCGGCAAGGCCGGGAAGAAACTCCGCCGGATCGCGGCGCTCGCCGTTTTCCAGCACTTCGACATGCACGTGCGGCCCGGTCGAAAGCCCGGTCATGCCGACTTCCGAAATAGTCTCACCGGCACTTACGCGGTCGCCGGTGCTGACGTGCATATCGCCCAGATGGGCGTAGAGCGTGGCCCAGCCATTGCCATGATCGATGACGATGACATGGCCCCAGTTTGGCGAGCCGCGGTAATTGTCACCGGCATAGGCGATGGTGCCGCCAGCCGGTGCCTGGATGGGCGCGCCCAGCGGGGCAGCAATATCCAGCCCGCCGTGAAAGCGTGGCACAGGCAGATCGAGCGAGCGCGGCCCGTATGTGGACGTGATACGGCCCTCCAGCACGCTATGGCTGAATACCGGCGCATCTGTCAGGCGTCCGGCCGCAAGCGCGGTCTGCGCGCCACCGGCGGTGACAATCAGGCAGCAAGCACCCGCCAGTCCAGCCGCAAGGCGGCGCAGATCGGCTTTCGGGGCAGGTTTGAGGATGTAGGAAAGTCTCATTTTGAGAGCCTCTTTGTATGCTACGCCAAAACCAACGGCGAGAGGCGGCCCCGAATCCGCTTTCACCGCATCCAGCAAGGCCCGGGCGTAGAGGCGCGCCCTGCCGGGTTCCAGACGGCGCATTACCGCCGCATCACAAGCCAGTTCCACCGCCAGGCGGCGACGGCGCTCCAGCGCAAACCAGAACGGGTTGAACCAGACCAGCACACCCAGCGCACGCAGCAGCGCGTTGACGCGCATATCCGCGCGGCGGACGTGAACAAGCTCGTGATCGAGAATGGCCTCATCGCCCGCGCAGCTGCCGAACCCTTCTGGCAAGGCAAGGCACGGTGCCCACAGACCGGCGAGGAAAGGCGCTGTCCCGGCACTGGCCGTGCGCACAGTTATGGCGCTGCGGATACCCAGCTTCAGGGCGCGCGCGCTGGCCATCGCCCGGACAGGCTCTGACGCGTGCGGCAATCGGCGAAGCTGTGCCCGCAGGCTGAACGACGCGCGCAATTCCCGCGTGGCCCGGCGCAGTGCGCCGGCGCTCCAGACAACAAATAAAACAAGGCCCGAACTGATGGCTGCCGCCGGAGCGGCACTTGCCACACCCTCGGTTTGCCCTTCGCCCCATGCCTGCGGTTCACCGGGTGCAGGCAGATGCAGCGCCACGGGCGACAGGCTGGCAAAGCCCGGGGCAAGCAGAGCTATGACCACAGGCATCAGGCACAAGACCAGAGCGATGCTCCACAGCCGGTCAGGCCGGTTACCGGAAGCGGATTCGAGAGCGTGGGCACCCGCCAGCAGGATCGCCCCCAGCGGCAGCGTCAGGGCGATACCCAGCGCCAGAACCGGCAAGTCCGCCATCATTTGCGATCTCCATCGCTGTCTTGAGCGCCAGCGCCCTGTTCACCTTCCAGAAAGCGCTCCAGCTCTTCCAGCTCCGCCTCATCCAGCAAGGCGCTGCCGGAGAATGCCGATGCGGGCAGCGCGCCATCCACTTCCATCACCCTGCGGGCAAAATCGCGCACCATGCGGCCGATAAGGTCCAGCTTGTCGGCACCGGCGGCGAACACCGCCAGACCGTGGGAATCGCGCTTTTGCGCCAGTCCCTTGTCGACCATGCGCTGCAAAACCGTGCGAGTGGTGGAATACGACCAGCCGCGCTCGGCACCCACCCGGTCATGCAATTCACGCGCACTGGCAACGCCATCGCGCCACAGGCATTTGAGAAGTTCCAGCTCGCTGGGGCTTGGATTGGGATTGTCCATGACACACACCTCATACTCGCTACACATGTAACATGTGATTTACACTGGTCAACATCCTTCTTGCTTCTGCCCCTTGGCGGCGGGCGGCTCAGCGGGCTAACTGGCGTCCATGGTAGAAAGGTCCACTCCCCGCGAGCGCGCCTGCTTTGTCGTCACTGACGGCCGGCGCGGCATGGAAAATCAGGCGCTGGGGCTTGCCGAGGCGGTCGCCCGGCCGACGCCGATGCGCATACTGCCGGTGCAGGTACCGCGCAGTGGCACGCTGCCCGATCCCGGACCGATTGCGCCTGATCTGTGGATTGGCTGCGGTATGGCCGCCGTAAGGGCTGCAGGCGAACACCGCAAAGCTTTCCCGGACGCGGTTTTTGTCTATGTGCAGGACCCGAAAATGGCCCCGCACCGCTTTGATCTCATCGTCCCGCCAGAACACGACCGTATGCGCGGCAGCAATATTTTCGAGATCACCGGCTCTCCCAACCGCATCACACCGGACAGGCTTGGCGAAGCAGAGCGCAGCTTTGCCGGCCAGATAGCCGCCCTGCCCGCCCCGCGCGCGGCCATCCTGATTGGCGGCGATTCGCGTCATCACCGTTTCACGCCTGAAGTGGCAGAGGCGCTGCTGGAGCGTCTCAAGCGCCTGCGCGCGCAAGGCATCGGCCTTATGATCACCACCTCACGGCGCACGCCGGAAAGCTTTGTGGCGGCCCTCGAGGTGGCGTTTGGCGCCGATGACGGCGTCTGGCTTCATACAGGCGACGGTCCGAATCCCTATTTTGCCTTTCTGGCAGGCGCTGACTGGATCTTCGTCACCGAGGACTCCACCAACATGCTGACCGAGGCTGCCGCTACCGGCACCCCCGTTTACCGGCTCATGCTGGAGGGCAGGCCGGGCAAGTTCGCCCACCTCTACAGTGCGCTGGAAGCGCACGGCGCGCTGCGGCCGTTTCTGGGGCGGCTGGACAGCTGGACCTATGCGCCCCTTCACGAAACCGAGAGGGCAGCACAGCGCGTGCTTGAAATCATGGCCCGCAAAGGCGACATCTGACTGCTCAACACCGTCTGCCGCTCTGAAGGAGGCCGCCCATGCATCGTCTGGTTCTGTCTGCCGCGCTGCTGGCCGTCATGGCGGTGCCCGCCCTCGCCCAGCAAACGCCGCTGCGTGAAGATGTGCGTTTTGAAGCGAGGCCCGCTGAGGGCGATGCCCGCGCGTGGGCGCAAGACGGCAATACCACCGTCATCAACCTTCTGACCGAAGCGGAAATCGAGGCGCTGGGGTTTGATTATGCCGGAACGGTCATGCGCAACGGCATGGTTTACGCCAACGTGCCGGTTGGCGCGACGACAGGCAGCGAAGCGGCCGAGGCGGTCGCTCGTATCATGGCGCAAACAGACGGGCCCGTAGTAATAAACTGCGCCAGCGCCACACGCGCCAGCCATGTTTACGCCGCCAGCCAGATCCGCGCCGGCCATATCCGCCGTGACCAGCTCCATCTGATCGACCCGGAACGCACCTGGAATGAGGCGCTATTGTCACGGCTTCTCGGTGAGACGCCTGAACCCGAATCCACGCAATAATTCGCCTATCCCCTTCCCGCTCCGACACACACCATTGCATGAAAGCCGCGCCATGACTGATACCCGCCACTCCAAAGTCGTCATTATCGGTTCGGGCTCAGCCGGTTACACCGCCGCCATCTATGCCGCGCGCGCCATGCTGGAGCCTATCGTCATTGCCGGGCTACAGCCGGGCGGGCAGCTGACCATCACGCACGAGGTGGAAAACTATCCCGGCTTTGCCAGCGTCATCGAAGGCCCGTGGCTGATGGAGCAGATGAAAGCACAGGCGGAAAATGTCGGCGCAGACATCATCGCCGACATCATTGTGGACGTGGACCTTTCCAAGCGCCCCTTCACCCTGAAGGGCGATACAGGCACCATCTACACTGCCGACAGCGTGATCATTTCAACGGGTGCCAGCGCGAAATGGCTGGGTCTTGAAAGTGAGCAGACCCTGCAGGGGTTTGGGGTGTCGGCCTGCGCCACCTGCGACGGTTTCTTCTATCGCGGCAAGGAGGTCGTAGTGGTCGGCGGCGGCAATACAGCCGTCGAGGAAGCGCTGTTCCTGACCCGCTTTGCCAGCAAGGTGACGCTGATCCACCGCCGCGATTCCCTGCGCGCGGAAAAGATCGCGCAAGCCCGCCTTTTCGATAACGAGAAGGTGGAGGTGATCTGGGACAGCGTGATCGAAGAGATACTCGCCGAGGGGGAAATTCCCGGCGTCACAGGCGTGTGCGTGAAGAACCTGAAAACCGGCGATGAAACCAAACTGGCGACCGACGGCGTGTTTGTCGCCATCGGCCATGCGCCTGCCACTTCGCTTTTCGAGGGCAAGCTGGAAATGAAGGATGGCGGCTATCTGGTGACGAAGCCGGATTCGACCGCAACCTCGATCCCCGGTGTCTTTGCGGCAGGCGATGTGACCGACGATATCTACCGTCAGGCGGTAACGGCGGCGGGAATGGGCTGTATGGCTGCGCTGGAGGCTGAACGCTGGCTGGCCGAGATGGAACACCATGCCGCCAGTGAAGGCAAAGCCGCCAAATCAGACGCCGCGTGAGCGCCGCGCCGGCCATATCGATAACGGACGCGCGCTTCTCCTATGCGCGAAAAGGCCCTGTCGTGCTCGACATGCCGCGCTTTCAGGTGGCTGCCGGCGAAAAGGTATTTCTCAAAGGCGCCAGCGGCTCGGGCAAGTCCACCCTTCTGGGCCTGATTGCCGGGATCATGGCGCCCGACAGCGGCAGCATCGACATTCTGGGCGAGCCGGTATCGCAACTGTCCGGCGGCAAGCGCGATTCCCTGAGGGCAGACCGGCTTGGCGTCATCTTTCAGATGTTCAACCTCCTGCCCTATCTGCCTGCTGGCGCTAACGTGATGTTGCCTGCCCGCTTTTCCGCCCGGCGCCATGCAGCTTGCGCGCAGGCGGGCGGCGCGGAGGCCGAGGCACGCCGACTGATGACCCGCCTGCAGCTTGACCCCAAGCAGTACTGGTCCAGCCCGCCTACCGAGCTATCCGTCGGCCAGCAACAGCGTGTGGCCGCCGCACGCGCGCTCATCGGGCGCCCCGGACTGGTACTGGCTGACGAGCCGACATCCGCGCTGGATGCCGATGCGCGCGATGCCTTCCTCTCCCTCCTGATCGAGGAATGTTCAGCCAGCGGCGCAGCGCTGCTGTTCGTAAGCCATGATGGTGCGCTTGCCTCTGAATTTGACCGGGCGGTTGATCTGTCAGAGCTGAACAGAGCGGGGGCCCGCGCATGACCCGCTTTCCGATCTTCTCGCTGGCCTGGCGGTCGATTGCCAACCGGCGCGGCACCGCGCTGCTGACCATCCTGACGGTCGCCATCGCCATGACACTGTTTCTGGGCGTTGAAAAAGTGCGCCACGGTGCGCGGGCGAGCTTCGAGAACACCATTTCCGGCACGGACCTGATCGTGGGCGCGCGCTCCAGCCCGGTAAACCTGCTGCTCTACGCCATCTTCCATATCGGCGACGCTACCAACAATATCACGTGGGAGACCTATCAGCAGGTTGCCAATGCGCCGGGCGTTGCGTGGACCGTGCCGATCTCTCTGGGTGATTCCCACGCCGGTTTCCGAGTCGTCGGCACAGACAACCGCTATTTCGAACACTATCGCTATGCCGGGCGAAGCCATCTGGAATTTGCCGCAGGCCAGCCGCTGAATGACCTGTTTGAAACGGTCATCGGAGCCAGCACCGCGCGAGAGCTTGGCTATTCGCTGGGTGATGAGATCGTCGTCGCGCACGGCACCGGCCGGGTCAGCTTTGTCGAGCATGACAACAATCCCTTCACAGTGGTCGGGATACTTGAACCCACGGGCACGCCTGTCGACCGCTCCGTCTTTGTCAGCCTTGAGGCGATTGAGGCGATCCACCTGGAAGGCCCCACCGGCGGGGGAACCAGTCTCTCGTCAGAAGAGCTGCGCGCGATGGATCTGGCACCTGACCAGATCACCGCGTTTCTGGTGGGACTGGAAACGCCCGTTGCGGCCTTGCGACTGCAACGCCAGATCAACACCTACCGCGTGGAGCCGTTGCAGGCGATCATTCCGGGCGTCGCCCTCTCCCAGCTCTGGAGCGTTGTCGGCGTTGCCGAGCGGACACTGGCCGCCGTGGCTGCCTTCGTGGTGCTGATGGGGCTGATCTGCATTCTGACCGCCATCCTGACAAGTCTGAACGAGCGCCGCCGGGAAATGGCGATCCTGCGTGCTCTTGGCGCGCGGCCCCGCCATATCTTTGTCCTGCTGGTCAGCGAAAGCGCACTGCTGGCGCTGGCAGGCGCGGTGATCGGCACAGGGCTTACCTATGGTTTGCTCAATCTGGGTGCGCCCGTGCTTGAGCAACGTTATGGCGTGCACCTGACCGAAACCGTGCCGGGCCTTTATGACCTGGCGCTGATTGGCATTGTCACCTGCGCGTCAGCCATTCTGGGCTTCATTCCTGCCTGGGCAGCGTTCCGCAATTCCCTGGCAGACGGAATGACAATTCGCACCTGACGGCGCACACGAAGCGCACTAACGTCACGACCATGGACTGGGACAAGCTGAAATCCTTTCACGCCGCTGCCGACGCCGGATCACTGACCGGCGCCGCCGAGACGCTTGGCATGTCGCAGTCGGCTGTCAGCCGCCAGATATCGGCGCTTGAAACAGAGCTGGACATCAAGCTGTTTCACCGCCATGCGCGCGGCCTGTTACTGACCGAGCCAGGCCGGCTTCTGTTCGAGGCAGCAGCCGAGATTGCCAACCGGGTAGCGGTCGCGGAAGCGCGCGTTCAGGACAGCCGGGACAAGCCGACCGGAGCCTTGCGCATCACCGCCCCGACGGCGCTGGGATCGATCTGGCTGATCCCCCGGCTGAAAGCGTTCCAGGCGCTCTATCCGAAAATCCAGCTAAAGCTTCTGCTGGCCGATCACGAGCTGGATCTGGCCGGTCTGGAAGCCGATATTGCGATCCGCCCCTGGCCATCGACCCAGAACGAGCTGGTTCAGCGCCGCCTGATGCAGGTCGATCAACACCTGTATGCGGCGCCGGAATATCTCGAAGTGCACGGCACGCCGCAAACTGTGGGCGATCTGGACAACGGCCATCATTTCATCGCCTACGGACCGAAAAAACTGGCCCCCATTCCCAATCTGAACTGGCAGCTTACCGTTGGTCACGAGGCAGGCCATTTGCCGCGTGAAGCGGTGATCGAGGCCAATACGATCAAGGCCATGATGAAAGCCACAGAGGCCGGATTTGGCATTTGTGGCCTGCCCGACTATGTCGCCGTCGAGAATCCCGGCCTGGTCCGCGTTCTGCCAGAACTCGACGGGCCACCCTTCGATGTTTTCCTGGTCTTTCCAGATGAGCTTAAAGGATCGCGGCGTGTTGCCGCAGTACGCGACTTCCTGGTGGATACCGCCCGGCAGTGGAAGGCGGAGCTGGCTGAATAGTTTCAGCTTCTGGCCCCCAGCCTTGCGTCACATAAAGTTTATAAACCCGTCGCGCTGCATTTTTGCATAGCTGATATTCGTTGGAACGCCTTGATGTGACCGCGCGTTGGGATCATATCAGCCGCGAACGGTTTTCCCCGTTTCTTTCGCATTCCGTCTCCTCCCCGAACGGACATGCAAGACTGAGCCGGAACGAGCGCTAGCGCCGTCCGGCTCTTTTTTTGTCTATGGACAGGCGGGCCGGGTGCTGCGCAATAGCGCGTCTGGCGCCACCTCCTGTTCAGGACATGTCGATGCCCACCATCTCCTGGCCTCATATACTGCCGGTCATATTGCTGATCGGTTCGAATGTTTTCATGACCCTCGCCTGGTATGGACATCTGCGCTTCAAGAGCGCGCCGATCCTGCTGGTCATATGCGTGAGCTGGCTGATCGCCTTCGTGGAATACACCATGGCGGTACCGGCCAACCGGATCGGCCATGACGTCTATTCTGCGGCCCAGCTGAAAACCATGCAGGAAGTGATCACGCTGAGCGTGTTCGTGATCTTTGCCGCGCTTTACCTGAAAGAACCTGTCACCATCCGCCATCTCGCCGGTTTTGCCTTGATCGCAGCGGGCGCAGCGCTGATCTTCTTCAAACGATGAGCCAGATGAAACGATCCCTCTCCCTTGCCGGGCACCGCACCAGTCTGGCTCTTGAGCCAGAATTCTGGGCCGTACTGGATGCCGCTTGCGCACATAGTGAGCGCTCGCTGGCCAGCCTTGTGGCCGAGATTGATGCCGCCCGTATCAGCGAAGGCCATGATGGCGGTCTGGCCAGCGCCTGCCGGGTATGGGCCTTGCGTCATGTGCAGAGCCGCGCTTGATTAGCGGGCGACGGGGTTAGCGAGGGGGATCATATCATGAGTAACAGCAACACTTCGCAGGCTAGACCATGAGCCGGCCCGGAGCTCCCGGCGGGATGTTTGCCGCCTTTGCCATTGCGCCAGCCTTTGCAGCCGCACTCGCGGTCGCTGGCCTGATCGGGCATTTGCAGCTTACCGACCCGGCGGCTGCCGAGGTTCCCTTGAGCGAATATGCGTCCATGGCCGTCAGCGTGTGGATTTCCGCGCTGATGTTTGCCTATCCGGCGGCCCTGGTGATCTTCGCGCCGCTCTGGCTCATCCTGCGCGGCTTGCGCCTGTGGGGCGGGTTTACCGCGCTGCTGGCGGGCGCGGCGGGCGGGCTTGTCGCGATGATGGCCTATCTCTACCGGATATATGGCGCTGATCTCGAGCTGGAACTGACTGGCGGCATTCCGCTGGGCGATCTGCCGCTGGCAGAAAGCCTTGTCAGTCTGGCGCTGCCGATAATCGGCGCCGCCGCGGGCGCCATTGGCGGACTGGTCTTTTCCAGTCTTGAAAGAGCCGGGCGCTAACAGATGCGCAAACCCGCCATTATTCCGCTTGTATTGGCGATGGCGCTGTCGCCGCTGATCGCGGGGTTTGCGGGCGGGATGTTCGTATCGCTGGGGCTGAGCTTCCAGCTCCTGCCCGAACATAGCGTACTGGAAGCGCTCCAGGCAGGTCTGGTCATGTCGATCTTCGGCGTAATCATCGCGGTCTTCACCTGCTATGCCTTTGGCTCCCCTATCATGCTGGCGGCGTGGGCCATCGCCCATTTTGCCAAATGGCGTACGCCCTCTGGCATGGGTCTGGTCATGGCCTGTGCCGGCCTGATTTTCTCCGTGATGTATTTTTTCAATGGCCGGCTGATCATGGAGGATCTGGAACAGGACTCGGCCATTGCCCTTCTTGTCACCCTGCCTGCGGGACTGATCGCAGGCTATATGGCTGGCTGGTTTATCGGACAGCTCGGCTATCGCGACCTTCCTCCTGACGAAACCGTTTCAGGCGCAAAAGCGTAAATTGGGCTAGACTGGCCCCTCAGTCCCGCGCCGGCAGCAACTCCAGGAGTGCCTCCATGGCTATCAGGTCCGCAGCCCTCGCCGCCCTTTCCTGCATTGCGATTGCCGCGTGCTCGCCGACACAGACGACGTACGGTCCTGCAATCGGCCCTGTCGGTCAGGCCGTCGGCTTTGACTCGATGCGTATTACCGATAATCGCTGGCGGGTGAGTTTCACGGCTGGCCCTGACCTGTCGGTAGCTGACGCGGAGCGGCTGGCCATGCGCCGGGCTGCCGAGATCGTTCTGGAAAACGGGTTTGCCGGATTTGAAATTGTGTCGCGCCGTATAGACACGACGCGGGCGCGCAGCCCGGTTCAGGTCGGCGGGTCTGCAGGCACGACCGCCGGTTCAGGCGGGTTCCGGGCGTCCGGGGTCGGGGTGGGCGTCAGCTTCAGCCCCGGTCAGGAAAGCCGGACCGCTGTCAGCCTCGAAATCTATGCGCGGCCTGCACCGCTCGCAGACGATCCGGCCATCTATGATGCCCGCTCGCTGATTGCGCCGACCGGCTAGCTCTTCTCGGCGCGAGCATACTCGTCATCGCGTTCACTATCGACCAGGCTGCGGATGGAGTCAGGCGGCAGGCCCCATTCCTCCAGCGCCTTGGCCGCCATTTGCAAGGCTGCTTCAATGGCATCCAGCGTCACGTGGGTCGCCCCGGCTTCTGCCAGCGCCTTGGCATGCTCGGGATCACGGGCGCGCGCCACTACAGGAAGGCTGGACCTCAGGCTGCGCACGGTTCGTACGATCTCACAGGCCGCTTCGGGGTTGTCGGCTGTGACGATGAACAGGGCGGCCCCATCAACGCCTACCCGCTCAAGCATCTCCGGACGGGCGGCATCCCCGTAATACACCGGCCAACCTTCCTTCCTGAACTTCTCGGCGCGCCGGGCGTCCTTTTCGAGGGCCACAAGGGTTGCGCCCTCTTCCTCCATCACGCGGGCAATGGAGCGACCGACCCTGCCAAAGCCGGCAATGATGACATGATCTGACAGATCGAGGGCCTGAGACAGCTCACCCCCTCCTGGCGCGGGTTCCTCCATGCGCCCGGCCACCCATTTACCCAGCCGGGCACACAGAGGCGTGAGCAACATGGACAGGCCCGCAATAGGCCCGAGAATGCCCATCGCCTCGCTGGCAACCACGCCCGAGCTGTTGGCAGCGGCCAGGATGATAAAGGCAAACTCGCCTGCGGGCGCCAGCAGGAAGGCGGCCTCAATGGCAACTGGCCATTTGCTGCCCGTGACGCGGCACGCCGCCACGACGATCGCGAACTTGACGATCAGCATGGCCGCCAGTCCGGCCAGGATAAGCGGCAACGAGCCCCATACCTGAACGAGATCAAGCCCCATGCCCACGGTGACGAAGAACAGGCCCAGCAACAGGCCCTTGAACGGGTCCAGATCAACTTCCGCCTGGTGTTTGAACTCCGTCTCGCCAACCAGAAGCCCGGCCAGAAAGGCGCCCAACGCCAGCGACAATCCGCCCGCATCGGTCAGCACTGCCGCACCGACCACGGCCACCAGTGTCAGCGCCATAAGCGTATCACGGCCGCCAAACCGCGCCGCGAGTCGGAAGGCCGGGCGCAACAGATAGCGGCCGACAACAAAGATGACGAGGATCGCCGCGCCGCCCTGCCAGGCGGCCTGACCCAGCGCGCCCAGCATGCCGCCATCGTCCGATCGTGCCAGAAAACCGGCGAGGATGAGGATGGGGGCCACCAGAATGTCCTGCATCAGCAGAACGCCAAGCGCCGTGCGGCCGACCGGCGTCGCCACACGCCTTTCCTCAAACATGATCTGCATGACGATGGCTGTGGATGACAAGGCGAACGCCAGTCCGATAATCACTGCCGACGGCGCGGCATATCCCAGCAGGAAGGCTGCCAGCCCGATCACGATCGCGCTTGCACCCGATTGCAGCCCGCCGGTTCCGAACACTGTCAGCCGCAAGGCCCAGAGCCGCCTGAAAGACAATTCCAGGCCGAGCAGAAACAGCAGGAACAGGACGCCCAGCTCCGCGAACGGTTCAACCGCGTGGGGGTCGCTGACAGTGACGAAGGAAAGAATCGGTGCCGCCTCGGCAAACCGGCCCAGCCCGGATGGCCCCAGCACCACACCGGCAATCAGGAAGCCCAGGACAGCGCCCAGGCGCGCGGCCTTGAACAACGGAACAACGATTCCCGCCGCTACCAGAAAGACCAGAATGTCTTTCAGCCATATGCCGTTAATGTCGGCTTCCACGCCCGTCGCCCTTCATTCCTGATCGTCAGGATCTGCCTGCCACTGATGATAGCGTGAGTTTCGCAGAAGCGGCGGTAATTTTGATGCCATTGCGGCTTCGGAAACGAAAGCTGCCCGGGTTTAGGGCAGCTCGTCCTCACGTTGCGCGAGAATATCGGCGCGCACCGAAAGCCGCTCCAGCAGCTCGCCCAGCACAGCCTTCTCCTCTTCGGAGAAACCTTCCAGCAGGGAGCGCTCCCACTCCAGCGCCAGCGGGGCGATTTCCTGATAGACGGCCTGCCCGTCCGGGGTCAGCGAAACCAGCGAGGCGCGCTTGTCACTGGGGCTGGTGCGGCGGCGCACCAGAGACCGTTCGTTGAGCGCACGCAAGGCGCGGCTGACCGTCACCTTGTCCATGGCCGTCGCTTCGCAAATGGCCTGTGCAGTCATCGGCTGACCGCTGCCCAGAACGGCAACTACACGCCACTCCCAGATAGTCAGCCCGAACCGGGCCTGGTAGGCCCGTGCGATCAGGCCGGACGCCTTGTTGGACGCCACCGACAGCCGGTAGGGCAGATAGCGTGACAGCTCCAGGCCGGGCGTCACTGCCCGGCCTGACGCAGGGGCTGCCCGCCCGCTCATGAGCGCCTACCCGGCAGCGGTGGGGTTAAGCACGCCGCGGCGGATCTGATCAAGCTCGATCGATTCAAACAGCGCCTTGAAGTTACCTTCGCCGAAGCCATCATTGCCCTTGCGCTGGATGATCTCGAAAAAGATCGGTCCGATATTGGTAGTGGTGAAGATCTGCAGGAGCAGGCCCTGCCCACTCTCGGGATCGCCATCAACAAGGATCGAGTTCTTTTTCAGCCGGTCAAGGTCTTCACCATGGCCGGGCACGCGCTCATCGACAAGCTCGTAATAGGTCTTGGGCGTGGACTGGAACTCGACGCCATCGGCGCGCAGCTTCTCAATCGTGGAGTAGATGTCCGATGTGGTGAGCGCGATGTGCTGGATGCCCTCGCCGTTGTAGTCGCGCAGATATTCGGCAATCTGCGACTTGTCATCGGAGCTCTCGTTCAGCGGGATGCGCAGCTTGCCGCACGGGCCCGTCATCGCCCGTGACAAGAGGCCGGTATGGGCGCCCTTGATGTCGAAATAGCGGATTTCGCGGAAGTTGAAGACCTTCTCGTAAAAGCCCGCCCAGTGATCCATCCGGCCCATGAAGACGTTGTGGGTCAAATGGTCGAGTGTTTCGAGGCCTGCGCCGCCATCATCTTTGGCGCCCGGGATCGGCTCAAAGCTCTCATCATAGATATTGCTGTCGCCATACTGGTCGACGAGATAGAGCACAGACCCGCCAATCCCCTTGATGGCGGGCAGGTTCTGGTCATCGCCCCAGAGCGGCGTGCCATAGGGCTCCGCCCCGCGCTCAAGTGCGTCCTTGTAGGCCTTTTTCGCGTCGCGCACGCGGAACGCCATGGCATTGGCCGAGGGGCCATGCTCGGCGCGGAAATCGGCCGCTTGGCCGGTCTTTTCGCGGTTCACCAGGAAGGTGATATCGCCCTGCTTGTAGCGGAGAATGTTGCGCGTCTTGTGCTTTGCGACGGCAGTAAAGCCCAGCAGTGTGAAGAGCTTGTCGAGCTTTTCCGGCTCCGGGCTTGTGTACTCGACGAACTCGAAACCATCGGTTCCCAGCGGGTTCTCGAACAGATCAGCCATGGCAGGGCTCCTTTTGCGCAAATATCGGGTTGAGCCGGGCTGGAGACAGGCTTTCGCGTTCACGCGCTGTCTGCCCGGCCTTCTGACGTACTTGTGCCGGAAATTAGTATCATTTGCAACTAATCTGGTGTGGACAGATGGTCCTGACGTTATGTTATCACCTGTTTGACAGTCCGCCCCCGACCCGCCGAAATAGCGCCCAGTATAAAAACTTCGCGGGGAGGCTGACATGACGGGACTGACAAGCGCGCTGCTGGCAGCGTGGATGATGGCAGGTGCCGGGATGACACCGGCTGAGGCCATCATCGCAGCCTCGCTCAACGCTGCGCGCCACTTGCAGATGGACGACCAGATCGGCCGGATTGCGCCTGGTTTCCATGCCGACCTGATCTCCGTCAGCGCCGATCCTCTGGAAAACATCTCTGAATTGCGTGATGTGGGCTTTGTGATGGCCGCAGGAATGGTACACAAAGCCCCATGAGCGATACACAATCCCAACTCGACGCCCAGTTTTCCGGCACCAAGGACGTCGCCGACGCGCTGAAGTTCGATACAGACGCGCTTGAGAAATGGATGACATCCCATGTGGACGGCTATGCCGGGCCACTGGAGGTGAGCCAGTTCCGCGGCGGACAGTCCAACCCCACCTATAAGCTGGTCACGCCGTCACGCCAATATGTGCTGCGGCGCAAGCCGCCGGGTGTTCTTCTACCCTCGGCGCACGCAGTCGAGCGCGAATACACCGTGATGAAGGCGCTGGGGGAACAGGGCTTTCCCGCCCCTGTGATGTTCGGCCTGTGTGAAGACCCCGAGATCCTCGGCACCGCCTTTTACGTGATGGAGTTTGTCGAGGGCCGTATCTTCTGGGACGCCTATCTGCCCGGCACGGAGCCGTCTGAGCGCCGCGCCCTCTATGACGCCTCGAACGCCACGTTGGCCCATCTGCACGCGATTGATGTGGAGAAGGCGGGCCTGTCTGACTATGGCAAGCCCGGCAATTATTTCGAGCGCCAGATCGGGCGCTGGACCAAGCAGTACAAGGCGGCGGAAACACGGCCCATTGCGTCCATGGACCGCCTGATCGAATGGCTGCCCGCCAATGCGCCCGAGCAGGAGCGCATCAGCGTCGTGCATGGCGATTACCGGCTGGACAACATGATCTTCCACCCGACAGAGCCGCGCGTCATCGCGGTGCTGGACTGGGAGCTATCCACGCTGGGTGATCCGCTGGCCGATTTCACCTACCAGCTCATGCAATGGCGCACGCCGAAGGAAATCCGGTCCGGCTTTCTGGGCGTGGACCTGAAATCACTGGGTATTCCCACTGAAGAGGAATATGTCGCGGCCTATTGCGAGCGCACGGGGCGCAGCAGCATCCCGAAACTCGATTTCTATATCGCCTACAACATTTTCCGGCTCGCCGGCATCGCGCAAGGCGTCTATGCGCGCGGCCTGCAAGGCAATGCCTCGAACGAGCGCGCCAAGGAACTGGGTGCGCTGGTCGAGCCAATGGCCGAATACGCCTGGACGATCGCGGAGAAGGCTTGAACCCCCGAAGTTGAAACCCCGGAAGCGCGAAGCGCTATCCGGGGCCTTGTTCCGCTAGTCCTGAACCCGGTCCCGGCTCGCGCTACGCTTGGCCGGGATTTCAGGAGCGCTAGATTACCCCAGCGTGGCGCGCAGCATCCAGGCCATCTTCTCGTGGGCGGTGACGCGCGGCGCGATGACATCGGCCGTAGCTTCATCGCCGTGCGTGTTGGCCAGCTCCAGCGCAGCGCGGGCGGTGCGCACCACCGTCTCGTGACCGGCCAGAAGGTTGGCGACCATGTCGTCGGCCTTGGGTGTCTTTTCATCGGGGCGGATAGACGCCGATTTCGTGATCTCGTCATAGGAGATCGGCGCCATCACACCCAGCGCGCGGACACGTTCGGCAATATCGTCAGTCGCCGTCCACATCTCGGTGTACTGCGTCTCGAACATGGCGTGCAGGTCGTGAAAACGCGGACCCGTGACATTCCAGTGATAGGCGTGCGTCTTGAAATAGAGCGCATAAGTGTCGGACAGCAGGCGCGTTACAGCGGCGGCCATCTCTTCACGCTGTGCCTGGCTCAGTCCCATATTGATCTGCATGGCAATCTCCTGTTTGCGGGGGGCGGCGGGGGTACCGCCCGTAACATCGTGTGGTCTTACGTATATGGGAGGCGCGCGTTCCAATCCAACTGGAACGCAGACTGCCAGCGATAGAGTGCGCCTATACTAGCGCGCGCTGGCGCAGAACTCTGCGATGCGCACGCCCGCCTGTTCCAGCACCTCGTCGGAGGTCGCGTAGGAAATGCGGAAAGCGGGTCCGGAGCCAAAGGCCGTACCGGGCACCACCGCCACGTGGGCTTCGTCCAGCAGCGCGTCACAGACATCATTATCGGTGTTCAGCGCCTTGCCCTTGCCAGAGATTTTTCCGATAAGTCCGGCGCAGCTGGGAAATACGTAGAACGCACCTTCGGGAAGCGGCGCATCCAGACCCTCACTGGCGGCAATATGGCGCATGACCAGATCACGGCGGCGCATGAAGGCCGCGTTGCGGGGTTTGAGAAACTCGTGCTCGCCATTCAATGCCGCCACGGATGCCCACTGGCTGACCGAGCAGGCATTGGATGTGGTTTGCGTCATCATCTTGGCCATCGCCTTGATGAGAGGTTCGGGCCCCGCCGCATACCCGATCCGCCAGCCGGTCATGGCATAGGATTTCGACACCCCGTTCATGGTCAGCGTCCGCTCGTAGAGCGACGGCGCAACCGAAGCGATGGTGGCAAATTCAAACCCGTCATAGACGAGGTGCTCATACATGTCGTCGGTGAGGATCCAGACATGGGGATGACGCTCCAGCACGTCTGCCAGCGCCTTCAGATCGTCAGCCGAATAGGCCGCGCCGGTGGGGTTTGAGGGCGAGTTGAGTACCAGCCATTTCGTTCGCGGCGTGATCGCCGCTTCCAGCGCTTCAGGTTTCAGCCGGTAGCCGTCCTCTGCCCGGGCGTGCGCAAACACAGGCACGCCGCCGCACAAGAGCGCCATATCGGGATAGCTCACCCAGTAGGGCGCCGGAATGACCACCTCGTCACCGGGGTTCAAGGTGGCCGCGAACGCGTTGTAGATAACCGGCTTGCCGCCGGGCGACACGTTCACTTGTGCAGGCGTGTAGTCCAGCGCGTTATCGCGCTTGAACTTGGCGCAGATCGCCTCCTTGAGCTCGGTGATGCCGTCGACTGCCGTGTACTTGGTCTCGCCCCTGCGGATCGCGTCGATGGCCGCAACTTTGATGTGGTCGGGGGTGTCGAAATCCGGTTCGCCGGCCCCCAGCGAGATAACATCAATGCCCTTTGCTTTCAGCTCACGCGCCTTTTGTGTTGCCGCAATCGTCGCCGAGGGCTGAACGCGCGAAAGGGCTTTTGAAACCTCGAAAGGGGCGGACATGGGCACTCCTGATGCGGGTGGTGGAAGGCGGGCTGAACCTACCTTCCGTTTACCGTAAACCGCAATATGTGTTGCAGCGCAGCGCTGATTGGGTGCCTCCTTTGTGCCGTAATTGATCTTGAGTTCGCCCGATTTCGAACCTTTCGCCGCCTCGAAGCGTAAGGAAGCTGTTCACCGGGCGTTCGCCGGATTAGCCCACACAGTAACGGGCAGGGAGGGGATCATGGCTGATTTTTCCGCTGAGAATGGCCGGCCGGGCCGCCAGATCAATCTGGGTGCTCTGCTGATCGCGGTAGCCATGTTTGGAACCTGCCTGGTTCTTGCCCACGCCTCCGGTGTTCTGGGAAACACCTCCTCGGAGCTTTTCCTGGCCGACAGCGCCGAGCGCTAGCGCCCCGCTGACATTGCTGCCGATTTAATTTGAACCCGTCTGGCCGAGCGGCCATCTCTGATAGTTGTGAGCGTTCGTGGACCGGCCCTGATCCGAGCATCGGCACCCGCGTTCAGCCGCTTGCGGCTGGGCGCCTATCTGTGCGCGGGCCTTCTCCACATTGGTGCCATCGGCGTCATCGCGGCCATGCCGCCGGAGGTTCTTGAACGGTTCGTCGACACCGGCACGAGCGTCAATGTCCGCTTCTTTACCGTCAGCGCTAGCGATGCAGAGAGCAATCTGCCTCTTAACGCGCCCTTGCTGGCTGATCGTGGCGAGACGCAAACCGGCTCAACAAGCGTCGAAGACAGCCCCCGGACGGGCGACGATTCCACCGATGAAGCCGGCACTGAAGACGAGGCGGACGAGACGCCGGACGCCGGGACAGATGTCGAGGCGGAGGCCGAGGCCGAACCCGAGCCAGAAACAGACGAAATGCCGGTCCCGCAATCGCAGGATTCCGAAACCGGAACCTTGCCCGCTGACCCGGATGCCTCCCCCGCCCCCTCACCTTCTGCCCGGCCAGACCGTGCCTCCGCTCCGCAAGCCGCTGGCGTGGTGGCACCTGATCGGCCTGTCGATACGACGCAGCCTGCGGAAGAGGAGGAGTCGTTTGTCGTGCGCCGCCTGCCGACTTTTGCAGAGATCGCGGCGCGCGCTGACAGCGCCTTGCGGGTGGAAGACTTTCAGGTCAGCCGGATCGAGGGCGGTGTGGGCGCGGCCATTGCCGAGGTCTTCTGTCTGTCCTCAGGCGACACAAACCGGGAAATCGGTGATTGCGGGGACGGGCCGAACGCTGCCCAGGCCGAGCTGGCGGTCTATCACATCCGGGCGATCAGCGAGGGGCCGCTGGAGTTTGCCGAGAACATGTCACGGCTGGAGCATGAGCTGGCCGCTCTTGGCGTGAGCCCCTCGACGCTTGACCTTTTGCGTGTGCATTTCCTCAATGCCCAGCGCGAGCAGACACGCCGTTCTCCGCTATTGCGTGCGATGGAGCGCGACGGCTCGATGCGCACCGATCACATGGGATTCACGGCCCCGATCACGCCGCAACGCGCACGCGATCCGTCAGGCGAGCGGTGACAGCCGGTTTACATGGCCCATCTTGCGGCCCGGACGCGCATCGTCCTTGCCATAAAGATGCAGGCATACGCCGGGCTCTGAAGCGAGCGCCTGCCAGCGTTCCACGTCCGCGCCGATCAGATTGTCCATACGCGCGGCAGAGTGAGGCGCCGGATCACCCAGCGCCCAGCCGGCAACGGCGCGCATATGTTGCTCGAACTGGCTGACCGCGCACGCATCCATCGTCCAGTGGCCGGTATTGTGGACGCGCGGCGCGATCTCGTTCAACCAGAGCCGGCCATCCTCCAGCACGAATAACTCGACCGCCAGCACGCCCACATAGTCGAGCCCTACAAGAATGGCCGCCGCGATACGCAAGGCGTCACTCGCCAGCGCGTCTGCGCCGGAGGCCGGGGCGATGGAGGTGCGCAGGATACCGCCCTCATGGTGATTTTCGGCCAGCGGGAACGCAACGATCTGGCCACCCACGCTGCGCGCGGCCACGACCGACACTTCACGGGTGAAGGGCGCAAAGGCTTCGAGAATGCAGGGCACCCCGCCCAGAGCTTCAAACGCGGCAGCGGCGTCTTCGGCTTTGCGGATGACCTGCTGGCCCTTGCCGTCATAACCCAGGCGGCGCGTTTTCAGAATGGAGGGCACGCCGAGCGCGGCCACGGCTTCACTCGCCTCAGCGGCACTGGACACCGCACGCCAGGGCGTCGTTTCAATACCGGCATCGTTCACGAAGCGCTTTTCCGTCACCCGGTCCTGGCAGACCTCCAGCGCCTTCAGACCGGGACGCAGGGTCGCATGTTCACCGGCAGTTCTGGCGGTGTTTACCGGCACGTTTTCAAACTCATAGGTGACCGCATCGACGCTGGCTGCAAAACGCGCCACGGCGTCCAGATCGTCATAAGGCGCAACCACACTGCCTGCGGCGACGCGTCCAGCCGGGCTGCTTTCCTCCGGCGTGAAAACATGCACGTCAAAGCCGAGGCGGGCGGCATCCTGCGCCAGCATGCGCCCCAGCTGGCCTCCGCCGAGAATGCCGATACGCGCGCCGGGCTTCAGCATGACCGCCTGTCCAGGGCCTTTACTCATAAAGGCCCTAGTCCTCTACGCTGTCGGGAACACTGTCACTCAGGCCGGCGCGGTACTCGGCCAGCCTGTCTGCGAGGGCATTGTCGGTGAGCGCCAGTATGGAGGCTGCGAGCAGGCCCGCATTCTTTGCCCCTGCCTCGCCGATAGCCAGCGTGCCGACCGGCACGCCGCCGGGCATCTGGACAATGGAGAGCAGGCTGTCGAGGCCCTTGAGCGCCTTTGACTTCACCGGCACGCCGAGCACGGGCAGCTCGGTCAGGGATGCAACCATGCCCGGCAGATGCGCTGCGCCACCTGCCCCCGCGATGATCACTTTCACGCCGCGCGCCTTGGCGCTTTTTGTAAAATCCACCATCCGGTCCGGCGTGCGGTGCGCGGAGATCACGCGGGCATCATGGGCGATGCCCAGAGCCTCGAGCGCGTCGGTGGCATGCTGCATGGTCGGCCAGTCCGAGCGTGAGCCCATGATGACCGCTACAGGCGGTGCAGGATCTGGAAATCGGGTCGCCATACGCAGCCTCCGGGCAGCGGAAAGCGCGCGAGACTAGCCATAAGCGGTTTGGCGTCAAGCGGGTGATGAACTGCCCATACGCCAACTTGAACCTTTATTAACCACGATCAAGAAGACTGCGCCAGAATCGGTACGGAAAGGATCGGGGACATGCGGGTGCGATCCAGTGGAACAGCGGGCGGTGTTGCGGCAGCAGGCCCGGCTGGCAGCGCGGCGCGCAGCGAAGCCACAAGCGCGGTTTCTGCCCCCTCCCCGGTACGCCGGACGGGTGATACCGCCTCGATCATGGGCGTGCCGGAAGCTGAACTGACACCGAATGTCCAGCGTGCGCTCCTTACCCTGATGGGCGAGGTTGATCAGCTGCGCCGGGAAACCGAGGCACTGCGCGCCAAGGTGCGTGATCTGGAAAGCCTTGCTGACCGCGATGTGCTGCTGCCGGTGCTCAACCGGCGTGCCTTCCTGCGCGAAGTGTCCAAAGCCCTGTCACTGGCAGAGCGCCATGATGCCCCGTCAGCCCTGGTCTATTTCGACCTTAACGGCTTCAAGGCCATCAACGACACCCATGGCCACGCGGCTGGCGATGAAGCGCTCAAAGTCGTGGCCGACACACTGTCCTCCAAGCTGCGTGACACCGATGCGGTAGGACGCCTTGGCGGAGACGAGTTTGGCGTGGTTCTGGTGCTCACGGCGGTCGAAGCGGCTGAGCGCAAGGCCGAGGAGCTGGCCAATGCCATCGCCGAAGCGCCGATCCACTTTGAAGGGCTGACCTTGAGCCTCAAGGCCGCCTGGGGCGTGCAGGCGCTGGAAAGCGGCATTACGCCGGAAACCGCCATGGCCGAAGCCGATGCCGCGATGTATGCGCGCAAGCAGTCTGCCGCCTGAACGGCCTTGCAGCGTTGATCGGGCGGTGAACTGATGCCAGCTTCACGCCCATGAGTTTCCTGTCAGACACCACCGCCCCTGCCCATCCTGCCCTTCTGGACGCGCTTGTACGCGCCAATGACGGTGCGCAGGCCAGCTATGGCAATGACGTGATTTCCGGGCGCGTAAAAGCCCGGCTGCGCGAGATATTCTCCGCCGATCTGGAGCTGGTTTTCACGGTATCGGGCACCGCGTCCAATGCACTGGCGCTTTCGGTACTGGCGCCGGGCGACACGGCCATTCTTTGCCATGAGGAGGCGCATATTCACCGCGATGAGCGCGGCGCGCCGGAGTTTTTTACCGGCGGAGCCAAGCTGGTGCCTTTGCATGGCGATCATGCGCGCCTGTCGCCTGAAACCGTGCAGGCAGCATTGGCCGAATGGCCGTCCGATTTCGTCCACACCACACCGCCGTCGGTGCTCAGCCTTTCCAACCTGACCGAGTCCGGCACCGCCTATGATGTAGCAAGCGTCAAGGCGCTGGCGGACCCCGCCAAAGCTCGCGGAATGCACGTCCATATGGATGGTGCGCGCTTTGCCAATGCGTTATCGCATCTCAAATGCGATCCGGCGGATCTGACATGGCGCGCAGGGATAGATGTGTTGAGCCTTGGCGCGACCAAGGGCGGCGCGCTGGCAGCAGAGGCCGTGATCCTGTTTCCTTCCGTCATGGACCGCTTTGAGAGCTTGCGCGCGCGCCAGAAGCGCTCCGGGCACATGGTGCCCAAAATGCGCTACGTCGCCGCGCAGTTTGATGCCTGGCTGGAAGACGGACGCTGGCTGGCACTGGCGGCCCATGCCAATGCCATGGCAGCAGAGCTGGCAGACGGGCTTGGCAACGTCCCCGGCGCAAACCTGCTCCACCCGGTAGAGGGCAATGAGATTTTCATCGATCTGCCGCAAGCAGCCGCCGATGCGCTGAACGCCATCAATGCCGGCTTCTACCCCTGGCCGCATGGCGGCTATCGCTTTGTCACCAGCTGGCAGACGAAGGCCGAAGACGTGGCGCGCGTGGTGAAGGCGGCGAGGGGGTAGGACCCAGCCTCTGAAATCCCGGAAGCTGCGCCAGCAGCTATCGGGGACCTCGTGCAGGATAATCCTGAAAGAGGCCCCGGCTCTGCGCTCCGCTTCGGCCGGGGGTTCAACCGCATGGGTGAACCGGAGACCTCCGCGAATCACCGCTCTTGACTCTTGGCCATAAGAACAAAATAAGAACATATGGCCAGAGCATTCCTCAAAGACCTGCCTCTGAAGCGTCTCTCCCCCCGGATGGAGGGCGAGGCGGCGCGTCTGGAAAACAGGCTGGGAAAGCCGCTTGAAGGCGTGCACGAGATCGCGCCTGCCGCCTTTAGCGATATGCCCGCAGCGCTGGGGCTGGCGGTCGCGTTCGCTCACACAAGGCCGCATGGCGGGTGGCTGTGGGTGCGTTCACGCAAGCAGCGCCTTGATCTGGGCCGTATCAGCGCGCGCGGGCTGGCGGCACTAGGCGCAGACCCCGGCCGGGTCATGCTGGTGGAAACCCGCACGGCCACCGAAGCGCTGCGCGCAATTGACGAGGCCGCGCGCTCACGGGCGATCGGCGCGGTCATCGCAGAGGTGGAGAGCACCGATTTCACCTTCACCCGCCGCTTGAGTCTGGCCCATGAGCTCAGCGGCACGCCGGTCATCCTCGTGCGCTCCTGGCGTACCGAAGGGGCCACCGCCGCCCGTAATCGCTGGCGGGTCGCCGCCGCACCCTCTGCGCTGAACCCGGCTGATCCGCGCGCGCCCGGACACCCGCGCTGGCAGGTCACGCTGGAGCGTTCTCGTGATTTTCCTGACCGGGCCGGAGAGACATTTCTGATGGAGATGGATGATGCGCCGCTTCGTGTGCGTCTGGTTCCCGTACTGGCCGATGGAGCGCCTGAAACGCGCCCGCACCACGCCTTGGCCGGCTGAGGATGGGGCGCCCTTCGTCCTGACCGAAACCTCAGCACATGGCCGCACGCTGGCGGCGGTGAACGATCCGGCGCGCGCGCTGGGGCTGGAGCCGGGCCTTCGCTTCACCGATGCACGCGCCCGCGTGCCCGACCTTGTAGCCGAGGAAATCGGCCGAGAGGCGGATCACGCCGCCCTGAAACGCCTGACGCTCTGGATGACACGGTTTTCGCCCCTCACCGCCATGGACGGCGTCGACGGCATCCGCCTAGACGCGACAGGCTGCGCACACCTGTTCGGCGGGGAGGAAGCCTTTCTGGCCGCCATCAAACACGCACTCGAAGGCTTGGGCCTTACTCCCCGCCTTGGCATGGCAGACAGCGCAGGCGCCGCCTTCGCGCTCTCCCGGTATGGTGCGGACGCGGTAATGCAGGCAGAGCCGGGCAAGGCCCGCGAGGCACTCGCCGCGCTGCCAATGCCTGCCCTGCGGCTGGAGGCGGGCACAGTGCAGGTCTTGCGACGTTTCGGGCTGACGCGCATCGGCCAGCTTTACGCAATCGAGCGCCATGCGCTGGCGCGCCGTTTCCGCAACCGTATGGCCGCGCAGGACGTGCTGTTACGGCTCGATCAGGCGCTGGGGGTTCGCCCTGAGCCGCTCATCCCCTTGAAGGCCCCTGCGCGCTTCAGCGCGCGGATTTCAGGGCCTGAGCCGCTGCTCAGTCTTGGCGGCATCGAGGACGCACTTTCAAAACTACTCACCGATCTGACGCGCCAGCTGGAACAGGCGGGCAAGGGCGCGCGGCGCTTTATCCTGACCGGCTATCGCTCTGACGGCACGCGCACCAGCGTCAGCCTTGCCCTGTCGCGTCCGGGGCGCGATGCGAGGTCAATCGCCAAACTCTTCGCACCGCGCCTTGAGGCGATGGATCCGGGGTTCGGCATTGATCTGATGACGCTAACCGCCCATGGCGCCGGGCCGCTGGAAGCGATTGCCTCAACCCTGCCCGATGGCGCGGCTCTGCCGGGTGCGGATCCAGCCGAGACAGCCGCGCTGGTCGACCGGCTGAATGCAAGGCTCGGCGATGATCTGGTGGCTGTTTTCAGCCCGTTTGAAAGCCATCTGCCGGGCCACAGCGAGGCGCTGAAACCCTTCCCCGGCACGCTGGCGCCCTGGCCGGTTACGGCCCATCGCACCGGCCCGCGCCCTTTAATAGTGCTCGACCCGCCAGAGCTGGTGGAAACCATCGCCATATTGCCGGATGGTCCGCCCGCGCGCTTCACCTGGCGGCAGGTGACGCGCAGCGTGGCACGCGCAGACGGGCCGGAACGGATCGGGCCGCAATGGTGGCGCAGCAGCGCAGATGGCGTGCGCGCACGGGATTATTACCGGGTGGAGGACGAGAACGGCCATCGCTACTGGCTGATGCGCGAGGGGCTTTATGATGACCAGCGCGGCGGCGTTCCGCGCTGGTATGTGTGCGGGCTGTTCCCATGAGCGCGCCTGCCTATGCCGAGCTTCAGATCACCAGTAATTTCTCCTTCCTGCGCGGGGCGAGCCACGCATCGGAACTGGTGGAGCAGGCCAAGGCGCTGGGGCTCTCGGCCATAGGCGTAGCGGACCGCAACACGCTGGCCGGCGTGGTACGCGCCCATATCGCCGCGAAGGAGCACGGGCTGAAACTACTGGTGGGGGCACGGCTGGATCTGGTCTGCGGCCTCAGCCTCATCTGCTATCCAGAGACCCGCGCCGCCTATGGACGCCTCTCCGCGCTTATCTCGAAAGGCAAGATGAAAGCCCCCAAGGGCGAGTGCCATCTCACCCTTGAGGATGTGATGGAGGCGAGCGAGGCCCAGTGCTTCATCGTCATCCCGCCGGAGGACCTGGACGCCGCCTTCGAGGCCTTGCTGGCGCGCCTTGGCGCAGGCTGGCCGGGGCGGGTCTGGCTGGCGGCCGCCTGGCGATACCGGGGCCGGGACCGGGAGCGGATCGCCAGGCTGGACGCGCTGGGACGCCGCGCCGGCGTGCCGATAGTGGCCGTCAATGATGTGCTCTATCACGCGCCCGAACGGCGGCCCTTGCAGGACGTGATGAGCTGCATACGCGAGCACTGCACCATCGAGGAAGCGGGCTTCCGTCTTGAGCCCCATTCCGAACGGCACCTGAAATCCCCAGCCGAGATGGCACGCCTGTTTGCAGGCTTTGAAGCCGCTATCGCCCGCACGCAAATCATCGCCGCACGCTGCACATTCAGCCTGGATGAGCTGCGCTATGAATACCCGGACGAGCCGGTGCCGCCCGGCTCCACGCCGCAGGCGCATCTGGAATATCTGAGCTGGAAGGGGGCGGACTGGCGCTATCCGCACGGCGTGCCGGACAAGGTGAAGGCGCTGCTCGAGAAGGAACTCGCCCTCATCGCGGAGCTGGACTATGCGGCCTATTTCCTCACCGTGAACGACATTGTCGCCTGGGCGCGCGCGCAAGGAATACTGTGTCAGGGGCGCGGCTCTGCGGCCAATTCCGCCGTTTGCTACTGCCTCGGCGTCACGAGCGTGGACCCCGCCACCAGCAGCCTTCTGTTCGAACGCTTCCTGTCGAAGGAACGCCGCGAACCGCCCGATATCGATGTCGATTTCGAGCACGAGCGGCGCGAGGAGGTGATGCAATATGTCTATGCGCGCTATGGCCGCCAGCGGGCGGGCCTGACCGCCACCGTCATCTCCTACCGCCCGCGCTCCGCCGTGCGCGAGGTGTGCAAGGCGCTGGGCCTGACCGAGGACGTGTCGGCGGCGCTGGCCGGTACGGTCTGGGGCTCATGGGGAAAGAGTATCGAGGACAAGCACATAGCGGAAGCAGGCCTCGACCCGAAAAACCCGATGATCCGCCGCGCGATCATCCTCACCCGCCAGCTGATCGGCTTTCCGCGCCACCTTTCCCAGCATGTCGGCGGGTTCGTGCTGACGCGCGGCCTGCTGACCGAGACGGTGCCCATAGGCAATGCGGCCATGAAAGAGCGCACCTTCATCGAATGGGACAAGGATGACATCAACGCGCTGGGCATCATGAAAATGGATGTGCTGGCGCTGGGCATGCTGACCTGTATCCGCAAGGCATTTGACCTGCTGCGTGAGCACAAAGGGGTGGATCACTGCCTCGCCAGCATTCCGGCAGACGACACACCCACCTATGACATGCTGTGCCGGGCCGACAGTCTGGGCGTGTTTCAGGTGGAAAGCCGTGCGCAGATGAACATGCTGCCAAGGCTGAAGCCGGAGCGCTTCTACGATCTGGTCATACAGGTCGCCATCGTGCGGCCCGGCCCGATTCAGGGCGATATGGTCCATCCATACCTGCGCCGCCGCAAGGGCATCGAGAAGGTCACCTACCCGTCACCCGCACCGGAACACGGTCCTGCAGACGAGCTGCAAAGCATCCTCCGCCGCACGCTGGGTGTGCCGCTCTTTCAGGAACAGGCCATGCAGATCGCCATTGATGCAGCGAAATTCACGCCCGATGAGGCCAACGGGCTGCGCCGTGCCATGGCAACCTTCCGCCGCGTCGGCACGATCCGCAATTATGAGGAAAAAATGGTTCAGGGCATGGTGGCTCGCGGCTACGAGCCGGAGTTTGCCGCGCGCTGTTTTGACCAGATCAAGGGGTTTGGCGAGTACGGCTTTCCCGAAAGCCATGCCGCCTCGTTTGCGCTGCTGGTCTATGTCTCTTCCTGGATCAAATGCCACCACCCGGAGGTGTTTGCTGCAGCCCTGCTGAACGCCCAGCCCATGGGCTTCTACGCGCCAGCCCAGATCGTGCGCGATGCGAAAGAGCATGGGGTGGAGATACGCCCCGCCGACGTGAACCACTCCGGCTGGGACAACATTCTGGAGCCTGCGGGCGGCGGCAAATGGCCCTTTGTGCTGCGCCTCGGCCTGCGCCAGATTGACGGGCTGAAAGAGGCGGAAATGATCCGCCTGACCGCCTTGCGCGGGCCCGGCTATGCCAGCCCGGCCGATATACGCGCCCGCACGCGCCTGCCGCGCGCCACGCTGGAAAAACTGGCCAGCGCCGATGCTTTTACCTCTCTTGGCCTGTCCCGGCGCGAGGCGCTGTGGGCGATACGCGCAGAGGCAGTGGAAGCCCCTGTCCCGCTGCTGACGCTCGCCAGTGACGGCGTTGAAACCACGCGCACAGAGCTACCCGAAATGCCGTTGTCAGAGCATGTCGTGCAGGACTACCAGACGCTGCGCCTGTCGCTGAAAAGCCATCCCATGGCGCTTTTACGGCCCGTCTGGAGCGACGAGAATTTCCTCACCACGCAAGAAGCCTGCACCGCGCCGACGGGCCGCAGGGTGCGCACAGGCGGTCTGGTTCTGGTGCGCCAGAAGCCCGGCACCGCCAAGGGCGTGCTCTTCATCACCATCGAGGACGAGACCGGCATCGCCAATCTGATCGTCTGGAAGAAAATCGCCGAGCGCTTCCGCCCCGTTGTCATGGGCGCGCGCATTCTTGGCGTGACGGGGCGTGTACAGACAGCCGACAATGTCACCCACATCATCGCGGAGACGCTAGAAGACCGCTCCGGCGATCTTCTCTATTTGAGCGAGGACGCCCAGCGCGAGATGCTCGACGGCGCGATGGCCCCGGTCGACGAGGTGCGCAGGCCCGTGATGGGACGGCGCGGCCCGCCGCCAAAAGACAGCTCCCATGCCCGCCATCCGCGCGATGTGCGCGTCATCCCCAAAAGCCGGGATTTTCACTGAGCCTTTCAGGTAGCCCTCTACCGCCCCGGCATCTGCATGCGCTGATAGCCATCCGGCACGGTAAACAGGCTGGCATCCTGTGAGGCGCGCGAAAATTGTGTCGCCTCGAACGCCGTGCCCTGATCGGGAATGTTCACACGCAGGACGATATTATCGTCGGTCATGCAGCCATGGGCCTCGCCGCCGGGGATTTCCTCGTCCTCAATGCGGTAAACTGTGCAGGTTTCGCCCGCGACGGTGTCCGTTCCGATCACATCGCCGAAGCGCTCATCGGCCAGCGGCAAGGTCACCTCATCGCCCATCGGCATTTCGATGGCCATGCGCGTGCCCTGCATGTCCACCAGAATGGTGCTCATGCGCTCGACCGGATTGAGCAGCACGATGGCGCTCTGCCCCTGAAACTCTCCTTCCATGCGGAAATCACCCTCGCGATGGCGCATCTCCATTTCCTGCTGATGGCCGCTGGAATGGTCATGAATACGCACCGTCATCTCGTAATCGGTCTGCGGCAGGCGCATTTCCTGCGCAGCGGCAAACGAAGACGCGGTCACCAAGGCAAGCGCGCCGGCAGCAATCATGGTTTTCATCACAAACAATCCTCAATCCGTAAAGGAAGCCCCTTGAACTTCAGCCTAGCGCCCGATCACGCCGCAACGCAAATGGCCGCTCCTTGCGGTCAGGTATAGCCGATCCAGACCGCAATCATCAGGGCGAGCGCGCCGGCTATGGTCAGCTTGATCATCAGCGGAAACACAAACCGGAACCAACGGTCATAGGGAATGCCGGCTAGGCCCAATATCCCCATGAGCACGGCATTGGTCGGCACGATCATGTTCGAGAAGCCGTCACCGAACTGGTAGGCGAGCACGGTGACCTGACGGCTTACTCCGACCAGATCACCAATCGGCGCCATGATCGGCATGGTGGCAAAAGCCTGGCCACTGCCAGACGGCACGAACAGGTTGAGCAGGCTTTGCAGTAGAAACATGCCGACGGCGGAAAACTCCGCGCGGACCTGTTCGAGCGGCGTGGCGAGCGCATTGACGATTGTATGCAACACCAGCCCGTCTTCGAGAATAAGCGAAATGGACCGCGCAAATCCTACGAGCAGCGCCGTTGCCGTCAGTTGCGCCGCCCCGGCGATGAAGCTCTCGGCGGCATCATCCAGCCGCAATCGGCCAAAAATGATGGCGGCAACAGCTAGACCGAGGAACACGGCGGCCAGCTCTGTCAGCCACCAGCCTTGCAAGGTTACGCCAAGCACAAGGCCTACGATTGTCGCGCCGAGCGAGAGCAGCACCAGCCGGCGCGCCCAATTCATCTGGGGATAATCCTGCGCCGGGGGCGCGGCCGCTGACGCCAGTCCTGCAACGAGACTTTTGGAAGGATCAGCCTGGACTTTTCTGGCGTAGCTGTAGACATGGTGAAAACCGATGGCGAAAATCGGTCCGGCAATCGCAAGCCGGTACCACCAGCCCGACAGCGGCTGAAGCTCGGCGATGTCCTGCGCCACCATCACGGTGAACGGGTTCATGAACGAAACCCCGTAGCCGACGCCATAGCCGACGACCATCATCCCCACAGCGGTCATGGAATCGAGCCGCAGCGCAGCACACAGCGCCACCAGTATGCCAACGAACGCGATATACTCGGCGGCCATGCCAAATGCGGCCGAGAACAGGCCGAACACGAACATGGCAGCGAAAACCAGAAGCGCCAGGCGGTCGCGGAAATGCTGCAGCATTCCGCCGATGGCCGCATCGATAGCGCCGGTGGAGCGCACGACGCCCAGCACGCCGCCAATCAGGAACACGAAGAAAATCACATCAGAGGCCGACGCCATTGCGCGTGGCACGACGCTCAGCAGATGCCAGGGGGATAGTAATTGCGCGTCGTCGACCACTTCATAGGTGCCGGGCACCACCATCATGCGCCCGGCCTCGTTGGCCTGCATCTCGAAACTGCCTGCGGGCAGTATCCATGTCAGCACCAGCGCGGCGGCCATCATGATGACCATCAACACCAGAGTGTGCGGTATGCGCAGCCACGGGCGCCCGCTCGCGCTTTCCTGTTCTGTCATCTTGAGAATTCCCCTGATCCTGCCGTCGTCAGGGTGCCATTGGTGATGCCAGCCCCGCCAAGGTCAAGCGTCCGGGTGGAATTGGCAGATGACGGGCAGGCCGCGCGAAGTGTCTGGCGGCAGGCAACCCCCCGCCGCCAGACCCGTGCTATCAGTCGCTATGCACAGCCAGCAGCGGGATGCGCGCCGCGCGGATGGCGGGAATGAACCCGCCAAGAAAGCCCACGATCAGTGCCAGTATCACGCCCTGCACCACCGCGTCGGACGTCACCGCAAAGGCAAACACGACTTGCGTGAAGCCGGACCCCAGTGTCGACGCACTGACTCCGTCAAACAGGAGGTAGGTCGCGACCGCGCCGATCAGCCCGCCTGCAAAGGCCAGCACGAGCGCCTCTGCCATCGCTGCGATGAAGGCCGGGAAGCCGCCAAAGCCGATGGCGCGCAGAGTCGCCAGCTCGCGCGTGCGCGCATCGACCGAGGCATACATCGCATTCCATGCACCGGCCAGCGCGCCAATGGCCATCGCAAAGGCCAGAGGCCAGCCCAGGAACATGATGAGATTGGTCGTGCCCCCTGCCGAGCGGGCGAAATAGGCCCGTTCGGACAACACTTCGAGATTGAGACGGGGCTCGTTCTCGACATATTCCTGAAGGGCTTCCAGAGCCTCCACGGAGGTCAGGCGCGCCCGCACGGTCTGCACGCTGGAACCCCGGTCATAGAGATTCTGGATCACACCCAGATCGGCCCAGATCTCGGAATCAAACACCGAGCCGCCGGTCGAGAATACGCCCACGACGGTCCACTCGTTGCTGCCGAGCCGGATGCTTTCGCCCAAGGCAAAGCCGTCGAACTCGCGCAATACGCTTTCACCCACGACCAGCTCAGCCGTGCCGGGCTCGAACATGCGTCCTTCCACCAGCGAAAACTGGGGCCGCAACTCTGGTCCGGACAGGCCGACCCCGCGCAAGGCCAGATTGGCGCGGGTCTGGGAGGTCCGCTTGATGCCGTCAACGACGACGAAAAGCTCTGCCGAAATAATCGGCTCGCCAGATTCGTCGGCCGCGATACCCGGAGCAACCTCCAGCAGGCGCACCTCGGAGCGGTCCACGACCGAGTTCATCTCCGCCATCGCGCCGCCGCGCAGCATGACGGCCACATCATCCGAGCCCGCGCCGTCGACAGTGGCGCGGAAACCGCTGGCCATGGCCATGAAGCCAAGCAGAACACCCACGACGAGGGCGATGGAAAGCACCGTGGCCAGCGACATGCCCCAGCGCTGAGGGATGGAGCGCAGATTGAGAAGCGTGACGGCTATTGTCTGTTTGAGCATGGAAGTCTCTCCTAGATCTTGCCGAGCGCTTCAGAGATGCGCACCTGCATGGCGTTGTAGGCAGGTAAGATACCGGTCACGAGGCCGAGTGCGGCCATCAGGACGAGCGCGGTCACAATATTGGTCAGTGACAGGCCAAACGACGGCAGGAAGCCTTCAAGGGCGGTCGAGGCGGCACCGGCGGCCAGTGTGGCCAGACCCAGCCCGATAAGCCCGCCAAGGAAGCTCAAGAGCAGCGACTCCCACAACACCATGCGGAAGATGCGCGGCGCGGTGAAGCCAAGTGTCTTGAGTACCGCAATCTCGCGCGTGCGCTCATTGACGGCCATCACCATGGTTGTGCCGACGATCATCAATATGGTCGCGAACGCCGCGCCGATTACCCAGGTCAGGATCAGCCCGATATTGCCGAACTGCTCCATGAAGGCCTCGTTGAAGGCGGCCTCGGTAGTGGTCGAGGTTTCCGCCGAGGAATTGGCGAAGAGGGCGTCGATCTCGCCGGATACCTGATCGTTCAGGGCCGGATCGGAGGTGTTGATCGTGATCCAGTGGAAACTGTCCCGGCCAAAGGCAAGGCTCTCATTGAAATACTCATAGTGGAGCATGAGATAATTGGTCGGATAGGTGCCTTCGGTGTCATCAAACACCCCGCAAATATCCAGCTCCCATGTCTGTGTGCCGTCCGTGTTCTGCCAGATATTGGAATTGAGCGGAATGCGGTCACCCGTTGACCAGTCATACTGGTTGGCGAGCGCGCGTCCGACGAGCGCGCAGGTGCGCCCCTCAAGGAAGGCTGCGCGCTCTTCGGGCGGCAGGACAATCTCGGTGGGGTAGGCCTCCAGATAGGTTTCCGGGTCTACCGCGAAGCTCTGCACGAAGTTTTGCGGCTCCTGGTAATAACCGCCAAACCAGCTGGCCGGGGCGGCATTGCGAACCCCTTCGACCTGCTCGATGCGGCCCCAGTAGGCATAGGGCAATGCCACCGTGAAATTGATGCGGTTGACCGTGACCAGGCGCTCTTGCGCCGCCGTGCCGCTGCCCATCGTGAACGCATTCTCGAGCGCGCCCAGCACACCGAAAATCAGGAAGGCGATAAGGATGGAAACCATGAGAAGAATGGCCCGCAAACGCTTGCGGAACAGATTCTTGCGGATAAGGGTTGCGTCATTCATTGCGCTTTGCCCTTCTCTTCGAACCGGCCCTTGTTCAGGTGCAGCTCGCGTGCGGCATAGCTGGCCGCTGCCGGGTCGTGCGTGACCATGATGATTGTCTTGCCCAGTTCCTTGTTGAGAAGCTGGAGTGTTTGGAGAATTTCATCGGCTGTGGTGCGGTCCAGATCGCCGGTCGGCTCGTCAGCCAGCAGCACTTTGGGGTCGGCGACAATGGCGCGCGCAATGGCCACGCGCTGCTGTTGACCGCCCGAAAGCTGGCCGGGGCGGTGCCCGGCCCGATCCACCATGCCGACAATATCCAGCGCGGTTTTCACCCGCGCCTTGCGGGCCTTGCCCGACAGGTTTGTGAGCAGAAGGGGCAATTCCACATTCTGCGCAGCCGACAGCGTGGGCATCAGATTGTAAAACTGGAAGATGAAGCCGGCGTTCTTGGCGCGCCATTTGGCCAGCTTGCCCTGCCCCAGATTATCGATGCGCTGGCCTTCGAACAGGACTTCGCCGGAGCTCGGCTTGTCGATACCGCCCAGCAGGTTCAGCAAGGTCGTCTTGCCAGACCCTGACGGGCCCATGATGGCGATGAAATCGCCCTGGGAGATCGTCATGTCGAGCCCGTCAAATATGGCAACCGTCTCTTTTCCGCGCGTGTAGCGCTTGGAGAGGTTCTTCAGTTCATAAAGTCCCGATGCGTCCGTCATGATCACTGTCCTTCAGGTTCAGCCCCAGCCCAGGGCAGTCGTTATTCGATAAAGGTCACGCGGGCGGCCATGTCCGGTAGGACACGCGCATCGCGCTCATTGAGGGCCACACGCACCTTGATGGTCGCGCGGCTGCGGTCTGCAGTCGGGATGATGGCCTCCACCCGGGCATCAATGCGCCAGTCCGGGTAGGCGTCCAGCACCGCCTCTACCCGCTGACCGGGAGAGACGCGCTGAATCTGGCCTTCGTTCACATCCACTTCGATTTCGAGCGAGGCCATGTCGACAAGGGTCGCCACGCCAGTTCGCGTAAAGCCGCCACCGGCAGAGCCGGGAAACAGTATCTCGCCGACTTGCGCATTCTTGGCGATCACCACACCCGCAAAGGGTGCGCGCACCACATGGCGCGCGATCAGATCGAGCTGGCTGGTGCGCCGCACACGGGCACTATCCAGATCAGCGCGCGCCGCCCGCCATTGCGCCTCGAGGCTCGATTGCTGGGCCTGCGCTGCGGTCAGAGCCGCCTCGGAAGCAATTTCCCGTTCAAACAGGCTGGACGCGCGGCCGGTGACTGTGCGCGCTTCACGCGCCTGAAACTCCAGAGACCGCACGCGGGCTTCGGCGGCGACGATCTGGGATTCAATCAATTCCAGATCAAGCTGCGCGCGCGTATCATCGAGACGGGCCAGCACTTCGCCTGCCTCAACCTCGGTGCCTTCTTCGACCAGCACCTCGGCAATACGTCCGGTAATCTCTGCCGAGACGGTCGCCTGCCGGCGCGCAGTCACATAACCGGACGCCACCAGACCCGCAGCGCGCGGCACGCGCGGCGTGGCAGCCGCCGGAGCCGTATCGCCCGTTTCGGAAGACGTCTCGCCAGTCGGCTGCGCGGGAGAAGATGCCGCAACCTGCTGCGCTGGCGCCCCCACCTCCCCGCCATCCTGCATGAAGAACCAGATCGCCGCGGCGGCAATCAGCGCCGAGACAGCCATGCCGCCTACCAGAACAAGCGGAGAGACGCCGCCGCTGCGGCGCTCATCATTGTCCCGGTCGATACTCAGCGACCTCAGCTTGTCACGCCTGTCATCACTCATGTTCGTCGTCCCCTGCCCGTTTGCCGTCTGATAGCATCCCGCTGATGAAACGGGTATGGCTTAATCGTCTGGCTGTAAAGGTCGCTTTACCATACAAATTTGTAATGTTGCCGCCGCAACACGCTGGCCCGAACATACACAAATAACTTTGTGATGCAAAGTTTAATTCTGGATAGAGTGGCTCGCACCCTGCCAGTTCGCACAAGCCAGGCCCTGTCAGCCGGTTTGCAGAGGCCCGTTATCCGGGCTGTCACTGGCGGTAGATGGCCCAGCCGCAGCGTCATCATGGCTTCCGCGAAACGGCTGGATGAGCATCCGGTCGAGCCAGAGATCACGCCGGGTCCGGAACTCATTGATGCCGATGGTCATGGCGTCGTGTCCCGCTTCGGGCTGCGCCCGATACGTGCCGAAGAGCCGGTCCCACCACGGCACGTTGAAGCCGTAATTGCCGTCAGTCTCATGGCGCAGCACCGAATGGTGAATGCGGTGCATGTCCGGCGTCACGACGAACCGCCGGAGAACCCTGTCGACAGCTAGCGGCAGGCGGATATTGGAATGGTTGAACATGGAGGTGGCGTTCAGCAGCACCTCGAACACCAGCACGGCCAGCGCGGGTGCGCCGAGCAGCGCCACGACCGCCAGCTTGATGAGCATGGACACGGCAATCTCGCCGGGGTGAAAGCGCAGCCCCGTGGTAACGTCAAATTCCAGATCCGCATGGTGCATACGGTGAAAGCGCCACAGAACCGGCACTTTGTGGAACATCACATGCTGGCCATAGATCACCAGATCCAGCAGCAGGACCGATAGCGGCAAGGCGAGCCAGAGCGGCGCGCCCAGCATGTTGAACAGGCCCCAACCTGCCTCGTCCGCCCAAAGGGCGAACGCAACCGCCAGCAAGGGGAAGGCCAGGCGCAAGATCGCGGTGTCGAGCGCCACCAGCGCCAGATTATTGCTCCAGCGCACCAGGCGGGGAATCTCGCGGCGCCTGCGCGGCGCGGCCAGCTCCCACAGCATCATCGCGCCCAGCACGCCCGCAAAGGCGGCAACGCGCAGAACCGGCTCGGCGGCAAGGATGGTTTCAGGCATGGACTCAACATCCCGGTGACACGACAGGCAGGATGCGCGTGCCGTCCCACGCGATATAGGGCCTGATTGGCCCAGGTTTAACTTTGAGGTTCAACGCGCCGTGGCAAACCAGATGACGTGCGTCGGCCCTTTGCCATTCTCCCGAGCGCGCACGCTCACCTCCTCGACGGAGAATCCCGCTTGCTCCAAACGGCGTGAAAACGCCCGGTCCGCGCCGGCCGACCAGACCGAGAGTATGCCACCGGGACGCAAGGCCTGCCGGGCGCGGGCGAGGCCACGCGCGCTATAAAGCCCGTCATTGCCGGGCCGGGTCAGGCCATCGGGGCCGTTGTCAACGTCCAGCAGGATGGCGTCATAGCCGCCCTTGGCCGCGCCGATGCGCGCGCCGACATCGTCAATCTGTATCTCGACACGCGGATCATCCAGACAGCCTTGCGTCATGGCCTCCATGGGGCCGCGCGCCCAGTCGATGATCCGCGCTACCAGCTCGGCGACCACGATCTGCGCGTCGGGTCCAAGCTCGGCCAGCATCGCACGCAAGGTGAAGCCCATGCCGTACCCGCCAATCAGAATACGCGGCGCGGGGCGCTCACCGAGGCGCTGGCACGTCATGACACCCAGCGCCTTCTCAGAGCCGCTCATGCGGCTGCTCATCAGCTCGTTGCGTTCAAGCATGATGATAAAGGCATTGTCGTGCCGGATGAGCCGGAGCGGAGGACCGCCGGGAACCTCGGCCTCGCCGATCAGTTCACGCGGTTTCACCGCTGGCGTGCTTTACGCGCAGCATAACGCGCGTCGCGGGCGGCCTTCAGCTCAGCTTCGGTGGGCGCAGGTGCGTCAGCTTTGGCCGCTGCCTTGGCGCTGGCCGCTTCAGCGTCGGCGCGAGCCGCTTCGGCCTTGGCTGCCTTGGCGCTCGCCGCCTCGGCTCGTTTGGCCTTGGCTTCTTCAGCGGCCGCATTTTTCGCTGCGCGGCGCTCCTCACGGGCAGCTTGAGCCGCCTGACGCGCAGCGACGATCTCAGGATCGGGGGCTGGCTTGTTGCGCAACTGCTCGACCGCGCTCTGCCGGGCGGCGCGCGCTGCCGCTGCCCGTTCGTTGAAATCGGGGGATTTAAAGCCAGCCATGGTCCATCCATTGTGTTGAAGCGGGCATCGTCGCCGCCGGAGCCGTCAGCCTATACCCGCATCGCGCGCGGATTTCGCCCCCGCTTTGCAGGCTTTGCAGATGGCCGCAGTCCGGGCCGGAACCAGGACGTGGCAGACGCCAGCCTGTCTTGTGGCAAGCGCGAGCGTATCAGGTTTCTGCGGTGAGATCGAAGATATGGCGCGCCCGAAGAGATTCGAACTCCTGACCCCCAGATTCGTAGTCTGGTGCTCTATCCAGCTGAGCTACGGGCGCGCTGTCCTGACCACGGGCGAAGGCCCTCTCGTCAAGGCGCGCGAAACTAGCCGCGAGGTGGGCCATTGGCAAGCGCCTGCCATGAAAAAGGCAGAGCTATTTCGCACATGCCCGCAATCGCCCTGTCAGGCCTGTGCCCGGCGGGGGGCCGGAGCAGCATCTTCCTCGAAAAACAGCGCCTGCGAGATGGCGGCTTTCACGGCGTTGGGCAGGAAGGGCTTGGTGATGAGAAAGGCTGGCTCTGGCCGGTCACCCGTCAGCAGGCGTTCGGGAAAGGCAGTGATGAAGATGACCGGGACGGGCAGCTCGGTCAGGATATCATTGGCTGCATCAATGCCCGAGGAATTGTCAGCCAGCTGAATATCGGCAAGCACCAGGCCCGGCTGGTGGCGCGCAGCCTCCTGCGTCGCCTCTGACCGCGTCGTGGCAATAGCGCAGACCTCGTGGCCGAGATCACCGACAATGGCTTCAATGTCCGCCGCGATGACAGGCTCATCCTCAATGATGAGCACCCGCGTTTTCAGGCTTTTCTCGATATCGCCGTGAGCGCGGCCGACCAGCGCTTCGATTTCACTGGCCGGGACCGCGAGAATCTGCCCGGCCTCATCAGGGGTGAACCCTTCCATGGCGGTCAGAAGCAAGGCCTGACGAGCCTGTGCCTCGAGGCGCTGGAGGCGCGAATCCGGCCCACGTTCAGGCTGGATGCCCATCATGTCCAGCTCCGGCGCGGAATCGTGGAAGGCGCGGAACAGGGCAATTCTGGGCGGCAATTCCCGGCTGAGCGTTACCTTGCCCCCGACCGCCTTTTCCAGCGCAGACTGAACAAGGGCGTCGCCGCGCTGCTGCTCTCCGGCAAGTGCCCGCGCATACCGGCGCAGATAGGGCAGATGAGAAGAAAGCTCTTCGATATTCATGGGTCCCGTCCTTTTCACGCACGCCGTAACTACGCTCCGGCCTGGCAGCGCACACAGACCGGATACGCACGCGGTGCGGGCCGGGTTCCGCGTTTCGTTCAGCGGCAAACGTGCAAAGCATCGGGAACCGCATGAATTCATGATGCGTTGGGGATAGGAGCGGCCACCGCAAGGGCCGGTTTCACATCAGACAGACAGGTATTGCTTCAATGTCTCAGAACGCCAAAGACGACATGCCAGGCCCTCGCGGCGGCAATACCGACAGGGCCAAAGCGGGACAGAGTGCCCGCAGACGTGTGCTGGGTGATCAGCTTCGCGCCTATTACGATTCAGTTTCCAGCGAGCCCGTACCCGACGCCTTGAGCGATCTGATGACCGAGCTGGCACGCAAATCGGCCAGCACGAGCAATACGGATGCGGCGGATACCGGCGGGGCGGGAAAGCGTGGCGGCAACGGGCAGGACGGCGAATGACCGCCCATGATGACGCGGCAGCAATGGCTGTTTTCCAGCAGGAGCTGACAGACGCGATACCGCACTTGCGGGCGTTCGCGCGTTCGCTTTGCGGCAATCCGGCAGAGGCCGACGATCTGGTGCAGGAAACCCTGATCAAGGCGTGGACCGCGCGCGCCAGCTTTCAGGACGGATCCTCCATGCGCGCCTGGACATTCCGCATCCTGCGCAACCATTTCTATTCGGAACGCCGGCGTGCGTGGCGCAAGCAGGAACAGGGTGGCGAAATCCCTGAAAACGCCGCTGTCAGCGGTGAGGGCCAAAGCTGGGCGTTGCAGCTTGACGATGTCCGGCGGGCGCTTCTGGACATTCCTGACGAGCAACGCGAGGCACTGGTACTCGTCGGCGCAGGGGGATTAAGCTATGAGGAGGCGGCGGGCGTGTGCGGCTGTGCAGTCGGCACGGTCAAAAGCCGGGTCAATCGCGGGCGCGCGGCCCTTGAAAAGCGTATGGAAACAGGCGTGAGCCTGAGGGCGTCCCCCGGCGGGGCGGCAACAGCGGCGGAGGACATTGTTGACCACATCCGCAACGCCAGCGCCCAACGCATCCCAGGCTGAAAACGATCTCCCGCCGGTAACACCGCGTCCGTTCTGGCGCGGCGGGCTGCGTGTGCGGCTGATGGCGGTGATTGTCCTTGCGCTGATACCTATTCTCACGCTCAGCGGGCTTTACACCCAGTCGCGCTTTGATACCGCCAGAGACAATCAGAGAGAGCTGCTGGCCGCCCGCGCCCAGCTTACGGCGCAAAGCCAGCGCCAGCTTATCCTGGGTGCCGGTGCGATGATGAGCGCGCTCGCCCAGCAGGCGCCTGTACGCCTTGGCGGTGCCCTGTGTGCGCGCGCCCTCGCCCAGGCCCTGATCGATCAGCCTGCCTATTCCAACATTGTCCGGGTGAACGGGCGCGGCGTCGTGGCCTGCACAGCCGAACCGGCTGACGAAGCGGTGCGCTTTGACGAGACGGACTGGTTTGCACAGGCGCGCGACAGCCAGCATTTCATTGTCGGTGCGCTGGAGATCGATCCGATCACCAATGGCGCGGTCATCCGCGCTGTCAGCCCCCTGTTCGAGCCGGACGGGGCGTTCACCGGCGCGCTGACAACCGGAATCCGGTTGCAGGCCCTGCAGGAACTCGGCCGCGAACAGGCAGGCCAGGCCCGCGCAGGCCTGGTTGACCGGGAAGGCCGGGTGCTGACAGAGAGCCGCGATATGGGGCTGGCGCGTGTGGACGCGGCCCTGATGGAGGAAGCCGCACAATCAGGCAGCGCACGCTTCAACGGAACCGGGCCAGACGGCGCGCCGCGCCTGTTCGTGCTGGTGCCGCTGGTATCCACCGAACTCTTTGCCCTGCTGGCCGAGCCTGCGCCCGAACTTCTCGATTTTGCGCTGGTGGACACCGTCGGCACGATTGTCCTGCCGGTCGTGATGCTGCTGCTGGCGGGCAGCGTCATCTGGGTGGCGACCGACCTGATGATACTGCGCTGGCTGCGCTATCTGCAGCGCGTTGCCGCCGCTTATGCCAAGGGACGCTATTCGGTCCGGCCCGTGCGCGCCGAACGCGCGCCGGGAGAGCTGCGCGAGCTGGCTGCTGGCTTTGGCACAATGGCGGCCGCTATTGCCGATCGTGATGCGGCCTTGACCCAGAGCCTTGCCTACCAGGAATTGCTGCTCAAAGAGGTCCATCACCGCGTCAAAAACAATCTGCAAATCATTACCAGCCTGATCAATTTGCAGATGCGCGCCGTCGATGATCCGCAAGCGGTCAAGGTGCTGGGCGATGCGCAGGCGCGTATCAACGCGCTAGCCCTTGTCCACCGCAGCCTCTACGAGGCCGGGGATTTCGCGGTGATCAATCTCAAACCGTTTTTCGAAGAATTATGCACGCTGACCCATGCCGCTACCGGCGGTGAGGAGCGCGGCCTCGCTTTGGTGACTCGCATTGACCCGGCACGCCTCGGTGCAGAACGGTGCATTCCGCTTGCCCTGTTTGTCACCGAAGCGATGACCAATGCCTACAAGCACGCCTTTGAGGGGCGCAAGACCGGAACCCTGACCATCACCGTGAAAGCCCGCCCCCAAGGTGCGCTGACCGCAACCATTAGCGACGATGGCGTTGGCGCGGACGCCGCCCCGGAACCTGGACGCAAGGGCGTGGGCGGGGCGCTGTTTGAAGCCTTCGCGCGCCAGCTTGGCGGCACGGCGCAAACAAGCGCCGAGGCGGGAGGCGGCCATGGTGTGTCCATGACCTTCCCCCTGCTCGCCAATGAAGGGCTGGAACAAGAATGACGTCCGTCTGGCGCGGCCCGGCGATTGGCACTATGTCAGCGCAATGACCCGTTCTGACCTGCCCGCTACCGACCCTCTGGCCCTGGCTCAGGCGCTGATCCGCGCGCCGTCCGTGACGCCGCGCGATGAAGGTGCGCTGGACACGCTGCAGGCCGCGCTCACGCGTCTGGGCTTTACGTGCGAGCGTATGCCGTTCGGCGAGGTCGACAATCTCTATGCCCGCATCGGCACGGCCGATCCGGTCTTCTGCTTTGCCGGTCATACCGATGTCGTGCCAGCTGGAAGCGATGCGGCGTGGACCGCAGACCCGTTCGCAGGCGAGGTCCATGGCGAGGCGCTGATCGGGCGCGGCGCGGTGGACATGAAGGGCGCGATTGCAGCCTTCGTTGCGGCGACGGCACGCTATCTGGACAGCGCGACGCTAAGAGGCTCCATCGCCTTCCTGATTACGGGCGATGAGGAAGGCCCGGCCATAAACGGCACAAAGAAAATGCTGGAGGCCCTTGAACAAAAGGGCGAAAAGCTGTCGCACTGCCTGGTCGGCGAGCCGACCAACCGCGCCGTGCTGGGCGATATGGTCAAGATCGGGCGGCGCGGCTCGCTCAATGGCGTGATCACGGTGACCGGCCGTCAGGGCCATGTCGCCTATCCCGACAGGGCTATCAATCCGATACCCGCCCTGATGATGGTGCTTGCCACCCTCAACGCCCGCAAGCTGGATGATGGCAATACCCATTTCCAGCCCTCCAATCTGGAAGTGACCAGCGTGGATGTCGGCAATCCGGCCCACAATGTCATCCCCGGCGAGGCGCACGCGAAGTTCAACATACGCTTTAATACCGAGCAGGATGGCGAGGCGCTCAAAAGCTGGATAAGGCAGGAAATTGCCGAGGTTCAGCAAAGCTTTACCGGCACAATCGCAGCCGATCTCACCGTCACTGGAGATGCCTTTCAGACCGCAGAAGGCCCATTTACCGCGCTCCTGAGCGAGGCCATCGAACGCGAAACCGGCATTGTCCCGGAGTTGAGCACCAGCGGCGGCACATCGGACGCGCGCTTCATCAAGAACTACGCGCCGGTCGCCGAGTTCGGACTGGTGGGTGCCAGCATGCACCAGATTGACGAGCAGACGCCGGTTGCTGACATTCAAAAGTTAACAGATATTTACCATCATATCTTGCAGCGATACTTTGAGGTATTCGCCTGATGGGCGGGATGATCGCAGAGATACAGGCTGGCGCGCGCGGCATCTGGGCGCTGCTGGCGTTCAAGCCGGACTGGCGCAAACATTTCGACGTGTCGGTGGACGGGTTTACCCGCTCCTTCCTTGCCGTCATTTACGCCCTGCCCGCTTTTATCCTCCTGATGGTATCAGCCAATCATGTGCTGGCCGAACTGCCCGGCGGCGCAGAGGCACGCATCAGCCTGCTTGATGCCATCGGCCAGTATGCCCGCATCTGGCTGCTGTTTCCAATTATCGCCTTCATCATCGTGAAGGTGCTCGGTCTGAAGACCGGCTTTTCCGCGTGGATTGTCGTTCACAACTGGGCGGTGTTCGTGCTGCTGCACGTGCAGGCGCTGTTCTGGCTGCTCGCGGCGGCGGGTATCGCCAATGCAGAGATTCTGGGCGTGTTGCTGGCCCTCTACCAGATCGCCCGGCTGGGTGTGCACTGGCGCGTCGCGGCGGGCACTCTGGGCCTGCACTGGGGGCTGGCGGCGGGCGCGGCCTGCATTCCCCTCGTTATCGACGCGCTGATCGTCTACGGGCTTTCCAGCGCCTCTGGCGGGTAGTTCACGAAAGCCAGATAAAGCCCGTCGGGCGGGGCCACAGGGCCACAGCGCGTGCGGTCAGCCGCCTCCAGCGCCTCACGAAAATCATCCACGCTCCAGCGGCCGCGGCCCACTTCGACCAGAGAGCCGGTGATGGAGCGTATCTGGCGGTGCAGGAAGCTGATCGCTTCCACGCTCAGCACGATCTCGCTGCCCCGGCGCTCCACGCTAATCGCGTCAATCGACTTTACGGGGCTTTCCGCCTGGCACTGCGCATCGCGGAACGTTGTGAAATCATGCGTGCCGACAAGGCTTTGAGCGGCCGTGTTCATGGCGTCCACGTCCAGCGGCACGCGCGTCTGCCACGCCTTGCCGGCATCCAGCGCCAGCGGCGCACGCCGGTCAATGATGCGGTAGACATAACCGCGCTTTACGGCGGAAAAACGTGCGTGGGTATCATCCTTCACCCGCCGTGCCGACAGCACCGAGACCCGGTGCGTACGCAAATGATGGTTCAGCGCATCGCGCACGACATCTTCGGGCCAGTCTTTCGCAAAGTCGGTATGGGCGGTCATGGCAAGGGCGTGAACACCTGAATCGGTACGCCCTGCCCCGTAGACCTCGTGCCCGCCCTCCTCCAGCGCATCGGCAGCACGCTCCATGACGGTCTGCACCGACAGGCCATTGTCCTGCTTCTGCCAGCCGACGAAGGGAGTGCCGTCATATTCGATGGTGAGCAGATAGCGAGGCATGGCTAGAGCCGCGTGCCCGCAGGTATGTCCGTCCCGCGCAGGAACTCGTCTGCCCCCATCACGCCCCGGCCCTCGCGCTGCAGGCGTTTCAGACGCACCGCGCCGCGCCCGCAAGCGATCAGCAGATTGTCGTCCAATACCTCACCCGGCTCGCCTTCACCCTTTTCGGGTTCGGCGAAATGCACCTTCACCCGCACCGCGCCTTTGGGCGTGTCGAGGCTGAACCACGCGCCGGGAAAGGGCGACAGGCCCCTTATATGATCGCTCACTTCTCCGGCGGGCCGCGTCCAGTCGATACGTGCCTCGGCGGAGGTGATTTTCTTCGCGTAGGTGACGCCCTCTTCGGCCTGCGCCGCCGCCTGCAGCGAACCGCGCTCCAGCGCGGCAAGGGTGCGCGGCCACAGCTCCGCGCCCGTCTCCATCAGCGTGTCATGCAGGCTGCCTGCGGTGTCATCGGGCGCGATTGCCACGATCTCGCTCATCAGGACAGGGCCGGTATCGAGCCCTTCCTCCATCTGCATGATCTGCACGCCCGTCACCTCATCGCCCGCCTGAATGGCGCGCTGGATGGGCGCAGCGCCGCGCCAGCGCGGCAACAAGGAAGCGTGCAGGTTGAGACAGCCAAGGCGCGGCGCCTCAAGCGCCTCTTTCGGCAATATCTGACCATAGGCGACAACGCAGGCGGCATCGAGATCAAGGCTGGCAAAGTCTTCCAGCACGTCCGGCTCGCGAAAGCGCTCCGGTGTCATCACCTCGATACCAAAGGCTTCGGCCAGTTCATGCACGGGGCTTTTGCGCAAGGCTTGACCCCGCCCGGCGGGCCGCGGCGGCTGGGTATAGACGCGCACAACATCGTGGCCGGCCGCGATGATCGTGCCGAGCGAGCGCGCGGCAAATTCCGGCGTTCCCATAAATGCCAGTCGTAACGCCATGATTTTTAAACTGTTCCCTTGAACCAGACCGCGAGGAAATCCACGAACAGCCGCACCCGGTGGGCCAGATAGCGGTTGGACGGGAAAACCGCCCACAATTCGCGCGCTTCGGGCGTCCAGTCATCCATCAGCGACACCACCCGCCCGTCGGCGATGGCGGCGCGTGCAGCCCAGCTGGGCACGCAGCCCACGCCCGAACCGGCGCAGGCCGCGGCGACCGCCGCGCTGGCCCCGTTCAGCGACAGGCGCCCATCCACCTTCACGTCTGTCTTCACGCCATCCTTCTCGAACCGCCACAGATTGGGCGCGGGCCGGTTGCGGTCAATGATGCAGGCATGGCCGGCAAGGTCTGACGGGTGGGCGGGCGCGCCGTGCGCCTCGATATAGGACGGGCCGGCAATCGTGGTCATCGGCGCATCGGCCAGGCGTTTCGCGATCAGGCTGGAATCGGGCAGATGGCCCAGCCGCACAGCCAGGTCATAGCCCTCATCGACCAGGTCGACCATGCGGTCGGAAAGATCGAGGCGCACCTCGACAGACGGCCATTGCTCCATGAAGGCGGTGACCGGATCGATCAGGCGGGCGGAGCCGAAATCCACCGGCGCAGCCACACGCAGGAACCCGGCGGCCGCCGCATTGTCGGCGATCAGCCCATTCTCGATAGCCTCATATTCAGACAGCCAGGGCCGCACCCGCTCCAGCAGGGCCCGGCCCGCATCGGTGAGGCGCACAGAGCGGGTGGTGCGCTCCAGCAGGCGCGCCTGCATGCGCTCCTCCAGCGCGGAGATCTGTTTGGACGCCGCGCCGGGAGTCAGCGAGTGCCGCTCGGCAGCGCGGGTAAAGCTCTCCAGCTCGGCAACAGCCTGAAACAGGCGCAGGGCATCAATACGGTCCATGGAAATTTCCGCTATGGAATAAGTGAAAGAATTTCACGTCCATTAGCGAAATGCACGAGGCAAGTCATCCGTTCCGTGTGAACTCCCACAAAAAAAAGCGGCCCCGGAAAAATCCGGGGCCGATCAGGTGGGGTGTGTTCTGAATGTGAACCCCCGGAACCGCTAAGCGGTATCCGGGGCCTCTCTCCGATTATTCCTGAACCCGGTCCCGGATCGGCTTCGCCGTCCGGGAGTTCAGATCAGTGATACCCGCCGACACCGCCATCAAGCATCAGGTTGAGGCTGGTGGCAGCGCGGCGCTGGCTGCGGCGTTCGCGCATGGCGGTGTAGTGTTCCTCATAGCGCACATAGACCAGGCGCACGCCGGGTCCGTAGAGGCGCAGGAGCGAGCGCTCATTGCAGTCGCGCGCCGCCTCTGCCGGGGCGCAGAAGACTTCCCCGCCGCGTCCATAGCGCAGCGCATCGCCGCGTTCGCACTGAATGACCTGACCGCCTTCAAAATGGTCATCACCGCTTTCGAGACGATTGCCAAGCGTCGCCTGCAATGTCGTGCCGGACATGCAGCGGAAAATCTCGCCCTCAAAGCCTTCGCGCACGCGCTCGTCGCGTTCGGGGCGCGAGGCCGGGTGCGGCGTGCCCCGGTCGTCGATGCAGACGGCGCGCACCACGCGCCAGCCTTCAATCCAGCGTGAATAGCTTTCCTCTTCCATCTCGTATTCATCAGCGAGCGCGAGGCCCGTGATCGCGGTCGCTGCCGGGGCAACCCCGCGCGAGATGAAGCCGCCACCGCCGCCATAGACGATCGTGGTGTTATTGGCCGACGCGCCCGCCATGGCGCTCGCGCTGGCACTGGCCGAGGCGTTCACATTCACATTGATCTGATTGTTCAGGTGGACGCCGCCGATATTGATACGCGGCCCGCCAATATGGATGGACGGCCCGCCGATGCGAATCGAAGGGGTGCGCACTTGCGGCCCCTGCCCGTGCTGGCAGCAATGATGACTGGGGGGCGGCGGTGATACCGGCGTCGGCCCGTGATGCTGCGCGGCGGCGGCCGCTGCACTGGCAAAGGTCGCTGCGATCACTACGCCCAGCGCTTTTGCGTATCGAGTTGAAACGCCCATGGGTCACTCCCGTCTGTTTGCGCGCTTCCCCGCAAGAAGGATGCCGTTTTCAGCGTGAAGGCACAAAAAAGCACTTGGCAAGCCGCTTGCAGTCCACCGGCCCGACCAGAGCGCGCCTGTCCAAAAGCAGGACTGTCTTGCGCTCCCATGAGGGATAAAGAGGACGGCTGCTCATGCGCCATGAGAATACGAAAACGCTGTTTGCGTACTGGGATGCGCGAAGGCTGGGCCGTTCCGCGCCGACACGCGGAGACATCGCGCCGCGCGATCTGGCCGGGCTTTTGAGCCATCTGTTCATCCTGCGCCGGATGGACCGCGATCATCATATTTTCCGTCTGGCCGGCACATCGCTGTGCCAGATGCATGCGCGCGAGTTCAAGGATCAGAACTTTCTGGGCCTGTGGCGCGGCCATGACCGCCAGCACATGACCGCCCTGCTCGAGGGGGCACTCAGCGTGCCCGCACCCGCCTGCGCCCTGGCGGATGCCGCCTCGATTGATGGCCGCTCGGTGGAGGTGGAAGTCGCGCTTCTGCCCCTTCGCGGGCCGGATGGCTGGGTGGATCGCTGTCTGGGTCTCTACCAGCCCTTGCCGGGGCGCAGCCTGGACGGGCGCCCCGCCGTACGCCACGTGCTCAAGGAGTTGCGTCCTGCGGCTGAGCCGGAAAGCTCGGTACAGGTGTTTAAAGGGCTTCGTGAAACGCGCGTTCCCGCCCGCGCAGCCAATGACGGCTAGCTTGGCCATTTTTTAACCGGACCCGGCTTATCATGCCCGCCTGAACAATGAGGCCGGCATGGGACATCACACCGATCTGAGCGTGCGCTTGGACAAGCGCAAGATACGCATCGCCGCAGTGGGCGCGCAAGAACAGCGCCGCCACCGCCGGGTACCCTTGCGCCTGCCGGGGCGTTTTCTCGATCCTGTCCGGGGCGAGTTTGCCTGCACGCTGGTCGATGTATCACCCGGCGGTGCAAGGATTGCGGCCGATATCCCGCCGGCCCTTGGCGAACGCATTGTCATGCTGTTTGACGGGCTGGGCCGGGTGGAGGGCGATGTGGTGCGCGCCGGTGCGCGCGGCTTTGCCGTGCGTTTCAATGCCACACAGCGCAAGCGTGACCGGCTAGGCGATGCGATCACCTGGCGTTTCAACATGGAACGCCTCGGGCTGGAAGAAGACCGCGCCGCGCTGCGCAAGCCGGGAGCCGGGCGCGTAAAGGTGCGCCTGAAGGACGGGGTGCTGATCCAGGCCGACCTTGTTGATGTGTCGATTTCGGGGGCCGCCTTTGCCTGTCTGGAGCGTCCGCGCGTCGGCGAGGCGGTCTGCGTGGGCGACCTGACCGGCCATGTGACACGCTGGCTGGACAATGGCTTCGCCGTAGCGTTCGATCCCCCGCGAGGGTGAGTGAGGGTACTGGCTGGCTGCGCTTTTTTGAGCGCCGGGCACAGAAAAGGTCACATTTGTGGCCCATATCCCCCTAACCGGCCTGAATCTTGCCGTAAGCCCTGCATAGTCTCGAATCGAGAGGCTTGGATGGAGAATACTCCCGATGCCGCGCGATGATGGAATAGCGATGTCCTGGTTTGTAAAAGTCGATGGCCGAGTGTACGGCCCCTATACCGGAGCGCAGATGCGCGCTTTCGTGACCGAAGGGCGCATTGCGGGCCATTCATCGGTATCGCAAAGCCGCGAAGAGGGCTGGGAAAACGCTTCGGACGTAGCGCAGTTCAAGGCCTGGCTGGACGAGGCACGCCGCAGCCCCGGCACCAAGCGCCCTGCCCCCACCGATGCCCGCACCGCCAATTTCGTGATCGTGGCCACCCTTGGCGAGGACAGCCGCGCCGGTTTTGAAGCCAGCCTGAAAGATTTTGGCGACGCGGAAAACATTGCGCCGGGCGTCTGGCTCCTGCGCGCGCCGTCGACGGCGGCAACGCTGCGCAATGAGCTGAGCCATCTTCTGGCCCGCGATGACAAGATGATTGTTGTCGACGCCTCGCGCGACCGCACCGCCTGGTTCAATTTCGGCCGCGAGACCGACCAGCGCATCCGCGAGCTGTGGGGCCGGCCTCAATAGGTTTATTTTAGCTCCGCAACGCATCCGCGTTGCGATGTTCCGCGCACGAGCGCGGACGGGCCTTGCCCTTGCGGCGGCCAAAGGCCGCCGAAAAGCGCGACCGCGCGCCGGGCACTTTTGCCCGCAGCGACGCACGGATGTGCGGAGCTTCAGAAGGGCCCCGCCCCCTCAGATCTCGCGTAAGCCTTCGGCGAAGCGTTTGGCGTTGGCGACATAGTGGTCGGCGCTGGCCTTGAAGATCTCGGCCATGTCGTCATCAAACGTCTTGATGATCTTGCCCGGTGAACCCAGCACCATGGAATTGTCGGGAATCTCCTTGCCTTCAGTGATCAGCGTGTGTGCACCGATCAGGCAGTTCTTTCCGATTTTCGCGCCGTTCAGCACCGTCGCGCCGATGCCCACCAGCGAAAAATCACCGATCTGGCATCCGTGCAGCATGGCCTGATGGCCTACCGTGATGCCCTTGCCAAGGACGGTGGGCTTGCCCGGATCGGCGTGGATCACCGTGCCGTCCTGGATATTGGTGTCATCGCCGATAACGATGTCTTCGACATCACCGCGCAGCACGGCGCCAAACCAGACCGAGACATTCCGGCCCAGCCTCACCCGTCCCATCACGCTGGCACCGGGGGCTATCCATACGCCGTCGGCGATTTGCGGACGAACCCCGTCCAGCTCGTAAACGCTCATTTTGTGTCCCTTCCTGCTTCAGGCGCCAGCACTGCGTGGCGAAACTGCATCGCCGGGATGTGAAGTTTCAGCGACGGGCTGACTCATACTTCGTTCACTGTCTTAGCATGAGACTGTAGATGCGATTCGAGAGGGGAGCAGCCGCCACAAGCGGCATCTTCGGATCGGTCGTGAGGGATAGAGGCTTTTTGCACGGAGGCCGCGGCACCATGCCGTACGCACCGCCAACGCCAGACCCGGACGGATCGGCCATCGCGCCTTCCGCATCTGCCTTGTCCAGCCTGAATCCTTTTTGCCCGCCCCTCGTGCACCCGCACCAGGGGCTTTTTCTTGTCCGGAGGACGCCAATATGAGCAAGCGCACCGCCAAACGCCGTCAAGGTGGGTTCAATGCCGAGCACTATCAGGAAGAGAAGGTCCGCGCCCTCTTTCCCGGCACGAACTGGAGCCCGGATGACAGCGAGCCCATGCGGGACCAGCGCTACATCAAGAATGTGAAGCCACGCTCTGAGGGGCAGGCGCGGCTCATGGAAGCCATCGACGATCATAACCTTGTCATGGCGATGGGCCCTGCTGGTACCGGCAAGACCTATCTGGCCGTGTCCAAGGCCGTCGAAGCGCTGGAGAGCGGTCAGGTGGGCCGCATCGTCCTGTCACGCCCGGCGGTGGAAGCGGGCGAGCATATCGGCTTCCTGCCCGGCGCTCTGGAGGAGAAGCTCGCGCCCTATCTGCGCCCGCTCTACGACGCACTGGCCGACCGGCTCAGCCCGAAACGCCTCAAGGCGCTGATGGCTGAGGGGCTGATCGAGATTGCGCCCATTGCCTATATGCGCGGGCGCACGCTCAACAACGCCTATATCGTGGTCGATGAGGCCCAGAACTGCACCTACGGGCAGCTCAAGATGTTGCTGACGCGGCTGGGCTGGAACTCCACCATGGTGGTGACCGGCGACCCGGCGCAGACAGACCTTCTGCCGGAAATGTCCGGCCTGAAGGATATCTGCGAACGGCTGGAAGAGGTGAAGGACATCGCCGTGATACGGCTGGAGGCGAAAGACATTGTCCGCCACCCGCTCGTCGCCTCCATGCTCGACGTGCTCTAGCGGCCGATAGAGACTTTATACACACGGACCCCGGCAATAACCTGCCGGGGTCCACGCTTTTCCGGGACATCGCACCATGCGCCTTTTCATCAGCCTTGCTCTCTTGCTTCTGTGGACCGCCAATGCGTCTGCACAAGCGCCCTGGCCCGCGAGCCAGCCCGAGGGCTGGGGTCTGGCGATCGTCGATGTGGAAACAACGGGGCTGGACCCGCTGCACCACGAAATGATCGATATTGGCGCGATCTACACGACGCTTGATGGCGAGGAAATCGGCCGCTTTTTTGTGCGTATCATGCCGGACCATCCTGAACGTGCCGGCGAGATTGCGCGATCTATCAACGGGTTTTCAGAAGAACGCTGGACGGCTCTGGGCGCCTTGTCGCCGCAAGATGCTGTCGAGGCCTTTCTGGCCTTTCATGAAAGCATGAGCCGCGACCGGCGGTATGTTTTCACCGCCTACAATGCCCCGTTTGACCGGGCGTTTGTTGATGCGCTTCTCAAGGCGCACGGTTCCAGCTTCGATGCCCACTACACGTATTTCTCGCTGGACCTGCCATCGATGGCCTTTGGCGCAGGGGTTCCAAACCTCGTGAATGGCGAGGTGGCAGCGGCCTTCGGCCTGCCACCGGAAACCGATGATCCGCTGGAGCATACCGGATTGTCAGGTGCGGAGTGGAATCTGGCGCTATACCGGGCGATGATTGCGGCCCAGTCCGCACCGCATGCGGACTGATCGCGGCAGCGTCCTGACCGGACGGCAAAGGCGGAAACCTTTTCCCGCCAGAAACGGTCAGCCCTCGTCCAGCCGCGCGCGAAGCCCGGCCACCGCTTCGCCCACGCTGCGGCGTTCCAGATCGACCACGCCATTTGCCTCGCGCATGGCATCGGCGCTGATGGCACTCAGAAGCGGCGCAAGCGCCTGGGCTACCGCCGGCCGGCTGGTGGCCGCCGGTGACACCAGCACCAGCGCGTCATAGGGGGGCAGGATGCCCGCCGGATCATCGAGGATCACAAGATCAAAGGCGGAGATGCGTCCATCGGTCGTGTAGGCGGTAATTGCGTCCACCTCGCCGTCGCGCACCGCCGCGTACATGAAGGTGGAATCCATGGCGCGCGAGCGGGCATCGTTCAGGCCATAGGCGGCACGTAGCCCTGTCCATTCGGCTCGCGCGAAAAACTCGGAATCCGCGCCGATCGACAGACCCGGCAGGCGGGCCAGATCACCAACAGACCGGAGATTTTCCAGTTCGGCTGCCTCCCGGCGCACGGCAATGCCGTAGGCGTTCTCAAATCCCAGCGCGCCCAGAACCAGCACGCCATGGCGGGTCCACATCCAGCTCGTGATCTCCGCCTGCATGACGTGACGGCCCGGCATGTCGTCGCGCTCCAGAATGGTCGCCCAGAGCGTGCCGGAATAATCGACATAGACATCAATCTCGCCGGAGATAAGCGCATCAAACGCCACTGTAGAGCCCAGATTGTCCCGGCGGCGCACCTGCGCGCCCGCATCGCGCAGAACGCCCTCCATCAGACCGGCCAGAATATACTGCTCGGTAAAAGCCTTTGCGCCGATGGTGACAGGCTGATCGCCAAACCCGCCCGCTTGTTCCGGGATGCCGCCACTGGCGCGCTGCGTGGCACCGGAACCGGAGAAGGCGCCGGGCGGCAGAAGTGCCAGAGCGGCAATGACCGCCAGCCCGGCGCCCGACACCAGCGCCCTGCCCGCCCGGCGGCGCGCGGCTGCGCTTTCCATCAATTTGAGAAGGCCATCAATGATCAGGGCGGAGGCCGCCGCCGCGACACAGCCGAATATGACCAGCGTCCAGTTGCGCGTCTGCAGGCCGGAGAAAATGTAATTGCCGAGCGATGCGGCCCCGACCGGCGTCGCCAAGGTCGCGGCGCCAATAACCCAGACCGAGGCGGTGCGTATGCCGGCCATGATGGTGGGCAGGGCCAGCGGCAGTTCGACCCGGTAAAGGCTCTGCACTTGCGTCATGCCAACGCCGCGCGCGGCCTCACGCACCACCGGGTCCACCCCGCGCAGACCCACAATCGTGTTCCTCAAGACCGGCAGGATGGCGTAGAGCGTCAGGGCGGCAAAAGCGGGCAGAAATCCGATGCGTCCGCCGAGCAATGGCACCATCAGTGCCAGCAAGGCCAGCGCCGGTATGGTCTGGAACGTCCCCGCGATGGCGAGCGCTGGCCCGGCAATCGCCCGGTTGCGCGCCGCCAGTACGCCCAGCGGCAAGGCAATCAGCAGCCCGCAGCCCATCGCCCCCAGCGACAGGCGCAAATGACCGCCGAGAAACTCCGGCAACATCACGAAGGGCTGGGCGAGCGCCTCCATCATGTCTGCCCGGCCAGCGCGGCCACGCGTTCGGCCTCCCGGCGCGGAGTGGCCAGCAGCGTCTCCACATAGGGGTCAGCCGGGTTGGACAAAAGCTGCGAGGGCGTGCCCAGCTGGACGATTCGCCCATCGCGCATGACGGCGATCTCGTCTGCCAGAAGCAGTGCCTCGGCCATGTCGTGGGTGACCATGACGGCGGCAAATCCCAGGCGGGTGCGCAAGTCCTGCACATCGCCGCGCAAGCTGTCGCGGGTCAGCGGGTCCAGAGCGCCAAACGGCTCATCCATCAGGAGCAGAGGCGGCTCGACAGCCAGAGCGCGGGCCAGACCCACGCGCTGACGCTGGCCACCGGACAACTCTGACGGGTAGCGGTGTTCGAACTCTGACGGATCAAGCTGGACCAGGTCCAGCAGGACACGGATGCGGCTGCGCGTGCGCTCCTTGTCCCATCCGGCCAAGCGCGGCGTGACGGCGATATTCTCGGCGACGGTAAAGTGCGGGAACAGCCCGTCGCCCTGCATCACCCAGCCCATGCGGCGGCGAAGCTGGACCGGATCAAGCCCGGCCACGTCCTCCCCCTTGAAACTGACCATGCCAGAGCTGGGCTCCAGCAAACGGTTGATCATTTTCAGGGTAGTGGTTTTGCCGCAACCGGACTCGCCCACCAGCGCCAGCAGCGCGCCTGCCGCCACCGTAAAGCTTGCCGCATCGACCGCTGTGACGCCGCCGGGAAAGGTCTTGGTCAGTGCCCGGACATCAAGAACCAAGCTCGCAGTGTCCTACAGGTCTTCGAGATCGATATCGAGAATGGTGATCTCGAAGGAGTAGGACGTCTCGCCCTCATCCATATTCTTCGAGACGACGCCGAGGCATTCCGCGCCGAGATAGATTTCCGCGCACTCATCCGGGCGCTGGCGCATCTGGACTTTGAGTTCGGGATTGAGGCGCTGGCGCAGGAAGGCTTCAACCTTGCTGGCTTCGGTGTGATTGAAAACGATCTGGGCCATGGCTGCCGCTAGCCTCCTTCAAACTGGTTCTTTGCAGATTCGGATATGGACTGATTTGACGCCACCCTACCGGGCCGCGCGGGCCAATCAATCAGGAAGGCTGTGATCCATGGTGCGCGCGGGCTCTGCGCAGCAACCGCCCACAGGTTTGGCCGGCACGCCCGCCACCGTGCAGCGGTCAGGTACATCGCTCAGGACCACCGAGCCGGCGGCGATGCGGGCATAGTCCCCGACCTTGATATTGCCGAGCACTTTTGCGCCGGCGCCGATAAGAACGCCCTTGCCGATCTTGGGATGGCGATCGCTTTCCTCGGCGCCGGTGCCGCCCAGCGTCACCTCGTGCAGGATCGATACATCATCGCCCACTACCGCCGTCTCACCGATCACGACCGAGCTTGCGTGGTCGATCATGATGCCCTTGCCGATGCGCGCGGCCGGGTGAATGTCCACGCCGAAAAGTTCGCTGACGCGCCCCTGCAGGTGGAAAGCCAGCGTCTCGCGCTGTTCATTCCAGAGCCAGTGGGCGATGCGGTAAGCCTGCAGCGCCTGATAGCCCTTGAAGTAGAAAAAGGGCTGCAGCAATGACCTGCAGGCCGGGTCGCGCTCGTCGACCGCCACCATGTCCGCGGCGGCGTTGTGCACGATGGTCTCGTCGGCGGCGAGCGACTCGCTGACCACATCATGCGCGAGCATGGCATCGAGCTGTCCGTCGGCAATCTTCAGTGCGATCCGGTGGGCCAGCGCCTCGGTAAAACTGCCATGGCGCAATATGCCCGCATTCACCAGACCGGCCAGCATCGGCTCCTCGGCGGCGACCGAGGCCGCTTCAAGGCGCAGCCGGTTCCACAGCGTGCGGATATCGGTGTCCTGCCGGAGCGGTGTTACAGCGTCAGCCTGGGCCATGGGGTTCATCCTTTCCGGCCGGGTTCAGTATCAGTCTGGAAACCGCCTCGGGCAGCTCGCCATGGCGTGCCATGTAGTCAGCCTTGAGCAGCATTGCCAGTGTGAACGCGTCGCGAATACGGCCATCGAGCACTTCGCGCAGCGCCATGGCAAAGGGCACGCGGCGCGTTTCGATGTCCTCGGTGCCTTCGGGCTCGGCCTCACCCTGTTCCAGATCCCAGGCGATAAACGCCACTGCGCGTTCGCTGGTGATCGAATTGGACATGTCCAGCTGCAGAAATTCCAGCCAGCTGGCTGCACTCAGCCCTGTTTCCTCGGCCAGCTCGCGTTTCGCGCTGTCCAGCGGGGCCTCGTCCATCGGGCCGCCGCCCTCGGGCAGTTCCCAGCTCCAGCAATCGAGCGCGAAGCGGTACTGGCCGACCAGCATCACGGTGCCGTCTGCGAAGACCGGCAATATGCCAATGGCGAGGTTTTTCGGCTCCATGACGCCATACTGGCCGGGCTTGCCGTCGGGCCGCGTCACATCGTATTCGCGCACCGACATCCAGGGATTGTCATAGACCAGCTTCTCGCCATGAACGATCCACGGACCGCGCTCTGTCCCCGGCCGGCGTTTGCGTGATGTCATGGGCAGCAATCCTCGCGGTCGGCCTAGCATCAATCGCTTACGATGCCGGGGCCGGTGCAGGCAAGGTTTGCGCACCTGCGCCCTTCAGCCGGACCAGCATCACAAAGGCCGCAGGCGCAAAGATCAGGGCCAGCATGGCCGAACCGGCCACGCCGCCCGCAACAGCCGAGGCAAAGGGCAGCCAGAACGGATCTCCGTCGATCAGGAGGGGCGCAAACCCGCCCATCGTCGTCAGCGTGGTGGCAAGGATATGGCGGGTCGCATCCATCACCGTCTCGCGGATGGCCAGCGCGTCGCCGAGAAGCGCTTCGGGCGAACCGCGCAAGGCCGACAGGACCACGATCGTGCCATTGATCGACAGGCCGACCAGCCCCATCGAACCGACAATGGCGTTAAAGCCGAGCGGCGTTCCAAACAGCCAGACACCGAACAGGGCGAGGCCCACCGACAGGAAGCCGACGGCAAACACCACACCGGCATAACGGAAGGAATTGAAGGCCAGTACCACCGATCCCACCATCAGGATGAGGAGCGGAATGGCGGTGGACATCAGATTGGCCGTCGCCTCGCCCTGGCTTTCCGCTTCTCCGCCGATCACAAGGCGGTAGCCGGGCGGCATTTCAATACCGGCCGCATCGAGGCGGGCAAAGAAGCTCTCTAGCGTCGGCGCGGGCAACACGAACGGCGAGAGATAGCCGTAAACCGGATTGGCTCGCTCGCCGTCCAGACGGATGATGGATGCCGTCTGCGGTACCAGCGTCATCCCGCCCAGCGCCCCCACCGTGCTCATCGCGCCGCCGCCTTCGCCGGCCAGGGGAACAGACGCTATGCTGCCTGCCCCTTCGCGGCGATCCGCCGGCCCGATGACCCGCACGGGCAGCACCTCGACGCCTTCAACCACCGTGCCGCCCAGCACACCGTCCATGTCGGCGCGAACCCGGCCTGCGACATCCGACAGACGCAGTCCGGCAAGGGCGGCAGAGGCTTCGTCTGTGGACAGACGTGCTACCGGCTCACCCAGCAGAAGCTGGGCCTGGGTATAGGTTACCCCCGGCGTACCGGCGAGCACACGGCGAACCTCCTGGCCCAGCGTGTCGAGCACGGCGAGGTCCGGCCCGATGATTTTCAGCTCGATGGGCGCGGGATTGGGCGGCCCCTGCTCGAACGGCAAGGCCAGCACCACCGTGTCGGGGAAGGCATCGCGCACGCGCGCCTGAAAATCCTGCGTGATGGCGCGTGTGTGGGCCGGTGACTGCGTGTGTACCCAGCCAGCGGCATAATTGGGACGGCCCGCCTGCCCCCGGCGCATATTGTAATAGACACGCGGGCTGGACCCGCCGAGCACCCAGCCCACATCCTGCACACCCTCATACTCGCGCAGCATATCGGTTACCGCTTCGGTACGGCGGCGCGTTTCCTCCATCGAGACCCCTGATGGCAGGGTCGCCGAAATCTCGAACATGTCGCGTTCGGTCGGCGGGAAGAATTGCGATGGCAGGGTAGAGGCCGCGACAAATCCGGTGACCGGCAGAATGATCGCCAGCAACATGCCGATGGCCGGTTGCGCAATCACCCTGTCCAGCAGCTGGCGATAGGCCCAGGCCAGCGGGCGCGAACGCAAGCCGTCGCGCCAGAACGGGCGGGGGGCCTCATCGGCCTCGGCCGTGTCATCAAACCAGGCGGCAAGCGAGATGATGATGGTGAAGGCGAGCACGAATGACGCCGTCACCGCGAAAATCACCGACACGCCGATCATCGAGATGAACTCGCCCGCTGAGCCGGGCATCAGCGCGATGGGGGCGAAGGCGAAGATCGTTGTTGCCGTGGAGGCCAGCAGGGGGGCGAAGAGCGTGCGCACGGCCTTGTCGACGGCAGCCAGCCGTTCCAGCCCGCGCCGCCGGAGCAGGCGGTAATCATCAACCACCACGATCGCATTATCGATCAGCAGGCCCAGCGCGACGACAAGGCCTGTCACCGACATCTGGTGCAAGGGCTGGCCGTAAAGATTGATGAGCACCAGAACCAGCAGCACGGTCAGCGGCAGCGCAGAGCCGACAATAAGGGCCGAGCGCCAGCCCATCATCAGGAACAGCACGCCAAACACGATCAGCGCGGAATATCCCAGATTGATCGCCAGCCCGTAGAGCCGCTTCTCGACATATTCGGTCTGGGAGAAGACGATCTCGACATCAAGACCCGGCATCGTCTCCTCGAACGCCGCCACGGCCTCTTCGGCCTGATGGCCCCAGGTGTCCACGCGCCGGTCAGGCTGGACAAAAGCAGCCACGAAAACCGAACGCGCGCCGTTGAACCAGGCCTGTGTCGCGTCCGGCTCGCGCCTTGCCCGTTCCACCGTGGCGATGTCGCCCAGCCGGACAAAGCCCTGCCCGCCCCGCCCGCTCAAGGTCACGGCCCGCACGCGCTCCAGCGTATCAAACGCCCCGTCAACCTCGACGATGAAGTCGTAGTCATCACCAGCCAGCCGGCCTGCAGGCGCACGGGCATCAGACCGGGCCAGCAGCGCGGCAATTTCGCCTGCGGATATACCCATAGCTGCCGCTGCTTCCGGATCGAGGACGACGCGGATTTCCTCTTCCGGTTCGCCGAACAATTCGGTGCGATACGTTCCGTCCAGGCCGCGCAGCCGGTCTTCAAACTCGCGCGACAACCGGCCCAGCGCGCCGATGCTGGCATCGGAGCCTTCCGGCCAGGACAGCGCCACGATGATGCTGGCCGCGCCCATGTATTCGCGCACCACGCGCGGCAGCGAGGCTTCGGCAGGCAGGCCGGCCTGGATAGAGGCGACTTGCTCGCGGATCTTGGTCCAGGCCTGTTCGACCTCGGTCTCGTTCAGGTCTTCGCGAATGCCGAAGCTGACCGAGGAGATATTGGCGCGCGACACCGATGTGGTCTGGTCGACTTCCGCCAGCTCCAGCAGCGCGCTTTCCACACGCTCGGAAATCAGCGCCTCGACCCGTTCGGAATCGGCTCCGGGATAGAGCGTGACAACGCGGCCAAACCGTTCGGTCAGATAAGGGTCTTCCTGACGCCCCATCACGGCCAGGGCGGCGATACCGGCGACTATCATCAGGAACAGGGCCAGCGCGGCCAGACGCGGGAACCGGAAGAAGAGTGTGCTCATGGCTGGGCGCGCTGCACGGGCATTACGCTCTGTCCGGGGGTGACGCGCTGCACGCCGCCCGCCAGTATCATCGCCCCTTCATCGACCGCGCCGCGCAAATAAACCTGCCCGCCTTCGGTGTGCAGCAGCTCCACGCTGCGTGGCTCCAGAGAGTATCGCTCGCCGCCATTGGTTAGCTGATAGACGGTCCACAGGCCCCGCCGGCCTTCGGACAAGGCGGTCAGCGGTGCCCAGAATCCGCGCTCGTCCAGACTGCCCGGAAGCACTAACCGCGCGACCTCACCGGCCACGACGCCCTGCCCGCCTTCCAGCTCGAAAATGGCCTCAACAGCACGGCTGGTCGTATCGACGACGCCGGTAAGTGCGCGCAGTCTTGCCGTCACGCGCCGGTCGCCAGCCTCCAGAGTGTACTCGTTGCCGGGTGTCAGACTGGCCGCTTCTTCAACCGGAAGACCGGCACGAAATTCGAGAACCCCGTCCTCGACCAGTTGAAACAGCGGCGTTCCAGCACCCAGAACCGCGCCCTCGTCGGAATTGCGCCGGGTGATCACGCCGTCATAGGGCGCTGCCAGCCGGGCCAGTTCCAGCTGTACCTCCAGCGCGCGTGTGCCCGCGCTGGCGGCGTTGGCCTGCGCCTCGGCCGCGCGGGCGGTGGCTCCCGCCTCGTCCAGACGCTGCGCGGATACATGGCCGCGCTCGACCAGCTGTTGCTGACGGGTCAACGTTGTCTGCGCTAGTGCCGCCTGCGCGCGAGCGGCGGCGGCATCAGCGCGCGCCGCTGCCAGTTGCGCTTCCAGCGTGCGCGTATCCAGCTCGGCAAGAATATCGCCCTGGGCTACGCGGTCGCCGACATTGACGTGGATGACATCGAGACGGCCACCGGCACTGAACGCCAGCGCGCTCTCGCGCCGCGCTGCGACCAGTCCGGGGAAACGCGCTTCAATCCCGGCTTCGTCCACATAGCTGACCGACAGGGTCTCGACCGACACCGGCGCGGCCTCGCCGAGCGTGAGATCGGCCGACGCAGGACTGCCGCGCAGCGCGCTGACAAGCACGACGATACCTGCGATGACAATGGCAAGCGACGCGACACTGGTGGCAAATGCGTGCCGCCGGACTATCTGCTTAGCAGGCATGGTGCGATCCCTCGCGATGAACCGGGATCAGATATAGCGCGATCAACAACGTTTGAAAAGTGAACAGCGTTCACTTTTTTATTTTTGTGCGTCGAGCCATGCGTTGAGCTTGGGCGTGGCAAGCCCGCGCCCCGTCGCCTCGGCATGGAAAGCAATAAGGTCATCAAGGGTCAGATGCGCACATTTTTCCTTGGCGCCGGGAAAATCGGGGATAGTCACAGCCAGCATCGTCAGGCCGTGTGCGCCGGCCCAAACCGACAGAGCCGCAACGGCAGGATCGCATTCCCGGAACCACCCATCGGCGATCGCCTTCTGGATCATGAGTTCAAGGCGCTCGGAGGCGGCATAGCCGTAGGAGTCCTGCCGGTCGTCAAAATCGGTCTCGAACCAGCTGGAGAAGGCGAGCCGGTAATGGGCGGGCTGTTCAAGCCCGGTCTCCACATAGGCGCGCAGGCAGGCTTCATTGACCTGCGGGCCATCGGTGACGGTTTCCTCGACCGCCTGCATACGCCGGTAGAGGCGCTCGAAGAACTGCTCGCGGATCTCGTCAAACAGCGCTTCCTTGGAATCGAAATATTTGTAGAGTGCCGCTGGCGAGTAATCGATACGCTCGGCAATCCGGCGCATGGAAATACCCGCCTCACCCTCTTCGGTGAAGATGGCCTCGGCGGCCTCGACAATAGCGTCGCGCACCTTGCGCCTGCGGCGTTCGGCCGGGCTCAGATCGTCGTCCAGCGCAGCATCAACAGCCATTAGGACATCCCAGAATGTGAGCAGACAGATCAAACCCCGCTTGAATCTGTCACAATACGTCCATGATATAAGGCTCACTTTACCGATACGTCAAAGCCGCCTGCTCTCCCCGCAACCGGATTACTCTCTCCATGACCCATTTTTCCCCGCCAGCCTTCCCCGCTGATAACGACGTTCTGAGCGTGCCCAAACCGTCCAGCGACATGTTGGGCCGGCTCGCCCGGCGGCGTTCCACGCGCGCCATAGACATGAGCGGACCCGGCCCTTCAGAGACGCAGCTAGCGGTGCTGTTGAAGATTGCCGCGCGCGTGCCCGACCACGGCAAGCTGTGCCCTTGGCGGTTTGTCGTGTTCGAGGGAGAGTCGCGCTCACAGTTCGGCAAGATGCTCGAGCGGTTCGCGCGCGCCGACATGCCCGACGCTGGCGATGAGCGCTTCGCGCTGGAGCGGCGGCGGTTTGAACGCGCACCACTGGTCATCGCGGTGATTTCACGCGTTACGGTGCCGCATAAAATCCCTGAATGGGAACAGATCCTGTCATCGGGCGCTGTGTGCCAGAACCTGCTGCTGGCCGCCGACGCGATGGGCTTTGGCGCGCAATGGCTCACCGAATGGTACGCGTTCGACGACCGGGTGCGGGCGGCGATCGGCCTTGAGGAGGCCGAACGTGTGGCCGGTTTCGTCTATGTCGGCACACAATCGGTCAGCGCCGTCGAGCGCACCCGCAAGACACCCGATGTCACACGATGGACCGGCAAGGCCTGAGGGCCCTGCCGGTCACACGCGTCGAGCCAGGCTCACGGTCCGGTGCGTTCTGCAGCGCAGATCTCGCGGCCGCGATCATCCAGAAGGCGCAGACGAACCTCGTAAGCACCCGCGTCCGCGCTGTCAGACGAGATGATGGTGGTGCCCGGCTGTGCGTTCCGCATGGACGCCATCATGTCGCTCAAGGATGCTCCGCGCTGCGGGGCATTGCCGCCAAGCGTCAGCTGGCTGATGCGCGCCGGAGCCTCACCAGTGGCGCTGAACGGACCTGACTGGTCCATCATCACATCGGCGCTGGACGACACCTGGCGCACTTCCAGCTCATAGCTGCCTTCAAGGCCGGGCGCAGCGTAAAGCTCCAGTATGGTCTGCCCGGCAACGTCGCTGAATTCGATCCAGCACGCGCTCATGGCCGATCCATTGTCGTGCCGCGCGGCATCCGAAGCCGTCTCCTGCGGCAATGCGCAGGCCCCTGCGGCGATGAGGGCGGGTATGGCAAGCAGTCCGGTATAGCGTTTCATGTCGGTCTCCTTTCGAGAGTGGTGACAGCGCTCAGTTCAACTTCCAGCTGCCCTGGATGACGAGCGTCGTGCGGTTGTCTCCGGTCTGGTTGACGGCTGCGTGCTGGCCGTTACCGAACTGGATGACACCCAGCGTGTTGTTGTTGCCGGTCTGGGTTGTCGTGGCGGCATTGTTGTTGCCGAACTGGTAGACGCCGACGCTGTTTCCGGTTCCGGTCTGGACCGAATAGGCGGAATTGTTGACGCCCTGCTGGCGGACAATCGCTTCGTTCAACCGGCCGAGCTGGTCGATGAGCGCACCGTTGCCCCGGCCTGACTGGCGCACTTCAATTCCATTGCGCAGGCCATCCTGCATGGTCTGCACGAATTGCTGGCGGCCACGCTGGCGGATTTCCATCCGGTTGCGATAGCCCTGCTGGCGGCCCGACAATTCATGGTTCTGTCCGGCCTGATTGATGTTGACGTGGTTGCGCTGCTGCTGGGCCTCTGCCGCACCTGCGGTTCCGGCAAGGGCGAGGACACCGAGGCCCAGGGCAAGTGTGCTGCGAAGTTTCATCTCTGGTCTCCATTTGCGTCTTCAGATGCAGCCTTGGCGCCGTCGCGGCGTTGGCCATGAGACCTGTTCTAGAGAGGGCTGGCTGAACGGTTCCGGAGTGACGCGTTCAAACTCCGCTCATCTACATAAACCGTATTTAAACAGTGATTTAGCCTGCATTCCGGGCGCACGGATGCAGCAGGGTGCGCCGGCACCCTGCTGCTCCGCGACAGGCATGAAAATGGGCTGGTGGATGAGGTTAATGGCTGCCCTGGATGATGACGGCCACGCTGCCGCTTCCCGACTGGCGGACATTCGCGTTCTGGCCGTTACCGACCTGGATCACACCGAGCGTGTTGTTATTGCCGCCCTGGCTGGCATTGGCTGAATTGCCTGAACCGATCTGGGCGATGCCGAGCGTGTTGTTGACGCCGGTCTGCACGGCCGAGCCGCGGTTATAGGCGCCTTCCTGACCGAGCACGGCGGTGTTGCGGCGGCCGAGCTGGTCGACATAGGCGTCATTGGCGTGACCGCCCTGACCGACAGTCACGCCATTGCGCGAACCGGCCTGGATGGTCTGCACATAGTGGTAGCGGCCACGCTGCTCGATCGCGAGCCGGTTCTGATAGCCCTGCTGGCGAGCCGAAAGCTCGTGATTATAGCCCGACTGATTGACGTTCACACGGTTACGGTTCTGCGCCTCTGCCGCCGTCGCCATGCCAGCGAAGGCAACAAGGCTGAGGCCAAGGGCAAATGCGTTGCGAAGTTTCATCTCTGATCTCCAAATCTCGTCGCTGGACGCTTCAGTGCGCCGTCAGTGATGAAAGGTTTAGAGACCCCAGGCTGAACGCCGCCCGAGCCGCGCGTTCAAACTCCGCTCATTGTCATAAACGCCAGATAAATGGCTTATTTATCCAGATGAATGGCGGCGGCCCGCTAGCCGCGCCCGCGATAGGGCTGAACGCCCTGATCGGGCACCCAGACACCCTGCGGGCACTCGCCCCATTGACCGAACACATCAATGGGGATGCCGCCTCGCGGATACCAGTAGCCGCCAATGCGCAGCCATTTGGGTGCTATCTCATCGACCAGCCGCTGGCCGATCATCATCGTGCAGGCTTCGTGAAAGCCGCCATGATTGCGGAAACTCGTCAGGAAGAGTTTCAGTGATTTCGATTCGACGATCCATTGATCCGGAACATAGTCGATCACCAGATGGGCAAAGTCCGGCTGCCCCGTCACCGGGCAAATCGAGGTAAATTCCGGGCAGGTGAAGCGGATCAGATAGTCGCTCGCTCCGGCAGGATTGGACACACGCTCCAGACGCGCCGTTTGCGGGTTGTCAGGCGCGCCAGTCTGGCTGCCGAGCTGTTCAAGGCTGGAATAGCGTTCTTCGGTCATGGCGGGGATTTAGCGCGGCTTTGACGCGGGGGCGAGGGAAAAGCAGAGTTGCTTTGCAGCATGTCTCCTACCTGCCTATCTTCAACAACAATCTTCTGCACGGGAAATGCCGGACATGAGCGAAGTCGAAGCCATCTTGCCCGCCATAACGCTTCTGGGCGTGGGTCTCGTCTGCATCATTGCGGCGCGATTGCTGAAAACCTCCCCCATCGTCACCTTTATCGCTGCGGGTCTGTTGATCGGGCCGTTCGGACTGGGCCTGATCGGTGAGAATGGCACTACACGCCTGCTGGCGCAGCTGGGCGTGGTGTTCCTGCTGTTCGATATCGGGCTGGGTTTTTCGCTGAAGACGGTTCGCGAGAGCAAGGGAGACCTTCTCGGGCTTGCCCCCATGCAGATGCTCCTGTGCACGGCCGGGTTCGGCTTTGCCGGCTATCTGGCCGGGCTGGACTGGCTGCTGGCGCTACTGATCGGAGCCGCCGCCGGCATCTCGGCAACGGCGGTGGTGACGCAAACACTAGCCGAGCGCGGCATCGCCACCTGCCCGCTGGGCCGGTCAGCGACCGCTGTACTGGTGTTTCAGGACATTGCCGGGATTTTCCTGCTGGTGATTGCGGTAGCACTGTCAGAGGGCGGCGGGGGCGGCGCGCTGGGGACCACACTGGGGCTGGCCGCGATCAAGGCCGCCATCGCTGTGGGTGTCGCCATACTTCTGGGCCGTTTCGTTATCGGCCCGCTTTTCCGCCTGCTTTCGCAAACGCGCAATGACGACATCTTCACCGCCGCCGCGCTGTTTCTGGTGCTGGCGACAGCGGCCGCCACGGGCGCACTGGAACTGTCCCTGACGCTGGGCGCGTTTCTGGCAGGGATGATCATCGCCGACACGCCCTTCAAGACCGTCATCCGTACAGAGGCCAAGCCGTTTGGCGCCTTGCTGCTCGGGTTTTTCTTCATCACGGTGGGCATGGCGCTCGACTGGCGCATGATGGTCGCCGAGGCCCACTGGATCCTCGCCGCTCTGGCCGTGCTTTTTGTCCTGAAAACAGCGCTGAGCTGGCTGGCGGGGCTCCTCAACGGGTGGAGTCTCGCTGGCGGGGCGCAGCTGGGCTTTGCGCTGGCGCAAGGCTCCGAATTTGGCCTCGTCATCCTTGCCCTGCCTGGCATTTCTGCAGCGCTGGGGCCTGAACTGGCGGGCATTCTGGTGGCGGCTTCCGCCCTGTCGCTGGCGCTGACGCCCCTTTGGGCATCGCTGGGCATGAAGCTGGCACGGCGCATCGCCAATGCCACCGCCAGCCGCAAACCTGTCAGCGAGATGCCGGAGGTCGAAGGACCCGTTCTTATTTTCGCGACGACGCCCACCGGACGCCTGGCCTATGACGCGCTGACACGCTTCAACTATCCGGTCATCGCCGTAGAAAGTGACCCTGACCGCTTTCTGTCTGCCATTGCCGACGGCTATGCCGTCACCTATGGGGATCCCTCCGACGCACGCCTGCTGCGCGCCATCGACGTGACAAAGGCGCGTGCGCTCGTCATCTCGGTGCCCCGCTACGAGATCTCTGCCGAAATCACGCCTTATGTACGCGAATACTTCCCGGAGCTGACCCGCTTTGTCGCTGTGTCCAGCGAAGCTGACAGGCTGCGCCACGAGGCTCTGGGCATGCGCGCAGTCATGAGCCGCAGCCAACCAGAGGGGCTGGATATGGCCGTGGCGCTGCTGCACTACGCCGAGATTGCCGAATCCGATATCGCAGAGTGGGTTCGCGAGCTGAGCGAGGCCTATACGCCCGAGAGCGCCTTGCGTGTGGCCGAACCGGCCTGAACGATAGGCAATGCCGTGCGGGTGAAGACTTTTCGCATGGCGATGTTAGACACCAGGCGGGCAACGCCTGGCAAGCCGGACAGGCGCTCGCGGTGGACACGCTCATAATCGCCCGCGTCGCGCACCATCAGGCGCAGCAGATAATCTTCCGCGCCCGTCGTCAGATAGCAGTCCATCACCTCTTCCACCTGCTCAACAGCCAGCTCGAAGGCCTGCATGGTCTCCCGGCGCTGATTCTCCAGCGTCACCAGAACCAGCACGGTCAAGGCACGCCCGACCTTGTCCGGGTCCACCAACGCCGCATAGCCGGTAATGATGTTGCGGGCCTCAAGCGCCCTCACACGCCGGTGACAGGCCGACGGCGACAACTCGACACGCTCGGCAAGCTCGGCATTGGTCAGCCGGCCTTCGGCCTGCAGAAGCGTCAGAAGTGCGCGGTCGGTAGCATCAAGCGTCATGGGCATTTTCTCGAAGAGTTTGCAATTTCGGGCCGGGCCCATTCACAATATTGGCGGGAACATCTCATTTATCGATGAAATTTGCAATATTATTGCAAATTGGAGGTCCAGATTGCGGATACCTGCCGTTTCGGCTAGGTTTTTTAGCAATTTCAGGCTTTGCCCTGACAGCCATAAACCCGGGAGGACTTCCCCATGCGCGTAGGCGTTCCAAGAGAGATCAAGGTTCACGAATACCGCGTCGGCCTGACACCAGCGGGCGCCGCCGAGCTGGTCCGCGCAGGCCATGAGGTCTTTATCGAAACAAAGGCAGGCGACGGCGTGGGCTTTGCCGACAGCGCCTATGAAGCCGTTGGGGCAAAAATCCTTCCCGATGCCGACGCCGTGTTCGAAACCGGGCAGTTGATTGTGAAGGTGAAAGAGCCGCAACCTATCGAATATGCGCGCCTCACACCCGATCACGTCCTGTTCACCTATCTCCATCTTGCGCCCGATCCCGATCAGGCAAAGGGACTGATGGATTCAGGGTGCATCGCCATCGCCTACGAGACCGTGACCGACAATGAAGGGCGTCTGCCGCTCCTGAAGCCGATGTCGGAAGTCGCCGGACGCATGTCGATCCAGGTCGGGGCAACCGCACTGGAAAAATCCCATGGCGGACGCGGCATGCTGCTGGGCGGCGTACCGGGCGTTCCGCCGGCCAAGGTTGTGGTACTGGGTGGCGGCGTCTCTGGCACCCATGCCGCCGAGATGGCCGTCGGCCTGCGCGCGGATGTGACGATCTTTGACCGCTCCATCAAGCGCCTGGCGGAGCTGGATACCCAGTTCGAGGGCCGCGCGAAAACCGCCTTCTCCACCGCAGCCTCGGTGGAAGAAGCCGTTATCGGCGCTGATCTTGTGATCGGTGCAGTGCTGATCCCCGGCGCGGCGGCTCCCAAGCTCGTCACCCGTGACATGCTCCAGAAGATGAAAGACGGCGCGGTGCTCGTCGATATCGCCATTGATCAGGGCGGGTGCTTTGAAACCTCTAAGGCTACCACCCACCAGAGCCCGACCTTTATCGTCGATGGCGTGGTCCACTACTGCGTTGCCAATATGCCCGGCGCCGTGGCGCGCACGTCCACGCTGGCGCTGACCAATGCCACCCTGCCCTTTACCCTCGCCATCGCCAACAAGGGCGCGAAAAAGGCCATGAATGACGACGCCCATCTGGCGCGCGGCCTGAACGTGGCCGATGGCCAGATCGCATACGAGCCGGTGGCAAAGGATCTGGGCATGAAATACGTGAAGCCGGACTGGCTGACGAGCATCTAGCGGCCATCCACGGCTGAAATCCCGGACGCACGCAGTGCGATCCGGGATATCTTGCAGAATACCCCCGAGACAGGCCCCGGATACCGCTTCGCGCTTACTAGAATGACGAAATAGTGGAAGCGTATAGCTCTCAGCAAACCCGCCTTTTCGCCGCTTCGTACTGGACCTTGAGCAGGTCGACATAGTCAGCCGTCGAGCGCACCGCATCGACCGCGCCGATGCCCTGGCCCGAACCCCAGATATCTTTCCACGCCTTGGCCGATGAATTACTGCCGGAACCGAAATTCATCTTGGAGGGATCGCTTTCGGGCAGATTGTCCGGGTCGAGACCGGCATCTTGAATCGATTTTTTCAGATAATTGCCATGCACGCCGGTGAAGAGGTTGGTGTAGACGATGTCGTCTGCCCGTCCGTCCACAATGCCCTGCTTGTAGCTGTCGGTTGCGCGCGCCTCAGCCGTCGCGATGAAGGCCGAACCGATATAAGCATAATCGGCGCCCATGGCCTGCGCGGCCAGCACGCCCGCGCCGGTGGAAATCGCGCCGGAGACCAGCAGCGGCCCGTCAAAGAACTCGCGGATTTCGGCAATCAGGGCAAAGGGCGAGAGCGTGCCTGCATGGCCGCCAGCGCCAGAGCACACCGCGATCAGGCCGTCCGCGCCCTTCTCCAGCGCCTTGTTGGCAAAGCGCACATTGATGATGTCGTGAAGCGTCTTGCCGCCCCAGGAGTGGACGGCATTATTGAGGTCTTCGCGCGCGCCCAGCGAGGTGATGACCAGCGGCACCTTGTACTTGGCGCAGGTTTCCATGTCCGCCTCCAGCCGCTCGTTGGAGCGGTGGACGATCTGGTTCACGGCAAAGGGTGCGGCGGGCTTGTCCGGGTTCGCACGGTTATAGCTGTCGAGCTCCGACGTGATCTGGTCGAGCCATTCATCGAGCTGGTTTTGCGGACGGGCATTTAGCGCCGGGAACGACCCCACAACTCCCGCCTTGCACTGGGCAATGACGAGGTCAGGATGCGAGATGATGAAAAGCGGCGCGCCGATAACCGGCACGCTCAGACGGCCCTCGAGAATTTCCAGTCCGGCCATGAAGCCCTCCCCTTATGCGATGTTTGTTGCACCGCAAGCTAGCGCGGTTTGAGCCTGTGTCGAGATGGGGAGTGAACAGCGTTCAGCTTTTCACGATTGGCAGGCCCTCGCGGCCCGCCCACTCCATCCAGGAGCCGTCATAGAGCCAGACATCACTGAACCCGGCGAGAGTGAAGCCGGCATGGAGAATCGCGGCTGTCACGCCCGACCCGCAGGTGCAGATAATGCGCTTTTGCCTGTCCTCCGCAGGCAGCACGGCACTGAGCGCCGCGCCTGCGAGAAACGCTCCGTCCGGCGCGATCAGCTGGCCCGCAGGCAGGTTTACCGCACCCGGCATGTGGCCTGATTGCAGGCCTGCGCGCGGCTCAGGGTCCGTGCCGGCAAACCGGCCCGGCGGGCGGGCATCGACGATCAGCGCATCGCCCGCCTCGACATGATGCAGCACATCATTCCAGCGCATGGCGTCATCAGTGATCAGATGCAGGTCCGGGCCTGACGCACCAACACGGGGCTCTGGCGGCTGGCCTGTTTCTAAAGCGCCTCCAGCGGCCTGCCAGCTGGCAAAGCCGCCATCAAGAATCAGCGGTGACAGGCCGAAGCGGCGCAACGTCCACCAGACACGCGGGGCCGCGAAATAGCCGTTCTGGTCGTAAACAATCAACGGCTGGCCGGGTTGGACCGCGTGTGCAGCCAGCCAGCGCGACAGGGTAGCACTGCCCGGTGCCATGTGCGGCAACGGGCTCGTCAGATCGGCGATTGCGTCAATGTCAAAGAATGCCGCGCCCGCAATTCGCGCCGCATTAAATGCCTGCCGCCCGGTCCGCCCTGCACCCGGCATGAACCAGCTGGCGTCTATAAAGACCGCATCACGCGTGCGCGCAGCGTCTTCAGGCGCGATGAACAGGCTGGCAGGCATCCTTCACTCCGGGCGGCACTGCGCGAGCGGCGCGGCGGCACCACTATTGCGGCATGTGTTTGTTGATCAGTTCGCGCAGATCGTCGGGTGTCATCAGGTCAAGCTTGGCAAAGGGTCCCGCCACATTGGAATAGGCCGACAGATCGACCTTCTCAAACGTATGCGCCGTGATCAGCAGGATCGCCGCCTTCTGCGCTGCGGGGGCCACCAGTGGCAAGGTCTCGTCAAAACTGGAATAGGGCGGCAGGCGGCGGTCCAGAAAGACAAGTTCAAAATCAGCATTCCGGCTGCCTTCCACGAACTCGCTCACGGTGGCAAAGCTCGACACCTCAACGGCCTCGAACACCTCGTCCATCAGAATCGACAAGATTTCGGTTTCAACCGGATCATCATCAATAATGGCGACGGCTAGAGAGCCCTTCAGAGCCTGCCCCATACAAACTACGCCCTTTCACATTACGGAGGTGATGAACTCACCGCCGTTGTCAGCCTCGACAATGCGCCAGCCAGCGCTTCCAGATCAACAGGTTTGGCAAGATAGTCGTTAGCGCCCGCTTGCAGGCACTCCTCGCGGTCCTGGGGCGCGGCATGAGCCGTCAGCGCCAGTATCGGCACCTTGCCGCGCTGCGAAGCATCCGCGCGGATGGCCCGGATTGCATCGAGTCCGTTCATCTCCGGCATGGAGATGTCCATGATCACCAGAGAAAACGAGTCCTGGAGCGCCCGCTCCAGCGCGTCGCGCCCATTGCTGACACAGACGGGCGTCTGAGCGCCCAGCTCTGACAGGAACATTTCCAGCGTCTCGCGATTGGTGGGATTGTCTTCGGCAATCAGGATACGGCCGATATCCGCCGGCAAGCGCGAAACGGCCTGCACGTCGTCCGCGCTGGCAGATCCTCCTTCAGCGGCGGCCAGCGGGAGCTCAACGGCAAAGCGCGATCCCGAACCTTGCGAGGTTTGCAAGGTGATATTGCCCCCCATCAGGTCAGTAAATTCCTTGCACAGGGCCAGACCAAGCCCGGCACCGTCATGCCGGCGGGCATAGGAGGCATCGACCTGCCTGAAGCGGTCGAAAATATGCTCTGCCTGCTCAGGGCTCATACCGGGGCCGGTATCGGCAATTTCAAACCTTATGGTGCGCTTGTCCGGGCAATCGACATTCAGCCACACCGAACCGCTTTCGGTGAACTTGACCGCATTGCCCAGAAGATTGATCAGCACCTGAGCCAGCCGCCGCCGGTCCGCCACGATGTGTCCCGGCACGGCGTCATCGATCGCAACATCCAGCGCCAGCCCCTTGTTCTGCGCTGTTCCAACAACTGCCGCCAGCGCCTGCTGGCAGAGCGCATCGATTTCCACCGTCTCCGCTTCCAACGTCATAAGGCCCGCCTCGATCTTGGAGAGGTCGAGAATGTCGTTGATGATTGAGAGCAGGGCCCTGCCCGATGTCTGTACGGTCTCAATCATCCGCGCCTGACGGGCATCCAGCGTAGTGCGGGCCAGCAGCTGCGACATGCCCAGCACCCCGTTCAGGGGTGTTCGGATCTCATGGCTCATATTGGCCAGGAACTCCGATTTCAGGCGGTTGGCATGTTCGGCCTCGTCACGCGCGGCCAGAAGCTCTGCCTCATTGCGCTTGCGCTCGGTAATGTCACGCTCGACCGACAGCCAGTGCGTCAGCGTGCCGGAGGCATCGGTGATGGGCACGACATCAACATCCATCCAGCGGCCCTCGCCTGCCTGCGTGTAGTGAACGATCTCAGCACGGATCGGGCGCCCGGCCGCAATCGCGGCAAGGACATCGGCGATGGTTTGCGGGTCCGTGTCCGGCCCGTGAAGCATCCGCGTTGACCTGCCGGCCACGTCGCTGGCGGCGTATCCGAACACCTGTTCGAAGGCTTCATTAACATAGACGATACGCGGTCCCTCAGGCCCGATCTCGCCTTCGGTGATAATGACCACATCATTGGCGTGCTTGACCGCAGCCTGAAGCAAATAGAGTTGCTCCTGCGCCTTGCGGTCCCCGGTGACGTCCTGGAAATACACCGCCAGACCTTCCGGGCCGGGATACACGCGAACATCAAACCATGCATCAAGGGGTTCAAACCAGAACGAGGTTCGCGTCGTCACACCTTCTTCCATAGCCCTCTGGTACACGGGCTCCAACGCAGCGCGCGCGCCAACGGGGAACGCATCCCAGATGTATTTGCCAAGCATGTCCCGCCGAGGGGTTCTAAGGGCGCGCTCAGCCTCCTCGTTGACGAACGAAAAACGAAACTCTGAATCGAGCAGATAAAACCCGTCGCTCATCGTATTGAGCGTATTTTGCAGCCGGGCGGCCAATTCCGCGCTTTCCAGACGGGCGGCCTCCAGCTCGGAAATGTCCTGGAAGGCACCGCGTACCGCAATGATCTGGCCGGCTGCATCGCGCTCCGCCTCGCCTATCGTCCGGCACCAGGCCCGGCGTCCCTTTGCCGTGATGATGGCCAGCATCTCATCGTAAGGTTCACCCGTTTCGATACAGCGCTGATAGACCTCCTTAAGCCGGGCAGCACTCTCCGGGGTATAGAAGCCGATGGCCTCTTCCACCGGGACTTCGCGCGCGCCGGGCATGTCGTGAATGGCGGCCACCTCTTCAGACCACTCAGCCACGCCGCGCTCCAGATCGACGCGCCACGCCCCGAAGTGCGCAGACTTGCCAGCCAGACGCATGAGGTGATCGGCTTCGTTGAGACGGGCGTCTGTTTCGAGCTGGCCGGTGATATCCTGTGAAACACCCGTCAGGATTTGCTGTCCGGGGGGGCCTGTAATCTCGATGACACCGCGCACTGTAATAACCCGCTGGTCACTCGGCCGCACGATCCGGTGCCAGAAATCAAATGTCGGCCGGCCAGACTGGATGAACTCGGCAAGCAGGGCGTCGGCCCGCTCACGATCATCGGGATGTATCATGCTTCTGTAGGCGTCCAGTGTCGGCGGCCCCTCGCTCGGATCCAGCCCGTACATGCGATAGGTACCATCCGACCAGACAAGCTTCCTCGTCTGCAGGTCGAGCTGCCATCGGCCGATGGCCAGCAAGCGTTCGGCATTGCGAAAGCTGGCCTCCTGGATGCCCAGCCTTCTGCTCGCCTCGCGCAGCTCGCGCGAGTGGACCATGAGGTCCAGCTCGAATGGCCGGTCCTTCAGGGCCTCAGCCAGAGCGTCCGCATCACCATCACGGGAGGCGATCAGCTCCGTCACATCTTCCGACCGGCAGATGATGTAGCTCGTGCGTCCGTCGGGTCCGTTGACCGCCGAGAACACGGTGAGCCACCACATATCGGCAAATCCGCCGCCATCGCTGGCGGGCCGCTCTACGGGAAACCGCACCAGAGGCAGAGCCTCTGAAATACCCGTTTTCTTCACGCGCTCGATAGCGGCCGTGACAAGGGCGACGCCATTGGCCTCCGGGTCGTCGGGATCGTCGGGAAACACATCAAACAGCGGGCGGCCAGTAATGTCCGGGCGGCGGCGCATGGTCGCTTCCAGATAGGCGTCACTGATCGCCACAATCGCGTAACTGTCCGGGTCGATGACCAGCAGCTTGCCGGGCGCAGATTCAAACAGGGCCTGAAAATGGAACGCGGCCGCTTCGGCCTGGCTGCGAAGCTGTTCTTCGCGTCTGAGAGCCTGATCGCGCTCCCGTTCGAAACGCACCACGTCTGTCACGTCACGCGCGACGACCAGCTCGCAGGCCTTGCCCTCATACGCCGTCGTATGGGACGTAATCTCGACGAAAATCACCTCGCCCGACTTCAGGCGATGGCGCCATGTCCCGGCACGATCGAGACCTTCGCTGACCGCCTCGATATTGGCCTTGAGCTTTTCGATATCTTCGGCTGGCCGGATGTCATCGAGATACAGATCGGCAAGATCGCTATCGGTAAAGCCGTACCGCGCCCTGAACGCGTTGTTGACCAGCAGGATGCGCCGCGTTGCCAGCTCATAGACCAGCATCGGATCAGGGTGATTCTGGAAGAAGATATCGCGGGCCAGCTCACCGCTCATCGCCAGACAACCCGTCGAAGGACAGGACTCGCTCTGCCTTCATGGCAAGACAGCGCGAAGGCGTTCAAAGCGAAATCCCCGATCATGGCGCATAGCGTTATGCGCCATGGCCGCCAAAGCAAGCGTTTAACGGCGGAAGGCTTGCTTTTTTCAGGCGCGGAACCGGATGCGGGGAAGGGCGTCCATACGGATGCTCCACGCATCCGCGTGTCGCGTCTCGCACGGGCTCGGACGCCCGTTCGGGCTTGCGGCGCGGAGCGCCAAAAAGGGCGACCGCGCGAATTTTTAAGTTCCGCAACGCATCCGCGTTGCGATGTTCCGCGCATGAGCGCGGACGGGCTTTGCCCTCTCGGACGGCGTTCCGCCGTCCGCAAGCGCGACGGCGCGCCCGAGCCTGTGCGAGGACAGCCAAGGCGGCGGATGCCGCCGCCGACGCTTGAGGCTTGTAAAGAGTGGTGCGGGCGGCCGGAATCGAACCGGCACGGAGGTTGCCCTCCAACGGATTTTAAGTCCGGTGCGTCTACCAGTTCCGCCACGCCCGCCTGTTAGCGCCGGACGAGCCGCCTAGCGCTTGATCTCGTCCTGACGCGTCACGATCTTGTGGCACAGGCCATACTCGATCGCGTCCTTGGCCGTCAGCCAGAAATCGCGGTCGGTATCCTTCTCGATGCGCTCCAGCGTCTGGCCGGTCGCTTCGGCGAAGATACGGTTCAGCCGGTCACGCATCATGCGCATCTCGCGCACCTGGATCTCGATATCACTGGCCGCGCCGCCCGCACCGCCCGAAGGCTGGTGAATGAGAAAGCGCGTATTGGGCAGGCAGTAGCGGTCTTCCTTGTCCGCGCCGACAAAGATCAGCGCGCCGGCAGACGCCACCCAGCCGGAACCGAGCGCGATCACGCGCGGTTTGATGAATTTCATCGTGTCATGGATCATGTCACCGGATTCGACATGGCCGCCCGGCGAGGAGATCACCATCACGATGGGATCATCGCTCTTGGCCGCCAGCGCGAACAGTTGCGCGCAGACCGAACGAGCCACCTTGTCGTTGATACCGCCGGTGATGAGGATGGTGCGGCTTTCAAACAATGCCTTGCCGACAAAGTCCTCACCGGCGGGCGCCGCCTCCTTTTCAGGAGCATCGTCATCATCGTCATTGCGGATCGGGTGCGCGCGGAAGCCGTCAGCCATCATGGGAAATGTCCTGTGTCGCGGAAATGCATCGTGTGTTGCACGTCAAGTTAGGCATGCCCGCCAGCGCCCGCAAGCGGTGAGTGCCGGTCAGGACTGTGCTGCAAGCGCAGCCTTCAATGTCTGCTCTGCGCTTGCGAGCGCCTCACCGTCTGCAGAGCGCAGCACAACGGCGACGCCGCGCGACAGCTCGCCGCCTGCCCGTTCCTGAAACCAGGGGTAGGAACCGATGGAGACGGACGGAAAGTCCGCTGCGGCCTGGCCCAGGATTTCGGCGATGTCCCCTTCGCGCACGCCTTCAAGGCGGATGCTAAGTGATTGCGTCACCGCTCCGCCTTCCAGCCTGTGAGCGATATCTTCGAGCATACCGCGCGCAATCTTGGGCACACCGGCCAGCACGAACACATTCCCGATCTGGAAACCCGGCGCGCCCGTGACAGGATTATCGATCAGCTGCGCGCCGTCGGGGATACGCGCCATGCGCAGGCGAGCCGGCGTCAGCTCGGTGCCGGAGTTTTCGTACCAGCGCTCGAGGATTTCGCGGGCATCGGCCCGCACATCGATGGCGCGGCCGAAAGCGGCCGCCACTGCATCGGCGGTGATGTCGTCATGGGTGGGACCGATACCGCCCGTGGTGAAGACATAGTCCCAGCGCGCGCGCAGCGCGTTCAGCGCCGCCACGATGTCATCGTGCACATCGCTGACCAAGCGCGCCTCGCCCAGCGTGATGCCGAGCGGGCTGAGAAATTGCGCGATCTGGCCGATATTCACATCCTGCGTGCGCCCCGACAGGATCTCATCGCCGATCACCAGAATTGCGGCCTTGACGGGTCGTTCACCCATTTGCGCTCATCCTTTTCGCCAAGCCATGCGTTGACGTCATCATCGTGCATGACATAACCCGCAAAGCACCCGCAGACAGCCCGGTTCGACACGTAACAGGAGTTTTCATGCCGCTAGCGCCTACCGATCCGGGTTGGGACCTGCCCTACCCTTTCGTGCGCAACCGGCGCGTGGACGAGGCCGAGATCGATGATTTCGGCCATGCCAACAATGCGGCCTATCTGCGCTGGGCCGATGAAGCCGCCTGGGCGCACTGGGAAGCCGACGGCCTGACGCGGCAGTCCTGCCAGGACGCCGACCGGGGCATGGCCGTGATGCGCACGCTGGCCGAATATTCGGGCCATTGCCGCGCAGGCGACATTCTCACCTGCGCCGTCTGGATAGCCTTGAGCGACGGGCGTCTGCGCGCCGAGCGCTGGTACCAGTTCCGCAACCGGCATACCGGCGAAACCGTGTTTCGTGCCCGCACCTGGCTGGTGTCATTCCAGCTCTCCACCGGGCGTCCCGCCCGCATGACACCTGACTTCGCCCGGCACTACCACGTTCCCGATCCTGACCTGTCGGACGCCGTGCGCGCCGCACATGAACGTGCCTCGCTCTGGGTGCTCGAGGCGTAACGCACCCATCCGCCCAAAGATGAAAGTTTGGCCATGTTCTGGCTTGCGTGATTGAGCGGACAGCACGCCCGTTATAGGGCTTGGCCATGGGTGCTCTGCGCGCCACAATCGGGGGGAGTAAAACCGATATGATCCGCCATTATCTAGCAGCGGCCGCCAGCGCCGCCTTTGTGCTTGCATCATGCGCCACCACATCAGGCACCGCGCCCGCACCCCAGGCGAGCGCCGCTCCGGCCAGTGTCATTACCGCTGAGGGGATTGAAGCCCATATCCGCTTCCTGGCGGACGATCTGCTGGAAGGGCGCGATACGGGCTCAACCGGGTACGACATTGCCGCGCGCTATGTGGAAAGCCATTTCCGCCTGCTGGGGCTGGAGCCGGGCGCGGCCGATGGCAGCTATCACGATCCGGTCCCCTTGCAGAACATGACGGCAGATACGTCGCGCGCGCGCCTCGCCATCAACGGCCAAACTCTGGAGCACGGCACCGACTACATTATCAGCGCCCACGCGACGCGCGATGAGAGCGCCATCAGCGCCGACGCGGTGTTTGCCGGCTATGGCATCATCGCTCCGGGCCTTGGCATTGACAGCTATGACGGGCTGGACGTGGAAGGGCGCATCGTCGTCATCCTGGCAGGCGCGCCAGACGGTCTTCCCAGCGACGTCTCCGCGCATTTGTCCAGCAACCGCACCAAGGCAACCTTCGCAGCCGAGCAAGGCGCCAGCGGCGTTGTCCTGATCCTGGCGGACGGGCTCACACGCTTCCCGTTCTCGCGTGTTGCCGCCATGGCCGCCAATCCGCGCCCCTCAATGACGACTGCGGCCAACGCCTCCCCGGCCAGCATTCAGGCCAGCGCCATTATCGGCAGCGAAACGGCTGAGCGGTTCTTTGCTCAGTCCGGGCGATCCTTCAGCGCGATTGTTGAAGCCGCCCAGGCCGGTGAAGCGCTCGACAGCTTTGCCCTCAACACCACGGTTGAAATCGCACAGGCGACGACCCGCGAAATGATCGACAGCGCGAACGTTGTCGGTGTGCTGCCGGGCTCTGATCCGGCACTGGCGGAGGAAACCGTTATCGTGACGGCGCATCTGGACCATATCGGCGTGTGTCAGCCGCTAGACGATGATCCCATCTGCAACGGCGCGCTGGACAATGCATCCGGCACAGCGGCGATGCTGGAATCGGCCCGCGCGCTTGTTCAGGGCCCGCGCCCGGCCCGCACCGTGGTCTTCATCGCGCTGACAGCCGAAGAAAAAGGGCTGCTCGGGTCTGCCCATATCGCCGCCAACCCGACACCGGCCATGGGCCGCATGGTGGCCAATATCAATCTCGACATGCCGATCATGACTTATGAGTTCAATGATGTGGTGGCGTTTGGTGCCGAACACTCCACGCTCGGCCCGGTCACGGCCGAAGCGGTCGCGCGTGCGGGCGTATCGCTGTCACCGGACCCGATCCCGGAACAATCCCTGTTCGTGCGCTCCGACCATTATAATTTCGTGCGTCAGGGCGTGCCGTCCGTGTTCATGATGACCGGCTTTTCCTCGCCTAACCCGGAAGATGATGAAGGCGCAGCCTTCCTGCGCTTCCTGGGCGGCAACTACCATGCGCCGGGCGATGATCTGTCTCAGGGTTTGCGCTTTGACCAGGGGGCAAGATTCGCCCTGATCAATTACGAGATTATCAATGCGGTGGCGAATGCGCCGGAGACCCCGCGCTGGAACGAGGACAGCTTCTTCGCGCAGTAAGCCGCACCTGCAACCACCAGTGCGCCGCCCGGGTGACAATTTATGTCATCCGGGCGGTTTTGCTTGTGCATCTGTTCATCTCCGGTCCAGATTAAATCTGCCTTGATGGACACATTCGGGGGCCAGGGCTGTCTGTACCAGGGCTGCAGCTGGCCAGATCAGGTGGGGAGACACCAAAATGAAAGCTACAATTCTATTCACGGCCATCGCGTTGGCTTTGCCGGGCACGGCCGCAATGGCGCAGGATTATTCGCTGCGCCCCAATTACGGCGACACCTCATTGCGCGCCGGATTCAGCCCTGACCCCTATGTCGTCTCATTGCAGTCGGGCGGCCCGATCAATGTCAGCCAGACCATTGGCGGCAGCTGCCGGGGTTATGTGTCCAACGCGCCGGATTTTTCGGTGAACTACTCAGCTGGTTCCTCGCTGCCTTTCCGCATCGGCGTCTCGGCTGACCGCGACACCACGCTGGTAGTCAACGGGCCGGACGGCAACTGGTATTGCGACGATGATGGCGGCGAAGGCCTGAACCCGCTCCTTCATTTCGGCTCACCGATGAGCGGGCGATACGACATCTGGGTTGGCACCTATGCCAGCGCCTCCAATCACAGCGCGCTTCTTTTCGTGTCTGAACTCAGCTCGGTGACGGCAAGCACCGTCAGCCGTGGCGGCGGCTATAGTGGCGGCACGCCGTCCGGGCCTGACTGGTCCCTGCCCGCGACCTACCAGACCGTTTCGCTCAACGGCGGCTTCACGCCGGACCCGTACCGCGTCCGCCTGCAATCAGGCGGCCCGATCAGCGCCAGTGAAACCGTCAGCTCAAGCTGCCGGGGCTACATCGCCGAAGCGCCCGATGTCCGCCTGAATTTCCGGCCGGGGAGCCTGCCGCTGATCCTGTCGGTGGCGTCCGCCGCTGATACGACGCTTGTCGTCAACGGCCCCGATGGCGGCTGGTATTGCGATGACGATGGCGGTGTCGGCACCAACCCGTCCATTCGCTGGAACCAGCCAATGGCCGGCCAGTACGATATCTGGGTCGGCACCTATGGCAGCCAGTCGCTGCGTGAAGCGATTCTGGTGATTTCCGAGCTCTACAGCGAATAGGCCTTACCGCCCTTTGCCGGACCTTTTGCCGCCCGGGGCGTTTCCTAACGCCCCGGGCGGCGCTATATGGGGGCATGAACAGGCAGCAGGCATAGACACGTGACCGATACCGACATGATTGACGATGCGGAGCTGATCCGCGACGGGAACATCCGCCAGCACGGCCCGGAAGGATTTGCAGGCATGCGCGCGGCCGGTCAGCTTGCCGCCGCGACGCTCGACCTTCTGGTGGATTTTGTGAAACCCGGCACCACCACGCAGGCCATTGACGATCTGGTACGGCGCAATTTTCTGAAACACGGCGCGGTTCCGGCCACCCTGTTCTACAAGGGCTATTCAAAGTCTTCCTGTACCTCGATCAACCATGTGGTGTGTCACGGGATTCCCAATGACAAGCCGCTCAAAGACGGTGACATCCTCAATATCGACGTGACCTGCATTCTCGACGGCTGGCACGGCGATACCAGCCGCATGTTCACGGTCGGCAATGTGCGCCGCAAGGCAGAGCGCCTGATCGAGGTGACGTATGAAGCGCTGATGCGCGGCATCGCCGAGGTGAAGCCGGGCAACACATTCGGTGATATTGGCGCAGCCATCCAGGAATATGCCGAGAGCCAGCGCTGCAGCGTCGTGCGCGATTTTTGCGGACACGGGATCGGTCAGCTCTTCCACGATGCGCCCAACGTGCTGCATTTTGGCGACCGGGGCACGGGCGATGTACTCAAGCCCGGCATGATCTTCACGATCGAACCCATGCTCAATGACGGCAAGCCGCACGTAAAAGTGCTCGCTGATGGCTGGACAGCGGTCACGCGCGACAAATCTCTCTCGGCCCAGTTTGAACACTCCGTAGGCGTTACCGAGACCGGCGTGGAGATTTTCACCGGATCACCCGGCGGGTATCACTGCCCGCCCTGGCGCCAGGCCTGATGGACGAGGCGAGGCCGCACTATCACGGCCATCGCGACCGTCTGCGCGCGCGTTTCGCAGAAGCGGGCGGCAAAGGGCTGGCAGACTACGAAATCCTTGAACTCATCCTGTTTCGGGCCATCCCGCAGCGCGATGTAAAACCACTCGCCAAGCAACTGCTGGCCCGGTTCGGCGATCTGGGCCGCGTCTGCGCCGCGCGCACCGACCAGCTGACCGAGATCAAGGGCATTTCGGAAAAAGTGGCGCTGGAGCTGAACCTGTTTCAGGAGGTGGCCACCCGGATCGCACGCGAGCAGGTCACGGGCCGGGCCGTCATCTCGTCCTGGTCAGCCTTGCTCGACTATGTGCGTGCGGCCCTGCAGAACGCGTCCACAGAAGAGTTCCGCGTCTTGTTCCTCGACAAGAAAAACCGGCTGCTGGCCGACGAGTTTCAGGCGCACGGCACGGTGGATCATGCCCCGGTCTATCCGCGCGAAATCATCAAGCGCGCCATCGCGCTGGACGCCAGCGCGATCATTCTGGTCCACAACCATCCCAGCGGTGACCCGACCCCGTCGCAGGCCGATATCGACATGACACGCCAAGTTATCGAGATCGGGCGGCCGCTCTCGATTGTGGTGCATGACCACCTCGTCGTCGGACGCGACAAGGTGGCCAGCTTCAAGCAATTGGGATTGATGTAGTCAGGGAAGCCTACCTGGGCTTCTTAGAGCTGCTCGAGGACGTAGTCAGCGCTGGAGACCTTGAACTCGCCGGGCTCTTCCACGAACAGGTGCGACACCACGCCGTCCTTGATGATCATGGCATAGCGTTGCGAGCGCTTGCCCATGCCGAATTTCGACCCGTCCATGGTCAAGCCGATGGCTTCAGCAAAATCACCATTGCCGTCGGCCAGCATCAGCACGCCTTCGCCGGCATTCTGGTCATTGCCCCACGCGGTCATCACGAACACGTCGTTGACGGCAGTGCAGGCAATCGTGTCGACGCCCTTGGCCTTGAGCTGGCTCGACTTTTCGACAAAGCCCGGCAGGTGCTTGGCCGAACAGGTCGGCGTATAGGCGCCCGGCACAGCGAACAGCGCGACGGTCTTGCCCTGGCACAGATCCTGTGTAGTCACGGGCGCAGGGCCGTCACCGCCCATTGTCATGAATGTGGCGTCGGGAAGGCGGTCACCGGGCTTGATGGTCATGGGAAGCTCCTGCAGCTGAAAAATTCCATAGGGTCAACCTGCTAGCTAGTGCGCTGCGGCGTCCGCTGCAAGGCGCTGCCCGAATACCGGCCGGTTTATCTGGACAAGACACCGGCTTTGGCCTGATGCTTGGCTCATGGAGCGAGACCGCACCCTGTTTGACGGCCCCTATTTGAAGGGGAATATCCTGATCGCCAGTCCGCTGATCGGAGACCCGCGCTTTGACCGTTCGGTAGTATTCATGTGCGCGCATGGCGACGATCAGGCCATGGGCATCATCATCAACAAGCCGATGCGCCTGCGCCTTCCCACCCTGTTCGAGCAATTGGGCGTGCAAAGCGAGATCGAGGTGCCCGACAGGGCTGTGCTTGATGGCGGCCCGGTTGACCGCGACCGGGGCTTTGTCTTGCACTCGGACGATTTCGAGCACCAACCGGCAACGTTGAAAATCAGTCAGGGTCTGGCCCTGACAGCCACCAATGATGTCCTCGAAGCGATGGCCTCTCCCTCACCGCCCCGGCGTTCGACGCTGGCGCTGGGCTATGCGGGCTGGGAGGCGGGCCAGCTCGAAGACGAGATCGCGGCCAATGCCTGGCTTGTCGCCGAGGCCGACGAGGATCTGGTGTTCGGCGAAACCCATGACGACAAATGGGCGGCTGCCTTGCGCAAGATCAAGGTCAATCCCGAACACCTCACCGGATCATCGGGCCACGCCTGACCGGCGCAAGGCGCGCGGGCCGGCAAACCGGCCCGCCATTCCTTCACGCACCGCCAGCCCTGCAGCCTCTCCATCAAGAGCGCCTGCGTAGTAGAAGCCTTGCGCGAAATCGCAGCCCATTTCAGCGACCAGATCGGCCATCTCGGCGGTTTCGACGCCTTCGGCGATAATGGTCATGCCCAGATTGCGCGCCAGCTTGACTACCGAAGCGGTAATCGCGCGGGCCGATGCGTCGGCCAGCATGGAGCGGACGAAATACTGGTCGATCTTGATCACGTCGAACGGGAAGCGGTCGAGACGCGATAGCGACGAATATCCTGTACCGAAATCATCCAGCACCAGCTTCACGCCCGTCGCCTTGACCGCGTGCAGGATGGTCGCTGCGCTGTCGGGATCGCGCATGATCTCGGTTTCGGTGATCTCCAGCCGGTAACGGCCCCGTGGCACGCCCGCCTCTTCCAGCGCGCCTGCCAGCGTGTCGGCAAACCCGTCAGACAATAGCTCGCCAACACTCGCATTTGCGGAGACATAGACGTCCGGTGCAGGCCCGGACACGGCAAACCAGCCGGCCAGCGCACGCGCTGCGCAGGCCCGGACCTGATTGCCTACCTCACCCATCAGACCGAGCCTGTCTGCCAGGAACAGGAAATCATCCGGTCCCATCACACCCAACCCCGGCCGGTGCCAGCGCGCCAGCGCTTCAAATCCGGCCAGGTATTCGCCGTCCAGCGCGATGATCGGCTGGAAATGACCGACGATCTCGTGATTGCCAAGGCCGACTGTCAGGGCTGCTTCAGCATCAAGCGTCGACAGCGTCGTGCCCGGTCCGGTGCCTGCGGGCAGCAAAAGCGCGGTCACGGTGTCGCCTTCGCGTATACCCACAAGGCGCACATAGCGGACATCGGCGCCGGGCGGCGCGAGACGCAGGCGAAGATCGACCGGACCCTCTTCCTGTCCGGCCAGCGCCTTACGGTCAGATGGGGCAACACAATCGAGAAAATCGCCTACACCGGTGCAGGTAAGACCAAACGCTTCGGCGGCCCCGGAAATATTGGCCTTGCCTGATGACAGGTCCAGCTGCAGCGCCAGCGCTCCGGCCGCCTCTGCCGCTTGGGCGAACATGGCATCGGGCCCGGCGCTCAACGCAACAAGTCCCCGCGCACGATGGCGAATTTGAGATGATCGCGCCATTCGCCATTTATCTTCAGATAGCGCCGCGCATAGCCTTCCGGGCTAAAGCCGACGCTCATCAGCAAAGAGCGCGACGCCTCGTTCTCCGGGCGCGTGGCCGCTTCAATCCGGTTTAGGTTGAGCTGGGCGAACGCAAACGTCACCACCCGGCGCACGGCGGCGCGGGCATGTCCCCGGCGCACATAGGGCGAGCCGATCCAGTAGCCGATATCGGCGGCCTGCAGCACGCCGCGCCGGACATTGTTCAGATTGCACGCGCCGACCAGCACGCCATCGGACGCCCGGAAAATGAAGAACGGATAGCCCTGCCCCGTCTCGACATCCTGCTGGTAGCGGCGAAGGCGGCGCTTGTAAGCGGTGCGCGTCAGCTCATCATCTCTCCAGGACGGCTCCCACGGTTCGGTCAGGGCACGGCTGGCGCTGCGCAGCTTGGCCCAGGCCTCATAATCGTCCGGCGAGGGATGGCGCAGGCGGATACCCTCTCCGGCCATCGTTGTTTCGGGAGTTTCGTCACGCCACAGCGCCAAGGTGGAGCCTCCAGATCAAAGGGCCTGCCAGACTGGCACGCTCACTCTTTCCGCCCGGTGAACGAAAGCCGTCCTCTGGCAGCGTGAAACACCAGATAGACCGCCAGAAGCGCGGCCGCCAGACCAAACCAGGTGACAGCATAGCCGAAATGCCGTTCCGGCGGCGTTGCCGTGAGAAAGGCAGGCGGCTCGCCGGTATCCTGTGCCAGCCACCAGTCTGATGAGACCGCCTCATCCTCCAGCCCCAGCGCCGCGGCCATGCCCGGCCCGTCAAAAGCATAGAAGGTGCGCTCTTCAGGCACGGGGCCGGGGGTAAAGGCACCGGGTGCGGGCGGCACCTCAATGCGCCAGCTCTCCACCATGATGAGCGGCTCGTCAGCATCACCCAACGGCTGAAAGGCCGCCTCGGCCAGCATGAACGCGCCCTCGATGCAGGTGGGCGCGTCCACCGGCACGAAGATGCGCCAGCCCGGCGCGTTGTTGTCCAGTGACCGGCCATAAACGCGTACATTGCCGCTGCGTTCTTCAGGCAGGAAGCCCACGCTGCGCCCCTCAAACGGCGCATCCACGCACAGCGCTTCGTCCAGATCACGCGCCGGGTTGGCGCTGGCTTCCCGCCAGCGGTCGAGCTCGGCCTCCTTCCACGCCATGCGCTGCACCTGCCAGACACCAAGCGTCAGCAGGAAGGCCAGCGCGGCAAGCGTCAGGAGCGTGAGGACCGGCATGGGGCGGAAGTGCATGGGGACCAGATCCTTCCGGTGCGGCGCGGGAGTCAGCTGTCGGTATCGTCCAGACGCGCTTCGCGCGCGGAATGATGCCATTGCAGCGCGAACATGACGCCCCGGAAGGGGCGCAGCAAGGCGACACAAAGACCCAGCGCCAGCGGCAGCCACAGGACGACATGCAGCCAGAGCGGCGGCGTCACGGCCAGCTCCAGCGCCAGCGCCAGTGGCACGACGATAAAGCCGACAATCAGGATAATGAAAACGGCAGGGCCGTCACCGGCGTCCTCGCCGGAAATATCCAGCTCGCAGGACTCGCATGTATCGGCGAATTTCAGGAAGCCGGAAAACAGTCTCCCCTCCCCGCATCTGGGACAGCGGCCGCTGATCCCTGCGATGACGGGGTGGGGAGTGTGCATTCGTACGGTCTACTGGAAGATGACGTAGACGAAGGCGAACAGGAACAGCCAGACCACGTCGACGAAGTGCCAGTACCAGGCCGCCGCCTCGAGACCGAAATGCTTCTGCGGGGTGAACTGGCCCGCCAGAAGACGCAGCAGGCACACCGCCAGGAAGACCGTCCCGATAAGCACGTGTGCCCCGTGGAAGCCGGTCGCCATGAAGAAGGTGGCGCCATAGAGATTGCCGCCAAACTCGAAATGGGCGTGCGTGTACTCATAGGCCTGCACACAGGTGAAGAGCGCGCCCAGCAGGACGGTGCACAGCAGGCCCCATTTCGCGCCGCTGCGGTCGCCATGCTGAAGCGCGTGGTGCGCCCAGGTGACGGTCGTTCCCGACAGAAGCAGGATCAGCGTGTTGATGAGCGGCAGGTGGAAAGGATCGAAGGTTTCAACACCCGGCGGCGGCCACGCTTCCCAGCCGGCATATTCCATGCCGATAGCTTCGCCTGTCCAGCTCGCGCCAGCGCGCACATCGTGGAAGATGGCCGCTTCGAAGAACATCCAGAACCAGCCGGCAAAGAACATCACTTCGGAAACAATGAACAGGATCATGCCGTAACGCAGGCCGATATCCACAACGGGGGTGTGGTCGCCGCGCAGCGATTCCTTGATGATATCGCCCCACCAGCCGATCATCGTGTAGATGATGCCCAGGCTGCCGAGTGCGAGCACCCAGGGTGATCCTTCACGCAGCAGGAAGAAGGCCCAGCTTTCCTCATCGGTGGAAAGCCCGGCCATGAAGATTACAAGGCCGATCGCCAGTGTGAACGCGGCCACGGAGCCGACGAACGGCCACGGGCTTGGATCAACAAGGTGGTAGTCATGTTTGACAGCGCCGCCAGCCATCGGCCTCTCCTGCTCTACGTAAGGGCGATTTGTAGCGCAGCTATAGCTGGCCCCATCCCCCTGATCAATCGTGTGGCGCGCTGCTTGTCAGCCCGCCGAGGCGAAATAGTCCTGCCCTAGCGCCCGGTTACTGCCGGAGTACGTTCGGCAAGGTTTCGGGCCTGCGAATCGCTGGCCTCGAAGAATGTGTATGACAGGGTAACACTGCGCACGTCATCAATGCGGCGCTCTTCGTCCATCAACGGGTCAATGAAGAAGACAACAGGCATATCCATGCTCTCGCCCGGCCCAAGCGTCTGCTCGGTAAAGCAGAAGCACTCCAGCTTGGCAAAATACGGCCCCATCTTGAACGGCGTGACATTGTAGGTCGCAATACCCGTCACCGGCGCGTCTGTCGGATTGGTGACGCGGTAGAACGCCAGCGCCGTCTCGCCCACGCGCACCGTCATTTCACGCTGCAGCGGTTCAAACTCCCACGGGAAATCGCGTGAGCGGCTGGCATCGAAGCGCACGGTGACCGTGCGGTCGAGAATCTGCCCGGCATCATACTGGGCCGTCTGCGTGGTGCCGCCATAGCCCGTCACCCGGCAGAACAGGTCGTAAAGCGGCACAGCCGCATAGCCCATGCCCACCATGCCCAGCGCGAGGCCGAGGCATATCGCAAGAACTTTCACATTTCCTGTCAGCACAGGCAGTTTCATCTCTGGTCTAAACTCCACCGGACATATTGCTGGCCAGACGTTGAATCGTGACCAGGAAGATCAGCAGTATAAACCCGATCAGGCTCCAGAAGATCGCGACATTGCGACGCTTGCGCGCCTTTTCCTCTTCGGGGGTCAGCTGGCGCGGGGGCTCAGGTGCCTGTTCAGGCTGCTGATCGGGCGTAGGGTCTGTCATCTCACTCTAGCTCCAGAAGCGCGCGAACGCGAAGTGAAGCCCGGCACCATGCTCGGCGATGAGGGCCGCGAACAGCAGCGCCAGATGGGCAATCGAGAAGGCAAAGAGATCACGTGCCGCGCGGTCGCCTGCCCGCACATCGTACAGGCCGTCCTCGTCCGTCCCCGCCTCGCCGGCGCGCGAGGTCAGCACCCGCCAGGACAACACCAGGAACAGCGTGCCGCCCAGCAGCGCCGCGCCCGCATAGACCATTCCGCCCAGCCCGGTGGCCAGCGGGGCAAGACTGATCGCTACATAGGCAATGGCATACATCATGATCTGGCGGCGCGTGGACGCTGCCCCCTTCGCCACTGGCATCATGGGGATTTTCGCGGCGGCGTAATCGCCCGACTTGTAGAGCGCCAGCGCCCAGGAGTGCGGCGGTGTCCACAGGAAGATGATGGCAAACAGGATAATCGCATCAAGGCTGACACTGCCCGTCGCCGCAGCCCAGCCGATCATGGGCGGGAATGCGCCGGCCGCACCGCCAATGACGATATTTTGCGGCGTCGAACGCTTCAGCCAGACCGTGTAGACGACCGCGTAGAAGAAGATGGAAAATGCCAGCAGCCCCGCGGCTACATAATTTGCAGCCAGCGCCATCAGCGTGACGGAGGCCAGCGTGAACACGCCGCCAAATGTGTAGGCTTCGGCCTTTGGCACAATGCCGCGCACGACCGGACGCAGGCGCGTGCGCCGCATCACCGCGTCTATATCGCTGTCATAGGCCATATTGAAAGCGCCGGCCGCCCCTGCGCCGAGCGCCAGGGCGAATATGGCAATCGCCGCCGATATGAAGCTCATGTCCAGCGGCGCGGCGACAAGGCCGGCAAAGCCGGTGAAGACGACAAGCGTCATCACGCGCGGTTTCATCAGCGCGATATAGTCAGCGGGCGAGGCTGCACTTGCAGCCCCGCCCGTGATGATTTCAGCCGATTTCTCAGTCACAGACACGTGCCTGACTTTGCTGGTTCAGCTAACCGCCTACTTGATTTTCGGCAGCTCGTTGAACTGGTGGAAGGGCGGCGGAGAGGACAGCGTCCACTCCAGCGTGGTTGCGCCTTCGCCCCACGGATTGGCCTCGGCCTTGCGCTGGCGAATGATCGATTCGATCAGCAGCACGAAGAACACCACCATGCCCGCGGCCATGATCAGGTAGCCGATGGATGACACGTAGTTCCAGAAGGCGAACGCGTCAGGATAGTCGACATAGCGGCGTGGCATGCCCTGCAGCCCGAGGAAGTGCTGCGGGAAGAAGATGACGTTCGCGCCGATGAAGAACAGCCAGAACTGGGTGCGGGCGAGGAAGGAATTGTACTTCACCCCGAACATCTTCTCGTACCAGTAGTAGAAACCGGCAAAGATCGAGAACACGGCACCGAGCGACAGCACGTAGTGGAAGTGGGCCACCACGTAATAGGTGTCATGCAGCGAGGTGGTCACACCGGCATTGGCCAGCACCACACCCGTCACACCGCCGACGGTGAACAGGAAGATGAAGCCCACAGCCCAGAGCATGGGCGTGCGGAAGCTGATAGAGCCGCCCCACATCGTTGCCAGCCATGAGAATATCTTGATGCCGGTCGGCACCGCAATGATCATCGTGGCGGCCACGAAATAGGCTTTCAGATTCACGTCCATGCCGACCGTGTACATGTGGTGGGCCCACACGATGAAGCCGATGAAGCCGATCGCCACCATGGCATAGGCCATGCCGAGATAGCCGAAGACAGGCTTCTTGGAGAAGGTCGAGACAATATGCGAGATCATGCCGAAACCGGGCAGGATCAGGATGTACACTTCCGGGTGGCCGAAGAACCAGAACAGGTGCTGGAACATCACCGGGTCGCCGCCACCTGCAGGATCGAAGAAGGTCGTTCCGAAATTGCGGTCGGTGATCAGCATGGTCAGCGCAGCCGCCAGAACCGGAACGGCCAGTAGCAGCAGGAACACGGTCACCAGCATCGACCAGACGAACAGCGGCATCTTGTGCAGGGTCATGCCCGGCGCGCGCATGTTGAAAATGGTCGTGATAAAGTTCGTCGCGCCCAGGATCGAGCTGATGCCGGCAATGTGCAGCGACAGGATCACCAGATCGAACGCCGGCCCCACATGGCCTGATGTCGACAGGGGTGGATACATCACCCAGCCGCCGCCAAAGCCATCGTCTCCGCCCGCGCCCGGCACAAACATCGAGATCAGCATGAGGGCAAAGGAGAAGGGCAGCAGCCAGAACGAGATATTGTTGAGACGCGGGAAGGCCATGTCCGGCGCGCCGATCATCAGCGGCACGAACCAGTTGCCAAAGCCCCCGATCATGGCGGGCATCACCATGAAGAAGATCATGATGAGGCCGTGCAAGGAGACGATCACATTATAGTTGTGCTCATTGCCCCAGAAGCCGTTGTTGAAGACCTGAAGGCCCGGCTCGGCAAGTTCCCAGCGGATCAGGCCGGACATGCCCCCGCCGATAATGCCCGCGATGATCGCGAACACCAGGTACATCGTGCCGATGTCCTTGTGGTTGGTTGAATACACCCACCGCTTCCAGTCCCAGATGCTGGGGGTGTGATCGTCGTGATGTTCAGCAGCTTGAGCCGACATGATGATCCTCTCCGGGATTTAGTTGGCCGCCGCGACGCGGGTGGCGCGCTGGCTGGCGTAATAGGAAGCGAGAACGGTGGAGGCAGCGTAGGGGTCTTCATTGGCCGCTTCGGTCCAGGCCGTGAAGACCTCTTGCGGCACGACGTGGATTTCAATGGGCATGAAGGCGTGGCGGATACCGCAGATTTCCGAGCACTGGCCGAAATAGATGCCTTCATTGCCTTCCGGCACGACGAACCAGGTTTCGTTCAGGCGGCCGGGAATGCCGTCAATCTTCACCCCGAAGGCCGGCATGGCCCAGGAGTGGATGACGTCCGACGCGGTCACCTGCACGCGCACCGTGGCGCCCGACGGCACAACAACGGGCACGTCCGTGCTCAAAAGGCGGGCCTGTTCCCAGTTCTCACTGGTGATATCGCCTTCTTCAAGCATGTTGGCGACGAACTGGAATCCGCCATGGTCGGGATACTCGTACGTCCAGTTCCACTGGTTGCCGGTCGCCTTGATGGTGAAGTCGGCCTCCGGGATCACGTCCTGGAAGTAGAGCAGGCGGAAGGAGGGTACCGCGATCACGATCAGGATAAGGACCGGCACCGCCGTCCAGATGATCTCGATCAGCGTGTTGTGGCTGAATTTCTTCGGCTCGGGATTAGTCTTGGCCCGGTAGCGCACGGCGATCCACAGGATCAGGCCGAGAACCAGAACGCTGATGGCCGTGATGATCCACAAAAGCAGGTTGTGGAACGACACGGTGTTCTCCATCACCGGCGTCACCGCCTGCTGGAGGCCAAGGGCGCCATCCACAGGGGCACCGACAATCGTGGCTGAAGCTGCGCCGGCCATTACGGCGGCGAGAACAGTCCCGGCAATGAGCTTCAAACGCATGGAACCCCCAACACTCTCATCTGGCATCCTGCAGGGAAAAACCTGCTTCGTGCGGCGGAATATAGAACCCGGCAGCGCCGGTGTCAGTGCGACATGAGCGCCTTTTTGTCGCAAGGCGCCCATATTGTTCAGTGCCACCCGGACATTCGGTTTGGTGCGGGCTTGCGCTGTCTGCTAGCCTTACGCGAGGAAAATCTCAAGCGCCGGAGACGTCATGAACATCCTTATTCCGCACACGCTGCTGCGCTGCTGCGCAATTACCGGCCTCGCCTTCGCCCTTGGCAGCACGGCTATCGCCCATGCGCAGGACCGCTCCCCGGCTATTCGATCGGCCATTTCAGAATGCGAGGACGGGGCCCGCGCCGGCGTGGAAATGGCCCGCGCACTGGGCGCTTGCGATTTTGCCTTGCGTGATTCGAGTCTGGGCGATGAGGAAAGGGCGCGCCTGCAGCTCAATCGCGCGGCGCTCTCGGCGGCGCGCGGCGATGGCCGCTCGGCGATAAGCGACCTGAATGCGGCGCAGGCGCTGCTCGGCGATCTGCCCGAGCTGCATCTCACCCTCTCGGCGGCCCGCATCCGCATCGGTGATTTCAACGGCGCGTACGAGTCGGCGGGCCGGGCGCTGGAGCTGGGACTGGAGCCGTCGCATCTGGGCCATTTCAACCGCGGCATCGCGCTGGAGCGTCTCGGCCGCTACGACGCCGCCTATGCCTCCTATGTCGAAGCAGCGCGCCTGGCCCCTGACAACGCGCTTTTGGCCGCACAGCCCCGCCGCTTCGCCAGGCACCAGCCGTAGGGGCTTTCGAAGAAAGCGTCTCGAAGCACGAGGGCTACTCCCCACCTGCCAAGCCGGGGTCGATAAGCCACGCCAGCACACCTATGTTGCGGGCACACGCCGATCAGGAGAGTTTCATGGCCAGCACCCCTTCCACCAACCCGTTCGACGGTTTCGGCTTTGATGCCGATGACGCGCTGGGGGTATTGAGGGCCAGCCTTGCCGGAGCGGATGATGGCGAGCTCTATCTGGAGACCGAAGCCAGCGAATCGCTTGCCTTTGATGATGGCCGCCTGAAATCGGCCAGCTTTGATGCCGGACGAGGGTTTGGACTGCGCGGCGTTTTCGGTGAGACCACCGGCTTTGCCCACTCCAACGATATCAGCCTCGCCTCGCTGAAACGCGCGGGCGAAACCGCCTCGGCGGCACGTCAGGGCCGCGATGCGGTCATGGCTGCGCCGCCGCGCGGCACGAATGTGAAACTCTATGATGATGTTGATGTCATCGGTGAGCCGGGCTTTGAAGCCAAGGCAAAGCTGCTGGCCGAAATCGACGCCTGGCTGCGCGCACGCGACCCGGAAGTGGTGCAGGTCGGCTGCTCTATCGCCGCTTCGCGCCAGCTCATCGGCATTATCCGCGCCGATGGTTACATGGCCCACGATGTGCGCCCGCTGGTGCGCCTGAATATCTCGGTCACGGTCGAGCGCGATGGCCGCCGCGAAAGCGGCAGTGCCGGAGCCGGAGGCCGGGCGGAGTTTGAGCAATGGCTGAACCGCGACAGCTGGCAGTCACTCGCCGACGAGGCTCTGAGGGTCGCCAAGGTCAATCTTGAAGCGGTTGATGCGCCTGCAGGTGAATGGGAAGTGGTGCTGGGCGCAGGCTGGCCTGCCATCTTGCTGCACGAAGCCGTCGGCCACGGGCTGGAAGGCGATTTCAACCGCAAGGGTACAAGCGCGTTTGCCGGACGTATCGGCAAGCGGGTCGCTGCGCCGGGTGTCACCGTCATTGATGACGGCACCATCCCCAATCGCCGCGGCTCCCTGACGATTGATGACGAAGGCACGCCCACGGGGCGTACCACGCTGATCGAGAATGGTATTCTGGTCGGCTTCATGCAGGACCGGATGAATGCCCGCCTGATGGGTGTTCAGCCCACCGGCAATGGCCGTCGCGAAAGCTATGCCCACTCGCCGATGCCGCGCATGACCAATACGATCATGACCGCCGGGGACCACGATCCGGCCGAAATCCTCGAAAGTCTGGATGACGGCATCTATGCCGCCAATTTCGGCGGCGGACAGGTAGACATTACCTCAGGCAAGTTTGTTTTCCGCTGCACCGAGGCCTACCGGGTACGCGGCGGCAAAATAGCCGAACCGATCAAGGGCGCGACCCTGATCGGAGACGGGCCGAGCGCCCTGACAAAGATCTCCATGATCGGCAATGATTTTGCGATGGATCCGGGCGTCGGCACATGCGGCAAGGCCGGGCAAGGCGTGCCGGTCGGCGTCGGCCAGCCGACGCTGAAAATCGCAGGCATCACCATCGGCGGGGCGGGTTAGACCCGCCTTCACCTAGTCGCGAACCGGCACTTCCGGCCCCGGCTCAGACGGAGCAGCCAGCTGGTCTTCGGCGAGGCCGTGGCCGAGCGCCTTGAGGCCAAAGCTCGCCGCGCCCATGACCACGCCCAGCACAATGCCGATCAGGCCGATAATACCGAATACCTGCGCATAACCTGCCAGCGCGCTTTGCGGGTCCAGCACCTGGCCTGCAACCGTCTGGGTAGCGGTCAGCGCCGCGATCAGCCCGCCGACATACTGCGCAAAGGCGCTCGACAGGAACCACCCGGCCATCATGAAGCTGACAACAGCCGCCGGTGACAGCTTGGTCACCGCTGAAAGCCCGACCGGCGACAGGCATAGCTCACCGGTCGTGTGGAGGAGATAGGCCAGCGCCAGGAAGAAGAGCGGCACGCGATATGTGTCGTCGGCGAACTGCACACCCCAGACCAGCACGAGGAAGCCGAGCCCGACCTGGATAAGGGCAAGGCCGAATTTCAGTGGCGTGTTGGGATTGCGCTGCATCTTCGCCAGGAAGGCCCACAGGCCCGCAAACAGGGGCGCGAAGATGAGGATGAAGCCCGAATTGAACGATTGTGTCTGCGAGGCGGTGAACGTCATGTCGAGCGTGATGGGCCCGAGCTCGATGAGCTGCCGGGGCGCGATATCCAGCTGGGTATTGCGCGCGGCGAACAAGTTCATCGATGAACCAGCCTGCTCGAACAGTGCCCAGAATACCACCGACACGACAATCAGGATGAGCGCCAGCAGCAGGCGTTGCCCCTCCTCGCGCGTACATTTCGCGCCCATATACCAGCCGATATACCCCAGAAACGCCGCCGCTCCGGCGACCAGCAGGAGGAGCATGGCATCAATGCCGCCAATGCCCGGCAGCGGCAGGCTGACCTGATGGGCCTGTATCAGCCAGTAAACGACGCCGACCCCCAGAAAGCCCAGAAGATAGATCACTGTTTCGCGGTTCAGCGGGCCCAGAACGCGCGCTTTTAGCGCCGCGATGTCCGGCGGATTGCCTACATCGGCCAGCAGGTTCCTGCCCGGCAGGAAGAAGGCAAGCCGCCCGCGCACGAAGACGATGAAGCCGAACAGCATGCCGATACCGGCAAGGCCGAAACCCGCCCACCAGCCGACGGTCTCGCCCAGCAGGCCGCACAGGATAGCGGCCCAGAACGCGCCCAGATTGATGCCGTAATAGTAGAGCGTGAACCCACCATCGCGGCGCGGATCGTGCTTGTCATAAAGCTGGCCAACGATGGAGGAGATGCTGGCCTTCAAAAAGCCAACCCCCATGATGATCAGCGAAAGCGCGAGATAGAGAATGGCAAGGCCGCGGCTGTCGCGATAGACGACTTCGGTCACGAAACTGCCGGCCGGCAGAACGGCCGGGAGGCTGGCATTTTCAGGAAGCCCGGCGATCAGCAGGTCGCCCTCGCGGCTGGCGGTGAAGCTGTAAAGCGCCTCGTCCACTTCGAGCTGTACCGTGCGCAAGCCGCCACGCCCTTCGGCGACGAGGGCATAGGACGTTCCCTCATATTGCAGCGCCTCCTCGGACGGGCGCCCCTCAATGCCCATGGCAAGGTGACCGGCAACCAGCAGAAGCGCGCCATAGGCAATCGCCTTGCGGTTGCCCAGATAGCGGTCGGCCACGAACCCGCCGATCAGCGGCAAGAGATAAACAAGCGAGGTGTAGGCCCCGTACTGGGTGCTCGCGAACCCGTCATCGAAGAGGAAGTGCTGGGTGAGGTAAAAGATCAGCAGCGCGCGCATGCCGTAATAGGAGAAGCGCTCCCACATCTCGGCAAAGAACAATATGTGCAGGCCCTTGGGGTGTTTGGCCATCTGGGCGAAGACCGGCACGGCCGTCACCAGAGTGATGAGAATACCGATAGCGACAACGATATTGATGACCATGCCTGTCCCCGTGGTGGGGCAGGTCCTTGCCTGCCCGGAAGATCCGTTAGCGGGACTGGATCACGCTCCGGCATTTCCGGCAAGGTGGCGCGTGCGGGACGCTAGTTCGCCTTCTTGGGCGGTGTGGGCGCGAACGGCTCGGGCAAGGGCGCGCAGGGCACGCCATCTTCAGAGAGCTTTGCGCGTTCCTCCGGCGTCGTCTCGCCATAGATCAGGCGTTCGGACTTTGCGCCCTCATGGATGGCGCGGGCCTCGGTGGCGAAGTCGGGCCCGACATAGTCATAATTATTGCGGATATGGGCGCGCACCTTGCGGGCGACCGCGTCCATGTCCGGCTCGGCATTGGTGCTGGTCTCGCGGCCCCTGGAGGTGCGCACGGCGGGTGCCATGATCTGCCGCGTCACAGCGACAGAGCCGCACTCGGGGCATTCGACAAGCCCGCGCGCTTCCTGTTTTTCGTAATCCTCGCTGGAGGAGAACCAGCCCTCGAAGCGGTGGCCCTCATCGCAGTGCAGGGCATAGCGGATCATGGGCCGGTGAACTCCCGCCCGCCTTTGAGCGCGGGGATACGCTGGCGCGCGGAGAGCGCCTCTTCGGCGTCGATTTCAGCGTAGAGTATGCCCGGCTCGTCATGGTCGAGCACAGCCATCATATCGCCCCACGGACCCACGACCATGGAACGGCCCCAGGTCTTGCGGCCATCGGCGTGCGTGCCGCCCTGCGCAGGCGCGATGATGAAGCTGCCTGTCTCGATGGCACGGGCACGCAGGAGTATCTCCCAGTGCGCCTTGCCCGTGGGGCGGGTGAATGCCGCCGGAACTGTCATGACCTCCGCTCCAGCCATCGCCAGCGCGCGGTAGAGATAGGCAAAGCGTATATCGTAGCAGATGGTCAGGCCGAGCTTCATGCCCGCCGCCTGCGTCAGCACCGCCCGGTTACCGGGTGCGTAATTGGTGCTCTCCGACCAGATCTCGCCATTGCCGATGGCGACATCAAACATGTGGATCTTGTCGTAATGGGCCTTCGCCTGCCCGTCCGGACCGAAGAGCATGGAGCGGTTCACTGCCCGGCCGTCTGAGCCTTTCAGCGCCAGAGAACCGGCCAGCACATCGATTTTCAGCTCGCCCGCGAGTGCCGATAGACGCTTTATGGCGATGTCGTCTTCCGGCGCGCGCAAGGTCTCGAAAAGCGCCTCTGAGTCCTTCTGGACCAGATTGGTGACTTCGGGCGTCGCCACGAATTGCGCGCCATCGCGTGCCGCCTGCCGGATGGCGGCTTCGGCCGCGTCGATATTGCGCTCAGGCTCGGTGCCCGAACGCATCTGGACCAGCGCTATGCGGGTTTTCGCCATTAGCTGGCCACCTTCAGCATGGGATCAAGCTTGCCCTCACGCTCCAGTGCGAACAGATCGTCGCAGCCGCCGACATGGGCTTCGCCGATGAAAATCTGCGGGAAAGTATTGCGGCCCGAACGGGTCTGCATCTCGGCGCGCAAGGCCGGATCAAAGCCTGCCTCGATCTCTTTCACCTCTACGCCCTTGTCGGCCAGCAGCGACAGCGCGCGCGAGCAGAAGGCGCAAAAAGGACGGGTGTAGATGGTGATGGCGGGCTGGGTCATGGCGGCACTTTCAAAAATCGGTCAGGCAATGGGTTCTGACGCTTATGTAATGACGTCGCTGGTTCTGACAACGCGCGCAAGCGTCAGGGCATCAACGCGCGCAGCGCCCGCTCGTTTCAAGGCCCGCGCACACGCCTCCAGCGTCGCGCCTGTCGTGTAGACATCATCAATGAGGATCAGACGTGCGTCCTTGATGCGCGGTTTCGCGGCCTCACGCACCGCAAAGGCGCCTGCCACATTGCGGCGGCGGCCCTTTGCGCTTTGCCCGCCCTGGCTAGGCGTCGGGCGGCGGCGCATAAGAATATGCGCGTCACAGGCCACACCGGAGAGCCGGGCCACGGACTGCGCCAGAAGCAGCAACTGGTTGAAGCGGCGCTGACGCAAACGGCGCGGGTGCAAGGGCACGGGAACAAGACAATCAGCCTCTGCCAGCATGTCCCGCCCCGCCCGGTGCATCCAGCCCCCGAACGCGGCGAGGCCATCTACCCGTCCGCCATGTTTGAGCGACAAGATAAGGCGGCGGCTTTCGGGCGCATAGACGAAGGCGGAGCGGGCGGTGTCAAAGGCTGGCGCGCGCGCCGCGCACGGCCCGCACAGCGCGCCCTCGCCCGGCGGCCAGTCGAAGGGAAAGCCACACGCGGCACATAGCGGGTCATCGAGGAAAACAATTTTCGACCAGTCTTCGGGCGAAAGCTGGCCATGGGCTGAAACCGGCTGGTAGGAGAGAAGCGACATGGGCGGCCAGACAAGGTCAGCAATGCCCGTCATCACCCGCGAGGCTTCCCTCGCGAGGCGCGCCGGTCCATATCCCCGCCATGGCATCATCGTCTGACACCCCGCCACTTTTGTTCGACCGCGCGCTCCTTCGCCAGCGGCGGACCCGTGCGGCCACAGGCTATGAGGAATTTGCCTTTCTGGCGAGCCGTGCCGCCGATGACATGGCCGACCGGCTGATGGCGGTGAACCGTACATTCCAGCGGGCACTGGTGATTGGCGGGGCAGGCGCCGTGGGCCGCGCCATCGCAGCACGGCCCGAACTCGCCGCGAAAATTGGAACGCTGATTGAGGCCGACTTGTCCCCTGCCATGGCCGCCAAGGCCTCCGGTCCGTCGCTGGTCATGGACGAGGAAGCCCTGCCGATAACCGACGAGAGCCTGGACCTTGTCATCTCGTGCCTGTCGCTGCACTGGACGAATGATCTGGTTGGCGCGCTGATCCAGATCAACCGGGCGCTCAAACCCGATGGCTTCTTTGCCTGCGCCATGCTGGGCGGAGCGACGCTGACCGAGCTGCGCCAGAGCCTTATGGCCGCCGAGGACGAGATTTACGGGCAGGTCAGTGCGCGCGTCTCGCCCTTTGCCGATACGGTGGATCTGGCGGGCTTGCTCGCGCGGGCGGGCTTCGCCATGCCGGTATCGGACGTGGACCGGCTGACCGTGCGCTACGGCAATGCGTTTGTGCTGATGCGCGATTTGCGCCGTATGGGCGAGACGAGCGTGCTCGCCAGCCGCCCGCGCAAACCCGTCCACCGGCAATTCTTCGTCAAGACCGCGCAGGTGTATTCTGAACGCTTTGCCGAAGCCGATGGCCGCATTCCGGCAAAGTTTGAAATCCTGCACGCTGCCGGCTGGGCACCCCATGAGAGCCAGCCCAAACCCTTGCGCCCGGGCTCAGCGAAAATGCGCCTCGCCGACGCACTGGGCGTGACGGAGCGGGGCGCAGGGGAGAAGGCGGGTTAGCCCCCGAGCCCCGCCAGCACGGCCTCGGCCCAGACGACCAGCTGGTCACCGACGGCTATCAGGGCCGTCACCATGACGATAGAAACCAGCCCGGCGATCATCGCATACTCGATGGCGGTTGCGCCGCCTTGATCAGCCATCAGAGACGGTCGCGCAGCTCGGCGGCAAGCGGAATATCGGCGGGCAGAAGCGCATATTTGTTCAAATCGCGCGGCATCACCCAGGCGATTTTCTGGCCCTCTTTCGGATCGGGAAACCCGTCCCATTTGCGGCAGACATAGAGCGGCATCAGCAGATGGCGCCCGTCCTCCATAGGACGGGACGCAAAGGCGAAGGGCTGCAGGCAACGCTCGCATGGCTCCACTCCCAGTTCCTCGCGCAGCTCGCGCACAACGGCTGCTTCCGGGTATTCGCCCGGCTCCACCTTGCCGCCGGGAAACTCCCATTGTCCGGCAAACGCCTTGCCTTCGGGGCGCTGCGCGATCAGCACCCGTCCATCGGGGTCGACAAGCGCGCACGCCGCCACCAGCAAGAGGTGGCTTTTACCAGCCGGCATCATGCCTGATCCTTTGTTAAATTGCGGTGTGCGGACACGGTTAGCGCGCCGTTAACGCTGCGGATCGCCGCCATCGGGCTGCGTCTCGTCCTCACTCGCGGCCTCATCAGCCTCACCATCGGCGTCCGTTTCCGGCTCGCCGGGTGGCACGGCGTCCGGTGCCCGGATTTCCGAGGGTGCCGCCACGCCGCTGCGCGTCACCGGGTAGGTCTGGCGCACGGTATCGAGCAGCATCTGTATGCCCTCCAGCGTCAGGAAGCGCACAATGTTCGAGCGCAGGGATTCCAGATCGCGGCGCGGCTGCAAGCGCCGGTCAGCAACGCGCAGGACATGCCAGCCATATTCGGTCTGGAAGGGCTCGGAAATCTGGCCAACGTCCGTTGCAAAAGCCTGACGGGAGAAGGCGGAGACCATGCCGTCGCGAGTGAAATATCCCAGATCCCCGCCATCAAGACGGGTGCCGGGATCCTGACTGACCTGCCGGGCGAGCTGGGCGAAGTCCTCCCCCTCTTCCAGCAGGCGGGCGACTTCATCGGCTTCCTCACGCGTCGTCACGAGGATGTGGCTGGCGCGCACTTCCTCCACGCGCGGGGCCAGCCGGTTCTGCTCTTCATAGATGCGCTCAATGGCTTCGTCGGTGATGGCCTCGGCGACCACCGTCTCGACCAGAATATTGCCCAGAATGCGCTCCTCGGCCGCGGCAAGGCGCCGGCGTGCTTCCACATCGCGGTCCAGACCGCGCCGCAAGGCCTCCAGCGCCAGCAGGCGCTGCTCGACCAGCTCTGACAGGACCTGCCGAAAGACCGGATCGGAAACGGCCACGCTGGCCGGGTCATCATGCAGGCTGCGCGCCGCAATCTCGCGGCGTACCTCGGAGGCGTGAATGACGGTGGTGCCGACTTCGGCGACCACTTCATCGCCTTCTCCGGCAGGCTCCAGCGCGAGAAAGCGGGCCAGAACATCCACCCGGCCTTGCGCCTCCACGGCGGGCTCGGCGGCCTGGTCAACGGCTGGCGCTTCCTGGTCAGCTTCCCCGCTGCAAGCGACGGCGAGTGACGTCGCCATGATCGAGGCCAGCACTGCACTGCAGCGTCTGGCGGTCCGGTTCGATTGACACACTATGCCTGCCTCCTTAAGTCCCTGATCTCAAGCGCGCTGCTTCAGGGCCAGCGCCGCACAGGCGCAAAGGCCGGGTACGCGACTGCCTTGTACACCGGCCGGGTACGCCTGATCATCCATTTCGCCCCGCGACGGCTGATAAAACATGCTTTCTTTTGCGCGCAAAATCCTAGGCTCCTCGAATGACCGTACCGTCAAGCGGCTGATGCCCAAAGTGCGTCAGATAAATGCGCTCGAGCCGGAGATCGAAAAGCTCGACGATGATGCCCTGAAGGGCAAAACTGGCGAATTCAGGGCGAGGCTGGAAAAAGGCGAGACGCTCGACGCCTTGCTGCCCGAAGCCTTTGCCGCGGTTCGCGAAGCGGCGCGGCGTGCGCTGGGCGAGCGCCACTATGACGTCCAGCTGCTGGGCGGCATGGTGCTCCACGAAGGCGGCATTGCCGAGATGAAAACCGGCGAGGGCAAGACGCTTGTCTCCACGCTGGCGGCCTATCTCAACGCGCTGCCGGGCAAGGGCGTCCATATCGTCACGGTCAATGACTATCTGGCCCAGCGCGACTCCGAATGGATGGGCCGGGTGTTCGCCCGTGTCGGCATGACGACCGGCGTGATCCTGAACCAGATGCTCGATGAGGAACGCCGCCGGGCCTATGCCTGCGACATCACCTACGGCACCAATAACGAGCTTGGCTTCGACTATCTGCGTGACAACATGAAATACTCATTGCGCGAGATGGTGCAACGCGGCCACGCCTACGCCATTGTCGACGAGGTGGACTCCATCCTTATCGACGAAGCGCGCACCCCGCTGATCATTTCCGGGCGGACCGATGACCGCTCCGATTTCTACAAGACGATCGACAAGCTGATCCCCTTCCTCGACGAGGAAGACTTCACGCTCGACGAGAAGAACCGCTCGGTGACCTTCACCGAGGAGGGTAACGAGCACATCGAACAGCTCCTGCGCGAGCATGGCCTGCTCGATGAAGGCGATCTCTACGATATCGAGAACGTCGCCACGGTTCACCACGTGAACCAGGCCCTCAAGGCCCACAAGATGTTCCAGAAGGACAAGGACTATATTGTCCGCGACGAGAAGGTGATGCTCATTGACGAGTTCACCGGGCGCATGATGACAGGCCGGCGCCTGTCCGACGGTCTGCATCAGGCCATCGAGGCGAAGGAAAATGTCGAGATCCAGCCTGAAAACCAGACGCTGGCATCGATCACCTTCCAGAACTATTTCCGCCTCTACAAGAAACTCTCGGGCATGACTGGCACGGCCTCGACGGAGGCCGAAGAATTTGCCGGCATCTACAGCCTGGGCGTTTCGGAAATTCCGACAAACCGCCCGGTCCAGCGCATCGACGAGGATGACGAGCTTTACCGCACGGCGAACGAGAAATACGACGCCATTATTGCCAGCATCGAGGAAGCGCATGGGCGTGGCCAGCCGATTCTGGTCGGCACGGTCTCGATCGAGAAGTCGGAAGTCCTTTCCGAGCTTCTCAAAAAGCGCAAGATCAAGCACCAGGTGCTCAATGCTCGCTATCACGAGCAGGAAGCCGCCATCATTGCGCAGGCGGGTATTCCCGGCTCTGTGACCATCGCCACCAACATGGCCGGACGCGGCACCGACATCCAGCTCGGCGGCAATGTCGACTTCATGGCGAATGACTGGCTGAGCGAAGAGAAAAAAGCCGGACGCGAGCCGGACGAAGCAGCTATCGCCGAAAAGCGCAAATTGATCGCCGCCGAAGTGGGCGAACGCAAGCGCATCGCGCTGGAAGCGGGCGGCCTCTACGTGATCGGCACCGAGCGCCACGAATCGCGCCGGATCGACAACCAGCTGCGCGGCCGCACAGGCCGTCAGGGCGATCCGGGCCGCTCGAAATTCTTTATCTCGGTGGAAGATGACCTCTTGCGCATTTTCGCGCCGGAGCGTCTCGACACCATCATGCGCACGATGGGCATGAAAGAGGGCGAGCACATCCAGCACCCCTGGATGTCCAAGGCCGTCGAGACCTCGCAGAAAAAGGTCGAGCAGCGCAATTTCGACATCCGCAAGAACATCCTCAAATACGACGATGTGATGAACGACCAGCGCAAGGCCATCTTCGAGCAGCGTATCGAGTTCATGCAATCGGAGAACGTCTCCGACGTGGTCAAGGACATGCGTCACCAGTGCGCCGAAGACCTGGTCGACCGCCACATGCCGCCGCGCGCCTATGCCGACCAGTGGGATACGGAAGGGCTTCAGGAAGAGGTGGAAAAACACTTCAACCTGCAACTTCCCATCAAGGAATGGGCTGCCGAGGACGGCATCGCCAACGAGGAAATCCTCGAACGCGTGCTGAAAGCCGCCGATGAGGCCTATGCCGAAAAGGCAGCCAATACCGGACCGGAACTGATGCGCCGGATCGAGAAGCAAATGCTGCTTCAGACCATCGACCAGAACTGGCGCGAGCACTTGCACCAGCTTGACGCGCTGCGCTCGGTGATCGGTCTGCGCGGCTATGCCCAACGCGATCCGCTCAACGAGTACAAGAGCGAGGCGTTTGCCCTGTTCGAAAGCCTTCTGGACAATCTGCGTTTCGAGACGACACGCATCCTCTCCTCGGTGCGGATCGAACCGGCTGCACCGCCGCCGGCCATGCCGCGTGCGCCGCAAAACATTCAGGCCAACCGTGTGGACCCGGCTACGGGGCAGCCCGTGTCCGGAGATGGCGCGCCGTCCGCCTTGCCGCGTGGTCCGGCTGCGAGCCGAACTGCCGCGCCGCGTGTCAATCCCGCGGACCCTTCCAGCTGGGGCCGGGTACAGCGCAATGCCCCCTGCCCTTGCGGGTCGGGCAAGAAATACAAGCATTGTCACGGGGCGATAGGCGCCGACGCCAACCAGAGCTAAAGCGCGCCCTGTTCAGGCAGCGTTGAGATCGACGGCGCCGGCAAGATCTTCTGCATGCTCGCGGAAATCACCGGGCAGGCTGGTGCCGGTGAAGCACGAGCCGGTAAACCGGCCCCGGCGCACATCGCAGTTTTTCAGGCTGGCATAGGAGAAATCTGCGCCAGTGGCGCTGACATCACGCAAATCCGCACCATCCAGGTCTGCATAGCGCAGCACGGCGGCCGCCAGGCTGGCCGCCATCTTGCGGTCATTGGGCAAGAGGAGCGCGCCAATCTTGGCGCCGCGCAGATCGGCATTGTTCAGGCGGGCCCCTGTCAGGTCGGCACCGCGCAGATCGGCGCCGCGCAAGGACGCCATGCGCAGATCAGCTCTTTCCAGCCGCGCGCCCTGAAGCTGGGCTCCGCCCAGATCCAGCCCGTAGAGCGTGGCCCCGCGTGCCTGCAGCGCCGTCAGATTGCGGCCCGACAGCGTCTTGAGGCCGCGCATGTCCGCGCCGTCAAACGTTGATGGCGCACCTTCTGCTCCGCCGGTTTCGCACCAGCGCGCGTGCGCTTCCAGAGCCTTGGCCGTCTCGTCTGCATCGGCGCTGATTTCGGGCCCTGTCGGCGCATCGGTCAACGCGCCTTCGGTCCGCATGCCGCGCGTGCGGGCATTGTCCATTTTGGTGCCGATAAGAACGCTGTGCGTGAGATCGGCTTCGGTCAGGTCAGCGCCCGACAGATCAGCGCCTTCCAGATTGGCGCCGGGAAAGCGCGAACCGCGCAAATTCGCCCGCTGCATCCGCGCGCCGATGAGGACCGCATCGGAAAAGTCTGCCCGCTGCGCAATCGCACCCGTCATCTTTGAGTTGGAGAGGTTTGCGCCGCTGAAATTGGCCTCCACAGCCTCGTTCGGGCGCTGCTCATGGGTGATGATGGCCAGACCCTTTTCGCGGTCCACCTGTGCGATGGCGCCCTCACGCAGATCGGCTTCGCTCAAATCCGCGCCGGTAAGGTTCGCGCCGCGCAAAATTGCGCCGCGCATATCGGCCCGGCGCAGTGTCGCGCCCGACAGATTGGCCCGGCGCATGTCAGCCGCAAAAAGATTCGCGCTGGTGAAGTTCGTTCCGGCGAGATTGGCGCCGGCAAGCACCGCACCCGAAAAATCGGCATCGGTGAGATTGCGCCCGGACAGGTCGAGCCCTTCGATCACCTTGTAGGCAAAACTGGCGCGCGCACCATTCATCCGCCCCTGCAAGAGATTTGCATGGCGCTGACAAATGCTGTCGACCTCGTCCTGCGAAAGACGGTGATAGGTTACAGGGCGTCCAATCATTGCGCGCGTCAAACCCTCAATGCGTTTTCGCGAACCTACAAGGCCCGCTGCGCGTCACAGGGTAATACAGCCGGGCTTAACGGCGCGTTGATGAACCACGTCCTGCCTAATGAGGCTCCACGCCGGTCATCGGGACGCGCTCTTGCGATTGCTCGCGCACTTCATCGCGCCGGGCTTCAGGCAGCGCCACCAGACCGCGGTCAGCCAGATAGCCGAACGGTCCGAACGCATCTTCGCTGGTCAGCTCCTCGATCCACTCGGCAATGCCCGGAACCGCCGCGACATGCTGGTTCTTCACATAGACAAACATGGTGCGGGCAATCGGGTACACACCCTCGGAAATGTCGTCATACTCCGGGGCGACCCCTTCAATGGTCACAGCATTCAGCCGGCCGGAGTTCTGTTCCAGGTACGAATACCCGAACACGCCGAAGGCCGTGTCGGAATTGACGATGGTCTGGACGATGACGTTGTCGTTCTCGCCGCTATCAATCCATGGACCGTCCTCGCGCAGGCGGCTGGAGACCTCATCGAAGCGGTCCTCGTCGCTTTCGCTCAGCGCATCCAGGCATTCAATCTGGCGGGCGCCGGGCTGGATACCCAACTCGATCCAGGAATCGCGCGTACCGGATGTCGGCGGCGGACCGAGCACTTCGATACGGTCAGCCGGCAGATCATTGGACACATCCGACCAGAGGCGGTGCGGATTGGGAATGAACGCATCGCATGAATAGGCCGCGACATCGTTGAAATCACGTCCGGAAAGCAACGCGCCGCTGGCATTGAAGACCGGCTCGCCATCGCTGTCGACCGGCATCGGGATTGTGGCCGCCAGACCGAGATAAAGCTCGCGGCGTTCGACATCGATATCCGGCGTTCCGCCTGCGCGCGCGACGACTATGCCGTCAGAGCCCAGCGGAATTTCAGTGATTGAAGTCACGCCATTGCGCTGGCACAGCTCGAACTCGCTGGGCAGCATCCGGCGCGACGCGCCCGTGATGTCGGGGTGGCGCAAGCCTACACCGGCGCAAAACAAATTCATGCCGCCGCCCGTGCCTGTGGATTCCACCACCGGGGTGCGGAAGCCCGAGGTGGCTCCGAAGTTTTCCGATGCAGCCGTGGTGAACGGAAACACGGTGGACGAGCCGACGATGCGGATGGAATCGCGCGATTGCGCCTCGGCGGCTTGCGCGCCCATGGCCAGCGAGATGGCGATAGCAGAGACACAAGACAGGACAGCGAGCTTCATGCTTTGACCCTTCGGGGCTGAAAGACGTTGAACCGCACTTCGCACGGCAAGATGTCAGCCTTGTGACATCTTGCCCGTATATCTGTCACGTCTGCGGCATCTTGAAGGCAGGCCGCTAGACCAGCCGCCTTCTGAGCATCTGGGAGAGCAGGTCCACCAGCGTCACCGCTGCGATGATGATGAGCAGGATCGTTGCCGTCTTGCCGTACTCGAACGAGCGGATGTTCTGGATCAGCACCTGACCGATCCCGCCTGCCCCAATCAGGCCCAGAATGGTCGCGGCGCGCGTGTTGGATTCAAAGCGGTAGAGCGCATAGGACGCCCAGAGCGGAATGACCTGCGGGATGACGCCCCAGACCACTTCATTGACCGGCCCCGCGCCGGTCGCGCGGACACCTTCGACCGGCCCGTCATCAATCGCTTCCACCGCTTCGGAGAAAAGCTTGGCCAGAACGCCGGTCGTGTGCAGCGCCAGAGCCATGACACCCGCAAACGGACCCAGCCCCACAGCCGCCACGAAGATGGCCGCTACCACCAGCTCATTGATGGCCCGGAATGCGTCCATCAGGCGGCGGACCGGCTGGACGATCCATACTGGCGCGATATTGCGCGACGCCAGCAGGCCGAACGGAATGGCGGCCACCACGGCCACCACCGTGCCCCAGAGCGCGATCTGCACCGTGATCAGGGTCTGGCGGGCATAGCCTTCCCAGCCATCGAGGTCGAGCTGCAGGAAGCCGGCCATGTATTCGCCCATGCGCGGGGCGTTGGTGCCCAGAAGCGGGATTTTGAACATCTCCGCCGGCCAGAAACTCCAGATCAGAAGGCCGAACAGGCCCGACCAGATCGCCGCATCGATCAGCCGGTCAGACATCAGCTTGGAGGGGCCAAAACGCGGCGGGCGCGAACGGATCATCAAGACGCCAAACAGGGCAAGCCCCGAGCCAAGACCGATAAGCCCACGCGTCAGCTCGCCGGCCGTCACCCGGCGGGCACGGCGTTCCACCTCTATACGCGGCTGGGCCGCCAGAAAGCTGGACACAAGGCCGGTGATCTGCGCGCTGGCTTCATCGGGCTCTTCGTCCATCCGGCCGCGCGCGGCAATCAGATCATCGGCAAGGTCGCGCACCGCTACCCGGCGCTCCTCGGCAGCCAGCTCGCCAATCGCAATCTCCACCTGTTCCAGACGGGCGATCCGTTCGCCTTCCTCCAACGCGTCACTGGCCTGCGTCTCGGCCAGATCACGCATCAGCTCCAGCCGGCGGATGGGCAACAGGTGTTCATCGGTGGCCGGCAGGAACCCGCCCAGAAACAGGGCTTCAAGGATGGCCTGCTCGCGCGCGCGCTGTTCGGCATCACCGCGAAAACCGTAGGTGAGGAAAAAGGACAAAATGTCGGCTTTGGCTTCCTCGGGCAGGTCGCGCCGCCACACAATCGGGTCAGTCTGGATCAGGGGCGAGGTCCAGAGTATCCGCAAGCCTTCAAGGGCTTCAGGGCGCGTCTGGGCCAGCCTGTCCAGATTGGTGGTGTTGTTGGTACCGGCATCGACAAAGCCGTTCGCGACCGCCAGGGCCGTCTGCTCGTGATTGGCATTGGTGACCTGGGAAAAGCAGCTTTGCGGGTCGATGCCGCGCGGCGCGAATATATAGGCCAGCGGCACCAGCGTGCCGGAGGTGGAATTGGGATCACCCAGCGCAAACGACAGCGAGCCATCGCACACCAGAAGGTCATCAAGCGTCTGGATCGGGCTGTCATCGGGTACCAGAATGACCGAGCGATAGCCCTCCTGCCCGCCCGGATAGAGCGTCTTGGCAAAGACTTCTGCATCCGCAAGCCGGATGGCCTGCAGGCCGGAGAGATTGGAGAACCAGCCGACATCAACCTGGCCGAACCGCATCGCCTCGATGACGCCGGCATAGTCGATGGCCGAGACCAGCTCCACCTCCAGTCCGGTCGTTTCCTCCATGTCCTCGACGAAGGGTTGCCACAACGCCTCGACCGCCTCGGTCTGTTCGGTGGAAATGACGGAGAACACGATGCGCTCGCGCTCCTGCGCCAGTGCGCTGCCGCTGGCGCCCAGCAGACAGAACGCCGCGATGATGGCGAGACTGCGGATCATGAATGTCATGCGCGCACGGGCTCCTCGTCCATCACATCGCGGTATTCATCGCCGTAGATTTCGATCAGGCGTTCGCGCGTGAGCCCGGAAATCGGGCCGTCATAGATGATCTGACCGGTTTTCAGGGCCACGGCCCGGCGGCAATATTTGAGGGCATAGTCGACCTGGTGAAGCGTCACGACCACGGTAAGGCCATCCTGCTCGTTCAGCTCAGCCAGGAGGCGCATGACGCGGCGCGCAGAGACCGGATCGAGCGACGCGATAGGCTCATCGGCAAAGATGGCCTGCGCGCGCTGCACGAGGGCGCGGGCGATGGCACCGCGCTGCTGCTGGCCCCCGGACAGGTTGGCGGCGCGGTTGGCGGCATGGCCGGCTACGCCAACGCGCTCCAGCGCCTCCATGGCGCGCTTTCTGACATCGTTGGGAAATGACCCGGTAATGCCGCGCCATGGTGCAATCTGCCCCAGAGAGCCCAGCATCGCGTTGGCGTAGAGGCTGGCGCGCGTGACCAGATTGAATTGCTGGAAGATGAAGCCCACCTTGGCGCGGGCCCGGCGCACTTTTGCGGAGAGCTTGCCGTTTTCCTGGACCTTCTCGCCAAAAAGACGGATCGCGCCCGAACCGGCATCGGCGAGAACAAGACCGGAGGCCAGCCGCAGCAATGTCGATTTGCCCGATCCCGAAGCACCGATCAGGGCGACCATCTCGCCGGGCTCGACCTCAAGGCTGGCGCCAGAGAGCGCTATTGTAGCCCCGTAGCTCTTCGACACCTTGTCCACTGACAAGGCAAGGTCCGCAGATGCCATGTTCTCACCCCTCCACCCGGCACTTTTTGTCCGTTGGCGCGTTCGTGTTATGCCATACGAAACTGCGTGTGCCACCCTCTCCGGCACCGGACGGCGCAGGATGGGCCGGTGCTGCAGAATTTCACTTTACAGCGCCGCGCCAAGGTCCTAAATGCGCAATCCCGGCGGAGGTAACGATGCCGGATTGGGTTAACTGCTTACAGGGGGTCTCGTGATTTGTCCGAGCACCAAACGCCCCTGGACCTGGTCCGCCTTCGGCCCGTCGATGGCCCGGTCGCGTGCGCGCGCCCTGACCGTCTGGCCGTAGCGTCCCGCTGGTTCCAGGCACATTTTCCAGGCGAAGTTCTCTACGCTGTCAAAGCCAACCCTTCGCCGTGGGTGATAGACACGCTGTACGCGGCGGGACATCGCTGGTTTGACGTCGCCTCCCTGCCGGAGGTCGAACTCATTGCCAGCCGGTGCCCCGAGGCTACGATGGCGTTCATGCATCCGGTCAAGAGCCGCAAGGCGATAGCCTCGGCCTATCACGATCATGGCGTGAAGATTTTCGTGCTCGACTGCGAAGCCGAGCTGCAGAAAATCCTGCAGGAGACAGGCTATGCCCAAGACCTGACTCTGGTCGTGCGCCTGGCCGTCTCCAATGACGGGGCCACGCTGCCGCTGGCTGGCAAGTTCGGCGCGAACGAAGCCGAAGCACCTGACCTTATCCGTCTGGCGCGCTCCCACGCGTGGGAGCTGGGCGTCAGCTTCCATGTCGGCAGCCAGTGCATGGCCCCGAGCGCCTACCGAGCCGCGATGATGGAGGCCTCGCGCCTTATCGCGCGGGCCGGCGTGACGGTGGACATCGTGGATGTGGGCGGCGGTTTCCCGTCCATCTATCCGGGCCTCACCCCGCCGCCGCTGGACGACTATGTCAGCGCCATTGAAAACGCGTTCGAGGACATGATGGTCCTGGAAAACGCCGATCTGTGGTGCGAGCCGGGCCGCGCGCTGGTTGCCGAGGCGGTCTCGGTCCTGACCCGCGTTGAGCTGGTCAAGGGCGACGCTGTCTACATGAATGACGGGTCTTATGGCTGCCTGTTCGACATCGTGCATGCGCGCTGGAACTATCCGATGCGCATTCACCGTGCGAACGGCGATCTCAGCCCCCAGACCTCGCCTTTCAAGCTCTATGGCCCGACCTGCGATTCCATCGATTCGATGCCCGGCCCGTATGAGCTGCCCGCCGACCTGAAGGAAGGCGATGTGATCGAGTTTGGCATGCTGGGCGCTTATGGCACTGCGATGGCAACCCGCTTTAATGGCTTCGGGGATGTGGAGACTGTCACGGTTTCCGACTACCCTTGGTATTCGCTGTACGATCAGCCCGTGCTGGCCTCGCCCGAACGCGAGCAGCAGAGCGAAGGCTCGGTCGTCCCCTTCACCCGGCTGCGACGCCGCCGGCAACGCCTTATCAAGAGACGCTAAATGAACGACAATTCAAATCGTAAGGCCGAGCTGCTGGCCAGCCCGGTCGAGCATATCGATATTGCCAGCTTTGATGGCCGCGTGATCATCGATGCGTGGGAGAAGATGAGCTTCTCCAGCCGCGACGCGGCGCGCGCTGCGCGCATCCTGCAGGCGGCCGTGGCCGATCCCGATTGCTCGGTGATCCTGACCCTCGCCGGGTCAACGAGCGCGGGCGGCTGCATGCATGTCTGGCGCGACATGATCCGCAACAACATGGTCGATGCCATCGTCGCCACCGGCGCGTCCATCGTCGACATGGATTTCTTCGAGGCGCTGGGCTTCAAGCACTACCAGGCACGCGAAATCCCGGACGACCGCATTCTGCGCGATCTCTATATCGACCGGATCTACGACACCTATATTGACGAGGAAGAGCTGCAAACCACCGACCACACGATCGGTGAGATTGCCAATTCTCTCGACGCGAAGCCGATTTCCAGCCGCGCCTTCATCAAGGCGATGGGCAAATGGCTGGCCGATGGCAATGCGAAGAAGGAAGGCTCCCTCATAGAGGAATGCTACAAGCACGGCGTGCCGATCTTCGTGCCGGCCTTTGCCGACTGTTCGGCCGGCTTTGGCCTCGTCAAGCACCAGGTCGAGCGGATGAAGGCGGGCAAGCCCTATCTCTCCATCGACGCTGTGGCCGATTTCCGCGAGCTGACCGATATCAAGATCAAGGCCGGCAAGACGGGCCTGTTCATGGTCGGCGGCGGCGTACCGAAGAACTTCGCGCAAGACACCGTCGTGTGCGCCGAAATCCTCGGCCACGAAGTGCCGATGCACGAATACGCGGTGCAGATTACGGTTGCCGATGTGCGCGACGGCGCATGCTCCTCCTCCACCCTGAAAGAAGCCTGCTCCTGGGGCAAGGTCGATGTCACGCTGGAGCAGATGGTGTTTGCCGAAGCCACCACCGTCGCCCCGGTCATCGTCTCCGACGTGTTCCATCGCGGCGCGTGGAAGAACCGTGTGCGCCGGCGCTTTGCGGACATGTTCAACGACTAGCAGCTGAAACCCCGGGCGAGCATGAGCGTGACCCGGGGCCGCTCTGCGCTTCATCCTGCACGAGGTCCCGGACAGCCCTTCGGGCTTCCGGGAGTTCAATCACCTGAAAAGAACCCCGGACGGAAAGGTCCGGGGATTTTGTTTGCGGCCCTCGTCCTTCGAGACACTCGCTTCGCTCGCCCTCAGGATGAGGGCAGCAGCACTTTGATCCCTCATTCTGAGGAGGCCGTAAGGCCGTCTCGAAGGGCAAGGGATCAAGAAATCAATACGCCGCCTGCTTGAAGACCGGCTCCACCGAGCCGCCCCACGGGCCGTTATAAAGCTCCAGCAGGCGTTCGGCGGGCGTCATGCCGCTCGCGGCGATCTCGTCGAGATCATCAAGGAAGACAGCCTCGTGCTCGCCATGATGGTTCAGGCGGGCGCGTGCCTTCAGGCCGGAGCGGGCAATGGCGAGCACTTCCTTGGCGATATCCTGCATGGTGGTGTTGCGGAACGGGGTTTTCAGCCCGCAATGAGCCGCGCCGAGGCGCAGAGCCACGCGCTCCTCTGCCGTCCAGTCCTTCACAAGGTCCAGCGCAGCGGCGAGCGCGCTGTCATCATAGAGCAGGCCCACCCAGAGCGCGGGCAGCGCACACAGATTGTTCCACGGGCCGCCATCGGCGCCGCGCTGCTCCAGGAAGGTTTTCAGGCGCACTTCGGGGAAGAGCGTGGAGAGATGATCCTCCCAGTCGCCCAGCACGGGCAGTTCACCCGGCAGGGCGGGCAGCTTGCCTTTGAGGAAATCGCGGAAGGACTGGCCGGATGCATCGAGGAAGCGCCCCTCGCGCTTGACGAAATACATCGGCGCGTCGAGCGCCCAGTCGACATAATGCTCGTAGGAAAATCCCTCATCGAACACGAACTGGAGAATGCCGGTGCGGTCCGGGTCCACATCGGTCCAGACATGGGCGCGGTAGGAGACAAAGCCGTTGGGGCGGCCATCTGCGAAGGGTGAGTTGGCAAACAGCGCCGTGGCGATGGGCTGCAGGGCCATGGAGGCGCGGAATTTCGCGCGCATGTCGGCCTCGGAGGAGAAGTCCAGATTGGTCTGCACCGTACAGGAGCGGAACATCATCTGGTGGCCCAGCCCGCCGACCTTGGGCATGTAGGCCTTCATGATGTTGTAGCGGTCTTTCGGCATCATCGGGGTCTCTTCCAGAGACCATTTGGGCGAGAAGCCGAGCCCGAGGAAACCGGCGCCGATCTCGTCAGCGACCTCGCGCACCTCGCGCAAATGGCTGTTCACCTCCGCGCAGGTCTGATGCAGGGTTTCCACCGGCGCACCGGACAGTTCAAACTGTCCGCCCGGCTCCAGCGTCACCGACGCCCCGTCGCGTTTCAGGGCCACCGGCTTGCCGTCTTCCTCGATCACGTCCCAGCCGAACCGGGTCAGGCCTTCGAGCATTTTGCGCACGGTGGGGCCGTCGCCGTCATAGGATAGCGGGCGATGGCCATCGAGGCTGAAACCGAACTTCTCGTGCTCGGTGCCGATGCGCCAGCTTTCGCGCGGCTTCTCGCCCGAAGCGAGATGGGCAATAAGCTGGGCCTTGCTTTCGATGGGAGGGCCTTCGCCGCCCGGAGTGTATGTGCCGCTCATGCTGTAGGGGCCTCCCAGCCTTTCGAAGTCCCCGTCACTTATGCGGGCGAAGGACAACCGGCAAGGGCAATGCCTGTCGATATTTGTCAGATGGCCCGGCAGCGCGCTGCGCTAGACTGCGCAAAACAACAGGAGACCGATATGCGGGGCTGGCTTTCCGGGGCGCTGATACTGACGGCAGGCATGGGCAGCGCATCCGGTCAGGAACCGGATGCCGACCCCTATGAACAGCTGCGCGCACCGGCCATGGCGGCTTATGAGGCGGGTGAAACCGCACGCGCCTACACCCTGTTCGAAGAGGTTTTTGCAGAGATCCCTGAGAGCGACCCGGCCGAACGCGCGGCTACAGCTTTTTCGCTGGGCATCCTTGCGCATCAGTCAGAGGAACGCATCCGTGCGCTGGCATGGCTTGACCAGGGCTTTTTACTGCACGCAGAGGCCGGCACACCACCAGCCGATTACGCCAATTATCTGAGCTATGCCGGCACGATCAGCCTGGAGGCCAATGAGCCGGAACTGGCCATCGGCTATTTGCGGCGCACGATCGAAGCACTGCCAGACACGCCCGAAATGCTGGAGGCGCGGGCCAGCGCGTTCAACGCGCTTGCCAACGCCCTCAATGCAACCGGGCAATACTATGAAGCCAGCGAGCGGCGGCGTAATGCGCTGGCCGCCTATATGGAGGTTCACGGCCTGGACCATGCCTATGTCGGCATCGTGCTGGAGGGGCTGGCATCGGACGTCGAGCCAGACGGGCATATCGGCCAGGCTATTGACGCGCGCCGCGACGCCTTGCGCATTGCGCTTACCACACGCGAGCCGGGTGATCTGACGGTCGTGACGCTGGCAGGCCAGCTCGCGGACCTGTTCATCACGGACGGCAATCCGGACGGATTGCGCCGCACCGCCGACATGGTTCAGGCGCTGGGCGGCCGCAACCGGCACAGCGCGCGGATCCTTTCCGAACTGGCCAGCCGCGCGTCACAGGCCGGTGAGACGCGTATCATGGCCGATCTGCACGCACGCGCCTTTGAAGCCGCATCCGCCGACGACGAGACGCCGGGCGAGTTCATGGCGACCTATCTGCTCAATCACGCAACTGGGGTTCAGGGCGCGACCGGCTACGCCGAGGCGCTGCCCTGGCTGGAGGAGCACTATGAACTTGTGCGCAGCCAGGACGGCGAGCCGGGTCTTCTTACGGCAGCCGCGTCTGAACGTGTGTGGACCGCCCTCTTCCGCATGGCCCGCTTTGCCGAAGCAGAGGCCAATGCGCGCGAGCGGCTGGAGGCACTGAACGCGCGCGCCGACTATCCCGCCGACCAGATCGGGCGCGCCTACGAGAACCTCGCCCTGTCCATTCATGAGCAATACCGTCCGAACGAGGCCGGGCCGGTGTTCGCGCGTGCGCTGGAAGTGCTTGAGCCTAACAGCAGTGCGCGGGGCACACTGGCGAGCCTGCTGGACGCCTACGCCATCCACCTCGCCTATAATGAAGACCGCAGTGCGGGGCTGGAGATGGCGCGGCGCAATGCCGGTCTGCGCGCCGAACTCTACGGCGCTGACAGCGCGGCCTACGGGCGCGGCCTGACTACGCGGGCCACGATAGAGCGGCTAAGCGGCATGACGTCCGAAGCGCTCACATCGCTGAGCGAAGCCGAAACGCTCTACGAGGCGCTGGGTGAGACATCCGCGCAGGCGCGCATCGATGTGATGATCCAGCGCGCGCAGATCTCCTTCGAACAGGGGCTCTTGCCGCAGGCGGAAGCCATTCTGGCCCGTGCTGACGGGCTCATATCGCCTGCGCGCGCCGACCAGCGCCGTGACTGGCATGACGCCATGGGGCGTGTCCGGCGTACACAGGGGCGGCTGACCGACGCGTTGGGCCATTTCCGGGAGAGTCTTGCCTTGCGGATCGCGCAGGATGGCGAGGCCGGGCGCGCGAGCGTGTTCCCGCTGCTGCAGATCGCGATGACCTTGCGCATGCAGGAAAACCTGGAAGAAGCCGAGGCCATGACAAGGCGGGCGCTGGCGATCCACGAATCCTTCGGCATCACTTCGGGTAATGATGTCGGCATTGCGTGGGGCGAGCTGGCCAGCATCCTGTCACTTCAAGGGCGAACCGAGGAGTCCCTTGCAGCGTCTGAGCGGGCGAACGCGCTTATCGCCGATGCCTGGCCGCGCGGAACGCAGCGCCGGGCGCTCCAGGATTATAATCATGCGCTACTGGTCATGCGCAGCGGCAACTATGCGGATGCGGAGCCGGGCATGCGTCAGGCCATCGCGGATTTCGGCACTATCGAGGGCCGCTCGGATGCCTTCCTTGGCACGATGGTGAATACGCTTGGCTACCTGCTGGAGCAGCAGGGTGAATACCGGCAGGCAGCAGTGGTCTACCGCGAGGGCATGGAGCTGCGTGAGAGCCAGATGTCGAATGACAATCCGGCCGTGGCCAGCAGCCGCGCGTTCCTCGCCCGCGTCCTTATCGAGCATCTGGGCGAGGCGCGAGAGGGGCTGGACCTTTACCGCGCGGCATCAAACGGCCTGATCGAAGGCATTGAAATGCGAGCGGGCACTGCCGCCGAGGAAGGCGTGGACGGCGTGGAGTTTGCACAGAAGGACGCCTTCTTCACCGCCCATCTCGAAGCGCTCTGGACCAACGCGCACGCCAACTAGCGCCAGTCACCCAGTACGGCCTGCCACAGCGTCAGTGCTGTCACGGCCGCCGTATCAGCGCGCAATATGCGCGGCCCCAGCGTGACGGGCCGCACAAACGGCAGGGAACGCAGGTGCGCACGCTCAGCATCGTCAAACCCGCCCTCCGGGCCGATCAGTATGGTCCAGCGGCCAGACGGATCAGGTTCGGCTCGCAGCATCTCCATCATGGGCCGGGCGCGGCCCTTCGGTCCGCCCCATGGCCCTTCGCCATCGCCCGCTTCATCGCAGAAGATCAGGCGCTCGCCTTCCGGCCAGTCTGCCAGCAGGCGTTCAAGCGTTACCGGCTCTGACACCTGCGGCAAGCATAGCCGCTCGGTCTGCTCGGCCGCTTCCACCGCCAGCGCCATCAGACGGTCGGTGCGTACCCGCTCTGACTGGGTGCGCCGCGTGATGACCGGCTGCATGGTTGCTGCGCCCAGCTCGGTGGCCTTTTCGACGATGAAATCAGTGCGCGACTTCTTTACCGGGGCGAAGCACAGGCGAAGCGGTGGCACGCCCGCCTGCTCGCGCAGGCGCGTTTCGACTTTCAGCACGGCGTTCTTGCGCGAGGCCTCGGTGACGACCGCCTGCCATTCGCCATCCTTGCCATTGAAGACACGCACCGGCGCGCCCGTTTCCCGGCGCATGACATTGATCAGATAGTGCGCCTGCTCGCGCGGCAGCGCTATATCGGCGCCTTCGCTCAGCGGCGCGTCGACAAAAAGGCGGGGTGTGGTGCTCATGGGGCGCCGGTTTAACGCGTGCCGGTGTGCGCGAAAAGCGCGCATGTAATGCACAACTTGTGCGCATCGTCTTTGCGGGCATCGCCATGACCGCTAAACAGGCAGGGATGATCAAGAGTCCCCCCTCTCCCTCCGCGCCTGACCGCAGGGTCGCGGACTCTGTTGCCCGCAGCTTTGTCGATCGCGCCCCTGACGGCTGGCGGCCATACTTGCGCCTTGCCCGCTATGACCGGCCCGTCGGCTTCTGGCTGCTGGCCATACCGTGTTTCTGGGGGCTGGCGCTGGCGGCCATCGATACAGGCATCACCCTGGCGCTGTTCGGCTATGCCATGCTGCTGGCCATAGGTGCCATTGCCATGCGCGGTGCCGGGTGCACCTGGAACGACATCGCCGACCGCGATCTGGATGCGAAAGTGGCGCGCACGGCAGACCGGCCGCTGGCTGCCGGCACGATACATGTAAAGCAGGCGCTGATATTCCTCGCCGCACAATGCGCCGTCGGCGCGCTGGTGCTGGTCTTCCTGCCGCCGCTCGCGATTGCCATTGCGCTGGCAGCTTTGCTGCTGGTGGCCGCCTACCCGTTCATGAAGCGCATCACCTGGTGGCCGCAAGTCTGGCTGGGCCTCACGTTCAACTGGGGCGTGCTGGTGGGCTATGCGGCGCTCGGCGGAACAGACTGGATCGCCGCAGGATTGCTCTATGCCGCCGCCGCCCTGTGGACGCTCGGCTATGACACGATCTACGCCTGCCAGGACATGGAGGATGACGCGCTAGTGGGCGTCAAGTCCTCCGCCCTGGCGCTGGGAAATGCTGTCGGCCCCGCCGTCGGGGCGATCTATGGCACGTCGCTCGCCCTGACGGCAGCGGCTGCCGTGAAGGCGGGTGCCGGACTTGTTTTCGCGCCGGTGTTTGCCGCCTATGCGGTGCATCTGGTCTGGCAGGCGTCACGCTTCCGGCCGGACGATGGCGCGGGCTGTCTGGCCCATTTCAGATCCAACCGCGAGGCCGGGCTGATCCTGCTGGCGGCGCTGATGCTGGGCGCGCTCGCGCCGATGTGATGAGATGAGTGTAACTGGCAGGGCATCTGCTGCGAACTACATCTCATACCAAGCGATCAAACGGAGCCTGTCATGCTGACGCGCCGCCTCACCCTCCTGTCGGGCATCTCGCTTGCCGCCTGTGGACCGTCCAATCCCGGCGCGGCAAGTACCGGATCGGCAAACACCCAGCCCGTCCGTGATGAGGGCATTGACTGGGCCAACCTGACCGAAGCGCAATTCAACGTGCTGCGCCGTGAAGGCACCGAGCGGCCCGGATCGTCGCCACTGAACCAGGAAACACGCCAGGGCATTTATGCCTGTGCAGGCTGCGCCCTGCCGCTTTTCTCGTCAGAAACGAAATACGAGTCCGGCACGGGCTGGCCGAGCTTCTGGCAACCTCTGGACGGCGCCTTGAACACCAAAACCGATTACCGCATCTGGACCCCGCGCACCGAATATCACTGCGCGCGCTGCGGCGGGCATCAGGGGCATGTGTTTGACGATGGTCCGCCGCCGACCGGCCAGCGCTGGTGCAATAATGGCGTGGCGCTGCAGTTCATTCCGGCAGACGGCGCATAGCACCGCTGGCGGGGACCGCCCTAGCGGTATAGACGGCAGGCATGATCGCTGACCCGCTCGATTTCATCCGCGCGCACACAAGGATTGCCGCCGCTCCGCTGACGCCGGAGCTGCGCTTTCATCTGGCCGATGAAACCATCGCGATCTGGCAGCAGACCGAGGAAGCGCTGGGCGAGGCCGGATTGCCGCCGCCCTTCTGGGCGTTCGCCTGGGCAGGCGGACAGGCGCTGGCCCGGTATGTGATGGACAATCCGGCGCGCGTGACGGGCAAGCATGTGCTGGATTTTGCCAGCGGATGCGGGATCGCGGGAATCGGTGCGGCCAAGGCCGGGGCGGCCCGCGTTGATTCCAGCGAGATAGACGCTTTCGCTGTGGAAGCGATTCTGGCCAATGCCGCCCTCAACGCTGTCGAGATCCATGCCGAGCACACCGATCTGGTCGGGGCCGACAGGGGTTGGGACGTGGTGCTGGCAGGCGATGTTTTCTACGAAGGGCCCGGCGCAAAGCGCATCGCCGGCTGGCTGGCGAGCCTCCACCAGCGCGGCTGTCTGGTGCTGATCGGCGATCCGGGACGCCATTTCCTGCCCAAGGACAAACTCGATGCCCTTGCCCGCTATGACACGCCGGTCAGCCGCGATCTCGAAGACCGCGATGTCCGCCTGGCGCGCGTCTGGCAGTTCTCCCCCTAACTGGTTCCATATGCGCTTGAATCAAGCCATCAAGGCGTATGGCACGCGCGCGCGCCGTCGACCGGCGGCTTTATCTCTTGCTGGAAATCACGGCCCGGCGGCTACACCGGACGGCGGATGCGCGTCTGCGCAAGGATGCCGGTGTATCAGCGGCCCAGTCGGCCGTACTGTTCCTGCTGATGCGCCGGGGCGAACGCCGGATGGGGGCCATATCGGAGACGCTGGCGCTGGGGGCGCCGGCCGTTTCCGGTCTGATCACCCGCATGGAAGCATCCGGCCTTGTCTCGCGGCACACCGATTCCGGGGACCGGCGCGGGGCCATTGTCACCCTTACCGAAGCGGGACGCGAACTGGCCCTGAAAGCCGATCAGGTCCTGCGCGACATCAATCTGGAACTGGCCGAAAAGCTGGGGGATGAGGATACCGACCGCCTGCACGATTTGCTGGGCCGGCTGAATATGGATGAGCCGGTGTAGGTCGGAGCATGGTTTCTCCTCCGCAAACGGGAGAGGAAACCGGCAAGCAGCCATGAAAAACCCCCGGCCGCCAAGCGATCCGGGGGTTTTTGCCAGGGTCTTGCGAAGCTGGAGCCTAAAGGCCCGGCAGTTTGCGGCCAGAGCGGCGCGGCTGCACGATGACAACGTCACCGCCGCCCGTCACTTCGGTAATGCGGCGGCGCTCTTCTTCGACATCAATGGGCGCATCACTGTCAGCGGCAGGACGAACCGAGTCCGGCTGCCAGAACATCAGCCGGTCAGCAAAGCTCTCATTCTTGCGAACGACAGCCGCCGTCTCGCCATCAATGAGGGCGCGCACATTCGGGTTGGCATCAGCACCGCCAGCACGGGCGGCGAGCAGGATCTCGCCGCGGCTGGCATTCTCGGACGAGAAATCGCCAAACAGGGCGCGGCGCGCCTGCTGATCGGGGAAGATGTCTTCAGGACGCAGCTGGCCCGGCGCAGGCGGACGCAGCGAGTATTCGGGCGGCACGGTCAGCGGGGCGATGGTCACCACGCGGAACTCGTCCGGCGCGGTGCGCTCGGTACCGAGAGCCTGCCGTACACCGGATGTGCAGGCGCTTGCGCCGACAAGGGCCATGGCCGCCACAGCAATGATATTTTGGGTGCGCATGGATCAAGACGCTCCTGAAACTGAAAAACTCTTCGTTACTTCTAACAGAGGCTTGACGGGAAACGCCACCCTCTGCGGCAGGGATCACGCGAGTTTAATCTGACACCCTGTCCGGCGTGGCGCCGGTCTTGCGTTCACCGCCATTCACAAGCACGTCGAGGATCAGGCCCGCCACGCCTATCGAAATGGCCGCATCGGCCACATTGAAAACATAGGGAAACCACAGGCCGGAGAAGTCCAGAAAGTCCGCCACCGCGCCATAGGCGATGCGGTCGATGACGTTTCCGATGGCCCCGCCAATGATCAGGCCGAAGGCGAGGGCCTGCAGCTGCCGCTCTGCGCGGGTCAGCCAGAAGGCGATCACGCTGGCAATGCCTAGCGAAAACACGATCAGCAGCGTGCGCGTCCAGACGCTCTCGGCAGCGAAAAGCCCAAAGCTCACGCCCCGGTTCCACACCATGGTCAAATTGAACCAGGGATCGAGCACCTCGATACGCGTGCCCGGCCCGCCTTCCATGAAGCCGAGCCCATTGAGGATCCACAGCTTGGTTGCCTGATCGAGCACGATCACGAGAACAGCCAGCGCCGCCCCGATGGCCGCAAGCCGGGTGGAGGGAATATAGCGGGCGATCATGCTCATGCGCCTTGCCCCCCGCGCGCGTCATACCAGGCCACGGCGTCCGCATCGCGCGCCGACAGGTCCGGATAGCGCGGGTCAGACCCGACATCGGTCGTGATCCGCCATGAGCGGGCGCATTTCTTGCCGCTGGCCTGGCCCACGACCACGGCGGCAATTTCTTCGCCATCCAAGCGGAACGCATCCGATGGTGCTGGGTTGCTACCGTCTGTGACAACAACTGTGGCTTGGCTAGTGATACATACTTCGGCGAAGAACTCTCCAAGCGCGAATCTTTCCTCTTCTACAGTTTCGCGTTCAAATTCAGTGCCTTTCAGAATGTCACTAACTCGGAGCATCTCCTCGAACTCGTCGAGATAGATTGCCGGATGAGCTTCGAGGCTTGAGCCGAGCGTCTTGTTCCGCCGCTCCACCTCAACTGCTGCAGTCACAACCCTACGAACGCGCCGGACGACGTCCCAGTTGAGCCTGAGTTTTCTATCACGCCAGTCATCGGGCGTGACCTTGAACGTCTCCAGATGCACTGACGGCGCGTCATCGCCAAAGCGCGAGGCCCACACCTCCTCCATCGTGAAAGGAAGCAGCGGCGCCATCCACAGGGCGATCCGGTCGAGCACTTCAGCCATCACCGTGCGGGCTGCCTTGCGGCGGATCGCGTCAGGCCGGTCGCAATAGAGGCTGTCCTTGCGGATATCGAGATAGAAGGCGGAGAGGTCATTGACGCAGAAATTGAACAGCGCCGACCAGGCCCGCTTGAAGTCATAGGCCGCGTAGGCGGCACGCACGGTTTCATCCAGCTCGGCCATGCGGTGCAGCATGAAGCGCTCCAGCGCGGGCATGTCTGCCGGTTCCACGCGCTCGGCGTCTGAATAGCCTTCCAGCGCACCCAGCAGATATTTCAGCGTATTGCGGAGCTTGCGATAGGAATCTACCGCCGATTGCAAGATCGCCTCGCCAATCCTGAGATCACCCGAATAGTCGGCGCTGGCCGCCCACAGGCGCAGAATGTCCGCCCCGTACTTGTCCGCCACCGCATTAGGCGCCAGCACATTGCCGAGCGATTTGGACATCTTCATGCCCTTCTCGTCGACGATGAATCCGTGCGTCACCACCGCCTTGTAGGGCGCGCGCCCGCGCGTGCCGCAGCTTTCAAGGAGTGACGACTGGAACCAGCCGCGATGCTGGTCTGAGCCTTCCAGATACACGTCCGCCGGCCATTCGCCCTCGCGCAGGGCAAAGGCGTGGGTGGAGCCGGAATCAAACCAGACATCGAGAATGTCGGTGACCTGCTCGTATTCAGCGGCCACGTATTTATCGCCCAGGAAGACCTGCGGATCGGTCTCGAACCAGGCATCTGCGCCGGACGCCTCGACCGCCTTCACGATGCGGGCATTGACCTCTGCATCATTGAGGATTTCGCCGTTCACCTTGTGTACGAAAAGGGTCAGCGGTACGCCCCAGGCGCGCTGGCGCGAGATCAGCCAGTCCGGCCGGTCTGACACCATGGCATGGATGCGGTTGCGCGCCGTTTTCGGCGTCCATTCGGTCGCGTCGATGGCTTCCAGCGCGCGCTCGCGCAGGGTGGTGCCATCGCCCATATCCCTATCGATGGCGATAAACCATTGATTGGTATTGCGGAAGATGACCGGGGCCTTGGACCGCCAGGAGTGCGGATAGGAGTGCTCCAGCCGCCCGCGCGCCAGCAGATTGCCCGCCTCGATCAACGTATCGACCACGGCCTTGTTGGCCGGGCCGTCCTGGCCGGCCTTCTTGCCTTCGGTCCGCACGATCTCCAGCCCTGCAAACAACGGGATATGGGGCAGATAGGCGCCATCCGGCCCGACCGTATGCGGGATCGGCTCCTTGGGATCGTGCCAGATCTTGTTGGCCATCCAGGCAACATAGTCTTCCGCGCCGTGGCCGGGCGCAGTGTGGACAAAGCCCGTGCCCTGTTCATCGGTGACGTGATCGCCATCGAGCAGCGGCACGCGGTAATCCCAGTATTTGTGTGTCTTGGCGAAGGGATGAGAACAGATCACGCCTTCCATGTCGGCATCACCAAGGCGTTTGGCCTTGACGATGAAACCGGCCTTGGCGACCTCTTCCCATAGCGCGTCAGCCACGATCAACCTGTCACCGGGGCGCGCCCAGGGCAGGAAGTCGGAGCCGGTATCGGCGCCTTCGACCTCGTAGAGGCCGTAGCCGATTTTCTTCGAATAGCAGATCGCCCGGTTGGCCGGGATCGTCCACGGGGTGGTCGTCCAGATCACCACGCTGGCACCGGCCATGGCGTGCGAAATGCCCGAACCGTCCATCTTCACGCCGCGCACGGGGAATTTCACCCAGATCGTCGTGGAGACCTTGTCATGGTATTCCACTTCCGCCTCGGCCAGCGCCGTCTGCTCGACGGGCGACCACATCACCGGCGAGGAGCCGCGATAAACGAGGCCCCGGTCCACGAATTTCAGGCATTCCGACACGATCACCGCTTCGGCGTCAAACGCCATCGTGGTGTAGGGATCATCCCATTCACCGGCGACACCCAGCCGTTTGAATTCGGTGCGCTGCACGTCGATCCACTCGGCCGCATAATCGCGGCACGCCTTGCGGAATTCGGCGACCGGCACATCGTCCTTCTTCTTGCCCTTGGCGCGGTAGTTTTGCTCCACCTTCCACTCGATGGGCAGGCCATGACAGTCCCAGCCCGGACGATAGGGCGCGTCAAACCCGGCCATGCGCCGCGTGCGCACCACAAAATCCTTCAGGATCTTGTTCATGCCGGTGCCAAGGTGGATATGGCCGTTGGCGTAGGGCGGGCCATCGTGCAGCACGAAGCGTTCCCGGCCTTTGGCCGTGTCGCGCATCTGCTGATACAGCTTCAGCCCTTCCCAGCGTTCAAGCCATTTTGGCTCGCTCTGAGGCAGGCCGGCGCGCATCGGGAAATCGGTGGAAGGCAGGAAAAGCGTGTCTTTGTAATCGCGCGCCGAATGGGTGGCTGGCGCATCGCTCGCATCGTTCATGGCGGCGTATCCGGTTCTCTGGCTGGGTATTTCAGATCAACAAGGGGCGAAAAACTGTCCCGGCTGCCGCGCGTCTCCTGTCAGGAGCGATCCGTGCGGGCCGGGCCGGTAATTCGCGCGATTGGCGCGGAGATCTGGTTGACGCGATGTGTCATGATTTGCCGGTCTATCAGGCCGTGCCACGCCGGTCCAGAAGGGCGCGCGCAGAAGCGCTGTCTGCCGCAATCTGTGCCTTTAGCGCCTCCAGCCCGTCAAAGCGGCGTTCCTCGCGGATAAAGCCCAGAAGTTCCACTCCCAGCGTCTGTCCGTAGAGATCGCCGGAGAAGTCGAAGAAATAGACCTCCAGGCGCTCCTCGGTGCCCTCCACGGTCGGCCGCTTGCCGATATTGGCGACACCGCCCACCGGCGCATCGCGGCCCGGCAGGCGCGCCTGTACGGCATAGACACCCGCTTTGGGCCGCAGATATTCGCCCAACGCGATATTGGCAGTGGGAAAGCCGAGCGTGCGCCCGCGCTTGTCGCCGTGTGCCACCTCGCCCTCAATGGCCCAGGGGCGGCCCAGCAGGTTTGCTGCCGTTTCCACGTCCCCATCGCGCAAGGCATGGCGCACCGCGCTGGACGAGAACTTGCCGCGGTCGTGCAAGCTGTCGGCAATCAGGGTCGGTGCAATGGCGACGGCCAGGCCAAACTGTGCGCCCAGCGCTTTGAGCGTACCGGCATTGCCCGCCCTGCCCGTGCCAAAGCAGAAATCGGCCCCCGTCACCACACCGTCCAGCGCCAGCCGGTTCACCAGCACATCACGCACGAATTCTTCCGGCGTCATCGCGGCCAGCGCCTTATCAAAGGGGATCGTGTCCACACGCGCCGCGCCAGCAGCCAGAAGCGCGCGTTCGCGCTGGGCATCGCTCATCAGACGGAAAGGCGGATCATCCGGCCGGAACAGGCGGCGTGGATGCGGACTGAAAACAGCGGCTACAGGCTGCGACCCGATACGGGCGGCCAGATCGCGCGCGTGATCAAGCACAGCGCAATGGCCTGCATGCACACCGTCAAAATTACCCAAGGCGGCAACGCCGCTCATTCGGCTGCGGCCCGGCGCTTGCGTACCATCACTTCGGCCTCGGCCTTCATGCAGATCTCGCCCTCGACCTCGCAGGTGCAGTCGAGCATGACCCGGCGCTGCCTGATATCGATGGCGGTCACGGTCGCCCGGGCGATGACCGTGTCGCCGATACGCACCGGGCGCTCGAAGCGCATCGTCATGCCGGCAAACACAGCGCCGGGACCGGGCAGATGATTACCCAGAACGCACGAGATGTAGGAGGCGATCAGCGCGCCATGGGCGATACGCCCGCGAAACGGTGTGCGCGCCGCATACTCCTCATCCAGGTGCAAGGGATTGAAGTCGCCCGACACCTCAGCAAAGCGGCGCACAGCGTCATCGTCGACCAGCCGGGTTATGGCCGCTGTCTGACCAATCTCCAACTCATTGATTCCAAAGCCTTGCATTCCGTCCATCCGCATTGCCGCGCGCATCACGCCGGGTGTTTAACCGAATTTTGACTGCACTTGTCTAGCCTGAGTTCAGCCGGGGGAGAAACGAGCGGGGAAAGCCGCCTGCTCCGTCCGGTCAACGGGATGGCTATTTTAGTGTGGATGGAGGTGCGGGCATGGCTGTCGAGATGACAATGCCGATACTGGTGGTAGACGACTACAAGACGATGGTCCGGATCATCCGGAATCTTCTGACGCAGATCGGTTTCGAGAATGTCGATGAGGCCTCCGACGGCACCGAAGCATTCGAGAAGATGAAAAAGCAGAAATACGGCCTCGTGATTTCCGACTGGAACATGGAGCCGATGACCGGCTACGAGCTGCTTCAGCGCGTGCGTGCCGATGAAACGACCAAATCGGTCCCCTTCATCATGGTCACCGCGGAATCCAAGACGGAAAACGTGATCGCGGCGAAAAAGGCCGGTGTGAACAATTACATCGTGAAGCCGTTCAATGCCGGAACACTGAAAGCCAAGATGGCCGCAGTGATCGGCGATTTTTGATCCGCGTCTCAAACCAGACGTCTTTGAGTCTCATGACGAAGGAGGGACACGATGCCCGCCCCTGAAGTTGCCGCGCGCGTGCGCGAGTCTCTTGCCAATCTCAAGGCGAAGGACCTGAAAGACGGCCAGGTGATGGAGGTGCTCGCGCTTGCGCAGCAGCTAACCGACACCATGCAGCTATTCTTCGGATCGCTCGACAAGTCGATCCATCAGGAATTTGTCTATATCGCCGACTATATAGCCCGGACACGCACCGAGATTTCCAAGCTGCGCCCGAACGATATCAAGGAACAACGCATCCCCACCGCCGGCGCGGAGCTGGTAGCGGTTGTCACCGACACCGAACGGGCGACCGAAACCATCATGCTGGAGGCCGAGACACTGCTAGCCACCAAGCCCGATGATGTCGCCGCCTACAAGGCGCAGGTGGATGAGGCGATGATGCGCATCATCGAGGCGTGTTCGTTCCAGGACCTGTCCGGTCAGCGCGTCTCCAAAGTCGTGGAATCACTCAGCCACGTTGAAAAGCGGGTCAGCCGCTTTGCTGCGACGATGGGTGTTCACGATGCCGAGGCGGACGAGGACGAGATCGCCGAGGCCGATCGCAAGAAGAAGCTGCATCTGAACGGTCCGGCCATTGGCGGACCGGAAGTGAAGCAGGATGCGATTGACGAAATGATTGCGTCCGACCTCGACCAGAACGCCATCGACGCCCTGTTCGACTAAACGCTCTCAACGCCAGACAAAAAAGCCCGCCGGAGCGAACCGGCGGGCTTTTTTGTGTGCCAGCGGAAGAGCTAGGCGGCCTTCGGCGCGCCCATAATCTGATTATTCTCGTCCAGCAGCACCACGTTGGGCACGAACTGGCGCGCCGTTTCCGCAGCCATCTGGGCATAGGCAACCACGATGATCCGGTCACCCACCTGGGCCAGCCGCGCTGCAGCGCCGTTGATCCCGAAAATCCGGGACCCGCGCGGCGCAGGAATGGCGTAGGTCGTGAAACGGGCGCCGGTATTGATGTTGAGCACATCGACCTGCTCGTTCGGCAGGATGCCGGACGCGTCAAGCAGATCAGAGTCGATCGAGATCGACCCTTCATAGTGCAAGTCGGCCTGCGTAACGCTGGCGCGGTGAAGCTTGGCCTTCATCATCGTAAGCTGCATGGGGCTTTCCCGGCTGGCTGATGTTGCGCCGCATATAATGCATCCGGGCGCGCAGGAACAGGCCCTGCCCGCACCGAAACGGGTTTTGCGTGCCGCCCGGCCCTGCATTGTGCTAGTATATGGCCAGACAGATGCCGGAGGGGGAAATGGGGCAACGCACCTATCGCTTGCAGGTTCTGGCCGCCGCCGGTGCCAGCGCTCTGCTGACAGCAGCCGCCTACGGCCTGTCTGACGCGCAGCAGGCACAGCCTCAGGACACGGCCCAACCCGCCAATCTGCGCGAACAGGCACTGACGCGCGAACCCGCCCTGCAGGCGATGGAAGCCTGGCAGGCCCAGCGCGATCCAGCTGTTGGTCTGAACCGCGAAGCCTTGCGCGAGGCGCTGACCCAACGCGAGCAGGCCGGCCAACCCACGCCCGGAACGCCAAACCAGACGGATCAACCCGAAACGGACGCCAATGGCCGTCCTGTCGCTCCCATTGACTGGAACACCGCCGCTACAGACATGCGCCGCGACATCGCCCGCGCCAACCCGGACACGCCGACCACTTTTGTGCCATCCCAGCCGCTACCGCGCGTGCCGCCCTTCCGCAACACACCGCCTTCCGACCTAGCCCGGCCACGCCTGCCCGTCCTTCTGCCGCTGGAAACAGAACCGGCAAGCACGCGCGGCGAGGAAGAGGGCGGCGGTCAGGACGGGATGATGTTTTTCGCCTCGGACTATTTCTACAGCGCCAGCTTTCACCGGCGCGGGATCATGTACCAGATCACCGGCACGCGGATCGTTCATGCGGTCGAGAGCAGCGAGACGGTGGCGGGCCAGTACATGGCCATGACCGACGGCGAAGGTCAGCTGGTCACGCGCACAGATTACGGACAGGAGCTGAGTTTCAACCGCTATGGCGCGGCCTACACGCTGCTGCTGGCCTGTTCCAACCCGGAGGAAAATGCCGAATGCCGCGACGAAGGCAGCATCCGTGCCTTTGCCAGCCGGCTTGTCGTGGCCGGCGGCTCGCCGCAAGGACTGCCGCCCGGCAATAATCAGCGGAGGCCGAGATGAGCGTCGCGCGCGACTACACGCTCGCTGCCATTATTGGCGGCGGAGCCTTCATTGCCGCCGTGTTCTGGCCGTCAGACGCCGATGATTTGCCCGACCCGGTGGAACCACCCGCCGAAGAAACCGAAACGCTGGAGCCGGAGGAGCCCGAAGCACCCGAACCGGAGCCGGAGCCGGACCCTGAGCCAGAACTAGAACCCGAACCGGAACCAGAGCCGGAACCTGAACCTGAGACCGTCGTGCTGGAAGACTGGCTGGGCGATGAACCGCACTACACTCCGGCTGGCGAATTGCCCGAGGGCTCTGGCAGCGGTGTGGCAGCGGCAACAATCTATTCAACAGAGATGCGCTTTCCGGTCGAAGTGCCGCGCGCCTTCCCCAACACGCAGCTCTGGCGGCCGGGCGGCATTCATGCCAGCCCGCCCTGGAACCAGTGCGCCGAGGAAAACTACGACTATCCGTGGTTTGACAATTTCTGCGAGACGCGCGGCTGGTCCACACCCATGTGTCCGGGCGGTACGGGCCATCAGGGTCAGGACATACGCCCGCCGCGCTGCCCGCGCAGCCCTTACGGCGATGAAGACCGTTTCTGGGCCGTGGCGGCCGATAGCGGCGTGATCAGCGGTATTTCCAGCCACACGGTCACCCTGCTCGCCGATGATGGCACCAGCTATCTTTACCTCCACCTCGATCCGGCGCGGCTCGATGTGGAAACAGGTGACATGGTCGCGCGCGGAGAGCGCATCGGCGTGATCTGGAACCATTATGGCGCGACGCCCACCACCTTCCATCTGCATTTTGAAATCCGCCAGAGCGTGCTGATCGGCGATCAGATCCGCCTGACGCCGGTGCCGCCCTACACCTCGCTGATCGAGGCGTTCGAGCGGCTGGTGCGCGGTGACGACCCTGACGGGGACTACCCGGAGCCGTATTGAGGTGATTTTTGGTAGCGCAGCCCATCCGGGCTGCAATGTTCCGCGAATACCCGCCTGCGCGGGCCCAGGCTGTCGCGGGCGGCCAGTCGGCCTTCTCGGCCCCTGATGGGGCCGGACTGGCTCCCCGGCGCGCAGCGCCGCAAGCGCGACCGCGCGTCCGAGCTAGTGCGAGGCGCGACGCACGGATGTGCGGAGCACAGGCAAAACCCTACCCCCGCCGCGCCTTGAAAAACCCTTTCAGCAGCGCGGCGCTCTGCTCGGCCATAACGCCGCCTTTCACCTCGGGGCGCCAGTGGCAAGTGGGTTGCTCAAAGAAGTGCGGCCCGTGTGCTATCGCGCCGCCCTTCGGGTCTGATGCGCCATAGACCAGCCGGGCAATGCGCGCATGACTGATCGCACCGGCGCACATCGCGCAGGGCTCCAGCGATACGAACATTTCCAGACCCGTCAGCCGGTAATTGCCAAGCTTTTCGCCCGCGAGACGAAGGCCGAGTATTTCCGCATGGGCGCTCGGATCATGGCGCGCGATCGGCATGTTATGCGCCGCCGCCACCACTGCATCCGTAGCCGGATCGACAATAATCGCGCCAATAGGCGCCTCGCCTGCGGCGGCAGCGGCTTGCGCCTCACCCAAGGCTAGTTCCATAAAGCGTATGTCGCGGCTGTCGCTCATGGATCAGCCGCTTAAGCCTTCACCGGAGTGCCCGCAAGTCTTGGCCAAGCCCCCTGCCCCCAAATCCGCTGACGATGGCGAACGCATCGCCAAGGTGCTCGCCCATGCGGGCGTCGCTTCGCGGCGCGAAGCCGAGCGCATGATCGAGGATGGCCGGGTCAGCCTGAACGGCAAGATTCTGCGCACGCCGGCGGTCAAAGTCGGGCCCGGCGATGATGTGCGCGTCGATGGCAAACCCATCGCAGAACGTCCGCCGACCCGGCTGTGGCGCCACCACAAGCCGGACGGGCTGGTAACCACCCATGCCGACCCGCAAGGGCGCGAAACGGTCTTCCAGTCCCTGCCAAAGGAGATGGGCCGCGTCATCTCCATCGGACGGCTGGATCTGACATCCGAAGGCCTGTTGCTGCTGACCAATGATGGCGAGCTGGCGCGGGTTCTCGAATTGCCCTCAACCGGATGGACCCGCCGCTACCGGGTGCGCGCCTATGGCGATATCACCGAAGCCGATATCGAGAAACTCAAGAACGGTATCACCGTGGAGGGCGTAAAATACGGGCCTATCGAAGTGGTGGTCGACCGGCGCACCGGCTCCAACACCTGGCTGACGGTCGGTCTGAAAGAGGGCAAGAACCGCGAGATCAGGAAAGTACTGTCCGCTGTCGGCCTGACGGTGAACCGGCTCCTGCGCACCGCCTATGGCCCGTTCCAGCTGGGCGCGCTGGAAAAAGGCAAGACGGAGGAAATCCGCCGTTCGGTGCTGCGTGAACAGCTCGGCAAGCTCTACCCGCTCGATGGCGATGGCTATCCGATGAAAGAGGGCGCGCGCGAGGCTGACATGACCGGCAAGGCGGTCTCGAAATCCGAACGGCCCCGCCCGCCAGCGCCTGCAGGCAAAGGGCCGGCCCGGCCATCGCCGGGTGCCCCGCGCGGCAAGCCCGCGCCCGGCAAACGCCCTGACAACAAGGCTGGAAAGCCCGATGCGCATCATCGCCGGAAGCCATAAGGGCCGCGCGCTGAGCGCGCCCAAAGGCAGCAAGACACGGCCCACTGCCGGACGCACCCGCGAGAGCCTGTTCAACAAGCTGGCCCATGCCAGCTGGTCTGACGGCCTTGAAGGCAAGCGCGTGCTGGACCTGTTTGCCGGTTCCGGCGCGCTCGGCTTTGAGGCGATGAGCCGGGGCGCGGCGTTCTGCCTGTTTGTCGAGACCGATGCTGGCGCGCGCGGCGCGCTGCGGGAGAATGTCGAAACGCTGCAGCTTTCCGGCACAACGTCCATCTACCGCCGAGATGCCACCGCCATGGGACCGAAACCCGCCGGTCTGGGCGCGCCCTTCGATCTCGTATTCCTCGACCCGCCTTATGGCAAAGGGCTGGGAGAACTGGCGCTTTCGCGCCTGGGGGACGATGGCTGGCTCACCGAGAATGCTATCGCTGTGCTGGAAGTGGGTATCGACGAAACCCCGGACACGCCGGGCTGGGAACGCCTTGATGAAGGCGAACACGGTGCTGCACGAGTGGTGTATCTGCGCCGGGAAACCAGAGGCGTCTGCACCGACAGAGCTCTATGATCTCTGGGTCCCGGCTCGGGGGCCGGGACCCCGGCATTTGCCACCGAGCCTCTCAACCGGGCTCCCGGGCTTGACCCGGGATCCAGATCACTTCCTCCCGAAAAGCCGTTCAATGTCGGAGAGCTTCAGCTCCACATAGGTCGGCCGTCCATGATTGCACTGACCGGAATGGGGCGTGGCTTCCATCTCGCGCAGGAGGGCGTTCATCTCCTCGCCATTGAGGCGGCGCCCTGCCCGCACCGAGCCATGGCAGGCCATGGTGCCGACAACCTCCACCAGCTTTTCTTTGAGCGACAGCGCCTCGTCATATTCGGCCAGCTCGTCGGCGAGATCGCGGATCAGGCCCTGCACGTCGAGACGTTTGAGGAGCGCGGGCGTTTCGCGCACCGCAATCGCGCCGGGCCCGAAGGGTTCGATGACAAGGCCGAGCTCGGCCAGCTCTCCGGCCCGGTCGAGAACGCGGCGCGCCTCGCTTTCATCCATCTCCACGATTTCCGGCACCAGCAGCGCCTGACGGGCAACCCCGGTCGAGGCCAGAGCCGCCTTCATGCGCTCATAGACAAGGCGCTCATGGGCGGCGTGCTGGTCAACGATGACAAGGCCATCCGCCGTCTGCGCGATGACATAGGTGCCGTGAAGCTGCGCGCGCGCCGCACCCAGCGGAAAGCCTTCCAGCTCTCGGGCCGGTTCGGCCTCCACGCGGGCACCCATGGCGAGCGCTGACGGCTCACGCTGTGCATGCCCCGCATCAAACTCCGGCACGGAACGTTCGGCCAGAGAGGCTTCATAGGCCGGCGAGACCCGCGCGCCATATTCACTGCGAGACGGCGACCAGAGCGAGCCTGTCGGCGCGGTCTGCGGCTGAAAGCGGCCCAGCGTCTGCGCCGCGACCGTTGTCGAGGCGCGGTGGCCTGCAGCGGCGAGAGCGTGGCGCAGCGCGCCGACGATCAGCCCGCGCACCAGACCTGCATCTCGAAAGCGCACTTCGGCCTTGGCAGGGTGGACATTCACGTCCACCTCATCGGTCGGCAGATCAACATAGAGCGCGACGACCGGGTGGCGGTCGCGGGCGAGGAAATCCTGATAGGCGCCGCGCACCGCGCCCACCAGCAGTTTATCGCGAACCGGCCTGCCGTTCACGAACAGGAACTGGTGCTGGTTGGAGCCGCGATTATAGGTCGGCAGGCTCGCCCAGCCGGTCACGGCGATCCCTTCGCGCACCGTATCAATGGCCAGCGCATTCTCGGCAAAATCGCGGTCCAGCAGCGCAGCCAGCCGCACGCGGCGCGCCTCCGCCATGTCCGTCATGCCCGGCACCTGCAGGGCCAGACGCGAGCGGCCATCAACAGCAAGGAAGAAACCGACATCAGCGCGCGCCAGAGCGAGGCGCTTCATCACGTCGGTGATGGCCATGCTCTCGGCGCGTTCACTTTTAAGGAATTTCAGGCGGGCAGGCGTGGCGTAGAAAAGGTCACGCATCTCGATGCGCGTGCCGGAGCGCCCCAGCGGCGGGGCGGGCTTTGCGTCGCCGGTCTTGCCGCCTTCCACCTCCAGCGACCAGCATTCGCCGGACGCGTCTTGCGTGGTGATGGACAGCCGCGCCACCGAGCCGATGGAAGGCAAGGCCTCGCCGCGGAACCCCATCGAGGCGATGTTCAGGAGGTCGTCTTCGCCATCTGCGCCGACCGGCAGCTTGGAGGTGGCGTGGCGCTCTACGGCGAGGGCGAGGCCCTCACGGTCCATACCGTGGCCGTCATCTTCAACGATCAGCCGGGTAAGCCCGCCTTGCTCGGCCCGGACATCAATCCGGGTTGCGCCAGCATCCAGCGCATTCTCGACCAGCTCCTTCAGAGCCGACGCGGGACGCTCGACCACTTCGCCTGCGGCGATGCGGTTGACGGTTTCAGGGGTGAGTCGGCGGATAACGGCCATGATCGCGAAAGTCGGGGCTTGGGCTGTGCCGGTCAAGCGGCAGGCGCAAAAGTATGCAGGCGATTGTCGAGCCTGTCCCGCACGGCGGGCCATTCATCGGCCAGGACAGAGAAATAGACCGTATCGCGCCTGTCACCGCGCCAGGTCTGCATATGGCTGCGCAGCGTGCCCTCGCGCACCGCGCCCATGCGTGCCATGGCCCGCTGGCTGCGCTCATTGCGGCCATGGGTTTTCAGCTCGACGCGCTGCGCGCCGGCCTCGAAAGCGCGGCCCAGCATGAGCCGTTTGCAGGCCGGGTTCACCACCCCGCCGCGCCAGCGCGCGCTGTACCATGTCCAGCCCACTTCAACGCGTTGATGCACCGGCTCAATGGCGAGAAAGGCCGTATGGCCCACGAGCTCGCCGGTCGACGCGAGGCGCACGGCATGGCTGATCTGGCCTCCGGCCTGCTGTTGGCCCAGCATCAGATCAAACCAGTCATCAAAATGCGCGCCATCGCCGCGCAGGCTCGTCAACGCCCAGAGCTCGGCCTCACCAGCCAGCGGACGCAAGGTTTTGCGATGGCTCTCCTCAAGAGGCTCAAGACGCACGAATGCGTTTTCGAGAATGTCCGGCTCCAGCTTCATCATCCCTGCCCCATCATCATCCAGACACCGCTGGCGAGGTAATACGCCCCGATCAGCGTCACGAGGCGTTTGGTCCAGCGGCGAAACACGTCATCGCTGATCCGGTCGAGCACCTTGGCGCCCAGCGTGGTACCGAGCACGGAGAGGGGTATCGCCAGCGCGATCAGCCAGAACGATCCGCCCTCGCCCGCAGCCAGCGCAGGGGCGATGTAATAGGCAATCTTCACGCCGTGCGCGGCGACCTGGGTGGCCGCCTTCGTGGCAACAATGGAACGCCGGTCAGCCTCGATATTCTGGAAGAAGGTATCGAGCAGCGGGCCGGAGACGCCCGCGATGACGTTCAGCCCGGTGACGCTGACCCCGCAGGCCACGCCCTGAAGGGGTCTTGTGGCGTCCAGCGCAAACACCGATCTGGGCACCCACACGATCAGAGGCACCAGCCCGAGCACGATGAAGAGCCAGGGGCGCGGCAGGATGAGGGTGACACTCAGAAGAACCAGAGCGACAGCGGCCGAACCCAAGAGGTACCAGCCTATGGCCTTCCACAGGATATAGCGGCGCAGCAATACGGCGCGCCAGCCGTTTGACACGCTCTGCACCGCACCATGCATCACCATGGCAGCCGGGACCGGCAGGAGGGCGGCCAGCACCCCCATCAGGATCAATCCGCCGGCCATGCCAAACACCGCCGACAGGCAGGCGGTCACGAGCACCGCAAAAAGAATGATGATGGATGTCATGTCACAGATGGAATCACCGGCAGGAAGTGCCATGATAGCCCGGACAAAAGACATTGGCCCGGAACGGGCGCACGCGAAAACCGCGAGGGAGGACACCAGACATGAACTTTGAATACTCGGCCCGCTGCAAGGAATACCTGCAACGCGTGCGCGCCTTCATGGACGAGCACGTCTATCCGAACGAGAAAACCTATCACGACCAGCTGGCCGGGTTTGGCACTAATCGCTGGCAAGTCTTGCCCATCATTGAAGAGCTGAAAGCCAAGGCGAAGGCGCAAGGCCTGTGGAACCTCTTCCACCCTGATGAGAAACACGGGGCGGGCCTGTCCAACGCCGATTATGCGCCGCTGGCCGAGGAAATGGGCCGGGTGGTCTGGGCGAGCGAAGTGTTCAACTGCTCCGCGCCCGATACCGGAAACATGGAAGTGCTCTCGCGCTACGGCACGGAAGAGCATCAGGACAAATGGCTCAAGCCCCTTCTGGCTGGCGAGATCCGCTCCGCCTTCCTGATGACCGAACCCGCTGTCGCCTCCTCCGACGCGACCAATATCGAATGCTCGATCACGCGCGATGGCGATGAATACGTCATCAATGGCCGCAAATGGTGGAGCTCCGGCGCCGGCGATCCGCGCTGCAAGATTTACATCGTCATGGGCAAAACAGACCCGGATGCGGACATACACCAACAGCAATCGATGATCCTGGTGCCTGCCGATGCCAAGGGCGTCAAAGTGCTGCGCCATTTGCCGGTGTTTGGCTATGACGACGCGCCGCACGGCCATATGGAAGTGGAACTCAAAGACGTGCGCGTGCCTGCGTCCAACATATTGCTCGGCGAGGGCCGCGGCTTCGAGATCGCACAAGGCCGGCTTGGCCCGGGCCGCATCCACCATTGCATGCGTACGATCGGTGCCGCAGAGCGGGCGCTGGAGCTGATGGTCAAGCGCGCAATGAGCCGCACCGCCTTTGGCAAGCCGGTCATCAAGCACTCGATCTGGGAGCACCGCATTGCGCGCGCCCGGATTGACATCGAGACCTCGCGCCTTCTGACCCTGAAAGCAGCCTGGATGATGGACACGGTCGGCAACAAGGCCGCGCGCGGCGAGATTGCGATGATCAAGGTGGCCGCACCCATCATGGCGCTGAAAGTCATCGACGATGCCATTCAGGCCCATGGCGGCGGCGGGGTGTCCGATGATTTCCCGCTGGCTTCCTCCTATGCCGGCATCCGCACGCTGCGCATCGCGGACGGGCCGGACGAGGTGCATGAGCGCACCATTGCCCGCCTGGAAATGAAGCGCTGGCTCAACGAAGCCTAGAGGGAAAGAACGCCATGAATGCTCCTGCAGGGTTCGTCGATGTGCTGGTCGAGGATCACGGCGCGGTCCGCGTGATCCGCTTCAACCGGGCGGCCAAGAAGAATGCCATCACCCGGGCCATGTATGACGCCATGGCCGAAGGGTTGGAGACGGCAGAGACCGACAGCGCCATCCGGGTGGTGGTCATTGCTGGCAGCGACGGCGTCTTTACGGCCGGTAATGACCTGATGGACTTCATGGAGGCTCCGCCGAATATTGGTGGCGGCGATATGCCGCCTGTAGAGCGCTTCATGCGCGCTCTGCTAGGTGCCTCCAAGCCGGTGATCGGATGTGTGGATGGTCTCGCCATCGGCATTGGCGTCACCCTGCTCCTGCATTGTGACCTCGCCTATGCCTCTGACCGCTCGACCTTCAAGACGCCGTTTGTGGATCTGGCCCTGGTGCCGGAGTTCGGCTCCAGCGCCGTCCTGCCGGGCATTGTCGGGCGGGTCGTGGCTTCGGAGCTATTGCTGCTGGGCGAAAGCTGGGATTCGCAGCGGGCCGAGGCGAAAAGCCTCGTCAACGCTGTGTTCCCGGCCGATCAGCTCGAAGCCGAAGTGATGAAGCGGGCCGCAGCCCTGGCGGCGAAAGCGCCCAATGCCGTCAGGAAATCCAAGGCGCTGATGACCAAGGGCGTGGAGAGCGTCTACACGCTGATGGCCGAAGAGGGCGGAGAGTTTGCAGGCCAGCTGGCGTCCGAAGAATTCAAGGAGGCCGTCACCGCCTTTCTGGAACGCCGCGCGCCGGACTTTTCCCGTTTCGGGTAGACATGACCGAGACCAGCAAGGGCACACACGAGTATGAGGATGATCCGCGCAATGCGGACATCCTGATCTCGGTCAATGGCGAGTTGTTCCCGCGCGAGAAGGCCGTGGTTTCGGTCTTTGATTCCGGTTTCATCCTGGGTGATGGCGTGTGGGAGGGCTTGCGCGTTCATCGTGGGCGCATCGTCTTTCTGGACCGGCATCTGGAGCGGCTCTACGAGGGCGCCAAAGCCATCGACATGGATATTGGCGTCAGCGCCGACGCGCTGGAAAAGCGCCTCTATGAGACGCTGGAAGCCAACCAGATGCATGACGGCGTGCATATCCGCCTGATGGTGACACGCGGGTTGAAACGCACGCCCTATCAGGACCCGCGCGTGAATATCGGCACGGCCACCATCGTCATCATTCCCGAATTCAAGCATCCGAAGCCCGAGGCGGCCACGCGCGGGATGAGCCTGTTCACCGTGCATGTACGCCGCGGCTACCCGGATGTGCAGGACCAGAAGCTCAATTCGCATTCCAAGCTGAACTGCGTCACGGCCTGCATTCAGGCGGCCAAGGCTGGCGCGGACGAGGCGCTGATGCTCGACCCGCACGGCTTTGTGGCAACGTGCAACTCCACCCATTTCTTCATCGTGCGCAAGGGCGAGGTGTGGACCTCCACAGGCGAGTACTGCATTGGCGGCATCACGCGCGGCGTGGTGATAGAGCTGTGCCGGGAGGCGGGCATTCCCGTGTTTGAAAAGCGCTTTTCGCTGACCGATGTCTACGGCGCACAGGAAGCCTTCGTGACCGGGACATTTGCCGGGATTGCGCCCGTATCGACCGTGGACGGAAGAATTTTAACCACTGGACGCGGACCGATGGTGGAACGGCTGCAAAACCTGTATCTTGCCCGTATCGAGCGCGAGACCCGTTAGGGTTTGCCGCGGACTGCACACCGATCCCTTGATGAGGATGCCCCTCGGTGAACACCATCCGGATCTGCCTGTGGTCAGGGCCACGCAACATCTCCACCGCGATGATGCGCAGCTTTGAGAACCGTGCCGATTGCGAGGTCTGGGACGAGCCCTATTACGGCTATTACCTGAAGCACACAGGGCTGGACCATCCCGGCCGTGACGCGGTGCTGGAATTGTGGCCGACGGACGGGAAAAAGATCGCGGCACGGTGTGGCGGATCAGCGCCGGAAGGTTCACCGCTCTTTTTCCAGAAACATATGTGCCAGCACATGCTGGACGGCGTTGACCTCACCTGGACGGCTCACTGCCGGCATATTTTCCTGATCCGTGATCCGGCCGATGTGGCCGCCAGCTTCAACACCACAATAGGCACGGTTCGTGCCGAGGATCTGGGCGCCGTGCGCCAGCATGCCCTGTACGAGGTGATTGCCGCCAACACCGGCAGGCACTGGCCGGTCATTGAGGGCGCAGACGTGCTGGCTGATCCGGAAGGCATGCTAAAGGCGCTTTGCGCCGCAATCGACATTCCCTTTGACCCCGCGATGCTCAGCTGGCCGGAAGGCACCCGCGCCAGCGACGGGCCCTGGTCAACTTACTGGTACGCCCGGGTGGAGGCCTCCAGCCGGTTTGAACCGGCCGCCCCATCCTCCCATGCAAAGCCGGAAAATCTCGGCCCTGTCGTCGAGGCGTGCCTGCCTGCCTATCTGGCCCTGAAGAGATACAAGCTCGCCGCCGCCTGACCCCGTTCACGACACACCGGAGACCCACCGATGACCGATACACCTGCCTTCACCATCACCGAAGAGGTCACCGGCTCGAAGGGCCGCTATGTCGCACGCGAGGAGGGCCTGCCCGATGCGGAGATGACCTACTCCATTGCCAATACACATCTGATCATCATCGACCATACTGGCGTGCCGGATGAGTGGCGCGGCAAGGGTGTAGGCAAGGCGCTGGTGGAGCGCGGTGTGCTGGATGCCCGCGCGCGCGGCGTGCGTATCGTGCCGCTCTGCCCGTTTGCGAAAGCCCAGATAGAGCGTCATCCCGAATGGCAGGACGTGCTGGGCGGCAAGGCGAAATAGCGCCTGCGGCCAACCCCAAACTGAAACGGGCCGGCGGTGGGGGAATTGCCGGCCCGTTCCATCAAGGAGTTGCGCCGAAAGGGGGTATCGGCACGAGGAGGAGTAAAGCGCCTGGTCCCTTTACGCCGCGTTACACATCTTGCGCACATGGCCGCACTGGCAGATACGCGTCGCGGCGCTATAACCCGTTAGCAGCTATCACGCAGGACAGCACGCATGGCGTATAAATCCCTTCGCGAATTCATGGCACTGCTGGAGGCTGAGGACGGGCTCAAACGCGTCTCACGGCCCGTCTCCACCCATCTTGAGATGACCGAGATCCAGACCCGCCTGCTGGCGAAGGGCGGCCCGGCAGTTCTGTTCGAGAACCCGGTTCACGAAGATGGCCGTGCCAGCGAAATGCCCGCGCTCGTCAATCTGTTCGGCACCGTGGAGCGCGTGGCGCGCGCGGTCACGCTGGGCGGGGAGCCACGCAAGACGGCAGCCGATTTGCGCGAGGTGGGCGAGCTGCTTGCCTTCCTTCGCCAGCCCGAACCGCCGCGCGGCCTTAAAGACGCGCTGGACCTTCTGCCGCTGGCGAAAACGGTGATGGCGATGCGGCCGGGCACGGTGAAGAAGGCGCCCTGCCAGGAAATCGTGCTGACCGGAGACGATATTGATCTGGACCGCCTGCCCATTCAGGGCTGCTGGCCGGGCGAGCCGGCGCCGCTGATCACCTGGCCGCTGGTTGTCACCAAGGGCCCGTCTGCCGACAAGCAGGACGACTATAATCTCGGCATCTACAGGATGCAGAAGCTGTCGAAGAACCGCACGCTGATGCGCTGGCTGAAACATCGCGGCGGCGCTCAGCACTATCAGCGCTGGAAAGGTTCGCGGCCCGATCCCCTGCCCGCCGCCGCCGTGATCGGCGCCGATCCCGGCACGATCCTGGCCGCCGTCACGCCGGTGCCGGACACGCTCTCTGAATACCAGTTTGCCGGGCTTTTACGGGGCCGCAAGGCGGAGCTGGTCGAATGCAAAACCGTGCCGCTCAAAGTGCCCGCCGAAGCCGAGATCGTCATCGAAGGCCATGTCCTGCTGGATGAGGATGGCCCGGAAGGCCCCTATGGCGACCACACGGGCTATTACAACTCGGTGGAGCGCTTCCCGGTGTTCGAGATCAGCGCCATCACCATGCGCTCCGACCCGATTTACCTCACCACTTTCACGGGCCGTCCACCGGACGAGCCGAGCGTGCTCGGCGAAGCGCTCAACGAGGTGTTCATCCCGCTGATCCGCCAGCAATTTCCAGAGATCATCGATTTCTGGCTGCCGCCCGAAGGGTGCAGCTACCGCATCGCCGTCATCTCGATGAAGAAGGCCTATCCCGGCCACGCCAAGCGCGTGATGCTGGGCGCGTGGTCATACCTTCGCCAGTTCATGTACACCAAATGGGTGATCGTGGTGGATGACGACATCAATGCGCGCGACTGGAAGGATGTGATGTGGGCCATGTCCACGCGCATGGACCCGGCGCGCGACTGCACCATCATCGAACACACGCCGATTGACTATCTCGACTTCGCCTCGCCCGTCTCCGGCCTCGGCTCCAAGATCGGCCTGGACGCCACCAATAAATGGGAAGGCGAGACAAACCGTGAATGGGGCGAAAAGCTCTTCATGGAGCAGGAGATCATTGATCGAGTAGACGCGATGTGGGGGGAGCTGGGGCTTTAAGGCCTACTCACCATCCTTGGAGCCATCAGAGCTGACCGCGACATTGGTCTGGTTACGGCGTTTGGCAAGGCCCGCTCCGCTGGCGATGGCGATGCCGCCAATCAGTACGATGCCGATAATAATCCACTGGGTCTGCACGCCCATCAGATGCGCCCCATAGCCCAGCGCGCCGAGGGCAATCACTGTGCCCACAACGAAAATCCAGAATGCCTGCATGATCTCCACTCCCTGACGTAATGTCCGGTAGGTAACGGGCAGGCGAGCAACGGGTTCCGCTCTAGAGGGCGGCCCCTGCCTGTAATCAGTTTTCCTGGACCTGCTTGCGCGCCAGATCAAGCAGCCGCGTCATTTCATGGCGCAGCTCTGCGTCCGTGACATTGACGTGCTTGGCGTCGAAATCCTTGCGGACCTTGCGGAACACATCCTCATCGCCGGCTTCCTCGAAATCGGCGGCGATCACTTCCCTGGCGTAGGCATCGGCCTCTTCCCCGGCGAGGCCCAGCTTCTCTGCCGCCCACTGGCCCAGCAGCCTGTTGCGGCGGGCACCGGCCTTGAACTCCAGCTCCTGCTCGCGCGCATAACGGTTTTCGTGAGCCTTTTCGCGATCATCAAAGCCGGACATGAGATGTTTCCTGTAGCCGTTGGGAAGGGGAGTGTTGTTGATAGGGGTATCGCGCCGCACGCGCTTTATCAATCGTTTGCAGCGCATTGCAGGCCAGTATTGCGGGTGCGCGGTCAAGGGCGTATCGTGCTGCTCGAAAGGCGGCCCGTATTGACGGGCCGCTTCGCGTTTGACACCACGATGTTTGACTAAAGCCCCGGACTCGCGCGCATGAAGGGCCTCATGGCGCAGCGATACACTTTTCCAACGCCCAGCGGAGAGCGATGACCCCCATGTCACGCCGCAAGAAACTCTACGAAGGTAAAGCCAAGATCCTCTATGAGGGGCCAGAGCCGGGCACGATCATCCAGCATTTCAAGGATGACGCGACCGCGTTCAACGCCCAGAAGCGCGCGACGCTGGAGGGCAAGGGCGTTCTGAACAACCGGATCAGCGAGTTCATCATGGAACACCTGAACCGGATTGGTGTGCCCACGCACTTCATCCGCCGCCTGAACATGCGCGAGCAGCTGGTGCGCGAGGTGGAGATCATTCCTCTGGAAGTCGTCGTGCGCAATGTCGCGGCCGGCTCCATCTCCACGCGCTTCAACATTCCCGAAGGCGAGCCCCTGCCGCGCGCGATCGTAGAGTTCTACTTCAAGGATGACGCGCTGGGCGATCCGCTGGTCTCAGAAGAGCACGTCACGGCCTTCAACTGGGCAAGCCCGCAGGAGCTCGACGAGATGATCGCGCTGGCCTTGCGTGTGAATGATTTCGTTTCCGGCCTGTTTGCCGGCGCCAGCATCCGTCTTGTCGATTTCAAGCTGGAGTTCGGCCGCCTGTATGACCAGAACGACATGCCCCGCGTCGTGCTGGCCGATGAGATTAGCCCCGATTGCTGCCGCCTGTGGGACATGACGACCAACGAGAAGATGGACAAGGACCGCTTCCGCCGCGATCTGGGTAATGTTACCGAGGCCTATGCCGAAGTGGCACGGCGCCTGGGCATCATGCGCGAGATGGACAGCCCCATCGGGGCCGTGCCGGAAGCAGAAGACAGCGAACAGGATCAGGCAGACCGATGAAAGCGAAAATCCACATCTACCTGAAACCCGGTGTGCTGGACCCGCAAGGGACAGCCGTTGCCAACTCTCTCAAGACGCTGGGCTTTGAAGAGGTGGAAGGCGCACGCCAGGGCAAGCTGATCGAGCTGGACCTCTCGAGCGTCGACGCCGAAGAGGCGAGCGAGCGCGTGAAAGCCATGTGCGACAAGCTGCTGGCAAACCCGGTGATCGAGAATTACGACATCGAGCTGAGCGCCTAAAGCTCCACCGACTCCCAGAGCTCGATCTTCACCCCGTCCGGGTCCATGACCCAGGCGAAGCGGCCATAATCGTGGGCTTCCGGCTCGCCGATCAGCTCCACGCCCCGCGCCTTGATGTGCTCCAGCAGGCCATCGAGATCATCGACCAGCAAATTGATCATGAAAGTCTGGGTGGAGGGCTGGAAATAGTCTGTACCGGCCTTGAAGCGGGCAAAGATGGTACGCGCCCCATCGCCATAGCGCGCTGCCGCCTCTCCATGGCTGAATGTGATGCCGCCATACTGATCGAGCGTCAGGCCCAGCACATCGCGATACCAGGCCATGCTGGCCTCCGGATCGGCTGATTGCACGAACAGGCCGCCAATTCCCAAGACTGCCATGAGCCGTCTCCTTCGTGTGACACAGGCCAAGCCTAGCACCGCAAACGCGCCGCTGGCGATACGCCATCCGGCCCCCACGCCATTTCCAGTGAAATCAGCGCTGCGCACGTCTCGCCAAGCGGCGTGACGCCTGCTAAAGGCTGCGGCCATGAAGACCGCTGTCATTGTATTCCCCGGCTCAAATTGCGACCGCGACGCGGCCGAGGCTTTGCGCATGGTAACCGGGCAAGCCCCGGCCATGATCTGGCACCAGGAAACCAGCCTGCCGGACGGGCTGGACCTCGTCATGATTCCCGGCGGCTTTTCCTATGGCGACTACTTACGCTCCGGCGCGATTGGCGCACGCTCGCCCATCACCCGTGACCTGATAAAGCGCGCGGGCGACGGCCTGCCCGTGCTGGGCGTGTGTAACGGCTTCCAGATACTGATCGAGGCGGGCTTGCTGCCCGGCGCCCTGATGCGCAATTCCGGCCTGCTCTTCGTGTGCGAACGCACGCCCTTGCAGATCGAAAACACAAACTCACGCTTTACCCGCGCCTATGGCGACACCCGCGAAGTGGTGTTCCCCGTCGCCCATCATGACGGCAATTACTTTGCTGATACCGAAACGCTCGATCAGCTGGAGAGCGAGGCCCGTGTGGCGTTCCGCTATCTGAACAATCCCAACGGCTCGGCGCGCGATATTGCCGGTATAACCAATGCCGCCGGCAATGTGCTGGGGATGATGCCCCACCCCGAACGCGCGGTTGACCCCGTGCATGGCGGCACGGACGGGCTCGGCGTGTTTGAAAGCCTTCTGGGAGGCAATGCCTGATGACTGACATCTCTCCCAAATACGCCGCTGGTATCACAGCCGAGATCGCGCTGGAGCATGTTTCAGCCGATGAGTACGAGACGATCCTGCGCGTGCTGGGCCGTGCGCCCAACATGGTTGAGCTCGGCATTTTCTCGGTCATGTGGTCGGAGCACTGCTCCTACAAGTCGAGCCGGGTGCATCTGAAAAAATTCCCGGTCACCGGCGAGCGTGTCGTCTACGGCCCCGGCGAGAATGCGGGCGTGATCGATATCGATGATGGCGATGTCGCCGTCTTCAAGATGGAGAGCCACAACCACCCCTCCTATATCGAGCCCTATCAGGGCGCGGCGACGGGCGTTGGCGGCATTTTGCGCGATGTGTTCACGATGGGCGCGCGCCCCGTCGCCCTGATGAATGCGCTGCGCTTTGGCGCGCCCGATCACCCCAAGACACGCCAGCTTGTCTCCGGCGTCGTGGCCGGTATTGGCGGCTATGGCAATTGCGTCGGCGTACCGACAGTTGGCGGCGAGACCAATTTCGACAAGGGCTATAACGGCAATATCCTCGTCAACGCGATGGCGGTGGGCCTGGCCAAGCGCGAAGGCATCTTCACCGCTGCCGCCAAGGAATCGGGTTTCCCGGTGCTTTACGTGGGCGCAAAAACCGGACGCGACGGCATTCACGGCGCGACCATGGCCTCTGCCGAATTTGGCGAAGGCTCGGAAGAAAAACGCCCGACCGTGCAGGTGGGCGATCCTTTTACCGAGAAGAAGCTGATCGAGGCCTGCCTTGAGCTGATGGCCGAAGACGCGATCAGCTCCATCCAGGACATGGGCGCGGCCGGCCTCACCTCCTCCTCGGTGGAGATGGCCTCGCGCGGCGGGCTTGGTATCGAGCTGGACCTCGATCATGTGCCGCAGCGCGAAACCGGCATGACCGCCTACGAGATGATGCTCTCTGAATCGCAGGAGCGCATGCTGATGATCCTCAAGCCCGGCGCGGAGCCCATTGCCGAGCGGATCTTCAAGAAGTGGGATCTCGACGTGGCCACTATCGGCAAGACAACCGACACCGGCCGCATGGTGCTCAAGCACCAGGGCGAAGTGGTCTGCGATTTGCCGCTCGACCCGATTGGCGAGGAGGCCCCAGCCTATACCCGCCCCTGGTTTGAGCCCGAGGCGCGCGCGAGCATTGATCCGCGCACCCTGAAAGGTCCGGAGCATCTGGGCGAAGCCCTGCTGACGCTGATGTCGAGCCCGGACATGGCGTCGAAACGCTGGATATGGGGCCAGTATGACCGTCACGTCATGGCCGATACCATGGCCAGTTCGGAAGACCCGGCAGATGCCGCCATTGTGCGCGTGCATGGCACCAACAAGGCCCTCGCGATAACGACCGACTGCACGCCGCGCTATTGCCTCGCCGACCCGTTCGAGGGGGGCAAGCAGGCCGTTGCCGAGGCCTGGCGTAATCTGACGGCAGTGGGCGCCGACCCTATCGCCATTACCGATTGCCTCAATTTCGGCAACCCGGAACGCCCGGAAATCATGGGCCAGTTTGTCGGCTGCGTCGAAGGCATGGCCGAGGCGTGCAAGCAGCTTTCCTTCCCGGTCGTTTCGGGCAATGTGTCGCTTTACAACGAGACAGACGGTGCCGCCATTCCGCCAACCCCGGCTGTGGGCGGCGTTGGCCTGCTGCCGGACCTGTCAAAACGTGCTGGCTTTGGCGGCATGAAGGACGGCGATGTCGTCCTGCTCGTTGGCGAGACGCGCGGCGAGCTGGGTGCCTCGCTCTATATGCGCCATATCGAGGAAAAAGAGGACGGCGCGCCCCCTCATGTCGATCTGGCCGCCGAAAAGCGCCATGGCGACTTCGTCCGCTCCGAGATCCGCGCAGGGCGCGCGCGCGTCGTGCATGACATTTCCGATGGCGGGCTGGCCAGCGCGATTGCCGACATGGCCATGGCGTCGGGCGTCGGCGTGAAGCTTGCCTGCAATGGGCCCTTGCCCGTCTACGCCTGGATGTTTGGCGAGGATCAGGCGCGCTATCTGATCGCCGCTGACGCCCAGACCGCAGAAACCATCCGCCAGAATGCCATCGCCGCCGACGTGCCGGTCAGCGTTGCCGGTATCGCCGGTGGCCGGGTCATCTCGATCAATGGCAGCCATGCGCTCGATCTCATCCGCCTGAAACAGGCGCATGAGAACTGGCTGCCATCCCTGATGAGCGCTGAATACGCACGCGCAGCCGAATAGACAAAAAAAGAGCCGGACTCCGTTATCGGGGTGTCCGGCTCAACATCGCTGATTGTCGGGCGGGGGGATTATGCCCGGTCAGCGGAATTTCAGATTTGTTCTAGCGGCAGGAGGCGGCGTTGGCGGCCGCTTCCGGACCAGCGCCTACGATGGCGGACGCCGCGGCAAAATCCTCAGCGGCAGCCGCCGTGTTGCCTGCAAGCGCGTAGGCTGCACCGCGATTGTTCAGGGCTTCCCAGCCGCCTTCATTGGCCTCGACAGCCGCGTTGCAGGCGTCCATCGCACCTTCATCACCCATATTGGCGAGCGCGCCACACAGATTCGTCTGCGCAGCGGCCATGGTCGGAGCCGCATTGCGGCGCGACAGCGCTTCGTTGGCGAAGTGGGCCGCTTCACGCCACTGGCCGCGCTCGAAGCGCTGAACCGAAGCGCGCACAGATCGATGCGCCGTGCTTTGCGACACAAAAGCCGGCTCACACGCTTGCGCTTCGGCAGAGGCTGCACCGGCGCCTGCGAGGCCAGCGGCCATCATGGCAGCAGCAGCGGTCATCAGGATGGGGGAGGAGAATTTGAAGGACATGTCTGTCTCCGAAAGATGGGCGCCCTGTTGACCGGACGCTTTCCAAGTTGAACTTGCATCGTCAAGATAGGCGAATGACGGACGTTTGAAAAGTGAACAACGTTCATTTTTTTGAAAAATTATTGTTGCAGCGCAGCAGCGCCTTTGTCCAGCCCGCAACTGAGCTTGTGTTTACGGGACATTATTTCAAAGAGATCACCGGTCGCTGCAATTGCAGCAAACCGGCGCCAATCAGGCACAGGAAATGCCATGGATGATTCAGCGCAGGCGCTGGCATCGTATCGCGATAACGAACTTCAAGCACTCCGGGCAGGCCCGGACACCGGCAAGAAGACAGGCTCTCGCCTATTTCTCCACCGGCTCCGGCTGGCGCGAGGGCGCGCTAGCGATGGCATCCAGCATGGCATCAGCGCGCCGGGCCACATCGACAGCCGTCTCCACCGCTCCGGCAAAGAATGGCAGCGTCATGTTCTCGTAGATGTCGCTGGCCTGATGGTAATGCTCATGGTCTTCGACGCCCAGATACAGAAAAGGGATCCCCGCCGCGTGGAAGGGGCCGTGGTCGGACAGCATCGTCCAGTCATTGCGCGGATCATCGCTCGGCTCGTCATAGCCGGTGCGCAGATTGATCGATGATTGACCGGCTGCGGCGCTTACCAGCTCCAGCAGCACTGGATAATGCCAGGTGCCGACCGCATAAAGATCGTCGGTTTCGCTGTAGGCGAGCATGTCCATGTTAAGCATGAAGCCGATGGACTCATAGCCCTCCGGGCGGTTGGCCACGAAATGACGGGCGCCGCGAAGACCGCCCTCCTCGGCGTCAAACGCCACGAGTATAACGTCGTTCTCGGGCGGATTCTCCATAAAGGCCGCCGCAATGGCCAAAAGGCCCGCCGTGCCCGAGGCATTATCGTCCGCGCCATTGAAGATATTGCCCTCGTCATCGACGCCGACATGATCGTAATGCGCGCCGACAACCATCACATGCTCACCGGGATTGGTTCCGGCGATACGCCCGACCAGATTGACCGCCTGGACCGTTTCGCGGGGGGCATCCGGGTCACGAAAATCCAGCGAGCGCTGGAAGGTGAAGCTCTGCTCGTAATTCTCGAAAACCGCCTCGACACCGATTTCGCCCAGGCGGTCAATCAGATAGGCGCGGGCGCGGGCATTGCCCTCGCTGCCGACAAGCCTGCCTTGCATGTCGTCGGCTGCCAGTACACGCAGATCGGCAAGAGCCTGTGTCTCGCGCGAAACGCCTGTCTCGGGGCCGGAGCAGGATGCCAGCGCCAGCGCCAGCACGGGAAAGATCAAAAGCTGACGCGTGAATTGCATGACGGATAAGGCTCCCTGCCCTGACAAGCTGATAGGATGCGCTTGAGATTCGCGCGGGTTGCCCCCAAGTCTAGCGCCGCTGCGCCCCGCGAACAGGAGGAATTTCCATGCCCATGGCCGCCGACGATATTTCGCGCCTGATCCGCGACGCTCTGCCCGATGCGCAGGTGGAGATCGAGGATCTGGCCGGCGATGGCGATCATTACCGCGCGACCGTTGTGTCGTCGGCCTTTGCTGGCCTGCCGCGCGTGAAGCAGCACCAGCTCGTCTATAATGCACTGGGCACCCGCATGGGCGGCGAGCTTCACGCGCTGGCGCTGATTACCCGCGCGCCCTGAACCCGCCGCTTGACCGGACCGCCCCCTCTTCCTAGCTGTTGTTGAGATTTCCAGCGCCAAGGAGCGCCCCATGACCGAGACCGCAACACTTGAATCGATCCGCAACACGGTGGAAAGCCACGACGTGGTACTGTTCATGAAGGGCACACCGCTCTTTCCCCAGTGCGGGTTTTCCTCGCTGGTATCGCGCGTGCTCCAGCACATGGGTGTCGAATATCATTCGGTGAACGTGCTGGAAGACATGGATGTGCGCGAAGGCGTCAAAGTCTATTCCGACTGGCCGACCATCCCCCAGCTCTATGTGAAGGGTGAATTCGTTGGCGGCTGCGACATCGTCAAGGAAATGTACGAGACAGGCGAACTGAAATCCCTGCTCGACGAAAAGGGCGTGGAGGCGGCCTAACGCCGCGGCCTCGGTGTGGGCGCTTGCGGGTTAACCACCCGCACCCGCGCGCTGGCCGGCAGGCCCAGCTCATCTCGGCTCCAGGCGAGCTCCACCCCTTCAGGCAGATAGGCCCGGCAGAGATCGGGACGCAGGCGGCGCAGTTCCACCGTGAATGACCAGCGTACACGCGAATCCACCATCACCACAGGCTCGAAACTTTCCTTCGTCGTGCAGCCGTTTGAGCGCACCTGGACGCGGATCGAACCATTCGCCTGCTCCTGCCAGTAGTGGATGGTCTCGCGCTCGCCGGGCAGGGCCTGCGAGGATTGAAGTGATGGCGCAGACGCTGCTGCGCACGCGGCCAGCGCGAGGGCGGCACCCGTTACTGCCATCCATCTGATCAGCGTCATCAACTTCATGCCTCCCATTTTAACTGGCATGAGGCATGGCAGGCCAGACATGACTGCAAGCTGAAGGCAAACAAAAAGCCCGCCAGCAATACTGACGGGCTTTTCGCATTTGGTATCGCGGCGTCTTACGACGCGTAGAATTCGACAACCAGGTTCGGTTCCATCTTCACCGGATACGGCACGTCGGAGAATTCCGGAATCCGCGTATAGGTGGCTTTCATCGCCTTGGCATCGAGATCGATATAGTCCGGCACATCGCGCTCGGCGCTGTCCAGCGCTTCGAGGACGAGGGCCATGTTGCGCGACTTCTGGCGCACTTCAACCACGTCACCGGGCTTGACCTGGTAGGACGAGATGTTGACGCGCTTGCCGTTCACCATCACGTGACCGTGATTGACGAACTGGCGGGCAGCGAACACGGTCGGCACGAACTTGGCGCGATAAACCACCGCATCCAGACGGCTTTCCAGAATGCCGATCAGGTTTTCAGCCGTGTTGCCACGGCGGCGCTGGGCCTCTTCATAGGTGCGCGCAAACTGCTTCTCGGTGATGTTGCCGTAATAGCCCTTGAGCTTCTGCTTGGCCATGAGCTGCAGGCCAAAATCGCTCATCTTGCCTTTGCGGCGCTGGCCATGCTGGCCGGGGCCGTAGGGACGGTTGTTCACCGGAGACTTCGGACGGCCCCAGATGTTTTCGCCCATACGGCGGTCAATTTTGTATTTCTGTGAATGACGCTTCGACATGGTTCTCTCTTATGTGACGCGGCCCGGCCTGTGCGCCCTCACAATCGCACCGGCTACAAAACACGGCGGTTCACGCATCGTCCCGTGGGATGGATATTCAGGACTGTCACCAGCCCCAGCGTGAGGGAAGCGCGGCTTATGCCGGGAGGGGGGAGAATTGTCAATCAGCGCGGGTGTGGAGGGAAATTAATCCCTTACCACCCGTGCCTTCCCTCTCCCGATGGTGAGCGCCTTGATGGCACCGCGGAAGGTACGCACTTCCTGTTCGGTGAGCCCGGCGCGGGCAAAGATATTGCGCAAGTTTTGCGTCATCACCGGCTTTTTCTCCGGCGGGAAGAAGAAGCCCGCCCGTTCCAGCTCATCCTCGAGATGCGCATACATGCGGGCGAGCTGCACGGCGTCCGCGGCCTCTTCGAGCGGTTTGAATTCTTGCGGTGCGGGATCACCGGCGCGCCATTCATGGGCGAGCACACCCACCGCCATGGCCAGGTTCAGCGACGCAAAGCCCGGATCAACGGGAAGCGTGAGGATGGCGCGCGAGCGGGCCACCAGTTCATTGGGAAGGCCGGATTTCTCCGCCCCGAACAGGAAGCCCGGCCTTTGACCCGCTGCAATCATGCCTCTGGCCTCGGCCATGGCTTCGCGCGCGGTCATTACCGGCTTGACCATGCCGCGCGGGCGCGCCGTGGTGGCGTAGAGGACCGTGCAGCCTTCCAGTGCTGCATCGAGGTCATCGGTCACGCGGGCAGATGCGTAGAGCGGCGAGCCGGCACTCATCACTTCGGCGCGCTCATTGGGCCAGCCATCGCGCGGGGCGTGGATGCGTAAGTCATCCAGGCCAAAATTGGCCATCACCCGCATGGCCGCGCCGATATTCTCGCCCATTTGCGGATTGACCAGCACAAAAGCAGGGCCGGGCACGCGCCCACCGTCACTTGATGACATACCTGCCCTTTCTTAAACGGGTGCGCGGTGCTAGATGACCGCCGAACCTGTAAGGCCCACCTCTAGCGCGTCCGTTCGCGCGCCCTCAAGAGAAGAGCACACCGCACATGGCAAAGATCAAAGTCGATACCCCCGTCGTTGAACTTGATGGCGACGAGATGACCCGGATTATCTGGGACCTCATCAAGCAGAAGCTGATCCTGCCCTATCTCGACATTGATCTGAAATATTACGACCTTTCCATCCAGAAGCGCGACGAGACCGATGACCAGATCACGGTCGAGGCCGCCGAGGCGATCAAGCATTATGGCGTCGGCGTCAAATGCGCCACGATCACGCCGGACGAGCAGCGCGTGGAAGAGTTCGGCCTGAAGAAGATGTGGCGCTCGCCCAACGGCACGATCCGCAACATTCTGGGCGGCGTCGTGTTCCGCGAACCCATAGTCATCAAGAATGTTCCCCGCCTGGTGCCGGGCTGGACCAAGCCGATCGTCATCGGCCGCCACGCCTTTGGCGATCAGTACCGCGCCACCGACATGGTGGTAAAGGGCCCCGGCAAGCTGACCATGACGTTCACCCCGTCTGATGGCGGCGAGCCGGTCACCCACGAGATTTTCGACTTCCCCGGCGGCGGCGTCGCCATGGGCATGTACAATCTGGACGCCTCGATCCGTGATTTTGCCCGCGCCTGCCTGCGCTATGGCCTCGACCGGGGCTGGCCGGTCTATCTGTCGACCAAGAACACGATCATGAAAGCCTATGACGGGCGCTTCAAGGACATCTTTGAAGAGATCTACCAGGCCGAATTCAAGGCTGATTTCGACGCCAAGAAGATCACTTATGAGCACCGCCTGATCGACGACATGGTGGCCGCAGCGATGAAATGGTCCGGCGGCTATGTGTGGGCCTGCAAGAACTATGATGGCGACGTGCAGTCGGACACCGTGGCGCAGGGCTTCGGCTCGCTCGGCCTCATGACCTCGGTGCTGATGACGCCGGACGGCAAGACGGTGGAAGCCGAAGCCGCCCACGGCACCGTCACCCGCCACTACCGCCAGCACCAGCGCGGCGAGCAGACCTCGACCAACTCCATTGCGTCCATCTACGCCTGGACGCGCGGCCTCTATCACCGCGGCAAGATGGACGGTAACCAGGCCGTTATCGACTTTGCCCAGAAGCTTGAAGACACCGTCACCAAGACAGTGGAAAGCGGCTTCATGACCAAAGACCTCGCACTTCTGGTCGGCGACCAGCAGGGCTGGCTCTCCACCGAAGGCTTCCTCGACAAGCTGAGCGAGCGCTTTGAACAGGCGATGAAGGATTAGGCTTTACTGCCTTCATTAAATGCGAAAACCCCGCCGGAAATGGCGGGGTTTTTTTTGTTGGTCTTTCTGATGCTCCGCACATCCGTGCGTCGCTGCGGGCAATCCCCGATCAAGCCGGGGACAAGCAGTGCCCGGCGGCCGGTCGGCCTTGCGGGCCGCAAAGCGGCCCGAAAAGTGCGAACGCGCGCCCGCGACTTTTCGCGGAACATCGCAACGCGGATGCGTTGCGCAAGGGAAAGACCTACCCCCCGAACGCCTCCTCGCAAGGCACGAAGCGCGCTTCCAGCGCCGCCACATCGTCGGCGACGATCAATTCCTGATTGACCGGAAAGAGCGCGTCCTGAACTGACATGATGTGTTCGCGAGTGGTCCGGCCATCGGCAACCGCCGCATCCAGCCACTCCGCCGTCCGTATCATCAGGTTTTCCGAAAACCGGGTATCGGCAAGGTATTGCGTCATGATGCCCGCCTGCGCGTGGCAATAGATGTGCAAGTCAACCTCGCTCATCTCCGGCGCGGGCGTGAGAACAAGGCTGGCGGCAAGAAGGGCGAGCATGGCGGGTCTCCTGTCAGAAACATCGCGCCAAGCGTGCGCGCCGCGAGCCGGGATGCCAACTGACAATGCGCGTCAGCCGCTCTTCTTCGGCTTCGGCGCTATCGCGCGATAGCTCTCATCAATCCAGCCCTTGAGCAGATCGACAGGCACCGCCTCGCCTTCAGGAAACTCAGCCGAGACCCAGCCGGACTTGCCGAGGTTATAACCGGCAGGGGCCGCGAACTCGTGGATCGACAACACTGCGTCGCCCGAATCGGGCAGCTTGGCGGTAATGGCACAGCCTGTCCCTGAACGCCCTCTGGACAGGAACGCAAAGCTCTTGCCCTTCACCTTGATGGCGTATTCGCCCCAGGGATGATGCTCGGTTGCGCCAGGCAGGCTCAGCGCATAATCGACAAGCACGTGAAGATCGGGGTGCGCCATCTGATAAATCTCTCCTGACCATGCCCATCATAGCCCGCCATGCGTCAATCTTGCCAAGCCCGGCAAAACGCGTATGCGTGGGGTCATGAGCGAGCTTGCCGAACGCCTTGTATCTGCAGACCGCGCCGCACTGGCGCGCGCCATCACGCTGGTGGAATCCACCCGCGCCGACCATCAGGCGGACGCGCGCGCGCTTCTGACCGAAGTGATGGAGCACACAGGCGGCGCGGTGCGTATCGGCCTGACGGGCGTGCCGGGGGTCGGCAAGTCCACCCTGATAGAAGCATTTGGCACTTTTCTGGCCGGCAAGGGCCGGAAAGTTGCGGTGCTGGCGGTGGACCCTTCCTCCACGCGCACCAAAGGGTCCATTCTGGGCGACAAGACGCGCATGGGCGCGCTGGCGACCGACCCGAATGCGTTTATCCGCCCCTCCCCGTCTGCCGGAACACTCGGCGGTGTTACCCGCAAGACCCGCGAGAGCCTGCTCCTGTGCGAGGCCGCAGGGTTTGATGTCGTCATCATCGAGACGGTCGGGGTCGGGCAGTCCGAAACCGAAATCGCCAATATGGTCGATGTGTTCGTGGCGCTGATGCTGCCCGGCGCAGGCGACGAGCTGCAAGGCATCAAGAAGGGCCTCTTGGAACACGCCGAGATACTGTTTGTGAACAAGGCTGATGGCGAGAACGCGCAAAGAGCCAGACGCGCCGCGCGCGATCTGGAGGCGGCTTTACACCTGTTCGCACCGACCAACCCGCACTGGCAGCCCAAAGTGCTGACCGGCTCTGCCCTTGAGGGCAGTGGCATAGACGTGCTCTGGGAGGCTATCACGGCGCACCGGGTCGCCATGCAGGGCGCGGGGGCGTTCGAGGCGCGGCGGCGTGAACAGCAGGTCGGCTGGATGCGCGCCATGGTCGAAGCCATGGTGCTGGAGCAATTCCACTCCAGCCCGGCTGTACGCAGCGCCCTTCCGGGGCTGGAAAGCGATGTCTCGGACGGCACCCTGCCCGCCAGCGAAGCGGCCGAGCGCCTGCTGGACCAGTGGACGAAAGCCCGGTTCGACTAGGCTTTGGCCAGCTTTTTTGCCTGTCCCACCCAGTCATCACGAACGATGCGGCCACGAGCATTCAGATTCTCGTCGAAGCGCTCGATGTCTGCCGTGCTCCAGCTGGCAATCTGCTCAAAGCGCACCACGCCAGCCTTTGTCAGCGTGTTCTCGGCTTTCGGGCCCAACCCCTTGATGCGGGTCAAATCATCTTGCCCGGCAGAGGCAGACGCACCGGCTTTCTTGGGCTGGGATGCAGGTTTGGGGTCAGCGGTTTTCGCAGCCTTTGGCTCTGGCGCAGGCGTGGGCTTTGCCGGCTCAGGCGCAGCGCTTTTCGCGGCTGCCGCCTTCGGCGCAGGACTGGACGCAGGCTTTGCCGGTTCAGCTTGCGATGCCGGTTTACCGGAGGCCGATGACTGAACGGGCGTTGCGGTTGCGGGCTTTTCACTCGGTGGCAAGCGCAAGGTGCCGTTCTGCCGGGAACCGCGCAGGGTCCAGCCGATAATACCGCCCACCAGCGCCGACAGCACCAGCAATACCCACATATGCCACATCAGCCACATCATAGCGTTTCGTTCCTAGCTTGCTTCTTGCGCGGTGCTGGTTGTCTGATCCGCTTCGCCAGCGGGATCGGGTATATCCACAACAACGCGGGTCACGCCCCCGGCACCCCCCCCGCCTGCCCAGTGGGACTGGCGTACGGCGCGCACAGCGCGGGCCTGAGCCTCATCGGACGGCGCGGTTCCGGAGAGGACCGCACGCTGGCCACGCATCTCGACAACCGCCCAGCCCTGCTGGCCCACTTCCTCCAGCGCACTTTCGGCGGCGGCCTGCAGCCGCGCCTCCATGGCCTCGGCCGACCAGGGCGACAGATACACCGCCCACATGCCAAACAGAAGAAAAACGCCAGCTGAAATCAGCAGGCCGCGATGGCGAATCAGAGGGTCCAGATATTTCATGGCGCACATCCTAGCGTGAATTGCCCGGCAATATCAGGGGGCATTTCGGACACGTCCTGCAGGCGAACATGCGTGGATCCCCGGGACCGCCCTGCGGCCCGAGGATGAGAACCAGAACACCCCTACTCCCTGATCTTCTCGTAGGCCGGAAGGGTCAGGAATTCCTCGAACGCATCGTCCAGCGCCAACGCGATGAGGATGTCTTCAGCCTCGCCAAACCGGCCTTGTCCCCAGGCATTGTCGCCGATCTCGGCGCGGATGGCCTTCGCGGCATCGCTAATCACGTCCTTAACATAGGCAGCGTCGACCACGCGCCCTTCGGCTGTTTTCGCGCCATGGGTGCGCCATTGCCAGAGCTGCGCGCGGCTGATCTCCGCTGTTGCCGCGTCCTCCATCAGATTGTGGATCGGCGCGGCGCCGCGCCCTTGCAGCCATGAGGCGATATAGCGGATGGCGACATCGGCATTGCCCAGCACCCCTGTATGCGTGATCGTGCCTTCCGGCGCGGTCAGCAGCGCGGCGGCGTCCTCTGTCACGGCCGGGACTTTGGACAACTGGTTCGGGCCGGTCATCACTTTGTCGAACGCATCCATGGCTACCGGCACCAGCGCCGGATGGGCCACCCACGCGCCGTCATGGCCGATGCTGGCTTCGCGCGTCTTGTCGGCCTTCACCTTGGCGATGGCGGCCTCATTGGCCGCATCATCGCCCTTGACGGGAATGAAGGCGCTCATTCCGCCCATGGCGTGCGCGCCGCGCCGATGGCAGACAGCAATCAGGCGCTTGGCGTACTCGGCCATGAACGGCACCGTCATGGTGACTTGCCCACGATCGGGCAGGACGGCGGCCGGATTGGTTTTCTGACGCTTGATATAGCTGAAAATATAGTCCCAGCGCCCGGCATTGAGCGCGGTGATGCTCTCGCGCAGGGCGTAGAGGATTTCATCGAGCTCAAACGTGGCCGGGATGGTCTCGATCAGGATGGTCACGCGCACCGTGCCGGCGGGCAAGCCCAGCGCCGTCTCGCAATGGTGGATCACCTGCGACCAGAGCTGCGCCTCCTCCATCGTCTCCAGCTTGGGCAGGTAGAAGTACGGCCCTGTGCCATTCTTCTTCAGCTGCGCATGATTGTGCAGGAGGTAGAGAGCAAAATCGAAGAAGCCGCCACCCATCGGCGCGCCATCAATCTCGATATGGGCTTCATCCAGGTGCAGGCCACGCGCGCGCACGATAAGCACGGCATGGTCCTTTTTCAGCGTATAGGATTTGCCGCTATCGGCGTCGGTGTAGTCGATCTTTTTGTGGACGGCATCGCGCAGGTTTATCTGCCCGTCCATCATGTTGGACCATGACGGCGTGGACGCGTCCTCAAAATCGGCCATGAAGCATTTCGCGCCGCAATTGAGCGCGTTGATGATCATCTTGCGGTCCACCGGACCGGTGATCTCCACCCGGCGGTCGGCCAGATCGGCCGGCGCTGCAGGCACGGTCCAGTCTCCGGCGCGGATCGTGGCGGTATCGGCGCGAAAGCCCAGCGTTTCCGCCCCGGAATCAAGCCGCTGCTGGCGCTCCAGACGCGCGGCCATCAGGCGTTTTCGCTCGCCATCAAAGCGGCGATGGATATCAGCCAGCAGAGCCAGGGCCTCAGGGGTGAGTATCGTTTCGTAGCCCGGCCGGACCGCGCCCTTGATGATGACGCCTTTGGGGGTGGTGATCGCTGGTCCGGTCATGTGTATTTCCTTACTTTTTCATTCGTTTTCCCGGAGCAAGCCGGGATCCAGTCTTTTTAGTGATGCTCCGCACATCCGTGCGTCGCGCCTCGCATAGGCTCGGGCGCGCGTTCGGGCTTGCGGCGCTACGCGCCGGGGAGCCGGAGCCTCTTCGTCCCGGTGAACCGGGCACTCACCCCAACTCGCCCGCTGTTACCACAACCCCGTCGCGGTCAGCGTAAAGCCAGTTGCCGGGCGAAAACGTGCCTCCGGCAAAACTGACCGAAATGCCACGCGTGCCAAGGCCGCGCTTTTCGGTCTTGCGCGGGATCAGTCCCAGCGCCAGTACGCCCAGCGGCTCCTGTTCCAGTTCGTGTACATCGCGCACAGCACCATGAACGAGGACCCCGGACCAGCCATTCTTCACCGCCAGCTTTGCCAGATCGCCGCCGACCATGGACCGGCGAAGGCTCGCGCCGCCATCGATGACCAGCACACGCCCCTCTCCGGGCTCGGACAACGCCTCGCGAACCCGCGAATTGTCCTCATAGGCAAGGATCGTCTCAACGGGCCCGTGAAAGACGTGCTGCCCGCCATAGTGGGTGAACAGGGGCGCGAGCACGCGCACCTGATCGGGGTGGGCATCGCACAAATCGGCAGTGTGGTGGGGCATAAGACTATTTGGCCTTTCCAGCGTTTTCCCGGCGCAAGCTAAGGATCCAGAAAATTGACTGGGTACCGGCTTGCGCCGGGAAAACGCGAGATGAGAATTTTCCTGCACCCCCTCGGTCTTTCGGGCCACTCCCCCCGTGAACGGGGGGAGAAACCGTGGAGGACCCGGAGCTCGCAACCTACTCCGCAGCTTTTGCCTTGAACTGCGCCGTTTCCGTGCTTTCGCCCATGGCTGTCGTCGAGGCATTACCGCCCGACAGGGTGAGGTTCACCTTGTCGAAATAGCCGGTGCCGACCTCGCGCTGGTGACGCGTAGCGGTGTAGCCGTCTTTTTCGGCAGCAAATTCGGCCTGCTGCAATTCGGAGTACGCGCCCATGCCGCGGTCCTTGTAGCCACGCGCCAGCTCGAACATGCCGAAATTGAGCTGGTGGAAACCGGCCAGGGTGACGAACTGGAACTTGTAGCCCATAGCGCCCAGCTCGCGCTGGTAGGTCTCGATGGTCGCCTTGTCGAGATTGGCTTCCCAGTTGAACGAGGGCGAGCAGTTATACGCCATCATCTTGCCTGGGTGGGCTTTCTGGACGGCCTCGGCAAAGCGCTTGGCTTCCTCGAGATTCGGTTTGGAGGTCTCCCACCACAAAAGGTCAGCGACGTTGGCGTAGGCCAGACCGCGCTTGATGCAGTGCTCCACGCCGACACCGCTTTTCAGGCGGAAGAAGCCCTCAGCCGTGCGGCCGGCATCGAAATCGATGAATTCATGATCGCGCTCATCGATGTCGGAATTGATGAGGGTGGCAGACTCCGCGTCGGTGCGGGCGACCGTGATGGTCGGCACGCCCATGATGTCGGCCGCCAGACGCGCCGCATTGAGGTTGCGCTCATGCTGGCTGGTCGGGATCAGCACCTTGCCGCCCAGATGCCCGCATTTCTTCTCGGCTGCCACCTGGTCCTCGAAATGGACGCCCGCAGCACCCGCCTCGATAAAGGCCTTCATGATCTCAAAGCAGTTCAGCGTGCCGCCAAAGCCGGCTTCGGCATCGGCCACGATGGGGGCAAACCAGTCGCGGCTCGCCTTGCCGTTTTCCGCCACTTCAATCTGATCGGCGCGCTGGAGCGTGCGGTTGATCTTGCGTGCCAGTTCCGGCGCGGAATTGGCCGGGTAGAGCGACTGGTCGGGATACATGGCACCAGCCGTGTTGGCGTCGGCGGCAACCTGCCAGCCCGAGAGGTAGATGGCCTTCAGGCCTGCACGCACCATCTGCATGGCCTGATTGCCCGACAGGGCGCCCAGCGCGTTGATATAGGGCTCGCTATTGAGAAGCTGCCACAGGCGCGCGGCGCCGCGCTCGGCCAGCGTATGGCTGATTTGTACCGAGCCGCGCAGCTTGATCACCTCTTCAGGGGTGTAGTTGCGCTCAATACCGTCGAAACGGCCGGGGGCGGCGGCGGGAACGAGATCGTAGAATGTGGTCATGGCTGACCTCCTTCAATATGAAACTTGTAGGGTTCATACACGGTTGAGCCGAAAAACGCACAGAATGGCGCATATAAAAGCGGAATGTGTGTAGCGTATTGATGCAAGCTACATTGTGTGATTGTAATTATTCATACAGGTGGAGAGTCCCATGGTGACCGGCCAGAACGAAAAGCTGTATGCAGGCGCGCGGCTGCGCCGTTTGCGGCGCGAGCTTGGCCTGTCACAGGCCGAGTTTGCCGAGACGCTCGGCATTTCCGCGAGCTATCTGACCTTGCTGGAGCGCAATCAGCGCCCGGTAACGGCGCGCGTCCTGCTTGCGCTGGCCGAAAGCCACGATGTCGATGTGCGCAGCTTTGCCGCTGAGTCGGACCGTCAGACACTGACCGATCTGACCGAGGCACTCGGCGACCCGGTGCTAAAAGGGGCAGAGCTGGACCAGCGCGATATCCGCGATCTGGCGGACGCCCACCCGCGTGCCGCTGAAGCCATGGCAAGGCTGTTTCAGGCCTATCGCGAGGCTCAAGGCAGCGCGGCGGAACTCGCGTCGCGCCTTGCGGACGGAAATATCGCGGCCAGTGGCTCGCTGCTTCCGCTGGAGACGGTTCGCGACGCGCTCGACAACGCCCAGAATTATTTCCCGCAGCTGGAAGATGCGGCAGACGCGCTGCGCGAAACCGCCCGTCTGGACGAGCTGGGGCGCGTTCAGGGGATGCATGACTATCTGCGCCGTCAGCATGGCGCAGCGGTACGTGTTTACGACGATGATGTAATGGGCGGCACGCTGCGCCGGTTCGACTTTCACGCGCGCAAGCTATTGCTGTCAGAGCTGCTTTCGCCAGCGGGCAAGGATTTCCAGACCGCGCTGACCATGGTGCTTCTCGATTGCGCGGATGTCCTCGATTCGCTGGTGGCGCGTGCGGCACTGCCAGACCCGGTGGCCGCCCGGCTATTGCGGGCCAGTCTCGCGGGCTATGCGGCCGCCGCGCTGCTCATGCCCTATGACGGTTTCCACCAGGCGGCTGAAACCACCGGCTATGATGGCGACGCCTTGAGCCACCGTTTTGGTGTCAGCTATGAGCAGGCCGCCCACCGCCTGACCACGCTGAACCGCCCAGCACGGCGCGGTGTGCCCTTCTTCCTCATGCGCCTTGATCAGGCCGGCAATGTCACCAAGCGGTTTGGCGGCGGGGTCATCCCGTTCGCAAGGTCAGGCGGCGGATGCCCGCGCTGGCCCATCCATGACGCCTTCCGCATGCCGGAACGCACCCATACCCATGCGGTCGAGCTGCCTGACGGCAGCGCCTATATTTCAATGACGCGAGCCGTCTCGCGCGCCCTGCCGGGGGGCGGTGCAGCCCTGCACGCGATTGTGCTGGGGTGTGAAGCAAAACACGTGAGCCGGCTCGCGCGCGCGGCCTTACCGGACGAAGCCGTCGGCATCGGCCTGACCTGCCGCCTGTGTGAGCGGGACGCGTGCGCGCAGCGGGCCTTCCCGCCCTTGCAGCGCCATCTGAAGATCGAACCGCATACCCGGCCCGTAGCACCATTTTCGTTCAGCTAGGCATCCAATGAAAAGGGCCGGAGCAATGCTCCGGCCCTTTCCGTTTCAAGGCTTGAACGAAACCTAGAAGCGCGTGCGCAGCGTGATGCCATAGGTGCGCGGAGCACCCAGGAAGGCAGCATAGCTGGCCGTATTGCGCGGCTGTGTCCATTCCCCGCCATCGGCACCGGCCGTGCCCCGGCGGCCTTGTGCGAAGGCATCAAACGCGACCTGTGCATAGGTCTCGTCGGTGATGTTGCGGCCCCATAGTTCGAGGAACCAGCGCTCGTCGCTCGAGCCGAGGCCGACACGGGCATTCAGCGTGGTGAAGGACTCCTGGAACTTCTCCGGGTCATTGTCCGAGCCGGTGTTGTAGCCAGACACATAGCGCGCATCGAGGCCCATCCGGGTGACAAGGTTATTGCCGAGCTCACGCTCGAAATTGACGGCGAGGTTCAGGAAGTTCTCCGGCGACAGCGAGAAGCTCTCACCTTCCAGCGCCGCGATCAGCGGATCGGTGGTGGTGATCGTCTGGTACTCGGTATCGACATACGCATAGCCGCCCGAAATATCGAGGCCGTCCACCGGGGTGAGCCAGAGGAAGTCAAACTCGGCGCCGTAGGAGCGGGCCTCATCCACCGACTCCACCACGAAGGCTGTGCCGTTGAACGTGTTGAGCTGGAAGTCCTCAATGTCCTGGTAGAAGAGATTACCGTTGAACTGCAGGCTGTTGGCGAACAGGGTCGACTTGAAGCCCGCTTCCCACGCCGAGATCGTCTCCGGTGCGAACGAGGTATCGACATTGGTGTAGCCAACGCCGGCTGTGACCGGGCCGTTGAACTGGCGGTCCAGATTGAAGCCGCCCGCCTTGAAGCCGCGAGAGTAACCACCGTAGATCATCACATCATCGGTGAGATCGAACTGGGCCCGCAGCGTGCCTGAGACTTCCTCATCGGTGCGCGACTGGTCGTAGCCGGTATTGTCCAGACCAGAACGGGCATAGGGCAGACAGATATTGCCGATGGCCACTGCACCGCCGGTAATGGTGGCCTGAGGCACGTTGTTGGCCGTCGCTGCCTGTATCCATCCCGAAACGGGGTTCAACCCGAACGCGCCCTCAAGAGCGGCGCAGGCCGCCGGAGAGTTGGTCGAGAAGCTGGCCGTCAGGTCTTTCTCTTCGCGCGTATAGCGCAGACCCGCCGTCACCGAGAAACGGTCCGTAAAGGCGTAGGTGTTGTGGGTGAAGGCGGCCCAGCTGGTAGCCTCCTGATTGTAGATGTCCTGATTGACGCCCGTCCCTGCCGTAATGGCAGCGCCCGGCGGGATGTTGATAGCGCCCTGCGTCAGGTTGGAAATCGTCTGGCTGACACCGGCCGGCGAAGGCGTGCCGCTGGCGGTCAGAAGAATGCCCAGGAAAGGCTCCCACTGCGAACCAAAGCGGATCGCATCACCCAGCTCCAGTTCTTCGTGCGAGTAGAACCCGCCAACAAGCCAGTCCAGATTGCCGCGCACACCCTGCAGGCGGAACTCCTGGCTGAAACGGTCAAGATCGGTGAAATTGCCGTCCAGACGCGCGGCGATATCCAGACCCGAATAGTCGATATCCTGCGTGCGCTCATTCTCCCAGTGACGGAACGCCGTGATCGAGGTCAGCGTGGCGCTGTCAAAGTCCACGCCAAATTCCGCCGAGAGACCCCAGTCGGTCACGTCCTGCTGGTAAGGCGTATTGGCATACGCCTGCCGGGCCGACGGATTGGCCGGGCTCAGCACCTGGCCGCCAAGCTGGCCCACAATGCCGGCGATGGCGGGGTTGTAATCCCACTGGACGGCCGAGCAGCAGAACTCGCTGCGGTCTGAAAAGTCCGCAATGATGCGCCCGGTTACCGTGGCGCTCGGCGTCCACAGAAGCTGGCCACGGATCGAGTAGTAATCCTGATTTTCAGAATCGGTGACCGTCGTTGTGCCGCCCTGGCGCAGATTCAGGTCCGTGAAGCCGTCACGCTGGTTGGTGACAGCGAATAGGCGGAAAGCCAGCTGATCTTCCACAATCGGGCCCGTGATCGAGCCGGACAGGCGACGCAGATCATAATTGCCGACCTGAAGTTCGGCCTGACCGCCAAATTCGAACTCCGGCTCTTGCGTCATGATGTTGAGGACACCGGCTGAGGTGTTCTTGCCGAACAGCGTGCCTTGCGGGCCGCGCAGCACCTCGATGCGCTCCAGCTCGCCCAGATCGCCGAAGCCGACGCCGTTACGGGCGCGGAATACGCCGTCAATGTAAACACCGACGGAGCTTTCAAGGCCGAAATTGTCGCCCACGGTGCCGACGCCGCGCACCCGCGCGGTCGTGATGGTCTCAGACTGGGTCGAGGTCACCATCAGGCCGGGGGCCAGAACGATGAGATCCTTGATGTCCTGAATGCCGGAATTTTGAAGCTGGGTCTCGTTGAAGGCCGATACAGCAACCGGCACGTCCTGCAGGTTCTGCTCGCGCTGCTGCGCGGTGACCGTGATCACTTCCAGCTGGCGCTGCGCGCCCGGCACATCGGCCGTCTGGGCGTGAACGCCGCCCGCCAGGACAATGGGAGAGGCAGCAGCGAGGAGCGCTGCGCGTACGGTTTTCATGCTCATGTTTTCCTCCGCGAATGCCGGACGGGGAGCGTCGGCTTTTCTTGTTGCGACGCAGCGTTGTGCTGCGTTGGCGCCAAACTGCAGCCGTTTGCCGGTTTGAAAAGGGGGCTTGCTGAAATACCCGGCCGAAACTGCCCGATTACTGATCCGGTTGCTGCACTCGCGTCGAACGTGTTGCGTCGCGAACACGCAACTGCGTTACAGTTCTGTAACGTATTTGCCGGCTTTATGTTGCGAGTGCGAATAGTCTATTTGTTTCAACGCCATCGCGCTTAGGGCGCGGGGACTGGCTTTGGCGCCATGAAAAAAGGCCGGAGCTTGCGCTCCGGCCTTTCTCTCCTCCCTGACGGTTCTGTCGACCGTTTCAGGTCTGCATGCACCTCAATACTAGTTGCGCATGCGGAATTCCAGCCCGATCACGCGGCCCCGGTTGAGCGGGGCGAAGGTGCCGCCAAGCGGTACCGGACCCAGCAATGTAGGCAGCTGTGTGTCGTTACCGATCGTGGCCTCATCACCAAGGTTCTTGCCGTAAAGCGCGAGGACATGACGGCCCTCGTTGAACTCCAGCGACAGACCGGCATCCCAGATGCTGGCAGCATCAAAGAAGCCCAGATTATTGTCGGTGTAGGCATTCCGGTCACGATAATTATAGGACACCGACCCGGTCAGGGTCGATCCACCGAACAGGTTGAGCGGAATATCGTGGTAGACGCCGACACCATAGGTCCACGGAGCAAGCCGGGGAATGTCGAGCGCCAGATCGGCGGCATTGATGACGTTGTCGCCATTCAGGTCAAACCGGACGCTGTCATAGCTGCCGTCCACATAGCCGACCTGAGCGGTTACCAGCGTATTCTCGCCAAGGAAGAAACGCCCTTCGAGCTCAAAGCCGGAAATGGTCGCATCAGCCGTATTACGGATGATCTGAACCACACCTGTCAACGGATCCGACTGGTTAATCTCACGCTGCATGTCGCTGATGTTATTGTAAAATACAGCAGCGTTCAGGCGGACATTCCCGTCGGCCAGATCGGTCTTCACACCCACTTCGAAGGAGTCGATGCGCTCCTCGTCAAACGGTCCGGGCGTAATGGCCGGGTTGGGCGAGGTATTACGGAAGTTATAGCCGCCCGAGCGGTAGCCCTGTGACCAGCTGCCATATATCTGGCTGACATCATTATAGCGGTACTGGACGCCGACGCGCGGCGCGAATGATGACCAGCTGTCGGAGTCGATGAAGGCACCCGGTGCGCCAGCTGTAACCGTACAGCCCACTCCGACCGTGCAGGCCGTGCCAGGCAGAAGCGCCTGGATACGGGCGTCCTTGTCTTCTGAGGAATAGCGGCCGCCGAGGCTGAAGGTCAGGCGTTCACCGGCGCGGATATCCGCATTGGCGAAAATACCCCAGGTGGAATGGTCGATTGTGCCACCGCCGCGAACATTGAGCGCACCTCCGAGCAGAAGGCGTTGCTCAACATAGTCAATGGTCTGGTCGAAATAGTAGACGCCCGTGGTGAAATCGATATTCCCGAACGTGCCCGCATAGCGAAGCTCGTTGGACCACTGGGTCTGATCCAGCGAGGACGGCGCATGGAACAGGAAGGCCGGCGTGGCATCGATATCCCCTAGGGACTCACTGTCATAAAGGCGCCAGCCCAGAATATTGGTGATGGTTCCGTCACCGAAACCGACATCGATATTGGTCTCGACGGCGGCCTGACGCCAGTCAGCCCGCGAGAAGCCCGGCTCATTGATCGAGAAGCCGAAGCTTCCGCGCGGGAACAAGCCGCCAATGCCTGAGCCATTAACGTGGTTCTGGCCAGCCGGGCCATCACCGCTGGTTTCGCCATATTCAAGGCGAAGGATGAACTCGACATTGTCGTTCGGCCGCAGGGCAATCGCGGGACGAATAATGGTGACTTCGTTGGCGCCGTGCTGGGAATTGTCAAAACGGTTGGTGAACCAGCCCTCATCATCGCTGTGATAGACGGCGAGCTTGGCTGACAAATGGTCGCTGATCGGACCGGAGACGACCCCTGACGCAACCCAGCGCAGACCCGTCTCGACGCCGACCCGTCCGTTGAAACGGAATTCGTCGGTCGGGGTCGTGGTTCTCACGACCACGGCGCCGCCCGTCACGTTGCGCCCGAAGAGCACACCTTGCGGTCCGCGCAGAACCTCGATCCCCTCGATGTCGAAATTGTCGACCACAACGCCGGCATTGATGCCGTAGTAGATCTCGTCGACGAAGTACCCGACGGTCGGGTCAATAGCCGGAATCGAACTGTTAATGCCCAGACCCCGGATGGAGAAGTTCGCGATGGTCGGCGCGGTGCCAATATCTTCAAACTGCACGTTCGGGATCACGTAGCTCAGCGAGCTGATGTCCTGGTACTGTAGTGCCGCAAGCTGGTCGCCGCTGAACGCGGTCACTGCTACAGGCACATCCTGCACAGCCACGCCGTCGGGGCGCTTCGTGCCGGTGATGGTGATAACTTCGCGCAGCGCTTCGCTGGCACTTTGCGCCTGCACACCCGCCGTGAAGACAAGTGGCGATGCCGCCGCCAGTAAAACCATCCGCATCAATGAAACTTTCATCGCGTTAGCTCCTCCCGCTCCCGAAGCCCCGCCCGGGAATACATTTGTTGCAGTGCAATATAGCTCTGTACTCGCAAGCTTGTCTGATCCGCACCACAAGTAAAAGCGTGCAAAGCCGGAGGCAGGCTCGATAAATGGCCGATTTGCGTTGGTGAAGTCCGAAATGCGACTTTCTGTTGCAAAACTGACACGCAGATTTGCACGGCATTATTTGTTGAAAATGAAACTAGTTATTGCATTCGCGAACAATACTGCGCTGTTGCAGCAATTCAGGCGGCTGTGGAGGGTCTCGCCCGCATGGCCTCCAGCCAGCCAGCAAGTGCAGCATGGCGGCCGTCCGGCACTATCTTCACCCAGCCGGCAAACTCGACGAAAATGAACGCCGCAATATCGGCGACCGAAAACGAATCGCCAGCAAGCCATGGGGTCTCTGCCAGCCGGGCATCCAGAACGCCCATGAAACGTTGAGCCCGCTCGCGGCCGCGATCTGCCAGCTCGGGTATCTGCGCCACAGGGTGAGGCCCCGGCAAGGCACGGTCCGCCATCGCCTTCGAACTGTTGCGCAAGACTTCCATAATGGCCATCAGGCCCTCGAACTCCGCGCGCCACAGCCATTCGGCCACCCGTGCCTTGCCGAGAGGCCCAACACCCATCAGCGGCGGGTCCGGGTAAACTTCCTCCAGCCAGCGCGCTATGGAGGCATTGTCGCAGAGGGCTTCGCCTTCCGGCGTAACCAGAACCGGAACGGTGCAGGCGGGGTTTATACTGCGGAATTCATCGGAGAACTGCTGGCCACTGCGCAAATCGATCTGGACGGTGGCCACCTCCGCCCGCTTTTCCGCCAGAATCATCCGGGCGCGGCGCGGGCTGGGCGCCGTGGCGCAATCGTAAAAAGTGATGGTCATCGTGCGAGGTTCCCGATCTGGCAGGTTCAGCTGAACAGGGGCGGGCGCTGGCTGGCGGCACCAAGGCGCAGTTCCAGCGCATGTCCGAGTGCAACCAATGTGCCCTCTTCATACAGCGGCGCCCACAGGCTTGTCGCATACGGCACGGAATGTGTCGCGCCGCTTTCATCGGCCGGTGCCCCGAACAGGGTGCGTGCCGGCTGGTCGTGAAAACCCGCGCGCAAGGCCAGCTGGGGGTGGCCGGTAAAATTGGTGGCCAGCAGCATGTCGCCCGCAAAGTTCGGCCCGATAACCGCGTCCACTTCGCTCATCTTTTCAGCCATCATGGCCATTACCTGACGGCGCAGCCGGCCGGCATTGACCAGATCGACGCCGCTGATGAAGCGGGCGCGGCGAAACGTGTTGGGCCACGCGGCATCATCCTGCCAGCGCAATTGCGCGTCGTCGCCCGACAGGGAAAGCTCTTCAAACGCGGCGGCAGCCTCCGCTTCCAGCTCAAGCAGCAAAGCGGCATAGGGCATGGCCTCCAGCTCGAAGGGGACCAGTTCCACGCCCAGTGACCGTGCAATTTCAAATGCTTCCCGGTCCAGCGCGTGTCCCTGCTCGAGCCATTGCGGGTTATAGCCGAGGCGGAGACCGGAAAACTCATTGGAAAAGTCACATTCAAACCCGTGATCAAGCGATGCCGGATCGCCCGCATCAGCCCCCTTTATCGCTGCGAGCACCAGTGCCGTATCGGCGACGTGGCGGGAAATCGGCCCGATCTTGTCCAGCGACCAGCACAGGGCCATCGCACCTGTCCGCGCCACGCGGCCAAAGGTCGGGCGCAGGCCCGCCGTGCCGCATCGGTGCGATGGCGACACAATCGACCCCAGCGTTTCGGTGCCTATAGAGAAGCTGCACAGACCCGCCGCCGTGGCAGAGGCCGATCCGGCCGAGGATCCTGACGAGCCTTCTTCGGGATTGAACGGGTTGCGGCATACGCCGTCAAACCAGATGTCTCCGTAGGCCAGCGCGCCGACACTCGTCTTGCCCAGCAAGACCGCCCCGGATTCCGCCAGCCGGGCAGCGATATAGGCCGTTTCCTGCGCAACGCGGTCGCGGTAGGGCGTGGCACCCCAGGTGGCCGGCAGGTCTGCCACGTCGACAATATCCTTCAGGGCGTAGGCAATTCCATGCAGTGGCCCCCTCAAGCGGCCTGCCGCCCGCTCTGCATCGCGCGCTTGCGCCTCCTGCAGGGCGCGGTCCGCGGTGACGGTGATAAAGCATTCCAGCTGATCGGCATGGCGCGCTATCCGGTCCAGATAAATCTGCGTCAGCTCAACCGAGTTCAGCCATCCGCGATCCATCCAGGCGGCCTGCAGCCAGACGGAAGCAAAGGCGATGTCTTCTGCCGATTGCGGACGCACATCGCTTTGCCCGGGTGATCCGGTGACGTGATTGCCTCGCGGGCGCACGTCGTGTCCGGGCAGGCGCGGGTCAAACGTCTGTGCGGGCGCTAGAGAATTGGGCCGGGCATGGGCGCGCAAGGCTTCGACGCGCGCGGTCCAGTTCTCCATGGAGCGCACCATCTGGGCGCGTTCTTCATCGGTATGGGTTACCGCAAAAAGCTGCTCGGCGCAGGCGAACGTGCTGGCCGACACATCCTGCGTGGCGCTTGCTGACGAGCTGGACCCGCCCGCCAGCCCCGCTGCGCCGCCTGCCATCAGCCCCAGCACCGACCGCCTTGATGTATTCAGATTGCCTGCCATGATCACCTGACTGCTTGCCAGGATGCAGCTTGCCGGGTGAGCGGCAAATTACAAGAAGCCTGCCCCGTTTCTGCCGTGATGTGTCCAAAAATGCCTTATTCTGTCCAAGTCCTGACGTGTTGGCTCCCTAGGGTTAATGCGGGTTGAACATTTAACGGAGGGGGGCCTCCTCATGGCTACGCATGATTTTACAGATTCCAACGCTCGCCGGCGCCCTGACTACCGCACGATAGGCGGCAATGCTTCAGGAGAGGTGAGACAGATGAGCCGTATCGATCAGAAGACACATCAGATCGTTGACCGGCTTAGCGATGCGTTTTACCGCGCGTCCGGCGATTTCAATGCCTATCTGGATTTCCGCGCCACGCGCGGCCGCATGTTCGGCGGCGCCCTGCCTCCGCATCGCTGGGTACAGCGCGCGGCGCAATACCCAGACAGCCACATCATGCACTTCTCGATTCTCGCTGCCCTCATCCTGTTTGAGGGGCTGGCCAACGCCTATTTCTTCTCCAAAGCGTCCGATCTGGGGCTTCTGGGCGGCTGGATCCAGGCGATCACCGTAGCGTTCACCAACGTTATCGCGGCCTTCTTCCTGATCGGCTTCATGGGTCTGCGCAGCCTGTCCAATCCTGACCGGCCCTTTTCATTCGCGGCGGCGCTGGTTGGCGTTCCGATTGCACTATGTTTCGTGATCTTCCTGAACTTCTCGGCCGCGCACTATCGCGATCTGCTGGAGCTCAATGAGGCCGTGATCGCGTCGGGATCGCTGGCCGCCAGCGGCGAAATTCTCGCCCCGGTCACCCGCGCGCTGACCTTCCAGCCCTTCGAGACGCTCGAAGCCTTGCTGCTCTTCATTCTGGGCATCACTTTTGCCGCGATTGCTGCGTTCAAGGGCGCGACCTTCGATGACCGTCTGATTGGTTATGGCGCCGTTCAGCGCCGGGCCATCCGCTCGGCCGCGCATCTGGCTGCCATCATCAAGCAGGTGCCGCTGGATCGCAGCAGCGAGCCCACTGGAAGCAGCAATACGGTCGGCAGCAGCACGTATGAAGATGCTGTCCAGCTCAAGCTGGATATCGATGCCTATTTCGCCGAACAGACCCAGCGTGCCCTGGGCCGTCACCGCGAAGCGGCAGATTTCCAGGACGATGCGGCCCGTCATAGCGCCCAGTCAGGCGCACGTGAGGACAAGCCGCCCTTTCCGGGATAGAGCGTATTTCGATCAACTGGGAGCGGTTTGATGGTGAGTATTTTTCGTGCTGGCGAGGAGAAAACCGCAGCATGATGTGAACATCATGCGAGGATTTCGACGAATGCCAGCGCGGAAAAGGCCGCCAAGCCGGCTTGGACCAACGCCTTGTTTGACAGACCCAAACCGCAATCGTTTCAGCTTGGTCTTTCGCGTCCTGGACGGCGTCGCGAAAAGCTATCGGTGTTTACACCGCGTCGCGTCCCGCTCCTTGCCGGACCGCGAAATACCGGCGCTCAAACGATTCCATTTGATCGAAATACGCTCTAGTGTCACCGGTGCGGTGCGGGGGCGCCGCTAGCAAGGGGGCTTGAAACGCATGAGAGGCAAGGATCTTGTTGGCCTGTTCAACATGCTGGTCGTGGCCGGTGTGCTGGGCGCGATAAGCTATGCCGCGCTGGTGCTCCAGCCGGAAGAATACGATCCGGAAACACTGTGCCTGGTCGGGGCGGTCCCGTCTCATAGCGTGCTGGTGATCGACAAGACGGACCTCTATTCACCCGCTCAGGCCTCTCGCATCGAGGCGATGGCCCTGCAGACACGCGACCGGCTGGCCATTGGTGAGCGCTTCTCCCTGTTTGAGCTCGATGAGCGCGGGGAGCTGACCCACACGAACCGCTTTTCTCTGTGCAATCCGGGCCGCGGCGAGCAGATCAATCCGCTCTACCGCAATCCCAACCGGGTCGAGGCACGCTATCAGTCGCTCTTCGAACGTCCCTTGCAACGCGCCCTGGCCGATCTTGTCCGTCCAAAGGACGCCCCGCAGAGCCCGATCATCGAGGCGCTTGCCGGACTGACGCAGGAAGCCGGGTTTGATGCATCTGTGCCGCAGCGGCGCATCGTACTCGTCTCTGACATGCTGCAGAACTCGCCGCTCTACTCGGTCTATGGTCAGGCGCGAAGCGACCTCGCCGGCCGCCTGCCTGATCCGGCGGTGATCGCCCGGCAGGTGGAAAGCCAGTACGGAACGGCCCTGCGCGGCGTCGAGGTGGAAATATCGTTTGTGGACCGTCCGGGCTGGACCCCGGAACAGCGCGCCGCCCTTCGCGCGCACTGGGAAGCGGTGTTCTACCGGCTTGGTGTCCGCCAGAGCTGGCAAGAATTCACCGGCTAGGAGAATTCCGCCCAATTGAAATCACGCAAGGCCACCGGCAAGCTGTCCGACGCTAAGCCGGAGTCAGACTCCCGACCGCCACGTGTCCGGGGTTTTGGTAGAGCTGGCGACGCCAGAGCAGACCCCGTTTTTAACCGCGCTTTAACTATACCAATTATTTCAGTAATTTACCAAAAATAAAGCACGAATTTTTACCGGACTGAAACGGTCCCCGGTGTTTACTCTCATCACGTTCAGGACGGGTCGGGATGGACTTGGCTCCTGGGCAGCCAGCGAGCTAAACAACAAGGAGTAGTGGGATGAAAAATCTGGTATCGCGTTTCTTCAAAGACGAATCGGGCGCCACGGCCATTGAATATGGTCTGATCGCCGCCCTTATCGCCGTTGTCATCATCACGGCTGTGACCGCTCTGGGTACCGGCCTTGAAGGCACCTTCGAGACGGTTTCCGACGAGCTTGGCGGCTAGACCGCTACAGCCGTAAGGCAATCCCGACCCAAAAGTCGGCTGGATGGGCCGCCCCTCACACGGGGCGGCCTTTTCAGTTTTGGGAGTGCGTTGCCACATCCATGAACTTCCGGAGGCCCGCAGGGCCATCCGGGACCTTGTGCAGGATAATCCTGATAGCGGCCCCGGGTCTCGCCAGCTCGCCCGGGGTTTCATGGCTGCGGATGAAACCGGGAACTTCCCTCTGACGCCTTGCCGGTATAGTCACTGGCACCATGACGAACCCAATCACACCCTTCGTTGACGGATTCGCGCCCGCCTCGGCGGATGCCTGGGAAGCCCTTGCGCAAAAGGCGCTGACTGGGAAATCTGCCGACACGCTGGTCCGCCATACCCGCGATAATATCGCGCGCGGTCCGCTATTTGCGCCTCACAACACGGCGCAGAGTGACCCGGCCCTACCCGGTGCCGCTCCGTACACACGCGGGCGCATGCTGGCGCGGGACGCCTATTTGCCCTGGGCCATGCGGCAGGCACACGACACGCCGCGCACACGCGAAGCGAACGCGGCCATTCTGGCGGATCTGGCAGGCGGCGCGAGCGAGATCACGCTTGAGATCGACCCGTCAGGCAAAGCGGGAATCGCGGCACGCACCCCGGATGAGCTCGAAACAGTCCTGCGTGACGTGATGCTGGATTTGGCGCCCGTCCATATCAGATCGGGTATGTGGGATATCGAGGCCGCCGGAATAATGCTGGCCGTCCTGAAAACACGCAGCGCGATTGCGGGCGGCGGGCTGGGCCTGTCGGCTGCACTGGGCAAACAGGCCGACACGCGCATCGCCCTGGCGGCCGAGGCACGTGCCCTTTCGCCTGCCATCCGGGCCTTCCGGGCTGATGGCCGCGCAATTTTCGAGGCGGGCGGAACAGAAGTGCAGGAACTGGCCTTCGCCGCTGCCAGCGCCGCCGAAGCCATCGAGCATATGGTGGTGTCCGGCTGGGATGCCGGTGACGCTGCGGTCACAATCGAGGTGGAGCTGGCCGCCGATACCGACATTCACCTGACTATTCCCAAGCTGCGCGCCATGCGCCTTGTCTGGGCGCAGCTGATGGACGCCTGGGGCGTCACCGATTCCCGCGCCGCGCTCTATCTGCACGCCACCACCGCCGAACGCGCCCTGTCCGCCACTGATCCGTGGACCAATCTCATCCGCGTGGCCTGCGCCGGATTTGCGGGATCCGCCGGCGGCGCCGACGCGCTGACCATTACCCCGATCACCCGTGCCAGCGGACGCTCCACGCCCTTCTCACGCCGTCTCGCCCGCAATCTGCACATCTTGCTCGCCGAAGAGACCCATGCCGGAAAGATCAATGACCCGGCGGGCGGCAGCTATCTGCACGAAACGCTGAGCCACAGGCTTGCCGAAGCGGCCTGGGGCGAAATGCAGCGCATTATCGGCCTTGGCGGAGCCAGCGTCGCCCTGCGCTCCGCGGCCTGGAAGGCTGATATCGCAAAGGCTGGCGAGGGCCTGATGAAACTGGTTTCCACCGGCCGGGAACCGGTAGTGGGCGTCACCGCCTACCCTGACCTGGACCCCCGCGCCCTCGCTCCGGACAACAGCGCGTACAGCCCGCCCGCGATTTCCGGCTCCGGCTTCGCCGACCAGCCGGCAGATGCCATTACCCTGCCCTCTCCCATGCGTACCGCCGCCCCGTTCGCGCAGGTCCGCACCAGGGTCGAGACCGCGGCGCCCGGGCCGGTCTTCCTCGCCACGCTCGGCAGTCTGCCGGAATTCAACGCCCGCGCGGGCTTTGCCATCAACCGGCTGGGCGTGGCCGGGCTGCGTACGCTGCCCGCAGCGGCGCATGAGGGTGTCGCGGCCTGCGTGGACGCCTTCAAAACTTCCGGCTCGCCCCTCGCCATTATCTGTGGCACCGATCAGGCCTATGGCGATCGCGCCGCCGAACTCGCCACCGCTCTGAAAACTGCCGGGGCAAAGGCGGTCTGGCTGGCCGGGCGGCGCGACAGCGCACCGGACGGGGCGCAGATTGATCACGCCATCCATATGCGCTCCGACGCACTGGAAGATTCGCGCCTTGCCGCCCGCGCGATGGGAGTGGATGCATGACCCGCCAGAGCCCGCCCGATCTCACCGCCATCGCGTTCAATCCGCCGCGTGCCGGCAAAGCTAACACGGAGCGCCCCGAAGGCTGGATGAGCCCGGAAGGTATCGAGATTGCGCCCGCTTACGGGCCGCACGACACCGCGCCGCTGGATTTCGTCGACGGCCTGCCCGGCCTTGCCCCCTTCCACCGCGGCCCCTACCCGACCATGTTCGTGCAGCGCCCGTGGACGATCCGCCAGTATGCCGGCTTCTCGACGGCTGAAGACTCCAACGCCTTCTACCGGCGCAATCTGGCGGCCGGGCAAAAAGGCCTCTCCATCGCCTTCGATCTGGCCACCCATCGGGGCTATGACAGCGATAATCCGCGCGTGATCGGCGATGTCGGCATGGCCGGCGTCGCGGTCGATTCCATTCTCGACATGCGCCAGCTTTTTGACGGCATTCCGCTGAACGAGATGAGCGTGTCGATGACGATGAACGGCGCGGTGCTGCCCGTGCTTGCGCTCTATATCGTCGCGGCAGAGGAACAGGGCGTAAAGCCGGCGCAGCTTTCCGGCACGATCCAGAACGACATCCTCAAAGAATTCATGGTGCGCAACACCTATATCTACCCGCCTGCGCCCTCCATGCGGATCATTTCCGACATTTTCGCCTACACTTCCGCCGAGATGCCGCGCTTCAACTCCATCTCGATCTCCGGCTATCACATCCAGGAGGCCGGCGCCCCGGCGGATCTGGAGCTGGCCTACACGATCGCCGACGGGCTGGAATACATCGCGGCGGGCGTGAAAGCCGGGCTGGACGTGGACAGCTTTGCCCCTCGCCTCTCCTTCTTCTGGGGCATTTCCATGAATTATTACATGGAAGTGGCCAAGCTGCGCGCCGCGCGGATGCTGTGGGCGAGGCTGGTGAGGGAGCGCTTCGCGCCGAAGTCGGAAAAATCGCTCTCCTTGCGCGCGCACAGCCAGACCTCCGGCTGGTCGCTGACCGCGCAGGACGTGTTCAACAATGTTGCCCGCACCACGATAGAGGCAATGGCCGCCGTGGACGGGCACACCCAGTCGCTTCACACCAACTCGCTCGACGAGGCGCTGGCCCTGCCGACGGACTTTTCGGCGCGGATCGCGCGTAATACCCAGATCGTGCTGGGCAGCGAAGCGCATCTGACCGACGCCATCGACCCGTGGGGCGGCAGCTGGTTTGTCGAGCGGCTGACCCACGATCTGGCCGCGCGTGCACTGGCCCATATCGAGGAAATCGACAGTCTTGGCGGCATGGCGAAAGCCATCGAGGACGGCACACCCAAGCTGCGCATTGAGGAAGCCGCCGCGAAGACGCAAGCGCGCATCGATTCCGGCCAGCAGACCATTGTGGGCGTGAACAAGTTCCGCCTGACCGAGCCTGAAGACGTGCCGGTGCTGAAAGTCGACAATGCCGGCGTGCGCCGCCAGCAGCTTGAAAAGCTGAAAAAGCTGAAAGCGAACAGGGACAATGCCAAGGTGGAGGCGGCGCTGCACGCCCTCACCCGCGCGGCCGACGAAAAGAGCGGCAATCTGCTGGCGCTGGCCGTCGAGGCGGCGCGGGCCCATGCTAGTGTCGGCGAGATTTCCGACGCGCTGGAAAAGGTTTATGGCCGCCACAAGGCCGCCATCCAGTCGATACAGGGGGTGTATTTGAAAGCCTCGGGCAATGACGAGAAGATGCAGCGCGCGCTGGACGCCGCCGACGCCTTTGCCGAGGCCGAGGGCCGCCGCCCGCGCATCCTGATCGCGAAAATGGGGCAGGACGGGCATGACCGGGGCCAGAAAGTCGTCGCCTCCGCCTTTGCCGATCTGGGCTGGGACGTTGATATCGGCCCGCTCTTCCAGACGCCCGAGGAAGCCGCGCTCCAGGCCATCGAGAACGATGTCCATGTCGTCGCCGCCTCCTCGCTGGCCGCTGGCCACCTCACCCTCGTACCGGCCTTGCGCGATGCGCTCAAAGACGGGGGGGGTGGTGACAAGCTGATCGTCGTCGGCGGGGTGATACCGCCCGAAGACGTGCCAACACTTCGCCAGATGGGCGCCGCCGCGGTGTATCCGCCCGGCACGGTGATTGCCGACAGCGCGATTGAGCTGATCGAGAGGCTGGGCGGGCAATAGCATTTGCCGCGTGTGCGCCTGCATACGCTACGGCAGAAGATTTCGTCAGGGCGCGGAAAACTGGTTAACCTGAATCGGTCAAACCAGAGGCCGAATCGCTTTTCCCCGCACGGAGTGCCGTGATGACTGATGCCCCCGCCCGCACCAGAAAGTCTGCCAGGACGCGCCCGCCAGCCGACACGCCCGAAACCGGGCCCGTCTCGGTGCGCAAGGCGTCGCTGCCCAAGGAACGCCAGAGCCGCGTCACCTTGCTGGCACGTACCGTGTTCTGGGTGGCTGGTCTGCTGGCGCTCGGTGCTGCCGGGTTCTCGCTTGTGGCTGCATCCACGGCCGGGTGGCATGGCTTCGTGCTGCTTTCAGGTATCGCCTTTGTCGCCTTCATCCTGATGTTTGCCGTAGCCGCAGGCGAAAGCGCTGCCCGGTCCTTGCGTATTGAGCCTGTTGTACGCCCCAAAGCCGATGCGCTGGTCAGCGCGGCCATTGATGCCGCCGCCGAACCCATGCTGGTTACCGATGCCCGCGGGCGCACGGCCTGGGCCAATGCGGCCTATCGCAAGCTGGCCAAGACCGTGATGCCACTGACAGCGGGCGTCACCCTGCCGGCGCCTGACCGTTTGTGGCCGGGCAGTTCGGGCGGCGCGCTCTACCGGCTGTCACGGGCTGCAACCGCCGGTGCAGCGGCGCGCGAAACCCTGAGCGCGCTGGGCGAATCTGGCGGCGGCGTCTTCAGTGTATCGGTGGACCCGGTGCCATCAGGCGGTGCGTTGTGGCGCTTTAGTGAAATCCGGGCCAGCGAGGCACTGGACGCGGAACCGGGTACGCCGGACTGGGCCGAACACGCGCCGGTGGGGCTGTTCCTGGCCGATGGCGAGGGCCGTGTTCTGTCTGCGAATGCAACGCTGCGGGCGTGGCTGGATGCGCCTGAAGGCCAGGCGCTCAAAGTGAAAGATTTTCTCGCCGGTGACATGGCCAGAAGCTTCCTCAAGACACGCGGCGACAAGGGCATTGTCAGGCTGGACGCGCGCCTGCTGGCGCGCGAAGGCGTAGAAAGCCCGATCACGCTGGCCGTGGAATGGGATGAAGGGCGCCCCGCCCGCGCCCGCGCGGTCGTCTATGGGCTGACTGCGGCTGGCACGCCGCCGGGCGTCGCTCAGGTGATCGCCCAGCACACAGGCGGGCGCACGGGCCGCACGTTTGACGACATGTTCGCCAGCGCGCCGTTCGGTGTGGCCCGTCTGGACGGGTCTGATCCCCAGCAATCGATCATCGAGGATGCCAATCCTGCGCTGGTCCAGCTATCGGGCGGCACCGCCATACCCGGCATGAAGTTTGAGGAATTGTTCGACTGGAGCACGGGCGATAATCGCGAGGATGCGTTTGCCACCGCCATGTCAGGCCGCAACGAGCCGGTAGCGCTCAAGCTGAAATCGGCGGATAGCTCGCGCGATGTCCACCTGTTCCTGTCACCTGCGCGATCTGGAAAGCGGGCAGCCTACGTCGTTGACATCACCGCATTCCGCGAGCTGGAAGGCCAGTATGCGCAGGCGCAAAAGCTCAAAGCCGTCGGCGAGCTGGTCGCGCGCGTCGCGCACGATTTCAACAATTTCCTGACCGCTATCCGGCTGAACACCGACAATCTCCTCCTGCGTCACCCGGTCGGTGATCCGGCCTATCCTGATCTGCAAAAAATCAATGGCGTCGTGGCGACCGCTGCCGGGCGCATCAAGCATCTGCTGGCCTTTGCCCGCAAGCAGACCCTGCGGGTTGAAACTGTCGATCTGACCGAAACGCTGGCCGATGCGGTCCATCTGGTGCGTCAGAGCGTGGAAGAATGGATGCGCGTCGAGGTCCGCCATGGCCGCGACGTGCCGCTGGTGCGAATCGACAAGGATGAACTCGCCAACGCGCTGATGAACCTCGCCACCAATGCCCGCGATGCCATGGCATCAAAGGGGCGCGGCACGCTGACCATCTCCACCGACCGTGTTGATGCGGCCGACGTGCGGGCCGCCGGCGCACCGGAGGTGAAGGACGGCGCCTGGGCCGCCATCCACATTGCCGATGAAGGCTGCGGGATGGATGACAACACGCTCGCGAAGATTTTCGAACCGTTCTTCACCACCAAAGAGGCCGGCAAGGGCACGGGGCTGGGCCTCGCCACCGTGTACGGCATCGTCAAGCAATCGTCCGGCTTCCTGTTTGCCCGCTCTACGCCGGGCGAAGGCACAACCTTCTCCATCTATCTGCCCGAACACATCCCCGATGCCGAGGAAATAGCGCGCTCCGAGACGCGAAAAGCCGAAGTGCCGGTGCAGCGCAAACCCGCCGACCAGGCCGGGCGGGGCCGTATCCTGCTCGTCGAGGATGAAGCGCCTGTGCGCAGCATTACCGCCCTGACGCTCAAGAACCGGGGCTATGAAGTCGACGAAGCCGAAGACGGCGAAGAGGCGCTGGCGATTCTCGAAGAGCGTCCGGCCGGATTTGACCTGATCATTTCAGATGTGGTCATGCCGGGCCTGGACGGGCCGGGCCTCCTGAAGGCGGCCGCGGACTATCTGGGCGATGCTCGCATCATTTTCATCTCCGGCTATGCCGAGGAACACTTCTCCCATACGCTCTCGGACGATCTCGACATCTCCTTCCTGCCCAAGCCGTTCAGCCTCGAAGCCCTGGCACAACGGGTGAAAAACGAGCTGGGCCGCTAGCGTCGGTCCCAGCATTTTCCGGATTAATGTTCCGCTTGTGTTCTGTGAACAAATGCGGTACACCTTTCCTCAATCCAGCGCGTTTGCCCATCCAGGCAATGCGTGAAATAAGGGAACCGAACCGATGGCATCTTCCGCAATCCGACTGGTGAAAGACACCGATATGGACAAGTCCAAGGCTCTTGAAGCCGCGCTTACGCAGATCGACCGGCAGTTCGGCAAGGGCTCGGTCATGAAGCTCGGTGCCCGCCCGAACCAGAATATCGAGGCGATATCCACCGGCTCACTCGGACTCGATATCGCGCTGGGCGTTGGTGGCCTTCCCAAAGGCCGGGTCGTGGAAATCTATGGCCCAGAAAGTTCGGGCAAGACAACGCTGGCGCTGCATTGCATTGCCGAGGCGCAAAAGCGTGGCGGCGTATGCGCCTTTGTCGATGCCGAACATGCGCTGGACCCGGTCTATGCCCGCAAGCTGGGCGTTGATGTCAGTGAATTGCTGGTCTCCCAGCCCGATACCGGCGAACAGTCGCTCGAAATCACCGACACACTCGTACGTTCCGGCGCGATTGATGTGCTGGTGATCGATTCGGTCGCCGCACTGACCCCGCGCGCCGAGCTTGAAGGCGATATGGGTGACAGCCTGCCGGGCCTGCAGGCCCGGCTGATGAGCCAGGCGCTGCGCAAGCTTACCGGCTCGATCTCGAAGTCGAACTGTCTGGTCATTTTCATCAACCAGATCCGCATGAAGATCGGCGTGATGTTCGGCAATCCTGAAACGACGACCGGCGGCAATGCGCTGAAATTCTATTCCTCGGTGCGTCTCGACATTCGCCGTATCGGTGCCATCAAGGACCGCGACGAGGTGATCGGCAACCAGACCCGCGTCAAAGTGGTCAAGAACAAGGTGGCCCCGCCCTTCCGCGAGGTCGAATTCGACATTCTCTATGGCGAAGGCATTTCGCGCATGGGTGAGGTGATTGATCTGGGGGTCAAGGCCGGGATCATCGAAAAATCGGGCTCGTGGTATTCCCACGATTCCGAACGGATCGGTCAGGGCCGTGAGAATGCCCGCAAATTCCTGCTCGATAATCCCGATATGGCGGAAAAGATCGAGAACCAGATTCGCTCCAGCGCGGGCCTCATCGCCGAGGAAATGCTCGTGGGTCCGGGCGCCGATGATGATATTGATGACGCCGATGGTGCGGCAGAAGCGGCCGGATAGGGCTTCAACGCAGCTGCAAACCGCTTTTCATTGCGACGGGCGCTTGGCTTGGCCGGGCGCCCGTTCGTATATGTGCGGTACAAGTGAGTGAAAAATCGAAACGAGCGGAGCCTGCCATGACAGCCCTGCGCGACATACGCGCCCAGTTCCTTGGCTATTTCGAAGGCCAGAACCACGAAGTGGTGGCCTCAAGCCCGCTCGTGCCAAAGGATGACCCGACCCTGCTCTTCACCAATGCGGGCATGGTCCAGTTCAAGAGTGTCTTTACCGGGGCGGAAAAGCACGCCAATCCGCGCGCGGTCTCCACGCAAAAGTGTGTGCGTGCGGGCGGCAAGCACAACGACCTCGACAATGTCGGCTACACGGCCCGCCACCACACCTTCTTCGAGATGATGGGGAATTTCTCGTTCGGCGATTATTTCAAGGAAGAAGCCATTCACCACGCCTGGAGGCTGGTAACACGCGAGTTTGGCCTGCCCGAAGACAAGCTGCTGGTTACGGTCTACGCCGATGACAATGAGGCGGCAGGCCTCTGGAAAAAGATCGCAGGCTTATCTGATGATCGCATTATCCCGATCGCGACCTCCGACAATTTCTGGATGATGGGCGATACGGGCCCGTGCGGCCCGTGCTCGGAGATCTTTTTCGACCATGGGGAAGATATTCCCGGCGGTCCGCCGGGCAGCCCGGATGAGGATGGCGACCGTTTCATCGAGATATGGAATCTGGTCTTCATGCAGTTTGACCAGCAGGCCGACGGGTCACGCCGGGCCCTGCCCAAGCCCTCCATCGACACTGGCATGGGGCTGGAGCGGGTCGCCGCCGTCCTGCAGGGCAAGCATAATAATTACGAGATTGACCTGTTTGAACGGCTTATCAAGGCCGGCGAAGACGCACTCAAGGTGAAGGCGCAAGGCGATGCGCTGGCGAGCCACCGCGTGATCGCGGACCATTTGCGCGCTACCAGCTTCCTCATCGCCGATGGTGTAACGCCGTCCAATGAAGGGCGCGGATATGTGCTGCGCCGGATCATGCGCCGTGCCATGCGCCATGCCCATATTCTGGGCGCGTCAGAGCCGGTCCTGTATACGCTGGCGCCGGTACTGGCCGCCGAGATGGGCGAGGCCTTCCCGGAGCTGAACCGCGCGCTTCCCGTTGTGGAAGAAACCCTGCGCGGCGAAGAAGAGCGGTTTCAGCGCACGCTCGGACGCGGCCTGGCCTTGCTGGAAGAGGCGATTGGGGACCTGCCCGAAGGCGCGGCTCTGCCCGGCGAAACCGCGTTCAAGCTCTACGATACGTTCGGTTTTCCGCTCGACCTGACGCAGGATGCGCTGCGCGCCAGGGGCCTGAGTGTCGACGAAGCCGGCTTCAACACCGCCATGGAACGCCAGCGCGCCGAAGCGCGGGCGCACTGGCAGGGCTCTGGTGAGGCCGCGACCGGCGCGGTCTGGTTTGCTGTGCTCGATGCGGCCGGACCTACCCGGTTTCTGGGCTATAGCGATACCGTCGGCACTGGCGCGCTCAAAGCGGTTGTCTCGGACGGCACCATGCATGATGCGCTCAACAGCGGCGCACGCGCCGAGCTGATCTTCGACCAGACACCCTTCTACGCCGAATCCGGTGGCCAGGTAGGCGATGCTGGCGAGATACGCTTTGCCAGCGGCGCGCGCTTTACCGTCGCGGACGTCAAAAAGCGGGCCGGCGATGTGTTCGCGCATATCGGCACGTTGGAGAGCGGCTCGATCAGGCCGGGCGACGCCGCCGAGTTGCAGGTGGACGCGCAGCGGCGTGACCGCACCCGCTCCAACCACTCGGCCACCCACCTCATGCATTCAGCACTCAGAAATGTGCTGGGGCCGCACGTCTCGCAAAAAGGATCCTATGTCGGACCCGACCGGCTGCGCTTCGACTTTTCGCATGGCCGTGCCCTCAGCGCCTCCGACATCGCCGCCATCGAGGCAGAGGTGAACGCGGTGGTGCGTCAGAATGATGAAACCGAGACGTCGGAATCCACACCCGACGAGGCCATTGCCAAAGGGGCGCTTGCCCTGTTTGGCGAGAAATATGGCGACAAGGTACGAGTGCTGACGATTGGTCAGGCGCCGGGCGAGCCGGACAAGGCCTATTCGGTGGAGTTGTGCGGAGGCACGCATGTGCGCCGCACGGGTGATATCGCCCTGTTCAAGATCGTCGGTGAAAGCGCGGTTTCAGCCGGTGTGCGCCGTGTCGAGGCGCTGACAGGTGAAGCGGCGCGCGACTATCTCGAGCAGCAGGCCGCTGTTGCGAAGGCCGCCGCCGACACTCTGAAAGTGCCAGTGGGCGAGCTGGAAAAGCGTCTCGCCACGCTGGTGGATGAACGCCGCAGGCTGGAAAAGGAACTGAGCGACGCCAAGACCAAGCTCGCCATGGGCGGCGGTGACGGGGCTGCACCCCAGGCGGCTGAAACCATTGGCAATATCAAACTCATCGGCCGGATTGTTGAGGGCGTCGGTGGCAAGGAATTGCGTGGCCTGGTCGATGCGGCCCGCGATGAGATGGGCTCGGGCATCGCCGCGTTTGTGGGTATTTCCGACGGCAAGGCCGCGATAGCGGTTGGCGTCACGGATGATCTTGCCGGCTCGGCAGCCGATGCGGTGGAACTGGTCCGCGCCGGTTCGGCTGCGCTGGGCGGCAAGGGCGGCGGAGGCCGCGCAGACTTCGCCCAGGGGGGCGGCCCCGATATCGACAAGGGCGAAGAAGCGCTCGCCGCAATCCGCACGGTGCTCAGCGCCAAAGCCGAGTAGCAGCCCAATGGCGGCGCTGTGCCTAGCGCCGTTTTTTGAGCGACAGGACGTAGCCGATCACCTTGGCGACGGCAGCGAACTGTTCGGGCGGAATGACCTCGTCCAGATCGACGCTGGCGTGCAGCGCGCGGGCCAGCGGGGGGTCCTCGACGATGGGCACGCCATGTTCCTCGGCGATTTCGCGGATCTTCAATGCGACGGCCTCGACGCCCTTGGCAACGCACACGGGCGCGGCCGTGACGCCCTGCTCGTATTTGAGCGCCACGGCGTAGTGAGTCGGGTTGGTGATAACCACGGCGGCGTCCGGCACAGCGGCCATCATGCGCTTTCGGGCTCGTTCCTGACGGATCTGGCGCAGGCGCGCGCGCACCATCGGGTCGCCTTCGGATTCCTTGAATTCATCGCGGATTTCGCGGTGGCTCATCTTGTTGCGGTCATAGAATTGCTGGCGCTGAAAGATGTAATCGGCCAGCGCAATAACGGAGAACACCGCCAGCGCGGCCAGCATCAGCTGTATGGCGAGCTCCCGGAACAACACCAGCAACTGGCCGGGTGCGACTGCGGGAAGCCCAGCCAGCAAATCCATGCGCGGCCAGAGGACGATGGTGATGGCAATCGCCACCAGCGTCATCTTGGCCAGTCCCTTGAGGAAATTCACCCAGCCTTGCGGCCCCAGTATGCGCGTGACGCCTTCTACCGGATTGAGCTTGCTGAGCTTGGGCTCCATTTTAGACGTGGTGAAAATCAGGCCGTGCTGCACGAAATGGCCGGCCAGCGCAGCGGCGAGGATGGCACCAAAGGCCAGTCCCATCACCATGACCACTTTCATCACAGCCGCTGCGGTCACGGTCAGCGCGCCTGTCCCCTCAAGCGAAATCTCATGCGGCTTTGACAGGAAAATCGACAGTTCACGCGTCAGCCCAGCGCCCATGGCCGGGCCAAATGCCGCCAGCACGCCAAGACCCGCCGCCAGGATGAACCAGGCGGGAATCTCCTGCGATTTGGGCACATCACCCTTCTCGCGCGCCTTGTCCAGCTTTCGCTGGCTTGGCGGTTCGGTCTTTTCGCTCTTGTCTTCACCTTCTGCCATGTGATCCTCACATCAGCGTTGCAGTGAAGGCTTCGAGACGTTCCAGCCAGACCATCGCCATCGTGCCCAGCGCGATGGCAAAGATCGTGAAGCCGATCAGTATGTTGATGGGCATGGCCACGAAAAATATCTGGACCTGCGGCATCATGCGCGAGAGCACGCCAAGCCCCAGATAGAAGACCAGCCCGAACAGGATCAGCGGCGAGGCCAGCTGAATGCCGATATTGAACGCACTGATAAACAGGTCGAGCGCCCATCCGGCCGCATCGCCCCACATCGGCACCTGACCGGCCGGCATCAGCATGTAGGAGCCCGCCGCCGCCTGCAGCAGCAAATGGTGAACATTTGTGGTGAATATCAGCACGATGAAAAGCAGGTTGAGAAATGTTGCCGGCAAGGCCCCTGTCTGCCCCTGCGCCGGGTCAAAAGCCTGCGCCATGGCGAGCCCGCTCTGGTAGCCAATAACCTGTCCGGCCACCGACGCAGACGACAGCAACATCCGCGCTGCGCCGCCAACCATCAGTCCGATTATGGCTTCTCCGCCGACATATCCGGCGAGCCCGGCCAGCGTATCGGGCTGGGCTGGCAGAAGCGGGGCGACCACCGGCCCGATCGCGAACGAAAATGCCAGCGCAAACGACAAGCGAATACGGATGGGAAAGCCCGGCTCGCCAAAGCCGGGCAGCAACATGAGGATCGCGCCCATGCGGGCGAATACCAACGCGGCGGCAAAAACAATGGCGGGCAGATCGAATGTGATGGTCATCGCGGCATCAGCCTGCCGCGATTCTGTCCGCAATATTGCTCATGAATGTGCCCAGAACAGCGCCCATCAGCGGCATGAACACCACCAGCGCCAGGAAAATCGCGATGATCTTCGGTACGAAAACCAGTGTCATTTCCTGAACCTGAGTCAGGGCCTGAAACAGCGCGATTATCAGGCCGACCGCCAGCCCGACCATCATGATCGGCCCGGCCATGGCCAGCATGGTCCAGATGGCTTCACGGCCAACATCCAGTGCATCTGCGCCAGTCATGAGGCGGGTTCCTTCTGATCCCGTTACCGTCCGGACCCCACACAATCGTGTGCCGGTTAAGAAAGGTTAAACGCGCGTTAACGCGCGTCAGGCTGACCCGGTATCGTTCCGCCGCCAGCGCTCCATTGCTCCGGAAATGGCAAACGTTTCCCGGTATTTGGGAGATCCCGAAGGGCGCGGAGGGCGATCTGATGTCAGCGACATAATCTCGGCGAGCTTGTTGTGGGCGGCGCCGGACTGGCCCGCGCCGATATAGGCGTGAAGCTCCACCAGCGCGTTGGAAAGCGGGTCGTGCGCCCGGATCACGAAATAAGGCTCATCGTCCGCCAGATCGGGCAGACAATCGAACTGCGAAGGATTTGCCTTCGAGCCAAGCGGTGCATCACTCATTGTTACAACCCTTTCCTGAGAAACCGCCTGCGGCATCGCAAAATGGCTTCCTGCTTCATCTTCTAGCCGATTCCCCGCCCTTGAGCAGTTGTGCACATGACCTCTTTTCCAGAGCGGCGATCATCGCCAATTATCTATGCGCGCGGCAGAGGCCGCCCGGCCTCATGCGCGCGATATTTTTTGAGCGTTCTTTTGTTGGAGCAACCCATGACCACCAGCACCGCCGCGGCTTTGGTGCGGCTTACCGTCTATGCCATCCTGGCAGCCGTAACCGGCTCGCTGTTCATCTCGATCACCGGCTTTCTGACTGCAGCCGCCGTTATCTGGGCGCTGGGCATGATGCTGGGGCTGCCCTTGCTGGTCATTGAAATCGGCGAGGGCTTTGCCGTTATCGGCGCCATCATCCTGACGGTTGTCCTCATCCGCGGTGCGCTGGCGCTCGAACGGCGCAGGCTGAACGGCGAGTTCGTCTAGCCCGCCGCCCCATAACGGTCTTGCCGATGCCATAATCGGCGGTGCAAATTTCTCCCCGGCAGTGATTGAACTGTCAGGTATCGGGGAGTTCAGCCAATGTTTCTGCGCCACGTCATTGTTGCGGGTGCCTTATGCTTCGCTCTGACCGCCTGTAGCGGTGAAAGCGGTTACCAAGACAGCGAGCCAGCCTACGAGGCAAGCGCTGACTACGGTGTTGCCGGACTGGTCGGCCGGAGCGCGGCCGCGCCGCCTCCCCCTCCTCCGCCGCCATCACCATCCCAGAATGGCGGCGACACACAGGCCGAGCAGGCTGTCCTGCTGGCTTATTCCCACAATTACGGCCTGCGCCTGCCCGCCCGGGCACTGGCAGAGGTTCACCGCGCGCATCAGGAAGCGTGCGCCGCAGCTGGCGGCGATGTCTGCCGTGTGATCAACGCGACCATCAATGATCCCGATGGCGAGCGCCCGTCAGGGTCGCTGGATATCCGCGCAAGGCCTGACTGGATTGAAACCTTCCGCGCTGGCCTTGCCGCCGAGGTGGACGAAGCTGGAGGCAATATCCAGAGCCAGAATACCAGCGTGGACGATCTGACCACCCAGATTGTCGATGGCGAAGCCCGCCTGCGGGCCCAGACGGCCCTGCGTGACCGGCTGCAAACCCTGCTGGAGACCAATGACGGACCGATGGCCGACATCCTCGCCGTGGAGCGTGAATTGTCGCGGGTACAGGCCGATATTGACGCGCGCGCCAGCGTCATCGCTGCCTTGCGCACGCGGGTGGAGACCTCCCGCCTGACCCTGCACTACCAGCCCATTGTCAGCCAGACTTCGCCGGTGCGCTTCAACCCGATCATGGAAGCGCTGGAAGACTTTACAGACACGCTGTCCGAAGGCGTTGCCTCCGTCATCCTGTTCGTGGCGATGATCCTGCCCTGGCTGTTACTGGCCATTCCGGCCCTCTTCCTCATTCGCTGGCTTCTGGTGCTCCGCAAGCGCAAAAAGGCGGCGGCCAAGCCGTAACGGGCCAAGACGCGCCGTTTTCACTTCGGGTGGAAACGGCGCGTTAACCACGCTCCTTAACGCCGCTCTAAACCGGCCGGCGTACAGTCTCCGCAATTTCGCCTCCATGGTGAGAAACGCGGAGAGCCTGTCATGGCCAAGGCCATCTTTCACAAACACCAGCGCGTGTTCGTCCATCCGGTCGGCACCTGGGCGCTTGTAGAGAAGGTCAAGCCGCAATGGGTGCGCGATGTCGAGGAGCCGGTAAAGGTCTTCTACGATTGCGGGCTGGGCCGTGATTTCCAGACCCACGAACTCTCCGTGGAAGATAGCAGCGGCGAGAGCACGGGCAGTAACTGGCGCATCTTGCGCGCTGCCAACAAATGGCAAACGCCCGAGGAATGCGCACACCATCCCTTTCCCGGCACCTATCCGGTTGTCGTGACAGATCAGCAGAACTGGGGCGGCTGGCGGACACCGGGCGCCGAATACGATCGCGACCCTCACCGCGTCGAGGCGCAAGCGCGCCTGATCGCGCAAGCGCCCCGCCTTCTGGCACTGGCCGAAGCGATGGCGCGCGCGGTTGCCGACAACCCTGAATGTGGACCGGAAATGGTGGGCCTGGCCCGCCAGATGTCCGAGACGGTACGCACTGTGCGCGCCCGGCCCGGTGAGACCGGTGACGCCCGGCGAGAGGCTGCCGAATAATAGCCTCGCGCGGCTGGACGTTTACCATCGCGCAACCCTATTCTGGACGGGATGATTCGAGCCCGGACCGCGCGCAAAGCCGAAGCACGGCGCCCGCCCGGACGGCCGGCCATGGACGGGCCTGCCGCCGGCCGTACACGCTTGTCCCGGCTTGTCCTGCTTTTCCTTGTCGTTTTCGCTGGCGTCTTCGGCACGGTCATCTGGGCCAAGCTGCAGATGGAGTGGACATCCGCGCGCGCCGAGGCCGAGAGCCGGCAGGTGCGCAGCGCAGCCTTCATCGCGGAAAGCGTCTCAGGGCGGCTGTCAGAGATACGCGGAGCGCTCAGCTTTGCCGCAGCCAGCCTGTCCGCTCCGGCGGACGCCGACATGGACCAGACAGCCATCGTGGAGGCTATTGCGCAATCAGCTCATGTATCCGGCGCGGCGCTGTGGCTGCCGGGAAACGAGCCGCTGACCGCAGGCGCCATCCCGGCTGACCTGGCTGCGGCCGCAGACGCCGCGCTGGGCGGCCCGCAATGGATTGCCGGTATCGCGGGCGAGAGCAACCATGTGGTGCTCGCCGCGCCGATACCGATGGCTGACGAGCGTGTCGGCACGCTCCTGGCTTTTGCCGCGCCCTCCGACCTGATGAGCGCCGACAGGACGTCGCGCATCGCCGTTCTCACGGACAATCTCGGACGCACGCTCGCGCTCTATCCCGATGCGCCTGTGGCCGGAGCACCGCTGGCGGCAGAGCGCTTCGGCCTGCAAACGCGTGACACGCGGGCATTGGGCGATGCAGGCGGCGGCGCGCTGGGCGGCGCGCGGATCGGCGAGACCGAACAGGTTCTGGGCGTGGCGCGCCTGCGTGACGCACCGTTATATGTGTACGCTATCGGCCCGGCCGGACTGGATTCAGCGGCTTGGAACATGTCGATCATCTTTCATGCCTTGCTGTTTTTTGGACCGTTATTCACCGCCGTCGCCTTCTATGTGGTCTTGCTGATGCAGACCGGCGCGCTGAAGAAAACCGAAGCGCGGCTTCAGGATTCCGAGCGCCGCTTCAGACTGGCCATTGAGGGCGCGCGGTGCGGGGTCTGGGACTGGGATATGGAAACCGACGCGGTCTTCATTACCGATTCCTTTGCGCGGATGCTTGGCCTGCCCGATGCCGCGCACATGTCTGGCCCTGACTTCCTGCAGCTACTGTCCGGAGAGGACCGCTCACGCCTGCGCACGGCCATCCGTGCCGCTTCGCGCGCCGAGGAAGTCGATCTGGAAGTGCGGGCCCAGAACCTGGCCGTCTGGGTGCAGATGCGGGGCCGGCCATTGGCCGCAGAGGGCGCTGGTCCCGGCCACCGGCTGGTCGGCGTCGCCATCGACGTAACCGAACGCAAGGGTGCCCAGAAGCGGGTCATTGCCGCCGAGACCCGTTTGCGGGCGGCGCTGGAATCGATGACCGAGAGCTTCGCCTTGTGGGATTCACGGCGCCGTCTGGTTCTGTGGAACCGCAAATTCCGCGATTTCTTCAATCTGCATGAAGGTTCAATCCGCCCCGGCATGGCCTATGAGGCCGTGGAAGCTGCAGCCGCCGCTTCCATTGCCGACGTGCATTCCAGCGAGAATGACGGGGAATCCTTCCAGATGGAGCTGACCGACGGACGCTGGCTGCACTATTCAGAGCGTCAGACCGCTGAGGGCGGACTGGTCAGTGTGGGCGCTGATATTACCCTGCTCAAACAGCAGGAAAGCGAGCTGCGCGACAATCAGGAGCAGCTGCGTCAGTCCTATAACGAGCTGGAAGAATCGTCCCGCCAGATCGAGGGACTCGCAAAGAGTCATCACGACGAAAAGCTGCGCGCCGAAGAGGCCAATCGTTCGAAGTCGGAATTCCTGGCCAATATGAGCCATGAGCTGCGCACGCCGCTGAACGCCATCATCGGGTTCTCCGAAATGATGCAGAAGCAGATTTTCGGGCCACTCGGCCATGACCGCTATGTCGAATATGCCGGCGACATCCACACTTCCGGGGATCATCTGCTTTCGCTCATCAACGACATTCTGGACATGTCGAAGATCGAGGCGGGCAAGCTCACCTTGCAGACCGAGCCGCTGGACCCAGCAGAAATGATTGCCCAGTGCGTGCGCTTCATCGGGGCACGGGTGCAGGAGAAGAGCCTGCAGGTGCGTACCGAATGCGATGGTTTGCCAGAGGTCGAGGCCGATCCGCGCGCGCTCAAGCAGATCCTGCTCAATCTGTTGTCGAACGCGGTGAAGTTCACGCCTGAAGGCGGCCGCATCTTCGTTCGCGGGTTCGAGGCGGCAGACGGGATTGTGCTGCAGGTAGCCGATACCGGAATTGGCATCGCCGAAGAAGATCTTCCCCGCCTCGGGCGGCCGTTCGAGCAAATCGAGAGCCAGCATTCCAAGAGCTATCAGGGCTCCGGACTGGGACTGGCCCTGTCGAAATCACTGATCGAGTTGCATGGCGGCGAGCTGCGCATCGACTCGGTGCTGGGCAAAGGCACAACCATCTCCTTCACCATTCCCGCCCATCAGGCCGGTAGCAATGGTGAAGACAGCGAGGCCATCAACGAGGCGGCCGAGTAGTTACTCGCCTGCCCTCGGCTCACGCCGGTGTTCGCGATGATGTGGGCCGCCACGGCGTCCGCTGCGCGGTCCGCGCGAGCTATAGGCTGCTTCCAGAGCGCGGCTGCGCACTTCCGGATCCAGATCGGACACGATATCGACGATTACCGCTTCACCGCCCGCATCAATGCGCGCACGTGTGGCACGGATTTGTGCCATCACCCCGAGGACAGCAGCCTCGTCAAACGTTTCTGCACGCAGCAGGGCGTTCAGCTCCCGGCGCTGGCCGATCAATTCGGAAAACAAGGGCCGCAGTTCTCTGAGGCCCTCTCGCAGTTCATGCCGGGCGCTTGAGCGCCGTTCCTCGGGAAGTGCGGCCACGAAGCTGCGCGGGCTGAACCGGCCGCGGGCTATGGCCGGGCGCGCGCTCTCCTCCTCGGCAGAGGCGGACACGAAGGCTCCGCGGGCAACAATGCCCGCCAGCACGCCGTTTGCGCCCAGCGACGCGACGAGAAGTGCAATCCAGAAGCGCCGCCCTTCAAACCAGCTCATTGGCCCGCCTCGTCGCGTATGAAATTCGTGACCTCGTCGAGGGCTGGCTCTTCCAGGCTGGAAAACGCCAGCGCATAGGCTGCATCACCCTCGCCCACACCACTGATACCGGCACCGGCCCAGCCAAGGCCCAGACCCGCGCTTAACGCCAGCACCGCCGCCAGCCGCGCCCAGGAGGGCGCAAACCGGGTCTCTGCCTGACCTGTAGAGAAGATCGCAGCCTCCAGACCTGTGGACGGCGGCGCGATGCGGGCCAACTCCAGCACATCATCCAGCCGCGCCGCATCATCTTGCAGGGCAAGTACCTTGTCCGGATGTGCCTCAATGAACGCGCGGGCAGCGGCGCGTTCACGGTCCGGCCAACGGGCCGGATCAGCGCCATAGGCACTCAGAATTTCGAAAAACCGCACCTCATTGATCATATCGGCTCTCCCCGGCTGTCGTCCCTGCGGCTGCGGCTCAGCATATCGAGCAGATCCCCTGCTTCGGGCGCAAGGCGTTCACGCAAGGTGCGCCGCGCTCTGGAAAGAAGGGACTCGATCGCTTCCACACTGATCTCCATTATTTCGGCCGCCGCGCCATTGCCCAGTTCCTGAAAATGACAAAGTTCCAGCGCCAGTCTCTGACGCTCCGGCAGGTCTGCCACCGCCGCCAATACAGCGCTCCGGCTGTCCTTGCCTGCCAGAACGGCCTCTGCGCCCGGCTCTCGATCCTCGCGCTCAAACCCCTCCGGCAAGGCGACTTCGCGGCGCTTTCTCAATCGGTCATAACAAAGATTGACCGCAATCCTCATCACCCAGCTATCAAACCTCACGCCGCGCGGGGACCATTTGCCCGCATTGCGCCAGACCCTGAGATAGGTTTCCTGAGCGACGTCTTCCGCCTCACTGTTATCGCCGAGCAGGCGCCGGGCAACCCCCGTGATCTTCGGCAGGCTGCCGGCAATAAAGTCCTGCATGACCACCCTGTCGCCACGCGATAGCGCACGCGCAAGAGCGGCATCGCTGTCAGGGGCGGCGCCTTTTCCTGATCCGGTAATGACACGCAGAACCGGCCGGATGGACGCCTCCCTGACAACAATGGTTTCATTCAATCGCCAGCCTAGTCGCGGCTGCGGCGATCTTCCCGGCGGCTGCGCCATTCCTCGCGGCGTTCCTGCCAGCGGCCGCGCATTTCCTCACGGCGTTCTTCCAGCGCGGCGATAGTGACGGAATCATTACCGTCACCGGCCATGCGGTCAAACATCGTATTACCGCGTGCTTCAAAGTCGGCCCGGCTGATCTCGCGGTCACCGCCACGGCGGCCCGGACGATGCCCGGCTCCGACATCAACGCCGCGCTCGGCGGCAAACTCGACCCACAGCTCGCGCAGCATTTCACGGTCGGCAGCGTTGGCAACACCGTCATCATTTACGTCCATGCGGTCAAACATGGCGCTGTGACTGGCCTGGAATTCCGCGCGCGTGATCGTTCCGTCGCCATTGGCATCCAGGCGGCTCATGCGCTCGGCGAAGGCTTCAGGACTGGCATGGTCGCCACGATGGCCACGGCGGTGGCCCCAGCGGCCGCCGCGATGTTCACCGCGTTCGCCAGCTTCGGTTTCCTGCACGGCGGTTTCTGCAAACGCACCGGCAGTCAGGACGGGCAAGGATGTAAAGCCGAGCGCCAGCGCCGCAGCGGCCAGTTTCAGGGAATTTTTCATTGCTTGGTATCTCCGATTGTTTCGGTAAGCAGGTGTCCCTCTGCACCTGGTCTAACGGCCCCACCACGCCCTATCCGTCGCCCGCCTGTGCAGTTTTTTCTATCGTCTCTATAAAAATGCGCCTGGTAGCGCTGGCACAGTCCTCCACACGGTCCTTGAGGGCGGCCATATCGCTGCACCCGGCAGCGCGCGCCAGACGCCGGGCAAACGGCTCGCTGGCATCACGCGGGTCAAACCCGCTGCCATGGGCAAGCCGGGTGAGCTGGGTTACTGCCTCATAGAGGCTGTGCGCCTCGGCCAGTTGCCGCGCGTCGCTTTTGTGCAGCCAGCCATTGGCCGCGAGTTTCTCCAGTGCGCTTCTCGTGGCGGGCTCACCGCCAAGCCGGTGGGCGACAAGCCCGGCCTGAGCGACGAACTCGATATCCAGAAGCCCGCCTTCGCGCAGTTTCAGATCCCACGACGAGGTGGCAGGCTTGTCGCGCTCAAGCCTCGCGCGCATGTCGCGGGCTGCCAGGCACACCTCCGCTTTGGTCAGTGTGTGGCCATTGACGGCCTCTTTAATCGCAGCGCGCACTCGCGCACCCTCACCGCTCGAGGCAACAAGTCTGGCACGCGTCATTGCCATGCGTTCCCAGACCCAGGCTTCCTCGCGGTAATAGGTTTCAAACCGTTTCAGCGCGACGGCGGCCGGGCCTGCCGAGCCCGACGGACGCAAAGCGAGATCCACCGGGTAGAGCAAACCTTCCTCCGTCGGCGCGGACAGGGCGGAGACAAGGCGCTGGGTAAAGCGGGTGAACCAGACTGGCGTTTCCAGTGGCTGCCGGCCTTCCGACTGATCGGCCTCCGGCTCGTACACCACGATGAGATCGAGATCGGAATCGGCCGACAATTCCCCGCCGCCCAGCTTTCCCATGCCCAGCACATGCCATTGACCGGGGGGCTTGCCATGACGGCGGACCATTTCGGCCCCGGCGGCGTCAGCCATCGCCTGAACACTCTGGCGGGCAAGGACCGAATACGCCCGGGCCGCGTCACTGGCACCGGCCCGTCCGAGCAGAAGTTGCGCACCGATACGCAAGCGCTCTTCGCGGACAAACCGGCGCGCGACATTCATCGCGTCCTCGAATCCCGGTGCCCGGCTGAGACGATCATTGAGCACATCTGCGCCGGTGTCGGCTTCCGACAAGGGCGCTGTGAAGGCGGGCTCCAGCATGACGTCGAGCAAGGCCGGGCGCTTGCCGATCTCGCTGGCAAGGCGCGGGGCGAGGCCCAGAATGGAGATCAGCTCATCGGCCAGCGCGGGGTGGGCTGCCAGCAGGGACAAGGGCTGAACACCGGAAGGCAGACCCTCAAAGAAAGCAGCGAAACGGCCAAAGGCGGCATCGGCATCTCCCGTTGCGCCAATGGCTTCGACCAGCCGGGGAGCGAGGCGAGAGAACAGGCGCCGGGCCCGCTCGGTTCGGGCGGCCCGCGCCCTGCCCGCAGCCCAGCCCGCCAGCTGGTTCCAGTTCCGCACAGGATCGGAAAAGCCAAGGCGCGACAGTGTTGCAAGCGTATCGGGTGTCGGCTCGACGCCCGTCAGAACCAGACTGCCTTCACGGGTCGCCAGGCTCTCGCCTTCCTCAAATTGTTCGGAGAACGCATTGTGGATGGCGCGCAAAGTATCGCGCACGCGCTCGTCGAAGCGCTCCAGCGTGTCAAATCCGGCCAAAGCCGCCACGCGCGTCCGGCGCTGCGCATCGGCTGGGAGGGTCTGGGTCTGCTCGTCATCCAGCATCTGGATGCGGTGCTCGGCATGGCGCAAAAACGTGTAGGCCTCACCGAGCATCGCCGCTGTTTCCGGCTCGACAAGCTGCGCGACTGACAAGGACTCCAGCGCGCTCAGCGTACCGGCGGCGCGCACTTCGTTCTTGCGTCCGCCAAACACCAGTTGCAGCACCTGGGCGTAAAACTCGACTTCCCGGATGCCGCCCAGCCCCAGCTTGAGGTCGTGGCCGGCCACGTTGAGTCTGGCCCGGTTTCCCACCGCCTGCATCTGCTTGGCCAGCGCGCGAATGTCTTCCACGGCCGCAAAATCCAGCGTGCGCCGCCAGATGAAAGGGTCCAGATCGCGGATAAAGGCTTTGCCCGTAACGATATCGCCCGCCACCGCGCGCGCCTTTGCGTACGCCGCCCGCTCCCAGTTCTGGCCGACGGCCTCGAAATAATGGCGGGCCATATCCCCGTTGACGGCGAGCGGTGTGGACGATGGATCGGGGCGCAGGCGAAGGTCTGTGCGAAAGACATAGCCGTCTGCTGTGTGTTCACTCATCAGGCGGACCAGCCGCTGGGCGAGGCGGGTCGCGAGCTTTTGCGGCTCCTTGCCTTCCGGGACGACGAAGCGGTCCGCCTCCCAGACGATGACGAGATCGATATCGGACGAGTAATTCAGGCTTTGCGTGCCCAGCTTGCCCAGCGCGAGCACCGCATAGCCCTCGATTGCCCCGTCTTCGCCTGCCAATTCCATCTCGCGGGCAGCAAACCCTAGCGCACCCTGAAGCGCGGCGTCTGCGAATGAGGACAGGGCCGCTGTGGTCTCTCGCAAGGTCCACGCGCCAGAGAGATCGGCGAGCGCAATGATCAGATGAATGTCCATCTTCGCTTCGCGAAGAACACGCATGGCGCCGGTTTCATCGGCTTCGCCGCACGCCTTGCGCGCGTGTTCGCTCGCTCGTTCGACCAATGCATCAGGGGGCATTTCGGCCAGCGCGCGCAGCGTATCGGCGCGCTTTGCCATCAGCCGCGCCAGATAGGGCGAGGCCGACATGACCGCATCAAGAAATGGTGCTGGCCAGAGCTCCAGCGCGCCGGGCGCAATCGCTGCGCGGGCGCTTCTGGCCAGCTCGGCGTCGAACACTGGCAGGCTGACAGATATGCGCTGGGGAATGGGGGTGTCCATGGGCCGCAAACTGGCCCGCGTGCGGCCCTGATGGCAAGCGCATCAATCGCGATGGCGCGGAAACAGCAAGGCGATACGCAGGCCGGTGCCATCTCCATTGGACGATCCGGGTCCATCGTCCAGAGACAATTCTGCGCCATGCACTTCGGCGATGGCCTGAACCAGCGACAGGCCCAGCCCCACGCCGGGCAGATTGCGGCTGGCTTCCAGACGGACAAAACGCTCCAGCACGCGCGGACGCTCGTCGGCGGGTATGCCGGGGCCGGTATCTGTTACGGACAGCTCCACCGCGCCGCTTGATGTCGATCGCACACGCAGCATGATCGCCCCGCCTTCGGGCGTGTATTTGATGGCATTGTCGACGAGATTGGCGGTGGCCTGCGCAACCAGCTCGCGGTCGCCCAGAATGGTCAGGCCCTCGGCGGCATCCACGGCAAACTCGTGGCCTGTCTCCTCGCAAACCGGCTCATACAGTTCGGCGACATCGGCGATGATAGCGGCCAGATCAAGCGTCTCGAACGCACGCCTGCGTTCGCCCGTCTGAAGGCGTGATAGCGACAGCACCGCATTGAAGGTCTTGAGCAATTCGTCAGCATCAGAGATGGCTTGCGCGAGGGCGGCCTCCCGGTCAGCCAGATCACCCGCATCCACAAGCGCAGATTCCAAGCGTCCGCGCATCCGCGTCAGTGGCAGGCGCAAATCATGGGCGATGGAATCGCCCGCCGAGCGCATGCGCTGCATCAGACGCTCCACCCGGTCGAGCATGTCATTGAAGTTTGACGCCAGATCATCGAGTTCATCGCCGGAGAAATTGCGCGGAGCGCGGCTCTGCAACCGGCCGGACATCACTTCGCGTGCCGCTGCATTGATGTCATCGAGACGGCGCGAGAAGCGGCGGCTAACAACGGCGCCCGAGACGATACCCATCGCAACAGCCAGACCGGAGGCAATCAGCACCGAGTTGAGGATGTAGGTCACAAAGCGGGCCTCATCCTCCACATCCAGACCGACAAAGAGCGTGTAGCCGCCTTCCAGATTGCTGATGAGGCCGCGCGCGGCCCGGCTGGGTTCTGCCGTGCTCTGCCCGCCGACCCGCGCGCGTTCATAGGTGAAGCGCACGCGCCCCTCATCATCAGGCCGGGTCGAAGGAAGGTTCGATATATTGCCGGACAGACGCCGCCCCGAAGGCTGGTTCAGGAGATAGAGAAACTCGCCGCCCGCTACCGAGCGCTGGACGATATAGCGATTGGCCGCCGCCGGTCCTTCAGCGCGAAATCGCGCCTCGATGGCGATGCTTTCCTGGGCAATGGCATTATCGGCCCGCCGAACGCCGGCCGTCACGGTCGCCGCATAGACGAGCGCCAGTATCACAAAACTGGAAAACGCGAACAAGGCCGCCGACAGCAAGGTCAGGCGGAAGGCTGTCGTGCGGGCAAAGGACGGCAGAATGAATCTGCTGGCGTCCGCCGCCGCGGCCGGCTGCGCGACGCTGCTCACGCCTGCAGCCGGTAACCGGCTCCGCGCACCGTGTGCAGCATGGTCGAGCCGAAAGGCTTGTCGATCTTGGAGCGAAGCCGCGAGATGTGCACGTCGATCACATTGGTCTGAGGGTCAAAATGATAGTCCCAGACCTTTTCCAGCAGCATGGTGCGCGTCACAACCTGGCCGGCGTGACGCATGAGAAACTCCAATAGGCGGAACTCACGGGGCTGAAGCAGGACATCTTCGCCGCCGCGCTTCACCGTGCGCGCCAGCAAGTCCATTTCAAGATCACCGACCGATAGCTGGGTCTGGACCGATCCGGGATCACGCCGCCGCGCCAGCACCTCGACGCGGGCGAGCAGTTCGGCGAAGGCGTAGGGCTTGACCAGATAATCGTCAGCGCCTGATTTGAGGCCGTCGACGCGGTCATCCACCTCGCCCAGGGCGGAAAGTATGAGGATGGGGGTCGCCATCCCTTCAGCCCTGAGTGTCTCGATCACGGACAATCCGTCCCGGCGCGGCATCATGCGGTCGACGACGAGCACGTCATACTGGCCGTCGCGCGCCATTTCGAGACCGTCCTCCCCGTCATGGGCGGCGTCACAGACATGCCCCGCCTCACGCAGGCCGCGGCACATGAAAGCCGCTACCTGCTTGTCGTCTTCCATGATGAGAATGCGCATGTCCGGAGCTCCCGATCCAGAGTGAGTGGAGGCCTATTCCGTTTCCAGCCGCAGGGCGACATAGCGCACCCCGCCTTGCTGGCGGGCAACCAGCACCAGCACCGCATTGCGATTGCCCTCACGGGCTGCGGCGACAGCTGCCCGCAGGTCTTCCACACTGCTGACATCGCTGCCGCCAGCTTCGAGGATCAGATCACCCTCGCGGATATCGCGCCGTGCGGCTTCAGAGTCCGGCCGGACACTGCCGACCAGAAGCCCGCGCGATCCGGTCACACCCACCCGGTCACTTGTCTCGTCATCGGCCGGTGCCAGCGTCATCCCGAAGACCTCGTCACGCGAGGGCTGGACATCGGGGTTGGCTGGTCCGGTCTCTGCATCAGGACGTTCAGACAGGCGCACGCGGACCGTGCGTTCACGGCCATCGCGGATCACACGCAGTTCAACACGCTCGCCCGGCGGGACCGAACCGATACGCTGGAACAGTTCGCGTTGCTCATTCACCGTCTCGTTGTCGATGCGGATAATGACGTCACCGTTTTGCAGACCACCCTCGGCAGCCGGTGTTCCGGCGATAACTTCGGCGACAAGCACGCCGCGCCGGTCGCGCGGCAGGCCAAGGCTTTCGGCGAGGTCAGGCGTCAGCGATTGCGGCGCAATCCCCAGATAGCCACGGCGAACCTCGCCACCATCCATCAGCTGATCGACAACCGATGCGGCGAGATCGGATGGAATGGCAAAGCCGATTCCGACATTGCCCCCGGTCGGGGAGAAAATCGCCGAGTTGACGCCAACCACATTGCCGTTGAGGTCAAAGGCCGGTCCGCCGGAATTGCCCCGGTTGATGGGCGCATCGATCTGCAGGAAATTGGTGTAGAGCTGGGTATTGCCCAGCGGTCGCCCGATAGCCGACACGATGCCGGCGGTTGCCGTACCGCCCAGGCCGAACGGATTGCCGACAGCCACAACCCAGTCACCGACGCGGATCGACGGCGTGCGGTCAAGGCTGACATGGGCAAAATCACGGTCTGCGCCATCTACGCGCAGCAATGCGATATCGGTCGCGGTATCACGGCCGACAATTTCCGCCTCGAACTCCGAGCCGTCCGCAAGCGTCACCGTGATCTCGCTGGCGCCCGAGATCACGTGCTCATTGGTGACCAGAAGGCCATCGGCAGAAATAAAGAAGCCTGAGCCTTGCGAGCGCCTCTCCCGCGGCTGGGCCGGTGCACCCTGCCCGCCAAAGCGTTCGAAGAACTCGCGAAACTGCGGTGGAATCTCCGACATGTCGGGCACGCCGCGCGGATCAACACTGCCGGCCGCTTCGATAGAAACAACCGCAGGGCTGACCCTCTCGATCAGATCGGCAAACGACATCGGTGTGCCCGGCGGCATGGAAGCGGCGTTGCGAGTGGCCTGGGCCGACGCGCTCGGAGCAAGGTCCAGCGGCATCAGGCAGACACTACCCGCGAGCAGGGCAGGGATCAGAAGCGAACGAATGGCGCGTGGTGACATCATGTGAATTCCTCTGGCGGTTCGATGTGGTTTGGCTCCGCCTGCAAGGGCAGAGCCGACTCGTCCCTGACGGCCTTCATGACGCGGTCAGGCTCTACGCTCTATTACCAAATGGTGACGAAGCTGTAATGTTAAAGGGTGTCAGCCCTGCCCGTCCGCATAGGCTGTATTGATGTTGGAACTGCGCTCCAGTGTCCGGTGGACCGGACATTTGTTGGCGATCTCCACCAGTTTCTCTGCCTGCTCGGCGCTGACACCGCCCTCCACCGCAATGGCGCGCGAAAACACATCGCGTTCAGGCTGGCCTTCATCCTGATTCTGTTTGGCATGAGTAACCGTTGTGGAGATGCGCCCCAGCGCCCAGCCCTTGCGGTCGGCGTACATGCGCAAGGTGATGGTTGTGCAGGCGGCCAAGGCAGATGAGAGGAGCTGGAACGGCGCCGGGCCTGCGTCAAAGCCGCCAAGGTCTTCGGGCTCATCAACCAGAAAGCGTGCCTCCCCGGTCGACGCCCAGCTCAGATACTTGCCCTTGCCGGTCTCCTGCACGAGAGCGGAATTGTTGCCCGGCGGCGCTTCTGGGACTTCAGGCAAGGGATTATCGAACGCGTAGCGCTCTGCCCAGGCGGCGATCACGGCCGCCGCATGGGCGGCGTCTTCGGCCCGGGTCAGCAGATGATCGGCATTATCAAGGCTGAGGAAGCTCTTGGGGTGTTTGGCGGCGACGAAAAGACGCGTGGCGTTTTCGATGCCCACCGTCTCGTCGCGCGGTGCATGGGCCACCAACAAGGCAGCGTCCAGCTCGGCTGCCGCCTTCAAAACGTTCTGGCCGGCAATATCGTCGAGGAACTGCTTGCGGATCATGAAGGGTCTGCCGGCCAGTTGCACGCTCGCCTGCCCGTCGCGGACAATGTCATCCACATTGTCGGTGAATTGCTTCTCGACATGGGCAGCGTCGGCAGGGGCCCCTATCGTGACCACCGCTTTGACTTCAGGAATTCTCGCCGCTGCGACCAGCACCGCCGCACCGCCCAGCGAATGCCCGATCAGGATTCCGGGCGCCTCGCGGGTTTCGCGCAGGTAATCAGCGGCACGGACCAGATCGTCGACATTGGAGGAGAAATTCGTATTGGCGAAATCGCCATCCGAATGGCCAAGCCCGGTGAAATCGAAACGCAGGACGGCCACGCCGTCCTCCGCCAGCGCGCGGGCAAGGCGCGATGCCGCCAGCGTATCCTTGGAGCAGGAAAAGCAGTGGGCGAAGAGTGCATAGCCGCGCGGCGGCGCTTTTGGCCGGTCCAGCCGAGCCGACAGCATGACCCCCTGACTGCCCTCAAATTCCAGCTTTTCGGTTCGCATTGCCCTGCTCCTCGCACCTCGTGTCGAGGCACAGTGTCCGGCAAGGCGGACAGGCTTTCAAGCTGTCCCTGACGGCTTTTCGCCGCATCGCGCCAAAGAGAAGCGATCCGCCGATTAGCAGGAAAATCACCGGCGCCAGCCAGAGCGGCAAGGTGCGGGTTTCGACCGGCGGACGCATCAGCACTTCATGGCCAAAGCGCGAGACCAGGGCGCCACGTACGGCCTCATCACCGCGACCCGCGGCGATCTCCTCACGAATAAAGCGGCGCATATCACCGGCCATCGGAGCGCTGGAATCAAGAACCGACTCGCCTGCGCACACCATGCAGCGCACTTCACGCATCAGGTCCTGCGCGCGCGCCTCCTCCTGCGGGGCAAGATCGGTGGCCGCTTGCAGGGCCAGTGCCATGAGCAGGGCCGGGATCATGCCTGCGCTCCACGCTGGCGGCGGGTCAGTATCTGCGCGGTGAGCGCTGAAAATCCGCCCAGCACGATCAGGAAAGCACCCAGGCCCAGCATCCAGACCAGCGGGTGAAAGGCGGCGCGTATCTCATAGGCGGCGCTACCATCTTCGCGCGGCCGCGCCTCGCCAATGGAGACATAAAGATCACCGGCTATCGATGATCCCAGACCCACTTCGCGCGTGTGGGTATCGGCGGCCCAGTAATAGCGCCGTTCCGGGCTTATCGATCTGCCGCCGGATACATCAATCCTGGCACGGTCGGCCAGATAGTTTGCCCCGTCGGCGCGGCGTATCTCTGCCAGTGTCAGCGTGCGGCCTGCAATCTCGATGCTTTCTCCGCGCCCGAGCGCGATGTTGACATCGGCTGGCCGCGAAGCGTCAGCCGCCGCACCCAGCGCGAGGAAGCCCACCCCGGCGTGCGCCATCGCGCGCCCGGCGGCGGCGAATTTCAACGCGCGCGTTCTGGCCAGCGGCATGGCCGTGAAGACATCCATCGCCGCGCCCGCCATCGCCCAGACACCCAGAGCGCCGCCGATCACTGCAAGCACAGGCGCACCGAACCAGATAAGTGCAACGCCGACGATAGCCACGGGCACCAGCAGAAAGGCGGCCCTCATCTGTTTAAGCGCAGGCTTTGCCCCGCCATTGGTCCATGGCAGGAAGGGGGCCAGTGGAACCAGTAACAGCGTCAGGATCAGCAACGGGGTCGCCGCCGCATCGAAATAGGGTGCGCCAACAGAGACCGGCGCGCCGCCAAGAAGCTCGACGAACAGCGGATAGAGCGTTCCTACCAGTACAACGCCTGCGGCAGCAGCCAGCAGAAGATTGTTGGCGCCAATGAACGCCTCGCGGCTGGTTGGCTCAAACCCGTCACCTTCACCCAGTTGACCGGCACGCGCCGCGAAGAGACCAAATCCGGCTACCGCCGACACACCGAGCATGGCCAGAATCCAGACGCCGCGCTCCGGGTCGAGCGCAAAGGCGTGGACAGAGGTAATGACACCGGAGCGCACCAGAAAAGCGCCCAAAATCGACAGGACATAGGCCAGCAGCGCCAGGAAAACCGTCCAGCCGGGAAATGCCCCGCGCTTTTCGGTGGCTATCGCCGAATGAACCAGCGCCGCGCCCAGCAGCCACGGCATGAAGCTCGCGTTCTCTACCGGATCCCAGAACCACCAGCCACCCCAGCCCAGCTCGTAATAGGCCCACCAGGAGCCCAGTGCGATACCGGCGGTCAGGCTGGCCCAGGCCCCTGTTGCCCAGGGCCGCAATGCCCGCGCAATCTCACGTCCGGACACTTTCTGGATCAGGCCGGCTGCGGCAATCGCGAAGGCTGCGGACAGGCCGACATAGCCCAGATAGAGAAGTGGCGGATGAATGGCGAGCGCCGGGTCCTGCAGGATCGGGTTGAGGTCACGGCCTTGCAGGGGCGCGGGGTCCAGCCGGTCAAACGGGTTGGAGGCGAACACCAGAAAGCCGAAGAACAACGATTGCAAAAGCGCCTGAAGGCTGACCGAACGCGCCCGGAAGGCCGCCTCTGCCGGGCCGATCCGCGTCAGGCCGAACCCGAACAGTGCCAGGATCAGGCACCAGAGCAGCATCGAGCCTTCATGTCCGCCCCATGCGGCTGCCACCTTGTAGAAGAGCGGTTTGTCCACATGGGAGTGGCCCGCCACATAGGCGATAGAAAAGTCTGACTCGATGAACGCCACGATCAGCAAGGCAAAGGCCGCAGCCGATGTCACCAGAGTGGCAAGGCTCGCCGTGCGACCCGCCTGTGCATAGGCAGAACGTCCGCCTTGCGCCGCGCCAATCCAGCTCAGTGCCATCTGCGCAATGGAGGCAATCAGGGCGAGCGCAATCAGAAACCGGCCAAGCTCGGCAATCATGAGCGGCTTTGCCCGATGCGGGCCTGCCCTATCGTCCAAGCATCGCGTCCGGCGGCACCCGGCAGCGCATCGTACGCCTCCGCGCTCGCTAGCGCCCCCGCAACTTCGGGCGGCATATAGGCTTCATCGTGCTTGGCGAGCACCCGGCTGGCGACAAACACGCCGGACTCTTCAAACGCCCCTTCGGCCACGATGCCCTGCCCTTCGCGGAACAGGTCCGGCAAGGAGCCGGCATAGCTGATGCGAATGTCGGCAATCGTGTCGGTGACGGTGAAACCGGCACCGCCAGAAGCGGGGCGATCGACCGAGCCCTCCACGACAAGGCCCCCGACGCGTACGCGCTGACCAGCCAGAGGCGGGCTTTCAGCGACCATGGCCGGTGAGTGGAAAAATGTCATCGCATCGCGCAAGGCAAAGCCTGCCAGCACGCCGGCCGACACCAGCACTCCGGCAGAGGCCAGAACGACCCAGAGACGTTTGCGCGATTTTATCACTCGGTTTCACCCTCCGGTCCGGATGCCAGCTGGCCAGCATTTTCCAGCGCATCAAGAATAGCGCTGATCCCGGCATCGCCGCCAGAGCGGGCACGCGCCTGAGCTATCGCCGCGCGGGCACCGTCACGATCATCCATTACTGCGCGAACCCGCGCCAGCACCATCCAGCGCGATAGATCATCAGGATCGGCCTCAAGTCCAGCCTCGAGCCCTGCGACCATTCGTGCCACCATCGCGTCCGGGTCTTCATCGGGGTCAATCGTGGCGGGATCAAGCGCCTGCGGACCTCCCGCCGGACGCGACAGGAGATCGGCAGCCCGCACCGCAATCGCCTGACGAAACGGATCGTCCTCTGGCAAACGCGAAACGATGCCCGCCCAGAGACGGAGCGCTTCGCCCCGGTCACCGGCATCATAGGCCGCCGAGCCGAGGAAGAATGCAGGCTCCGGCAGGGACGGATCAAACTCCAGCGACGCGGCAAACGCGCGCTCGGCCTCCGGCGTCACACTGCCCTCGTTCAGATCGACCAGCGCCTGCCCCAGATCGGAAAAGACACGCGCATCTTCCCGTATGCGCAAGGAGCGCTCAAGCATCGCGATGGCTTCGAGATGCCGTCCGTCGAAGGCCAGAAACCGGCCTAGCAAGGCCAGCGCTTCGGGGTTCTCCGGCTCACGGCGCACGATAGCGCGCAGACGCTCTTCCTGCTCCTCAGGGTTCAGCTCTTCAGGCGGTGTCGCAGCAAGCCGCGCCTCGGTCGCCACGTAGGGCCGCCCTTCCAGTCCGGGCTGCCCGCCCGTCACGTAAACGCCAAGCGCGCCTATCGCCAGAACCGCCATGACACCGAACGCGATCAGGCGATGCTTCGCGCTGGCCGCATTGCGCGCCAGAGGGGAAGCAATCCACATTGCGACGCCAACGCCCAGAGCCGCAATGATCAGCGTGAGAGCAATCATGACGCGCCCTTCTCGAAAACAAGGGTGAGATTGTTAGCCGGCATGGCGATGCGCTGTTTCAGCGCGAAGCCATGGCGTACGGCCAGCGCCCGAACCTCTTGCAGAGGGCGCACGCCCCAGCGCGGATCACGCGATTTCAAACTGGCATCAAAGTCCAGATTGGACGCGGCACTGTCGCCGCCTTCGAGAAACGGCCCGTAGAGGATCAGTTGCCCGCCCTCCTTCAGCAGCCCTGCGCAGCCTTCAACCAGTCCGATGGCAGCTTCCCACGGCGCAATATGGATCATGTTGGCGCAAAACACCGAGGTCACAGACGCGGAAACCGCCTCCTGCCACCTTGCCGCCAATGTATCCAGATCAAGTGCCGGCGCGATCCGGCCCCCTGCCTCACACGCCCAGTCGTCAATGCTCGCCCGGGAGGCGGCGTCAGGATCACTGGGCTGCCAGACAATATCGGATCGCGCGCGCACGCACGCGAGCGCATGCTCGCCGGTTCCGCTGGCAATCTCCAGCACCCGCGCCTCGGGTGGCAATGCGCCGTGCAGCGTCCGGGCGATGACATCACGATTGCGCCCCGCGCTGGGCGAGATGAGGCGCGCGCCGGACAGCGCACGGCCTTCAAGGGCGATGGGAGGTGTTGGGCTCATGCAGTCTACATAGGCCGCCTGTAGCGCCGGATAAAGCGGTTCACGCGGCCCGGGCTGCGGCAGCTCGGCGCAGGAAGACCGCTGCGCTCTCCTGCTGACCGAAAGCGTTCATAAGCCGGGCGATGACGGCAGCCCGTTCGGTCAGCAGCGCATCCCCCGGACTTGAGCGCATCTGGGCCAGCAGGCCTTCTGACGCCATATCAAGGCGCTGGCTCACCCGTTCCAGCACCGCAGCGTGTGCGCCTCCGACGGCGGCGCGAGAGGCATCATCGCGGGTCAGGCGCAGAAAGACGCAGAAAACCTCCATACGCCCCGTTGCCGCCTCGAGAGCGTCCCCGGTCAGCTTCAGCCGCGCAGGCAGGTGCTTGTGCGGATCGGGCACGGTCTTGTCGAGCTGGGTGAGGGCCGCGCCGTGAATAGCTTCCATCTGGGCCGAAGCGCGTTGGCGCAGCGCCATTATCTGGCGTCCCCAGCCGCCATCCTTGCGGATGCCGATCTCCCGGCTCATACCCACTGTTACGGTAGCAAATTGCGTCAGCGCCGCTGCCATTTCGTGAGCAGCCTCGCTCGTAGAGGGAATGCCGGCAAACCCGCTGACGTGAAAGGCGGCATCTTCCAGCAAGGCATCGCCTATCGTGGCGACATCTGTGCGCGAGAGAAGAAAATCGTCGTCACGGCGGACAATCTTCTCGAATACCCGCAAAATCGCCCAGGGCCGGACCAGACGCGCCATCACCAGATATAAAAGCCAGACACCGGCATCGGGGTCTTTGCGGCAGGCATCATCGTATCGGTCGCGCAAAGTCTGGGAGAGCTCTTCGTCAAGCTCGGGTATGGACTGAGGAATCTCTGCCAGCGCCTCACGCAGGACCGGGGCCGCCCGCAATATGGTGGCAAGATCGCGCACCGCGCGAAAGTCACTGACCCCCAGCCGATGGCGGAGCTGCTTGTGCGCGCGCGGATCATCCTTGACCGCTTCGATGGCCTTGATAATTCGCGTGGATGCATCTTCCCTGAGCCGGTCTTCCCCCACTGTATCGGCTGGCACCAGCGGGTTGGCGCAGCGTTTTCGCATATCGGCGGCGATTTCCGGCGCCAGTGTCTCGTCCAGCCAGCGCCACACTGTGTCCAGCATGGCAGGCGGTATGTGGGCCAGAGAGGGCCTTGCATGCGCCGGGTCGAGGCTGAGCGGCGCCAGAGGCGCGAAAAACCGTTCACGCGCAAAGGCTTCTGCGCTCTTGGTGCAGGCGGCCAGAAGCTGGCCCATCGCCTCGTCACCGGACGCCGTCGCGTCAACAATCCGCGCCGACAATGCCGCGGGCATCGCGCTCATCAGAGCACGAAGTTGCGCAATCTTGGCTGGTGTCAGCGTCGTCATTGTTGCGGCCGGGACCGGATTACCAGCGTCTACCGTCACATTTTGCGGTTAATGGCGCGTTTCGCCTGTGCGCACCACGCCAGGCAGGGTGAGGCTTGCGCGCAGCCCGCCAAGCGGGCTGACATCCAGCGCCAGCTCTCCGCCATAGGCCTTCACGAGATCGCTGACGATGGAGAGGCCGAAACCGGTTCCGGGTGCCTGCGCATCCAGCCTTACGCCCCGGCCAAGCACGCTTTCGCGCGCGTCGGGGTCAAGGCCCGGCCCATCATCCTCGACGGTCAGCAAAACCGTGCTGTCGCTGGCATGAGAGGCGCTCACCCGCACGCTCCCTTCAGCCCATTTGCACGCATTGTCCATCAGATTGCCGGTAAGGTCTTCGAGATCCTGGCGTTCGCCCCGGAACACGGGCTCGCCGTCCACCTGCCAGTCCAGCGTGACACCCCGGCGCGCGTAAATGCGCCGCAGTGTCCGGCCCAGATCGTCCAGCACCTCGGTCACGGGTGTGCGGGCGCCGATCGCCTTGGCATTCGCAGCAGCGCGGGCGCGGCGCAGATGGTGATCGACCTGCGCCGTCATAGCCTCTGACTGGCGGCGGACAAGGTCGCCAAGACGGGTCTCGTCGCCGCGGGCCTCGTTGGACAGAACCGTGATCGGCGTCTTGAGCGCATGGGCCAGATTGCCGACATGGGTGCGGGCGCGTTCCACGACTTCACGGGAATGATCGATGAGCGCGTTCAGCTCTGTGGCCAGTGGCATCATCTCGGACGGAAATTCGCCTGAAATCTTCTGGGTTTCCCCGTCGCGTACCCGCGCTACGGCGCGGCGAAGCTTCAGGACCGGCGACAGGCCAACGCGTACCTGCACAACCACACCTACCGCCAGCAGGATCGCAAACCCGGCGAGCAGCCCCGCAGCGGCCAAACCAAAAGCCCAGACCCGGCGGTCTGACGGGCGCCGGTCCTCGGCGGCAATGATGATAACGGGGGTTTCCTGGCCGGGCAGAACAACGGCGCGCGCCGACAGCCGCAACGGTTCTCCATCCGGGCCCGCTGCACTGCCGGCGACAGCCTGGCCGTTGGCGTCTATCGCCGCGGCCCGCAGACTGTCTGAAATCCGTATGGTTTCATCCCAGAGCGAGCGCGAGCGCTCAATGGGTTCGGCGTCTGCTGCCTCATCTGCCTCGCTTACCTGCCAATAGCGGCCGGAGAAGACCTGGCCGAAGCGCGGGTCGAGGAGATCGCGCGTCAGGGCAACGCCGCCATCAGGTGTCGCTTCAAGCTGGATCAGAAGAAACTCGGCAATGCTGGCCTGGCGGTTATCCAGATCGGTCAGAACCGTCTGCCGGAAGACCGCCGTCAGGGATACCGCGCCCACGGCCAGCAGAATCACGCCCCAGCCGAGCGCCAGAAGGCTCAGCCGCCTGAGCAGCGAACCGCGCTCGATCAGCGTGTCACTGCTGCCGGGGCTCACCCGGCCTTGGCCCGCGACGCCGCGCCGGGCGAGACAAGCCGGTAGCCCAGCCCGCGCACGGTCTCGATACGGTCAGTCCCGATCTTCTTGCGAAGGCGGCCTACAAACACCTCGATCGTGTTGGAATCACGGTCGAAATCCTGATCGTAAATATGCTCGACCAGCTCAGTGCGCGAGATCACCCGCTCACGGTGGTGAATCATGTATGAGAGGATACGGAACTCATGCGAGGTCAGCTTGACCAGCTGATCGCCGACAAACACCCGCGCGCCGCGCGTATCCACAGACAGATCGCCCATTTCAATGGTCGAACTGGCATGTCCGGCTGCGCGGCGCGTCAGGGCGCGCAGGCGGGCCAGCAATTCTTCCGGGTGGAAGGGCTTGGTCAGATAATCGTCTGCGCCCGCGTCAAACCCGGCCACCTTCTCGCTCCAGCGGTCACGCGCTGTCAGGATCAGTACCGGGAAATCCCGGCCAGCGGTCCGCCAGCGTTCCAGAACGCTTACCCCGTCAAGGCGCGGCAAGCCCAGATCGAGCACAACCGCATCATACGGCTCGGTATCGCCCATGAACCAGCCTTCCTCGCCGTCACCGGCCTCGTCGACGGCATAGCCTGAATGGTCCAGCACGTCCTTGAGCTGGCGGCGAAGGTCAGGATCATCCTCGACTATCAGAGCACGCATTGGGCAAACTCCCTTGTGTATGGCACAGCCATTACATGACCCGCCCGGTCACGGCGTCCACGCGCACATCGATGCGGCGGCCGTCCTGGGTGAGTATTTTCACGATGTAGTAGGGTGATCCCGAGCGCACGAGTTCCACATCAAGAACCTGCGCACCCGGATAGCGGTTGCGCACATTGTCGATGGCAACACGCGCAGGCACCACATTGCCCGACTGGCTCTGGTTGCGCGCCTCGTCAGCCGAGTAGCGCGAGCGCGGATCGAAAGCCTGCGCCTCGCCCGCCGCGTTCGACGCATGGGCATCGGATGCCGCGAGGGCGGTCAGGCAGATCAGGAGAAGGGCATAACGTTTCATCATGACGGTATGTTTCGCACCCGGGCGCTGAACCTCATCTGAACAGAAGCGTCATTCTGCAGACATGCACGCTCCGGGCCAAACCCTTTATGAAGACAGGCCTTAACCCTTCAAACGCCTGCGCGGGTCATATCCCGCCGGCGGACGCCAGCTTTCGGCAAAATCTTCCAGTTCGGGATCACCCGATGGCAGGTCAATCATCAGCCGGATGAGCTGGTCTCCGCGCTGTCCGCCGCCCGGTTTGGGCACGCCACGTCCCTTGAGGCGCAGGACCGAGCCCGAACTGGCACCGGCGGGAATCCGCACCTCCACATCACCATCCAGCGTGGGTGCGCGCACCTGTCCGCCAAGCACGGCTTCTTTCAGCGAAATGGGAAGATCGAGACGTATGTCATCGCCTTCGCGCCGGAACCAGGGATGGGGCGCAATCTTGATTTCCACCAGCAGCGCGCCGGCCGGGCCACCCGAAACCGAGCTTTGCCCTTGCCCTTTGAGCCGCAGCACCTGCCCTTCGCTCACCCCCGCCGGGATGGTCAGGTCAAGTGCCCGTCCACCCGGAAGAGAGACGCGCTTGCGCGTGCCCAGCACCGCCTCGGACAAGGACACGGTGACGTTCGTACGGATATCAGCGCCCTTTTCCGGAGCAGGGCGGCGGCGTTGCGCGCCGGCATTCTGCGCCGCGAACAGATCAGCGAAGATGTCGCCAATATCTTCAAACCGGCCTTGCGGACCGCGCTGGCCGGGCCCGGCTCCGGGCCTTGATCTATAGTGGAAAGGCTGGCGTTCCTGCCCTGATGCGTCCAATTCGCCGCGGTCAAAGCGCGCACGCTGTTCCGGGTCGGACAATAGCTTGAACGCTTGACTGACCTGTTTGAAACGTTCCTCGGCGGCCTTGTCGCCCGGGCGCGCATCGGGATGCAGCTCCTTCGCCAGACGGCGATAGGCCTTGCGGATCTCGTCCGCAGGGGCGCGTTCCGAAACGCCCAGAATCGCATACGGGTTCATCATGGTGCAGATGAGATAGCAGCGCTTTCACCGCTTGGCGATGTGGCGTGCTGCGGGGCCCGCTACAAGAGGGCAGGAATACCAGCCTGCGCCCATCGGCCCGTGCCAGTCCGCGCCGAGATTTGGGCCAAGCGCCAGTATGCGCCCGAAGGCAGAGCATCAGCGGTTGCGGAAGGGACAAGGATTGAGGGGGTGGTGGGTTCAGCCTCCCACAGCAGTGCGTTCTCGCCATCGCGGACTTCCACCCGGTAGCGTTCCTCTGCCTCGCCCAGCGGCACCTCACCGGCGCCCCAGGCGTCACCATCAAGTCGCGTGCGCCGTATCCAGCTCAGCGCCAGCCCGCCCGCCTGCCAGCGCGCTTTCAGGTGTACCGGCGACAGCGGGCGGTATTCCACGCCTGCATAAACTGTCTCGATCTGGCGCGTGGACACGTCATCGAGAGTGCGCCCCGCCGGCACACCCACCAGCACAAGCGGTGCATCCAGTGCATTGCTGCCAAGAGGCAGCACCGCGCCCGACCCGTCCAGCACCACCACACGCGCGCCAGCGCCGGCACCACCCATGACGCTGCCGCCAATACCCCGGACAAGGTCACGCAGCCGCCATTGCGATGGCCCCACCAGCTCGGCTGAAGCAAACTGAATGACTTCCCATCCGTCAGCGCCTTCCACAGCAAGCTGGTTGACCCCCGCCAGCGCGGACAGCCGGTCAACGCTTTCCAGTGCGCCATCAAGCAGCGTGACATCGATGATGGCAGAGCGGTCCCAGCGGCCTTCAAACCCGGCTGGCAACGCCACATCAAGACGGCCAAGACTGGCCGGACGCTCCAGCTCCAGCCGCGGCGTTGCCGACATCCGGTCCGGCCCCGCATAGATGATCAGAGGACCCGGCCATGGGAAGGCGTAGGCAGCCACCCAGAGTCCACCCCGCTCAACGGCGTCGCCGGGCAGTATGGGGAGATCGAGCGCCACCAGGAGCGGCCTTGACGGCGGCAGCCTCTCTGGCGCGCGCGGCGATGGCTGTGTCCCTGCCAGAACCGGGCGGCGCGCCGCCACCGGCACCAGCCCTGCCTGGCGCACCGCTATGCCGTCCAGACTTGCGGCCAATAGCGGCCCCTCAACGCCGCCATCTCCGGCGAGCACTATCGTATCGCCTGCTTCCAGAGCCAGCATGGACGGCGGCAGCACCAGATCGACGCTGGTCGCGCTGGCGTCATCTGCGGCCAGCATGGTTTCGGCCCAGTCGCGCGCCTGTGCGTCATCGGCCAGGATCCGCAAACCAAACCCGGCGACGCCCTCTACCGCCGCATCCAGCCCGCGCGCGGAGGCGACAGCCGCGCTATAGGCGTCGTCATCAGTGATATGGGTGATGCGCACTTCGCGCACCCGCCCGGCCTGTGCTTCATGCGTAATCGTGACCGGCGGACGCGACCCGTCGCGCACGCACAGCGCGGCGTCGACGGCATGCGAGACCCATCCTGACCGCGCAAGGGCGGCCACACCGCCAGCCCGGTCGACGACATCAAACCCGAAGAGCGCCCCCAGCCGGGCGAGTACATCGCGGGCCCGCTCGCCGCCTTCGATCACAAGGCCGGACACAATTGCGTCAAGGCTGGATGTATCAATGGATGAAACGCCTGCCTCTGCCGCAATGTCAGCGACAACACGCGCAAGGCTGGCCTGTCCGGCGCGCCCCGTCAGCCAGTGGCCCAGCTGCCAGTTCGCGCCGTCATCCCAGACCGATGACAGAGCCGGAAATTCAGGAAAGGGCCGCGCATCCCATGTCCATGCATGGCAAAGCGACAGATCGATCATCGGAGCGCCATAAATGGCCGAGACCGGATTGTTGCCTGCACCAGCAGACCAGTACCCCACCAGCGCCTCGATATAGCGCCGCTGGATCACGTCATCGCGCGTGCCGCGCGAGAAATACGGCGCAAAACTCTCAGAGCTTTTGGGATCGATAAAGACATTGGGCTGGTTCGCGCCCTTGTCCACCGCCGGGCAGCCATATTCGATAAAGGCGATCGGCTTTGATTGTGGAATCCACGCCGTTGGCTCGCTCTGGCGCACGCCATCCGCATCGCGCTCATGATGAACCTCGCTCCACCAGCTGCGCACATCCTTGTAGCGCCAGATCCATGGCTCGCCCTGACCGTCCGTGATGGGCGTGCGCAATTGCGCGTCGCGATCCGCAGGGCTGGCATAATACCAGTCAAACCCCTCACCGCCCTCGACCTGGCTGGTCAGGTAGTCCGGGTCATGGATGGAGGAGAAACCGGCCTGCGCATCGAGATGGCCTGCGCCCTCACGCCAGTCGGCGAGCGGGATGTACCAGTCGAGGCCAACAAAATCGATATTCGCATCGGCCCAGAGCGGATCGAGATGAAAGCGCCGCTCTAGGCCGCCCGGCGCATGCCCCCAGTATTCCGACCAGTCCGCCGCGTAGGAGAGCTTCGCTCCCGCCCCCAGCAGCGCCCGCACCTGCCCTGCCAGCGCTTGCAGATGCGCGGTCGCCGGATAGACGCCAGCCGCAGAGCGGATGGTGGTGAGGCCACGCATCTCCGACCCGATCAGGAAGGCGTCCACCCCGCCTGCCGCCGCCGCCAGCGCCGCATGATGCAGGATGAAGCGGTTGAACCGCCACTCATTCGGCCCGGAATAGCTCACCTGCCCGGCTGACACGCCAAAATCGCTTGCACCGACCGTGCCGAAAAAGTCCGCAACCTGAGCGGCCGCCTCTGCGCTGGCATCGACGCTCCCGGGCTGTCCGGCTGCGGGGTGGCACGTGATGCGTCCGCGCCAGGGAAAGGCCGCCTGCTCTGCCCCGCCATACGGGTCCGGCAAGCCATTGGCCGGCGGCACATCCATCAGGATGAAGGGGTAGAGCACCACCTTGTAGCCACGGCTTTTGAGCAGCTGGATCGCCTGAATGACGCTGCGGTCAGAGGGCGTGCCGCCATAGACCGGCGCTTGCGGTCCGCCGGAAGTCAGATGCGCATTCTCGCGGCCCACCCCGCCTGCGCTCCAGGCATGGGGCCGTGTCATCTTGTCGAAGGATTCAATGCCAGGGCGAATCTCGCACGCCCCGCAGCGCAGATCGGTCCCGATCCACGCTGTCACCAGCGCGACCGAGCGGCACTCAGGCAGGCGCATGGCCAGATCATCGAGCGCCGCCTCAATATTGGTATCAGCACGCAGCACATGCGCGTTTTCCGGCGCGTCCTGTCCATCGGCAATCTCGCGCATGACCGGCTCTGTGGCGTAGGCAAACTCGCCCGAAGCCGGGATCAGGCACACGCCTTCGATCAGGCTTTCCAGCGATCCGGTTTCCGGCGCATCACCGCCGCCCAGAACTTCAAAGTTCAGCTGCGGAATGCGCAAGCCGTACTCATCAAGCGGCAAATCTTCAAAGACCACATAGGCCAGCCCCTTGTAGGCAGGCGCGGCGTCGGCCCCTTCAATCATCGCGATCAGCGGATCGGGCAGCTGGTCTTCGCCGCCCGTATGCACCCGCATGGTGATGCGCCCGGTATCAAGGGCTGCGCCATTCGCCCAGACCCGGCCCACACCGGCTATCGGGCCTTCACACAGGGCGACGGCAAAGCTGACCGAGTAGCTATAGCTGCGCGAGGATGCACCCGTGCCCTTGCCCGAACGCTGATCTTTCACCTTCGTCTCGCGAAAGCGTGATGCCCAGATCACCTGTCCGGACAGGCGCATCCGGCCATAGACCCTCGGCACGGCACTGCCCTCGGTGGAGGTCTGGATGTCCAGACCCTCGGGCCGGGCTGAATCTTGGCCGCCATTGGAAAACAGGCGCGCAATGCCTTGCGCAGCCAGCGTGCGCAACGCTCCGGCCGCCAGGCGTGCGCCTGCGGCAAGGGCCATCTGGGCCATGGGAAATTCCTTCAGTGGAGGCGGTCAGCCGGGCATGGGGAAAGCGGCAGCCGCGCTGATCCGCTTGCGCCAGAAGCCGTCCAGCGGTGTCTCGGCGACGGCGCGGCCCTGCCACGCGTGAACAAGGGTTTCAGGCGATGTGAGGATCGCACAATGGCGCGATGGCCCGCCCGTCCTGATGCGAAACAGCAGCACATCGCCGGGCCGGGTGAGCGCCACGTCCCGCACAACGAAATGACGGTTCAGGGCCGCCAGCAAGGCGTCCTCGCCGGCGCGTTCGGCCCAATCGGGCGCATAGGCGGGCAAGCCTTCGGGCTCGGGGCCGATCACTGTTCGCCACACGCCGCGCACCAGGCCCAGACAATCCGTGCCTGCATGCTTGCAGCTTGCCTGATGATGATAAGGCGTGCCAATCCAGCGCCGCGCCTCGGCGATGACACTGGCGCGCAAAGCGGTTTCGCACCCACTCATCGCCGCCCGCCATCACGGACAGGCTCTGATCCCGCATGGCGGATCAGAACATCATTGCCGGGAATATGCGGACAGCCCCGGAAACGGGCAAAATTGGCAAACTTCTCACGGCACGTCTCTGCCCGGCCATCGCACCCGGCAACGATTTCGAAGCTGTCGCCTGCCATCACGGAGTGAGCCGGGGGCCGGGCCAGTGAAATCTGCACGGCCTCATTGAGCAGGCCATGCGTCTGCACGCGGGCCACACCGCCCGCATTGCCGCCCGTCAGCCAGATCAGCCTGCCATGGGTGAACCAGCCCGGCGCAAACCCGCCCAGACCGGAGGCCGCAAAGCCGCTGGCACTGATCATGCCCGCAACCACACCTTCGGCGCTGTATGTCGGGAGGGTTGTGTCCACGCCGCAGCGCGCATCGCCCAGCTCCGCATCGCAGGTCTTGGCGAAAACGCGGCCAATGCGCCGGTTGAGCCGGGCGGAAAGACCCGCCAGCTCCACCTCAAAGCCCGATCCGGCCCGGCGTATCTCACCAATCTCGCCAGCGAAGACACGCACACGGGTGTCCGGATCGGTCCAGTCGGCCCGCCACACTTCCACGCGCGCCGCGTTAAAAAGCCCGTTGGCGATATCCGAGGCGCTGATCCGCTGCGAACTGACAATACCGAACGCCGCGCCGCGCGCCGGACTGCCCGTTTCTGCGCGGATGGGACCGGGAACCAGCCCGCTCGAGGGCTCGCAGGACACGCCGTCCAGCAGCAGCGGACCATCATGATCGGTAAAGCCGAGCCTTTGGCCGTCTGAGCGCGTGATCAGCCAGCACCAGGCCAGCGTCGTCACGCCGCTATTCAGCGCGGCCTGCATGGCAAGAGGAAGGGAGAGCATGTCGGATTATCCTGAAACCAGCGCGTGAAATCCCGGCCAAGCGCAGCGCAAGCCGGGACCTTGTGCAGAAGAGGCGGAGGGAGGCCCCGGATCGCTTCGCGTCCGGGGCTTCACGGTAATGGCAGAGCTACCCCAGCCGCACCTCGACCAGCGGCACGCTGAAAATCGCGCCAGCGCGAAACGCATCGAGCGTGATTTCCAGAGAGTCAGTGTCGAAGCGGACGGGCACGTCGAAGCGAAAACCGGCGGTGACAGCCGCGCCGTCAGCGGCGGGTTCATCGAGAACAATGTCCCCGCCATCCAGCATGAAACCGGCCGTGTCGCCGTTCACGGCGACAATCACGCTGGCCACTACCGGCAAAGCAATCGGGCGCAGATACGCGCCCTCGCCCTCGCCATAGCGTTTGACCAGCGCAAAGCGGGTCCGTTCCCCGTCACCCAGCCCCAGAAGCTGGTCGCCCGCACTCACCTGCCCGGATGGCAGGCACGAGGCATGATCGGCTGGATCCCGGAAGCGGAACGCATGGAGCCGACCGCGCCGCGCCTCAAAAAAGGCTGTCAGGCGCGTAAAATCATCGAGAGAGCGCACGCCCGGTCCGGCATCCCAGCGGCGGCGCGAATGGGCCCATGGGCTGTTGCGTTCCTCGGCACCGCTGGCAAGCTCCACAATCTCGGTGAGGCGTTCGGGCCCGCCACGTGCGCCAAGGCCGACGCCGAGCGGAAACCGCACATCGTGAAACGCGCTCATAGCCGCTCACTCCCTGCTCGCACCGCCCGCGCCAGACTTGCGGCAATCTGGCTTTCGCTGCGCCGGATGGCGGAGACCGCGTCGCCGCTGGCGTGGATGGAAATATTGATGACAGGCGCGCCACCGCCGGGGATAACCGCGCCATTGGCCATGGGGGTGAACACTTCCGGCCCCCGCTCGCCTACCAGATAGCTCTGTCCGGCCAGTACCGGGCCGCCCTCCGCGCGCTGGCCGGTCATGCCGGCAATCTGCTGGCCCAGTAACTGGCCCAGCGGGTTGACGATGAGACGGTCGAGTGCGATGCGCGCCAGCGATTGCAGCACCTCCTCCACCATAGCGTTAATGGAGAGCGAACCCGAACGCGCTGCGCGCTCCATGGCGCGGGCAATATCGTCGCCAGTGCGCTCGAAGGCGCGCGAAACCGACATCGCGGCCTCTTCGGCCTCGCGTGCGGCACGGGAAAGCGCGCCCGCATCCAGCCGGTTATCGTCCTGCATGGTCCAAGCCTTTCATTGTCGAAATTCCGTCGGGAAAGCGCGCGGCCAGCGCCCGCAAGGCTGCCGGGTCCGGCAGGTCTGATACGGGCGCGGCGGGATGCGTCAGCGCGCGCCACTCACTCAAAGACAGCGCCCAGAACTGGCCTGGCGTCAGGCCGAGGTGCCGGATGGCAAACGCAAACCAGCCCGCCCAGCGGCCGCTCATTGCGCCGCCGCCTCGAACGCTTGCGCAATGGCTCTCGCGGCCCTCGCAGGCGTAATGGAAAGCTGGCGCGCATCCACCGTGTTTCCACCTGCACGCAGGAGGATCGAGAGCAGATCCAGCATGCCGCCCGCATTCAGGCCGGCGAGCTTGGGGCCGATCTCGCTCAGATCGCTCACGCCGGTCAGCGTTTCGATCTCTGCCAGCGCGCCCAGCGTCAGGCAGAGGACATATTGCTCGCCGCCTGCCTCCAGAAGCACTTCGCCGCGTTGCCGGTTGACCATGGCTAGAGCGCCTCGAAGCTGAGTGCGCCTGCGGAGGCCAGCGAGATGGAAAACGTCGCCTCGCCATCATGGCGCCCAGCATATTCCAGTGCGCTGATGGCAAACGCGCCTTCAATCACGCCGAAATCGGGGATGACAAGCTGGAAACTGGGCGTGGCCCCGGCAAAGAAAGCCTGCCGGATGGCGTTGTCGCCATCGCCGGACAGGAAAATGCCCGTGCCGGTGACGCTGGCCGTTTTCACGCCTGCCCCGGCAATCAGCTCGCGCCACTGCCCCGGACTTTCTGAATGAGTTGCGTCGATGGTGCGCGCGTTCAGGCTGAGCGCTTTGGCGCGCAGACCCGCCACGCTGGTAAAGCTTTCCTCGCTCGCGCCATCGCCGAGCTTGATGAGCATGTCCCGTCCTGCCTGGGCGGTCATGGGCCTCTCCTTTTTTGATTTCCGGTGAGTTTCAGGCATGAAAAAAGCCGCCCTCAAGGCGGCTTTGAATGGTGCCGGATTGACAGATCGCTAGGCTTTGGGCGGCAGGAGTTTCGACCTGCGCTCTGGCTTTATCCAGCGGTGCACGTAGCGTTCCACTTCGATATAAAGTTCGTCATAATCCAGCGCAATGCGAGCCTCGTGCACATAGTGCTGGAAATCGATCCAGTCAGACACCAGAGCATCGCCCCACCAGTCCCTGATCATCCGCTCCTCGAGCGCGCCGCGCTTGATTCCGATGCACGTCGCCTCGTAATAGTTGAATGTTTTCTTGATGGTATTGTCAGCGTTGATATGCGTTCCATCATATTTGAAGTCGCGCTGCATGTTCTGATATGTCAGCTCAACACCTTCGGCCGTTGCCGAATACCGGACCCGCCGAAGCTGCTCAAACATCTCGATAAGGTCAGCATCACGGGTCTGAATGGCGATGTGCTCGAAAGAGCTGCGAAGAACGGAAACCCCGCGCGTACGAAAGTACAGAGCCAGCGTCACACCGGCAGTGATGAACAGAATTATATTCGCTGCCCACGCGGTCCAAACTGCGTAATCCATAACAAGCCCCTGCGCCCCAAACCAGAAAAGCAAAAGGCCGCCCGGAGGCGGCCTTTGTCAAGCTATGGAACAAATCCAGACAAGCTAGATTTCGCGGCTGGTGCCGCCACGGCTGGTGCCACCCTTGGTGATATTACGCGCAATCATTTCATTCTCCTGCCCCTTGTAGTTGGGGCCTGCAGGGCTCCACCGCCATGCGGCAGAGTGAACCAGAACACATGAATACCCGGTAAACCGAGTCTTGACCCGGTCAAATCGGGAAACACCAATCGACAAGCATGCAAGCCTATGGCCGAGTGCCAGCGTCTTGCTTCATCCGCGTTACATTAGGCCGAATGATAAGCTACGCAAGAGATTTACGCGCGAGCGCATCAAACGTTTCACATCCCCACCAGCGCCCTGACCCGCACCAGCCCGTGAACCGAGCGCGTGTCGGCGCCCTCGAAATGGTCGGTATAGACGCATTGGCACAGGACAAGCCGGTAGCCGCCATCAAGACTGAAGGCCGCATTGTGCAGGGCGGCCGATACTGCGCCTGTAATGGCTTTGACTTCGCCAAAGGCCTGACGGCGGGTCCACACATGCACGGTCAGCCGGTGCTCGCTTAGCGCCGTGTCATCACCATCAAGCGGGCGGCTCTCGGCGCGCCCAAGCGCGATATAGGGAAAGGCGGCGCCCGCCGGTGCCCGGTCATAGAGCCGGGGCGGATCACCCAAATGTGCCTGCACACCCGCATCTGCGGCCAGATGTGCGAGAATCCCCGCCTGCAGGGCAGCCTCCGCGCTCATAGCCGCACCTGCCGGAAGGGCCGCAGAAGGCTCTCGACCGTTTCGGGCAAGCGCGCAGGGCCGCGTCCCGCCGCCAGCGCAGGCTCGCTGGCCGCATAGCCATCCGCGACCAGGCGCAGAACCGCCTCTATCAAAGCGGGCGGCACATCAGACGCACTGCTCCCATAGCCCGCCGTGAAATCGATCTCGATGCCCGCCGCCAGCCGCCCCGGCCTCGGGAAGGCAAAGGGCGCGCGGGCGATCAGACGTCCGGGATCAGCGGCCGTGTCGACGCGGTATTCCGCCTCATCCCAGAGCGTGGCTTCACCTGCCCGGTCAAAGGTGCGCACGGCCTCCACACTAACGGCTGGGGCAACCGCCAGCGCGAAGGCCGAGGCACAGCCCGACAGCCGGCGGGGGTGCCAGCTATCGAGTGTCTCGCGAAACGCACGGGTGAAAAGCGCCCGGCCCGTTTCAGTCTCCACCCGCGCGGCGGCGGTACTGATGAGCGCCGTTATCGCCGCGTCTTCGCCTGCATGGCCGACACGCAGCCACGCCTTGGCATCAGACAGGCTGACGGGCGCCGCGGGCGCTGGCCCGAGCGTTTGAAGTCCCATGATTGAGGCTCCTCTTTAAGTTCCGCAACGCATCCGCGTTGCGATGTTCCGCGAAAAGTCGCGGACGGCCGGTCGGCCTTGCGGCCCATGCCGGGGCCGGACCGGCACCCCGGCGCATAGCGCCGCAAGCGCGAATGCGCGCCCGAGCTAATGCGAGGCGCGACGCACGGATGTGCGGAGCATTAGGAAAAGACCAAGTTCCGGCTTTCGCCGGAATGACGAAAGGAGGGGAACTTCTTAGCTCTCGGCGAATTTCAACAGCTTGATGGCGTTGAAATCCTGCACCCCGCCGCCCACACGCTTGGTGGTGTAGAAGAGCACGTAGGGCTTGGCCGAATAGGGATCGCGCAACACCTCGATGCCCTGACGGTCGACCACCAGATAGCCGCGCTCGAAATCGCCAAATGCAATCGCGAACGCATTGGCGCCGATATCCGGCATGTCCTCGGCCTCGGTCAGCGGATAGCCCATCAGGCTCGCCTCCTGACCGGCATTTTGCGCCGGTTGCCAGATGTAATTGCCATCCACGTCTTTCAGCTTGCGGATGCGCGAGACGCTCTGGCGGTTCATGACAAAGCGTGCATTGGCGCGATAGCCGGTCGCCGGCGCATAGATCAGATCGATCAGCGCATCGACCGGATCATCGCCGAAATCGCCCGCCGCGCCAGTGGCGACATAGCCGATCTCGCCCCAGTCTTGCGTGCCTTCCGGCTCCTTGGTGTAGGCAAGGAAGCCCTTGGGCTGGTTCGTGCCGGTTCCCGAAACGAAGGCCTTGCCTTCCTCGGCGGCGAAGACATCACGCACTTCCTCGGCCAGCCACTGGTCCACATCGGCCAGAGCATCGTCCAGGATCACCGGCGTTGCGGCCGGCATGGCGTAGAGCTCTGCCGTCGGGAACTCGACCAGCGTTATCTCGGGCGTTGCCGTCTCGGTGCGTGCGCCGGTTTCGGCAGACCAGCCTGCGACCGCGCCGCCCAGGCTGACCGGCTTGCGGAAGGTGTGGCTGGTGGTCTGGCGTACAGAGGCAATCGCGCGGATCGGCGAGACGCCCGCCAGCAGGCGGTTGATCATCGCTTCGGTTTCCGGCGGCGCGACATAGCCGCCATCGCCCGGCGTGCCTGCCGACAGGGCCTTGGCCTCGATCAGCGCGGCTGCATCGCCGCGCCGGATATAGGCATTCCAGCCGGGATTGGCGGCGGCCTTGCGATCCTGTCCGATGGACGGACGCACAGCCTCGGCCGTCATGCGATCGAGCGCCGCTTTCTGGCGGGTCAGGGCCGCATCAATGCGGGCCACTTTTTCTTCCAGCAGAACGTCTGCGCTCTTGCGCGTCTCGATATCGGCGAGGCGCTGGTCATTGGCGCTTTTGAAGCGCTCGAAAGCGGACAGAAAATCGTGCAGCGCCGCGCGGGTTTGCGTGTTTGGCGCACTCATCTTGGTTTCACGGGACATGGGGGTTCCTTCGTGTCGGTCAGGGATGTGAAGACTGGGGAAGTCAGGCGAGAACGCTGTCGAGAAAGGCACCAACGGGCTCGGCTTGGCTGGCGGCGGGCGGGACGATGTCCAGGCGCGCGCCTTCAGCCATCGGAAAGGTGACAATGGAGACCTCCCAAAGATCCACCTGCGTCAGGATGCGGCCCTTGCCGCCTGGACGGGCGGTCTCCGACAAGGCCCGGAAGCCGATGGAGAGGCCGTCGACCGCGCCTTCGCGAATCAGAGCTGCGGTCGCCGCGCTGCGCGTGGTGATCCCGGTCAGATGGCCGCGCACGAACAGACCGCGCTCATCTTCATGGATCTCGTCCCAGACACCGACCGGCTCGTCGGCATCGTGCTGAAACAGCATGCGGATACCGCCCGCCCCGCGCGTAGCCAGGCTGTCTGCAAACGCGCCGCGCCGGATGATGTCACCGGAGTAATCCTCGGTATCGAACACGCTGGCATAACCGGCGATCTCGAGCCTTTCGCCCGAGCCGTCATCTGCTGTCATCTGACAGCCTCCTTTTTGCTTTTGGGGGTCGCTTGAAACGTGAAACCCCGGACGCAAAGCGATCCGGGGCGTTTGAATTATTCTTTCTCCGCAACGCATCCGCGTTGCGATGTTCCGCGAAAAGTCGCGGGCGCGCGTTCGCGCTTTTCAGGCCGACCGGCCGCCGGGCACTTTTGCCCGCAGCGATGCGCGGATGCGCGGAGCACGGGAAAAGAGCATTACTCCCCGGCCAGCCTGCGCTCGATGCGCTCCAGCGCGAGGCGGGTATAGGCGGAGTTTTCCTCCAGCCGGGCGATGCGCTCATAGACCGGGGCGGTTGCCTCCACGCGCAATTCCAGATGGCGGATACGTTCAGAGGTCGCGCCCGCCCAGATCAGGCCGCCAGCGGTCTGCAAGGCGAGCGTCACGAGGACGCCCAGCGTGATCTGCCGGTCGACGCGCCAGTGAGACGGGCGTTCAGTCATCATCATCCTCCGTGTCTGCGGCTGGTTTCAGACCCAGCTGTGCGCGCTTCTCTGCGTCAGACAGGAAGTCCGCCCCGCCAATGCGTTGCCAGCGGGCCAAACGCTCTTCGGACAGCGCGGGCAGCGCATCCTCGTCCGGGCGGATGTGAAATCCCTCGCCCAGCCAGGGCTCCAGCCATCCGGCCAGCGCGTCTGCCGTCTTGCGAGCCAGCGGCAATATCGTCTGGCGGTAGAGGGCCAGATTCGCCTCGCGGTAATTGGCGTAGGTGTTGTCTCCCGGCAGGCCGAGCATCATGGGCGGCACCCCGAAGGCCAGCGCGATCTCGCGCGCGGCCTCGCGCCGTGCGGCGATGAAATCCATCTCGGCTGGCGAGTGCCCCATCGGCTTCCACTCCAGCCCGCCTTCCAGCAGCAGAGGCCGCCCGGCATTGGCGGGGCCGGAATGCAGGGTCTCCAGCTCATCTTTCAGGCGCTGGTATTGCTGGTCGGTCAGGCGCGCTTCAGAGCCATCTTTCGAGGTGACCACCAGCGCGCCGGAGGGCCTCGCCGCATTGTCCAGCAGCGCCTTGGCCCACGCCCCGCCCGCATTATGGATGTCCACCGCGCGCGCCGCCGCCTCCAGCGGAGGCAGGCCGTAATGATCATCAGCGGGATGAAAGAGTTTCAGATGCAGGACCGGGCTCTTGCCGCTCGCCCGGTCACGTTCGATCAGGCGGCGGTCAGACCCGTTGCGGTATTCGAAAGCATCCGCCCAGCCCTTCGGCCCCGGCATCACCCGCACCCGGTCAGGGCGCAGCACGAACAGGCCAGACGGGCCATCAAAGCCTTCGGTCAGCTCCAGATAGGCATTGCCGGCCACCTGCAGATGGCCGTGAAACGTTTCCAGCAATTCGATGCCGGTCTGGTCAGGATTGGGCCGGGCGAGCAGCACACGCACCGCCTCTGCCGCCCGCCCCTGCCCTTCGATGCGCAAGGGAACGGCGGCTGCGGCCTCGGCGATCAGACGGATACAGCGATTGGCCACCGCGTTTCGGCCATATCCCTCGCGCGCCAGCCCGGCATAGTCGCGCGGGCTCCATGCGGCGCGCGGAGACAGCGATAGCGCCACCAGCCTGCCCGCGCTCTTGCGCTGCAGTCCAAACCATTGTCGTAGCATGGGTTTTCTCTTCTTTTGTTTTGGTCGATGAACGCGTGAAACCCCGGCCGGAGCGGAGCGCAGAGCCGGGGCCTGTTTCCGCTTCACTCGACCAGTTGAAACCCCGGAACGCCGAAGGCGTATCCGGGGCCTTGTGCCCATCCTGCCCGGGCTCCCGGCTCTCGCTATCGCTCGGCCAGGATTTCAGGGAAGGGCGAACCCCTCACACCCACCGCAGCCTTGGCTCCGCCCCGCTTCCCTTAAGCGCGGCGATGGCCCAGACCAGCGCGTCCACCCGGTCGGGTGAGCCGGTAAAGCCCGGCGCGCCAAAGGCGCACATCTGGTCTTCCAGTCCCGGCATTCGTGCCCCGTGCGCCACCCGCCCCGCCGCATAGAGCGCAGCGACGGGCTCTGCCCGGGCGCGCTTGGCCCGGCTGGCATGAACAAGGCGGACAGGAAGGCCCGGCAGCGCAGCGGCCAGCACCGCGCGCACCATCTCCCCGCCCTGATTGCTTTCGGCGACGACGCTGTCGGCCTCATGCGCGGTAAAGGCTTTGGCCACCTGTCTGGCCCAGCCTTCAGGCCGGGCGCGCAGTGAGTAATCAGCTAGCACCGTGAAGGTCTGGCCTGCGCCCTGCCCCGCCGCCCCCGCGACAATGATCCCGCATTCATCCCCGGTAGACCCGGCAGGTGGATCAACCGCGACGACAATTCTCTCTGCCTCTACTGGCTGCCGCGCGAGCGCCGCATCGATCATCTCGCGCGTCCACAGCGCGCCGTCAGGATCGTCGATCAGACGGCCCTCCAGCTCCTGCAAAGCGAGGCGCGACGAGCCGTAATGTTCGCGCAAAGCCTTGATGAAGCCCGGCGCCAGATGGGCTGCGTTCTGCGCCGTCGGCGCGTGCGTCATCACGCTGCCTTGCGCCGCGATCAGGCGTTTGAGCGCCGGAAGCGGACGCGGCGTCGTCGTCACCATCAAGCGCGGATCATCTCCCAGCCGCAGACCAAAGCGCAGCATGTCCAGCACGCCTTGCGGATAGCGCCAGGCGGCAAACTCATCGGCCCAGGCCGTGTCAAATTGTGGCCCGCGCAACGCATCGGGGTCTTCACCCGAAAACGTGTAGGCAACCGCGCCGGACGGCCAGACTAGGCGCCTTCGCGAGGCTTCCCAGACCGGGCGCTGGCCCCTCGGGCCCAGACTGCGAAGCCCTGAAGGCCCGGCAATCATCACCTCTCGCACATCGCCGTGGGTCGGGCCGATCAGCGCGATCCGCCCGGCACCGCCGGCTACGCGGCGACGTATCCATTCGGCTCCAGCGCGGGTTTTCCCTGCCCCGCGCCCGCCCAGAAACAGCCAAGCCTGCCAGTCTCCTTCCGGTGGAAGCTGCGCGCGGTGCGCCCAGCTTTGCCAGTCATCGAGGATGCGTTCGGCCTCACCTGCATCGATGGAGGCGATCAGCCGGTCAATCCCGGCTGGCCTGCGCATCAAGGCGCGAAAGCCGTCGGCGAAGCTCTTCAAGCAGAGCCTCACGGGTGTGTGCATGGGCCTGCGCCTCGCTTGTCTCGGTTTTGCGGGCGATCTCGGCAAGCCGCGCCCAGTCATCCACGCTCATCGCCGCCTTCAAAAGCGCGCTGACCGCCCTTGCCCGCTTTTCCGCGTCTGCGGTCTCGCCGCGCGCCAGCGCCGCTTCAGCCGCTTCCAGATGGGCTTCGAGGCGCAGCTTCAAACTCGCCGTCTTGCTGGCGGGCAGAATGCGTTCCACCCATTGCAGACCCTCTTTGAGCCAGGGCACGCCAATGCCCTCGCGTAAGGAAAGCCCTTCAAGGCTCATACCCGCGCGGTGTGCCTCGCGGATACCCTGCCAGTCGCGCCGGGGCGGTGATCTGTTGTCGCTTGTCTCGACCATGCCTGAAGTATGCCGCAAGACCGGCCCTGCCGGAGTGATTGCCAGCGGTTTGTTTCAAGGATCTGAGGGGTGTGGGGAATTATTTCTGCCGGGCGGGGATTGGGGGGTGGTTGTCCGCGTTTTTTGTTCGCCGGGAAGGGCGCATCATTTTTGAAGCGCTGAAACCCCGGAAGCCCGTAGGGCTATCCGGGGCCTTGCTCCGCTTCTCCTGCACTAGGTCCCGGCTCGCGCTAGGCTTGGCCGGGATTTCAGATGTTCTTTTGGGTCCCCAGTCTTTTTCAGGAACCCTGAAAATTGTCATCACCCGCGCATGAGACCCGGGCCATGACAAAATGGTGGAGTTACTGATTCTTTGCGTTTTCCCGGCGAAAGCCGGGATCCAGAAAAAGACTGGGCACCGGCTCATCCCGGTGAAACGCGCATGGCAAAGCGCCCCTCCCCTACCCCGTCACATAATCCTCGTAGTCCGCTTCATCGATATCGCGCTCGGATACCAGCGTACCTTTCACCGACACGCCCGCCTCGACAACACTGTCCGCCCTCCCCGATACGAGCGGGTGCCAGTCATAAAGCGGCTTGCCTTCCGCGATCAGCCGGTAGGCGCAGGTTTGCGGCATCCAGCTCAAAGCGCTGACATTGCCGGGGGTGAGCTTCACGCAGCCAGGCACGCGGCTATGCCGATTGGCGTAATCGGTGCAGCGCACCGCCGACAAATCCAGCAATTCGCAACCGATACAGGTGCGCAGCACTTTGCCGCCCGGATCATCCTCATCGATCAGGGAGAGCGTGCAGCACTGGCCACAGCCATCGCACAGCGACTCCCATTGCGCCTCGCTCATCTGGTCGAGGGGTGTGGTCTTGTAAAAAGGGGCTTGGCCATTCATCGCCCATAATTTAGCCGTGATCGTCTGGCTTTGAGAACGCCTTTCCCCAGCGCCATCTCCGACGGAGGCTCATCATCACGTTTCGCGCCGACCAGCCGACAACATTCAAGGAGCGCCTCGCCGCGTTCAATGAATGGCTGCGCACACGCAGGCTGATGGTGCTGGCGGGTGTGGCGGCGCTGTTTCTTGCCGCAGGCGCGATCACCGCCCACGCCTTGTGGCAATGGGCTTTCCATGATCTGCCGCCTCCACCGCAAAGCGCCGAGGATCTCTGGCGCGTACGCATGGAGCCGACCGTCACCCTGCTGGATGCCAATGGCGAGGTTCTAGCCATTCGCGGACCCCTCTACGGCGTTCCCGTTCAGCTCGATGATTTGCCGCCGCACGTGGCGCAGGCCTTCCTGTCGATCGAGGACCGGCGCTACTGGGAGCATGACGGCGTGGACTGGCGCGGGACGATCCGCGCGGTGCTCGCCAATATCCGCGCCGGACGCACGGTGCAGGGCGGATCCACCATCACCATGCAGCTGGTGAAAAACCTGATCCTGACGCCGGAACGCACGATCCGGCGCAAGGTGCAGGAAATGCGCCTTGCTCTCGCGCTGGAGCGCGTGCTGACCAAGGAAGAGATACTCGAGCTTTATCTGAACCGCATCTATTTCGGTGAGCAGGCCTATGGCATTGAGGCCGCCGCCCGGCGCTATTTCAACAAGCCGGCCAGTGAGCTGACCGTGCAGGAAGCGGCGCTGCTGGCCGCTCTGCCGGCGGCGCCGACTCGTCTCGCCCCGACCGACAACCTGGCCGAGGCCCAGGCGCGCGCGTCGAACGTGCTGGCCGCGATGCGTGATGCCGGCTTTCTGACGCCGATGGAATACATCGTCGCCAATGCCACACAGGCAGAGCCGGTGGAAAGCGCGCTGCAACCGGGCGGGCCTGCACAATACGGTCATCTGTTTGACTATGCGGTTGCCGAGGCCCTGCGCCTGCTGGGGCCGGACAATGAGGTGCCCGACCTCGTCATCCAGACCACGCTGGACACGCGTTTGCAAAACGCCGCTCAGGCTGTTGTCACCCGGCGCCTTGAAAGCGATGGCGAGACCCTTAACGCCAGTGAAGCCGCCGCCATCGTCTTGGGCAGTGACGGCGCAATCCGCGCGATGATCGGCGGGCGTGATTACGTATCCAGCCAGTATAACCGCGCGGTACAGGCCCGCCGCCAGCCGGGATCGGCCTTCAAGCCGTTTGTCTATCTGGCGGCACTGGAAGCGGATTATTCGCCATCGAGCGTCTTCAATGACGCCCCCATTGCCTATGGCAGCTGGTCGCCGGAGAATTTCGGCGGGGGCTATCGCGGGCGCATGACGATGGAAGATGCACTCAAGCGGTCGGTCAACACGATCGCGGCGCAGATGGGCATGCTGGTCGGCGTTTCCGAAGTCGCCGAGATGGCAAGGCGCATGGGCATCACAACTCCGCTGGATGAAGTGCCGTCGCTATCGCTGGGCTCCAGCGAGGTGCGCGTCATCGATATGGCGGCCAGCTACCTGGTAATCGCCAATGACGGGCGGCGGCTTGATCCGTATTTCGTCACGCAGGTGCGCACCACGCGCGGCACCGTCCTGTTTGAACGTCCCGAAGAGGATGAACGCATCCAGCAGGTCATTGCGCGCGGCCATGCGCGCGACATGTCGACCATGCTGCAAGGCGTGGTGCAAGACGGCACCGGCCGGCGCGCCACCGTGCCCGGTCATCGTGTGGCGGGCAAGACCGGCACCAGCCAGAACAGCCGTGATGCGTGGTTTGTCGGCTACAGCGCCCAGTTCGCCACTGCCGTCTGGACCGGCAATGATGATGACACCGCCATGGCCAATGTCACCGGCGGCGGCCTGCCAGCCGATATCTGGCGCGAGATCATGGTGGCTGCCCATGACGGCCTGCCCGCCGAAGCCTTGAGCGCCCCTGCTCCGCGCGTGCGCTCCGAACGCGAGGAACGCCTGCTGGCGTTCTATGCTGGCCTTTCGGCAGACTTTGACCGCGTGCTTGAAGGCGGGCGGTTCAACTGATGTGTTCGCGGAAGGCACCGGGCAATGCGTCGATGAACAGGCGCACCGCCGGGATCAACCCCCTGCGCGACGGAAACACCACATGCGCCAGCCCGCCCGGCGGCTCATGATCGGGTAATAGCGGGACCAGCCGCCCGGCCTCGATATCGCCGCAGACCAGCAGACGCGGCAATGCTGCCACGCCGCCGCCCGCAATAGCGGCCTGCCGCAAGGCTTCCAGATCATCGGTGACAAGGCGCGGATCGTGGCGCACCCGGTGCACCTGCCCGTCCGGCGCAGTGAGCGTGAACACATGTTCGCCCGTCCGGCTGGTCTGGCTCAAGCTCTCGAAGCGTGACAGATCATCGGGCGTTTCGGGCAGGCCGAGCCGCGCGATCAGATCCGGGCTGGCCACCAGCGCGCCGCGATGCACGCCCAGCTGGCGCAGGATCAGCCCGGAATCCTCCAGCGGCGGCGGGCGCACCCGGATCGCCATGTCGAAACCTTCCTCGATCACATCCACCCGGCGATTGGTGGATTCCAGGCGCACGCGCACCTTGGGGTATCGCGTCATGAAATCGGCAAGCATCGGCGCCAGCACCTTCTCCACCACCAGCACCGGGCAGCTGACCCGGATCGTGCCTTGCGGCTCTGACCGGGTGACGGCCATTGCGTCCTCGGCGGCCTCGGCTTGTGCAATCATCGCCGCGCAGTGGCGGTAGAAAAGCTGGCCGGCCTCGGTCACCGAGAAATGGCGCGTCGAGCGGTGGATCAGCGTCACGCCAAGGCGCGCTTCCAGCTGGGCGACCTTCCGGCTGAGGCGCGATTTCGGCACCGCAATGGCCCGGCCCGCCGCGGCAAACCCGCCATGCTCCACAACTTGCGCGAACAGGTAGAGCGCGTTGAGATCGGGCATGTTGATCGTTCTATTCATGGAACGCACAGTGGCGATATTCACCCCTACTGGCAAGAGTGTTCCATGGTTAGGTCTTGCCTCAACGCCGGATCATCCGGCTCGACGGAGGCAGACATGAAACTTCTTCACATAGACTCTTCAATCCTGGGCGAGGCATCGGCCTCGCGCCAGATCGGCGCGGATCTGGTGGCGGCACTTGTGCGCACCAACCCGGAACTGGACATCGCCTATCGCGATCTGGCCAGCGCCCCGCCCGCCCATCTGGACGCATCCGTGCTGCAGGCCGTGCGCGGTGACATCGCAGAGCTGAACGACACCCAGCGCGCCGAGCGCGCCTATAACGACACGCTGGTCGAGGAATTCCTCGCCGCTGACATCGTGGTCATGGGTGCGCCCATGTATAATTTCTCGGTCCCGACCCAGCTGAAAGCCTGGCTCGACCGGCTCGCCGTGCCGGGCAAGACCTTCCGCTATACCGAGACCGGCCCGGTGGGCCTGGCGGGCGGCAAGACGGTCTACATCGTCTCCTCGCGCGGCGGGAAGCTGGCCGGCACCGCCGCCGAAACCGCCATGGACCACCAGGAAGCCTATCTGAAAACCATGCTGGGCTTTTTCGGCATCAGTGATGTGACCATCATCCGCGCGGAAGGCCTTGCCATGGGTACAGAAGCGCGTGACGAAGCCCTGCACACCGCCGCCAGCGAGATTGTAAAAGTCAGCGCGCGCAAGGCCGCCTGAACCAGATTACCCGGCGCTCCCCTAGGGTGTTTCCCCATCCTTGCCGGGCGCTTTCCGGGCGGGCTTGGCCTGCCCGGAAAGCATCAGCGTTTTCAGCTCGGCAATCTCGCCGCGCAGGGCGGTGACTTCATCGCGCAGCAAGGTCCGCTCGTCGGTCGCCTTGCTCTGCCGCTCGCTTTCCTCGTCGAAATGTTTCGCCTGCAGCGAATCCACGATGACCGCGATGAACATGTTCAGCACCGCAAAGCTCGTCAGGATGATGAAGGGCACGAAGAAAGCCCAGGCCAGCGGATGCTCGGAAATGACCGGCCGGGCGACGCCCATCGACCAGCTTTCCAGCGTCATCACCTGAAAGAGCGTGAACGCGGCTGCGCCCAGATCGCCAAAGAATTGCGGGTGGGTGCCGGCAAAGAGCTTCGAGCTCATCACCGCGCCGACATAGAAAATCAGGCCCAGCACCATCATGATCGAGCCCATGCCGGGTATCGCCTTGCCCAGCGCCACCACGACGCGGCGCATTTCCGGCACGACAGAGAACAGGCGGAACAGGCGCAGCACGCGTAGCGCGCGCAGGACCGCAAACGGTCCGGCAGCCGGGATCAGCGAAATGGTGACAACGAAGAGGTCAAACCAGTTCCACCCCGAGCGGAAGAAACGCAGGCGCAAGACGGCCAGCTTGAAGGCGATCTCGGCGGCAAAGATATAGATGATGATCTGGTCGGCGATGGCGAACGCCGCTGCCATTTCGGGCGGCAGGTCATACGTTTCCAGCCCCAGCAGAACCGCATTGATCAGGATCAGCACCATGATCGCATTGCGAAACAGCGCGCTGTCCACAAATGCTTCCAGCCGTGCCTGCAGACCGCCCGTTTCGGCACTCATTCGCGCGCTCCATTACCCGTGATGGCAAGACGTCTCGTTAGCCGGTCAAAGGGGGGAAGCGCAATGGGGTGGTGTGTGGGGGGAAGGTAATGAACCCCCGGGCGAGCGTCAGCGAGACCCGGGGCCTGTTCCCGGCTTATCCTGCACCCGGTCCCGGCTCTCCCGGCGGTCGGCCGGGATTTCATCTACACAGAACACAAGAAGCCCTTCCTTCACCGCACAAGAAACCCTTCCTTCACCGCTTGAGGGCCAAATCACGCCCATGATCACAGCGCTCCTTATCGCCAGCCTTGCTATCCCCCCCGGCCTGCCATCGGGCGCGGTCCTGCAGGGCGAGGAGCGGCGCGGCGCGGTACTGGTGCGCCTTGACGGTGCGCCAGCGTTGAGCTGGCAGGCGTGCGCGGCGGCGTGCAGTTACCAGCAGGCGTGCCAGGCCTGGACCCATTACGCGTATCCGGCCCGCTGCACCTTGCACAACGCGCCATTGAACCCGCGCCCTTATCCCGGCGCGGTGACAGGCCTGTCGCCCTCGCTTGCCGAGCGAATCGAACGGGCCAGCGAACGCGCGCCCAGCGACCGTGAACGGCAGGCTCTTGGCGGGGTGGAGCGGACCCATGCCCATGACGGCCAGACCTTGCCGCCCGAAGCGCAAAACCAGCTTTTTCCGGAACGTTAAGCCTGACGCGCAATTTACCATTCTGCCGTCCGCCAAATGCGCCAGAGGAACCGGGCGTTTACCCTCCTGCGCTAGCGTGACGGGTGAACCTTTGACAGGGGTGGCGGGATTTTATGGATATCGAGAGCAAGCTTCACCATCTGACCGGCCTGGCGCGCGAGAAATCCTCCGAGCGGCGGCGTGCATTGCTGCGCGAAGTGACCGATCTGTTCTTCGAGGAAACGCCCAAGGATGGCTCTGGCGCGCATCAGCAATTTGATGCGGTGCTGTCCACTTTGGCCGCCCAGACGGCGCAGGATGCCCGCGCCGAGCTGTCACGCCGCTTCGCCGACACCTCGATAGCGCCGCGTAATCTGGTCATGCAGCTGGCCCGCGATGCGATCGAGGTCGCTGCACCGATACTGGCGAAGTCCGGCGTGCTGACCGAAGACGACCTCATCGCCATCGCCACCGAAGCGGGCGAGGAACATCGCCGCGCGATGACCGCGCGCCAGACGCTGCCTGAACGGGTCAGCGATGCGATTGTCGCGCGCGGCGACGACGAGACGCTGGCACGGCTGGTGGCCAATGATGGTGCACGCCTGTCGCGCAATGCCTTCGAGACCGTGGCGCGCCGCGCGGAAACCAGTTCTGTCCTGCAGGCCCCAATCGTGAACCGCGCCGATACGCCCGCCGACCTTCTGGGCGATCTGATGAGCGTGGTGGAAACATCGCTGCGTGACCGGATCATGAAGCGTTTCGAGGCGCTGGACCCGGCCATTGCCGAGGCCGCCATGGCCGCCTCCCACGCCCGGCTGGAAGCCCGGCTGGCAGGCGACAAGGCGATTTCCGAAGCCCGCAAGTTTGTCGCTACACGCCGGATGCGCAAAGAGCTTGATGGCCCCTTGCTGGTGCGTCTGATGCGCGAGGGCGAACGCGTCAAATGTTGTGCCGCGCTGGCCGAACTCGCCGATGTCGACCACGCCGCCGCCCAGCGCGCGCTGGATCACAAAAGCCCCGATGGCCTCGCGCTGATCTGCAAGGCTGCCGAATTTGACAAGGCCCTGTTCGTGACACTGGCCATATTGCGCCGTCCGGCGAGCGGCAATCTGTCAGCCGACGCCCAGGCACTGGGCGCGCTCTATAACAACCTGACGCGCGATGATGCCGAACGGGCGATGCGCTTCTGGCGCATGCGCCGGGACATGCAGGCAGCCTGATGGCCCGCCAGCCTACATGAACAGCGTCGCCGGGTTTTCCAGATAGCCCTTGATCGCCTGAACCAGCAAAGCCGCCTCATAGCCATCGACGATGCGGTGATCGAAGCTCGAGGAGAGGTTCATGATCTTGCGCGGGACCAGCCGCCCGCCCTCATCATAGCGCGGCAATACCTGCATCTTGTTGACGCCGATAATCGCCGTCTCGGGCAGGTTGATGACCGGGGTGGAAACCAGCCCGCCAATCGCACCCAGCGAGGTGATGGTGATGGTGGAGCCCGACAGCTCCTCCTTGGTCGCCTTGCCGTCGCGGCAGGCATCGGCCAGGCGCTTGACCTCATCGGCGATCTGCCAGAGATCGAGCGTTTCGGCATGGCGGATGACCGGCACCATCAGGCCGTTCGGCGTGGCCGTGGCGATGCCGCAATGTACACCCTCATATTTCGTCAGCACCGATTCGTCGGTATCGAAATGGGCGTTGGCCTGCGGGAATTGCGGCAAAGCCCTCGCCATCGCGGCGACCAGAAAGGGGATAATGGTCAGCTTGGGCTGGCCGTCCTTGCGGTTGGCATTAAGGTGCGCGCGCAGCTCTTCCAGCGCCGTCAGGTCGATCTCGTCGACATAGGTGATGTGCGGGATGGTGCGTTTCGCGGCGGCCATGTTCTGCGCGATCTTGCGGCGCAGGCCGATGACCTTTTCTTCCTTCACGCCCGTGCGCGGCGCTCTGGACGGGCCGGAGGATGCACCGCCGGCTTTGGACGCCAGACGCCCGCCAGCGGCGATAAAATCATCCATGTCGGCATGGGTGATGCGCCCGGCCGGGCCGGTGCCGGGAATGGCGGCCAGATCAATATCGGCTTCCAGCGCGCGCTGGCGCACGGCGGGACTGGCCAACGGCCGCTCGCCCGATGCGCGTGCGGGGGCGGACGCGGCGCTTGTGGACTTCGGCGCAGAGGGGGCTGGCTTTGGCGGAACCGCCTGCTTGCCGCCTGCCGGGTCTTCGCTTTTCTCCGCCGTGCGGTCGGGCCCCTCGGCCAGGGCCTTGTCCTTTTCAGGATCGGCAGCCGGCTTGTCTTCCTTCACCTCGGGCGCTGGCGCGTCTTCCTCGGTCGGGGGTGAGCCATCAATCTCGATGACGAGAATCTCGGTGCCGACAGGCAGTACATCGCCGGGGCTGCCGACGATTTTCTTCACCACGCCATTGACCGCACAGGGGATTTCCACTGTCGCCTTGTCGGTCATCACATCCAGGATGTGCTGGTCCTCGGTGACGCTGTCACCTTCCTTGATGTGCCATTCGACGATCTCGGCCTCGACCACGCCTTCGCCGACATCGGGGAGCTTGTACTTGTATTCGCTCATGGCTAGCGCGCCTCCATAACCGTCTGCAGCGCGCGGATGAAGCGCGCCTGACCGGGGAAATAGGCCCATTCATGGGCATGGGGATAGGGCGTGTCCCACCCCGTCAGCCGGAAGATAGGCGCTTCGAGCGCATAGAAACACTCTTCCTGGATCTGCGCGGCCAGCTCGGCGCCGAAACCGGAGGTGCGCGGCGCTTCATGGGCGACCACAACCCGGCCCGTCTTGTTCACAGAGGCCACGATGGTCTCGATGTCGTAAGGGGCCAGCGTTTTCAGATCGATGACTTCAGCATCAATGCCAGCCTTCTCGGCGGCGTTGACGGCGACATGCACCAGCGTGCCATAGGTCAGCACCGTGCAAGCCTCGCCCTCGCGCACGATTTCCGCCTTGCCCAGCTCTACGCGGTAATGGCCTTCGGGCACCTCGCCCTTGGGGTGTTTGGCCCAGCTGGAGAGCGGCGCATCCGGCACGCCGTCAAACGGGCCATTATAAATGCGCTTGGGTTCGAAAAAGATGACCGGGTCATCGCCTTCGCTCGCCGCGATCAGCATGCCCTTGGCATCGTAGGGGTTTGACGGAATCGCCACTTTCACGCCCGGCACATGGGTGAAAAAGGCTTCCGGGCTCATCGAGTGGGTCTGCCCGCCCCGGATGCCGCCGCCCCAGGGCGAGCGCACCACGACCGGCGAGACAAACTCGCCAGCGGAGCGGTAGCGGATGCGGCTCATCTCCGAGACGATCTGGTCAAAGGCCGGGAAGATGTAATCGGCAAACTGAATCTCCGCGATGGGCTTCAAACCCTTTGCGGCCATGCCGATAGCCATCGCGGCAATCGCGGCCTCGTTGATCGGCGCGTCAAACACGCGGTCGAGGCCATATTTTTTCTGCAGGCCTTGCGTGGCACCGAAAACGCCGCCGAAATAGCCCGAATCCTCGCCGAAAATCACGGTCTCCGGGTGCTTGTCGAGCAGCACGTCCATGGCCGAGTTGAGGGCCTGCAGCATGTTCATCGCTGGCATGATGCTAAACTCCTAAATCCTGGCGCTGACGGCGCAGGCGCCAGTCTTCGGTGGCATACACGTCTTCGAAAATGGAGTGAGTGGGCGAAAGCGGGCCGTCATGCAGCGTGCCGTGGCTTTCCGCTTCCTTGTAGGATTTCACCACCAGAGCCGTCATCTGCTCTTCGAGCTTCTCGTGGCGCTCCTCATCCCATTCGCCAAGGCCGATGAGGTGGTTTTTCAGGCGCTCGATCGGATCGCCCAGCGGCCAGACCTCGAACTCGTTCTTCGGCCGGTAGCGCGCGGGATCGTCCGAGGTGGAGTGCGCGTCAGCGCGGTAGGTGAAAAGCTCGATGAAGGTCGCTCCGCCGCCCTTGCGCGCCCGGTCGGCGGCCCATTTCGTCGCGGCATAGACGGCCAGGAAATCGTTGCCATCAACGCGCAAGGACGCCAGGCCATAGCCCAGCCCTTTGGAGGCAAAGGTAGGCGAATCGCCCTTGGCAATCCCCTCGTAGGTAGAGATCGCCCACTGGTTATTGACCACGTTCAGGATCACCGGCGCACGATAGGTGGACGCCAGCGTCATCGCGGCATGGAAGTCCGGCGCGGCGGTCGTGCCATCCCCGATCCAGCTGGCGGCAATCGTGTCCTCGCCCTTGTAGGCGCAGCCCATCGCGTAGCCGACGGCTTGCGGGAACTGCGTGCCCAGATTGCCGGAGATGGTGAAGAAATTGCCTTCGGCCCAGGTGTAGTGGACCGGCAATTGACGGCCTTTGAGATTATCGCGGCTGTTGGAGATGCAGTGACACATCATGTCCACGATATTGCGTCCACGCGCGAACAGAATGCCCTGCTGGCGGTAGGACGGGAACACCATGTCGGACTTGTTCAACGCCATCGCGGCGGCAACGGCCACTGCCTCCTCGCCGAGCGACTTCATGTAGAAGCTCATCTTGCCCTGACGCTGGAGCTTGAGCATCCGGGCGTCATAAATGCGCGTCAGCACCATGTGCGACAGGCCCTCGCGCAGGATCTCCGGCGAGATGCGCGGATCCCATTCCCCGACCGCCTGATGATTGTGGTCCAGCACCCCGATCATGCCGAAGGCCAGATCGGTCATCCTGGCCGCTGCGGTCAGCGGATCAGGCCGTTTGGCCTCTCCGGCCTTTTGCAGGTCCAGATGAGAGAAGTCGGGCGCGTCGCCGGGCCGGAAGGGCGGGGCGGGCACATGGAAGCGTGACTGGCCGTTTGACATGAACTTTGTCCGTACCTTTTCGCCTTGTACCATAAGGGTTTCGCGCGTTTGTACGCGCCGGTGGGCGGGTTAGCCGCACCGGAGGGATTTGTCTACCGGGAGGGCAGGTGCGAAGACCATGCTGCGGCTGCGAGAAGGCGCGCTCCCAGCGTGGTAGTTACAGGTTCTTCTGTGCATTCTCCAAATGGAGAATTGTTTCCATTACCTCGGGGAGAGACGTTTTCCACGCGGCGGGCCGGGTTCCAAAATCGGCTTCGAACCGGCTGGAATCGAGGCGTGAATTGAACGGCCGGCGGGCCGGCGTCGGGTATTCGGCGGTCGTGATCTGTGTCACGGTCGGACGGCGGCCCCAGCGGGGTCCGGCATGCGCAAAGATCGCCTCGGCAAAGCCCGCCCAGCTCGTCTCGCCGCCCCCGGCCAGATGGTAGAGTCCGCCCTTGCTGCGGCCTTCGCGCATTGCCGATGCCGCCACCAGCAGGCAGCGCGCCAGTTCATGCGCCGCTGTCGGGCATCCAAGCTGGTCGTCCACGACGCGCAATTCATCGCGTTCACGGCCCAGCCTCAGCATCGTCTTCACGAAATTCTGCCCGTGGGCGGAATAGACCCAGGCCGTGCGCGCAATCAGGCTGCGCCCACCCGCATCTTCCACCGCAATCTCGCCGGCTCGCTTCGAGCGGCCATAGGCGCTCTGCGGGCTGGTGGTATCCGCTTCGAGATAAGGCGACGGCTTGCGGCCATCGAACACATAGTCTGTCGATACATGCAGGAAGGGGATGTCCTGCCCAGCACATAGCGAAGCCAGCTGGCCGGGCGTCTGCGCATTGATGGTGTGCGCCAGCGCTTCCTCGCTCTCGGCCCGGTCAACGGCCGTGTAAGCGGCTGCATTGATGACGGCGTCGGCGGGCAGCGCAGCGGACAGTACTGCCACGCATGCCTGCGGATCGGTGAAGTCGGCCACATCGCGCCCCAACGCCACCACCTCCCAACCGGCAGACGGCGCCTGCCTGGCAAGCTCTGTGGCGAGCTGGCCGGTGCGGCCAAGGATGACGAGGCGAGGCATTGGCGCTACTCGCCCGGCCACACAAAGGGAGAGGCAAAATCGCGCCAGAGCGGGGCGGCGGCGTCCTTGTCCGACAATATGGCGTTTGCTGCCGGCAAGCCCCAGTCAATGCCCAGATCCGGGTCGTCAAACCGCACCGCGCCATCGCTCGCCTTGTCGTAGTAATTGTCGACCTTGTACTGGACGTGGCACTCATCCTGAAGCGTCATAAAGCCGTGCAGGAAGCCCGCCGGCACGAAGAGCTGCAGGCCGTTCTCGGCGCTCAGCTCGGCCTTGAAATGCTGGCCCCATGTGGGCGAGCCTGCCCGCGCATCGACTGCCACATCCATGACCCGGCCTTTGGAAACGCGCACCAGCTTGGCCTGCGCGAAAGGCGGGGCCTGATAGTGCAGCCCACGCACCGTTCCTGCTTTCAACGAGCGTGAATGATTGTCCTGTACAAAGGCAGTATCGATGCCAATGGCGGCAAAGGCGCGCGCATTCCAGGTTTCACTGAAAAACCCGCGCTCATCCTCGAACCGGCGCGCCCGCACCAGCTTCACACCGCCAAGGGCTTCTTCAACCAGTTCAACCATGGGCGTGCTTCTCCGTCGGGGCGCGTGTCCAACACCCATACAGGGCTGCGCCCGGCACGGGCAAGGCAGATGAAGGCGGGGACCCCGGTGGAGAAATCAGCCGAGGCAGGTCTGAGCGTGCGGCGGCCAGAGGCCGCCGAAAAGAGCGACCGCGCGAAAAATTTAATTGCGCAACGCATCCGCGTTGCGATGTTCCGCGAAAAGTCGCGGACGGGCTTTGCCCTCTCGGACGGCGTTTCGCCGTCCGCAAGCGCGACCGCGCGCCCGAGCCTATGCGAGGATAGCCAAGGCGGCGGATGCCGCCGCTGGCGCTTGAGGCTTGTAAAGAGTGGTACGGGCGGCCGGAATCGAACCGGCAAGGCCTTGCGGCCGGCGGATTTTGAGTCCGCTGCGTCTACCAATTCCGCCACGCCCGCAGCTTGGATGGCAACGAGGTTCTAATAGGCGAGCTGTGCCCATGCGTCGAGAGGGAATGGGCAGGCACGCCTGACGCTGGACGCACCGCGCGCACCATGCCACACAACGCCTCGATCCTCTTCGCCCGTCCCGTCCTGAAGGCAGTCAGTCATGGAAAATGCGGCCCCGGCCAGCGGAATGGTTTCGCGTCTGGAAGACATCGCCGCCAACGCCCCGGCGCAGGGCCTGACGCTGGGCGAGCTGACGGAGAAGCTGGGCGAGCAGGCCTTCGGCGTCGTGCTGTTCGTGCTGGCGGTGCCGGTGTGCATGCCCTTCCTTTACGGCATCCCGCAAATCGTCGCCCTGCCCATGCTGGCGATCTCGGCCCAGATGGCGCTAGGGCGTGACGCGCTCTGGCTGCCTGACCGTTTCGCCAGCCGGCGCCTGTCAAAAGCCGACCTGGTCAAGACGGCCAACGGCGCGCGCAAATGGTTCGGCTGGATCGAAGCCTTCGCCGCGCCACGTCTGGCCTTCCTGTCCGGGCCGATCGCCCATCGCAGCGCCGGTGCGCTTTTCTGCCTTTTCTGCCTGTCGATCCTCGTTCCCCTGCCGCTGACCAATACCACGCCGGGCATGGCGCTTGCGCTGGCCGCGCTGGGCCTGATCAACCGCGACGGACTGCTGGTGCTGGGCGGGATCATCCTCGGTACGGTCTGGATCGTCATTCTCTATGGCGGTCTGATCATACTCGGCCCCGCCTTCATCGATCTGGTCATCAATACCTTACGCCGCATCCTCGATGAGGGGCTGTGGGCGATTGTGCTGGTGGCAGTTGCGGGCGTTGCGGCGCTGGCCGGACTTGTGATCTGGCGGCGCAGGCGGGCGCGCCCGAGACCGTAGGCCGGCCCTGCGGCAGTTCAGCCCCTCGCCCGCCAAGGATAAACTGCCTAGACTGCGTCCATGAGCCTGTTTGCCGCCCTGCCCGCGCCCATGCGCATTGCTCTGGAGCCACGCAACTGGCCGCTGCTTGCGGCAGGCGTGTCTCTGGCCCTGCTCGCGGGGGCGTTCGCGTTTGAATATCTGGGCGGAATGCTGCCCTGCCCGATGTGTATCACCCAGCGCTGGGCTCACGCCGCCATCGCCGGGGCCGGAATCACCGTGTTCCTTCTGCTGCGCGCCGTGAAGCTGCCCGACCTGTCAGCCTTGCTGGGCGTCGCCCTTGTCGGCGTGCTGAGCGCGGTCAGCCTGTGGCAGGCTGTCCATCATGTGCTGGTGGAATACGAAATCCTTGATCTGCCACCGTCCTGCTCGGGCGTCTCCAGCGGCCCGGTCAGCCTCGAGCAGATGGAAACGCTGTTCGACAACGCCCGCACCATCCCGCAATGCAATGAGGTGGTCTGGTCGCTTTTCGGGGTGTCGATGGCGGGCTGGAACGCGCTGGTTTCGTTCGGCCTAGCCCTGATTTCGCTGCTGGTTCTGATAAACGCCATGAGGAGGCCCCGCTAATGGCCATCCGCCGCCCCGGCCCTGCCCGCAATGACGACGCCACCGCCCGGATGATCCGGATCGACCATGCCGGGGAATATGGCGCGGTCCAGATCTATCGCGGCCAGCGCGCCGTGTTCGGCCGCCTGCCCTCCAAGACCCGGATCGCGCGCCAGCTCGAGCTCATGGAAGCTGACGAGCAATCCCATCTGGATGCGTTCGACCGCTATATCGCCGAGCGCGGCGTGCGTCCGACAGCCCTGAGTCCCGCCTGGCGGCTGGCCGGGTTTGGCCTTGGCGTCGCCACGGCCCTGATGGGCGAGAAGGCCGCCCATGCCTGCACGGAGGCCGTCGAAAGCGTGATCGAGGGTCATTACGGCAAACAGGTTGAAGAGCTGGAAGCGATGGGCGAGACGCAGCTGGCGGCTGACTTTGCCCGCTACCGCGAGGAAGAGACGGCCCACAAGAACCTCGCCGTTGACGAAGGCGCCCATGAGGCTGCGGGCTATCCGCTGCTCTCTGCCCTCATCAAGACCGGCTGCCGCATCGCCATCAAGGTGACAGAGCGCATCTAGTCTGGCGCTTCGGATATTTTCCCTTTCGGCAACACTAAACCGCCTATTCGCGCGATTATGTCACAAGTCTGATCGCTTACATTTCCGGTCAACGTTCAAGGGCTCAACAAGGAGGTCTTGCCATGATCGTGAAACGCGAATTTTCCAGCCTTGGCGGCTTTTCAAACGACTGGCTCGTTGCCCGCCACCATTTCAGCTTCGGCCAGTATCATGACCCCGCCCGCATGGGCTGGGGCAATATCCGGGTCTGGAATGATGATGCCATCCGGGCCGATACGGGCTTCGACCCGCACGGCCATTCGGAAATGGAAATCATCACCTATGTCCGCGACGGAGCCATCACCCACCAGGACAGTCTGGGCAATCACGGCCGGACTGAAGCGGGCGATGTGCAGGTGATGAGCGCAGGCTCGGGCATACGCCACGCGGAGTACAACCGCGAGATCGACACCACCCGCATCTTCCAGATCTGGATCCTGCCCGATGAGCGTGGCGGTGAACCCTACTGGAATGCCCGCAGCTTCCCCAAGAATGACCGGGCGGGCGAGCTGGTCGTGCTGGCATCGGGCCGGGACGGCGATACTGACGCGCTGCCGATCCGCGCCGATGCCCGCGTACTGGGCGCCACGGTGCGGGCGGGCGAGAGCGTCGAGTATCATCTCGGCGATGGCCGTCACGCCTATCTGGTGCCTGCCACAGGCAAGATCGAGGTCAATGGCGTGGCGCTTGATGCCCGCGATGGCGCTGCCATCAAGGACGAGCCAGTGCTGACCATCAAGGCGCTGGAAGAATCCGAAATCGTGATGGTTGACAGCCGGTAGTCTTGATCCCCGGAGCGCTAATGCGCTCCGGGGATAAATTTTGGCTTCCGCAACGCATCCGCGTTGCGATGTTCCGCAAACACCCGCCTGCGCGGGCACAGGCAGTCGCGGACGCGCGTTCGCGCGCTTCGAACGGCGTTCCGCCATCCGCAAGGCCGACCGGCCGCCGGGCACTCTTGTCCGCAGCGACGCACGGATGTGCGGAGCATCAGAAAAAGATTACACCATACTTTGCTAACCATTCCGGGGCAGGGTTGCGCCTCTCACCGGCCAAAAGGATTTTTCATGTCCCGCTCTGCATCGAACACACCTCGCCTTCTGGCGCTCCTCGCGGGACTGAGCCTTCTCATGCTGCCCGGATGTCTTGCCGCTGCAGCAACGGGCGCCGTGGTTGGCGCGGCCGGTGCCACTATCGGAGCGGCAGGCAATGTCGCCGAAGGCGCTGTCGATGTGGTGACCACCAGCGATGAAGAAGAAGAGCGCAACCGCCGGCGCCGCGAGCGCGACTAGGCGTTCCTCCCACTCCTAATCCACCCCGATCCATTTATGGGTCTGGAGCGACAGGCTCCATTGCGGATGGGCCAGGCAGTATTCAAACGCGGCCTTCGCATTCTCCATCTGCTGCGGCCCGTCCATGGGCTGCAGGCAGAAGGCCTTGAAATCCAGCCCGTCGAACAATTCGGGCATGGCATCGGCCTGCGGGTAGACCAGTTTCAGCTCGTCGCCGGAACGCTGTTTGAGCGGCGCGGTGGATTTCGGACTGACACAGACCCAGTCGATCCCGTCTGGCGCTTCAATCGTGCCATTGGTTTCCACCGCAATCTCGAACCCTTCGGCCTTCAGCGCCGCAATCGCTTCTGCATCGAGTTGCAGAAGCGGTTCGCCGCCTGTGCAGACAACCAGCGGCCTGCCACCGCCCGGCCAGAATGCGTTTACGTGCGCCGCCAGCGCCACGGCGCTGGCAAACTTGCCGCCGCCCTGCCCGTCCGTGCCGACAAAATCGGTATCGCAGAACTGGCAGACAGCCTTCGCCCGGTCACGCTCCAGCCCGCTCCACAGATTGCACCCTGCAAAGCGCAGGAACACGGCCACGCGGCCGGCCTGCCCGCCCTCGCCCTGAACCGTCAGGAAGGTTTCCTTGACCGCATAGCTCATGCGCCTGCCCATTCCTGCCAGCCCGCAGCGCGCAACTCGCACGCCGGGCAGGTGCCGCATCCATAGCCCCAGTCATGGCGATGTTCGCGGTCGCCCATATAGCAGGTGTGGGAGTCTTCCACGATCAGGTCGACAAGCGGTTTTCCGCCCAGCCGGTCCGCGAATTCCCATGTCTGTGCCTTGGTCAGGAACATCAGGGGTGTATCGATGGTGACGGGCATGTCGAGGCCCAGCGACAGGGCGCGCTCCTGTGCCTGCAGAGTATCCTCGCGGCAATCGGGATAGCCCGAATAATCGGTCTGGCACATGCCCGCGACCAGCACGTCCAGCCCGCGCCGCCAGGCATGGGCCGCGGCCATGACCAGAAAGACCAGATTGCGGCCGGGCACAAAGCTGGTCGGCAAGCCGCTTTCACCCATCTCGATCACACGCTCATAGGTCAGCGCGCTTTCGGCCAGCTGGCCATAGCCACTGATGTCCACCAGAACATCGCCACCCAGCTTGGCAGCCCAGGCCGGATCCAGCGCGGTCATGGCGGCGCGCACCTGCATGCGCGCTTGCAGCTCGACGCGGTGGCGCTGTCCATAATCAAAGCCGATGGTTTCCACTCGGGGATAGCGCGTCAGCGCGTGGGCCAGACAAACGGCAGAGTCCTGCCCGCCTGAAAACAGGACAAGCGCGCCTTTCGCGTCTGGCGCGGCGGATTTGCTCGGCAAGCTGGCCATGGTCTAACCCTTCCTCTACCCGCTATATCCGGGCAGAGGAAGCCAACCGCAAGAGAGGCTATCATGACGATGCATACCGATCAGTCCGATGACGGCGTGGTTGTGCTCTACACGACATGGCCTGATGACGCGGCTGCAGCGGCCGCGGCGGGCACGCTTCTGGACGAAAAGCTGATCGCCTGCGCCAATATTCTGCCTGCAGGCCGGTCGATTTTCCGCTGGGACGGGACTGTCACCGAAGATGCCGAAACAATCGCCCTGTTCAAAACGTCAAAAGCGCGCGCAGGCAATGCCCGCACGCGCCTTGTTGCGCTTCATCCCTATGACGAGCCATGTGTGCTCGCCCTGCCCGCCGACACACCACTGAGCGCCAGCGGCTTTGTCAGCTGGGTTGTTTCCGAAACGGCCTAGGCCGTCCGGCGCAGATAGGCGATGGCCGACGGATCCTCGACCAGCGCTTCTTCCAGCGCCTGCAGAAGCGGCTCGGAGGTGATCGGCGAGCGGACCAGAACTTCGCTGCCTGCCCGCTGCACCGGATCTTGCAGATGCGGCGCAAGGCGCACGATCGGGGTCAGCGACGCGGTGGAAGCCAGCATGCGGATATCCTGCACAGCGTCTTCAGGTTCGATATTGCCCAGGTTCAACCCCAGAATGATCGCGTCATAAGCCGAGGCACCCAGCCCCTCCAGCATGTCGCTGACGCTGGTGGCGCAGCTGACAACGCAGTTGAACGATTTGAGATAGCCCAGCATGACCGCACGGCGGGCCGGATCGGATTCGCACACCAGCATACGCAGGCGGCGATTGGCAAAGGACAGCCGCTCATCTCCGGCACGGCCCGGACGGTCCGCGGTGCGCAAGGGCACCTCGAACCAGAATACCGATCCGGGATCGCCCGGCGTAAAGCCAACCTCACCGCCCATCATGGCGGCAATGCGCTTGGCAAGGTGCAGAGACAGGCCCGTGCTGCCGCCCGAACCGGGTTTGGCCGCTTCTTCGGCAAAGGCGTCAAACAGGTGCTCGCGATGCTGCTCGCGCACGCCGCGTCCGGTATCGCTGACGGCAACGCGCAGACGGCTGGTGCCATCGCTCCCGGCTGCTTTCATGTCAAAGGACACGCTGACAGCGCCCGTCTCGGTGTAGCGCACCGCATTGGCCACGAAAATTTCGGCCATCTGCGCCAGACGCTCCTGGTCACCGCGCAAGTGGAGTTTTTCATCGATATTGAGCGAAACCTCGAAATCGAGGCCCTTCGAGCCCGCACGCGGCGTTCCGAAGCGGACCAGCCGGTCACGCAGGCGCTCAGCCGGGAAGTCGTCAAGGCGCAGTTCGAAACTGCCCGCCTCAATGCGCGAAACATCCAGTATCTCGGCGACCAGAGCGGCCAGCGCATCGCCAGACTCGGCAATGCGGCACACCATGCGCTGGGCTTCACCCGGCAGAGCGGCATCCTGCAGCATCTGCGTCATGGCCAGTATGGAATTGAGCGGAGCGCCCAGCTCATGGCTCATATTGGCCAGCATGGCCGCCTTGTGGCGCGCGGCGTCCTCGGCGGCTCCGGCCGCTTTTTCGTGACGATCGGCAAGCCGCGAAAGCGCCTCGCGCTGTGCGTCGGACTCATTGCGCGCTTCTTCAAGGCTGGCATTGGCCTCAACCGTCTCGACAAGGCTCTTGCGATAGGTCGCCGCCAGGCGTGTCGTGACGGCGAAAAACAGAAGGGCCATGCCGGCCAGCACGAAGCCGGTAACTGACCAGAAAGAGGCATACCACAGAGCGGCCAGCGACAGGCAAGGCACGTTATAGGCCAGCACCACGCGCGGCTCGGCCGCCGAGGTCATGGCGGCCCCTGCCGACATGCCTGAAATCATCACTGCCACGGCCAGAACCGCGCTCATGCCCGCATCACCGGGCAGGAGGAAGCCTGACGCGCCCCACAAGGCGCCCACGAAGCCGGTGCAAATCATATAGCCCGTCATCTGGCCCGGTGTCGGCACTTCGCCTGACTTGCGGGCCTTGTTGATCGACAGCAAGCGAGCGACAGACGCGATCACCATCGCCCCGACCCAGACTGACAGAAGCGCCAGGGGAACCGTTCCATACAGCATCACGCCCACGCCGGCGGCGCCGATGATGTTCATCGGCACTGCCTGTTTGGCACTACTGGTAATCAGAAGACGCGCTGCTTCGCGTACGCGCTGCGCAGTCTGTTGCTCACGCGCATTTGCACGCGTTTCCGCAAACCCCATATCACACCCTCCAGCCGCTTTTTTCTGCGGTTCTGCCACGACTATGTACCAAAGCCCGTTAAAACGCGGTGTGCGGTGCGTTAACCTCGCAGCGAGACTTCCTTCCGGAGCGTTAGACCATGCGCCTTCTTCTGCCGATGACATTGATCGCAAGCCTTGGCCTCGCGGCCTGCTCTCCGGGCGGCAGCGAGCCGGACGAACCCATCGCGGCCGGGCTGGAAGCCGATCTGTTTGTGGACCCCGACGCCCCGGCGGAGCTTTTGAACTGGCGCGACCTCCTGCCCGAGGGCGAGCTGGACATGCTGCTGGCGCTGGAAGAAGGGCGTGCTCCGCCCACCCTGATGAGCCAGTTCCAGACCCGGCGCGACGAGCAGATAGGCACGTTCAACGTGGTCGATGAGCTGGACGGGCTAATTGTGCGGATGCCGGGCTATATCCTGCCTCTGGATTATGCCGAGCGGGGGCAAGCGCGCGAATTCCTGTTCCTGCCCTATCACGGCGCCTGCATCCACTACCCGCCACCGCCGCCCAACCAGATCGTCTATCTGCGCTCGGCAGAGCCGGTCAGTTTCAGCGAGTTGTGGGAGCCGGTATGGGTAGAGGGGCGCATGGAAATCCAGCGCGTGGAAACAGACCTCGCGGATGCGGCCTATGCCATCGCCGTTCGTTCCGTGCGCCCCTATGATGGCTAAGGGTCCATACGCTATCAGGGTTTGGCGCGTGATATGCGCGAAAATCGCTCAATATCAGGAGCAAGCCCGATGGAAGGGCCGTCCCCTTTCGAGGGACTGCGACGCCATAGTGGGTGATTTTCGCCATACCCCTTTGGGGCGCGGCAGATTTCATCCCTGACGGCGTCGAGCCGTCCTTGTAGAGGAGTGCTCCACGGCGGCAGTCTCTCCTTGTCAGCTGCCAAATCCGCTACGCGTCACGCCCGAAATCTGCTGGCGCATGGACCCTAATAACTGACCCGCACCCCCGCCACGATCATGCGCGGCGCACCGGCAAAGGCGGCTGGCTGTTCGTAGACCGTGTCAAACGCATTGGTGATAGTCACATAGGCGCTGGCCTGACCGGTAAAGCGCCACTGGGCTGATACCCGCACCAGCTCATAGGCTTCCACCGGCGCATTGCCACTGACAAAGAAGCCGCCATCGTCATAGGTCACATCGCGCCGCTCGCCGATGCGCTGGTAACGCACAGACAGCGATACTGCCTCCACCGGACGCCAGATCAGACCAGCCGACCACGCATGTTTTGGACGGCGCAGAAGCGGGGTGCCGGTAACAGCGTTTTGCGCGTCGACATAGGCATAATCGGCATCAAGCTGCAGCGTCGGCGTAAGCGCGATGCGCCCTGCCAGCTCGACACCGGAAAGATCGGCCCGGCCGACATTCTCATTGGTGCCCGTGAAGGTGACAAAATCGAACACGTTCTCGATCAGATTATCGATCTCGCTGTCAAAATAGCTGATCGACAGGCTGGCAACACGCCCGCCTTCCAGCTCGAAACTGGCGCTTGCGCCCGCTTCCCATGTCCGGGCTTCTTCCGGCTGCAAGGCCGGGTTGGGCGTGGTGAAGGCAGAGCTGGCAAAGCGCTCCGACAGGGACGGAGCCTTGAAAGCGGTAGCATAGCGGGCAAAGAGCTGGAGCGGTGTCTGCGGAATGCTCCACACTGCGCCAGAAGCCCAAGTAGTCTGTATGCCGAACCCGTCGAAATCATCCACGCGCAGCGAGCCGGTCAGGTCGATCATGCCGGCGGCGCGCGCCTGAATGTTCAGATAGGCCCCGGTATTGTTCTCGGCGCGCGAAAGGGGGTTTTCGAACGCGGTATCAGTGGTGATGGAATCGCGCTCGGCCTGCACACCGAAAGCGATGACCGGCTCAAGTCCGTCAAACCCTCGCGGCTGCCAGGTATTGAGCCACTCCACAAAGCTGCGGCGCGCAGCATAGGTGTCGGTAATGGCACCCGCATCACGGCTCTGCCGGTCGCTGCGCACTTCGCCAAAGCGCAGCGCGCTGTTCAGGCGCTCATCCGCGCTTTGCCAACCGAGCCCAGCGCGCCACAGTGTCTGGTCATTGCGCGAAACCTCAAGACCGGGATCGTCCGCGCGCTGGGAGAATCCCGGGCCGCCAGAGAAGGTATCGAACTGGCTGGAGGCTTCCCGGTGGCGCACAAGGCCCGAAAGGGTGAAGCTGTTGCCCAGCGCATAGCGGGCCGTTGCGGTGACAGTAGAAATCTCGCCGCCATCGCGCGCATTGCCTGCCAGCGCCATCCGGGCGGGCGTGGCGTTGAAGCCATCGCTCTGATAGCGCTCGGCGCTAAGCCCGTATTCCAGTGCGCCTGTGGCGCCCGACGCGCCTGCCAGAACACGGATCGTGTTGAAAGAACCGGCAGACAGGTCGAGATAAGGTGTAAACGCTTCATCCCCGCCCCGGCGCGGGATCAGGTTGATAACCCCGCCGATAGCATCCGAGCCATAAAGCGAGGATAGCGGGCCGCGCGCGATTTCCACGCGGTCAAGATCGCCAAGACTGTCCTGGCCGGGATCATACTGGCCCGCTGGCGTGGACGCATCGTTCACGCGAATGCCGTCAAACAGAACCAGCGTGTGCTTGGCATTGGTGCCGCGGGTAAAGATTGATGTGGCGGCGCCGATACCGCCTGACTGGATGGCCGAGATACCCGGATAGCGCGACAGCGCGCTGACCAGATCGGTGAGCCCTTCGATCTCGATAGTGTCGCGCGTCAGCGTATCGACCCGCAAGGGCAGGCGCTCTGCCAGCGCAGGCGCGCGCGTGCCCGTAACAGTAACAATATCGGAAATCTCAGCCGTTTCTGACGAAAGGGCAGCTGCGAGCGCAAGCAAACTGACTGAAAACATGAATGTGTCTCCTTAAATGAATCAAACGGGCGCAAAGCCGCCATCTGGGGCGGCCTCAACGGCGAATACATCGGCAAGAATGGTGGAGCTGAGGGCGGAATCTGGCGGTCCGCTAGCCGCGATCCGGCCTTCATCGAGAACAATGACACGGTCTGCATGGCGGCGTGCCATGGCCAGATCGTGCAAGGCCAGGACGATAGCGGTGCCGCCCGCCACCTCTGCCCGCAACAGGTCCATGACGTCGATCTGATGGCGCGGGTCGAGCGCGTTAAGGGGCTCATCGAGCAGCAAGAGTGGCGCGCCAGCCGCCAGCACACGCGCCAAATGGATGCGCGCCTTCTCGCCGCCTGACAGTGTATCCACAGCGCGGTGCGCGAAGCCTGCGGCCCCGGACCGGACAATCGCGTCATTGACCGAGGCACGCGCGCCCTCCGGCAGACGCTCATAGGGTCTGCCCTCATGAGCAAACCGGCCAAGCGCCACCATGTCGACGCCGCGCATGGCCCAGGCGGCGCGGCGCTCCTGTGCCAGCCATGCCATGCGATGCGCGCGCTCACGTGCCGACAGGCCTAAGACATCGTTGCCGCCAAGCCGGACCGTGCCGGACCGGGTCGGCAGCACGCCCGCGGCCAGTTTCAGCAAGGTGGATTTGCCCGCACCGTTGGGGCCGACAAGACAGACCAGCTCACCCGCCGCAACGCACAGGCTGATATCCTTAAGCACCGTGCGGGCACCATGGCCTGCACTGGCACCGGTTATCTCCAAACGCGCGCTCAATGGCCCATCCCCCGCGCCCGCGCCGCAATCCAGATGAAGGCCGGTGCACCGATGAGGGCCGCCGCCACGCCCAGCTTCATCTCCATGGCAAAGGGCAAGACCCGTACCGCCGTGTCCGCCAGCACCAGAACGATCCCAGCCAGCAGGGCCGATGGCACCAGAAGATCGCCCGGATCATGGCGCACGAAGGGACGCACGATGTGGGGCGCGACAATGCCGACAAAGCCGATAATGCCCGCAACCGCCACGCTGGCCCCGGTCAACAGGGCTGTGCCGGTAATGATCAGCAAGCGTATGCGCGAGACATTGGCGCCCAGCCCCGATGCCCCCTCCTCGCCCAGCGTGAGCGCACGCAGGCCCGGCGCGGCCATGAGCACAAGCGTCAGCCCGGCGGCCCAGAAAGGCGCGGCAAAGCCGATATCGGCCCATGACCTGTTGGCCACAGACCCCAGTAACCAGTTGACGAGATCGGAAAGCGAGAACGGGTTGGGCGCGAGATTCATCAGAAGCGCCATCAGCGACCCGGCAAGGCTGGACAGACCCACACCGACAAGGATGAGCCGCGTTGTGGAGACCGAGCTGGCCCCTAGCGTATAGAGAAGCGCCGTCACCCCCAGTGCCATGAGAATGGCCAGTCCCGGCAAGGCCCACACGCTCAGCGCCGCCAGATTGAAATAGACGGCGATGACCGCGCCCAGCGCCGATGCACCGGACACACCCAGTACGCCGGGGTCGGCCAGCGGATTGCGAAGGAGACCTTGCAAGGCCGCTCCGGCGAGCCCCAGCGCCGCGCCGACACCGAAGGCAGCGGCAATGCGCGGCAGCCGGATTTCCAGCACGAGAATGCGGGCCAGATCATTGCCGGAATCCGCGCTCAGGACTGCCACCAGATCGGCGAGGCCGTTGTTCACAGACAGCGCCAGCAAAACGGCAAGAGCGGCCACGACACCGAGCACAAGATTGACCCGGACCACCATCATGGCTGCTCTCCGGCAGGGGAAGCGGGTATGTTGGTTTGTGCAAAGTCATGAAGGCGCACCGCCTCGTCACCGGCCAGCCAGGTCGTGCAGGCAATCACCCCGGTGTCCAGCGCGAAGCTCGGGCGCGCACCCAGCGCGCGGCGCATGACCGGATGGCGGCTGGCGCTCCAGCGATCGACGCGGTCGGTCGCGCTATTGGCAAATCCGGTGACGAAGATGCCGGGCGTCTGTGTGGCAATGTCTTCCAGTGGCAGGCTGGCCCAGCCTGTCTGGCCACTGGCTGCATTTCGCACCCCTGATGCCGTGAGAAGTGCGTGGATGAAGGTGCCTTGTCCAGCCGTCACACCGCCCGGCGTGACATAGAGCGCCGATGCAGTTCTGACTGGCTGCACACGCGCCAGCACCGCGTCCATCCGCGCCAGCAATACCTCTCCCTCGACTTCACGGCCAAGGGCGGCAGCGGCAGAGCGAGTCTCGCGCCGGACATCGTCAAAATCAGCCACGAAACCTATCTGGTGAACCTCGATGCCCAGACGCTCGAACAGGGCGAGCGCGCGCGGATCGCCTCCCCAGCTGCGCACGACAAGATCGGGGCGGGCGCCCAGCACTTCCCCGGCCTGCGGACGCACCTGCGCCAGTCCGGCTGCCTCGTCGGCGAGCGAGGAAAAATCGGCTTCGGCATCGGGCGAAAGGGCGGCAATCTGGCTTCGGTCCGCGAGGCCCAGCACATACTGGTCCGCGCAGTAATCCAGCGAGACGATGCGCCGGGGCTGAGCTTCAGCCGCGCAGGGGATCAACAGTCCCGCTATTGCCAACAGGCATATATATGCGCGCATGGCCAACCGCCCCGCCAACATGCAGGCCGCTTCCACGGCCTGCTACAAACGTTTCGGGCTGCACGGAACTGCGCAAGGACGCTGCGCGAACGGGTCGCGAAACGCACCGCGCAGGCCATACGGCCCGGCTGTTTGCCGCTATGACGGAGTAAATCCGTGTGCCGAAGGACTGAACCCGGTCCTGCACAAGCGACTGCGGTGGCAGGTCTCCTGACTTGCGGGTCAACGCCTTTTTTTGATGCCGCCTTCCCGGGATCGCTCCCAGTGGCTTCTGGCATCAAGGCTCGCCGCCTACAGTTGCGGGCACAGTCCCGGACTTGGAGATAAATCCCCTGACCGGTGTTCCCTCTTAGCTTCCTCGCGGAAGCACCACCACCTGCAGGGGTAGACGCAATGCTGCGGGCGCGTCAAGCGCGCTTACATCTCCTGGAAGGAGATGATGGCCGGGCCGAGGATGACGATGAACAGGACCGGCAGGAAAAAGATGATCATCGGCACGGTCAGCTTGGCAGGCAGCGCGGCAGCCTTTTTCTCCGCCGACGCCATGCGCATGTCGCGGTTTTCCTTGGCCATCACCCGCAAGGCCTGTCCCAGCGGGGTGCCGTAGCGTTCGGCCTGTATCAGCGCAGTCGCCACGCCCTTGACGCCGGGATGGTTGGTGCGCACGGCAAGGTTTTCATAGGCTGTTCGCCGGTCCTGCAGATAGGCAAGCTCTGCGGTTGTCAGGGACAATTCCTCGGCCAACTCCATCGAGCTGGTACCCACCTCGCCTGCCACTTTCTGGAAGGCCGCTTCGATGGACATGCCCGCCTCCACGCAGATCAGCAGGAGGTCCAGCGCATCGGGAAAGGCGCGCATGATGGAATCGCGCCGCTTCTGGGCTGCGTTCGACAGATAGATGCCCGGCGCATAATAGCCCAGCAGAGTGAGGCCCATGACGATGGCGAGGCGCTGAATGGTCGGCAAACCGAAATCGTTCAGCGCGAACAGATAGGCCAGCGACAGGCCGAAAAGCGCAATCGGTGCGATGAGGCGGGCAAAGTAGAACACGAAGACCGGGCCCTGCCCGCGCATGCCGGCCTGGACCAGCTTGGATTTCAGATTGGGATCTTCCAGCAAGGTCTGGAGGTTGAGGCTCTCTACGACTTTCCTGAACAGCGAGCGGGTGTCCTTGTTGCGCAAGGAGCTGCCGCGGGTCTGCTGGTCCATCGCCTCGCGCGACTTACGGCGCAGCTCCTCGCGCCGGTTGGCAACAGACCGGATACGCTTGTCCAGCTTGTTGCCGCCCAGCGCCGGGCCGGACACGGTCAGCACAGTGGCAAATACCAGCGCAAAAGCGATCAGGCCAAACAAATTGGCGGGGGTAGTGATCCACTCGGCGAACTGGGTAACCATCGCGTATCCGCCTAGTGCTTGAAGTTGATCATGCCGCGCATGACAAAAATACCGGCAGCCATCCAGATCAGCCCGCCCAGCAGCATGAGCTGGCCGAGGGGATGCGTGAACATCAGGCTCATATAGCTCGGCGCTACGACCATCACGATGCACAGGACGAGCGGCGGCAAGGCACCGATAATCATGGCGGAGGCCTTGGCTTCCGATGACAGCGCCTGGATCTTCTCGCCCATCAGCTTGCGCGCGCGCAGAACGGCGGAGAGATTGCCCAGCGCCTCGGCCAGATTGCCGCCGGCTTTCGCCTGGATCACCAGCACGATGGCAAAGAAGTTCAGCTCGGCTACCGGCATGCGCTGGGTCATGCGGCGCATTCCCTCGTCGAGGTCCACACCCACAGCTATGCCTTCATTGAGCTTGGCAAACTCGGTGCGGACAGGCTCCGGGCTCTCACGGGCGATGATCTTCAAGCATTCATTGAGCGGCAGGCCGGATTTCACGCCGCGGACAACGATGTCGATAGCGTCAGCGAAATTGCCGGTGAACTGCTTTTGGCGGCGCGAGACAAGAAATCCCACGATCCAGCGCGGCAGGCCCAGCCCGGCAACAAACCCGGCCGACAGGACGATGAGCATGTTCATCCCGCCGATAAACGCGGCGATTGCGGCGGCAACGCCAATCACGGCCGACCCGATCCAGAAATGTTGCGGTGTCCAGCTGACACCCGCCTGCTCCAGCTTGGCGCGAAGCGTCACGGCGCGTTTGCGCGCGGCCTTCTGACGCTCCTCAAGGTCCTTGAGTGTTTCCTGCACCTGGCGCTTTTTCTGCGCCGTGTGATCCAGTGCGCTGGTCTGGCGCTTGCCAGCCTGCAAGGGGGCGCCGACGACCACCTGCATGCGCTGGGCCTGACGCTTGTTGCCATTGCCGGTAAAGGCGATCCCGACACCGGCCACGGCCACAAAAGCGGCGATGGCGGCAAAGATGAAAGAGAGATCGCCCATAGCGCTATCAGGCCTCCGATGCGTCGAGGGCAGCGGCCAGTTCGCGTTCCAGCCCGAAATAGCGGGCACGGTCCCAGAATTTCGGACGGGCAATCCCGGTCGATACATGGCGTCCGGCAATATTGCCGTCATCATCTTCGCCGGTGATTTCGTAGAGGAAGAGGTCCTGGGTGACGATGACATCGCCCTCCATCCCCAGCACCTCGGTGATATGGGTGATCTTGCGCGTGCCATCGCGCAGGCGGGCCGCCTGAACCACCACGTCGATGGATCCTGAAATCATCTCACGGATGGTTTTGGTGGGCAGATTGTAACCGCCCATCGTGATCATGGATTCAATACGCGAGATGGCTTCGCGCGGGCTGTTGGCGTGCAGCGTGCCCATCGAGCCGTCATGGCCGGTATTCATGGCCTGCAACAGGTCAAACGCTTCAGGGCCGCGCACCTCACCCACGATGATGCGTTCCGGGCGCATCCGCAGACAGTTCTTGACCAGATCACGCATCGTGACCTGGCCTTGCCCTTCCAGGTTGGGCGGGCGCGTTTCGAGGCGGACCACGTGAGGCTGCTGGAGCTGAAGTTCGGCAGCATCCTCACAAGTGACGACGCGTTCTTCCTCGCCGATAAATCCGGTCAGGCAGTTCAGCAGCGTTGTCTTGCCCGAACCTGTGCCGCCGGAAATCAGCACGTTACAGCGCGATGCGCCGATGATTTGCAGCACTTTTGCGCCTTCCGGCGTGATCGACTTGTAGTCGACCAGATGCTGCATGGTCAGCTTGTCTTTCTTGAACTTGCGGATCGTCAGCGTGGGGCCATCCAGCGACAGAGGCGGGGCGATAACGTTGACACGCGAGCCATCGGCCAGACGCGCATCGCAGATTGGTGAGCTTTCATCCACCCGCCGCCCGACCTGCGAGACGATACGCTGGCAGATATTCATGAGCTGGGCGTTGTCGCGGAACCGGATATTGGTTTTCTGGACGCGGCCATTGACCTCGATGAACACATCGCCCGCGCCATTAACCATGATGTCGGCAATGTCATCGCGCGCCAGCAGCGGCTCCAGCGGGCCATAGCCAAGCACATCATTGCAGATGTCCTGCAGGAGCTGTTCCTGCTCGGCAATCGACATGGCCACGTTCTTGATCGAAATGATCTCGGTGACGATGTCGCGGATTTCCTCCGCAGCGGTCGCGTTGTCGAGACGGGCCAGCTGTCCCAGATCGATCGTGTCGATCAGCGCGTTGAAGATGGTGGTCTTGACGGCGTAGTACTCGGCCGACCGGTCCTGCCCGACATGCACTGCCGGGCGCGGTTTGGGCGTGGCAGGACTGACGGGCTTTGGTGGCGTTTGCGCGCGCGCCTGCGGCCCGGATGGCCGCGGACGCGCGGCCGGTTGCGGAGCAGGCTGAGCGGCGGGTGCCGGGCGCGGGTCTGGCGCAGCCACGGCCTGCGTGACAGCAGATGCTGGCGCGGTGGGTTGGGCCTGCTGGTTGGGGCTGCGCTTGCCGAACATGAATCGCTGCCTCTACCCCTTGCGTCCAAAGAGGGATTTCAGGCCGGACCGTGACGGCCGGACCGGCGCGGTGCTACGCCCGGTAAGGATGCTGGCCACATGGGCAAACCCGTCTGCGGCTTTCGACTTGGCATCCACCTCGGCGATCATCTGACCGTTATTGGCAGCCGCGCCAAACAGGGCCGGCTCGAAGGGCAGCACAAGCGCCGGGGCTGTCCCCAACGCGTCGGCAAAATCCTTCAGCGGGATATCCGGCTTTTTCGGGCAGCCGGCCATGTTGACAATGACCTTGGGCGGTTCGTCATTGGGCCGGTTCTGGCGGACCAGATCGAACAGGTTTTTCGCGTTACGCAGGCACGCCAGATCCGGCGTTACCGTTACGACGACCTGATCAGCCGACAGCAGAGTACGGCGGACCCACGGGGCCCATGCATGGGGCAGGTCGAGCGCTATGTGAGGCGCCTGACGGCGCACTTTCTCCAGAACGGTTTCAAATGCTTCGGCGCTGAAATCCCAATCGCTCTCCAGCGTGGCAGGCGCCGAGAACAGGCTCAGCCGGTCACCGCATTTGACCAGCAAACGGTCAAGCAGGGCATCGTCCAGCCGGTCAGGATCGGCCAGCGCCTGACTGATTGTCTGCGCGGGGTCCTGATTGAAGTCGAGACCCGCCGTACCGAAGCTGAGATCAAGGTCTACCAGCACGGTGTCGGATTGCTGCAGCTCGCCCATGCACCAGGCAATGTTGTGGGCGATGGTCGATGATCCCACACCGCCCTTGGCGCCGATAAAGGCAACCGAGCGCCCAACGAAGGGCGCATCCGGGTTAACGAACAATCCGGAAATGGTACGGATGAGATGAAGCGGGGTCATCGGCGGCACGAGATACTCACTGACGCCCCGGCGCATCAGTTCGCGATAGAGACCGATATCGTTGGCCGCGCCGATAATGATGAGTTTGGTGTCGCCGTCACAGACCGAAGCGAGTTCCTCGAGCTGGGAAAACAGCTGCGCGCCGCGCATTCCGGTCTCGATGATAAGCAGGTTGGGCGTCGACTCGTCGTGGAAGCGCTCTATCGCCCCAGCCAGTCCACCCAGCTCCACATTCACATGCGCGCGTGCCAGACGGCGGTCTGCGCCGGCGTTATGGATAAGCGCGCCAGTTTCCGGACGCTCGCAAAAAGCTTCGATGGAAATGCGCGGAACAGGCTGGATCACATCGCCATCATCGGAGCCCACTTCGCCGTAAAGGCCGGGTGATACCGACGACAAGTCATGGCCCGAGCTTCGCGGATCGGCCGGGCGTGCGGGCCTCGGCTCGAGATCGGACTCGCTGACGAAGTCCGGCGCAGCCGAATTGGCGGCCGCAAGCCGGGCTCCGAACCCGCTCCCGCGAGCGGATTGCGGCGCAGGTTCCAGTGGTTCATCAAAGCCGCCCGCCTCCTGGGTGTCACCACGCAGGCGTGCTTCGACTGCCGCGGCATCCAGAAACGGATCAGACGGCGCGGAAAATTCGTCGTCGAGAAACTCGTCCCCGGCGTCAAACCCGTCATCATCGTATGGTCTGGGCTGTGTCATCGTGTGTCTGGTTCCAGTTGGGCGGTATGACTATTCAACGGCGCGGCTGACAGCACCGCTTTCACCGGCGCTGCGTTCGCTTGTTGTGGATTCACCCTGACGCCAGCGGTCGAAGACCGTCTGCCTGCGGGCGGCATCTACATCGTCAAAAGTGCGCGGCGTGCGCAAATCGCGTGGATCAGCGACCATGGCGGCGAGGTTTTGTTCCGTCGCACAGCCAAACCCGCCCCAGCGCCCGCCCGGACGGGCATTGCGCACATCGTCCCAGCGGTTTTCACACGCCGGTGCTACCGCGCGGTATCGGGTAAAGGAGAAGATGATAGGGGCCTCGGCATATCCGCCCGCCTCATAGGCACCGCCACCGATCTGACGCCAGTCAAGCCCGTGCCCATGCAGTTCGCTGCGTACATTGGCGATGGCGCCGAGCGCGGCGTCGGCATTGCCGGCATTTTGCGGGTAGGAGATGACGAACGGCCCGTGACCGCGCGCCTTGTACTCGCTGGCCAGCGCTTCGATCAGTTCCAGCTGGCTCCAGTTCAGCCCGTTATCGCGCGGATCCACAGGCATCTCGATACGCACCGTTTCGGCAACCGCGTCTGCGCGCGGCATGGGCGTTGGCGCGCCCGCACAGGCGGTCAGCGCGATAATGGCGGGCAGACAGAGACAAAAACCAATGGCTCTCAGATTCATGGTTCTACTCCACGCTGAAGCCGACAGGGCCCGTCCAACCTTGCCCCTCGACCTGTGCGCCGGGCGCGGCATAGACGCGATTGACGCGTCCGAGGAACAGGTTGGCCGCCGTCGATGCCGGTTCGAAGCCTTCTCCCGGTGACGCAAGCCCATCGGGGTCAGAAGGATCAACCAGATAAGGGGTTACGATGATGACCAGCTCGGTCTCGCTATTGGCAAAATCGCGCGAGCGGAACAGCGCGCCGAGCACCGGCAGGCGCTCCACACCGGGAACGCCGTCCATCGCCTGACGGGTCTCTTCCTTGATCAGTCCGGCAATGACCAGGCTGCCGCCTGACGGCAGCTCGACTGTGGTCTCGGCGCGGTTCACGGTGAGCGAAGGAATGGTGAGCGCGGGCACACCGCCAGTGACATTGCCATCGGCATCGGTCTGGGTACTGCCACCCAGCGTGATCGAGCCCTGATTGGACAGCTCCGACACTTCGGTCGAGATGCGCAGCGATATCCGGCCCTCGGACAATACGACCGGCGTGAAGCCGAGGCCGACACCGAACGGCTTGTATTCAATGGTGATATTGCCGTCGCGGTCACGGCCGACCGGCACCGGGAACTCGCCGCCCGCCAGAAAGTTGGCGGATTCGCCGGAGATGGCGCTGAGATTGGGCTCCGCCAGCGTGCGCACCAGCCCCACGCGCTCAAGCGCGGCAAAGCTCGCGCCCAGACGGGTGTCGGGGCCCAGCGCGTTCAGAAGGTCCGCGCGGCCGAGCAATCCGCCCAGAGCCCGCCCGGCCAGCCCGAAGGCGTTTTCGGTATCGATCCGGTTCACCGTTGGGCTTGCCGTGTTCAGATTGGCGCTCAGATTGATGCCCAGCTGACGCACCAGCGTGCGCTGCATTTCCACGATGCGAACGCGCAGCATGACCTGATCGCGCCCCTCGATGGACAAAAAGCTGATCACCTGCTCGGGATCTTCAGCCCAGCGGCGTGCAACCTGCAGGGCCGTATCGGCCGCACTGGCAGAGGGCACGCTGCCCGACAGCACGATATTGGCGTTCATGGATTCAGCGGTGATGCGCCCGTCCGGCACGAAACGCGCCAGCGCCTCCGACAGGCCTTCCATGTCACGCTCAACGCGGATGGAGAGGTCCAAAATGAGCGCGCCATCAGCATCAAAAAAGAAGACATTGGTGCGGCCCACACCCTGCCCCAGCAGGACAGCGCGCGTCGGGGTGCGCACAATCGCGTCAGCAATGGCCGGGTTCGCCACCATCACATCGGCGGCATCTACAGGCAGATGAATGACCGCCGCTTGCCCCAGCGGCAAGGTCATGCTTTCCGAAGCCGGTCCGTCGCCGGGCTGACGGATGGTGACCTGAAGCGTGTTGGCGCGCTCAACGCTAGTGTTCTGCGCGGCAGCAGGCGGGCTTGCCCACGTCAGGGTGGAAACCAGCAGAATGGCCAGGCCGGCCAGATACCGTAGTGTGGCCATCATTCGCCCCCTCCCCGCGTGCTCAGCGCGACGCGCTCCTCACGCCCGTAGCGGAACACGCGCACCACGCGCTGACCGCCCTGGGTGGCGGCACTGTCGTCGAACACGGCCTCGTCGGAATCCGAGAGGCTGCGCAGCGATAGCGTCAGGGTGCCACCGGCAATGGACTGCGCAGCCAGCTGGGCCTGCTGCGGCGTGACTTCCAGCGTAGCAGTCGAGCCGACAACCGCGCCCGATCCATCTTCGGAGAAGGACTGGTCAATCGCCAGGACGCGCAAATTTTCCAAAAGGGTACGCGCCGAAAACGCATTGCCCTCGCCTTGCGTGGTGACAATGAGATCAACCCGGTCATTGGGCAGGATGAAGCCGCCTGCGCCCGCTCTTGCCGAAGTCGGCACAGCAATGGCGCGCATACCCGGTGAAATCACGGCGGCCATGAAGCCGCTATCACCCGGAGCCACCAGACGGCGCTCATTGATCGGCTCGCCTTGTGCGATCGGAGTGCGTACGACGGAACCGGCCAAGCGGGTGATGGCCTCGCCATCAACTGATTCGCGGATATAGGTCGGTGAAACGGCCTCTTCGGGCCATGGCTGCCAGCGAAGATCGCCCGGAGCGATGCGGTGTCCGGTTGCCAGATCAGAGCTAGCCGCCAGCACCCGTACCGAGGGCGCCTCTACGGGCGCCTCTGTTACCGTCCGCTCGACGACACGCGGCTGCATGGCATTGCGCACGAAGAAGGCCGCAACAATAGCGGCCAGACCGGCGGCAACGAGAATGGCTATTCGGGTAGCGTTCATGATGGCTCGCGGATCCCTCGGCGCGAAGAGGCAGACATGCCTGATTTCACCGGGAAAACCTCAAGGCCGCGTTAATACTCAGCCCCCCGGCATGTGTCCCGAGCAGGGAATGTGCCAGTTATGTCACCGGAACGTTAAATCTCTAGCCGCCCAGAGCGGCCAGCAGAGGCGAATAGGGAAGCGCCCAGAACGCCCCGCCTGCTATCGCAACCCCATAGGGTACAGGCGCGCCGTGCGCGAGCGGACTGGCGGCCAGCCGCGCCGGAGACAGCGGCAAAGCCGGTGCAAAGCGGCGCGCGCCCAGCAGGGCCGCCGCCAGCAGGCCGCCGCATATCATCGCCAGGAGAAGGAAGGTCAGCACCGATGGCCAGCCGAACCACAGCGACAGCGCCGCGATCAGCTTGGCATCGCCGCCGCCGAGCCAGCCGGGCATCCACAGCGCCATCATGACCGCCAGCACCGCCAGCCCGGTCAGAAAGCTGATGCCGGCCGCCTGCCAGCCCATGCCTGACAGCGGTACGAAAACGACCCACAACCCGATGATGGCACCGGGTATCCAGTTGGAAATCGTAAAGCGCCGGATATCTTCCAGCGCCGCCAGGAGCGTCAGAAGGAGCGCAGCGCTCACGCAGAAATAGGCCAGCATGGTTTCCCCGCATGTGGATATGACAGGGGTCAGTCTTTCAGCACAGGCTTAATTTTGGGTGGACGCCTGCCAGACGGAGCGACTCACCCCGACACACGGTCGACCTGTCGGTCAGCGGCACAGAAGGAAGGCGAGAATTCCTGAATACCGGCACGGTCTGCCCCGGCCATTGCCGCGGTCATCGTCGTCTTCGTCCGCGTCTTCGCCTTCATCGTCGTCGGCACCGCCGCTGCCGTCTTCATCAGCGTCATCAGCGGAGCCGTCATCCTGGCCTCCGCCGCCCCCGCCGCCGTTGCCGGCATCGCTGCCGCCATCATTCCCGTCCTGCTCGCCGCTCCCGTCTTCTTCTTCGATGTCAGAATCGATAAAGCCGACCCGGCGCGGACGCATGTAAACAGTTTCGCTGAGGTTGAATTCACCGATTTCGCTTTCACCAAACGGGCCGGCATAAGCATAGCCTGACTCAACAACGATCACGCCGCCATCCGGCAAAAGAACGCCTTCGGGCAGATCGGGCAACTCGCCTGCGCGCCGGGCTACCATGCCCCTGCCCTGACTCCAGACCAGGCTGATATTGCCCGCACTGTCGGCTCTGAGCGAAGTCACGCGTATGGACAGGCCATCGGAGGGATAAGGCTGGAGAACCGCGTCACCGGCGGCGAATATGTCGGCAAGCCCGCCGCCATTGATACTTTCAGACTGGGCCACCAGGTCCGCGACTGTACTGGCAGCGGCTGTCAGCTTGCGGTCAGCCGACAGGCCCAGCGTCACCTGCACGATACCGATATAGAGCGTGATCAGCAGAGGCGCGATGAGCGCAAACTCTACCGCTGAGACGCCGCGCCGGTCAGAGGCAAGGCGCGATATCCGGCGTGCGAGGCTCATGGCAGCGCCTCCTGGAAGGGTTCATTGCGGAACGCCATGGTCGCAGTCAGGAGCCGCCTGTTGCCAGCCATGTTGGACATGCCAAGGCCCAGGTTCGGGACAAAAAGCGGCCAGTCATAGAAGGCCCGCACCAGCACGATGTCGCCCGGATTGCCGGGCACGAATCCCACCGACTCCATGTCGACCATGCCGTCATCATCAAGAGGAAGCGGCGCAGCCCCGCCAAAGCTTGCCAGCGTGCGCACATCAATGCGCAGACGGGCGCAGTCGACCAGACCGGCCGTGCGGCTGCACACCGCGTTCCTGAATTCTTCCGACGAGCCCCCGGCCAGTTGCAACTCGCCAGTGCGGATTTCTCGGGCAGACCGGCTGAGCCCGTGTTCGAGCATCATGCCTGCAAAGAAGACCAGCGCGGTTTCCATGATCGCGCCGAGCAGCGCGAAAAACGGCAACGCCACGATGGCAAATTCCACCGCCGTCGCCCCTTTTTTGTCCGCCATCATACGTGATGCGGCGCGCTTGACCGGGCTTTTCAGGATCACGTCTCGCTTCTCCCGCCAGATGAATCTGCCGGGCAGTATCGCGCGGCGCACTTAATCCGCGGTGAAAAAGCTTGGTTAAAAACTGATGATTTCTAACGGCCACCGCCGGCTGCCACGCGATCGGCCTGCTGGCCGGAAACGCCGGAGAACCAGTCTGACGCATCACCGATCACCGGGACCGCCTCGCAATCGGGCGCGCAGACATAGCTTGCCCGCTCGGTGTTGCGGAACACCTGCACACTGCCGCGTCCTGACTGGGTGACAACCAGATCAGAGGTGTAGAGCACGCGGCCATTATCATCGAGTGCGATCATGTTGGTGCGGCCATAGACCCGCCCCGTCACAAAGATCGTACGGGCATCGTAAAGCGTTGCATCTGCGATGTGCGGATTACCGATGACAATCGCGGCCGCATCACCCGGCAGGCGGATCAGCGCGGCATGGTCTGCCGGCACCTCGAACGGGCGCGCAAGAGCGCCCGCCGCACTGACCAGCACGGCAAGGCTCGCGATAAAGAGCTGGAAAGGCTTCATGGCCGGCATCCCGATACAGAGTTAGATCAAGCATGGGTGCGGGCGATGAAGGAAGTCTAAACGTCCGCTTCATCCAGCAGGCGGAAGACACGCTCGCAGGCCAGCAGATCACGCTTGCGGTTTGCCGCCGCCTGGACCGCGTCGCTGTCCTCGCCCCAACGCTCGCTCTGATACTCCTCGTCCAGACGCGACAGGGCAAAGGCGGTTTCACCGTCGATCTCGGCTTCCAGAAGGGCAAAGCCCAGAATGGCCGAACCCAGCAAGGACACCGAGCTGGCAAGCGCGGTCAGGCGCCAGCCATCCAATGCTTCAGCGCGGGCGCGCAGTGCCTCTACAGACGCCTCCGGCTGCTCCAGCGGCAGCAGGGTCACGGCACTCTTCAACGGCGCATCAAGCGCCTTGTCTGACCAGTCCAGCAGCGGGTCCCATTTTTCAGCCTGCCGGGCCGCCAGCCCGCTGTCATCACTGCGGTGGCACAGCAGGTCTGTTCCCGCGAAACGCGATATCTCTTCGGCGGCGGCACTGCGCGCCTGCTCCATGCGGTCGGTCACGACATGGGCCAACCGGGTCAAAGGCATGGTGAAAGGGTCAATATGCTTGACCTGCGCATCCCACTCGGCGGCCATCTCTACCGCAAGCCCTTCGCACGGAGCGGCCAGCAGATGACGATCGGGCGTTTTGACCGGGCGGCCGTCTAGAAAAATTCCCCAGCCGCCATCAGTCTCCGCGGCGCTGGCTTCCGAATAGAAACGTTTGGGCAAGGGGCGGTTTTCAGCCTTTGCCTTGGACATGCTCATGATGCGGCTTCCTCTCTTGCCGGCACGAACCGGCTCAATGCGATGTTGAGCGTGTCATAGCTGTCATGGATCTCATGGGCACCGCCGCCTGCAATTTCATCTGCAGTGTGAAAGCCCCAGCTTACCCCCAGCGCACGCGTGCGCGCAGATCGGGCCATCGCCATGTCAAAGCTGGTATCGCCGATCACGACCGTTTCCTCGGGACGTGCGCCGGTCTCGGCCATGGCATCCAGCACCATGCGCGGGTTGGGCTTGCCAACGCCGTGATCAACCGTCTGGAGGGTCTGGAAATAGCGATGGAGATCATGATGACCGAAGACAATGTCGAGGCCGCGCCGCGCCTTACCCGTCGCGACGCCCAGTAGCCAGCCCTCACCGCTCAGACGCACCAGTGTTTCGCGCGCACCGGCATAGAGCGGTTCTTCAAAGCCCGGATCGGCGCGCTGCTCGACAAACGCCTGTTTGTAGTAATTGCACAGCAGCCCAAGGCGCTCAGCGCCGATATCAGGCGGCGCAAGCCGGGCTATCGCTTCAGACAGTTCCAGCCCGACTATGGTGCGCACCCGGTCATAAGGCATCTCGCCCAGCCCGGCCCGGTCGAAGGCGCGCTCCATGGCCCGATGAATGATCTCCCGGCTGTCGACGAGCGTGCCGTCGACATCGAACACCGCCAGCTTCAGACCACTCATGCCAGCTCTGCCTCTACCGCGCGCATACTCATCCCGGCATCAAATCCCAGCGCTTCGAACGTATCGGCCATATGCTTCGGCATGGGCGCTTCCAGCACGAGCGGCTTCTGGCCATCGCGCGGGATGACCAGCTTGCGGGCATGCAGGTGCAGCTTCTGCGAGACACCGCCCAGCGGCGGCACGTCGCACATGTATTTGCCATCGCCCTGAATGGCATGACCGGCAGCGGCCAGATGCACACGAAGCTGGTGGGTCCGGCCGGTTTCGGGGCGCAGCACTACCCAGCTCGCCCGCCGCGCCGCCTCGTCGGCTGTGGCATAGCGCGTGATCGCAAACTGCGCGCCTTCCTCGCCGTGACGGGCCGCCACCATCAGCTCCCGGTCGCCCTGACTGCCCTCACTCTTTTTCATATAGCCGGTAATCTCGCCCGCGCGCGGTATCATCACGCCCAGCGCTATCGCCCAATAGGTCTTTTCGAGATCACGGCCCTTGAAGAGAGCGGCGAGCCTGGCCGCATTTGACGCGCCCTTGGCCACGATGATGACGCCGGACGTATCCTTGTCGAGCCGGTGAACAAGGCGCGGCCGCTTCTCGCCGGTACCGAAGGCATCGAGCATACCGTCCAGATGGCGCACCACTTTCGATCCGCCCTGTACAGGCAGGCCGGGCGGTTTGTTCAGTGCGATCAGAGTATCGTCTTCATAAAGCACCATGGAGCGGGCAAAGGCCCTGTCCTCGGCATTGATGACTTTGGGCGGCGCCACTTCGCCCGGCTCCGGCAAAGGCGGAATACGGACTTCCTGACCCGGCGTCAGACGCTGATTGCCCTTAACCCGGCCGCCATCGACGCGCACCTGCCCGGTGCGCAGCAGCTTTTCCAGCGCCCCGTGCGTGATGTGCGGAAAATGACGCTTGAACCAGCGGTCCAGCCGGATATCGGCCTCGTCATCGGCGACCGTGCGGTTTTCAACCTTGCTCATGCCAGCACCGTACGTATCAAAATCAGACCGGCAAACACGGCCAGCACCGACGCGATCAGCGTGCCGCCGCCATAGGCAAAGGCCGTCAGGAATTCGCGCCGTTCGATCATCAGCACCGTATCTAGAGCAAATGCGCTCATCGTCGTGAACGCGCCCAGAAAGCCAATGCCTACCGCAAAGCGTATCTCGGTCGCATCGGGGCGTCCGGCCAGCGCCAGCCAGCCGACCAGCATCCCGAGAGCGAACGATCCGGCCACGTTGACGCCCAGAATTCCCCACGGGAACTCCGGTCCGATCCAGCGCAGGCTCGCCTGATTGAACCCGTGGCGGGCGACTGCCCCCAGCGCGCCGCCAATTGCAATGAGAAGCACATGCTGCATGGCGCCATGGGTTAGGCGCGTGAGCGCGCGCTGGCAAGGCCGCGATGAAGGCAGCCCTGCCCTTCGGCGCACTTTGCCTGCGCGACCTATGCCGCCGCTTCAGCCTTGCTGCCACGCACGACGAACCACAGCATCATCACCGTGCCCGCCACTGCGAGTGCACTGCCAATGCCCAGTATCGGGCCGATCTGGTCCTCCGGCAGAATTGCGCCGTAGAGGATGTACAGACCGATGACGATAACAATGGTGCCAATGTGATGGAGCGCCGTCTGGATGAGTGCGAGCAGCCCCTGCGCGAGTGCCCAAAGGCGGTAAAAAACCGCATAGAGCGCAGACACGACAAAGCCCAGCAGCATGGCGTGAGCGTGGGTCACATGCTGGGTGTGATCGGCCGATTCCGCCATGACCATGCCCAGAATCATGCCGCCAATGGCATAGAGAATACCAGTAACCAGATGAACTTTTTCCACTTTCATTTCCCTGTCCTCCCCAATGAAATTGAAAGTGGACAAAGAATTACATAGGGAAAACCGGCCGCAAGGGTTTTCGCCTTTGCGAAGACGCCCTACGCCCGCCGCTTGCGGCGCAAGGCCCGCCAGCGCTCCAGCCGCTCGGCAATCACCGCTTCACGCCCGGCATCCTTTGGTTCGTACAGGACTGGCCGGTCTTTCATGGCATCGGGGAAATAGTCCTGACCGGAGACGCCGCCGGGCGCATCGTGGTCATACTCATAGCCCTTGCCATAGCCCTGATCCTTCATCAGGCGCGTCGGCGCATTGAGGATGTGGGCGGGCGGCATCAGCGAACCTGTCTCGCCCGCGATGCGCTGCGCGGCCTTCCAGCCCTTGTAGACCGCGTTGGACTTGGGCGCGCAGGCCATATGCACCACCGCCTGCGCCAGCGCCAGCTCGCCCTCGGGACTGCCCAGAAACTCATAGGTTTCCTTCGCCGCCAATGCTGCGTGTATCGCGGTGGGGTCTGCAAGACCGATATCTTCATTAGCCATGCGCACGATCCGCCGGGCCAGGAACAGCGGGTCCTCGCCCGCGCCCAGCATCCGCGCCAGCCAGTATAGGGCAGCATCAGGATCTGATCCGCGTACCGATTTGTGCAAAGCCGAGATGAGATTGTAATGCTCCTCGCGGTCCTTGTCGTAGACCGGCGCGCGCCGCTGCAGGAAAGTACCAAGCTCCGCAGTCGATAACGGTTCGGCCGGTTCCAGCCGCAGGACTTCCTCGGCCAGATTGAGAAGATAGCGCCCGTCACCATCAGCCATCGCTACAAGCGCTTCGCGGGCATCAGGGGTCAGAGGCAGCGCCCGCCCCTCGGCGCTCTCTGCGCGGGCCAGAAGGGCTTCCAGCGCGGCCTCGTCCAGCCGCTTCAGGACCATCACCTGACAGCGCGAGAGCAAGGCCGCATTCAGCTCGAAGCTGGGGTTTTCCGTGGTCGCCCCCACAAGCGTGACGACGCCCTCTTCCACGACGGGCAGGAACCCGTCCTGCTGGGCGCGGTTAAAGCGGTGGATCTCGTCAACGAAGAGCAGCGTTCCCTTGCCGGCAGCGCGGCGGCCACGGGCCTGCTCGAACGCTTTCTTCAGATCGGCAACACCGGAGAACACGGCCGAAAGCGGCTGAAACTCCAGCCCGGAAGCAGCGGCCAGCAAGCGCGCTATTGTGGTCTTGCCGACGCCGGGCGGGCCCCACAATATGATCGACGACAACCGCCCTTGGCCGAGCATGCGTCCCAACGGACCGTCGGCCCCCAGCACATGATCCTGTCCGACGATCTCGGCCAGGCTTTGCGGGCGCAAACGGTCTGCCAGCGGACGCGGCGCATCGCTTTCCAGTCCGGCGCTTTGAAAGAGGTCTGACATGGCGCGAAGTGTGACCCCCGGCACGCCCGTAAGCAATCGCCCCGGTCAGAGCCGCAGCGATGTCTCCCACCGTAAGCCGGGGAGGACATCAGACCGCCCGACAACTGTCAGAAAATGTTCTAGAGCCGCAATGTACGTGCGTGGCGTTCTCCGCGCCGCTCGATCTCTACCGGCCATTCGCGAGCGCTGTCAGCTGCGGCAAGCTCGCGCTCTATGCCTACAAGATCGCTGACCGGGCGCCGGTTCACGCTCAAGATACGGTCACCCGGCCGGAAGCCGTAAAATTCCGCAGCAGACCGGCGCTGAATACGCATGACGATCAGGCCTTCGGTGAAGGGGTCCAGCCCGTTTGCCTCGTTGAACGCAGGCGACAACTCCACCACTTCGGCGCCCTGAAACGGGTTGCGGCCATTGAGCACCATACGCTCGCCGTCACGGTCACCCGGCGGGCCCTGCGCAATGACCGACAGGGCGCGCTCTTCACCATCGCGCATGATGCGCAGCTGAGCCTCGTCGCCGACGGTGCGGGTCGCAAAGCGGAACCGCACTGCCGCTTCATTGTTCACGTCGACACCGTCCACCGACAGGATGACATCACCGCGCCGCAGGCTTGCCATGTCGGCTGGGCCATCGGGATATACATCAGCCACAAGAGCGCCGCGCGGGCGGTCAAGGCCCATGGAAAGCGCAATATCGGACGTGACCGGCTGCAGGCGTGCGCCCAGCCAGGGGCGCACCAGCTCGCCGCCCTGAGTGGCGGCCTGAACCACGCTGCGCACCATCTCGGCAGGGATGGCAAAGCCGATGCCCTGCGATCCGCCAGAGCGCGAGAAGATCGCGGTGTTGATACCCAGAAGCTCACCATTCATCGACACCAGCGCGCCCCCGGAATTGCCCGGATTGATGGCGGCGTCCGTCTGGATGAAGAAGGCATAATCGGTGATGCCCACATCGGTGCGGGCCAGCGCGGAGACGATGCCGGAAGTAACGGTCTGCCCCACCCCGAACGGATTGCCGATGGCCAGTACCAGATCGCCTACTTCTGCCGAACCGGAGAGATCAAAGGGCAGAACCGGCAGCGGCTCGTCAGCAACCACGCGCAGCACAGCAAGGTCAGTGCGCTCGTCAGCCAGCAGGATTTCGGCTTCCAGCTCGCGGCGGTCATGGAGCACGACACGCAATTCCTGCGCGCCGTCAACAACGTGGTTATTGGTGACGATCAGGCCGGCCCCGTCGACAATGACGCCCGACCCCAACGACTGCACCTCACGCTGGCGCGGTCCCTGACGGCCAAAAAAGCGCTCGAACATCGGGTCGCCCGCAAACGGGTTGCGATCGGCCACCACGCGGCGCGAATAGACATTGACCACGGCGGGGGCGGCTTCGCGCACAATCGGCGCAAACGACATCTGCATCTGCCCGCGCGATTGGGGCAGCGTGCGGTCCTGGCTGCCCGCCCCGGCGAGCGTCTCTTCCTGTCCGTTTGCCGAATTGACGGCCAGAGCTGCCAGACCCAGACCCGCAATCAGTGCGGCACAAACCGCCGGTAGCTTCCAGTTCATGGGCGCGTGCTCCCTCATGCTTTTCCTGCCTGACCGATTTAAGGTGCAGATGTCCGGCTGAACAGGGCCTGAAGATTACAAGTGCGGTAAGGGGGCAATATAGCAAACGAAAAAGCCCCGGCGTTTCCACCGGGGCTTTTTGAATTCCTGAAAAGGCGTGAAGCCTATTCCTCGCCGGCAAGCTCTTCCACGCGAGCGCGGTCGCCAGAGCCCTTGGCATCGACATCGCGGTCGACCAGCTCGATAACGGCCATCGCGGCATTGTCACCGTGACGGAAGCCGGCTTTCAGAACGCGGGTATAGCCGCCATTACGCTCGCCATAGCGCGGGCCGAGCGTGGCAAACAGCTTGGACACCTGATCCTTGTTTCGGATCTGCGCAATCGCCTGACGGCGGGCGTGCAGATCGCCCTTCTTGGCCAGCGTGATGAGCTTATCCATGATGGGCTTCAGCTCTTTGGCCTTGGGCAGGGTCGTAACAATCTGCTCGTGCTCGATCAGCGAGGACGCCATATTGGCGAACATGGCGCGCCGGTGGGACGCGGTGCGGTTGAGCTTGCGATATCCATTCCCGTGACGCATGGGATGTCTCCTTCACTCCGGGCCGGGCGCCTCGCGGCGGCCTGCCTAGATCTGATCCTCGAATTTTTTAGCCAGTTCCTCGATATTTTCCGGCGGCCAGTTGGGCGCTTCCATACCGAGGTGCAGTCCCATCTGGGCCAGCACTTCCTTGATCTCATTGAGCGATTTGCGGCCAAAATTCGGGGTCCGGAGCATTTCCGATTCCGACTTCTGGATCAGGTCGCCAATGTAGACGATATTGTCGTTCTTCAGGCAGTTGGCCGAACGCACCGAAAGCTCCAGCTCGTCGACCTTTTTCAGAAGGGCCGGGTTGAAGTCCAGCGACGGCGCATCGTCTTCGGGGCCGCGGGCCTCTGAAGGCTCTTCGAAATTCACGAAGATCTGGAACTGGTCCTGCAGGATGCGCGCCGCATAGGCGACCGAGTCTTCCGGCGTGACCGCGCCATTGGTTTCGATGTCGAGGATCAGCTTGTCATAATCGAGCACCTGGCCTTCGCGGGTGTTTTCCACGCGGTAGGCCACGCGCTTGACCGGGCTGTAGAGCGCATCAATGGCGATATAGCCGATGGGCGCGTCTTCCGGGCGGTTGCGCTCGGCGGGGACATAGCCCTTGCCGGTGTTGACCGTCAGCACGAAACGCAGGCTTGCGCCTTCGTCGAGCGTGCAGATGACGTGATCGCCGTTGATGACTTCGATATCGGCGGTTTCCTCGATATCGCTGGCCTTCACTTCGCCCGGACCGCTCTTGCGCAGAACCACGCGGCGCGGACCTTCACCGTGCATACGCAGCGCAACCTGTTTCAGGTTAAGCACGATGTCGGTGACGTCTTCGCGCACGCCGGGAATGGACGAGAACTCGTGCAGAACGCCGTCGATCTGCACCGCTGTGATGGCCGCGCCCTGAAGTGAGGACAGCAGCACACGGCGCAGCGCATTGCCGAGCGTCATGCCGAAGCCGCGCTCGAGCGGCTCAGCCACGATCTTGGCGTTGCGCGCAGCGTCATGGCCAGCCTGAACGACGGGCTTCATCGGACGGATTAGTTCCTGCCAGTTCTTCTCGATCACGGAACGTCCCTTCAAGCGAAAGGCGCGCCGGGAATCAGACCGATTTGTCTGATGCCTGCGCGCGACACATTAAAATTCACCGGAGCCGCAGCGAAAAACCGCGCGGCTCCGAAAGCAGTTAGACGCGGCGGCGCTTCGGCGGACGGCAGCCATTGTGCGGGATCGGCGTCACGTCGTGGATCGTCGTGATGGTGAACCCGACCGACTGCAGCGCACGCAGCGCCGACTCACGGCCTGAACCGGGGCCGGACACTTTGACCTCAAGGGTCTTCACGCCGTGCTCCTGAGCCTTGCGGCCCGCATCTTCAGCAGCCATCTGAGCCGCGTAAGGCGTCGACTTGCGCGACCCTTTGAAGCCCATCGTACCAGCCGACGACCAGGAAATCGCATTTCCTTGCGCATCAGCGATGGTGATCATCGTGTTGTTGAAGCTGGCATTAACATGCGCAACGCCGGAGGTGATATTCTTGCGCTCCCGGCGGCGCACGCGTGACTGTTCCTTGGCCATTGCGCCTGGTCCTTACTTCTTCTTGCCGGCAATCGGCTTGGCCGGACCTTTGCGGGTCCTGGCATTGGTGTGCGTACGCTGACCGCGAACGGGCAGGCCACGGCGGTGGCGCAGGCCGCGATAACAGCCAAGGTCCATGAGACGCTTGACGTTCACGGCCGTGTCGCGGCGAAGATCGCCCTCGACCATGTAGCCGCCATCGATCGTTTCGCGAATTTGAAGCACTTCGGCATCGGTAAGCTGGTTAACCCGTTTTTCAGACGGGATGCCTACCTTATCACAGATCTCCCGAGCTTTCGCCGGGCCGATGCCGTGAATATAGCGAAGCGCAATCTCTACGCGCTTGTTCGTCGGAATGTTGACGCCTGCTATGCGGGCCACAACGCTACTCCCTGTTCCAATTGCCGCGCGCAAAAAGAGCCGACACGTTCAGGGCGCGACACACGATGTGCGCGCCATGCCTCATGGCCGGCCCCTCAGAGCGAAGGGCGCTTCTTATAGTGCCGATGCCCTGCCCGTCAACCGGGCTTGAACGCCGCCACCCCACAAAACTCATCACCTCACACATGCGGCTTGTCACCGTCACGTGAGAGCTATGCATCCAGCGCCGCATTGATGCGGGCTGAAACCTCATCCATCGTCCCCATGCCGTCTACATCCACCAGCTTGTTCTGGCCGGTGTAGAACGGGATCAGCGGGGCAGTCTGGTCATTATAAGCCTTCAGGCGAACCTTGAAGGCCTCTACCGTGTCGTCCGCGCGGCCCTCTTCGGCAGCGCGCTTTTCCACCCGGGCAACCAGCTCGTCCTGGTCGACCACAAGGCGGACGACTTTTGCAATCGGCTCGCTGCGGCTTGCCAGCAGCTTGTCCAGTGCCTCGGCCTGCGGAACCGTGCGCGGGAAGCCGTCGAAAATGGCTCCGCCAGCGGCATCGGAGTCGGCCAGGCGCTCCTCGATCAGCGCAATCACGATCTCGTCGGACACCAGCTCGCCGCGATCCATGATGCCGGCAACGCGATTGCCTAGCTCGGTCCCGGCCTTGCGGGCATCGCGCAGCATGTCACCGGTCGACAGCTGAACCCAGCCGCGCGATTCAACAAGACGCTTGGCCTGCGTGCCCTTGCCGGCACCGGGCGGTCCGAAAAGGATGATGTTCATCGCTTACGGCCCCTCAGCTTCGTCTTCTTGATCAGCCCCTCATACTGGTGGGCCAGCAAGTGCGACTGGATCTGCGAGACGGTATCGAGTGTCACCGACACCACGATCAGAAGGGCCGTGCCGCCGATATAGAAGGGTATGTCGAGCTCGGCGCGCAGGACTTCAGGCAGCACGCAGACAAATGTCAGATAGGCAGCACCGATGACCGTCAGGCGCGACAACACATAGTCGATATATTCTGCGGTGCGCTTGCCGGGACGGATGCCGGGCAGGAAGCCGCCATACTTCTTCAGATTGTCCGCCGTGTCCTCCGGATTGAAGACGATGGAGGTGTAGAAGAAGGTGAAGAATATGATCATCGACGCATAGAAGATGATGAAGAGCGGCTGGCCCGGGCCGAGCAGCGCCGTCACCGTGCGCAGCCAGTCAGGGCCGGTTTCGGCCGAGAAACCGGCAATCGTCGCAGGCAGCAGCAGGAGCGACGAGGCGAAGATCGCCGGGATCACACCCGCCGTATTCAGCTTGAGCGGCAGAAAGCTGGACTCCCCGCCCATCATGCGGTTGCCAACCTGGCGTTTGGGGTACTGCACCAGCAATCGCCGTTGTGATCGCTCCATGAAGACCACGAACACCAGCACCGCGATAATGCCCAGGATCATCGCAATGATCAGCCCGGCGGAGAGATTACCCGTGCGGCCCTGCTCCAGCGTCTGGAAGAGCGCGCGCGGCATTTCGGCGATGATGCCCGCGAAAATGATCAGGGAGATACCGTTGCCGACACCGCGCGCGGTAATCTGTTCACCCAGCCACAGCAGCATCATCGTGCCGCCGACCAGCGACACAACAGCGGTGATGCGGAAGAACCAGCCCGGATCGATCGCGATAGTGGCGCCGGTTGTCGGGTCAGGATTTTCCATCGAAACCGCGATGGCAAACGCCTGCACCAATGCCAGCACGACGGTGAGATAGCGCGAATACTGGTTGATCTGCTTGCGGCCCTGCTCGCCGCCTTCCTTCTTCATGCGCTCCAGGCTGGGCACGGTGGCCGCCATGAGCTGCATGATAATGGACGCAGAGATATAGGGCATCACGTTCAGGGCGAAGATCGCCATGCGCTCGACGGCCCCGCCGGAGAACATGTTGAAGACGCCCAGAATGCCCTGTTGCTGCTGCTGGAAGGCACCGGCAAAGACTTCCGGATCAATGCCCGGCATCGGGATATAGGTGCCGACCCGGTAGATGATCAGCACAAACAGCGTGAAGAGCAGGCGCTTTTGCAGCTCCTTGGCACGGGCGAACGCGCCGAAATTCAGATTTGCGGCAAGTTGTTCTGCGGCAGATGCCATGGGCTGGTCTCGCTCCCTTGCGGTCCCGATTAGGCCAGGACGGAATTGGACGGCTCAACCCATTTGGGGAGCCGCCCTGTAAACCGCATCAGGCTTCGCTGTCTTTCGGGGCTGGAAGGGTGATGGACCCTCCGGCTTTCTCGATAGCGGCAATGGCGGGCTTGGAAGCACCAGCTGCCGTGATCGAGAGCTTTGCCTTTAACTCACCGCCACCGATAATACGCACACCATCCTTGGCGCGGCGGATGACACCAGCCTTGATGAGCGCGTCAGCATCGATCGTGGCCTTGGCATCCAGCTTGCCCGCATCAATCGCCTTTTGCAGACGGCCAAGCGTGACTTCGGCAAACTTCGCACGGTTCGGCTTGGTGAAGCCGCGCTTGGGAAGACGCTGGTGCAGCGGCATCTGGCCGCCCTCGAAGCCCTTGATGGCAACGCCAGAGCGCGACTTCTGACCTTTGACACCACGGCCACCGGTCTTGCCTTTGCCAGAGCCGATACCACGGCCCACGCGGGTGCGTTCTTTCACCGAGCCGGGATTGTCCCGCAGTTCGTTCAGACGCATGACTATTCTCCTTATCAAGGCAGCAGGCGGTTACTAGCCGCGCTCCTCGACGATTTCCACAAGGTGGGCGACCTTGGCGATCATGCCGCGCACAGACGGCGTATCCTCAAGCTCGCGCTGTTTGCCGATACGCCCCAGGCCAAGCCCGGTCAGCGTCTGCAGCTGGTCTTTGGGGCGGCGGATATGGCTGCCCGTCTGACGCACGATAACTGTTTTCTTGGCCATGGCCGGTATTCCTAGCTCTGGCTGTCGACGGCTTCAGGTGCGCTGGCACCATCACTCCGGCGATTGACGATGTCGGCCACTTTCAGGCCACGCTTGGCCGCAACCGTACGCGGGCTGTTCTGGCCTTTGAGCGCGTCGAAGGTGGCGCGGATCATGTTGTAGGGGTTGGACGAGCCGACCGACTTGGCAACCACGTCCTGAACGCCCAGACTTTCCAGCACAGCACGCATCGGACCGCCAGCAATGATACCGGTGCCCGGAGGCGCTGCACGCAGCGTCACCTTGCCCGCGCCCCAGCGGCCGTCTGCATCGTGATGCAGGGTCCGGCCCTCGCGCAGCGGGATGCGCACCAAGGTCTTCTTGGCTTCCTCGGTGGCCTTGCGGATGGCTTCAGGCACTTCACGTGCCTTGCCCTGACCAAAGCCGACGCGGCCCTTCTGGTCGCCGACGACTGCGAGCGCGGCAAACTGGAAGTTCCGGCCGCCCTTCACGGTCTTGGCGACACGATTGATGTGGACGAGCTTGTCGACGAGCTCGCTATCCGGCTCCTCGTCGCGGCGGCGGCGGTCTCTCCCGCCCCGGCCTTCGCGTTGGTCTTCCCGAGCCATGGCGCTCTCCTAGAAGTTCAGGCCGCCCTCGCGGGCAGCATCTGCGAGCGCCTTGATGCGCCCATGATAAATGTAACCGCCGCGATCAAACACGACGTCGGTCAGGCCCTTGGCCTTGGCGCGCTCGGCGACGAGCTTGCCGACAGCGGCAGCCGCCTCGACATTCGCGCCGGCAGGCTTGCCACCGCGCACATCAGCTTCGAGCGTCGAAGCCGCGGCAAGCGTGGCACCATTCGAATCGTCGATGATCTGGGCGTAGATATGCTTGGACGAGCGGAAGACCGACAGGCGCGGACGGCCGCCCGAGAACTTCGCAAGCCGCGAGCGCGTACGCTGCGCGCGGCGTTGCATCTTTTCGCGAGACGATTTCATGACCTGACGGTTCCCTACTTCTTCTTGCCTTCTTTCCGGCGAACGTATTCACCGGCAAGACGGATGCCTTTGCCCTTGTAGGGCTCTGGCGGACGATACTTGCGGATCTCGGCTGCGGTCTGGCCGACTTCCTGCCTGCTGGCCCCCTCGATCTTGATCTCGGTGGGCTTGGGCGCGGAAATCGTAATGCCGGGACGCGGCGTGTAGACCACTTCATGGCTGAAGCCAAGAGACAGCTTGAGATCGCGGCCCTGAGCCTGTGCGCGGTAACCGACGCCGACCAGTTCAAGCGTTTGCTCAAACCCTTCGGAGACGCCCTTCACCATGCTGGCTATATTGGCCCGCGTCGTGCCCCACATGGCACGGGCGCGAGTGGACTCGTCAACGGGCTTTACAACCAGCGACTTGTCCTCGGCTTCAGTAATGGTGACGAGGCCGGATACCAGGAGCGAAAGCTCGCCCTTGGGACCTTTTACCTTCACCGTATCATTGGCAACGGTCGCGCTCACTCCGCTAGGAAGGCCGACCGGCAATTTGCCCAGACGTGACATGAATCATGCCTCCCTTAGCTGACGTGACACAGAATTTCGCCGCCGACATTCTGGGCGCGGGCCGCAGAATCGCTCATCACACCGCGCGGCGTGGAAACGATCGCAATCCCGAGCCCGTTCTGAACGAGCGGAAGATCCCTGGCCTTGGAGTATTCCCGGCGGCCGGGTTTGGAAACGCGCTTGATGTCGGAAATCACCGGCGCGCCTTCGTAATATTTCAGCTCGATTTCGAACTGCTTGAAGCCGTCGGCATCCAGGGATTCTGAATAGCCCCGGATAAAGCCTTCCTCGAGCAGAACATCGAGCACGCGCTGACGCAGCTTCGACGCGGGCGTCACCACATTGGTGCGCCGGCGCATGAGCGCGTTGCGGATACGGGTGAGCATGTCACCGAGCGGATCAGTCATCGCCATTGGTTTGCCCTCCCTACCAGCTCGACTTTACCAGGCCTGGGATCAGGCCATGGCTTCCCAGGTCGCGAAGCGCGATCCGGGACATTTTCAGCTTGCGGTAATATCCGCGCGGACGGCCTGACACCATGCACCGGTTACGGATGCGGGTCGGGGCCGAGTTGCGCGGCAGGGCAGCCAGCTTGAGCTGGGCTGCAAACCGCTCTTCGACGGGCAGCGACTTGTCGCGTGCGACGGCCTTCAGTGCCTGACGTTTGGCCAGATACTGCTTGGCCAGACGCTGGACGCGGGCGTTACGCTCGGTTGCGCTCTTCTTTGCCATTCAATTCATCTCCTGCGTGCGGACCCGGGATGGGCCTGCGCTCCTGCTGCGTCAGTTCGTGAACGGAAAATCGAACTCGGCCAGCAGGGCTTTCGCTTCTTCGTTGTTACGCGCGGTGGTGCATACGACGATGTCCATGCCACGCACTTTTTCGACCTTGTCGTAGTCGATCTCGGGAAACACGATGTGCTCTTTCATGCCCATCGCGTAATTGCCGTTGCCATCAAAACTCTTGCCATTGAGGCCGCGAAAGTCGCGAACGCGCGGCAGAGCGATGGTGACCAGGCGGTCGAGGAATTCGTACATGCGGTCATGACGCAAGGTTACCTTTGCGCCGATCAGCTGGCCTTCCCGCAGTTTGAAGCCCGCGATGGACTTCGTGGCGCGTGTGGCAACCGGCTTCTGCCCGGCAATCGCCTGCAGGTCCGCCAGAGCGCCCTGCAGTTTCTTGGAATCCTGGGCAGCCTCGCCGACACCCATATTGATGACAATCTTGTCAATACGGGGGATCTGCATGTCGTTCTTGTAGCCGAACTTTTCCTTCATGCGCGCGCGGATCTCATCGCGGTAGCGCTGTCTCAGGCGCGGCTCGTATGTCGCGGTCTCAGCCATTGATGACCTCACCAGATTTCTTGGCTACCCGAACCTTCTTGCCGTCACGAACCTCGAAGCCGACACGTGTCGCTTCGCCGGATTTGGGATCGGCATGAGCCACGTTGGAGACGTGGATCGGGGCTTCTTTTTCCTCGATGCCGCCAGGCGCGGTCTGTGTGGGGCGGTTATGGCGCTTGACCATATTCACGCCACCAACAAACACGCGGTTCTCTGACGGAACCACTTTTGTCACTTCCCCGGTCTTGCCCTTGTCGCGGCCAGCCAGGATGACGACCTTGTCGCCCTTCTTGATCTTTGCAGCCATGACTACAGCACCTCCGGCGCCAGCGAGATGATCTTCATGTGGTTCTTCGCCCGCAGTTCACGCGGAACCGGGCCGAAGATACGGGTGCCGAGCGGCTCCATATTGTTGTTCAGGAGCACGGCGGCATTGGTGTCGAAACGGATGACGGAGCCGTCGCGGCGCTTGATGTCACGCGCGGTGCGCACAACAACAGCCTTGCGGACGTCGCCTTTTTTCACCCGTCCCTTGGGCGTGGCTTCCTTGACCGAGACGACAATAATGTCGCCTACGCCTGCATAGCGGCGCTTGGCTCCGCCCAGCACCTTGATGCATTGCACGCGGCGGGCCCCGGAATTATCGGCCACGTCCAGATTGGATTGCATCTGGATCATCGTGATCCTCCGTTAGAACTAGGAAACGATCTTCTCCGAACCGGCCTCAGGCCTGATCGGCGACGATCTCCCACCGCTTCAGCTTCGATTTGGGCGCACATTCCTGGATCTGGACTGTGTCGCCGACTTTCTTGGCGTTGGCCTCGTCATGGGCATGATAATTTTTCGAACGCCGCACCGTCTTGCGAAGGAGCGGATGCAGAAAGGTCCGCTCCACCTTCACAACAACGGTCTTGGCCTGCTTGTCGCTGACCACGACGCCTTGCAGTACGCGCTTCGGCATCGCCTAGCTCCCTTGCTTTTCGATCTGGCGCCGGCGCATGTCGGTCTTCAGGCGGGCAATATCCTTGCGCACCTTGGAGAACCGCGCCGTGTTTTCCAGCTGGCCCGTGGCCTGCTGGAAGCGCAGGTTAAACTGTTCTTTTTTCAGCTTCAGGAGGTTGTCCTGGAGCTGGTCGTCGGTCATCGAGCGGACGTCTTGCATGGTCATCGCGCTACTCAGCTCCCTGCTCGCCCGGACGGGTTACGACGCGGGTCTTGATCGGCAGCTTGGCGGCACCAAGGCGCAGCGCTTCGCGCGCCACCGCGTCCGGCACACCGTCAATCTCGAACATGATGCGGCCGGGCTTCACGCGGGCCGCCCAGTATTCCGGCGAACCCTTACCTTTACCCATCCGCACTTCGGTCGGCTTTTTCGACACCGGAACATCCGGGAAAATGCGGATCCAGACGCGGCCCGCACGTTTCATGTGGCGGGTGATCGCGCGGCGGGTCGCCTCGATCTGGCGCGCCGTGACGCGCTCAGGCTCGATCGCTTTCAGCCCGTAGGAGCCGAAATTGAGCGTGAAGCCGCCCTTTGCGTTTCCGTGGATGCGGCCCTTGTGGGCCTTCCGGAATTTTGTGCGCTTCGGTTGAAGCATCTTTCAAACTCCCTCTTGACCCTGGCCTTAGGCGTTCTGGCGGCCCGAACGGGTCCGCTGTTCGCCGGTTTCCTGAAGACGGCGCTCAGACGCCATCGGGTCGTGTTCCATGATCTCGCCTTTGTAGATCCAGACCTTGATCCCGATAATGCCCATCGCGGTTTTCGCCTCGGCGAAGCCGTAATCGATATCGGCGCGCAGCGTGTGCAGCGGCACCGAACCTTCATTGTACTGTTCGGAGCGCGCGATCTCCGCGCCGCCCAGACGGCCGGCACAGATGATCTTGCAGCCCAAAGCGCCCATGCGCATGGCCGACTGCATTGAGCGCTTCATCGCACGGCGGAAGGCCACGCGGCGCTCAAGCTGCTGGGCAATGCTGTCGGCGACCAGATTTGCATCGGTCTCCGGCTTGCGCACTTCGACCAGATTCAGGAACACTTCGGCGTCTGTCATCTTCGCGACTTCGCGGCGCAGCTTCTCGATATCGGCGCCTTTTTTACCGATCACCACACCCGGACGGGCCGTGTAGATGGTGATGCGGCACTTCTTGTGCGGACGCTCGATGATGATCTTCGAGATCGAGGCGGCTTTCAGACGGACCTGAAGGAATTTGCGGATCTTCAGATCTTCGTGAAGCAGGCTCGCATATTCGTCGCCACGGGCGTACCAGCGTGAGTCCCAGGTACGGTTGATACCCAGACGAAAACCGATCGGATTAATCTTCTGTCCCATTACGCGGCCTCCTCGACTTCGCGAACGACGATCGTCAGCTCGGAGAACGGCTTGAGAATTTTCGCACCCCGGCCGCGTGCGCGGGCCCGGAAGCGCTTCATCACAAGATTCTTGCCGACATAGGCTTCGGATACGACGAGGCTGTCGATATCGAGACCGTGATTGTTTTCCGCGTTGGCGATAGCCGACTCCAGAACCTTCTTCACGTCAGACGCGATGCGCTTGCGCGAGAAGGTGAGATCGTTCAGCGCACGCTCGACCTTCTTGCCGCGGATCATCGCAGCAACGAGGTTCAGCTTTTGCGGGCTGATGCGGATCATCCGCAGCTTGGCGCGCGCTTCGTTCTCAGCCACGCGGCGGGGATTGGTTTCCTTGCCCATCGCGCTACTTCCTCTTGGCTTTCTTGTCCGCCGCGTGACCGTAGTAGGTCCGCGAAGGCGCAAATTCGCCGAGCTTGTGGCCGACCATGTCCTCGGACACCAGAACCGGAACAAACTTGTTCCCGTTGTGGACCTGGAAGGTCAGACCGACAAATTGCGGCATGATGGTCGAGCGGCGCGACCAGGTTTTGATAGCCTGTTTGCGCCCAGCTTCGTGGGCGGCATCGGCTTTCTTCAGGAGGTATCCGTCTACAAACGGACCTTTCCATACAGAACGGGGCATGACGGTCGGTCGCTCCCTTAGCGTTTCTTGCGCTCGTGGCGCGAACGGATGATGAATTTGTCAGTCGCCTTGTTACGGCGGGTTTTGCGGCCTTTGGTCGGCTTGCCCCACGGGGTCACCGGGTGGCGGCCACCAGAGGTACGGCCTTCACCACCACCATGGGGGTGATCGACCGGGTTCATGGCAACACCGCGAACCGACGGGCGTTTGCCCATATGCCGGTTGCGGCCAGCTTTGCCGAGATTGATATTCAGATGGTCCGAGTTCGACACGGCACCAATGGTGGCCATGCAGTTTTCGTTGACCTTGCGAAGCTCACCGCTCATCAGGCGAACCTGCGCATAGCCGGCTTCGCGGCCGACCAGCTGGGCATAAGCCCCTGCAGAGCGCGCGATCTGGCCACCCTTTTCCGGCTTCATCTCCACGTTGTGGATGATGGTGCCGACCGGAATGGCCTTCAACGGCATCGCATTGCCCGGCTTCACATCAGCCTTGGCGCTGGCGATCACGCGATCACCGGCGGCCAGGCGCTGCGGCGCCAAGATATAGGCCAACTCACCATCCTCATACTTGATGAGGGCGATGAATGCCGTGCGGTTGGGATCATACTCCAGACGCTCGACAATCGCAGGCATGTCGAACTTGCGGCGCTTGAAGTCGATCAGGCGATAGAGCTTCTTGGCCCCGCCACCGCGGCGGCGGGCCGTGATACGCCCGGTATTGTTACGCCCACCGGTACGGCGCAGGCCTTCGACCAGCGTCTTTTCCGGCTTGCCGGCGTGCAACTCGGACCTGTCTACCAGCACAAGCGCGCGGCGGCCAGGCGAGGTCGGCTTGAATGTCTTCAGCGCCATGGTTCAAACTCCTTCGAGCGCGGCCTTAAAGGCCCGTGCTCACGTCGATGGAATGGCCCTCTTCCAGGGTCACCACCGCTTTCTTGATATCGTCGCGACGGCCTTCAATGCCACGGAAGCGCTTGGTCTTGCCCTTCTGGCGCAGCGTGTTGACGGCTTTCACCTTGACCTTGAACAGCGCTTCAACGGCTTCAGTGATGTCCTTCTTGGTGGCGCTCAGCGGCACTTTGAAAACAACCTTGTTCTCTTCAGAGAGCAGGGTCGCCTTCTCGGTAATCACCGGCGCGATAATCGTGTCGTAGTGCTTGGGCGACGCCATTACGCACTCTCCTTGGCGGCAAAGCGCTCATTGATCTTCTCGATCGCCGACTTGGTCAGCACCAGCGTGTCGCGGCGCAGGACGTCGTAGACGTTGAGGCCTTGCGCCGGCAGCACATCCACATGCGGGATGTTGCGCGCGGCAAGCGCAAAGTTCTCGTCAAGCGTGTCACCATCAATGATGAGCGCGTTGGTCAGCCCCAGCTTGGCAAACAGGGCCTTCAGGGCCGCCGTCTTCGGCTCGTCCATGCGCGCCTCGTCCAGAATGATCAGCGCGGACGAACCGGCTTTCGAGGACAGGGCGTGCTTGAGGGCCAGAGCGCGGACCTTCTTGGGAAGCTCGGTCGCATGGCTGCGCACTTTCGGGCCGTGGGCCTTGCCACCACCGACAAAGATCGGGGCGCGGCGAGAGCCGTGACGGGCCGTACCGCCGCCTTTCTGGCGACCGTAGCGCTTGCCTGTGCGGGCAATCTCGGCGCGTTCCTTGGCACGGTGCGTACCGGCCTGGCGGCGCGAGAGCTGCCACTTCACGACACGCTGCAGAAGATCGGCGCGCACTTCGCCAATGGCGAAAATGTCGTCGCTGAGCTCAACAGAGCCTGCCTTGCCGGCATCAAGCGTGATTACATCGAGTTTCATGACTTGGCGTCCTCTTCCCCCGCCGCGTCCGCCACAGGGGCGTCGGCAACCGGCGCACCTTCAGCAACCATTTCTGCTTCGTCAGAGCCGGGCGCGGGGCTGTCTACCGGCTTGGGCTCGTCGCCCGTGCGGAACTTGCCCGGATAGGCGAGGCCTTCAACGCCAACACCCTTGACCGCGTCGCGCACTTCAACCCAGCTGTCAGCGGAGCCCGGAACGGCGCCGCGTACCAGGATCAGGCCGCGCTCAACATCGACACGCACAACCTCGAGATTCTGTGTCGTCACGCGCTCCTGGCCCAGATGGCCGGCCATTTTCTTGCCCTTGAACACCTTGCCGGGGTCCTGATTCTGACCAGTCGAGCCGTGCGCACGGTGGGAGACCGAGACGCCGTGCGTCGCGCGCATACCACCAAAATTCCAGCGCTTCATGGCGCCGGCGAAACCCTTACCAATGGTCAGGGCCGCCACATCGACCTTCTGGCCTTCGACAAAATGGTCAGCCGTGATCTCGGCGCCGGCATCGATGAGATTGTTCTCACTGACGCGGAACTCGATCAGCTTGCGCTTGGGTTCAACCGCCGCCTTGGCGAAGTGACCGCGGTCCGCCTTGGTCGCGCGCTTCACCTTGGCCTTGCCGGCGCCCAGTTGCAGCGCGGTATAGCCGTCACGATCGTTTGTGCGCTGGGCAACGACCTGGACACCGTCAAGGTGCAGCACCGTCACCGGAATGTGCGAGCCGTCTTCGGCGAAGATACGGGTCATGCCCATCTTCTTCGCGATGACGCCCGTGCGCAGGTTTTGAGCCTGGCTCATTGGCTTAAGCTCCCAGCTTGATCTCGACATCCACGCCGGCCGACAGGTCGAGCTTCATCAGCGCGTCCACGGTCTGCGGGGTCGGGTCCACGATGTCGAGGACACGCTTGTGCGTGCGGATCTCGAACTGCTCGCGTGATTTCTTGTCGATGTGCGGGGACCGCAGCACCGTAAAACGCTCAATACGCGTGGGCAGCGGGATCGGCCCGCGCACCTGTGCGCCTGTGCGCTTCGCCGTCGAGACGATCTCGCGCGTGGACGTATCCAGCACGCGGTGATCGAACGCCTTGAGGCGGATGCGGATGTTGGTTTGTGCCATCGCTCCGGTCCCGTTCCTGGTTCCCTGGGAAGTCTGGCCGGGTCAGCGTCACCGCCGCCCGGCCTCTTCCATCTTCTCTTGTTTCAGTTTCGACTAATCGACGATTTTGCTGACGACGCCTGCGCCGACGGTGCGGCCGCCTTCGCGGATGGCAAAGCGCAGCTTTTCTTCCATCGCGATCGGCTGGATCAGATCCACCAGCACTTCAACATTGTCGCCCGGCATCACCATCTCGGTGCCCTCTTTCAAGGACACGATCCCGGTCACGTCCGTCGTGCGGAAGTAGAACTGGGGACGGTAGTTGGTGAAGAACGGCGTGTGACGGCCACCCTCTTCCTTCGTCAGGATATAGGCTTCCGCCTCGAACTTCTTGTGCGGCTTCACAGAGCCCGGCTTGGCCAGAACCTGACCACGCTCAACGCCCTCACGCTCCACACCGCGCAGCAGAGCGCCCACATTGTCGCCCGCCTGACCCTGGTCAAGCAGCTTGCGGAACATCTCGACACCCGTGCACGTCGTCTTCGAGGTGTCGCGGATACCCACGATCTCGATCTCGTCGCCCACTTTGAGGATGCCGCGCTCGATACGGCCCGTCACAACCGTGCCGCGGCCCGAAATCGAGAACACGTCCTCGATCGGCATCAGGAACGGCATGTCAACCGGACGCTCCGGCGTCGGGATATACTCGTCCACAGCCGCCATCAGCTCGCGGATCTTGTTCTCGCCGATCTCGGGATCACGCCCTTCCATCGCCGCCAGAGCCGAACCGGAAATGATCGGAATATCGTCGCCCGGGAAGTCGTAAGACGTCAGAAGCTCGCGGATCTCCATCTCGACAAGTTCGAGAAGCTCCGCATCATCAACCTGGTCAACCTTGTTCATGAACACGACCAGAGCCGGAACACCCACCTGGCGCGCCAGCAGAATGTGCTCGCGCGTCTGCGGCATCGGGCCGTCCGCCGCGTTCACAACCAGAATCGCGCCGTCCATCTGAGCCGCGCCCGTGATCATGTTCTTCACATAGTCAGCGTGGCCAGGGCAGTCCACGTGCGCATAGTGACGGTTCTCCGTCTCATACTCGACGTGTGCCGTCGAAATCGTGATCCCGCGAGCCTTCTCTTCAGGCGCACCATCAATCTGGTCATACGCACGAAACTCGCCGAAATACTTCGTAATCGCCGCCGTCAGCGTCGTCTTGCCGTGGTCAACGTGACCAATCGTGCCAACGTTCGCATGCGGCTTGTTACGCTCAAACTTTGCCTTGGCCATTTTCTCTACTCACTTTTTTCGTTTCCAACCCCGAAGGGCTAATTGTTCACGCCTCAGGCGATCTTGGAGATCACCTGATCGGCCACCGCTTGCGGCACCGGCTCATAGTGATCGAACTGCATGGTGAACTGGGCGCGGCCCTGAGTTGCCGAGCGCAGATTGTTCACATAACCGAACATGTTCGCCAGCGGCACCATGGCGTTCACCACGGTGGCGTTGCCGCGCATCTCCTGATCGCGGATCTGGCCGCGGCGGGAGTTCAGATCGCCGATGACGGACCCGGTATACTCGTCCGGCGTCACAACTTCGACCTTCATGATCGGCTCAAGCAGTTTCACGCGCATACGGCCCTTGGCCTCGCGCATGGCGGCACGCGCCGCGATTTCGAACGCCAGCACGCTGGAGTCCACGTCGTGGTAGGCGCCATCGATAAGCGTCGCCTTGAAGTCGATAAGCGGGAAGCCTGCCAGAAGGCCGGTTTCGCGCACCGAATTGATACCCTTTTCGACGCCTGGAATGTATTCCTTGGGCACCGAACCGCCGACGATCTTGGACTCGAACGAATAGCCTTCGCCCGGCTCCGTCGGCTCGAACACCAGCTTGATGCGGGCAAACTGGCCCGTACCGCCGGTCTGCTTCTTGTGCGTGTAGTCGATTTCGCACGCCTCGCCGATCGTCTCGCGGTAAGCAACCTGCGGCTGCCCGACATTGGCCTCGACCTTGAACTCGCGGCGCATGCGGTCGACCAGGATGTCGAGGTGAAGCTCGCCCATGCCGGCAATGATCGTCTGGCCAGACTCTTCGTCGGTCGACATGCGGAAAGAGGGATCCTCTGCCGCCAGACGCTGCAGCGCGATGCCCAGCTTTTCCTGGTCACCCTTGGATTTCGGCTCGATGGCGAGCTCGATCACCGGCTCCGGGAACTCCATGCGCTCGAGAATGACCGGCTTCATCGGATCACACAGCGTGTCACCCGTGGTCGTGTCTTTCAGGCCCGCAATGGCGACGATGTCGCCGGCAAAGGCTTCCTTGATGTCTTCACGGCTGTTCGAATGCATCAGCAGCATACGGCCGATACGTTCTTTCTTGTCCTTGACCGTGTTGATCAGGGAAGTGCCGGTTTCGACGTGGCCGGAATAGACGCGGCAGAAGGTCAGCGAGCCCACAAACGGGTCGTTCATGATTTTGAACGCCAGCAGGGAGGTCGGCTCTCCATCGTCTGCCTTGCGCAGGACTTCAGCCTCGGTCTTGGGATCAATACCCTTGATCGCCAGAACGTCGATCGGAGACGGCAGGTAGTCGACAACCGCGTCGAGCAGGGGCTGAACGCCCTTGTTCTTGAAGGCCGTGCCACACAGGATCGGATTGAAGGCCAGCTCGATCGTGCCCTTGCGGATGAGCTTCATCAGCTCTTCTTCGCCGGGCATATTGCCTTCGAGATAGGCTTCCATCGCGGCCTCATCGACCTCGACAGCGCCCTCGATCAGCTTTTCGCGATACTCTTCGGCCTGCGCCTGAAGTTCGGCAGGGATGTCGGTGTAATGGAACGCCGCACCCAGGTTTTCCTCTTCCCAGATGATGGCGCGCATCTTGATGAGGTCGATGCAGCCCGTGTACTCGGTTTCCGCGCCAATCGGCAGCTGGAGGACGAGCGGGGTGGCGCCCAGACGCGACTTGATCATCTCGACGCAACGGAAGAAGTCCGCGCCAAGCTTGTCCATCTTGTTGACGAAGATCATCCGCGGGACTTTGTACTTGTCCGCCTGGCGCCAGACCGTTTCGGTCTGCGGTTCGACACCGGCGTTGGCATCGAGCAGCGCGATAGCGCCGTCAAGCACGCGAAGCGAGCGCTCGACTTCAATGGTGAAGTCCACGTGTCCGGGCGTGTCGATGATGTTCAGACGCTTGTCGCGCCAGAAACAGGTCGTCGCGGCCGACGTGATCGTGATGCCGCGCTCTTGCTCCTGCTCCATCCAGTCCATGGTGGCCGCGCCGTCATGGACTTCACCGATTTTGTGGGATTTGCCGGTGTAATAGAGGATCCGCTCCGAAGTCGTGGTTTTCCCGGCATCAATGTGGGCCATGATGCCGAAATTGCGGTAGTCCTCGATCTTGTGCGTGCGGGCCATGGGGAGAGGTCCTTGGTGTGATCGGTCGTTTAGCCGGATTTACCAGCGGTAATGCGAGAAGGCGCGGTTGGCTTCGGCCATGCGGTGCGTGTCTTCACGCTTTTTCACAGCCGTGCCGCGATTAGAGGCAGCATCAAGAAGCTCGCCTGCCAGACGCTCGCGCATCGTGTTTTCATTGCGCGCCCGTGCAGCGGCAGCCAGCCAGCGGATGGCGAGCGCCTTGCGGCGGTCAGGACGCACTTCGACGGGTACCTGATAGGTCGCACCACCGACGCGGCGGGAGCGCACCTCGATCTCCGGAGCAATATTGCCCAGGGCATCATGGAACACGCGGACCGGTTCGCGCTTGGCCTTTTCTTCAACAATTTCCAGCGCGCCATAAATGATGCGCTCGGCGACGGACTTCTTACCGTCTACCATGATGTAGTTCATGAACTTCGTGAGATCGCGATCTCCGAACTTGGGATCGGGCAGAATCTCGCGTTTCTCTGCGCGGTGACGACGGGACATCCAAGTCTCTCCTTATTTCGGACGCTTCGCGCCGTATTTCGAACGGCGCTGACGGCGGTCCTTGACGCCCTGGGTGTCCAGAACGCCGCGCAGGATGTGGTAACGAACGCCGGGAAGGTCTTTCACACGGCCGCCACGGATCAGGACCACGGAGTGCTCCTGAAGGTTATGGCCCTCACCGGGAATGTAGCTAACAACTTCATAGCCGTTGGTCAGACGCACCTTGGCCACCTTACGAAGCGCCGAGTTCGGCTTCTTCGGGGTGGTGGTGTACACACGCGTACACACGCCGCGCCGTTGAGGGCACGACTGCAGAGCCGGCACCTTGTTGCGCTTCGGCTTGTCTTTCCGCGGCTTGCGGATGAGCTGGTTAATCGTAGGCATGCAGCTGCGTCCGTTCCTGATCCCAATGCACACTTGAAGCCCGGCAACGGACTTCGCATGCGCGTAAACCCGGCCGCCGGACGGGAGCCTCACTGCTCACGCCCACGGACGGTGTTGAATAATGTCGTTGTTTCAGGCGACGTCTAACCTGGCCTTGGCACTCGGCGCGGGTAAAGGTTACGGCTCACCCCTGAAAACGAGCGCGGAACCTACTGATCGGACCTGCCCGCGTCAAGAGACGCATGACGGGATTTTTACACCCCGTTCACACGAGCCCGATAAGCCCCGCATATAAATGGAAAGGGCCGCCGGAATATCCGGCGGCCCCTGCCCTCATTCACTACCAGAAAAGGCTATCAGCTTTCTTCGCTGGCTGCGGCCTCGGCGATTTCCGCCGGCAGGGCCTCAGCCCCCTTGGCCGCTTCTTTCTCACGCTCGGCCAGACGGTCGCGGTCACGCTTGTCAGCCACAGCCTGATATTCGCGCATCGTGCCACCCGTCCCGGCGGGAATCAGACGGCCCACAATGACATTCTCCTTCAGGCCTTCGAGCATATCGACCTTGCCCTGAATGGAGGCCTCGGTCAGCACGCGTGTGGTCTCCTGGAACGAAGCCGCAGAGATGAAGGAGCGGGTCTGCAGGCTCGCCTTGGTGATGCCCAGCAGGACTGGCTCACCGACCGCTGCGCGCTTCTTCTCTTTCTCCAGACGCTCGTTCATCTCGAGGAAGTCGAGTTTCTCGACATGCTCGCCGTTCAGATAGCCACTATCGCCCGGATCGAGGATTTCCATTTTCTGCAGCATCTGCCGGACAATCACTTCGATGTGCTTGTCGTTGATCGGCACGCCCTGCAGGCGGTAGACCTCCTGGATCTCGTTGACGAGATACTTGGCCAGCGCCTCCACACCCAGAATACGCAGGATGTCGTGCGGTGCCGGGTTGCCGTCGAGCAGATACTCGCCGCGCTGGATGATATCGCCTTCCTGCACGGTCAGGTGTTTGCCGCGCGGAACGAGATATTCCACGGGCTCTGCCCCCTCACCGTCCGGCGTGATGACGATCCGGCGCTTGTTCTTGTAGTCGCGCCCGAATTCAACACGGCCGGTGGTTTCGGCAATGATCGCATGGTCCTTGGGACGGCGCGCCTCGAACAGCTCGGCAACACGCGGCAGACCGCCGGTGATGTCACGCGTCTTGGCGCCCTCGGTCGGAATCCGGGCGATAACGTCGCCAGGTCTCACATCGTCGCCATCACTGATCGACAGGATCGCGCCCACCGACAGCATGTAATTGGCCGGAGACCCGTTGGCGAGCTTGACCGGCTCGCCCTTGTCGTCGCTGACCACAATGGCCGGTTGGATCGAGCTGGACTTCGAGGACGTGCCCCGCCAGTCGATAACCACTTTCGAGGCGATGCCCGTCGCATCGTCGGTCTCGTCGCGAACGGTAAGCCCTTCGATCGTGTCGATGAACTTCACGCGTCCACCCACCTCGGTAACGATGGGGGCGGTGTACGGGTCCCACTCGGCCAGGCGGTCGCCCCGCTTGACCTTGCTGCCTGCATCGACGCGCAGCTTGGCACCGTAGGGGAGCTTGTAGACTTCCCGCTCCTTGCCTTCGGAATCCATGACCACGAGCTGCATGTTGCGGCTCATGACAATGAGGGCGCCTTCGGAGTTCTTCACCGTCGAACGGTCATTGAAGGCAATCTTGCCGTCATTGAGCGCTTCGATGAAGGACTGCTCGGAAACCTGCGCCGTACCACCGATGTGGAAGGTCCGCATCGTCAGCTGGGTACCCGGCTCGCCGATGGACTGGGCCGCGATCACACCGACGGCCTCGCCCAAATTCACGCGGGTACCGCGTGCAAGGTCGCGGCCATAGCAGGTGGCACAGACGCCGCGGCGGGATTCGCACGTCAGCGGTGACCGGGTCTTGACGGAGATCACGCCCGCAGCCTCGATAGCCGCGCACAAATCCTCGTCCAGATAGGTGTCCGCCGGAGCGATGACATCACCCGTAGCCGGATCCTTCACCGCCTCGGCCGTGGTCCGGCCAAGAATACGTGCGGCGACCGACACAACGATCTCGCCACCGTCAACAACGGCGCTGAGCTCGATGCCTTGCGAGGTGCCGCAATCATCTTCGGTGATGATGCAGTCCTGGGCCACGTCGACCAGACGGCGGGTCAGATAGCCCGAGTTGGCGGTTTTCAGCGCCGTATCGGCCAGGCCTTTACGCGCGCCGTGCGTCGAGTTGAAGTATTCAAGGACGGTCAGGCCCTCCTTGAAGTTGGAGATGATCGGCGTCTCGATGATCGAGCCGTCCGGACGGGCCATCAGGCCGCGCATACCGGCAAGCTGTTTCATCTGATTCTTCGAACCACGAGCCCCGGAGTGGGCCATCATGTAAACCGAGTTCACCTCGCCGGTACGGCCGTTGCCGGCATTGATCGGCTTGGAGATCTCGTCCATCATGGCGTCGGCCACCTTGTCGGTGCACTTGGCCCACGCGTCGACGACCTTGTTGTACTTCTCACCACGGGTGATGAGGCCGTCGACATATTGCTGCTCGTAATCGGAAACCAGCGTGCGCGTCTCGTTGACGAGCGTCGCCTTGGCATCCGGGATCAGCATGTCGTCCTTGCCGAACGAAATACCGGCACGGGCGGCCTCACGGAAGCCCAGCTGCATGATGCGGTCACAGAAGAGGACCGTCGCCTTCTGGCCGGTGTGGCGATAGACCTCGTCAATGAGATTGCCGACGGCCTTCTTGGTCAGAAGCTCGTCGAGCAGGCTCGGCGGCAGAAGCTTGTGACGCGGCAGGTGCTCGAGCAGCTTCATCCGGCCAGGTGTCGTATCGATCACGCTGACCTTGCGCTCACCTTCTTCGTCGACGCCCTCATAGCGCGCCTTGATCTTGGTGTGCAGGGTGACAAAGCCGGCATCCAGCGCGGCATCGATCTCGGCCATGGAGCCGAAGACCATGCCTTCACCGGGCTCGCCATCTTTTGCGATGGAAAGATAGTAGAGACCCAGCACGATATCCTGCGACGGCACGATGATCGGCTTGCCGTTGGCCGGCGAGAGGATGTTGTTGGTCGACATCATCAGCACGCGCGCTTCCAGCTGGGCCTCAAGGCTCAGCGGAACGTGCACGGCCATCTGGTCGCCGTCGAAGTCGGCGTTGAACGCGGCGCAGACCAGCGGGTGAAGCTGGATGGCCTTGCCCTCGATCAGTTTCGGTTCAAACGCCTGAATACCCAGGCGGTGCAAGGTCGGCGCACGGTTCAGCAGAACCGGGTGCTCGCGGATAACCTCGTCGAGCACGTCCCAGACTTCGGGGCGTTCTTTTTCCACCAGCTTTTTCGATTGCTTGACGGTGCCAGACAGTCCCTTGGCGTCAAGGCGCGCATAGATGAACGGCTTGAACAGCTCCAGCGCCATTTTCTTGGGCAGGCCGCACTCGTGCAGTTTCAGGTCGGGACCGACCACGATCACCGAACGGCCCGAATAGTCCACGCGCTTGCCGAGCAGGTTCTGACGGAACCGGCCCTGCTTGCCCTTGAGCATGTCGGAGAGCGATTTGAGCGGGCGCTTGTTGGTGCCCGTGATCACGCGGCCACGGCGGCCATTGTCAAACAGTGCATCGACCGCTTCCTGAAGCATGCGCTTCTCATTGCGGATGATGATGTCCGGCGCGCGCAGCTCGATCAGGCGCTTCAGGCGGTTATTGCGGTTGATGACCCGGCGGTAGAGATCGTTCAGGTCAGACGTCGCAAAGCGGCCGCCATCCAGCGGCACAAGCGGGCGCAATTCCGGCGGAATGACCGGAACAACCGTCATGATCATCCACTCGGGACGGTTTTTCGAGAAGATGAACGACTCCAGGAGTTTGATGCGCTTGGAGAGCTTTTTCAGCTTCAGCTCCGAGCCCGTCTCCTTCATGTCTTCCTTCATGCGCTCGACTTGCGCAGGCAGGTCCATATTGCCCATCAGTTCGCGGATGGCTTCAGCGCCGATACCGGCGGTGAAGGCGTCCTCGCCGTACTCGTCCACGGCCTGATAATACTCTTCCTCGCTCAGAAGCTGGTGCTGCTGCAGCGGGGTCAGGCCCGGCTCCATGACGATATAGGCCTCGAAATAGAGCACGCGCTCCACATCCTTCAGGGCCATGTCCATCATCAGCGCGATGCGCGACGGTAGGGATTTCAGGAACCAGATATGAGCGACGGGCGCGGCCAGCTCGATATGGCCCATGCGCTCGCGGCGCACGCGCGCCAGCGTCACTTCCACGCCGCACTTCTCGCAGACAATGCCTTTGTACTTGATACGCTTGTACTTGCCGCAAAGGCACTCATAGTCCTTGATCGGACCAAAGATCCGCGCGCAGAACAGACCATCACGCTCAGGCTTGAACGTGCGGTAATTGATCGTTTCGGGTTTCTTCACCTCACCAAACGACCAGGAGAGAATCTTCTCCGGGCTCGCCAGCGAAATCCGGATCCTGTCGAAGGCCGGGCCTTCGGCGGACGGGTTGAAGATATTCATGACCTCTTGGTTCATGTCCGTCTCCTTGACGGTGGCGGCGGCAGGGCCTTGAGGGCGAGCCCTGCCACCTGATCACAGTGTGGCCGAAAGCGGCCTATTCGTTGACGAGTTCCACGTTCAGGCCGAGAGAGCGCATCTCCTTGACCAGCACGTTGAAGCTCTCTGGAATGCCCGCCTCGAAGGCGTCGTCGCCGCGAACGATGGCCTCGTAGACCTTCGTGCGTCCGGCCACGTCATCCGACTTGACGGTAAGCATTTCCTGCAGGGTGTAGGCCGCGCCATACGCCTGCAGCGCCCACACTTCCATCTCGCCGAAGCGCTGGCCTCCAAACTGGGCCTTACCACCCAGCGGTTGCTGGGTAACCAGGCTGTACGGGCCGATGGAACGGGCGTGGATCTTGTCATCGACAAGGTGATGCAGCTTCAACAGGTGCTTGATGCCGACCGTCACCTTGCGCTTGAAGGGCTCGCCAGTCTGGCCATCATACAGTGTCGACTGACCGCTTTCATCCATGCCCGCACGCTTGAGATACTCGACAATGTCGGGTTCGCGCGCACCGTCAAAGACCGGCGTGGCAATCGGGATGCCCGCCGTCAGATTACGGGCGAGCTCGGCAATATCGGCTTCGTCGTCAGGAAGCTCCTGATCCTCACCATAGGCCGAATTGATGGCCTTTTTGAGCATATTGGCATCGCCATCACGCGTGTAGGCGTCATAGGCCAGGCCGATTTGCTGGCCAAGGCCCTTGCAGGCCCAGCCAAGGTGGGTTTCAAGGATCTGACCCACATTCATGCGCGAAGGCACGCCCAGAGGGTTCAGCACGATATCAACCGGCGTGCCATCTTCCAGGAAGGGCATGTCCTCAAGCGGATTGATCTTGGAGATCACACCCTTGTTGCCGTGACGGCCGGCCATCTTGTCGCCCGGTTGCAGCTTGCGCTTCACCGCGACAAACACCTTGACCATTTTCATCACGCCCGGAGGCATCTCGTCGCCGCGCTGCAGCTTCTCGACCTTGTCCTCGAAGCGGCGGTCAAGGCGGGCCTTGGACTCGTCATACTGCTTCTTGAGGGCCTCGACCTCGGCCATGGCCTTTTCGTCTTCAAGGCCGATCTTCCACCACTGGGAGGCAGGCACCTCTTCCAGCGAGCCTTCCGTCACCTTGCCTTTGGCGAACCCGCGCGGGCCGGAGACAGCGTCGCGGCCCAGAAGGATCGTTTTCAGACGCGAGAAGATGTCGCGCTCAAGGATTTCAAGCTCGTCATCGCGGTCTTCGCCAAGGCGCGCGATCTCATCACGCTCAATAGAGATGGCCCGCTCGTCCTTATCGACGCCGTGACGATTGAACACGCGCACTTCCACGATCGTGCCGGTGGTACCCGGCGGCAGACGCAGAGACGTGTCACGGACATCAGAGGCTTTTTCACCGAAGATCGCGCGCAGGAGTTTCTCCTCCGGCGTCATCGGGCTTTCGCCCTTCGGCGTTACCTTGCCGACCAGGATGTCACCGGATTCAACCTCGGCGCCGACGGCTACAATGCCGGCCTCGTCGAGATTGCGCAGGGCTTCTTCACCCACATTCGGGATGTCGCGCGTGATCTCTTCCGGTCCGAGCTTCGTGTCGCGGGCCATGACTTCAAACTCCTCGATATGGATCGAGGTGAAGACGTCATCGCGCACGATACGCTCGGAGATGAGGATGGAATCCTCGAAATTGTAGCCATTCCACGGCATGAACGCGACGATGATGTTCCGGCCGAGTGCAAGCTCACCCAGATCCGTCGAAGGCCCGTCACCGATAATGTCACCGGCTTTCACCACATCGCCGACCTTCACGATCGGGCGCTGGTTGATGCAGGTCGACTGGTTGGAACGCTGGAACTTGGCCAGGCGGTAGATATCGACGCCCGAAGCCGCCGCATCAATATCGCCTGTCGCACGCACCACGATACGCTGGGCGTCCACCTGTTCGACCACGCCGTCACGGCGGGCGATGATGGCCGCACCGGAATCGCGGGCCACAACGGCTTCCATGCCCGTACCCACCAGCGGCGCTTCATTGCGCAGCAGCGGAACGGCCTGGCGTTGCATGTTCGAGCCCATCAGCGCGCGGTTGGCGTCATCGTTCTCCAGGAACGGAATGAGCGCCGCGGCCACAGACACGACCTGCTTGGGCGACACGTCGATATAGTCAACGTCTTCGCGCGGGATCAGGGTCGCATCGCGGTTCGGTCCGATACGGCAGTTGACGAACTCGTTGGCCAGCTCGCCCTTGTCGCTCACGGTCGCATTGGCCTGGGCGATGTTGAACTTGGCTTCCTGCATGGCCGACAGATAATCGACCTGATCGATCAGCTTGCCGTTTTCAACCTTGCGGTACGGGCTTTCGATAAAGCCGTACTTGTTCACACGCGCAAACGTGGAGAGCGAGTTGATAAGGCCGATATTCGGACCTTCAGGCGTTTCGATCGGGCAGATCCGGCCATAGTGGGTCGGGTGCACGTCGCGCACTTCAAAGCCGGCGCGCTCGCGGGTCAGGCCACCCGGGCCAAGCGCCGACATACGGCGCTTGTGGGTGACTTCCGAAAGCGGGTTGGTCTGGTCCATGAACTGCGAGAGCTGGGATGAACCGAAGAACTCGCGCACCGCCGCCGCAGCCGGCTTGGCGTTGACGAGGTCGTGCGGCATCACCGTCTCGATATCGACCGAGCTCATGCGCTCCTTGATGGCACGTTCCATGCGCAGCAGGCCGACGCGGTACTGATTTTCCATCAGCTCGCCAACCGAGCGCACGCGGCGATTGCCGAGATTGTCGATATCGTCGATCTCGCCCTTGCCGTCACGCAGCCCGTGAATGACCTTGAGAACTTCAACAATGTCCTCGCGGCGCAGCACACGCACATCATCGGGACATTCCAGATCAAGGCGCATATTCATCTTCACGCGGCCGACCGGAGACAGGTCATAGCGCTCAGGGTCGAAGAACAGGCCGTTGAACAGCGCCTCGGCCGTTTCCGGGGTAGGCGGCTCGCCCGGACGCATGACCCGGTAGATGTCCACCAGGGCCTGGTCACGGGTGTCGTTCTTGTCAGCTGCCAGTGTGGTGCGGATATAGCCGCCCACATTCACGCCATCGATGTCGAGCACTTCGATCGCGTCATAACCTGCCTGCTCGATCTCCTCGAGGAGCTCGAGCGTGATCTCGTCACCGGCTTCGGCGAAAATCTCGCCGGTTTCGGCATTGACGATATCCTCTGCAAAGAAGCGGCCGACCAGATCGTCACCAGCCACCAGCAGCTTCTTGATGCCGTCCTCGGCCAGCTTGTTGGCAGCGCGTGCGGCGATTTTCTTGCCGGCAGGCGCAATCACTTCGCCGGACTTGGCATCCACCAGGTCGCGCAGCGGTTTCACGCCGCGCCAGTTTTCCTTGATGAACGGCGTCGTCCAGCCCGCCTTGACCTTCGTGAAGGGGACACGGCCGTAGAAGATCGACAGGATGGATTCCTTGTCGAGACCCAGCGCGTAGAGCAGCGTCGTCGCCGGAAGCTTCCGGCGGCGGTCAATGCGCACATGGATGATGTCCTTGGCGTCGAACTCGAAGTCCAGCCAGGAACCGCGATAAGGAATGATCCGCGCAGCAAACAGATATTTGCCCGACGCGTGGGTTTTGCCACGGTCATGGTCAAAGAACACGCCCGGCGAGCGATGCATCTGGGAGACGATCACCCGTTCGGTGCCGTTGACCACGAAGGTGCCCTTGTCGGTCATGAGCGGGATATCGCCCATGAACACGTCCTGCTCCTTGATATCCTTGACGGAGCGCGCACCCGTTTCCTCGTCCACATCAAATACGATGAGACGCATCTTCACTTTCAGCGGCGCTGCGAACGTCATGTCGCGCTGCACGCATTCCTCGACATCGAACTTGGGCGGCTCGAACTCGTAGGACACGAATTCGAGAACAGCCCTTTCAGAGAAATCCTTGACGGGGAAGACGGATTTGAAAACCGCCTGCAACCCTTCGTCCGGGCGCTCGCCCGCGCGCGATTCCTTCAACAGGAACTGCTCGTAGGAATGCTTTTGCACCTCGATGAGGTTAGGCATCTCCAGCGCTTCGGGGATGCGACCAAACGACTTGCGAATGCGCTTCTTGCCGGTGAACGACAGACCCATTTCCGCTCCCTTTGCCAGGCTTCAAGCCCGGCATCGTCCTACGGGGACGCGAAATGCGTCCCGCCCGCCCCGGTGAAAGTGGCAACAAGCTTGAGGGGGCTTGCCACCCAGACCTGGCACACCCGGGGCAGACCGGAATGCCAGACGGTATCTTCAAACGCCCTCACGGGCGCGTGGCATCACGCCACACGCCCGCCAGGACTATGGTGCGAGGACCCGTAAACGGCCCCCGATCCCTTACTTCAGCTCGACAGTAGCGCCTGCTTCTTCGAGCTGCTTCTTGATGGCTTCGGCTTCGGCTTTGGGCGCGGCTTCCTTGACGGCCTTGCCACCGGCTTCCACCAGGTCCTTGGCTTCTTTCAGACCAAGGCCCGTAATCGCACGGACTTCCTTGATGACGTTGATTTTCTTGTCGCCGGCGGCAACGAGGATCACGTCAAATTCGGTCTTCTCTTCGGCCGCAGCGGCATCACCGCCAGCAGCACCACCAGCAGCGGCAACCGCCACCGGAGCAGCAGCCGAAACGCCCCACTTCTCTTCGAGAAGCTTGGCGAGATCAGCAGCTTCCAGCACGGTCAGGCTGGAGAGGTCTTCAACGATTTGTTCGAGTTTCGACATGGTTTTCAGTCCTGTTTGAATGCGTTGTCACTAGAGATGCGGAGACGGCGTCATGCAGCCTGTTTGTCTGCATAGGCCTGAAGCAGGCGGGCCAGCTGGCCGGCGGGGGCTTGAACGACCCCGGCAACCTTCGTGGCAGGCGCCTGGATGAGACCGATCAGCTTGCCGCGCAGCTCGTCCAGAGACGGCAGAGTGGCAAGAGCCTTGACCTGGCCTTCATCAAGAATCGTCGTGTCCATGAACCCGCCGAGCAGAACGAGCTTCTCGTTCTTCTTGGCAAAGTCCGCAGCGGCCTTGGGTGCCACAACCGGGTCTGCGGCAAAGGCAATGGCGACAGGTCCGGTGAACATGTCGGCAGCGCCTTCGGCCGGAGAACCCTGAAGGGCAATCTTGGCCAGACGGTTCTTCACAACCTTCAACTGCCCGCCGGACTTACCAAGTTCGACACGCAGAGACGTCATTTCCGCAACAGTGAGTCCGGAGTAGTGAGCAATCACTACCGAGCCGGCGCCGGCGAAAATGCCTTTATAGGCATCGACGGCTTCGACTTTCTGGGCTCGCTCCATTGCGGTCTCCCGTTACAGTATGACCGGACTATCCGGTCATCTTGCGGTGATGGGGACGCCGCTTGCGCCGGGACCATCCCGGTGCGCGCTCACCCCCGCCATGTATCCTGTCCGGGGAACGAAATGACGCCGTTTGCACGCATGACACGCGAAACAGGTATTTTTCGTACTCCCGTCTGCGCAGGGCCGTCGTTGAGATTAAGCGGTCCGGAGCAAAGCCCCTTACCCGCCCCTGCGGTCTCGGACAGGTGGCTGATCGCCCGGACAAGCCCGGCAAACCAGCCGCCAGAACCGGGGCGAACCCCGGCGCTGGAAACTTCAATCAAGCCGCGGCGGCTGCGCCGCTGCTGGCTTCACTCACATCGATCTTCACGCCCGGACCCATGGTCGAGCTGATGGAGATCTTGCGGATATACTGCCCCTTGGCACCCGACGGCTTCGCCTTGTTAAGGGCGTCGAGAAGCGCGCGGACATTCTCGCCAAGCTGTTTGGCAGAGAAGCTCGCCTTGCCGACACCGGCGTGAACGATACCGGCCTTTTCGACGCGGAACTCGACAGCGCCGCCCTTGGACTGCTCGATGGCCTTGGCGACGTCCATGGTCACGGTGCCAACCTTCGGGTTGGGCATCATGCCGCGCGGACCGAGCACCTTACCCAGACGGCCGACCAGCGGCATCATGTCAGGCGTGGCAATAACCTTGTCAAAATCGATATTGCCGGCCTGAACAGCCTCGACGAGGTCCTCTGCGCCCACAATGTCAGCGCCGGCTTTCTTGGCCTCTTCAGCCTTGGCGCCCTTGGCGAACACAGCCACACGCGCCGTACGGCCGGTACCGTTCGGCAGCGGGCAGACGCCGCGCACCATCTGGTCGGCGTGACGCGGGTCAACGCCCAGATTGATGGCGACTTCGACGGTCTCGTCGAATTTTGCCGTGGCTTTGGACTTCACAAGGGCGACGGCATCGTCGATCGAGTGAAGCTTGTTGCGGTCCAGCCCGTCACGGGTGGCGGCAACGCGTTTTGCGATCTTTACCATATCCGCTTACCCCGTCACTTCCAGGCCCATGGACCGGGCCGAACCTGCGATGATGTTGGTGGCGTGGTCCAGATCGTTGGCGTTGAGATCTTTCATCTTCAACTCCGCAATCTCGCGGCACTGGGCGCGCGAAATCTTGCCGATGGGACCAGACTTGCCCGTCGTGGCGCTGCCCTTCTGGACCTTGGCGGCCTTTTTCAGAAGGAAGCTCGCCGGCGGCGTCTTCGTCTCGAAGGTGAAAGACTTGTCCTGATAGACGGTGATGACGGTGGGGATCGGCATCCCCTTTTCCATCTCTTGCGTCTTGGCGTTGAACGCCTTGCAGAATTCCATGATGTTCACGCCGCGCTGACCCAGCGCCGGCCCGATGGGCGGCGAGGGGTTAGCGGCTCCGGCGGGAACCTGCAGCTTGATATAGCCGGTAATTTTCTTGGCCATGTCCCTGTCACTCTTTTCGGGGGCTTGCCCCCGGCTTCAAGATGCCCTGCGGCAACAAGCCGTCAGGACGCGGGTGGCGCGGTGAGCGGACCCGGAATGGACTTTCCCGGAACCTCCCGCACCAAAGTTACAGTCAGCTGGCTTTTTCCACCTGGCTGTATTCGAGCTCGACCGGCGTTGCCCGGCCGAAAATATTGATCGCGACCTTCAGAACCGAACGCCCCTCATCCACCTCTTCAACGATACCGTTGAAGCTGGAGAAGTGGCCATCGGTGACGCGCACGGTCTCGCCGATCTCGTAGGACACGGTCGGGCGCGGATTTTCCGCATCCTCTTCCATCTGCCCCATGATGCGCAGGACTTCTGATTCAGGGACCGGCAGCGGACGCGCGCCTGACCCCAGAAAGCCCGTAACCTTCGGCGTGTTCTTGACGAGGTGATACGCCTCGTCGGTCATGTCCATTTTCACCAGCACGTAGCCGGGGAAATATTTGCGCTCTGTATTGACCTTGCGGCCCTTGCGGATCTCGGTGACTTCCTCGGTCGGAACCACGATCTCCTCGAACTTCTCGGACATGCCCTTTTGCGCAGCTTCGGAGCGGATCGCCTCGGCGACCTTCTTCTCGAAATTCGAATAGGCATGAACGATGTACCATTTCGCGGGCATATGCCTCAGGCTCCCAGTCCAAGCAGGAAGTTGATGACCATGCCGATAAACGAATCGACACCGAAGAAGAAGATGGCGGCAATCACCGACAGCACCAGCACGAAAATAGACGACACGATCGTCTCGTTGCGGCTCGTCCAGGTGACCTTGCGGCCCTCCTGACGCACCTCGCCGATAAACCGGAACGGGTTCAGCATCTTCTTGCGCGCAGGCGTTGCCGCGCCGCCGGAAGAACCGCCGCCGCTGCCCTGCGCCGATGCGCCTGCGCGCGCCGGCTGCCTCGATTTGCCTGCTTTTGCCATCGCCTCTTTCAAACTCTATATCGGGTGCGCGGGAAAATCGCGCACAACCTGCAACTGGCAGGGGCGGAGGGGCTCGAACCCCCGGCCTGCGGTTTTGGAGACCGCCGCTCTACCAGCTGAGCTACACCCCTATCAAAGTCCAACGCAAAGCCGCCCGGAGCGCGTCACAGAGCTGCGCACCGGACGGCAGAACCCGTCCTTCGAGCCGCGCCTTGTAGCCGGTTGCTGCGCCCGTGAAAACCCTTCTGAGCGGTTAAATCACATTTTTTATCCACACAATGCTGCGACCGGGTTTGCCCGGCCGCTCCATGCGCGCCGCCCGAGCCACCGGGCAGGCTATCCCACAAAAGAAGAAAGGCGGGCATAAAGCCCGCCTTTCCCCAAAGTCCAGTACCAATCGCTGGTTCTAGAACTCTTGCGTGATGCGACCGAAGAAGTAACGGCCGATCACCGAAGAGCCATAGAGGCCGGTGATGGTGTTGGTACCCGTGTCGAACGCGTACGGCGGCTCTTCGTTGAACACGTTGTTCACACCGAAGAGAAGCTGGGTGTTCGGACGAGCTTCCCAGCGCAGACGAAGGTCGTGGATCGTGTTGGAGTCCACATCGTCGGCACCCAGGAAGTTACGGCCGTCATACCGCGGATCGTTCATTTCCGGGATGAAACGGGTGTTCCAGCCCAGTCCGAACTCACGATAGTTCCAGTTCGCCGAGAACAGCAGGAGGTATTCCGGCTGAGCAGCACCGTTATAGTTACCGATGCCCGGGTTGATGTTGAAGTCCGTCTTGAGCGTACCTTCATGGGAGATGCGAAGCGAGCCCATGTCGGAGTCAGAGCGGAACAGGTCGGCTACGTCGAAGGTGTACTCCGCCGCCCAGTCAAAGCCAGCCGATTCGAGGCGGCCCGGACGGTTGATCGGGGTACGGACCAGACCTTGCAGCTGGCGTGTGGTGGGTTCACGAGTGAACTGGTTACACGCCGGGTCGGCAAGACCCGCACTGTCAAAGCACTGGTTCAGCACTTCGGCCTGAAGGGCCTGCGTGCCGATGAAGTCTTCAACTTCGATCGAGTAGTAGTCGAGCGAGAAGCGCAGACCCGGAACCTGGGACGGCGTGATCACCGTACCGATGGTCCAGGTGCGGCCCTGCTCCGGCCCGAGATTGAAGACGCCGTCAGCAAGGTCACCACCGGCCAGAACCAGAAGCTGCGGAGCAGCTTGCAGGTGGCCCGGGTTCACGCTGAGCGGTCCGCCACCCAGGCAGTTTGCCTGACGGGTCGGGTTGGCATTGATCTGAGCCGCGTCACACGGGTCGTTCAGGAAGTCGAACGAAACCGTACCGCCCGAGAAGCTGTCAACCAGCGTCGGGATGCGGAAGGACGTGCCGAGCGTACCGCGAACGCGGATATCGTCGGTCATGGTCCAGTTGAAGCCCAGCTTGTAAACGCTGTCCGAACCGAAGGTCGAATAGTCGAAATACCGGCCCTGAACGTTCAGGCTGAGTTCCTGAATGAACGGCTGATCACGCAGGATCGGAATGTTCACCTCGCCGAAGATTTCGTTCGTCGAGAAGGCACCACGCGTCGAGAAGGTCTGGTTGGCAACCGACTCACCGGCTTCCGTCACAGCGTCCGGCGCAAAGCGCAGGAGTTCGCGGCGGGTTTCAGCACCCACAGCGATGCCGACATCACCGGCCGGCAGCGTGAAGAGCGTGCCACCGACAAAGGCACTGAAGCCGGTGATTTCTTCTTCAAACGTGCTGGTGGCGACCTGACGGAAATAGTTGATTTCCGACTGCGACCAGTTGCCCGGACGGTAGACGTCCAGAGCACCGAGGCTGCCCGGCTTCAGAGCCGCGGCGCAAAGTGCGTCGGCGGCGCAGAGGGTCGGATCAGAAATACGGATCGCACGGGCCAGGTTGAACGTGGCATCCGTGGTCAGCGCAGACGTGGTCCGGGTGTGCAGGAAGGAGGTTTCCCAGTCCCAGTTGTCCAGGAACGTGCCCTGGAAACCAGCCACGAAACGCATGTTCGTGCCGTCAACACTCTGAGCGCGCGGACCGATCGTCGAGGTCGGACGGATCTGAACCTGAGCCGACTGACCCGGGAACGGGTTGTACGGGTTGTTGGCCGGAACCACCCAGCCAGCCGGATAGGCCGGGCTGCCGTTACCCGCAAAGATCGGGTTGCCGTCGAGGATGTTGTTCGACTGACGGTTGGCATACTGGAACTCGATGAAGGCCGTGATGTCGTCAGTGACGTCATACGTACCGAACATCGTGGCGTTCAGGCGCTCGGAACCGTTCAGGATCGATTGCTGGAACGCATAGTCATAGCGGTTACCCGCGTTCGGAGCCGTAGGGTAACGCGCCGAGTTGGCAAGCGCCTGGCTCGGGCAGACGACGCCATTCGGGCCGACCTGGTTCCACACATTGGTGATTTCGTCACCGCCGAAGGCACGCGGAAGTGTACACCAGCGGCCAGGGCCGGAGAAGGTGAACGTGCCGCCCGGGTGAGCACCCGAACCCGTCACGAGGAAGGGCTGGTTACCACTGGGGAAGTTGAACAGGCCGGAGACCGCATACTGGGCCCAGTCACGGTTACGCTGCGGCACCATTTCGGTGTAGGCCCAACCAGCGGAAACAACGATGTTACCACGGTTGAAGTTACCGCCCATCACGGCTTCGACCGAGTACTGGTCGTAGTCGCTCTCGCCGGAAATGCCGTACTGACCCGAGACGCGGAAGCCTTCGAAGTCGTCACGCAGGATGATGTTCACCACGCCCGAAACGGCGTCAGCGCCGTAAACGGCAGACGCACCATCGCGCAGGATTTCGACCCGCTCGATGATCGCCGTCGGCACGAAGCCAAGGTCGGTGGAGAGGTTTTGCAGACCGTCAGCAAAGCTGGCGGTACGGCGGCCATTGATCATGGTCAGCGTACGGCCGGCACCCAGGCCACGCAGCGAGATCGACGACGAACCGCCACCCGACAGGTTGGACGAGGCGCTGAAGCCGCCGGAGTCAACGGCAACCTGCTCACGCAGGATCTGGCCGAGATCGAGGTTACCAGCTTCCTGAATGTCGGCAGCCGTAACAACCGAAACCGGCGATTCGGAGGTAAAGTCGGAGCGCGCGATGCGCGAACCGGTGACGACGATGCGGTCGCGTTGTTCTGCGCCCTCTTCGTCTTCTTCCTGAGCGAGCGCAGGCGCCGCTGCGGCACTGGCCGCAATGAAGCTTGCGAGGACCGAAGTCCGCAGGAGCGCTTCCTTGTTCCACTTTTTCACGATGTTTCCCCTTTGGTTTAAGGCAGTCAAATTTCAACGAGGCTCTCAGCCACGAACCCGCAAATAGCGAGTCAGCGGGCCTTTCACAGCCTCGCTTGACCCTACCATTGCGGAAACTTCATGATGCGCCAAGCGCTTGGTGCTGCCCTGACACATGTTCGCCTACTACCTGTTGCAAAAAGGTCATCAATATGACCGATCCGGGCCGGAATGGCAGGCTGACTAACGCAAACCGGCCCGGAGCGACGCTCCGGGCCGGCCTGATTTTACTGTGTGGCTTTTCGATTCGCGTGAATGCGAACCGCGAGAGCCGGACTAATCGACGATTTTGCTGACGACGCCTGCGCCGACGGTGCGGCCGCCTTCGCGGATGGCAAAGCGCAGCTTTTCTTCCATCGCGATCGGCTGGATCAGATCCACCAGCACTTCAACATTGTCGCCCGGCATCACCATCTCGGTGCCCTCTTTCAAGGACACGATCCCGGTCACGTCCGTCGTGCGGAAGTAGAACTGGGGACGGTAGTTGGTGAAGAACGGCGTGTGACGGCCACCCTCTTCCTTCGTCAGGATATAGGCTTCCGCCTCGAACTTCTTGTGCGGCTTCACAGAGCCCGGCTTGGCCAGAACCTGACCACGCTCAACGCCCTCACGCTCCACACCGCGCAGCAGAGCGCCCACATTGTCGCCCGCCTGACCCTGGTCAAGCAGCTTGCGGAACATCTCGACACCCGTGCACGTCGTCTTCGAGGTGTCGCGGATACCCACGATCTCGATCTCGTCGCCCACTTTGAGGATGCCGCGCTCGATACGGCCCGTCACAACCGTGCCGCGGCCCGAAATCGAGAACACGTCCTCGATCGGCATCAGGAACGGCATGTCAACCGGACGCTCCGGCGTCGGGATATACTCGTCCACAGCCGCCATCAGCTCGCGGATCTTGTTCTCGCCGATCTCGGGATCACGCCCTTCCATCGCCGCCAGAGCCGAACCGGAAATGATCGGAATATCGTCGCCCGGGAAGTCGTAAGACGTCAGAAGCTCGCGGATCTCCATCTCGACAAGTTCGAGAAGCTCCGCATCATCAACCTGGTCAACCTTGTTCATGAACACGACCAGAGCCGGAACACCCACCTGGCGCGCCAGCAGAATGTGCTCGCGCGTCTGCGGCATCGGGCCGTCCGCCGCGTTCACAACCAGAATCGCGCCGTCCATCTGAGCCGCGCCCGTGATCATGTTCTTCACATAGTCAGCGTGGCCAGGGCAGTCCACGTGCGCATAGTGACGGTTCTCCGTCTCATACTCGACGTGTGCCGTCGAAATCGTGATCCCGCGAGCCTTCTCTTCAGGCGCACCATCAATCTGGTCATACGCACGAAACTCGCCGAAATACTTCGTAATCGCCGCCGTCAGCGTCGTCTTGCCGTGGTCAACGTGACCAATCGTGCCAACGTTCGCATGCGGCTTGTTACGCTCAAACTTTGCCTTGGCCAT